>Ga0082335_1000005_pt1 | contig 1018452 bp, 1063 predicted proteins | sample Subgrocontami58m_FD_72375 | JGI IMG/M metagenome (GOLD analysis project Ga0082335, IMG submission 72375) | Subsurface groundwater microbial communities from S. Glens Falls, New York, USA - GMW37 contaminated, 5.8 m (SPADES assembly) (version 2) ... | reverse complement strand
GTTTTTCGCTTTGTTTCGAATTAAACCACATGCTCCACCGCTTGTGCAGGTCCCCGTCAATTCCTTTGAGTTTTAGCCTTGCGGCCGTACTCCCCAGGCGGGACACTTAACGCGTTAGCTTACGCCAACCACCTTAAAAAGCAGTCAGCTAGTGTCCATCGTTTACGGCTAGGACTACAGGGGTCTCTAATCCCTTTCGCTCCCCTAGCTTTCGTGCATCAGCGTCAGTACTTGACCAGTAGCCTGCCTACGCCATCGGTGTTCCTTGCAATATCAACGCATTTCACCGCTCCACTGCAAGTTCCGGCTACCTCTCCAAGACTCAAGCAACTTAGTTTCAAAACCCGATTTCCAGTTGAGCTGGAAGATTTGAGTTTTGACTTAAGTTACCGCCTACGCAACCCTTTACGCCCAGTAAATCCGGATAACGCTTGCACCCTACGTTTCACCGCGGCTGCTGGCACGTAGTTGGCAGGTGCTTATTCGCCAAGTCATTATAACTGGCAAAAGGAGTTTACAACCCGAAGGCCTTCTTCCCCCACGCGGCGTCGCTGGATCAGGGTTTCCCCCATTGTCCAAGATTCCCGGTTGCTGCCATCCGTAGATGTAGGGACCGTGTCTCAGTTCCCTTGTGGCTGGCCGACCTCTCAGCCCAGCTACCCGTCATTGTCTTGGTAGGCCATTACCCCACCAACAAACTGATAGGACGCGGGCCGCTCTATCGGCGGGCGGTTAAGCCCTTTCTTCTTACGAACTTATGCAGTATTACCCCTCCTTTCGGAAGGCTATACTCCACCAATAGGTACGTTCCCACGCGTTACTCACCCTTCCGCCACTAACTCTAGCAAGCTAGAATTCGTTCGACTTGCATGCCTAAGGCACGCCGCCAGCGTTTATCCTGAGCCAGGATCAAACTCTCAAATAAAAAAGTTTCACCTTTAAACTCTTAGGAAATTACTAAATTTGGGTACCACTTTCCAGAATTTAACCTCTAAAGATTAAAAAACCGAAGAGTGGCAATTATCTCTTCAGTTGTTAACGTGCAAAAAGTTTTCCTGCGGCTTTCCAAGCCACAACTACACTACCTATATAATAGATATGAAATAATGCAGCGAAAAGAATTCTAACTTCCTTGACAACTATTGTCAACAACCTTACGCTTAAGTTGATGCCATCGTATTCTACACTCAAGAAAAACGGCTTTACCCTAATAGAACTTCTTGTCGTCATTTCAATTATCGGCATTCTTGCCGCATTTATTGTTGCCTCTTTCACCTCGGCCCAACAAAAAGCGCGCGATTCCAAAAGAAAAGCAGACCTGGACGCTGTCAAAAAAGCGTTAGTGCTTGCCAGTAATGACTGTACGGGAGGCGGATATCCGATTGTAAACCCTCTTGGAACACCGGCCCAAAAATATACTAGCTTACAGACCCTCCTTCAAAATTTGAATTATATGAAACAGGCACCACAGGACCCCACCCAATCGGGAACAAGCCCATACACTTACGACACCTCACTAGGAACAGCATCCACCACTCCAATGTGCTTAGACAGCACTAGCTCGAGAACGCTTAACAGCAGTACAAAATTTCTGCTTCGGGCAATATTGGAAAATACAAATGATCCGTCAGCAGACACATCATTAGTACGAGGGAGCTCCGGCACAGCATGCGGTCTCTTAATCGGGTTAGTCGCCGGTGCATACTATACCTGTGACCCGTAAGCAAAATCTTTTTACATATATTTGACACTGGTATAATTTATAAGTAAAATACACCATCAATCTATGACTGAACACGGTTATATTTCTGAAGATCAACAGACGCACACCCAACCAAAACCTGAGCAGAAACGTCAGCAAGAACGCGCAAGCAGTGGGCTCAGAAGGCTTCAGCAAGTTGGAGCAGTCATGGCAGTATTACTGGCTGCTGACCTTGGTTTTATTGCAGCGGGCAGGACTTCAGACAAAAGTGAGCCCGAAATACACCCCCAAACGGTAACGGACGTTTTTGATGGAATTGGAAACTTTGATACTCCCTCGAACCCACCAACTACCCCACAAACGCCTACAGGTTGGAGCATGGTTATCCCAAACCCCGCCATTCCTCCAATTTACGACCAAAATGGTCCGGCCTTTTCTCCACCAGCCGCTGTGGAAGTTATTACGTACGGGACAGGTCCCTGCGAATCTAATGGGTGGTTAAGTATTGACAGCAATGTTAATCCAGGCCAAACATACACTCTTAATTTTGAGGCAGCATATACCAGCAGCACCCGTGTAAATCCAAAAATAATTCTGGATTGGAAAAATTCTTCAGGTCAATCTTTAAATTCACCAGACGTTTATACCTTTACTAACATAGACGCCAACGGCAATACTGTTGGGTGGAGGCAGTTCACAAGAACATACGGTACAGGCCAAAATGCAGTAATTCCCCAAGAGGCAGCAAAAGTAAGCGCCCAAATTGAAGGGGATGTTCCTCCAGACCTCCCATGCTCTGGAGTACTACACTACGATAACATCAGCATGACAACAACAGAACCCACCCCGCCTCCTTCTGTCGGCGGGATTGCTGAAATGCCGAATTTACCGCCAGCTGCAACAGTATCTCACTCATCAAGAAACACAATTATGGAATTTGCACTTGCAGGTGCTACCGTATTAGCAGGAACTATAGCAGTTGCAGAAGCCGTAAGACGACGCAAGCAATAAGGTTAATCCAATTTGCAACTTGGGAGTTTTACGAAATCACATGGCACTTATCCCTTGACAACAATTGCATTAGGATATACGCTTAAATTAATGCTACCTGTCCGAGCCATCAAAAAACGTGGTTTTACATTAATCGAACTTCTGGTCGTAATCTCCATCATTGGAATCCTTGCAGCCTTCATTGTTGCCTCCTTTACCAGTGCGCAAGAAAAAAGCCGCGACGCCCGCAGAAAAGCAGACCTCGATGCCGTTAAAAAAGCTCTTGCCTTAATGAAGAATGATTCAAAAGGCTCCGCATTCTATCCTAATGAGGCAACAACAGCATACCCGGGAGTTATAAGCACTACTTATATGAAACAGGTTCCAACGGACCCGTCATCCTCTTCTACACAATATGTTTACAATGGCACCGGTACCTGTAACGCTACTGCCTGGCCTAATGGTGGCTGCACCGACTTTAGGCTGCGAGCTACTTTAGAAAACACCAACGACCCAACCGGAGACAATCCTTCTCCCGCTACAGTAAGAGGAACTTCCGGAACAGCATGCAACATTTCAACCGCCACCGTAGCACTTACTGCCGGTTACTATTTCGTCTGCGCTCAATAAAAAAGCCATTATGAACAGACCAAAAACCCTTAAAAAACGTGGTTTTACTTTAATTGAATTGCTGGTGGTAATTTCCATCATAGGTATCCTTGCTGCCTTCATTGTTGCCTCCTTCACATCAGCCCAAGCCAAAGCCCGTGATTCTCGAAGAAAAGCAGACCTTGATGCCCTAAAAAAAGCGCTTGAATTACAAAAATCCGACTCTACGGGTGCCAAATATTATGGCAGCACCACCTCTGGGCTTGCTACCACTTACATTAAAGCCGTTCCTACCGACCCTAAAGACGGCTCAGCCTACGCTTATTATCCGGGTCCGGGATCAGCTGTTACCCCACCCTGTAACTCACCTTCTGTTTGTTCCGACTTCCGACTTGAAGCCGTTCTTGAAAATACCGGTGACCTGCAAGCAAGTGAGTCTCAAAGCCAATGCTCTCTCCCTTCGGGTTGGTTAGCGGCAAATACCCCACCTGCATATACAGCTACAACTTACGTCGTTTGTCCTTTCTAAAAAGCATTTATTGAATTAACATTAAAAATACCTTATTGTATTGTTAATGGCCGAAGAATCCGTAAACCAAAACCCACCGCTTGAAACACAAGTCCAAAATCAGGAAAACTCACCTCAACAGGGCAGTTTAAGCCAAGCAACTCAAACAACCTCACCACCAAACCCATCAGAGCCTAAAATCAAAAGCGGCGATAAAGGACTTCTCAAAAAAATAGTCATAATCCTAATTTTGCTCGTGGTAATTGCCGGGGTTATAATTTTTGGCCAACGCTATTACAAATCCTGGCAGTTAAAACAGCGCGACTCGCAAAGAAAAACTGACATTCAAAGCCTACAAAAAGGATTGGAAGCCATCAGGCCTAAAACTCAAGACCAAAAATATTACCCTGGAGACATTACCGAATCTACAATGGTCAAAACGGGAGTGATGTCTAAAATACCCAAGGATCCTATAAACAAACCTCCCTATACCTATATATATCAAGGCAGGCCTGTTGGCTGTACCGCCACCTGTACTGGCTATATTCTTTTTGCATGCTTGGAAAATACAAAGGACGCCGAGGGCAAATCACCTTTAGGAGCCTGTCAAACAAAAATCTACGAAGTTACAAAATAATTCTCAGACTATCTAAATAGCTCGAAACAGCACTACTGCCAGACTTACCATAACGTTTAGTGAAATATTAACTCCAAACATCGGAATTTCGACAATCTCGTCTACCATCTCAAGCACCTCTTTCGATACCCCATCCGTCTCATGACCAACCACAAGCTACCAAGTTGCAAGCAAATAATTGAATTAGGACAAAGCCCGGTTGTATTATTAGGTTAATGCCCAAAATAGTTCATTGTTCATAGCAAATACAAATCCATGAACCATAAACCACTTGCCCTGAGATCATCGAATGGGATAACCAAGAACCGTCAATTCAAGGGATTTACTCTTATTGAGTTGCTGGTGGTAATTTCCATTATCGGTATCCTTGCCGCTTTCATCGTTGCCTCTTTCACCTCTGCCCAGCAAAAAGCCCGTGATTCCAGGAGAAAAGCAGACCTGGACGCGTTTAGAAAAGCCATGGAAATGGCCAAAAACGATTCGCAAGCCTCATCTTTTTACCCGGATTGTGTGAGCTATACCGTAGATTATCTATGTCCAATGCAAAATGCGGATCCTTACGGTTCTATTACAACACTAAACCCGACATATATTAAAATTGTCCCTAGTGACCCAAAGAATGTGGTCTACATTTTAGAACCCGGAGCAACAGCACCCGCGAGCGGTACAACAAACTGTGGAGCAGGGCCACCTGCTACCCAATGTACAACATACTTAATAAGGGCATGTCTTGAAAACGAAAACGACAACACCCCTACTGCTGCCGGTTCAAACCCCGGAAAAGTCGCTAGCTATGCTCCCTACACCGCAGCAAACTGTCCTTCCGGCTGGGAATACATAGTCGCTAATAACTAATTTGGCCTACATTGCACGGAATAAAACTACTGCCAGACTTACCATCACGTTTAGTGAAATGTTAACTCCAAACATCGGAATTTCGACAATCTCGTCTACCATCTCAAGCACCTCTTTCGATACCCCATCCGTCTCATGGCCAACCACAAAGGCAATAGGTTCACTGTAATTTGCCTTTCTGAAATCGACCGATCCATTTCCTTGCTCTATTGCAACTATTTTAAGTTTTGGGTTTTGAGCTTTGAGCTTTTTTATAGCAGCCTTTGCTGTTTTAAAATATCTCCAGGCGACCCACTTTTCGCATCCCACAGCAGCTTTGGCAATTCTGCTGTTTGGCGGAGTCTCACTTCCCCCGCATAAACACACTTCTCGGGCCCCCACAGCGTCTGCAAGACGAAATATCGAGCCTATGTTGTATGTGTCCAGTACATTGTCACAGACGATATAAATGGCTCGTCTTTTGATCTTTTTTATCTCCGATTGTTTGGGCCTACTAGCCCTAAGCTGTTTTGCATCTAGCTTCATATTTCGAGATCCCCAAGAACTACAGGAACCTTATTTAACTGTCACTGATTTTGCCAAATTACGTGGACGGTCCGGGTCAAGCCCTTTCTCAACCGCAAGCCAATAACCAAAAAGCTGTGAAGGAATAACGTTTGGAATAACGGAAGCAACTCCGATATCGGAAACTTTAACCCATTTATCAAAAACTTCGTGGTTTTTGGGTGACACCCCAATTATCATCCCCCCCCGGGTTTTTATCTCCATTGCGTTGGAAATGATAGCATCATACGTTTCGTCATTTGGTGCAAACACAACGCAAGGGACACCCGTTGATATCAAAGCAATTGGGCCATGCTTCAACTCGCCGCCTGCAAGACCTTCGGTGTGAATATAGCTGACTTCCTTCATTTTTAATGCCGCCTCCAAAGCAGATTGATAAGCCAAACCCCGACCGATTGTAAATATATGCTCACAGAACGAAAGCTCCTTTGCAATCTTTTTGAAATTCTTCTCCTCTTCAAAAATAAGCCTTTCTGCTTCATCCGCAGCCGCCAAAAGCAACTTTCTGCCTTCACTGGCTTTTCCAACTAGAGCGTAAGTTGCCAAAACTAGAATCGAAAGTTTAGCTGTGTATGCCTTAGTCGAAGCAACCGCCATCTCCGGACCTGCATTAAGCGGAATCTTGTAATCAGCCATCTGCCAAATTGTCGAACCTACGTTGTTGACCAGTGCCACAATTGTTGCCCCTTTTTGCTTGGCGCGCTTTAGAGGTTCAATTACATCAATTGTTTCACCGGATTGGGAAAGTGCAATCACCAAACTGCCCTTATGTATAAAATCCTCCAGATAATTGAATTCCGAACCGACAATAGCATTAACATGGATTTTTGCAACTTTCGAAAAAAGATACGAACCTGCAAGACATGCATTAAATGCCGTACCCGTACCCACAAAAAACGTTCCTTTGGCACTCTTGATTAACCCGGCAAGATCTTCTATTTGTGCCTTGTAGTTTTCGGCAATGTTTCTGATAATTCCAGGCTGCTCATAAATTTCCTTAAGCATAAAATGCTTATACTTTCCCAACTCAGCCTCTTTAACTTCCCAAGTCAATATTTCGACCTTGGGCTGGACCTTTACCCTTCGGGCAAGATCGAAAATCTCAACATTACGGTTAGTAATTTTTGCCATTTGTCCATCTTTTACAAAAATCACTTTTTTCGTATGGGCAAGAAGTGCCGCCGCATCTGAAGCTATAAAATTCTCTCCTTCTCCAATACCTATAACCATAGGTGACCCGTTTTTGGCAGCAACTATTTCGTCTCCGCAAACTGCAACAACCGCATTCAGCCCTAAAAGATTACCAAAAACAGTTCTCATTGCCTCGGTAAAAGTTTTTTTCTCCATTTCCTCCTCAATAAAATGAAGGATTATTTCAGTATCGGTTTGAGATGAAATTTTATGCTTTTTTGAAAGTTTCTTTCGCAGATCAAGGTAATTCTCAACAATTCCGTTATGAACAACAGCAATTTTCCCTGAACAATCAATATGCGGGTGCGCATTCTCTTTTGTGACTTCACCATGAGTAGCCCATCGTGTATGCCCTATCCCAATGTTACTTTTTGGCAAATTTACAATGGCCTGGCCGATCTTCCCTACATGCTTTTCTATCACTATTCTCGGCTTTCGACTCTGGTTCTCAACTCTGACCGCTACTCCCCAAGAATCGTAGCCTCGATATTCAAGCTTCTTAAGCCCATCAAGGACTATTTGAGCCGCATTTGTTTTCTTGCCAACGTAACCAAATATTCCGCACATAAAATAGTTTCTAGCGACTAGTTGCTAATAGCTGGTTGCTCCTCCAATTTTTTGATAAATACATAGATTCGTGCGGGAAATTATACCACAGTTTAATGTTATAGGTTATTTCAGTCTTTTCTTAAACTCCTCAACCATCACAACCGGAGTAGGGTCAACCTGATTCTTTTCAGAAAGATAATAAGCGGCAAAATCCGCTAAATAAATGGAATTAAAAAGTTTTTCAAAAACTGTTGCGCCGCCGAGTTCCAAAGTAATTGATTCCACCCCAACCTCTTTCAAAATTCCTGCAGTCACATCATACCTTTTATGGTTTCTGGAGTCGTCCGCCGGGTCTTTTAGCATAATCGCAAAGTACCCACCACCCAAATTGGAATATCCGATCATCGAATTATGATTTAGTTCCGGGAAAAAATTCCAAAACGCCGGGTTTTTGGCATGCTCGTTAAACTTAATTGTCCAAACCCGTGCCAGTTCTTTGTACATCTGGTTTGCCCAAATAAGTGGTGTTTTCCCGACAATCTTTGAAGCCAATTCTTTCCCTTTTGATTCATATTCCACCATCTTAGAAGAAAATCCCCCCGCACTTTTTAATATTTCATCAGAAAAATCAGTTGTAAGTCCCGCGCTGGAAAGAACTTTAAGCATCGCTCCCACAAAGTAACCGGACCCCATTCTCGGCTGGAAATTCACGCTTGGCATGGGTAATTTTACAAATGGGATATTTTTCGACCGACAAATCTCTTCTACCTGACCACCTGCAGCAATTCCAACCGTAGGTAGTTTTTTTTCAATCAATTGATTCAAAACAGAAACCGCCTCTTCCGTATTACCGGAATAAGAACAAACAACGTTGAGCGCCGACTCAAAACTATCAGGGGTAATGTTGTAAGTGTAATTCTGCATAAATCTTATGGGCAGCTTACCCGAAGCGTATCTTTTATCGGCAATTAAAATCCGCACGAAAGATGCCGGAAAAGCCGAGCCGCCTTCACCAAAAAAGACAGCCCGTTCAAATTGGCCATCAACCTTTACATCCTTCGCGACATCAAACCCAACTTCAAACTGTTTTGGGGCATCTAAAATTGTCTGTCTTAAATTGGATTTATCAAATTTATGTGCATTCCCAACCATATTTCTTAAGCAACCTCCTTAAAAAGACCTTGCGCAACCTTTTTTGGGTCTGTTGACAGAACAATTACTCCCGAAGTCTCCATAAAACCCATGTCAGAAGTAGAAAGACTCGAATCTCCCCGATCAACAAACGTAAACATTGGCCGAAAATCTTGCCAATATTCATCTTCCCTCCCATAAGGAGTCATAAAAAACTTTGTATTAAACTCCCTTACCCCTTCGGCATTCATCATATGGGAAACAACATCCCAACAAACTCGCTTATATTTCTCACTTATAGAATACTGGTTCGGCTTAGGAGCAATTACAACTGCATTCCTCTCCTTGGAGGGCGTGAGTGGCATTACTACCCAAATTCCCTCATCAGATTCCGAATCAGTAATATGCTTTGCAAGACCTAAAGATTCGTGAACCGAAATCCAGTCATCCAAATAATTTCTGCCAGGGTTCTCTTGTCTATAACGTGCTGCAACCTCATGAAACTGTTCAACCTCGGCATGATGCATCGTACCACGGTCTACAACCACCTGTGAATGTTGATGTGGCTGCGACGCGCCCGCCCTAAAACCAAAATTCATACCCCAAGTTAAATGTCTTGCCTCAAGATCACGCTCGTGTACTTGCATACCATACACTAATGCTTTATTCATCTGATCAATAAAATGTCCTTCTCCCATATCATATGGATTATGTGGCCCTATAAGCACTTCATGATATGTGCCGAAATTCGTCAAATTTGCGCAACTCGTTCCAAATTCAGTTGTATACCTACCAAAGGGTCCAATCGGTGTTTTATGCTCCGGGTCACAAAACGGATCCCGACCTTCTTTATCTTTAATTTCCCGAACAAAATTATTGTCTTCACTACGATTTATTGGCCTTGCGCTTCTAAAGGGGTTGTACTTGGCCTGCCTTTTCGAATAACGGTCTGTAACTGTCACAGTCCATTGACCAGTCACAGCGTCTACAACATCCTCTGGGTTTTCACTTCCAACAACAGTTTTAAACATGCTCAAAACTGCTGGCTTCATAGCTTCGGGAATTCTCATGTGACCGTTTTCCCTCTGGCTTCCGTCATTCATAAAACGGTCATCAACCAGCTCAAACAATCTAAAAAACATAATCCTTTTATCGTCGGGTAATAAATCTAACCCTTCCTTGAGGCGCGTTATAGGAAGCCCTTTTGCTACTTCCTGCCTATCAACTTCGCTTAAATCACCTAAAAAAGGTTTTGCCTCTATAACCATCTATTAAAAAAGTATAGGCAGGAGAATTTTATGCTGTCAATCTTATTTCCGCTATTGCCCATATCTTCGCTGTCTTGAAGAGTAGTCAGCTAGGGCCCGTTTAAGCTCTACCATCGAAAAATCTGGGAAAAACAGCTTGGAAAAGAAAAATTCGGTATACGTAGTCTGCCATGGCATAATCCCGGATGTTCTTTTTTCTCCGGAAGTCCTAATCAAAAGGTCAGGATCGGGAATGCCTGCCGTATCCAGGTTTCGGCTAATTATCTCCTCATTAATCTGGGAAGGTTTAATTCCCTTTTTCAAAATCTTCTTAAAAGCCCTCACAATTTCATCGTGACCGCCATAATCAATGCAAATATTAAGGATGTACTTACTATTTTTGGAAGTCGCTTTCTCTAAATTCACCAAAATATCCTTCAATTGCTTCGGTACCCTATCCCGCCTGCCTATCCAGTTAAACCTAACACCTTCTTTGACAAGCTCCTTCAAATGCTTTCTAAAAAAAAGTGTGTAGATACGCATCAGGTATCCAACCTCATTACTGGACCTTTGCCAGTTTTCAGTCGAAAACCCCCAGAGAGTCAGGACTTTCACCCCTAAATTGCGCGAACCTTTAACTACCTTCATTGCTGCTTCAAGACCCATTTTATGACCTTCAATCGGCTCAAGACCATGCTTTTTAGCCCAACGGCGGTTGCCGTCTGGAATAATTACAACATGTTGTGGAACCTTATTTTGTGTGCTTTTGTTCATTAAAAATCAGTTACAAAAAACAGGTCTAAAAAGCCTGTACAACGGTAAGCATACCAAAAACCACTCTTAAAATTCAATTTAGCTCCTCAACTTTCGCGAACCAAGAAGTATACACATACCTCCCTTAAAATAGTCTGCAATTTGGGATCTTTCGTTATCGTATCTATTTCAGTTCTTGCCTTCTCAATTAATCTTCCGTTCTCATCCTCCATCCACTTTAAAGCACCGCACCCTGCAACTATTTTCCTTATTTTTTCCAAATCTTCATGCTTTGCAGTCCCATTTCCCCATATAATCTCAATCTCGCCTTTTTGAGAATCGGAGGCCAACTCCCTCGCCTTGTTTATAAGAACAGTATTTTTACCTTCACGCATATCAGAAAGAGTTGATTTTCCAACGATACCTTCTTCCCCAAATAATCCTAAAACATCATCACGAAATTGAAATACCAAACCGGCATTTGATCCGAATCTAACAATTGCATCTTGCACATCCTGGGGTGCGTCAGCTAGTTTTGCCCCGACTAGAAGAGGCCCCACAACGCTATACCAGGCCGATTTCAAATCGGCAACCTGCTTCGCATCATCAATAGTTGCCCCCTTGAATGCATATTCAACATCCAAAGCCTGTCCGTAAGCGGTTTTACGTAAAACACTCGAAAGTTCATTCAAAGACGCCACCTTTTTATCATCAGGTAAATCAGATTCACTAATTATTCCAAAAACTTCAACTGATGCTATATCACCCAATGTAATTGCCATATTCACACCGTAATCTTCCCCAAACTTTTCTGCGTACTTTCTATGAACTGTTGTCTTCCCGCGCCTAGTATCAGAATTGTCCATGATGTCATCATGAATCAAAAGAAAATTCTGTGACATCTCAAAAGCAAGGGCAATTGGTAAAACTTCGTCTGTTTTTTTGCCGTCCCCTATTAAATAACCAAGGTAAACAAAAAACGCACGCATTTTTTTACCGCCCTTAGAAAATTCTTCCAATTTCCTATAAAGATCAATAACTACAGAAGGCTCTTTTTTTACTTCTTCGATTCGCCTTCTGTAAAAATCTGCCTCATAAGGTTCAAACCTCGAAAGAAACTTCGAAAGCTCAGGTTTAAATAGATTCGTCTCGTTCATGGCAAGCCTATCTTTCATTTATCTTTGGGAGGCAACCCTGTGTTTTTCTACCCACTCAACGCCTTTTTCGCTTTGCCTGGCAAGGGAAACTAAATCATCCGGTAGTGGAAACTTTATTTCTTCCTTCATGGTATCCAAATTCTCGATAACTGCATCCGGATATTTTTCTTTTACAAAATCTACCATCCTATCTATTAAATATTCCGGCGCCGATGCTCCCGACGTAATTCCTAAAGTCACTACACCGTCAAACCATTTAGAGTCAATCATAGTCTCGTCATCAACCAAATATGCCTTCGCCCCTTCGTCTTCGGAAACATCCCTAAGCCTTTGAGAATTAGAACTTGTCTGCGACCCTATTACCAGAACAAGATCGCTCCTTTGGGCAAGCTCCCTTGCCGCTGCCTGACGGTTTGTAGTGGCATAACAAATATCCGATGACGGCGGTGTCACTATGTTTGGAAACCTCTCTTTGAGCGCTTTTATAGTCTCTGCAATGTCCGAAACGGAAAGTGTAGTCTGGTTTAGGTGGACAAGTTTTTCTTCCTGCGGCACCTTTATTCCTGCAACTTCTCCCGCCTTCTCAATTAATGTATAAGTGCCCTCGGGAATTTCTCCAAACACCCCAATCGGCTCGGGATGGCCACGGTGCCCAACATAAATAATAAAATAACCTTCATTTGCATAGCGCCTCGCCTCAAGATGAACTTTGGTAACAAGAGGGCATGTAGCATCAATCACTCTGTGACCTAATCCTTTTGCCTCTTCTTTAAGTTTTGGGTCAGTTCCGTGCGCGCTAAAGACCAGAACAGATTTGGGGGGCACCTCGCCTAAATCTTCCACAAACACAGCACCCTTTTTCTCAAGATCAGAAACTACGTGCACATTATGGACAATCGCATGCTTTACATAAACTGGTGGCCCGAAAATCTCAAGTGAAGCCTCAACAACATCTATTGCCCGATCTACTCCGGCACAAAACCCGCGTGGCCTGGCAAGTATTATTTTCGAAATCATATATGCAGCTTTTTAACCTCCGATTTATACCCTTTTTCGACCAAAAGTTTTTTTATCTCATCGACAAAAGCGGGTAAAAGCTCTGCTTCTTTATACGTTGAAACCAATTTCCCTTTTTTGAAGATTGCGCCCTGGCCTCTTCCGCCACAAACACCGATATCCGCAAAACTTGCTTCCCCCGGCCCGTTTACAACACAACCCATCACCGCAACTTTAAGAGGTGCATCCAAAACCGAAACGATCGATTCCACTTTTTTTGCAAGTTCAATCAGGTTAATTTCAGTCCGCCCGCAAGTCGGGCAGGCAATAATATTTACCCCTTTTTGCCTCAACTCCAGCGACTTCAGAATCTCCCAACCAACTTTAACCTGCTCTACAGGGTCATCCGCAATAGAAACCCGAATCGTATCACCGATTCCTTCGGAAAGAATCGCACCTATCCCCACTGCCGATTTTACAGTCCCCGCCCAAAGTGTCCCGGCTTCGGTTATTCCAACATGCAAAGGATAATTAAAACGCTTGGCAAAAAGCATATACGCTTCCCTGGCAATCGTCGGGTTATCCCCTTTCAGCGAAACTACAATATCGTGGAATTTTAAATCTTCCAGGATCTTTACATGCCTCGTTGCCGATTCAACCATCACCCGCGGCACACCGTACTTTCCGTACTTCGCAAAAAGATCTTTTTCCAAAGATCCCATATTAACCCCGATTCTGATTGGAATATTCTTCTTCTTACACGCAACAACAACTTCTTTCACCCGATCTACACCACCAATATTGCCTGGGTTAATACGCACCTTGTCGACCCCTTGCCTAATTGCCTCAAGTGCCAACTGATACTGGAAATGAATATCGACAACAAGAGGAATCTTAATTTGCCTCTTAATTGGACCCAGTGCTTTTGCACTGTCCATATCCGGTGCTGTTACCCTTATTATTTCGCATCCGGCCTTCTCTAAATCTTTAATCTGAGCAACAGTAGCCGCCACATCGGGCGTTTTTGTTTGGGTCATCGACTGGACCCTAACCGGATTTCCTCCTCCAATTGTCAACTTCCCTATCTTTACCGGCCTTGTTTTGTCTCTTGTAAACATCATTTTAAAAAATTAACTTTGAAACCAAAATTTGGCGATATTTTTTGCTCCCGGCAAGCCGCTTTAGAGCTAAATCAGCTTCCTTTTGGGTATTAAAAAATCCAACAACCGAAAGCCCTGCACCAGCCATGAGTTTACCAGATGCACCCAAATCTGCCAAATCCTGCTTTATTTCTGAAATTATCGGAAAATATTCGGCAACCGAGCTTTCAAAATCATTAAATAAATTCGCCGCAATATTTGCTTTGTCCTTATTTACAAGCGCCTGTTTTAGTTTTTTGAACTTATTAAAGTTCTTGCCAATTTTTTCTCTATCCAAATGTTCATAAATCCAACCGGTTGAAGGTTTTTCATCAAATGGCACAACAACAACCGTCCAAAAGGGCAAGTCAGATTGAATGTGCCCTATTTTATAAGTCCTGCCAACGCTTGAAATCTCTGATAAACCGCCGTAGAGGCTATAGTAAAAATCCTTACCCAGTTTCTTTGAAAATTCTAAAAGATCATTTTCTGAAACTTTAATACCCCAAAGTTCACAGAATCCAAAAATCGCCGCTGCCCCATCACTGCTACCCCCTCCAAAACCCGCTTTTGTCGGAATCCGTTTTTTTAAAGTTATTTTTGCCCCAAGTTGCCTGTTACCGCTCAACTCTTTTAATAAAATACCGGCCTGATAAATGAAATTATCCTTATCTGTCGGAACATCCGGACTATCACAGATAATTTCAATCCCGCCCTTTGCTTTCTCAAATACGAGCTCATCATAAATATCCAATTGGCAATCTAAGTAAGAAACGGGGAAAAAGCCGTCTTCAGACTTGTTCGGGTCTATATGGATGCCTAAGTCTAACTTGGCAAACGCTTTTTTGATTAATTTTTGAGGCACATTAATACTTGGGCTATAGATTGAATTCCCAGTCCCCGGCCGAAAGCCGTCAGCCCTTCTCCTGATGTAAACGTAATTCCAACACGCATCTCGTTAATTTCTAAAAGCTGGGCAATTTTACTTTTCATTTTTTTAATTACCTCAAGCGCAAGATAAGGCTTTTTTGCCTCAACCGATATGGAAATATTTAACACTTTATAATTCTTTCTGGAAACAACCTCAAATATATGCGCCAAATATTTTTGGCTGTCGGTTATTCCTTCCTTACACATCTCATCAGACCAAGTCGAAAGTGAATCTCCCCCAATAGCCGAAGATACTGCGTTGCAAAGACTATGCAAGATCACATCGGCATCAGATTTGCCGCTAAGCCCTCCAGTTTTGGCAATTTCCACCCCGCCCAAAACCAGTGGCCTTTTGGATTTGGAAAACCTATGCGAATCTACCCCAATACCAACCCTAAAATCGTTATTCATAATTTTTTGCAAATGTCTTTAAGATCTGGCTAGCAACCGTCAAATCCTCAATAAAAGTTATCTTCATATTAACATTTGAGCAAGGCACAATCTTCGGTTTTACCCCTGCTCTTTCCAAAAGTTGGGCATCGTCTGTCCCGATAAACTTTTGTCTACGTGCTTTTGTGAACGCTTTCCATAAATTTGCAAAAGTCGCAACTTGTGGTGTTTGCGCATACCAGGAAAATTGCCGCAGAGGCGTCCTTTCAACAAAATTGCTCTTATTTCCTATTTTAACAGTGTCCCTGGCCGGCTGTGCCAAAAGTGCCGCCCCGAACTGCCTGGCTGCTTCAAAAACTTGCTTGATCTCCGTTTTGGTTACAAACGGATTTGCCGCATTATGAACACCTACTAAATCCGTCTTTTTAGTCTTGTCTTTGATATTTTTGAGGACTTCATACGTCGATTCCTGTCTTGTTGCTAAGGACCCCACATAACTCTTCACCTTAGAAAAACCATATTTTTTGCAAATTGCTTTGATCTTGGAAATATCAGCAGCTGCGGAAGAAATAATAATCTCATCTACAGTTTTACTTTTCTCAAAAGAGAGAATAGTCCAGTAAATCAAAGGTCTGCCGCCGATTTTGGCGAAAATCTTGTTATAGCCCAAACCCATTCTCTTTGCACCGCCACCAGCAACTATTATTAGATAATTCATGACTACTTTGAGAATTTTACAACAAACTGGGCTGCTTTATCCCTTGCCCACCCGTCTACAACCAGTAGTTCCTCCAGGGAAGAATATTTCTTAGCGCGGTTTGCATTAAGAGTTGACTCTACAACATCACTAATCCTCAAAAAAGACAATTTGCCGGCAAGAAACGCCTCAACTGCAACATCGTTTGCGGCAGTCAATACAGCAGGCGCAGTCTTTCCTTGGGAAATCGCCTTATATGCCAAATCCAAACATTTAAAAGTTTTCCTGTCCGGCTCCTCAAATGTTAAACCGTGATTATCGAAAAAGGAAAATCTCCTGAAACTATTTTTTAACCTTTCACCCGGATAAAACAACGCGTATTGGATTGGCAAACGCATGTCCGATGCCCCCATTTGGGCGATTATAGAACCGTCAACAAACTCAACTGCCGAATGGATAATACTCTGGGGATGAACAACCACCTCGATTTTGGAAAGAGAAACGCCAAAAAGCCACATCGCCTCAATTACCTCAAAACCTTTGTTCATAAGAGTTGCACTATCTATCGTAATTTTCTGACCCATTTTCCATGTAGGGTGCGCTAAAGCCTGAGCCGGAGTGATTTTTTTAAGCTGTTTTGGCTTCATTCCCCTAAAAGGGCCCCCGGAGCAAGTTAGGATCACTCTCTTAATCTCGTTTGCACCTCGGTCGGCAATACATTGAAATATAGCTGAATGTTCGGAATCGATAGGAATTAAACTGACTTTGTTTTTTTTAGCCTCTGAAGTAACCAATTCTCCAGCAGAAACCAGAACTTCTTTAGTTGCCAAAGCTATCGTTTTTTTTGCCTTGATTGCCGCTAGCGTGGGAGCAATTCCTGCGAGTCCGGGTGTGGCAACAACCACCTTATCAACACTCTTAAGCGTGGCAATTTTGATATTTCCCTTATCCCCAAAATTAATTTTTGATGATTTCCCTAAAAGTTTTTTTGCGTCCTTTTCACTCTTAACAGAAACGGCCTTTGGACCAAACTTTTTAATTTGCCTTCTTAAAAGCTCAGTATTTGATCCGGCCGCCAAACCTAGTACTTTAAGCTTTTTGGGGTGCGCCGAAACAACTTCAAGCGTCTGGGTTCCAATAGACCCTGTTGAGCCTAAAACGGAAATATTCATTTTAGAGTCCATAGTCTATCATAAGCCTCAGCTAATATAAAATTGAGCCCTAGCTTGCATTAAGCCCAAAACAAAGTTAGACTATCAAACCTAAATGGCGGAAAGAAAAACAGAAACCAGGGAAATTCTGGATCCAAATCAAGCAGTTGCCCTGTTTGATGTTGACCAAACACTTATAAGCGGATATACCGTTTTTCCTTTTGTAGATATGTTAGTCGACCAGGGCGTTGTTGACAGAAGTATTTCTCAGGCTTTAAAGGAAGACCGTCAAAGTCATAAAAATGAAACGATTACTTATCAAGAGTTCGCAGATAATGTGGTTACCCATTATTGCCAAGGTTTAGAAGGCAAATCACAGCAACAAGTCGAAGAAGTAGGTCGACAGTTTCTTGCTTTCATAAGACCCGTTATGCTTTGCGATTTCTCGCCGGAATTAGTAAGAGAAATGAACAAACACGCCAGAACAATAGCAATTTCAGGCTCACCGGTTGAAGTCTTACGACCCCTCGCAGACCATCTGCGTATCACCGAAGTACGTGGCTTGGAAGCAGAAGTTTCAAACGGATACTACACGGGAAGAGTCAAAACAAATATGGCAGTAAGAGAAGAAAAGGAAAAGCAGATAGCAAGTCTAAAAGCATCAGGCTTTGTGACCAAAACGTCTTTTGCTTTTGGAGACAGCGACAGCGATATTCCAATTTTAGAAGCAGTGGATAACCCTTTTGCAGTTAATCCAAATCAAGCTCTAAGGGAAATAGCAGAAAAAAGAGGCTGGGAAATTGTAAACTCTGAAAATATCCTATCTAGAGTAAGAGCAAGACTCACAAATTTGCAAATCTAATCAACAATAGAAAATTCCTCTAAGTTTTCCTTGTCTTTTTTCCAGTTAACTTCAACATTTTCTACTTTGGCAAAAGGCGGGCCTTTTTTGCACCATTTGATAAATTGATCAACCTTTTCTCTTGTCCCCTGCGCTAATGCTTCAACCCCACCATCATCACGATTCTTTACCCAACCAACTATTCCCAATTCGTCTGCTTTAATCCTGGCAGACCTTCTAAAGAAAACTCCCTGCACTTTCCCAAAAACACAAACACGTGCTTTTACCTGCTCTTCCATAAATGCTTCTCCAAATCAACATGAATCTTGTCAATAAACTTTACACCCTCATTCACGAGTCTTCTTCGCTGCTCGGCCATCCCATCGAATGCAAAATTTGGCGCAAGCCTTCCTGTCCTGTCAACAACCCTATGGCATGGAACATCTACCCGGTCATTTGAGTGAAGCATCCAGCCAACTTCCCTTGCTCCGCGTGGTTTACCTAAAAGAAGTGCCACCTGACCATAAGTGGAAACTTTCCCTTTTGGAATTTTCTTAACTTGACGAAAAACCTTTTCTCTGAAATTTGCGTCCCCCGTTGCCTGCTGCATTTGAGTCATCAATTGAAGCGGTTCATGGTAGCATTAATCCCCTCATCCAGATAAGCACTTACTGCCTCACTGCAGTTATTCATAATCTTCCCCAGTTCTTCCTGCTCGGTCTCACTAAATTTCTCAAGAACATAATCGGCAACATCCTGTGTTTTATCTTTTGACAGCTGGCGCGGGTGTCCTACACCTACCCTCAATCTTCCGAATTCCACACCAAAACATTCAATCACAGAATCTATTCCGTGATGTCCTGCCGAAAGCCCGTTAAAAGCCAGCCGTATTTTGCCGAAAGGCAAATCAACATCGTCATAAACAATCAAGATATCGCTGCTTTCTACCTTAAAATAATCTGCTACTTTCTTTACCGCTTCGCCGGACCTGTTCATGAACGCTGACGGTTTCACTAGAAGAAATTCGTCGCTTTTTGCAAAGTAACAAGACCAGTCTTGGCTAAATCGCCATGAAAGCCCTCTTGCTCTTGCAAAACTGTCAACAACCATAAACCCCAAATTATGCCTGGTCTCCCGATATTTTTGCCCGGGATTACCAAGGCCGGCAATAAGTCTCATAAAGTAAACGCAGGCTATCTGACTCTCTTTTCCGCAAACTCACCCACCAGCGGCCATTTCATAACTTGTCCCTGGTATGCCTTGATCATTGAAACTAGCCAAATCACCAAAACAGCCAAGGCCAGAAGCGGACCCAAAAACGTACCAACAAGTGCCAGTATTCCCCCACCGAAAATGATATTAATTATAATATTCAAAATATAATAACCAACAGAAATTACAAAAGATTGAAGCGCATGGAAGCGGATAAATTTATCATCTTTTTCAACCAATAAAATTACTACAGAAAGAAATATTGCAAAAAAAGGCAAATAAGAAAGCGCCGCCACTAAATTGCGGTTAGTATCAACTCTAGCCATTATTCACCTCCCCCATAACAGTTTAAATTAAACTTAATTGAGACGATTCTTCCTTCTTTTTCTCACTCACATTACTTTCTTCAGACAACTCCAAATCATCGCTCAAAGCTTTTTTTATAATTTGAAAATCCCCTTTAATTGCCGCAAGAATTGCCGTGCTCCTTAAAGCCGCCGCCGGGTGATACATCGGGACAACTACCTGCTTTCTACCGTTCCAATTGACCCTATAAACCTTACCATGAACGGCAGAAATCTTGGTATCCGGCAAAAACTTAGCCATCGAAAAGCGGCCTAATGTCACAATTATCCTTGGGTTAATAATTTTAATTTCACGGTCAACATATGGGGCAAAAGCGGCAATCTCGTCCGGTTCCGGATCCCTGTTTGCCGGAGGCCTAAACCTTACTACATTTGAAATATAAACTTCACTGCGGGAAAACCCAATACTCTCAATCAACTGGTCTAAAAGCTTACCTGCTTGGCCAACAAAAGGCCTGCCTTCACGGTCTTCGTAGTACCCCGGCGCCTCGCCTAAAAAATAAATTTGTGCTTCGGGGTTTCCTTCACCAAAAACTAACTGCGTCGCACCTGTTCGAAGCGGAAGCAACTTATCCGCTTCCATCTGCTTTTTTAAATCATTTAAAAGTCCCTGTTTTGACACAAACCAATTTTACCACCCCAAAAAAGCCCTAAGTTAAACTCTTGCCGAGCTATCCCCAGAAACCAAATCGTTTGCAATACCCAAGAGGATTAAAAAAACTGCATTTGTCCAACCAAATCCCGGTTGTGTAGGATACCTATCCGGAACCCCAATACGACCGCTTACAACATCATATTTTTCCCACAAACTCCCTGTTTCTTTGAAGACCTTCACATTACAAGATAACCATTTTGCAATGACTCTCAGCGCCAAATGATCGTATCCATAATTTAAAAGCCCCTCAACCACCCTCAACTGCATAGGTGCCCAGCCATTTGGATAGTCCCACTGAAAATTTTCAACAAACTTCACCGACTGCACCACCCCGTATTTTTTTTGCAAAGTCTTTTCAACTACCTTTAATACACCCTCAGCCTGCTTTTTACTGGCAATACCCACAGAAAGCGGGAAGACACCGGCAACAGTCATTAAATGGCTTCTCCTCTTCTTAACCCAGTCATAATCGAAAAAATAGCCTTCGTGATCACTCCACATAAGATTATTTATCGAACTTAACCTTTTATCTTTCGCTTCTTTATATTTTTTAGCCTTAAAAGAATTTCCCAAAATTTCGTATGCTTTTTCCAAATCAACCTCGTATTGGTAAAGCAGACAGTTTAAATCAACCGGCAAAATATCCAGGCACTTCCCCATAAATCGAGCCGACATATCCCATCCGCTTTCCGCCTCGGCCAAAACATTCAGAGCATTCAAATCATAATATCGGGATAATCCCTTGTAGACATGGCGAAAATTCCTTAAATGGATTTTTCCCATCCAAACATCCTGGTATTCTTCCTCAACAAGCTTAATGGCATCACTAAACCATTTTTTATCTTTTGTCTTTTCGTAAACTAAAAAAACCATGCTAGACAACACCGGCGGCTGCGAACGCGATAAAAAATAGTACCGTGAGGCATTCGGAATAATCCCAAACCTTTTGACCAAATACAACAAATTATCCACCATCCCAATTGCCAGTTTGGAGTATTTTGGGTGGTCGATTAAAGCCCGGACAATCGGATAGCTGTCCCAATAGTATTGTTCCTGGAAAACATCCCCATCTGCAGGCACAATATACGAGTTTGGGAGACCGATTAAACTGCGTAAATCCTGTTTATGTTCACGCACAAGTTTCGGCCAATAATCTTCAATGTATTTTAAAACGGATTTTAAATCTTTCTCACTTACCCGAATCTGCTTGGCAATTTTGGCAGCATCCATATCTAGGTTTATTTCTTTCCGTACTGATTTTTGTATAATTCCTTGATTTCCTCTACAGTCGTAGCATCCTCTGCCCTTTTGTCCGCCTCTCTGAACTTCACTAGCCTTGGAAACCGCAAAGCATATCCAATTCCGTCTACTTCCCCTGCCGTATGGATAGGTGATTTAGTGATTTCGTCCGCATAAATTTCCAAAACTTCTTTCGGCTCCACCCAATAACTCGGCTCGATTTTAGATTTAACCCTTGCCGGTTTATGCTCCAACCTTAACTTTTCACCAATTTCATGGACTTTTCTAAACTCCTCGTCCGTCAGACCCGTCCCAACCCTGGAAATAGTCTCAAAAACATCTTCTTTGTCGTTGTAAATCCCAACCAAAAGCCCTCCAACCCCAAACTCCGTCCGTTTTCCTCTCCCCGTAAAAATCCCCAACAGTACGCAATCAACCGTATCAGCAAGATCTCCGCTGGAAGCCCTCTTAAATTTAATCCAATGGAACCCACGCCCACCTGCTTTATATGGCGCGTCCAGTTTTTTAATCATCAATCCCTCAAGCCCGTCGGAAATTGCTTCATTAAAAAACTCCTGGATTTCTTTGGCCGTTGAAATTACCCTTTGCTCTGCAATTCTAATAGTTGAGTTATTTATTGATACAATCTTCTCCAACAACTTCCTTCTCTGATCCTCACTCTTTCCGGTTATATCCTCCCCATCCAAATACAAAATATCAAAAGCAAAACAGACCAAAGGCAGGGCTTTTGCAGTTTCTTCAATCTTATATTTACGCCTGCGTTTGGTAGTCTCCTGAAAGGGCAAAAATTCCTCGGTCAGAGGGTTATAAGCAATCGCCTCGCCTTCCATAATCACCGATTTTGCCTTGACTTCTTTTAAAACTCCCTCTGCCAGATCCGGAAAAGAATGTGTCATATCCTCAAGGTTCCGCGAGAAAATACGAACATTTCGGCTATCAAATGAGGGAGCTTTCGAGGGCGTGATCTCCGAGTTTTGACTATCTTTTGTTTTATGGAGATCTCCCACCGACCGTTGATCACGACCGAGAGAGTGACCGAGTTGGATATTTTTATCATCAAGACCCGCAATACCGCGTCGATCCAAATGAATCTGCACCCTAAACCCGTCAAATTTTGGCTCTGCCGCAAACTTGTCGCCCATTCGCTTTACAACCTCATCCGCATTCGGCATCCGCTCCGCAAGAGCCGGCCTAACAGGTTTGCCGACAATTAATTTGATCGTTGCCAAAGCCTTTTCTCCATGTTTAAAAAATTCTTCGGCAACATAACCCAAATCAGAAGTTTTGTTATACGCATCCTCAATTATTGGCCGCAATTTTTTATCGCCCGTTTTGGCAATCGAAAGAGCGTCCATTACAGTCGGATCACCGATTCCAAGCCTCAAAGTCCCAAGTGGAATATTTGCAATGTGTTTAACGGATATTGGATCCAAATCTTCCAAAACTTTAGCCAGAGCCGAAATCTTTTTTTCTACCGATCCCTCTCCACCCATATTGGCAATTTTCAAAAGCTCCCCAAAAACTTCATTCACAGACAACGTGTTACGTGCCACGTGTTTCGTTTTACCTAACTCTTGCGCGGCGAGCCCCATATTCCCCAGTTTTCGGTAAGACTTAATAACTTCTTCTTTCGATGTGTTGTAAGCCTTCGCAATCGCCTGAGCAACCATTGATTCCGCCATTCCGAGCTCAATCGGCATGTAAAAGGGGGCAACCCGACCTTGCAGCAAATAGCAGATTTTACCAACTTCAAGAGCATCCGATTCTTTAAGAAGCCGTGACATAATGTCAATTAGCTCCAACCTCTTCGGCGTCGCTTCCAATTTTTCATAGTATTCTGCTAACTTACTGAACTTCATTTTTCCTCCTTAACTCTTCCACAATTTCCTGATGACTCATTCTTTGCGGCCAGTATATTTGTCCAGAGATACCATAAATAGGCACATTCGATTCAACTGAAACAATAAGCTCTTGAACTTTTGTAATTCTTTCCATTACATCCTTCTCTTTCATTTTGGGACGATCCAAAAATGCAGCAACAACTTCACCCAGTCTACCTCCAGAATTTCCATTAATGTAACCAATATTTTCCAAAGTATCAACAACAACTATACCCAAGATTTCTCGTGGTGCTGTCCTTAAAGGAGCTCTCGACTTAGCCGTGTCTACAACTAGTCCTACAACTCTATTGGGGTGACCATGGACAAAATCTTTGCTCGCTTCAAAAAAAACATCTCTTCTTGTGGCCTTAACCCGTTTTTCAAAATCTTCATCTTTTATTTGTTTTGCAAATATTGGAGAATAAATTCCACTTTTTAATATGCTTGGCAACTTCCATATTGGCGCCCAATGAATCATATACTTCGGATCAAGCAAATCAACTATTTCCTTTAGTCGGTTATCTCTACCTTGTTCAGTAACTCCAAGTTCATTCGCTTCCGTCATTTCAAAACGTACACCGCCCCTTTCGTACTGCCTTTCTTCTTTACCAGTTTTTTCTTCACCAGATCCTTAAGATCCCGCAAAATCGTGTCGTCGGAAAAATCACGCAGGATCAATCTCCACTGCTTGTTATTGACCGATCCGTAAGTCTCCATATACTCAACCAGTTTCACCTGCCTGTCAGACAATAGTATCTGCCCGGTCCTTCCCTTGAGTTTAAGGTCAAGAGAAAGCTTCTGGACCTTTTGTTTGACACGATCCAATTCTTCCGCCATCCCCTCACAAAAATATTCAAGCCAAGTGGTTAAATCGCGGTCTGCCAATGTATCAACTTTTTGGTTAGAAACCGACTGCAAAGTCTCGTAATACTTCTTGGCATTTCTGTCAAAATACTCCTCGATCGAAAAAAACTTTTTAACATCGTAACCCTCGCAAAAAAGTACCAGTGTTGCAAAAGCGCGGCTTGTCCTGCCGTTTCCGTCTACAAAAGGATGGATAAATGCCAAAACATAATGGGTGATCCCGGCCTTTAAAACCGGATGAACATCTACGGCATCATCACTATTCAACCAATCCAAAAACTCACAAACCAACTTTTTGACATGATTTGACTCCGGCGGCTTAAAGCTAATCTCCCCGGTTTTGCTGTTTTTAACGACAACCTGGTTCAGCCTATACTTCCCGCTCGTTGCAGCCGGTAAAACCCTGTCAACAGTCAGGCGGTGAATTGTCAATAAATCTTTTTCTAAGTATTTACTGCGTTCGTCTTTAGTCGTTCGACGTTGGTCAATGTACTTTAAAACATTCCTGTAGTTCAAAACCTCCTGGATATCTCGATCCCTCGCATCAACTTGCTCTCCTTCCAAAACGGCCGCCACTTCACCTGTCCCAAGCTGGTTCCCCTCGATATGAGTCCCATGATGAACTGTCCGAACTATCGCCTCCTGCCGGAATTTGGCCTCATACGCAGGCACTAACGGCGCACTTTCTATCACTTCTTTGGAGGCTTCTATTTTGCCTATGTATTTTAAAATTAAATTGGAAACGCGGTATTTCGGAGAATACATATGATAATTATCGCATAATTACCGCAAAAATTAAATCTCCACAATCTTTGCCTTTTTAAAAATTTCCTTTGGAATGCTTTCTTTTTCTGCTGCTGTAATTATTGTTTGTTGGTTTGCAATAACCGACAAGACCGTATCCCTATGTTCCCAATCAAGCTCCGAAAAAATATCATCAAGAGCCAACACGGGCCTCTCGCCTTTTTTAACCTTAAGGTATTCAAGCTCGGCAAGCTTTAGTGCCAAAACAGCCATCCTCTGCTCTCCACGGGAACCGAAAAACTCCAAATCGCGACCCTTGAATCTAAATCTAAAATCATCCCTGTGTGGCCCGGAAAGCGTCATTCCTGCTGCAATATCTCTTTCTCTATTGGCTGCAAGTTTTTCCTCGGAAAGTAAACTCTGCTTAAGCTCCCAAGCCAAATCACCAAAATTGTTGCGGGTGGCAGCAGTGGAAGGGCTACCGACAGCGCGCAGATCAGCGCTTTTTGATCCATCACGCTTCGATTTACTACCTGATTGAGCACTGGCGGGAGGCCTGCCCGCTTCGCTGTGCGAAGCATTGCGGGCGGGGAAGCTGCTGACAGGACCCGCAACAGAAACAAAGTTTAAATATTCAAAAAATTCTCGCCTAACTTTACTGATATATTTCCCATGCGTCAGAAGCCGCTCGTCCCAAAAACCAAGCTCCAACGGTTTTGATTTGCCTTCTTGGATTCGCTGTAATATTTTGTTTCTTCTCGTAACAATTTTCCCGTACGAGCTCACACTTCGCCAATAAGAACTGTCAACAGAAGATAGAAACCTGTCCAAGTGTCTTCGCCGCAGTGACGGTGACCCAAAAACCAAATCTAAATCTGCCGGTTCAAAAATAACGATCGAAAAAACTTCGACAAAATCAACCAGTCTCTTTTTGTAACTGCCAATATAAAAAGATTTCCCCACCCGTTGTCCTTCAACAACCTGAAAATTTACGATCAAATCTTTTTTTTCGCCACTTGTTAAAACCACACCCTCCACTTTTGCTGATGTTTGCCCAAATCTCACCAAATCTAAATCTGTTTCAACTTTAAATGGCCGAATACCGGAAAGCATTCCAACAGATTCCAAAATATTGCTTTTTCCCGAACCGTTTTTACCTACAATAATAGTCAGTTTAGGATCAAACACAATCTTCTTAGAGGAAAAATTGCGAAAGTTTATTAAATTTAAAGATAGTATTTCCATTCTTCATTTACCATTTGATACCTTTGACACTTGTGATACCTTTGATACATTTGATCTTAAAATTTCCATCTGCTTCCAATATGGGCAAACACTAGCGACGCCGCCAGAAATAAAACGCCGCCAAGAATCAGTAGATTAACATAGCCAAAAATATCCTCCATTAAAACCGCAAGCGGTGACATTATAACCGCCAAAAAAGATGCAAGAATTATATTTGCCCCAAAAACCGTCCCCTGATGGTTATGCGGTATTCCCTTTTGCATCACAGTTCGCGAAGCAATCATAACTACCATAACGCCAAACCCAAGTAAGAACAAAAACGGCACTAAAAAGAGCACCAACAAGCCGTCTATTACCAAATGCAGCCTAATCATAAGCCCTAAAGCCAAAAGCGCAAGCCCAAGTGTCCATACTCCAATAGAAACCAGCATCCCTTCCCTGTTTTTTAACCTGTTTATCAAAAGAGCACCCGCAATCACCCCGACTGCAATTGGCGGTAGTACAAACATGGGACTGGTGTCTATGGAAAGCCCTGCAACATCCCTGAAAAATCCCGGAGCCAGTGTTACTGCAAAAATAATTACGCCCTGCATCACTGCAAAGGTTAAAAAGAAAAACCAGATTACTTTGGCCTTCATAATGTAAACAAAACCCCCACCAATATGCTTTATGGTCTTCAAAATAGACACTTTTCGGGCGCCACTTGGTGGTAATGGCGGCAAGAGCAAGGACAAAACCACAGCCAGAATCAAAAGAAGCTCGCAAACAATAAGCGTTGCCATATTGTCAAAAAGGAAGTGGACTAAAGATGCCGCAAAAAACCCAAACAACACACCGCCCGCTAAAACAAATATAAAAATCGTGTTGGCGACCAAAAGCTGGCTTCGCTTAACCAATTGAGCCGTGGCTGCCGATGAAGCCGGAATAAAAAAAGAGTTCCCCGCGAAATACAAAAAAGAAAGCGGGATAGAAGCAAAAACCGCCTTTTCGGTCAAAAGTATCACAAAAACAACAAAGGCAATTATAAGATTAGCCAAAAGAATAGTTCTTTTTCTGTCAAAAATATCGGCGATCAAGCCCGAAAAAGCCATTAAAAAAAAGGCCGGTATCGCAAAAGACAAAATTACTCCCGAAACCCCCAGGTTACTTCCCGTCCTTGAGTAAACGGAAACAATAAGAGAAAGGATCAAGAATGCGGAAGCAATCTGCCCTACTAATATCACAAGCGTCAAAATAAAAAAATCTCTCCTCTTAAGGACCTCAACGTAAGGCTTTGGTAAAAAAATCATTTATCTATCTTAGGGTTTGTTTATAGTGCAACCTCGGCACTATACCAAAAAATTATTCTCACAATTTTTGGCACTTAGGACAGAAGTGGGCACTCCTGCCGTCCATTTTTGCTCTCACAATCAGTGTCTTGCACCTGGCACACGGTTGACCCGTCATATGATAAGCTTTTGCAAACGTCAAGTACAATCCCCGCTCGCCTCTTCCGTCTACAAAAGAATTGGCACTTGATCCGCCTTTTGCAATCGCCAACTTGAAACTGTCAATAATACCGTTAAAAATTGCTTTAATTTCCGCATCAGTTAAACTTACAACAGCACTCTTTGGGTGCACCTTTGCCCGCCATAAAGCTTCGTCACTATAAATATTGCCTACACCAGATACAAAACTCTGATCCATTAAAAGCTTTTTAATTCTTGCCTGGGGCTTTTTCTTTATCCTCTCGTAAAATTCCTCATATTTCATCGTCATTGGGTCTGGCCCCAGTTCAGTTTTGCCAATTGCAGCCTTAATAGACTGCTCATTTGTTTTAACTACTTTTACCCAGCCGAACTTTCTCAGATCGTTAAAATAAAGGTGGCCACCGTTTGTAAAGGTAAAAGTAACGCGTGTTGTGCTGTTTGGGACAGGTGAATTTAAAGGCGGAATCGGATGCCCGCCCGAAACCCTAGTTTTTTCGTCCAGATAAATAAGTTGTCCGGTTAATTTAAGATGAATAACAAAAGAGAATCCACTGGAAAGATCAACAACAATCACCTTCCCAATACGCCTCAACCCTTTTATTTTTGCCCCTTTCAAATCTTTTATAGAAAACTCGTTCCAATAAAACTTTTTGGCCCAATCGTATTCAATGGACTCCAAAACCAATCCCTTTATTGCTTCGTTTAACGAATTAACAACAACAGTAACTTCCGGCAATTCAGGCATGTCAAAGTTTGGCTAATGTTCCGCTTTTTTTCGAACGTTTGAACATAAATGTAAAAAAACTAATAGACAAAGCAAAATAGATTATATTCAATCCTAAAGCAGCAAAAAAATGGTCAAAACTAAACATTCTTGTGCTAATTGTATACCTCATTCCTTCAAAAACGTGTGCAAGAGGCAAAAACCAAACAATTTTCTGAAAAAATACAGGTAATATCGAAACCGGATAAAACACGGCTGCAAACGGCTGAATCGCAAAAGGTAAAACCCAAGTTAGCGGACCGACAGAATGGCCCCACCTGCTTATTACTCCAATACTGAAAGTGCCCAACGCCACCGCAAATATTACAAGGTTAATCCAAAAAAGAACCAATGATATACCCAGCGAAAAAATACTAAAGTGATAATAAAATAAGGCAATGACAACCATTGCAAAAAGTGAAACTAAAACTTTGACAATAGAAACAAGAACCAGCCCGCCAATGAATTCAATGGTCGTAAGGGGAGTTGCCAGAACATTAACTAAGTTTCTGTCCCAAAGCTCGTACATAAAATCTATTCCCACACTTGTTCCCACCCTCTCGAATATAATCCACAATATCATTCCACCCAGAAAAAAGGAGGCCAAAGTTTGTGACTGGACCTGCACGTAATTTGCCAAAAATCCCCAGAGCAAAAGCCCAACAATAGGAAATATAAAAAGGTCTGCAAAACGTTCCAGGTGGCGAAAAGTCAGAAAGTAATGCCTAAGGCCAAGGGCGTAAATTCTAGTAAAGCTTAAATTTAATCTCATTTTATATTTGCCTTAAGCTGGGTCGAGAGGCTTCCATTTTCTTCCTCAACCATTTGCCGTCGGGAAAGTTCAATAAAAACTTCCCTTAAATTCGGCTCTTTTGCTTCCAATTTTAACTCCTGCCTGGTTAACTCCAATGGCGTCCCTTGAACAATAATTTTTCCGTGATTAACAAAAACAACATCATCGGCAACCTGCTCAATTTCCCACATATTATGCGATGTATACAAGATCGTCATCTTCTCTTCTTTCTGGATCCTTTTGATAAGCTTTATCCCCTTATCTACTACATCAGGGTCCATAGAAGCCATCGGTTCGTCCAAAAGCAGCAATTTAGGCTTGTTAATAAGCGCTTTACAAAAATTGGCCCTGGCCCGCTGACCCAAAGAAAGGCTTCTGATTCTCGCACTTTTCAAATCCGTCATTTCAAGATCATCTAAAACCTCCAGAACCCTATCTTTTGCATCTTTCACTCCGTAATAATGAGCGTAAACAAGCAGATTTTCATATAAGGTCAAGCTATATGGAAGAATATATTCGGCAGAACAATAATTCACTTTGCCCATAACCTCAACCCTATGACTCGCCAAATCTTTCCCGAACATCTTTATCTCTCCGCTATCTCTTTCAACTACTCCAAGCAGACAATTTATTGTCGTGCTCTTCCCTGCTCCATTCGGCCCTAAAAAACCCAAGACTTGACCTTCATCTACACTAAAGGAGAGATAATCAACAGCCGTAAAGTCACCAAATTTCTTAACTAAATTAGAAACTTCCAAAACCGGTGTGCTTTTGATCATATGAGAAATTTTATCCTAAACGACTAAGAAGAGAAATCAGGAAGATAAACTACGGCTACCTTAGGGTTTTTGCAAAGCTGCTTTGTAGGCATGTCTGTACATTTCTTGGTTTGGAGTAAGTGGACTAACAGGTTTACCGGGATCCTCTATTCTCAGCATAGAAGACTCATCACCTAATAGACCCTCTCCTAATCGATTCGGATTAAGCAGATACCTTAGCCGCCCTGTTACCAAAACGTCCGCCACCTTACCGCGAACCGTAACCCAGTGAGGAATTTTTAGTGCGGTTTCTTGGGGTACTTGAGGCAAATCAGCTCCATCCCCCTCGTCCTGTCGAGTAGTAATTCGCCCTCTACTATTATCAAAAAAAGCCGGTATCCCTCGTTCTAAAGCAACAACACCCATAACTTAAGCGTAACTCTAAAAATCTCCAAGTTCAAGCTTTCTTGACTTTACTTTCAACAAACTTCTTTATTTCCCTGATGAATCTTTCTTTGCCAAACTTTTGGGCGTGTTTTTTGATTAAATCCGACTCCCATAAACCTTTTTTCTCCAAGCTTATAAACGAGTTAATCGCCAAACCTAACGAGCCGGTTGTTGCATGGTCAAAATAAACCCCCGTTTTCCCATCTATAACCGTTTCCTTTACTCCACCCTCAGCCAAAGCAATAACAGGCTTGCCCGCCGCCATGGCTTCAACAGGCACAAGGCCGAAATCTTCATCACTGGCCGCAAAAATCACCGCCCGGCAATTTTGATAAAGTCCAATTAACCGACTATCGTTTACTTCACCCAAAAAATCGACATCTGATTTATCACCTGCTACAGCCTTTAAGTTTTCCAGTTCCCTACCTGTCCCAACCACCTTGAGAGGCAATTTTAACTTCTTGCAAACCTCGACAACTAAATCGACATTTTTGGAGGCAACCAAACGGGAAACAACCAGAAAGTAATTATGTTTCTCGGATTTTTGATTTCGGATTTCGAGTTTTCTTGTATCTACCGGCGGATAAATCACTGTCGATTCTCTTCTATAGAATTTCTTAATACGGGATTGAACCTCGCGGGAATTGGCAATAAACCAGTCAACACGCTGTGCCGCCTCAAAATCATAAACCCGCATAAAGTGGTTCACTAAAACCCCATACATCCTAATCAAAGGGTTCTTCTTCCAGTCAATTGACGTTGTATAGCCATATAAATACCTTGGCGGCGTATGGCAATAGCAAATTTCAACAGGAGGTTGAAACCCTGAGGGAGCGGAGCGAGTCGAAGGGTCACCATTCTTAAACCCTTTAGTTACATACCAACTGGAAGAACCAATAACAACGTCAAACTCGGAAAAATCAAAGCCTCCCCATACTAGAGGCGCCAAAAACCGCAGCGGACTATGAAGTATAGAAGCAAAAAGTGGCACGTTTTGAGCCCAAGAAGTTATTATCCTCCGTTTTTTAAATCGCTCATAAGCGGTTGACCCCTCCTTATAAAATGCCGTATAAATCGGCGCATTCGGATAAATTTCACTAAGTGCCTCAAGCACCCTCTCCGCTCCCCCGAAATCTTTTAAATAATCATGAACCAGCGCAACCTTCATATCTCAACCTCGCTCAAACTCGCGTAAACCTTCTGAGCTCCTGCCTTAATTAAATCACTTCTCCATTTGGAATCGGGATTAATCCCCCAAACAGTAATGCCCGCTCCTATCGCAGATTTCACCCCATTCACGGAATCCTCAAAAGCCAAACAAACATTTGGAAGAAGATTTAATTTTCTAAGGGTTTCAAGATAAACATCCGGCGCAGGCTTTCCCTTGGTAACATTATCAGAAGAAACAATCACTGAAAAATAATCCAATATTTTCTCTTCCCCCAGCATTTCCCTTAGTTTCAATTCGGTGTGGCCACCTGAATTAAGGGCAATTATTAAACCTTTTTCCCTAGCTTTTTCTAATATCTCAAACGCGCCCGGCATAAGCAAATCGCGGCTGTTTTTCAGAATTTCATAAAATATCTCTCTGTATTCAGAAAGAAGCTTGCTTGTTTCTCCCGGTAAACCCTTACTTTGCAAAATCTCTATAAAATCCCTAAGCCCAATGCCAGTTGTATCACCAACCTCCACATCCAAAAAATTCTTGAGCTTCAAAAACTTAAAATGTGTTTTATCCCAAACCGGCTCTGTATCAAAAAGCAGCCCATCAAAATCAAAAATCAGAGCCTTAACCATGTATCAATTTCCCCAAAACTTCATCAGTTAACTCGTGCATATTTTTTAGAATTAAATCAGCTTTTTCGTGATAAGAATCAACAAATTTCGAATCAGGAACATAAATTGCTTTCATTCCGGCAGCTTTTGCCGCATCAACACCGTGAGGAGCATCTTCCAAAACTAAGCAGTTTTCAGGATCGACCTCTAACTTTTTAGCCGCAATTAAATAAATTTCAGGGTCTGGTTTTCCCTTACCGCTTATTAAATCTTGATTGGTAACAATAAACAAAAACCTGTCCAAAACACCCAAACGAGCCAATCCATCTTCTATCTGATCCCTGTTTCTTGTGCTGGCAATAGCGCATTTAACCGGCCAGTTTTTTATTCTTTCCAAAAGCTCCGAGACACCTTCTAAAAAAGCCAGCCTGGTTTCGAATAGTTTTTGAAAAATTGCACGTCTTTCTTCATTTAATTCTTCAATATCACCCTTAAGATTGTATTTTTCTTTTAAAAATATAGTTGTAGACATAGCCGCTCCTGTTAACATTGTCGGCAAATAATCTTTCATGTAAAACTTTTTACCCCGGCTTTTAAGAAATTCCTGAAAGGAAATTAACCTTAATTCTTCGCTGTTAACCAAAAGCCCGTCAAAATCAAAAATAACCGCTTTTATTGAGCCCATTAAATTAACTCAAGCTGATTTGTGTTATTTGTTTTTTCTTCCTTTGGTACATTTGTACCCTTTGATGATTTTGGTACTTCTCCTCCCGGCAACTTGGCAACTGTCGACTTAAACCCAAGCTGCTCATATTCCGCGCGCACCTGTTTCCAATCCGGCTTAAATTCCAAGTCACTCAACTTAAACTTGATATCGACTTTTGTATCCAGCTCAACCAGTTTTTTGGCAGCCAATGCCACATCTTTATCCTTTTCCAGCTTTAGACGCGTTGTTTCAGCGATCTCATCTAGATGATCATAGAGATTCTCAAGTGTATGATATTTTTGCAATAAGCTCGATGCAGTCTTCGGACCAATACCGGCAACTCCGGGTACATTGTCCGAAGGGTCACCCGTTAAAGATTTGTAATCGACCATCTGGTGCGGTTCCAAACCGAATTTTTCCTTAACTTCCACGGAGCCAAATAAAGTTGTAGTTGTCAAATTCCAACCGGGCATCTGCACTTTAACCTTGCCATCCACAAGCTGCAAAACATCCCGGTCGCCTGAAAGAATAATCACCTGGTCAACTTTACCAAGAAGACCCGTCGCCAAAGTCGCCAGTAAATCATCCGCCTCATATCCTGCTTTTTCAAAATATTTGATCTCAAACGCGTCCAAAACTTGCTTTACAATTGGAAACTGGGGATAAAGGTCAGGAGGCGGAGCTACCCGCTGCGCCTTGTATGCTTCAAACTCCACATGCCTAAAAGTCGGTGCTTTGGTGTCAAAAGCACACGCAATATACACCGGTTTTACCTCACCAATTGCCTTCAAGATCATATTAGAAAATCCATAAACGGCATTAGTGTTTTGACCACTTTTATCGGTTAAAACCGGTAATGCATGGTAAGCCCTATGGAAAAGATTATTGCCGTCTACCAAAAGAAGAGTTTTTACGCTTGCCACGAGGAAATTCTAGCACAAAAAGCTAATTCAGGCCTCCATTTAACGACCTGGTCCAATGCCTGTAATAGTCATCTCCGGAATAATCTGCAATACAAACCACCGGTTGACATTGCATACTTTGACACTCTCTTAGTTTTAAAAGGTGGTCTGGGCCGACAACTCTTATATCACCCAATATTTCACGGCCATAACTGTAGCAAAATTCCAACTTTATCCAGTCAACCCTCCGCTGCAAATGAGAAATCAGAGAATCATCACCATCACTTAAAACAAAGAGCTTCCCGACAGACTCACCGGAAACATCATCCTCAACGTTCATAAAAGCCAGGGCAACTTTCCCAAGTTCCCCTACACTCTCTGCGAAACGCTGCGTCAAAAAACGCCTTACATGGTAAGGCATTAATTTTCCCATATCCACAAATCCGGCATCTAACTTTTCAACCATTCTTTCTTAAATTTATGCTTGGGCAGACTTTGAAGATTTAATATTCGAACCAATTTTGGCAGCTGTACCTTTGAACTTAATTTCACCGCTTGATGCAGGTTTACCAACAATCTTTTCAAAATCATCACGCTCAAGTGTTTCCCTATTCATAAGCTCCTCGGCAACTTTATCAAGCTTTGTGCGGTTCTTAACAATCACTTCCTTCGCCTTTCTAAATCCTTCATCAATTATCTTCGACACTTCCTTATCTATCTTTGCAGCCAGCTCGGGAGAAACTTGTTGCTGCTCAGAACCTAAACCCGGCCAAACGCCAAATTGCGGTCTTGGCGAAAATATAGTCGGCCCCAAATCACTCATACCAAATTCTGTTACCATCTCGCGGGCAATACTGGAAGCAATTTCAAGATCCGAAGCTGCACCCGTCGTATATTCACCGGAAACCAACTCTTCCGCAACCCTTCCACCCATTAAAGTCGCAATCCGCTCCAGAAGCCTCGTTTTTGTTTCCGTATACCTATCTATAGAAGGCGGAACCAAAGTATGGCCACCGGTCATACCCCTGGCAACAATGGAAATTCTATGGACGGGGTCAACATGCGGCAGAAAATGAGCAACAATGGCATGTCCACCTTCATGGTAGGCAGTCAGCATCTTTTCATCTTGCGACTGCATCCTACGCCTCTGAGGGCCAAGCTTAACCTTTGTAGCTGCCTCTTCCATGTCAACATTGTTAATTTCCTTTCTGGCAGTCCTGGCCGCCAAAATTGCCGCCTCATTTAACATGTTTGCCAAATCGGCACCGCTATAACCAACTGTTCGTTTGGCAATCCGTCCAATGTCAACACTTTTTTCAAACGGTTTACCCTTCATGTGAATCTTAATTATTGCCTTCCTACCTTCAATGTCCGGCAAATCCAAAGCCACTCTTCTGTCAAACCTACCCGGACGGGTTAATGCCGGATCCAAAAGATCCGGCCTGTTTGTTGCCGCCATAACCATTACCGACTCATTAGGCGCAAAACCATCCATTTCCACCAAAATTTGGTTCAATGTCTGCTCACGCTCGTCATGGCCGCCTGAAAAACCCATTCCTCGCATGCGTCCAATAGATTCAATTTCGTCTATAAATATAATGGCCGGTGCACCTTTTTTAGCTTGGACAAATAAATCACGGACCCTTGCCGCTCCAACTCCTACCAGCATTTCCATAAATTCACTCCCGGCAACCGAAAAAAACGGCACTCCTGCTTCGCCGGCAACCGCCCTTGCCAATAAGGTCTTGCCGGTCCCTGCAGGCCCGACTAAAAGCACACCTTTTGGAGTCCTGGCACCAATAGCCCTGTACTTTTCAGGATGTTTCAAAAAGTCCACAATTTCCTGAAGTTCCTGTTTTGCCTCATCCACACCCGCAACATCAGCAAAGGTAACTTTAGGCATGTCGCTTGAAAATTGCTTCGCCCTGGATTGCCCGAATGAAAATACCGAAGAAGCCCCTTCTCTTGCCTGGCGGAAAATAAAAAAGAAGAAAATAATTATGATTCCCAACGGTAAAAACGTGGTTAAAATCGTAATCCATGCCTGGGAAAAGGTATTATCCTTAATCTCAATTGCTACCTTAGTTGGATCAACCTGAGCAGCCTGAAGAGCAGCAAAAAACGACTGGTTTTCCTCTTTTCTTGAAGAATAAGTCGCCTCATCACTAAGAGTAACATTAATCTTGTCCCCATCAATCTGGATGCTTTTAACCTTACTCTCTTTAATATCGGAAATCGCGGTTGAAATTGGTTTAACATCTACAAATTTTGTAGAAGGACTGGCAGACAAAGCAAAAAAAGCAAAAATTATGACTCCTAAAACAGCATAAATCAAAAACCCTCTCCACGAAGAAGTTTTTCGCATCTTAAGAATCTTCATCTTGGAAATTGAAGGCTTTCTGGAACCGTTTTTTGAAGAACCATTCTCCTCGGTCTTGCTTTTTTCTTTATCACTTACTTTTTTTGCCATAAGTAACCGACCATTTTATCACTTGAAAATTTAAATTGCCAGTAACGATTGGTGGATCAGCTAAAATAATCTATTTTCATTGCCCGCTTAACATCGGTTAATGTCCTTTGTGCTTCTTCTCTTGCCCTCCGCGTTCCCTCTCTTAGGATTTTTTCGACCAAGCCGGGTTGACTCTCAAATTTCGCTCGCAATTCTCGAATAGGCTCCAAAAACCTCTCCAAAACTTCAACCAAATATTCTTTAACTTCCACATCCTTAACAGTCCCTTTCTCATATCTTTTCTTCAAATCTTCTATTTTTTTCGCATCCCCATGACCTGAGAATGCATCCAGGTAAACAAATACGGGATTGCCATCAACTTTTCCAGGTTCATTTCCGTGAACCCGTGCCGGATCAGTATACATGCCCATTACCTGTTTTTTAACTGTCACCGAATCATCCGACAAGTTAATAACATTGCCCAAGCTTTTGCTCATCTTCGCCTTGCCATCCGTACCCGGCAGTCTTTCAACATCACCAACTAATGCTTTTGGTTCGATCAAAACTTTTCCGTACAGTTCATTAAACTTACGGACAATTTCCCTTGTTTGCTCAATCATGGGCACCTGATCTACTCCAACCGGCACCAAATCCGCTTTCAAAAAAGTAATGTCGGCTGCTTGGGAAACCGGATATGCCAAAAACCCTAAAGGAACATTGGCTCCATATCCTTTTTGCTTCATCTCATCCTTAACGGTGGGATTGCGCTCAAGCCGAGCTAAAGTGACCAAATTCATGTAAAAAACGGTCAGTTCGGCAATTTCTGGCACTTTCGACTGAACAAATATTGTGGTCTTTTCAGGGTCAATCCCAACCGAAAGATAATCCAGCACTACTTCACTGATATTTTCACCCAGTTTTTCCGGGTGCTCGAAGTTATCAGTCAATGCCTGCACATCGGCCACCATAATGAAGGTCTCGTATTCGTCCTGAAGCCTCACTCGATTTCTCAGTGACCCAACATAGTGCCCCAAGTGCAGCTTCCCCGTCGGTCTATCGCCCGTTAAAATTCGTTTCTTCATAATGTCTTTAGCAATTATAACTTAATTTAGTCATTTCATTTAAAATACCCTAAAACTTAAAATGTTTAGTTTGCAAGCAGCCAGGAGAAGAGGCTGGCTGCCCACAAGTTTAGAGATTATTTTGGGGCATAATCTTTCCCACAAATCCATGGAAAGTAGCACAAGCTCCACCCGTGAAGTTGATTTGAGTATGTTGTAACAGCATTAAATAACTCAATCATTTCCTCTCTAGATTTTATTTCCTTAGAAAGAATTAGCGCTTCCTCAACAAACTCATGTAATGTTTTTAAACCCACGTAACCTAAGAATCCAGCAGCAACCTTACTAAAAGGCTCAATGACCCTTCTAAATACCTTAAGATCTACTTTTTCGTCAGACGCCACCTTTAGTAAACCACCTAACGCATTGTAGCCAAGCTGTCTTAACTCTCCGTTCACGAACACCATGGTAGCGAAGTACTGATTATATGTACCGACTCCTTCCTGCTCCTTGCCTGTAAAGATGTCTACCAACTCTTTTGGGGGTTTTACAAAACCGTTATTGATTTCCTTATAAACCTTATCCAAAAAAATATTCAGCTTCTTATTAGCAGTTTGGGGAGTTTTTACCTGATACATCTTTGATGATGTCCCCGGCATTCGCACAGTTACATATACAAACTCCTTTGTCTTGTAAAGGCTATTCCATACCAACTTACCTGCCTTTTTAAGCTTTAGTATGTCTTCATCTAAAACCTGCGCAATAGGATTTGCAGTCAAAGGTTCTGTGACCTCACCATATTTAATTGGCATCAGCTGTAAAGCCGAAAGGCTTACTCTTCCTATGGGTTGGTCAATCAACCTTTCTTCTGTTTGTGGAATAACAGAAACGGATTCGACAATAGGCGTATAGTGATAGAGCTGATAACCTGCAACAAATGAATGACATTGCACACTTCTATAAGGAAGATATTTCAGCAGCAAATTACACAAATCTTCATTCAAGTCAGTTAATAATTTTGCTCTAAGCACTATATTGATAGGTTGCAACTCTATCTCTATTATTTGTTCTTTTATATTTTTCATTTTATACATGCTTAAATAATCAAAGCACCTTTTAAGCAGTGTCTTTGAATAGATAAAACATTTACCGTATTTTCACCCCCTTTCTCAACTCTAAAATGGCTATAATCTGCGGTCGATAAAGGTTGAATATTAGGAAACGTTCTTGGAATTTGCATTATTATCTGGGCAAGGACACTTGCACTAAAGGCGTGGGCGACAATCAAAACTGAATCTTCCTCAGTCTGTAAAACAGAATCCAAAAAAGGCAGAACCCGCCGCTCTACGTCCTCTGCAGTTTCTCCCTGTCCTTTCTGCATTTTCAGACGACTATAGCCATATTCGATATCTCTTAAACCTTGTCTATCTGCCCCCTCATACAATCCATAGTTAATTTCCCTTAATGCTTCATCTTCTTTAATAAACCCTCCTAGATCGCTCTGTAGCAACTCGGCAGTTATTCGTGCTCTTAATAAAGGACTTGTATAAATTCTTTGTGGTTGAACCCCCTGTTCCTTAAGACATAACACTAATCTCTTTACCTCCTCCACTCCTTCATCAGTCAACCCAACCTCTAACTGTCCTAATGCTCTTCCTTCGGCATTTGGAACTGTTTGGCCATGTCTTATCAAGTAAATATCTTTTTCTTTCATAAGATTTAATAAAATTTGACTTGGAATACAGGTATTGTCCTTAGATTGCCGGACGAAATATCACCCTTAATACAGTTAGCTAATAACTCATGACTATTAAACTGTTCTACATTTGGTGAGTTGTAGTTGATAATAATGCTGTTATTGGCAACTACAGGATTTAGACGACATAAATACCCAAGCGCCATATACTCTGCAGAATAATGAATAGCTAGATAAAGGGAATCAGAAAAGTCACATTGTCCGCCCAAAATCTTGGTGTGTCGAGGCAATCTATTATCAGCAACTTTTGCCATTGCAAGCCTCAAATCAGCATCGCTTTGAGTTAAACGGTATAACTGCCTCTCAAGATCGGCGGTAACAGCCACGAAGTCCGGAAATATCTCGGTAAAAAGATGCGCTGATAATCCGATTATCCTTTCGTCTTCAACTATGGCTTGATTAACTGCTTCTACATTTCCCCGACATTTCGCTCTATATGTTTCCTCCGTTAAGCCAAGACGGCCCAACAACGATCCGTCAGCCATCTGTTGCTCTGTATCATTTACTAAAACGTAACCCCTATATGGAATACCGTTTTTTGTAAGCGCTGAAGTAATATGAGGCAAGGAATATAGATAAGTACTGGCTGTTTGACTCAATCCTTCTTCAAGAGTTTCATATTCGTCATGCTCACCATAGCGTGGACATGCAACCACAAACATATTCAAAGGTTCAGTTTTCTCTCCAAAAACTCTATCCGTAACCTGTGTGAAGAAAGTGAGAAGCTGTTGGTCCTTAGGCATAAGAACACCATATCGCTTCGCTCTTGAATACATTTCGCCAAACATTGAAGCAATCCTTTGTACAGATTCCTTAACTAATTCAGCCGACTCGGGTGTGTATCTTCGAGCAATGCTGTCAATCATTATTTCAAGAATGTCACCCGGAACTCTTCCTTTAAGCCTTATGGTCAAAGGTGCAGACGCAGACTCAATTTCCCTCTTCAAGCGCTTAAAACCATACCCATTAGGAAGTTCAGTATTTAAATTTCCACTCTTAAAACAAACTTGATTAACAACTTCCCTCTTTTTGGCAAGAATAGTCTCAGGGTTTGCATCCGTGGGCAAATCATTTACAAGTAGTCCAAACTCATCTGATGACATCCCCATAATTCGATAATATGCGTAATAAGGATTAAATCTTGGAGATGATTCCTGTGGCCTAGAAACTTCCGGTAATCTATAATCAGTTTCTGGTGAATACTTTAGTAATTCAGACACTCTAGCGTCTGAATACCCATTCCCTGCACAGACCAATCTTTCCGTAACTTCAGAACGAGTGAGCTCCGAAGGTAAACCGTATAAACGATTATTATGAACTCTCAAAATGTGAGTACCGTTCACCGTCAGCGAAAAATCATCACTTGTAGTATCTAGTCTGACAAAAGAACCTTGCAATCCAAATTTTTCTAAACTGGGTAGTATACCCAATGTATTCAACTGTGCTAAATTGGCATTTTCACCATTCAGTTGGAAGAAAGCATTTTTAGCCGAGCCAAACTAGCCCCTGAGCTTCAACCAGCCGAGGGGGTCCCCCATCAATAGTTAAATCTCTCTCAATATTCATTTCTTTCCCTTCCTTCTACTACTACTTTGCATTCCTCCCGACAGTCAAAAACATGGCCTCTTGCACTATCCAGATATCTGTGAAGGTCTGAGGATTCTAAATTGAACCTAAAAACTGGCTTTTTACCCAATAGGACATCGTCAATAACAGATTTATCGGGATGAACCGCATGGCTGTCTACTTCGACAGTTCTTAGCCCACTGTCATCCAAATATGTTAAATACTCTCTTCTTTCAGACATATATTTTCTCCTTATCGATCATTTCCACAATAAAAAACCTCCCAACAGGAGGCTTTGCCTATTTTGGTCTTAAATTACTTGACCATCAAAAGCAAACCTCCTAACGAAGGTGAGGTTTGCCAATTATCTTTATTAGATTCTTGATTCAAGTTAAACATTTTTAAATCTTCCTTTTTGTATTTCCTTAGAACCCCTTGTTACAGTTGCTACCCCAACCCCTAAATCGTGTGCTATCTTATGCTGCGAAACCCCGTGTTTTAAAAGCTTTACTATTTCTAACCTTCTTGGAATCTCCTGAAGCTCATAAGGCGTCAGAATCCCATATAGAAAATCGCGCATTTCACCTTTCCTATTTATTTCAAGTAATGTCTTAACCAAACCATCCAAACTATCAGATTTCATCTGTACTATTGTACTAGTACGATAGTACATTGTCAAGTTTACTCCTTTATCACGCTTCATCTTTAACCTCCGCAAATTTCACTAATTTTGATCCTGCAACATTTGCCTGATCCAGCTCCAAAACTAAAACCAATACATCATCTCTCCCCTCCCTCTTCAGATAATCCCGCGCCATACTAACAACCGCCTCTGTCTGTTTGCCAACATGATCAGCAACCGGCAAGCCCTTAAGCCCAAAACCTTCACGGACCAGAGGATGAGTAGCCCTACTCATACCTTCTTCAAAAACCATAATTGCCCCGCCTTCTTTTAAATCCCGCAGGCAAGCACGCAGAAAATCATCCGCTTTTTCTCTGTCAGATTTTCTCTCTATTTTCCTGTAAGTCTCTATTGTCATTTTTCGATAAAAAAAATACCCCTCATCTTTTTTAAAGAATCGGGGTTTCTTTTGTCTGAACCGCAAAAGATTATCGCCCCGAAGGGTTAATAATCTTAATCCAAATAATAGAATTTGGACGGTTCATTATGTGTAATTCAAGCAAATTCATTCTTAAATGTCAAACTAATTCTTCAAATTTATAATCACCAACTGCCTTAAGTAAATCGCTAAGTTTCATTTCCAGACCATGTTTTAAATCTCCGGAACCCATGTGGACATTTTTAAGATCCATAACCCTTTTGTCAAAATACAGCGGAATTCCCACCAAAACCGGGCAAACTGCGCCAATTGGCACTCCGACAACTTTTAAAACCTCCTCAGGCTTCGCCAGTTCTGATTTTGAACCGAAAAGCTTTCGTACTTTTTTAAAATCTAATCTGTCTTTCCCTCTAAGGGCTAAAGCAACAAACTGTTGACCTTTGATACCCTTGATACTTTTGATACCTGTGATGCTTTTCGTTACTCTCACAACCAAAGTCTTTATAACTTCGTCCTGGTCAACCCCTGCCCGCACAACATCCTCTACTGTAAAAGCTTCCTGGCCTAGACCGACTATTTTATACTGCAGCTGCCGCTGTTTGAGATATTCCTTGATTTGTATTAGATTCGCCATCTACAATTCTTAATTGTATTACTTTTTCCACTCCTCCTATTAACTCCCTCAATTCTCCGTTTAAAAGAAACTTTGTACCTTCTGGGCACCTCTTTAAAGATATTTCCTCAATTGACGCCACTACAGATTCTTTAGGTTTAGATAACACATTTCTTGCAATATCAACCGCCACATCACAACGCCGGCAATCCATGCCGCTTTGTCTTTGACAATTTGCTTTTCTTTCGTCCATAATTCACCTCCCTCTCAATCTAAATCTTGCAGAACTTTGCTTTTTGACCCCTAGATCTGGCACAACAGGCTTTTCCCCTTCCGGGCAAATTTTATTCCTAAGCCCAGACAAAGCCGGGCCAACCGGTCTTGCCTCAAAAGAAACAACTCGAACCAAATTTGCCATCTCGGGACAAGGAGCACAGCTCCCTATTTTCATTCTTGGACAAATATCTAATCTTTCCATACTTATTCAGCCTCCTTTTTCTCCACAAAAAAACTCGCATCTTATGCGAGCTTTGTTTCTGTTCTTAGGTTTCTAGCTTAAAACAACACAACAAAACCCGCTATTTTAGCGAGTAAAGTAAAACCAAACTGTGTGCTTTAAGTTGTTTTCCATTTATACAAAAAATTAGCAAACTTTCTGCCCAGTCTGCTAACTTCCACCTCAAAAGAGCATTGCTTACATAGTCATTATACCAATCCAAGTATTTGAGTGTCAACTCTTGCTGGCAAACAACAGTTCAAACTGCTAAGTAGCGGCGGTTGGGATCGAACCAACGACCTTGGCGTTATGAGTGCCACGCTCTAACCGACTGAGCTACGCCGCCGAACAAGCTGCATTTTAGCAAAAAAAAAGACCAGATGCGAATCTGGTCAAATTATGTAGCGGAGGTGGGAGTCGAACCCACTTCTGGAGATTATGAGCCTCCCGAGATACCGTTTCTCTACCCCGCGTCGTTTAGATAACTGCTTATTTTAGCCTCAATTGACTCTTATGTCAAATAAAATACCTAGCTTCTTCCCAAAAACAAGTCCCTCCATTTTTGCCAATTCGGAATCTGGGCTTCAGAATCGCTCTGTCCACTACTTTGCCCCTCCGGTTTTGGGATAATCACCTCCGTCTCGCCGGGTTTAACCATTCCCAGCTTATTTCTAATCTCCTCCTCTGCAAACCTATCGCTATTCTTATACTCAAGCTCTTTCTTAAGGCTCTCATTTTCTTTCTTTAACTGTTCAAGGCCGGCTTCAGCCTCATCAACCTTCTGTGATGTACCACGAAAGGAAGAAATTCTATTAACCCCGTTCACAACAACAGGTATCATAATCACCAAAGCCAGAACCAATATCAAATTACGCTTCATTTCACTAACACCGTACTATTATTATAAGGTAACGTATAAAAAACATTAACAGCCAATTCAAGAACAGCAAAAAGCCGATAGCCTTTATTCTTGACAAGGCCCATAGGTTAAGCTATACTAACCTCAACTTTCAGCCTACCCGAATGCCTGCACCAAGCCAATTTCAGTTGGCATAAGAATTTAATTAATGAAAAAACTACAAGAGGCACATAGGGAGTTCATCAACCACCTTAAAGGTAAAAAACGCGCGTCGGCAACAGTACTTGCCTATGGCAAGGACATTGAACAACTCGTTAATTTTTTAAATGAGCTCCAAAAAGCACACGTCCACGAAGTTTCGCCTGAAGACATCAGAACATTCCTTGCAAAACTTCAGGATAAAGGCTATACCCAAAAATCTATCTCCAGAAAGCTTAATTCCACCAAAACATTTTTCCGCTACCTGAAAGTCCAGGAACTGATAACAGACGACCCGGCCAGCCTCGTCGAGCATCCAAAATTTGATACCAAACCACCCAGAATTCTTTCCCCTATCGAATATAGGGCTCTACGTGATGCAGCCAGAGACGATGCCAGAATTGCAGCCATAATTGAAGTCCTGCTGCAAACCGGAATCAGAATTGGTGAGTTGGCCAATCTTAAAACGGACGATGTCTTCTTTTCGCAGGAAACTAAAGAAGGCCACCTTTTCGTAAGACCACAGGAAAACCGCCCCGAAAGGACCGTGCCATTAAATAGAGCTGCCGAAAGTGCCCTTAAAAGATATCTTGAGGTAAGGGCCAAAACCCCAAATAAAGCCCTTTTCGTCACAAAAACCGGTAAACCCTTACTGGTCAGAAACATCAGGACTGCAATCGACAGATATTACCGTAAGGCAGGAATAACCGGTGCCAAAGTCAACGACCTCAGGCATACTTGGGTCGCCCATCACCTTTCAAGTGGTGCATCTCTTGTCTTAATTTCCAAAATCGCAGGCCACAAAAGGCTCTCTACAACCGAAAGGTATCTTGCGCTCATCCAAACCCCCAAAGGCGAGGAGAAGTTAAAATTAGAGCAGTTATAACTTTTCCGAGCAGTTTACCCTGAGCGAGTCATGAGCGAAGTCGAATGGCGAGTCGAAGGGAAGAAAAGTTAAAGTTAGAACAACTCTAAACTCCGTTTCTCTGTTGACAACAAAATACCAACTGTTTTAAATGTATGCATGCCCGACGTTACCCCGGAAGCCCAAACTATTCAAACCCCTCCTGCAATCCGTGCCGACATAGCCAAAATGGTCGGCCTCGATCCAGAGCAAGCTGCAACAATTGCCAATGAGCGCGGTAAAGAAGCGGAAGTCCTCAGAAAATGCAGAGAAAATGCCTCTAAAACTTATGACGAACTAAAAACCGGACAAGAAGTAGGCTCTCTTAGTCTAGGTGCCGGAGAATTAAGCATCAGCCCAATAGATAATACTCGTGACCTGCTTCCAAACCTCAAAAAAAGAACTCAAGAAATTAACCCGCCACCGCCGGGCGAATTAATTGAAGTTTGGCTTGACGAATACGCATCAAAAGCTCTCAGTGGTAAAGAATTTGAAGTGGCAGCAGCCTGTTACAACTACATTACTGATGAGAACCTGGGCGATGCAAAAAATGCCCAATACATAGAAAAAATGGCATCAGCCGCTACTACTCCAGACGAAAAATATGACCTTTACCTAGCCCTTCAACAAATTTTGCCTCAAACAATAGCCACAGAGGAACCAAAATTACCCCAAGATCAAATGACTGCTGAACCTCAAGCAGCACCCACTCCCGTTTCTGCCGAGAGCATCGCAGCCGACGAAGCTGCTTGGCGCGCGGCCGCGGGAATCAGCTCCCAGACAGATAAACCCGAGACACCAATAAATGCGCCCCTCCAACCGGATGCAAGCATTTTGTCATACACTCCGCCGGCAAAAGCGGTACCCGAAGTACCACCTTTAGTAATCCCAACCGTAGAACCTCTTCCTCAAACATCGGGGGCAGAGGCACCACCGGTACCGGCAGCACCGCAACCCACACCAATACGAATTGACACACAAAACACCAAGCCGCAACCCGTAGAAATACCAACAGATGCAAATGGACGTCCCTTAAGGCCGGTCCCAAAAAGAGAAGATGACGCCGCGAGAGGCCTTATCGATGACATCCCCACTACCCCATCAATTTCTTCTTCGGAAGCAGAATTGGCCGCTTAAGATTTTTTCTTTTTAATAAAACTGGAGAGAACGTCAATCAGGATAATTACAACCATCGGAATAATAAGTGCCCGCCAAAACCATGACACAAAAAACACCAAAACAATGCCCCCAATTGCCAAAATTATAAAAAATAGTTTAATCGCCAAATTCATCTCAAAAAGTTGAATTTCGAAGCTAACAGTGCTAGTATACCAAACCAAAGGATTCCGGTTCAGAACCAGGGCCTTTTTTTATAAGAAAATGGCAGGTAAGATGATTCAAGAATACGAAATGCTAAAACCGGAAATAGAAACAACACCCGCCAAGCCACCTATTGAAGCCCAACTTCAAACATATTTCACTAATGTCCACGCCCGGCTGATGAATGGCAGCACAGATCACGAAAAAACAGAAAATGACAGAAAAGCCGAAGCAGCCCTTAAATACGCTTACGAAGTCCTCGTTAGAAACGATCAAATGTGTGATCTTGTCCAGGGAGAAGAATATCAGTTAGTTAGAGATCGCGAAAATAGCCTCAAAGGAAAAACAAAAATAGGAAAAATTTTCTGCATCGACGGACGAATTGCACGTATCTTCGAAAGTTTCGCAATAAACACTTGGGAAAAAGCAGCTGGCCTTATCAAAGCAGAAAAAAGAGAATCGGACGGCAAACTTATCCCCTCATCTTCAAGCTTTTGTGAAAGCATTGCTGCCAAAATAGACTATGATCACCCGGAAGTAGAACTCCTTGAGATAAACACGGCACACTATGACTCAACAAACCCGGAACATGGTTGTGCCGCAATTGGATTAATTCGTCGCGCATTAAAAAGAGACCCTGGCGAATGGGAAAGTGCATCAGAAGAGGAAAGGCACGTAATTGAAGATGATCTAATTAGACAATCCGAGTTGGAAGAAATCCTCTCAAAAGAGGATATTGAAGCAATCTTAAACGCCCCAACACCAGAAGACGCAAACCTTTTAATTTTGGAAAAGGTAAATACCCCAGCCATCACAAACATCTACAACGACGTCAGGCAAATTCACGGCCTTGAACCACTTAGAAGAGTTGCAATAACTGCGCTTTACGATACTGCAACAACAGGAATCGAGTTGAGATACGACGGAGTAAAATTATCAACCTCTGACCTAACAAAAAAACACACAGAAGCAATCCAAAGCTTTGGAAGTACAATCGGAGCCGGTTTTGGAGATTACCGTGAAGCATTAACAAATCCCGGCAAGTTCCTGGAATTTTCCTTAAAACTTGCGGAGCTTGAAACAGAGATTATTGAGAATAAAAACGGCAGGTTCAATGAATTAAACAGCGAACTAAATTCTTATATAAAAGACCACCTTGATGACTTAACAGACGGACAAAAACAAGCCCTTCGCTTCAAGCTACTAAGAAAGGTGGCATTCCAGCATTTGACCGGAATTGAAAGCCCTAATACCCACCACCAAGAAGCCTATATTGCAATTTCTGTGCAAGGCCAATTCGTCGGAAAGTACGATTTAGTTGAACAGCAATTCGGCTCTAGTTCAGAAGATATCGAAACCGCAATAGACGAAACACTTATCGCAAACCTCGTAATGGATACAAACGCTCTAAAGGAAGATGAGACAAGAATTGCCTTCATCTGCACGTCCACAAACCGATCAAGTTGGGAAAGGAAAACAGAGGCCTCAAGGAGGGTAAGAGCCAACAATGCGGACTTAATCCGGGGTATCGCAAAAGATGAAAGGCTGAGGGCATTAATGAAAGAAGGGAAACTAATTCCTATTCCCGTGTTAATAGACGAAAACAGAAGAGTTCTGGAAATACCAGACCACTCAGCCTATTTTTAATTAATCCCTTGCCCAAGTTGTGATATTTTGTTAAGATTGGCCCGAAGGACTTTTTGGCTTGGCCCAAAAGCCCTTTTTTCAAACTATCAGATAAAATGCATAAAGCAAAATTACTGGTAATCCACTGTATAGACCTTCGCTTTCAGGTAGCAATCGACGAAGATGTCAAAAAACAGGTCAAATACGGAGAATTTGACCGGATCGCCTGGCCCGGAGCATCTATTGATTTTGAAAACGTTAAAAACGCATCCGAAGTCTCACTCAAGCTCCATAACCCAAACGAAATTATCATATATGAACACGAAGACTGCGGGGCATACGGACAGGATAATTCACTCAACACCCACAAAACAAATGCACAGAAGCTGTCAAGCGCATTAAAAGCATCCAGTCCCGACCTTAAAATATCAATAAAAATTGCGACATTCAAAGGGATAAAAGAGCTATAATTTTTGTGAAATAAAAATTACATCAATGGAAGTTCCAATAGCAGCAGAGAAAATATTTTCAATCGGCCCGATACCGATTACCAATACCATCCTCACAACTTGGCTCGTGACAATAATTCTCTTAGTATTGGCTTATTTTTCTACCCGCAAGATGCAAAAAATACCTCAAGGCATGCAAAACATCTCAGAGGCTGCTGTTGACGTACTTCAGGATTTGGTCTCTTCCCTATCCGGCAACAAAACTTCAGTCTTTCTGCCAATTGTTGCGAGCTTTTTCTTTTTTATAATGCTTGGTAACTACTTTGGCCTTATCCCCGGTGTCGGTACAATTGGTTTTTATGAAATTGAAAACGGCCACAAAATATTTGTACCCTTTTTCCGCTCAATCAATTCCGACCTAAACACCACGCTTGCACTTGCCCTCGTCTCGGTAATTACTACCCACTTTCTGGCCGTAAAATACTTGGGCCTCGGTGGATACTTAGGCAAATTTTTCAGCCTCAACCCAATCTTTTTATTCGTAGGCTTAATTGAGCTTGTCGGTGAGTTCACCAAAGTCGCTTCACTTTCATTTAGGTTGTTCGGTAATATTTACGCCGGCGAAACGGTCCTTGCAACTGCATCTTCAAAACTGTTTGCCTTTATAGTTCCTATTCCATTTTACTTTCTGGAGCTAATTGTAGGCTTTGTTCAGGCTTTGATTTTCGCTATACTAACGCTGGTATTCATGGTAATCTTAACGGAAAAGCATGCAGAACATTAAGATGAAAGGCGGTGATAAAACTTGGAGATAGTATTCGCTAAAGGCGCGGTAATTGCAATCGGCGGAATATTCCCAGCAATTGCAATCGGCATTATTGGCTCGAAAGCAATGGAAGCAATTGGTAGAAACCCCGACGCTTCAGGCAAAATTCTTCCGGCAATGTTAATTGGTATGGCTTTTGCCGAAGCAATTGCAATTTACGCACTAATTCTAGCCTTCGCGGGCTAAGCTAAACGGCTAACGTCTAACGACTAAAATTAATAAAGGCGTTCGTCGTTGATCGTTAGTCTTTAAGCATTAATAACATGGAAGCATTTAAAAGTTTCGGTATTCAACCGGTCTTGCTACTGGCGCAAATAGTCAACTTCCTCATCATAGTTTTTTTACTGAGGAAATTTTTCTATGGACCGATTGTTAAAATGCTCTCAGACAGAAAAAAGACGATTGAAGAAAGCTTAAAAAATGCCGATGAAATTGAAGCAAGACTTCAAAAAACAAACGAGGATACGGCAAAAATTCTAGCCGAAGCCCAAAATAATGCCCAGATTTTAATCACCGAAGCCAAAAACGAAGCAGAAAAAATCACAGAAAAGGCGACCATCGAAGGCAGAAAAATAATAGAAGAGTCAATGGCCGAAGCAAGATCGCAAATTGAAGCCGAACGGCAGAAAATGCAAAAACAACTGGAACAGGAAACATTATCTTTGGTAATCGAAGTTGTTAAAAAAGTCTTGGGTAGAAACTTAAAGGGTAAAGAAAAGTTGGATCTAACCAAAGATGCCGTCTCCCAAATAACCAAACAAATACAATGACAGGAAACAAAAAACTAATACAGATAGCAAAAATAATGTTTAAAAATAGCATGTCCCATGGATACTTGGACAACAGCAGGGCCAAGAGAGTACTTGCGGAAGTTTCTTCCCTTAAACCCACGGGGCTTGCAAAAATACTCACTACCTACAAAAAATATGTACAACAGCAAATTGCCAGAGAAGAAATCATAATCGAAAGTGCTATTGCAGTCCCCAATAAAAACATGGAAAAAGAATTGCTTTCAAAAACAGGAGCAAAAAGGATAAAATATCAAATTAACAGCCAGATGGTGACTGGCGCAAAAATTAAACATGGTGATTGGCTGTACGACGAGTCACTTTCCGGTAAACTTTCTAATTTAACGCAAGAATTATGAGTATCTTGGATGAAATTGAGAAACAAATAGAAAAAAGTAAACTGACAACAACACCGAAAAACATCGGTAAAATTGTTGAAATCGGTGATGGCGTGGTTTCAGTCTCGGGGCTTTCGGATGTCTCCGCGCTGGAACTGGTATCCTTCCCCCACCAAATCACCGGCCTAGCACTAAATTTGGAGGAAGACTCAGTCGGTATCATTGTTTTTGGCGATTGGACCAAACTTAAAGAAGGAGACACTTGCCAGACAACCGGCAAAATCCTTGAGGTTCCTGTTGGTGAGGAATTAATCGGCAGGGTTATTGACCCTCTTGGAAATCCCTTAGACGGAAAAGGTAAAGTTGCAACTAAAAAACATTACCCGGCAGAAAAAATTGCACCCGGCGTCATTTCCCGTCAATCAGTCAACACCCCACTCCAAACCGGCCTCAAAGCAATCGACTCCATGATCCCAATCGGAAGAGGCCAGAGAGAACTTATTATCGGTGACCGCGGCCTCGGTAAAACCGCAGTTACCCTGGACACCATCATCAACCAAAAAGGCCAGGGAGTAATTTGCATTTACGTTGCCATCGGCCAAAAAACCAGTAAAATTGCTCAGGTTGTCGCAACGCTTGAAAAATACAAAGCCATGAGCCACACAATCGTTGTTGCTGCTACCGCTTCCGATTCTGCAACCACCCAATATGTTGCACCCTACGCCGGAGCAGCTATTGGCGAATACTTCATGGACCAGGGAAAAGACGCATTGGTAATCTATGACGACCTTTCCAAACACGCCTGGGCTTACCGGCAAATTTCACTATTATTAAAGCGCCCTTCGGGCCGCGAAGCTTACCCTGGGGACATCTTTTACCTTCATTCCAGGCTTCTGGAGCGGGCAGCCAAAATGAATAAGGAAAACGGTGGCGGGTCACTTACCGCGCTCCCAATCATCGAAACCCAGGCCGGAGACGTTTCCGCATACATTCCAACCAATGTCATTTCTATAACCGACGGTCAGATTTTCCTCGAAGCAGATGCATTCTATGCAGGCATTCGCCCTGCCGTAAATCCAGGAATTTCCGTCTCCCGCGTAGGAGGCGCAGCCCAAACAAAAATGATGAAGCAGGTCGCCGGATCTTTAAGACTTGATCTTGCCCAATTCCGCGAACTGGCAACATTTGCCCAGTTTGGCTCAGACCTTGACGAAGCAACCTTAGCCAGGCTTGAGAGAGGCAAAAGAATCGTTGAAATCCTTAAGCAGCCACAGTTTTCTCCCTTGGATGTTACATCCCAGGTAGTTTTGCTCTGGGCAGTCAATAACGGCTATTTCGACAATATCCAAATAGAAGAAATTTCCAAGACTCAGGAAAAAATACTCACCCTACTTTTAACCAACCAAAAGCTCAAAAGTTACATGGACGAAAAGAAAATTGTTGACGATTTTGTCGAAAACGAACTCAAAAAAATGCTCGGCAAAAATCAGCCGCAAACAAGCCCTGAGGCAAAACCAAAACAAGAGCAAAAATCAAAACAAAAAAGTACAGCAAAGAGGAAGGTTAAGAAATAAATGGCTCAAATCAGAGAAATCAAAAAAAGGATTAAATCAATCCAAAACACTAAAAAAGTAACACATGCTATGGAGCTTGTTGCTGCAGCCAAAATGAGAAAAGCCCAAACAGCAGCAACTTCCTCTCGTCCTTACTCACAAACATTGCACCAAGTACTAAGAACCGTCAAAACAAAATCGCACAAAAAATCCCACCCGCTACTTTTAGAAAACAAGGCCTCAAAACAATTGATAATTGCCATCTCCGCCGATCGTGGCCTGGCAGGCGGCTTAAACATTAATATCTTCCGGGAAATCATGCATGCTGATATCAAAGACGCAGACTTCATAACGGTAGGCAAAAAGGCTGCCGAATTTATAGTAAAAACGGGAAATTCACTTACAGCCAGTTATAGGTCGGACGAAAAGGGCACGCTTGAACTCGCCCGTGAACTGACAAAAATGGCAGTTGATGCCTACATCCAAAAAGAGGTCTCAAAAGTCACAATCATCTATCAGCATTACCAGTCGACAATCAAACAAGTCCCTACCTGGAGCCAACTGCTACCAATTGATATAACGCACAGCGAGCAGGAGGGAAAAGAAGGCATCTCAACTGATCTTCTCTTCGAGCCTAATGCCGACCAGATCCTGGAAACAATCCTCCCCCACCATGTACTCACCCAAATTTACCAGGTATTATTGGAAGCTAAAGCTTCCGAGCATTCCGCCCGTATGGTTGCTATGAAAAACGCAACCGAGGCAGCAGGAGACCTGGTAGAAGATTTAACTCTTACTTATAATCAAGCAAGACAAGAAGCAATAACTAAAGAGCTTTTAGATATCATAACTGCCCAAAAAGCTTTTGACTAATATGAAAGTTACAAAAAACACTGGCAAAATTATCAAAATCATTGGACCGGTAGTCGATCTGGAATTTGCACCCGGAAACTTGCCGGAAATTTACAACGCTATTGAAGTCAAAACAGCAAATGGTGCCAATATAATCCTCGAAGTCCAGCAACATTTAGGAGATAGCATAGTCAGAGCGGTTTCTCTTGGTTCCACAGACGGACTCAAACGAAACACGCCGGCAACCGATACCGGCGCACCCATAAGCGTCCCTGTGGGTACAGAAACCTTAGGGAGAATCTTCAACGTCACAGGTGAACCAATTGATGGTCTGGGTCCTGTAAAGGCCAAAAAGTTCTACCCTATTCACCGACCGGCACCGGCCTTAACCGAGCAGGAAACAAAACCGGAAATTTTGGAAACCGGCATCAAAGTAATTGACCTTATCGCCCCTTTCATAAAAGGCGGCAAGATCGGCGTCTTCGGCGGCGCAGGTGTGGGCAAAACAGTCATCATTCAGGAACTCATAAATAATATTGCCAAAGAGCATGGTGGCTATTCCGTCTTTGCAGGCGTTGGCGAAAGAACCCGCGAAGGTAATGACCTTTATCACGAAATGAAAGAGGCCGGTGTTTTGGATAAGCTGGCAATGGTTTTTGGCCAAATGAACGAGCCACCCGGCGCAAGGTTTCGGGTTGCCCTCTCTGCCTTGTCGATTGCCGAGTATTTCAGAGATGAAAAAAATCAGGACGTACTTTTATTTATCGATAATATCTTCCGTTTTGCCCAAGCAGGATCGGAAGTATCAGCGCTTTTAGGCAGAACACCATCGGCGGTCGGCTACCAACCCACACTTGCTTCCGAAATGGGTCAATTGCAAGAACGCATCACCTCAACCAAAAAAGGGTCAATTACATCACTTCAGGCTATCTATGTTCCGGCTGACGATTATACCGACCCGGCGCCGGTTGCCACTTTTGCCCATCTTGACTCAACCATTTCCCTTGAAAGGTCAATCGCAGAGCAGGGCATTTATCCGGCTGTCGACCCGCTTAACTCAACCTCACGTGCACTCGACCCGCAAATTGTAGGGCAGAAGCACTACAATGTTGCCAGAAACGTCCAAAAAGTTCTCCAGAGATACAAAGAGCTTTCCGACATTATCGCTATTTTAGGCATGGAGGAGCTCTCAGACGACGACAAGATTGCCGTAACGCGAGCCCGCAAAATCCAAAGGTTTCTCTCCCAGCCAATGTTTGTAGCCGAAACTTTTACCGGCAGAAAAGGGGCATACGTACCAATAGAAAAAACGGTCGACGCCTTTGAAAAAATCTTAAATGGAGAATACGATTCCGTTGACGAAAATGAATTCTTCATGCGCGGACAAATTGAAGAAATTAAAAAATGATCCACCTCCAAATAATCACGCCGGAAAAAACGGTTTTTGACGAAGATGTAGACCAGGTCTCATTACCCACAGCAAACGGCCAAATTACTGTCCTCCCCCATCATATTGGCCTTGTCACATCTATGGAACCCGGTTCCATTATTTACAAAAAACATCAAAAGGAAACCCATCTAGCCTCAGGATTCGGCTTTGCCCAGGTTAGTAGTGACACCATTAATGTTCTTGTCGATTTGGCAGCGCCGGAAGAAGAGTTGGAAGAAAAAGCCATTGAAGAAGCTAAAAAACATGCAGAAGAACAAATAAAACAAAAACATATACTGTCAGAAGAAGAATATGCAACAGCAGCCGCAAACCTACAGAAGGCTCTGGCCCAACTCAAAGTTAAGCGCCGTCACAGGAAGATTTAATGGCCGAATATAAATCAATCACAATCTCCGGTCCGGTTGCCGCAGGAACAACTTCAGCGGCCAAAATCCTGGCCCAAAAACTTAACCTCGAATATCACAGCGCAGGAGAATTCTTCCGACAGTACTCAAAAGAGCATAATATTCCCTTGCCTAATAAGGAAGAGATACCGGACGACGTCGAGCGCTCTTTAGACGAAGAGTTAACTGCATTACTCAAGTCAAATAAACCGGTTGTCGTAGATGGCCTCTATGCAGGGTATTTTGCAAAAGATATGCCTCATATCCTAAAAGTTAAACTCACAGCTAGTGAGAATATCAGAATCAAAAGGGCACTCAAGCGCAGCCAAGACGAAACCGCAGAAGACGTCAAGCGTCGGGACAAGGCTCATGATCTTAAATTCCGCAAACTCTATTCAGATGAAGACTTCCTGGACCCTAAATTCTTTAATTTAGTAATCGACAACAGCAACCTGTCACCGGAAGAAGTTGTAGCAAAAATCGTCAGCAAATTTTTAAGAAAATAGAGGAACTTCTCCACAAGGTCGAAGAATACTTGTACTGAGCATAGGTCGAAGTACTGTTCGAGGGAACTCGAGAACTTCCTAACCCATCCTACTCGCCAACCCAAATTTTGCATTTAAAGACTTTAAAAAGTGGGCCTCATCAAAATAACCAAACTTAACCCTCTTTAAAGCTCTCTTGATTGATATAATGTCGCCCTTTTTCAAGCCAAAATTATCCTGACCGTCAATCACAAGTGACACATCTTCCCCTTTGGTCACTTTTACTTCAACCTCCATATCGGGCGAAAGCAATACGGAAGGAATGGGCAATCCAATTGGGTTAATTGGCGTTACCAAAAGGCAATCCAAGCCGGGATCAACAATAGGTCCGCCTGCCGAAAGTGAATAGGCAGTCGAACCCGATTGTGTCGCAATAATTACCCCATCCCCATAAACCTTTAATAATTCTCCACCGTCAACCTTGATATCCAAATCAACAACCCTAAACTGACTTTTTATTGCAAACTCATTAACGGCTTTAAAAACACCCTTTTTACTGTTTGTCTCACATTCGAGGGTTATCCGCTCGGAAACAACCACTTCCCCCGCTACAACCATATTAACCGCCTTTTCCCAATCATCGCTTTCTACAGCCGTTAAAAAGCCCAAATTACCTGTATTAATACCTATAAGGGGAATGTCCAAAGAAGCATGTGCACACGCCTCGTGGATTAAGGTACCATCACCACCCAGGGAGATTACATACTGGCTGCCTTCAAGATTCCCCTCACCTAACACCTCACAACCCTTTTGTTTTAACAATTCAATGATTTTAGACGCCAAAGCCTTTGCTTTTTCGTTTTCGCCTTTAAAAACAACTCCAACTTTCATAATGGGGAAATTATACTAGATTTACAAAAACAGTACCTTAGTGTACCATACAATTGTTATTACAAAACAAGATTACACTAGTTCACTATGTCAAGAAAGTTAGACCGCCAAAAAGCTTTAAAGCTTAGGCTTAAAGGAAAAAGTTATAGCCAAATTAAAGAAGCCTTAAATGTAAGCAAAAGCACTTTAAGCCTGTGGCTTAAGAGCTACCCACTGACAAAAGATCAAATTAATTCTTTAAGAGGTAAAAACCCTAAACGGATTGAAAAATTCAGGGAAACAATGCGCCTTAAACACGAATCTAGACTCAAAACCGTTTATGACAAAAAAATGAAGACATTATTACCACTGACCAATAAAGAATTATTAGTTGCTGGATTATTTCTCTATTGGGGAGAGGGTTCGAAAACTACCGGTAATGTAAGTATCAACAATACTGACCTGGATGTACTTAAGTTCACTCTCTTTTGGTTTTGTAATGTGCTTAAAATCCCAAAAGACAAGATAAAGGTTAACCTTCATCTTTATAAGGATATGAACCCTCAACAAGAAATAAAATTCTGGAGTAATTGTTTAAAAATTCCAACCTCGCAATTTACAAAACCATATATAAAATCAAGCAATAGGGAAAATCTAACACATAAAGGTTTTGGCCACGGTACCTGTGGTCTTGCGGTTCACAAAATCCACATCAAAGAACAGATAATGATGAGTATTAAAGCGATTTCAGATCACTATTCATCAAAAATATGAAATTTGGTATACTTTGCACTAATTGGGGCCTGTAGTTTAACGGCAAAACGGGACTCTTATAAAGTCTTGTCGAAGGTTCGACTCCTTCCAGGCCCACACCGTAGAATCATATTAGGGTTTACAAAGCGAAGGGTCGCTAAGAGGTTTTATTTCCTCATCTTCCGATTGCCAACACCACATGTTCGTATCTGTGGCAGCAAGCACTGCGCCCTTTTGCCTATCTTCAGAAGTTAAATAGGTGTATTTGTAATCGGCTGTTACATTCTTTAGGTCTCCTGAGGCAATTAATTCGTCAAAAGTTGCCGGATACTTACCTTCGGAAACCAAATTGACGTCCAAAACCTTTGAAATTTGCCGCAGGTTATATTGCATAACCGTTTCCTGCGCCAAACCCTCAGCGTAAGCAATCGACTCGTAAATTAGCCCTGCAGCTATTAATGCTATTAAGCCTGAAACAGTAAAGTTCACTTCCTGATCTTTTCTCTTCTGTTCATTGGGAGCAGATAGCAGGAATAAACGGAAGGTGGAAATTATAACAAATTTTAAGCTTATAGTCTAGCGCGGTGGACAATCTCAGCATCGACTACATTAACATCCCGGCCGTAGCGAAGTCTAGATAGCTGTTTTATCATCTCAGCAATCCTCGGGTCTTTTTCAACCTTGGAAAGGTCTCGTGTAGAATCCAGTGAAAATGGCGGAACAGGTTCATTCCTGACAATTGTCTTGGCATAAGCATGGAACCTTTCCACATTTATAAGGTCAGTCTCGTTAAAAACCGGCGTAAACTCGTGCTGCAAGTAATTAGCATCTGTTACCCCAATCCTAAAACTGACAATTGTTCCCACGTTTCCGAAAATAGCATTTTTAACCTCTTCTTCGATCTGGCCGATAAACTGGTTGGCAACAACAAGGTTCAGCCTGAATTTACGAGCCTCAGCCAGAATATCTGCAAACGTTTCCGTTGCAAAATTTTGGAACTCGTCAACGTAAAGGAAAAAATCGCGTCTTTGCTCTTCTGGCATATCCTGCCTGCTCATTGCGGCGACCAGAATTTTTGGTACCAACACTAACCCCAAGAAGTTAGAGTTTTCCTCACCTATTCTTCCTTTGGACAGGTTAACAATCAATATTTTCTTGTTATCCATAATATCCCGCAGATTAAAAGCACTATTCGACTGCCCAATAATGTTTCTCATCATCCTATTGGTTACAAACCTGCCGAACTTGGACACGATATAATCCAAAACCTCAGATTTATGGAAATCGGAAGTCTGGGCAATCTGGTCGGTCCAGTAACGCCTTACCACCGGGTCGCTAACTTTAGGCAATAATTCCTGGACGTAATTGGCATCCGTCAGAACACGCACAACCTCAACAAATGTATTACCGGGCTCGCTCATAACAGTCAGCATTGCGTTTCGGATTGCATGCTCAAACCTCGGACCAATAATGCCGGTTTTGTGCGGGTCGTAAAGCTTATACATCAAACCTACTATGTAAGTAGCCACAAAATGTTTTTCCTGCTCTGTCGTCGCTTCCAGCATGTTCATGCCGATAGGCCTTTCGGTATCGGCAGGATTAAAGTAAATAACATCCTCTGCCCGCTCCGGCGGGATGGAAGATAAAATATCCTCGGCTGCATCACCGTGAGGATCGATAAACGCTACCCCATGCCCGGCTTTAATGTCCTGAAGTATCATATATTTCAAAAGCTCAGTCTTCCCTGTACCCGTCTTACCAATAATGTAAACATGCCTTCTTCTGTCATCTTCGGAAATAAATACCTCCTTTGTACTACCACGGTAAACACTCTTGCCCAGGTGAAGCCCAGAAGATGGAATCTGTGCAGGGGCAGGTGCCCTTTTAGCATTGACCCAAAGTATCCCCGGTGTTTCCACACTTTTATTAGGTAAATGGAAAAGTGAAGCCAATTCTTCAGTATTCAAAACCCCGTATTTGCCAAAAAGCGGAATATAACGGTAAACAAAATCGACCAAAAACTGCTTCTTAAAACGGATTCCCGCTCCGGAAAAACCGTTGTATTCAGAAGTAAATTGGGAAAAAGTTGATTTGATATTATCAAGGTGAACTTTTGCCTCTTCATCAGTCTTAGCAGAAACTACTATTCTAACTACGACATCAAATCCAACCTTTGAAATTTTGTTTTCAATGGCTTCCATCTTTTTGGGTTCCGGAGGGACTTTACCTTCATTTTTTGGTGAAAGCTCCGCCTGTTTTGTTTTGGAAATATACTTTTTACCGGCAGACCGCCACTTGCCATCAGCAGGAGCAGCCAGAATTTGTACAGCTGCACCCTCTCCGGGAGACATCTTGGCAAGAGCAGACGTTATCTGACTCAAAGGGTCGGTTGCCAAATCCTTATATGTTTTAATCGGGTAATAATTAGAGTTTTTAAGCTTGAGTGCTGCAAAAGCCAATTTTCCGTCCTCGGAAAATATATTGTATTCTTCGGTTTCTCGGACATCGGCCCCCGGATACGCACCATGAATCTGTTTTTCAACCAAGTCCTGCAATGACTTTGGGCATGAAATGTAAAATTTTATCTCCTCAGGCAAAGCTACCAATTCCAGCGAAAAATGATCCTGGGTCGTCAAAAACGAGAACGTTGAACCCTTATAAATTGAATATAAAGAGGCAAACATTTGTTCTGCCGCATCAATTTTTATTTCATTATCTCTGGGAACCGATACAGAAAGAAGTACAAAATCTAAAGATCTTTGTTCCCGGTCCTTATTTCTCATCCAGACCACCCATAGGTACCCCACTCCTGCCGCAATCACAATCAAAATAAAAAGCGCTATACCCAAAAATCCCAGAGAGCGCAAAATCAATTCAAACCCGGAAAGGGCGTCAATTTGACCCAGTCCTGATGAACTATTATCAATTGGCATCCTTATTCGTCCTTTCTTTATCCTCCGTTGGCCTTCTGAAAATTACCTGCTTTGCATGTTTATGCGCCAGCCTTATCATCCTGCCAACAAACATCACCAGGGCCGCCAGTGAAGAAACCCCAATAATTCCTTTATTCGAAACACTTCCATCAACTTTTACTTTTTCTCCTTGTATATATTCCTCCTCAGTCATCGGCAGCTCGATTGTTGACCCCACCGCCGCCGTTTTACTGGCTTCTTTTTGGGGCGAGACTACACCGCTTTCACTAACATCCGGAGGAATTGTAGGATGAGGTTGGGAAAGCCTTGCCTCTTTCCCTAAAGACTCCTGAACTTTGCGCTCTGCTTCCCGGTCTTGCTGTTCGGAAGCCTCCGAAACTTCATCCAAAAGCTTCTTTTCTTCAGCTCTTTGCGGCTCAAGCTCTTTTCCAATAGTAGCCGGTGCGGCTACAGGAATAACATCGGTTTTGGCTTTCTGGTCGTCTGATTTAGTTGTTGGAGTGGGCATGGGCAAACTTAATCTTTTCTGATGATAATTATACCTGAAGCGTCGACTTTAGGTACATCAGGAATTACGAAGTAATTGGCTGATATAGCTCATTAAGAAGCATGTGGGATATGGAAATCTACTTCTTTTTACTTTTCTGAAGAAAAATAGAATCGTATACCAAGCCAAATAACCCTCCCACCAAGCCACTCACAACATAAATTACAAGGTTTGCGCTCTCGCGGGAAAGTATTGCCGGACCAACAACACGTGCCGGGTTAAAAACGGCACCCGAAACGGGCGCGGCCACTATGGTCGCTGCAACCAAATAAAACCCAAGAACCAAGGGCCCAAAACTCACAGGGCCGCCACGGTCAACCATCGTCCCAAAAACCGTAAATACCAATCCCGCCGTCAAAATCGCTTCCACTATAAATGCAGTCTGGGCAGAAATACCCAGCCCAAAAGAGGGCTCGCCAAAATGAAACTGGATTGCATTTTGCCCGAATAATAAAAAGAGTACCTCGGCAGCCAAAAGGCTTGCTAAAATTTGCGCCACAATAAAAAAGAAGGCTTTTGGCCCGGAAAGTTTTTTCACCAACCACAAAGAAATTGTCACCGCCGGGTTCAAATATCCGCCTGCAGTATGCAAAGTTACATAAAGCAAGGCCGTGTAAATAAACCCAATGACAATAGCTGACTCAAGAACGTCTCCTTTACCGTAAAGAGAACCCAATAATAAAACCCAACTGGAAATCAAAACCAGGAAAAAAGTCCCCAGAAACTCCGCTACATACGATCTCCATGGGCCTACCCATTCCCGAAAAAACAACACACTAGCCATGGGAAAATTAGATCACCTTTATAAGGTGATTGTCAATGACCCCAAACTCCAATTTACTGCACCACAATCTGGCCGTTTTGGGAAGCATTAAGGTGGTTATGGTACTTATAAGTTCCCGCCGATGCAAAAGTAATGCTTTTGCTCTCACCAGGATTAATCGCTCCAATATTTAAAATCGGGTACAGGTTATGTGCCGGATGAGGTGCAGAATTAACCTGGACTACGTTATTGGACACGTTCTTAAGAGTAACAGCTTCACCCGCTTTGACATTTATTGGGTTCGGCGAAAAGCCGGTGTCCGAATAAGTTATCATGTTTGCCGCAGCAGGCGCACTGGAACTTTCGGCAGTAGAAGCCTGACCCGTTGCTGTCTGCTGACTAGCCGTTTTACCGCACGCGGTAAGTACCAGTGCGCTTGCAACAACTGCAGAAACCATCAATAATTTTTGGATTTTTATAAACTTCACCCCCTTTCACTCGAAGAAACACTTTAACAGAAAAAAACAGCTGCGGTCAATAATATCGTCTAAGCCTTACCGTCAGAACCAAAGACATCTATCTTGTTCTCAACCACAGCAGAGACGGCCAGCACTATCTCGGGAGAAAAGCTGTAGACTTTATACTCTTTAGGATTTTCCCCAAGCTTCTCTACGAGAGCATCTTTGTATGCAATCCTAAGTTCAGTATTTATATTGACCTTAACAATTTTACCGACTTTAATTGCCTCTTTAACCTGACTGGCAGGTATCCCTGATCCACCATGCATAGACAAAAACGTTTCAGGCAAAGCACCGGCTATTTGTGTTAAAAGCGCCATATCCAAATCCGGCTGCGTCGGAAAAGTCCCATGGACATTGCCAAAAACGGCAGCAAAGATATCGATACCCGTTTCCTCAACAAACCTTGCCGCCCTTTTCGGGTCGCTATAGCTTTGTCTTAAAACCGATTCGTCAACTTCTTCTTCATGGACTTCACTGGAACCTCCCAGCTTATCCATTTCACCTTCAACAATAATTCCTTTGGAATGAGCAGCAGAAACAACCTCCTTTGCACCCTTTATATTTTCCTCGATATCAAGATGGGAACCATCAAAATGCACCTCGTCAAACCCGGGTTGGTTTATGGCAGCGCGGCAATCCTCCGGTGTTTTACTATGATCTAGGTTCAAAAGTATCGGAATTTTATATTCCTCGCGGGCATTTATGACCATATCAACAAGGTTTTTCAGCCCAAAATATCCTGCTTCACCAGGCGAAAATTCAACCATTACCGGCGAATTTTTATTTTTCGCAGCCGTTACGATTCCTTTAAAAATTTCGAGATTGTCAACGTTGAAAGCACCGATCGCAAAACCTTCTTTTTGAGCTTTTTCAAACCACTCTCTGGCCGTCATCTGCCTTTTTTCTCCTTAAAATCATAATACCTCTTAAGTCCCCAATAACCGTTAACTCCGGCCCAAATAAAAAATGGTACGAAAAACACGGACTTAAAATTTAAGGCGGTTCCTCCAAGCTCTACGCCTTCCCCAACAAAGACGAGCATCACCATGAACTCGGCGATAGAAATCAATGTAACCACAGCAGCCGATCGGATTGACCCGAAAAGCCATAAAAAGGCCGTTGGCCCAAACATAAAAACACCCATTACCATCCCGTTAAATAAAATTTTGTTTATTACGAGATCCCAGAGATTAAGAAATAATAAAATAAAAACTAAATTAGCCCTAAAATAGAATTTTTCTGGTTTCATCCATTCTTTTCCAATTCTTTAATTTTATCAAGCCGCGCAATATGTCTTCCCCCTTCAAACTCTGTTTCAAGAAATAATGTCACAGCGGCCTTAGCATCATCTGGTGTTTGGAATCTCGCCCCAAGTGAAAGAATATTCGCATTATTATGCATCCGCGCAAGACGAGCTATTTCATATGGATTAACGCTCTGTCTTCCTGTTATATCAGCTGCTCCCTTAGCCCTAACAGGACCATAAAATAGCGCAGCCCTAATCCCCTTAACTTTATTTGCGGCAATTTGCTCGGCTTGGCCTGAACCCCCAATTATAATCCCCAGCGAGTCACGATCCGCTGCAACCTTTTTAGCACACGGAATAACGAAGTCCGGGTAATCATCCTTCTCATTCATCTCATAAGCCCCGCAATCCTCCACTTCGTACCCCTTAATCCCCAAATATTGGATCAACTGTTTTTTAAGATAAAAGCCCGCATGATCCGCGGCAATGTATATTTTCACCTATTTAAGATTACTGTATTAGACTCTTTAAATCAAAATCAGATTTGCCTAATTCGGAAATAAACTTTGCTACATCAACCCTTTTTTTAACAGCCATGGTAATCGGCCCAACATCCGAAGGGCAATTTACGACAGTTGCACCGACAATTCTCGAAATTCCGTCGTATTTCTTAATAAACATGCGGGTGACTTTCCCCTCGCCCGCAGATCCTCTCACAACCGTATGATCTGCAAAATCCACATCAGTTACTCCAATAAAAGAGCAAGATCCGTTTGTGGGTGGTGCAAAAAAGCTAATTGAATAAGAAGACGCTGTCTCAAATTTGGTTCTCTGACCACACATTGTCTTTCCAACTGCCGATCCTTGCGTTGTTGCGTTCGTCCAGTTCCCAACCAAATGCTTGCGCTCAAAAACCGGGTCATAAAACTCCGCACAATCGCCTGCAGCATAAATATCCGGCAAATTTGTTTCTAAGTATTCATTTGTATCAATTCCTCCGCCTATTTCAATTCCTGTTCCTTCCAGCCATGAAAAATCGCTTTTTATACCAATCCCAACCCCCACAACATCCGCTTCATATCTATTTCCGGATTTGGTGACAACAGCTTTGATTTTGCCTCCCTCACTTTCAATATGGTCCGGCTCCTCTTGGGTTTTTACCGATACACCATTTTTCCCAAGCACTGAAACAACCACCCGGCTTGACTGCTCATCCAGTTTTTTAGACCAGTAATAATCCCCACGAACAAGGGTTGTTACCTCTTCTATCCCATTCATGCGGAAACAGGAAGAAAACTCGAGACCTATAAACCCGCCTCCAATAATTACAGCTTTTTTTGCATCTTTGGATTTTGCGATAATCTTCTCGCCGTCTTCAACAGTGCGCATGTAACAAACTCCGTCAGCATCCGATCCGGGCACTGTAAGTGGCACAACGTAACCACCGACACAAATCAAAAGTTTTCCGTACTCGATTTCTTCCCCGGAGAAAACTCTCACTCTCTTACTCTTTGACTCTAACTCAATTGCCTTCTCCCCCTTTATCAGCTCAATCTTCCGCTCCCTATACCACTGGGGTTTTTTCAAAAACATCTGTTCACGGCTTATTTGATGCCTGACATAATTGGGAAGGAGAACTCTCGAATATTGTTCGTGATCTTCATCCGTCACAATCGCAATCGAAGCGTCCGGTTTTAAATTTCTGATTGTCTCCGCCGCCGTTGTTCCGGCAGCCGATCCACCAATTATCAAAAAATCGTATTTTTTCATTGTTATATTGATATATTGTTAAATTGTTAATTTGAGAAAAGTCCTCAACAATCTAGCAATATAGCAATTCAGCAATATAACTATCTATTTTATTATCCCCTCGATCATCTTCCCGACAAAATACGCAGCCATAGCCGCGCTGGAACCCACAAAAAGCATCTCTACTCCACCTCGAATCCAACCGATTGTAGTAATCAAGGACCTGGAAGCACCAACTGCAAATAAAGTTAGTGCGCCCACTGCAGCAGACATCAAAAACTTATCACCTGTTGTTGGAATTATATATGGGATTAATGGGAAAAACCCGGCTATTAAAAATGCCACGAAAGTCGCTACTCCATGCAAAATTGGGTTTTCATCACCCTCGTCGACAATGTTCAACTCGTCCCTCATCATTGTATCCAGCCATACCTTGCGGTCACTTGTTACGATTTCCACTGCCCTTTCTAAATCACGGCCCAAAAAACCTTTCTTTTCAAAAATTTCCCGGATCTCCTCAACCTCAATTTCCCGCAAATGGTCTATTTCCCAATCTTCTTTTTGTCTTTGGGCCTTTGCGTAGTCATGCTCTGACCGCTTACCTAAATAATTGGAAGCCCCCATTGAAAAACCGTCTGCTAAAAGATTTGCAAAACCCAAAATCAAAATTACCACAGGTGAAAGGGAAGCGCCGATTGCTCCGGCAACAACCGCAAATGTAGTGATAATCCCGTCATTTGCGCCATAAATAAAGTCGCCAATATACTTCCCTGCAGTATGCCTATGATAAAGGTTTTCGTGTTTCCGATACTGTTCATTTTCACTTAAATATTTTTCTTTCCGCGCCAAAACTTCCTTTAGGTATCCGTCAATTTTCTTCTTGGAAAAACTCCGAGCCATGGACTTATTTTAACATTTGATTGAGAATTGAATATAAATTTCAAAAAGCTTCGGGAGGTAAATGTATAACAACCGGCGGGAGATTGTCTTCTCTTTCTTTTACTTCTTTTACATAAGTTGTATATCTTGCAGTGTTTAGTTCTATCATCCTCTGGGCATTTACCACTCTTAAATCCTTCTTCCGTTCGTTAAAAAAATTTATTACTGCCTTATCCGTAAATCTGAAACCTTCAGGAAGCAGGCGCAAATGCCCCATTCTGCTTAAAATTTCCGCAGTCTCTTCCCCCTCGGCTCCTTTCGCCTTATTTTGAAAATCTTCCATGCATAAAACAGGCCTTAAAGTTTTCAAAACTAAATATCTGATAGAATCTCGCAGTGCCCCAGATGATATAGTTCGGTTGCCTAAATCCAAATTCAGGTTTTCGTCTAGGTCGACAGTGAATTTATTTCCTAAAACATCCAGTTCCACATTTATATTACTTCCTCTGGCTTTAAAAACTACTTCTCTATAACCAAGTTCTTTAAATTCCTTAAATTCAAGTGGAATCCTGACTCCTCTTTTATTTAAAAACCGAATTTGAGTCCTCAGAATGTCCGAAGCCAAAGCATTTCCTAAATAACCTAAATCTTCTCCTTCTTTGGTAAAGGGCACACCAACTTCTGATAAGGCATTTATGGGATGCAAGTTTTCCGATTCCGACATGGGCCGATACCAAGCTACATAAGGATTACCTTTAAAGGTTGAAGCGCTTACTGCTATCTTCTCAACTGGTTTCCCAAACATACTTTTTACTGCCTCTAGCTCTGAAGGTTTCAGCCTTTCATTTTCTAATAAGTGTCTTACCAACTCTTCCCTAGCATCCAAAAGACCTATCGGTACCGCCACTTCCAGCATTAATCCGTCGGGAGTGGGAATTGAAAGTTGTACAATCTCGCCAAATTTTTCTTTAAATGTCTTATTAAAAAGTTCACTTTGAAGTCTCTTCGAAAGTACAAGCGGCCCTATAACCAGAGCTTCTTTTTTATGAAGGCGATCCCTCTCGTCAGAAACCAAAGAATATGGCCATGTTCTGGCAAATATCTCAGCAGTTTCTTCCCCCCCCGAGAAAACCAATTTTTCCTGGTCGTTATAATTCATCAAAGCTATAGCTCTATCACTTGCAGCCTGCGCTCCTAGAACCTTTGAAGCTTTAACTATCATTCTTTCTAAATCTTCCTTAATTTTCGGATCGCTGTTTGTGAATCTAGCATTCGCAGTTTTTGCCTCTGTTATATCAACCGTTGAAAGAAAACTTAAATTAAATATTGCATTATCGGCAATAATCGCTTTACCTAAAACCACATCATCATTTATTGTTGCTCTTCCTAATATAAAATTCCTATGGAATTCAGAATCCCTCGGAATAATTTCTGTATCGAAAAAACCAATTCTCACCACCTCATCAATGGCTTTCTGGTCATTAACTAAATCTAAAGAAGCAAAAACAAAATTATAATAAGCGTCAACTCTCTGCCTTCTGGAATTCGGACCTTTAAAGTAAGCTTTTAATAATTCTTCAACAAAATCCCTTCCGATTTCTTCATGAGCATAACTTTTGATTAAGCCTACTATTTGTTCTGGCGATAAATCCTTCCAATCATCTTTAATCTCTTTATAAGTTCTATGTAAAATTTGATTATAGGCAGAATCTACTTCGGCTCTCCGGGGGTCAACCTTCCATACTGATGCCAATTTGCCTATCGTTTCCGTCTTTTTGACCAACCTCCTTGCCGCAAGCGATGCGATTTCCTTTGCTCTGCGCCTGTCCCCTCCAGTAATTGACTCGTTATACTCTACAAGAAGCCTATTTGCCCATAACAAATCTCTTTCTTCCTCGGTTAAATTTTCGCTATCACGATGAATTTCCGCTAGGGGATTTTCGCCAGGGCTCTTACTTATACGTTCAAACTCCTCACCCTCTCTTAACTTTTCTCGCCTGAATTCAATTACGCTTTCTCTAGCCTGGATATATTCATCACTTTTCATCTCTTCACGGAGAAACTCACGGCGCACCGCTTTATCTGGTTCTGATTTAATAATGTCGGAAAGAGTTTGCCTATATTCTTTAGCTTCGTTTTGTTCCACTAAGAAAATTATAGACTAGGGGTATTCCTGCTCGCCACTCTCAATATTTTCCAAAATTATCGCCTTCGTCGGACACGATTCTGCGGCAAGTTTGATTGTCTCCGCATCATCACCATCCTCATCTATAATCACAGCCTTATTCTCCTCATCTAATTCAAACGTTTTCATCGCCAGCGCCACGCACGATGCGGCCCCTATACAAAGGTTCCTATCGATTCGAATTCGATATTTTTTACCTGTCATTAATTTTCCTTACTGCCTCAAGTGCCAAAAACGCACACTTAAGCCTAGCCGGTGCCACTTTTCCACCAATCAGCTTTAAAACATCTTCCCCTGTGATTTTGGAAAGAGCTGAAATTTTCTTGTTCCTGATATTTTCCGATAAAATCGAAGCAGATGCAATAGATATGGCACAACCGGACCCGGTAAACTTTGTATCTTTGACCCTGCCACCGGCAATTTTAAAATAAAATGTCACTTCGTCCCCACACAACGGATTCACTTGCTCTATCACTAAATCTGCATCACTAATCACCCCAAAATTCTGCGGGTTCTGCCAATGCTCCAAAATTTCCTCGCGGTAAAAATTATCCATATTAATTCAAAAATTAAAAGTCAAAAGTCGAAAATTCATGTCAAAAGCATTTAAGTTCTAGCACTTTTAAATTAAAACTTGCACTTCTGACTTTTGCCCCATAACTTTTGGCTTTATATTAAAAACCTTCTTAACCTTCAAAATCCCTTCAACTAGCCTATCCACATCCTCCCTAGTGTTATATATATAGAAAGAAGCCCTCGCAGCCGATTTTGTGCCTAAATACTCCATCAAAGGCTGGGCACAATGATGTCCGGAACGAATGGCAACTCCCTCCTCATCCAAAATCGATGCCACATCATGGGCATGAACCCAAAGTCCTGAGCTTGCTTGCCCTGAGTTTACGGAATGGGTCGAAGGATCCCCGACATTAAAGGCCACTACCCCGCCACGCTTTTTGGCATCTTTCGGCCCAAATATAGTCACGCCATTAATTTCTAAAAGCTTTTTGATCGCATAATCCCCCAACTCAACCTCATGTTTGCGGACATTTTCCATCCCAACTTCATTAAGGTAATCAACCGCAGCCCCCAAACCCACAGCTCCTGCAATATCCGGCGTCCCGGCTTCAAATTTCCATGGTAAGTCATTCCAGATTGATTTTGAAAGTCCAACTTTGGAAATCATTTCCCCGCCAAACATAAACGGCGGCATCGCCCTTAAAAGTTCGCGCCTGCCCCACAAAACCCCGATTCCTGTTGGCCCTAACATTTTATGACCGGTAAAAACGTAAAAATCGCAGCCGATTTTAGAAATATCAACTTTCATATGCGGCACCGCCTGCGCCCCATCAACCAAGACCAAAGGTCTTGGTTGCTCTGAGCGACTTGTCCTGAGCATTGTCGAAGGAAATCGAAGAGCTTCAAATCTTTCTCTAACTATCTTGACCAATCGATTTACGTCATTGATAGTTCCAAGTACATTCGAAACATGGAAAAAACTAACAAATTTGGTTTTCTTAGTAATCGCTTTCTCAAATGCCTCGACATCGAGCTCTCCATTTTCCAAAATCGGCACTATTTTTAAAATCGCTCCATTTTCAATTGCCAACTGCTGCCAAGGCACAAAATTACTGTGGTGTTCGGCAACCGTCACTACAATCTCGTCCCCTTTTGAAATATTTAGCCGACCCCAACTGTATGCAACCAAATTTAAAGCTTCCGTGGCATTTCTAACAAAAACAATCTCGGCTGCATCTTTTACCCCCACAAAATCCGCAACTTTCCTGCGTGCTCCCTCATACATCTCTGTTGCCTCAACAGATAAAGTATGGATTCCCCTATGTACATTGGCGTTATTATTTTTGTAATAGGCAGAAATCGCCTCAATAACCTGCTTCGGCTTCTGAGAAGTCGCTGCACTATCCAGGTAGGCAATCTGCATGCCATTCACCTTACGATCTAAAATCGGAAAATCTGCCCTAAGTTTCTTAAAATCTACCGGACTAGTCTTCAACTACAATATCCTCACCTTCAGCAGATACTTTAAAAGTCTTCAGTGACTCAACCGCAGGAGGCAATATAACTGCACCGGTCCTGATATCAAACTTAGAACCGTGACAGTCACATTCTATTTCGTGGCCTGATAGTTTCCCGCCCTCATAACTTAAGTTGCAATGTTCATGAGTGCAGATGTCCGATGTCGCAAACCACTCGTCACTTTCCGTATGGTAAACAGCAACTTCTTCCTCCCCAACTTTAAAAGCCTTCACCTTCCCTTTTTCAACCTCTTTTGTCTTTGCAACTTTAACTTTTGCCACCACTAACCTCCATCAAGTCAAATCCAGATAAATATCCTCATCGATAATTTCTGTTTTGTAAGTTTTTAACTTTTCCGATGCCGGCGGTATGACAACCTCACCCGTCCTTATATCCCACTGCTCATTGTGAAGAGTACACTCAACCATATAATTATGCATCCTGTGGTTTTCATCTAAAAAACAACCGTCGTAGGTACAAATGTTAGAAGTGGCATAAACTTGTCCTCCAAGCTTATACAAAGCGATAGAAACCCCCTTTACGTCCACCTTCTTCATACCCCCTTCGGAAACTTCGTTATACTCTGCAACTTTAATCTTGGCCACGTAACCTCCCCTCGGTCGGTAGTGAAAAGTGATAAGTGGCAAGTGATAAGTCGGAATTGGTGCTTTGGATTTTATTCATTATTGGTTCAATAAACCCATGAATTAACAATTTCTCCGCTTGAACTCGGCTGATCCCCCTGCTCATCAAATAAAACAACATTTGCTCATCTACCTTCCCAACCGTTGCCGCATGCCCTGCCTTAACATCGCGCTCCAAAATCTCCAGAGCCGGCGTGTCATCCCCCATTTTCGCATCATCAAACAAAAGCGCGTCGCTCCTTAAATACGCATCCGCCCCTTTCGCACCGTTTTCTATTCTCACATTGCCACGAAATGCAAAAGTCGACTTATTCCGCAAAACCGCCCGCACATTAACCTTCGACCTTGTCCTCGCAGCAGAATGGGTTATATAAACTTCCAAGGCCTTCTCATCGGTTTTTTCACCTAACACCAATCCCACAACCTCAACTTCCGACCCCTCTCCCACCAAATTTATGTCAATCCTTTCCTGGTTTGCACTAAGCAAAATCGGAATCACTTTCTTCTCGTCTTTTTGTAAAATAATATGATTCATTCCTCAGTCTCCTTCATCCTACACTCCCCTCGTCTTTACCAAGCCCTTCAAGCATATTTCTCAGTTTTAGGTTGTCTCTTCCTCCGGCTCTAACAAAAGCCTCGTTCAAATCAAGTATTGCCAAATCCACTGGTTTATGACGCGGTTCATAACTTTTCTCTCCAAGAGTAATCTCTTGTTCTCCACCGCAAGCAATAAAATACGCAAGGCCTCCAAGATTTGCCAAATCGAAACGGCTAAGCTCCAATGAAATTCGACCAGATTGGTCTGATTGCGATAATGCAGTTTTGAACGAATCAGCCAATTCATCGTATTCACGCAAAACATCCATAGGAATTGGCCCTTGGAAACTTCTGTCATATCCTTGGGTAAAATCTGTTAAAAACTCAGAGATCACCTCGCCTGCTTCTCTTGTTAACCTCAGATTAAATTTCTCTAAATCGGCGTACGTTAACTCACTTTCCATCATCCTACACTCCCCTCCATATTCATCTGAATTAATCGATTCAGCTCCACGGCATATTCCAAAGGCAGTTCTTTGACAATCGGCTCGATGAAGCCGTTGACAATAAGAGAAGTCGCTTCAACTTCTGCTAAACCCCGGCTCATCAAATAAAACAATTGCTCCTCACCTATCCGCGAAACGCTCGCTTCGTGCCCTATATTGACGTTTTCCTCGTCCACCTGCATCGTTGGGTAAGTGTCGCTTCTGCTCTTCTTGTCGATAATCAAGGCATCACACCTCACATTACACTTCACCCGCTCGGCACCTTTAATAACTTTTACAAGTCCCCTATAACTCGTCCGCCCAGATCCAACTGATACCGATTTGGATATGATTTCCCCACTTGTATCCGGCGCCAGAAACATCAATTTACCGCCTGCATCCTGGTGCTGCCCACTCCCGGCCAAAGCCAGTGATAGAATTTCTCCCCGCGCCCCGCGTCCAACCAGATAACAGCTCGGGTATTTCATCGTAATTTTACTTCCCAAATTCCCGTCTACCCACTCCATAACCCCTTCCTCTTCCACAAACGCCCGTTTGGTAACAAGGTTATAAACGTTGTTGCTCCAGTTTTGGATAGTCGTATAGCGGCATCTGCCACCCTTTTTAACAAAAATTTCGACCACTGCCGCATGCAGGGAATCCGTAGAATAAACCGGTGCCGTACAGCCTTCCACGTAATGCACATACGCACCTTCGTCCACAATTATGAGAGTCCTTTCAAACTGCCCCATATTAGCGGCGTTGATCCTAAAATATGCTTGAAGCGGAATATCTACTTTTATTCCCGGAGGCACATAAATAAAAGATCCGCCGGACCAAACCGCAGAGTTGAGAGCCGCAAATTTATTGTCAGCAGCAGGAATCGAACGGCCAAAATAACTTTTGACAATATCCGGATACTTTTTCAAAGCTGTATCCATATCGCAAAAAATAACTCCCATATCCTCCCATTTCTTCTGAAAACTGTGATAAACCGCCTCACTTTCATACTGAGCAGTAACCCCGGCCAATAAATTGCGCTCCGCTTCCGGAATCCCGATTGCATCATATGTATCTTTTATTTCTTTGGGCAAATCCCGCCAATCCGTCTTCTGATTATCCGTCGGCTTTATGTAGTAGAAAATATTGTCAAAATCAATAGTAGATAAATCCGCTCCCCAATTCGGCATCTTTTTCTTTTCAAAAATCCCCAAAGCTTTAATGCGCAAATCCCGCATCCAAACCGGCTCACCCTTCATCGACGAAATTTCCTCCACAACACCTACATCCAAACCTTTTTTGGACTTGAACACATAATTCTCCGGCTTACTAAAGCCGTATTTATAATCAGTTACCGGGATTGCGTCTGCCATTTCTCGTATCCTTTCTCCTCAATCTCACTTGCCAACTTTTGTTTTCCAGATTTTACTATTTGGCCGTCTGTCATCACGTGCACAAAATCAGCTTTTATGTATTTTAGGATGCGGGCATAGTGGGTGATTAAGATAATTGAGGATTGAGAATTAAGAATTGAGAATTTTTTGATAGCCTTCGCAACCAATTTTAATCCGTCAACATCAAGGCCGCTGTCAATCTCATCCAAAATCACCAATTTTGGAGAAAGTGCTAACATCTGCAAAATTTCATTCCTTTTCTTCTCGCCGCCACTAAAACCCTCATTAAACGAGCGCGAAAGATGATCGGGAGAAAGTTTTAAAGAAGATGCGTATTCAAGAAGTTCCTGACGAAACCGGCCCAGAGAATTTCCATCTTCCAATTTCCCAAGACCGGGTACTTTATTTCTGGTCACTGGTCTCTGGTCACTTGTCGCTTTTCTCATCACATTAAAAACACTTACCCCGGGAATCTCTATCGGGTTTTGAAACCCCAAAAATATCCCCAACTTCGCGCGCTTATCCGGACCCAACCTATTGATCTTTTTTCCATCAACTGCAATCGATCCGCCTACGATTTTATAAAAAGGATGCCCTGCTACAACCTGCGCCAAAGTGCTCTTCCCACTTCCATTTGGCCCCATAACCACATGCACTTCAGCACGTTTAACCTCAAGGTCGACACCTTTTAATATTTGATTTTCACCAACTCTTACTTTAAGTTTTTTGATCTTCAGCATTTTTTCGGTAAATAACGACCGGATAACCGTCAGCGGAAGTTGCAATAGATTTACCTTTAACACGACGAGGTTTAGTTATTTCTTCATATATACCGTCTTTAAAACCCTTACCTCTTTCGCTAACATCACCTGCATACAGTTTCGTGCAATAAGCAGGAAATACTGCTAAACCCTCTTCACTCTCAACCCTGATTATTGAAACATCCCTTCTTGCTTTATGATTAACGACAACTTCCGATCCCCTTTCCAGAAATCCATTTTTCCCTCTTCGCTCAAAAGGTGACATCATTACCCCCCTGACCTTCCACGGCTTTATGCGAAGGAGGGACAATTATGTCTCCATCGATAACCGGTGGGTTTATGGTATCCATAGGACCATTTTTCTCCCTGGTATTGTTAATTTCCCGATTCCTACCTTTCATCAGTCTATAAATCTGATAAATCGCAAAAACCGCACCAGTTGCAGCCACCCAAATTGGTACGGCTCCCCACTCGCCCCTAAATAATTGTCGACTTATTTCCATTTATCTTTCCTTTCCAAGAGTCCTCTTTACTTCCCTTAAGCCTCCATTTTCCTCCCTAACAAAATTCGTAACGGTAATTTCACGCCAAGGTGCGGATTTATGCACATGTGCACCCGACCCCCGATGGCCTTGCCTCAAACGTACTTCAACAGGATATAATTCACCACTCCTCCTTTGACTACTTCTTAATCCATTCTGATCCATCACAGCCTCACCCCCATTCCATTCTTTGAAGTTTTCAAAGAACCAAATCGGCAACAGTTTTACGGCCGATTGTCTCCTCCATTTGCTCCTTCATATCCATCCACATATCTTTTGCCCCGCAATTACATTCATGGTCTTCTTCAAAACAGTCACCTTTAACCAAACCGCCATCCAAAGCAACCAAGACATCCAGAATTTTAATTTCATTTGCAGCTTTTGCCAAAGAATAACCGCCACTCACCCCTTCTTTGGAAGTAATAATCCCGGCTTTTTTGAGTTCATTTGCAACTTGAGATAAGAATTTAGAAGAGAGTTTATTTTTCTTGGCAACTGAAGAAACAGAAATAACACCTTTCGATTTCGCCACATTCGAAAGCAAAATCAACCCGTAATCTGATTTTTGCGAGAGCCTGAACATAACTACTAGTTAGAAAGTAGAAGTTTAATTCAAAATGAAGCTAAAGTCAATCCCGTGCTTCCAACCACCTTTCAACCTCAAGTGCCGCCTGGCAACCATAACCTGCAGCGGTAACGGCTTGCTTTAGACCCGCAGCAAGCGAGGATCGCAAGCAAGACGTTACTGACTCATCTCAATCCAACGTTCTACTTCCAATGCAGCTTGACACCCATAACCAGCCGCAGTAACGGCTTGCTTATAACTAACATCATGCACGTCTCCGGCTACAAAAACTCCCTCAACCGAAGTCATCATCTTAAATGACTGCGGCCCATCCCCGACAGTTTTTCTAACAATATAATCCTTCTCATCTAGCTCCAGCTGGCCCTTAAAAATTGCAGTTACCGGCAAATGGCCAATAGCCAGAAACACACCGTCTACTGCCAAATTTTCCTCTTTTCCTTCCTTATTATTCTTAACCCTTACACCTTCAACTTTATCCTTGCCCAAAACATCCACAATTTCGCTGTTTAGAAGAAACTTTATCTTATTATTTGCTTTTGCCCTGTCCAGCATTACTTTTGAAGCCCTAAACTCATCCCGGCGATGGACAATCGTCACTTCCGATGCAAATTTACTTAAAGTCAGTGCTTCCTCCATTGCACTATCCCCGCCTCCAACAACCACAACTTTTTTGTCTCGGAAGAAAAACGCATCGCAGGGCGCACAAGAAGAAACACCTTTACCAATTAAACGCTGTTCGTTAGCAAGTCCCAACCACCGGGTTTCGGCCCCTGTCGCCACAAGGACGGCTTTTGTAGAATAATCTTTCCCTCCTGCTGTTACTTTAAATGGACTCTTTGAAAAATCCACACTGACCACATCATCATTTAGTATTTGCGCCCCGAACCTTTCCGCTTGTTTTCTGAATTTTTCCATCAATTCCGGACCCTGGATTCCCTCAACAAAACCGGGGTAATTTTCAACATCCGTAGTCAACATTAATTGTCCTCCCCACTTTACCCCGGCAAAAACTAAAGGTGAAAGATTGGCTCTTGAAAGATACAGTGCCGCCGTAAATCCGGCAGGTCCCGACCCAACTATTATGACGTTTTTAACATCTTGGTTCATCGCAATTATCTTAACAGACTTTGCAAAATCCACAAAATATTTTTGCCAAAATCATAATTTTTCAAAAATTATTTTTTCAGTTTTTCCAAAATTTACATTGAACAATATATTTACCCCGAATTTGGCTTTTTTCGAGTAAAAATAAATCACTCTTGACACCGAATACGCCTCCTGACATAGAATGACTCCTGTCATTTACTATGAAAAGGATTACATACATTTTGCCGCTAACAGCAGCAGCCACACTACTTACCGCAAGTGCAGCCTTCGCCCAAACAACAGGCAACCCGCAGCTTCAAGTAGTCACCCCCTCCGATGGCCAAACCATATACGGCAACAGGGTTCCAATATTATTTTCAGTTCAAAACTTTACTATAGTAGAAAAGCCATCAAACACCACTGCCCAAAAAAACCAAGGCTACATTTTAATCTGGCTCGATGACAAAAACGCCGCCATAGATACCGCCACTAAAGTCACCGCGGACAGTTTCACCTATTCTGATGTTGCCTACGGAGACCACACACTAAAAGCAGAACTTGTAACAACCGACAATAAACCGCTTAATCCCCCGCAGGAAACAACCGTCAACTTTAAGAATGCGCCCATCACATCACCTACGCCTGCCGCAACCGAAGGCTTCGACAAAAACACTACCCTGGTTATTTTAATTGTCGTTGCCCTGGTCATTGTGGCAGCCTGGTGGTACACAAAGGAAGAAACCGAAGAAGAGCCCGAAGCCAGGACTAATAAACCAAAACCAGCAAAAAAGACCTCAAAAGGTAATAAGTCCAGTAAACCAAAGAGGAAGCGATAACTAGCTGGTCTCTGGTAACTGGAAACTTGCAGCTTAATAATTGAATATTTAAAACAGAAGCCCATCGCGTTTGACGTGGGCTTTTGTTTTGGCAAAAGCCCGTTAATTTTGCCCAATAATGGATCGTTTATTTAACCTCGAGCTTTGTTATAATGAACTTTAATAATGAAAAGAGAGCAGCCTGTATTTGCCCCTATTTTTGTCGCCTATATGGCGACAATTTTAATAGTAAGAGTAGCATTTTACTTTATTGGAAAGTTCGGATTACCGGAACCTCAGATTCAAGTTAACAACGTTCATATTCACCACTATATATTCGGCATCACAATTTTATTCTTGGTTGCAATTACAGCAATAAACGAAAAGTTTTCCAGAAAAACACTTTCAATTTTACTGGGGATAAGCTTAGCCATGATCATTGACGAATCTCAATTCCTAATTACACTTTCCGAAGTTAAATATCCCGTTCTGGAAATTAATACAATCGGCATTGTCGGGTTTTTCCTCTTATTATTTGCCGCCATCGAAAAGTTTTCGCTTAATAAAAATTTGTCTATCCCAAAGCTTAGATTGATACCTAAATTTGACCTCACCCAAAAGTTTGGTTTTGTCCCCAAGTTCACTATCCATATCGCTCTTTGGGTAATAATTTTCGCTGGGCTTTTTGGGATTAAACCCATAAAAGCCGAAATGATCGAGCACAAAAGGGCAATTAGCCGCTACTTACCGCGTGTGCATATGTATTATAACCAGCAAGCTTCCAAATACAGTGTCCACGAATGACAAAAAGGTTGCATAATATATATTAGTGCGCTATTTAAGGTACCTCCTCATTCTCCTGCTCGCATCAATCGCTATCTGGCGTATTTTGCCCCAGCTTAAAGACTTTAGGGAATTTCTGGGTCTGGCGGAAAACATTAAAATCCCGTGGCTTACAATCGCAATTGGGGCCCAGATTTCTCAATATATCGGTGACGGCTGGCTTTCTTATCTCTTATTAAGAATAATCGGTATCAAGATTAACTTCACAAAAACGACACTTATTGCTTCCTTAAATGTTTTCGCAGCACATATCCTACCTGTAGGCCAGGCGGGGGTAATTGCAACCGTTTACTATTTTTATCGCAAGCTTGGCGTAGACAATCAAAGCCTAATCTTTTTGACAGCTGCCTGGAGCCTCTCAACAGGCATAAGTCTTGTTATTATGCTGGTTATTTCATTGATGTTCCTGCCAAAATTTCCGTCTTTACCAATCCACCTTTCGACAATCACTCTTTGTCTTTTATTGGCAATTGTATTGCTTGTTTTAGTTCTTCTTTTATTCAGGAAAAAACTTTGGCCGAAAATTGAAACATTCCTCAATAAACATTCTTTTGCAAAAGAAATCTTTACATTTATTGCAAATATCAAAATACACCAAAACCAGATAGTAAATAATAAAGGGCATGCTGGCCTTTCTTTGGTCGCCGGTTTTATTTATTATGCCGGGAATATCCTTACACTCACCGCATGCTTTCTTGCATTTGGCTATACGCCAAATTTATCTGTGGTGACATTTGCCTACTTTATATCCCTAATTGCAGGATGGGTAACACTAGCCCCCGGCGGAATCGGTGCAACAGAAGCGACGATGCTTATCATTTTTAATGAATTCGGCATCCAGCCCTCACTTAGCATAGCCGCCATGCTAACCTTCAGACTGATTTCCTTCTGGATACCAATCCCATCAGGGGCTTTGGCTTTTGCAATTTTGCAGCGCTCATTCAAAAAAGCTAAAATAGAAGCTAGATGACGGAAGCCAGACCAGAATCAGTCCAAGCCTCAAAAGAAGCAGCTCTTACCAGAACCCAAGAAAAAGCTATGCCCGAAAAAGATTTAGCAGGCGCCTTTGACAAGTTATTTTACGCAGCCACTTTCATAACCCGAAAAAGCATGGCCGAACATAAAGCCGGTATCGAAAGAACCAGGCAGTTAAGAAGAGTCCGCGCCAAACTTTACAAGGAACTAAAAGGGATTCCACACAACCAAAAGGAATCCCGGCAGGAAATTTTTGACGAAGCCCACAAAAGGGATGCACTGGAAGCCCAATTCCTAAACCAGGGAAATGTAGAAGTCACACTCCCTAACCTTGGTACCCAGTCATCACGCTTTACAGTAGTAGAGCTGCCGGAATCACAAAAACCGCCGGAAGCCCGTGCCCTGCCCCCAATTGTTTTCATCCCCGGCATCTCAAACGACACGGCATATGGAATTTCCCTTGTCGAGGAACTCGCCCTAAACGGTCGAAAGGTTATTACACTTGGTTACCCCGAATCAAGTCTCGGCAGTTTAACTCCAGAATTTGCCCAAGCATCAAGTGAATCTAATACATACCAACCTCACACAGACTACTTTAAAGGGGCTATCAACAAGCTTGTTGGCGATGGCGAATTTGAGCTTTGGGGCCACTCCACAGGCTCTGCAATTGACGGAACCCTGCTTGCCGACCCTGAAATTTCCCAAAGGGTCACAAACGCAGTACTCCTTTCTCCGGCCAGCTCAGTCGATCAATCAGGCCTAAGCTTAAACATCGGGATCGCTCGTGATTTTATGGCGATAAAAAGGGATCTTCCCGAATTTGCTAAATTTTCGTTTATTCCTCAAGGCGGCAAGGGTTTAAAAAAACAAGTCTACAAATCTATGCTCGAGAAAGTCCGCACTAAATTCGACTACACAACATCCCATGTTAGAGAAGGCGGGAAAATTATCGTCATAAGTGGTCCAAACGACAAAGTCGTCAAAAGCAGCGATGCAAAAGGAGACTTTAAGAAAAACCCCCAAGTTATATTCCGCGAAATGCCCCATGCGTATCATTCAACCCCGACCCTGAAACCCGAAGCCACAATTCAGCTTGTCCAGCAGACAATGGCAGCCTAATTAACCCTTGTCGAAAAAAAGCAGCTACGGTGCTAAAATATACAGATGAAACACCCCAAGTCGCAAAACTTGCCTTTTGTTTCCGTGGTAATTCCCGCCCATAACGAAGAAAATTTCATAGCCAATACTCTCGAGTCTCTGCAAAACCAAGACTACCGGGGAACATACGAAGTAATTGTTGTCGACAACGCCAGCACGGACAACACAGCCCAAATTGCCAGGGATTTCAACGCAAAAGTAATCTTCCAACCGCAAAAAGGCTTGCGTTTCACCAGGGAACGTGGATTTGAAGCCGCAAGCGGTGATTTAATAGCTTCAACAGACGCAGATATAACATTGCCGGCAAACTGGCTGAGTAAGTTGGTAAAAGAACTGCAATCAGACAACGATTTAGTGGCAGTAAGCGGTTGGTTTAAACTCCAAAACGGTCCACTCATCCCAAAATTCATCATAAACAACTTTTCGGCACTTGGCCTGATAATCTATAAAGAAGTATTTAGAAAAAGCCTACTTCTTGACCCAAATTTCATAGTTAAAAAGACAGCATATTTTAAATCCGGTGGACTGTCCGGCCTTGATTCCATGAACGAAGATCTCCTTTTAGCACAAAGGCTTGGAACAGTAGGAAAGGTCAAAATGCACTATGGCCAAGATTGGGCAGTCGTATCTTCACCCCGAAGATGGATGGATGGGTTTCTTCCCGGATCCGGCAGATACCTAGTCAATGCCATTTCTTTTGGCATTTTTGGAAAATTAGTTTTCAAGGATTTTAAGGATATTAGGGTTGAAAAAGCCTCCAGGCTCAAGCTGGCAATCCAGTTTGCATATGCTTCGGCTGCAATTATCTCAATCGCCACCTTCTTTTTAGTAAACTCAAGCCCGGCACGCTCAAAAATATCCCCGATCCAGGACAAGCTGGCGCAACAAATTAACAGATCTCTTGTCGATATTCAAAAATTTAGACAAGCTGACCTGCAACTAACTTTCATCCGTTAATGGCTGCGGTTAAAAACCCCCTCATCTCTGCAATTATTCCAGCTTTCAATGAAAAGCTTTACATCGAAAAATGTGTATCCAGCCTCAAAAATCAAACCCTTGATAAATCCATGTACGAAATAATAGTTGTAGACAACGGATCAAACGACAACACATACGAACTTGCCAAGAATATGGGGGTCAAAGTATTAAAAGAACCCCAAAGGGGTGTTTCAAATGCCAGAAACACAGGAGTGGCTCATGCACAGGGAGAACTATTAGTCTTTCCGGATGCCGATTGTCTTTACCCTAAGGATTGGCTGTCAAGAATTGTCAACATTTTCAAAGAATCCCCAGACTTAGATGCCCTTGGTGGAACTTTTGTTTTTTACGACGCAACTCCTTTTTGGGAAAAAGCTTCCGTATTCAGCAAAAGATTCGTTTACCACATCGCCGGCGGCAACATGGCTGTCAAAAAAAATGCCTTCCAACAAGTAGGCGGCTTTGACCCAAGATACAACATCGGCGAAGAACTTTTGCTCGAACTAAAACTCAAAGATTTAAAAAAGAAAGTTAAAATTGACCGCTCGCTGGTCATCAATTACTCTTTCCGGCGCTTTGGAAAAAGCTTCTTAAAACTTAGCCTTTTCTGGTTCGTCAATGACATCTGGATACATCTTTTCCGAAAACCTCTAAACCATAACTACCGGGCAACGGCAAGATAACTCAGCCTTCACTAGACATGCCTTAGACCCATGGGTCGCAGGCATGCTAGACATGCCTATCCGCAAACCCTTCGATAGAACTCAGGGTCTTCGATCAACAGACTATACGTGTCGATCTGCAACGTGCGAAGCACCCCACGACGAAGGTTTCGTGGCAACCTTAAAACCGTTTGCCCGAATCATCCCTACAATATCGGAGATCAACTCTCTTGTTTTACCATTTGGCCCTATATCTACATGTATTTCGAGATTTAAAGCCTGGCCCGAAGCTGACAAATTCCCAAAAAGACCCAGCTTTGCAAAATCATCAACCACCATCTGTGCCATAGAAAGCGAAATTGTTGCTTCATGCCATATCCGCTGCTTAAGGGAATATAGATTCTTAACCTTTTGCCTGCCCCAAAAATATACTCCGCCGCGTCCTTTTTTATGAACGATGACGGCTGTCACAAAGTCCGCTTCCCCATTCTGTGCCTCACTATCGGTTCCGATAATGACATCGTACGAAGCTTCGGTATCCAAACCCAAAAACCAAACAATTTTTTTAACAACCCCTGGCCAATCCATCTCACCGTAACTCGGACTGTTAAAGCGGCCAGGAACAATTACATCAGACATTTGTGGCCAATTCTACCAAATCCCAAGCGCAGATCCAAATTATGGGTGGCATTAGTGGAAGGGTTCCCGACAGCGCGCAAGGTTTCAGGTTTGGAAGATCCGGAAGGTTCGGATGGTTAAGAAAACTGAGCACTGGCGGGAAGGAAACTAATGACAGGACCCATAAACTCTAAAAAAAAGACCTCGAAAAATGCGAGGTCTTTTTAATACTAGCCAGTACTTAACTGAAAGGGCTTAGGCCCGAATTACTCAGGCCTAATTTAATCTTTGCAAAGCTAAAGCCTGTTGTCAATAATCAAATATAAACTATGCCTACTTTTTCCCGGTTTGGAGATTTCCCAGGGCAATTGGGGCTAAAATCAGAACGATTGGCATGTACATTACCCCCCAATAATCGTTATAAGGAACAGTCCCAAACCTCATAAAAGCAATCGGGAAAGACAAAAATGCCAGCATCCATACAAATGCCTCATCTTTCCTGCCTGCTCTGTACATATGCCAACATCCAAAAAGCGACAAAACCAGAAACAAAACAAATGGCCTTGCTGCAAAAAGCAAATACTCCCAAGAAGCAAAAGCGAGAGTCTGTTCGACAAATAATGCACCGTTTGAAACAATTCTAGCGGCAAACAAACTATGCCACGCATCTATATAAGAACTTAAAGAAAGAATATGGTAAAAGAGCAGAACGAAAAAAGCCACGAGTGGAATCAAAAAAACCACAGCCTCTTTTTTGAACTTTAGTACAAAATACAGAAACATTAAGACAAGTGGCATAATGTAAACTTCCCTAATTAAAACAGTCAAAGCCAATAATAAGATTGCCGGAAAGTGCTTCCTTGCGACAAATAAATATAATCCGAGAAAAAAGAAGGCAACCGACCACCATTCAGTTAAAAGCAAAATCTCATCTCTTGCGGCAAAATGAAGATATGGAAAAACCAAATATGCTGGCAACAGAGCAAGGTTACTGCCCAAATAGCGCTTCCCGACTTGATATGAAGCGTAAATAACACTGCTTGCTAAGATCAAATAAAGAATATAAATGCCGATTCCATTCCCGGGCATCACTTTCCATATTTCAAATATTGTGGGCATTCTCCAACCCCAAACATCACCCGGCACCGTATGGTTTGCAAATTTGCCCATAAAAGCAACCCTGTAAGCATCATAATAAGAAACACCACTTTTCATCATTTTATAAGTCTTCAAAAAGGCGCCCTCGTCATTGTTATATGTGTAAAGAGGCAAATCACGCGTAAGCATAGCTCGAAGATTGGAACTCGTCACAACAGAACTGGCTAAAAACACTAAAACCAAAACTAGTACACGAAATTTTTCAACTTTAAATTTTTCCAAAATGGATGAAAGACTAATCCCAGCTAAAAGGCCATATATAATCATCAAATCAAAACCTTTGGTTTTAATGTAAAACGCAAAAGAAACCAAAGCCAAAAGAAACAAATATTGTTTGCTATTTTTAAAGACTGCAACAGACACCAAACCCAAAACAAAAAAACCAGCCGAAGAATCAAACCCGTTACCGGTAACAGGGTTTAAAATCCCAAGCAAGAGTAAGGCAATTGCTGCCAAATTTTTGGCTAATCTACCTGTGTATCGACGCCAAATCTTATTGTAAGTAACCATAGAATCCATTATTATTATTTAAATTCGTGAAGAAATCATTTTTCATTTTTGCATTGCTTGCAATACTACTCATCCCTTCCCAAATACCAATGCTCAAAAACTATCATAGCCTTGATGGTTTAATTCATACAGAAAGAATCATACAGTTTGATAAGGCATTAAAAGAGCAACAGTTCCCCGTAAGGTTAGCCCCAACTATAATCGATAGTATTGGTTATCCTTTGTTTGTTGTCAATTACCAGCTACCCTACTACTTTGCCGAAATAATAATGTTTCCCTCATCAAACGCACCTTTAGCCTACAAAGCAACAATGTCCATTACTTTTATTCTAAGCTCTATATTTATTTTCTTACTTTTTAGGGAAATATCATCACTCCCCTCTGCGTTGGTAGGAACAGTTTTATTCACGTATCTGCCATATAGATTTGGTGATTTGTACCAAAGGGGAGCATTCGGAGAATCTGTATCCATGATGTTTGTCCCGCTTATAATTTTTGCCTACCACAGAATACAAAAAGACGGTAAATATTCAATACCGCTTCTTGCACTTGCAACCTTTGGTCTAATCACATCACACACAATAGTTTTCATGATATTCGCACCACTACTTATCCTATATATTCCGTTTATCCTCAAACCAAATCTTCAAAACCTTAAGTCGATTGCAATAGGCTTGTCTCTTGGCTTAACCATGTCATCATTTCAAATCCTTCCTTCGCTTTTTGAAAAAAATTACATGAAATTTGACCAAACTCTGTCCTATCTATATAAGGACTTTTACTTGAACATCTACCAACTACTCAGAATCCCACACGAGGGCATAAATTACGGAACCTACTACCAGGTCGGGATAGCAGCTACACTAGTTATATTTATATCGATGTTCACAATATTTAGGAAATTTGACGCGAAACTGTTTTTTTTCTTAGGATTTGCAGTTTTATCAATATTTTTGGCAACTAGCGGCAGCAGTTTATTGTGGACATACCTACCATTTATTAAATACATCCTCTATCCGTACAGATTCTTAGATTTAACAATCTTTGCGGTCGCTTTCCTTGCAGTAATTCTCATTGAAAAAACCTCGTTGAAAACTTTGGCCGCAATTCTCCTGATCTCATTGACAATCTACACAAACCGCCACTTCTTTTCAATTGCCCCCTGGTTTGCAATACCTCCTGGCCCAAACCTCACCACTCAAAATGAAAACGACACGATTTGGTCAAACCCGGATACATTTGTTCAAAGACCCTTAGTAAGTTCCGAGCCTCAATCAAACATATACTTGTCTAGCCAAAAATCATTTGATGTCAAAACGCAAATAATCACCAAAGAACCTACCGATGTAATAATTAGGAAAATGTACTTTCCCGGCTGGACACTCAAAGTAAACGGCCAAAACAGACCCATTACAATAAAAGATGGTCTAATTTCTACGAATCTTGAACCTGGCAATTGGCAAATCGAGGCTTACTTTACAAAGTCGAAACTTCGAATGTTTGCAGATCTTTTAACATTGGCCTCGTTTTTTTTCTTATTTATTATTTTTATAAAACCCAAACTTTTGCTTAAAATTTAACATGCTTTATGCCTCCGATTTAATTACACAATACATTCCCTGGTACTACATCACTGCCCAATACCTTCACAGGTTACAACTGCCAGCTTGGGTTCCGAATATCTATGAATCAGGTTATCCGCTTCTGGCAGAAGGCGAAGTCGGCGCACTATCCCCGATAAACGTATTGATACTTTTCCTCTTCCCGTTTCCGCTGGCAGTAAATCTATTGTATTTAACATACTTTGCAATAGCGGCGGCCGGTACATACTTTTTCTTAAAGCTAAACAAGCTTTCGGGTCTCTCAAGCCTACTTGGAGCTCTGATATTTTGCCTTTCAGGCTATATGGTGACTAGGTATTTTCAGCCGTCAATTATCTTCACTGCATCTCTTATTCCGCTAGGTTTCTATCTCATTCAAAAAGCCCAAACAAACCAAAGATTCGCTATACTTTTGGCACCACTTATTTACCTGCAGTTAGCAGCCGGACACTTGCAAATTACCCTCATCGCAATCTGCAGCTACATCGTTTTCTCACTGTTCATATTAATAGGAAATAGCAAATGGAAAATCAAATTCCTCAAATTAATACTCGCAATAATCCTAGGAATTTTTTTAAGCGCGGTCCAATTACTGCCAAGCCTCAAACTCTACGCACTCTCCGAAAGAGCCGGTTTTGATCCTAAAATTCGATTTTCCTATTCTCTGCCACCATCTCAATTGCTGACTTACGTCAAACCATATGCATTTGGTATCTCCAAGCCGGGTGACGATTTTGGTTTTCACCAATTCGGCGGCGGTTTTTGGGAAATTAACCTAACCATATGGACAATCCCTTTTCTGTTGTCGCTGCTGCCAATAATCATAATCGCAAAAAAACCAAGAAAGATGATCAAAGAACACAAGTTAATTGTCATCCTTTACCTGATTTGGATAATTTTCACTCTAATAAGCCTCGGTGGGTTTTTTAAACCTTACAGAATAGTTGCCTATATCCCAAATTTCCCTTTTAGGGCTCCGGCACGCTTTCTGGTTGTCGCAACGTTTGCAGCCTCAAGCCTTGCTGCCATTGGTTTTGAAAAAATAACCCAAAACTTCAAAAAACCGCTAAGGTTCCTATTATTCTTCTTGGTAATAGGTTCAATAGCAGTTGAGCAGCAAAAACTTTTCCAAAGTTATGTCATCACCAAAAACTCAGATGAAATTCTTGAAAAATTGAATAATCTCGCCATTTACCCTATGACAACACCACTGGTACTAAACGAAAATTATATTGGCCGAGACCTACCGGCAATCTTTCAACATGAATTCAAACTGGGACTAATAATATCGCTTGCTAGTCTTCTTTTACTCTATTTTTGGTACCGGGTAGAAAAAACTAAGTAGTAGCAAGCTTTGAAACAACAACAAAGCGGGCGCTGTCCAAAAAGCCACTACAGGTATAAATAGTCAGCCTTGAGTCGGGGGTTTGACTGAGGATATCAATCTGCGATGGATCTATCTCTTTCCTTTCAAAAACCTGGTATTTATAAAACTGTCCGTTGTCCATTATTACATAGATACTATCGCCTTCATGAACCCTCCATAGCCCACCTAAAACACCAATAGTGTTATGGCCATAAATGATACTATTACCCGTTGTACCGGGCTCAGCTGACGTTGTAAGGTACGAAACGCCCGTTCGGGAAATTATCCAGTTGCTGCCACGAACCTCGCCCTCTGAAACAGACAATACACGCCCTAAGTTTGGAATATAAACCTTCATAGGTTTAGCTTGAATCTGCTTTAAAGATGATGTTTTACTGACTGCGTATATCCTAAAATCAAAACGGGAAAAGGCAGCATAAAGCAGAACCGCTGCCCCGGCTAAAACCAGAAGCAGGCTTAAGAAGTAATTTACGTAAGGGGTGGGATTTTTTACTTGCTCTTTTTTTGAAGAGCTTTTTGTGTTTGCCATAGACCAAGGGACAGAAATCCAAATCCTAGTGCAAACAACATCAAGTTTTCATAAATACCGGTTTTAGCAAGGGTTGATGCCCCAAGTACTTGTCCCCCGCCAACTCCGCCAGCCTTGAAAGCCTCAGAAGTTGGGCCACCACAATCGGCGCTTTGCTTGGCAATAATCTTTACAAACAAGTCTCCACCCGGCAAATTCTTAAGTGTATATGTGTTCAAATTACCTGCAACTTCAACACCCCAAAGCATATTGTCAGCCGTCGGCCCATACGCAATATGGTAACCGTATGCATCACCTTTATTTGCCCAATGTACAGTTACCTCACCACTCTTAATATCTGAAAACCAAACCTGGTCAACCTTTTGCGGCCCATTCGCAGGGCATGACGGAGTCGATGCACCACTAAGACTTGGCCCGCCGCCTACCGCTGGTGCCCCAACAGCAACATTCAATACAACCAGTGTCCTATCCGGCCTATCTTCGCTCAAAACTATATGTCCGTCGGCATTCTTGTTCCTGGCATCATCGTTTAGTGGGTTGCCGTCGAAAAGACTACCGTCGTAATTGAAAAAGTCTTCAAGGTCCATTACCGCAACAGTAAATTGGTCATTGTATTTAGGGTTTGCCCAAGAATTTGGGGAAGTAATTGTCTCAACTCCATAAAAGTACCCGCCGATTTTAAGCTCATCGTAAGTTATACATTCGGCATCATTTTCTTCATCTTTGTAAAGAAGGTCGGAATTCAAATTTAAGGGTGTATTAAAAGTAGAGGTGCCGATAGTTCCAACCGGGTCTGCTTCGGAATTTGGGCTTGGGTTGATACCTGAAATCTCGAATTTGGTACCCGGGAACTCCCCGCCATCAGTAATATTTCCGTTTGCATCAACAACTATTTTGCATACCCTAATTGAACCCATGCTTTGCTCTTCATATGCATTCGCTCTGCTAATAAGTGCGCCAAAAACAAACAGGGATAATACTGTGATTACGGGCAGGAAGATCTTGAAAAACCTTCCGATCATATTTTTTAGTGAGCAGTTAAAAGAGCAGTATTAAGGCAGTAGAAAGATACAGTTTGCGCATTTTATAGTATTTATTATGAGTTGTCAAGCCCCTTATTTCTCTCTTCAAATGTTCCCAGCGCAAAATTTCCCAGCTCCTCTTTTTTCTTATAAATACTTTTTCCCCGGCCAAATCTCGAAAGCATCAAACCAAACGGTGCAGCCGAGAAAAATGAAGCAAGACCCAAAACCGATACTCCAGTCTCAGGTAATCTCTTTGGTATACGTGCCCCTAAAACCCTACCCTGGTTAATATTTACATTAACAGTCTGGTAATTGCTCTGCGTTTGACTCTGGTTTTGATTATTACTGTCATTATTGGTACCTCCGGTTGTTGGTGTTGGTGTCGAAGGATTTACCGACGGGCTGGGTGTTGATGTCGGGGCCAATGTAGGACTTGGGTTTTGCGAAGTCGCATTAACACAAACAATACCAATCCAGCTGATTTTGTGCGGATGGCCAGTCAACCAGACAGAGGCAGTATTTCCATTTATTGTGTAGCTAAACCCCTCCTGGGGAAGCTTATATACAGTCTGGCCGTCACCGGCGTGAACAAATACCTCGGAGACACTTTGGTTTTGAGCCGGGCAAGATACGGTTCCACTTGTTGCATCCGAAAAATCTACTTTATTGCAAACACCTGAATTCTGTGAGCAATATTGGGAAAACTCGGAAGCACTCCGCAAGTCAAGACTCGCATTGACGTTAAAAGTCGCAAAAACGCCCAGAGCTATAATCGTAACCAACGGTAGAATTACTTTCAAATACTTTGTTTTCATATATACCCTAAATTAAGGCTGGAGAATTATATAACAATTATTATAAGATGTCAAACTTAAAGCATCACAACCCACAATGCAAGATTATAGGTTTTATTGACAAGATACTTTACACGCGCTAATATCAGATTGCCAAAGACAATGTTAGACATCTAACAATTAGCTTTCTAACAATCTTGGTCAACAAGGGAGGGCAGCAAATTGAAACATACTCTTGTTTTCCATCTGATTGGACTTTCCAAAAAGTTACAGAGGTCTATTGGTCTTAAATCCCAACCTAACCCCCTTTCATACTCACAAGCAGCCGCCATGCTGGTTATCGATTCACTTGATAAAACAAGTCAAATCGAGATTGCCAGAAAACTCCATCTGCAGCCTGCGTCGATTGTCACACTAATCGACGAACTTGAAAGGTTAAAATTGGTCGAACGCCACATCCAGCCGGGTAACCGCAGGACATATCAAATAAAGCTAACTGATCCCGGAAAAGCAGAAATCATTAAAGTCAGAAACCAGGCCTTTAAAGTTGAGGTATTCATTAAAAGCCAGCTGACCAAGAAAGAATATCAATCATTCATCTCAATTATTGAAAAGTTGTCCCAGGGTATAGATCATATCCAAACTTGGTCACCCAAATTAATAAAAAGAAAGGAGGTGAAAAATGAACTACCCAGCACTAAGCGATATGTGGCGCCTTGATAGAGCGCTTAAACTTAAAAACACAACTAATAGCGGCCAAATCGCCCCAAACAGCCAATCCAGAATATTGGCAAGGGCACGCCAGATATTCCCGCTAACACTTTTCCCTGACGAGATAATCGTTGAGGAGCTTCGAATCGTCTGGTTTAAAAAACAGGGGCCATGGTCCTATGAAGTTGTGTCCATAATGGCAACAGACATAGCCTCGGTCAATGCAGCCAGTGGGCCGTTTTTTGGCCACATACACGTCCAAAGCTTAACCGGAGGGCCGGAAATTATAGTGGACAACCTGTCCAGGAAGAACGTGTACACAATCAGAAGCTTAGTGGAAGGAATTGCTATGTCTGCTAGAGAAGGCCTCGCGGTTGAAAACACGAACATTGAATCCGAAAGGCGCATTCTCATGCAAGCAGGGCAAATTAATTAGCTTAACTGAAAAGGCTTCCGCAGTCATACTATGGCAACTGCAATAAACTGTGAACGAACTAACCGACAATCACTTTGATTTGGGAATGATAGCTTTGGGAAAATTTCCAACATCTTTAATTAAACATGAAACTATGCTGCCCGGGAAACCGTAGGGTGATGTATGTTTGGATATACATTGCTGTCTATCTCCTCACCTGCAAATATATGGGTAACAATTCTTACCGTGCTGCTATTCATACCTAACGCACCATGGCTCGCACCATCGACGATATAGTGATCTCTGTCAAGCGAGAAATGCTGCCCCCGGACCATAGGATCAGCAGAACTTTCAATGGTAGAAAATTTAACCAGCCCAGACTCTACAACCGGCCTCAATTGGTCAAGTTTCCGCGCCATCTCAAATTCTTCCCCGTCATCAAAAAAATTCACCACCAAATAACCAAAAGCAAGAAGCCTATTAAGATCTCTCGGGACTGGCGAGCCGACTAAAACAACATGCTCAACACTATCAACAAACTCATCCGGATGCTTAAGCATCATTGCAAGCGAATCGTAACCGCCTTTACTATGCACAATAAGCTTCGCTCTCTTCCCTGTTTCCTTTTTAGAATGCATCAGCTCCGGAATTGTGTAATCTGCCATCGACAATGGAGGCAAAACATTGGCAAAACCCCATGATAATGTTTCAGCTTGATATCCGGCTTTGTGGATTGCAGTAGTTACATCGAAATAATGTGTTTGTGAAGAGAGAAACCCTCCAAGAACCCTAACCGGAGAACCATCTCCATGTGGCACTCCGGCTCCTGCAAAAACGGGGTCGTGCCTTAACTGGTGCATCTCCCTTGCCGCTTTTATCAAATCTCCAGAAATACCCGCTGAATCTCTAAATAACCTGATTGGGCCGGCAGTCAGTACGTCAGACCATAACTCGGCTTTGCTCGAAATTAATCTGCCACCGGAAATTTCGGGGAATTCAGCAACTCTTGCCGCCTCATCCCAGATTCGGCGCTTCCCTGCCCATGAATTAGAAACATCCGACCTTTCAAGACCGCCGTTCATTTACAACCCTCCTATCCACAACATATTCAGCTAAACCCTTAATCGGAACTATTTTGCCGTCATTGGAATAAAAATCTGGTGAAAAGGCTAAAAGCGTTTCTCTTTGACTTGCTAGCGACCCAAATGCAGTTCCCTCACCAAAGGGTTTTGAAGAAAAAATAGCGGCCTTATGTTTAGCCTCAATCACATTACCTGCAAATAGGCAGACTCAACCTAATTAATCCACTTACAACAACAGGTGTCAAGTAAAAGAAAATTTAAAAACTTTTTAAATCGAAACCGAAGGTTGTTTCATTAAACCTTCACTGATTTTTTTACCAAAAACCAGCCTGGCAACAACCATATAATTCAAAAGCACAAGAGAAATAACCAAAACCAGCATTATCTGGTTTAACATAATTCCAACAGCCAAAAGCAAAAGCCTGGTATCTCTTTTGAAATTAAAACCCTTCCAGGATAACTTTTTACCCATTAAAACACTAAACTTATTCGGCATATACCCGTCCAGAATCAAGGCCAGAAGTAAAAATGCGCTCACGATCCAAATAAGTTCATTACCACTCACCTTCCAATAACCGTATGCCATTCCTGCAATAACTGCAGTATCAACGTATTTATCAAGAGTTGCATCCAAAAACCCGCCCCAGTCGGAACCTATAAATTTAAGCCGCGCCAGTTCGCCGTCACAGCCGTCAAAAATAGACATGAACTGAACTAAAAACGCACCCAAAATCAACCAAGGATAAGTCCCATTAGAAAGGACAAGAAAAGCGGCAATTGCCATTAAAGGAATCGAAAATGAAATCATATTTGGAGTAATGGGAGTTTTTATAAGTCTCCTGGTAATAAACGTAGAAACCGGTCTATTCAATTTTTTGGATACAATTCCGTCCGCCGATTTCTTAAGACTTGAAAGTAATTTCTTTTCGGCGAATTTAATGTCAGCATATGTGTCACAATCTGCCCAAAAGCGGCCTCTATTATCAAAAGCCCTCAAAAGTCCCTGCCCCGCCAGGACCCGCATACCGTCACTTAGAGAATTCTTTCCGTGTTTAGTCGTTTGCTCAAGTACCTTAAAAATGTAAGGCGAGCAAATAAACATACCCGTATCAAAAGCGTTATAAGTCTCAAGGCTTTTATTAAGTGTAATTATTTTGTTCTCCCGAACAATAGCCTTTGTAGTATCTGCAAGATCAAGTACAACATCCAAATGCTTGTCGACTGCCAAAGCGCATTCGTTTTCCTTAAGTTTCAGCCTCTGGATCCTGATAAGCGTCTTATAACTAAACACGTGGTCACTCATGAGTAGGGCAAACTGTTCATCCTTGAGATAATTCTTTGCCTTAAGAACCGATATACCGTTTGCTTTGTGCCAATCGTCATTCTGCACATATTTTATCGAGACACCATATTTTCTTCCGTCACCAACAGCCTTTTGAAACTCTCGCCCCTTGTAGCCGGTCACAATTACAAATTCCGATATTCCGGCCTCTCTTGCCCCAAGAATCACACGCTCGATTATTTTAAGACCCAATAACTCCATAAGCGACTTGTGTCGCCCGCGGGTTACCGGTTGCATCCTGGTACCGTTTCCGGCTGCAATAATTAGTGCTTTCATATGTTAAACGTTAAAAATAACCTTTGATAAAACTACCTCAATTGTTGTTAGACGCCTAAATTTAACTTAAAAATCTTTAAAAATTAAATAATAGCAAGCGAAGAAAAACTAAGGCTATTTTTATCAAAGGTTAAAACTTGCGGCATTATAGCAAAAACAATCTATACAAACAACCTATAAGTATCTGGTTAAATTAGTTTGAAAGAAGATCCAAAATCCTGGACAACAAACCCTCTTGTATGTCTATGAGCGAACCGTCGGCAGTAGAAACAAGCGTTTTTATTTTTATATCAACAGGGATAAAGCCTAACATTTTTTGTGCTTTGACTCCGCTAATAACGTAAACAGGTGTGTTATTTACTTCTGTTATTTCAATTGAAGCCCCTTCAACTGAATTAGTGCTTGCAGACAATGTTGCCCCTGGTGTTGTAGGAATAGGCGGTTCTTCGAGTCTTGTTAGAACTCCCGCTCTTATCATATTGTCAACTGCTTCCTGAGGCAGAATGGTTACTACCTTTGTGCCTGAAGGCGTTGTAACAAATAGTTCGCCGGTTGACGGATTAATAGAAAGCGGAAAGTTTGTTCTGACCCTTCTTCCTTTTTGGACAAAGCCCGTCTGGCCGGATCCAGTTGCAATTTTGATATCATCATCTTCAATTTCATTTTCGAGTTCGTCTAAAATCTCTGCTTCCTCCGTTGCTTCGAGCTCAAGTTCTTCCCCATTTTCGTCCTTAAATTTAGCGACAACTTTATCTCCTTCACGTTCGTATTCGATTTTTATACCCTCAAATTTTATTTTTGTTTTTTCCTTACCATCTTCTACCTCCGTTTCTGATTCAAAACCGGTTTGTTCATTTTTTGTCTTAATTTTTAGCTTATCTTTTTCTTTTTCGATTTCTACTTTTGTACCGCCTTGAGAACTGCTCGAATTCTGTGAAGATGATTTGCTACCCGAGCTTTCCTTTTGCTCCTCTTTGGCCTTTTTAATAGACTCGTTTTGTGATTCAACCTCCTGCTTTTGGGATTCCTCTGCCTGTTTCTCGGCTTCCGATTTTTCGGATAAAACCTTACCTACAGCTTTTTTTTGGGAGTTGTCTGAGGTTGACGAAAGACCGACAAAGCCGGTTGCCGCAATTAACGCTATTACCAAAATAAGGATAATGTTTGCGAAGCCTTTTTTGGACATTGCCCTTATTTATAACCAACAGCAAACACTTAAGTCAAGCAAATTTTGTGTAGAGAATCTTAATCCCGTCCCTATTAACCTTCACGTCTTACAACTTAACGCAAAAAGGGGGATACGTCAAACGCAGCGCTATTCTTGTTTTACAAAATAAGTACTAATTAGGAACTTTTTGCACTAGCCAACGCGGCTGCCGCTTTTGCATTTACCATATTCATCTTCTTTTCTCTTATGTCTGCAAAATGCTTGTCAACCGCTTTTTGGCACTCGGCATCAGGGCACACAGTTACCTCATGGACAATTATCTGCCCTTTGTCAGTCTTTTCACTCCACTTCTTAGCGAAGATTCTTGTCTTACCGCACCTGATACAAACTGTTTCCTGCATGACGCCTACCACCTTTTATTAGGTCTCCTGTCGCCGCCGCCTGATCTGAACTGGTTGCCCCGATCGCTATTTTCCTTTGGACGTGCAACATTTACTATAATTTTTCGACCTTCAAGTTCAAAATTGTTGAATTTCTTGATCGCTTCATCGGCATCCGCATCAGAAGCCATCTCCACAAACGCAAAGCCTCGGCTTTGGCCTGAGAATTTGTCAGTAATTACATTTGCACTGTCAACTTTTCCAACTTGAGCAAATAACTCTTCAAGCTGGGCGCTGGTTACACTATAAGAAAGACCCGCAACAAATAATTTTTTAGCCATTTATTTCCTCCTTTCAAAATTAAAATCTTGGCAAGAGTTTAGAAGTTTAGGAATTCGAAGAAAACTTAGAGGATTCTTAAACTAGATAAACGTAAGATTATTATTTGCAAATGATAACAAAAAAATAGCCTCTCGTCAATTTAAAGTAGCAAAAAAAATAAATGTCTGCTGGTGACATAATTCTGCCGTGCACCTAAGTACTAAGCATTTTTCAGGAAAGATCAATTCGCTCTTCGGACACATATTTGGAAGATTTGACCGGATTGGCTGGTAAGTAAAGCCGGATTACTTAACCTTATTTCCAAATTTTGGCAAGCCGGAATATAGAACAAATGCTAACAATAAAATGGCCGGGTACACTTGTAACACTAACCTGTAAATTGACGTTGCAATTTGCGAGGCCTGATCCTCCTTTGTCACATAATAGGTCCAGATATAGCCCACAATTTGCGCCGAAATCAAAATTGAACCGAATAAAAGGGTTCGGTCTTTAAAAACCTTGCCAATTCTCGAAATAACAAAAAAACCAATAACTAAAAAGGCAATCCCCCAATGATTTACCTGCCTGAACTCTTCCCTAAAGGATTGAAGCGAATATTTTGTATATTCAACAATAGGCCTTTGCTTCAAAACGAAGCCCCAATCACTATCTAAATACCTGCTGCTTAAGGAAAAATAATACTTAAACCCCAAATTGAAAAGTAATAACCCCAATCCAACAATAAGGGCCAATGTTGGATACTTTTCCTTGCTCCTCCAGCCGATAATGGGCATCAAGACACAAAAAGCTAGAAGTGCCGGTAGTGCATCATTTTTGGTTAAAGCCGCTAACCCAAAAAAGACAGCAGCATAAATAGCCTCACGATAAAACAACGAACTAAAAGCCAAAAGAAAATAAAAACTTACCAGAAGATCTGCATTCCCCGAGTACGCTTTCAAAGTTACCGTCTGCCATAAAAATGGTGTGAACATAAAAATAAAAAGCCAAAGCAGACCAAAACTTCCCCGCCTGACAATCTGCCAGAACCTCATGATTAAACAAAAAAGCACAGTAAAAGGAATTACCTGTACCCAAAATAAATCCGCTTTTCCCAATAAATAATATGACCAGGAAGCAGTCAGGGGCCAAAGATTAGGGTCGTCTGCCGGCGACACAACATGAATGTTGGTCCTGTTCACTACCCCATCCACCCAAAAAACATATGCTTTTGCCAACCATCGCTGGATAGCATCATATCCCCAAACAGGATGAGAAAAAACAAAAAAACCCAAAACAACGGCAAAAACGAAAAATATCGAAATCATCAAAATATTATTACCTTTAAAAATATTTCTATATCCGGAAACTACACCAAAAGCTTGTCCTCTTAACTGTCTGTCAAGAACGTAAGGTAATAAAGTAATAGTAATTAAAGCAATTACTGAAAACCTGTTTAGAAAAATCCCTAACAATCCAAGAGCCATCTGAAAAACAGCAACAGAACCAATTCCCAAAGCTAAAAATATAGCCGGATCAAACCGAAATTTCCGCTTTGAAAACAGGTAATAATCACAAACTAAACCCGCTTGAAAAAACGTCAAAACCGTAAATATAGATAACAATAAATCAATAAACATTAGTCTTTACCTTATAAAGATAATTACCATTGAAGTTATCTATCTCTTCCAGCATAGGATTTGTTCTTGGCCGGAATTGCGAGATCAATAAACCGCAATTATTCACATCTTCATTGTCCGTTATCACATTAAACATCCTGGGATAAAGTTGATTTTGCAAATACCACGTTTCCATATCAAGGGAGAAATAAAGACATCCGTGGGCATTTTTTGGCAGAATATTTTTAAGATGTGCCGCATATGCCACCTGTCCATTTGTTTCTACGTTTAACTTCTTATCAATTGGCTGCCAAAAACCAACAACTTGTGACAAATTACTGGTAATACTTTTAACTGCCACATATAAAACAAGAATGGCAGCCCACACAAGCACAACCAGATCCACTTTTTTCCTCAGCTCTTTCTTCCCAAAATAAAATAATATAAGAAAACAGAATAAAGATAGATAAAACCAGCCGCCCAAAATCCAAATTTTAGAAATTATTTGCATAACCTAATTTATAACAAAAGTATAATGCAAAAACGCCGAATTGTTCAGAGAATCTCATACCTTAACTACAACAGAAATTGGCAAGTGGTCGGAAGCCCTTGATTTTTCGACCCTGAAGTCAGTGGTTTTTATATCGGCAGTCGCAAAAATGTAATCTAACTTAATAGAAACATTCTGCGGTTTACAAACCGCACATCCTTCGGGATAAACACTCCATGTCGGGTGCAAATTGGAATCAGCATTAACCAAACGGCTTTCCAAAATCTTGATTGCCCCGCTTTCCGGTTCGGCATTAAAATCCCCAATGGCAATACTTTTCTCATTTGGAATCATCCCCAAAAGGTTTCTTGCCTGCTCTTCCTGCACCCCAGAAGGCTTCTGGTGCGTGTGTACAAGATGAGTCCCAAACACATGTAAAACCTCGCCGCCTGCCACAATATCAGCCCAAGCAACGGCTCTAGGATCTTCTTTAGAAAGAATGGTCGTGCCGGATTTTATAATCTTGTGCTTGCAAAATACGGCCGGGCCGTCGGCAACTACCCTATCGCCCCAGTCTTTTTCAACAGGGGCAAAAACGTGGCCGTAACCTAATTTCTTAAGAAACCCGATAACATCCCTTTTGGGATTGTCTGCCTGCACTTCCTGCAAACCAATGATATCCGCTCCAAACGCTTTCAAAAATTTCAGGGTTTGATCAAAATATCCATCTGTCCAAATATTCCAAGAGAGAATCTTAAGTTGCATACACTTTAATTGTTTAAAAAACCCAAAAGCTTTTTATGAAGTTGCCTGTCGCGGCTGGCAAGTACACTTGCCGAATCCAAAGTCCAAGACGAGCCGTCAAGCTGGGTAACAATACCACCCGCTGCCATCATTAAAAAATTAGCGGCGGCAACATCCCAAACTTTGTTATCTGCACTGGCGTAACTGTCTATCCTTCCTATAGCAGCATATGCAAAACCCAAAGACGAATTGTATGTTATGGGGGCAAAATTAGTCTCAACAATCAACCTCGAAACAAATTTCGCAAACTTTTCGCGCATTTGGGGCGTACCGGTCATCGCAGCACCCAAATCCACTTCCACAGAAGTCCCCGAGGATTTTCTGCCGATATGAGCTTCCGTATTGTTTATAAAAATCTTGTCGCCTACGCTCCATATATAATCACCCTGAGAATGGTCAACAACGCACGAAGCAACCAGTTTTCCATCTTCGGCAAGGGCAATATTGGAAACAAAAAGCCTGATTTCTTTGGCAAAATTGGAAGTTCCGCAAATCGGGTCAATTATCCAGAATCTGCCCTTATTTGCTATCTTCACATCGGCATAATTTTCTTCTGCAATAATTCCGTCTTGCGGAAAACTCTTTTTAATCTGCCCGACAATTAAATTCTCGGCATCGACATCTGCCTCTGTTGTAAAGTTGAAAGTATTTTCATCCTTACCCTTATACTTAACAATTTCCGATCTTTTAAACTTTTCGTCTACCAATTTTAAAACTTTCGGGGAGATATCATGAAAAAAACTTTTTACTTCTTCTTTGTCCGAATCTGTCATAAATCTACCTCAATAACTTAAAAAACGTCACCAGTCTTTTTTGAAATCCCATGTGTTCATAAATTTCGATTGCCTTTTTATTCTCTAAGTGAGTATCTAAACCAATATGCGTGCAACCTGCTTTCATAAACTCCTCCTCCAATTTATGAAACAATTTTTCCCCTAGGCCTTTGCCTTAATAGCTTGCGTCCACATACCACTTGTCCACCCAACCTTCTTTACCATAAACCCTCCCCTTTTTGTCCTTAATCTCACCTGCTATTAAACCCTTTAGCTCACCCTCTTCCTCCACCACATAACAAATATAGGTAGATGAAAGGTAATTTTCGGCATCTTCCCGAATTACCACTCCAGGATTAGAATATTTCCTAAACTGTGCTTGCTTTGGAGAAAGGAAGCTCTGCGTATAATCGTAGAAGTCCATTAAAAGTTTAATCAACTTCTCCCTATCCTCAACTTCCACCTTTCTAATTTGCATGATTAAATTGTATCAAAAGCTTACCATCACTAGTTTAGCGAGACATATGTTAAATTAATCACTATGTTTTTAATATCAAACGATTTTTGGCAAATCAAGAAGACCAAAGAAAAAGGGCTTGGCGTTTTTGCCAAAAAAAATATAAAGGCCGGGACCATAATAGGCGATTATCTTGGAAAGGTGATAAAAACCGCCGAGTATGATCTTGAAAAAGACAAGTTTGGACTTTATTTAATGTACTATTCAGACGAAGCATCGATTTATCCAAATCTTAAAAAACCCGGGCCTCATCTCTTAAATCATTCCTGCACACCAAACTGTTGGATTTATAACTACCGCGGCCACACACTGTTTTTTGCACTAAGAAAAATTAAGCCCGGTGAAGAACTTACAATCTCCTACCTTCTTAGCCCAAAAGACGAAACTTGCAAAGATTGCCCGCACAACTGTAAGTGCGATAGCAAGTTTTGCACAGGCACCATGCACCTTGCGCGCGACAAGTACGAAAAGTGGCAAGAATTTCAAAATCAAAAGAGTAAAAAAACGAGAAGGGCAAAAGCCGTTATTGGTAAAAATCTGCCAAAACTCAAAACATACCCCAAATCAATCCCCAATGACCCAATCTATTCAATAATCGCAAACTAAAAATTAACTCATTTTGCAAGCCCTTTGTTTGTATATTCCCAAAAATAGCGCTACACTCAAAAAGAATACACAAAGGGGGTGATTTTATGGAAATATCTCTTTTTTTAGCAAAGGTAATTGGCCTCCTGCTCATGCTTGTTGCATGTTCCCTTCTTATAAACAGAAAGAATATCGATTTGCTTTTTAATATTTATAAACACCCAGAAGCAGTGTTTTTAACAGGCATTTTAGAGACGGTTTTAGGAATTGTGTTTGTCCTTAACCATAATGTATGGACACTGGATTTCCGGGGTATTATAACGGCTGTTGGCTGGATTCTTCTAGTGCGCGGAGCGGGCAGAATACTTTTTCCTTCTCGTGTTACAAATATGTTGGAAAAATTTAAAAAACTGCAATCAATACTTGTGCCGCTCTTGTTCTTTGTATTTTTGGTTGGCGCATACCTTGCATATATGGGGTTTACTAGATAGACCAGTGTAAATTCCTCACGAAATGAGGCTAATTTTTGATCTATCACCCTCTAATTATTCTTTTTTCTCCACCCAACCAAAATTGGTAAAACAAATGTCAAAGCATAATACAAGTAAACATCAAGCTTATAATATCCATCTGCTGGCTTAAAAGCCTTTACTAGGAAAAAATAATCAAAAACAATGGCAATAACAGTCCAGGAAACTGCCAGCTTCAAATAATACTGCAAAGAATCATTCTTAATTTTTTTAAATAAAACCCAAAGCGTGATAGTTGTCCCAATGGGCATAATGACCCAGCCAAGCACGGAAGGCGGCACAAACATAAAAAGGATTATGCCCAGAATATATCCAATCAGCCAAAGCAAAAATCCCCAAATCAAAGCATCCCTAAGTAATTGCTTGCCCTGAATAAATTGAATGGGCTTATTCACGACACGAATTTACCAAACAAAAACATGTCCTTCAATATACTAGTCAAACAGGACATTTTTTTGCACCACAAGCAAGTGTAAATTGTAAACGCCCAGAGCCTACTTGAATTAATTTAGAATTTCGAGCCAAACAGCACTCTCATCCCCGACAGTCCAACCGTCATGTCCGGGAGGTATAACTCCGCAATCACCTGCACCAAATTCTAGCTCTTCGCCATCATTCGTGCGGGCAGCAATTTTGCCCGAAAGCATATAAATCCTGTGGGTTTTCTCACAGCTTTCTGTGCCGGCAGTCTGCTTTAAATGTTTCGACCATTGCCAACCTGCTTCTGCAGTAACCTTCTGAATTTTTGTGTCTCCAACTGTCACGACCTCTGCCTTCATTTTTTCTCCGGGATTCATAGTTTCATCCGGGGAATCAAAGTTCTTTTTAATTAAACTTGCCATATTTTCACCTCCCTTCTACGAAGGGTCTTTATATACTATGAAAAAAAATACTTCAAGTGGAATTGGGTACTAAAATCCTATTTCGTTTGATAAACAACATTCAAACCTATTTTGCGATGTCCTTAACGACTTTTTGATTCCTTATTATGCCCCAACAGGTAAAATTGTTCGCATTAAGCCTCTCATAAACTCTATCAAGAACTCCTAAGAGTTTCGCAAAGTACAAATTGATAGTAAAGCCATGTCCAACGACAAGAATCTTCTTATTTTGGTACTGGTTATCAAGCTCCTCAATTTTCCTCTCAAACCTTTCTAAAGCATGAGTAGCTGTTTCCCAATTGTTAAAAGACTCGTCAGAATTTTCTAAACATTGTTTTATTGTCTTTTCATACTCTTCTACTTGCAAAAAAACACCATTATCCCTGTTTAGTTCAACAATTTCTTCCAGCCTTATTACCTCTTTACCTAAACTTTGGGCAATCGGCAAAGCAGTCTGGTAAGCTTTTTCTTCTGTGGATGAAAAAATTAGGTCAACATCCTTAAAAACGTCCTCTTGGACAAGTTGTTTTGCTTGAACTTCTCCTGTTTCCGAAAGCACCCACTTGCTGATAGGAACATTTCTATCAACTTTCGTCCTTCCATGCCTTAGAAAATAAAATGTGTTATTCACTCAAAAAGTATATCAAAAGTTCACCCTGAGTCTTAGGAGGGCAAAAAACCCGAAGGCTTGTAGTGAGTACAGTCAACCCAAACCCAAAGAGACACAGTAGTTAGCCGTGCAACAATACTGTAATATAGTATGATTGCGAAAAAGGTCATCCCATGTCTAAACCTGTAACCGTTAAGCTATTGAAAGGATTCCTGGAAGCGTTCAACCAACATAACCTGGATTCCATCATGGACTATTTCGCAGAGGATTGCGTCTTCTATATGCCGCGGGGCTCGACACCTCGTGGTGATAGGTATGTCGGCAAAACAGAAGTGCGGGCAGGTTTAGCAAAAAGGTTTGAGGGTATTCCAAACGTCCATTACGGGGAAGACCGTCATTGGGTATGCGGCGACTTCGGAGTCTCCGAATGGACGCTCACCGGCACATCTGTATCGGGAAAAAAGTTAAAGGTGCGGGGAGTTGATCTGCTTGAATTCAACCGGGGAAAAATTACCCGTAAGGATTCTTTCTGGAAAATCCTCGAGTGACTGCAAGGCCTGTGGCGAGTACAGTCGACCCAAATCCGTAGAAATTGCCCCAAATCTAAAATAGACCGGAAAAAAGCAGAATCAAAACAACCGCGGTGATAACTGCAAAGATTCCTACGGTTTTAACAAATAGGTTTACTGCTTCTTTTTTCTTTCCTTCAATAAATAGCAGAAGTGGTTGGTAAAAAAACAGGTACGCCATTACCGAAACAGAAAGAGTCAGCACAAATAAAACTGTTATTGGGGCAAAAAAAGTATCAGGTTTATTCCTTAGAGGCTGAGTCACGAAGGTCATAGCAGAAACAACAAGGATGATATATGCTGATGCGCTCAGGGCATTAATAATGGGATTCTTAGACATGTATTGATTGTATCAAAATTGGCTCGCCCGATGGGATGATTTTGAAAAAGTTTATAGTTCAATCTCCGGTATTTAACCCAAAAGAACCTAATACAAAAGCTCCAACTAGCCAAATAACAAATGCCCAGAATACACCAATAAATATTCTGGAATTAAGGCTTGTACTTATAGTTTTTTTAGTTGCGAACAGGATAGCATTTAAAAAACAGTAAAGCGGTACAACCATAAACATAGAGAATCCAAAACCCATTTGAGCTAATCCATTCAAGAAACGAGACCTTCCATTATCAAAACAGGCACCACCAGCACAGCTTGATATTTCGAAAATAATTGTGGAATAAACAAATATTGTGTACAAGGCCAGAGAAATTGCAGCACTTCTAGTAATCTTGCCTTTAACTTGTTCAAAAGACATTTTAAACAAGGAATATATGCCTGCGAGCGGCAAGAGGGCAGAAAATACCAACAAGTAACCCTGCATACTTAGATTATACGGAACCTGAAATATAAATTCAAACTATGGGACAAAACTTATGCAGAAGCAAAAAATCCGTAGGCTTGTGGTGAGTGCAATCGAACCAAATCCGTAAAAATTGGCTCCGCGGGTAGGATGCCGCTAACCCAGGGGTACTTTGCTACGCAAAGTTGCCCGAACCTGAGAGGTTTTTCCCATCACCCGCAGCAAAATTTTGCAAACACACGGTCTGCAAATTTTTGCTCCGCGGGTAGGATTCGAACCTACGACCAATCGCTTAACAGGCGAGCGCTCTACCGCTGAGCTACCGCGGAATGTTAAATCAAGTGTGATTTTAACACGAAGACTCATACTCATCAATCCAATTGCGTCAGCTGATATACTGTAACTTCAAAATGGCAGGCTTCAAAAACAACAAGTTAATTTTCTTTACCGTTTTTCTTCTTGTCTTTGGCGTACTTGCCCTCACCTACTTCCGCCAACCGCAAAATAAGCCGCAAACTGGTGTTTCCATCCAGGAAATTACCCAAAAAGAACAGGGAAAGCCTCAAGAATCGAAAGAAAACCGAAAGGCAGTCGAGGTAGTCGCCCAAAACCTCAAAATCCCCTGGGAACTGGTAACTCTTCCTGCCTCGCCTGCAGGCGGGCCAAATGGTGAAATGCTAATTACAGAACGCCCCGGCACGCTTTTAATGCTAAAAGGCGGGCAACGGATCCCAATTTCTGGGGTAAAACCAATCGGCGAAGGCGGGCTCTTAGGGATGGCGCTTCATCCAAAATTTGACCAAAACCGCTTTCTTTACCTTTACCTGACTTCCCAAACCGGGGCAGATACCACAAACGAAGTTGACCGTTATGTTCTGGAAGGAAGCACCTTAAAAGACCGCAAGGTGATTATCTCCGGCATCCGCGGTGCCGCAAACCACGACGGCGGCCGGATTGCCTTTGGCCCAGACGCCTACCTTTACATAACGGTCGGTGATGCCCAAAACGAAAACAGTTCGCAAGACACAAATTCCCTAAACGGCAAGATTTTAAGATTGAAAGACGATGGGTCAATTCCTGCCGACAACCCGTTTGGCAATGCCGTTTATTCTTATGGCCACAGGAATCCCCAGGGGTTGGCCTGGGACGACGAGGGGAGGCTTTGGGCAACCGAACATGGCCGCTCCGGCGCCCTCTCCGGTTTGGACGAGCTGAATATAATTGAAAAAGGCAAAAACTACGGCTGGCCGGAAATCCAGGGCAACGAGACAAAAGAAGGTATGGTTACCCCCGTTATCAATTCCGGCTCTACAACTACCTGGGCCCCTTCCGGCGCGCTTTATTACAAGGGCAATATTTTCTTCACAGGCCTCCGCGGCCAGGCGCTTTACCAGTACGACACAAAAACCAACACATTAAAAGCACACTTTACAAAAGAATTCGGAAGACTAAGAACCGTAGTTTTAGGTCCGGACGATTATTTTTACGTTTTAACCAACAACACCGACGGCCGCGGCAACCCCAAACAAGGCGACGACAAGCTATTAAAAATCGACGCCCGGGTATTTTTCTAAAAACAATCTGTTAAAATACAAAAGGTGAAACTCAAAAATATCTCCGCTTCCGTTCTTTGGCCAATAGTCGTTTTAATTATCGCCTTTGGCGCTTTTTACCTAAAACCCTGGCAGACAAAAACCGTCCAGACAGTCTCTGTTACTGCCGAAGGGAAAGCCCAAGCGGTTCCGACAATTGCCAAGATAACGGCAACAGTTGAAACTACCAACCCGGATCTGGAAAAAGCACGAGCCCAAAACCAGACTAAAGTGGATGCCATAGTAACCAAACTCAAAACTGCCGGCATCGACGAAAAAGACATCAAAACACAGTACCTGTCTGCAGGCGAGAGTTATCAAATACCCATGATGTATCCTGCTCCACCAAGGCCAAACACCAATGCTTTTACAACTTCCCTGGAAATAACTGTCAGAAACCTCAAAAATGCCGATGTCGTCCTTTCGGCACTAACCGCAAACGGCGCCACCAATATTTACGGGCCCCAACTCACAGTTGACGATTCAAAATTGGAAAGCGCCAAGTCCCAGGCCCGCCAGAATGCTGTTGAAAATGCCACTAAAAAAGCCAAAGAACTGGCCCAAGCTTCGGGAAGGTCGGTCGGCAAAGTTGTATCCATCAAAGAACAGGGCGACTATGCTTATCCCGTACCCATGATGGCGGTAGGGTCGGCTGATTTAATCCAAAAGGAAAGCCAGATCCAACCCGGCCAAAACGATGTGACAATAAACCTGCAAGTGGATTTTGAACTCAAGTAGCTTATTTTACAACCCGCGCAACCCAGGCATCCGTTAAATCAGTCCGCTTAACCCTGTAAATCTCCTTGGCATCAGCCATGGCCTCACAACTTGGCTCATCCACATAAAGCACTTTCTTGCCTTTATATTGGTCGGCAATATGCGAAGGGCAACTATTCCTAACGTATTTCACATTTTGGTATTGGAAACCAGACGAGCTGTCTGCAATATCTATTTTTATGCTGCCATCGAAATGGTTTCCGAAAAACAGAAAATAAAAAGGCAAATTGTCCTCAAACGGGGCTAAAACCAAATCGTAATTATTTCTTCCGGAAAGTATGAAGCGGCTAATTTCTATATTACCTTCCCCCCGATAAAACCCTTTGTAACCTTTTTGGTGGACCAGATATTGGTGCATAAAATAAACAATCTCCAAAACCATTACGAAAAAAAAGATAGTCAAAAAAGCGTTCCTCCACAAGCGTTTTTTGAAAAGCGACAAAATCCACCATAACCCTGCTCCGGCTAAAATAACGACCGGGAAGATCATAAACGAAGCCCGGGTCACCGATGGGATATCCTCATATGTTAATGCAGCCTGTATAGGGGAAACCAAAAACCAGGCGATTATTAGCCCGGTCTCCCGGGGTTTTTTTGCAACATATATAACACCGGCAATAATTGCCAATATCAATGTAAAATAGACAAGCCCTGCCTCGGGCACCATATACCTTTCCGGATATCCGCCTTTTAAAAGCAGAAACCCGGGTGAAAAATGATCAACCCAGGTTGATACAACATCACGGCTGTAAACAACAGCCTTATTATGGAAAACACGGGCAACTGTAATGCTGCTATCTGCGTACGGCAGCTCCTGAAGCTTTTGCGCAACACCTGGACTTTTATAAAAAACTATCTGCCCAAGTCTACCCCCGCCATATGGAGACACCGAAATAGCCAGAGTTAAAACAAAAAATACAATAACCACCTTGGCCAAATCCCGGTTTCTGTAAAACAGCCAAAAACTCAAAAGTAAAAGGGGTGTCAAAGTTCTTATCCCATGATAGAAAAAGTACGAAAAAAGCAGTAAACCTGCTCCAATTAATAGATATTTACGCTTCTTGTCATCGCGGGTAAACTTCAAAAGAAAATAGAAACCTAATATCGTAAAAAGATAGCCAACAATTGCCTCATGTGAGGCCCTCGACAACACAATATCCCATGGTAAAACAGCTAAAAAAAGGCTGGAAAGATAAGCAATCTCCCGCTTACCGAAAAGTTCCTTTGTGAACAAGAAAACCACAAACACAGAAATAGACCCGAATAAGGCAGTGACTAACCCAACACTAAAGACGTTTGAACCTAAAAGTAATTGAAAAATCCCGGAAAGGTAAAAAAGTCCCGTCGGACGAAAATCTCCGAATTTATTAAAATATAGCGGTAAAACATTGCCGGCAGGATCCCTTCCGTTCAAAACCAAAAACTTCCCTACATACCCTACATCTATAGAGTCACTTTGAAAGCCTGTTGGGACCGTGTTTAACATATAAACACGTAAGCCCAGAGCCAACAAAAATATCAGTACCAGAATTAAATTTACCCTTTTCATTACAATCGCCTAAAACCTAAAAGCCCAACCAGAAAAACCAGGCCTAAAAGAGAAACGGCAGCTCCAATTTCAAAAGATCTGCTCTCAAAATAGAACCTTACCGTATGTTTCCCCGGCACCAAAGGCACTGCCCTAAAAGTATAATCTGCCCGCAGTATTTTTACCTCATTTCCGTCAACTGTCGCCTTCCATCCCGGATAATAATTATCGGAAAGAAACAATAACTTAGGCTCAGCAGAATCCGTTTTGACTATCACTTCCTGCGGCTTATAACTGGTAATCTCGGCGGTTCCCGGCCCGTATTGGGCAGATATCGGCGAAGGTTCCTCTAAAACCAAAACATTCCTAAAATCAAAATCGCCGGATAATAATTTTTCCGGAATTAGTTTTCGTCTTTCCTTGTCAATCTGCTTAGTAGTCCTACCAGTCGAGTCAACCTCCGGCGGCCCTTCGTAGTTGGATGCCAGAAAAACTCTGGGTACAACTTCATAGTTTTCAAAAACACCTAAACTTCCGCTTTCAAAAACTTTTTTGAAGTTATTTTCCTCCATCAATTCAAAATCCTCCTGCTTGGCGACGACATACTTAACTCCAGCCAGATCAATAAGCTTCCTTCTGTTTACATTAGAAAGAAGCTCTAGTGTATCCCCTCTGCCCAAGCCTGCATCGGCCCTAAAACTCACATTGCTCATCGAGCCGTTTTGCATTGCCTGGGTAAACTCGGCATAAGAAATTATGTTTAAAGAATCATATCCCTCCGGAAAGAAAATTTTGTATTGGGTCGCAAAGTTATTCTCAAAATATGCTTCACCTATTCCCCAACTACGAAAATAGCCCTGGTTCTCCTGTAAGTAGTCAATTACCGGCGTTTGGGGAAATACATTATTTTTGTCCGTAAACGAAAAATATTTCCAAGAAAAAAGCAGGGACTCTAAAAAGAGAACTAGGATTATAATAATTGCTGCAACTACTTTTCTATTCGAATATTTCACTAAAGAAGCAACAAAAACAACAGCCGAAGTCAGCACAAAAATCCCAAACGGCAAAACCAAATTGCGCATTGTAATCCTAAGGGTGTCGGTTTCCCTAAGGGCACCAGAAATAAAATAAGGAAATCCAAAAGCCTTCACCCCGAAAAGATAAAGAGCAACGAAAAAATAAGAAGCGCCGATTACAGAAATATACTTAAAAACCTTCCTGTCGCCTGCCAAAAACCACCTGTTTAAGCCCATCGCTGCCAAAACAACAAAACAAAAAGTCGCAACAAAAAGCAGCCTGTTGGCAATAGAAGTGGAAAGCACCGGAATCGGCAAAAGCAGGAATAATTTTGCAATCGGGCTGTTTAATGTCAAGACCAGCGCGCCGAACCCTATTAAAAAGTAAAACCTCGATAATTTTTCCTTTCTCCCTTCCCAAATCTCATAAAGCCCAAACAATAGAACCGGAATTCCCGCAAACATCATGCTTTCGTAATACGTAGAAACGCCATTCCTAAAAAAATTCCAGGTTGCAGGATTACCGAAAAAATCAGGCGCAAGATAAGTAAGAAGCGCCTCGGGCGGTAGTAAAAAGTTAAAAAGGATGCCTTGAGACGCCACTACAGATCTGGCCGAAGAAAAGTAAAGCTCGGCAGTAGGCAATATCTGCACTGCCGAAATCAAAAGGCCTACAATAAAAGAAGCCAAAATCACCAAACCAAATTTTATTTTCCGCTTCTTACCAGAAAGCCTAAAAAGAGTGTAAAAAACGGCAAACATTACTACATAAATCGTCGTCTGGATAAAACCGGCAAAAACGGAAAAGGCAACCGAAAAAGCGCTCGCCGCAAAACAAAGTTTCTTAAAAATCGTCAGGCGGATTGAATCATCCTCAACAAGCTTGTCGATGCAATACAAAATAACCGGCAGCCAAATTATCGTATGCGGTGTAATTACCTGCTCTTCACCCCAAGTTAAAATAAACGGGCTCAAACCAAAAGAAAGACCTCCAAAAAAAGCGGCAAGCCCGGAAAGCTTAAGGTTTTTCAGGTAAACAAACATGAAGAAACTTCCCAAAACTAAAGGGCTTATCCTCATCAAGTGCCAAAAAATAGTTATTGGCAAAAACAGGCCCAACAAGTTAAAAGGATAAAACACCGCGCTTTGTAAACTGGCCATATTTAAATTGCCGGCAAAGATAAACGGATTCCAAAGTGGAAGCTCAAAATTTCTAAGCTGCTCAAAAATCAATGAATAACCTGGGAAATAAAGTCTTAACTGGTCCAAACCAATTATATTTTTATACGGCAAATTCTGTCCAAAAAAAGTGTAAAAGGAAACCAAAAGGTTACCGTTTAAATTGACTTTCCCAAAAAAAATTGGCCAGAACGGTAAAAGTGACAGAAGCAAAAACAGACAAAAAACTATAAAATTGGAACGTCCCTCACCACCCCGCTTCACAACGATAATTAAACCACCTCAAACCTAAAATTGGAACTTTATAGATAATCCCGAAGTTTTTTCGCGCGGGTGGGATGCCTTAACTTCCTTATTGCTTTAGCTTCAATCTGCCTAATTCGCTCACGGGTAACACCAAACTCACGACCGACTTCCTCCAGCGTCCTCTGTTTGCCGTCCTCAAGGCCGAAACGGTACTCCAAAACCTTTGCTTCCCTTGGGGAAAGGGTTGCAAGCATCTCACGTATATCATCCTTAAGAAGCGCTTGTGTCGCCTGGTCTGTCGGTCCTGCCGAAGCGTCTTGAATAAAATCACCTAATCGCGAATCTTCTTCTTCACCGACAGGCGCCTCCAATGACGCCGGTTCCTGCGAAACTTTAATTATCTCCCGGACTTTCTCTGGTGGTACCTCCATTTCCAAAGCCACCTCTTCCGGTGTTGGTTCACGCCCCAACTCCTGCATCAGTTTTCTGGAAACGCGGTTAAACTTATTAATCGTCTCAACCATGTGAACCGGAATTCGAATCGTCCTTGCTTGATCTGCAATAGCCCGAGTGATTGCCTGCCTGATCCACCAAGTAGCATAAGTTGAAAACTTGTAACCTCGGCGCCAATCGTACTTGGCAACAGCGCGCATTAAACCAATGTTGCCTTCTTCAATAAGGTCCAAAAGGGTTAATCCACGGTTAACATATTTTTTTGCAATGGAAACGACCAGCCTTAAGTTGGCATTAATCAGTTTCTCCCGTGCTTTCCTGTCTGCTTTCTCAACTCTCTTTGCCAATGAAACTTCCTCGTCATATGTCAAAAGTGAAACCCTGCCAATTTCCCTAAGGTACATTCTCACCGGATCAGAAAGATATCCCTCCTCCAAAGAAGCCAAACTCTCCAACTCTTTTTCAAGTTCGCTAACAGACTTGGAAGCATCGGAAACATCAATCTCGGTTGTGTCAAAAACATCAACACCTTCCTCAAGGCACCTATGGAAAAGATCGTCAACTTCATTTATGGCGTTTTCGGGTGCCGGGAAAATTGCCAGCACGTCCTCTTGGGCAATAAAACCTTGTTCGCGCCCGCGTTTTAAGAGCTTCCTAATTTCAGCCTTAACGTCTATTTTCTTTTCGGTTTTTGCTTCTTCTTTTGCTTTTTTTGCAAGAGTTACACTCTTAGCCATTTACTAAACCTCCTTTTAAGGTCTTTGAAAGTTCGTCAAACTTTCTAGATAAAATTGCTGCCTTTTTAGTATCAGCATGCGATTCGGCAAGCTTTATATCGCGTGAAAGTTCACCTAACTTTTTCTTAAGGGAGATGTGTTTTATCCTGTCGGCAACTTTTTTAAGTTCCGACATCCACAATTCCCGATCAGAAAGAGCTGGGCTAATTGCCACAAGGAACAAATCATCAACAAAACCATCCAAATCGCCGGGCAATTTATTAAGCAGATTCTTCAAACTTTTCTGTCGATTTGAAACTTTTTGGGATGAACTTTTTACGCTCCCCTTCTTTGAAGCACTTATTATATCATGTAGCCAGACAAAAAAATCCCGGGCGCTGCTGTCGGCAAAATCATCAGTTGCCAGAAGCCTCAAAACGTCCGGTTCCAAATTGTCCCCATAAACCAAAAGTGCCAAAAAATATTTTTCCAGGGTCAACCCGCTTTTACCAAAAACCGGCTTATTACTCGATACAAATTTATCGGCCGCGATATATTGGTCCGGCATCCTTTTTTCTACCGCTTGGGCAACCAGGCTAATATCTAGATCCAACACTCTGGATAACTTTTCTATGTAATGTGCTCTGACCATGTCGTCCGAAATCTTAGAAAACACCGGCAAAACTTCGCCCCCTATCTTCTTTTTTCCTTCGGCAGTCGTCCCTTCAAAACGCGAGAGCGCCGATTCCATATAGAAATCGTAAATGTTTTCGGCACTATTAATTGCCTTTTTAAACCCTTCAGGATCGTCTTTTATGAATTCATCAGGATCCTTAAACTGCCCCAAACGGACTATCTTCACGATTACCCCTGCCATATCCAAAAGCTCTATCCCTCTCCTTGCCGCTGCATCTCCCGCCAAATCACGGTCAAAACAAAGTGCAACATTTTCACAAATCCTGGAAATTAAAGCTACTTGTTTCTCAGTCAGTGCCGTCCCTTTGGAAGCAATGACATTATCAATTCCGGCCTGATGCGAAGATATAACATCAAACTCTCCCTCTACAAGTAATGCTTCATTTTTACTCCGGATTGCCCCCTTTGCAATATCCAAACCAAACAAAAGCGACCCCTTATTAAACACCAATGTTTCCGGTGAATTAACATACTTTGGCTCATTATTCTGGGCCTCATCAATGATCCTTGCCGAAAACCCAAGAATTGTACCTTTGACATCTTTAAGCGGAAAAACCAGGCGGTTGCGGAATCTGTCGTAAAATGACCCGTCGTCCTGCCTGCTGCTATAACCGCGCCTGGCAATAACCAGTCCCGATGCCGCAACATCAGCTCCCGAAAAACCGCGTTTAACCAAAAAATCGAAGGCATTCTGCCAACCGCTGGGTGCATAGCCTAAATCATACTCACGCCAGGCTTCCTCCTTTATTCCACGCCCAACAAGATATTTTCTCGCCTTCTCACCTAAAGGATGCTTATTTAAAATATGTGAATAAAATTTCGCGGTCAGGCTATTTACTGCAAGAATCTTGTCCTTTTCTTTTGATTGCGCGCTGGGAGCAAAAGTCGTAAGCTTTACCCCGACTCTTTTGGCAAGCTCCTCAAGTGCTTCCCGAAATTCCCATCCTTCCGTTTTTTCAAGAAACGTAAAAACATCCCCGGACTCTCCACAGCCAAAACATTTAAAAACCTGCCGTTCGGAAGAAACCATAAATGAGGGTGTCTTTTCACTATGAAAGGGACAGAGACCTGAAAAATTACGCCCTGATTTTTTTAAGGGGACATAAGAGGAAATTACCTCGACAATATCAACCTTGCTTTTAACTTCGTCCTTCTGATCCATCCCATTTTAAGCGGAGCATGTGGGTCTGGAACCCAACGCTCCTATAGTCACCCACAGCTACCCACAGCGTATTGTACCAAATCTGCAAGGCATATTGTCTCACACCCGAAGCTAAATGAGACAAATGAGACACTATATCGCTCTTGCGATACAAGAGCAGATGTAATCTGCGATTATAAAAAGGGCTGTCTCATTTTCCTCTATAATATCTCAAAGTCCCTAAAAATCATATTCTGATATAGTTTGATATATTATGGTCTCTGCCATGAATAGGGCAGAGAAAACTCGCGACACATTTCATAAAACCAGACTTACTCTATTTGTAAGAACCTATGCTGCCCATTCAATCAAAAACCACCTGATTTCCAAATACGAAATTGATGGTAGACTGCCTAGATCTCAACTTAGAAAGCAATTTTTGGGAAAAAGGTTAGTACCTGAAATCTCCAGGCTTTCTAAAGTGCTGATTCTAGACCATCAGCAACTCTGGCAGTTTATCGTGCTTGGCAAGTCAAGAAAACTAAACTCAAAACTCAGCAAAGATGGAAAAGTAAAGGCGTATCTTTCGACAGAAGTCGAAATCATTACCCTTAAAACTTCAAGACAGGACAAAGGAAATATAGTCCATGAAGATTACGAAAGAGAAACACTGTCACCTGCAATCGAAAGAGCCGCTGGCAATCAACTCAAAGAAATAAAGAACGACCTAATCTTTGAACAACGACTAGAAGAACTAAAGAAAGATTACAGAAGATGGTATTACGAGATTGCCTTCAGATATAAATTACCAACCCCTCGAATTTTAGCTTTTATCCTCAGACTTATTACTTCTTAAGGAAAAGGGCAGCTAACCAACAGTACCATTTTGGTTTACTGTAAGTCTGGCGCGACAGGTAAGGCTTAATCTTCTTGATCACAATCAGTCTGGGATTTTGATATACTCTTGATCAGATTTATGAAGCTGTCTGGGCTAAGTTACCTTTGGCGTTTTCGGTATCTACTGCTATTGTTAGTCTGGCGTGATGTTAAAGCTCGTTATAAGCAAGCCATCTTTGGTTTTGCTTGGGCAATTTTTACCCCCACCTTCCAAGCCTTAGTATTTTGGTTAGTTTTTGGAATGGTTTTTAAGGTTGCTTCACCAAAAGTACCTTATTTAGCACTTGTTTTTTCTGGGTTTACATTTTGGAATTTTTTTTCACAATCAGTATCTTCTGCAATGTTAGCAGTGACTGGTAACTCGCATCTTGTCACTAAAATTGCTTTTCCAAAAGAAATCTTAGTTACGGCCTCCACGCTAAGCAGAATTCCTGACTTGATAGCCTCATTTAGTGTGCTATTAGTTGTGCTTTTTGTTTACGGAATTGTTCCCGACCTTAATCTTTTATGGATTATTCCTATTTTAATAGTTGAAATAGTATTAGCCATAAGCTTGGGTCTATTCTTTGCTTCCATAAATGTTTATTTTAGAGACATTACAGCTCTGGTTCCGATTGTTTTAATGGCTTGGCTTTTTTTAACTCCCGTAATATATCCATTAGAATCAATACCTACACAATATCAATTTTATGCAAAACTAAATCCAATGACTGGGATTCTAGAAGGGTTAAGAAATGCGCTTCTTTTTAAAACTTCTCCAGACAGCTTTTCCCTTGGGCTTTCAGCATCAATTGCTTTTATATCGTTCATCATTTCCTACCTTCTATTTAAAAAATTAGAAAGAGGGTTTGCAGACGTAATATAAAATGAACCAAGCAATATTTGTAAACAATTTGTGGAAAAAGTACAAGATTGGACAACCCAAAAAACTAACAGAAGCCCTACCATTATTTCTCTTAAGACAAAAATTAAAAGAGTTTTGGGCCTTAAAAGGCATCGATATCTTTATTGACAAAGGTGACCGAATAGGCATTGTAGGGGCTAATGGCTCAGGGAAATCCACTCTCCTTAAAGTCATTGCTGGAGTAACTGCGCCATCCGTAGGAACAGTTAAAGTCGATGGCAAACTTGTATCTCTTTTGGAAGTAGGGATAGGCTTTCACCCAGAATTTACAGGAAGAGAAAATATATACCTCTATGGATCAATTTTAGGTTTAGAGCCAAGAGAAATTACAAAAAGATACGACCAAATAGTAAATTTTTCGGAAATTAAAAAATTTCTAGATACACCTGTGAAATATTACTCTTCAGGAATGTATCTTCGTTTAGCTTTTTCCGTGGCGATCCATCTTGACTGGGATGTACTTTTAGTGGATGAAGTTTTAACTGTTGGGGACATCGATTTCCAACAAAAATGTATTAACAAAATTGAAAGCTTGTTGAATGGCGATAAAACGCTAGTTTTAGTTAGCCATAATTTAGATTTAATTCGAAAATTATGTACAAGGGCCATTTTTTTGGAGGAGGGAAGAATAAGAAGAGAAGGAAGTACTGACTTCGTATGTAATTATTTTTTGGATTGGATCAGTACGCAATGAAAAAAAACGATTTTGTCCACGAATTTGATGAACCGAGCGCTTTGGAAATCAACAGAGCAAGGCTTAATCACTTGGATTCATTGGGCTTGCCTCTTTATGGAAAACAAGTAATCGACGTTGGTGCCGGAGTGGGTAATTTAGCTAATTTTTTTGTTGAAAAAAAATGCGATGTTGTATGCATTGATGGCAGAGAGGCAAACGTTGACGTTTTGAAAAGAAGACTTTCCAAATTTAAAGCCCATGTATTAGATGTTAATAGCGAAACTTTAACAAAATTTGGTGATTTTGACGTAGTATTTTGTTACGGCCTGCTTTATCATACTTCTAAACCTGATTATGTCTTACAAAATTTAGCATCAGTTTGTTCAGATCTTTTAATACTTGAAACGTGCGTGTGTGATGCCTTGTACCCTTTGGTAAGATTTGTCCATGACCCATCTACATTAAATCAAGCTCTCGATGGCATTGGTTGTCGGCCAGCGCCAGGATTTGTTGTGGAGACATTAAAGCTTGCAGGATTAAGGAACGTATATGTTCCAAAGACACCCCCCAAGCATAAAGAATTTGAATTCGCTTATGAAAATGACCGCTCCATTTATAAAAATGGGCATTTAATCCGTCAAATTTTTATCGCTTCAAGAACACCAATGATTAATGCAAACTTAAAAGAGATTTCAAGTAGTGGAGATTTTTTTGAAAGGAATGCTATATCGAAACTTAAAACACCACTTATCAGTTTCTTAGCAAGTAAAATTTACAAATCTGAAAAAATACTACCTGTAAACGAGTGGATTTTAGATATAGCTGGTGATCCGAAACCTGACAGAGAGATTTATAAAAAGATTTGGAAGGAACTAGTCTTTCGGGGCAATGCTGAAAAAGGCCTTTCAATAAAATGGAATGGAATAAAACTTAAATTATCTCTGGACACGGAAACGGCATATTCGATTTATGTAAATGGGGAATACGAACCAAACGAACTTTCGTTTTTGAAATCAGTTTTAAAAAAAGGCATGACATTTCTTGATGTCGGAGCAAATGTCGGTATTTACAGTTTAATAGCGGCAAAAGCTGTAGGAAGAAAAGGTAAGGTAATTGCTGTTGAGCCCAGTACTAGAGAATACAACCAGTTGTCCCAAAACTGCAAAATCAATAACTTTAAAAATCTCAAGACTGTAAAAATTGCCTTGTCTGATAAGGTTGGCCAGGCTGATTTAGAAATTGCGTCTTTGCCTCACAGTGGTCATAACACACTTAAAAACTTCATCTATTCAACAACTAAGCAAGAAAAAAAGGAAAGGGTAAAACTAGAAACTCTAGATAGATTAGTATCACGCTTAGGATTGCAAAGCCTTGATGTAATCAAAATTGATGTAGAAGGGGCAGAGTATGAAGTACTCAAAGAGGGTAGACAGACTTTAAGCAAATTTAGGCCAATAATAATTTTTGAAATTTCAAACCAAAGTGTACAAAATGGTGACCCCAAAAAACTATTTCAGTTATTAAGATTAAATACCTACCAATATTTTACTTTTAATTCAAGTGGTTTAAAAAGCTTAGATGTTAAAACGCTCAATGGCGGAAACGTTATTGCAATACCACCAAAAACCAAAAAGAGCATTGTATCTGCTTTGAATCAAAAATATCTAAAGGGAACTTATGTTGACCACTCGTTTCATCAAAAAACTAATTCTACATTTTTCACTATAGAATTTCTCCAAAAGCACTTTGATTTGAAAGTTGTTTTTGATAATAGCTGGAAAATGAACAAAAATCCCAAAGTTAATTCTCTAAAATCGCCTCAATATTTATTCTATATGCAAGTTTTACCTCACATTTCGGAACTTGAGTTGATTCAAGAAAAAACAAATATTGTATGGTTTCCAATGTACGATGCTGTGTCTACTTCAATGAGCGATGAATATTTAAAAGATTTGTCCGAAATAAAGATGAAGGTTGTTTGTTTTTCAAAAACGCTTTATCGCAAACTGAAAAACTTCGGTTTTGACTGCCAGTATTTTCAATACTATCCAAAACCAGCCGATCTCGGGGGCTTTACTTTCAATTACGAGGAAAAAAACGTGTACTTTTGGTATAGAAAAGACCCAATAAATTGGGAAATTGTAAAAAAATTATTGGAAAACACCAGAGTGGATAAAGTTATTATAAAAAACGACCCAGACCCTGGGACCAATCCTTTAGTAATAAATGAGGAGGATATAAAACGCTACAGGGTAAAAATCATTGACGGACATTTAGATAGATATGAATATTTAAATTTATTAAAAGAAACAAACATATTTATAGCTCCAAGGATAGTTGAAGGAATTGGCCAAAGTGTTGTTGAATCTTTAACTCGGGGTCAGTGTGTTGTAGCACCAAATACTCCAACAATGAATGAATATATTAAACATGAAATAAACGGAATTTTATATGACTTTAAAAAACCTGAAGGCGTAGATCTAACCAACTATGATGAAATAGGCATGCGCGCAAGATTTGAAGCCATTAAGAGTTATAGAAAATGGAATAGTGATAAAGAAAAATTATTGTCCTTTATAACTTCTTAATGATGACTAGACCATTGGTTTCTATAATTACTCCTACTTATAATTGCGGCAAATACCTAAAAGAGTGCATAGAAAGTGTTTTGGCTCAAGACTATCCCAATATTGAACACGTAATTCAAGATGGTGCTTCTACTGACAACTCCGTCAAAATATTAAAAAAATATTCTTCACAAAAGTATAAAGGGGAAATTAAATGGATCTCTGAACCTGATGATGGACAGGTTGATGGGCTAAATAGAGCGATCCAAAGATCAAAAGGTGAAATTATTCTGGTTTTGAATGCTGACGATGCATTATTACCAGATGCTTGCAGTTGGGCTGTTAAACAAATGGCCAGATATCGCAAGGCTGCAGTCGTTTATGGCGATCAATATTTAGTCGATGCGAAAGGTAATATTACTGGAATAGGGGTAACCGGAGAATTTAATTTTGAGAAATTTCTTTGCGTCGAACAATATATGGCTACACAGGCAGCATTTATTAGAAGATCGATGTTTGAAAAGGTTGGATTATATGCCGATACGTCACTGGAAACAATGCCCGATTATGAAATATGGTCGAGGATTAGCTCTAAATATCCAATGAAATACGTCCCAAAAATTATCACAAGATACAGGATCTATCCCCATATGGATGGCAAAAATCCAAGATCTGCAAAAAGGTTTATTAAGGCAAAAAGTACAGTTTTAGAAAGAATTCTAAAATCTCCAAAAACCCCAACTGAGATTAAACAACTTAGGAAACGGGCTTATGCTGGAATGTACTTATGGGTAGCTGAAGAAATGATTAATATAGGAAACGTAAAAGATTTTTTTTGGTACTTAGCTAAGGCGACTATAACTTATCCCAAGAAAACTACTTTTAATAGGGCAAAACTGCTTCTTGGCGAAAAGTTCATAAGAAAGTATCAAGTAATACCTAAATTATGGATAAAAATCCCCTAATTTCTATTATCACTGTTTGTTATAATTCCGGAAAATACCTTGAAGAATGTATCCAAAGTGTTTTGATGCAAGATTATCCCAATATAGAACATATCATACAAGATGGAGCTTCAAAAGATAAAACCTTAAAGATCCTTAAAAAATATTCTAGTCCAAGATACAAAAACAGAGTTAAGTGGATATCAGAGCCAGACAACGGACAAACTGATGCTTTAAATAAGGCGCTAATTCGGTCTAAGGGGGAAATCATTTTAGTACTCAATGCCGACGATGTACTCCTACCATCAGCGTGTACATGGGGAGGAAATCAATTAAAAAAATATAAAAAGGCAGCAGTCGTTTATGGTGATGAATACATTATTGACGAACGAGGGACAATATTGACCTTATATAAACCTGTTCCCTTTAATTATGAAAAGCTTGTATGTGTTGAAATTGTGCCACCTGCACAGGCGGCTTTTATAAGAAGAAGGTTTTTTGAAAAAGTGGGCTTTTATTTTGATAATTCGCTTAATAACTGTGCGGATTTTGAATTATGGGTGAGGTTAGGTCTAAAGTATCCAATTGTGTATTCCCAAGGTACTGTTTCAAAATTCAGATGGCATCGAAAATCAAAAACCTTAAATCCTGAAAAAATCGAGGATTTTGTTAAAGAAAAGAGAAAAGTAATAAGCGATTTATTTCTAAAAAAAACAACGCCAGAAAAAATTAAAAAAATAAAAAAAAGAGCTTCTGTAGGATTGGATTTTTGGGCAGCATCAATGCAAATTGATTCGGGCGCCAAGTATGGTGCAATAAAATATCTTGTTAAAGCATTTCTAAAAAACCCCTCAAAGAAGAAACTAAAACATTACATTGACTATTGGTTTCGTGCGGTGGAAAAAAGGGAGCAGATGTATGCAAATGCAAAGTAGAAAGCCCTTAATATCAATAGTTACACCTTCTTATAGCAGCGGGAGATTTATTGAGGATTGTATTAAGAGTATCCTTGAGCAAGATTATCCTCATATTGAACACATTATTCAAGACGGAGGCTCGACGGACCAAACAAAAAGAATTTTAAAAAAATATCAAAAGCGGCAATACAAAGAAAGGATACAAATCTTCATAGAGCAAGATAAAGGCCAATCCGATGGTCTAAACCACGCAATTCAAAAGACTAAAGGTGAAATTATTCTAGTTTTAAATGCCGATGATATGTTGATGCCTTATGCCTGTACTTGGGCAGTTAAGGCAATGAATAAATACCCAGAAGCAGCAGTTATCTATGGAGACAACTATGTAATTAACGAAGAGGGGGAAATTACTGGAATACATATTGCTGGTGAATATGATTTTGTGAAATTGCTTTGTATTGAATTAATTCCCCCGGCACAGGCGGCATTTATTAGGAGATCGATGTTTAAAAAGGTCGGGTTGAAAGCAGATGCTAATTTAGATACCTGTCCGGATTATGAAATGTGGGTCAGAATTACACAAAAATTTCCGATGAAACATGTGTTTGGGGTCATAACAAAGTATCGAGTTCACCAGACTCCTCAACATGACAGCGGAGCCCCAAGAACAGTAAAGAGATTTGTCGCTGCCAAAAAATTAGTAATGGATAGGGTCTTCAACTCACCAAAAACAAAAGAAACAGTTAAAAGATTGAGAAGAAGAGCTTATGCAGGTTTAGATTTATGGGCGTCAACTGTATCTTTTCAAATGAATGAAATAGGACATGGTTATTTTTATCTTTTAAAAAGCTTTGTACGATATCCTTCTTTAAGAGCGTGCTCTAGATTTTATCTGGCTTTAAAATTTTACCCTTTTAAATTTCACATCAAACTTAAGCTACCTTTTAATAAAGTAAGGTTAAAGGAAATAGGAACATCTTTCGATAACGTTTCAATCACAAATGTAAAAGATTTCTGGGATGCTAGACCTTGCAACATAATGCATTCAAAAGCGCCAATAGGCACAAAAAGATATTTTGATGAAGTAGAAAAGAGAAAATATTTTGTAGAACCACACATTCCTAAATTTGCCCAGTTTTCAAAATGGAAAGGCAAAAAAGTTCTCGAAATTGGATGTGGTATTGGAACCGATACTATTAACTTCGCAAGGGCCGGTGCCAAGGTAACAGCTGTGGAAATTTCAAAAAAATCTTTAGAAGTTGCCCAAAAAAGAGCAAGGGTCTTCAATCTTCAAAATCAAATAAAATTTTATTTAGCAAACGCGGAGGAACTTTCGAGAATTGTGCCGGTTGAAACTTATGATTTAATTTATTCTTTCGGGGTTATTCACCATACGCCTCATCCCCATAAAGTAATCCAAGAAATCAAAAAGTATGCACACAAAGGTACTGTTATCAAGATTATGATTTATTACAGATACTCATGGAAAGTTCTTTGGATCCTTTTTAAATACGGGAAGGGTGCTTTTTGGAAGATAAAGAAACTAATTGCGACTTATTCAGAAGCCGCCTTCGGCTCTCCGATAACGTATACGTATTCAAAAAGTCAAGCAAAAGATCTGATGGATGGTTTTAAAATTTACGAAATCAGAACTGACCATATCTTTCCTTATAAAATCGACAGTTATAAACAATACAAGTATAAAAAAGTTTGGTATTTCAAATTTTTACCTAAGTTGGTCTTTCATTTCCTAGAAACAAATTTAGGCTGGCATCTTCTTATATCTGCTAAGTCAATATGAATTTAAAAAGGGTTCATATTGCCTCCATCTTAATTTGGCTGCTTTTTATCATTTTCTTATTTATCACTTTGGAGATTCTTTTCCGGTTAAAGTTTGAATATGCCCTGGATTCTTTGGTCCTGTCAAAAAGTCCATTTTTTGAATGGGATAAGACGAAAATTTACAACAAAAAATTTGTACAGGAGAAAAACTCTTATTTTAAAAACTGGCCGATAAAATTAGAAACTTTTGAAAGTGAAAGTGTAACACCGAGATATCTTTTTATGCCTAATCTAAGATTCAAGTTTGTTAAAGAAGTTTTTGTTCCTACTCAAAGCTATGGTGACACTTTTTGGTCCTCGAACTCTTTAGGTTTCAGAAATAAGGAGTTTTCGGTTGAAAAATCTCCAGACCGAACAAGGATTGCAGCTTTGGGGGCTAGTACGACTGAAGGCACACAGGGAGATAATGAAACTTATCCTTATTATCTGGAGAAAATACTTAAGTTGAAAGGTCACGATGTTGAGGTTATTAATGCAGGGCATCATGCATATGTAATCAAAGATATACAGGCTTTCTTTGAAGAATCGGTCTTACCTCTTGACCCTGACATATTAATTTTTTATGAAGCCTCAAATAATATTGCTTGGGGTGAATGGCTTACTTACGGGAATCCCGGTGATTGGAAATCCGAATACAGTTTTCCTGTTGAATTTCTGTATCGCTATAGTGCCTTTTTTAGTTATTTTTTTGATAGAATCATAAGTTACCGAGAATTTAACCCAAAACATACTTTTGATTCTTTGTCTGAAAAAAAAGGTTTAGAGCTTTACAAGCAAGTAGTTAAAGAAATAGTTAAAACTTCAAAGAACCATAATATTCAACCTATTTTGATGAGCTTTGTTAGTGTTGCGAATAAAGATTTGAGATTAAGTTCTAGCCAGTACCCGCGAATATGGAAGGATCTTAATCACAACTGGTACCCTTTTAGTTATGAAGAGGTCAATTTGATTTATAGTAGATATAATGATTCACTTAAAGAAATTGCTCAGGAGGATGAGGTGCCCTTTTTTGACTTGGCTGCAATATTTCCCAAGGAACCAAAGTATTTCTACGACCACATTCATTTTATGCCGGAAGCCAATAAAATTTTAGCAAATTATTTGGCTAATTATTTGGAAAGTGTAGCCTTGCCAAATTTGAAAGACCAGTTTCAATTTGATAATTAGTTATTGGAAGTATACCATTCGATTGTTTTGGTTAAGCCTTCGGTGAATTTTGTTTTTGCTTCAAATCCTAATTCCTTTTTAGCTTTTGTGACATCCAGCATCCTCCGTGGTTGTCCATTTGGTTTGCTTTTGTCCCAGATTACCTTACCTTTGTAATCCAAAATTCTCGCTATTTTTTCTGCCAGTTCTTTTATAGATATTTCAAATCCTGCGCCAATATTTATAGGATCATCTCCATTGTATAATTTTGTCGCCATCACAATTGCCCTAGCTGCATCCTCTACATACAAAAATTCTCTGGTTGGTGTTCCATCCCCCCAAATTGTGACTGTTTCCCCTTTGTTTTTCTTTGCATCGAAAAATTTTTTAATCAAAGCAGGTATTACATGAGAATAAATTGGGTCAAAATTATCACCCGGACCGTATAGGTTAACTAACATAGGATAAATGCAATTAAAGTTGTATTGCTTTCTATAAGCTTGAGCTTGAACTAACAGAATTTTTTTAGCCAAGCCATAAGCCGCATTGGTTTCTTCCGGATAGCCTAACCACAAACCTTCTTCGCTAAAAGGCACCGGGGTATATTTTGGATAAGAACATATTGTCCCGATGCATACAAATTTCTTTACCTTATTAACCCTTGCAGCCTCCATCAACTCAATTCCCATTATGGCATTATCATAAAAAAGAGTTCCTGGGATTTCTCTATTTTTTCCAATCCCTCCTACATTTCCGGCAAGATGAATCACCAAATCTTTGTCTTTTGTGACTAAACGGCAATTATTTCTCTCTGTTAAATCATAATCATGAGATAGCGGGATAAAAATATTTCTTTGTTTCGCTCCTTGACGAATCAATTCTTTTACAACATTCTTGCCTAAAAACCCTGCCCCCCCCGTCACTGTTATTTTTGCATCAGAAAGGTTAAAATTCTGTCTCATGGTGTACAAGTATACTACTAAAATTTTACCAATATGAAAATTGCATTGTTGCAAATTAATCCGATAGTTGGCGATCTTGACGGGAATATCGCCAAGATCAAAGAATTTGCTAATAAAGCTAAAAGGGCTGATTTAATAGTTACCTCAGAACTTGCCTTGTTGGGTTATCCACCGAGAGATTTATTACTTTACCCTGATTTTATCGCAGCAGCATGGAAATCCTTACAAATACTAGCCAAAGATACAAAATCTCTTCCACCGATTTTAGTTGGAACTGCCGTAATCAACAAAAATAGAACGGGTAGGCCACTTTCCAATGTCGCTTGTCTAATAAATAAGGGCAGAGTCGAAAAAAATTTCTTCAAATCCCTTTTGCCAACCTACGATGTCTTTGATGAAGATCGGTACTTTGAGCCTGCCGATAAACCTCAAATATTAACTCTCAAAGGTAAAAAAATCGGTATATCAATATGCGAAGATCTGTGGAATGATCGTGATTTCTGGCAGAGACCACGCTATCACCATGATCCTATCGAAACACTGGCCCGGGAAAAGGTAGATTTTATTATTAATCTTTCATCGTCACCGTTTACTGTTGATAAACAAAAATTAAGAGAATCGATGATTTCAGCATCTAGCAAAAAACACAAAAGACCTATTGTTTATGTAAATCAGGTAGGAGGCAACGACGATTTGATATTTGATGGGGCAAGTTTGGTGTTTGATAACCAAGGAAAACTTCTAGCAAGAGCAAAATCATTTGATGAAGATGTAATTGTGGTTGATCTTAATTCTAAACCTGCTGCTATAAATGATTATTCCCAAAATAAAGAGCAGCTTATTTTCGAAGCTATTTCTCTCGGAGTTCGTGATTATCTTGCAAAGTGTGGATTTGAAAAAGTTTTAATTGGACTTTCCGGTGGAATCGATTCATCCGTAGTTGCTTGTATCGCTGCCAATGCTTTAGGTAAAGAAAATATTACTGGAGTTTTGATGTCCTCACCGTACACTACTTCGCAAAGTGTTCTTGATGCGCAAAAATTAGCAAAAAATCTTGGCATCAAAACTATTACCATAGAGATTAACAAGCTTATGGAAGATTTTGATAAGTCCCTTAAAAACGCATTTAAAGGATTCAAAAAAGATATCACCGAAGAAAACATCCAAGCAAGAATTAGAGGAAATCTTATAATGGCACTTTCCAATAAGTACAAAGCCTTGGTTCTTTCAACCGGTAATAAATCAGAATTGACTGTCGGTTATACTACCCTTTACGGGGATATGGCAGGAGGCCTGGCGGTTATCGGTGATCTTTCCAAGACCCAGGTTTACAAATTAGCAAAATGGATTAATCGTGAACACGAACTTATCCCAAAAAGTATTATTGGTAAAGCGCCTTCAGCCGAGCTAAGGCCAAACCAAAAAGACCAAGACAGCTTGCCTCCTTATGATCTTCTTGATAAGATTCTGTTTCTACACATAGAAAAACACCAAGGGCCAAAACAGATCGTTTCAAAAGGTTTTGATAAGGATCTAGTCGCAAGAGTTTTGTCTATGGCAGCTAGAGCTGAATTCAAAAGACGGCAGGCTCCGCCAACATTGAAAGTAACCAGTAGGGCATTTGGATCTGGCTGGAGGATGCCCGTTGCCGCCGCGAATTTGATTTATGATAAATAGAGAAATTAAATTATTAAGTCTAAGCTTTTTACTAATCTTCTTTGGTTACAATGCCACTCAGCAGTACTTAACTACTTACTTTTCAACCCTTGGTTTAGAAGATCTTGGTTTCCGACTATTAATATTAATCTTTCTATCCTTCTTATTATCTGGACCAATATCTGCAATAGTTGTCTCAAAATATGCAGCGAAAAAAACGATGATGATTGCTTCCTTATTTTATTTTCTCTTTATCGTTTCATTGACCAGTGGTGAAGTACTACTTATTTATTTTGCATCATTTCTGGTTGGTTTCGCTGCCTCACTACTCTGGACTGGACAGAACAGCTATCTTGTTAAAGCGAGCGATGAAAAAACCTATGGCCAAAATTCAGGATTTTTCAACTCTGCTTTGACTCTAGGTTCAGCAAGCGGAATCTTGTTATTGGGGTTTTTTATAAACACCTTTAGTTTCAAATCATCATTTCTTATCTACTCCCTTTTACCTTTAATCGGACTTATTCTACTGGTACAGCTAAAAGATTTACCAACAGAGCAAAAAACCAATCAGTTAAAACTTGTTAAAAAATTTATTAAAAGCATGACAGCCTTAAAATTATCTGCTTTCTACTTTTCTTTCTCTTTTATCTTCGGCTTAGTTCTTGGGCTTATTCCGATTGAAATTAAAAATACTCTTTCAATCGCCTACGTAAGCCTTCTCACATTTATCTTTTGGATTATGCCCATTGTATTTTCTTATATTTCGGGAAAAATATCCGATGTAAAAGGTAGAAAAATAATGATTGTTGCGGCATATATTTTTGGAATCTTAGGCCTAACATCACTATATTTTTCACAATATTCAATTCTGCTGGTTATTGCTATCGTTTTGTTAGCACTGTCCTATGCAATCTTTCGGCCCATGAGTTTTGCCTTAGTGGGTGATGTTTCGGTTGAAAGGGATCTCGTACCTTTAACCGCTTTATTCTGGATGGCCCAAAACGTTGGCATCCTCTCAGCTTTACTTATCTCAAGTGAGATCCAAACAAGAGTGATTTATTTAATCTCTATTGCGGTAATATTTGCCTCTTTGTTTGTACTTTTGCCGCTTTTGAAATTAGATTTAAAAGAAATAAAGATAAAACTTTCTCAAGAAATAAAATGATACGGAAAATTATGCAAACAATTTCCATTGTCGGTCTTGGTAAATTGGGTAGCCCTTTTTTGGCCACCTGCGCTTTTCGAGGGTTTAATGTTATTGGCATTGATGTTAATGACCATCTTGTAAAACTTATAAATCAAGGTAAGGCGCCGGTTGATGAGCCAAATCTTGCACGATTGATTCTAAAGAATCGAAAGAATTTAAAGGCAACTTCCAACTATGGTGAAGCTATACACAATTCCGACATTACATTTATTATCGTGCCAACACCAAGCACTAAAAACGGCGCTTTTTCTAATGCTTATGTAGTAAACGCGATTCGGCAAATTGGTAAAGTTCTGGCAAAAAAAGACAAGTTTCATCTTATGGTTGTCGTCTCCACAATTATGCCCAAATCAATGGACAATGAAATTATTCCGACTCTGGAAAATGCATCAGGCAAAAAACTCAACAGGGATTTTGGAATTTGTTACAATCCGGAATTTATTGCTCTAGGGTCTGTTATTGACAACCTTTTGAATCCGGACTTTGTGCTTATCGGTGAATCAGGCAAAAAATCTGGCGAGATATTGGAGAATTTCTACCTTAGATTTTGCACAAATAAGCCACCGATTGTCAGGATGAACCTTGTGAATGCCGAAATTGCTAAAATTGCCCTGAACTCTTATATCACCACTAAAATTTCTTTTGCAAATACTCTCGCTCAAATATGCGAAAGAATTCCTGGGGGAAATGTTGATGAAGTGACGAATGCTCTGGGGCTAGATTCACGAATTGGCAAGAAATACCTCAAAGGAGCGCTTCCATATGGTGGCCCATGCTTTCCGCGTGATAATCGTGCTTTTTCCTCTTTTGCTAATAAGGTTGGGGTGCAGGCATCAATTGCTAAAGCTACAGATTTAGTTAATGAAAATATGATTGCGCAAATTGTAAAAAAGGTTGAAAGGACTGCCACAAATAAAAATAGCAAAATTGCAATCCTAGGGCTAGCTTATAAACCTGATACCGATGTGGCTGAAGAATCAGCAGGTGTTAAAGTTGCTAATCTTTTATCAAAAAAAGGTGCCAAAATTTACGTCTGGGACCCGAAAGCGATGACTAAAGTCCGAGATTTACTTTCATCCAAGGCCAAAATTGCTAGGTCATTAAAAGAATGTATTAAAAATTCTGATCTTATTGTCATTACTACTCCTTGGGACCAGTTTAGGCATATAAAGCCAAGCGATCTTGTCTCAGGTATCAAAAAACCGGTCTTGCTGGATTGCTGGAGAATACTCGATCCGCTAAAATATCAAAAGGTAGCTGTCTACCGGACAATTGGGCAAGAAAGCTTGAAATTGGCCTGAACGTAATTTATTACAAATGGAGATTAATAAGAACTTCTGGAAAAACAAAAAAGTCTTGGTTACTGGTGGGGCATCATTTATAGGATCCCATCTGGTTGACACGCTAGTTTCCCATAATTTAGATGTCCGTATTGTCGATGACCTTTCCTCCGGCGCAAGGGAGAACATCAAGAGCCACATTAGGCAGAAAGCTGTAGAGTTTATAAAAGGCGATCTTAGGGAAAGCGGTATAGCCAAAAAAGCGGTCAGAGGGGTCGATTTAATCTTCCATTTGGCAGGTGACCATGGAGGACGCGGTTATGTCGACCTTCATCAAGCCGGACCTGCTACCAATATGACTCTGGATGGTAACCTTTTCTGGCAAGCTTATAAGTCAAACGTTGGTAAAATTGTCTTTGCGTCCTCCGGTTGCGTATACCCGAATTTTTTACAGATTGATCCAGTTCAAAAACTCTATCTTAAAGAAAACCAGGTAGGCCCCCCTTACGACGCCGACAACATGTATGGATGGGCAAAATTAATGGCCGAGATGACACTTAAAGCGTATACACAAGAGTTTGGCATCAAATCAGCGGCTTGCCGATTTTTTGTGGTTTACGGCCCAAGGTCTAAAGAAGACCATGCAGTTTTGGCTATGATTGCCAGGGCTTTTATAAAACAGGATCCATTTATCATTTGGGGTAATGGCAAGCAGGTACGAAATTGGACTTATGTGGATGATATAATCTCTGGCTTTCTATTGGCTGCCGAGAAGATAGATGACGGCACGTCGGTCAACCTTGGTTCAGAGGAGAGATTAACAGTCCTTGAAACCGCTAAAATGATTCTTGAGTACACCGGTCATAATGCCAAAATTGAGCTACACCCAGAAATGCCAACTGGTCCCGCAAATAGAGTAGCAGATAATAGGTTGGCCAAAGAACTTCTTAGCTGGGAACCGCAAATAAAATTCCAAGAAGGACTTAAAAGGACTATTGAGTGGTATTTTGCAAATAGGGACCATAGTAAAATTGCCAAAAACCTGGATAGAATCCTGACAGAAAGGGTAAATCCAAATATTAAGTTGACTGGCAAACGAAAGAAGGCGACCAATGGAGAGATGGGAAAACCAGAACCAGCCAAATTTTTGCAAACAAACTAGATCAACTTATCATCCAATCGCGCTAAACCATCAAGACTGTAAGTTTCAAACTATAATGTAGTTTACATTTATGTTGACCATCTTTACCACCCCAAAAGCATTTAAAGGCCATTTTGCTGTTATTCAGGAAAACGCTATTGCAAGCTGGTGTAAACTTCAACCTAAACCCCAGGTAATTCTTTTAGGGAAAGGTTACAAAGTAGCCCAATTTTGCAAGAAATACCGTTTGGAGCACATTCCCGAGGTTAAAACCAGTAGTAGAGGTACGCCGCTTGTATCAGACTTGTTTTATCAGGCACAAAAAAATGCCAGATTTCCAGTAGTAGCTTATGTGAATTCTGACATAATTTTATTAGATAATTTTACGGAAGCAATCCGAAAAATTAACCTTAAGTCTTATATGATTATGGGACAAAGATGGGAATTAGAGGTTAATCGCAAAATAAATTTTAATAAAAACTGGCAAAAAAGGCTTGCAAAAGAATTACGAAAAAGTGGGGAAATTAAGTCTAATAAGGCTGTTGATTATTTTATTTTCCCCAAAGACCTTAATCTTAATATCCCCCCTTTTGTGATAGGCAGATTCGTATGGGATAATTGGTTTTTGTATCAAACAAAAAAATTGAAAATACCCCTTATTGATGCTACCGGGGTTATTTGCGCAATCCATCAAAATCATGATTACTCTCACGCTGGTGGATTTAAAACAATCTGGTTCGGTAAGGAACATCAAAGAAATCTAGAACTAACTCCTGATAAAAGGCGATCATTTAATATTGCGAATGTTGACTGGGTTTTAACCCCCAAGGGGTTAAAACGCCCAAAACGCAACCTTTACCGTTATTGGAGAACAATAAGAGTCTATCCGGTACTACATCCCAGCATAGGTTTTGTAATTCTTCCAATAATACTGGGAATACAGTTTTTTATTGATCGGTTTAAAAAATTAAGATCAAAATAATGGAATGAGATCCAGCATTTTACAAACATTACCAAGATCGCCTATTACATTCACACTTCTTACTGCCGTTTTTTTAAATCTCTTGGCTTGGCAATTAATTATTCCCATTTGGCACTTTCCGGACGAACAAGCTCATTTCGGTCAAGTAGCATTCAGGGCAGAGCACGGAAGGGTTCAAAGGTATCATGAACTTTCAACTAACCGTGAAATTGTCATTTCTGAGGAACTATCAGGTACCAAGCGTGACGGCCAAGGCAATAATAGTTTTACGTACCACCCTGAATTTAAAATCGATTATTCAAAAACCTATGAAGGGCTACACGAAGCCCAGATAGAGTCTTTAAATAACCATAACGATCGAACAACGGAGGTCTTTGAAGAATCCACTAGATACCCTTTACTTTATTATTACTTTGCGAGCAAAGTTTACAATCTTTTTGGGAATAGCGATTTATTTACAAGAGCATACATCGTCAGGTTTTTTTCTTTAGTGATCTTCTTAGGAACAGTTGCAACTATTTTTGCTATATCAAGGTTGATCTTCCCAAAAAACTTTCTCTTACAAATCAGCTTGACTAGTATAGTCTCCTTTATGCCAATGTTTATCTTTTCCTCGGCGGGCGTGACATCTGATGGATTATTTAATCTTTTGTTTATGCTTTCAATCTATCTGATAGCTAAGAATCTTTTTGTAAAATGGAACTGGAAGAGTACAGTCTTTCTAGCTGTCATAATTATTGCTGGTATTGCTACTAAAATTCAGTTTCAAATTATCTGGCTACTTATCCTTTATGCGCTATTTGTTATTTTTTTAAGATTTCAACTTTCCAAAAAATTGATTTTTCTCGGAAGTATAGCTCTTGCTTTCCCAATAATCTTAATAGTGATTAACTTCTTATATTTTTTTGTCAATGATTATGGAAGCCCTCAATTAAAACAACTGACTAGATTACCGATTATTCCGGAAACTAGTGCAGGTTCCACCTTAAGCCCAATCGCACGAATGACCCTTACAAGCCATTTTATCCTCACCGTTAAACGTACTCTTAGGGAAACTTTGCCTTGGTATTTTGGAGTTTATAAATGGTTATCTTTAACCTTACCGCCATTTGTTTATCAAATCATCAATCGAATTTTGGCACTTTCGCTGATAGGTATTCTTGTCTGGATCTTTAAGGTGATGAGGCAACAAAAATTTGATCAACAGACAAAAGTTCTTATTTTTCTCGCCTATAGTGCAATTTCGTACTTTGTTTCTTTGACTCTATTTGACTGGCTTTTTTATAAATATCATGGTTTCTATTTTGGTATTCAGGGGCGTTATTTTTTCCCAACAACTATTGCCCATATCGGATTAGTTTTTGTAGGTTTATTAACGCTCTCTCCAGAATCTTTTAAGAAGTGGGCTGCCGCAATATTAGTTATAGCAACCATCATCTTTAATTATTTTTCTCTCTTTTGGATAGCTTCACACTACTACGACACTTCTTCCATCAACACTTTTATTCTCCAGGCTAGTCAGTACAAACCGGAAATTTTTAAAGGTTCGGCAATTGTTTTGATTCTATTATTAAATCTAATCTTTATGAGTTTATTTTTAATTGATTATCTGAAAATGGTTGCTAGGATCAGAACCAATTTAAAAACGGTCTAAATTACTTATTTTCCCGCCAAACGTATATGTAACCTAAAGGCTCCAATGGCTTTAACGGTCAATGTAGTATTATTCGTATTGTAAATATTGCAAAAAACTCAACAGATATCTTCTTACCTATTATTGCTTTAGTTCTTTTTGTAATATATTCGGTCTGTTTTTGTACGAATATAAAAATAAAATCAAAGAAAATCCAATTAACAAATATGGATTCCAACTTTTTAGCATTTGAAGATTCAAACTGACGGACCGCCAACTTTACCTTAATTGATATAATGACCGCTATGAGTTCAATCCAAGATCAAATTGAAGACATAAAACGACAGCTTCAAAATCGCGAGGACACTGATCCTGGTTATCTTACAGAAGACTTAAAAGAACTACGCCACTGGGTGATGTACACGCATTTAAGGGTTGAACAAACTTTACAAGTGATTCTTGGACATAACATTTTCCGTCTACCGTTAAAGACAAAGAATCTTCCACAAATTGTCGAAAACTTTAAAAGGATAGCCCCGATATTCGACAACATGGAATTTTATCCCAAAGTCAAAGCAATTCAAAAACTGGGGTTAATGCCAAAGGATCTAGTCGATCTCATAATGAAAGTGAATGATCACAGGAAGTATTTTTCTCACCCAGCAACATATGGCGATGTCATTGGTGAATACAAAAACCCAGAGAAACAACTCCAAACACTGAAAGAACTTAAGTCTGCATTGGAAAAACTCGATAAATACATCACAGACAATAAGCTTTACGTCGAAAAATAAACCGAAAAATCTCCATAATTAAGATTTAACAGCTAAAATCAGTACTTTTTTGCAAAAAGCTTAGAACTGTGAACGATTACCTTAGCGCCTTTTTGAGCGATTTTCAACATTACAAGCTATATTCGGAACAGTAGCACTTTTTAGCTAATTTTTAGCAAGCCCAAATAGGCCATTTGACCATAATAGATGGGACTTGGAGCAACCCAAGGGTTTCGGCGGAGAGGGTGGGATTCGAACCCACGGTGGCTTGCGCCACAGTCGTTTTCAAGACGACCGCACTAGTCCACTATGCGACCTCTCCACTTTATGCGGTGGGTACAGGATTCGAACCTGTGTGACGATTTCTCGCCAACGGTTTAGCAAACCGCCCCCTTAAGCCACTCGGGCAACCCACCCAGACAGCAGGTGTATTTTATCAAAACGATGGTGATAAACATACTGCATGGAATTTTGTGATAAACTCTAAATATATCTTCTATGCCAAAGTTCAAGAGAAACGAGCAAGTTCCCGAAAATGAAAACGAAAGGGCTCTTTCAAGAGAGGAGCTTGACACAAAACACCAAGCAGCGCTGGAAGCCAACAATATTATTTCCTGGAAGTCGCCGGTTAGGGTTTTTAAAGCAAGATCAAGGCAATATTTTGTCAAAATCGGTCTTTACGGTTTGGTTTTTATCTTAGCTGCTATAGCCTTCGGCGAATTTTTACTGGTAGGCGTAATATTGGCCGTAATTTTTCTGGTTTATGTACTGGCATCAATCGCACCGGATACAATTGAGCATAGGATTACCAACATGGGTATAGTTACCGGTGGTAAGGCTTTTTTATGGGACGATTTGGATTCATTTTGGTTTGAAAAAAAGGGCGACGACAGACTCCTGGTCGTTCAAACAGGGCTGCATTTCCCGTCCCGACTGATTATTATTTTAACGACGGTTTCCGAGCGGGGACTTTTGGATATTTTAGAAAAACACTTGCATTATCATCACGGCCCTGTCCATACACTTTTTGACAAATGGGCAATTTACCTTCAGAACCGCATTAACTTTGAGTAAATTCTCGAATTAGTCTTTTATTTTGGATATAATACACACGCGACTTTTGCGCTCGTAGTTCAATTGGATAGAACATCAGCTTGCGGAGCTGACGGTTGGGAGTTCGAGCCTCCCCGAGCGCACAATTCTGGAGGCGTCGCATAGTGGACTAGTGCGGTCGTTTCGAAAACGACTATCGGGGCAACTCGATCAGAGGTTCGAATCCTCTCGCCTCCGCAATAACAATAGGTTTATAACTCTCCATGTCTGCATTTGATAGAATTTCATTATATTTGCTCGCAGTACACCGTGGCTATTAGGCCACGAATGAACGCGGGCCAAATACATACTTACGAAGGGATTGGAATGTTCTGCTCGCTCATGTAAACTTAAAAAGACGATGCCGAGGGCTTTTATCCCTCGGAAGTTTATGGAGTATTTCAGGAATAAATTAACTGTCGTCGGCATGATCTTTGCCGTTTCTTTTTTTGTGGGTGCCCAGTATCCGCAAGATAGTATTTCCAAACATGCTTGGGGTTTCCCGTTTGTTTACCGCTGGGTTATAAAAGAGGAGTTCAGGATTCCGGAACAAGCTTATACCCACTTTAGCCTGTTTTTGCTTGCTTTCAATGTGTTAATTCTGTTTCTATCTGTACTTTGTACATGGTATTTCTTAAGTTGGCTTGTATATCGAATCAGACTAATAGTCTATAAACTTAGGGCATAATCTACAAAAAACCGCTTTTCTGGTAAAATCTGCCTGTTATGGTTAAGCGTGTATTTTCAGCCGGTGGGATAATAATAAAAAGGGAAAACAACTCTGTAAAAGTTTTGGTAACCCAGCACTCCGGTCACCATGGCTGGGATTTTCCAAAAGGCCATTTGGAAACCGGTGAAACCAGTGAGCAGGCTGCCCTGAGAGAAGTTGAAGAAGAAACCGGCATACGTGCAAAGATTCTGGAAAAAGTTGGCCAAACGCAATATTTTTACTTTGAAGATGGTGAGAAGGTTTTTAAAACAGTAACGTTTTTTTTGATGGAATATATTTCTGAAGGTAAGGCAACAACAGAATTCGAGGTTAGTGACCAAGTGTGGCTTCCGGTTGACGAGGTTATGGAAAAACTGACGTTTAAGGACACAAAGGAGCTTTGGAAAAAGGCAGGAGAAAAAATAGGGAAACTTAAATTTTAATCAAGGAGAGGTCGCATAGTGGCCGAGTGCGCTTGCTTGGAAAGCAGGTATACCCGCAAGGGTATCGAGGGTTCGAATCCCTCCCTCTCCGCATTTCCTCCTCCAAGCTTTTCCCAAATCGGGTAAATTAGATTGCTATAATTGAATAAGCAAAAATGTCCTACAAGAACCACTTAACCTACATTATTCTGCTACTTTTTATAATCCTCTTGTTTTTGAATTTAGAAATCAATTTGTCTCAGCATTTTGTTGACCTTGCAAGATCGTTTGCTTCAGGCAGTCTTTCTTTTACCAAAGTTGACACAAATATCTCCGACTACGTATTCTTTAATGGCAAATACTACTGGCCGCTTGGCCCGTTTCCGGCAATCATTCTTTTGCCATTTGTCTTAGTTTTTAAAATGTTTTATCAAGCATTCATCTCGTTTCCCTTAACAATTGTTAACTTTTATCTGCTCCTAAAAATTGCCAGGGCGCTAAAAGTTGACGGGAAAAGGGCCACCCTTTTGGCACTCTTTTTCACTTTCGGATCAATCTACTTCCCTTTAGCATCACTCCCTGGATCTTGGTATTTTGCACAAACTGTTGCCTGTACGCTTTTAGTGATTGCAGTCTACGAATTCCTGAACCGCAAACGTTATTTTTTAATCGGCCTTTTGGTCGCTTGCGCAATAGCAACGCGTATTACTACGGCTCCGGCAAGCTTGTTTTTCTTATATTACTTATTCCAAAAACCTTTTAAACTCAACAATCTTGTCAAATTTCTCCTGCCAATAACCGTAGTCATTTTATTGCTTGCAATCTATAACTATGCGCGGTTCAAAAATCCGCTTGAATCAGGATACAATTACCAAATAATCCCTAATGAAGCCAAAACAAGAAGAGAGATTGGTTTATTTTCCCCAAAGCACATTCCTTCAAATCTTTATTACATGCTTCTCAAAGGTCCTGATCCCATTTTAAATTCCAATTCCCACGAACTTAAACCACCCTTTATTACTTTCGACAGTTACGGTTTGAGCCTGTTTTTTCTTTCCCCTATACTTTTTTTAATTTTTACAGCAGATTACAGGAAAAAAATGTTACGGGTTGCCGCCATTACAAGCTTACTGATTCTTATCCCAATTCTCAGTTACTACGGCATCGGTCAAAGGCAAGTCGGTTACAGGTACGCACTCGACTTATTCCCTTTTATTTATTTAATCGTAAGCGATAAAGCAAATGAAATTAGCCTGAAAATGCTTTACCTTCTGGTATTTTGGGGTGTTTTCTTTTCTGTGTATTTTTCATTCTTATATTTACTTCGCATAATGTATTAGGCCTAATTTAATCCAGCGCCACTGCCATTGCCCAAACTTCACCGGCTCCCGCCCGTTTTAATACCTTTGCCGCCTCAGCAAGTGTTGCGCCGGTAGTATAAACATCGTCAACCAAAATAATATTTTTACCAATAACACTTGCTCCTTGCTTTAGCGAAAATGCACCGCGGACATTTTTGTTTCTCGATTCGCGATCCAAACCAACCTGGGTCTTTGTTTCTCGATTCCTAAGCAAAAGGTCGTAAGCCTTAACCTTATACTGCCGGGAAATAACGGCAGAAAGCACCTGGGCTTGGTTAAAACCCCTCCAATTTTGGCGCCTTTCAGAAAGTGGCACGGGAACAAGTACAAAATTCTGCGGCACGCTAAAGCGCCACATGTTTGCTGCCACCAGTTCAACTAATAAACCGGCAACATCAAACGCGAACTTATACTTTATTGCTTTAACAATTTGCCTTACTACACCCCGATAACGGCATGCAACAATCAGGCCATCAAGTCCCAGCCCGGTCCGGCACACGGGATGAGTTTTTCCGCCAATTGCCTGCCTCGAACAAACAGGGCAAACAGGATACTCAACAAACTCGATCTTTGAAAAACAGTCGGCACAGATGTAATCCCCAAATTTGCCGCAGGAAACACATCTTTTAGGAAAAAGAAGGTCCAAGAGGTTCATAGTTCGCAGTTCATGGGCAAAACGAACTCCCCAATGAACTATTCACTATCGACTATACACCAAAAATCCTTCCTATTTGGGAAGGATTTTATGTGGAGATGCCGGGTATTGGGCCCGGGTCCAAGATTACATTTCAAAAACATCTACAAGCTTATCTTGTCTATTAAATCTCGCCAAAATTTAAAACCGGCAAGCAGGATAAATTAAGGCAAAGACCAAAAATTCAGCTTTAAAATAGGTCAATTTTTAAAACATATCCCGGCTAAGTTGTTGCCTTAAGAACCTCACCGGAAAAAGATTCAGAAGACAAGCTCTAAGGCTTCTACCTAAAATTTTTAGGCAAAAGCGAGAGCTGGAGCCGGACTAAAGGCACCTTTTACGGCATCCCTTAAGAACGCGACTCCTTGTGCAACTTTAGATTTTGCACGTAATTTTAAACCAAAGCCTGACGCGCTTTAGGCTCATGTTCGGCTTGCAGTTTGTCAAAGTGCTACCCTGTCGAAACGATACATCCCCAAGACTTAGAATCTTACCAAAAATGGCCTCAAAAATCAAAACTTAACTATTTTATGTTTAAAATATTATTTAAGATGAAAAAGCACATCATTTTTCTTTTATTTTTCATTCTCACTTTTGCTCTTTCTTACCGTGTGATCGAAGACATTGATTTCGGTTGGCATATGAGAGCCGGACAATATATAGCCCAAAATAAGGCCGTACCCCAACGCGATCTTTTTACCTTTTCTCAGCCAAATTACCCTTACATTTACCATTCCTGGCTCACAGAACTTCTTCTTTTTGAGTCGTTCAACCTTTTTGGGGTACCAGGCGCATCTGCCTTATATGCATTTGCTCTGACCATCACAATGTTCGCCTTATATAAAACCTCAACAATCATATCTTCAAATAAAATAAGTCATATTCTTATTGCACTGGCAACATTAATAACTTACACAGTAGCAGGTGGCAGAACTAGGATATTTAGCCTGCTCTGCCTATCAATAATCTACTACTGCTTTGTCAAATTCTATTCTTCAAACTCAAAAATTATTTGGGTTATACCGTTTATCATGATGCTCTGGGCAAATCTACACGGATCTTTTCCGTTTGGAATAGCTTTTCTAGTAATTACCACCCTCACATACGCCTTGTTTGACAAGAAGCATCCGAAAAACAAATATAAATTAAAAAAAGTTGTACAAGTAACCCTAATTTCCACACTCGCCACACTTATCAATCCTTACTTTCTAAGATCTTGGCAAAACGCCATGGAAGTCTTCTTAAACTCAACAACTAAAATTTCAAGCATTAACCCGGATTGGCAATCTATTGGAGCAGAAAATAGCTCAAGTTGGATCTTAATTGCAATAACAGCAGGCATTATTACTCTGGCCTACCTGCTAAGGAAAAAGGAAACAAAAGTACACATTGCACTGACCACACTTTTCCTTTTCCTCTCACTTTTAACGTCACGTTTTTTAATAGGACTAGTGGTATTTGCTATACCTCTGGCAAATTTATCTTTGGAAGAATTCGGCAAGCGGCTTAATAAAACGGTTAAGAACTCTCTTCCAGTACGCTTTTCAATCACGGCAATCTCATGCATTATTGCCCTGATAGCAATTGCAAATATCCTTCAAGCCAATATTGCATACCGATCATCTGCAAACTACACAAAATTTCTAAGCTCAGAAGCAGCGGTACATAACTATCCCTTTTGGTCTCTAAATGCAAATAGCTTTTTAAATACAAACGTAAAAAACGGCCGCATATTCAATGAAGGACATTGGGGTGGACTAATGCTTCTGGAAAATCCAAGCAAAAAAATCTTCTATTATTCTGCAATGGATAATTACATTATAAGCGGAAAGCCTTTCGCTTTCGAATATTTATCAATTGTAAACACCCATCCTGGCTGGGAAAATAAAATAGAAAACTACAACATCAATACAATTTATCTACCACCTGAATATCCTCTTATAAAAAAGCTGGAAAACGACAACAAATGGGAAATTATTTACAAAGACAACCGAGCAGTTATCATCATCCGAAAATAAAGCGGCTAATCACTTTAACTCCCTTTCGATATCCCTTTCAATCGTCTTTTTCCTTAAAGCCGCCCGTTTGTCAAATTTTGCTTTGCTCTTTGCAAGTGCCAGCTCCACTTTTGCCAAATTGCCTTTTATGTATATAGAAACCGGCACCAGTGCCAAATTGCCTCCAGACATTTTCCCCTGTAAATTCAAAATCTGGTTTCTGTGCAAAAGAAGTTTCCTATCGCGTCTCGGATCTCCATATTTTTGCGAACCCATCCAAGGCAAAATGTTGGCATTAACCAAAAAAACCTCCCCATCGCGAACCCGTGCAAAAGCCTCAGTTAAATCAACACGTCCGGCTCTGATCGATTTAATATCTGCTCCAGTTAGAACAATCCCAGCTTCCACTTTTTCCAAAAACTGGTATTTAAAACGGGCTTTGCGGTTAAAAATCTTCATTTATCCTTCGAAGCCTTCGGTGCAGTAGGACTTAGAGGCTAGATTCAAGAATTTTACTGCCACCTGCAATGTACAATTTTCCACCTACCTCATCGACTACGACAGAAGTTGCCTTTGCAAACTCTCCTGATTGGTACGCCTTCTGGTAAACTCCATCCTTTTTAATAACTAAAAGTGCGGAGTTAGACTTATCGACTACATACAAATTATCAATATCAGCATTCGTATAAATTTCCCCAAACTCACCGTTTGTATCCGAAAGCCCGGATACCAGAAAGTCCTCCTTTGTGCCGCGGGTATATTTGTTAATGTTTTTACCACTGGTCACCCATACCAAACCGTCAATCGCAAGACGGGAGCCGGCAGCAAACTGCTCAGGGTTATTAAGATAATCAACACTCCTGGCATATCCCCCGGCTATCGGCACATATTTGTTAATCTGGTTCCCTCCCAAAAGATAAATATTACCCAAAAATACGGCAATATCACTTATATTACTGCCCTCAGCCACATCCTGGGAACTACCCGCCCCAAAGCCTCGCTTGAAAACCTTGCTGTCTCTCACCATGTAACCGCTGTCATTGTAGAAAAACCCGCGGCTAATGTTGCTCCCGGTGTCAGCCTTATCACCAACTTCACCATTACTGCCAATTTTGTACATTTTGTCGCCGGAAAAAGCTACAAGCCCATCCGCCAAAAGGGATAGCCCCACAAGCGGCGCATCAACTTCTGCAAACGTTTCAAAATTTACCGCCGAAACACTTTCCGTATCCTTCAATTTCTGGGAAATTTTATCAGCCAGAGACTTGGCATCCGAATTCCCAGGCTCCAGAGACAACGCAGCCTTAACCTCATTATCAGCCTCCGCCAAAGCGTTTCTTGCCCTGTCGCGGTTGAGCTCCAAAATTGCGTCACCCTCCATAAACTTGGCGGAAGCATTCTTCATATGATCGTTGAATTGTGCCAACTCCTCCTTGTCCCTTTGGGAGCGGACGGTCATGAAAGCCGAAAATGCCAGTACCAAAAGAACCAGAACGGCAACAACGACAATATTGCGCCTGAGTCTAAGTACTGCTCCAATATCACCTTTTCTAAGCCTTTTAATCTCTCCCCAAACTGCTTTGAAAACTTTTACAAGAGTAACTCCTATTTGAAGCCTAGCAACACTACCGGCAACATTCGCCGTTCTGTCACCATCAATTGCCTCAGGCATGCTTTGGGGCGCCTCCCTTAAAACCGTATGGTTTTCATCACCTACAACCTTCGGCTCTTCATCTCTCAAGCCTTTTTTACCTTCCTCCTCTCCCCCGGCAACATCCTGACCCTTTTCATTCTTTACGTAAATTATTGCGACTCCAATTTCACTTTGCGCGCTATCTGCCGAAATTTCAGTCGCCAGCCCGTCAATTATCCCTTCCAAATCAACTTGGCTGTCTCCCGCCAAAACAGCCGTATCAAAAGTCGAAAAAAACTTTTCCGTCCCAATTAAGAAAATCTGCGAAGCCTGAAGTAGTCCCGAGCCATAATCAAACGTCAACTCCAGCGACTTGTGCTGGGCAAAAACCCAAACACGAACGCCGTTTTTATATCGGCCGACATAAAAAGCATTTTTGTAAACCAGGGCATTTACGAAACTTACGTTGAGGTTCCGCTGCTCAATATAAAGACGGCACGCTTCACCTGCCTCTTTTAAAACCTCAAGCGGCTTACCGGCTCCATCCTCCAGTTTCTGGGTTGAAATTTCAAATATATCCCGCAAATATGTCTGGGAATCCTCCCCCTCTCCGCCATGAACCAAAATCGTACTGACGATTGTCCCAACAACTCCACCCTCAAAAGTAATTCTTTTTGTAAAAATCCCGCAGGCTGCCTTCTCGTCTGCAAGACCATTTATCTTCTCAATCTGAATAGGCATTTGATCACTCATCTAAAAAACTCCAATGACCAAAAGTAATATCGCCGCAGACAACCCGATATAAACAGTAGAAGCAAAGCGCAAAAAAGGTGCCAGCGGAGTCGGCAGCTTCTTATCCATCAATTGGATCTGTCTGAAAATAATAAGGGCGATAACTAAATTAAAAACCAAAAAAAGCACCAAAAAAGCCTTTATGCCAAACATAAGTCCAAACACGTTTAACAAACCGGCTTCACCAACTACCATCAGGCAACCTCACCGGGGGCCTCCCCCTCTTCCTTTCTCACCTGTTCCAATATTTCCCTGGCAACATCGTCCGGTCTCGCGACATCATAAAATTCAAACTCTGGCTTTTCCCCCGCAGTCTGTAAATATACATGGCCGTAGTGGAAAAAGGTACCAAAAAAACCAATTATCCGTGGTGAAACATCCTGGATCTGGTTAAGGTTTGCATAAGAGGTCTGCTTATGTAAAATTCCCCTGAAGTCAAAATCAACTACCCGTTCGTTGGTTAAAAGGTAAACATTAAAATACCAAAATATAAATTTATAAAACGCAAAACCTAAGACAAAAAGGTACCATACGCCAAAAAGCAAGAAAACTTGTGTCGGCAATAGAGCATCCAAAACATCAATACCCAAAAAGCCCATCAGGCTTGGCAAGAATACGGGGACAACCAAAAGTATCACAATTAAAACTGAAACAGGCACGAGCGTAATAAGATGCGCCCTTAAAAGTAATATGATTTTTTCCCCTCTTGCCTGCTCCTCAAAACAAACACCTACCGGCTGCTGGGCAAACACCGCAAAAGGGTTCCGGCTGCGGGAGACATGTTCCATATCTTTGTCCATCTATCTTATTATATGCGAAAGATTACGAAACTTCAGTTGCCAGGCTTTTTAAAAACAGTGGCCGTCTTGTCTTTGTAAATAATCTGCCAACTGTTAAAACAGGAGCGTTGCCACTTGCTACTCAAAAGCGCGTAACTGGGCTGATATCGGTCAAGTAACTCGCATTTCCGCGGCCAATCTCTATAAAGTCGTCAAAAATGTACCTGCCGCCATCCATTTTCCATCCGTTCATTCTGCCGTCAATAAAAACCGGAATGTTAGGGTATTGCCAGTCGATAAAACCACCCCAATTAAAATTGTTAAAAACACGCTCGGTGTATCCGTGGGAAACCATAAAATTTAAGGCATCAACAGGATAACCGTCATAAACAACCATTTGGGCAAAAGACCCAAATGCAGCAAACTGCTTGCTAAAGTTAATAAAAATTCCCAAAAAAAGCGCCAAAATAGTCAAATAAATAGGCATCCTCATCCAAGTATTCGCAAAATCTTTTTTAGTTAAAGCCCCATCGGCTTCTTGGTCATTTGCCCCCATCGACGTAACCGACCTTGTAATCTGGTTTATAAATATTAAATTCGTAGACGTTTTGTGAAGCTTATTTAGGAGATTGATTACACTTACAATGTAATTGAAAATTCAATTATGGATATCATAATCTTTCATCTGAAATTGGACATTAGATATTTGAAATTAGAAATTTATAACCTCATTTTTTCTCTATATTAAAGAAAGCAAAGCCACTCTGAGGAATAGAAAGGTAACCTGGCGCCCGCAAATTAAATGCCCTTTTAAAATCTTCACCGGATAGTGTTACCCCATTAACCGTAACGCTACTAGTCGAACCGTTTCCCTGGGAAACGGAAACACTTGTCGCCGACGATATACCGCCTTTTCCTGAAACAAGGTTTCTAAGCTCATCCATACTGTAAGGGTTACCGCCCCAGCAAGAAGTTGTTACGGGTGTTATCCTCGAAGTGTCAATCCCTTCAGACCTCAAAGCAATAGCGGCATTCACAATATCAGCCATCTCGGTAGGGCTAAGCCAGGGGTTAGACCTCCCACACTTTGCAGAGGACGGACTATAACCTTGCGTATACCAGGATTTATAAACCCAAGGAGACCCGCCTGCTTTATCGTAAGATTTGTCGACAAAATTAGATCCTCCGGAACCATCATTTGTATCCCATCCGATAGGTGCCGCGAACCCTCCATGCGTAGAAGCGTAATAAGTTACTACATCCTCCAAAACCTGCCCTTTTGTCGAATCGACAGCGCTCTTCCAGGAGCCGGGTACGTTATCCGATTTCGACTTATTGAAAACCTGGCATGCTTCTGTTGTGCAAATTTCTTTGCCCTCTGATTTATACCTGTAAGCGTAAGTCCTTGCGGCTACTGCCTGAGCCTTTAAAGCTTCCATATTCCAACTGCTGGGCATTTCGGCAATCCCGTAAAGATAGGTTGTTTCAAAATTCATCTCTCCATAACCGGAAACCTTAATATTGCCGTTTGTGTCTTTTGAGACAGGCTCCTTACCGTAATATGCTTTTAAAATTGTTTTAAAGTCTTGTCCTGCTTGGGCGCGTCCTCTAGCTCCATACTGACTCATTCCTTTTCTGTGTGTATGCGCTCCAAACGCAAAAGCCGCAAAATATCCTCCGGGTGCAGATTCACGGAAGCCCTTAATAGATGCATTGTAATCGTCAGCCAGTTCACTGTCCCCAATAGTTGCCGTAAACTCTCCACTCCTTGCATTAATTATCTCCTGCTGCCTTGCAGAAAGACTGGCAATTTGCCCCTCAAGTTGGCTTTGGTAAGATTTGGCCGATGCGATTTCCCCTTTTAAAAATTGTGACTGTTTATCGATTTGCGCTTTTGCCGAGGCAAGCCGCTTTTTGTCATCCGCCAGTTTGGCAACCCTCGCACTTATGGTCTGGATTATCTCACGGTCACTTTTGCTGGAAATCTGTTGAAACGCTATAAACCTCAATGTATCGGTAGCATCATTTGAAGCAAAAAAGGTCAAAAGCGGAATGTCTACAAAACTGCTTATGTAATAATCCCTAACTGTCCCGGCCAAAACCTTTTTTTGCTGCTCGATATCTTTTTCACTCCTGATAAGGTCTGCTGAAATTGCACTAAGCCTTGCCCCGATTGATGTAAGTTGCGCGTCCAAACCCTTAACCTGCGATTCCAGTGGTGTTGTCGCGTTTTTACTCAAATCGAGCTGATGCTGCAAATCGTTAATCTGCTTTTGCAAATCCTCCAGTTCATCCGCCCGCAAAGTAGAAGCCATCACAAAAAAACCAGCCAGAATTACCAAAAAAAACACTAAAAATTTTCTCATCGAAGCTAAGATATTATATCAGCAATGCACCCTTCTTATATTGGAAAGGTGATAAACTGGAATTAATGCGGCACATCATCCTTACTGTACTAGTTTTTTTAGTTGGATTATTTTTTGTTTCCCAAGCCAAACCAGCCAATGCCCAGGGCGTTCCAATACCAGGAGTCACTTGTAACATTTCTGCCGTCGTTGTCTATCCTGGCACATCGAGCCAAACAACTTTTCCATACATTCACTATGTTGGTGTCCCTAAAGATATACCATTCAGTTTTGTCATTATTTGTGACAAAGGAGGTACATTCCATGCATATATCGCAGAAATTCCATCTAGCGGACCACTTATCACCATAAGCCCCACATACAATGGTACCGGCTCCGGAATGTACGGACCTTTTGGCCCGCTTCCCGTTAGCCCTAAAACATACAGGCTGGTTATATCAGCCGAAATTTCTGGACTACCTGCAGATGATATAACTTGTAACCCATGGAGTTGTGACTTTAGAGTCGCAGACACTTGGCCATGGGAACTTCCAGATCCACCAGTAGATCCACCAGGCACTCCTCCACTAGGAAGCTTGGAATGTCCCCAATCGTCTGGCACCTTCACAGACCCAAGAAGATATAGGTACAATCCGGAACCCCCGGTATTAAACGAAGCATTTCAAATCCAATTCAATCCTGTGTCAGGCTGGTCTGCTAGCAGTTTTTATATCCAATGGACAAGTGAGACAAGTAGTGGTCAAATCCGACTTTCTGATGCCTCAGCTGATGGCGTTTGGGTAGCAAATGTACCGGCACAGAGCACACAATTCGGCTGGCAACTCTACGGGGAACCTGTCAGCGCTAGCACATCTGTTTCCTGTGGAATATCAGGCGTCGCATTCAGTGGAGTTGGTATCGATGGTGGTGATGGCTCCTCCGGCAAAAATCCCTGCCTTGACACAAACGGTGACGGGAAGGTCGACACCTGCCCCACCGGTATTGGTAACATTCCAACCAATTTAGGTGATTTCGCAACGGCAGTGTTGCGTATTGCCCTGGGGATTTCCGGAGGTATTGTTCTAATCTTGATGGTAATCGGCTCAATACGGGTAATGACATCCTCGGGCGATCCCAAAAACGTTGCAGCAGGCCGCGACATGATTGTAGCTGCTTTAACCGGCGCCCTCTTCATCGCATTTTCGGTGATGATAATGCAGTTTTTAGGAACCGCCGTCGTCCCAATCCCGGGGCTGGTGTTTGGCACATAGGGTAGAAAAAGTCAAAGGCTGAGGGACTAAAGACTAATGCCAAGCAAAATCAGAACGATATACATAAATTTGGCCACTATTTCAAAGATGAATTATTTTAAATTTCTCTTAAAAACAGCGTCAATACTAATAATTCTCATTTTCTTAATTTCTCCGCTTATAAGCGGCAATATTAATATTGCCCATGCAGACTTCCTCGATTCCAGTCTCAATGGGTGCACTTTACCTGATATACCACCGGTTATTTACCCACCCGGTACAGATGTGACCCTAGTCATCAGGACAAAAGCCGAAACAAAATACTTCGGCTTAGACATCGATGTAACAAACAAAAACACCGGTATAACCAGAAGCATAACTTTTAATGACGAAAGTCCAACATACACACATATAATCGATCTTGGTGCATACGATGACCCAGGAATTTATAAAATTCACGTCGGCTACTACACTACCCTATGTGAACTTGATGCAGCATTTACAATTAAAGACCCTAGTTCAACAATCAAACTTGATGCCCCAGTAAGTCCGGTTACGTCAAAAATTACCACCTTACCGCAACTGAAAATTAGTGGCCTCATCGCTGGCCAGATATACCATATCAAACTCCAAAACTGGAAAGGTGCCGATTTGGATAAAGACAGAACAAGCGGTAACAATGATGGTTCACAAAATTGGCTAGCAAACTCAAGTGGTGTAGTCGAAGCGGTAAACATTTGCAATAACGGTCAAGCCAACAGGACTGACTGTTCAGAAACTTTTGGCAACCAAAGCTACGGCCTCGACATATACAAGACAGGCCTTGAGGCATGCCCTGTAGGGTATGTTGCACTTCCGGAACCATTTTCAGATTTATGTGGGCGACCAAAACCCCCAAGTGGCTGCAGCATAGATGAAAAAGAACTAGAATTATTAGGAACGACATACTGTTTTATAAAATTGGGAGTAGAAACATACGTTGGTTCTGTATCATTCGTTGTGGATACCAACGCAAGTGATGGTGGTGGTTCCCTTGGCAACAACCCTTGCATCGACACAAACGGTGATGGGAAAGTCGACACCTGTCCAACGGCAATTGGCTACATTCCAACCAATTTAGGTGATTTCGCCACCGCAGTTTTACGTATCGCCTTAGGAATTTCCGGGGGTATCGTACTGATATTGATGGTAATAGGTTCCATACGGGTAATGACATCATCCGGTGATCCTAAAAACGTCGCTGCCGGGCGAGATATGATAGTAGCCGCCATCGCCGGTGCCCTCTTCATCGCATTTTCGGTGATGATAATGCAGTTTTTAGGAACCGCCGTCGTCCCAATCCCGGGGCTGGTGTTTGGGACATAGGAAAAGTCGGATCAGTATTTCAGTAAAATCAGTAATTCAGTAATTTCGGTATATCAGTATAATCAGTATTTACCGACACTACTGGTGTACTGCCCTTACTGACTTACCGACTATACCAACCATACTGACTTTACAAATGTTACCGACCCACCGACTTTACCGACTCTACCGATTCTACCGACCTTAGCTTTAGTCGCAAAAAAATGCTACATTTAAGGTAGCCCGCATGAAACTGTCCTTAAAATTAGCTGCCCTGATAATTGCTTTTGGCACTTTTCTGTTGCCTTTTATAAAACCCCAAACAACAAACGCCCAAGGTACCAACTGTCAACTCATAGTTTCCACTACAGAAGTCGTCGCCCATGGTTCATTTAACGTAACCGTCCAAAACGGCCAGTCCGGAATGGAGTACGCCATAAATTATGATGCCTCATTCTTTCGGACAGTTTTTAACATGCCATCCTCAGGATCGTACACGGCCACCGTCAACCTGGATCAAATATTTGGAGCATCATCACCTCAAGCATCAAGTGGGTCTTTCCTTGTGACGGCTGGCACAACAGCCCCACTCGGCCTAGGGGGCGGGCCTTGTGACCCTGTAGCAGGCATCTTAATTACCGTCATTGCACCCCCTATACCCACGGTCTCAATTTCAGCAGCAAGCACCAATATTCCCTACAACACGTCAACGACCCTCACCTGGACCTCAACGAACGCCGACACCTGTACTTTAAATGGCACATCCGTTGCAACTAACGACTCCCAGCCAACCGGCAACCTGACCTCTCCTACAACTTTCACCCTCACATGCACCAACGTCAGTGGGTCTGCGTCAGCTACTGTTACCGTTAACGTCGCCGCACCTCCACCCCCTATCTGCTCGCCAGCAACTCAAACAGTCAACACGGGGGTAAATGCCAACTTTACCGCGTCATCAGGTATAGGTACTTACACCTGGTCTGCCCCCGGAGGCAGTCCGACAACCGGATCCGGCTCTTCATTTTCAACCTTATATTCAACGACGGGCACAAAAACCGTCACCGTCACTAGTGGCAGCCTGAACGACACCTGCAGTGTAACCGTCACCGCTCCTGCTCCGACCGCCGATATTAAAGCCAACGGCTCAAACGGTCCAATCACAATCGCCTACAATACAACTGCTAATCTTACATGGAGCTCAACAAATACAACTTCCTGTTCCGTCAGTCCGGGCGGCTACAGTGGTACATCGTCTTCCGGCCAACCGACATCTAATCTGACCATAAACACTACTTACACCCTCACTTGCACGGGTCCCGGAGGTAGTGCAAGTGATTCGGTAGTTGTAAACGTTAACCCGCCAACCCCTTGCGCTTATAACTTTTCACCCACCACAGTGGATTCGGGAGGAAGTATCACTGTCACTGTGACAACCGGCGACCCGACCCACACATTTTACGCGGCAATCGATTCCCTTCCAGCCCCAGGTAGCGGAACCAGAACCGGGCTCGGAAACATTATCCTGGAAGCCCCAAACGTCACAAGTGACACCACCTACCTTGTAGCAGCAAGAGACGATGTCACCAAAACCCTTTGTGCACTAACCCCTGGGGCAACAAACACCCTGACTGTAATAGCTCCCCTTACCTGGCACTTAAACCAACCGATTGTTGCCAGCACCCAACTATCCGTTCTCTTCTCCTTTACACCTGCTTCAAATGGCAATATCGGTTTAGTTGTAAAAAACACATCAACAGGAGCGGTTGCTTTTGACAGTGGGGCTATTAACAACGGTACATCTAGCATTACTTGGAATTTCCCGCCGCCAGGCAGTTACTCCGCAGTTTTGATCTACGGGCTTACAGAAATTTCAAACCGCCAATCGTTTACTGTCAACCCCCCGGCCGGGGATACCTGGATATTGACCAATATCAATTGTTCGGATTATACGGTTGTTTTTGGCATATCGCCCGATTCCGGCAAAGGTAGTGTTTTACATATCAACGAAACAGGCGAGGAGGTTCCAATCGACCAGGGGGTTTCAAGTGTCATCTGGAACGCTCCACCAACACCCGGAAATTACAGTGCGGTAATCATTTTCTGGGCCACCCCCGTATCCAACCCCGTCACAAACATTTCCCTCCCTTGTACCCCAGAAGCAACCCAATGGACACTGACCTACACAGTCGCCAACGGTAATGACGTAACCTTCAACGCCCAATGTCCAACCATAGATTGCCCGGGCTATGGAGGCGAAGCAGTCGTCATCATTAAAGATCTTGGCATCCAAAAATCTTTCCCGGCCGGCGGTGGAACCGTTACGTTCACCGGTTTGCCCAATGGAACCCATCAAGCCGTTGTTGTTGTTTTCTTAAAAGAAGAATCGGGTGTCGTAGATTTCACCCTTCCCCAAAAAACTACATGCGGGTGGCTCGCCTTCCCCGGCGGAGCCGGTATAGTTTCCGGCCCTGTCAACAACTGTAACCTTGCCTCACCCGGAGGCATCATATCGGCTTTCCTGCCTTACGTCTTTGGAATCGCCGGATTCCTCTCAATTATCATTATTGTCATCTCCGGCATCCAGTTTATAATCTCATCCGGTAATCCGGAAGCAGCAGCCTCAGCCAGAAACCGCCTGATTTTTGCCCTAATTGGTCTTGCGGTCATAATCCTTGCCTTTGCAATCCTTCAAATTGTCGATAGACTGTTCTTAGGAGGTAGCGGTGTTTCATAAAATAAAACTGCCAATAATACTCACTTTCAGCTTACTTTTACTGTTCGGAATAATTACAAGCTTCAAAGCTAAACCCGCCCAAGCCGCTGCCATAAACCTGAAGGTCGAAACAGGCTGTTTCGGCGGCGCAGGTTTTGTAAAATTCTCGTGGGGAGCTTCTTCAACAAAAGTTGGTGACTATTACCTTGATGTAAGGGTGCCAGGCGGAAGTTGGCCGAGTGCCTCAAGCCCAGGCCAAAATGTCGATAATCTCCTCACTTACACCTGGGGCGGGCTCTCAGGTGTTGCCCCAATCGGCGGTTTTACCCCGGGCCAAGCATACGAATGGCGCATTTGGGACGGAACGACCCACACATATGGCGCCAATTTCACAGCCCCAGCAACCTGCGGAGGTGGAGGAGGAATCACCCTATCAGCCACAGTCAGTGGCAACACCGTAAACTTTACTCTCTCACCGTCTGACGGGTCGTATGTGGTGATCGCAGACAGGGACTGTCCTGATATGCCAGTTCCACCAACCCGTGATTTTGACAGCGGACAGCTTTCACCCGGTACTACCACAACGCAATTTACCGCCAAAGAAGATGGAAACTACTGCGCAAAAATCGTAAAGGCATTATCCGGAGCAACATTATCAAGCTTAATTAATTTCACGGTCGGCACAGGCGGCAAAAACTGGAACGATCCCGGCCCACCCCCGCCGCCGTTTGACATTATGGACGTTTTCCAACCTGCCAAAAGGTTCGGCTCGTTTGGCCAACTGGCTTCGGATGTGCTTTTAATTCTCGTTAGCCTTGCAGGTGGCATAGCCTTAATCTTCATCATGATTTCCGGCTTTAAATTCGTCACATCCTCCGGGGACGAGAAAAAACTGGCAAGCGCCAGGGCTACTTTAACCTATGCTATTATAGGAATTGCAGTAGTCATCTTGGCGTTTGTGATAGTACAAATATTGCAGTACTTTTTACAATCAAGTATACCGATAACGTAAGCAAAACCAATTGCTAAATTGTTGAATTGTTAAATAGTTATTTTGAAAAAACGAATTTTGATAAACAATATAGCAATCTAGCAATATAACAATTAAACAATGAAATTCATTGCCCAGCTCGGAACAATAAACCCTCCTGCCAGTATTCCAACCACAGGTGGTGACCCATCCAGTTTTGTCGCAGGCTTAATCCGTGGTTCTATTTCCTTTTTGCTGATCGTAAGCTTCATCGCTGCCTTTTTCTGGATTATATTCGCCGGCTTTCGCTTTATCACAGCCGGCAGCGATTCCAAATCGGTTTCTGCTGCCTGGAGCCAGATCTACTGGGGCTTCATCGGGCTTATTGTAGTTGTCGGCGCCTTTGCTATAATCAAATTAGCAGAGACTTTTTTTGGGGTCACAATTGTATCGGGCGATTTCCAGTTGCCGGCAAGATGAGACAAAATTGCTATATTGTTAAATTGCTGAATAGTTATTTCGAGCTTTCGAGAAACAAGCTCTCTTATATTGAAAAAATGAATTCTAATAAATAATCTAGCAATATAACAATGTATCTATATAACTATCTAGCAAAAAACACCGAGAGGAGGTGAAAAACAAATATATGTTAAAAGCTAAAAAATTGGTAGGCATCATTGTTCTGCAAGTTGCGGCAATGACCCTTCCCATGGCCGCTCTCGCCGCAAACATCGTACCAACTCAGCTTTCACAACAAACCAGTCTCGTTGTAGTTATCCAAGCTGTAATCAGGTTCATCCTTTTGATTGCTTTCGTCTTGGCATTCATATTCCTTTTAATCGGTGGTCTAAGATGGATAACCGCAGGAGGCGATGAAAAGGCTGTTGCCGGCGCAAGAGGCATGATTACTGGCGCCTTAATCGGTTTGGTTATTGTACTCTTGGCATATGCAATCATCAAGCTTGTTGAAACGTTCTTTGGCGTTACAATCATTTCAGGTGACCTCTGTATCCCAACTATAAACGGAGGGTGTAGTTCATAGCCGAAGGAAGATGCGCACCAAGTTTAAGCGCGCGATAGTTTTTTTATTCCTGACATTTATTTTGTCAGGGTGTACTGTACCGGGTGATCCCGACACGCCTGCACAGCTGGCTGATTTGATAACCGTCATCAAAAACGTTGTTAGTCTGCTTGTTCCGGCTGCTGGGATTGCCTTTTTCTTTATGATACTGGCGGGCGGGTTTCAGTTTTTAATGTCCGGCGGAGACCCTAAATCTGTCGCCCATGCCAGAAGCACTATGACCTATGCAATAATAGGCATTATTCTGGTAGTTGTATCTTGGCTCATTCTTCTTGTCCTCAAAAGCACCCTAGGAATTGACCTGTCAACTGTCAGCTTCCCAATTAGCGATTAGGTCAGTGGGTCAGTGGGTCAGTATAATCGGTATAAGCAGTAAGTTTAGTAAGGTCGGTAAAGTCAGTAGTTATTAATATTCCAGTTTTTATGAAGACTGTTGAGCTTCTTTGAAAGAGTTTGGTATCGGGTAATCAGGTTACTCCCGCTAGCTTCAAGCCTTGGAACAGCAATGATGATTGTCCTTATATGTGTGATGAGTTCATCGCTTGACCCTAGAGCAATTAACAAGAATCGCATAAATTCAGCCTGGTAGTGTCGTTTTGCAAAACCTTCTGCAATGTTTGCAGGTATTGATTTTGCGCATCTTTTGCACTGTTTAACTGAATCATATTCTGCAAGCGGAACCTTTTTGAGAAAAAAATATAATTCCTCTAATAATTCAAGTGAGATTCTGTAAACCTCAAGATCTGTAACATCTCTTATTATCATTGGTACTGATTATACAGATTTTACTAATATTACTGGCCTCACCGATACTACCGACTTACTGATTTACTGACATACCGATTCTACCGACCTTACCGGCATACTGATATACTGGTGTTATGACCCTGCCTTTCAGCCTGAAGGGGACACTTAAACATGGCCGTCAGCCGCTTATGATTAGCTTATGGCTTTTCGTCTTCTCACTTCTCACTTCTCACTTCTCACTTCTCACTCCCTCCGCGAATGCTGCTGCCACTAACCTTAATGTCACCACAGGCTGTTTCGGAAGCGCCGGCTATATTAAATTCACATGGGGTGCTTCCTCAACATTAAATGGGGATTACTGGCTGGATGTCAGAGTACCTGGAGGTTCCTGGCCGGACGCAACAAATCCCGGGCAAAATGTCGGTGTCCCTACCCCTTTAGAATACATCTGGGGTGGCCTTTCCGGTGTTTCTCCAATCGGCGGTTTTACCCCGGGACAAGCATATGAATGGCGCATTTGGGATGGAACTACCCACACAAATGGCCCTAATTTCACCGCCCCAACTTGTAGTGATGTCGGAGCCCCAAACCCCCAGCCCTGCTCAAATGCAGTTGCAACCGATAATCTAATGGACCACTACATCACCGACGCCAATGGTGATCCGCCGGATTCAACTTACACCTTCCAGATTAGCGGCTCAGGTGCTCCAGGATCAAAAGTCACAGCAACAGGATCCAGCATCACTTACAAATTAGACCTTTCCAAACTCCAGGCTATCTTTGCTGACACTAACTCGAACTTCAATGAAGGCAGCTATCAAAACCAGGACCACCAACAGGCACCCTTGGTAAGTCTTGATACCCAAAACCGCGATGACTTCTTCGGCCCGGATCAAAAGGCGGCACCAGCGGTAATGACCGACCAGCTGAGAGTCAAGTACGTTAATTATGTATACAACAAGCCAACACTTGCCGAATCGGCAAATACCATTACCAATGTCAGTGGCCAAAACCCTATGACTATCTACGACATGGTCCAAAAATGGGGCCTGCCTCAACTGGGATCCGCAAGCTGGCAGTCAACCTGGGGACCGTATTGGGTAAAAATACCCACAGCCTACAATGAATATTACGAAGGAGAGCTGGAATTTAGGGCGGCTGTCGGAAACGACATGATCACAAAAGTCAAAAACGGCGAGCAGTGCCCCATGCCATTTGACTCCAGGCCACCGATTACCTTCATCATGCCTAACCTTTTCCGTGCAACGGCAACAACTGCTCAGACAAACGTACTGATCGTCCCCAAAATCGCCCAGTCACCCGAAAACAATTTAATGCTCGCCTCAGCCAAAAATGTTGAAAACGCCCTAGCCTCAATTATTCAAAGATGTGTTTATCTTGCCTCCCAAAACCCGCTTACGAAATCTTTAAAGAAGGTAATCAGCGCAATTCAATTAGAAGATATAAACCCCGTCAAGACCGTTTACGCACAAACAGCAAGTGAATGCGTCAAGGTTCTTGGTGACGGAAAATCAGGCACGGCACCTTATTGCGCCCTACCGGCAGGAGAACTGCCTCCCGGCACCTGCACCCAACCGAACGCAAATGATCCCAACCAGTTGGACCCTTCAAACACCAATGTTGTCTGCGAGATAACATTCACATTCTCAAAAACTATGTCTTTACCCACTACAGGCAATGGGATGTGGGATTCCTGCACATATTCAGCTGGAACAGTCAATTGTACCGCCACAGTAAGTGTTTGGCCGGTATTTCGCATCCCCTGGATTGGCGAAATCTGGAACCAGACCCTTTATTCAGACACATCAGAAAATATTACAGGATCACCCCAGCAAACCGGTCGGCCGGGAGTTTATAGCTTTTTTACGCCCGACTTAGTCCTCAAAAGCGCTAAGCAGCCGGATCCGTTAGCCTCATATTTGCAGAGTCTGGTCGATCAGTGTCAAGCAAATCCGGCAACCGGACCCCTAAACCCGGGAGGATGTGCTCCACTTCTAAACTGGGCCGCCACTCACAATACAGAATACCCGGATCTCGCAAGTTGTTTCCAAAATTATATTTTTACAAACAGCGGTGCTTTAGGCAGCTGCCTTGTTAGTATTACCTCGAATATTATTTCAGGTCTCCTAAAGCTCCCCGGCCAGGTCGGCAGCTCACTTGGCGACAGTACCGCAAACGTCCTTGGGGCTTCAACAGGTGAAGGCAGGCAGCCTTTAATCGGCGCCACCGACTGCGCCAAAATGTTTGTCCGGGATATGGCCTTAAAGCCATTAGTTCTTCAAAAGTACCAAAACATCGACACTAGCTGTATCCCAAAACCGCAAATCACCTCAACCCCACCCTCAACTCCCGCACCAACACTACCTCCCGGGGCAACTCCAACCCCAACTCCCGCACCAACGCCGGCAGTAACACCTACTCCTGTGCCTACACCAACGCCTACTCCAAAGGCAACACCGACCCCAACACCCACCCCGACTCCCGTCACCACCCTCACATTCAGCTGGTCTAGACCACCGGGCGTAGCGCAGTTTGTAGATTCCGGCGGGGTCACATCGAGTTGTTCCAGTACCTCAACTTCTTGTTCAACACCTACAGGTAAATTCTGGCCGGGCTCTTCGCTTATATATTCTGTGAAAGCCAATACCAGTTCCGGCCCCGTCATCAAATCCGGCGGCACGACAGCCCGATCCGACGGCAGCGCCTCTATGTCCTGGGACTGGACCTACGTCGCCCTTGTTTATCCGGCTTCATATTCCAACTGCGCAACAGCCGGCACCGAATGCAAAATTCAAACCATTAACTCCAACGCAGATACACCCTCCGCAACTTTCACCGGCCTAAAACCGGCAACACTCTACCAGGAAACCGTCTGCACCCCTAATTGCGGCACAGGTTTATTATGGTTCTCCCGCACGGATTCGACTTAACTTAAGTAAAAGGTTTTTTAGCAAGCTATTCCCATTTCGCTGGCAGCCTGCTCCTTGGTATAACCACAATGAGGGCAAGTTGTTATCCCTTTTCCGCTATCAATCTTTCCCTCACATTTAGGACAAGTGAAGTAGTCTCCGAACTCGGCAATTCCGGCCAAATCCGGCAAAACCGAGCGCGCTAAAATAGACCGCGTTCCACCTGCTCGATCCCCAACCGAAGCAAACGCCGATACCCCGCACCCGCCCCTGGAGTAACTTGCCAAATCAAATCGCTTGTCCATTTGTTGTCGCCTTGATGAAACGTAAAAGTATGCTTTATCTTCACTCCGAAAGTTTTCTATCTTCGGCCGCAATTCGGTTGAAACAGGCTCCCCACCTTCTATAATCTCCACAAAATCAAGCTCTAAATTGGCCTGAGCTAAATTCATTAATCTGTCACTGGCACCCGTCGCCGCCAGATCCACAAGCACCTCTGTCGCCCTATCTATTTCCTGTCTGTATTCATAAAAATCGGCAACTTTATAACCGGCAAGAAATCTGAGCCTGTCGAATGCATACTTGCCCTCTTCTCCAAACTGAAGCGCCGGACTTCTCAAAAAATCATTTGCACCCATAGAAGAAAAAACTGGTTCTTCTTGGGAGAAATCCTTGTAAAGTTTTTTCTGTTCATCAATGCTCATATTATTTCGCCAGGCGTACATCGAAAGACGCCGCTCCTGCGGGTCAAAGTGGCCAAAATAAACAAAGCTGTAATCACCATAACCTGCTCTCTTTTCTGCCTCATCGGGAGGCCTGCTTATTAAAAGTACTGAAGCCTCTTCATCGCTCTCAACCAGCCTATTCTTAATCTTCTTCAAACCCTCGAGTTCTGCCTCCTCCCTTGAAAAATCCAGACCGGCTTCCCGCCTTTCGTCACGGGCATTTGCAAACATATCGCAAACGTCACCAAACTGCTCATAATGGGTGGAGACCATCTTCACGCTGCCATCGGCCTCTTCATGGAGACTATACTCAAATCCGACCAGATTTTTCTTGGCAAATTGTTCCAAAAAATAATAAGTCAAATCTCGCCTTGTCAGCTCATAAGTTCTCGAATACGACTCGAAGTGGTTAAAGCCAAAATCTCTAAACTCATCGTAGCGTCTCTTAACCAAGGTTGGCCTAAACGCAAAATCTATTTCAACTGTTTCTCTTTCTTGAAGCATGTTTGCTCGAACTTTCCACCTAACATGGAAAAATGCGGTCGGTCTCCTGACTTATCTCATTTGGAGATTCTACAGTTGCGGCACAGTCCCGGAATCTAACCGGAGTTCCCGAAGTAAATTTGCCTTCTCTCCCTTAAAGGAAATGACAAAAACCGCGTATAAATATTCTTACCTGCGGACATCCGGCTGTCAACCGCCAAAATTAAGTTGACTTTACAGACCCTAAAAGCAAATTGTTAAATTGTTATTTCGAGCTTGCGAGAAACAAGCTCTCTTATTATAGTTAGATTGTTACATTGAGAAATTTTACTGTTGAAGACATACTCTGCTATAAAACCTCTAACGAATTAGCACACCAAATCTACAAGTTGGTACGTAAATGGGACTTCCTTGACCAGAAAACAATCGGGATTCAGCTAATCAAAGCAATGGATTCTGTAGCCGCTAACATTGCAGAAGGGTTTGGGAGATACCATAAGAAAGATAAAATAAAGTTTTTCTACAATGCCAGAGCTTCTGCATTCGAATCCTCCCATTGGGTTAAAGCAGCCCTTGAAAGAAAATTGCTTAGTAACAAGGAATACGAAAAAGTAATATACAGCCTCCAGCAGTTACCAAAACAAATCAACTATCTGATAAAAATGACTCAAACCAACCTGACAAAATAGCAGTTTGCAACTTACAACATATCAATTTGGCAATGTCGCAATATAACAATCTCTAAAAGTTGACGGCGTCAACTTATTTCCCTAATATGGAATTAGCCACTGCCAATGCGGTGTTTCAGTCTGCATGAAAATACCTGCTTTTGCTAAAGTATTAAAAACGCCCATCCTTACTTTCTCCCTATTCCTCTTCACTTGTCTTTTCTTTCTTCTGATTACCCCCAACTTCACAAAGCCAGCTCACGCCGCAAACTACGCCACAGGCTTAAAAGCTACATCATCCGGCTGTGATTTAAGCGGCAAAGTTACCGTCATATTTGAATGGACCCCAGCTGACAAATACAACGGTACTACCGATCCAGTAGAGCAAATCCTAGATTGGGCCGTTACATCGGATATTGATGCTGTCGTAGGCAATACAAGCTATTGGGGCAACGTCGCGCTAAACGTAGGTCAATCTAAAAAAACAGTATCAGGGCTTTTTGCAGCAGACGTTGATTACTGGTGGAGAATCAATACCGATTGGGGAGGCTTTTTGGGTGGTTGGGCACCTTCGCTAACACCATACCCTCATTTCAAATTTAGCTGCACCGCGAGCACCATCAATTTAACAGCTTCAGTCAGTGGCAACATAGTTACATTCAATTTCAGCCCGAATGCCAACAGTCTGACGGCACTATTAATTTATAAAGAAGGCATCGCTGCCCCTGTTAAGGATTCTGGGGCATTAGGAAACGTACCGAGTTACACATGGGATGCGACAGGGCAACCTGCAGGCGACTATCATGCCCAAGTTTTCGTAGGCACAACCACCTATTCTAATGTTGCCAACTTTACCCTGGGAGGAATACCCCCTCCACCCGGCGGTGACTGTACCGCTGCAGGCAGCGGGCAATACGTCCTGGGTAATAGCCCTGCTATAAGCGGGAATAACGTAACCTTTACAATAAGCAGCGGCTCTGCCTCAGTACCCATATCTAGCGGCCAAAACGTCATTCTTCATGTCATTAACAGCCCCGACACCGGCAGCCCGGCCGGCACAGACAGTCCTGTAAGTGGCTCAAGCGTTAGCTGGACAGCACCGGGGCCCGGCAACTACTGTGCAGCCTTAGTTTATATTACAGCCCAAATTTCTAATGCGGTTCCGTTCACAGTCGGAACTGCCGCAGACGGCGACACCTGCTCCAGTTCCGCTTTAAATTGGGCCAATGATTTCCGCTGCAGAGCAATTGGCGGAGGCTGGTTTGATAGCGACGTCTTCACTGTAGGCCAAGGCTACGCAACACTCGAATTCTTTAATTTCATTACCTGGGGTGAGTCTCCAGCGAACCCAAGGTGGTCTACAAACGTAACAAAAAGGACTGGTGCACTTGCTATGACCGGCAATATGATTGCCTCACTTTACAGCGCACCTCCGGCGTCCGGTGTCCAGTACTTTGCCCAAAAAATCCATGATCTTAACCCCGTCACGCCTGCATATGCTGCCGCCGGCGGGATCGGCTACCAGACACTCGGGCCTGTCCAAAAAATCTGGATTGCCTTTAGAAACATCGCCTACGTCGGCTTTATTATTGTTTTTGTCATTATGGGTTTCATGATCATGTTTCGGGCCCATATTTCCCCTCAGGCAGTTGCCACTGTACAGGATTCCATTCCAAGGCTGGTTATCGCGCTAATCTTAGTCACATTTAGCTACGCCATTGCCGGCTTCATGATCGACATCATGTTTTTAATTTTAAACATTGCAATCCAAGCGCTTATAAGTGCCAAGCTGTTAACTGGAGCTGATTACGTGTTCCAAAAAAACGTTTTTCAAGTTATTTGGGGTTCTTGGAAAGATATCTTCGGGTCTGTTGCTAGTGCTATCAGCACTTTAATTGATGACGCCATAACGCTCCCTGGGTTTTTCGACAACCTTTTTGGTTGGGTGGGCGGAACCTTATCAGCCATCGTCATCGGTATTGCCATCTTATTTATCATGTTTAGAATATTTTTAATGCTTTTAATGGCCTACGTAATGATCATTCTTTTGACGATGTTTGCCCCGTTTTTCTTCCTTGTCCAGGCCCTGCCGGGAAATAACGGCGCCAAGGAGTGGTTCAGACAAATGGCGTCTAACATTGCCGTTTTCCCAACCGTTGCTTTAATGTTTATTCTCGCCGGTATTTTGGGAGGCATCGGCGCATTGGCACCTGGGGCTCCAGCAGCTATTCAACCAGCTCAAATCGGTCAGTTTCCGCTTATAATCGGTAATTTAAATGCACAAGCAATTGGCCAGTTAATCGGCATTGGGTTTCTCCTTGTAACCCCATCTGCCGCCGACATAGTCAAAAACGCCTTTGGAGGTAAGGGCCAAGGTGGAGGCATGGGCAACCTCGGCGCTGCAGCCATGGCAAGTATTGGCGCAGGCGCTGGCGTCGTCGGCGCAGGCGCTCGGCATGTTTGGAGCGGAGGCGGCCCGATAGCCGACTACCGAAGAGTACGCGCAGCCAAGCAGGAAACTTACAGGGGGTTAATCGCAAGGGATTATGCAAATGAAAAATGGAAAAATAAAACTGGCAGCAATAAAATCCCCGATTATTAATATCTCACCATTAACGCTGCCCAAGCTGACTAGGAAGCCTTTTAAAGTATTCTAAAACCATCGCCCATAAAGCACTCAAAGACCCACCCACACTCCATTTATTCTCCCATCCCGAAAGCCTCATAAGCTCTAAGGCCTGCCTTACACGCCTCGGAAATGTTGATCCAAGAAGCACTGCAGCCGCTTCGGGACGACCACCTTTAAGTTCATTCTGGTTGCCTTTGGGCGAATAATGCATAAATCCCAAGTTCAGTCTCTTGAAGTCAACCGCTGTTTCTTTTTCCACAACACCGGCAGAGGCTAATCCTTCCACAAAATTATCCATCCCCGCTGACTGCAGGTTTATCCTATCAAAAAGTCTCTGGTTATGTTTGTTCATAAGCTCCCAGTGCCACCTTAGTGCAAAAACCATAAACGAAAAAAGCCTTGCGTCCCTGGTCGAGTAATAGAACTTAGTTTTATCCGCTAGCTCCGCAAACTTTTGATTTGACGGGTTTGCCAGATAATCCTGGAATCCTTCGGGGCCTAAATATTTGACATGTTTAGCGCGATCCGAAAAAAGGTCAATCATTTCAAATTTCCCAATATTCTTTTCTTTAATTTTATCCGTGAATTTAATCCTTCTCCCCGTTTTGGGGTCTATTTGTGTGAATTTAAACTGGCCATTCTCAATCATGTCCATTATTACTACCTTTCTCATCCAATCAACAGCATCTGTGTGCCACGCCGGAACATCCGAATCATAAACGGTCATCAAATGCCTAACCCTTTCCTCCACCCACTTTATTTGAGGGCCGGTCATAAATTTCTCTGCCCACCTGACAGCAGCTGTATTCTGTGGAAACAAGTAATGGTGTTTACCGGGTAAGTACTGCTTGGCAATCCTGTTTACGTCATTCTCTTTTGGCCTACCTCTAGTCTCATTCCCATCATGAAAAAATTCCCAACCATGAGAAATCATCCTATCCATAAACATGTTGCTGCTTCTATGAAAAACTACTTTCTCGTAATCATCATCAAGCTTGCTCTTACTGTCCCTGCTGTAAATCCTGATCGTATCAAGGTTGCCCCACTGGTGTATCCAAACCCATTGATATGTGTTGTATTCTACTGACCCAAAAAATCCGCTCTCGTCTAGCTCATCGAAATCCGCATCCTTAAGGTCAATACCTTGGTCTTCAGTAAATTTACGGTTTACTTGAAGTCCCTGCCGTCTAAGCTGTGCTATCATCAGGTCTTTAATTGCATCTCTTCGCACTTTAAGAAAAGATTCACCTAAAAACTTATCCCGCAGCGCTTTCCATTCTTTACTATCTTCGTCGGCATTAAAGTCCAAGTCAAACTCATTGGCTAATTCCTTAAGGTCTTCCCGGCCAATCGTCCCGAAGGCTCCATGAAGTGTCCTTTGCTTGTGCCACACACCAACTAAGTCTTGAGTTATATCAACACCGGAGGTATCTTTCCCGTTAATTTGAAAGGCTGTCTTTCTTGCCCATATATCATCGACACGCATTCCGGCAAGTTCAGTGTATTTAGGATCCTTAGTTTTTGCATCAACTTTATCAATAAAATAAAGCCGCAACTTTTCAACTTCCGCATTAAAAAACGCCTCGGCCTCGGCAGGAGTACGCCTTTCCATCCAATCAAAAAATTCATTAAACGAACCATCAGCATTTCTAAGACCGGCCCATATTTGGATCTCACGAAGAGTTCTGCTATCGAATTTTTTTTCTATAGCATGCATTGTCATGGCTTCAATAATGTTCGACTTTATCCTCTCACTATGAATAGCTTCATCAATAAGTGCATGCTCCACATCAAAAACATTAATCCGTTCTGGAGCTTTTTTACCATCCTTGTCCAAAAATTCTTTTTTTCCATCCTCGTCGTGTGTCACATAAAATTCTCTACCACGGTTGTCAGCACCAAAACGATTCAAGAAATTTTCCATGGTAGTTTCTTCACGACCTTCGAAATATTCCTGGAAGCCGCTAATCGCGGCCTCAGGATTCATGTCCTTTTTGTCCAAATTCATAATCATGACATGCCAAGCCTTAAATGCTTCCAACCTGTCACTTAACCTTATCCTCAACTCTCTCCCTCCTTCGCCTTGAGGGATACGGGCAATTATCTGCCTGGCCTTTTGGGCAACTGCCCCTAAATCGTCAGGGCTCACCTGGGTGTCTTCGATCTCGTTAAAGATGTTAGACAGAACTTTCGGCACGTCTCTCCAATCGTGAGGCTCAGCAGTCATCTGGTAAATTTTGACCGCGTCAATGATGCTCTGAAACCCATTGGTAGCTTTCCATTCTCGGAAGCCATCTTTGTCATCCTTATCCTTCCTGTCCGCCAACTCAAGCACTATTCTCGTCGCTTCATCCAAATCCCTCCAGCCACTCAATGCAGCATGGTAATAATGATGGGCTTTTTCATCGATATCCCCAACAACCTCATCCTGTTGAGCCCGCGTCTTATCTTCAAAATTTATTAAAAAGTGCCGATCCAACCTGTGTATTAAGCGCTGAGATCTCTTCCTCGCTGCATAGGCATCCAAGCGATCTTTACTGCCAGCTATGTCCGCAAGCTTAGCCTGCTCAGAAGCGGAAGTATATTCCTTGCTAGATTCATCTAAAGCTCTGGTAACCTCAAAAACGTAACGGTAAGTTCGAATATCCTGCCCATCCGCGTATTTGTCTACAACATCGCCGGTCTTCATTTTGTGAGCGTCCGTTTCTTCTAGATCAACAACCCTGTGAACAATTTCTTCAGCCTTGGTAAGAAACACTTGTAGCAGAGCTTGATTTACAGCCCATTCCGGATCCGTTTTATCCCTCTCCATCAAATCCTTAATACGTCTTTTTAAATCCATTGTTATCTCAAGCATATCCTCAGCCGGCGGCGTTTCTCTGGATTTCTTTATTTCGTCAGCCCTCATCGCAGTTGCCTCATCTTTCAGTTCTCTTATCCTGTTGTTTAAAATCCGCTCTGCAGATTTCGCTTCTGGTGTTTCCGCGGCAATATCGTCTAGCTTCTCCTGCATCCGCTTGAGACGACTCAACTCATCCTCTTTTGAAGCACCAATTCTCTGTATTCCTCTTATTGTTCTTGCCAACGCAGCATCTGACACAGTTGCAGGATCCGGTAAATGGTCATACCAATCCGGCGTTCCACCCGCCGATGCACCCGGTCCACTCGTTTCCGGAAAAGGCTCCATGTCCTCCTCAATAGTCAAGTGGGCAGCTGCCTTCTCAGATTCTATACTCGCGCCACCCGCTTCCTGGACCCTTGCTACTTTAAGACGTGCAACATTTATGGCCAAATCTTCTTCGCCTTGATGGGATTTTTCAACATGCGGCGAACCCTTTTCGTAGTCAAAATCCTCAGTTACTGGATCCTCAACCCTTGAATTCCTCAGCACTTCTTGTGCATAGCAAATAGCCTCTTCGGGCTTTTCCAGCCTTTTCGCTTCGTCCTCATCACCAAATCTTTCGTTCAACTCGCGTATTTTACGGAACTCACTACCCGAAATAGTAACATCACGCCCATCTTGAATTTGTGAAATTACTTCAACCGCAAGCCATGCGTCTTTAAACGGTATTAGAGGCCTATCGTTTTCCGGCCTGTTTAGGGGTTTAAAAAGAGGTTCTTTTGGTTTTGGATCCTGATTTTCTACCAGCCCAGGAGCTTCTTTGTGTGGTTCCTGTCTAGCAGCCTGTTTATGACCAACGTTTGGCCGCAACCCTTCCCCTGGTTCTGAGCCTGGCATAATAAATCTCCCCTCACCTTGAGCGTAGCGCCTTTGGCCACCATATGCAAGAATTTGCTCGTTCATAATGGCCGTAGAATAGACCATCCCCCAAGATCACGCTTGATATTTACCTAACAAGTAGCTTACAGCCTTGTTTAAGCTTATAATTGCTTTAAAGGAAAATAGCCTATGCAAATTTTTGAGTCACAGTTTCCAAACGACTATCGCCAAGCGGAAATTAAAAAAATCCTGGATTATGTTTTGGTTGGCAAATTCTGCCAGGTTATCTGTATTCCCGGCGCCGGCAAGGCCACAGTCCTTAGGCTCCTTGCCCACAACCGCGACCTCTTAAAATTCCACCTCCAGGAAAAAGAGAGATCGCTGCGTTTTGTATACCTTAACTTCTTTGAACTTGCAGATTTCACAGAAGCCCAAATCGCCAAATTTATGCTTCTTGCCTTAGACCAAAAGCCTCAAAGCCAGAACGACCATCTCGTACTCACAAAACAGTTAAACGAAACAGTTAATAAACTGGCCGGCCAAGGACAGACAGTAGTTTTTCTTTTTGACCATTTCGACGAACACCAAAACCGACTTCCGCGATCGTTTTTTCAAACACTAAAAAGCCTCAGGAGTCTTGCCAAATATAAATTTTCGGTAGTTTTTGCAACAAGAAGGGATCTGGTCAACCTTGTTGACGAAGATATCCTCAAGGATTACTGGGATTTCTTCGTAGGCAACACAGTCTATCTAAAAATTATGGACGTCAGCGCACTCAATTATCTGTTTTTGCAAATTGAAAAGGTTTTCGAAAAAAAACTTGCATCGGACCAAAAAACAAAGATTGCCAGAATTGCCGGCGGACACGCAAAGCTAACCAAAATAATAACCGAACTTGTCCTTGGTCAAAAGATAGCACCCGAGCAGGAAGATTTACTAAAAAACCAGCAGGTTCAGGCTTCACTTTACGAAATATGGTTATCTCTAACAGGCGTTGAACAGCGTGAACTTTATCTGCTTTCTCAAAAAGGATCACCCCAAAATACCTCTGAAGCAAATCCAATTCTGGAAAATCTCATAAATTTCGACCTCATAAGACCAAAAAACCAATCAAATCAATCTAACAATCTAACAATTCAACAATTCAACAATTTTGTCTTCACTATCCCCATTTTTGAAGAATTCGTAAAAAACACTACACCAAATACCCACGAGGAAATTACCTATAACCCCCAAAACCGCGAAATAAAAAAGGGGGCAAGCATTATTTCGGAATTGCTCTCGCCCCAGGAATATAGGCTTCTGGAATTCTTAATTCAAAATCAGGATACAGTTATTGGGCGGGACGAAATAATTTCTGCAGTTTGGCCCCAAACTCAGGTTGCAGAAGCGATTTCAGACGAGGCCATTGATCAGATGGTTTTTAGACTAAGAAAAAAAATCGAGGATGAGCCGGCTACACCAAAATATATTTTAACCGTCAAGGGTCGGGGCTTAAAATTTGAGCCGTAAGTCATTTTCAGTAAAATCAGTGAGTCAGTACAATCTGTACAGTCAGTAACATCAGTATAATCAGTACTTCAGTATTGTCAGTACACTTGGTATCTTACTAACTTTACCGATTCTACCGACTTACCGACCATACCGACCATACCGACCATACCGACCATACTATAACAATAAACATCACTAACTTTTGTGAAAATTTGTAAAAATTGAGGCTAGGCGGGCATCTTTCCCCCTCTTGTTTCATGTGGTAGGGTTAGATTGTTATATTGGTACATTGCCAAATTGCTATGTTGATAAAATCATTGGTTACTATCTAACAATCTAGCAATACAACAATGTAGCAATTAAAAATTATGGAGCAGCATCCTGTCCCGCAACATATTGCGTCATTTGAATTTAAGCTTTTCGGCAACTTAACTGCCCGCCAGTTTATAACCCTTATCTTTCCGCTTTCGCTAGCGACCCTTGTTTACTTTTCCTCCCTTTCCCTTTTGATTCGCCTGCCACTTACCTTCACAATTGGCATCTTTGGGGCTTTTATCGCTCTCGTCCCAGTCGGCGGGCGTTCATTCGATAAGTGGATCATCGCGTTTATAAAGGCAGTTTCCGCGCCGACTCAAAGGGTTTGGGTCAAAGAAAAACGGATCCCTGAATTTCTAAGTATTGTTACAACTCCTCCCCAAAAAGAACTGAAAATCCCCCAGGAAATTACCGAAAAGGGTAGAGAGCGGATGATGGCCTATTTAAGGTCACTACCCAAGGAAAATGTTAGTTCTCTAGACGTTAAAGAACAACTGGCTTTAGACAGACTGGGTTTCCCGGGTGGGGAATTAGGTGGTGGCAACCTGCCGCCTGCTATCCTCTGGCAAACAAGCCCATGGGAAGATAAATACGTAGCACTCGGCCAGGGCGAATCCGGCTATCTCCTTGGCTCGCTCCCCCAGGTAAACGGGCCCCTTGAGGATATCTCCGGCTCCCAAATTGCTCCGGTTAAAGAACCCGAACCCAGGCCTCAAGTCCAAAAGCAAAAAGCGGCCAATACTCCGGCCGGTCTTACCCGCGTTAAAATCCAATCTCAGGCCAAGCCTTACACAATTTCCGGTATCGAAAAAAGGCTCGAACACCACCCGCAGGAAATAATCGATCTGGTCAGGCCAAGCGCCCATCTGGCGTCGGAAACCAATTATTCTCTTGAGAACGTCATCCCTATAAAAATCTCTAGTGGCCAAGTTAGAATGGTCCATGGCGTAGGCAGCACCAGAGTACGCAAGCTCCACTTTGCACCGCCAGTTAATTTTGACCTCTCAAAACTGCCGATTAGGGGTGAACGTAGATTCGATATCTCCGACGAACTCAAAAGAAGATTCCACTTTGAGGACAACGCACCAGATGTTGTTCTCCCAGTCCAGGCAGCAAAAGAGCACGCGGCTCTCAAATCCCCTCCGCCTACCGTCATCCATCCTAAACCGGTACCCACAAATCAGGGGTTTCTGTATTCAAATATTTCCCAAACCAAGCTTACACCCAAAACCCAAACTCAACAAAAAGCGACTAGCCAGGATTACTCCAAATTTTCAATATCCGATAAAGATCAAGACCAGACAAAAGCGCCAGTCGCCCAACAAGCACAAATAATTCCCTTAACAGACACGCCCAATGTACTCTCGGGTCTGGTTATAGACGAAAAAGGTAGTCCAATTGAGTCTGCCGTTCTTGTCGTACGCGACGAAAGCGGTATCCCGGTCAGGGCCCTAAAAACCAATAAATTAGGTCAGTTTCTTTCGGCAACCCCCCTTTCCAGTGGAACCTATACAATTGAGGCTGAAAGCGATATCGCCTCATTTAAGCATCTCTCGATTAACCTTACCGGACAAATATTGCCGCCGATTGGAATCCGTGGAGAAAGGATAAACTAAATGGCTCAAGCTGCCCAAAAAATCAAAGCCTCAACCCAACAGCACCTTGATATCGAAGATATCACTGAAGATTTAGTCATCTTAAAAACCGGCTGGGTCGCCATGGTCCTTTCAACTACTGCTGTCAACTTCGATATCCTCTCGGAAACAGAACAGGATGCCACAATCTTTGCTTATGGTGCCCTTTTGAATTCCCTGACATTTCCAATACAAGTCTTGATCCGCTCCAAAAGGGCAGACATCACGGCCTACTATCAGCACCTTGTTGAATCCGAAAAAAACCAGCAAAACCCGGACCTTAAACGTCAGATCCAAAATTACATGGACTTTGTCCAATCTACCGTCCAGCAAAAAACCATTCTGGACAAACGTTTTTATTTGGTTCTCAGTTTTTCTCCGGTAGAACTCGGACTCGGAGGGATAAAAAGACCTCCCGATAGAAGCAAGAATAAACAAGTTCTTGTCCAGGACGCCAAGGTTGCCCTTGCGCCAAAAAGAGACCATCTAATTAAGCAAACCGCCAGGCTTGGGCTAACTACAAAACAGCTTACAACCAAAGAAATTATCGAGTTGTTCTATGACATCTATAACCCCGCCCCAACCGGCACCCAAAGGGTCATCCTGGACTCTGCCTCATATACAACCCCTATGGTTGAGCCTGCCCTTGAAGTCCCCACGCCCGCCCCCAACAAACCGGAGCCAACATACACCCAGCAACCATCACCGGCCCAAGAAACTCCTACGCAACCGGCTTACGCCGATTCTCTTCCAAACATTAACCAGCAGTCGACGCAGGTCCCATCGCAAGATGAAGCGCTTAAAAATTTAAAAGACGCAACTGCCAAGGCTGCACAGTCGATACGGGGCGAACAGCAACTAAACCAAACCGGCCAATCGGGACAATGAATATGAAAATCAACAATATAGCAATTTATCAATCTAGCAATTTACTTAACTTATGAACATTATCAACATCTTTAAATCCCAACCCAAAAGTCCCGAAAAGCTCTTAACGGATAAAGAAAAACAGTGGGCGGAAAGTCTCTCCAAGGGTGTAGTTTCTGTAAAAGATATCATCGCCCCGCCAGCAATTGAGGTAGATTTTGACTACATCAAAATCGGCTCAACCTATTACCGGACCTTGTTTGTCGTCGGCTACCCGAGATACGTTCAGGCAAACTGGCTTTCACCACTTATCAATTTCGTCCATACGCTTGAAATTTCCATGTACCAATATCCTGTGGAGGCCAAAGGTGTCCTTGACGACCTTAAACGTAAAGTTACCGAAATGGAGGCAACAATTGCCTCCGATATCCAGCATGGTCACGTCCTCGACCCTGCCGTCCAGGCTGCCCTCGAAGATGCGCAGTTTTTGCAGGATGAATTGGTCAGAGGCCAGGAGCGCTTCTTCCAGTTCGGACTCTATGTAACTATCCCCGCAGACAGCAAAGAAGAACTCGATACCGTTTCCAAACAAGTCGAATCTACAATGGGCGCCCTGCTCCTGGTTCCAAAACATGCCACCCTACAAATGGAAGACGCCTTCAAAACCACTCTTCCCCAACAAACTGACCACCTGTATATAACCAGAAACATGGATACAACCTCCCTTGCCAGTACGTTTCCGTTTATATCCTCATCCCTAACTTCCAGCACGGGCATCATGTACGGCATTAACGAACACAACGGCTCCCTGGTTATCTTTGACCGTTTCACTCAGGAAAACGCCAACTCGGTAATTTTTGCCAAATCCGGAGCCGGAAAATCATACCTGGTCAAACTGGAGGCATTAAGGTCTCTAATGTTCGGCACGGAAATCGTCGTCATCGACCCGGAAGAAGAATACAAAAACCTTTGCCAGTCTATAGGTGGTGAATACATAACCTTTAGCTTTGACTCGTCGGCAAAAATTAATCCATTTGACCTTTCCGGTGTTTACGAAGAAGGCGAGAATGAGCTGGGCTTAAAAATTCTCTCCCTTCATGGCTTTTTTAAAGTTGTCATGGGTAATATGTCCCCATCCGAAGACGCTGTTTTGGATAGGGCACTGGTTGACACATATAGGCAAAAAGGTATAACCCCGGATCCCGCAACCCAGAAAAACGAGCCGCCCTTGATGGAAGACCTCTACAAGGTCCTCTTGGGTATGGAAGAAGCGGAAGCCAAAAGCCTGGCAGACCGCATTGAAAAATTTGTTAAAGGTTCTTTGATTGGCATTTTTAACCAGCAATCAAACATTGATCTTAGAAACACCTTCACGGTCTTTTCGGTAAAAAGCCTTGAGGAAGAACTTAGGCCAATTGCTATGTACCTGATTCTGGATTTCATTTGGACCAGGATCAAAAACGACGTTAGAAAACGCCTTTTAATTGTCGACGAGGCTTGGTATATGATGCAGTTTCCGGACAGCGCCACCTTCCTTTACTCGGTCGCCAAGCGTGCCCGCAAATATTATCTGGGCCTAACCACAATCTCCCAAGACGTCGAGGATTTTCTTAACACGGACTACGGTAAGGCAATAGTCACAAACTCCTCTTTCCAGATACTTCTAAAACAGTCGCCTGCGGCAATCGACAAGGTAGCCGAAGTTTTCTACCTTTCCGAAGGAGAAAGACACCTGCTTCTGGCAGCCGACGTCGGTGAGGGCATCTTCTTCGCCGGCCCCAACCACGTCGCCGTCCGTGTCATTGCTTCCCCCGAAGAACACACCCTGGTAACCACCAACCCTGAAGAGCTCAAGCAAATGGAGCAGGAGAGGCAGGAGCAAGTCGTCAAACAGTTTGAAAGCGAAGCAGCGGCAAACCAGCAAAACCAGTAAGATCAGTGGGTCAGTACAATCTGTACAGCCAGTAACATCAGTATATCGGTAGAATCAGTATTATCAGTATGTCAGTACAATCAGTACTTCAGTATTGTCAGTACACTTGGTAGCTTGCTAGCTTTGCTGACCCTACCTACCTACTGACTTACCAACTCTACCGAATTTACCGACTTACCAGCATTACCAATTCTACCGACATACCGACCCACCGATCATACCGACTCACTGAAATGATATATTTAAATAGGGTCACCGGCCTCACCAATTGCCATGCCTGACAACAAGTCGAATCAATCCCAAAACCGATAAACCATAACATGGCCCTTAACCTCATAGATAAAGTCAAAAATTTAAAAAACATAAACCCCGAACTTCCGGCCCTCCAGTTTGCAAAGAAGGCAGCCAAATACATATCCCTGGGTTCTGCAGCCTTGTTTGCAGCAGCCTTCGCTTATTTTGCACACCTTGGAGCAGCAGCGCTAAAGGGTTTCCTGATCGGTGCCTATGTTGGTGGAACAGGTGGGGCAATCGGCGGTGCAATCCTGGGTGCCCAGGTTGGCGCTGCCATCGGCACTGTCGTTATTCCAATACCAATAGTGGGTACCTTAGTTGGCGGAGCAATCGGTGGAGTAGTAGGAGCAGTAGCCGGTGGATTCCTAGGTGCAGCTTTTATGGGAATTGCGGGAGCACTCATTGCTTTGGGTTTAGAGACAAGCTCTGTAAGTTTAGGTGCAGCCGGTGTTGGGGCTGGCGTGGGTACTACCGTTGGTGTTTATGTCGGAGCAGCCGCCGGCACAGCTGTTGGGGTGACTATTGCGACCGGGTTTATCTCGTTTGCAGTTGCCGCCTGTACAGTAACACTTATTGGCTGCGTGTTAGTCCCAGTTGCTACCGTATCGGCTCCGATAATAGTTGTAACGTCAACTGCAGTTGGGGCAGCCGTCGGGGGTGCTATCGGATTTGTAGTCGGTGGAGTCGGCGGCTATGTCATCGGTAAATACGTACTGGATCCAACCTGGTCTTATATTAAAGGCACGCCTAACGCCATCGGCAGTACCGTATCCGGTGGTCTCGCCGGATTTGGGCACTGGGTCACAGGCTTAGGGAGTTCGCTCGTAAATGGAGCTATCAGCCTGGGTGGTTCATTCTTAAACGGTCTCGTTGATGTTGGTAGCTCCTTAATTGGGCACTTAACAGGAACGACCGGAGCGATTGCCGGCCAAATTGCCGCCGTCGCTGTTGGCACCACCGTCGCCTCCGCGGCAACTTTAGCCATTCTCAATGCAGGTATCCTTACCCCGGGTAAATTCGCCACAACCCAAACAGACAATAGCCAAAACATCATTCCCCCGCCACAAAGCGCCTATTTGACAGTCACAAAAACAGCCACACCATCAACACTTCAGAATTCAGACTTACCAAAAACCATAAACTTTGAGGTTGTTCTTTCATCCAAATCCGTCAAGCTTATAAACGTCACCTGTGAAGACCTGACAACACTGGTCAAGAGCGATGGCTCAACCGTTCCCCTGACAATAACCCCAACTCCAAGTTGCCCGTCAACAATCAATGCAAGCTCTCAGGTTAAATTCAACTTCACAACGCAAGCCGAAAATACGCCGGTATTCCAAAACGCCAGCATCGTCAACGTATTTAATGTTTATTACGACATCGAACAACTCGCCCTGGGCAGCTGCGGAACCGGCTCTGGTTTTGGCAATTTGCTGCCAACCCCCATTCCTCCCAGCGCAGGAGCAGTATCACCAGATGTATTCTCTAGACTCGATTCCGGCCAGGTCGTGCCAGCGGCAATCTATGGGGCCCAGAAAAGCGGTGTCGCTTGTGAACTTTTAGTCGGTATACATTATATTGAAGCCACTTGGTGGGACGACGGGTCATTTATAGATGGCGGCCCGATAAGCCGTGTTTACCCTGTTGAAAACGCGGGCATATGCTCCGCATATAATGGCATATGGATCGAAGGTTCCGGCTGCAAAATCGACACATTAGAGAATGTCGCCTACTACGCCGGAAACGTCATCAAGGACAAAATGCAGTATTTTCTTCATCTGGGCTGGCGCCCTCCGGCGAACTTCCAGGAAATGGTCGGAGCGATGTCATATTACAATGGTGGAGGCAATGCGAACTGCAACACTACACCCTACACTGGTACATGTCCTACTCCTTATTTTGGGAATGACGACGCATACGTAATGACACATTTCGATACATCTCACCAAACAATGTATATTCGCTATTGTGCAGATGGTAAACTTTGTCTCGTCCCCTATATAAATACGAGAGACGGTGCCGCAACAGCAGCCAAAGAGTACTTTACAAGAGGGGCAGGGCCATACTAAATGAACTTAACTTTGAACTCAACCAGAAACATCTTCGCCCGCCATAAGTTTTTTCTGGCGGCAGGATTTATCATTATCGTTCTTTTGGTAGTTGTCATTGTCCAGCAGATAATTAGGGTCTCGAAGCCGATATACAATCCACCTCCTGCCAGTAAGCAGCCGGTTGTAAACGGTAAACTTGACACCTCAGCCCTTCCTGTCCAGCAGTCAAAAAGCTCTTTAGATCTTCTTAGGTCACACCTGCCTTCCAACCAAAAAATCACTACCTCAACCGGCACTAAGGTAGCTTTTAGTATATTCACCAAAACCCCAGACGATCCTTATAGCCTCTATGTTGCAATAGGCGGCGTTGACTTCACTACCCCAAAAGAGGCAGCCACCTACACCCAAACAGTCCAGGATTTCCGGGATACATCAGACGCGGTTTTCAACTTTATTGCCCAAAATGGTGTTGACCCGTCAACGCTCTATATAACATGGGCAGACATGCTACCAAACCAAAAAACAGCTGAATCATGGCTTAATGTATCTAGTGAATTCCCAAAAGTCATAAAACAAAATGGCAAATACATTTTTGAAAATTCAAAATGAAAAAACTAAACATTAAGACAAGGCCTGGTCTCAAACTCAAATTATTCTTAGTTGCCTTTTTTATCATTTCGGCTATCTTTCCTATACAGGCATCCTACGCAGCCCAATACCAGGGGACCGCAAGGGCAGTTGTCCAAATCGGTACAGTTAGCAGCAATTGTCCCCGGGGGTGGGCAACAACTGGCTATATTACCCAGGGCCCCATGGGCCGTACTTCGCACGGCGAACCACCAGTGTTAATAGGGGGCGGCGGCCTTGAGGCTCTCGACATCGGAACACCTATTGGAACACCTATTTACGCAACTGTAAGTGGCACGGTAAAGAGCGTCGACAGTAGCAGAGGAAACCTGGACCAGAGAATTGCAGTCACTCCAAATTGTCCGGGTCTCAGCGTTGTCTATTATTGGCATCTTTCCGAAGTAAACGTAGTCAAAGACCAAAAGGTACTCTTCGCCCAGCAAATAGGCTTATCGGGCCTTGAGGGTACTGGCCCCCATACTCATTACCAGTTCAACCCGCAAAACGACAGGAGTTATTCAATAAGCGACCCGCCGCATGTACCGGTTTTGGTTCCCAGGTATTGCGATCCAGACCCGTGCGGGATAACAATAACTAGTGCACCATGAGCTTAACAGCAGTTGCCCGGTTTATAAAAAAATATACAGGCGTTTTAATTGCCTTGGTAGTTATTCCAACGCTTCTTGTGGTAATAATTGTAATCTACAAAAACCGGATTGATAGCCAACTTCCTATTCTCAATGAACCAACCCTTGCCTTATTTTCCCCGAAAATCGAGGGCATTAATACTCAAAATTTAAAAGAGCCGCAAAATTTACCCACGAGATTGCCTGTTTATTCAATAAACCAAAACGCAGACTACTTAAAAAACAACGGGCCGCTTGCGTCAAAATTTGGTTTTACCAAGTCACCGATCCAAACAAATGATGCAAACCTTGGTCAAGGTTATATTTATGTTGACGAAAACAACGTACTCTCAATCTACAAGAACTCGGTTGCCTACCAAAAGTTGAACCTTAAGCCACAGCCTGGCAACTTCGACAAAAACAAGGCGGCCGAAATTGCCAAAAGCTATTTATTAAACCTTGGTTTGGACACAAGCACCCTCGCTGTTACCGGAAGTACACTTGAATCCATCGAAGGGGATTACATCTTAGAAACACTCGATCCTCAAAAAGCCAGCTTCATTAAGCTTGATTTTGGCTACACATTGTCTGGCATCAGAACAGTTGCCTCGCAGCTTGTAATCAATGCTTCTGTTGACATCTACGAGCAGATTACAGCTTTCAATTTCCGGGCTCTTGGAGACACTCAACCATTGGATAAATACCCGCTAACAACCTACAAAGACGCAATCCAAGCTTTAACGGGCGGTAAGGGTAAAGTAATTTCAATGGAGGGTCTTGGTGGCTATGCTTCGCAGCTAACCGACCTCCAAAAAGTCGATGCAACCGATGTATACCTTGCCTATTTTCTCCCGGCAAACCCTCAGGAGCCACTTCAACCTGTGTGGGTTTTTGAAGGCCAAACAACAGTCAAAAACTCGACCGCCAAGATCAAGATTGCCATACCCGCCATCCAGGAAAGATTTTTCAAGAAGTCTTAAACCTTAAACTCCTGATAATTAATCCGCCAAGCGTCTTATTGATTGCCTTTTCCAGCCCCCCAGAGCGCATTGAAAGCTCCGCTGCCAATAGTGGTGGGGCACTAATCACCAAAAGCCCATTTTTAAACGATTTAACCCTTATTGAATCAACCATATCCTTCGGCATATCAAACATTTCCCTCTCTATCACCTCTTTGGCCACTTGCCTAACTTGAAGCGCCAATATAGCCTCCGGCGTTTTGGAACGTCTGGCAAGTGAACTTAGTAAACTCCCGACGGGCTTAAAAGTCATAATTGTCAGCTTTATTAAAACAATATAACAACTTAACTATATAGCAATATAGAGGTTTTATCCCTGCAGGCGAACCGGCATTATGATGTGGAAAAATTTATCTTTTCCTTCAAGAGAAGTAAGCCTGCCGGGATTTAAACTTTCATTCATCTCAAAAACAACATCCTCTCCATCGATAACGGAAAGTGCCTCCAGGAGATACCTGAAATTGAAGGCTATTTCTCCACCATTTCCATCAAACTTCACGGCGATCTCCGCATCACTTGACCCAATTTGGGCCGTTGCCGCACTCACCCCAAGAGTTCCGTCGCCACCGGGCTTGGAAGACCCAAGCTTGAGCCTTACAATGCTTCCAGAATCCCTTGCAAATATTGAGGCTGCCTTTACCACGTTTACAAAATCCTGCTTGGAAATTACGGCCCTCGAAACAAACGTGCTTGGAATTATTTTTTGCCAACCCGGGAATTCGCCCTCAATCAGTCTGGAGGTGAATTCAACATCTCCAACCCCAAAGTTAACCTGGCTCAAATTATCGGCAACAACAACAGACACCTTTCCACCCTCTCCCCCGGCACCCACTTCACTAATAATTTTGGCAACTTCGATAATTGTTTTGGCGGGGACCACAAGCCTTGTTCCTGCTAATAATTCACCACCATCAATGGGCATCTCGTGGTAACTCAACCTATAACCGTCTGTCGCAACCATCACCATCCCCTTCTTGTTAATTTCACAAAGCACGCCCGTCAATATCGGCCTACTCTCATCCTGCGCCGCACTAAAGGCAACCCTCGATGCCCCCTCCAAAAAGCTCTTAACTTCAACCTCAAAAGACTTACCGCCACCTATTTTGGGTATCGCCGGGAATTCTTCCACTGGAAGCGTTGCAAACCTCGCCTTGTACCCTTTTGTAGACAAAACTACCTCCTCGCCGAGCTTCTCTATCACCACATCCAAGTTTGGTATTTGGGAAACATATTCCCAAAACGCCCTCCCCGGTACTGTTACCCGCCCCTCCGCTTCAACCTTACACTCGACAGAAGCCTTAACGGCGGTTTCCAGGTTTGTTGTAATAATCTCCATCTTGTTGGATGTAGAGACCAACAAAACATTAGACAAAATGGGGAGATTGGCCTTATTAACAAGAGACCTACTGCTAACTACAAGCGCTTTTAATAATTCATTCTGAGGTATAACTACTTTCATAAACTTCCGAAGGCTAAGGGCCTTTGGTGTTGTCCTTTCTAGTTTACATGAGCGAGCAGAATATCCCAAGTCATTCGGAAGTATGTATTCACTAGCATTCATTCTTTGTTTGATAAGCTACGATATTCTGCGAGCAAATATAAAATCCTTAGGGGGCAGACTTGGGGATTATAAACCATCCTTATTATAAATCCCAGCCAAACTAATATCTACAGGGTTTTCCTTGTGAAATATAACTAAAAGCTTTCTTAAAAACGTCGTCATATTAATAATAGTGTGGATAACTTTATAAAAACCACCACACCATACTTGAAAGTGTGTAGATAACATAGTGTATAAGTTTTTAAAAAGCCCAAAAGAAACTTTAAAATAAGTGGAAAACATCAAATTATCTGTGGATTAATGTTTGTACCCGTAAAACCTCATCCTTATTACTCTGGCTCGAAGAGATTAAGCTATTAATTTTGTCGATCCCGTGAATTACAGTTGAGTGGTCGCGCCCACCAACAAGTTCGCCTATTTGCTCAAGCGGCAGGCCGAGTTCGGTGCGGAGTAGATACATTAAAACCTGCCTGGCAAGAACCAATGACGCCTTCCTGCTGGATCCACGAAGAGTAAGGGTGTCAACCTTAAAGTGCCTCGATACTGCATCGATAACACGACCAGGTGTGGGGGCAGATTGTGTTGGTCGACGGCTGCTGGTTATAGCCGATTTAATATCGTCAACACTTGCCTTACCGGCGTTGATCTTCATATACGCTAGCATTGAGATTAATGTACCTTCAAGCTCCCTAACACCACCAGTACTCTCTTGGGCAACCCAGGCTATAAGCTCTGGTGCCAGCTTAACACCCCTCTCGGCACATTTTGCAATAATAATAGCTGTTCTCATTTCAACATCCGGAAGGCCAATATCCGCAGACATCCCGCCAAGAAAGCGGCTGACCAACCTTTCCTTGAGGCGCCCAAGCTCCCTTGGGTGTCGGTCGCTGGCGACAACAACCTGCCTACCCGAAAGGCAGATCTCATTAAAAGTGTGGAAAAACTCATCCTGGGTGCTTTCCTTTCCTGCCAAAAACTGGATATCATCAACCAAAAGTAAGTGGGGGCTCCTGTATTTTTGCCTGAAAGCGGCCTGCGTCTTATTACTAAGCGACTCCAGATAATCATTTGTAAATTTCTCGGCAGTAACATATAAAACCTTAGCGTCAACAACTCTCGAAAGTACCTGGTTGCCGATAGCCTGTAGAAGATGGGTTTTTCCGACACCGACAGACCCGTAAACCAAAAACGGGTTGTAAGCTCCGCCCAAATCCTCGGCTACACGGTTTGCGGCAAGATATGCAAGGTTATTTGAAAATCCGACAACAAAATTACCAAACGTGTGGTTTGGGTTAAAAGAGTCCGATCTTATAGACTTTACAAAATATTCCGGTACGACCCCCGTAAAAATAGGTGCACCCACCGGAGGAGTGGAAACTTCTTTGCTGGCGACAACAAAAACAGTATCAATATTTTTGTGCCCACAATCCTCCAAAATTTGAGCAATCGTTTCCCTGTAGCGGCTCTCAATTTGCTCCTTAAGAAAGTTATTTTTGACACCAACAATAAGAAGGCCTTTTTCGCCTTCCAGTTTGTAATCCAAAACAAAAGAACCTGAAAACCAGGTCTTGAAAATGGACGTTGAAACCTGCAATTTTAACTTGGAGACTATCTCACTCCAGACTTTTTGTCCTTCTTTATACACTTACACCTCAAATATTTTTTAAAGTATGGAGCGGTGCGCGGATGCGCGTTTGCAGGCTTTATTTTGAAGATCTAGTTTTGCAAGAAGAAGATCTTAATTTTTTTGCTCCGACATTAATAATTACAAAACTTTTCAACACTTGTCAACAATCAAAAACGGATTGTGGATAACCCAAAAACCGGCCTCAACACTTGCAAAATTAAGGCTCGTCATATATGCTTTCCCCATGCCAAAAAGAACCTATCAACCAAAGAAAAAAAAGAGGGCAAGAACTCACGGATTTAGAAAAAGAATGCAAACGTCGGGCGGCCAGAAAGTTGTCAAAAGGAGAAGGACCAAAAAAAGATCAAAACTTACTGTTTGATGTCGCCTTCTCAAAAAGTTGGGAACTTTCCAACCAAAAAAGCAGTATCGAATGACCTTGTTTTAATTTTTAGGGGAAAGCCGGGCGCTTTTAAACTGACTATAGTAGTAACTAAAAAAATTGCCCCCAGAGCAGTCGACAGAAACAGGATAAAAAGGCTGCTTAAGGAGGCATTTAGAAAATCTACTCAACTCGAAGGTGAAGTTAAGTTAATCGTTAAAAGCAATATTTCGGGACTAAAACTCGGTGATGTATTAAAAAAATTAGAACTGCTTTTAGCAAAAATTAAATGAAAAAAATTGTTAAAATTTTATATCTCTCTTATCACTCTCTCTTTCCTTCGCGTGTTGCTTCTTGTAGATTTGACCCTACTTGCTCCCGATATATGCTTGACGCTGTAGACAAATATGGGATATTAAAAGGCTTGATGCTAACCTTAAAAAGGGTCACGTCGTGCCACCCGCTATCCAAAAAACCTTATTTTGACCCGGCTTAAATGAACATTTTCGACACACTACTTATTGCCCCGATTTTAAACGTTTTAATAGTTTTTTATAAGATTTTTACCTTTATCCATCTTCCCGGGGCACTTGGTTTTGCCATTATCCTGCTGACAGTTCTAATTCGCCTTGCCCTTTGGCCGCTTACGGCAGCCCAACTTAAAAGCACCCAAAAAATGGCGGCCCTAAAGCCACACTTAGACCGTATAAAAGCAGAGCATGGCCACGACAAAGTGCGCCACCAAGAGGAAGTAAGTAAACTATATAAAGAACACAATGTGAACCCGCTTGCCGGCTGCCTGCCGCTCCTTTTACAAATCCCTGTTTTTATTGGGCTTTATCAAGTACTTTTAAAAATAGTTGATCTTAAAAATGCAGATTTTATTACTAACATTAACAACATGCTCTACTCCAACAACTTGTATCTGGACAAGATTCCCAACACCTCATTTTTTGGGTTCAGGCTTGAAGACAAGCCGAGCGACTGGTCACAAATTGGCTTTTTAATTTTGGCAATTCCTCTTTTGACCGGGCTATTCCAGTTCATACAGTCCAAAATGCTTATGCCCCAACAACCGGCTACCAAAAAACCCGCCAAAGGAAAAGAAAAAGAAGGCATGGAAGATGCAATGGCGTCGATGCAATCCCAAATGGCATATATTATGCCGGCAATGATAGCTTTCTTTTCTTATGGATTCCCGGTTGGACTCTCGCTTTATTGGAACACATTTACTATAATCGGCATCATTCAGCAATATACGATCTCGGGAGCGGGGTCATTTAGCAAATACCTACCGGCAAAATGGCAAAAGTAAAACTTGACGAAAATTTGGTTGCCAAAAACGTTAAAGAGCTAATCGAAATGCTTAACGTTTCGGCAACAGCCGAAATATCTAAAATCGACAACACTTATTTTGTTGATGTGTCTTCGCGTGACTCTTCACTTCTAATTGGCAAGCAGGGCGCCAACCTTGAAAGTCTCCAGTTCATCCTGGCTGTCAGGCTCAAGTCGCAAACCCAAAGTGACGATTTTGAAATTTTTCTTGACATCGATGGCTGGCGCAAGCAAAAAGAACAAAGGCTTGAAAAAATGGCTGCCGCAATTGCCGGTCGGGTTGATGAAACAGGCAAGGAAGAGATTCTTTACAATCTCAAACCATCGGAAAGAAGAGTGATCCATTCCTATTTAACAAGCCACCCGGCAGTTACAACGGTATCGGAGGGAGAGGGCGACGCAAGATACCTGATAATAAAGCCCAAATAGCCTTGAGTTGCCGACAAAAATTAGTTAATGTCAAAAGCCCAGATACTTTTCCTGGTAGTTCTAGCAAGCCTCCCTATCCAGCTAGGTAAATTTTTTTTCCCAAATTATTCCTACGTTTTGGGAATCCCGATCGACTACCGCGCCCAGACAATTTACTTCTCTGATTTAATAATCGCATCATACATAATTGCTTCTATCTGGGGCTTGGTAACCGCAAGCAAAAACCAAAAGGCAAAATTTAAACAATTTCTAACAAAAAACAGTTATTACCTCTACAGTCTTGGGATATTTGTGCTCTATTTGGTAGTTGATTCCGCATTAGTGTCAATATCCAAACCGGCATCACTTTACTTCACTTTAAAGATCATTGGGTTTAGTTTGCTTTCGGTTTTTGCGGCACACAACTTTGAAAGCAAAAATCTTACAAAACTAATTCCCAAAGTAATTGCTGCCTCGCTTATCTGGCAGTCGGTGGTAGTATTTTTACAGTTTTTATCCCAAAGGTCATTAGGTCTTTGGATTTTAGGAGAAAGGACTTTTAACACAACAACACCGGATATTGCCCACTTCGAGCTTTTTGGTTACCAACTATTAAGACCTTACGGCACATTTTCCCATCCAAACGTTTTGGGCGCTTTTCTAACCGTGTACCTGATTATGTTAACGGCCACCAAACCTGCAAGACTAACTACACTATCGACCATTGCAGCAACTCTTATCAGTTTTTCCAAAGGTGCTATTTTTGCGCTTTTTTCGGCTTTTATTACCACCTCAAAAAATCTACGCCAGTTGGCAACTGGGGCAGTTATTCTTGTGATTTCTGTTATCGTATTTTTTAAACTTATCTCAACAAGCCAGGTTGCGTCTCTTGCTGAAAGGTTAACCTTAATTCAAGCAGCTTTTAACCTTGCCCTAAAAAATCCACTTTTTGGGATTGGTTCAAATAATTTCATCATTGAACTTGCAAAGCTGGATTTAACCTCGATTTCCCAAATCAGACTATTGCAGCCGGTACACAATATTTTCCTGCTTATTCTGGTTGAAAACGGCCTCGTAGGGCTTCTGGCATTCTCGCTCGTACTATTTGCAGTCGCCCAAAAAAAGCTAACAAAGGAAAGAACTGGCCTATTTATAGCCATCTTAGTCTTTGCCAGTATTGACCATTTTCTATGGACGCTTGAGCAGGGTCTCTTTATTTTCTGGATATCAATTGCCTTTTTAATAAGTTCGCAAAAGCAATCGCCTTCCTGATATATTTACCAGTAGATGTTTAAAAAAGTAATCTACAACACCGCCTCTCAAATCGTTGCAAAATTAATAACGGCAACTTCAAGCCTCCTGATAACTATCATTATCGGCAGGTCTCTTGGCCCTTCAGGCTACGGTGATTTCACTAAAATCTTTACCTTTGTTGGTTATTTCTACACAGTTGCCGATTTTGGCTTCAACGCCATCTACATCAAGTTGACAACCGGGCAACAGGAGTCCGCCCTTATCCGCGCCTTGGTTGGTTTGCGGCTAATTGTCTCCGTCTTTTTAGCTTCAGTTGCCATATTAATAAGCCTTATTCTCCCCTATAGTGCAAACCTTGGCACCGGTTTCAGCCCATTGGTTAAAATTGGCATAGTTATTGCTTCCATAACAATTGTTACTCAGGCACTCATAACCAGTACCAATGCCTTTTTCCAAAAAAAACTGCGCTACGACCTCTCGGCTATTGCCAGTGTCGCCGGCACTTTAATTATCTTAGTTTCAACTGTACTTGCGGCTCTCCTTAAAGCATCTCTTTTAATTTATGCCCTGGCATACGTATTAGGTGGTATGGCAATTGTCATTGTTGCCTATCTTATAATCTCAAACTTTTATAAAGTTTCTCTTTTGCCTGAATTTTCAAAAATGTCCTCAAAACACCTTATTAGTGGTGCTTGGCCAATCGGCATTGCCTTGTTTTTTAATCTGGTTTATTTTAGGGTAGACATCCTAATTCTTTCTTACAGCAGGTCATCTTCCCAGGTTGGTCTTTACGGCCTGGCATACCAATTTTTCGAAGCGGCACTCGCTATACCCATCTTTTTTAGTAATGCCCTATATCCACAGCTTGCCAATTTATTTAAGAGCGACAAAAACGAATACAAAAAACAGATAAAATTCTGGTCGCTGGCCCTCCTTATGTTTTCAATTGCCCTCACAATCGGTCTCTTTGTGGCAGCGTTTTTTATACCCGTCCTTCTCGGCCCGGGCTTCGCTGCCTCCCAAGTGGCACTTAGAATTCTGGCTCTTGGAATGCCTTTCTTTTTTGTTTCAGCGCTTTTCTGGCATATGTTAATAATTCATGACAAACAAAAGACGCTTATCACGGTCTATGCTATCGGGGCAGTTTTTAATGTGCTGGCAAATTTGATTTTTATTCCCAAGTATGGATTTTTAGCGGCCAGCATAATTACGGTCGTGTCCGAGGCGGTAATCACCGTCTTACTCATGATTGCACTTAAATCACCTCTCAAATGGCACGACGAGCCCTCGCCCGTTGCTCCAAACGGGTCACAGTGATTAAAATACCAGAAGATGATACAAATTTTCACCGATGGTGGAGCGCGTGGCAATCCCGGCCCGGCTGCTTATGGATTCGTTGTAAAAAAGGACAACAAAACAATCTACCAGCAGAATGGTTACATTGGAATTGCAACTAATAATTTTGCCGAGTATACTGCGCTAATCGAAGCGCTCACGTGGCTGGAGAAGCATTCGAAAGACGAGAGGCTTGAGTTTTTCCTTGATTCCCAGCTTGTGGTTTCACAAGTAAATGGGATCTACAAAGTCAAAAACGCAAATATTAGGGACCTCGTTTTTAAAGTCAGAAGCCTAGAATCAAATTTCAGCACTATTGTTTACAATCATGTGCCAAGAATAAAAAACCAGGAGGCAGACAGGCAAGTTAATATTGCCCTGGATAGACATGGAACTTAAAAAATATTTACAAATTGCAAAAAATAACATAGTCCTTATCGCAATTATTGCCTTAATTGGCGCTTTTTCTGCTTATTTCACTGCTCCCCGCCTGCAGTCGGGTTACAGGGCGCAAAATATTTTTTATCTTTCAAACCAGGCACAAGAAACAACTCCACCCCAAAGCTACAATTTTGGCGGTTATTTCTTACAAAGTACAGCCATCAACGCAACAGATACGGCGGTTGCAATACTCGAGAGCGGCGATTTTCAAAGCAAACTCAAAAACCCTGGCGCTGCAACTGCGGTTAAAAAAATTGCCCCCCAAGTAATCAAAATAACAGTCAGCTCTCAAGACCCGAAAATCCCTAATGCCCAAATGGAAAGCGTTCCCGAAACTTTTAATAAAAAAATGAAAGAACTTAACCCGGTTGGCCCTACACTTACGCTTAGCCCAATATCCGGCCAAACCGACGTTTCTTATCATTCCCTCAACGCAAAAGTTTTGGCGCTTACAGGCCTTTTTCTCGGTATCGTTTTTGCCTTTTTAATTTTAGGTTTAAAAACATACCTTGAGATGTAAATGGAACCTACTGCCCAAAGGAAGTTGAATTTACTCATAACCGACGCCGGATCGTTTTTGGGTACAAACCTATCAAGACATTTTTTGTCACAAGGGCATACCGTTTATGGTATTGGAACCAATAATCCACCGGAGGATATTCTAAGTAACCAGAACTTTACTTTTGCCGAAATCGACCTTGCACAACCAATCCCTCAACATTTACCCAGGTTTGACATAATCTTAAATCTCACAAATGAAATAACCTCAACCGGCACCTTTAATCAAACTGCCAGCCTACCCCCACAAACTGCAAATCTGATAAATATTGCAAAAGCAGGCTCATCAAAAGTACTTTTTCTGGCTCCAATCTATGCAAGCACTCAACTTTTTGAGCATATAGGCCAGAACCAAGAGCTAAAAAACAACCTAAAACTATTGCTGGTGGGTGATGTTTATGGCCCCGATATGCCGCTTGCTGCTGACCAAGACAAGACCCACAAGCACATGGATTATTTTTCGGCTGGCAATAAACTTGCGGCCTTAATTTCTCAGGTTGTCACATCCGACAAAGTTATTCTCGAAAAAGAAGGATCCGAGATGGTTTACCCAACTTATATTGATGACGCAATACAAGCGGTAGAAAATTCAGTAACCTCAAAAGATCACAAAAATATTCGCTTTATTGTTTCAGAGCCACAGACAAGAACCCTTTCGGTAGCTTACGAAATCCAAACTTCAGCCAGAAACGTGCTATCAAAAGAGCTCGGGCTTTTTTTTGCCGGCCCCAAACAAGAAGTAAAAGAGACAGTTGAACCTATAATTAGAATCAGCGACCTTGGATATTCACCCAAAGTCGACCTTGTCGAAGGATTAAAAAAAACACTCCAGTCTTTTAAAGAAAGGGATATCGTTATCCCTCAACAACCCACACAATATGTTGTCGAGAAAAAGCGGCCGGAGACCTTAGCCGTTGAAGAAAGAAAACAGCAACTTTCCCAGTTAAAGCAAAAAAAACTTCCAACAATACCACGGCTGCCCAAGAAATTTAATATCAAGAAACTGGGAGCAGCCTTGTTAATAATCGTCTTTTTAACAATCACCAAAACGGGTCTGGATGTATTTTTTGGGGTCCACAATGCAACACTGGCAAAAAACTTACTTATGGCCGGGGACTTTTCCGGAGCACAAAAAAAAGCAGAGTCATCATCAAATTCTTTTAAAGCAGCATACAATGAAACAACTATCCTAACTTATCCCATTAAATTTGTTTTCAAAAACCAGGTAAACGGTTTAAATGGAGTTTTGCTGGCCCTATCAAAAGGGGTTCAATCACTGAGGTTTTTTGCACAGGCCACTCAAATCTATACCCAGGATATCAAGTCGATTGTTGATAAAAATTCAAACAGCGACAACCTGGATTTCGAAACCCCCAGTGCAAATTACCAAAGCGCCTACCTACTTTCATCGGAAGCCGGTGAGCTGATAAGTAGTGCCAACTTCAAATTATTCCCCGGAAAAATAAAAACTGCGCAGGATTCGCTAAAAAGCTTAAGCCAGCTCTCCGAGTCAGCGCTGGAACTGGTCAATTTTACCGGTGACTTAGTAGGCCAGGAAGGTAAAAAAACATATCTTGTACTCCTGCAAAATAATACGGAACTTAGGCCGGGTGGCGGCTTTATAGGCAATTATGCAGTTGTAGAATTTGAAAATGGAAAATTCCAAAATGTTTCAGTTGACGATATCTACAACATCGACGGCCAGCTGAAAGAAAAGATCGATCCCCCGCCCCAGATAACCGAAAAACTCGGCACAAAACAGCTTTTTTTACGGGATTCGAATTGGAGCACCGATTTTCTTCTAAATTCTGCAACGGCTAGAGATCTGTATAAGAAGGAAACAGGCAAAGACGTAAATGGGGTTATTGCGCTTGATCTCACATATATTCAGTCGCTTCTTGATAAGATCGGCCCAATTAAAATTCCGGACTATAACGAAACCATAACTGCCCAAAATTTGTTCGAGCGCGGCGAATATCATTCCGAAGTCGGTTTTTTCCCGGGCTCAACCCAGAAGAAAGACTTCTTTGCTACCCTGACCAATAACCTTTTCCAAAATATAACTACTAAACTGACGGCAAATGCTTCAAATCAAAATCCCGCGCCGTGGACAGGAATCATTCTGGCCACAAAAGACGCTCTTTCCCAAAGGCATCTGATGTTTGCGTTTGACGACCCGAATCTGGCCTCTTTTGTCAAAACCAAAGGCTGGGATCATCCCCTGCCACCCACTTTCTATAATCCTGCCGACGATTCAAAAGGAACGAGGGATTTTCTGGCTTTGTCCGAAGCAAACCTTGGTGCCAATAAGGCAAACAGGCAAATCGAAAGAAGCATTTCATATGAAATGACAATTGGCCGTGATGCGGATCTAGTTGCAAAACTTTCAATAACTTACAAAAATAACAGCCAGGCAGAAACTTGGCCTGCGGGCAAATATGTAAATTACTTAAGGGTTTACGTGCCTTTTGCGGCCAGTCTGTTTGAAGTAAAAAATGGTGACAACACGAACCTTAAAGATGTTGAAGTTACAATTCAAAACAATTTGACTGTACTGGCAACTTACGTGGAAGTTCCCATAAAGTCTACAAAAACAATAACTTTTACTTACCGAATACCTAAAAACATCAAGCTTGAGCAAGCGCCCTCATATAACCTCTATGTTCAAAAACAACCCGGCACTGAAAAAGACCCATTTGTCTTTCGCCTAAATTTGCCCGGATACTTGGTAGTCAAATCTACTAACGGCAGCGACGAGTTCCAGAATAAACAAAATATCGAAATAGACACCACTCTTGCGACCGACCAACAATTTGAAATCGGCGTTGGCAAAAAGTAAGTTGACCGGCGCACGCTAAATTTGTTATCATCCTCCAAATGGACCCTTCGAAATACTCAGGGTCCATGGTGAGTAAAATCGAACCATGGAGCAGACTCCACTATCAGCTCAAAAAAGAACAGTTCTTGGCCGCAAGGTCAAACAACTGAGAAAAGACGGAATAATTCCTGCGCATGTTTTTGGCCACAAAGTCAAAACCGTCCACGTCCAGGTAAAAGCCGGCGAATTTCATAAGGTTTTTGAAAAGGCCGGTGAAACCGGAATAATCAGCCTTTCCGTTGATTCCGAAAAGCGCCCGGTCCTTATACGTAATCTTCAAATCCATCCGGTAACCGATGAACCTCTCCATATTGATTTTTATCAGGTTAACTTAACCGAAAAAGTCAAAGTTAACGTACCACTGGAAATTGTAGGCGAAGCACCGGCAGTTGAAAAGAAGATTGGTTTGCTTCTGACCCCGGTTTCCGAAGTCGAAATCGAAGCGCTTCCTGCTGACCTGCCGGAAAATATCGAAGTCGATATCTCAAACCTCTCCGAAATAGGAAATGAAATAAAAGTAAAAGATTTGAAAGTTGACCGCTCAAAAGTTGAAGTATTAACAGACGAAGAATTGGTAGTTGCCCAAATTGGTGAGTTGGTCACCAAAGAAATGGAAGCCCTGGAGGCCGAGGTCGAAGCAGAAGCCGCAGAAGCCCAGGCAGAAGCCGCTGAAGCCCCCGCCGAAGGTGAAGAAAAACCAGAAGGCGAAGCAGCAGAAGAAGGCGCAGAGCAAAAAGCAGAAGAAAAACCCTCCGAGGAGTCTCCAAAATAGTAATAAATCGTGCGGTAATTATTGCGTTAATTATGCGTTAATAATTAACGCCCCGAGCATCATCGAAGGGCGAGAATCTTGCGGGAAAAATAAGAAAATTGTTATATAGCTATATGGTTATATTGTCAGATTGTAATCATGTCTAATTGATTTTCAATGTATCAACTTAGCAATATAACAATATATCAATCTCAAGTGGCCGTAGGCCACGTTTCTTGCATAATACTTTCCCGTTTTACCTCAAACTTCTGGTAAAGCTCCTCCGTTATAAACGGCATAAACGGATGGAGTAAAATCAATACCTGTTTTAAGACATGCTCTAAAGTTGGTTGTGCCTCATTCCTTCTACTTTTCGTTGACTCAATATATTTATCAGCGAATCTATGCCACACAAATTCGTAAAGCTCATCAACCGCTAAATGCAGTTCAAGCTGTTCGAGGTGCTTTGTTACCATTATGGTGGTTTTGCTAAGCTCTCCTTCTATCCACATATCGTCATATTCAATAGTTTTGACATTTGAGCTTTGGGTTTTGAGTTCAAGTACAAACCTGGCAATATTATTTAACTTAGTCCCAAAATTTCTAAAGTTCTTTCCCCTCTCGTCTAAAATTTGTTTGGATACCCTACCATCCCGTCCGGGAATTGCATAGGAATAAAGAGCCATTCGGGTCGCGTCTACTCCCCACTTATCTATCAAATATTGCGGTTCTATTCCGTTTCCGAGAGATTTGGAAAATTTCCGGCCTTCAAGATCCCTCAGCATTCCATGGAAAAACATCGTTTTGAAAGGGATTTGTTTTGTAAAATAATTGGAAAGCATAATCATTCTGGCAATCCAAAGGTATTTAATCTCCGGTGCGGTAATTTCAAAATCCCATGGAAAAAACCTTGCCAGATCCGGGTCAAATCCAGCATTATTATCAGAATTAACTTTTGATGGTTTACCCTGAGCGGAGTCGAAGGGCCATCCCAGTGTCGACATCGGCCAAAGTCCCGAAGAAAACCAAGTATCCAAAACCTGCTCATCCTGCACCCAGCCTTTTCCTGGCGACTCAAGCGATATTTTTACATTTGCTACTTGTCCTGAGCGAGCTTCGCGAGTCGAAGGATACCAAACAGGTATCCTATGTCCCCACCACAATGACCTCGAAATACACCAGTCATGAATATCAAAAAGCCACTCGGCCAATATCTTTTTGTAGTTTGGGGGCAAGAATTTAATCTTATTGGCGTTAATTACATGGACAGCTTCTTTGGCCATCTCACCGACTTTCACAAACCATTCTTCCGAAATCAACGGCTCGACAACGCTTTTACATCTCTCGCAAACAGCGACATTGTGGACATAATCTTCTTCTTTAATAAAGTAAGGCGTTTTTTTTAAATCCTCAACAATTCTCGCTCTGGCATCAATCACTTTCAAACCCGAGTAATCACCTGCAACTTCAGTTAACTTCCCATCTTTGCCGACAACGTTAATTAAAAGAAGATTGTGATCTTTACCTATTTGGTAGTCCAAAAAATCATGGCCGGGCGTTATTTTAAGGGCACCTGTACCAAAATTTTTGTCAACCCTGTCATCCACAATTATTTTAATGTTTGCCTGTAATCCCTTAGGGGTTAGTATTGGGGGATGGTATGCTTTTCTGCCAGCATATTTCACATATTTTGATTGTGGATGCACTGCTATAGCCACATCCGCGAAAATAGTTTCAGGTCTTGTGGTTGCTACTTCAATATATTCAGAACCTGTTTTATTTGTGCTTGGGTGTTGTTGTAAAAAATACTTTATGAAATATAATTTTTCTTTTCGTTCCTCGTATTCCATTTCTACATCCTCAATTGCCGTGTTGCACTTTGGACACCATTGAACAATATAAGGGCCTTTATAAATTAAGCCTTTGTCCCAAAACGTTTTAAATTCATGGAAAACAGCACTCTTCGGCCGATCGTCCAATGTAAAAACTTCTCTTGACCAATCAGCCGAAAGCCCCATAAATCGCCATGATTTTGAAACTGAGCTATAAATATCATCCTTGTATTTCCAGGCAAGTTTTAACCACGCCTCGCGGCCCAGCTTTTGCTTAGATAAATTTTCCCGTGTAATTTTCTTGTCGAACGTTGATTCAAACTGGATACCAGCATGGTCAACTCCAGGTAAAAGCAAAACATTAAATCCCTGAAGACGTTTATATCGTGCAATAGCATCAAGAATCGAATGCTGCATTGCGTGGCCCAGATGTAATTCACCGGTTAAATTCGGTGGGGGAACGAGCAGGGAAAATGCCGGTTTTTTCGATTCGGGTTCCGCCTCGAAATAACCGTTTTTATCCCAAAAATCATATATTTTATCTTTATTAAATTTTACTGACATAATATCTTTCACGTGCTGGAAACTTTTGAATTCTACCACGTGCAAAAAAAATCAAAAATCTGAGTCATGTGGATAACCTTATTGTCTTAGTTTATTATTTAATTATTGCAGAATTAGAAAAATATGTGAAATAGATCAAATGAAAACGCAATTAAAATGAAAAAGCTCCTAACAAAAATATGTAAATATTTATATAAAATCAGAAATTAACGAAAGTAACTGAAATACTCATTTTTAAAGAAGAAAATTCTAGAATACATAATATTTTGAATTTAAAATCTCCCGTCAAGGGAAGCAACAGGAAAGAAAATATTACGGCATGTCTTACGCTAAGACATTAGATTACACTGAAAAGTGACAACAAACGCACGTAAAAATTTAAGTGAAAATTTCTAACAATCAGACAAAATGAAGACCGCTTTCGGCTTGAATTATCAGTGGGTCATAGCGCTTGCCAGCAAAAAAGGCAGCAGAAGCAATCATGGCTCCATTGTCTACGCTAAACTCTTTTTTGGGAAAGTAAACCTTGATTGGACTATTTGACTCAAAAGCCAACAGACGTTCCCTGAGCCTGGTGTTTGCCGATACACCACCACCTACAACCAGAGATCTTGCCTCATATTCACTTATAGCCCTTTTTACTTTCACTGCAATAGAATCAACAACAGCTTGTTCAAATTGATACGAAATTTCACATATAGCATCGCCAGTTAGCTGAACACTGTTTTTTTCTACGTACTGGACAACTGCAGTCTTAATTCCCGAAAAGGAGAAGTTTAAATCTTTTGAACCTAACATTGGTCTGGGAAAAGCGACCGTACTTTTTTTTGTCTTAAACATTTTTGCAAACTTTTCAATTTGCGGCCCGCCAGGGTAGGGAAGACCCAAAAATCTTGCCACTTTATCAAAAGCCTCTCCGGCCGCATCATCTAAAGTTGAGCCGATTAATTTAAAATCACCATGCTTCTTCATATAAACCAAGTCAGTGTGCCCGCCGGATATCACAAGTCCAATTAGCGGAAATTCTGGTGAGTCCTCTGCGCCAATCCAATTTGAATAGATGTGAGCGCTAAGGTGGTTAACCGGAATAAGCGGTTTTTTCCAAACAGAAGCAAGCGATTTTGCACTTTCAACACCCACCAAAAGTGAACCAATTAGCCCTGGCCCGTAAGAAACAGCAACGGCGTCGATTGATTCAACTGGTATGGATTTTAAAACGGAATTTAAGGTAGGGATAATAACCTTTAGTTGTTCTCTTGCTGCTATTTCCGGGACAATACCACCATATTTTGCCTGCTCAAAAACAGACGTCGCTAGCGCGCTGGAAAGGACCTTTGTGCCATTTTTAACAACAGCAACACCGGTTTCGTCACAAGTCGATTCAATACCAAGGATAATCATAAGTGGGGCTAAAACTCAAAGGATGCTGCATCACCAATCTGAATGTTATTTAAATCGCTAAGGCCGGCATTGACCTCAAGTACATATTTGGCAGCAGCATTAGGCTTATATTGCTTCAATTGAACATCGTTTTTGCCGGGCTCCGGCGGGACATTTCTGGCAATATCAACCACTTTATTATCTTGATCAATCCAAATTATATCGATCGCAAATTTCATGCCTTTCATCCAAAAAGTGTAAATGTCACTTTTATCAAAAATAAAGAGCATGCCTTGGTCGAGGGGGAGTGAGTCGTATTTTAAAAGCCCGGTCTTTTTATCATTTGCACTGGACACGATTTTAGCATTTACGCTTAGTTTTCCAATCGAAACATTAGTAGAGTCCTTGGAGATTTTAGCAGAAGGAGTGGCCTGGTTACTGCCCGAACCTTTCAGTAAGCCGCCTGTGCCAAAAAAATTTCCAAATATTACAAGCGCTACAACTACTAAAAATAATCCGCCAATTACTGAAAGATCTTTTTTCACGTCAACTTCTATATATTATCACTACAATATTCTAACCCGTTCCCACTAAATACACCGCTTGCCATGGCTTAAAGTTGGAATAAAATGCCTTATCAATTATCAGTTGGCCATCCTTATACACCTTTTGAGTAAACACTGATTTTGCACCCCAAGCTGCAAAATCAACCTGTTTTACTGTGCCCTTTGGTAATGTCGGATCATCCTGATATAAAGGTGGCGGGGGAGCGCTTTGGCCAGTCACAACAGGGGTGCTCACTTCAACCTTTCTCCCGTCTGAAGTACCATATATATCTACTTCCAGCTTTAAATTAGCATTGTCAACAATAGCCTGGACCAAAATATGATGGTCGGTGTCGTTTTTAAATTTTAAATCTACAGAAGGGGACCAAATTGTCGCGTCTAACCCCGGCCCGAAGCCGTGCTGCTCGTAATATCCAACCCTGTAAGCGTGTGATGTCCGCTCAATTATCGGAAAGCCGGCGTTTAGTGCAGCCCTGAAAACAGTTGTAGATACTTGGCAGATACCCCCGCCATCATCAAGAACCGTTCTTCCCGAAGAAATAACGTAAGCCTGCTTAAAGCCTTGTGCTGCTGAAACCGGCCCGACCAATTTATCAAAAGAGAATGTCTCCCCGGGGCCAACAAGCGTACCGCTGATTAAGCTTGCTCCAAGCCCAACATTAAATATTCTGTTTGGAATTGAACCCGCAAAGTAGGAAATACCACGGCCGATAAGCTCTTTTATACCTAAAGAATTAACCTCGGGGTTATCAATTTGCGCTTTTGTTACACTAACTGGCAGCTCAATATTAATATTTTGGTTGGCATCCATATTATCAATTGAAACCTTGGATAGTAATAATTCCTTGGCTTTTACAACATCAAGCCTTTGTCCGTCCTGAGCCGGCAAAAATTGAGTAATTTTTCCTTCATCAAATTTTAATGTTGCATTAACTGTTGGTTTATTAACGCTTTGCGCAATATCAGTAATAAACCTGTCAAGCTTGCTCTCGTTTAAACTTACCTCAAGTTCCGGTGGAGCTGAAGATGTTGTACTAATTGCCTGAATATTAATTTCCGACCCTAAATTAACAGTTAAAAAATTATCGGAATTATAGCCTCGAGGTGCAAATTGCAATATCTCGAACAAGTTATCTCCGGCCAAAGTCCATTTATCGTATCCAAAAACCAGACTTATATGCCTGTCGTTTAAACTTCTTACTTTTTCAAGGGCCTTTTGAGCCTGAGCTGATTTTATAAACGGTTCCCTACTTATTAAATTAACCACGATCGGGTTTACCGAAAGCTGGTTTATATTTTGCTTAAGGTCGGCAATCAATAAAGATTCGTCTATAAGCTCACCGTTAACTTCGGGCGTAATTTCAGGCTGCAAACCTAAAACATTAATTGTTGCATCACGAGGCGCTTTCTCGTATCGGCTAAATCCAAGGCTTATTGCCCTGTCAAATGATCCATAGTCGACAAGGTAAACAGGGCCTACATCAACGTGCCTGAACGGTAAAACCAGTTTGGCGGCAAAATTTACAACAAAATTGCCGCTTTTTCCAAAAGACATAATTTTCTCAACAGTCTGCCATTTGTCAAAAGAAACTCCCGCTTCCGACAGCTTAAAATCGACATTCTTGCCGTTTATAACAAAACTAACAGGGTTTGTACTATAATCATCAATATTTTTACTGACAAACATATATGCATCCTGCTTAGTCATACCAATCATGCTTTTTCCAGCAAAATACACGCCCGGTGACACACGATTCAAATAGTAAAAGTTGTAGGCTAAAACTGCCAAAACCAGGCATGCCAAAACAATGCCTGAAGCAAATAAATATTTTCTTAGGAAAATTCGACCGCTAACTAGTAGCTGCTTCTTTTTTTGTTTAGCCATGGATTAAAAAATGAGGAAAATATTTGAAGTTAAATGACAAAGCTGAACCCATCTTGCATATGATATCATAGAAATGGATACGCCAATTTCACGTTTGGCACTAATTTGCTGTCACAAATGAAAAAATCATTCCCTAAAATCTTATTTGTATTAATATGTTCGATTTTACTGTCGGCATGTTCGCTTTTACCGATTAAAAAAAGTAGCGGCCCGGTTACTTTAAAAGTTTGGGGACTGTGGGAATCTGCAACCACTATGAATTTAGTAATTGATGATTACAAAAAAACTCATCCGAATGTAAACATAATTTACGAAAAAAAGAGTATCCAGCAATACAGAGAGTCGCTTCAAGCACAAATTCAGGCAGGTAAAGGCCCGGACGTTCTTATGTTTCATAACACTTGGACGCCCATGCTTAAAAACGAGCTTACCGCAGTCCCGGCAAATGTAATTTCAGCCTCCGATTTTAAAACGAACTATTTTCCAACTGTTATTAATGATCTCAGAAACACTAGCGGCAGTTTTGTTGGTGTTCCCGCAGGGATTGACGGCCTTGGCCTCTATTGGAATCAGGATATTTTTAATGCCGCTGGCATTGTCGCACCCCCAGCTACCTGGCAAGAGTTGGCACAGGATGCGGCTAAATTAACCGTCCGTGACACTTCCGGAAACATCAGGACTGCCGGAGCAGCGCTTGGAACCGCCTCCAATGTGGACCAATTTTCGGACATTTTAGGTCTGATGATTATGCAGAACGGGGGAGACCTCAAAAAACCGACGAGCCAACTCACGGCAGATGCCCTAGATTACTATACCCGCTTTGCAAAAGGCCAGAACCGCGTTTGGGATGAAACAATGCCTTCTTCAACAATCGCATTCGCCGGCGGTAATCTGGCAATGTACTTTGGTCCAAGCTGGCGTGCTGCCGAAATAAAACAGGCAAATCCTTTACTAAATTTCAAAGTTGCACCGGTTCCCCAGCTTGAGGGTGGTAAACTCGCTTGGGCAAGTTATTGGGCATATGGTGTGTCTGCCAAAAGCACAAGCCAACAGGCAGCTTGGGACTTTGTAAAATACCTTCAGGACGATCAGACCCTAATCAAACTTTATAGCGAGGACGCAAAAACTCCGGGCATGCTCTTCGGCGAACCATATCCAAAAGTATCTCTTGCCCAAAAGTTAAGCTTGGACCCGATAGTTGGTGCATACGTTACCGACGCGCCCTATATGAGGTCATTCCCGATGGCTTCCCGTACATTTGACAACGGTTTAAATGACCAGATAATTAAGGCCTACGAGGATGCTGTTAACAAAGTCCTCTCGGGCACAGCAGCCTCCTCGGCCTTAGTAACTACTGCTACCAACGTTGCCAATATTCTTAACCGCTACGGTGCCCAATAACCAAATTTAATCTCAAAACTTGCCATAATTTGCCCACCGCTGTTATATTTGCCGCGTGAATCTTAAACAGTCAATTCTGGCAACGCTTACTTATCACGATATTTTTAATTATCCGCTTACCGAATCAGAAATTTGTTCTTATTTAATAGGTAATAGATCATCGTTGGCTCGCGTCCAAAACGGGATCAGGGGGCTTGTTCGGGAAAAAAGAATTGGCAAAAATCGGGAGCTTTACTTCTTAAACAAGCGTAAAAATTTGCCCGTAGTTCGCCTCAAACGTCAAAAGTTTTCTCGGGACAAACTTAAAAAGGCAGCATTCTTTGCAACTGTTCTAAAACTTATCCCTTCAATCGAATTAGTGGCTATCTCCGGTGCACTTTCAATGGAAAACTCGACAAAAGGCGACGACATTGATTTCGTTATCATCACATCCGAAAACACACTCTGGCAGACAAGGTTTTTGGCAAATTTAATCCTCCTTCCTTATAAAAGATCACCAAATTCTAAAATTCAAAAAGACAAGGCTTGCCTTAATATCTTTCTTGACAAGAAAGCGCTAAAAATCACAGGCAAAAACCTTTACACCGCTCACGAAATCTGCCAAATGAAACCAATATGGGACAGAAACAATACTTATCAAAAATTTCTCAAATCAAATAACTGGACAAAGATGTATTTACCGAATTGGGAACCAACTTACAAATCAATACCAAAAGCCTCAAAGCGTAAATCAGATTATCGAAACAAGCCTTCTGTGTTTGAAAACATGGCAAAAAAGGTCCAATTAAGGTATATGGAATCAAAAATTACAACTGAAAAAATAGGGGACAAGCAGCTATTTTTTCATCCTCTTGATACGGAAAAAAAAGTTTTAACAGTTTTTCGCAAAAAAATTGCAAAGCTTGACAAAATATCCGGCCGAGAATACAATTCTCGCCATGGATTTAAAAGAAAGACTCATAGGGCTCAGAAAATCTTTGCAACTAACGGAGCAAGAGAGGCAAAATCGCCAGAGAGTAATAGAAAATCTTGACCCAGCAGAAAACGGAATGCTCATCCTGACAAGGAAAGTTGATCAAGGCATAATAATTAGTGGAAACATCATTGTGCGCGTTTTGGGTGTTGAACGAGACCGTGTCAAAATCGGAATCAGCGCACCGGGCGAAGTAACAGTCCTAAGACAGGAGCTCTGGGTCGAAGATCAGAGAAACAAGACGTCCGAGAAACCACAAGCTGGCACCGAGCATGGCACGAACGAACCTACACCCACTAAAGGGCCGGATTCTAGTGCCTGACATTATTGATTTTCTTGACAATATTCATACATTTTTGAGATAATTCTAGCGGGCACCCCAAGTGGGTGCATTTTTAGTTTTGAATACAAAGTTCATCTTCGTTTCAGGCGGCGTCATTTCCGGGATCGGAAAAGGTATTGCCACCTCCTCAATCGGCCTCATTTTAAAATCACGCGGATTCAAAGTAACTGCCATGAAGGCAGACCCTTACCTTAATATTGACGCCGGAACCTTAAACCCGATAGAGCACGGGGAAGTATTTGTTTTAGACGATGGTATGGAATGTGACCAGGATCTTGGCAATTACGAACGTTTTTTAGATCAAAATCTCAATTCCACCAGCTACATGACAACCGGTCAGGTTTTCAAATCGATAATCGACCGCGAAAGAGCTCTTGGCTATGAAGGCAAAACTGTTGAGTTTTTTCAGGATCCGCCACGGGAAATCATCCAACGTATTCTAAAATGCGCCAAAACCAATAAAGCCGAAATCGTCGTTTTTGAAGTAGGCGGCACGGTAGGGGAATACCAAAACCTCCTGTTTCTGGAAGCAAATCGTCTTTTAAAACTGGAACATCCCCGCGATGTCCTGCACATCCATGTTACTTATCTTCCGGTTCCGTCATCTGTAGGGGAGATGAAGTCAAAGCCGGCCCAGATGTCTATCCATCAGTTGGCATCGGCAGGCATTACGGCCGATTTTGTGCTTGCCCGCTCCCAGTTTGCTGTAGACGAAAAGAGAAGGGAAAAAATTGCCATAGCCTGCGGTCTTGCCAAAGAAGACATTTTATCCGCACCGGATGTGGAAAGCATCTATCAGGTGCCCTTGAATTTTGAAAACCAGGGTCTTTCCGAAAAAATCCTAAAAAAGCTAAATACTAAACCGCGAAAATCCGACCTTGCCGATTGGAAAGTTATGGTCAACTCGACACTCACCGCCAAAAAACATGCAAAAATTGCCATGGTCGGCAAATACTTTTCAACCGGCGATTTCACCCTTTCCGATGCCTACCTTTCTGTCATCGAATCAATAAAACACGCATCGGCCAGGCATGATATAAAACCTAAAATGACTTGGATAGATTCTGCCCAAATCGAAGACGAGGGGACAGATATGCTCAAAGGCTTTGACGGCATCATTGTTCCCGGCGGCTACGGCACGCGCGCCGTAGAAGGAATAGTTCAAGCCATAAAATTTGCACGCGAAAACAACATTCCTTACTTTGGGCTCTGTTATGGCATGCAGCAGGCAGCAGTTGAGTTTGCAAGAAACGTTCTGGGCCATAAAGACGCCAATACAACCGAAATCAATCCAAAGACCACGCATCCAATCATCCATGTGATGGAGTCTCAAAAGGATCTGGTTAAATACCACAAACTCGGAGGTACCCAGCGTCTTGGCGCTTGGGAGTGGAAAGCCAAAAAAGGGACAATTTTTGAAAAAGCTTACAAATCGCAAGAGGGTTCCGACCGTCACCGCCACCGCTACGAATTTAATAATAAGTATCGCGACGAATTTGAAAAGCACGGTATGGTAATTTCCGCAACTACAAAGGACGGCTTTCTGGTAGAAGCTCTGGAACTGAAAAACCATCCGTTTTTCCTAGGCACCCAGTTCCACCCGGAATTAAAATCCCGCCCGCTCCACCCCCATCCTTTATATATGGCCTTTATGGCAGCAGTTTCCAAGACAAAAAGATAAATTTCTGGTATCATTTGCCAATTAAAGCGCTATGACGCACGAGATACCAGATCAATCAGCACAGTCTGAGGCAAGGTTTGACCTTGACGAAGCTTTAAAATCAACCGAACTCACCGAATTCGGCCCGGCAACTTTGGCAAGCATCGCCTGCGGAACAAGAGTTACAAACGACGATTTGCTTCATGAATTCAAAGTACGCACGAATGCAGACCCCGAGCAAGTCAAAAAAGCAGAAGAACTTCTCAAAGCGACAGGGTTTACCGTAAGGCACGCTTCATGGGAAATCACCCCTACTCATGATGAAATCGTCCAAAGGACGACCAAAATCGGAGCCCATATAATAAAGTCTCTCATGAAAGAAAAAGGTTGGGACTCGGTAGATGCAGTTCTCGACACTTCTGCTTCACTACCCGAAAATATAGGTAAAAAGGTAATTGAAAAGGCTGGCCTTAATCCCGAAACCACTGCTTCAAAACCGTATCGGTTAGCTTGTGGTGGTGCCATTGCGGCAGTAGTCGATACCCTTGCAGATCCGCAAATGAAAGACAAGCGGATAATTGTATTAGCTCTTGAGCCTTTGAGCCAACACGTCAAACTTTCTCAATGCAGTTCGAAAGATACGATAGCCCTGCCGGCAATTTTTGGAGACGACTTTGCGGCCATTGCCTTCAATACTTCCGACTTTGAAGTGGTTGCACCTCGTACCCATATTGTTTACGACGGTGCGCCCATCAAGTTTCATGCAGATTACACTCTTCCACCAACAGACGAAGGCTCAATTCCGCAACACTATACTTTCGGAAACGACGGACGGAAAATCAGCTCAATTACCAAAAACGGGGTACTGTTAAATATTGAAGAGCCTGAAAACGGCATGTCATCATCGATGGACGGCTGGAAAACGTTCAAGTTTTTTGTTCCCGAAACAATTACAGTCATAAAAGATGTAGTAGAAAGGGCACAGGCTCAGGGCATAAACGTCGAGCAAGCTGTAATGCACCAACCAAGCAAAAAGGTAAACGAAGGATTTCAGCGACAGGCCGAAAAAATCGACACCCTCAAAGGTTTACAGGTACCCGATTTCCTTCTTGGGGAAATTGAACGTTCAAATAGCAGCTCGGGAACCTCTTTGGTTATCTGGCAACATTTGGCAAAGGAAGGAAGACTCGATCCAAACAAGCCACTTCTTGTCTGTGCTCCCGGCATCGGTTCTGCCATCTCGGCTGGCGTCATTGTACCTGCAAAGGCCGCTTAAAAAATAAATTCTCTCTCAACCCCTTGACAAATAAAAAACAATTGCTAAAATATTAGCAGTCGCAAACATAAAGTGCTTGCGACTTTTGCTCTAAAACTGCCACTTATTATGATCAAACCATTAGCAGGATACGTCCTAATAGAACCGGCTCCAAAAGAAACTAAAACGGCGTCCGGAATTTTACTTCCTGAGTCAGCGGATGAAAAACCCCAAGAGGGGAAAGTTATTGCCTGCGGTGATGATTTAGTCAACGAAGGTAAAACCATTAAATGCCCGGTTAAAGTAGGGGACAAAGTCGTCTACAAAAAATGGGGCGGGAACGAACTTAAAGTAGAAGGTAAAGAGATGATGCTCATTAAATTCGACGATTTAATGGCAATCGTAACCAAATAATATGGCTAAACAATTACTTTACGCAGAGGAAGCACGAACAAAACTAAAAGCAGGGGTAGATAAGCTCGCAGCCGCCGTTGCAACTACTCTAGGCCCAAAAGGTAGGAATGTCGCCTTAGACAAGAAGTGGGGGGCTCCAAATGTTATCCACGACGGTGTTACTGTCGCAAAAGAAATTGAACTTGAAGACCCGTTTGAAAATATGGGTGCATCGCTTGTTAAAGAAGCGGCTTCAAAAACAAACGACTCGGCAGGAGATGGAACCACAACTGCAACGGTCTTAGCACAAGCCATCGTAGAAGAAGGCCTCAAAAATGTCACAGCCGGCGCCAACCCGATGATCCTAAGGCACGGTGTAGAAAAGGCAACGGAAGCAGTTGTTGCCGAACTCAAAAAAATGGCCAAAAAAGTTGCCGACCGCAATGAAATTGAAAAAATCGCCACTATTTCTGCTGCCGACCCAACAATCGGCAAAATGATCGCCGATGCGCTGGAAAAAGTAGGTGCAGACGGCGTTGTCACTGTTGAGGAATCAAAAGGCATGGAAACATCTGTAGATACAAAGGAAGGTATGGAATTTGATAGAGGATTCATTTCCCCTTACTTTGTAACCGACACAGACAAAATGAAGGCGATTATAGACGATGCCAATATTTTAATTACCGACCAAAAAATCGCTTCCCTCAATGATTTACTGCAATTTTTGGAAAACTTCGTAAAAGTAAGCAAAAACCTGGTTATTATTGCCGACGAAGTCGAAGGCGAAGCCCTGGCAACTTTGGTTGTTAACAAAATGCGCGGAACATTCAATGTTCTGGCCATAAAAGCCCCGGGTTTTGGTGACCGCAGGAAAGAAATGCTTGAGGACATTGCTATTTTAACCGGCGGGACGGTTATTTCCGAAGATATGGGTAGAAAACTCGAATCAGTCACAATCGACGATCTTGGTAAAGCCGACCAGGTTATTTCCGATAAAGAAAACTCAATTATAGTCGGCGGCAAAGGCGCCAAAAGCGCAATTGATGCTAGAATCAAACAAATCAGAAACGAAATCGAATCAACCGACAGCGATTTTGACCGCGAAAAACTTCAGGAACGCTTAGCCAAACTTTCGGGTGGTGTTGCCGTAATCAATGTTGGTGCAGCCACCGAAATCGAACTTAAAGAGAAAAAGGAAAGGGTAGATGATGCAGTTCACGCAACTAAAGCCGCAGTCGAAGAAGGCTATGTTGTCGGCGGCGGAGTTGCTCTTATTCGCGCTGCAAAATCCCTGGACAAGCTGGCAACTTCAACTGCCGACAATGACGAAAAAATTGGGGTAGAAATAGTCAAAGCTGCTCTGAATAAACCGCTTGCGATGCTCGCCAAAAACGCCGGCATAGACAGCGGTTGGGCAGTAAAAGAAGTCGAAAAAGCAGCCGGCAATGTTGGCTTGAATGCCCTAAATGGTAAATTTGAAGATCTTGTGACAGCCGGCGTGATCGATCCGGTCAAAGTTACACGTTCCGCGATTCAAAACGCAGCCTCAGTTGCCATGATGATCTTAACTACAGAAGCTCTTGTTACAGACCTTCCCGAAAAAGATAAAACCCCAATGATGCCTCCGGGTGGTATGGGTGACTATTAAAAACTGTAAGCAAGACCTTCTTACAAAAAGCGTGGTAGTCGAACTAAGAAGCCTGGGATAGAGTATTTCACTTCAGCACAATTTTTATCATTGCGTTGCTTACGTTTGCAGGAAAATCCGTAATATCCGTTTTTCCCTGGACGCGGTAAGTTTTGGGTCCATAGACAAAAGGAATTTTGGCAGAAGTCCGATATTCTCCCGTTGCGCTTGAAGACGAAATTTGGCTTTCAAAAAAAGGATTACTATCATTGACATTTATTATTCGAGCCCAAGCCTTTCCGTTTCCATTCGTAACCCAGATTGAAGCCTGAAAAACCATATAGTCTATCGGGGGATATTTGGTTGTATCGATTGAAACCTCCACTCCGCTTAGGTCGCTATAAGTATTACTCTTGGTTGAACCTGAGCCAAGCGGAATAAATATCTCTTTTTGGGGAGTTTGAATTATTGTTTGGGTTTCTTTTTGGATAACTGTTTGTGTGGCAGTATTTTGCGGTGGGCTCCCGCTTGTCTGCGGTGCTGCTGAGGCAATTGGCACTGTCGATGGCGAAGGATAAACAGTGTTTGGCGCCTGGCTCGGCAAAGCATCAGTTTTACCCGTTGCGGGCTGCGTCTGGGGCGCATTTACATTTAAATTGGATTTATTTAATATCCACCAGTTCAAAAAAACTAGGTCAAAAAGGGCAACGGTTAAAATTGCCAAACCTATTTTAGCTAAGATTCTGGACGTCAAGGATTGTTCCATGGGCAGTAACTTCATTTTAGTTGTTCCAGGCGAACTTGTCTAAGGCAAACCCTCCTCAAAAATTCATGTGATAAACTTAATATGAGATGGAGCACAAGCAACCTCCCAAAGGAAAAAAGAAAAAGCTTCAAAAACTTCTTGGAAGTGGAGAGGAAGTTGTCTATGTTACATCTATTGGGGACCGTTATTTCTGGATCAACTTTATTACCATGTTACCGATGGCATTTCTCCTGATAGGAATGCCAAGGCTTTCTAGGTTAATTAGGCAGCGCCAGTCATTCACTTATGCACTCACAAATCGCAGGTTTATGATAATCAGAGGCATTTTCTCAAGAAAGATAGTGACAGCTCCATTGACTGCTATAACTCACGTCACAATAGAGCAATCATTCTTCCAGCGCTTTTTATTTAATACCGGCCATTTGGTTATAATTACCGCCGGTTTTGACCAAAGAGAAATTGTTATCGAGAATATTGGGAACCCTGTAGAGTTCAAAATTATGATCGAAGAGCTGACTAGAAAAATAGAAGACTCCTGGGAGCCCGAAGATGAGAACAAGAAAGATTTTAAACTGCGGCCCCTATCTGCTTAATTATCGGGCAAAACGCTTGAAGGGTCAGTAGCTACCCCATTATCATAAACTTCTACATGAACGTGCGGGCCGGTTGTGTGGCCGGTTAAACCAATATTACCGATGGTGGTGGTTTCCGAAATCACATCACCAATCCCTACGGCGATTTTGCTCATATGGGCATAAAGGGATTTAAGGCCGTCACCATGGTCTACGACCACTGTCATTCCGTGGCCGTCAGGCATATACCCAACATATTCAACTTTTCCGGAACCCAGAGGATAAATAGGGGAACCATAGGCAGCTGCAATGTCATCTGCCCTATGGTAAGAGCTGAATCCCTGGGAAATTACACTATTTTCAACCGGCATTCTGAAATTAAAAGGTGACCTTTTTGAACTTATGCTTGCCTGAAGGACGGTCTCATCGCTGGAATTGTCCTCATTAGTCTTTGCAACTAAAATAGCCTGACCATTGACCTTAATTTCCGGCTCTTTAGCCTTGAAGTAACTGGCACCTTGGCTTGTTAAAAATAAGGAAATAATAAGAGCCAGAGTTAGCTTGGAAAATAGCCTTATTCTTGGCCTGATTGCAATTTGGGTTTGAATGTACCTAAAGCCGTGTTTTAAGGCTCTATGAGCTTCCATCCGCGCATATTTGCGTAAATCACGGCTGTATTTGTTTTTGAAGACAACAAACTTGAAGCCTCGCTTCAAGCCTCTTTTAGCTTCAAAAGTTCGCCTTTTTAGGGCTTTTTTAAGTAACTTTATAAGCTTCATACTAAACTCCCTCTATGTGCTAAAAACCACAGCAACCCCCTATATAATTAAACTGGGGACAACTAATGAGCCTTCAGCCCATAGTGAGGAATTTACAAAGCGCAAGTATAGCATAGATACAAGAGAAAGTCAAATAATGTTAAGCAAACATGTTTAACCTATAATAGTTAATCAATTCGTTAAATTTTTCTCGTCCAAACTAAGTTTTGCTTGCTAACATCCTTGTCAAAATGTTAACTTAAGTCCAATGCCCGTTGTGCCAAATATCACCCAAAAACTGAAAAAAATACGGCTTGTCATTTATTGTTTGTTTCTGACAACAGTATTGTCAGGCTGCAGTGCGGTTAGTTTCAACAAGCCGGCCGCACTTCAGGTAACTTCTACGCCTGAGGCCTCAGTCTTTCTTGATGGTAAGCATCTCGGCAAAACTCCCTTCTATTCAGACCAAATAACGACAGGCAGTCATGTTATAAAAATATCCGCATCCCAGGCAAGTTATGTTGACAAAATTACACTAACACCGGGAACACTGACTGTTATAAACCGCGACCTTGCGGACAACTTTATGGCCCAATCCGGTGAAAATCTATGGCTTGAACCAGGTTTAGTCGGCACAGTCATTGTTTCAAGGCCACAAAACGCTGATATAACAATTGACGGCAAATTTTACGGTAAAACTACAAAACTTATTCAAAATCTTGAAGATGGTGACCATAAAGTGCAACTTACAATCGATGGTTTCATTTCTCGGGAGTTTGCAATTAAAACCTCTTCCAAATATAGGCTTATCGCCGACGTTACCCTTGCCTCACAAATTGCCAAAGGCCAAGTTGCGCCAAATACGCCGTTACCCTTGCCTCAAACCAAAAAAGTCGAAATAACCAAGACACCACAAGGGTTTTTAAGGGTCAGGAAGGACGCTTCGCTTTCAAGCGATGAGATTGGCAGGGTTTCAACTGGTGACCAGCTCGAAGTCATACAGGAAACCGGTGATTGGGTAAAAGTTATTCTCAACGGCAAACAAGGATGGATTTCCAAAACTTATACAAAACAACTTCCATAATAGCCCATATTGCTCAATTGTTGTCGTGGCAGTTAAACTAAAGTGTGGTTGCCAAATCGCTCATTAAGTTAATAGACGAAGCAATTTTACCGGCCTTGTCCCTGGTAGTTGCCAAAATGCTTGGTCTTTTGCTGTCAGCGTATTTTTTAAATATTCCCTTTGAAATTAAATCAAATGCATTTCTCGGCATTTTACCTGCAGTTAGCTTTGCGAGTGTCACAAGTTACATCACTGCAGAAAACTACTCTAACTTCGCCATGTTTTTGGCAGCTTCACTTGGGGCAACCGTCGTTTTAATAAGGGCCCATTTTTTCCATGAAAGTCATATCCACCCAAATCTTCAGGCAAAACTCGCCTCTCTAAATTTGGAAAGTTTAATCACACCAAGTTATCATTTGTACCACCAGGCACTAATCTGGTTGATTTTCACTTGGATGACAGTGGGATTTTTGGTAGTTTCGACCCTTCTTCAGATTACTTACCCGCAAATTTCCATAATTGCCTTTATCATTGCAGCTAACCTCTCATGGGTTTTTGCAGTTGATGTAGAAAAAGAGATTGAAATAGAAAGGAGCGTTCAATGAAAAGAAAAATATTGGCTGTCGTTGCCAACACATTTGCAGTTTTTCTTCTGACAGCTTTAATAATAACCCCGATTTATTTTGCCAATAATTTTTCCCAGGTTGCGGGAGTTAAAACTGAGTCCAGGTACTTATTAATATCCCAAACGGATAAATTTCCTGAAATGAAGTTCAGCCAGGAAGACAAACTTTATCAGTTAACCTTTCAAAAACAGGGTAATTCCCAGGCATTCTTAAGTGTTTTTATCTTAAATAACCCTACAACAAAAGCCCAAAACTATACTATTAACGTAAACTTAAGTCAGGCAAGTGTTTTTTTCGGCGAAGATATTAACAACCAACAAACGACAGTTACCGTACCGTCATCCGCATCAGTCCCAATAAGTCTGGTGGCAACAGGCCCAGTCCTATCAAGTCAGATTGTCGAGTTTTCAATCAACTAAATTTTTAATGAATTAAAACGGATTGGCAGAAAGCTTCGCCATTTATGGTGAAGATAAATGCCAAACGGCTACATACTTCTCCTGCTTTTAAGCTGGAGAAGTTTATTGTAGGTAGTGAATAAGTCTTGTTGGAAGGATGTCGGTGCCGTAAATGACAACAAAAACCAGAAATGTCCAAATGATAACCGTCGAAAGTAATGGAATATCAGAAAGTAGAATCCGCTCCGGCGATTCGCCCTCTTTTTTCTCGTAAATTACATAAAGGTATCTCATCACCCCGTAAATCACAAAAGGAACAGTGCCCATCAACCATTTTGAAGCTAAAAACGTTCTTGGCAGGTAATCACCAAACAAAACCAAGACTTGAGGGCCGGCCGAAGGCGGAGGCTGCAGGAATGTGAACATGGTATAAGAAAACCAGCAGGCGGTTGCAAACATCACAGTTAAGGAGTCCAGAAGCGTTTCCGGATAATGGTGCAATATTGCCCTAGTGTTTAAATCTTTTGCACCTGCCCCCAAAAGGAGCGTGCGCTCTGACCTTCTTTTCCCTATTGCCAAAAACAACGCTAGTGACGCTACAGTCAAAATAAACCACACCGTTATATGCGCGTTAATGAGTACTGCCCCTGCGTAAACCCGTAGTAGAAATCCGGAAGCAATTGCCATCACGTCAATTAAAATTAAAGACCTCAAAAACAATGAATACGAAATTTGCAAAACGGCATAAGCAATAATTGCCGAAAAGAAGAATGCCCCCAGAGCGCTAGACAAAGACAAGGCAACCAAAAGCATCAGAGTTGCCGCAACTAATGCAATTTGAGGATTAATCCTGCCTGCAGCAATTGGCCGGTTACTTTTAAAAGGATGGGCAAGATCCTTTTTAATGTCAATTACGTCATTTATAATATAAATGCCCGATGCAAGTATCGAAAATATAATAAAACCGTAAACTGTCAGAAAGAATTTTTCCGGGTTAAAAAAAGCCCCCTCAAAGACTAAAGGGGCAAAGAGTGCGAGATTTTTAAGCCACTGTCTTGGCCTCGCTGAAACCAGTACCCAAAACGGTAACCATATTAGCCCCGGTCCTTTATTTGTAAATTCGTATTTAGCCAAACCAATCCTCCTAAAATTATTATCGCAGCTAAAATTGCCGCGTACAACTTTTGATTTGCGGAAAGTGTAAGCGCAGCCGCGCCTAAAATAGCACACAGTAGCCAATAAAACAAGGCAACCTTTCTGGTTGACCAACCAAGTTCCAACAACCTGTGATGTAAATGTTTTCTGTCACCAGAAAAAGGTGATTTGCCTTCCGTTATTCTCCTCACGACCGTAAAAACGCCATCTATTAAAGGAATGGCCATAACTAATATAGCTGCACCGACTTTTGCCCCAGACATAATCGAGAGCACTGCAATTAAAAACCCCAAAAAATAAGAAGCGGAATCGCCCGGGAAAATTTTAGCCGGCGCAAAATTAAAAATCAAAAATCCCAGTGTTGCCCCCATCCCGGAAATAGCGAGCTTTGAAATGGTAATTTGGCCAGGGTCGCTAATTGAAAACCTAAGCGACACGGCAAAAATAACAAATAGCGCAATAAAAGCAATCCCTCCCAATTGGCCGTCTACACCCGCTGAAAAATTTACCATGTTAATTACCCAAACAATCCAAAACAGCGCAAAAAGGTCTGCCCACACATAAATCGAGTGGGTTCCAAAAAATTGAAGAACGACTCTTAATGAGTCTAGTCTTATTACTTCCCCCAGCCCCATACCTCCAATAATATTAAACGGGTTTGTAATAAAGGAAATTCCCACCCCAAAGGCGACGACCGTAAGTGCCGCCAAAACTTGTGCGGCAAATTTATAAGGGGTCTTAAGATCATATTTGTCATCTAAAACACCAGTTAAAACAAGTATTAGTCCACCTAAAAAGATGCCAGTAATTTCCTTGGAAAGTCCGGCGAAGATTATGGCGGAGATGGCAAAAGCAATAAATATTGGCACACCACCGGCCCTTGGGGTGATTTTATTATGAAGAAGCGCCGGATGCTTTCTTTTTTTTGGGTCATCGAGAGCACCAAACTTTTTAGCAAGCTTAATTGTTACCGGGACTAACACCAAACAAGTAACAAAAGAAATTAAAAATGAAAGCAAAACACTCATGTGACAAGCGAGATTATTTTAAATATGTCATAAAAGGCGGAAATTGCAATTACCACAGAGGCAGCAACCAAAACACGAGGAAGAAATTTGCTTTCACCTGAAAATGTAAGCGCAAGCGTGAAGTTAACAAACGTAAAACAGGCGGAAATTGCAGGTAAAAGCCAAAGTTCTATCGGTGATGCGAGTTGCGTGTCTCCCCATGGATGCAAATAGAAAAGTGGTAGTTGTGGTGGCAATTTTGGGAATGAAACCAAAATCAGGCCTGCCCCCAAGAGAATCGAAATGAGACAAATTATAAAGGACCAAAGAAAAAATTTATCCGAAGACAGTTTACTTTGCGCTTCGCGTCTAAGTTCAAGCCGTCGCGGGATCTGTTCTTGCGCCTCGCGCAAAGCCGAAGAGTAAGCCCCTATTTTTACATATGCCATAATTTCTATTTGCCACTTTCTCTTGCGTAAATTTCAGCACCGTTTATTTTTGCAACAAAAGTATACTCATTTGAAATGAGCTTCTCAAGACCCTCGAAATATCCAATTGAACTTTGCGGCTTAACAATATAAAGGGGTGGATTGTTATTTAAAGCGGTTGTAACCTCTTCTTTGCCGTTTGGAACGCCGAAGACGTGGAAAGATGTCACATACCTCGACGGATTATGTAAATTGGCAATTGCATACAACCAAGACATGTCTCCCCAAATATAGACGGATTTTCCATGAGCGTTCTTTGCGGACAGAAAATCCGACAGGGCCATAATTGTATTTACATTCCGGTCAAAATAATCATTGTAACTACCGACACTTTCCCGACCCGAAGCATAACTAATAAAATTGTTCCAATAGCGCACCTGGTTAATTGGGCCACCTGTGAGAAAATCGGAAAAAATCAGCCTGGTTAAAAACAACAAAGGCAAAAAGAATGAGAGGGCAAATATAATTTTGGCTCTGTCGATTTTTATCTTCGTTATAGAGAAGGATGCAACCAAAAGCGCAGTCGCCGGTGTTGCCTGCACTAGATAATGTCCATAAGTTCTACCCGAAAAATAGCTTCCTAAAAATGAAAAAGCCATCCACAGCAAAAATAAATGCCAGAGCTCGACTTTTTTAAAGCGGATTTTTTTATAAAGTCCGTACAAAACAGCCGCAATAACCGGCAAATACTTGGCAATGTTAATAAAAACGGCATACCGGGGACTCTCGTTTAGATAAATACGGTAATACGTATACGCCGCAAATATATAGTCGCCGACGAGATGTTTTGGGTAGAAATAGGCAATTGTTATTACGTATGGTATTAAAAAGCCAACTGAAAGAGCAAAACCTCTTTTTACAAACTCTACAAAATTGCCGCTTGCAAAAAATAAAAACAAACCCAAAGCGGCAGCCTCAAATGCCCCAACCTGTTTATACAAAGAAGCGACTGCAAATAAAGCTCCGGCCACAAAAAGCGATTTATAATCAAACCTACGCTTGATGGCAACCATCATAGCTGCCGAAATTGGCAGAATCATAAATATCTCAGTCAGCGCCAGATCACCTTCGATAAGCCTCAAGGAAGTCAGAATTCCAAAAACAAGAGTTGCAACAAGCGCCCTTTTTTCACCCATCACCTCTTGTGCAATTTCATAAACAATAGCTGCAGTTGCCAAAACCACGACAGCAGCCGAAAGATGAAGCCAGAACATCGAGACACCGAATAGCTTGAAAATTGCCTGGTATGTCAAATAAATCATTGGCGGTTTGTTATCCCAGGCTGTTTGGTATAAGACGCCGCCTTGGTTTAAATTCCTGGCAACCGCAGCAAAAATTCCCTCATCTCCATACCAAAAGGGCTCAAAAAATGAAGGAAACCGCAGGAAAAATGTCAAAAACAAAATTGCCGCAAGTATAAAATGATGGCTTTTTAAATTCTTAAGTAATTTCTTCATTGGTTTTTCAACTGTATCCCTTTGTCTTTTACCTCGACTGTCGGCCCCGGTGTCATCAAATAAGCTTTTGTATCCACCTCACCGCTTATTGTAACCTTGCCGCCCAGAACATAAGTATCAAGTAGGCTCTTGCCGGAAAACTGCACAAGGCCTTCAGGTAGAACAACCAGCTTATTGGTTAGATTATACCTGTCCCTGTAATATGCAACTTCTGCGAATGAAGGCAAAACTGTAACGATTGTATCGCGCGAAGCGATTTTGCCAACTACCTTATCTTGATATTCTTCGCGAAAACCTCTTGGCTGATTGGTAAAAGTAAAACCGTCAATTACAACACTAAGTAAAATAACTGCGGCAATAGATATTTTAAATGCCTGCCTCGGTAAATTTTGTGAAGCCAGCACAATTGCCATCGAAAGCGGAACAGATGCGCCAATTAAATACCGCCAGAAAAAAATTGGCCTAAACGGCAACTTAAACCCACCAATTGTGAGTCCGGGGGCGGAAGCCAAAATAAAAGGGACAACTGCCCAAATCCAGACCATAAGATATGGTTTTTCAAACTTTTTCTTGACAACATGTTGGAAAATTCCAAGAATTAGCAAAATCAGCGAGATGGAAAACAATATTGTCCGCCAGATAGATTGGCTTTCACCACCTAAAATCCGCTCAAAAGCATCAAAGTAAGTTTGCCTAAAATTAATCGGTGGGATCCAGTAACTTGAACCAACAGAAGCAATTTGACCTACTAATACCTTTAACCATGGCAAAAATAGAATCCCGACTACAGTGTAAAGCACCATCATTTTAAAGAAAATTTTACGATCATATAGCAGAAGATATAAGCCTTGTGCACCTAAAATAAACAACATGTAGTAATGGGTATAAACACCCAAGGTTGTAAAAATCACAAACGAAACTGCACGGAACTTATTAAAATTTTTGGATAGCTCCAAAAGAAAAAATACCGAAGCGGTGGCTGCGAAGGCAAACATCGTGTAATTCCTGGCTTCAAATGCGTATTTGAAGAAAATCGGGTTTGTGGCAACAACAGCAGCCGAAAGGATTCCGAATTGCCGCCCACGCACATAGGAAGCGAGTTTATAAACAACTAAAATAGTCAGAAAAAAGAAGACAATTGAGGCGAGCCTAGTTATTACCTCAGTCGGTGGGAAAAACTTATATATAATCCCAATAACCGTGTAATAACCCGGCGGGTGGAAGTCCCCGGCCGTCGTTTTTAACATTTCGCTGTAGGGAAGCCGCGAAATCATTGAGGTCCAAGCCTCGTCACCCCAGAAGCCGCGCGTTAGATAATTGTGGGCAAGAACAGAAATCATTGGCTAGTCTCTAGTATATTCTCAAAAAATCCTGCTGACAATTAAGGTCTCAGGAAAATATGTATAATTAAATTAATGCCCACGAAAAGAAGATCAAATCACACGCAACCAGAGAGTCTATCATCAAGCTGGCTTACAAATAACACCTTAGGCATATTTTTCGGCTTTTTAGAAATATCCTTAGTAGTTTTAATTTACATGATTTTAGCTTGGCAGAACCCTGCATTTAAATTCGGCGGGTACGCGGTTATTTTGGCAGGCACCCTACAGGGGGTAATTCTTGGGGGCTGGCAGTACAGAGCCTTAAAGTTAAAATTTCCCAAAATAAGTGAGGTAAACTGGGTTTTATTGTCGGCCTTAGCATCAACAGTTATCTGGTTTTCTATTATTTTCCTGCCGTACATAAAAATTTTCCCGACCCCCACTCAATCCGCATCTGCCGGGAGTCAAGCCTACGCACATGCAGCGCAGCTTTTTAAATTCGGCCCGATTTACACTTCTATCATCAGTTTTTTAGCGGGTCTTTTTTTGGGTTATATCCTGAGTTTTCTTCAATGGATAGAACTATCAAAACACGTAAAAGCTTCTTTTAAATGGATATTTTTTAACTCTATTGCCTGGGCACTTGGCTTCAGCGTCATTATCACTTTTCTTTCCAGGCTTCCTTATACTAATATCTCGACATTCATCCTGTCCGCGCTTTTCGCCTTCTTCGTCAGCTCGGCAGTTATCTCCATAGTTTCCCTCCCTGGCGTCCTAAGCCTCAACAAAATAAAAAATTAGCTAGACAAATTGGGGGAAAATAACATTTGTTCTATGCTAAAATTTCCTTTAGATTCAACATATGGATTCTTTGGGGGCAAAACCTAAAATAAAATTTAACAACAACGTAAAACTGATTTTTTCAGACGTTGATGAAACAGTCGCAGACGTTTATAGACCAGCTGATCCCGCGTTAATTCCCGAACTGGAAAAAGTTTTAAAAGAAGATAGGGTGATAGTTTTTATTTCAGGAGCAGGGATAGCAAATATAAATGAAAGGATTGTTAACTCAATAAACCCTAAATTAAGGCACAATATTTTGGTTGCTCACTGTTCAGGAGCAGAAATTTGGGGTTATGACAAAGAAGGGGAAGTTTTGCCGGAACCGTATTACAGCCTGTACGACGAAAAAGTAAATGAGCGGCAAAAACAGGAATTTAGGGATGCAATAGACCAGCTCCTTAAAGAATTCAAATTAAAAACTTTTCCGACAATGCCAAAGGACGAGTTCAGAAAAGAGAGTAGTGGTGATCCTCTTTCTATAATGCTGGCAGACAGGGGACCTCAAATTACATTCGAGGTGACAAATGCTTATGATCTTAACCCTGAGCAGGAACACGAAATTGAAATTGAAGTGCCTATAACCCATGGCAGTTACGACTTACGCATACCAATTCTGGAAAGGGCCGAAAAACTATTTAACGAATTGGAATTACCTATTACCCCAAGACTTGCAGGCACATCTTCTATAGATTTTGCAGTTGCAGGTGTCTCAAAAACAACAGCTGTCCAATGGGTGTTGGAGAATGCGGACAAACTTAAAGGAATTTCTCTAAACAAAGATGAGTTATCAAAAAATCCAAATTTAATCGAAGTTTGGGGTGACAAATATTCGACAATAAATGGAGGAACCGACAGACATATTTGCGAAGGTTTACCAAAAGAAGTAAGGGCAATCGATTTTAGGCAAGAAGATCCGGATGAATTACCAAAAGAATATAACATTCAATTTTGGGACGGGCAAAATCATCTCCATCACGGGTTGTTAGAATATCTACAGTCCAGATCAAATTAAACGGATTTAAAGCATAAAGCAAATTCGCTGTTAATTTGCCGCAGTCAGCTGTTCTTTCCAGTCATTAAACCTTTTCGTTAGATCAAGATTATCTACCGGGTATGCCGCAATGCCGTATTTTTCAAAACCATAATTTAAAAGAGTTGCCGCAGCTTTTTCCCTATCCTCAATGGAATTTGCACCGATAACAACCGCCATCAGTTTTTTGCCGTCACGCTCAGCAGTCACAATTGTCGAATATCCTGCGTTTTCTGTATATCCAATTTTTAGTCCGTCTACCCCGGGGTATGTTCCTAAGAGTGCATTCCAGTTGGGCAAATCGTAAAGCTTGTGGTTTTGGTTGGCGTCTAGCCGCTTGTAAACTGTAGCTGCATTACCGGCGACAATCGGATAATTAGCCTTGGCATCATGGGCAACTAAGGCAAGGTCGTAAATTGTTGAATAATGATTTGGATCGTCTAGGCCAGTTGCTGTCGTGAAATTTGAATCAATTGCCCCCAATTTTTTAAGTTTCAGATTGACAAGCTCCATAAACTTGCTGTCCCCACCACCCAAACCTTGCCCCAAGCTATGGGCGATGGCCTCCGTTGCATCATTTGCAGAAGTCATAACGGCAGCAGCAATTGCCTCGTCAAGCGTTAAGTTCTCTCCCTGTATTAAACCCAATTTTGTTGGAATTTGGTCGGCTGCTGTTTGCGTAATAAAGATAGGCAGGTCACTCCTGGCTATATCCAGAGCGGTAGTGACGGTTGCCAGCTTGGAAAGGGAAGCCGGTGCAATTTTTTGTTTCAAATTCATCGACCAAATTACCTCACCGGTTTCAAAATCCAAAACGACCCCGGCTTTTATGACAGGCAGTGTTGTTAAGTACTCTCCAGAACCCCAACCTGACGGTTTCCAACTGCTGCTCCCTCTTATTTTTGCCTCTGCCATAGCAAAGGCCGCGTTATTATTTAATGCAGCTGGTAATGTTTCGCTGTGGACACTCGTGGTTTTTTCAAACATCAAAATAACCGAAAAAACCATAAACAGCAAAATCAGTGCTCTTTTGTTCAGAGAAAGCCCGTTTGCAAGCGCCAAAAGCCGGTCTCGTCCTAAAATATTTTTTCGATGTGGTCGTTTTTTCAGGCGTTTCATAATTTGAATGCAAGAGTGCTTGCGGAAAACTTCTCCCTTAAAAGGGCCCAAAAGTCGTTATCTGTTGCGTCATACCCCAAAGCCCAGATGCCCACCCCCGCCAAATGTTTTTCTCTGGCGAAATCATATTTCGCCGCAAGGGATTTTTTATCCTCCATATAAACAACACGCCATCCGCTACCATCCCAGTAACCCCGCCAGGAAACCTTTGCCGTATCGTCCCAGCCACCCAAAGGGGTTGTCGCAAGCATTTTATCCGTGCCAAGTTTATCAGCCGTTGTTGCACTTGCCCTGGTCCCGACAACAGCCTGGGTTCTTGGCGCAGGGTTATAAGCAGGATAATTCCAGCCGTAATAAGGCACCCCTAAAATTATCTTTTTGGGATCGGCAACCTTTAGGAAATCCTCAACTGCCGTTGAGACGTCGTACCAATATGGCCCACGCCCATGATTGTATCCATAAAGTGGTGCCGAGGGGCCTATGGACTCGGAACCGGGAGTGTAATAGTCGTAAGCCATCATAAATACACCATCTGTTGATTTTGCGAGGGAAGAAATATCATAGATTCTGTTAAACCGGGCAGAAGAAGCCAGGACCGAGACCGTGATATATGGATTTTCGAGCCTTTCATGCACCTGGCCGCTGTAAAATTCAATAAAAGAAGAAAACTGTTTTTTTAAATATTCACTGGAAGGGATATATTCAAAATCAATGTTTACTCCGTCCAGGTTTCTCCTTTTTACAATATCAACCGATTCGTCGGCGAGTTTTTGCCAGGATTCTTGGCTTGCCAGGAAATCTTCAATTGTACCGGCGTCCATCTGTGTTAGCGTCACAACCTTGCGCACTTTATACTCACCGGCTTTGCTAAAAAGAGAAGCAAGCTTATTTCCGTTAAAGACCTGCCATTCGTAAGAATTTCTGTCAATAGTGCCGTTTGCATCAACAGGCAGGGAAAAATAGGCAAATGTTGTAAGTGTGCTCCAGTCAATATTATCCATTTTTGAAAGCGACCAGTAAGGTGCAAAACCAAATACCTCGCCTTCAACTTTCACAATAGGCTTTGGATTGATTAATGCCTGGATTTTGCTGTTGTGCCCAACCATAACCAAGCCCAAAAAAAATACTCCGCAAACAATAACAGGTGAAATGAACCAAAGGGCTAAAAGTATCTTTCGCCGGAGAGGATCGAGCAGTGACAAGTCCATTAAACTGGGACTTTACCAAGTGAAAACTGACATGTCAAATTTTTAGTCTTGCCGTCTCAATAAATATGAATCGCCGGCAGAAGCCACTATTCTATATTTCCCAGTTAAAATAATCTGCTCTATTTGTAATTTAGTACCTGCTAAATCACTTGTGTAAAAATCCCAATTGTCTTGGCCAGCGTGTAGATCTACCACAATGTAGTCTGCTCCGGACACTTTCGGCAAAAGGCAAACTTCTTTCCTGTGTGACATATGAGGTAATAAATTGTTTTGAGAAGCAACAGAGGCACTTGGGGGAATTAAGGACAGAATCATTTTGTTGTCCTCCATCCAGGATTGGTTTTGGTAAAATTGCCACTTTAATAAATTTTTCAAAGGCGCGCGCAAAAGAGCATTAGTCGTAAGATGCGGTACTAGAAGGAGGATCAGCAATATTATTACAGCCTGTGCCGACCCCCCAAATCTTTTTAGAATTTTGCTAAGCGCAATTATTGTTGCAACTGACATTAAAACTCCCAACTCGGCACTATAGTGGTAGTAAATTGTCCAACGGATAGGGTGCATCAGATCCAAAAATCTTGAGGTAAACTGAAATCCAATTATTGGCAACAAACTAAAGGCAATAACTGGCATAAAGCCAAACGAAAAAAAAGTCCAAAACAAAGTGTAAGTCTTTCCAAGTGGAAGAAAAAAAGATTTTAAAGCAAACACAGGGTTAAAAACATAATTAGTGATCGCGCCGCTTAGCGTATCCCCTTGCTGCACAAAAGAGTCATAACCGTTTTGCCCTAAAATTGGCATAAACAATTTTATAGCCATTACCGACCAAATTAAGGAAATGGTCGATGTAATAATCCCAATTTTGACGTTTTTTTTGCCAGTCCAAATATAAATTCCCAAGAAAGAAAGAACTAATCCAACATGTTCTCTCACCGCAAGGCTGAGTATTAAGGTAATAAAAAAGCTTTTCCAACGTCCTTTCTCCAGAAAATAAAAAAGCCAAGCTAAAAGTAAAGGCAGCACAGACATTTCATGAAAATCGTAAGTATTTACAGCCTGAATTCCGATGAAGTCAACATATATAAATGCAACGCTAACAGCCAACACCCGTGGTAAAAATTTCCTTGCGATAAGCCAAATAGGGAAAACAGCTGCCGAGAGAATAATTGCTTGGAAAATTAGGAGTACGCGTTCATTATATGTAAACCAATAAAGAGGCGAAATGAAAAGCATAATTGGTCGAAACCGGTCGGCAAGGTCCAAATTTCCACCAACAGTTGAAAATGGCCTTTCAAATTTGCTGTAGAGCCACAAAGCTTGGTCGTAGATGCTAAAATCTATTCCCTGCGATTGAAAATGGTTATGCCTTATTACTGAGAGAAGACTGTAAAGTAAGGAAAAGATCAGAAATATCGCAACTACAATCCAGAAGTCTGCCAAGACCCCCAATATCTTACGGGGCAATTTAAACTTTTTCGGTAACACGTATTTGCTTGCGTAGCGAGATTTTTTCATCGAGCGAAGCAAGGAACAGGGTGATTTCCATAAACATTTTATACTTTTTCTGTCACCCTATACTCTAAATATTTTCCAAGCATCAGTCGTGTGTGCGCATCAATGCCCGGTAACGCCGTAAAAATTAAGGTTACAACTGGCATCAGAATAAACTCCAAAGGCATTGTTAGTTTTTTAAATAATGTTGCATGCTCCGATCTTTTTGGCCTTTGTCTTAAATCGACTATCAAAACAACGCCCAAAAAGATCCAACATGTCGTTAAAATACCGAAAGAAATTCTAGGTAAATTTTGCCCCATGACCGTCTGTGCAAAAACGGGGTTTAAAAGAACGGGGATTGTTGCGCCAAGCGTTATTGCAAACCAGTTTACCGGCCAGAGGAAATGGTCCTCGAGTACTTTAAATACGCGGATTGTCCTTTGCCAAAACGGAATATGGGTATATGTGAGCCACTTTTTTATAAAATAAGCATCGTCAGAGACCCCCCATGCCCAGCGTTTTTCTTGCTCGTACAAATTAACCAGAGACTTAAAGTAGCTTGTTGATTCGGCAGCATCGGTGATTGCCGGTAAAAATATTGGTTCAACATCCACCTTACCGTCTTTAGCAAAAAAGCTCTTAAAAAATATCCTAAAATCCTCAGGTATTACATCAACATCCCAGTAGCCAACATCATCCAAAAGCTTCATCGATGTTGAGTAAATTGAATAGTTAACCAAACGGTCTGCCCTGGAATTCAAAGCGGTTTGCCACACGGAAGAAAGGGAACTCATAACGCGAATTGGAGCCGGTACTCTCCAGATATTTGCGTAAAACAGAACCACAGGTTGCCAGAAAGAAAGGTACTTACGCTCAGATGTTAAAAAATTATAAGTAAGGCAGGAAAAATATTTGCTTGAAAGTTCGCCATCCGCATCTTTTGAAGTAACCGTGATCATTTTAATATCGTGCTTTTGCTTGTCAACTAACTCTCTTTTTGCAATTTTCACCGCATATGCTTGGTTTGAAGATTTACCTTTAACCTCTCGCGCAATATCGGGGTGATATGTCACTATTAAGTTAGCGAATATTTTTTTATATTTATTGCTTAAGATTTTAGCCTTATCCCTTGCATCTTTCCCCTCCCTATCCTCAAAAGCCAGAGCAACCGAAATTTGTTTCCTATCGAAATCTTGTTTTAAAAGAGAGTCAATTCCACGAACAAGAGTATGGATTGGTTCTTTGTATGTTGGCACGATTACCAGGTGGTGGATTTTTTTGTAATCTTTAAGTTTTTTAGCATCCCCAAGCCAATCATATTTTTCGGAAGCCCTAAGTTTTAAATGGGAAATTACCGAACTTACCGCAAGTGCCCCCGATTTATAAAACCAGAAAATATCAAATAAAATAATGTAATAGGCAACATAATGGGGAATCCAGAAAGAACCCCACACAGGGAATAAAATTAGAGTCCACGAAAACGTCCCTGGAAGAATTTCCAGAAATCTGTGGACCTGCGTATCATATTTTTCAACGAACCTTTTAATCATATCCCAAAAACCTCACAAGCACTACGCATGGTCATATCTGCTGTTTCAGAAAGAGAAGAACCGCGTAGGGATGATATGAAGTCAGCAGTTATTTTAACATTTTTCGGCTCATTTTTCATTCCACGTATAGGCTCAGGCGAAAGGAAAGGGGAGTCCGTCTCGATAAGAATTCGCTCACTCGGTGCTTTTCTGGCCACTTCCGCAATATCTGAGGCGTTTGAAAACGTCACGATTCCGGAAAAAGAAATGTAAAAACCTAAGTCAACTGCCTTTTTCATTGCATCCAAATTCCCGGTCCAGGAATGAAAAACACCCTGCAATTTAGTCGATCGTCGATCGTCGATAGTCAATAGTCGAAACACCTCATCCCATGCGTTCCGGCAATGCACAACAAGTGGCAAATTAAGATCTTTAGCAAGTTCTATCTGCTCGTCGAACAATTTCCTCTGAAATTTTTTCTCATCTTCACTGGTCTCTGGTCTCTGGCCACTAGTTTCTAAAAAAAAGTCCAGCCCACATTCCCCAAGACCGACAACTCTTTTAGACGATGTTGCAACTTTTTGTAATTTTTTCATTACCACGTCAATCCCCAGATTTTCCACTTCTTCCGCGCCGTCGTTTGGATGGATGCCGCAAGTCGCGTAAATTTCAAGACCAGAGTCTGAAAAATTTTCTGCAATTTGTATTGCCTTTTTTGAAGTCTCAAGCGAAGTTCCAATTGTGATTATTTTCGAAACACCTGCTGCCTTTGCCCCCACAAGAACATCTTCCAGATCTTCAAACAATTCCAAATGTGCGTGGCAGTCAACAAGCATTTAAATTCTTGGGAAAAGTGGCTTTTGTGCCGTAACTTTGCCCGTAAATTGCTCCATAATCACGGCAGATGTTTCCGGCATGAAAGGTGATAAGTTAAATGCTATTTCACGGATTTCCTGCGCAATCGGAGAGATAACTTGTTTTAAATCAACACCCTCTAACTCCCATGGTTTTTCCTCATTAATTTTTTTATCCAAAACCGACATTTCGTCCCAAAGCGAAAGAATCGCCAAATCAAAACGATATTTTTTTAAGTTATCGGAAACAGATTTTTTAAATGTGAAATTCTTTTTTTGCGGCAGTGATAAATTAGTATCACTTGCCAGTCTTGCCACACGCGCCACCAAATTTCCAAGACCGTTTGCCAATTCGCCGTTATAGAGATCTTTAAACCTTTGGATCGAGAAATCACCGTCACCCCACGCCGGAATTTCCCGAAGTAAATAAAATCTTAAAGCTTCACTCCCAAATGTTTTAACCAATTCAAAAGGATCCACAACATTGCCCAGTGACTTGGAAATTTTCTGCCCGTCCACGGTAATATAACCGTGTACGAATTCTTCATCTGGCAAAGGCAGGCCGGCCGAAGCAAGCATCGCAATCCAATAAACCGCGTGGAAGCGGATAATGCCTTTCCCTAAAACCTGGATTTTTTTACAATTCGGGTCTTTCCAAAACTTTTTATAAAGTGATTCGTCACCAGATCCAAAACCCAGCGCAGTCAAATATGTGGTCAGCGCGTCAAACCAAACATACATTACTTGCGAGTCGTCACCCGGCACGGGTACGCCCCAACCGCGTGCTCGCTCGCGTGAACGGGAAATCGAAAAATCTTCGAGTCCCGATTCAATAAACGAAACCACCTCATTTTTGCGCGCCGGAGGAACAACCAAGAGCCTGTCTTTTTTGATAAGGTCAACCAAAAACTTTTGATAATTGGAAAGTTTGAAAAAATAATTTTCCTCCTCAATTCCTTCCGGCACGGTTAAATGTTCTGGACATTTTCCATCAATTAACTCATCGGTAGTATAGAAAAGCTCACAACCCACACAATAAAGTCCCTTATAATTTTTTTTGTAAATGTCTTCTTTTTTACATAAAGACCAGAGTTTTTGTGCTCCGGCAAAATGTTGCTTGTTGCTGGTCCTGTTAAAAACATCAAAAGTTAAATTTAAAGCCGTCTTAAATTCAAAAAACTTTTTTGAATATTTATCCACAAGTTTAGCTACATCAACACCCTCTTTTTCTGCAGCTTGAACGTTTTTTAAAGAATTTTCGTCCGCGCCGTCCGAATAAAAAGTTTCATATCCTAATGCGCGATAGAGCCTGGCCAAGCAATCGGCCTGCACATATTCGAGCGCGTGCCCCACATGCGGTGCCGCATTAACATAAGGAATAGCTTGAGCAATATATATTCTCTTCAACTTTGCCTCCTAAATTAACTATAGTCTATCATCTACCATATTTAGTCTAAATCCAACCTATGGACTTGGCGAAGGTGTTGGGGAAGGTGCTGCAGTTTGCGGACAGGAAACACAAAACGATTTGTCCTGATAAACATCTTTGACCACAATTTGTTCCTGCTCTTCAGCGTTAGGTGATCCTGCAGGTACAACCTGGCCTGTAGATTTATCAACCCAGACTTTTGCCTTAACAAAAGTATCCTGTTTTGGTTCGGTTCCGGATATAAAGTATTCAAAGTGGTTGTTTGGGCAGGAATCCGTTTTTGCTCCGCCTGTAGTACCGCAAATGTTAATTCCCGCTACACCTGTAGGCACGTTAAAAGCTTCATTTATCTTGTCGCGCAAGACGTATGTCATTATTTGGTTCCAAATCGGTGCGGCGCCGGTTATTCCTGAAGCAAGGTACTTGTTCATCGGCGTGTTGTCATTGTTGCCAACCCAGACGGCAACTAAATAAGAAGGGGTATAGCCAATTGTCCAATTGTCCCGTTTATCATCGGTTGTACCCGTTTTCACTGCAACAGTTTTGCCCGGTATCACCAGTCCGCTACTTGCGCCGAATTCCATCAGCCTTGCCGAATTATCAGTTAAAATTGATGACATCAAAAATGCCGTTTGCGGCGAAAGCACTTGCTTGCCGGTTTTTTGAACATATTCTTCAAGTAAATGACCCTGAGCGTCTTCAATTTTTAAAACCGGAGTTAAATCAACCCGTTTCCCCTGGTTTGCAAACACGCCAAACGCGGTTGCCATATCTACCATCTTAACTTCCCCGCCGCCTAAAGTTAGCGAAAGCCCGTAACGGGACGGTTCAGTGAAAGTCGTAATTCCCATTGCCTGAGCCATTGAAATCATTGCATCAACACCGTTTAAGGCCAGTACCTTGACTGCCGGAATATTGAAGGAATTACCTAGGGCATTTCGTACAGTAACCGCACCATGGAATTTGCCGTCATAGTTGACAGGTCTATATGGCTGAGGTCCACCGGAAAAGGTGGTTGGTACATCCATGATAATTGTTGCCGGCGTAATCAGCTTATGCTCTATTGCGGTTGCGTAGTTAATTGGCTTGATGGAAGAACCCGGCTGTCTTTGCGCAGTAGTTAAGTTTACTGCCCCGTCTATTGCCTGGTCGAAATAGTCTTTTGAACCGACCATGGCCAGTATTTCTCCGGTTCCTGGTTTTGTCACAATTGCCGCTCCGTTTGTCACATGCAGAGAGCCCAGCTTATTAACATTGTCTTTTACAATCTGCTCGGCTTTTTCCTGTAAAGCAAGATCTAGCGTGGTAGTAACTTTAAGCCCGCCCCTGGAAACTACCGAATCGCCGTATTTTGCGGCTAAATATTCACGGACAAACATTACAAAATGCGGGGCCTTAATGTTTGTTGAGGAAGGTTTGAATTGCAACTGTTCACCTGCGGCCTCATCTGCCTGGCTTTGTTTAATATAGTGCTCGTCTACCATCCGCCTTAAGACTAGAAGTTGGCGGTCTTTCGCCCTTTGCGGGTTTTGCCCGTACGGTGAATAATAAGAGGGGGCAACCGGTAAGCCGGCCAGAAGTGCACACTCTGCAAGGTCAAGGTCTTGCACGCGTTTACCAAAATATTGTTCTGCGGCAGCCTCAACCCCAAAGGCTGTTCCACCATAAGGAACCTGGTTTAGGTACATTTCGAGTATCTGGTCTTTTGAAAAAGCCATCTCTACCCGAAATGCCAGATACAACTCTTTTGCCTTACGCGTTAGTGTCCTCTCCGGTGAAAGGAAAACGCTTTTTACCAGCTGCTGTGTAATCGTAGACCCCCCCTGGATATCGCCCGCAAAAACCGTTTGCCTAAAAGCCCTTGCAATGCCCCAGACGTCAAAACCTTTATGCTTATAAAAATCCTTATCCTCGATGGCGATAGTCGCATATTTTAAGTTGTCAGGTATTCCCGAAAGCGGAACTACAGTCCTGTTTTGATCCAGATAAATGTCATACAATAGCTGGCCGTTTCTATCCAAAATTTTGGTTGTTTGCGGAATTTGTCTACTCTCAAGCTGCCTTGGGCTTGGAAGATCACGCGTTATGAACCATGCCGCGAATATGACCACAAATATCATGATTAGCCCTACCTTAAAACTGCGCTCTTCACTAATAACCGGATGACTAAGAACTCTACGGATACCCTTAACCGGAACTGTTTTTATTAGGTCAAGATTGAATTTTTTAAGCGCCAGGAAGAGACTTTTGGCAATTTGTTTAACAACCCATATAGTTACATCACCTATAAATGCCACAAGCCTGATAAACCAAGCCAACACACTCAAAACCCAGCTGGCGGACTTAATGATTAATTTTTGGAAATATCCTATTTTTGCCATTACAACGAATAAATCTAAAATGAAAGCAAAGCCTTAAAAACAAGAGTATTCTATCCCAAACAGGTTGATTTTGACAGAGGGTCAAAGTGGCAAAAATCCTATCCAAGCGGTATATTATACTGAATAAAAGCCATGGCAGATGAATCGGAAAAACGGGGTCCAATCCAAAAAGGCGAAAAAGGCTGGCCGATAAATCCTATCGGAGTTGTTGCCCTTATCATTTTTGGACTGATCATCATTTTTTTAATCATCAAACCGATTTTACAAAAAAGTACTCCAACCGTTGACGTTCAACAAAATGCAAAGGGCGGCCAGATCATAACACCGCAAGCGGGCGAAATTATTCGCTCAAACAATCTTACAATCGAATTTTCAGCCGATACTCCGCAAAACATATCAAAAATCCAATTTTGGGCTAAAAGCTATGTTGACGGTAAATGGGAAGTTATAGGTGAGTCAACCAATCAACCCTACAAAATAGAATGGCAAATTCCGGACAACTATAAAAACAAGGCAATTGCCATAACAACACACATTTTTACGACTGACAATCAGGAAATAAAAGACCCCGGCGGCTGGCGCGAAGGGATAATTATTCTCGGCCAGTAACAAAAAACAACTGGAAACTTTCAGCTTTTAGATCACCAGATAGGCGAAGCGACATCTCAACAGGTTGGCCTGGATGTTTTAATCTAATCCTCTTTGCCTTAGTTGTTTCCTTGAGTTTTGGTCTTACAGTGCGCAAATCTGGTTGATCAATAAACCCTAAATCCTGTACATACCTCAGAACAAAATCATTTGCTTGGTCAAGATTTATTTCGGGTGACTGTGGAAACCCGTTATGTGCAAGATAAAAGGAGCCTATTGGGATTGTTTTTCCGCTTTCAACATATTCAGTCGACGCATGTACACCACCTTTAGCTATAATTCGCACATTATGATTAGGATTAATATACGTAGAGCCACATGTTAAAACGTCAACCAGGTCTTCATCTTCTATTTTTTGCTCTCTGACTATCTCACGGCCGGTATCAATAATTCTCTGACATAAACCATGTGAGACAGTCATAAGTTCCAAGTCGTGACCATCTTCGGTAAGTAATCGTTCGCTCATATAAGAGCGAGATTATAACAAAAAATACGTTTCGAGACTATTTCCTTCGCCATCTACCAATATTAGTTTTTGAAAAATACAAAAGAAATAACCCGACAATAATCATAACCAAAACGATTACTATATAATCCGTCTGTGATCTGTATCCATAAGGCAAATTAATACCCACCAAAGATAAAACATAAATATATTGGTCAAAAAACAAAGCCAGACCGAATCCCAAAAGAAGAATGATTTGATTTTTCCACTTTGGGACAATCCGTATTGCTAAAAAAGAGAGCAATATGATCAAAAGTCCCAATTGCCAGTGGTGAAACCCAATCTTGTTATTGTTTATCCCCTTGATAAGATTTGAGTTCTTTAAAATTGTAGTCGTAACAATTTCTATCCAGAACCTTGTCAAAGCTAAAGAAATAACAATAACTGGAATTATTTTCCTTAATTCATAACTCATAACAATCTAACAATATAGCAATGCAACAACATTACTCACTCTTCTTCCCCAAATAACTCCAAAGGGCAAATAAAATAATAGCCAGAATGAGAAGAGCAATGTTGAAAACGGTTATTAACCTCAAAATTGCCAAAACCGAAATTAATCCTGCGAAAACAGCGACAAAAAAGGCCATCTTAAAAGAAGTATAAAAATACCATTTGGCGCTGTAGCGTTTGTATAATCTTGTTCTTAAAAAATACAAGACAAGTCCGAGAAACCCAAATGTTGCGAGAAAAATAAAAAGAATCAAAATTGCATAAATATAAAATGGGGCATTATCCGGGTTAACCCCAACCACAATCCATGAAATTCCGAAAAGCGCAAAAACACTAACAAGAAATATTAACGGCAAAATGCGGGCCATAATCTTATGATACAATCCCATCTGATGGATGCCCAGACTTCATTATTAATTGTTTCCGCTTTAATCATTGTTGCGCTCATTGTAATTTACTTACAGATTAAAAAACTCATCGATTCAAAGCAAGGCGATGAAACCACCAAACTCCTCACGCAGCTTGTCTCCGACATGCGTGGGTCTATGGACAAAACCACCGATTCCATGGTGCGCCAGACCACAGCTATCAACCAGCGCCTCGATCGGGCAGCAGAGGTTATCTCATCTGTCTCCAAATCCGTCGGCGAAATGACCGAACTAGGCCGTTCCATGAAAGACCTGCAGGAATTTTTGCGCTCCCCCAAAATGCGCGGCCAGATAGGGGAAGCAGTTTTAAAAGATATTCTAGGTCAAGCCCTGCCAAAACAACACTTTCACCTGCAATACGCCTTCAAAGGCGGTGAAATTGTCGACGCTGCTCTGCAACTTGAACAGGGAATAATCCCGATTGACGCCAAATTCCCAATGGAAAATTTCCGCAAGATGCAAAAGGCAAAAGACGAAAAGGAAATCGAACCAATCAGAAAGCTATTCATCGCCGATGTTAAAAAACACATCGACGCTATTGCCACAAAATATATTCGTCCACAGGAAGGCACTTTGGATTTTGCCCTTATGTATATCCCCTCGGAACCCGTTTATTACGAAATGATTTCAAACGCACCGGATTTGGACGATTATGCCTACCGCAAGCGTGTCCGCCCCGTATCCCCATCGACAATGTACGCTTATCTTCGGGCAATAATTATGTCCCTCGAAGGATCCAAAATCGAAGCCCAAGCCGGCCAAATCCTGGCCGCACTTCGCGAAATTTCCGACGAAACGAATAAATTCGGATCAAGCCTATCCGTCCTCACCAAACACATCAAAAACGCTGCCGCATCGTCAGATGATGTAAATACAAGATATTCCAGATTAGCCAACAAAATCACCAATGTGCAAAGTATCGAAGCAAAAGCTACAAAGAAATTGAAGAATTAATTTAACCCGCACCACCACCACCGCCGCCTCCACCACCACCGCCTCCACCACCGGAGAAACCTCCTCCGGATCCGGCAGAAAAGCTGGAATTAAGAGTGGTAGAAAAACTATTCATACCGGAAGAAAAATCTGAAAAACTACCAAACGACCCACCTGAACTAATGTACCAACTTGGTGCTGCAGTCTCACCCAGAACAATAGGCATCAACTTTAAAATTTTATCCGTCAGTCCAAATAAAGCCCCATAAACCAAGTATCTTTCCCAAAGCACAAGATCATGCGGCATTTTCTCCTGGAAATGTCCAATATCCCCCAAAAAGTTTTTAAAAGCCTGCCATTTTTGGGCTTCGGCTCCGTGGGCAACGCTCCACCTTTTCATAAAACCCAACATGTTCGTATACCCCTTCGTTTTGGTCAAAACTGAAACCAACTGCAATAGCCTTATACCGAGGAAAAATCCCCAGAACAAAAATGGTCCCGCAAAAAGAAACACATGTGATGTATCAAAAAAATACAGCCCAATTACATCTAGAACAATGATAATTACAAACGAAGCAATGAAAAAATTATGCCTTATCTCACTGCCTTGCTCTAAAAATCCCAATATTTTTGCCTCATCTTTTATCTCTTTTTCAAAATCCTGCCAAAAGGTGGCAAAAGTGCTGGATTTAAAACTTTTCTTAAGATCGGACAGTTTGAAAGCCAAGGATTCGCCTTTTACACCAAAGGCTGTTTTCTCGTCTTCCGACCATGTGCTTAGGGTACCCGAAATTTCCTCTAAAAACATCTTTTCATATTTTCTCAAATGCCCATCTCTCTTTATTTCGTCAAGACTTTTCTTGAAAATGATTACATATTCATGCTCACTGCTTGTGCCAAAAAGGAACCTTTTCTTTAAAACCCGCCTGTCGGCAATCACCAGGTATTTACGGTTTGCAAGGTCAAAAAGTGTTGCGATAAACGATTTGGTTGTTACACTATTTCCCTGGGACAGCAAAATTTCCACAAGCGCCGGAGGAAGGCCAGAAGGAGGATCGTGAAGATATTTTGGTATGTTATGGCCATACTCGCGCCCATATTTATGCCAGGCGTAAAACCAATACATTGCCCAAAGGATATTTACAAAAAATAGGCCGAACAATAGATATTTTTTATAAACTGCGGGTGAAATGTAGCTCTTTTCCTCATCCAAAACAGCCTGAAGATTTTTATTGGAATTTGCAGGTGACTTGGCAAAACCTTTTGGAAAAACTAGTCTTACTTCCACAAACTGTTTAGGGGGAATATCGCTTACTGTAAATTTAACAGAGTTGTTGCTGATAAAATCAAACTTTCCGTTTGTTGGACCGTGGGCAAAGGCATAAACTTGGTCTTTAGAAATAGCTTGAGGGAATATGACTGTAAAATCGGCTGAATCCGTTCGTTTATCCCATTTGTTTCCAATTACCTGCCAGTAAAATTCGCCAAAATCAACTCCGCCCCCGACAGCGTCTAGAATTTTATAGGAAAAAGTAAAAGTCCTTTGTTCATTGAAAGCGGAATACGACCATCTGGCATGAAAATACTCACCGCTTGTCTTCTCGGATAATGCCAACGGTTTACCGTTTTCCGTAACCAAAAAATTTGTTATCTGTGATCTATACGAGTACCCTTTTCTACTAACCACCTGTGGAATATCGATGTAGGCATAACTAAAAGAACCGTCAAATTGATAAGTCCGCATCTCGACAACATCCACAGACCCATCGGTATTAATATTGTATGTGCCACTGACTTTTGGGAAATAATAATCTTTTGCAAACGAATTTTTAGGAATAAAAAGAAAAGCAGTAAAAAAGAAAACTATAAATATCAAAAAACGGCGCATTTATTTCATTATCACCAACAGGTTTAGTGATTACAACGACATGCTAAAATACTTTCGTGTCTGACATCCTTCAAGATTTAAATCGCCAGCAAAAAGAAGCAGTAATCACAACCGAAGGCCCGCTTCTTGTGATAGCCGGTGCGGGAACAGGTAAAACAACGGTAATTGCCAGAAGAATCGCCTACATTATCGAAAAAAAACTCGCCAAACCTGCGGAGATTTTAGCACTAACCTTCACCGATAAAGCAGCCGGTGAAATGGAAGAACGGGTCGACCAGTTAGTCCCATATGGCTTCATCGACACCTGGATTTCCACATTCCATGCATTTGGCGATAGGGTTTTGCGCGACAATGCTCTGGATATTGGCCTATCGCCGGATTTTAGAATTTTGTCGCGCCCGCAGCAGGTCTTGTTTTTTCAACAGAATCTTTTTCGTTTCACTTTAGATTACTACCGCCCGCTTTCCAACCCTACAAAATTTATAACAGGGATCCTTTCATTTATTTCCCGCCTCAAGGATGAAAATATTTCACCCGAAGAATTCAAAAAATTTGTAATGAATAAAAATCAACCCATTCGAAATTCTCAGGGCAAGCAATCAAAAATCAAAGATAACAAAATCGAATTAAAGCAGATTAAAGAATTAGCAGATGCCTATGCAACTTATGAAAACTTAAAAAACCAAGCAGGCCTTTTGGACTTTGGCGACCAGGTAACCAGAACCATCGACCTTTTTACAAAACGCCCGAAAATCTTAAAGGACTACCAAAACCATTTTAAATATATTTTGGTCGACGAATATCAGGACACCAACTATGCCCAAAACGAACTGGTCAAACTTATGTCCGCGTTACACAAAAATATTTGTGTTGTCGGCGATGACGATCAGTCCATTTACAAATTCCGCGGAGCAGCAATCAGTAACATTATGGAATTTAAAAAGACTTACCCGCGCGCGAAACAAGTAGTCCTCACCCAAAACTACCGATCGGCTCAGCTAATCCTTGATAGTGCTTACCGCCTGATACGCCATAACGATCCGGACCGCCTGGAAGTTAAAAACAATATTTTAAAAAAACTTAAAAGTGCCAAAACCAATCCCGGTAAGCTGCCTCAGGAAATTTTCGCCGATACTATTTCCCAAGAGGCAGACCTGGTGGCCGCCGAAATCGAGAGGCTTATTACAAAAAGTCCAAAAGCAGCTTACACTTATCGCGATTTTGCTATTTTGGTTCGTGCCAATTCCCAGGCAGATCCATACCTCAGGGCTTTGAACATGAAGGGTATTCCGCATAAATTTGTAGGGTCTTCCGGACTTTACCGCCAAGAGGAGGTTGCGCATCTTATCTCATTTTTAACAGCCATTAGTGATTTTGAGGATAGCTTGAACTTATACAACCTTGCGACTTCCGACATTTACCGTCTGCTCCCGGAGGATGCCATTAAACTTACTTCGTTTGCTAAACGCAAAACTAGGTCACTTTATTACATTTTCAAAAATATCGACTCGATTACAACTGGGGATTTAGAAATCTCAGACGAATCAAATGCCATTATTAAAAGAATAGTTGAAGATTTAAATATCGCAATAGACCTTTCCAAAAACCAAAGTGCCGGAAAAGTTTTATACGATTTCTTAAAAAGAACAGGCTATTTAACCCGGCTGGACAGAAAAGGGGGAATTGAAGGCCAAATCAAAATTCAGAATATTGCCAAATTTTTTGACAAAATCCAGGAATTTGAACAAATTGCCAAAGCCGATTCACCAAGTCAGTTTATTGATTATCTGGAAAGCATCCGCCAGGCGGGGGACGATCCAGCAACTGTGGAATTCGACCCAGACACAGACGCTGTAAATGTTATGACAGTTCATGGCGCAAAGGGGCTGGAATTTCCGGTAGTTTTTATGGTGAATTTAGTTTCCGACCGTTTTCCCGCCCGGTTCAGAAGCGAAGCTATCGAAGTTCCGGAGCAGGTGATTCGCGAAACATTACCCTCCGGAGACTGGCATATACAGGAAGAACGCCGCCTGTTTTATGTCGGTATAACCCGTGCAAAGGATCTTTTATACTTTGCCTGGTCGCGTGATATTGGCGGCAGGCGTATCAAAAAGCTTTCCCCATTTGTCCTGGAAGCATTGGACAAAGTGAAATCGGACGCTTCGCTTGCAAAACTGTCTCCACTTGAGAAAATTGAAAAGTTTGCACCTCTGCCTCAAAAGAGTATTCAAACAGCATTTTTTGATGTCGATACGCTTAAATTAACTCAAGGTTCTCTCGACGACTATCTCACGTGCGCATTTAAATACCGTTATGTTCATATTCTAAGACTTCCGATTGCCCGCCACCATGCAATCGCTTATGGTGCCGCACTTCATAGTGCTGTTGCCGCCTTTAACCGTTCTAAAGTAAACGGCAAAGTTATTTCACTTGCCCAAATGCTGGAAGTTTTTGAAAACAGCTGGGACAGTGAAGGTTTTCTTACCATTGAACACGAAGAAAAGCGCAAAAATCAGGGCAAACTGGCGCTTGAGGCTTTTTGGAAGCGCGAATCAAATTCAAAAGACAAACCAAGTCTTGTTGAATCATCATTTAAGTTTTCGCTTGAAGGTGTAACTATCGTTGGACGCTTTGACAGAGTGGATGTTATGCCTGGCACAAAAGTTAGGATTATCGACTATAAATCTTCCGAAAACATCGACCAGGAAAGGGCAGATGCCCAGGCAAAGGAGTCTAACCAGCTGGCAATTTACGCTCTTTATTACTGGAAACGCCACCGGACGGTTCCCGAAAAAGTCAGCCTCTATTTTTTAGAAACAGGCATTGTTGGCTCATACACACCAAGTGAAGAAGATCTTAAAAAAACCGAAAAATTAATAACGGAAACGGCAGCCAGTATCCATCACGATGTAAAAAACAATAGTTTTGTAGCCAACCCCAAATATTTTGGCAGGGAACCGGCATGCGTTTACTGCGCTTACAATGCAATTTGCCCATTTAGCTTAGCAAAAGTCACCTAAAAATACCTAACTCGCCACTTTTAGCCACCAAGGGCAGGCCTTGATCAGATTAAAAGCCCCTTTTATAGAACCAAAGGTTAAAATAGAAAAGATGGAAATTTTATTAGTTGCGATTCTAATTCTTGTCATCATTTTATTGGTTGTTTTAATCCTTTGTTTTGCCCTTTTTTCCGTCGGCCTTTTTTTTGAGCTTCCGTACGTTGCCACTCAGGACGAGAAAGTAGAAACCATTATCAAACTCGCAAACATCAAAAAAGGGGAAACGGTTGTTGATCTTGGCTCCGGCGACGGGCGCCTGCTTTATGCGGCTGCAAAACGCGGCGCAATCGCCATTGGCTACGAACTCAATCCGCTCCTAATAATAATCACCATTGCCCGGTCAAAAATCAAAGGTTTATCAAAAAATGTCGTTGTCAAAAAACAAAGTCTTTGGGAAGCCGATTTAAAAACTGCCGATGTAGTTTTTGTTTACGGCCGCAAACACACAATGAAAAGATTCCAGGATTTTGTCTATAAAAATTGCAAAAAGGGCGCTCGCGTCACCGTAAACAGCGACAAAACCATATCTTTCCCATCCCAAAAAGCACTTAAATCGGAAAACGGAATTTTTCTATATAAGGTTTGAGTAGTATATTACTAGTTAATCCCCTGGTAATTACTTTGGAGAATCGGCACCACGGTACTGTAGGCAGATTGGTAAACGAAGTAGAAAAGGTAGGAAACTGCTGCCATTTGAAGAATTACAATTGCAATCATAAACAAGACAGCAAAACTGCCAAGCACACTCTCCCTTTTTACCTTTTGCCTCCAGTAAAAACCGCCAACCAACCCAATAATCCCCAAAAATATTGTCAGGTTATCTACTAAAATCAACCCTGACTGCGAAACGCCTGTATTTGTGCCAATGCCTAATTTTGTAAGTTGTTCAGGAACACCAACTGTCGCGCGTGAACTGATAGCCGAAAGAATTATCAGAGCAGAAAATGCGATGGTAATTGCCGGCAGAACCAGCGGAAGCACCTGCTTTTTATTTGCTTTGTAAAATGCCCAAATTGTTGTAAATGGCGGAAAAACCAGGCTTAAAACAATATATCCCCAAACACCAACCTTAACTTTTTGCTGTGTCTCTGAAATCATCTTATCTAAATCTTCAACCGCCTGCGGCGCTTGAAGTTGCGTCTGCACAATGGTAGCATCCGTCACATTCCCACCTGCTCTTTTTTGTTCCTCATTATCCATAATTTATCTAAGCTAAGCAGCTTTAGCTTCAGCCAGTTTGTAAATTACACCGCCATTGCTATCTTCACCTTGTGGTTCTAAAGCCGAATACTTATACTTGGCCAAACCTCCAATTGTTTTTAAGACGCTTTCATCCATTCTTCTGTTACTCACATTTTCAGAAGCAAAATCCCTAATAAGGCCTTGCAACCTAGCAAGCGTTTCTGTGTCAGTTTTAAATGGTTTTACAAACCTTTTCCACACCCCTTGTCTATCTTGGGTTGGATTAGTGAGAGCATTAGTGCCATCAATTAAGTGTTCTACACCAGACTTATCTCTATATGTTTTTGGGACATTTTTCAAAATGTCCCAAGCGTGTTTGGTCAAAACGACACGATTTTCATTTTCCGGATCCTGGGTTGCAATTTGTATCGTACGGGCATCACCTTTCTTTTTAAGCTTCTCGTTTTCATAGATGATATTCCCACCTTCACGTCTAACAGTCCCGCTCTTGTTCCAAAAATCAACAAAGCCAACATGTTGCAAAAAAGTGGTATGCTCTCTTGGTGTTTCAGGATTTTCGCCACCAGGTTGATTCCCAAAAGGGGTAATCCGCACAGTCTTTGGTGCTTTGTGTGAATCCATTAAGCTTTTGGCAGTTGCAAGCATATCAGGATCCATTTTACCTGCGGCAACTTGAGATTCTATGTAGTCAATTGCCTTTTGTTGCATAGCAATTAGAGTTTGTTTGTCCACCCGGAGTTTTTGCCAGGAAAAATTAACATCAATGTTTTTCTCTTTTCCGTCTGAGTTATGGATTCTAAGGTCAACTGGAGTAATGCTTTTCACAGCAGGGTCTATGTTCTCCAATGTCAAATATTTGTCGAAGATTGCTACATCTACGAGCTCTGGATCAGCTTCAATGATTTTCCAAAACAAAGGGGTTGGTACTTTACTCAATTCACCTGAAGCTTTTGAATCTACGGCCAACTCCACTCCTCGTTGGACCCTTTTTCTTTGCTCGCCGAGAAAGTAATCCGAAGGCTGGTCCGGCTTAAAATACCTAACCTGGTATTTTTCAAAATAATCGTATTCGGTTGTGCCCGGGGAGTAAGGGTTTCTCAACTTGTTAACCTGAGGTGTAAAAGCAAGAACATCGCCTTCAATTTTTAAATCACCACCACCAGACCATGTGTCCGTGGAAGATGCACGCTTATCCCAGTTTAATTTAAACTCCTGATCATTATGGTCAGTCGCAATTGCTTCTGAAGTATTTTCTGCTCCAGTCAAATCACTGGAATTTGTAACATCTTTTTCAATCGATGAGGTTTGCATAGAGCCAGTGTCGTCTGGATTTTCTTTTTTAGCGTTTAACAAATTAACCAAATCTATCCCAGGCATATCGTCGCCCTTATCAATTCCTGCTTGGGCAGATTGTATAAACGAATCTATATCTGTTTGGGCATTTTTTATTCCCATTGTCATTTCAACTATGATTTTTGACGACTTTTCCCCATACATAAGACCCCATTTTTGGATGATGTCCGTATTTTCCCGTATTTGTTCTGCGCTGTTGTTCTGCGCAATTCTGGCGGTAAACAACCCAATATCACCTTTACCTTTGACAAAATAGGTATCGTAAATTTCGCTCATGACCTCTTCATTTTCTAAATCAACACCAATTCTTCCAAAAAATTCCGCTTCCGGCTTGCCTTTATATTGGTTAAGAAATGCCCTGGATGTCTTTTTCCATCTTTCGAGCTGTTGTTCAAATGTCATATTCTTGTGAGGACTGTTTTCACCGTTCCAATAATCTTCGCGCTCCCCAAGCGATGCCTTATTTGCCTTTTCGGTATTAATAGGTCCACCTGCAGCAATAGCTTCTATTTTTGCCCTATCTATCTCTGTGCCTATCTCGCCTCCAAGAAGAAGAATAGCTTGAGTTCCTACTGTTTCCGTGCTAAGCAATTCATTTTCTGCGTCAGTTTTTACCTCAGCGGTTGTGACCTCAGGTGCATTACTTTCGTTTGGCTGCTCGGCAGTCTGAGCCTGATCGTTTTCGCCCACCCGAACGCTATCTGCCAGAATTTGATCACTTTCAGCTTGCACCTGTTCCCTGGTTTGCGCCTGTGCCTTTGCTTGTTCCTGTCTTTTAATCTCTTCCAAAGCCGCTTTGATGTCTGGATGTTTTTCTGTATAGGCAGCAGCTTTTTCCGGATATCTTTCTGCAAAAGCCCTCCAACCACGCATACTTTGGCTTCTATTTGCCCTTTGCCAATTGATATCAAAACCAAAACTTCGGTCTTTGACCTCATTATTTGTAGCTATAATAATATTGTCCTCTGCAAGTTTTACAGCGGGATCTACTTGAGGGTCTTCATAAACACGAGTTTTCTCTTTAATATCATAAGCATTTGCGTCGTCAGAGTATCTTTCTCTAAAAATCCCCTCGGAATCCGATTTTAAAGTGGGATTGTTTCTTTGGCTTCGGTCAAGATATCCAAGATTGTAATTTTGTCCGGCCTCGGTTAAAAAATCCTCTCCAGGATGCTCCTTTAGCCATTTTTGTTTTAACTCGTCGCGAATTTTCAGATACCTTGGATCCAAATCCATACCTTCTGCAGGAGTACCATGTATTTCTGTATTCTCAGGACTATTGCCTCCCTTTTTAGTTCCGAGTTTACTTTCCCGATAATCATCAATTGTATTAAAACGTCTATATTTTCTTCTGCCAGCAGCAGCAAGGTTTTTCAAATCTGTCCGGTCTTTGACTTGGGGATTGTCCTGATTTAAAGCACCAATAGCACCGGACACTCCGATCTTATCCGGGCTATGTTTTTGTTCAGGCTGCCGTTGCAGCCGGGAAAACTCAACTTGTGTATCTCCTCTAAGTTCGGTACTAGCTGGGCCTTTAGCCATTTTTAACCATCCCCCTTACCGAAACACGTAATTTTTCAATCATTTCGGCCCGATGCAGCTCATCTCTTTCGGAAAGTATTTCAAAAACTACACTTGCAAGCTCGGAAGCCTTATCATCCAACTGCGGAATAACTTTTAAAAGCTCGTTGTGAGAAATATTTTCGGGTACTGCCGCAAGAACCAATTCGGCAATTTCCGCTGCCCTGTCTCCTGTTATTTTGCCTTGAGTAAGCTGGCTTTCCAACTCCTTTACTATCAGGGCTTCAAGTTTGTGGCGAAGTGTTGCGTTGTTTGTATCAGTCATACGCCACTTATCTTTCCAGATTTTTCAAAAGCGCTCCGGTAATTGCCATCATCATGAGACCTATGACAAGTGAAGCCCACCCGTTCAAGTCTGCAAACAGCTTTCCCACACCCATTGCGAATAAAGAAAAACCTGCGGCACCCAAAAGTAGCGAAAGTAACTGGCTATTGCGGACCCTTCTCACCGGCGGGGATTTTCCAAGAAGCTCAACAACCTTTTCTGCTGTTACATCGGCTAATTTTTCTGGATCAACAACTTTAGTGGTTTTTATTTGCTCTTCGTTTTGTGGCACCTTAATTTCATTTTAAACTATTTTACCTTCGGGTTGCCCTAAGAAATGTCCAACGCAATCGGTCGGCAAAATTTAAGCTTTTGTATAGTGCTTGCCTTAAAATCAAATCATAGGTTCCGACATATTCAACATGAGTTGGTCCATAACCTGCCTTAAATTTGTGAAACCCATACCAAGGATCGCTTTCCCTGGCGTCCGGACCGAGTGCTCCCCACATATCAAAAATTCTTAGGTTCATTTTTTTGCCCAAGCGTATTGCCTCCCAAGCAACTAAATTTGAAGCCATTACTTCGCGGTTTTCGCCAGACGAGCCCCCATATGGGTAATAAAGCGTATCCTTAAAATTAAAAAGCATCCAGGCAACCAAGGGCTTACCTTGATATTTGGCAATAAGAACCCTGGCCATTCCGGCAGGCATCAGAGTTTTCCAGACTAGCCTGTGGTATTGAGGAGTGTGGCCAAAATACTTCTGCCTGTGGGTGGTATCGAAATAAAGCTTCAAGTAAATTTCAAAATCGGCGTCTTTTGTTGATTCGTAAACTTCGACACCCTTTTTCTGCGCAACCCCAATGTTATATCTGGTCTTAGGATGCATTGCCGAAAGCAAGTTTTGTTCTGTCTTTGTGAGATCCATCAAAAAGTTATAACGGGTAAAAAGCGACTTTTTTGAAGGGATGTACCCTAAGGACAGTATTTTTTGCTTTAAATCCTCTCGGGCAAAAACATTAGGCTCGATTTTGACGAAAGCGATATTTTTTTCCTTACCGATATCAATAAGCGCCTTTGTCATTTCAAGGTCCGGCAACGGCCCTTTTGGTAAGTACCCGACAGTTTGCGGAAAAATGGGCACAGGGTGGAGTGTCAACTGATATGCATTGACCATAGTATTGCCGTTAAACTGCCCTAGCCTCACCAGGTCTAGCCCTGTGCTTTTTCGAAACTCTCCCCATTCCCAAGATTGGATAATATGGTAAACGTGGCTGTTATAAAGAGCTTTTTCTCCTTCTTCAACTTCTCGGACTATCATCAACTTATATACTAACCCGACGGGAAATATTTTTCAGCTTTCCTTTGTAATCTTGCCGAATTCGCTAAAAAGTTTTCGTATTTTTGGGTCAATAACTGCTTGGCAGTAAGGGGCAGTCCTGTTATTTTCAAAATAATTTTGGTGGTAATTTTCTGCTTTATAAAAGTTTTTGAAAGGCACAATTTCGGTCACAATTTTATTTTCATAAGTTCCGGATTTCTCGATTTCACTACGGGTATCCTCGGCAATCCTTTTCTGCTTCTCATCACGGTAAAAAATCGCCGATCTGTACTCCGTGCCGACATCAGCGCCCTGCCTGTTTAAAGTTGTCGGGTCGTGAAGTTTAAAAAAGACCTCAAGCAGCTTTTTCAGGCCGATTATTTTCGGGTCAAATTCAATTTGTATCGCTTCGGCATGTCCCGTTGTCCCGCTACAAACCTGCTCATAACTTGGATTTTCAACAGACCCACCGCTATATCCGGGCATAACCCAAACAACTCCACTGAGTCGTTTAAATATTGCCTCCGTACACCAGAAACACCCTCCCGCAAGTGTAATTGTTTCTATTTTATTGCCTATATCAGGCATGATTGTCCTTCCCGACTAAATAGTACTGATCAGCTCTTCCGGAATATCGACAACAAACCGCGAAACCAAGTTAGAGGAAGTCGTCCCGAAATAAAGCCTTTGGGAAGCGTAAGTCAAATATAGCTTTTCCCTCGCTCGCGTCATACCAACATACGCCAGACGCCGTTCCTCTTCAATTTCGGAAACATCCATCATAGACCTGCTGTGCGGAAACAGTCCCTCTTCCATGCCTATTATAAAAACATGGTCAAATTCCAGCCCCTTTGCCGCATGAATGGTCATTAAAGTTACCACATTAGTATCTAACTTTCCTTCATGCGATTTTTCCGGCGTAATTTTGCCCTCCATCAAAGCAATATTTTCAAGAAGCGTTTGTAAATTTTCGTATTCGGATGCAACAGACTTAAGCTCTTTTACGTTTTCTACCCGCATCAAGCCCGCGTCTGTTCCGTCATCTAATAGTTGTATATAATCGGTACTTTCCAATACTTTATCAATCAGTTCTACAGGCGTCGGCCTTTTTTTCTTGGTTTTTAACTTTTCTACGATTTCCAAAAACTTTTTAAACCTTCCTTTGCCGAGTTTTTCGACCCGCACTCTGGAAACATCATCCAGCGGATTTTCGATGATCCTAAGATACCCAAGGACATCTTTAACCTCTTTTCTCTCGTAAAATCTCACGCCGCCATAAATTCTGTAGGGAACGTTATTATGTAGAAGCGCTTCCTCAATCGTTCGCGACTGGGCATTTGTCCGGTATAAAACTGCAAAAGACCCAAAACTCTCTGCTGAATTCAGAATCCTGTCAACGGCAAAATTTGCTTCGTCAATTTCATTTTGGGCGTTGTAGATAGTAATCCGCTCACCATTAATATTTTTTGTCCACAAATTCAAAACCGGATGAGCTTTATTTTTGGAAATAACAGCGTTTGCAGCGGAAAGAATATTGCCGGTAGAGCGGTAATTTTGCTCCAAATTAAAAACCCGCGCTCTGGCAAAATCACGCTGGAAATTTAAGATATTTCTGAAATCCGCTCCGCGGAAGGAATAAATAGCCTGCGCTGCATCGCCGACAACTGTCAAATTCCCATGAACCGAAGCCAACTGTTTTGTCAGTACATATTGGGCAGTGTTAACGTCTTGGTACTCGTCGACCAATACATATTTAAACCTGGAGGAATACTTATCTAGAATATTTGGATTTTTCTCAAATAACTTAACGGTTTTAAAAAGCAGGTCGTCAAAGTCACATGCCCCGATTTTGGAAAGTTCCTGCTGATAATCTACATAAACTTTGGCTGCTGTTTCCCCAAAATATCCACGGGCAAACTGCTTATAATCATCCGGATCCAAAAGTTCTCCTTTTGCAGAAGATATAGCACCCAAAATCGAGCTTGGCCTAAAGTGCTTTGTGTCGATTTCGGCAGCCTTCATTATTTTTTTAATTAAAGAAAGTGAATCGTCATTGTCGTAAATTAAATAACCGGAAGGCAGGCCAATATATTTACCCTCAATCCGCAAAAGTTTTGCGCAGAAAGCATGAAAAGTTCCGACAAACGGCAATTGGTTTATAGCAAGTGGTTCATAGTTTTTATTATTTTTATCAATGAACGATGGACCATGAACTATCAACTTCTGGATCCTCTCCTTCATCTCATTACCCGCTTTATTGGTGAAAGTTACAGCAAGAATTGAGTTCGCGTTGGTTCCTTGGGAAATAAGATATGCAACTTTATAAGTCAAAACACGTGTTTTACCAGATCCGGCACCCGCTAAAATCAAAACCGGCCCGTCAACTGCCTCAACAGCCTCTTTTTGTTTCTGATCAAGTTCGCTAAACAAGTCTTCTGCCATACTTCTTAAGTCTAGCTCAAGGGGTTGTCCTTTAGTGCTTCAATCATTTAAAATAGCCTGTACGGAGCAATTTCCCGAGTACTTATCTGGAAAGTTATAATATCACAATATGATTAAAGTTTTGGATTTTTGGGCAACTTGGTGCGGGCCTTGCAAGTTTATGGAGCCTATAATCGAGGAAATCGAAAAGGAGCTGGCCGGCAAGGTCGAGTTTGAAAAAATTAACGTGGATGAGCACCAAGACATAGCTGCAAAACACCAGGTAATGTCTATTCCTACCTATATTATCACCAAGGACGACATGGAGCAGGAAAGGATTATTGGGGCAACCCCCAAAGATAATTTCCTTAAGGTAATTGCCAAATATGAATAATCCCTTACCTTTAGTGGTTGCAAATCTCAAGGCGAATTTGACTTGGGAAGAAGTTTCCCTTTGGATTAGTGAAGTAGGCTCTAGATCCGGCAATTATAAGGGTACGATAGTTTTGTGCCCGTCTTACCCGTTTTTAGCCCAAGCCCAGTGGCAAATCAAATCAAACTCTTTCAATATTAAACTCGGCAGTCAGGACATTTCAAAATTTGAATCCGGAGCTTATACCGGTGAGGTTTCAGCTTTTCAAATTGCCACTATTTGTGGATTTGCCATCATCGGCCATTCCGAAAGGAGAAAATACTTTGGTGAAACAGATAGTGATATCACCAAAAAAGTATCATTACTTTTAAAAAATAACATTCAGCCGCTTTTGTGTGTAAACTCCCTAAACCAACTGGAGTCGTACTTAAAAGAGAGTGCCGAAATAAAAGAAAAGGCATCCGAAATAATTTTTGTTTACGAGCCGCCCGGAGCAATCAGCGGAGGCGGGGATTATAAGCCGGAAGACCCTCAAGTGGCTGCTGCAAATGCCAAAAAAATCCAGGAAGCAATCGGTACTCAGGTAACGACAATTTATGGCGGCAGTATTAATCCTCAAAACGCCAAAAGTTTTTTTTCAATGGACAGCCTAAGTGGCGGACTAATCGGTCAAGCAAGTGTAAACCCGCAAACTTTCTGCCAAATTTTGGAACTTGCAGAATAAAAAATAAATAAGATGCACGAAATCGGCCACGGGCCTTCCAAAAGGCCCATTTCTATTATAAAGATACTCTTTTTTGCCTCGGTCCTGGCTGTTTTGGCTTTTATTTTCATCAAAATTTTAAAACTTGAAAAAATTGTCTTTAACGGTCCCAAAACGGTTGTTCAGTTAATAACGGATACCGGCCTTAAGTCGGACAAAGGAAGAACAAACATTTTACTTCTTGGTATTGGCGGCGGTGACCATGAAGGACCAAACCTCACTGACACAATGGTTCTGGCGTCGGTTGATTCGCAAGGTAAGGATGTAGCACTTATTTCAATTCCCAGGGACCTTTGGGTTCCAAACCTAAACGCTAAAATCAACGGTGCTTATGCTTATGGCCAGGACAAAAACGGCCAAGGGTTATCTCTTGCCAAAAAAACCATCAGCGATCTTTTTGGAACACCTGTCCACTATGCGTTCAGAATAGACTTCAACGGCTTTGTTAAGGCGGTTGATTTGGTCGGAGGATTGGATTTGACTGTCGACAATTCATTTTTCGACACCCGTTACCCAATAACTGGCAAAGAAAACGATCTCTGTGGGCTCACGATCGAAACCCAAAATATAGATGGTGCCGACCAGGAAGTTGTTAAAGATGCAACCGGATCGGCAACGCCCATCAGTAAAATTAATGACGATAACGACCCATTCACTTGCCGCTATGAAACTCTTACTTTTAAGAAAGGGCCTACACATATGGATGGCGCGACCGCCCTTAAATTTGTCCGTTCACGCCACGGTACAAATGGGGAAGGATCCGATTTTGCAAGAAGTGCCAGGCAACAGAAAGTAATCCTGGCATTTCGGGACAAAGTAATATCATCTAAAACTTTAACAAGTCCAGCCACATTAATAGATCTCGAAAAAACATTCAGTTCCTCAATTGATACAGATATCGGCAGTCAAGAGATTCCTCTTCTTGCCAAACTAGGTTTAAAGATAGATCCAACAGCAACAAGAAGGGTTGTTTTGACGGCAAGCGAAAACGACAGCCACCTGGAAGTCGGCGCGCCCGAAAATTACGGCGGGGCATTCGTGCTTGTACCAAAAGGCGCAAATTGGGCCGACCTTGCGGATTATATTCAAGGCGAAATTTACGATTCTAATTCCGATAGTACCAACAAGAATTCAAATGGAATAAATTCAAAAGAGACTAATCCCGGAAGCTAAGAGCAAGTTTCAAGGTTCCAACTACAAACAAAATTAAACCGCCGATAAAAAGAAAATAAGTAATTTCAGTCGAACCTGCGTTTGGTAATGCACCGCTTGTTCCGCCCTTACCTGCAGAGCCTGTAGCGGTTTGGGCAAAAACATTTCCGGAAAGCGAAAACCACAACAGAAGCGAAGTAAAAAATCCAATTAAACGGCCAAAAGAAGATTTAAAGCAGGCGATCTTCATATGAAACTCTATATTTAAGAGTAATCTGTTTTGACATTTGTTGTCAAGAGAGAAACGGTTTACTTTCCTTTGGATTTCTTTACAGGAGAGGGCTTTTTCAAAGCTGTTTTGGGCAGTTTTTTTGAAAGCCTTGATTTCAATCTCGAAGCTCTGTTTTTGTGAATAACATTCCCTTTGGCAGCCTTGTCCAAAGATTTAAACACGCTGGTAAGTCCTGCTTCTGTCGGTTTCTTCACGAAATCTCTGACAGTCTTCTTGTAAGCCTGTTTTACCTTGAGGTTTATTAAAGTTTTCCGCTTGTCCTGTCGGACTTTTTTTATTGCTTGTTTTGTTACTGGCATTCTATTAAGATAAAAACCGCAATAGAGCAATTATCAACTTGTCAGAATTTTACACTATTATTCCAAAAAAAAGAAATAGGGTTCCAATTTTGTAATGAATTGAGTTTTTAATCAATGTGGTATTTTCTTAAAAACGGTGCCAGGACCATCTTCAATAAAACACAAGATGACATACTTTCTGCAGCTTTTGTAATTGGCGCATCCGTTGTAATTGCCAAACTCCTAAGTCTTATCCGCTACAGGCTTCTTGCAGCTTATTTTGGTAACCAAATCGAGCTTTTAGACGGATACTTTGCGACAACCACGCTTATGGATTCGGTATTTGACACCTTTATTTTCGGCAGCATCGCCCTGGCTTTTATTCCGGTTTTTTCAAAATACCTGGAAAAGGAAAAAGTAAAGCAGGCATGGGCATTAGCATCAACAATGATCACCATAGGCTTCATATTTTTCCTGTTTTTTGCCGTGGTGTTTTTCTTTTTCTCCGATCAAGTCGCGTCCATCATTGCGCCGGGGCTTGTAGAAAAATTTCCGGCGACTCAAACCAAAATATCCCGCCTTCTTCAGATAATGGTGTTGTCTCAGTCGATTTTTGTAATTTCAATTTTCATCTCCGGGGTTTTGAATTCTTTTAAAAGGTTTGTTGTTCCGGCTCTTGCTTCTATTTTTTACAATATTGGAATAATCATCTCAATCATTTTTCTCTCACCCGTTTTTGGCATATATTCTGCTGCAATTGGAATGATTTTTGGCGCCTGTCTGCACTTTTTAATTCAACTTCCTTTAATTCTCTCGATGGACTTTCGCTTTAGGTTTAACCTCAACTTTAAAAATAGCGATGTCAAGGAAGTACTTACTCTTATGTGGCCCAGGTCAATAACCATCGGCCTGTCCCGTCTTTCTGCAGTTGTTAATGTTGTCTTGGCTTCGGTATCTACAGTTGGCGGAATTGTTGCTTTAAATTTTGCCCAAGTTCTGCAAATTGGCCCGACGGCACTTTTTGCATCGTCACTTGCACAGGCCGCTTTTGTTTTTCTGTCACTTGATGCCAATAACAATAAAAGCGAGCAGTTCAAAAAACTTTTTATCGAATCCTTTCACCAGATATTATTTTTGGTTTTACCGACAGCGGTTATTCTGGCTATTTTAAGGGTCCCCGTTGTCAGGTTGGTATTTGGTGCAAAAGACCTTCCATGGGACACAACCGTCCTTGCCTCAAGAACCTTGCTGGCTTTTTCGATAGGAATTGCCGCGGCATCTCTTAATCTTCTTTTAATACGCGCCTTTCATGCGCTAAGGGACAGCTATACGCCGGTAAAGATTACGGTATTTACAACGGCTTTGAACATTATTCTTGCCGTAATTTTCGTCTTTGTTTTAAAACTGTCAATAATTTATCTGGCAATTGCCTCATCCATCGATAGCATCCTGGCAGCTGTCTTAATGCTCTATTTCTTGGACAGGAAAATCGGCGGCTTTGACAGAAAAAAATTGCTCCTGCCTACATTTAAAATAGTCGCAATTTCCCTGGTAACAGCATTTGCCCTTTATGTCCCCATGAAGCTTTTAGACCAACTTGTGTTTGACACAACAAGAGTTGTCGGTCTTTTAATTTTGACCTCAATTGCCAGTGCTGTCGGCCTAAGCGTTTACATTTTCCTTTCCTGGATTTTTGGTGTCGAACAACTTGTAATATTTACAAAATTTGCCAAGAGGGTCGCAACATTCCCTTCCCGCTTAAAACCACCAAGCCCCGAATCAATAAGTGCTTAAAGCTGGCCTGGGGAAAAGTATTTAGCTATACTGAGTCCTTATGGAATCAAAAAATATCCGCAATTTTGCCATTATTGCTCACATCGATCACGGCAAATCAACCCTTGCCGACCGCATCATGGAAATTTGCGGGGCGGTTGGAGCTGACCATCAGTCGCAGCTTCTGGACAGTTTAGAATTGGAGCGCGAGCACGGCATCACGATCAAGTTAAAAGCCATTAGACTCCAATACGCTTTACACTCTTCACTTTACACTTTGAACTTAATTGATACTCCCGGCCACGTGGATTTCGGCTATGAAGTGTCGCGCTCCCTTGCATCTGTCGAAGGTGCGGTTTTGGTTGTAGACGCAACGCAAGGAATCCAGGCCCAAACCCTTGCAAACTTTAATCTGTCACTGGAAGCAAATCTTGCCATTATTCCTGTTGTTAATAAAATCGACAGTCCGGCCGCCAATGTCACAGAAACTGTCGAAGAACTAAAACTTTTGGGTTTTACTGAAGAAGAAATCCTAAAAGTTAGTGCCAAAACAGGTGAAGGCGTTGAAAATCTGATAAAAGAAATCACCAGCCGCATCCCTGAACCAAAAGCAAAGAGCGAAAATCCTCAAGCATTAATTTTTGACTCCTCACTGGATCCTTACAAAGGTGTTATTGCAACAGTCCGAATGTTTGGTGGACAAATAAAAACTGGCGACCAAATCAAGCTTTTGGCAACCGGTGCAGTTGCCGAAGTTTTGCAAATTGGCTACTTATCTCCAAAACCTGTTTACGTAAATGAAATTAAAAGCGGAGAAGTCGGTTTTATCGTTACCAATTCCAAAGATCTTTCTAAAATTAAAGTCGGGGACACACTCACCTCGCCCAGAAACTCGGCTTCGCCGCTTGCGGGCTACAAGGAAGCAAACCCTGTTGTCTTTCTGTCCTTCTACCCTACAGACCCGCATGATTTGCCAAAACTAAAAAATGGTCTGGAAAAATTAAAACTCAACGACGCCGCGCTCACTTTTTCTCCCGAATCATCACTCTCCCTCGGCCAGGGTTTTCGTCTCGGATTTCTGGGCCTTTTGCACTCTCAGATAACCCAGGAACGCCTGGAACGTGAATATGATTTGGATATTATTGTTACCTCTCCGTCAGTCAATTTCGAGCAGAACGGGGTAGTAATCAACAAACCATCGGATTTTGACCCAACCGCCAAAGATATCAAAGAACCATACGCTAAAGTTACGATCTTTGCGCCACAGAAATATTACGGAGTCATTTCCCAGTTAATTTACGAAAAAAGGGGAGTGCAGGAAGGTTTGGAAAATATTGGTGCTTCACAAAAAATAGAAGCAAAAATACCATTCATTGAAATTCTAATCGGCTTTTACGATCAGCTTAAAACCCAAACTTCCGGTTACGCTTCTTTTGATTTTGAAATCACCGAATACCACCCTGCCAAGCTCGTCAAGCTCGATATTTTGGTAAATCATGAACCGGTTGAGGGCCTGGCGCAAATTATTCCCCAAGAGCATGCAGAGGAATTCGGCCGCAAGTTCACTGAAAAATTAAAAGAAGCAATTCCGCGCCAAAATATTCCCGTTCCGATCCAGGCAGCAATCGGCGGGAAAATTATTGCCCGCGAAACGGTTGCTGCATACAGAAAAGATGTAACCGCCAAACTCTACGGTGGCGACGTTACCCGCAAAAACAAGCTTTTGGAAAAACAAAAAAAGGGGAAAAAACGCATGCGCCGTTTCGGCTCCGTAGACATTCCCCAGGAGGCATTCTTAGCAGTATTAAAATTATAAAAAAAGACTGCCCCTAAAATTTTTCTTAATTAGTAAAGTTTAAGAGTTGCTCCGGTTGGTTTTTTGGATCGCTACACGCACTTTTGTCGGCAGTAAATTTTTGCTCATGTGGTATGTTTAAACCGTAATAGCCGAATTTTAGGTTTATGTCCTTGGCATATTTATCCCAGCCGACAAGGATATCGTAGTTTGGGATACCCACAGCCGGATTTATTACGTCTAAGCCCTCATACCAAAGCAGGTATCGAAATCCGTATCCTGTTCCCAGATCTGCTATCAAAGTAACGCTAATACATGGATAATTATTTTGCAAAGCATCTTGTTTAATAGTTTCCACAAGTTTCTTTTTTACCAAAAAACTGTTTTCGCTTTTCATTTTAGATAGAGAAATGAAGTTGAACATAAATAAGGCAATAAACAATAGAGCCAGTATAAATCTGACAAAATAGCGCTCCGAAAGTTTTGCAAGTAAAAGTGAAAAAACAAGAAGAGTCGGTATTATTAGGCTGTTAAAATAATAATCGCTTATTGGTCTTTTGCTAATAAACTGTGAGAAAGATATTAATAAGATCCAAAGGCCAACCAGATAGACATCGCTGGTTTTAAATAATTTTTTTCTTTTTAAAAAAAATATTATTCCTCCAAAAACAGGAATACTTACAAACCATGGAATTGTAATAAAGTAAACGCAAATCCTATTAATTTCAATTGAAATACTCCCAATAACCAAATATAGACGCCAGAGAATGTTTGTATCGTCTCTTGTAACAGTTGTTGCGGTAATGAATCCTCTTATTTGCTGGAAATTATGTCTTAATTCAAAAAGCCAAAACGGTGAACTGAAAACCAAAAATAAAATTGCCGAATAGATATAAAATTTCAAAGTAATTTTTTTCCGGCTTAAATAGATTGCCACAGGCAACAGAAAAACAAGCGGCACTAAAGCAATGTGCACTTGCCAAATCATGGCGACTAATACACCCGCAACTAGAACTGCTTTTTTACTACCGTTTTTTATCGCAACCAAACACCATAGATACCAAATGGACCACAAAAACGTTGTCTGTGTTGGAACCACCCACCGGTCGATGAGGATAATCGGTAATGAAAAAGAATAAAGCAAAGACCCGATAATTCCCGTACTCTTGCCGAAAAATTTAGAAAAAACATAATATATGCTAAATATTGTGGCAATCGAAATACCGGCAGCTGGAATTAATGCAGAGGAAGGGTTCATTTTAAAAATAAAGAAAAATGGAACCAGAAGATAGTAATAGAGTGGGCCGATAAAAACCCCATCAATACTGGTCAATTGCCCGATAAGTCTTATGTGATGGTTAATTAATATGTCTTTGACTATCCAGGAAAACAAGTCCTGGTCAAGTTCGAAAGTATACAGCTCTTGTGCTCTATAAAACCTAAAAAAGATTGCAAGCGCGAAAATTAAGCCAAAGAACAAAAATTCCTTTTTCAAAAAATCTTTTTTCAGCTTTTTAAAAATAATTTGCACAGCAAGTTAATATTAATTGATACTTGGAAGATATTTCAAAATTGCCGTTACGATAAGATCCGCAAACAAGTGCTAAAATTGTAAAAAATGTCACGGCCACTAAATGTTGCGGCAAGTCCGGTAATCTACAAAAATAAATTCTTGCTTATCAGGCGAATTAATCCGCCATATAAAGGTTTATGGAGCATGGTTGGTGGCAAAGTCGAAGTAGGGGAAGATATAAAAGATGCCATTGTCCGTGAGGTCAAAGAAGAAACAGGTATAAATGCCAAATTCGTCGCAATCCGCGGCGTGGTTTACGAAGCTCTCCATACCGAAAAAGGCATCGACGACCATTTTGTAATTTGGGCTTGTGAAACACGAGCTAGTTCCGGTCGGGCCAAAGAAAACGGTGAAGGGCAAGTTAAGTGGTTCACCAAAGTCGAGCTTAAAAAGCACGAAAAAGAAATTATCCCAAGCGACTTTGCCATGATTAATACTTTTTTCTTGGGCGAAAAGCAAAGTGTTACTCTCCACAAATCTACAATGGTTTTAAAAGACGGAAACTATCAGATAGAATATTTCGGGGTTCAATGAAAGTCGCAGTAAACGGTTATTTCCAAAAGCAAAAAGACCTATTTGATGACATTGAGAAAAAGTTTAAAAGCGGGGAAGTACCATCAACTATTGTCGAAGCGCTAGATGACTATAAAAACGACAACCAAATTTGTTTAACGTCGGTTGCGTTTTTAAGTAAAAGCCTACAGCGAAAAATTATTACTGATATAATTAGCCCACTCAAAAAAACGGATCCGAGACAATATTTTTATTTAGCAAAAAGCCTCCACCTAACAATTCAAAACATAAGAACTGTCAATAAACCGCCACTTTTTACAGACGAAGACATTGAAAAAACAAAAGAGGTTTTTGCAAAAATCATTCCAAAACACTCGATTATCAAATTCAAACTAGAAGGGCTATTTGAACTTCCAACCAGTTTAGGATTACGAGCGTATTCTAGCGAGGACTTAAAAGGTCTCTGTGTGGACCTTAGGGAAGGATTAAAAAAAGCTGGAGTTCCAGATAATAAAATATATGCGTCAGAAGATATAATTTTTGGAAACGTTTCGGTATCACGCTATACACTGGCACCAAACAAAGAATTTTTCGAAATTGTAAAAAAATTGAAAAACGTCGAAATTGGAACCTTCAATGTCCAGTCAGTTTCACTTATCACTACAAACTCTGTTTGCTATCCAAACAAAACTAAAATAATAAAAACGTACAATTTACAATGAGGATTGCAGTAGGCTCCACAAACCCTGTAAAAATTGAAGCAACCAAGAATGCATTTCAAAAAGTTTGGCCAAGGAAAGAGTGGGAAGTCATTGGTTTCGAAGTTACATCTGGTGTATCCAATCAGCCTATGAGCGATATCGAGTCTATCAAAGGTGCGACTAACCGAGCAAAAGGTGCGCTCAAATTAGGCAAAGCGGATTTTGGGGTTGGTCTGGAAGGTGGAATCCAAAAGACAAGCGGTTTATGGTTTGATACCGGTTGGGTTGTAGTTATGGATAAAAACGGCGTTATGGGAATTGGTACGTCAATAAGGATGCAAAGCCCGCCTGCTATGATGGAATACGTAAATAAGGGAATGGAATTAGGGGAGATAGATGATATGCTTTTTGGCAAGAAAAACACAAAACATAAGCAAGGGCATTTCGGTCTAATGAGTAAAGGTGTCCTTGTAAGAGAGGAAGCCTATCAGCATGGTGTTATTTCTGCACTAACGAGGTTTCTTCACCCAAAACTGTTTGAAAAATGATCAAATCAGGCAATATAGCAATCCGGCCGATGCGCGATAACGAATCGGATTACCAGCTGATGGCCAAATGGCTTTCGGATCCGCGAGTTTACGAATTTATCCACGGTAAACCAAAAGACCTGTCCTGGGTCAAAAACAAATATGGTCCGAGAATCAAAAAAAAGGAACAGATTAATTCTTGTTTTATCGAATACCAAAACCAGCCAATCGGCTATATCCAATATTTCAATATCAAACCTTACGAAAAAGATTACGATTTAAAAAACACTCAAAACGTTTGGGCTATCGATATGTGGATAGGCGAGCCGGATTTTTGGGAAAAGGGGATTGGGCCAAAGTCATTAAAATTATTAGTCGATTACGTCTTCAAAAACCTAAAAGCCCAAAAAATTATTATCGATCCGCATGTTGATAATCCGCGCGCTATCCATGTTTACGAAAAAGCAGGCTTCAAAAAGGTTAAAATGCTAAAAGCCCACCAAGCGTATAAAGATAAAAAAGTAGATGCTTGGTTAATGGAAATAAAAAAATGATCAAATGTACTCTTGAAAACGGAGATAAGGTTTATTTGCGGCATGCAGTTGTCGATGCAATCATTGTAGATAACAATAAAATTCTGCTGGTTAAGAGAGCCAATAAATCTTATGAGTTTCCCGGCAAACTCGCTCTTCCAGGCGGCTATATCGATTTCGATGAAACCGTGGAGCAGGCTGTACTAAGAGAAGTTCTCGAGGAAACAGGTTATAAGGCCGAGATTGTAAAATTTTTAAGATATATCGACAATCCAAAAAGAACCGAAAGACAAACGATTTCCTTTTTATTTTTACTGAAGCCGCTAAGAAAAGTTTCCGGATTCGACAGTGAGGTATCCGAAATAAAATGGTTTGATATCAATGAGCTTCCACCAAAAGAGGATTTTGCCTTTGACCATTTTGAAATATTAGAATCTTATTTAAAATCCCAGTAAAGTTGAATTTAAAATCTGCTCGTGAAATAATTAAGGAGTTATGGCAGGCGAATCGGAGGCTCCGACCCCCACACCAGTTCCTGGCAATGAGCAGGCATCTATCCGTATATACCGACCTCAACATGACAGGTTAAGCGCCTTCGCAAAACTTATCAAGGTTGTCAAAAACAAACTTGGAATGTCTCCCCATGAACCTAGGGTAGGTGAAAATGCAGGACAATATTATAAAATTGACAGAACTCAAATTCAATCAAAACCAGACACAAGATCTGAGAGTCAACCCCTCCCGGAACCAAGCAATTCTTAAATGGCCACCGAAAATTCCATTTATCCCGAACTTACAATCACAAAGATTAAAAACCCTAACCGCAACTGGGCAATCCCCATTCTTGGCGGTCTTGCCAAAATTATCATATTAATACCGGTCTTTTTGGAAATTGCAGTTTTGATGCTCTACATATTCCTGCTTCAGGTCATAAACTCCCTACATGTCTTGTTTGGGCAAAAATACTGGCCACATTGTTTTGAAGTAACAACAGGCACTTTTAATCTGGTAACCAAAACAACATTCTTTTTCTATGGCCTTTCCGACAAATATCCCGGTTTTAACCTTAAATTAAACGGCGATTTCAGCCTTAAGTTCCAAATGCCCCAAAAACCGGGCATTTTCTACGCTATTCCTATTCTTGGAATTGTAGCCAGAGGCATTTTAATAATCCCGTTCGCCATCTACAGCCAGGTAATCGGAAACGGTGCCAAAGTGGGAGTTGTCGCCTCGTCTATCCCTGTCTTTTTCAATGGCCGCTATCCGGACAGCACTTTTGAACTGGCGCGCGATTCCACCAGGCTTACACTTTCCCAGATGGCTTACTTTGCCGGAATTTCCGACAAATACCCAAGCTTTAAAATCGATATGAATCGCCAGACCATTAAAATAGCCCTTATCATAATTGGCACCTTAATGCTGCTTTCGCAGTGGAAGGCTAATCACAAGCCAAAAGTCCAAGATGATTACCTAAAAAACTACTCTCCTTACATGCGGCAGTATCAAAACCAGATGCCTCCTGCTTACCAATACAGGTAAATTTTTCTCTAAAATTTCTACAACTTAGGTGAGGTTTTAATTGGCCCTCTCATTTTTGAAAGCAAATAATAATACGTAATTCTTCTAGAAATAAAGTCGATTATTGTCCAAGGTCTTAGGGCATAACCAAAAAGTTCAAAGAAGCTTGGCTTACTCAAATTGGGCACGAGGTTAATACTTTTTAAGAAATTTAGTAACCTGTCAAACTCAGACTGCTTTACAAAAATTTTAAAGTTTTCGTCAGGCATATACTGTTTATGCCTCATTAAAATAATATGACCTTGATAGTATTCAAACGAATTTCCCGCTAGTTCATTTAGAGGTAAAAAGTCAACCTTTCCATTTTCCTTAATTTTTGAAAAACCATACTTATTTATTAGCACCCCATAACTATCTGCAAAAAAATATCTACTGACTATAGTTACAAGTAAGATTGGAAAGTAAATGATGTAATAAAATGCGTTATTGGTAGATTTACCCATGTAGAGTAAAACTAGCGAAATTGTAAAAAAGAAAGCCCAATTCGAAAGTTTACGAAAATCGTTTCTAAAAAAATCTTTCTTATGAACATAATATTTTATTTCTTGGTAATCCATATCTAAATATTAAAGCCAAATAAACCTCTTGACAACAATTAGCACTCGTGATAATCTATTGCTAATTCGCAATCAGGCCATATGATCGACCTAACCGAAAGACAAAAAAACCTACTAAGGGCTGTTATTGAAAAATACATCGAAACGGCCGAACCAATCGGTTCCGAAACTATCGAAAAAGAAGCCCGCCTTGGCGTTTCACCTGCAACTATCAGAAACGAAATGGTCAGGTTGACAGGCTTAGGCTATTTGCGCCAGCCGCACACATCAGCAGGCAGAATTCCAACCTCAATGGGTATGAAATTTTACGTCGACCAGTTGATGGAAGAAAAATCACTTTCCCTAAAAGATGAGGTTGCCATTAAAGAAGAATTTAGGGACCAATCGGAACCTTTCAACCGCCTGCTTAAACATATTTCCCAAAGTCTTGCAAACCAAACCCGCTCTCTTGCCGTTGCAACCGACGAGGACGGCGACATTTACGCTTCCGGTATGGCCAATATTTTGGATATGCCCGAATTCTACGATATCGACATCACTCGCACCGTCCTTTCCATGGTGGACAAATTCGAAACGTTAAAACAGGTACTTGATCAGATGCGCGGCGAAGAACAAATAAGGATCATGTTTGGCGATGAACTTGGTATCCCTTACCTTGAACCGTGCGGCTTTGTTGTGACCCGCTACCAAATGGGAAACCATAGGGGCGTTTTGGGGATAATCGGACCCTCACGCCTTAATTATCCAACCGTTATTCCGACCATCAGATATTTTTCGCAGTTACTTTCAGAACTTACGAGATAAACAAAAGGAGCAATATGGCTAAGAAAAAACACGACTTACTAAAAAAAGACCAAAAACACCAGGAACTTGAAGAAAGGCTTAAAAGGACAATGGCCGATTACCAAAATCTGGAAAGGCGAATCGAAGAGGAAAGAAAGCTATTATCCAAGCTTTCGGCAATGCTTCTGGTAGAAAAACTTTTGCCTGTTTTGGATAATCTGGAAAATGCCCAAAGTCACTTAAAGGATGAAGGTTTGGAAATGGTAATCAGGCAGTTCAAAGAAATCTTAAACCAGGAAGGTGTAGAAGAAATTGAAGCAATCGGCCAACAGTTTGACCCCAACGAACACGAAGCTATCGAAACCCAAGCAGGGGAAAATGACAACATTGTTGCCCGCGTTGTCGCTAAAGGTTATAAAATAGAAGATAAGGTTATCCGTCCTGCCAAGGTTGTCGTAACCAAAAAAGAAGCCACGCAGGGTCAAAAACAGGAGGAAACATATGTCTAAAGTAATCGGTATAGATTTAGGTACAACCAATTCGGCAGTCGCAGTCGTTGAAGCCGGCAAGCCCAAGGTAATCCACAGTGCAGAAGGCCGCAACACAATCCCTTCAGTTGTCGACCCGACAAAGCACATCGTCGGTGATGTTGCCAAGCGTCAAATGGTTGTAAACCCCAAAACCACTATTTTTTCGGTCAAAAGGCTTATGGGGCGCAAGTTCAAAGACACGGAAGTCCAGAAAGATGCCAAATGGCTTCCTTATGATGTTAAAAGCGGCCGTGAAGGTATGGCCATTGTCAACGTTGATGGAAAAGATTACACTCCGCAGGAAATTTCGGCGATGGTTCTTGGCAAAATTAAAGCGGATGCCGAAGCCTACCTCGGCGAAAAGGTCGAAAAGGCGGTTATTACCGTTCCTGCCTACTTTGACGATTCACAAAGACAAGCAACCAAACAGGCAGGCGAGATTGCCGGTCTTAAAGTTGAGCGTATTATAAACGAACCGACGGCAGCGGCTCTTGCCTACGGTCTTGATAAATCACATGCCCACACCATTGCCGTTTACGATTTAGGCGGCGGTACCTTCGATATCTCAATCCTCGAGCTTGGCGAAGGCGTTTTCGAAGTCAAAGCAACCAACGGTGACACCCACCTTGGCGGAGACGATTTCGATTCCAAACTCGTTGATTTTCTAAAGGGTGAGTTCGAAAAAGAATCCGGCATGGACATTAAAGAAGACCGCCCGGCACTCCAAAGGCTTCGCGATGCTGCCGAAAAGGCCAAAATCGAACTCTCCTCAACCCAGGAAACCGAAATCTCAATTCCCTACTTAACGGCCGACAAATCCGGCCCTAAGCACCTGCAGCTGAAGCTTTCCCGCGCCAAATTTGAATCAATTGTCGGCGAATTGGTCGACAAAACTTTTGGCCCGGTTGAAAAATGCTTAAAAGACGCCAAAATAACTGCCAAAGATGTTGACGAAGTAATTCTGGTCGGCGGAATGACCAGAATGCCGCAGGTTGCCAAAAAGGTCCAGGAATTTTTTGGTAAGGAACCCCACAAAGGCTTAAACCCTGACGAAGTTGTTGCCATCGGCGCAGCAGTTCAGGGTGGCGTCTTAACCGGCGAAATGAAGGAAATGGTTCTTCTCGACGTGACACCGCTGACACTTGGTATCGAAACATTAGGCAGCGTTTCAACCCCGCTAATCCCGCGAAACACAACGGTTCCGACATCAAAATCCGAAGTCTTTTCAACCGCTTCCGACAACCAGACTTCCGTTGAAATCAACGTTCTTCAGGGTGAAAGGCCGATGGCGGCAGACAACAAATCACTCGGCCGTTTCGTTTTGGACGGCATTCCGCCCGCACCCCGCGGCGTCCCGCAAGTAGAAGTTACCTTCGACTTGGATGCTTCCGGAATCCTAAACGTTAAAGCCAAAGACAAAGCAACCGGCAAGGAACAGACCATCAAAATCACCGGCTCAACAGGCCTAACCGACGAGGAAATCAAGCGCATGACCCGTGAGGCCGAAGAGCACGCCAAGGAAGACGAAGAGAAGAAGGGCGAAATCGAAACCAGAAACCAGGCCGACACTTTAATTTACCAGGCCGAAAAATCCTTAAAAGATGCCGGCGACAAAGTCCCGGCCGAAGTCAAAACCGAAGTTGAAGATAAAATTAAAGCCCTTCGTGAAATCCAATCAACCGGTTCGGTTGACGAAGTCAAAGCCAAGACAGAAGAGTTATCATCAACCTTATCCAAAATTGGCGAGTCGATGTATAAAGGCCAGGAGACTCCTCCAACAAAAGGAGCACCAACCGCAGACGGGGAAGAACCTGCCTCGACTGACGCGAGTCAAGGCGGGCCAAAAGCAGACGGCGATTCGGAAAAAGTCGAAGAAGGGGAAGTAGTGAAGGAATAAATGAAACCAAAGGATCCAGAATTAGTATCACTTCAATTTGCCTTAGGAACAGTCATACACGAGGAGCGCTGGGGAATGGATCGGAAGATGGCTCCAGAAGAACAAAGAATTTCAGATAGTATTAAAGTAATGGCACTCGAAGAAGCTTATAGAGAAACAGTCAAAGGTAGAAGGCTTTAATGGCCAAACTCACAACCGATATTTTTGTACTTTGCGACTACGCCTCCGTTTCTCAGGAACAAAAGCTTTCAATAATCGGCATCTTCGACCAGTTTTTTGTCGCCAACCTGCCGACGGCCTGGCCCAAAATGTATCTGGTTGCAGTAGTTGCCGGCGAAGCGGGAAAAGAGTACCCGCTAACTTTAAAGCTGAAAACACCGGAAAAAACTGAAAACAGCAATTTCCCGGATAAGGAATTCAAAATCACCCTAGGCCAAAACGGTAAAGCAAATGTCATGACCGAATTGGTCAATTTCCCGCTTGCTGCTGTAGGTACTTACAAAGTCCAGTTAGTCGACGGCAAAGAACTGGTTGGTGAGTTGGAATTCAAGGTCAATAAAACCACGGCAACTTACGAACCGAATAAGGTAAATTAAGTTAAAATTCAGAGATCAAAAGTTAAAAGTGCAAGTAAAAAATAGTTAAGTTTTTAAAATTTTGACTTAAAACTTGAATTTATGACTTTTGAATTTTGACTTTTTACTTTAAAATCATGCCATGGCGAAAAAAGACTACTACGAAATTCTTGGTGTTTCCAAAAACGCCTCTGCAGATGAGCTGAAGAAAGCTTATCGCTCGATGGCCAGAAAGCACCACCCAGATGTAGATAAAGCATCGAATGCTGAAGAAAAGTTTAAGGAAATAAACGAAGCCTACCAGGTCCTTTCCGATCCCCAAAAAAAGAGCGCCTACGATCAGTTCGGCCATAGTGCTTTTGAACCGGGCGGCGGCTTTGGTGGGGCACAGGGCGGTAATCCGTTTGCCGGAGGCAACCCTTTTGGCGGCCAGGGCGGTTTCCGTACTTACTCATGGTCATCCGGCGATGGCAACCAGGGCCAGGATTTTGGAGGTTTTGCAGACCCTTTTGACGTTTTTGAAGCATTTTTCGGCGGCCAGTCACCGTTTGGCAGGCAGGCACGGCTTCCCCGCTATGCGATATCAATATCCTTTGACGAGGCGGTCCATGGCGTCCAGAAAGAAATAGAAGTGGAAGGCAAGCGCCAAAAGGTAAAAATCCCGGCCGGCGTAGACGACGGAACCGAAATCAAATTCACGAACTTTGTACTCGTAGTCCAAGTTAAAAGGAGTGATAAATTCGTCCGCCGGGGGTATGATATCGTCAGCGAAAAGGAAATCACCTTTTCGCAAGCCGCACTTGGGGCTGTTGCCGATATTGAAACCATTGACGGCATAGTAAAAATAAAAATCCCTGCCGGTACCCAACCCGGCACCCAAATTAGACTTAAAGGCCGCGGCGTAAAGCACATTAGCCGCAATGCCAGCGGCGACCACTACGTAATAATCCGAATCCACATTCCAAATAAACTCAGTCGCGACCAAAAACGTCTCCTGGAAGAACTTGAAGAAATCTCTTGACTTTAAATTCTTAAAAATTTAGTTCTTGCCTTGGATTTTCGGGGAAATTTACAACATCAAACAGCACAAATTGGCTTGGTTTTATTTTATAAAAACTGTGCGGCTTTTCGTCGTCTTCAACAAATTCATCAATTTGTTTTTTTGAAAATATCCGCCCTTGGTAAACAGAAATTGCTTTATCTATATCTGCTTGATCTGTTAATAATTCGGCTACTCCTTCAAACTGCAAACCGCGTGGGGGGTCGGCAGGAGTATGCGGTAGAACTATCGCACCGGCCACTTTCGGATTTTTAGAAACTTCTTCGGAATGTCTTCTGCCTGTTGCAGAAAACCAGTAAATATTTAAATCCTCGTCCGCCGCAAACCAGACACTACATGTCCACGGCTGATTATCGCTTGCTGTAGCAAGCTGCATCAATTTCGCTTCTTTTAAATAATCTTCAATAAGTTTTCTCAAATCCATGAGCGCATTATAACCCAAAATGGAATGTAAGCTTCTTCACACTCCCTATGAATTTTATTTTGCTATAATTCAATCGTGAAATTTCAGAAAGCGCTTTTTATCGGCATTAACCAATCGTCTTTAGAGCCAAAATACTGGAAACGTTTGGACTCTTTGATTGCAAAAAAAGTTTTTGTCGAAAAAGACACTCCCGAATTAGAAAAAGAAATAAAAGATGCGGATTGTGTACTTTTAAAATTTGCAACCCCGCTTACTAAAGACCCAATAGACAAAGCCCCAAACCTAAAATATATCGGCCAGTTTTCAACAGCCTTTGGCAGGGTAGATGTTGATTACGCAAAGAAAAAAGGGATTCCGGTTACTAACCTTGCCGGGTTTAGCACAGAATCGGTTGCCGAATTCACAATTGCCGCAATCCTAGAAGCAATACGCGGTTTGGAAATTGGTAAACAAAGAGGCAGAAAACTTAATGTAGACGAAAGCGGAATAAAAGTTTGGGAAATAAAAGGCAAAAATTTCGGGATCCTAGGCTTGGGAAAAATCGGCAGGCGGGTTGGCGAACTTGCAAACGGTTTTGGGGCAAATGTAATCTATTGGTCCAGAAACAAGAAAAAAGGTGTTGGGTTTAAATACCAGGAATTAGACCAAATTCTCAAAAATTCTGACTTTCTTTCTATAAATCTTGCCCAAAACGCGCAAACCGAAAAGATTTTAAACAAAAAAAGGTTTGCTAGTATAAAACCCGGTTGTGTTGTCATTAATACTTGCCCGATGGAGCTAATCGATCTCGATGGCCTAACTTCAAGGCTTGTCAAAAAAGACATTATCTTTATCCTCGACCATTCCGACGAAATGGCTATAGAAGATTTAAAAAAACTCTCCAAATACGAAAATTGCATTATTTACCCGCCAATGGCATATATTTCCGAAGAAGCAAAAGTAAACCGCCAAGAAATGTTTGTTTCCAATATCGAAAATTTCCTTAAGGGTAAACCAACAAATATAGTAAATTAATAACCTCGCCGCGGATTTAATTTTTGCTATACTTTTCCACTTCCCCTCAACCAACAAATTTGACTCATGCGTGAAAAAGTCCTATAATTAACACGATGGCTGATCTAAGAGAGGCGCCTTTTTTTGTAGGGGAAGAATCGAAAGATAGGGACAAGTTTGCCGAAGGCTTACACGAAGCCCTCTCAAGTCTTAAAAGTGAACTACCAGTCCATCCTTGGACCGAAAGCGATATTGGGGACGAAAGAAGCCATAATCCCCGCAGATCAGCGGTGGACACACTAGGGACTTTGCCGGACACAATTTTTTAACTCAAATATCCCATTTGAATTTATTCACACGGATCAATAATTAACGTTACCATGCGAAAAGAAGTTGGCGAACAAATAACTCCGGCGATAGAAGGCCGGTTAGACGCAATTTCAAGGCAAATAATCGTTGGGGATGAAATCCTAGTGTATAGAAGGTCTACCCTGGGCGGCAGCCATTTATGGAGGACAGACAGTAACGGTCAGCCAATCCTGGATCAAAGACACGATTATTATTTAGGTATTGCTGCAGGGACAAAAGTTGAAGCAATAAAAGCCGGTAAGCCTATTTTCTACAAATTTGAAACGGAAAGGTATGCACATAGATGGACCGCAAGTGACGGATCAGATACAGGGTTTGACGAAGATTCTCTGGTGGTTAGAAGAATTGATGATATTTGGTTTGGAAAAGAAGAGATAGAAGCCTGGGCAAGTTTTTCGGCGTCAAACCAGGTAATCTTGCGTGAACTTCGCGCAAGGCTAGGCATCCCTTATGTTGGCCATTTAGAACAACTTTGCAAACGGCCTTTGATGTTAACCATGATTGAGCAGTATTCATAAGTGACTCTGCCCCATAGTTTGACATCAACAACTAAAAGTATTAGAATTAATTAATTCAATTGACTCCGAACCTATTTTGGGGAAAATTGAATTTTTATTTTTCTGAAAGGGAATTTATGGGAAGATCAATTGAAACTAAGCCTGTGGGGATACCACAGGGGTTGCTTGAGATTACACAAAATCCGAAGCCCTGCATCGCTGTAAGCTTTGGTGGTCTAACACCACAGGCACAAAAACAGGCCGATGAGTTCCTGGCAATGTCCGATGTGTCATTTTCAATAGATCCTGATTCCGGTACTTATATAATACCCATGGGTCAACCCTTACCATTCCAGCGAGAAGTACTGGAAGATTTTATACAAAATATGGGGGGCACAATTGTACAGCCACCCAAAGCCCAATAATCTATAATAGTTTAATGCTGATATAGTTTTTTCAAATCAAGGCTAAAATCACTCACTACCATCAATAGACTTAATCATCGGTACGATTTTATTAAATAGCCGGTCAGCGGCAAGGCTATGGACATATTCGTTTGGGTGAGGATCAAAATTACTTGCCCAGAGACTCCTGGCATCCTTATCCTTTAAATTATCGATTAAGTCTATGGATTTTACTCCATTTGCTCCGAATATTTTGGCTATCGTTTCATGGATATCGTAAGCTGGATAATTAGGCCCGATTTGTGCAATGTACGGAAAAACTACAACAACAGGCACAACGTTGTCGCTTTTTAATTCTTCGACGAATCTCCTAATATCACTATAATGTTTTGTCAATCGGTCAGGGTTTCTGTAAGCGTTTAAGTCTGCTTGGCCAAGTTCGTTGATTGTTGTTTGGTGCGTAGAAGTAATCCTCCAGTAGACATAATCTAAAAAGTAGGAAAAGTTAGACATAGCTTCCAAAATTTTTGCCCGCTGGCTGTTTTTTGCCAAAATTGCCGATCCCGGAGTGGTCTGCCCGCCGGCATCTTCAATGTCATTTAAAAAATAAGACCAGACAAGAATATCAAAATGCAAATCTTTAACACCTTTGTAAATCTGAGTTTCACCATAGGTATCATATCCGGGAATCGCAAAATTTATAACCTGAGCTTTGTATCCGGCACCATTCAACTTTTTTTCAAAAAGGTCCGAGAACCTGTTTGCCGGATCTTTAATCCCTGCTCCAAAGGCAATCGAATCACCCATGACCCCGATCCTTATAGTGCCTTCAGGTTTTTCAAAACTAAATGGCATTGTCCTGAAATAATATTGTTTGTAGGTTGTATAAACCACATGCCTTTGCATCCACTTTTCATTGACCTTCAAGAAACCTAACGTGTCAGTTTTGTCATAAATATAACGGAAGTACCCTTCAAAAGCCGAAAAAACGATTACAAATAAAAATAACCAAAAGGCAAGACCGATTAGAGCTTGGTGAATAAGTTTTTTTTCTTTTGCTTTAAATACAAAATATAGAGTTCCCAAAAAAGTGAAAAACGAAATGGCAATCAAAATGAGGTAAACTGAAAAATCCCTAAGGAAATAACTAAGATGCCCAAGCGCAGCCGCCATGCAAATAATTAAACTACAACGGGGTGTCTCATACAACACAAACTAAGCATAGCTTGGCATTTAATCCAATTTCGTGCTTAAATTATGATCATGGATTTTCTAAAAAAAGCTTGGCGGGGGTGGCTTAGAATTGCCAAACCAATCGGTAATTTTCAATCCCAGGTAATCTTAAGTGTTTTTTACATTGTTATACTCCTGCCTCTTGGAATTTATTTTAAAATTGCAGACCCTCTTAGGATAAGACCTAAGGCCAAAAGGTCCAATTTTTCTCCATGGAACCACCCCAAAGAAAACCTTGATGGAGCAAGGAGACAGTACTGATGTACGTCCTTGGGATATCCTGTTTTTATCACGAGTCCGCAGCAACACTTGTAAAAGACGGCGAGGTTGTTGCCGCGGCAGCCGAAGAAAGGTTTTCCAGAAAGAAGCATGACCAGGACTTCCCAAAACTGGCAATAGAATTTTGCCTCAAAAACCAGGGCATCACAATTGATGATGTTGATTATGTTGTTTTCTACGAAAAACCTTTTTGGAAATTCCAGAGAATAATTCTTTCGGCGCTGGAAGTTTATCCGCTTGCAATGAGGTTTTTTGCCAAAGCAATGTCCATATGGCTTCTCGATAAACTTTGGGTAAAATCTATAATTTCAGAAGAACTTAAAATTGAAGCAAAAAAGATCTTATTTGTTCCCCACCACATTTCCCACGCCGCTTCAGCTTATTATGCATCCGGTTTCCAAAAGGCCACAGTGATGACTTTAGACGGTGTTGGTGAATGGACAACAACAACCTATGGGGAAGGCGTCGGTAAAGAATTAACACTTAAAAAACAAATAACTTTTCCCCATAGCCTGGGCCTTTTATACTCCGTATTTACTGCCTTTTTGGGCTTCGAGGTAAACGATGGTGAATATAAAGTGATGGGTATGGCTCCATATGGTAAGCCAAAATATTTAGACAAGGTTAGGAAGCTGGCCAAAATTTATCCCGACGGCTCATACGAATTGAAGATGGAGTATTTTACGTACCATAAATCCGAACATAAATCGTACGGCGCGAAATTTACGGATCTTTTTGGAAAGCCCCGCCCCAAAGATATGTATTTTTTTACTAAAACTTCAGGGTACCCGGACTATTTTGGCAAAAAACCCGAAAATTACCAAGAGCTTTGCGAGCTTAACCAAAAATACGCCGATATTGCCGCATCAATCCAGGCATTTTCAGAGGAAGTTCTTTTGAATCTTGCTAAAGCGGTTTATAAAAAGACCAAAACTGAAAATCTTTGCATTGCGGGCGGGGTTGGCTTAAACAGTGTTGCCAATGGCCTGCTTCTGAGAAAAAGTCCTTTCAAAAGGATCTTTGTCCAGCCGGCATCAGGTGACGATGGTGGAAGCCTTGGGGCAGCCCTTTATGCTTACCATTCAATACTCGGCAAACAAAGAGGCTGGAAGCAAACACATTGTTATTTTGGAAAATCCTACTTGGCAAAGGAAATCGAAACTTTCCTAAAGATAAACAAGATCAAATACAAAAAAATTACCAACGAGGAAAAACTTGTGGATTATCTGGCTGAAGCTGTTAAAGAAGGTAAAGTGATCGGATTTTTCCATGACCGTTTTGAATGGGGGCCAAGGGCACTTGGTGCCAGGTCGATAATTGCCGATCCCAGGCGTGAGGAAATGAAAGATATTGTGAATACAAAAATTAAGTTCCGCGAACCGTACAGGCCTTTTGCTCCCGTGACTTTAGCCGAGAAGGCAAGCCAGTATTTTGAACTTGGCAATCTGGAGCACCAATATTTAACCAATTACATGCTAGGTGTATTTCCTGTAAAAAAAGAAAAAAGAAAAATTATTCCGGCAGTAACCCATGTTGACGGCACCGGCAGGTTGCAGATAATCGCAAAAAACCAAAATGCTAGATATTACAACCTGATAAAACGTTTTGGCGACATGACGGGAGTTTATGTTTTAATGAACACGTCATTCAACCTGAAAGGGGAACCAATCGTGAATTCCCCCAGTGAGGCTTTTAGCACTTTTGTGAGATCGGGTTTGGATATTCTTGCCCTTGAAAGTTTCATTGTCCACAAAAAAGATTTGCCCAAAAAGACGTTTGCAAATAAAATCAAACTTTGATAGTTTAGTTAAAATGAGGTTTTTAAAAGTTTTTTTCTCAAGAAGCGGGGAAGCCGGTGACCTAATCGTTTTTCTCTGGAAAGCCAAACTTTGGTTTTTGATACCTTTTGTTATGGTCTTAATTATTTTTGGCCTTGTATTAATTTTCGCTCAGGCTTCCGGCGTGAGTCCCTTTATCTACACTCTTTTCTAAGAAAACAGCCAATTATGTTTGACTCACGGGACCCTTTCTGTTAAAATCTGCACCAAAGACTAGCTTTAGAACTTTAAAAAGAGGTAAGGCGCAACTGCGCCTTTTTTAGAATAAATAAGGATTATATATCAGCAGGTCGCACAAGGCAGCTTTCAGTCATGCCAATGGCGCTTCTCTGATATTTTAAAAAATAGTAAATGAAAGTTTTTTAAAATGGCAATACAAGCAAGAACCGAATTTGCGTCGGCACTAAATCAAGTTTGCTCGGAACGCGGTCTCGAACCCGAGGTCGTTATCGATTCAATAAAGCAGGCGATAATCGCCGCTTACCGTAAAGATTACGGCGAGGTTGAAGGGATCGACGTCGACCTAGATGTACAAACAGGGGAGGTCTCTCTTTCAAAAGACAAGAAAATCATTACTCCTCCCGGCTTTGGCCGTATTGCCGCCCAAACCGCCAAACAAGTGATCTTGCAGAGAATTCGTGAAGCTGAAAAAAATGCAATTCTTGAAGAGTATTCCTCAAAAGTAAACACTATCGTTTCCGGTTTGGTCCAGAGAATTTCCGGTCCTGTTGTTACGGTCAATCTTGGCAAGGCGGAAGGAATCATGCCCCCTGCAGAACAGGCTCATAACGAAAAATATTTTGTAAACCAAAGATTAAAATTTTACGTCATTGGCATTAAAGAAGGAGCAAGAGGCGAAGAAATTATCGTTTCAAGGAGTACTAATGGGCTTCTTGAAGGTCTTTTTAAACAGGAAGTCCCGGAAATTAGCCAGGGAAGTGTGGAGATAAAGGCGATTGCTCGGGAAGCCGGTTCAAGATCAAAAATTGCAGTAAGTTCCAGCCAGCTTGGGGTTGATCCTGTCGGTTCATGTGTAGGCCAGAAGGGTGTGAGGGTTCAGGCTGTTATAAACGAGCTTGGCGATGAGAAAATAGACATCATTGCCTATCAGGAGGACTCTGTTGAGTTTATAAAGTCAGCCCTGTCGCCAGCCAAAGATCTGCAGGTTAAAATTAACGAAAAAGAAAAGATAGCTGAAGTTACCACGCCTGACGATCAGCTTTCTCTTGCAATTGGTAAAGAAGGCCAAAATGTAAGACTGGCTGCTAAACTTACAGGTTATAGAATAGATATTCGCGGAAAAAGCGGAACGCCCAGGGAAGTTGAAGCGAAAGAAAAAGCCTTGCAAGACGAGGCGAAGCGGGCACTTGGGATTACAGAAGAAACAAACGATCCTGTTGCAAAAGAAGAAAAGCCCGCCGAAGCCCGTGACACTGATGCGCAGATTGCTGCAAATCAATCTGCAGCGCAACCTGCTGCAAAACAAAAGCAAACGGACGACGTACCCGCAGATGACAAAGAACCGTTAATTGCAGATGAACAAGAAAAAACAGACGAAAAAGTCTCCGAGGAAGTTGCTCAGGCAATTAAAGTAGATGAAGGTAATAGCCCGGTACAAGCAGATAGCCCGGAATCACTTTCCAAGGAACCAGAAACTATCGAGCCTGGTGATAGTAATCCGGATGGCGAAGAACCAGTTAAATGAAAAGCTTTTCGCTGTCTAAAAAATTTGTAAGTTATGACAAACACAAAGTTGGAAAACTTTCGTCCACCAATCGTAACCCTCATGGGTCATGTCGACCATGGGAAAACGACCCTTCTTGACACAATCAGAAAGACAAATGTTGTTGCAGGGGAACACGGCGGCATTACCCAGCATATTGGTGCTTACCAGATTGTTTTCAACGGAAAACCAATTACTTTTATTGATACACCAGGCCATGCGGCTTTCGAAAAAATGCGCTCCCGTGGCGCCGAAGCTGCAGATATTGTAATTTTGGTTGTTGCTGCCAACGATGGGGTAAAACCGCAAACGGTTGAAGCCATAAAACATATTAAAAAGGCTCAAAAACCAATAATTGTTGCAATCACAAAAATCGATCTTCCCAATATTAATGTTGATAAAGTAAAAAAAGGTTTGCAGGATCAGGATGTTGTTATAGAAAGCTATGGCGGCCAAGTACCTGTTGTAGAAGTTGCCGCGACCAAAGGGCAGGGAATAAACGATCTTCTTGAGGTTATCGAATTATTATGGCAAATTTCCCCTCAACCAAATCTCCCAAATGACCCTCTTGAAGCAGTTGTCGTAGAATCATACCTAGACAAAAATCGAGGAGCAATTGTTAGCGTTATACCCCAAAAAGGTACCTTAAAAGTTGGTAACAAAATTCAAATTGATGGAGAGGCTATTACAATAAGGGCTCTTGTTGGCGACACTGGAGAAAGTATAAAAGAGGCGCCCCCAGGCAAACCATGCGAAATTCTAGGTTTTAAAAAAGCACTCGATGTTGGAACCTTAATTAAGGAAACAACTGTAACTCACGAAGTCAAAAACCAAGAATCTGCCTCTCTATCAGAAATTATTGCCAAATCCCAAGAAGTTAAAGATAAATTCAAGATAATCGTCAAAGCCGATGTATTAGGCTCGTTGGAGGCAATTATTGCGAATTTGCCTCAAAATGTTTTGGTCGTGTCCTCAGGAGTTGGTGAAGTCCAGGCAAACGATATTAATTTTGCCAAACTCGCGCATGCCCCAATTTTGGCATTTAATGTAAAAACCTCCCCCTCTGTAAAACAACAAGCAGAAAGAGAAGGGGTAATGATCAGGCCGTATCAAATCATATATGAACTTATTTCTGATATTGAAGATGTTTCAACTGGGTTTGAAGCCGCAAAGCAGGAGAAAAAAATAAAAGGCCAAGGTCAAATTGTAGCAATCTTTAATATTGAGGGCAAAAAAGTAGCTGGATCCAAAATTACCAAAGGTAAGCTAAAAACAGGCGACGAAGTAATTATAAGATCCCCGGATGGGCAGACAAAAGAATCAAAAATTTCCTCAATTAAAAAATATAAAAAAGACGTTGAGTCTGTTGTTGCGGGACAGGATTGTGGGATAGGCTTCTCCACCGATCTTGACTTTAAAGAAGGAGATATTATAGAATCTCTGGGCTAAATTTATACCCATAGTAAATGGACGACTATTTAAAGCAGCAGACACTAGACAAAATAACGAAAGCAAACAAGATTCTCATCGTTGTTTCCCAGAGGACAGCCTTAGACGGTTTGGCTTCGGGACTAGCACTCAATCTTTCACTTTCAAAACTCGGGAAATCTTCGGCGATGATCGCCAAAAGTCCCACAGTAGAGGAGGCAAATAAGTTGTATGGAGTAGATAAAATAGGAAAAAACGATGATAAAAAAAATCTCGTCATAAATATAGAAAACGCTGTCACAAATATAGATAAGGTGACATATTCGCTTCAGGACAGTCGCCTCAAAGTCGTTGTCCATTGCTTGCCAAATTCATTTGGAATTTCCGAAAGTGACATCTCTATTTCCAAAGAAGGATCAAATCCGGATTTAGTAATAGCTATCGGATACAAATCTAACGAAGAACTGAGAAACGATATTACTCATGAACAAACAATATCCCCAGATACTTTTATAATTAACATTGGCAATACACAAATGAACCAAAATTTTGCTCAGATAAACATTTTAGAAGATGGGGCAGCAAGTATTAGTGAGGTTACAACTAGATTGCTGCAGGAATTAGCATTGCCAATAGATGAAGATGTAGCCTATAATCTTTATACCGGTATCTCACATGCTACTCAAAGTTTTTCGCCCGCTTACGCAACACCGGTAAGTTTTGAAGCCGCTCAATGGTTAATCAAGTTTGGTGCAGGAAAAGCAAGTTTTGCAAACATAAATAGGCCTCAAAGCACGTTATCAAACCAGATAATAGCGGAAGAAACAGGTCACATACAAGAACAAACACAGGAAGAGGTAGTAGTGGAGAAGAAGTCACAAGAGGATTGGTTAAAACCCCCTAAAATCTATCACGGATCAAAATCTTTTGACACGGATTCATAATTACTATATACTTGGTTTTCTGTTATGAGCACAACATCAAAAAAACAGGTCATAGATAAATTTAAAACTCACGAAGGGGACACGGGTTCCCCCGAAGTCCAAGTGGCGTTGATTTCTCAGCGCATTACTAATGTTGCCGACCATTTAAAATCTCACTCACATGATAACCATTCAAGACGAGGCCTGCTTTCAATGATCAACAAAAGAAGAAGGCTTCTGCATTACTTAACGAGAAAAGCGCCGGATAGGTATAAAGATATAATCGACAAGCTCGGAATGAGCAAATAAAAGCGCTTGCTTTTCCTAAAGTTATAGGTTATAATCATCTTTAACGTACTGGGAAAAGAGATGTTGGAAGTTGTGTAATATAAATCAGCATCTGGTTTGAATTACCCGATTTCTAACTCCTCTATTTCCCACAAGTACTAAATTTATTTAATGCAAAAGAAAGTTATTAGAAAAGAACTTGAAATTGGTGGCAAAATGCTGGTTCTTGAAACCGGGGATTTGGCAGGTCACGCTAATGCTGCTGTTTTAGCAACATATGGCGAAACGGTAGTCTTGGCTACTGCAGTTTCCCAAAACCCGAGCCAAGATTTGGGCTATTTTCCTCTCTCGGTTGATTTAGATGAAAAGTTATATGCCGGAGGCCGCATCTCAACTTCCAGGTTTATAAAACGCGAAAATCGTCCAAGTGAAAAGGCAATTCTTACATCAAGACTGATAGACAGAAGTATCAGGCCCTTGTTCCCAAAAGATTACCAGGCTGAAGTCCAAATCATAATCACGGTCCTTTCCATAGATAATACTAACGATCCAGATATCCCCTCACTTATTGCAACATCGGCAGCTCTTGCAATATCTGATATTCCATGGGATGGTCCCATTTCCGGACTTAGAGTAGGCCTAAAAGATGACAAATACGTAATAAACCCGACTGAAGAGGAAAGGGCGACCTCACCACTGGATGTGGTTTTTGCCTCAACGCAAGATGAAGCCGTGATGATCGAAACACAAGCAAAGGAAGTAGACGAGAAAACTGTCTCCGGCGCGTTTAAATTCGCACTAGAAGCAGGCAAATCCATCCTTAAACTAATTGACGATTTTACCAAAGAGGCAGGTAAAGCAAAGCAGGAATATAAAGTTGAAAAATTAGAGTCTCAAACAGAAAGTAAAATCCGCCAATTCATAGAAAAAAATATAATGGCAGATTTTGACACCAAAAGTCAGGACGAAGGCTGGTTTGGCGACTCCCTAAAAATTCTAGAAGAAGAATTCATTGAAAAAGAAGAAAATAAAGAGCTAAAAGAAGCGAAGAAGGAAGATCTTAGTTCAAAAATCCTAGCCAACATTTTGGAAGACGTCGTTACCGATAAGCTCCGGGACGATATTTTGATTCACAACAAGCGGCCTGATGGCAGAAAAACTGACGAGATAAGAGAGCTTACTTTAAAAGCAGGCTTGCTTCCAAGAACGCACGGCTCGGCCATTTTTCAAAGGGGTGAAACACAAGTACTTTCCATTGTAACTTTAGGCTCACCTGCTTTAGAGCAACTTATAGAAGGAATGTATGGGGAAGAGACAAAGAGGTACATGCACCACTATAACTTTCCGCCGTTCTCCTCAGGTGAAGTTAAAAGGAGAGGGGCGCCCGGCAGAAGAGAAATCGGTCATGGTGCTTTGGCAGAAAAAGCACTTGCCCCTGTTATTCCAACTACCGACCAGTTCCCATACACAATAAGAGTTGTTTCCGAGGTTTTGTCCTCGGCAGGTTCAACCTCACAGGCATCTGTTTGTGCTTCCACTTTAGCCTTAATGGATGCAGGAGTTCCAATAAAAGAGCCTGTAGCAGGAATTTCCATTGGTCTAATAACCGACAAAAAAGACAGGTCCAAGTATGTCACGATTACTGATATTGCTTATCAGGAAGACGCCCAGGGCGACATGGATTTTAAAGTTGCTGGTACAAAAAACGGTATTACGGCAATCCAAATGGACATAAAGCTAAATGGGTTAACGATGAAAATCTTGGAAGAGTCTTTAGAAAAAGCACGAACTGCAAGGCTACATTTGCTTGGCGAAATGCTAAAGGTGATCCCGGAAACCAGAAAGCAGCTTTCAAAGCATGCACCGCGGGTTATTGTAGTTAAAATTGATCCTTCCAAAATCGGCGAGGTTGTCGGTTCCGGAGGCAGAGTAATTAACAAAATTATCGCCGAAACCGGTGCTGCCATTGATATAACAGACGACGGAAATGTCACTATCAGCAGTAAAGATGCGCAAGCTTGTCAAAAGGCAGCAGATTGGGTTGAGGGAATTGTTAAAGAACCCCAACCAAATGAAGAATACGAAGGTACGGTGAAAAGGATTATGAATTTCGGTGCTTTCGTTGAAATTCTACCCGGCAAAGAAGGTTTGGTCCATATTTCACAACTTGCTCCCGAGCGTGTTGAAAATGTGGAAGATGTTGTAAAAATAGGGCAAAAAGTAAAAGTAAGGGTTGTGGAAGTAGATGACCAGGGCAGGCTAAACCTATCCATGCTGTTTGGGGATGATATTAAAGAAAAAACCGATCGCCCGCCAAGACGGGATTTCCCTTCAAGAGGTAGATTTGATAATAACCGTGGTGGTAGGGATCGGGGACCAAGAAGAGGGCCAAAAAGGTTTTAAAGATGAAGCCAAGTCCCAGAATCATTTTGGGAATAATAGCCGCAGCAGCAGTTTTAATCACCTTTTTAATTTCAATAAACTTATTTTCTAAAACTAATGGCAGTTATTTAGAGTTAACGTCCGGGGAAAACCGCTTCAATTTAAAGTTTTTTATTCAAAAAAGCGACCAGGATACTTTTAACTCACTTTTGATAAAATTGAACACCCCTCAAGATATACGGGATGGTGTCCAGTTCCAACTGGATAGTACCTCTTCGGCAAGGCTTTCATTTGCAACCCCTGTAAAGGTCAACATAAAATTGACGGACAAAACGATCAACTTCTCGGGAGAAACATCAATTCCTGCAATTTCAAACCAACTTGATATACCAAAAATTAAGGTGCCCCGGACAACAAACATGGTAATTTTCGCTCCGAATTTAAGCAGTTTCGTCAAAGCAAGATTAAACGTTCCGGAAAATATTTCCGGTTGGTTTGACCGTAGTTTAGATAGCCCCCAAGGCAGCTATCTGGCGCTATATGGTTCAAATGCCGACTTTTCTCTTTTATTTAAAAACAATCAAGTAAACTTCGATATACTAAAAGACATAAAGAATTCTTCCAGCGATCCAATTTATAAAGAAGAAACAGGTAGCGACACCAAATTTCACCTCTTACAAATTCCAAGTGTTAACCCTCAAAACCAAGCAACACAAACACTAGCCTTCTTTCAGCTTGGAGACTATCTTGTAATGTCATCATCTCCGGATGCAGCAAAAGCATTTATCGATTCTCAAAAATCGTCCGGCTCCCTTGAATTTCCAAAGTCTCAAAATATCGGCAAAGTTTCATTGGCAATGGAATATTTAAACACTGAAGAAAATCCCGCGCCGGAGCTGGTGGAAGAATTTTTACTTCAGAATTGGCAAAGCTCAAGCCGTGCGAAATCAAAACTTACAGAGTCTCTGAAAAACATAAAAGACGCAACATTTACTTTGAAGGCGCAAGCGTTTTCTGGTTTAATTAATCTAAAGTGAGTGCTCCATCTGCCCAGTTCGAAGATATTACCTATTTAGAAACGAAGTTAAATTCAAGTAATCTTCCTAAAGATCTTTTTGAAAAAACCAGGGCGGACATTGAGCGTTTAGTGCGTTTAGCCTCCAGCAAAGGTTATGGAGAGGAGTACGACGCGGTTTCCAGGTATCTCGACTGGATAGTTTCCCTTCCCTGGAACGTCAGGAGCCAGGACGTGCTTGCGCTGGATAATGCCAAAAAAGTTTTAGATTCCAACCATTTTGGCTTGGAAAATATCAAAGAAAGGATTTTGGAATTCGTTTCGGTTGCTAATCTCAGGAGCGCAGCCGGCCAGGAAAGTAATTCACCGGCCATTTTACTTTTAGGGCTTGTCGGTACAGGTAAAACTACAATGGCTTATTCGATTGCTCAGGCACTTGGCCGGAAATTTGGCCGAATTCCGATGGGGGGAATGGGCGATGCGGCACAATTACGAGGCCGTTCCAGGTCCCACACGGATGCAGAACCCGGGCAAATCATTAAAGTATTAAGACGAGTTCAAACAAAAAATCCGGTTATTTTGCTTGATGAAATAGACAGGGTTACCGAAGAAGCAAAAGCGGATATCATGGGGGTTTTAGTAGAACTTTTAGACCCTGAACAAAATAGCGCTTACATCGACCATTATGTGGATTACCCTTTTGATCTTTCGGAAGTACTTTTTATAACAACCGCCAATAATACAGGAGGAATCGCGACAGCAGTTTTAGACAGGCTTGAAGTTCTGGAAATGCCCAGTTACACCGATCAACAGAAAATAATAATAGCCAAAAACTATCTGCTTCCAAGGGCGCTTTCAGCATCCGGATTGGCAAAAGGCGACGTCTTAATTGAAGACCAGGTTTGGAGCCATATCGTAAGGCCTCTGGGATTTGATGCTGGCATGAGGACACTGGATAGAACAATTAAAGGAATTTGTAGAAAAGTTGCCAAACAAAAACTTGAAAAGAAAATTTCCAAAGCCGCGATAACAGAAGCCAACTATAAAGAATACTTGCTGTCGTATTAAATATCATGTCGCGTGAGATATGCGGCACTTTACTCGTAGAGAGGGTACGAAGTACCTACACAAAGTGAGGGTATGAAATACCCTATAGCATTTTTACTGGTATTTGATGTAAAATAAAAAAAGATGAAAAAGCGCAAATACAAAAGAGCCAAATCCGCACCCGTTCATCTGGAGAAAAAAACAATAGTAACCGTACTTGGTATCACCCTTATTACTTTTTCCCTACTACTTACCGTATCGCTTTTTACAAAGACAGGCGCTCTTCAATCGCTAAAAGATTACTTTTATAACTTATTTGGGATTGGAATCATTATCGTCCCGCTAATTGTAATATTAATCAGTTTTCCGCTGCTTTCCATAAAAATTAAATTCTCAAAACCAAACGTTTTAGCGGGAACAATTGGTGCGCTACTTTCTTTATTAGGATTAGTAGCGGCTTTTTCGGAAAAATTGTCCGGAGTATTGGGGGCTTCACTTTGGCAGGTTACAGAATCACTTTTGACTCCACCTGGTGCGTTTGTTGTTCTGCTCTTTGCCTTTCTGGCAACGACGGTCATTGCAGCCAACACAAGTTTGGAACAGGTCGTAAAAGTCGCTTCTTTAATTTTTAAAAAACTCACAAGTCTTATAGGCGCCATAAAACGCCTTATTTTTGGTGTTGCCAAACCTAAGTTTGTGACAAAATCCGGGCAAGTTACAGAAAGGGTTCAGCTTCCAAGAAACCTTGATTCGCCGGTTGCCTCAAAGCCAGACGGGCTAACGCAAAATGTCGTAGTCAATTCTCCGGGCCAAAATAAAATTTGGCAATATCCGCCTTTGTCACTGCTTGCAGAAAGTCGTGGAGCTCAGGCCAACCGTGGCAATTTAAAGCAAAACGCTCATACTATCGAAAAGACACTTGAAAGTTTTGGAATAACCGCCAAAGTTGTGGAAGTAAATCTTGGTCCGACAATCACTCAATATGCCCTGGAAATTCCTATGGGTACAAAACTCTCAAAAATACTTGCGCTTCAAAACGACTTAGCTTTGGCATTGGCGACTTCAACAGGCAATGTACGAGTCGAAGCCCCAATTCCGGGAAAATCCTTGGTAGGAATCGAAATCCCCAACATTTCACCGGAAATGGTCTCCCTCAAAAATATTCTTTCAAACGGCAATATGCGCGCTAATAAATCAAAGTTGGCAGTAGGTCTCGGCCTGGATGTTTCCGGTAATCCGGTAATAACCGATGTTGCCAGACTTCCCCATGTTTTGGTTGCCGGTACCACAGGTTCGGGCAAATCGGTTCTAATAAATGCCTTAATTGCCACCCTTCTTTTTAGGGCAAGCCCCCAGGAAGTAAAGCTTATATTAGTTGATCCAAAACGCGTTGAATTAACCGAATATAATGATATTCCCCACTTACTAACTCCGGTTATAGTCGAACCGGAAAAAATCCTGTCAGCCCTAAAATGGGCAACAGCCGAAATGGACAGACGCTACAAAATGTTCCATGATGCCCAGGTCAGAAACATAGCCAGCTTTAATGAACTTTCCGGCTTTCAAGCTTTACCTTATATTGTCATTGTCATCGACGAGCTGCAAAACCTAATGGAATTTGCGCCTGTTGAGGTTGAAGATACAATTGTCCGCCTTGCTGCCATGGCCAGAGCAACCGGAATACATTTGGTTCTTGCAACCCAAAGACCTTCTGTCGACGTCATCACCGGATTGATAAAAGCGAACATTCCATGCCGCATCGCATTTAACGTATCCTCAAATGTTGATTCAAGGGTTATAATCGATCAACCCGGTGCTGAAAAACTTCTAGGAAAAGGGGACATGCTCTATGTTCCACCCGACGCTTCAAAGCCAATGAGAATCCAGGGTGTCTACGTTTCCGATACCGAGATTAGAAACTTAATAGGCTTTCTTAAAAGCTCCGGTATTGCACCGGACTATACGGAAGAAGTAATTAAAATGCCTATAGGTAAAATGAAGGGCGCAACTGGTTCAGATGGCGACAAAGACGATCTTTTTGAAGAGGCTGTTCGTACAATTTGTCAGTATGATAGAGCGTCGGCATCTCTCCTGCAAAGAAGGCTTAGGATCGGTTATGCCCGTGCCGCACGACTTTTGGATGAGTTGGAAATGGCCGGTATCGTCGGCCCCGGTGATGGTTCAAAACCCAGGGATGTGCTGGTAAAAAATCCGGACGACTACTTTGAGTCCCAAGCCCAGAGTCAGCCTGAAGCAACAGTATAGCTAAAATGAAAGGGCTAGGCGAAATTCTCTCCGAAGCGCGCAAGAAAAAGCACATTTCGCAAAGCCGTGCTGCAACCGACCTTCTTATTAAAAAGGAACATATCGAAGCTCTCGAAAACCAAAATTGGTCCGATCTGCCTGAGCCAACTTTTGTAAAAGGTTTTTTAAAAACCTACGCAAATTATCTGGGTCTGGATCCTGTTCACGTTCTGGCCATCTACCGCCGCGAGTTCGACGAGTCAAAATTTCAAAAACCGCGGGCAAATCCCAGAGCTGAAAAAAGACTTTTTTTAACTCCAACTAGAATCATTAACCTCGTATTTATTTTGGCAATCATAATTTTTATTGCTTACATAGGAATTACTTTTTCTTCAGTTCTTTCAGCACCAAAGTTGGTAATTGTATCTCCGCCGGCAGACGAAACAACATCTGTTCCGGTTGTCCAAATTGTTGGTAAGACCGATTCCGAAGCAACCGTGTCAATAGAAGGCCAATTCGTACCTGTCGACAGTCAGGGCAATTTTTCTAAAGAATATCCACTTTCCGAAGGTAAAAATGTAATTGAAGTAATAGCGGCAAAACGCCTTTCGCCAAAGGCGAAAATAACAAGGACAATCAGGCTTATACGCTAACCATTTTCCCAATTGTCATTGACAAAAATTGCAAGTTAAAGTATACCTACAATTACGCTAAACGACTTTATGCGTTTTGCACAACTGCCCATGGACGCAACACAAGCAATTATTCTCACAGTCATAATAGTTCTGACAATTTTTTTGGTGATTATCGGCTATCAACTTTTTTTCGTCCTTAAAGAATTTCGGCTTACCCTCAAAAAAACCAACAGAATATTAGACGATACCCAGGATTTTGTGACCCAAATTAAAAAACCGATTGAATCGGCAAACAACATTATTGCCGCTTTAACAACCGGTGCAGGCATTGCCCACTTCCTCAAAAAAGCCAAGGAGGAGGTAAAACATGAGCGATCAGAAAAATAACAGCCTAAATGTTTTTATAACCGGCGCTGTCCTCGGAGCACTTGCAACTTTTCTTTTTGCTACCAAAAGTGGCAGAAAAATCAAAGATGAGCTAATCGAGGAGGGGATAAGAATTTTTGAGGCTATTACCGAAGAAATCGAAGAAGCGCCCGAGCAGATAAAAGAAAGCGGAAAAGAAATAAAAAAGGAGTTAGCTCAAAAAGCGCAAGAGATCGCAGAAGTAAAAGAAGCGGCCGTTGGTACTACCGGCGAGGTCTTGCGCGAAGTGCCCGAACAAATTGAGGCTATCCAGAAAAAAGGCCGCCACTTCTTCTTCTCCAAAAAAAGCCATCCCAAAAACGAATCTTAAGTACACAATTTTTGTTAATCAGCGACGAACTCAATTTAAGATTGCTATAATTAACCTCAAATGACATCTGTTGAACTCCGCCAGAAATATTTAAAATTTTTCCAGGATAAGGGACACAAAATAATCCCATCCGCCTCACTTATCCCGCCTCAAGAAGTCGAACTTGCCGGAACCGAAAGGGTTCTTTTTACAACTGCCGGCATGCACCCTTTAATTCCATATTTATTGGGCAAAACCCACCCTGAAGGTAATCGATTGGTTAACATCCAAAAATGCTTACGAACCGACGATATAGATGAAGTAGGTGACAACGTCCATAACACTTTTTTTGAAATGCTTGGCAACTGGTCACTAGGGGATTATTGGAAAAATGAAGCAATTACTTGGTCATATAAGTTCCTCATCAACGAGTTAAAACTCGACGCAAAAAGAATCTATGTTTCGGTTTTTGCAGGGGATAAAGATGCTCCGTTTGACGAAGAATCATTTGACACATGGAAAAAACTTGGAGTTCCCGAAAACCACATTTTCAAATATGGCAAAGGCGACAACTGGTGGCCAACAGGCGGCGAAAAACCCGGGCCTCAAGGGCCGGACACAGAAATGTTTTACGACACGGATCCGGCATCAAAATCACCAATTGATCCTGCCAACAACCCCCGCTTTGTCGAAATCTGGAACGATGTTTTTATGGAGTACGAACGCCAAGCAGATGGATCATATAAACCCCTCAAACAAAAAAATGTCGACACCGGTATGGGGCTTGAGCGCATATTAACCGTTTTACAAAATGCCCCCTCAATTTACGAAACAGATGTTTTTTTAGCGCTAATGAAAAAAATCGAAGACTTATCAAATAGTTTTCAAATACAATCGGCCAGAATTGTCGCCGACCATATTCGCGCTTCAGTATTTTTGATATCAGATAACGTCATTCCTTCAAACATGGAACGCGGATACATCCTTCGCCGTCTTGTCCGTCGTGCAATCCGCCACGCATCGCTTTTAAAAATCAAATCGGACCTGCCTGCCGGCAAGGCAAGTTTTCTCGAAGATCTTACAAAAGTCGTTATCAGCACTTACGAAGATACTTATCCAAATATTATCGAGCACCAAGATTTGATAATAGCGGAATTAAAAAAAGAAGAACAGAAGTTTAAACAAGCATTGGGAAAAGGTATCCGGCAGTTCGAAAAATTACAAGGAAATATAAATGCCCAAAACGCCTTCGACCTTTACCAGAATTTTGGTTTTCCTATTGAACTTACAGTTGAACTCGCCGAAGAAAAAAACAAAAAGGTCGACTCTGGTGGTTTTGAAAAATTATTAAAAACACATCAAGAACTTTCAAAATCAGCCGGCCAAAAAACCAAGGGAGGACTAGCAATCCAAAGTAATACTGCGGCCAAATATCACACTGCAACCCACCTGTTGCATCAAGCACTTCGTGAGGTTTTAGGCAGTCATGTCCATCAGACTGGATCCCACATTACAAACGAACGTCTTCGTTTCGATTTCAATCATCACGAAAAATTGTCAGGTCAACAAATAAAATCGGTTGAGGATTTGGTCAACCAAAAAATTAAAGACAACCTTCCGGTACGTCAGAAAACCATGCCCAAAGAGGCGGCAGATGAACTTGGCGCAATCGGCTTATTTCGCGAAAAATACGGCGATTTAGTCAACATCTACTTTATTGGCCAGTCACTAGATCCAAAAGCAGCTTTTTCCAGAGAGTTCTGCGGCGGGCCACATGCTAAATCGACCGGCGAGTTAAACAATTTCAAGATCAATAAAGAGGAATCAGCAGGGTCTGGAATTAGGCGAATATATGCTACAATAGATTAATAAATTTCAAATAATTACCATGGATCCAACTGCCCAGACGAATAACCCAAATCCCCAGGGAGATTCTGCAAAAAGCCCCATTGAACCCGGCCAATTTGTTGTAGCAGGGGAAGACACTGCCCAAACTCAACCTATTGCGCAGCAGCCGCAGGTTTCTGAACAAACGCCGGCCTCACTTGGAATTTCACCGAAGCCGGGTTTTTCTCTGGCACAAGATAAAAATTTGGCGCAAAGTTATCCAACGCCACCTCCACCCCCTCCACCCACTCCACCCACTCCACAACAACCCGACCAACCAATGCAGCCGGACCCTACACCGTTTGCTGGCCCCGGCCAAATACCAAATACTCCGGTATCGCCTCAACCTCCGGGTTCAAAAATGAAAAAGATAAAACTTTTTGTAATCGTAATTGCCGTTCTTGTATTAATAGGAATAGTCGCAGCCGTCGCCTGGTTTTTTGTCTTGCAAAAACCGCAAGCCCCGGAAAGCGCCAAAACTCAGGATACCCAGCAAGTTGTAGAACCGACTTCTACACCGCAACTGCCAACGGGTGGGTTTGGACAATTGCCCCAGGCAACAAATGGTGCGGAGGCAAGCGGGGCGGGCCAAATCCCGACATATCCTCCTCCACCCCAAGTCCCTTAAGATTTGTTAAGTCCTAAGCGGCATGTTTGGCCTGATATAATGATAAACGAGAATAATGGGCATAAATATATTTTCTGCTTTTTCTAAAAAGCAACAAACTCACGAAGACACAACTTATCTAGCATTAACACTTACTCCAAACAAAACAATTGCCGCAATTTGGGTTCTGGCGGAAGAAAATGTCCAAATACTCGGTATTGCCAATAAATCATTCGAGAATATAGATGCCCTTGTCCACGAATCGGCAGTAGCCATAGATACAGCCGGAAAACAAGCCAAAAGTGATGTATCCCAAACGGTATTTGGGCTTTCCAGCTCTTATTTTGAAGGAAAAAACCTTTCCGCGGAATCCTCGGCCATTTTAAAAAGTCTGGCTGAAGAGTTTGACCTAAGTGCCCAGGCGTATGTTTCGTTGGCTTCGTCAATTAGCCATTTTTTAAAGATTCGCGAGTCCGTAACCCCACAGGCAATTTTAATAGGCTCATTTGGTGAGTTCACAGAAGTTCACCTTGTTAGAAACAACCAGGTGACAAGTACAAAAACGTCGAAATCGGAAGCTACCGTAGAAAAAATAATTCAGCTTGTGGGCCAGATTAAAACTGAAGAAGGACAAGATTTGCCGTCCAGAATAATAGTTTATGGTGCGGTAGAAGATTCACACTTTGGAAAGGAAATAACTAAAAAAGAAGAATGGAAGGACGTTTTTGTTAGCCCTCCCAAAATAGATTTTTTAGAAGATGATCAGGTTGCGGAAGCAATTGCTTACTCTCAGGCTGCTGATGTTCTTGGTCACGACCCTATACTAATTCCGGTTGAACAAAAGTCCGATCTACCTAAATTAGAAAGCGAGGCAGCAGATGAAAGTGAAACTCCAAAACCTTTGCACCATAAGGAAACCGGCGCTGCAAATGATATGGGCTTTATTGAAGGTGAGGACGTTCTAGAAACTGAAACGGAAGAAGTTAAAGAGCAAACCCAAGAAATTAAAGATGATCTCAAGAACGTAGAGAAGGTTGAAGAATATGCTGTAGAAGGCAGCCCGTTTAAGCAGTCGGCAGTGCCAGAGCCAGAAAGACCGACAACAGTTACAAAAAGAAAAGGCCAAAATCTGATAGAAAAAATTACGACGATAGCTTGGCTGCCAAATGTTTTTAGTTTTATCAAAGGATCAAAATCAAGGAAATCATTAGCGATTATTTTGGCCTGTGTATTAGTCTTTTTAGTAGTCGGAACTTATATTGCTTCTCAAACACTGGCAAGTGTCAAAATCATCATAAAAGCAGATACCCAGTCTGAGCAGGGTAATTTCAAGGTGACTGCCCAGAGAGGCAGTACATTGGACATTTCACAAAATTTAATTCCCGGTGAAGAAATCACAGCTTCTGCCGATGGAAACCAAAAGGCCGTGACAACGGGTACAAAAAATACAGGCGACAAAGCAAAAGGGCAAGTAAACATTTTTAACTGGACAACAAGCCCGAAAACCTTTTCTCAAGGGACGGTTTTGATTTCGTCAAATGGGGTTAAATTTACTCTGGATTCCGACGTCGATGTTGCGTCCAGAAGTGCGTCGCTTCCCGGGGAAAAACAAACTAATGTGACTGCTCAGAATTTTGGGACGGATGGCAATATTTCCGCAGCCTCTGATCTTACTTTTCAGCAGTACGACCAGCTTTTATATTCAGCAAAAAATGATAATGCATTCACTGGCGGTGACCAGAAACAACTTACAGTCGTTTCACAAGACGACATGGACAAACTGTCCAAATCGCTTCTTGACTCTCTGACCCAGAAAGCAAAATCAAACTTGAAAGACAAGTCTCCGGGGCGGCAATTTGCAGATGATGCAATGACAGTAACAGTTACTAAAAAGCAATTCGATAAAAAATTAGACGATGAAGCCTCGCTTCTAAACCTCAATATGACAGTTGAAGCAAAAGCGACAGTTTATAAAGATGAAGACTTAAAAAATGTCATTGCCCAAAATGTTAACCAGAGCTCCAGCGACAATCTTGAGGCAAGACCCCAAAACATTCAAATTACAAAGATTACGTCAGTGACAAAAGGTGACAAACTTATTTTAAGCGGCCAGTACAATGCAGATTTAGTCCCCAAAATTTCAGACGATGATCTTAAAAGCAAAATTGCCGGCAAAACCATCAAAAGTGCAGGTACTATCATCAAACAAATCCCTCAAGTTTCGGATGTGCAGTTTGAATTTTCTCCAAAGCTGTTTATCTTCTTTACAATTCCCACAAACAAAGCCAAAATTACCCTTAAAATAGAGAGCGCGCAATGAGTCTTGCACTTTATATAAAGCAGAACCCCGAGGAAACTTTCGCCAACAAAATAAAAAAAAAGAAAAGGGACAGGTTTTTTGCATCTGCAATTCTTCTAGTCGGCTTCTCTTCAATAATATTTGCAGCTTGGCCTCTTTTGGTCTGGAATTTCGGAATGCTTCCTAAACTGGTATCGAAAATAGAATCCGCACCAATTCCCGATGTAAAGGTACTTTCTGCAAAAGCCTCACTTATCGAAGATGTCCAGCTTGCAACCGACTCGGACGGATTTTCTTATTTCACCACAAACCTTAAGCCTCAAAAAGAGCGCCCGGAAGAATTTTCTCTTACTATTCCAAAACTCAAAATAAAAGACGCCTTGGTAAAAGTTGATACTCTTAAATTTTACGACAACCTGGCCCATTTTCCGGGCACGGCTCTGCCGGGGGAGACGGGAAACTCTTTTATTACAGGTCATTCTGTGCTTCCGCAGTTTAATGACCCAACCAATTACAAGGAGATATTCACCGATCTTTCAAAATTGGAAATAGGGGATACGGTTTTTGCAAAAATTGAGGGCAAAACGTATCAATACGTAGTCCAATATAAAAAGGTTGTTGACCCTAGTGATACTTCCGTATTGGCGCCTGTAGCCCGCGGTGCAAAAACCCTAACGCTAATGACATGTGTTCCCCCGGGCACCAGTTTTAAAAGGTTAATAGTTGTAACCAGTTTAATTTGACTTTTATTTAGCAACAAATAACAATTAACAACAATGTATCTTGGAATAGACCTAGGTAGAAAAAAAACAGGCCTTGCAATATCCGAAGGCTCGGTTGCTTCACCGTATAAAACAATCACTCACGAGTCGCTTGCCCGGGCAGTTGAAAAAACAGTTCGTGAAATCGACGATCTTGGCGCAGAAATAATAGTCATAGGCTTTGTCGAAGGCAAGAATAAAGCCTATTTTGAAAAATTCGGCAACTTACTAAAAAACAAAAGACCTCATGTAAAAATTATCATGGAGGATGAAACCCTGACTACTGGACAAGCACGCCAGACTATGGTTAAACTCCAAATGCCGCAGAAAAAAAAGTCAAAAAAAGAAGATGCAATTGCAGCAAGCATAATATTACAGGGATATTTAAACTCAGATGATTAAGAAAATTTTGGCTCCCGTTCAGGCTTGGATTCTCTTACAAGGGAAGTGCGTAGGTTGCGGCAAAAACTTACAACTGGCAAGAAAATTTGAACGCATCAATAATTCCCAAAAAATTGTTTGCAGTTGTGGCCGGATTTTTATTTTTGACAAGAGAAGAGGCAAGTATAAAAGGGCCACGGTTGAGGAGGCGCAAGCATGACTGCTGTCAAAAGGTTACCGGTGGTTTTTGGTATTCTTTTTGTTCTTTTAATAATCTCACCGGTCTTGCTTTACAAATACTATAATTTACTTCTCCAGCCTGTATCATATTCTTCTCCCGCTCCCAGAAAAACATTTGTTATTACTCCGGGCCAGCCACTGGTTCAGGTTGCTGCAAATCTGGAAAAAGAACATCTAATAAAAAGCGCATTCGCTTTCAGGCTTTTAGTAGCCCAAATGGGAATATCGCGAAACATTCAAGCTGGGGACTTTAATATTTCCTCCGATATGTCTGCCAAAGAAATTGCAACTTTCCTAACCCATGGTGCGGTAGATGTTTGGGTTACCCTTCCCGAAGGGCTCCGGATCGAGGAACAGGCAGACAGAATTGAGCAAAAATTGAAGTTTGGCGCAAACGAAGATTATAAATTCGATAAAAAACAATACATACAACTTGCAAAGGAAGGGTACATGTTCCCCGATACTTATCTGATACCAAAGGATGCAACCGCACAGGATGTAAGTGATCGCTTCCAGCAAACTTTCGAACAAAAAGTAAGTGATACGGTATTGAACAAGGGGAGTCAATATGGATTATCACAACGAGACATTATCATTTTAGCGTCACTCCTTGAAAAAGAAGCAAAGACCAGTGAAGAAAAGCCGACAATTGCCGGAATATTTTTAAATAGGTTAAACGCTGGCTTGCCGCTTCAAGTCGATGCCACGGTTGCTTATGCAAAAGGTTATGACACTGCACAAAACACTTGGTGGCCACAAGTTACGGTTTCGGACTATCAGGATGTTAAGTCGGCGTACAATACCTATCTTCACTTGGGTTTACCTCCTGCACCAATTGCAAGTCCTGGCCTGGACTCAATAAACGCTGCCGCAAGCCCAGCCAAAACGGATTATTACTATTATCTTCATGATGATTCAGGAAAGATTCATTACGCTAAAACTGCTGCAGAACACAACCACAACATCCAAACATATCTCCAATAGAAACTGTATTGACAAAACTATAATCCTGGTATATAGTATCAGTACATAACCTTTGCAAGGGGTATTTTTGCGTACCTCTTTGTTTTTTGTTGTGTAGGGGCGTTTTCCTGTGGATCATCCCAACAACTAGATTTAAGGCTGAAAAATTAGCCTGGGTCGATCCCTCACTTTACCTGCCTGCATAAAGATCACTTATAGAAAGCTTATAAACTTGTGACCAAGCGTATATCCTGGGGCCAAATAAAAGACATCAACTTACCTGAACTGGATTTGGTAAAAGTCCAGCGTGATTCTTTTGAGAAATTCTTAGAAACAGGCATTAAAGAAGTAATTGATGAAATCTCTCCCGTAGAGGATTTTACCGGTAAAAATTTCATTCTGGCCTTCGGCGATTATTCATTTGGAAAACCAAAACATACCCCAGATGAAGCAGTCAAAAAAGGCATCACCTACGACGTTCCATTAAAGATAGAAGCAACAGTAACCAACAAGCAAACCGGTGACAAAAATACCCAGGAAGTATTTTTGTGCGATCTGCCGTTAATGCTTGAAAAAGGATCGTTTATTGTAAACGGTATTGAGAGGGCTGTTGTAACACAGCTGGTCAGGGCTCCGGGAGTTTATTATTCTGCAGAAATTGATCCTGCAACCGGAAAAGTACTTTACAATTGCGAAATAAGGCCGCTTCGCGGTTCATGGTTGGAATTTGCTATTACCAAAAACGACGTTATTACGGTTAAAATAGACAGAAGAAGAAAGTTTCCCGTAACAACATTCTTAAGAGCAATTGGTTTTGAGGATAATGACGCAATCATCAAACTCTTCGAGCCGGTCATAGACGAAAACACCAAACATTTTGTTTTAAACACTTTAGAAAAAGACGCAACCAGCACTCAGGACGAAGCCTTATTGGAGATTTACCGAAGAATGCGTCCGGGTGACCACGTTATTCTGGACAATGCCAAGGCGTTAATTGAAAACATGTTTTTCAACCCCCGCAGGTACTCATTGGGTAATGTAGGCAGGTATAAGGTTGAGAAACGCCTTAAACACATAAAAGAAAAAGTAACCAATTCCCAAAATTCGGATGCCGAAAGCCAAATTTTGACATCGCACGATTTTATTGCCTCAATTGCCTATTTATTTGAACTCTTGGCTGGTAAGGGTAGGGTCGACGATATTGACCATCTGGGCAACAGGCGCTTAAGGAGAGTTGGGGAATTAGTCGCGCAAAATGCTTTTAGAATCGGCATGCTTAGGCTTGAAAGGGTCATTAAAGAAAGGATGAGCCTTACCCCGGTAGACGAACCTCTCCCTTCCCCTGCGACACTTATAAACGCAAGACCAATAATCTCCGCAATCAATGAATTTTTCAGATCATCACAACTTTCAACAATTTTGGACCAGACAAATCCGCTTGCGGAACTTGACAATTTAAGGCGTCTCACGGTTATGGGTACGGGTGGAATCGCACGGGAAAGGGCTGCGTTTTCAATACGCGACATTAACCATTCACAATATTCCCGAATTTGTCCAATTCGGTCTCCCGAAGGCCCAAATATCGGACTTGTTACATATATGGCCCTTTATTGCCGTGTAAATGATTACGGTTTTCTTGAGGCACCTTACAGGAAAGTTGAAAAAGATAAGAATGGTAAAGCCATTGTTACCAACGAAATTGTCTACCTGGCAGCAGACGATGAAGAAGATTATTATATTACCCACGCACAAATTGCCGTTGATTCAAAAGGGTACATTGCCGAGGAAAGAGTGCCTGTCCGTTATAACGGAGAATTCACAACCGCGGCCCAAAACATGGTCAATTTCATAGATGTTGTGCCGAGGCAAGTTGTTGGAACATCTGCGTCCTTAATCCCATTTCTGGCACACGACGAAGCAAACCGTGCCTTGATGGGTACACACATGCAATGCCAAGCAGTGCCTCTCATTAAACCGCAGTCACCAATAGTCGGTACTGGTATGGAAGAAGTTGTTGGAATAAACATGGGTAGGGCAGTGAGGGCTCCGCTAGACGGTGAAATAATATATGTTGATAGTAAAAAAATAATAATCAAAACAAAATCCGCATCGGGCAAATCGGAGGAATTGACCATTCCAATCCAGAAATTTGCCAGATCTCCCCAGAGTACATGTTATTCCCAAAGACCTCGTGTAACTTCAGGTGAAAAAATCAAAAAAGGTGATATTTTAATTGACGGTTCGGCGACTGAAGACGGGGAACTTGCTCTCGGCCAGAACTTAACCATAGCCTACATGAGTTTCGATGGATTAGGTTATGAAGACGCAATTGTTATTTCCGACAGGCTTTCAAAAGAAGATGTTTTAACTTCAATTCACATAGAAGAATATGAAACATCAGTGGTTGAAACCAAGCTTGGCCCCGAAGAGACAACAAGGGACATCCCGAACGTCTCGGAAGAAGATTTGGCCAATTTAGATGATGAAGGCATCGTCGTTGTTGGTGCGGAAGTTGGCCCGAACGACATTTTGGTCGGCAAAATTGCCCCCAAAGGTGAGACGGAGTTGACAGCCGAAGAAAGACTGCTTAGGACAATCTTTGGAGAAAAAGCAAGGGAAGTTCGTGACACATCACTTAGAATGCCTCATGGAGAAAAAGGAACAGTAATCGATATAAAAATACTTTCCCGCGACAAAGGTGACGAACTTGAGCACGGTGCGGTTTCCAAGATAGTTGTTAAGGTTGCCCAGATGCGCAAAGTTGTTGTAGGTGACAAACTTGCAGGTCGCCACGGAAATAAAGGTGTCATTTCAAAAATTGTTCCCCAGGCAGACATGCCGTATATGGAAGACGGAACCCCAATCGACATAATCATCAGTCCCCTTTCGGTTCTTTCCAGAATGAACTTGGGTCAGCTTTTGGAAACACACTTGGGTTGGGCAGCAGACAAGCTTAACTATAAAGTTGGCTTGCCTGTTTTTGAACAAATTCGTGAGGATAACATTGTAACAGAGCTCAAAAAGGCCGGCTTACCTTCAGATGGCCGCGCTATTCTCTATGACGGAAGGACTGGTCTTACATTTGACCGCCCAATCGTAGTCGGTAAAGCCTACATTATGAAACTTATCCATATGGTAGAAGACAAAACCCATGCCAGGTCTACTGGTCCCTATTCTCTTATTACTCAACAGCCTCTTGGTGGTAAAGCTCAAATGGGTGGACAAAGGCTTGGAGAAATGGAAGTTTGGGCACTTGAAGCCTACGGAGCGGCATACACGCTGCAGGAAATGTTAACAATAAAATCCGACGATGTTGTCGGCAGGGCAAAAGCTTTTGAGGCGATCATAAAAGGCGAAGAAATACCGCAGGCGCTTATTCCGGAATCATTCAAAGTATTGGTAAAAGAATTAAACAGCTTGTCATTAAATGTTCAAACGGTTGGCGCAAAAACGGTTGAGGAAGAAAAGGTAACACCCAAAACGGAAGAAGAGGCCAAAAGAGGCCTTGAACTGGCTGTGGCCTCGGGTGAAGAAATAGTAGGGGTTGAAAGTGAAATTGCCAAGAGTAAAGGGCCAATGGAACTTGAAGAAGCTGTGGAGGTTCAAAAAACACCATGAACGAATTAATTGACTTTGAAGCATTAAGGTTAACTTTAGCATCAACTGAGGATATAAAAGCTTGGTCGTTTGGCGAAGTTACCAAACCCGAGACTATAAATTACCGCACTTTAAAACCCGAAAAGGACGGCCTTTTTGACGAAAGAATATTTGGCCCGACGAAGGATTGGGAATGTTATTGCGGTAAGTACAAGAGAATAAGGTATAGGGGAATTATCTGTGATAAATGTGGAGTTGAAGTAACTCATTCCAGAGTCAGACGCGAGAGGATGGGTCATATTTCTCTGGCTGCACCTGTTGTACATAATTGGTTCTTCAAAGGCAGTCCGTCAAAGCTAGGACTCCTAATGGATATTTCTCCAAGAAGCCTCGATGCAGTTGTCTATTTTGCATCTTATCTTGTCATAGATATCGACCAGGAAAAGAAAAAGGATGTTTTAAAGCAGCTGGAGGATGAAGTTGAAAAGAAAAGGAAAGAGCAGCAACAGGGCTTAAAGCTGCGTTTGGATGAAGAGGAAAAGGAAGCCAAAAAAGAAGTTACGGCTATAAAAACCGGCGCCAAAGGTAAAGAGCAGGCGGAACTAAAGATTGAAGAAACCCAGCTTAGTATGCGCCAAAGGCAGGCAAAGCTTAGGGAAGAAAATGCACAGGAAATCTCAAGGCTTGAAGAAATTTACAAGAACATAGGGGATATGGTCAATTCGATAAAGCAATTCGATCTGCTTTCCGAAGAAGAGTATCTCAAGCTTTCAGATTACGATGCCGAAGGATTTTTAAATGTAGGCATGGGTGCAGAAGCAGTTTATTCCGTACTTGAAAAGGTTGATCTGGCAAAGCTTTCGGTTTCACTTCGCTCTGAAATTACCAAAACTTCCGGCCAGAGACACATTAAGGCAACTAAGCGTTTAAGGGTTGTAGAAAGCATGAGGAAGGCAAGCGTCGACCCTAAGTGGATGATCATCAAAGTCTTGCCTGTTCTTCCACCGGATCTTCGCCCGATGGTTCAACTTTCCGGAGGAAGATTTGCAACTTCAGATTTAAACGACCTTTACAGACGGGTTATAAATCGCAACAACCGCTTAAAGAAACTAATCGAGCTTGGAGCACCGGAAATTATTCTCAGGAACGAAAAAAGAATGCTTCAGGAAGCAGTCGATGCGTTAATTGATTCACAGAGGGTAAAAAGCACAAGATCACAACAAGAACTACGATCACTCTCCGACATGCTTCGCGGTAAACAGGGTAGATTTAGGCAAAACCTTCTTGGTAAACGTGTTGATTATTCCGGCAGGTCCGTAATCGTCGTTGGGCCGGAACTTGGTTTGGAACAAGCCGGAATTCCTAAAGAAATGGCGCTTGAAATGTTCAAGCCCTTCGTTCTTAGGGAGGTAATCACAAGGGGATACGCTCCCAATGTAAAAAGCGCCAAGCATTATCTTGAAAGAAGAAGTGGTGAAGTATGGGATATTTTAGAAGAAATTACTAAAAATCATCCTATTCTTCTTAACCGCGCACCAACCTTGCATAGACTTGGAATTCAGGCTTTTTATCCGATATTAATTGAAGGTGATGCCCTCAGGATCCATCCATGTATTTGCGCCGGTTTCAATGCTGACTTTGACGGTGACCAAATGGCAATCCACGTTCCTCTTTCTGCAAAATCCAAAGAAGAGGCAATAAGTTTAATGATGGCAGCACGAAATCTAGTCAGGCCCGCAGACGGTTCACCGATAACCTTGCCAAACAAGGAAATGGCCCTGGGCGCGTATTACTTAACATCGATTGATCCCACTCAAGTGGAATACGAAAACATTTTTGAAAGTGAAAACGAGGTTCTAACAGCTCTAAGCATAAGGAAAATAGACGTCAGACAACCTATCACGGTTAGGTTTGAAGGAAAAATCATCAAAACCACACCCGGAAGAGTCCGGTTCAATTTGCAGCTTCCTCAAAGCATGCGCTTTATAAACGAAACAATATCCGCAGGGATGATTAAGAAAATCATAAATGATGCCATCGATCAGATCTCTGAGGAGGAAGTCTCAGCTTTAATTGACAGACTCAAGGGTTTGGGATTCGAAGGTGCAACATTTTCCGGTCTTTCGGTTTCGGTATTTGACTGTGTTATCGTTTCCGACAAATCAAAAATTATTCAGAAAGCGGATAAGGAAGTCGAAACAATCGAGAAAAATTACAAAATGGGACTTATCACGAAAGAAGAGCAAAAGCGGCTCTCGCAAGAAGTTTGGCTTTCAGTTACCAATGAACTTGCCGATTTAACTTGGAGAAACCTAAGCCAGGACAATGCTATAAAAATTATTTCCGATTCAGGTGGATCAAGGGCAACGGCAGAACAAATAAAACAGCTTTCGGCTATGCGTGGTCTTGTAACAGATCCTTCCGGTCAAATTGTACCTCTTCCAATAAAATCCAATTTCCGCGAGGGTCTTTCGGTCTTTGAATACTTCACCAGTGCTCGAGGTGCCAGAAAAGGTCTAGCAGACCGTGCAATCAAAACCGCCGAATCGGGATACCTCACCAGAAGGCTTGTTGATGTCGCCCATGATGCTATTATCAGAATCGAAGATTGCGGGACTAAGGATGGAATAGTTATTTCAAAACATGACAAGAGACAGGCACATTTTGCCCTTAGAGTTATGGGACGGGTCGCAGCAGTTGATATTACAGCGCCAAAGAGCAAAAAGGTAATCGTCGGCGCAGGAACCCTCATAGATGAGGCAATGGCCCAATCGATTGACGCAGCAGGAATAGAACAAATAACCGTCCGTTCGGTCTTAACCTGTGAAGCGCGACATGGGCTTTGTATGATGTGCTACGGACGCGACTTGGTTACCAGAAAAATGGTGGCACTTGGAACACCGGTTGGAGTGATTGCCGCACAAAGTATTGGTGAGCCGGGCACGCAGCTGACAATGAGAACCTTCCATACCGGAGGAATAGTAGGTCTTGATATTACACAAGGATTGCCCCGTGTTGAAGAACTTTTTGAAGCACGTACACCAAAATACGCAGCCCAGATTTCGGAAATCGCCGGTAAGGTAAAAATCGAAGAAAACGATGAAGGGTACATAGTTAGAGTAAAAAGCACGAACTTAAAGCCTGTTGTCGAAAGGGAATACTTTATTCCGCCAACATCAGAACTCACAATTACCGACGGACAGCTAATTGCCGCAGGGACACCGCTATCAACCGGTTACTTGGATACCAAGGAAATATTGGCAGTGTCCGGTTTGCGTGAAGCCCAAAAGTACGTTATTTCAGGAGCCCAGGAAGTATACGAAAGCCAGGGTGTGGCAATCAACGACAAGCACTTTGAATCTATCGTCAAGCAAATGAGTTCAAAAGTCAGGATCGAAACTTCTGGGGACACCGTACTTTTGCCCGGTGAGCTAATAGACAGAAACAGGTTTCAGGAGGAAAATTCCAAAGTTCTAGCTGAAGGCGGTGAACCGGCAACAGCCCAAGTTGTTATTTTGGGTATCACCAGAGCCGCTCTCTACACCGAAAGCTTCTTATCTGCAGCTTCCTTCCAGGAAACAACGAGAATTTTAACCGACGCGGCTATTGAGGGCAAAGTGGACAAGCTATTGGGACTTAAAGAAAATGTAATCATTGGTCGTCTAATACCAACTAGTCCCGAAAGGGCAAAAGTTCAGTAACTGGCCAAATACCACTCGACACAAAAAGTTATCACTGATATAATATCCAAACGAATTTGAAAGGTATTTATGCCAACCATAAATCAACTAATTAGAAAAGGACGAAGCACAAAACCTAAAAGGGTGAGGGCTACTGCCCTGCGTCGTGCCTTTAATTCTAAATTCAACCGCTTTGTTTCTTATCCGTCGAGCCAAAAACGCGGTGTTTGTACGATAGTTAAAACTATGACACCCAAAAAGCCAAATTCGGCACTTAGAAAAGTTGCCCGCGTTCGTCTTTCAAATAAACACGAGGTAACGGCCTATATTCCAGGTATCGGCCACGAGTTAGCGGAGCATTCAATAGTCCTAGTTCGAGGCGGCAGAGTTAAGGATTTGCCCGGCGTTAAATACCACATAGTTCGTGGTAAATATGACACCACCGGGGTGGTCAACAGAAAACAGGGACGTTCACAATATGGAACCAAAAAATCGGGAGCAGTTTCAGGGGTCCAAGCCGCAGCATCAGTAGGTGCCGGCGCGGTTTCCCAAGGTTAGGTTATTAATATGCCAAGAACAGGTAAAATCGAAAAAAGACAAATTCCACCGGACCCGATATACCAAAACCCTTTGGTTTCCAGGTTTATAAATAAAGTAATGGCTAGCGGTAAAAAATCCTTGGCGCAAAAAATTGTTTATGAAGCATTTAATAATATTAAAAATCAAGGCCAAGATCCCTTGAAAACATTTGAAAAAGCCCTGGAAAATGTTATGCCCAAAATGGAAGTAAGGCCCAGGCGCGTTGGTGGAGCGTCATACATGGTACCGATGGAAGTCAGGGGCCCAAGACGCCAGTCACTTGCCCTTTCATGGATTGTCGCGGCAGCCAGGTCAAGAGCGGCGTCATCTATACAAGAAAAACCCAAAAACAAACCGCTCATGATTACCAAACTTACCGACGAAATCCTAAAAGCAGCGGAAAATACTGGTAGTGCAGTTACCAAGAAGGAGGAAATGCACAGGATGGCCGAGGCAAACAAAGCCTTTGCTCACTTCAGGTGGTAGATTATAATAAACCCTTGTGATATGATTCCCGCTTGAGTTTTCAGCTATTGAATTTATAGATATTTTTCTGTTCTAATATAATTTATCGATTTTATGGCAATATCAAAAGCGCAAAAATTAAAACAACTTAAGACAAAACTTCAAGAGCTTGAAGAGGTAAAACTCAAACAAGCTTTGGCAAAATACGGTGAGGCTTATCAAGAATCCAGTTCGGCATGGCAGGAAAATGCTGCTTGGGAATTGGCAGACGAAGAAGTCTCAGTTCTTCGAGCAATGGTTGCGGAAATCAAAGGCGAAATCAAAAGCATGGAGCACCAGATCGAAGCCGGTAAGCCAAAACAATAATCACATAAACATCCAATGCCCCAGACACAAAGTAGACTCTATCCACTTGATAGGATTAGAAATATTGGCATCATCGCCCATATAGACGCCGGAAAAACCACAACAACCGAGCGGATTCTTTTTTACACAGGCAAATCATATAAGCTTGGCAACATCGACGAAGGTACAACTGTAACCGACTGGATGGAGCAGGAAAAAGAACGGGGCATAACTATCGTTTCTGCAGCCGTTACCACTTTCTGGACTCCGAAATCCGGCCCGATGAAAGATATAGAAAGCAGGATTAACATTATCGACACTCCCGGCCACGTAGATTTCACGGCCGAAGTCGAAAGGTCACTGCGCGTTTTAGACGGAGGCGTCACTGTTCTAGACGCCGAAGAAGGTGTCCAGTCACAATCAGAAACAGTCTGGCGCCAGGCGGACAAATACAAAGTTCCCAGAATTTGTTTCATTAATAAAATGGACAAACTTGGTGCGGATTACTTTGCGACTTTAAAATCAATCCGCGTGCGTTTAGGCGCTCCCGCCGTTCCGTATAACATTCCAATTGGCAAGGAAAATGATTTTAAAGGAGTTGTTGACCTTTTAAGCCAGAAGGCATTTGTTTGGGAAGTAGATCCCAAAGGTCTAGGCAAAGAATTTAAGGAAATAGAAATTCCACAGGAGCTAAAAGAAGATGCCCAAAAGTACAGGGCCGAACTTGTTGAAAAAATTGCAGAAACCGACGACGCCTTAACTGAAAAATTCCTAAAAGGTGAGTCTATCTCCGAAGAAGAACTCAAAAAAGCACTAAGACGTGCAGTTATCGAATACAAAATTGTACCTGTCCTTGCAGGTTCTTCTCTTCGAAATAAAGGTGTTCAACCGCTTTTGGATGCGGTTGTTGAATACCTTCCTTCACCACAAGATATCCAGTCGGTAGAAGGTACTAATCCAAAAACAGAAGAAAAAGAGGTCAGAAAATTGGTACCGGAAGATGCTTTTTGCGGCCTTGCCTTCAAAGTCCAGATTGATCCTCACGTTGGAAAACTCACTTATGTCAGGGTCTATTCCGGCATTCTAAAATCCGGAACTTCTGTCTTAAATACCGCAAAACACGATCGGGAACGAATAGGCAGGATCCTTCTCATGCATGCCAATACCCGTGAGGAAGTAACCGAAGCCTACGCTGGTGAAATAGTGGCAATAGTAGGTCTTAAAAGCACAGGGACAGGAGACACACTTTGCGACGAAAACCGTCCTATCGTTTTGGAATCAATCTCATTCCCAGATCCGGTTATTTCTCTTGCCATTGAACCGCAAACCAAGGCAGACCAGGAAAAACTTGGTTATGCCTTAGGTCGTCTGTCGGAGGAAGATCCAACCTTTAGGATCAAAGGCGATCCGGAAACAGGTCAGACTATTATCTCCGGCATGGGCGAACTGCACCTGGAAATTCTGGTAGATCGCATGAAACGTGAATTTAATGTCGTCGCAAATGTCGGCAGCCCACAGGTTGCCTACCGGGAAACTATCAAACAGGAAGGTAGGGGCGAAGGAAAATACATCAGGCAATCCGGAGGCCGCGGTCAATACGGCCATTGTCTTCTTCGCGTTGAACCAAGACCAAGGGGTGAAGGTTACGAATATAAGTCCGAAATAAAAGGTGGTGCCATTCCACAGGAATTTATTCCGTCAATAGAAAAGGGCGTGCGCGAAAAAATGGAAATGGGAATTTTGGCCGGCTATCCGGTAGTCGACATGAAGGTTATCGTTTACGATGGTTCCTACCACGATGTCGATTCCTCGGACATTGCTTTCAAAATCGCAGGTTCAATGGCGGTTGAAGCAGCAGCCAAAAACGCAAACCTTGTGCTTTTGGAGCCAATTATGAAGGTTGAAGTCACAATCCCGGAGGAATTTATGGGTGATGTCATTGGAGACCTTTCTGCAAAACGCGCCCAAATCCACGGATCCGACCACCACGGGAATTCCGTTATCATCACAGCTCTTGTCCCACTTGCCGAAATGTCCGGCTACGTCACAACTCTAAGGTCAATGACACAAGGTCGAGGGTCAGCATACATGGAACCCAGCCACTACGAAGAAGTCCCAACCAATATCAGCGACAAGATAGTTGCCAAAGTCAAAGGTGATCGCAAGGAATCCTGAGCGAAGTCGAAGGGCGAGAAGAAAGAGTCCTAAGAAGGTCGAAGACCCTGAGCGAGCGCAGCGAGTCGAAGGGGCGAGAAAAAAAAGCCAAACTTACTTCGGATCAATTCTTGAAGCAAATTGTTGTTGCTCAACTATAGTAACTTTCGTAGGGTCAAAAATTACGTAGGAATCATGATCACCCACTAAAACACCATTCCCACCCTCACCTCCCTCTAAAGCCAATAGACCGTCATAACCCATTTCACCTAACATTTCTCGGACAAAATGTCCTACCCCAAAAGTAATATTTTTAAGCCCTCTCGCGTAAGATTGTTTATCAATTTCCTCAATTAAATCCATAACTCTTAATTTTCCAAGATTTTTATGCATTTCATTCCTATCCTTATCCATGATCTTTTCGTGGTCTATTTTTACGCTCCTTAAATAATCAAACAGTTTTTCTCTAAAACGTTTTGCAAAAGCATCAACGCCACTTTTTGTAGTCAGATTTAAAATGTTTAAATTACTTATTTCAACTTCGTATATTGATGGTTGATCATCTTTTGTAACACTCCTTACTATTGAATAGCCATAAGCAGCCTCTTTATTTGATGTTAAGTACACCCCATCCCCAATTGTAGTTTCATCCGCATCATTAAATTCTTGGATTCCATGAACACGCGATCCATGGAAAAGCCTCATACGATTAATTCTGAAAGATTCAAAAGTGACAGATTCCCCATTGCGAAGCTTGACTTCTTGTTGCTCTAACTGTAGTTCACCACGCGGAGGGCTAACGACCTCCTTAGTTGGTTCCATATTAATATTATAAACTTAAGCTTATTCTGTTAAAATCTTCTTGTGAAACTGCTTTTAACTTCAAACGGCCTTTGTAATAAAACAATCGTAAACACGCTTGCCGATTTGCTTGGCAAGCCATTCGAAAAATCATCAATCGCTTTCATACCTACTGCCGCCAATGTTGTTCCGGGCGACAAGAATTGGGTAATAAATGATCTGGCCAATTGCCGAAAAGCCGGTTTTGCAATAGTAGACATTGTTGATATCGCAGCTCTTTCTAAAGATGAGTGGCAACCAAGATTAGAAGCTGCTGATGTTTTACTTTTCGGCGGAGGCAACACGTTCTATTTAATGCACTGTATTGAAAAATCCGGTCTTGATAAACTACTTCCCGAATACTTGAAAACCAAAGTTTATGTGGGGATCAGTGCCGGAAGCATGGTAACGGGCAAATATATTCGCCTTTCCGATTCAAAAAAACTTTATTATCCGGATATCAAGGGTTATCAAGACGATGCTGGCTTAAATTTAGTCGATTTTTCCTTTCGCCCGCATTTTAATAGCCCAATTTTTCCGAATGTAAATAAAGAAGTTTTAGAAAAAATAACAAAAAGTTTCCCTGAAACCGTTTATGCCCTTGATGATGAATCTGCAATTAAAATCGATGGTCAGAAATTTGATATTGTCACAGAGGGTAAATACCTCAAATTTAATTAAGCACTTTCCCTCTTGCATTTTGCCTAAATTTTAATTAAACTATCCGAACTGGTCAGCCTAATGGGGCTGATTGTGCTTTTATAACCAAAATTATTATGGCAACAGGAAAATACGAAAGAAATAAACCACACGTAAATATCGGAACCATTGGTCACGTTGACCATGGTAAAACAACGCTTACCGCGGCAATTACCTCAGTCCTTGCCAAAAAGGGTTTGGCGGAAGCAAAAGCCTTTGACCAGATTGACAACGCCCCCGAAGAAAAACAGCGCGGAATCACCATCAACATCACCCACGTCGAATACGAAACCGAAAAGCGCCACTATGCCCACATCGATGCCCCTGGCCACGCTGACTACATTAAAAACATGATTACTGGCGCTGCCCAAATGGACGGTGCAATTTTAGTAGTTTCCGCACCGGACGGTCCGATGCCTCAAACAAGAGAACATGTACTTCTGGCACGCCAGGTAAACGTCCCTGCAATAGTAGTTTTTATGAATAAATGCGATATGGTCCAGGATGCAGAGCTTCTGGATTTAGTTGAACTCGAAGTCCGCGAGCTTTTGGACAAATACGAATACGACGGCAAAAACGCAACAATTATTAGAGGCAGCGCTAAAAAAGCTTTAGAAGGAGATGCAGAAAGCATCAAAGCAATTGAAGACTTAATGGCTGCGGTAGACGAAAAGATCCCAACCCCCGTCCGCGATCTGGACAAGCCATTTATTATGCCCGTTGAAGACGTCTTTTCAATCAAAGGCCGAGGCACAGTTGTTACCGGCAGGGTAGAACGCGGAGTTGTTAAAGTTAACGAAGAAATTGAAATCGTCGGCATTAGGCCAACCAAAAAGACGGTTGTCACAGGTGTTGAAATGTTTAGAAAAGAGCTTGAACAGGGTCAGGCCGGCGACAATATCGGCGTTTTACTTAGAGGTGTTGAAAAAGACGATGTAGAACGCGGACAAGTTTTGGCAAAACCCGGTACTGCAAAGCCCCATACAGAATTTGAGGCCGAAGTTTACATTTTAACCAAGGAAGAAGGCGGACGCCACACACCGTTTTTCACCGGATACCGCCCACAATTTTATATCAGAACAACCGACGTTACCGGCGAAGCCACTTTACCGGAAGGCACAGAAATGGTCATGCCTGGCGACAACATTAAAATGAAGGTTAAGCTCATTGTCCCCGTAGCACTCGAAGAAGGCCTTAGGTTTGCCATCCGTGAGGGTGGTCATACCGTAGGCGCTGGAGTAGTTTCCAAAGTAGTTGCCTAAAGGAGCAAAACGACCCGCCAAAAGCGGGTTTTTTTCTTTTTTTGCGAAGCAAAAAAATATCAGGAAGCGCAGTTCTGCAAAGCAGAACGAGAAGGCTGATTTATTATGATTCACGTTCGAGCACATCGAGAACTAAAAACCTCATAATATTTGCTTCCTAGGCACAAGCTTTGCTATAATTTGTCACCTGCTCAACTAGCACTTTAAAAGGAAATTTATGCCAAAAGGAAGAATCAGAGTAAGACTTAAAGCATACGACACGCGAGTAATCGATGCGGCTTGTCGTGACATCATAAACAGTGCACTTTCAACAGGAGCCAAGATCTCCGGGCCAATTCCCCTGCCGACAAAGTTTGAAAAGTTTACGGTTCTAACTAGTCCCCATACAGACAAAGACGCCCGTGAACAATTTGAAATGCGAACGCACAAAAGGCTGATAGATATAATTGAGCCCACGAATAAAACAATCGATTCTCTCACACACTTAGATCTTCCCGCAGGAGTAAATATCGAGCTGAAAATGTAGATTTTGTTTAGATTCTTAACTCAAAATAAAAATTGGGATAGTAATTTGCACAAAATCGGGATGGGAGGTAAAGGTTAAAATTAAATAAATAGGTAACCTTAACAATTTAAGAAATTGTTAACGGTGGGACACCTGAAAACATCTAAGGAGTCCTGCTTTTTTGCTGCCTTTAAATAATTATGTTAAATACAATGCTCGGAACAAAACAGAATATGTCCGTAAGGTTCACGAAACAGGGTGCCAGGTTAGCCGTAACTAATATTATGGTAGAGCCTAACGTAATCCTCAAAGTGGCCAGTGGCAAGGCAGTAATTGGCGTTGGGCAAAAGAAAAAAATTAAAAAAACAGATAGCCTTTACGTAAAATCAGCCGGATTCATGCCCAGGTTTATAAAGGAAATCAAATACGGCTCCTCCCTATCAACCACAAACAAAACCCCAACAGAAATCGAAACAGACCAAATCAAAAATATAAAAGAAGGAGATAAAATTACAGTCTCAACTTTTGAACCGGGCGACCAAATAAAAATAACCGGGACAACCAAAGGTAAGGGTTTTGCCGGTGGTGTTAAAAGATGGGGTTTTCATGGTGGTCCAAAAACTCACGGCCAGTCCGACAGGCACAGAGCTCCAGGCTCAATTGGAGCTGGTACTACGCCGGGCCGTGTTTACAAAGGGAAACATATGGCAGGCCATATGGGATCCGCAAAAATCACAATTAACGGGCTTGAAGTCGTTGACGTAGATGTTGTTAATAATCTTTTGACTGTAAAAGGTGCCGTGCCAGGAGCTAGAAATGGATTTTTAATAATTGAAAAGGTTGGCAAAGTCAAAGGTTACACCCCACCCCCTCCAATAAACGAAGAAAAACAGGCAGAAAAGGAAGCGGAGGCGGAAGCAAAATCCAAAGCAGCTCAAGAAGAATCAGCCCCATCCGATGCTCCTGAACCATTAAAAGAAAAGGAGATTGAAAATGCCGAGTAGAAAAGAGCCAAAAGCAATAAAAGTATCAAAAGGGTCAAAGGTTACCGAAAAACCGGCTAAAACCATTGTCGCCAAGAAAGCTGCAAATACGAAAGTATCAACTCCTGCAAAAAAGGCAGCTTCATCCAATAAGACAACCATAAAGCCAAAAACCCAAGAAGTAAAACCTACAGGACTTACTGTTAAAGTTTATGACACAAACGGCAAGGTCACAGGGTCAACGACCCTGCCTAAGGAAATTTTTGGCCAAAAACCAAACAAAAGCCTTCTTTCCCAGGCAATGCACATTTATTTTACAAACACAACAGCCCACTATGGCAGCACCAAGACAAGATCAGAAACCAGAGGCGGTGGTAGAAAGCCTTGGAAGCAAAAAGGGACGGGTAATGCCAGGGCAGGTTCCAAAAGGTCACCGCTTTGGGTAGGTGGAGCAGTATCCCTTGGGCCAAAACCCAGAAAAACAATTCTTGCACTCCCGAAGAAAATGAAAAAAATAGCTCTTATCAGCGCACTTTCCTCAAAAGCTACCGATGGAAGCATTAGCATCATTTCAAATTTTGAATCCATAAAACCCAAAACTAAAATTGTTGCAAATATACTAGACAAAGTCGGTGTCAAAGGGGCAACACTTCTTGTAACCTCTACAAAAAGCGACAATATAAAATTAGCGTCCAGAAACATTTTAAATGTGACAGTTGATGAGGCCAGGAATCTCAACCCGTACCTGGTCTTAAAAAGCAGAACAATTTTATTTTCAAAAGAAGCTCTTTCAAAAATATCATGAACAACGCATTTATTATAAAAAAGGCGATTCTCTCTGAAAAAGCTTATGTCCAAATGGCAAGAAGTATCTATTCTTTTAAAGTTGACAGTAGGGCAACAAAGAAAGAAATTGCCAGCGCTATTAAAAAACAATTTTCAGTAGAGGTGGAAAAAGTAAATGTTATTATGCAGTCTTCCAGTAGAAGAAAAATTACGGGCACACGCAGGGAGGTTGAAATTTTGGGTGGTAAGAAAGCCATTGTTTATTTAAAGGCCGGCCAGACTATTCCTCTGCTTTCTCCGAAGACTGAAGCAAAGAAAGAAAAACCATCAAGTGCCACAAAAGTATCAAAGGGAGTAAAAGGAGCGAAGGAAGCAAACGAAGATAAGGCGCCGAAAAAAAGTTTATTGTCACGAATCACAAAATCAGATAAATCAGAACCAAATAAGGAGGATAAATAATGGCACTTAGAGTTTCTAAACCAACAACACCTTCGCAAAGGTTTAAATCCGGTTTGAATTTTGAAGAAATTACCAAGACCAGACCGGAAAAATCTCTAACGATAAGTCTGGCAAAAACTTCCGGGAGATCTTTCGGGAAGGTTACGCAAAGAGGCATAGGAGGGGGTCATAAGCAAAATTTAAGACTTATCGATTTCAAGAGAAACAAACGCGGCATTATTGCTAGAGTTGCCTCAATAGAGTATGACCCGAACAGAACAGCAAATATCGCACTCTTACATTATGTAGATGGTGAAAAAAGATATATTTTGGCTCCGCAAGATCTCAAGGTCGGATCAAAAATTGTGGCTGACGAAAAAACGGAAATAAAAGCCGGAAATGCAATGCCTCTTGGGAAAATGCCCATTGGAACTATCATCCACAATGTTGAGCTGATTCCCGGTGCGGGAGGCTCAATTGTAAGAAGTGCCGGAACCGGTGCGGTAATTGCAGCCAGGGAAGGTAATTATGTCCATTTAAAATTGCCCTCAAAAGAAATCCGCAAAGTTCATATCTCCTGTTATGCCACAATTGGCCAGCTGGGCAACATAGACTGGAAAAATATCTCATTGGGCAAAGCGGGCAGATCTCGTCATATGGGTCGCCGTCCTAAGGTTCGGGGTGTTGCTATGGATCCGGCTTCCCATCCGCATGGTGGAGGAGAAGGAAAATCCGGAACCGGTATGAACCCAAAAACCCGAACCGGCAAAAGCGCTTTTGGTAAAACCAGAAGCCGCAAGAAACCGTCAAGCAAATTCATTTTATCGAGGAGGAAGAAATGACGCAAGAGAAAATATCAGGGAGCGCAGCGAGGCTGATTTTTTATCGAGGAGGAAGAAATAATGTCTAGATCAAGCAAAAAAGGCCCGTATGTGGATGAAAAATTAATGAAAAAAGTAATGAGTCAAAAACAAAGTGGCCAAAAGGCGCCCGTAAAAACTTGGGCAAGGGCCAGCACAATTGCGCCGGAATTTGTAAATCATACATTTTCTGTTCATAATGGCCGGACTTTTATAAACGTTTTTGTTTCGGAGCCAATGGTTGGCCACAGACTTGGGGAGTTTGCCCCAACCAGAACTTTTAGGGGCCATGGAAAAATAACAGAGAAGGCATCAGCCAAAAAATAAGGAGTATTTATGGATATAACTGCAACCGCAAAAAATATTAGGGTCTCACCACAAAAGGTAAGGCTTGTTGTGAGTCAAATAAAGAAAATGGCGCCGACCGAGGCAGTCCAAATTTTGGATTATTTGCCGCAAAAAACTTCTCCACTACTCAAAAAAGTAATATCTTCGGCTATTGCCAATGCAAAAAATAATTATGGAATTGCAGAGGATACACTTAAGTTTAAGGAAATTCAGGTTGGGAAAGGCCCGATGTTCAAACGTTACCGGGAAGTAGCCAGGGGGCGGGCGCACTCAATACTAAAAAGGACAAGCCATATAAAAGTAGTTGTAACAGGAGAAAAAAATGCACCCAAAAATGAAGTACCTGCTAAAAATAATCAGCCTGCAACATTAACTGGCAAAAATACGATAACGCCGCAAAAGACAACAAAAGAAGGGAAGGAGACAAAAAATGGGCCAAAAAGTTAATCCGATAGGGTTTCGCATGGGCGGTGTTTATACTTGGAGTTCACGTTGGTTTGCACCCAAAGGTGAATTTGCAAATAACTTATTGGAAGACCATAAAATCAGAAAATTCCTAATGTTTCAGCTCAAACCCGCAGGGATTTCAAAAGTAGAAATCGAAAGATTTTTCGACAAAAGAACAATTACTATTCATGTCTCAAGACCAGGTGTTGCAATTGGCCGGGGTGGTACAGGAGTAGAACAACTTAAGGAATTATTGGCAAAGAAACTCAATATTAAAAATGCGGCAAAATTGGAAATAAAATTTGAGGAAATTAAAACACCAGACTTGGATGCTTATTTGGTTGCAGTAAGCATTTCAGACCAATTGGCCAGGAGGATGCCTTTTCGAAGAGTTATGCACCAATCCCTTGAAAGGATAAAACGGTCTGGGGCAAAAGGTGCCAGGATAGCACTTGCTGGACGTTTAGGTGGCACAGAAATTGCCAGGCGCGAAACAGTCAAAGATGGAGCAATTCCTCTTCAAACTATACGGGCGCAGATAGATTTTGCAAAACTTGACACAAAAGCACCAAAATCTGGAATTATTGGTATTAAAGTATGGATATATAAGGGCGAATAAGGAAGTAAATTATGTTAGCACCAAAAAGAGCAAAATATAGAAAACAATTTAGAAACCGAAGAAAAGGCCTTGCAATAAGGGGCAGTAGCCTGTCTTTCGGTTCACATGGCCTTAAAAGCCAAGAAACCGCCTGGATCACTGCCCGCCAGATAGAAGCAGCAAGAAGGGCCATGACCCATTACACAAAAAGAGGGGGAAGGATTTGGATCAGAATTTTTCCCGATAAACCTGTGAGTAAAAAACCGGCAGAAACCAGAATGGGTTCGGGTAAGGGCGATGTAGATCACTTTGTAGCCGTTGTAAAACCCGGCGCTATTCTTTTTGAAATGGGCTCTATCGATGAGAAAATAGCAACCGAAGCACTTAGGCTTGCATCTCATAAACTGCCTATTAAAACAAAAATTATTTCAAGATGAAAAAGAAAGAATTAACAGAAATGAAATCAAAACAGATAAAAGACGTTCTGGCAAAAGTCCGGGATTTGGAAAAAGAGAAAGTTAATTTTCAAATTGAGCTTTCGATGGGTAAGACAAAAAATGTTCACGGGGTAGCAGGGATTAAAAAAACAATTGCACAAACGCTTACAATTGCAAGACAAAAGTTAATCTTAGAAGCAGATAAAGCCACAAGGAAACCAAAGGAGGTTGAAAATGGCTCAAATTAAGGTAGGGTTAGTCGAATCGACAAAGATGCAAAAAACCATTGTTGTCAAAGTTGAATCAATGGTAAAGCATCCTCTATACAAAAAATTAATTAAGAGGTCAAAGAAAATAAAAGCCCACGACGAAATCGGTGTTAATGTGGGAGACAAAGTAAAAATTGTTGAAACAAAACCAATATCAAAAGACGTTAATTTTAAAGTTTTAGAGGTTGTTAAATAATGTTGGCACCAAGGTCAATTTTAAATGCTGCAGACAATAGCGGAGCCAAGAAATTGGTTGTTATAGGTATTGGTAAAGGAACCGGAAAAAGATTTGCTAATGTTGGTGATATTGTGACATGCGCCGTACGGGGAGCTATTCCCAATAGCCAAGTAAAGGATCATGAGATAGTAAAAGCATTAATAGTCAGAACGAAAAAAGAAGTTGGAAGGAAAGATGGCTCATATGTCAGATTCTCGGACAATGCGGCAGTTGTAATTGATAACAACAATTTACCTAGGGCAACCAGAGTATTTGGACCGATTGCCGGTGAAATTAAAAAGAAAGGGTTTTCCAAAATAGCGTCGCTCGCAAAGGAGGTCATTTAAAATGTTTAAATTTAAAATTGGTGATGAAGTATTGATAACAGCAGGTCGGGAAAAAGGAAAAAAGAGCAAAATAGAAAAAGTTTTGCCAAAAGAAAATAAAGTTGTAGTTGGGGGAGTTAATGTTTACAAAAGACACAAAAAAGTTTCAAGGACACAACCTGCGGGCATATATGAAATTACAAGACCCGTAACAGTTGCCAGCGTTGCTTTGATTTGCCCTAAATGTGGTAAACCAACAAGGGTCGGTTTTGAAAAAGAGGGTAAAATAAAAAATAGAATATGTAAAAAATGTAAAGGTCGAATAAATTTTAAACAATAATATGAATAATATTTATAAGCAATATAAGGAAGAAATCTTGCCAGCACTGAAAAAGGAGTTCCAAATTACAAACGATTTGGCAGCACCAAAGATTGATAAAATCGTTATAAACGTCGGTGCCAGTGAAGCACTTTCCACCAAGGATGTTCTGGAAAAAATTAAAGAACAAGTTGCCCAAATTTCAGGACAAATGCCGAGGGTAACGGCAGCTAAAAAATCAATATCAACTTTTAAATTAAAAAAGGGAGATATCATAGGGGTCATGGTGACTCTAAGAGGCAAAAAAGCTTGGGATTTTATGGAGAAATTTGTATCAATCGTAGCTCCCAGGATGAGAGATTTCAGGGGCCTGGAAAAAAGTAAGTTCGATCACATGGGTAATTATAATCTTGGGATTACGGAACAAATTTTGTTTCCGCAAATCGACTATTCTAAGGTTGACAAAATAAGGGGACTGGAGATCACGTTTGTAGTTTCGAACGGAAGCCCTGAAAAATCTCTAAAGTTTTTTGAATTACTCGGTTTACCTTTTAAAAATTAACATGGCTAAAACATCAAAAATTGTAAAGAATGACAAAAAGCAAAAGTTTGAAAATCGGCACAGGAACCGATGCAAATTATGTGGACGCCCTAGGGGGTATCTTAGAAAATTTGCAATTTGTAGACTTTGTTTTAGGGATCTTGTTCACAAAGGAGAAATTCCGGGAGTTAAAAAATCCTCCTGGTAAATAAAATAATATGGATCCGATTGCAGACATGCTAGTCATAATAAAAAACGGATACCTTGCAAATAAGGAGCAAGTATCTGTTCCGTATTCAAAGTTCAGATCTCAGGTAGTGAAAGTGATTTCAAAAGCAGGATTTGTAGGAGAAGTTTCAAAGTCTGAAAATAGTCTGGTTGTAAATCTAATCTACAAGACCGACAAAAAGCCGAGAATTACTGAAATTAAAAAGGTCTCAAAGCTTGGTTTAAGGACGTACATAAAAAGTAAGAACATCAGGCTTATTAAAGGAGGCCGTGGAGAAAGCATTATTTCAACGTCAGCCGGCGTTATGACCGGATCGGAAGCAAAGAAAAAGAACTTAGGTGGAGAGATAATCTGCCGAATTTGGTAAATATTATGTCAAAAATAGGAAAACTACCAATTACTGTCCCGCAAGGCGTTAATGTCAGCGTCATCGATCATGAAATTAGCGTCCAGGGTCCAAGAGGAGAACTCAAATTTCTGCTTCGGCCTGAAGTGAAAGCTAAAGTAGACGGCGATCAGGTGAAAATCGAACGCAAATCCGAGACAAAAATTGCCAAGTCTCTCCATGGCCTTACAAGAAGCGTGATTGCAAATATGGTTAAAGGTGTTGCGGACGGCCATCAGAAAGTTCTAGAACTCGTCGGGGTAGGGTATAGAGCTGCAAAACAAGGGGAAGATTTAATATTAAATGTGGGATATTCTCATCCGGTTGTAATCCAGCCTACGTCAGGAATTCAGATTGAAACAAAAGAAAATAAAATCATTGTTTCTGGTGCGGACAAAGTGATGGTAGGCGAAATAGCAGCGAAAATTAGAAGAGTTAGACCTCCTGAGCCCTATAAAGGTAAAGGAATAAAGTATCAAGGGGAATTCATACGCCGAAAAGCTGGTAAGGCCGTAAAAGCTGCCGGAGGTGGTGCATGATAGGAAAGAGCCAGAAAAGACTTACAAGACACACAAGATTAAGAAGAAAAATTAATGGTACTAACGATATACCCAGACTTACGGTTTTCAGGTCTGGGAAGTACATATATGCTCAAATTATCAGTGACGAAAATGCAAAAACCCTGGTATCATCGTCAGATTTAAAAATGAAAAAAAATAATATTAAAAACGAAGAAAACAAATCGACAGTTAAAATACATGCAGCTTTTGCTGTCGGGCAGGATGTTGCTACTAAAGCCTTAGCAAAAAAAATAAAAAAAGTAGTTTTTGATCGCGGCGGGTATAAATTCCACGGTCGCATTAAGGCACTGGCAGAGGGTGCCAGGAAAGGGGGCTTGGTCTTTTAATGGCAAGAGAAGATAGATATCCACAGGAAGTAAAAGAGTTTGACGAAAGAGTAATTCAGGTAAATAGAGTTTCCAAAAAAACCAAAGGCGGAAACCAAATGAGCTTTTCAGTCTTGGTTGTTGTTGGTGATAAAAAAGGACGTGTGGGCGTTGGTCTTGGAAAATCGAAAGATGTGGCGTCCGCAATACGAAAGGGTGTCAATCTGGCAAAAAAGCACTTAATAACCGTCCCAATCAAAAACGGTACGATCCCTCATGACATCTATATTAAACGCGGTGCCGCAAAGATTTTACTGAAACCCGCCCCGGAAGGATCTGGAGTCATAGCTGGTGGAGCCGTAAGGGCAGTTGTTGAAGCAGCAGGAATCAGAAATATCTCGAGTAAGGTACTTGGAACAAAAAACCAGGCATCAAACGTTTATGCAACATTAGAGGCAATGGGGAGTTTCTTGAAATGAAAATGGAAAATTTAGTTAAGTTCAAAACAAAAAGCGCCAAAAGAATAGGCAGGGGACAAGGCTCAGGAAAAGGCAAAACCTCAAGCCGTGGTACAAAAGGCCAAAATGCCAGGAGTAAGCTGCCTATAACACACTCCCATTACGAGGGCGGCCAAAGGCCGTTAATGAAGAGACTCCCCTATAGGCGAGGTAAAGGGAATCCTAAGATTTCAAAAAAACCTATCGCTGTCAATATCGACTCGCTCAATACTTTTCCCAAAAACGAGGTTGTAACTATCGATTCGCTCATTAAATTTAAAGTGGTAGAGAAAAATGATGCAAAACATTATGGAGTAAAAGTTCTTGGTAACGGAGATTTAAAAAATCCACTAACCATAAATGTTAAGGTTTCAAAAAGTGCCGCTGAAAAAATCAAAAAGGCAGGTGGAAAAGTATTAACGGAAAACCAAAAGTAAAGTGAAATATTTAAATTTACTGCTCAAAATTTTTAAAGTAAAAGACTTAAGAAAGAAAATTATTTTCACCGCCTTCATTTTTTTGTTATTCAGGATTTTTGCTCAGGTACCGGTTCCAGGTGTCGATATCCTTTCGCTTAAACGTTTATTTGCACAAAGCCAGCTTTTGTCGCTACTGGATATTTTCTCCGGTGGCACTCTGGCAAACTTTTCCGTAATGTCTCTCGGTTTAAACCCTTACATTAACGCAAGCATCATTATGCAGTTGTTGCAAATGGTTTTTCCAAAGCTTGAGGAACTTGCAAAAGAAGGGGAATCCGGACGCGAAAAAATTAATCAATATACGAGATATTTGACAGTTCCACTTGCAGCTGTACAAGCATTCGGGATTTATATACTGCTTCGAAATGCCAATATTTTGACAACTATAAATCCGCTCACGCTCATGTCCTTAGTTATCACAATTACAGCTGGAACTGTTCTATTAATGTGGTTTGGTGAATTAATTTCGGAAAGGGGAATTGGCAATGGTATCTCGATGATAATTTTTGCGGGAATAGCTGGGCGACTACCTATTACTCTGTTTCAGCAATTGTCTGTTTTCGATCCATCACAATTTAGAAACATCATAATCTTTGCAGTTATGGCCTTAGTAGTAGTAGTCTCTATCGTAATTGTTACAGAAGCCCAAAGGCCGATTAAAGTACATTATTCAAGGCGGGAGGCACAAGGCGCTCAAACCAGCGTATCCAGCTTTATCCCGTTCAGGGTAAATCAAGCAGGTGTCATACCGATTATTTTTGCGGTTTCATTGATTCTACTTCCCACAACATTTGGAAGATTTTTTGAAAGGTCGCCTAATATTTTTCTTGCTAATTTTGCCCAGGAAATGCAAAGAATGTTTACTCCTGGTGGTAACATTTACAGCATAGTTTATTTCCTGCTTGTCATTATTTTTACTTATTTTTACACCACAGTAGCTTTTAACACAAAGCAAATTTCCGAAATGCTGATGAAGCAGGGAGGTTTTTTGCCGGGTATCAGGCCTGGTAATCCAACTAAAAAGTATCTCGATTATGTATCACTAAGAATTACTCTTTTCGGAGCAATATTCTTGGGTATCATCGCAGTTTTACCGTCAATCGGCCAGCGGCTAACAGGGATGGACAATCTATTAATTGGAGGCACCGGGATTTTAATAGTTGTAGCCGTTATTTTAGAAACAACTAAACAGATAGAATCGCAATTGGTGATGAGCGATTACGACGCTTTCTTAAAAAGAAAAGGCTAAATTATGAAATTTATTTTTTTAGGCATCCAGGGATCTGGAAAATCGACGCAAGCAAAGATGCTCGCAGAAAAATTAGGATTACCGTACATTGAGATGGGTCAACTTTTCCGTGATAAAAGAGCTGGTGACGACGAAGATGCTCAAAAAATCCGCCAAACGATCGATCAGGGCAAATTAGTTCCCAACGAGATAGCCAAACGCACATTAAAACAAAGACTGGCAAATCCAGATTGCCCAAATGGATATGTTCTTGATGGCTACCCCAGAAACGAAGCGCAGTTAACTGCACTTGATAAAGATATCGACATAGTTTTTAATATAAAAATTTCTGATTCCGAAGCAATAAAACGGTTGATGCTTCGGGGGCGGCACGATGATACTCAAGAGTCTCTGCAAAAAAGAATGGGCTGGCACCACAAGGAAACAGAGCCATTATTATCCAGCTTCAAAAACATGGGAATTCTTGAAGAAGTAGACGGCAAAAGAACAATTGAAGAAATACAAAAAGACATTGAAGAGAAAGTTTCAAATTATGAAAAACAGCTGGATCAAATCTGAAAAAGAAATCGACCTTATGAAAAAATCGGGGTCTATTTGCGCAAATGCTCTAAAAAAGGTTCGAGAAAATATTAAGCCTGGAGTAAGTTGCAAATTTCTAGATGAAGTTGCTCGAAATGAAATAGAAAAGCAAGGCGCTACACCATCATTTATGACCGTTGAAAACTACCAATATACGATTTGTACAACTATAAATGAACAGGTAGTACATGGTATTCCTACAGACCGGATTCTAAAAAGCGGTGACATAATCGGCATTGACATTGGAGCGCTTTACAAAGGGTTCCATAGTGATTTGGCTATTACTATTCCTGTTGGCAAAATTTCGCGCCAGACTCAAAATTTTCTCTCACGTGGTGAAAGTACCTTAAAAAAAGCTATCATCAAAGCAGTGCCCGGCAATAGGATTGGTGACATATCTTCAACCATTCAGGATTCTATTGAGTCAGCAGGCTACTCCGTAGTAAAAGAATTAACTGGTCATGGTGTCGGGAAAATGCTTCACGAAGAACCTTTTATACCCGGTTTCGGAAAACCCAATACAGGTCCAACGATTACCGAAAACATGACTCTTGCAATCGAAGTAATATACACTGCTGGTTCGGGTGAAATTGGTTTGGAAAAAGATAACTGGACAATTAGAGCGGCGGACGGTTCACTTGGGGGATTATTTGAACAGACTGTCTTGATAACAAAATCAGGGCCTGTAGTGTTGACGCCGTACGTATAAATTATGTAAAATAACCGTTCAGACCGATGTCGAAACCTGGAGTTATAGAAATTGAGGGAGAAGTCACAGAAGCATTGCCAAACACAATGTTTCGGGTCAAAGTTGCTCAAGGTCAACTGCCAAATATTGAAGGTGACACTATAGTGCTTTGCCATCTTTCGGGTAAGATGAGAATTCACTATGTTAGGATCTTGCCAGGGGATAAGGTAAGGATAGAAGTCACTCCTTATGATTTAAATAAAGGAAGGATAACTTATAGATTGGGGTAAAAAATGAAAGTTCAAGCAAGCGTTAGAAAAAGATGCGTAAATTGTAAAATTGTAAAAAGAAAAGGCAGGTTATATGTAATTTGCATAAATCCTCGCCACAAACAAAGACAAGGATAATTTTATGGCAAGAATAGCAGGAGTAGATTTACCAAATGAAAAAAGAATTGAGGCTTCACTGCCATACATTTTTGGCATCGGGCCAACATTGGCCAGAAAGATTATTTTAGTCTGTAACGTCGACCCTGAGAAAAGGACAAAAAATTTAACTGAAGACGAGGTTAATAAACTCCAGAAAGAAATAGAAAATTATAAAGTGGAGGGTGATTTAAGGAGAGAAATTCAAGGCAATATTAAAAGATTACAAGAAATTGGCACTTATAGAGGCACGCGCCATACTAAAAATTTGCCCGCAAGGGGACAGAGAACAAGGGTTAACGCGAGGACCAAAAGAGGAAAGCGAATCACAATTGGTACTGTCAGAAAAGATGTTGTAGCAAAAATGGGAAGCAGTCAATCATAAAAAAACATGGCAAAAGTAACAAAGAAAACAAAAAAAAGCCCGGCAAAACAAGTCAGCCACGCAAGAGCTTACGTTACGGCAACATTTAACAATACATTGGTAACTTTAACGGATGCAAATGGACAAACTATCGCGTGGGGCTCAGCAGGGGCATCAAACTTCAAAGGAGCAAGAAAATCGACGCCATATGCTGCCACAACAGTAGTAGAGGGAGTTGCTAAAAAAGCAAAAGAGATAGGAGTCCAAAGTGTAGAAATCTATGTTAAAGGACCTGGACCAGGCCGCGACAGTTCTATAAGGGCTTTTAAGGCAGCTGGCCTAAATATCACCATGATTGCAGATGTTACGCCAATCCCACATAACGGGCCAAGGGCACAAAAAAGGAGAAGGGTGTAAATGGCAAGATACACGGGACCAAAACACAAATTATGTAGGGCGGAAGGGGTTGCTCTTTGTGGCTCCGTGAAATGTCCTGTTACAAGAAAGAATGCCGGTCCTCCCGGCCAGCACGGCCAAAAGGGTAGAAGAAAACAATCAGAATATGGGATTCAGCTCAGGGAAAAACAAAAAGTAAAAAGAATGTACGGAGTACTCGAAAGGCAATTTCATAGGTACTACAATCTTGCTTCCAGGAAGAAAGAGGCAACAGGTGAAGCACTGCTTGAAATACTTGAAACAAGACTGGACAATGCATTATTCCGATTAAATTTGGCGTCCAGTCGCCCGCAGGCAAGACAACTTGTATCCCACGGCCACGTTCTTGTTAACAGTAAAAAGGTGAATATTCCTTCATATAATGTTAAAATTGGCGACGTTATCTCGCTTTCTCAAAAAGCTTCGAATTTAGAGTTTATTAAAAAGCTTTCAGCAGAAACAAAGGAATCTATTATTCCTTCTTGGCTTGAGAAAAAAGCAACTGTCGGCAGGGTTAAATCAAATCCAAAAAGAGAAGATATAGACGTTGAAGTTAACGAAAGGTTAATAGTCGAATTTTATTCCAGGTAGCCAATATGAAAAAACAAATTTTCAAAACAGAAGGAGGTGAACTCAAAAAATGCTGGATTTATCTCAAATAGAAGTTGAAACAGAAAAAGAAACAAACGATTTTGGAAAGTTCGTAATAGAACCTCTGGACCAAGGGTATGGTCATACCATTGGTAACTCTCTAAGGCGTGTACTTTTGACATCCTTACAGGGTGCCGCTATTACCCATGTAAAGATATCTGGAGCGCGTCATCAATTTACTTCAATGGCAGGTATGTCGGAAGATATCGTCGAATTTATCTTAAGCCTTAAGAAAGTTAGGCTCAAGATCTCCTCTGACAAACCGGCCAAGTTAACTCTGGACGCAAAAGGTCCAGGTGAGGTTAAAGCCAAAGATATAGTTCCGTCAGCAGGTGTTGAAATTATTAATAAAGATTTGGTACTTGCACACTTAGCAGATTCCAAGGCTAGGCTTTCGGCCACCATCGTTGCAGAAAATGGTAATGGTTATTCATTGGCAGATGAAAGAAAAACAGGCGAAATCGGTGTCATTCCAATTGATGCAAATTTTTCTCCGGTTACTAAGGTAGATTATAAAGTAGAAGCAACACGTGTTGGCCGAGTTACAAACTATGATAAATTGACGCTTGAAGTGACAACTGATGGGACATTAAAGCCGTCAGATGCACTAAAGCAAGCTGCAAAAATTCTAGTTGACCATTTTACAACCATATACACACCGCAACCAAGCTCCAAAAAACAAAAAGAGCAAGGTGTTGAATCTCAAGCAGCCATCGCTGACGACGACTTAAAGGTTTCTCTTGAAGAATTAGACCTTCCCGTTAGGCTTACAAACAGCCTTAAGGCTGGTAAAATCGAAACAATTGGAGACTTTTTGGCAAGAGACAGAAAGGGCTTGATGAAAATGAAGAACATGGGACCAAAGTCTATTTCCATGGTGGAGGAAAAGCTTAAGGAAAGGGGTATTGAAATAAAGTGAGGCATGCAGTTTTTGGTCGTAAACTAGGCAGAGACACCAATTCCAGAAGAGCCCTTCTAAATAACTTGGCAGGCGCTCTAATAATAAATGGCTCTGTGACGACAACTTTGGCAAAAGCGAAATTTGTAAAGCCATACGTAGAGAAAATGGTTACCTCTGCAAAGAAAAATAAGCTCGCGTCAAAGCGTATTCTTGCGTCATATCTAAAAAAGGCTGCTTTTAAAAAGCTTTCAACAGAGATTGCGCCTGGTTTTGACAAAAGGCCCGGTGGTTATGCACGCATTGTTAAACTAGCCACAAGGCGTGGCGATTCTGCTGCTATGGCGAGACTTGAGTTTTTAGAGTGGGATAAACCAAAGGCGTTGAGTTCAAAAACCAAAAATAATAAAGTTGAAAAAAAAGTTAGTGCTAAGAAAAAAGATAAGATCAAGAAAGAAATTGTAAAAAAAGAAGTAGCAAAACAACAAGGTAAAGAAAAGGCTAAAAAATGAAAACTATTACACCAAAAGATATTAAAAGGGAGTGGCACCTTATCGATGCAAAGAGCAAAATTCTGGGCAGGTTATCTTCGGAGGTTGCCATGCATCTGATGGGTAAAAACAAAAATATCTATTCACCCAACCTGGATACGGGTGACTGTGTCGTTGTAATAAACGCACAACAAATCACACTTTCTGGCAAAAAAGAAAAACAGAAAAAATACTACCACCATTCGGGTTATCCCGGAGGTTTATATATGAAAACTGCGCAACAGATCAGGAGTCAAAAGCCGGAAGAATTAATAAGAAATGCCATAATTGGCATGCTTCCCAAAACCAAGATGGGTAAGATAATGTTAAAAAAACTCTATATATTTCCAGACTCAAGTCATCCATATAAAGACAAATTTAAAAATTAGGAAAAATGGAAGAAAAAGACAAACAAATATCAAATAATAAATCAAAGCAACATATTCAAGCTATTGGCCGCAGAAAGGAAGCGGTCGCAAGAGTAAGGCTTATTCCCGGTAAGGGTCAAATTGTCGTTAACGGAATACCCATTGAAAACTATTTTCCCTCTGAGGCCTCAAAGACAAAATATTTAAAGCCATTTCATCTTACGAAATCACAAGACAAATATTTTGCTTCAATAAAGGTAGCAGGATCCGGCAAAAGCGGGCAGTTGGATGCAGTAATTCATGGAATAGCCAGGGCATTAAATGCAGCAGACCGTGATTTTAGGCCGTTTCTAAAAAGGGCGGGTCTCTTAACGCGTGACTCAAGAGTCAAAGAACGCCGCAAGTACGGACTTGCTCAAAAAGCGCGAAAAGGCAAGCAAAGCCCCAAACGTTGATTAATTTGTCGGGGAAGGGAGAATCTAAACTCCCACTCCGTTCAAAATCCAACTTTCCTCGTCATAATTAATCCATAGACTTCGAACGAATTGAGTTAGAATATCAAATCAGGTGATATCTGTAACACCTGGGATAGATATTTGTCGGTCACCTAAGAAAACTACAGTTCTAAGATTCTCTCTCCCGTATTTATAAAAAGTATAAGTCAGATCATTAGATATTGCATCTGTATGCTGCATTGCAAAGTCTTTATCGTTAGGGCTGTCAAACGTAAGAACAAATATCCCTTCGCCCGTATTATTGTTATCAAGAATGCAATATGAACCCCTACCTCTCACAACAGGCAGTCTTGAACCTCTCGCTCTTCTACGATTTTCGGTATCATGGCCGACTGTAAAATGTCCTTTTTCCTCATCCCATCCAATAAGATCTGACGAGCGGACATTCATTCCTACCCCTTTTCCATATTCGAAAATTTCCGTCTCTAAAGGTGTTTTTTCTCCTCTGTATGTTTCTGCATGATAGAACTGATCTCTAGCACGAGCCATTCGTACAAGTTTAAGTTGTTCCTCGCTTAGTGGTTTTATTCCAGAAGGTTCTTGTGTTTCCGTGTCTTCCATTTTTTATATTTTAACAGACACGAATTCTATTCGATGATGTCCGCTAGACATTATTGTACTGTATGAAGTCGGGGTGAGAGGAATCGAACCTCCGATACCGCACCCCCAGCGCGGTGTGTTACCACTATACTACACCCCGAAATTTTTTACGGGGCCCAGCGCAGTGTGTTACCACTATACTACTCCCCGTTGTCGCAATATTTTATCACCTCTTGTGTTTTTACAAAATCTATAGTAAAACTAAACTAATTCTGCCCTTAAATTCTTCATGACTGTAGACGCCAAAAAGCAAGCAATTTTAACTGCCATTTCCCAGATTGAAAAAGCCTACGGTAAAGGCTCCATTATGAAAATGGGAGAATCCGTTGGCAAGTTCGAAGTGGATGTTATTCCCACCGGAATTGTCCCCGTAGATTTAGCCCTTGGCGTAGGTGGTCTTCCGCGCGGAAGGATTGTAGAAATTTACGGCCCCGAGGCATCCGGTAAAACCACGCTTACTCTTTCTACGATTGCTCAAGCCCAAAAAGCCGGCGGTAACGCCGCGTTAATAGATGCAGAACATGCGCTTGATCCGGTTTGGGCTCAAAAAGTTGGAGTTAATTTAGATGACCTTTTAATTTCTCAACCGGACACAGGAGAACAAGCTCTGGAAATAACCGAAACACTAATTCGATCTGGCGCGGTCGACGTTATAGTCGTCGATTCAGTTGCGGCTCTTGTCCCACGTGCCGAAATTGAAGGCGAGATGGGCGATTCAATGATGGGGGTGCAGGCACGCCTGATGTCTCAAGCACTACGCAAATTAACCGGGGTAATTTCCAAATCCAAAACTGTTGTGATTTTTACAAATCAACTCCGCGAAAAAATCGGTGTTATGTTCGGTAATCCCGAAACGACACCAGGCGGACGGGCTTTAAAATTTTATTGCTCAATCAGGCTTGATATCAGGAAAATTGAAAATATAAAAGACGGCGACAAAATCATCGGATCCCGCCACCGCGTAAAAGTAGTTAAAAACAAGGTCGCTCCACCTTTTAGGATTGCCGAATTTGATATCACCGGTGAAGAGGGTATTTCCAAAGAAGGAGGACTTTTGGATATTGCTGTCGAAATGGGCCTTGTCACAAAAAGCGGTGCTTTTTACAGATGGGGCACAAAATTAATCGGTCAGGGTAGAGAAAGCGCAAAAGAATACTTTGCCGAACATAAAAAAGATTATGCACAAGTTGAAAAAGAAATCTGGGCCAAGGTTAAAAAAGGCATGCCCACCAAAACAGACCTTACAGTCAACCATGAGGATGAAGACAGCGAGATTTTAGAAGAAATTGCTGCGGGCTAAAAAGTGCCACAAATAACAGCGATTATCCCCCAAAAGAAAAAACCTTCAAGGCATAACATTTTTCTGGATGGACAATTTGCTTTTGGCATAGAAGCCGAAAGTTTAATAAAACGTAAGCTCAAAGTAAGCCAAAATTTAACTCAAGAGGAAATTAAAGAGATCTTAAAGGAAGATAAACTTGGCAATTTGGTTAATAAATCCTTAAACTTTCTTTCGTATCGGCCAAGGAGTCAACGAGAAGTAGAAGACTATCTTGCGAAAAAAATTGCTTTAGCCGAAGAGATAAAATTTAACCAGGCAAAAGCAAGCAGCTTAATATCCGAAGTAATCGCCAAATTAAAAAGATATAAATATATAAATGATTATGATTTTGCCAAATGGTGGCTTGAGTCAAGATTAAAATCAAATCCAAAAGGTCCCAAATTTATTGAAATGGAATTAAGAAAAAAATACATAGATAAGGAAATAATAGAAAAGGTATTAAAAAACTTTTCCAATCAAAAATCCGTTGCCCTAAAATCGCTAGAAAAAAAACTTCCCAGATTTAATAAATTACCAACAATAGAATTCAAGAAAAAAATTTATGCACACTTACTGTCACGGGGGTTTGAATCGGAAATAATCCAGGAAACAATTGCCTTTTTAACAAAAAAACGTTAAAATTCATCTGTAAAGGTATCCAACATAGAAGCAAAGATTACTTTTAGAATGGAAAAAAGTATTTGTGGTTTTCTTCAAATAGAAAGAATCTAATCCCCTAACGGGACGCTTCTTGGTTGGTTTCAATAAAAATGGCATATTTTGACGACCAAAATAAAAAACACGACGACAACCAAGCAAAAGTTGTAGTCTCGGTCGGCGGCAATAGAGACGACCGTGGCAACTATCGTGGTGGTGATGCCCGAAGCATTATTCAAGATGCAAGAGACGAAGCTTTCAAGATTAAAAAAGCTGCTGAAGAAGAAGCCAGAAAGATACGTCAGGAGTCCCTTGAAATCGAAAAAAGAATAGCCCAAAAAGAAGAATCGCTTGATTCTAAAATTTTCCAAGTGTCCAAGCTGGAAGAGCAAATTGATTCAGCGCGAAAAGCGCTTGCAAAAAAAGAGCAAGAGCTTACCAGAGTCAGAACTGATTTGGTAGAAAAGCTTGCCAAAGCTTCTTCATTTACATCACAGGAAGCAAAAAAGCTTCTGCTCGAAAATCTCGAGGAGGAATTAAAAAGTGAAATTTCCAAAAGAATCAAAGAATCTGAAGAAAAGATTAAAGCGGAAGCTGCTGCCAAAAGTAAAGAAATCATTGTCAACGCTATGGTTTCCGGTGCAACAGATTGGGTTGCAGAATACACTGTTTCAACCGTCAAACTGGAATCCGATGATTTAAAAGGAAGAATAATCGGCAAAGAAGGCCGAAATATCCGCGCTTTTGAACTGGCAACAGGTGTAGATGTAGAACTTGATAGCGACATAGCAGGCGAAGTCAGGCTTTCATCATTTGATCCGGTTAGAAGAGAAGTGGCAAGAAGAGCACTTGAAGATTTGGTCAAAGACGCACGTATTCAGCCAACAAGAATTGAACAACTTGTTGAAAAAGCCAAACAGGATGTTGCAAGCGACATGTCTGAAGCAGGTAAAAAAGCGGCGAACGAACTTGGTCTTTATAATCTTCCCCAGGAAGCACTGGATACTTTAGGTCGTTTAAAATTCCGATACTCATATGGCCAAAACCAGTTGATTGCTTGTCTTGAAACAGGAAAGATCGCCAAGAAAATTGCACAGGAAATCGGCGCAAACGAAATTACCTGCGCAACCGGAGGACTTTTCCATGACATTGGTAAAACAGAAATGGACAAAGAGGGAACCCACGTCCAACTAGGTGTCCAGCTTGCTAAAAAATGGGGTCTAGCCCAAGATGTAATTGATTGTATTGCCCAGCACCACGAAGACGAACCGTTTAGTTCAATCGAATCAATAATCGTCCATGTTGCTGACGCTATCTCTGGAGCACGTCCCGGAGCAAGACATGAAGCAGTAGAAGATTACATTAAACGCCTTACAGATATTGAAGATGTAGCGAAGTCATTTACGGGTGTTGATAAGGTGTATGCAATCCAAGCGGGTAGAGAAGTAAGGGTCATAGTGCAACCGGATATTGTCAACGACGAAGGTATTGTTAAATTGTCACACGACATTAGGCAAAAACTGGAATCACAGTTAAATTACCCCGGCCAAATCACGGTTACTGTCATTCGCGAAACAAGGGCAGTTGATATTGCCAAGTAATTTTGACCTTGATATAATAAACATTCACTATGACTAAAAAAGAACTCGTTGAAAGGGTTGCAAAAAAGGTTGGCCTGACAAGAAAATCCTCTGAGCAGGCAGTTAATTCAATTTTCGGAATTATTCGTGAATCTATGGTAAAGGGAGATAAAGTCGTCATTACAGGCTTTGGTACTTTTAAAGTCAGAAAACGCGCCACAAGAGCCGGTAGAAACCCGCAAACAGGATCCTCGATAAAAATTGCCGGCCACAAACTCCCAGGCTTCACAGCAGGTAAAACCCTCAAAAGATTAATTAAATAATTACGAATATAACTACATTGAAGTTTTAAGCGGCTTTTTTATGTTGGCGGAGCTGAACAATTCGCGACCCAAAAGCTGAATGGTTGGAAGTTAATGTCTTAACATCTCTATCAGGTTTTCTAGGTGACAGTGAGTTTTCGGTGTTTAGTTCCGCAGGATCAGAGCCCATTTTGTGAGGAATATAAACTTCTGCTTGTCCGACATCAATAACATCGCCACTTAAACCATAAACTTCACCTCTAAGAGTTGTGACTGCTCCTTCAATATAACTATCAGAGCTTGTCGTTTTAGTTGCAGTTCCGGTTAATTGGTCTTTATCTATCTCTGGTAACACTTTTTTGCTCCTTATTGGTCGCAATATAACGCTTTTATACCTGGAAGTCAAACAAAAAACTATGCTAAAATTTGCCAATATGAATCAGTCATTTTTTATTCACACATTCGGTTGTCAGCAGAATGTTGCCGATAGTCAACGCATAGCGAGCTACTATCTGGCGCGCGGTTATACACAAGCAAAAAGCGCAAAAACGGCAGACGAGATAGTCATAAATACATGCATGATTCGGCAATCGGCAGAGGATCGCGTAACAGGTTTAGTTAAAAATATCACTGCGTCCCGCAAAGAAAAACCAAAGATAGTTATAACCGGATGCATGGTTGGCATGGCGGCAAGGGATGAAACCGGAAAATACCTAAAAGCCCTAAAACATCGTATGCCGGAAGCTGACGAGTTTTTGCCGCTAGAGGAGGTAGGCTTTGACTATCCTGCTTTAAGAAGTGACGTTTCCCATGCATGGATACCAATCTCCAACGGATGCAACAACTTTTGTACTTTTTGCGTTGTTCCATTTACTCGTGGGCGCGAGATATCAAGGCACCTTGAAGATATTATAAGTGAAATAAAAGATCTAGTTAAAAAAGGCTGCCATGAAGTCACACTTTTGGGTCAAAACGTAAATTCTTACGGTGCAGACCTTGTCAAAAATAAAACAGGTTATAAATTGTCAAACAATCGTATTGTAAAACCGGTAATAGTTAAACACCTCGGTAAATTCCGGATACCGACATTATTTCCTTATCTTCTGGAAGAAGTATGCAAAATAAAAGGTATCAAAAAGGTTAAATTTATTTCTTCCAACCCATGGGACTTTTCAAATAAACTTATTGATGTTATTGCAAAAAATAAAAAAATTGACCGCAACATCCACCTTGCTGTTCAGTCTGGGGATGACCAGGTTTTAAAAAAGATGAATAGGTGGTATACAAGAAAAGAATATATAAGCTTGGTTAAAAAAATAAAGTCAAAAGTAAAAGACGCAGAAATTTCAACAGATATCATAGTTGGGTTTCCGGGTGAAACGGAAAGGCAGTTTCAAAATACAATAAAACTCGCAAAAGCTGCAGATTTTGCATATGCATATGTTGCCAAATACTCCGCCCGTCCCAATACCGCCGCGACTAAAGCATTTAAAGATGATGTTCCTTACTCCGAAAAAGAGAAGCGCTTCCATATTTTAAACCAGCTTATTAATCACAAGGGAACTTCAAGAAGTGCGGTTCACTGATCTAATTCATCAAGTATAATACTCTTATAAATGTTAAGTACAAAAAAGTTTCTTTTGTGTCTTTCACTGGTAACCATACTTGGATTTATTTTGAGATTTTATCAGTATGATAAAATTCCGCCCTTTTTAGAAACGGCAGATGAAGTAATGTATCCATGGGCAGGAATATCATTATTAAAAACAGGAACACCGTCATCATGGTCATGGTTTCCTTCCTATAAGAATGCTCACTTAATTCAACTCTGGGGCGCATCTTTTAATATAGTTACCCCATGGATTGAAAAGCCTCCATTATATCCATTAATCACTGGTTCTTTATCGTTAATGTTTGGAGAAGATCAGTTTTCAAAAGTACAAATCTCTACAATAAGAATAACGCCTCTTGTAATCAGCATTTTTTCTATCATTTTAGTTGGTCTTACAACGGCAGTAATTTTTGATAACAACATTGCAATTCTTGCCTCATTAATTTATGCAACAGCGCCTACAATTGTTATTAGCAATAGACTTTCTCTCACCGAGAACCTTCTTACTCCGCTAATACTTTTAGCATTACTTATCTTAAATCTGAAAAAAGAAAAATTTTGGCAGAAGATATCTCCGTATTTACTTGGCATCATCAGTGGACTCGCAATTTTAACGCGGCAATTCGGCGTAGTTTTACCAATATATTTAATCATCATTCTTTTAACAAAAAAACAGCTTAAGGATGCATTGGTTGTTGGTATATTCTCTGTAATTATTGGTGGAATATACCCTCTAATTGGTTATTATTATGATTGGCAGCTTTTCTTAAGCGTTTTAAGAGATTACAAGGGTTATTACCTGTACGGTCTTCCTCTGGGTATTACAAATATATTTAGGTACCCAATGATTACAAATACTTTCAGCCCATTTTTAGATGGAACGATACTTGCGGGCTACATATTGCTGACTGCCTCGCCTTTTATATATAGAAACAATATAAAAAATTTACAATTTTATTCATTTCCATTTTTATATTTAGTGATGCTTTCTATATTAGAAAGTGGTCACTTTACATTTGGTTGGCATCTGTATCCTCTTTTCCCATTTGCGGTGATCATCCTTGCAAATATTTTCAGAGAAATATGGAGAAAACCAGAAGTTACAGAGGTCATTTTTTTATTTCTTGTTATTGGCTTCTCAAGTCTTCATTTTCTAACATCACTATCACCATTTCTCCAGATGTATTGGCAAGTTATTGCAGCACTTTCATTTTTAACAATTACCCTTCTCTTCATATTAAAGGAAAAAAAATATTTAATGGTGTCACTAAAAACTTTTTTTGTTCTATATATACTTGTGAATATTTTAGCCGTCATTAATTTCAGCCAACTTTATCCTTCAAAATAGAGAAGTTAATTATCTCCAAGTAGAAAGCCACATGTAGTTTTGGATCGAAGCAGGATCGATTGGGTACCCTGAAGTAATTGGGTAAAAATAAAAGAAAGCAAGGATAAAAAGGCCAATGATAAAAAGTGAAAAGACCATTAATTTTGTTTTATATATTTTTGCTAAAGTATAACCAAGTCCTACCGAAAGGAAGGGAATGGAAGGCAGATAGTGGTACAAAAACAAAATTCTCGGAGTAAATACCCAAGGTACCCAAAAAATGAAATAACCAAAAAGGACGATCAGAATATTTTTATTCTTATCTTCTATGTATTTCCCAACCATATAGGAAATTGCAATTATCCCCACCCAAAATACAAAGGGGTTCCCAAGAGCATAAATAAAACCCGCTTTTTGCCCATATTGCTCATAAGATAGATATACACCTCTTGCGTCAAGTATCCACGGGCAGAATGTTTTTTGGCCTTCTAAACCCTCAGGAGCGCAAAAAACCGGGGTGGTTGCATAAGAATGTTTAAGGTCATGCCTATTTTGATACCACCATATTTGTTTATGAAGATCGATAAATTGGCGAATTGTATGTCCCTGGATCCAGAATTGGCCGTAAGAACCAAGGTAAATTAAAAAAGGCAATACTATAATTAGGATTATTTTAAAATTAAATTTCTTTTCTTTTAAATCCAAAAACAATAAATATAGAAAAACAATACCTATCGCATAAAGCCCCGTCCACTTAGAAGCGACCGCAAGCCCCAAAAAAACGCTTATCAAAAGCAAATGTCTAAATTTATTGGACTTATGATAAAGGGCGGTAAATATTAATGAACAGATAACAAAAAAAGTTACGAAAACATCATTCATTGTAATCCGGCTCATTACAAATGTCAGGTTTTCAAACGCAATTGTTGTCGCTGCAAACATTGCGGCAATAGGCCCAAATAAAATGTAGGCCAATAAAAATGTAGCCGGTATTATTGCTGTCCCTATTACTAAACTTGGCATTCTCCAGCCTAATGGGGTGTCACCTACAATTTTAATTGAAGCTGCCTGAATTAGTTTCGCAAGTGGCGGATGAAGCCAATCATAAGCAGTCCCCGGCTTCGGTGAAGGAGAAAAAGGATCGTAGGGAGCAGGATCGTTAGCAGCATAGGCTTCTGCTGTTACTGCGTGATAAACCTCATCAAAATAGTAACGGTTTGGTTCGGTAATTCTGTACGCTCTGATCCAAAGGGAAAAAAGGGTCAGGAGAATGATGTAAACAAGCCAAATTTTCTTTGTCATTTACCAAACACTATATAATAATGAAGTAATCTAGACAATAAATTAAAATTAGTATGTTCTTTCCTGTTATTTTCTTCACAATTTCTGCCGTGTTTGGATATTTTGTATTTAAAAAGATCACAGATTTTGTAACAAAAGAGGTAATAATAGTACACGGATTAGTCTTCGGTCTGACTGCCAATATAATAGTCACCTACTTATTGGCAAGGATTATCGGTTTAAATGTAATTTCAATTATCACCTCTCAAGCATTATTAATTACTGTTTCTATTTTCCTCTATGTGTCTGAAGGACGTTTGAGGTTAGAGCTGAACAAAAATATAACCAAAGCTCTTGTGGTAATACTGCTTTTCTCTCTCGGGCTTTTCGCGCCAATCTTTGTAAGCCATTCGTTGGAGATCAACGGTGACAGTTTAAATTCAGGAATAACTGAGTGGGGTGATTTGGCTTTACACACAACATTAATCAACTATTTTATAAACAATCCAAAATCTCTGACTGAAAACCCGCTCTACTCGGGATCAAAGTTAAACTATCCGCCCCTTATTGATTTTATGTCTGCTGCGTTCATAGTAACAGGCTCTTCTTTGCAACAAAGCCTTTACTTACCTGCAATAATCTTATCGGTTTTATTTACGCTGGAAATATTTTTACTTGCATATGAGCTGACGAAAAAAATATTGCCATCCGCCCTTTCTATTGTATTAATTCTCTTTAACGGCGGCCTTGGTTTTTTGTATTTTTTAAACGATTTTATAACTGGAAACCAAAGCCTCACATTTTTTTTAACGCATCTCTTAAAGGATTATGCCAAGCTGACGAATACAGGCATTCAACTTGGAAACATCATTGTAGTAAGCCTTATACCCCAAAGAAGCTTTCTTATGGGTTATACGACCGGATTATTAGTCATAATTCTCGTTTATAGGTATTTTGGCAATAGTAAAAGAGGCAATTTGGTACTTGCAGGCCTTCTTTCCGGGATGTTGCCGCTTATACATCCTCACTCTTTGATTGCGGTTTGCATATTTTCCATAACATTGATAGCAATTAATTTTAAATCCAAAGTAATTATAGATTTCCTAAAATATTTTGTGTCACCATTTTTACTTTTAGCAATAATTCCTGTTTATGAAATTTTATCGGTGTTAAACGCCAGTAGCGGCTTTATACGAGTTCAGTTTTTCTGGATGGCAAACAAGACAAATCCCATATTATTCTATTTTAATAATTTAGGCATTCTTCTCATCCTTCTGGTTATGTCACTGTTTTTTCTACCCAAAAAACTATTTACCGATTACCTGCCGTTTTTAATAATTTTCATTATCGCCAACATATTTATTTTTCAACCATGGGATTATGATAATACAAAGATTTTATTTTATTTCGTTATCGGATCCTCAATTATAATTGCTTATGTTTTATCAATTCCCCTGGCAAGCAAAAATTATTTGGCTAAAAGCGCAATCATTGTTCTAATTTTCTTTACCGTATTTTCAGGTGTACTCTCCGTCATCTATGAAAGCTTTTCGATATACGAACTCTATAACAGACAGGGAATAGAATTTGCCCAAAAAGTAAACAGTCTCACACACAATAATAGTATAATTTTAACCTCCGACCAGCATAACCACCCCGTCACTGCCTTTTCAGGGAGAAACATTGTAATGGGTTATCGCGGTTGGCTTTGGACTTGGGGATACAATTACTCTCAGAGGGAGGATGATATTAAAAATATATACACTGGGTCACAACAAGCTCCAAGTCTATTGAAAAAGTATGACATTTCATATGTTGTTATTGGACCGTCAGAGCGAAATGATTTTCTTGCAGACGATGAATATTTTGACAATCACTATAAATTAGTTTTGAACATGGCTAACTATAAACTCTTTGATGCAACAAATTTCACACCCTAAACCTAAATTGCTAGTAATATACGGCCCGACTGTTATTGGCAAAACAGCTCTTGCAATAAGACTTGCTAAAAAATATAACGGAGAAATCATCTCTGCGGACTCAAGGCAAGTATATAGCGATCTTGATATAGGCACAGGAAAAGTTGATTTTAAATCAAAAACCGAAAAACAAAAGGGTTATTGGGTTGTAGGCGGAATAAAGATTTTCGGGTTTGATATTGTAAGTCCGGGCGGTAGATTTACTGCGCTAGATTATTTAAAGTATGCCAGAAAACAGGTTGTAAGAATACGCAAACAGGGTAAATTGCCAATTATTGCCGGCGGGACAGGTTTTTATTTAAAAACTCTACTTCTCGGACTTGGGACTGCTGGGATTAAGCCCAATCTAAAATTAAGAGAAAGGCTTGATAAATTATCTCCCGAACAACTACTTCAGATGCTTTCAAAAATTAATATAAAAAAGATAAGGTCTATGAATGAATCGGATCGACTAAATAAAAGACGCCTTATTCGTGCCATTGAAATTGAACAGGCAAAGCAGAAATCCAAAAATACGGACCTTAATGAACCTATAAACGCAAACATCATGCTGATAGGCCTTACCTCGCCGAATGACTACATTTTCAAAAAGGCGGACAATTGGCTAGAAGAGCGATTAAATCATGGACTAATTGCAGAAGTAGAGGGACTAAAGCGCAAAGTGAATCCAGAATGGTTAATATCCCTAGGACTCGAATATAAATGGATAACACTATTCTTGGATGAAAAAATTGCAAAGCAAGAGGCAGTAAAAAGATTAAAGGGCAATATACACAATTTCATAAGGAGACAAAAAACTTGGTTTTCTCAGTTAAATGATATAAAAATCTATGACATATCCAATAAATTGGAGATGGAATTGTTAGAAAAAACTATTAACCTCTGGTATACTCAAGAAAATGAAAGATTACAATACGCCTCTAAAAATTGAAATTTCTCATAAAACCGTAATTTTTATTGCAGCTTTTGTAATTGGACTATGGTTAGTCATTCAACTTACTAGTATTATCATCATATTAGTTCTTTCTTTTATACTTCTTTCCGCACTCCTTAAGCCGGTCCAATGGCTAACATCAAAAAATATTCCGCGCATTATTTCGGTTTTACTAATTTACGTTATTTTAATTTTGTTAATAGGGGTGGTTATGGGTACAATACTGCCCCCGTTGATTTCTCAAACTACCGAATTTATAAATAAATTACCACAAATAATTTCTTCAACCGACAATTATATAGTATTCCATAGAATCCCGGTAGAAAATCTGTCTACAATAATGGCAAAACAAATTAATCAGTTTAGCGGTGATTTAGTTGCCATAACAAGCAAAATAGTATCAAGCGTGGTCTTAATCCTAACATTGTTTGTTTTAACGTTCTATTTATTGTTGGACTGGAAAAATCTTATAAAAGTTATCTCATCACCATTTTCGGGGGCAGAAGAAAAAAGGATTATAAATATTATCTCAAAAGTGGAGGACGGTTTAGGTAGATGGGTCCGGGGGCAGTTATTGCTGTCGCTTGTTGTTGGCCTTCTGACATTCATCGGCCTTACAATAATCGGCATCCCTTATGCCTTACCTTTGTCCTTGATAGCAGGAATTTTTGAGATTTTGCCCATAGTTGGGCCTATAATTGCCGCCGTACCCGCTGTTTTAGTGGGGCTTACAATTTCACCAATAATGGCTTTGGCTGCAGCAGCAACGTTTTTAATTGTTCAACAGTTAGAAAATCATCTTATTGTCCCCGTCGTAATGTCACGCGTGGTCGGAGTTCGACCACCCGTTATCATTATTTCTCTACTTATTGGAGCAAAACTTGCAGGAATTACGGGAGCATTTTTGGCAATACCAATAATCGTCGTTATAAAAATTTTGACAAAAGAATTGTTTAACGAAGAAGAGCAATTAGAAGAAAGTCTGCTTGAATAAATTTGGCTTCTGGGAAGGGAATAAGCCAGATTCTGTTTTAACAGCCATCTTTCTCTTTGCGACGTTTAGTCACCAAGCCCCGCTTTAGGCGGGATGCCCCTATTCTGGACCAACCGGAAGCATGGTTAATGGTCCCCAGCAAAAAAGCTGGTCCGCAAATAGCGGAAATTCTGGGTTGCAGCAGGGAGGATTGCCATCGTTTCACTTTTGGACCATATTCACTGTAGTAAATTTAGGCCCAAACTCGTCTCTGTGGCTCTCAAGTCTTGTGGATTCAAGACCCGTTTAAATTCAGTTTCCCGAATTTAACACTAGACCTTACGGTTCGGAGCTTGTGCTCCATCCCTTGCTTCCTGCTGTCTGGACTTTCCTATACGTTCAATTTATATGAACGCATCAGCTGAACTTCTTCCCAGAAGCGGAGTAAATTATATCAAAAATTTAGACTATTCTCAAACAAATTGACTATTTATTAAAAAAGTGCTGATAATATAATGTATGCCAAAATCCGGCCCTAAAAATCGCAAGAAAAACTTATTATCACAGTTATTAATCGGTGTCACACTACTTTTAATCTTGGTTGCGGTTTTTGAGGCCGTAACCCAAAATGATTTTACAACACTTGCTCCAACCCAATTATTTTTAGTAGCCGGCGTTTTTGGCATTCTAGGCCTTTACACCAAAGACGATTAATAACTTTTTCAATTGACATTACCTTGCCAAAACTAATATAGTTTATACAATCTGCCCCTGCTTTATGTCAGCAAAGTACGATAAAGTATCCGTTGTGGTTCTAATTGGTGGAGGTTCAAAATTACCTTCACTAATAAATGCCGCAAAAGAAAAATCAAGTAAATTTGAACTAAAACTTATTGTAAGCCATAAAAGTTCTTCGCCCGGTATTGATCTGGCAATAAAGAATAATATTCCTGCAGTTTTTTTCAATCTTCCGGATTATAGAAAAAGATTATTCAATGGTGATACAAAAGCCCGCGTCGATTATATGCAAAAGCTCGGTTGGTTTATCAGTCAGAGGGAGTATGGCCCCAAACTTTTGGTTTTCGCTGGGTGGGATTTGGTAATGGACAGAAACTTTTTCGATTTTTTCAAATGTAATTTTGGAAACGGTTATGCGGCAATAAACTTACACCCCGCAATTTTACCGGAAGAAAATGAGAGCGAGGAAATAAAGATGCCGGATGGTTTAACAACACCTGTTATAAAAGGTGAACAAACAGAAGTGCTGCAGCGGGTTCTTGATAGTAAATTGACATATTTTGGTCCTACAGTTCATTTTATGGTCGCAAGCGGTTATGACACCGGGAAAATTATAAAAAGAGAATTTATAAAAGTGGGAGCTTCCAAAAATATTGATGACCTTCGTAAAAAGTTACTACCGGTTGAAGATAAAATCTTAGTTTCTTCAATAAATTCTGTTATTGATAAATATTTAATATGACAAAAAACACTGTTTTAGTCATAGATGGCGGAGGCAGAGGGTCTGCTCTTGTGGATAAATACCTAGAAAGCAAGCTTGTAGGAAAAGTTTTGGCAACACCCGGCAACGATTTAATGCTAACAAATAAAAACGTTGAGATTTTTCCCGATATTAAAACCACCGACATTAAAAAAATTCTTAATGTCTGCATAAAAAACAAAGTGGATCTAGTCGATGTCGCACAGGATAATGCAGTTGCAGCAGGTGTTGCTGATATTCTCATAAAAAACAAATTTAAAGTTTTTGGACCTACAAAAGCGGCTGGCCGGATAGAATGGGATAAATCCTGGTCGAAAAATTTTATGCAAAAAAATAAAATTCCAACGGCAAAATTTAAAGTTTTTAAAACGCAAAATGCCGGGGTTTCATTCATTAAAAAACAAAAAGAAGCGAAATGGTATGTAAAAGCATCTGGCCTTGCTGCGGGGAAAGGGGCAATATTTGCTGCAAACAACAAGGAAGCAATCAACGCTATAAATCAGATGAAAAACTTTGGCAAATCCGGCGAAACTTTTATTATTGAGGAATATTTAGAAGGCGAAGAATTCTCTTCGTTTGCCGTAGTAAAAGGTCATAATTTTATTATTTTGGGTCATGCACAAGACCATAAAACAGTTTACGAAGGAAATATTGGTCCGAATACAGGAGGGATGGGTTGCTCTTCACCGCCTCTTGTAATAACCAAACAAATCGAAAAACAAATAAATGCTATTTTTAGAAAAACTGTTGTCGGCTTAGTAAAACTCAAAAGGCCATACCTTGGCATATTATATTTAGGCGGCATCATCAACTCAAAAGACAAAGTTAATGTTATAGAATTCAATGCCCGCTGGGGTGATCCTGAAGCTCAGGTAATTCTACCTTCAATAAAAAGTGATTATTTCAGCTTGGTTTCCATGATATTAAATGGAAAGAAACCTAAAATAATAAGAGATCAAAGATATAGGATTATTGTCGCGGCGGCTGCAAAAGGATATCCGACAGCCTACAGCAAAATTATTGGTAAGGAAATTAACGGGTTGGACAAACTAATAAAGTCCAAGATGAAAATCTATGGTGGTGGAGTAGAAATTCAAGGCGATAAATATTTAGTTTCGGGAGGGAGACTATTTTATGTCCTTGGTGAAGGCGGGAATGTTGCAGAAGCTCGAAAAATAGCCTATAATGCGCTATCTCTAGTTTCGATTGCAGGTGGGAACTTACATTATCGCAAAGACATCGGCTATCGTGACCTAAAAAGGTTAAAGCCAAGAACTAATGATTTTTGAGGTAAGAGTAACATCTAAAGATCAAAAAGACCCTAAGGGTGAATCTCTTCTTGCGGAAATTAAGAAAACTTTAAATATCCACTCCATTGATAAAATCCAAACTGCTAAAGTATATCGACTCGAAAATATTAAAAAGGATAAAATCAAAAAATTCGCCGCCGCCGCCCTTTACGAAGATATAGATCAAAAAGCGACATTTAATAAACCTATTTTCTCAAAAACTGCAAAAGTTATTGAAGTTGCCTACAAACCGGGTGTCATGAATCCCGAAGTAGCATCAATATTAAAAGTTGCAAATGACCTTGATGTCAAACTCGATGCTTGCGACTCATCTTGGGAATATGCTTTTTTCGGTCCAGTTTCAAAATCTCAGATTGATCAAACAGTAAAAAGGCTACTAGTCAATGACACGGTAGAAAATCTAATCACAAAAACCCCAAAAACCCTGAAAATTTCAGGAGTAGCCCAAAAAGTAAAAACTATCCCAATAACGAAACTCAACGATCAGGAGCTTATGGATTTATCTCGCGACAAACTGTTTCTTAATCTCGAAGAAATGAAAGTAATCCAGAATTATTTTGCAAAAATCAAAAAAGATCCAACAGATTGTGAGCTAGAAACTATTGCACTAACCTGGTCTGAACATTGTGGCCACAAAACTTTTCGTGCCAAACTCACAATCGACGGAAGGCAAAAGGACCCTTTTATTTCCCGCATAAAAAAAACCGCAAAAAATAATCCAAAAATAATAGTCAGTGCTTTTGATGATAATTCCGGTGTTATCGATTTTTATGATGGTTATGCAATAAATGGCAAAGTGGAAACTCACAATTCGCCATCCGCTATTGAGCCTTATGGTGGAGCGATGACCGGATCAGGTGGTGTTTTCCGTGATATTTTAGGGACAGGTCAAGGCGCAAAACCAATTGTGTCCACTGATATTTTTTGCCTTGCACCTCCAAATCTAACCCCACAGGAACTTCCGCCTGGCTGTTTACCTCCGGAGTATCTGCTTCGAAAAGTGGTTGCAGGGGTTCGTGATTACGGCAACAGGGTTGGTATTCCTACAAACAATGGATCATTCCATTTCCATCCGGACTTTCGTGCCAAACCAACTGTCGCGGTTGGATCTTTTGGGCTAATCGAAAAATCAAAGGCAAAAAAGGGTAAACCAAAATCGGGAAATTTAATCATAACAATAGGTGGAGCAACAGGCCGTGACGGAATTCACGGTGCCACATTTGCGTCAGGCGAAATGACCGACAGGACTATTAACGTCTCCGGTTCTGCCGTGCAGATTGGTAATGCGATCGAAGAAAAAAGGTTAATCGACGCGACCTTAAAACTAAAAGAGGGAAACTTGATTTCCGCTATTACAGATTGTGGAGCCGGTGGATATGCATCCGCAATTGGCGAAATTGCAAAAGAAACAGGGGCAGAGGTTTATCTTGATAAAGTCCCCTTAAAATATGCCAATCTTGCGCCCTGGGAAATTTTCCTTTCGGAATCGCAGGAACGGATGGTAATTGCCATCCGTCCTAAAAATCTCAAAAAAGTCCAAAAAATTTGTGCAATTTACAATGTACCAAACAATGTAATCGGGAAATTCACCTCCGATAAAAAACTTAAAATTTACTACCGCAAACAAATTGTCTGCAATCTATCTATGGACTTTTTGCATGATGGTCTCCCCCAAAGGCTCATGATTGGAAAATCAAAAGTAAAAAGTCCGAAGTTAAAACACAAAGACGTAATCAATAACAAGCCGAAAGATCTAACGATAATATGGCAAAAAATTATGGCTCATGGCAATGTTTGTTCAAAAGAACCAATTGTTAGGATGTACGACCATAACGTCCAAGGGACAGCAGTTCTGCACCCGTTTTCCGGTAAAAATCTAGACGGTCCTAATGATGGCGCAATAGTAAGGCCAATATTGGGAAAACCTTACGGATTAATTGTTACACACGGCTTAAATCCGCAACTTAATAAAATAGACCCGTATTGGGGAAGTATTTGGGCAATAACGGAAGCGGTCGCAAACTTTGTTTCCGTAGGCGGCAATTTAAAAGATGCTGCGCTTGTAGATAATTTCATTTGGCCTTTTCCGGACGAAGAGTCCTTGGCAGATTTAGATAAATCTGTCGATGCCTGCACAGACATGGCAAATCTTCTGAAAATGTCATTTATCTCCGGCAAAGATTCTCTTTCTTCAACATATAGGTTTCCAAATGGTCAGGTTTTAAAAATTCCACCAGTACTATTAATATCAGTATTCGGAAAAATTCCTGACGTTACAAAAACCGCAAGTTCCGATTTCAAAAAAACCGGCTCAGCAATAGTTTTAGTCGGCAGACCGGATTTTAGTAACCTTGGCGGGTCAGTCTATTTCGATGTGGTAAAAATCAAAGACGGGGATATCCCAAGAACAGATCTTTCAACAATCACTAAGGTTTTCTCATCAATTACCAATGGTATCAAGTCCGGCCAAATTATTTCCTGTCATGATATTTCAGAAGGCGGCATGGCAACCGCCCTTGTAGAAATGTGCATCGGTGGAGATGTAGGTGCTGAAATCAACATAAGAAAATTAAAATCAAAAGATGATCAAATATTATTTTGCGAAACCCCGGGAACATTTTTAGTTGAAGTTGAAAATGAAAAAATTGCTTCGGAACTTTTTACAAAAGTACCTTATACAATTTTAGGAAAAACAACAAAATCAGACACAATAACAGTCAAAGGTTCAAAAATAACAAAGGTCAAAGTAGATACTCTCAAAAATTCCTGGCAAAAACCCATGAAGGAGATTTTTAATGGCTAAACCAAAAGTATGTATTTTAAGGTCCGACGGTGCTAACTGTGACGAGGAACTTTATTATGCCTTTGAGAAGTTTGGGGCAAACCCGGTTATGGTTCATGTAAATGAACTCCGCAACAAATCAATAAAATTAAAAAACTTTCAAATTCTCGCACTTCCCGGCGGTTTTTCATACGGAGACGACGTAGCTTCCGGAAAAGTATTAGCAATAGAGCTAATTAGTTTTTTAAAAAACGAAATCCAAACATTTGTTGACAATAAAGGTTTAGTGCTTGGTATTTGTAACGGATTTCAAACTTTGATACGCACAGGACTTTTGCCGTTTGGTAAACTTGGGAAAATGGATGCAACCCTAACTCAGAATGAAAGCGGACATTTTGAATGCCGTTGGGTAAAAGTTAAAAACGAAATAAGTAAATGCCTGTTTTTGAATCAAACTAATGAATTAATCGACATTGCCGTAAATCATGGTGAGGGCAAATTTTTCGCCCCACCACCTGTTATCAATAAAATTGAAAGCGAAAACCTTGTCACATTCCGCTACGTCGATCAAAACGGACGTCGAACTCAAAATTATCCCGATAATCCTAATGGCTCAATCAATGCGATCGCTGGTGTTTGCGACCCGACTGGAAGAATTTTAGGTATGATGCCCCATCCGGAAAAGTTTATAGAAATTACCCAACACCCGAATTGGCGCCGCCAAAAGTTTACAAAACCTCACGGAGCATTTATTTTCGAAAATCTGATAAAATTTGCGACATACCAATGAAAAAAATCACATACGGACAAGTTGGCGATAACTACGACACTAAAGATCCTATTAAAAAGCTGGCTCAAGCGGCCGCACGCCAGACTATAATAAAAAACGATTCCACATTTAAGGAAATAACAGATACTCGGGGTGAATCTGCATTCGTTTGGCAGCAGGGAAATATTTTAATGGCATCTGTTGTCGAAGGCCTGGGAACGAAAAATTTAGTAGCTGATGAAATGCGCAAAATTACCGGTAAAACCTACTACGACATCATTGGTTATGACACCGTAGCAACAATTATTAATGACCTAATAACAGTTGGTGCCAAACCAAGGGTTGTACATGCTTATTGGGCTATTGAAGACAATAACTGGCTTAAAGACAAACAGAGGATGACTGATTTTATCAATGGTTGGCGCAATGCCTGTAAAATTTCTATGGCGACATGGGGTGGGGGTGAAACTCCAACCCTAAAAGGGGTTATTGAAAAAGAGACGGTGGATTTAGGGGGGTCGGCAATTGGTATTATTAATAATAAAAAACACTTAATCACTGACAAAAAATTAATAGAAGGTGACAGGATTATTCTTCTCAAATCAAATGGCATCAACTGTAATGGTCTTTCACTGGCTCGGGCAATTGCCAGAAAATTAAAAAATGGATACGCAGAAAAATTACCAAGCGGCAAGTTATATGGCGAAGCGCTTCTTGCAAAAACCAATATCTATGCAAAATTAATTCATGATCTTTTAATCTCAAATATTGATATCCACTATATCAGTAATATCACAGGCCATGGACTTAGAAAAATAATGCGGGCACGCGGCAATTTTACTTATGTTATTGAAAAACTATTGAATCCTCAGGAAGTATTTTTATTCATCCAGAAGCATGCAGGTCTTTCAGACGATGAAATTTATCAGACACTTAATATGGGACAAGATTATGCAATATTTATAAATCCAAAAGACGTTAAAAAAGCTCAAACGATTATAAAAAAGAACAAATTTGAATCAGTAGACGCTGGTTTTATCAAAACCGGCCCGCGCCAGGTTATCATCAAACCCAAAAACATTATCTTCAAATCGGAAACGTTAGATTTGCGATGAATGCAGATGTCCAAAGCCTTAAAAACGAAATTAAAAAAATCAAAGAGCGCAACAGGCGCGTAGAAAAAGATAAGGCATGGGAAACAAGCTGGACAAGAAGAATCGCAATTGCTGTCACAACATACATATTAATCACGATCTTTCTAACCATCATAAAAGTCGAAAAACCATTTCTTTCTGCTATCATTCCGGCAATTGCCTATTTAATATCAACAGCAACAATTGGAATTCTTAAAAACTGGTGGCTAAAAAATAATAGCGACAAATCTTAATTTTTGCATTTATTGCTTTGAGTGTGTAAAATACGCAAATGGAGGCCCGAAATAAGTACAAAATTGCAACTCTGGGCTCTCACTCCGCGCTCCAGATTTTAAAAGGCGCCCACGACGAAGGCTTCAAAACAATTTGTATCGCAATTTCCGACCGCATCTCACTTTATAATCGTTTTTCTTTCATCGATAAAATTATTGAAATTAAAAGGTATTCTGATTTTCCAGAGGTTGAAAATCAGTTAATTAAAGAAAACGCTATTATTATTCCCCACGGTTCTTTTGTTGCATATTTAGGTGTTGAAAACAACAAGAAAATGAAGGTTCCTTATTACGGTAACAAAAAGGTTTTGGACTGGGAATCGGATCGAAAAATGCAAAGGGACTGGTTAATCCAATCCGGAATCCCAGTTCCAAAAAGGTTTAAAAAAGGCGAAAAAATAAACAGTCCCGTAATAGTTAAATCATATGGAGCAGCTGGGGGTAACGGTTACTTTTTTGCCAAAAACCAAAAAGATTTTGACCGCAAAATAAAATCCTTTAAGCCAAAAGAATTCATTGTCCAGGAATATGTAATTGGAGTCCCGCTTTACATTCATTATTTTTATTCGCCGCTTACAAACAACTTAGAAATATTATCAATCGACAAGCGTTATGAATCAAACGTCGATTCCCTAGGCAGAATTCCTTCACAAAACCAGCAAGGTTTAGGAATAGAACCTTCTTTTGTTGTTGTTGGAAATAGCCCATTAGCCTTGCGCGAGTCACTCCTTGCCGAAGCTTTTAAAATGGGGGAAAGTGTTGTTGCAAAATCAAAAGAATTGATTCCGGGTGGCCTTTGGGGGCCATTTTGTCTTGAAACAATCATAACACCCGAACAAGAGTTTTCCATTATCGAAATTTCCTGCCGTATAGTTGCCGGAACAAACCTTTTTATTAATGGTTCGCCATACGCATCGCTTTACTGGGATAAAGAGGTATCGACAGGTCGGAGAATTGCAATGGAAATAAAAGATGCCGTAAAACTAAATAAATTGAAAAAGTTATTAAACTGATGAAAAGGTCACTCAAAAACTGGAAAGGTACTGCAGTTGTTTTTGGTGTCGATTGGGGTGATTCCGGAAAAGGCCGCCTGGTAGACGACCTTTCGCAAAACGCCAATATAATTGCACGCTACAATGGTGGCTCCAACACAGGTCATACTGTAGAGAACGAAAAGGGCAAATTTGCATTTCACATCATGCCCTCAGGCATTTTTAATCAAAAAGCAATTTGTCTTGTAGGCCGCGGTGTAGCCGTGAATCTAGAGGTTTTAATTTTGGAAATGGAATCTCTTAAAAAAGCCGGTGTCGGTTTCAAAAATTTAATTATAGACGAACAATCACCCCTGACAATGCCGTGGCATATTTTACGCGACGGAATTAGGGAGAAAATCAGAAAGTCTAAAATTGGCACTACCGGCAATGGCGTCGGACCGACATTTGCAGATGCAACGGAAAGGGTTGGTCTAAAAGTTAAGGATCTAATCTCAAAAGACTTGCGGGATAAAATACACTGGGAGACAGAGGTTCAAAATAAATTCTACGGGCTTAAAGTCTCCAGGGATACTGTTTATTCAAGATTTTCGAAGCTTGCCAAAATAGTAAAACCTCACATTGCAAAAACCACGAACATCCTAAATAATGCTCATAAAAAAAACCAAAATATTTTGTTCGAAGGTGCTCAAGGGTATTTTTTGGATATAGATGCCGGTACATACCCATTCGTTACATCATCAAACCCCGGTGTTGTTGGGGTTTGGCGTTCGTTTGATTTTCACCCCCAAAACATCAACCATGTAATTGGAATTACAAAAGCTTACACAACACGCGTCGGGTCGGGCCCGATGCCGACAACAATGGAAGAAAAAACTGCCGCCGAAATTATAGAAAAAGGACACGAAATCGGCACAACGACAGGAAGAGTACGTACCCCCGGTTGGTTGGATACTGTCTTAATAAAATACGCCAACCAATCCAATAGGCTAACTTCTTTGGCTGTTACTAAACTTGATGTCCTAAGTGGCCAAAAAAAGATTAAGCTTTGTGTTGGTTACAAGCAGAATGGAAAAAACACTGATTATATTCCGCACGATGCTGAGCTCCTTTCCCGGGTTGAACCTGAATATCTTGAATTTGAAGGTTGGCAAGATGATATAAGCAGTATCCGGGACTTTTCTAAATTACCGCCAAATGCTAAAAAGTATGTTAACGCTATAGAAAAAATAACTGGCATTCCGGTTAAGTTCATAAGCGTTGGCCCTAAAAGAGGAGAAGTAATATATGTCTAAAATAAGTGATACTACGATTGCAATTGTTGGTTCCCATAGCGCACTTGACGTTTGCCGCGGCGCAAAAGACGTAGGTTTTAAAACTCTTGTAATTGTTGAGAAGGGAAGAGATAAAACATACTCCCAATATTTCAAGACAGAAGGGGAAATTGGCTGTGTAGACGAGGTTCTATATGTTGACAAGTTTAAAGATCTCTTAAACTCTAAAAACCAAAAGATTTTGCAAGATAAAAATTCCATATTTATTCCCCATCGTTCTTTTGAGGTTTATATAAACGATTATGATGCGATAGAAAAAGACATGAAAGTTCCGGTTTTCGGTAATAAGTTTTTACTTAGAATTGAAGAAAGATACGTTAAACCAAACCAGTATGATTTGTTGGCAGAAGCCGAAATAAAATTTCCTAAAACATTTGATAAACCGGAAGATATTGATCGTCTGGTTTTTGTTAAAGTTGCAGAGAAAGAAAGAAAATTCGAGAGAGCCTTTTTTCTTGCAAAATCACCTGAGGATTTCAGAGTTGCATCTGAAATCCTTTTAGTGGAGGGCAAAATTACAAAGGAAGCACTTGATGCCGCAGTAATAGAAGAATTCGTACTTGGTGTGCAGATAAATTTTAACTTTTTTTATTCCCCGATTTCCAAAAGACTCGAATTAGTTGGTACCGACACTAGAAGACAAACAAATTTAGATGGACTCTTGAGGTTACCTGCATATTATCAAAATCAGCTCCAAGACACTCTTGAGGTAAAATACGAAGAGGCGGGGCATATTGCTGTAACTACTCTGGAATCGACCCTTGAGCCTGCGTTCGAAATGGCAGACCGTTTTGTCGAAGCTTGTAAAAAGATTTACCCACCCGGAATTATCGGGCCGTTCGGATTGCAATCTATTATAACTGCTGGCCCGCCCAAAAAAGGAATAGTTGTATTTGACGTTTCACCCAGAATGCCCGGGTCACCAGGAATTTTTGCAACACCGTATAGTGGCTATCTATATGGAAAATCTTTGAGTATGGGAAAAAGAGTTGCCTTAGAGATAAAGAGCGCTGTAGAAGGAGGCTCGATAAAGGAGATCACAACATGACAGTAGATTTCGAAAACTACCAATCCCCGTTTTCATGGCGTTATGGTTCAAAACAAATGCGCCAGCTATTTTCGGAAGTTGAAAAAAGAAAAACCTGGAGAAGAGTCTGGGTTGCATTAGCCAAATCACAGTTTAAACTGGGTTTGGTTTCAAAAAGAGAACTGGACGATATTATTAAGTTCCAAAACGAAATCAATATTGAAGCCGCCCATAAAATCGAATCCCAGATAAAACACGATTTAATGGCTGAGGTAAGGGTCTATGCCCAACAGGCCAAAATTGGTGGCGGAAAAATTCATTTAGGGGCAACTTCGCAGGACATAGAAGACAATGCGGATGCCATAAATTACAAAAAGGCGCTGACAATAATAGAAGAAGATTTAAAAAATCTCCTTAGAATTTGGGCCAAAAAAATAGAAGAAAACAAAAACTTAGTTTGTATGGCCTACACACATCTTCAGCCCGCAGAGCCTACTACAATAGGATACCGTTTTGCTTTTTATGCCCAGGATTTACTTTCCGACTTAGAACTTTTAACTTTTGTTAAAAATAATATAAAAGGAAAGGGCATTAAAGGAGCTGTTGGAAATTATGCAAGCTATGTTTCACTGGTTGGCCAAAAAGCCCAAAACCTCGAAAAAAATGTGTTAACTGATTTGGGTATTGAAGCCTTCGAAATAACTAACCAGGTTTACCCCAGAAAACTCGATTTCTTTATCCTTTCAACACTTGCATCTATTGCTCAAAGTCTCTACAAATTTGCATTCGACCTTCGTATTTTGCAGGCGGCTCAATTTGGCGAAATTGCTGAACCGTTCGGTGAAAAACAAGTTGGTTCTTCTGCCATGCCCTTCAAAAGAAATCCACAAAACTCCGAACGTATCTGTTCCCTTGCGCGCTATATTGTTTCTCTCACACGAGTAGCTTGGGACAATGCTGCAAACTCCCTTCTGGAGCGGACACTAGATGATTCTGCCGCAAAAAGAATTGTTGTCCCTGACAGTTTTTTAGCTTGTGACGAAATACTAAAAATGTCGGCCAATATTGTGGACAAAATGGTAATAAATAAAAAAAATATTGAAAAAAACTTGGGTCTTTATGGTCCTTTTTCTGCACTTGAAGCCATACTTTTAAAAAGTGTCAAAAATGGAGCGAACAGGCAGGAGATACATGAAGTGTTAAGGATGCACTCAATGAAAGTATATGATGAGATGCAAGAAACCGGGAAAAATAATTTGTTCACGAACCTTAAAAAAGATAAAAAATTGCTTAAATACCTTACGCCTGCAGAAATAGAAAACCTTTCCGATTATAAACATCACATCGGTCTTGCCCCCAAAAAGGCTTCAGATTTTGCACAAAAAATAAAACAAAGCCTATGAAATATAATTTATTTTGCCTCTTGGTAGTTTTAGTAAAAAAAGATAAAATATCTGCTAATATTTCAAAATGAACAAACCACAAGTAGCGATAATAATGGGATCAGATTCAGATTTAGAAATTATGAGCGCTGCTGCCGAATTTTTTGACAAGTTACAAATTCCGTACACCATTGATGTTCTCTCGGCTCACAGGTCACCGACAGAAACTGCCAATTTTGCTCAGAAAGCCAAAGGTCTTGGAATTGAAGTCATTATCGCCGCTGCCGGCGGGGCAGCAGCCTTGCCTGGTTCAGTAGCCGCCCTCACTACTGTGCCTGTAATTGGCGTGCCCATAAAATCAAAATCTCTTGAAGGGCTAGACTCATTACTTTCCATGGTCCAAATGCCTCCCGGAGTTCCGGTTGCGACAGTTGGCATAAACAGCGCCCAAAATGCCGCAATAATAGCTACACAAATTTTAGCGCTTTCCGACCCCGGTATATCGCAAAAACTTGAAGAATACAAAAAAAGTATGGTAAAAAGCGTTAAGGAAAAGTCCCAGAAACTAAAAGCGCAAGGTTATAAAAAATATTTAAACCAAAAAAAATGATTCCGGCAAAAACAATCGAAAAATGGATACCGCTAGCCCTCAAAAACACAGAAGTAAAAGGTCTTGGTAAAAGACAAAGTGGTAAAGTCCGTGATTGGTACTCCCTAAACAGCATCAGGGCCCTGGTTGCTACCGACCGAATTTCGGCTTTTGATAAAGTTCTCGGTTTTATTCCTTTTCGCGGTGCCGTTTTAAACAAAATCTCCGAATTTTGGTTCCAAAACACCCGGGATATTATCCAAAACCATATGATCGGTGTAATCGACCCTAATATCATGTTGGTTTCAGAAGCTCAGGCCCTTCCGGTAGAGGTAATCGTCCGCGCATATATAACAGGCGTCACCGATACATCTTTGTGGAAAAATTATAATGACGGCAAAAGAATAATTTACGGCATTAAATTTCCGGACGGCCTCACAAAAAATCAAAAACTGACAAAACCTGTAATTACACCAACAACACGGGGAACCGGAAAAGGTGGTCATGACGAGCAGATTACCGCCAAAGAAATAGTTAAAAATGGTCTTGTTAGCCAAAAAATATGGAAACAGATAGAAGTCGCAGCCCTCAAGATATTTGAAAGAGGAACAGCGCTCTATGCCAAAGCAGGCCTAATTTTAGCAGACACAAAATATGAATTTGGTCTAGATAAGCGTGGAAAACTTATTCTAATTGACGAAGTTCACACTCCGGATTCGAGCCGTCTTTGGGTTGCCAAAACTTATAAGCAAAGGGTTAAATCCGGTCAGGAACCGGAAAACTACGACAAAGAATTCATGCGTCTTTGGTTTGCAAAAGAAGGCTACACCGGCCACGGCAAACCTCCCGAGCTCCCCAAAGAATTGATAGTCAAAATTGCCACGCGCTACATTGAGGTTTACGAAAAATTAACTAAACAAAACTTTGAAATAGATCTCTCAATTCCCCCCACGGAGAGGATCAAAGAAAGCCTGGAAAAACTCCTTTGATTTTCAAATGTGCAAATTTTGATATAATTTCGAAGAAATTAAATCAGCGAGTAACGTCAAGTTAGACAGGGGCGGAGCTAGGCTGATATAATTACCTATGGTTGCGGTAATTAACTTCGGCGGACAATATGCCCATCTTATTGCAAGGCGCATCCGCGAGCTCGGCGTAAAAAGCGAATTGGTTTCTCCCGATATTTCAGTAGAAAATCTAAAAAAAATATCACCCCAAGCCATAATTTTTTCCGGTAGTCCTTTTTCTGTCTACCAAAAAGGTGCTCCGCATTCTGATCAAAAAATCTATAATCTTAATATTCCGATTCTGGGAATTTGTTACGGCCACCAACTTTTGGCCTACCAGCTCGGTGGGAAAGTTAAGGGAAACGAAACAAAACAATTCGGCCGCGAAAATTTAAAAGTCGAGGAGTCACCACTTTTTGAGGGGTTAGAAAAGGATCAGGTTGTTTGGTTTTCGCACGGAGATCAAGTCGAATCTGCCCCACCAGATTTTGAAATTATTGCATCTACAAAAGGAGTAAAAATCGCAGGCATGCAAAATCCCGCTAAAAAAATATTTGGCATACAATTCCATCCGGAGGTAACGCATACACCTTCCGGTCAAAAAATTCTTTCGAATTTTCTTTTTCAAATAGCGGGCGTACAAAGGGATTGGGATTTGAAAGAGCAAAAAGAACAAATAATAAAAAACCTCTGCCGAAAGATTGAAGACCAAAAAGTCATTATGGCAATTTCCGGTGGAGTGGATTCACTTGTTGCGGCGGCGCTTCTTAAGGAGGCAATCGGCAAAAATCTTTATTTGGTTTTTATAGACACTGGCTTAATGCGCAAGAACGAGGTAGCGGAGGTTGAGTCAATTGTAAAAAGTGTCGGTTTTGAAAATTTCAAAATATCTGCTTCTCAAGACCGGTTTATAAAAGCGCTTAAAGGAATTATAGACCCGGAAGAAAAGCGCAAAATTATAGCCAACCATTATTTTGCCATTTTTGAAGAGGAGGCCAAAATAATCAAAAATGTTAAATATTTGGGCCAGGGGACAATTTATCCGGACAGGATTGAATCCGCCCAAACCTCAAAACATGCCGATAAAATAAAAAGCCATCACAACCTAACTTTGCCGAAAGGCTTAAAATTGGAAATAATAGAACCGCTTGCAGATTTTTACAAAGATGAAGTCAGAAAAATCGGAGTAATTTTAAATCTGAATCAGGAATTTTTAATGCGGCACCCATTTCCCGGACCAGGTTTGGCAATCCGCATTTTAGGAGAAGTAACCGATGAGAGAATATCAATTTTGCGCGAAGTAGACTATGTTTTTATCGCCGAACTCAAAGCAAATGGCCTATATGATAAAGTAGGTCAGGCGTTCGCAGCGCTTCTTCCTGTTAAATCTGTCGGCGTTATGGGTGATGCGCGCACCTATTCTTACATCGTCAGTCTCCGCTGCGTCGACACACAGGATTTCATGACTGCCGACTGGACTAAAATCCCCTACGAAATCTTGGAGAAAATATCATCTCGCATTGTTAACGAGGTCCGTGGTGTAAACCGGGTCGTTTACGACATCACCCAAAAACCTCCGGCGACAATTGAGTATGAGTAAAGACGATCTCAAAAATTTTGTTTTAGTCACAACAAACAAAAACAAACTTTTAGAAATCAATCAAATTTTAAACACTTCCCATAAACTATCAAAAATTGAAATCCCAGAAATTCAATCTTTAGATTTGGATCAAGTTATCACCGAAAAAGCCAAAGCAGCTTATGAAAAAATTAAAAAGCCGGTTTTAGTCGAAGATATCAGTTTTGAAATCCAGCGGCTAAAAGGATTACCTGGCCCGTTCGTAAAGTTTTTCCTCCAAACCCTAGGAACAGAAGGAACAGTAAAACTCATAGGCACTAAATCTACAAAAACAAAAGTCACAGCAGCTCTTGCACTATACGATGGATCGAGTTTAAAAATTTTCAAAGGTATTGTCTGGGGAACGTTATCCAAAAAGAACAGGGGAGAGGGCGGATTTGGTTTTGACAAGGTTTTTATTCCCAAGGGCCACACCAAAACTTATGCCGAAATGGACCCAAAAATAAAAAACAAAATTTCCCATCGAGCTAAAGCCCTAGTGAAGCTTAAAATATATTTATCAAAGTGAATTATTTTTTTTAAATACGATAAGCTTTAGACTCAAAAAGCCACAAACTCTTTTCTTAAAGACAATGAGTTTTAGCCCCACAGTTCTGGATTGCAGGACGAGGAACGCAAATTAATTTCCGATAAACTATTTTTTAAATACTATTAATTTTAGCCTCGCAGCGAAGCGAGGAGTGCAGCTTATTTCCTTATAAAATATCTATTTTTTAAATACGATAAGCTTATATCCTGCGAAATTCCAAAACAATGTAATTGCCGTTGCCACAACTTTTGCAATATTTGGCCGAAGGTTTGCTGATGCAATAAATTGAGGTAAAACAAAAGTAGAAAGTACATAAACCACAGATGCATTAACTAAAAGCCCAATCAAAGTTACAGTGAAAAAAATTGGAAAGCTTTTTGCAGCTTTCTTCTTTGAACCAAAAGTAAAATCCCTATTCCAAAAATAACTATTAGTCGTTGCAACAGAAAACGATATGCCTGCCATAAAAAATATTCCTATGCCTTGCGTAATGCCCGTTAGGGAAATAAGCAAATTTATTATTCCAAAATCAATGGCAGTATTTAAAACCCCTACCAAAACAAACTTGGCAAACTGCCAAATCAAATAAATTTTTTTACCTATAAAATCGGCGACAAATAAACCAATAACTACTAAGATAGGCAAAACAACAAAAAGGATTAAATTTACAAAAGGAATCTTATCGTAGTAACCGGTATTAATAAGCGTCGGGACAAGAAATATAGCGGTTAAAACCGCAGAAGCCAAACCGAGGAGCAGCTCTCTTTTTGTCATTTAAGGTATAATTCCATTTTAAATACCTTGAGATAACATTTACAACAAGGAGAAATTAACCTGGACTTTTAAAGTCAAATAGCTATAATTGCTTCGTGAAGCTAAACATTCGCCAAATATATTATAAATACGGCGCAATTGCCTTAATATTGCTATTTGCAATAGTCCAATTCTTTTTAATTCTCAGGCATAAATCGCCTTATCTTTCCGACAGTTATTTTTATCAACACATATTTTACGAACTTAAAGGTGAGAATTTTGATTCGGCCAGAGAAAAAGTTAAAGGAATTGTGGATTTAAAAAACGCTGACGAAATTGGCAAAAACATTTTTGAAAACCCACAGTCTTACTCTAGCTCTTATGGATTTTTTATCAAAAGACCGCTCTATCCCATATCGGCTTATCTGGTAAATCTACTAATTCCAAATGTTTACTTAAGCTTTCTAATACCGGTACTTGCCGCCTACTTGGGTGTTATTATTCTGGCTTATTATTTTTCAGTCAGGGAATTAGGTAAGACATATGGAATTGCAACAACAGCCCTTTTTATATCCTTTTACCCTTTTCTGGATTGGTCCACATATTTTATGACAGATACCATTGGGGCATTTTTTTGGTTGCTACAGCTATTTTTCATTTATAAATTTATAAAGACCTACACGAACAAATGGCTGGTCCTATTCGCTGCAACATTGGCAATTTCCCTTTTAAACAGGGAGCAAAATTTACTCATGGTTCCACTAATAGGCTTATTTCTAGCTCTTAATTGGGTATTTAAAATACCTGCAAAGAATAATAATAGTTTAGTTATGCTTTTTGGAATTAGCGTTTTTGTTGTATCGACGTTCATTGCAACGTCAGCTATTTTAGGGCAAAAAAACATTTTAGACACACTTGTCTATACACAAAATAACTATGGCTTGCAGAATAATTCATTTACTATAAAAGAAACACTGACTTATATATTTAATTCAGTCAAGGTGGACCACATAGTTTTTGTAAGGGAACTTGTTCAACATCATTGGTGGTTTTTGTTAAGTGTACTTTCGACCCTTGGCGTATTTAAAACACTATTCTATAAAAAAGGCAGAACACTTCTTGGTCTCTTGATATTTTCTTCTGGTGTTGCATCATACCTTTCCATATTTATATATCCCGTTTTAAGCTACAGATACTTTTATCCTGTTCTTTTTACAATAATATATTTCGCTATGAAGTTCACAAAGGAATATTTTGAGCAGGCATGATTCTAAACAAGAAAAGTTTTCTCATGACTGCATTTCTACTAATTGCAGTTTTAGGTTTTTCTTTAGCCCTTTTTATTACGAAGAATCCACCTCGAGGTCAAGCTGACAAAGATCTTACTCTGTCAACACCTTCCGTAATAGCCGAGAAAATAACAGTATCTACATCAGCCAAGCCATTACAGTCAACGGAGCTCTTCATGGTTACAAGGGTAGTAGATGGCGACACCATAGAAATTGAAGGTGGCCAAAAAGTACGTTACATCGGCATTGACACGCCGGAAACAGTAGACCCCCGTAAGCCTGTCGGATGTTTTGGATTGGAATCTTCACAAAAGAATAAGGAGCTGGTCGAGGGAAAAACCGTTAGACTTGAAAAAGACGTATCCGAAACAGATAAATACGGTAGGCTGCTTAGGTATGTTTATCTGTTATCAGAAAGCACTGGATCAGATGAAATTTTCGTCAATGATTACCTTGTTCGTCAGGGATTCGCTCATGCTTCAACATATCCTCCGGATGTTAAATACCAAGACCGGTTTGTAAATGGCCAACAGGAAGCTATGTCAAAAAACCTGGGGTTGTGGTCTGCATGCCAGAATTTGTCATCAGCTCAAAATCAAACCCAGACACAAGCCGAAGATTGCAAAATAAAAGGCAACATTTCCTCCTCGGGTGAAAAAATTTACCACACGCTCGGTCAGAGGTATTATGATAAGACCGTAATAGACGAACCTAAAGGCGAACGTTGGTTTTGTACAGAGGAAGAAGCCCAAGAAGCAGGATGGCGAAAATCAAAAATTTAAGCAAATTGTTATAATTGGCATATGGGTGATATTTGGGAATCTTTAAAAAACGAAAAACTTCTAACCCGTCACTATTATGGAGACGCAGTAAGATTCCTTTTTATGTTAGGCGCAATTATCATGCTTGTGACCCTACCGTTTCTGATTGGAAAATTGCCCGTCCCACTTTATATTTCGATTTTGGTAATTTTGGCAATTGGCGTTTTGGCAGGAATCACAAACCCCCTACAAAAATGGATATCTATCTTAAATGGCCTGATCTCAACTGCGGCGCTATTTGTTTTTGAATATTACGCTGTAAATTCTTTTACGACCTCGGGTGTAAAAACTTTGTACTTTATTGTAAATCAGCTTCTGGCGCTAGTTTTTCTCTTTGCTCTTTACTACAGCATCAAGACAATCCGCGCTATGTTCTTGAAAGAAAAACCTCAATAGTAATGCTTGCCAAAATTACTTCTGCCGCAGTCATTGGTCTTGATGCCTTACCAATAACAGTAGAAGTGGATGTTGCAGCCCAAGGGCTCCCGTCCTTCACGATTGTTGGCTTGCCGGATAAAGCAGTAGAGGAATCAAAAGAGCGGGTAAGGGCTGCCCTTAAAAATTCCGGTGCCGATTTCCCTGCAAAAAGAATAACAGTCAATCTTGCCCCCGCAGATCTGCCAAAGGAAGGTCCGGCTTACGATTTACCTATTGCTCTGGGAATTCTAATGGCATCCGAACAATTAAAAGCAAACGTTGACGGTTCAATCTTTTTAGGTGAATTATCCCTTGACGGGTCATTGCGCAGAATTTGGGGTATTTTGCCATGCACTATTATGGCGCGTGACAAAAATTACTCCGATATTTTCATACCTAGTGAAAATCTAATGGAAGCGGCAATCATAAACAAGATAAAAGTCTTTCCGCTTAACTCCTTAAAGCAGCTTTTTGAGCATTTTTCGACTGATAAAAAAATAGAAAGCGCCAAATTGCAAAATAAAAAGTTCGAAAATGATAAATTCACTGAATATGATTTCGAAAATATCCGCGGCCAGGAAAGTGCAAAACGGGCTCTGGAAATTGCTGCAGCGGGTGGCCACAACCTGCTTATGAAAGGCCCGCCCGGTGCAGGAAAAACACTGATGGCAAGAAGCTTTGCAACAATCCTCCCAAAATTATCATTTGAAGAGAGTCTGGAAGTCACCAAAATCTACTCTGTTGCCAACCTTTTAAATAAAGATAAGCCGATTATGACTTCCCGCCCGTTCCGAAGCCCGCACCACACCACCAGCCACATAGGTCTGATTGGTGGAGGAAATGTTCCCCGGCCGGGTGAAATTTCACTAGCCCACAGGGGAGTTTTATTTTTGGACGAATTCCCGGAATTTCCCAGACACGTCCTTGAGGCTTTGCGCCAGCCGATGGAAGACGGGGAGGTGACAATTTCCCGCGCAGCAGGCTCCGTCAGGTTTCCTGCGAGGTTTTCTTTGGTCGCTGCAGCAAATCCTTGTCCATGCGGTTATTTTGGAGAAGAAACCAGAAATTGCACCTGCAGCCCCAGCGCAATCATACGTTACCAGAAAAGGATTTCGGGGCCAATTTTAGACAGAATTGATATTCATGTAACTGTGCCGGCCGTAAAGGTCGAAAAGTTGACAAGGACAGAAAAGTCAGAATCATCAAAAACAATCCAATCGCGTGTCCAAAAGGCTCGTGATATTCAACACAAGCGTTTTAAATCTCTTGCTATAAAATCGAATACAGAAATGTCCAGTCGCCAAATGAAACAATTTTGTAACCTTGATGAACAATCCATCTTGCTCTTAAAGCAGGCAATCGCAAAGCTTAATTTGTCCGCCCGTTCATTTCACCGAGTAGTAAAAATTTCAAGGACCATAGCAGACCTCGAATCATCGGTAAAAATTAAATCCAATCATGTCGCAGAATCACTTCAATATCGACCTGCAATTGATTAAAGTGATTCAAGACCATGAGAGTAACCGAATGGTTGCTGAGGCACTCCAGTACCGTCCTCAGGTAGAAAATTAATTGCCCATAAGACCAAATCGGCCTTTTTTGCTAAAATGGGTGTATGAAGAAAATTATCCTGGTGTCACTTGCTGTCCTTCTAATAGTTTTACTTTTGGTTCTTGTCACTGCAGAAATTTTAAGCTTTAAAGTAATAAAAAAGACAACGGATCAAATAAACAGTGGTCTCAACAATCAGTTCCAACAACTAGTGCTTATTCCTCAAGTTGTCCCACCCTCCTACAGAGGTTTTTATCAAACTACCTATCGATGGGAGATGGAAACACCGCAAAACGAGGTTATCAAAGTAGTTTTTACGCATGACACTGGTTTTCCAAAGTCACAAAGCAAAATTACGGCCACTCTTTCGATGGAACCAGGCGCAGATGCTAGTTTGTTCAACAAGGTACTTCCTGCAGTTATTGCTGACAAACAAGCTTTATCATCTGCCCAAGACTATGAGCATGCAAATTTAGGTGCAAATGACCAAATTGGATATGATAAATTAACTCTTGAACCGGTAACAGGGGATAATACAAAAGTAACTAAAATAACTTGGGAGTTTGAAAAAAGCAAGCTTACAAAAAATGAGGATGATTTATACAGAAAGCTCAACAACTTTCCGGAGTCTCTCTTAAAAATGCTTTACAGCCTTCAGCAATTTACAATAGGAATCTTCTCTGGCTGAAATTTAGAGTAGAAAAAACCCCATGACGACATTGTATCTTTGGGGTTTTTTCGAAACGAAACTATTAGCCACCAATTTTAAACATTGATGTACCGCAAACCGGACATTTGCCCTTAAGAGCGGGTTTACCATTCTTCATGGTGACTTTTTGAGCGTTAGGGTCGTCTCTCTTTTCGCGGCACTTAACACAATACATTGTAGCCATATTTTTTACTTCACCTCCTTTAGGCAGAAAGATTCAAGAACTTATCTGCTCGGTTTCTGTTGAGGCTATTTAGCTTCAACTAGGTTCAACCATAGCACAAGCGAAAATTCAAAGTCAAGCGTGCCTATTTTTTGGGTGTTTGTGGCTAGAAATTATATCAGGTTAAAAAATACTCAAGTTTGAAATTTTTAAAGCTAGTTGGAACCCTATAATGATTATTGCAAGGATAAAAATTTTAACAAGCTCGGTTCTAACATAACCATAGCTCTCTTCAACCCCTAAACTGCTTTCCCGAGCCTTTATGCCACCTTTTTCTTTTGGGCTTTTTGCATCAAATGCCCCTTGACGATAAGTTACGAGTCCTCCTTCTATGAAGTTAACCCTTCGCCCAATTGCTGATTCTTTTTGTCTGCGGGTTTTAAATGGCATAACAACTATTAATAGTTACCTATTATAATATCATTTTCCCAAAAGCAAGCCGTTGACATTTACAAAGATCACATGGTAAAAGTATGGAGTACTAAATTTATCCAAAGATGTCATGGGAACAATGGAAAGCTGCGGATTTGGTAATACTGGGAATAATTGTTTGGCTCGCACTTTTAAGTTTTTATACATTTAAAGCGATTGGTCACTGGCGAAAGCTGACTCGAGGGGCAAATAATATTGATTTAGCAAAAGTGCTTGAGGGCATTCTTGAAAAACAAGATCTCGAGGCTAGGAAAATAAACGAAATCTCGGCGTCTATTGTTAAATTTCAATCACAGTCTCAGGGACATATCCAAAAGCACTCGCTGATACGTTTTAATCCTTTCGAAGATGCAGGTGGCGACCAAAGCTTTGTTGTAGCGTTTCTGGACGCAAGAGATAATGGTGTTGTTATTTCTTCTCTACACTCCAGGAACGGTACAAGAGTATATGCAAAAGGTGTTGTTGGTGCAAAACCGGCAACTCACCAATTCACAAAAGAAGAAAGAGAAGCAGTAGAAAAAGCTGCTCATAGAAAATAAACATGCCAGGAATTATGTCAGGTAAAAAACTTCAAATTATACTGGGAGCAATTGTACTTTATGCTATTTCCGCTGGTGTTTCGTACATGGCTTTCAATAAATTTTTAACAAAACCCATTAGCTTTGTGACGCCTTTTGGAAATTTAACCGACGTAACGTCAGGCACCGAAGAAGGAGTTAAAGATCAGCCTTGCCCCATAAACGGCATAATGTATACAAAAGCCAGAAAAGACCAATGGAATGACAGGAAGCCTCTTGGCATTATGATAGAAAACCATGTTGATTCCAGGCCGCAAGTTGGTCTCTCTCGCGCTGATACTATATATGAGGCCGTAGCCGAAGGGGGAATCACAAGGTATTTAGCGCTTTACTTGTGCCAGGACGCAGGGGATATTGCGCCCATCAGAAGTGCCAGAACATATTTTATAGATTGGCTTTCCGAATATAACGCTGCCTATGCGCACGTAGGTGGAGCAAATACCCCCGGACCTGCGGATGCACTTGGCCAGATAAGAGATTACGGAATCGACGATCTGGACCAGTTTGGGCTTGGATTCCCAACATACTGGAGAGGGACGGACAAGCTTGCCCCCCATAATGTTCACTCAACTACCCAGAAACTCTGGGCGGCAGCAAACCAGAGAGGATTTGGCCCTAAAAACGATAAAGGGGTACGCTGGGATGCCAATTTCACACAATGGAAATTCAAAGATGAGGCCGCAATCGACAAACGTGGCGACCAAAAACCAATAGTGGTCCCATTCTGGTCAGACCAGTCGGACTATACCGTTACCTGGCAATACGATAAAAACACCAACCTTTATAACCGTTTTCATGGTCAAGCTGCACACACCGATCCGCTCACGGGCGAACAGCTAGCCGCAAAAAATCTAATTATTCAATTTGAAACGGAAAGAACAGCAGACGACGGCTACCCGGATGGCCATCTTCTATACGGTACAACTGGAACAGGTAACACCCTTATTTTCCAGGACGGAAATGCCGTCAAAGGCAAATGGATAAAAAGCTCAAGGACTGCAAGAACGAAGTATGTGGACTCAACCGGCCGTGAAATACAACTTAACCGAGGATTAATTTGGATAGAAATAATTCCGGTAGGCAACAACGTTACCTACTGATTCTGCCTGCATAAAACCTGCCTAGTATATAATAATGCCTGCCTTAAGGTTATATGTTGATTGATATATTAATTTCAAAAGTAAGGGTCAAAATCTTGGAATTGTTCCTGGGTAATCCAGGGCAAAGCTACCACGTCCGCGACATAGTAAGAAGAGTGGACGAGGAAATTAATGCCGTAAGAAGAGAGCTTGCCAGACTTGAAAAAACAGGCTTTCTAGCAAGCGAATGGCGTGCCAACAGAAGATATTACACGGTAAAACACGACTTTATTTTTTACAGCGAATTTCTCTCTATGGTCAATAAAAGTATTGGCCTTGGTGGGACCATTATTAAAAACAAGGCAAAACTGGGCAAAATCAGCTATGCAATGCTCTCGGGATCGTTTGTAAGGGGCAAGCCTTACGCGCAAAATGAAGTAGACCTGTTTGTTGTCGGAACAATAGTTTTACCGGAATTGTCGCAAATCATAAAAGAAGAAGAAGCTCGCAGGAACAGGGAAATTAACTTTACCCCCATGACCGACGAAGAATTTAATTTTAGAAAAAACCGCAGGGACCCCTTCGTCCTAAGCATACTTTCCAAACCACGCGTAATGTTAATAGGTGATGAAGAAGAAATGGTTAAGCTCTAAACCTGTCCATGTCCAAAAAGCCTAGATTTCTGCTCCTTATAATTATTTTATTGACGCTAGGTGCTATTTACCTGGATATTCCAAAACTTACTCTCTTTGGCAAAACTATTACCCACCCGCAACTTAAACTAGGAGGTTACACCAATAATCTTGAGCCAAAACTTGGCCTGGATCTTGCAGGCGGAGTCCAACTTACTATGTCTGCCGACATGACCGGCATAGATCCGGCAGACCAGCCGAATGCAATCGAGTCGGCAAAAAATATTGTTGAAAATAGGATCAACTCATTAGGTGTTGCCGAACCTGTTATACAAACCGCTAAAACTCCCAATCAATACCGCTTGGTTGTTGAAATTCCCGGCATTTCCGATATTGACCAGGCAGTGGCAACTGTCAAAAAAGCTGCCCACCTTGAGTTCAAAATTCTTAAGCCCGAAATTACTCCGGAATCATCACAGGCTGCTTACCTTAATAGTTATATTGGATCCGGTTTGACAGGCAGCGATTTAAAAAGGGCAATAGCCCAACCCAGTCAGGATCCAAACACACCCGGATACATAGTGAACTTGGAATTTAATAGCGATGGTACAAAAAAACTTGCCCAGGTAACCCAGAATAACCTGGGGAAACCTATGGCAATGGTTCTGGACGGGCAGCCAATTTCCCAGGGACCGCCACCTGTAATTCGTGCCGTCATAATAGATGGTAATGCCCAAATAAGCGGCAATTTCGACGCAAAGAGCGCAAAACAATTGGCAATCCAACTGAATGCAGGTGCACTTCCTGTCCCTTTAAAAATAGAAAGCCAGACACGGATTGGCCCAACAATTGGGGCAACAGCTATCCAAAAAAGTTTATTTGCAACAGTAGTCGGTCTTATTTCAGTTGCCGTCTTCATGATAGTTTACTACCGTCTCCTTGGCATTTTTGCAGTTGTAGCCCTTGCTATTTATACAGTTTTGGTTTTTGCGATATTTAAGCTGTTTCAAGTAACCTTAACCCTTGCCGGTATTGCCGGGTTCGTCCTTTCAATTGGTATGGCCGTTGATGCAAACATTCTAATTTTTGAACGAATGAAAGAGGAAAAACGTTGGGGCAAACCCAACATTGACGCATTGTTTGCCGGTTTTGACAGAGCATGGTCTTCAATCCGGGATTCTAATGCATCTTCACTAATAACTACTGCAATACTATACCAATTTGGTACAGGACCGATAAAAGGCTTTGCATTTACCTTGGCAATTGGCATCTTTGTGTCATTATTTAGCGCAATAACTGTTACTAAAACATTACTCAGGGTTTTCTATGTGAGGAGCATTAGATGAATATAATAAAGTACAGGAATTGGTTTTTTGGTTTGTCACTTCTGGTTATTATTCCCGGCATAATCGCGCTTTCGGCTTGGGGATTAAAACTCGGCATCGATTTTGAAGGTGGGACTCTATGGGAAATAAAATTCACGGACGAGGTAAAAACACCGCAAGTCGATTTAAATAAAGTCCGTACAGAAATATCCGCAGACGGCGGGGAAGTCTCATCAATTGCACAAACAACCAACAGACAAGTTTTAACACGCCTGAGGACAACAGATGAAAATAAAATCAAAGATATAAAGTCCAAGCTTATTGGCCAATTTGGCCAAACCGAAGATATACGCCTGGAAACAGTTGGCCCTGTAATTTCCAAAGAGCTTACCCGAAAAGCTCTAACTGCTGTTGCCATTTCAATATTAGCAATAGTCGCCTACATTACGTGGGCTTTTAGAAAAGTACCCAAGCCTGTTTCATCTCTGGCGTTTGGGGTTTGTACGATAATAGCGTTGATACATGACGTTATTGTCGTAGTCGGTATCTTCGCAATTTTGGGGCATTTCTTCGCAATAGAAATTGACTCTCTCTTTATAACTGCGCTTTTAACGGTCATTGGCTTTTCGGTCCACGATACGATTGTAGTTTTTGACCGGATTCGCGAAAATCTTCACAAACACGGCGGATATAATTTTGAGGAAGTTGTCAATAATTCACTTCTTCAAACATTAGGCAGATCACTTACAACGTCACTGACTGTAGTTTTTGTTTTACTGGCTCTTTATATGTTCGGCGGAGAGTCTATAAAAAACTTTGTACTGGCACTTCTAGTTGGTATTATTTCCGGAACATTCTCTTCGATTTTTAACGCCTCACCGCTTTTGGTTGTCTGGCAGAATATTGTTTCAAAAAGACGCGGATAAGAACCCCATAAACTAAACCTTAATCCGACTCCAAAACTCAGAAGGTTTATGAAGTATTCAATCATGGTCCATATTCCTCAAGATAATTAATTTTGACCCTTTTTTTAATTTATGTATCATTTGTCCCTGCCAGAGGGGTGTAATTGTGTCCTTCTCACCCCAAAGTACGACAACAGGAATCTTTAAGGATTTAAGTTCTTCGACAAAATGTGCATAGTGTGCATATTTTGCAGTTTTAAATGCAAGCTTTGAATTTTGAATTATTTGGATTACTGACCTTAAGTTTGCGTTTAACTTTTTATGACCATGATGGATTTGGCTTTTTGCAAGATTGAATAAAATTTTAGTAGTTGTTTCGTTGCCGTAAATGCCTTCGCAGTCCACTAGGTAAAGCATATTTACTCGTTTGGGGTATTTATTGGCAAACTCAATAGACATGGCACCTCCTATTGAATGGCCGATCAGGTTGATCTTGTTGATCTTTTTTTCATTTATAAATTTCAAAATGTTCTTGGGCTTTTCTGCTTCCTTATGATGTAAAAACAGAAGCTTGTTACTTTGCGGTGAAGATGCAATCAAGCCTCTGTAACTTTTTTCACTTCTAACCCATCCGCCCAAAATCAAATAATCGGCCATTTATTTAAAATCTGCCAGCTTTCCCAAAAGGTAATCCCTGTTATTTCTCTTTGCATCATCTAAGACCTCTTCAAAAAGCTTATTTAAAATCTCGCCGACTTTCGGACCGGGTTTTAAATCAAGAATCTTCATTACGTCATTGCCGTTTACTTTAAGGTCAGAAACAGTGAATGGTTTTTTTAAGACCTCTTTAAGTCTCGACCTATACAACTTTAACCTCCATGATTCAGGCTGTTGCAGCCCGCCCCCTAACCTGTCGCCAACCCTCAAGTCCATCATAGCCTCAACATTTTCAAGTCCGACATTTTTAATAAAGCGTCTAAGTGCCCGGTCGGTCTGGTTCTCGTTGACGCTAAACTGATGCCAGCGTACAAGCCTGAAAAGCTTATCGCGATCTTCTCCTGAAAGGTGGAATCTCTCTGCAATTTTTACTACCTGCCTTGCTCCTGCAACTTCATGGTTATGAAAAGTTCGAATACCCTCATTAGTTACTTTGGCGACTTTTGCCTTGCCTATGTCGTGAAGGAGGGTTGCAAAGCGTGTAATTGTATCGCCCGAGGGGCAATTGGCAAGGCTCATTACGCAATGGGTTCCCACATCGTAAATGTGATGCCTCTTCGGGCTTTTCTGCTCAACAGAAAAACAAATTTCGAGTTCAGGCAAAATAACGGTTAAAACACCGAGTTTTTTTACAAGGAAAAATCCACTGGCAGGATCACCGCTCATAACAATTTTAAAAACTTCATCTCTTATTCTTTCACCGGAAATTTTAGAAATTAAATTAGCGTTCTCCTCAATTGCTTTAGCCGTTTTGGACTCAATATCAAACCCTAAAGTTGTTGCAAATCTGATAGCCCTTAGCATTCTTAAAGCATCCTCACCAAACCTTTCGTTTGGATTACCAACGGTTTTAATAATTTTGTTTTTTAAATCCTGCTGGCCATTATATGGATCAACCGGCGTCATTGAAAGTTTACCGTTGGCAAAGCGAAGCGCCATTGCGTTTATCGTAAAGTCTCGCCTTGCCAAATCTTCTTCAAGACTACTGCCCCAAACGACCTTGTCGGGGTGTCTTGTATCGGAATAACTCTCTTCGGTTCTGTACGTTGTCACCTCAACAATCAGTCGGCCTTTTTCTGTCTCCAGTTCTACGGGTACGCCAACTGTTCCAAACCTATTGTTATAAAATCCATTTGGAAAAAGTTTCAAAATTTCCTCGGGTTTTGCGCTCGTTGCCAAGTCCCAGTCGCCGATATCTTTTCCCGCCAAAAAATCACGCACGCCGCCGCCAACTACCGCAACTTCAAAGCCTGCGCTATCAATTTTCTCAATGATTTTGAGTATTTCTTTTCCAACCACTGTAAAAATTATATCAACTGGACGCCTTTATTGGTAAAATGAGTTCTGTGATTGCAAGAATTTGGAAAGTAAAAGCAAAAAATCCTACGAAAAACGAAAAAAACTGGCTTCTATTAACACTTGCTAAAAATAGAGGGCTTAGCTTACAAAAGGAAATGGATAAATTCCTGAACCCTACTATAGATCAAATCACAAACGTTAAACTATCTCAAATTGAAAAAGGTGTAGCCAGGGTTGTTGCTGCTATTAATAACAAGGAAAAGATAATAGTTTATTCGGATTACGATGCTGACGGAATTTGTGCCAGCGCCATTATGTGGGAAACTCTCCATGAGCATGGCGCCGACGTTATGCCGTATGTGCCGCATAGAATCAGAGAAGGTTACGGCCTTTCAATCCCCGCAATCACCGATCTTGCCAAAAAAGGCGTAAACCTTATTATCACGGTTGATCACGGAGTTACCGCAACTGAGCAAATAAAAGAAGCCAACAGACTTGGTGTTGATGTTATTGTCACCGACCACCATGTTCTTCCCAAAAACCTTCCCAAACCCATTGCACTCGTTCATACAACCGAGCTTTGTGGCGCTGGAGTAGCCTGGAGATTTTGCTGGGAACTATTAAAAGAAATAAACCCCAAGAAACAAGAAAGCTTGATGGAAAAGCTGGAACTTGCGGCAATTGCGACTGTTGCTGATTTGGTTCCTTTAGTTGGTGCAAACCGTGCAATCGTAAAACTTGGTCTGGAAAAATTGGAAAAAACAACAAGACCCGGTCTAAAAAGCCTAATTAAAAATTCGGGAATTGCAGGCAAAATCGGTACTTATGAAATAGGCCACATTTTGGCTCCCCGAATAAACGCAATGGGAAGAATTGAACATGGGCTGGATTCCCTTAAACTTATTTGCACCAAAAGCCCGCAGCAAGCACAAGAATTGGCAGGCCTTCTGGCAAAGACAAACACCAAAAGGCAAGACCTGACGACCGGTGCTATCACTAAGGCTAGGGAAATGGTAGAAGTCGATGATCTTGTAGGGGTAATTTCTCACGAGTCCTGGCACGAAGGTGTTATAGGTCTTGTGGCATCAAGATTAGTTGAAGCCCATTGGCGGCCGATGATTGTTATCTCTCGCGGACAGGTTTACTCAAAAGGGTCTGCCCGTTCAATACCGGGTTTTAACATTATCGAGGCAATCCGGGCATCAAGCCAATACTTAGTTGATGCCGGAGGACACCCTATGGCTGCCGGCTTTACCATTGAAACCCAACACATTGAAACTTTTAAAAACAGCATAAACACCTATGCAAGAAAAGTTATAAAGGAAGAAATACTTTCGCCGGTTTTGGAAATTGAATGCGAACTTAAAGTCGAGGACATCAATAATGATACATTGAAAACCGCCGAGACTTTTGCTCCATACGGGGTTGGCAACCCTGAGCCGTTTTTTTTAACAAAGGGAATGTTAGTTGAAGACGTCAGGGGAGTAGGCCAAGAGAATAAACATTTAAAACTTTTACTAAACGGAATCTCGGCAATCGGCTTTAATCTCGGCGAATCGAGAACAAACATCAGGCCGGGTTATAGGGTTGACGTTGTTTACACTCTCGCCAAAGATACTTACAGCGGCGGCCTGCAGATAAAAATTAAAGACATGGCGGTCGTAAACTAATCAGGATTAGCTTAACCCTCAACGAACCCTTCTATGAGCCGGATCAGCCTCCATAGCTGATGTCAAGGGACTATTTAAGGCCTCCTGTCGGCCTAACACAATTATCTCTGTAAACATTATCTTTACAGCGTGTTCCTTGATTCACCCTGGTCGGTTTGCCCGCCCCTTTTAAGTAGATTGAATTCGCAAGTTATATTTTCACTCCCATTTTCCGTGTATCTGTAAGTATTTAAACAACATCGATTTGATATAAATTTCCCTTTCTTTGCTCTTTTTCAATCGGCTCATTAACCGTATCTGGCCAAATCGGCCCATACTCAATGCGGTTAAATTGACTTAAGCGAGCGCTACTAATTCTGGAAATTTTATCAATTCGGCATCCTGATTCACCCCGCTCGGCCATTATTACCTCCCATTTTCCTCATATCCACTTCCCACCACTTATCAACTCTGTCATTTGCTTCTGCAATCCTCTCAACTTCAAACCCATGCCCCTCAAACCTTTCACGAATTACCGGTATATCTGCAAGCAATATATTGTTGTCTCTTAAGTATTTAAAAAAATCCAACACGTCCTTTGTCCTTTGGCTTAGCCGTTTGCGCTTCGCAATATCATCAAGCTTTTCCGGAATCAAAGAAGGATGGTGTAAATTAAGTAACAATTTACCACCGGGTTTAAGCACCCTTTGTGTCTCCCTAATCGCTTCTGGCGGTATAAAATCTATAGCCATGCTTGAGATAACCATATCAAAAGCCCCATCGATAAATGGCAGTGCGGCTCCACTCGCCTTAACGTGAGCTGCAGCAGAGCTTGCAAGCATATTTTTGTGCGGAATTGAAGCGAGATCTAAAGAAACTAACCTGAGGCCATGTGTACCATAAGCCTGAATATATTCCCTTTCGAAAACTTGTCTTCCTGCACCCAGATCAAGCACAAGAGCATTTGAGTCAAGATTCCCGGCTGCTTTGTGCAACCTTCTCCTTAAAGAAACCCTACTTTTATTTGGGCTGTCCTGTTTTTCACCGACATAATATCTGGTATAAAAACCTATCATCTCTGTCTGTGTTCCAGGCTCTGGTGTTTGTAAGCTAGCTCTTGTTTCAATTCCCATATTTCTCCAATATCAGCAGATCGCCTCCCGATTTAATTAGGATAGCGCTTCTCTGATATTGCTCACTTCGTTCCCAATAAAAAAACCTCCCGTTTGGGAGGTATATTTTTAAAACTTGGCTTTATATTAAGCCAATACCTCCCCGCGCCTCTTGCCAAGCAAGAGACAGGCATTAATGAGACTAATCCTGACAAAATTCAATTCCATTGTGAAAATTTTAAAAGCTCAACCCTTTGCTTGTCAAGCGTGTATAGTTTAAAATTTACTCTATGAATCGCACGCTGGCAGTTGAATGCAACGGTAAAATTGGTCAGAAGATAACTCTTTATGGTTGGGTGAATGTAGTCCGGGATCATGGAAAAATAACCTTTATCGATCTTCGCGATATTTCTGGTGTAATCCAAACAGTCGCTAAAAAAGATTTTGGTGTTTCAACAGAAGATGTTATCAAAATCGAAGGTACTGTCAAAAAACGCCCCGAGAATTTGGTCAATCCAAACTTACCAACTGGCGAAATAGAAGTTCAAATCGAAAACCTTGAAATTCTAAACAAAGCTAAAACTCCACCGTTTCCAATCGAAACAAACGGTCTTGATATAGAAGAAAGCCTGCGCTTTAAATACCGCTACCTAGACCTAAGACGCGAAAGGATGCAAAAAAACTTGCGTCTCCGCCACCGGGTGATTTCCCACATGCGCCAGTTTTTATCCGGTCGGGACTTCACGGAAGTTGAAACGCCAATTTTGACTAAAGCAACACCCGAAGGTGCCCGCGATTTTCTTGTCCCGTCGCGCCTTCAACCCGGAAAATTTTATGCTTTGCCCCAATCACCCCAACAGTACAAACAGCTATTAATGGTTTCTGGTATTGAGCGTTATTTTCAGATTGCCAGATGTTTCCGCGACGAAGACCCGCGTGCCGACCGTGCGTACGGGGAATTTACCCAACTTGATATCGAAATGTCCTTTGTCGAGCAGGAGGATATTCTCAAGCTCACCGAGGAATTATTTAAGGAAATAACCGAAAAAATCCTCAAGAAAAAAGTCCTTGAATATCCTTTCCCAAGGATTCCCCATAAAGACGCAATAAAAAAATATGGTGCGGACAAATTTGATTTAAGGAAAAATAAAGATAAGAACACACTTGCTTTTGCTTTCGTTGTCGACTTCCCGCTTTTTACCGAACAATCTAAAGAGGATTTCTACCATGGTTCCGGTTCTGCAAAATTTGCACCTTCCCATCATATGTTTACGGCTCCTCACCACGAAGACATTCCACTCTTGGATAGTAACCCGACAAAAGTAAGAGGCCTGCAGCACGATTTGGTTTGCAATGGTTTTGAAGTCGGTGGGGGAAGCATCAGGATTCACAAAAGGGAAATCCAGGAGAAAATCTTTAGTCTAATCGGGTTTTCCGGCAAGCAGAAAGCAGAATTCAGCCATATGTTGGAAGCGTTTGAATATGGGGTTCCCCCACATGGTGGAATAGCGCCTGGAATCGATAGGTTCTTAATGACTGCTTTAGATGAGTCAAGCGTCAGAGAAGTAATTGCTTTTCCAACCTCGTCCTCCGGCCAGACATCTGTTATGGACGCACCATCTGCAGTAGACGAAAAGACATTAAAAGAGTTGAAACTCAAAAAACTGTGATTTCCAGATACTTTGTAGTTATATTAATAGTACTTTCGGCAGTGGCTATACTATCTTTGCCTAAAGCCGGGTTAAATCTGGATGTCACCAGTAGTGTGGCAAGTCAAGTCAACAGTTCAACTATAGCCGTCAACGAGCCGTACCCGGTGCCAAAATCAGGCTTTGTTGAGGCTCCGCAGATTTCTGCAATTGCCGCAACAGTAGTTGACAATAAAACTGGGATTACGATGTATGAAAAGAGCCCAAACCTTCGCCACTTACCCGCGTCCACAACAAAACTTATGACTGCTCTGGTTGCTCTAGAAAAGTGCTCACCGGGCGACATAATCCAGGTACAAAGTGTTGAAGGTGAAGGTTCGCAAATGGGACTTCAGGTTGGTGATAAAGTCACTGTTGAAAATTTACTTTATGGCCTTTTAATTCCCTCCGGCAACGATGCGGCATTTGTTCTTGCCCACAAGTGTGGTGATTCCTATGACCAATATATTGCTGCAATGAACCGGAAAGCAAAAGATCTGGGTATGACAAATACCCATTTCGTTAATCCTGCAGGGTACGACAATGAACTCCAATACACAACAGCCAGCGACTTGGCGCTTTTAGCAAGGGTTGCTGTAGCAAACCCGATGATTGCAAGGATAGTCAAAATAAAAAGCACTGTTGTAACGGACATTACCGGAATAAGAACGTACTATCTTGAAAATGTTAATAAACTCTTAGGGATTGTCCCAGGAGTGGAGGGAGTTAAGACCGGCGAAACCGACGGTGCTCTCGAAAACCTAATAACCAAAACAACCAGAAACGGGAATTCAATTTTAGTCTCAGTACTCGGATCACAGGACCGATTCAGAGATTCAAAGAGTTTAATTGAATGGGCTTTTCAAAATTACCAGTGGGCCGGCGGCGGCAAGTAACCTAAAATTTGCTTGTGCTCGGGTTTGTCGTCGGTGTACTGTTAATCCAGGTTTCATCAATTGCTCCAACGTACGCAAGTAACCCTTCGTCGCTATTAAAAATATAGACGGGCTCAAGGTAATTCTGGGGACGACCTGTCTCAAGATATCCTAATTTTACGCTGCGAATTGGGAAATTTGTGCCCTTAAGCTCTTTGTTATATGCACCCTTTCCTGCTTTTAGCTGGTCTAAAGCCTTTGGGACGCCCATCAAAGGATAGGTTGAAAACTTGTATTTCAAAATGTTTTGAGTCGAGTTTTTTGCGGCTACAACGCCGTCGGCAGAAATCAAAACCCATAAATTAGGGTTTTTGAAATTAGAAGATATTATAGGGAACTCGTCCAAATCTGCACGGCCGAAATTGACTTGCATAAGATTTGAAGATGCAACAGATAATGCTTCGGAAAGCTTGTTTCCGTCCACTTTGTAATTAATAGTTTCTACATTTATACTTGGAAAATCGCTTTCGGAGAAATTAAAATTAGAAATAAATTTTCTTGCGGTGTTAATTGAGATATTCTCGGGTTTCGGATTTGTTGAAAGGACTTTTTGGTTGTTAAAATAATCGCTTGAAACTACGAAATTTCCGGTTGCGGTATCAATTGTAAGTGAAATCCCTTGCTCTGTGTTCGTAAAAATCGCCTTTCCCCCGACATTATTTATTGTCTGGTCGCCAAAACCGGCATTTATTGCCAACCTTTTAGCCCGGTCAAGGTCTCCAAATGATGGCAGGGGAGACTGAATAGCAAAAACGTTCACAATGGTTGGTAAATTTGGTAGATTACCACTAACGGTCTCTATTGTGTAATTGACACCACCCGGTGCGCTGACCCCTTCACTTAAGTTTACAGGTGGCAATTTACCGAAGGCCGCAATTGCAACGGCTTGGGTGGGGAAAAGAGAATCACGGATAGGGGCACTGAAAGTGATTATTAAAAATCCGGCCAGGACCAACCCCAAAACCACCATAAGAACCATAAATGCTTTTCTGGAAAATTGGGCAGTGGCAGTTAAATTGGCCATTAAGTTAATTGAGTATAATTATAGTCGGTGATACAATTTTACCCTGAGCCCAAAGCCAGGTCAATTTAAATGAAAGAACCAAGAGTCAGATATGGTCCCTCTCCAACCGGAATACCCCATATAGGGAATATCAGAACAGCCCTTTTCAACTACCTTTTTGCCAAAAGCCAAAATGGTAAATTTTACCTTAGAATCGAAGATACGGACCAGGCAAGGATTATCCCCGGCGCTGTTGAAAAAATTAAAGAAAGCCTAGAATCTCTCTCAATAAATTGGGATGGTGATGTGGTTGTTCAGTCAAAGCGGCTTTCAATTTACGAAAAATACCTGGAAGTTTTAAAGTCAAAAAAGCTTGTCGATGAAGAAAAAGGTGCTTGGCGTTTCAAGATCGATCATCAGAATCAACACGAAGAATGGGAAGATGCAGTTCACGGAAAAGTTTCTTTTCCAACCAACGTCCTCGAGGATTTCATTATTATAAAATCGGATGGTTTTCCAACCTACCATTTTGCCTCGGTCGTTGACGACCATGAAATGGAAATCACACACGTTATGCGTGGAGACGAGTGGATTTCATCAACCCCAAAGCATATCCAGATCTATAAAGCCTTTGGTTGGCAACATCCTGAGTTCGTTCATCTCCCGCCGATTTTAGGCTCAAACCACAAAAAACTATCGAAGCGTGAAGGCGCAAAGTCGGTTCTTGAATATATCAATGAAGGTTATTTACCGGAAGCAATCGTTAACTTTTTGGCGCTTTTGGGTTGGTCACCCAAGGGAAATCAGGAGATATTCTCGCTTAAAGAATTGTGCCGTGAATTTTCCCTTGACAGGATCAACAAAAACAGTCCAATTTTCAATATCGATAAATTAAATTGGTTTAACCAAGAATGGATAAAGAGTCTCTCACCTGAAGAATTTAAGAAAAAAATTGAATCTCAATTCCCTCATAAAAATACATATAAATCAACAGTAACCGCAAGTATTGCTCCACTTGTGGGTAGTAGAATAACGACATTAAATGAGTTTCCAAAAATTGCTGACCCTTTCTACCAAAAACCTGTATTAAGTCAAGAAGTGATGAGTGCAGTTCCACTTTCTGGAGCCTCTATAAATCAGTATGCTGAAAAATTAGGAACTATAAGTAATCTAAATCCGGAAAACTTAAGAGCCGGAACTACCGCTTTTGCAGAAGAAAATAAACTTGAAACAAAAGACCTTTATAGAAGCTTAGGTGTTGCTGAATTTGGAAGCTTAGTAACACCGCCACTTCCAGAGTCTGTGAACATAATTGGGAAAGAGGAAACCATTGAGAGATTAAATGATCTTGCAAAAAAACAAAAGTAGAAAAACTGTTGTTGCCATTTTTGCCCACCCGGATGATGAGTCGTTTGGCCCTTCGGGCACTATTGCCAAATTCGCCAAAAGTCACGATGTCTACGTTCTGTGTGCAACAAAAGGGGAACTAGGAATGGGTTTCTCCTCAAACCTTGCCGCAACTCGTGCCCAAGAGCTTCGGGAATCCGCCAAAATTTTAGGCGTCAAAAACGTTTTCTTTTTGGGTTTTTCCGATGGCACCCTTTCCAATTCCATCTACCACAAGCTTGCCTCTAAAATAGAACAAAAACTAAAACTCATAAAGCCTGAAATATTAATAACGGTTGAGCCAAGAGGTGTTTCCGGCCATATCGACCATATAACCGTCTCAATGGTTACAAGCTATGTTTTTAGCAAATTGCCTTTTGTAAAAACTCTAATGTATTACTGCATTGACGAAAAGGCAGCTGCCAAAATGATCAATTATTTTATTTACTTTCCACCCGGTTACAAAAGGTCGGAAGTGGACAAGATAATCGATGTCACAAATTACTGGCCGCAAAAAAGAAAGGCAATGCTTGCCCATAAATCACAACTAAAAGATGCCCGCACGATTTTAGGCAGGATGAAAAACCTGCCCAAAGAAGAATATTTTTTTATCAAAACAAAATAACGTGAAACTTTACAATACATTTTCCAAAAAAAAGGAAGACATTAACCTCAAAGATAAAATTGGAGTTTACGTATGCGGAATTACTCCGGACGGTCCAACACATTTGGGCCATGCTTTTCTGTTTGTCACCTATGACGCCTTAACCCGCTATTTAAGGTTTTTAGGTGCTGCCGTGACATATGTCCAAAACGTAACAGACATAGACGACGACATGCTTATAAGGTCAAAAGCTGCCGGTTTCACCTGGAAGCAAATGGGGGAGATCCAAACTAAAAACCACATTAAACATATGGACAACCTAAATGTTGTCCGCCCGGACTTCTATCCCAAAGCAACAGAAAACATTAGCCAAATGATAAAAATTATCAAGAAACTTGTCGATAAAAAACTTGCTTATATTAAAAACGGTTCAGTCTATTTTTCAGTCTCAAAGGAAAAGGATTTTGGTAAACTTTCAAAATACGGCTATCCCGTGATGCTGGAAATTGCCAACGAACGGGGCAACTTTCCTTTGGATCCAAATAAAAATGATCCCCTGGACTTTATCCTTTGGCAGGCCCAAAAACCAAATGAACCATTCTGGGAGTCCCCATGGGGTAAAGGTCGGCCCGGTTGGCACATCGAATGTTCAGCTATGTCAATGCGTTATCTTGGTAATACCATAACAATTCACGGAGGGGGAGCCGATTTAATTTTTCCCCACCACGAAGCGGAAATCGCCCAAAGCGAAAATTACAGTGGTAAAAAATTTGTCGATCTTTGGATGCACGTTGCTATGGTTTATTGCCTCGATAAAAAAATGAGCAAAAGCCTGGGTAATATTATTTACGTTTCCGAACTATTAAAAAAACACTCCCCGGACACAATCCGCATTCTTTTACTTTCACACCATTACCGCGCACCATGGAACTTCGAAGAAAAAGAATTCAAAGATTCAACCGAAATTACCAAACTTCTAAAAACAGTTGCAAAACCAAATGGGCTGTCACAGCAACAAACAAAAGAAGAACTGCCGGATTTCTTTGGTGCCCTAGATAACGATTTCAATACCCCGCTGGCTATTAAGGTTTTAGCAAAAACTGCAACCGGAGGTAAAATTTCTCTAAAAAAAGCACAGGCAATTTTTACCGCTTCAAATATCTTAGGGCTTTTTCCTGATGAGAAATTGCTTATTGATTAAATTACCAATCTAGTTTATCCTACACAAAACCAAAAATGCCAACTAAAAAAGCCACAAAAGTTCAACCGATAAAGGAAACGGCAAAAGCAGATGTTGAGCTAAAGAAGTCGAGAGTAAGCCTCAAGGGCGCAGTTCTTGCACTTAGCATCATATTTTTTATTATCTGGATTTTAATAGGGTCTTTTGTGCTTGTGGTTATTGTCCAAAGCGTAAGGCAAGGAGCTTTTGCCGGTCTTTTTTCTGCCCCACAATCAACACCGGAATCTGTAAATGCCCAGGCACCCTCACAAACATTAATACCCGGTGTTGGTCTTGTTGACGTTAATTGCGTAAAGCAGGCTCTTTCAACAGACAGCATCCAAAAATTAGTATCGGAAGGCAATGCATCTTCGCTTACAGATGACGAGAAAACGAAGTTGGACCCCTGCATCTTGCAAAAAGAAGCAGCATCTCCAAGTCCAAGCGAATCTCCATCTAAATAGATTTCAGCCCCAAGCTGTGCTATAAATAAATTAGTGAGGACTCTGCCCGAATTAAGTTTTTCTAAGTTTTTATTTGCCGATACCAGAATGGCCATTTTTTGGCTTGTTGTAAGGCTTTATGTCGGCTGGCAGTGGCTTGAGGCCGGCTATGAAAAAATCACCGGGCCCGCAAGCGCAAAATGGGTAGGAGACCAGGCAGGGGTCGCCGTCCAAGGGTTTTTAATGGGAGCACTTAAAAAAACTTCCGGTGCTCACCCGGATGTGCAAGACTGGTACGCAGCTTTCATTAACAATTTTGCCATTCACCATACCGTCGCCTTTTCATATATGGTCGCCTATGGAGAATTTTTTGTCGGGGTTGGCCTGATCCTAGGACTTTTTACCGGTCTTGCCGCATTCTTTGGCGGATTTATGAACCTGAACTACCTTTTTGCGGGAACAGTCAGCACAAACCCGGTTTTGCTTGTTTTAGAAATTCCTCTAATTCTCGCCTGGCGAACAGCTGGCTGGCTCGGCCTGGATCGGTATGTCCTGCCAAAGCTTTTCAAAAAGAGACACAAATAACTCACTTCACAATCACCGCGTTTGGCAAATTCCTACCCGGGCCTGCCCTATAGCCTCCATTAAACAGCGCACTGGAGCCTCCGCCGTCTAGGTTTAGCGCATCGGTTGCCCCGAGGGCTTTAAATATATTTACCATATCGCCCATATTGGCACTCCTGGCAACAACCAGAAAAATTTTCCCACCCCCAAAACCGATACCGGACCTTGTGCCTTTTGTAACTCTTAGGTTATCAGTCAGAGACCCTTCGTCCAAAACTTTATTGCCACCTGCCAAAAGAGACGGATAATTGACTATCCCGCCCGTTATATCGGAAGGCGCCCCCACGCACGCAGCACAGGGGAAAAACTGTGCCGACCCGGACCTAAAAACCATCATGCCCCGCCCGTTCCAAAAAAGTGTATCTGCCCTCATCCACCTCTTTTTGCGGTTGTTCCAAACGGGGAAATCGTAAGTGTTTACCTTGCCGCCGCACGAAGCATAATCCGGAGGGCAAAAGTAAGTACCGTTTATACCTGCCCTGCCCCCGTTTTCAGAAATATACTGGGCAAGTGGCTTGACGGGGCAATTATTTGAACAGTCGTCGTCGTTTGCACTATCGGTAACAATAGTAGTTGAGCCGATATCAAATGTCGCAACCGTATAATTTGAACCGGAACTTGTACTGCTTCCGGCGGGTGCTTTCGGAACGGGGGTGGGGGTAGGCGTTGGAGCTAACTTTGATTCGATTTTCTGTTCTATCTGCAAAGCAGGTGTTGGGGAAGGAGTCGGGGATGGTGAAACCGCAGCATTGGCGGTGTTCGCGGAAGGGGAAGGTGAAGCCAGGGAAACAACCGGCTCCGGTGAAGGCTGGGGGCTTTTATTGGGCTTTGAATAAAACACAATTGAAACAAGGCTCGCAATAACAATAGGGATAATTATCAAAACAGGCATGAGGCGTTATTTTAATTGTACTAAATTATTAGCCAAGCCGTTCTTGTAGGCACGACAACATACAAACCTCATTACAAAGAGGATATCTTATTTAAGTTTCCAAAAACAGCACAAAATGCTATTTGTATTTCGGCTTTATTTGGTAAAGCAGGTAAAGGGCAATTGCTGCGCCAATAACGCTTCCTATCGAAATGCCAATAATAGACGTAACGATGTTTACCAGTTCACTCCAAAATAATAAATTCCAACCACCCATTTTGCCCGCTTTAAGACCCGGAAAAGCAAGAAGCATCATTACGCTCGAAACAAGCCAACCTATGCTTGCTACAATTCCCAATCCCCAATTATTAGCTCCTCCCATCATGGCAAAAGGCGTGAGTACGGAAAATAAACTAAATGCCGAAATAGCGCCTAGTACACCCAAGATTCCGAAAATTAAAGCAAGCCACGGAGTAATTTTGAAAATAGCGTCTACTGCGTTTGCAGGTAGTGGAGGCAGCTGCTTAAAAAAATCTTCAAGAACTTTATCTATCTGTTTTGCTGATTTTTCAGCCATTTAAATCACCCCCTCTCTATGCACAAATAAACAATATACCTATCTATTTAAAAAATCAACGATTTTCCTGCGGACCTGTGAGGCAATTTAAGCTGAGCAGCTCGGTGTAGGCCCATTCTGTCGTTATAACTCAAACACCAGTGTACCACTTACGAGGCTAAACGGAACAAATGGCACACTATAAAAAGGGCCTGTCCCAAAACAATTATTGATATAGTTTGATATATTACCAAAACTTAACCTGTACCGCTTCTTCTCTGGAATGGTTCATTATTATAAAGGGCTGAATAAAGTATTTTATTGTTTGGGTATTTGTCTCATCCTTATAGAAACATGGAAATGGATGAAGAACTCCTAATTCTCCTTTTTTATGCATACCAATGGGAATTCGTACATTATCATTCTTTAGGGCAAACAACTCGAGCGTAAAATGTGATTGAGGGTTCCAATGAGGCATTTTTGCAAACGCTACCATTAAACATGCAGAATATTGTTTGTTAGTAAAAATTGGACATTTATCAATAGTTGGGTAAGTGAGCGTTATTAACTTTATGAACTTCTTACGAAGTATCCCTCCCTTGCTAATTAATCCTTTTTTAGGCTTAAAAAATATATAGTTCTTGCTGACTCTTTCATCTGTCAGATGTAGGTTGAGATCTGGAGGAATCGTGATGTGTTGAAATTTTCCACCCTTATATTCTTTTTTACCATTGGTAATGATTAACTTTTGATCTTGAGGTAAGGTTATCGTTGGATACCTTGTGGTGAATTTCAGGTCAAAGACTTTGCGAGCGACATTCCCGTCATAATTTGCTAGCCCAAAAATTACTCCTGCTTTAGATTTTTTCATCTTCTGTTGCCCAACCTCATCAAGAACTTCCGTAGATGAATCGGCAATATAGCCTTTAATAGTGAATCCGGCATTTGCCATGAGAACAATTACTCCCCCAAGACCTTCTTTACGGGCTTTATGGAAAAGTTGAATGTCCTTTTCAATTGTCACCTTACTATATTGAGGAATTCTTATTACCTGCGAGTGATTTTGAAAGTCATCTTTATATGTATGGGTTAGTGGGTATTTCAGGTCCATTTTCTCAGAAGTAACACTGATTATTTTATTTACTTCGAAGTTGCCAACACCCTCTCCCTCAGTAGAGTGAATAAAGACAAAATCGTCATTTTTGAATTTATTGAACATAGCGTCTGTAGTACTTAAGTTTATTCATTCTCATTTTTCCTATTTTCTATTCCTCTCGGGAGAATTCTCCATTTTCCTTTTTGCACTGGAACCCTATGTTTGAAAACCATATGATGTGTTTCTTCCGCTGAAGGATTCCCAGGTATGCTTTTCGATTCTTTTTGTTGCTTTTTTAAATATTCTAATAATTTTTTGTCTTCTTCGGGATCTCTTTGTTTCTGACTTGATTCGGGCTTAGAGTTCCTCCATCGAGGAAAGATTTTGTCCCAAATATCCGATATCTTATTAGGAATATCTTTTGGCGGTTGATAGGCAAAACCCATGAATCCTTTTTCGTTAATCTCGTCCTGATATTGTAAATAGTACTCATCTAAAACCTGCAATCCTTCTTTAAATTCATTTCCGTCAACAAATAATTGACTCCCAGTCATGAACATTGGTGCAATCCGTTTGTGTAATTTATCGCTAGATACAAAAACATTGCAAAAAGGAAGGTAATATAAATACGACAAGTCAACTTTATGACTTGGCCGATTACGATCTTCAAAGCCCTTTAACATGCAGATATAGAAAAATAAATCTATTTCAAAAACAAATGCAGCGTACGGTGCAAAATCTTTCAAAGTTATTCCTGAGTCTTGCTCCCATCTCTCGATAATCTTTTTTTGAAATTCTGTTGGAACTCCAAGTAGTTCAATTGCTATCAGTAATACTTCTTTTTTGGGAGTGTTAATAAAACCTTCCACAAAATCTTTAACTTGGGATGGACTTGATAGTTTAGATTCACCTACAATGTTTTTTACAACTCCTAACATTCCTTCGAAGCTAATATTTGAAAGCGTTTGCCTCCAGGCCTTGGAAAACTCTCTTTCTATCGACGAATAATCCCCTTTGTGCCAGCGGTTAAGTGCAATTTGTTCAGGCGTCTGGTCAAAATGCACACCAATTTTCCCTTCGGGATCTATCTTGGTAATACCGCCAAAAACGATTGTTCTACCATCCATCTCGGCCTTCTGCCCAAGTAAATTTCCAAGAATTATCCGTTGATGGTGTGCATTTGGATGTGCTGTAGAAGAAACTTTTGCTGCTAATGCGCTGATAATGTCAGTGATCGGTCTGCCTCCTTTATGTTGCCCAAGATCAAGATCTCCCAATGTCTCAACATAAAAAATAGGCGTCACATTAACAATGAAAAACTGCTGTACAAATACAGATTCATCCACACTCAGACTTTGCAGCAGAGATTTATCAAATATTAATGTAGGTCCCATAATCGACAATTTAAGAATTTATAAATGTATCTTGTTTCCTTTATTATCAATAATATTCATTTCTACCACTGATTTCTTACATGGATACTTTTTGTGAAATTCTTTGTTTTAATTGTCAGAAGATCGTACTGGTCAATATAGTATTGTTCGTCTTTTAAATAATCCACAGGCACATTTTACTACTTAGTTCAAGCCTAGAGTTTAATTTAGTTTGAGGCCAAGCTTATAAAGTGTTTTAATTTACTCAGATGGTAAACAAAAGATACAAAAAACTATTCATATTGTTTGGAATATGGATTGGCACAATTATTACTTTTGTACTTATTCTCTGGATTGTTGAGTTGAAGGCGGGTGTAATTGACTTCAGCAAAATAGAAGGGGGTCTTGGCTTGATTCTGGTGGGAATCATGTTAATTAATATTCTCATTGGAATTCTTTCTTTTCTTTTTCTCTGTGCAGAGTTACTACATCTAGTTGTATTTAGTAGACCTAAAGAATCAGGTAATTTTGAGAAAGTGAAAGTAAGAAGAGAAAACCCATTAGAAAAAATTAGCTTAGCCAGATTTCTTTCACGATTTGGACTAGCCATATTCTTAGCAATAATCTTCGGGTTAGCGTCTTTACCTTTTCTATCTGATGCTACAAATTTGAGTTTTGAAGAAAAAGCAAAGTTTGGTAACTTAAATATGTTAAAAATAGCATTGGTTTTTGGAGTGCTAACTGGAGTATTCACATTTTTTTCTTTTTTGAAGAAACGCTTTAGATTAACTGCCTCGTTTCTATTAACATTTTTAGTTATCGGTATATTCTCGTTAGGAGCAATTAACTACATTAGCACTTCAAGGGAGATAAACCCCCAAGCTACTCAAACAGTTTCCAGCTCAGGCTTGATTTGTGACAGATCTAATTGTTCAGAGACTGGAATAAGCGACGCAAAAAATTGCACAGTTCTTGTTGTTCGAAATGATGGCGGACACGGAAGTGCTTTTTCTATCTCCAAAGGTTTTCTGGTAACAAACAAGCACGTTGTGGAGGGGGCTAATAAATTATCTACATTTATTAATGGTGAGAAAGATTTAACCTTATGGAATTATTCACCTACTTTTGATGTTGCTGTCTTAAAGTTACCAGTGGAGATTCCAACCTGCAAATGGTTTGATTCCTCTCAATTAACATTGGCAGAGCAACTTTATACTGCTGGATGGCCAAATCAACCCTTGGGAGACTCCACAGTCACAGCAGGGATTTATTCCAGAACAAATACTTTTGAAGGAGGGATAGAATTTATACAAACAGATGCTCCAATTAATCCTGGTAACTCTGGTGGGCCGCTGGTAAATAAGTACGGTGTTGTGGGCATGAATACTCTGAAAGAAGTATGGGCAAGTGAAGATATACCTCTTGAGGGCTTAGGAAACGCTTTGTCGTCAAAGTTTCTAATTCCCGTAGTAGATCAATTAATAAAAGATGGCCAGACAACCTCTAACTATCCAAAAAGTTCTTCCTCTTATGCTTCAGAACCAAACATACTTGCTCCTAAAGTTACACCTGCTATAAATGCTAATGAAATAAATCAGTATCTCGCCGAGTTAAGAGTAGTAAAAAAATCATGGGAAAACTGTGGAAGATGCCCTAAGGATGAACTTGCACGGTTACTTGATTCCTTTACCAGACAAATCGCCTTTTGCGAAACATTGTCAGAAAGATTGAGCGGAGGAAAAACACCTAATGCCGACGACCTAAGGCTTTGGGATGGCGTCGTTAAAATGAGCTACGAAAGTTCAGCTATTGCACAAAAGTTTAACCAATTACAGTAGTATGTTAGATCCACATCCAGGAAGATTGCGAGCTGGCGCTGGTTGATGATTTCCGAACCGCTAACTGGGTTGAAATTATCAAATATCCAGAATTAGTTTTTCAAAAGTCTGTGAATTTTCTGTTTTAAACCAGCGGGGTCTATAAATAATATTGTTTGCATACCAAGTTCTTTTGCAGGTGGTAAATTTTCCGGTCTATCGTCAATAAATACTGCCTCATTACCTTTGACGCCAGTTTTCTCTAAAACAATTTGGTATATTTTTGGATCTGGTTTCTTTACACCTGCTTCGTGAGAAAAAATTCCACCTTCAAACCAGTCCACAAAGTTATGTTTCTTGTTTAATCTTTCAACTCGCTCCTTTACGTTATCAGATAAAAAGTAAACTTTATACTTTTTTGAAAGTTCGTCAATTAAATCCTTGGTTTCTGTAATCAGTTCGTAGCCATTTATCCATTCGTCCTCAAGTTCTTCTGGGCTTTCATGCAGACCGATCTCTTCGATAAATTTTTTCCAGAACTCCTGCTTAGAAATCGTTCCAAGACGATAGGAATTACCTAGATCACCCATGAGTATGCTGTGAATCTCATCTTTATTAAGATGGGATTTTTTATTCAGATAATCAATAAATCTGGTCGAGCCATTTGTAAATACAACCCCACCAAGATCAAAAATAATTGCCTTAATCATTGAGTATTTATTACTTTATAATGTAACTGGATTTCATTATTAGATAATTTGTTAGATTCGATAAGTTCTAGTTTTACTTCAAAATCAGCATTTTCAAAAAGCTGAATTCCTTTTCCAAAAACAATCGGCTCAATATCCAGGTAAATCTCATCGACCAACCCTGCTTTCATAAATGAAGAGTTTAGAATTCCTCCACCAGCAACTATTATTTCTTCAAAATCAGTTAATAAGCCTATGGCTTCGTTGCAGTTCTTTGCTATGTGGTGGTTTTGATTTAGTGTTTTGAAATCATTGGTAGAGACAATGATAATCTTAATCTTTCCAAGTTCTTCAAACTCTGGCTGCTTGGTTAAAATATCATAGGTTCTGTGGCCAACCACCAAACAACCAGCTTTCTTAATAATTGCAGCATAACTATTCCATTCCACTGTTGATATCCAACTAGTGTCGTCGTCTTCCTTAGCGATATATCCATTTGCCGAAATCGCCATGTATAGAATTACTTTCATTTTCTCTTTCTATAAACAAAAATTTGGGCAAGTATTATTGCTGTTGTAATCATTCCTGCACCTTGTCCGATTATTAAGACATTGTCTTTTTGAAAAATCCCGTGTATTGTCCATAGAAAGTAAGATACAAACGCCAAAAGAAAAAATACAGTTGATATACCTTCGGTCGATTTACGCTTATAAATCTTTTTTATTTGATCAGGAAGTCCAACTATTTTTACGAGTATTGCTACAGTTGTTGTAAGAAATCCAACTATACTGGCTACAGTTAACCCATCCATACGCATAAAGTATATCAAATGCGCATAAAGTTCGAATCCAGTCAGCCTTAATTTGAAATTTACCGATTTTTAACAATTTTTGAGGCTAAGAAAAAAGCTGAGCATGTCGGTCTAGACCCATTCTATCCTTATAGGCCGTTGAGGTTTCCAGGCTAATCCTATCAAAAATGAGACAAATGGGTCACTATACACTCTTCCGATATAAGAGTAGTTGTGCCTATGTTTGTTTGAATTCCAGAATGATTACAAGGAGCATTAATTTGATAGATCTCTTGAGCAGACATCTATTTAATAATAACTCATTCAAATTCGCTATTAAAATAATTTGTAACTCTTTTTATATATTCTTGAGGATCTTTTTCGTAAGCCTCAACATGTCCTGCTTCAGAAACTATCCAAAGTTCACTTTTTGGACTAGATTTTTCTAGGTCTAGTGCATCTTGAACTGGAATGTACTTATCAGTTGTTCCATGAATTATCAAAAACTTTCTGTCTTGATAATTATTGAGCGTATCTTTTGGGATCATCTCATCAAATTTAACCCTGTATATGATTCTTGCCCAAAAGCTGATTCCCCACGAGAATATCTTTGGAAGTCCTGATCTTCCAGGTAATTCTCGAGCTATCAGAGTATGCATGTCAGAATAACTTGAATCCAGAACCAATCCACCAACTTGAGACATCAATGGTAAAGCCAAAACGGCCGTGCCGCCACCTAAAGAGATAGATATAACCCCTATTCTTTGCGGTGTATAACCCCTGCCAAGAAGATAATCATAAGCCCCTGCCAAATCGTACTTTTCGTAATAACCAATGGAGTAAACTGCTTTATCAGACTCTCCTCTTCCGCGAAAATCGAACATTAAAACATTAAAATTATTAGCTAACAAATCCTTAGCAACTTTGTCAGAACCAAAACCGGGATCTATCCTGTTTTGGTCGCTTCCGGAAACAAGAATTATGGTTTTGTTGCTAGAATCTGCTTTGAAGAACCATCCGGCAATATTTGCCTTATCGTCTTTACTTCTAAAATTAACTTTTTCATAGTTCGTACTTATCGTTGCAGGGTCAACGGTGAGAGGTTTAAGTTTAGGGTGAATAAGTTTATACAATGCATAAAAACTGATTGAAAAGTATACGAGGATTGTGACAATTAATAGTGTTACTCCTACTTTTATTACGTTTTTTCTTGTTGCAATCCGTCGTATAGTTACAGACCAATTAGTCTGAGTGATGAACCAAAATGATTTCCAGACAAATCTTACTTTTTCTTTATTGGTAAGGGATATTTCTTTGCTTTTAACTTTGGAGGCTGTGTTAAAAATTTCTAAATCCTTTGATTGAAGTAGACTCAAGGCGAGGCTTAAGTAGAGATTCAAAAACTTTAAATCAATTGTAAAAGTTGCAGTCTTTTTTAGATCAGCAACCTTTTCTTCTTTTGCTTTAGCTCTTGAATCGACAAAATCCAACGCGCTATCAAGCTCGTACAGGACTGCTTTGACTGAATACTTAAGCGCTTTTTGCCTGGAAATCGGCAGAATTAGTATAGAAAATAAGCTTATCCAAAATGGTATCTGAATAGCCTTCCATCTTTCCCAGAAATTTATATTTGGATGAATGTAAGGCCTGATATCTCGACCCCACAAAATTTTCCCCTCCTCTTTGAATCTTTTCAGAATAAATGCCTGGTGGATAAAGAAAATTGCCGCAGATCGCCAGAGAGGCCTTGTGAAGCGACCCCTTTCCCAGTCTATCCATCCCGGAGGAAATACAAAAATCGGTACATATAAATGCCCAGTTTCTTCCACTTTTTTAAACCATCCGTCAACGATATCTTTGGACTTCACCGTAGAAAGGACTTTTTCAAATTCCGTACTATATTTTTTGTCGAGTTGCCAGAAAACTTCTGTAGTAAAGTCTTCGATCTGTTTTAATTTTTCGCCATCCTTTAATTGAATAACCAAATCTATATCCGAAACGCCTCTTTTAAACTCACCTCTGGCAGCCGAGCCAAACAAAATAATAAAGTCGATGTGGTCACCATAAGTAGTGGCTACTTTTTCTGTAAGCTCAACTAAAAATTTATCAATAATTTGCTGATCTTCTGACATATTTTTTTCTATAAACCCCAAAAGCGAAGATAATTCCAAGTAGAATTAGCACAATAGTCAGAAGAGCGGACCAAATACCCAAAATTTGAATCAATAGATTAATACTCTCGCCGAGAAATGCACCTAATATCCAGTAGAGAGAAACCCAAATAACAGATCCCAAGAATAAATGCGGCAAAAAAACTTTAAAGTATGGTATTGAAAACGCCCCCGATAACACTGTTGCAATAAACCGCAAACCGGGAACCAATCTTGCAAGGACAATTGCAAATCCTCCCCAGCGATCAAACCAGCTTTGGACCAAATTCAAACGCTTCTCTGAGATATTTAAAAATTTTATGCTTCTGTGAAGAGTAGGGTGTCCTAGTTTTAAAGAAATTAAATAGAGAATTGTCGATCCGGCTAAATTTCCAGACACTACTGCTATGGCAATTGGAAAGAAATTAACTTGTCTATAACCAGCACCAAGAATCAAAATATCGTAAGGAATCGGGATAGGAATTCCAGCTTCCACTAAAAAAACTAAAATGAAAAAAAATGGGGCAGAAAAATTATCAAATAAATATAAAAGATTTTCCATTACTTTTAATTACGCTTAAAATGATACTAAACCTGCAATACGAACTGCATTCGGTAGACTGGATAGAATAACCTGGCCCTAATGGGCAGTGGATACGCCTTAACAATTTTTAGATTGAGTTTCTTAAAAATCGCTTTCCATTCAATTTCTGATTTAAATGTGGCTTCATTTTGAAGATTCCATGTTTTATTAAAGGCAAATCCATGCAGAAAGCTGTCAATTCTATCAAAAGGGTTTCTTGTGATGATATCTTCGTAGATAATTATTTTATCTTTGACAACTCTTTTTGCTTCCGCAATTACTTCGGCCGGGTCTTCTGCGTGGTGCAGGACGAAGATTAAAAGGGCTGCATCAAACGTTTTGTTTTCAAAAGGTAACTTCCGCCCGTTGTAAAGAGTTAAAGGTAAATTAACTCTTCTTTTGTCTACTACATCAACCAAGGTGATTTGTATTTTAAATTTTTCCGCAATTTTGCTTGCAATAATACCCGACCCGGAACCGATATCAAGAACTTTAGAGCCCGATCTTAGATATGGGGCAACTTCACGAATTAAGTGGTTAGCCGCTCTAACTCTAAAAACTTTATCAATAGTGCTTAACTTATGCATACATCCAGTATCGCCTAATTCGAGAAAAATTTCTCGGTTCGGATTTAAAGAAAGCCTAATGAGACTTTAACAAGCCCCATTAGGCTATTCTAGAGAACACGGTCACCTAGGGGTGCCCGTCAGGGCTGGCGTTGGTTGACTATGTTGGAACTTTTTACATAAGTAAGTTTATAATTTAATCTATGCTTGGAGAGCAAAAAAAGAAACTGATGATATTTATATTGTTAGTTATCATAGTTTTAATTTCCTTATGGGTATTTTTAGGATTTTATAAAATAATTTCTTTAGGTCCTCCGACAAATACCTCATATCAGGGTTTCTAGAACTACAACACCAACAAAAATTTAAAAAAAGAAGCTGAGCGTGCCGGTCAAGACCCATGCTATCCTTATAACTTAATTTTTAGTGTTACTAAATCTTCAATACCAAGCGTTTTTGACAATCTTTTAATTATTCCTTCAAGCTCATTTGGAACAAAGTTTGCATGTCTTCCAGAGTTTAAAAATACGTAGAGTCGATCTTCTTTAATACTTGCTAAGCTCCGACCTCTTTTCCTAGCCAATTGTTTTATTCCTTTTGCTGCACAATTTATAAACCTGGAATAAACCGAACTCATTTTCAAAAAAATATCCTTACTTGACCCATATTTCATAACTTCTCCGCCATACATTAGATAATAACCAGCCCTTTTTGTTTTAAATGACACTGTAAATACAAATTTCTTAACATTTATTACTAAATCTTCAATACAATTTTTTTGTAAGTGTTCGTTCAACAATTCAATAAATTTATCGGTTGCAGATCTTAACTGTTCTTCATATTTTTGCAAACTAGCAAAGGTTGGACTTGTATCATTAAGTCTAATATAAAAATCTTTTTGGTATTTGTTATCAAGAACACTCATGGCTTCTAGCTTGTTGTTTATTATAGGAAATTCTGGATCAAGATCTTCAAGATTTTTAACCTCTGCGTAATGGATTACCCCATTTTGGGAGTATTGAATATCAGGATTACCGTCTTCCTTAATAAAGGTAATGTTTGTCATGCCTTCGTCCTTTAAAATTTTTGCAACAACTAACTCAGCCATAACTGAGCCATATTCTTGGAATTTTTTTCGCAATCTGTTAATTGGTACGTTAATATTTGTGAACTCTCTTTCCCCTAAATGTCTCTCCAAGTTTGTCAGCACATCGTCATGAGATACTAAATATCTTATTAGCTGAATTTCTAATAGTTCTTTAACACTATATTTTGGATTATTAATCAACCGATAAATTGCTTCAGAAAAATATTTTTTGATCAAGGGGTACTTTTCTAGATAATCCACAATCAGAGTATTCATTTTAGTCTTATTTAATTTCATACAATTTATCTCAAATTGGCCGTCAACTTTACCTTCACGATAAGAAAATCATATCTTTATAGACGAAATAATCACATTAAACCCATTGCTTTAAATGCAAAATCGTCAGCTTTTTCTTCGTCTTTTTGCGAGATTCCTTGCACAACATGCCCAATTTCATGAAGAACTAAGTGTTCGATGAACTTCTCATCTGTTTTTATAAATTTTGTTGGTTTTGTCACGGGATAATCAATCCTCGATAGGACAGACCCAATATCACCCAAAGACATCTCCTCTAAAAGGACAATAATTTCCTTTTTCGTATTAGTCTTGTGATTTGTTTCAACGGTAGAAAAACCCAGTATATCCCGACTAACAGATTTTATACCTCTTTTCGATGCCCAAGATTGAGTGCTCAGAACTATTTCTAAATTATTCGAGGTTAAACCATACTTAGAAAGGATATCAATGATTTGCGGTAAGTGGTCTCTGGTTTTTATAGTATTACTTAACATTTTAAAATTATTGCAGAATTTTCTCTCTGAGTTCAGTTAACAACTGTTCTTCGCTTTTATTTTGATCGCTACATTCAACTACAAATTTTTTAGTCACTTGGCGAAGATAACCCTCGACTAACTTAGTATGATCTGCTATAGAAGTCACCAGACCGTCTATGCTTAGATTAGGCCTTGCACCACCACCATGCACGATGTTGCTTCTCTGGTCATATCCTTTACTGATTATTGAGTAGATTCTCTTTCTGTTTTCGAAGTCACTTCCTAGCCAATGGGCAACCGAAAGTGCAAGCCTATATTTTAATTCAGGATTATTATCACTTAAAAAAAGACCCTCTAGTCCAATAAAATAGTCGATAATTTGATCCTCGGGACGCATTCTTTCAGTGCCAAAGCTTAAACGAGACACAGCATTAATTACTTTCTTACGGTTTTTACCGCTGACATCTTCATATTTTTTCAATAATTCTAAAAACTCTGGGACTTCCTGTGCCGATAATGTCATCTTATTCCCATAGAATTCAGTTGGACCTTTATGCGTGAGGTAAGAACTATTTCCAAAGAAGTCCCAACCCTGGTTCATTGCCCAAATGTGGTTAAAGCCAATTAAACCCTCCTTATAGAGCCGAAGCGCAGCACACACTTTATCAAACAACATTCTCGCAATTCCTTCCGGTAATTGCTGGTTAGGTGCAGGAGACACACTTTCTCCAACTATTTTTTTCTGATCCAGCAAAAACTCAAAAGCACATTCTTTAAACGCCAATATGGGATATGTGGAGTTAAAGCCATTTGATGAGGACAAAAGCGCCTCTTTGTCTTCTTTGGTAATTTTGACAATTTTTAGATTCTCACCCAATTTGATTTCATCCACATCCATTGAGAAGTTAGAAATTGGAGCAAAATATCTGTAATGAAATACGTCCGTATAAAGGAAACTTTCTATTTTTTCATAAAGGGAGTTAAAAAGGCTTTCGTTCAATGATGCCTCATTCTTTTCCATAAGCACAGATGTGAGGATGATTCCCAGTAACTCGGTGGCTTCCATCCGACGCATAAAACCACTTGAACCTATTAAGGTGTTCATTTGTGGACCAATAACTGCATGAGCCTCAAGGGTTTTTACTACATTTTGGTAACTGCTTAATTTCTCAAGCTCTTTTTCTCTTTTAATAACTAAGCGGCTCCAATCTATTTCCACAGATTGCTTTTGCGAAACAGTATGGTCATCAACGACAACAAAGTTTTCAGCAACCCTTGTAGGTACGTCTGCACTGGAACCAGCTATAGCTTTTGCAATCAGTTCAACACCATCATTGCAAAATATTTTTATTTGTTTATATAAATCAGGATCTTTCATAATTCAAAACTCCCTCGTAAAGAAACATCTTTACCCTAGCTTCATTTATCAAAAAAATCAACCTTTTTAACAAAAATCGTGGGTGTTCGAGTCCGCATTGACCAGCCACATCGGACAGGCACGAACCGTAGCCCCAGGCTCGACTTTTTAAGGATTTTACGCGGTTCTAATCTCCGAAGAAAAAGGTGGGCGTTTAGCAAGCCAGTTCGGGCTATTGAGGCACCCCGGTCAGGTGGGGTGCCCGTCTTGGCTGCGGGACTAGGATTAAAATTAATCCCTTACGGATCTTCGGCTTCGCCCGCTTATTATTACGTTAACTATTGAAATCGACTGTTTCAATAGTACTTCATAATATCGAACCTTACGGTTCTTTCCAGATCCGAAATTTTTAATTTTGAACCTAGATTAGGCACAAAATTAAAAAGCTGGGCATCGTGAACAACGTTAGGACCATTATCCGGCAACAGGATGAATATATTTACATCCCGGACTTAAGACTTGTTGCATAATTTACCCCATACCTATAATCACTACTGTTTTCGCTGACAATAGTTAATTATTCGGTAGCCTTTTTACTATACAGTGATAAAATGAAAAAATGAATATATACGTTAGACCGATGACAATGGATGACTATGAATCTGTACATCAAGTGGATATTTTGACTCAAAGACAATATTTGGGTCAAAAGTTTGATGCGCTAAGCCCAGAAGAACAAGATAAGCACTTTCTGGTTTCCCGAAAAAGCGAATTTCAAATTAACATAGATACAGGTTACTGTTTTGTAGCAGAAGACAACGGCCAAATTATCGGCTTTTTACTCTCCTATGAAACAATACCGTTTCACGGAACTTTGGATATTTACTATATTGGCTTAAATCCAGAATATCAAAGTAAAGGTATTGGTTTACTGCTTTATGAAAAACTAATAGAAAAAGCAAAACAAAAAGGAATCAAAAGAATAAAAACACATATCAATTTGGATAATCCAAAATCTATCAGATTTCACGAAAAAGCAGGTTTTAAATTGAAAGACCAAAAAGAAGCGATATTAGAGTTCCATACATAATTACGGCAAAAACAACTTTCCTGCTAAACAGCTGAGCTGCCCTGGAACTCTGCGGCGCAAATAATCGATCCTTAATTATTACTTACCCCACTTGACATGCAAGCGGTTTAAATCACCTTGAATATCTTCAATTATGTTGTAAGTAATTACCGCGTCAGCAACTCCTTTTAGTGTATCCCCAATTTTTGTTCCTTTATGCATTATTACTATAATCATTTTATTACAAGAATAGGCTATCCCTACTTCTATTGCTCTTCCTGTCGATTTATTCGTTGCATCAAATAATAGTGCATCGCACTTATTTATTTCCTCTCTTGCGCGTGACATTAATTGCTTTGAGTCTTGGAATATCTTTTGGTAATTTTCTATGTCTCTGATGAAACAAAATTCGTCGAAACCGGAACTTTTAACAATTGAGCATAACTTCTCAATCTCACTTTTATTTTTTTCTCCCTCAAAAGTTGCAGTTATAAATATTTTCATGCTTGCAGTTTAACATATCGAGGCTAAAGTTGTAATTCAGAATAATATAACCTATAATAAACAATCTTTTAATCACAATGTGGTGGGAGATAAGATTTTATGCAAAAAGAAATAATTGCGGGTTTAAACCCTTCAGGTAGTGCTGATCTAGTATTAGTCAATTCTCCATTGAGAGACTACGGCTCCAGGCCTAAAGATGATTACGAGGTATTACCCCCTTTGGGTTTAGGTTATATTGCAACGCAAGCAGTCCACGAGGGACACAACGTTGGGTTAATTGATGCTGAACATCATGGTTTAGATCACACAAGTTTAGTTAATATCGTGAATAATTTGAACCCAAGGTATGTGGGTATTAATGTATTTACCCCCACACGAACCCAGGCTTTACTGTTTGCGGAAAGATTGATTCCTGAGATTCCCCTAATTATAGGTGGGCCGCATGCTACAAATTTAACGGAAAGAACAATAAGAGAATTTTCTGCCGTTCATGAAAAAGTAGTTCTCATTAGAAGTGAAGCGGAATTGGCCGTTACGTTCATGTTAAACGGTCAAAGTCCTCATAATATACCTGGGACATTCTGGCTAGAAAAGGGGGATTTGCGCTCTACACGAGGATTATCATTCCCGAAAAACTTAGATAACTTACCACAATTAGATAGAAAATTTTTAGCTAACGATCCCTCCGTTGACCGTCATACAGGCAGGGTTGAATCACGTATCTTAACTTCGAGGGGATGCCCATTTAATTGCACTATCTGTGCAGGGGCAATAGGTGTTTCAGAATTACAAACTAGATATAGACATGAAAAAAGCGTTGCCGGGGAAATACAAGGTTTAGTGATAGGTGACAACATTCAAGCTGTAAGATTTGTTGACGACTTATTTCTTTCTAGTGAGAAAAGGGCAAGGGCAATTTTAACTGCAGTAAAAGGTTCCGGAGTTCCCCATTTATATTGGGACGCTACCGGGAGAGCAAATATATTAGCCAAATTCGGTCCTGATTTTTTTGATTACCTCAAACAGGAAGGAGCCAGTGAAATAGCAATCGGTATCGAGTCTGGTTCTGAAAGGTTAAGAAAAAAGATTAATAAACATGTAAGTATGCCGGAAATTCAAAAAAGTGTAAATGAACTAACTAAGCGAGGTATTAAGGTTAAAGGGTATTTCGTTATTGGAATACCTACAGAAACAAGAGATGAAACATATAGCACTTTAAAGTTGGCGCAAAAGCTTACCGAAGACTTTCCGGGCAGATTTAGAGCAAGTATTTTTATTTTCCGTCCATATCCGGGTACCCAAGAATGGAAAAATCTTATCGCGGCTGGCTTTAAAGAAGATGATTTGCTAATGATGCATGCGGATGGGAGTGGCGAGAGAGCCAAACACGAAGTCACAACTACCCAACAATTTGCGCAGTGCAGCCCTGATGAGTTATCAGACCTGCTTGCAGAATATAACAGGGGGCAGAATGGCCTATAAAGAACAGCAGCCGCAGCAAAGCGATGTTAACAGTGGAATATCCTTTGAAACACATGCTTTCTATCAGGAAACGCCAAACTTAAACCCTAATCAAACCTTTGCCATTAACTTATTTGATATGTCCAGATTTCTTCAATTAGAATTTGCACGCAAAAAGAAACCTACCGGAAGAAAAACAGAAAGAAGAACAGTTAAATTACCTAATCAGATTAGACATGAGCAAAATGTCGCAATTGCAGTCGGCACATGGAGAAAAAGAAGACAAATAAAATCCATGCCAGATGTACACTAGCCAGATACACTTGGATTCTGCATCTTATCAAGAAAATAGAATTACTGGTCTTATGATTTTAGTGTAATGAGCACCCCACTTTGACTGGTTATGTTGTTTTAGCCTTTTATCAATGTTGTTGGTACAACCAACATAATAAGTTTTGTCTACACACTCAACAATGTAAACGAAGAAAGACATGATTCAGATTAGCACTTCCTCACGGTGTTCGTCAGTGTCTTCATTTTTCAAAGGGTCGAAGTCCTGAGCGAAGCGAATGGCGCAGACTCTGAATTTTGAACAAAGTGAAAAATGAAGAGCTGCGGGACTAGGATTCGAACCTAGATAGACGGATCCAGAATCCGTCGTCCTACCATTAGACGATCCCGCATCGCGAAGCTAATTTTATCACTGTTTACCGGGTAATGAAAATCTAGCTTCGTAAAAATTGATACGCTCGATATTTCGTGCTATATATAAAGTAATGCTATGAAAAGTGAATGGAGAGGAATGAATCAACACGCTTCAGGAGGCGCTGTTTACGGTCTGGGTTTAATTGGAGCCCTTATTTATTTTCTACAGCATGCGACAACTATCTCTCAGGGTCTGGCTGGCATTTTCAAAGCAATTTTCTGGCCGGCATACTTTGTCTACAAAATCTTCGAGTTTCTGAAACTGTAACAATTTTGTTTTTCAGTTTCACATATCATTGACAAAAAATCCCATTCTGCTAAACTCACTTCACTGTGGTTAAGCAAAAGACGATTGTAATCATCGCAACAAGCTTTCACGAAAAGCACATAAAAATAATGCTCAGCGTGGCACGTAAAACCGCAGGCCAAAAACATCTCAAAATTGCCAAAGAAGTGTGGGTACCGGGATCTCTGGAAACACCGCTTGCTCTGCTGAAACTTCTCAAGTCAAAAGACATAGACGGGGCAGTAGTTTTAGGTTTAATCGAACGGGGCAAAACAAAACACGGACTTGTGATGGGAATGGCAGTAATCTCTGCCATAATCGACATCCAACTCAAATTCGAAAAACCAATAGGAGTTGGGATTTTGGGTCCGGAAATTTTACCCGGCCAAATTAAACCCCGTCTTGCGCCCTATGCAAAAGATGCTGTCTTAGCCGTTTGGGAAATGTTAAACCTCAAGTAATTTATGAATCCAATTGTTCTCAGGGGGAAAGTTGTAAAAGGCAAAAACAGGGGAGTAGGGCTTGGCTTTCCAACGGCAAATATCAACCTTCACCGAAAGACACCGGAAGGTATTTATATCTCGAATACAAAAATAAGATCAAAAAGCTATCCATCCCTTACCTTTATCGGAGCCGCTAAAACATTCGGTGAAAAAGAAATCCTCGCCGAAACTTATTTTTTATCCAATATCGGCAATATTTACGGAAAGTGGCTTACAATCAAACTTATTAAAAAAATCAGAAATAACCAAAAATTCAATTCGGAAAAAGACCTGATTATGCAGATGGAAAAAGACAAAAAGGAAGCGCAAGAATATTTTAAAATATAACTATGTTTAGCGGGATAGTCCAAACAACTGCAAAAGCAGACATTATCAAAAAAGAAAAAGGCGGCCTTAGGCTTTTTTTCAAATACCCCAAAGGTTTTAAGGTTAAAGTTGGGGAGAGTGTTTCGGTAGATGGCGTCTGCTCAACAGTTGGAAAAGCAAGCGGAGCCTCTTTCATCTTTTTTTACATGCCCGAAACTTTAAAAAAAACCACATTTTCTAAAATAGAAAACTCACACCAGTTTAACCTTGAAAGGCCTTTAAAGCTAAACAGCTTAGTCAGCGGCCATTTAGTCAGTGGCCACATAGATACTACTGCAAAAGTATCAAACATTACAAAAGAGCAAGATTCAAAAGTAGTTAAATTTGAAATCAGTAATAAATTCACCAAATACCTAATTTACAAAGGCTCAATTGCAGTAAATGGTGTGAGCCTTACGGTTGTGTCGGCAGGCAGCAATTCATTTACGGTTTCCCTAATTCCGTACACTCTCAAGCATACAAATTTAGGTCAGCTAAAGATAGGGGATTTCGTAAATATCGAAGTCGACCAGGTAGCAAAATACCTCGAAAAACTGGCAAGGTAAAAAACTAGTCCCCTCAGGCTAATCTGGTATAATGTTGATCCGCAAAGGAGTATATATGCCCGAAAGATCTGCCTACGCACCCGAATTACCCCAAAAGCTGGAAGCTGAATTTTCTGGTTTTACCCCTGACCAGCAAGAGGCCGTAGAAGAGACAATTGAAAGCACCGGATTTCCAACGGACAACGTTAATTTAGTAGATTACAAAGAAGCAAAGAGAGGCGAGGAAGATATCCTCGGAACATTCGAACTCTACTATGGCAAACTTTCCTTATATAAATCTCTAGAAAAGCTTCCATTAATAGCGCAAGGCGGGACAGTTGCCCATGAAATGGCGCACAGCGTGAGCCCCTTAAATGATAAAAACGATAGGCTTTTTGGCGGCAGGGAACAACGGGAAGCGGCAAGGGACCATGTTGCAGCTATTGCCGGGCAATCGATAGCAACCAGGACTTATCTCAATGGATACCAGGCGCACCTTCATCGCCAGCTTGAAGCTGACGAAATAGACGAAAGCCGGTTTGTTGAGGAAACATTCGCCATAATGGTCGAGCTCAGGTTTACTAACCCAGAGCATCTAAAAGAAGTGGAAAAAGCGCAAATCGCAGCTCTTAAGGAAATAAACAAGGGTAATAAAGAAAGACCGGCAATTATGCCAGTTGCTCTCATGACCGGCGGAGAAGCCCAAAGAGGAAGTGTAAGTGGAATAGACAGGACTATTTCAAACCTTATCCCCGCCCTAAAAACCAAAGAGGATATTGATGCACATGTTGCAAATTTCAGGCGCAAGCTTTTAGAAAGAGGAAAACCGATGCTGCCAAATCAAGTTACGAAAGCTGCCTAAAATATGGAACGCGAACCGCAAGTACCTCCGATTGTCAGATTCACTGAAGCTGCGAAGAGTTTTGCATCAAATGAAGCCCCTAAAAGTCCCCAGTTTAAAATGGCAGTAGCAGAAATTGGAAGAAAACTAGGTTCAGACCAAAATCCCGAGGCAAAAGAGTCAGCAGAAAACTTAATCAAGCAGGGGATTGGCATGATTACGCACAAAATCAGCATGCTGCCTGCTTTCTCCAACCCTCAATCGCGTACGGAAATAATTGATAAGCTTAAAAAAGACAAAGTTGAAGGTGCCTGGATAGAAATTCTAAACAACTGGAATGTCCAAGAGGATGCCTACGGTGTTGATATCCTTGAAAGATGTAAGCAGGCGGATATCGAAGAGCTTATGGCAAGAGCCGACGAAACTAGTGATCCTAATCAAAAAGAGCAGATCAAAATCCAGGCGGAAGCAATTGGAAAAGGCCAGGATTTAATTATAAGTTACTACCGCAGCCAAACAAACTCCGGCCGAAACCGAATTGCAGCATAAAGTTTCTGCAAAATAAAATATAGAAAGCCTGAACAGGTTGTAATATACTACGTGGAATGTTTTGATGAGAAAATCATCAACGACTAATAAATTAAGATTTAAAGGATTAGATACTACGATTCAACGAGGATACCAATACATAGATAATTGCGACTCCCAAAATTAACAAGAAACTTTCAATGAGTGCAAAACCGCGCCTTTTTTCATAGTGTATTTCCGGAATTAAATCAGATGTGGCGATATAAATAAAAAATCCTGCTGTAGTAGCAAGAAAAATTGCAACATAGTTTTCCAAAAGTCCACCTAATGCATAAGTTAATAGTGCACCCATGAAAGCAACAGCCGCACTAACAACATTTATAATAATAATTCGTTTTTTTGAAACACCCCTGTGAAGCAACAAACCAAAATCTCCTATCTCCTGAGGTATTTCATGGGCAGCAACGGCCAGCGTTGTGATTATCCCCAGATGAACGTTGACCATAAACGTTGCCGCGATTACGATACCATCAATGAAATTATGGACAGTATCGCTAATAATTATCAAAGGAACTGTTGACTTAGACACTTTATTGTCTTTGTGATATTCCTCGTGATGGTGAAACCAATGAATCGACCTTTCTATCAAAAAAAATAGAATAATTCCGAAGAGTACCCATCCGAATGCATTAATATGCAATCTTTCTGCTTCATGGGAGGCTTCCGGCAACAAATCAAAAAATGCACTTCCTAATAAAACCCCAGCTGCAAATGAGGCTAAAAAATGGGATATTTTTAAGGTAAATTTTTCATAATATAGAAGGATAAACCCGCCGACCAAGGAACCTATGCTACTCAAAAAAGTAAAGATTAAAATGTATGCTAATGCTGACATTTTTTACAAGTTCCGAAAAATTCCAGGCTGTGGCGGTGAACTAAAAGCCCCTTTTGCTTTTCAATAGCTTTTTCAAGTTTTCCGATGTTGCAGTCAGAAATATCTTCAACCTCGCCGCAGTTTTCGCAGACAAAGTGGTGATGATTGGCCTTTTTTACATGTTCATACCGCAACTTCCCCTCATTAAACTGGATCGGGACAACCAACCCTTTTTGGGTAAGGGAATTAATGATCCTAAAAACGGTTACTTTATCAACTCTTATTGCATGCCCCGCCAGATAGCTTTTAACGGAAGAAATATCCAGAGGCCATTTGGCATTTTCCAATGCGGCAAGGACCCCAAGCCGTGCGGGTGTCGCCTTAAGGTCAACGTTATGCAGTTCTTCCAAACAACTGTGTCTAGGATTCATAAATGCAACTTACCTGCGTTTACTATATGCAACTTAGTTGCATTTGTCAAATAGTAAAACCCTTACAGTAAAACTGATATTGAAATCACTTTGTTGGTTTAATATACTAGGGCGTGCAAGCGTTCACTTATACTTCCGCGGCAATTTTGGGAATAATAGAAGGGGCAACCGAATATTTACCAATCTCCTCAACATTTCATTTAATTTGGGCGTCAAAAATATTAGGGTTGGGCCAAACCGATTTTCAAAAAGCCTTTGAGGTGATTATCCAATCCGGGGCAATTTTGGCAGTAGTCTTTTTATATTTACCATCCTGGCAAAAAAAAGCGGCGCTGTTTCCCAAAATCATCTGCTCATTTATTCCCACCGCGGTTATTGGCCTAGTACTCTATAAAGTCATCAAAGGTTTTTTCTTTGAAAATTTTGTTTTGCAACTTATGGTTTTTGCATTAATTGGGGCAGGGTTTATTTTTTTCGAACAATTCCATAAGCCAAAGTTAACACGACAATCATCAGAGTTAAACTTCAAAGAAGCGGTGTTTATTGGTTTAATCCAGGCCTTGGCGGTGGTTCCAGGAGTTTCACGCGCCGGAGCAGTTATTCTGGGATTGATGTTTTTAAAGGTTAAACGGGATGAGGCAGCCGAATATTCATTTCTTCTAGCCGTTCCAACACTCCTGGCTGCTTCGGGTTTGGATCTCGTTAGATCGGCACCGTATTTACTCCAAAACACTTCAGAAATTGGCATTTTAGCCGTCGGGTTTATAGCAGCTTTTGCAAGCGCCCTTGTGGCGGTAAAGTGGTTTGTGGGTTACTTAAAAAATCATACGTTAACATCTTTTGGCGTTTACAGGATAATTGCAGCCTTCCTTCTGGTGGCAATTTTTTCTTCTTCGATTTAGCTTTTCTTAAGTTAGCAAAATTTTTGCTTGGAGCCATATTAACTGATATGCTTGTTTATATGAACCCTCAAAACCCGAGCGCTCAAGACCTCGAAGAAATTCTTAGGAAAAACCTTTTTTTGGTAAAAACCGCACTAGATTGGGTCGTTGAGTACGCAATAGACAAGGGCGTAAAAAGCGAAACTTTCGTTTTTGTTCCCAAGATATGGCAGGACGACGCGTTTTTAATTACCAAAGGAAAAGACGAGGAAAATGCCGAAGTATCAACTTCTCTAAAAACTGCCGAAGTCTTTATACCACTTGCCCGGATAGATAATTTGCACGACATTTTGCACGAATCAATCCATAGGCTCGCCATATTACAAATGGACCTTTCGAGTAATAAACTCTTTTTCCAAATAGCAAACACCTTTGACTTTGATCTCGTGCTCAAAAACAAAAAAGATATCAACCCAACTACTTTTGACATTGTCTTGCCATCACCGGGTGATTATCAAATTGCCAAAAACCATCTAATCGAGGTATATCAACGCTTTCTCGAAGGGATAACAGAATGGGCAACTCAGTTTACAAACACTTTATCCCGTGAGCACGGGTATGCCCTTTTTGAAGATTTGAGTGCAAAGTATTCAACTGAGGTTTTGGTTATCGAAAAAATGAAAAATACCTTAATTTCCAAAGGTTATTCTCAGGATCATGCAAATGCCGTATTAATTCAAACTGCGCTAACTTGTGATGCCGAAATCTTAAAAGAAAAGCTAAAAGGAGACTTTTTAAAATATTTAAACGACTTCTAATCTAACTTCCAAACAATAGTTTATAAACAATTGAAGTAAAAGGATCTATATCCTGCCCGTGCGCAATTATCCCGCCGAGAGCTCCCAACATCATCATTATAAAAAAGCCAATTACGGCAAAAATAACAATAATGTGTTTTCTAAAAATAACATCATCGACCATTTTTGTAATTTTCAAAACTAAAGTTGCGCCACTTCCTAATTTATTAATTATCCCCTGATTTTTCCCGACAAGTTCAACTAGATAAAAAAAGGCAATCATTCCAAAAAATACAATTGCCGATTTTGCAAATGCCGAATGGACTTCTACGATTCTATGCACGTCTTCAAATTCACGCTCTATCACTTCTCCGCTCAAATATGTAGGCAAAAGGGAAATTGACCCTAAAATTGCAAAAACAGCTTTAATGTAGAAAAAGACTTGGCTTGCAAGAACCTTCTTGAATCTAATAATTTCAAAAAAACAATAGACAGTTAAAAGAGCAATAGGAAAATGGACTATAAGGGGATGGAAATTCATGCCAACCATATCAATGCACCTTAGATTTTAAATCTTTTGATAAACCAACTAGCAGTGCAAGCTGCTCTTTCATTAGTTTATCTTGTTCGCTTAAGTGCAAAAGTATTTGCTCAATATCCTGATAGCTTGAAATCGTTGTTCTATATTCCTCTTCTGTCCTAATTTCCGCGTGTTTACCTAGAAGATTTTGACCAACCATGATAAGAGGCATTAAAAGGAGCTGAATAATGTTGCCAAGAAAAAGCAAAAAAGCAAAAGGAAAAGGATCAAAAGGTTTGCTTGCGTAAAAAGTTTGCCATAACATCCAACCGGACATGAATACAATAAAAAAATACACGGCATACATTGTGCCTATAATTCTGGTCGAAAATAGGGCTATTCTGTCTTGAACGCCAAGACTTGTCTTATGCTTGACATTAACATTCTCGGGCTTGTGCCTTTGCTGTAGATATTTGTCGAAATTATCGGCCATTTTACCAAGAGACTCTGATATGTTTCATTGCAAAATCCATATCGCCGCCGACTTTTTTTCGCGGATTAAAAATGTTTTGGGGATCAAAAATATTCTTAGTCTCTTCAAAAAGTTTATAAACTTTTTCCCCAAACATTTTTTCCACATAAGGGGTTCTAATAAGGCCGTCGTTATGCTCTGCCGTTATTGAGCCTTTATATTTGATGATAATTGCATAAACCTCATCGGCAATTTGCGGTATTAATTGCCTGACAGTCGGATTTTTAATATCAACCAAGGGGATAATATGGAAGTTCCCGTCGCCAACGTGTCCGGCAACAGTAAAAATAAATTCCGGGTGTCTTTTTAAAATATCAGTGATTTGTGGAACTACTTCGGAAATATACTCCGGCTTTATATCAAAATCATCAATAAAAGGAGCGGTGTGTTTATCCCTTATTTTTTTCCTAAGCAAGTTAAAACTTTCCCGACGAACCAGCCAATATCTTTTTTCTGCGGAGTCTTCGGCAATCTGTGTTTGAGGATGAAAAGGTTTGAGTTTTTCGCGAAGCATCTTAACCTTTTCTTCTACTTCCGAAACGTCGTTGCTTGTAAAATCAACCTGCAGTACCAACTTTGGCAAACTCCTTCCGGTAAAAAGATCGAAAAAAGCAGGGAAGAATGCCAACCCTGCTTCTATCATTCCAAAAGGCCCAAGCTGTTTGGCAAATTCCGGAAAATACCTCAAGGCAAGTTTTAAGGTGTTGTCATCGTAAGACTCGAAACTTTCGGGTTTGAGCTCTAAAACCTCATTAATAATCTGCCCCAAATGGGACATGTCGTGTAAAAAGATGATGAGCATTTCGCGGTGTTTGTGAACGGGTACAAGCTCCAAATCTCCTTCCAAAAAAATACCTAGAGTGCCTTGGGCTCCAACCCAAAGTTTTGTCAGGTCAAATGTTTTATTTTCGCGGTCATAAACATCCCACAGGTTATAACCAGAAGAATTTTTAGAAACATCCGGCTTTGCACCCTTTAGAATATCGTAATTGTCATTCACGAGGTTGAAGACCTTTTTATAAATTTCACCCTCAAACCCCTTTTTTGCAATTTTTGCTTTCAATTCCTTCTCATTTAACGCTTTCAGCTCGTATGTTTTTCCATCGTCCAAAACTGCCCGGACTCGTTTAACATATTTTTCTGTCTTTCCGTATTGAAGGGATTTTTCACCTCCGGAATTATTATTAAAAATCCCACCCATCGCACACAGTTCTCTTGAAGCAGGATAAGAAGGGAATATTAAATCGTGTTTTAGGGTTTCCGCTTCAAAGTCTCGGTAATAAACTCCGCTTTGGCTTGTCGCAACATTACCCTTTACCAAAGGAGTGCCATTGAAATACTTTGTAAATGACAAGATTATCGAATCACAAATTGCTCCTCCGGACATGTCCGTTCCTGCTGAACGGCCCGTTATAGAAAGCGACTTATCTTTCTTCTTATTTTCACTTACGTACTCAACAACTCCGCAAACGTCTTGTTCGTCTTTAGGAAAAACAACTACCTGGGGTTTTACCTCAAATAAACTGGCATCATGACTGTATTGGCTAAGGGTCTCTTCATCATCCAAAACATCCCCTTTGACAATTTGTGAAAGGTCTTGGGCAAGGTTGGACATGTCAAGGTTTTTTTCTACCGACTACCTTTTTGGCGGCCTCTTTAATAGCATTTTTGTCCATTTTGTATTTTTCCAGAAGCTCCTGCGGTTTGCCTGATTCGGCAAAAGTATCCCTAAGCCCTATAAATTCAATCGGTGCCGGGTGGTTTGTAGCGAGTGTTTCGGCAATTGCCCCGCCTAAGCCCCCGGTTATTTGGTGATCCTCAACTGTTACTGCGGCGCCTGTAGCTTTCACTAAATTAACTACTGATTTGGTGTCCAAAGGTTTGATTGTTGAAACATTTGCAACATCGACGTTCACACCTTCCTCCTCCAATTCTTTAGCAGCAACCAGAGCATGATAGAGCATGTAACCGGTTGCAAAAACTGTCACACTCGGGTTTTTGCCTTGCCAGTAAACATCGATCTTACCCGGAATAAAAGGGGTCTCTTCTGTCGTGATGATTGGGGTTTTGTCACGCGAGAAGCGGATATAAACTGGGCCATCGATTGATGACGATTCGATAGTTGCCCTTTTTGACTGATTTGAATCACAGGGAACAAAAATCCCAACGTTGGGAAGGGCACGCATGATTGCGATATCTTCCGTTGCCTGGTGGGTTGCGCCGTCAGGACCGGTCATGATACCGGAGTGATGCCCGGCAATTTTAACGTTTGCACTGTTGTAGATAATTGTGGTCCTTACTGTTTCCCAATTTTTACCCGGAGAAAATGTAGCATAGGATGCGATAAATGGAATCTTGCCCGAGACTGCAAGGCCTGCTGCAATTGCCGCCATATTTTGTTCGGCAACACCACACTGAAAAAACCTTTGGGGGAATTCTTTGGCAAATTTATGACAATGCGTGGATTCCGTAAGGTCTGCTGTCAAAACGACAACATTTTCGTTGGTTTTGCCAAGCTCAAGAAGGCCTTCCCCAAAACCCAAGCGGGTTGTTTGCTGGTCAACGTCATCCGTAAAAAGGTTTCCATTCAGTTTTAAGTCAGGATTTAACATAATTTATGCTTTTGCTATTCCACTTAGCCCTTCTTCGATTTTTTCTAAATCTAAAAGTGCTACTTTTACTTGCTCATCTTTTGGCGGTGCGCCGCTAACGTCCGCAATACCGGGCGGGTTTCCGTGCCATAGGTAATTATTTTCCATATATGAAACACCCTTACCCGGAATGATATGGGCGACAATTGCAGTCGGCATGTCATGAGTTGAATGTGCTTGGCTAATTGCGTCAACAAAAGCTTTTATATTGTGGCCATCAACTTCAATTGTTTGCCAACCAAAAGCCTGGTATTTGGAAACTATGGGCTCAAGTGGGGCAATATTTTCGGTATCGCCGTCAATCTGAATATTGTTGCGGTCCAAAATTAAAGTAAGGTTATCCAATTTATATTTTGGGGCAAGCATCAAAGCCTCCCAAGTGTTTCCCTCCTGGTGTTCGCCGTCGGAGGCAATGCAATAAATCCTATGCTTTTTCCCGTCTAGCTTGGCGGCAAGGGCAATACCAATAGATTGCGATAACCCTTCTCCAAGCGGCCCGGATGTTGTTTCGACACCAGGCAAAGCTGTGCGGTGGGGGTGGCCTTGAAGGCGCGAGTTAATTTTTCGCAAAGTTTTAAGCTCATCTACCGGAAAGTAACCGGAAAGCGCCATCGCTGCATACCTTACAGGACAAATGTGTCCGTTTGAAAGAACCAGTCTATCCCGTTCTTCCCAGACCGGATTTTTGGGATCGTGATTTAAAATATGAAAATAAAATGCGCTAAAAATATCGGCCATCCCTAACGGCCCTGCTGAATGACCGGATTTTGCCTCAGCCAGCATTTTTATTATCTCTTGCCGAATCTGATTGGCTTTAATCTCGAGTTCCTTGATTTTTGATTCCGTTAAGTCTTCCATCAAGTTTTAACAACCACCATTAAGTCAGAGACATTAGAAGGTAGTCTACCTGTCAGTATAGCATCGCCAACAGCCTTGAAAAAAGTAAAACTATTGTTTTCTGACAAAAACTTTCCAGCATCAATACCGGCGTCTCTGGCTTTTTTTATTGTATCAGCATCTCCCATTGCACCAGCAGCATCACTGTTGTCCCAACCATCGGAATTAAAAGAAACAAGTGTTGTATTACTATCAATATATGGTAAGGCTGCCAGAACAAGCTGTTGATTGCGGCCGCCGACCCCACCACCCGTGACTTTTACATCGGTTTCACCTCCGACTAAAAGTATTGAACCTCGCATAGTTGCATCTACCAGTTGCTTACCGGCTAAATTGGCTTCATCCTGAAAGCTGTCGGTCAATATGCTGGCTTTGTACCCAAGTTCACTGGCCTTTTTTTGCATTGCCGAAAGCGCGGTGTCGTTACTTAAAATTAAAACATTGTCGACATTTTCAAAATAACGGTCCTCCTTAGGACTTTCAATAAAATTTTTCTCGATTTGCCCCAACTTTTCGCCCAGCCCGTATTTCTCTATAACATTTATTGCATCTTGCTGGGTAGTACTATCCTTAACTGTTGGACCGGATGCGATAACCGAAAGGTCGTTGCCCGGCACGTCAGAAAATATTAAATTTACAACTCTTGCCGGAAAAAGTATTTGTGCTAAGCCTCCACCTTTGACAATATCCAGATGTTTTCTGATTGCGTTCATTTCCTGAATACTTGCCCCACAGTGCAAAAGTTCACGATTTATATTAACCATATCCTCAAGCGAGAGGTTATGTGGGGATTCAAGCATTACGGACCCGCCACCGCAAGTAACAACAATTACAAGATCTTTCTCACCTGTATGGTTTAAATTCTCGATGATTTTCTTTGTAAACTCCAAATTGGCAACTGAAGGCAAAGGGTGTGTTCCTAATGTAAATTCAATTTTAGAAAATTTTTCCTCGGTGACGTCAATAACATAACCACCCGTAAGGTTTTCTCCGAGAACCTTTTCAATAAGAAGTGAGTTTCTGGCCGATCCTTTTCCAAAACCCAAAATATAAACGTGTTCGAAGGTCGAAAGTTCATAAACTTTATCCTTGATTTTCAAAGTATTGCCCTGAAGCGAAAAATTTTGGCGGAAAATCTCCTCGGGTTGTATAGAAATAAAAGCAGCCTCAATAAGCTCTAGAGCGATCTTGCGCCTGTCGTTGGTTGCCAGCTGTTGGTAATTTTTTATAAAACCCACGTTACTATTTAATTTAAACACAAATGGAGCGTGAATTTATTCTAAGCAAAAAACTCCGGCATTCATGCTAAAGATGAGACTAATCCTAAGCGAAGATTAGATCTCCATGCCCTTTAAACAGGGGAGAACTATATTTAAGTACTGCTAGATTTACTTGTATATATCTTTTTTTCTGTTACAACGTAATCCATTTTTACGTCATGAGGCTCGACAGGCAATGTTTCTACCCGCTGGAATTCATATGCAAGGCCAACTTTGGTGGTTTTTAGTCCCCCAAGAAGCCTGTCATACACACCCTTTCCGTAGCCAAGCCTATTAAGATCCTTTGAAAAAGCAACGACAGGCACAATAGCCAAATCAATAATAGAAGGATGATAAATACCTACTCTTCGGGGTTGCATAATCCCGAACGGACCCACTTCCAAGTCATCTGAATTCTCAAATTTCAAAATTTCCCATTTTTTACCCTTCTTTAAATAAGCGGGTAAGAAAATGCTAATTTTCTTTTTGTGAAATTGCCCCAAAACATATTTTGTATCCACTTCACCGTTGACAGGAAGATACAAAAGTACATTATTTACGCTGGCAAATTGCTCATTTTCAAGTAATTTACGGCAGATAATTACACTTTTTTCCTCAATTTCGAAATTAGTCATGCTCCTTCTCTCGAGGATTATTCTTCTGCGCAGTAATGATTTTTGCTCCCTAGAAGATCTCATGGGTAAATATGCGCTACACGAACATAGATTAGACTCAAAACATACCTACAGGCGGAAGCTTATTTGTTCTTCTTAAGAAGAGTATCTGAATATTTATCTGTTCCAAAATCAAAAAGTGTAACCAGCAGTGCTACCACAAGAACAAGCAGGATATTAGCAATTCCCAGCCCGGTTAAAACCGAGAGCCTTTTAACAACCCAAGTGCCTATCACCAGAGCCATAAAATCCAATATTAGCCAAAGCCGGAAATCTTTGATTTTCGCCTCCGATTTCTCAACAGCAACAGGCACCAGAAAAAATACGATTGTGATTAAAAATCCCGAAAAAACGGCAGCTATTCCCTTTGAAAGTACAGCATTACCCAATACGACCAATCCGTTAAAAATCTGTGAAATTACGACAAGAAGTATGCTGTTTACAACCCAGGTTGCTAAAAACTTAATTAGCTTTGTTTGGTCCATATTCATCTATAACCTATAGAATAAATCAAGGATTTGCTTAAGTCAATAACAAGTTGGCTGTGCGAAATTGACTTGACCCAGGCTATGTAGTAGAGTGAGTGTACTTCATGGTCACGCAGGAAGCCATAATTGAAAAATTGCGGGAGTGCTTGGATCCTGAGTTGGGGATTAACATTGTCGATCTTGGTTTGGTTTACAGTATAAATATTGATGATTCAAACATAGGTGTACAAATGACCCTGACAACCCCCGGATGTCCTCTGGATTCGTATTTTGTCAAAGACATAACGACTAAGCTAAAAACCTTAAAAGGGGTTAAAGATGTGCTTGTAGAATTAACTTTCGACCCACCCTGGAACCCTGCAAAAATGTCAGATGAAACCAGAGATATTTTAGGTTTCGTGAACTAAGCTCCTGCCTCTTGATTTTCGGGTTTTTAGGCTTTGCGCAAAACACGAAAACTGCCTCTTGATTTTCGGGTTTTATTCGGTATATCATAAGTCCAAGCGTGGTTGTGTTTTGGGGTATTGACAAGGGCAAGATTTAGTGTCTAATCTGGAAGTAGACCACAATATATTGTGCTTTTGGTAAAACTGTGAAACATTAGCCTGCAAAGCCAAAAGCAACATTTTCAAACCAGGGCAGCTTTATAAGCGGATAGAGAAATGACGTGATTTGTCCTTTTTGTGCGAACGACGCAACTAAAGTATTAGACAAGCGTGAAGGAGATCTTGGAAAAGTAACCAGAAGAAGACGCGAGTGTCAAAAGTGTGGTCGCAGATTTACAACTTTTGAAAGAGCCGAGACTCTAGACCTTTTAATAGTTAAAAAAGACGGCAAACGGGAAATATTCGACCGGGGAAAGTTAAGAAGCGGTATCTTCAAAGCTTGCGAGAAAAGACCGGTTTCGGCGGAAAGCATTGAAAAGGTTATCGACGAAATAGAAGCGGAACTTAGAAAAAGCGCAGCCAGCGAAGTACCAAGCAAAGTAATAGGGGAGCAAGTAACAAAAAGGCTTAAGAAGTTGGACAAAATTGCTTATATCAGGTTCGCGTCGGTTTACAGGCAGTTTGCCGACATAAGCGACTTTGAAAATGAATTAGCAAAACTTTCAAAACGGTTTAAAAAATGAAAAAACAAAGAGATATCAAAATAGATTTAAGGACTCCCAAACGTGAAGCCGCCCGCAAGGTAGGTAGACACATCCCACCTGCCCCCAAAGATCTTATTGAACCGAGTTTATCCGAAAATGCTGCCTACATTGCCAAAACCAGATATTCTTTCCGGGACGAAAAAGGTGAACCGATAGAAACGCCGAAACAGCTTTTCTGGCGCGTTGCATATTACATCGGGGCAGCCGATACAATCTACGATAAAAAAGCACACATTAAGTCTGCCCGTGAGTTTTATGGTTTAATGGCCAACCAGAAATTTATCCCCAACACACCCACGCTTGTTAATTCCGGTAAAACCGGCCAGTCGCTTTCCGCCTGCTTCGTTCTTCCGGTAGACGACGATTTGGAATCAATCTTAAAGACAATGCGTGATATGGCCATGATCCATAAAATGGGCGGCGGCACTGGCTTTTCCTTTTCGCGCCTAAGGCCAAAAGACGATGTTATCGGTACCTCAAAGGGCAAAACCACGGGTCCTGTCGCATTCTTGCAGGCTTATAACGATGTTACATCCCAAATCCGTCAGGGCGGGGTCAGACGCGGAGCCAATATGGGCATTATCCACTACACACACCCGGATGTCCTGCGTTTTGCGGTCCACAAGGTCGACGAATTTTCGCTGACCAATTTCAATATCTCGGTGACTGTCACCGAAGATTTTATGGAAAAAGTCAAAGAAGACGCCAAATTTGCAGGGGATGTCGAAAACCCTGAGCAGAGCCGAAGGGTTGACGACATTATTGAAGAACTTAAAGAGGCATATGCCATTCGTGATCTTGATCTTAAAAACGTCAGGATCGAAGAGGCAGTCCAAAAACTTTACGATCTATGTGAAGCCAAAGTCGAAGGCGAAGGTTATGAACTTATCAATCCTCGCACAAAAGAAGTAACGGGCCGCCTTAACGCCAAAAAGGTATTTGACCTAATAACCAAACTGGCTTGGCAGTATGGCGATCCGGGTATGATTTTAATCGACAGGGTTAACCATTCGCGTGCCAACCCGACGCCGGCAATCGGTATGATCGAGGCTACAAACCCCTGCGCCGAACAGCCGCTTCTTCCTTATGATGCTTGCACGCTAGGCTCAATCAACCTATCTAAGTTTGTCGAAGATACTGAGCCTGGTCGAAGTATTGAAGATACTGAGCTTGGTCGAAGTACTTCCGTTGAAAATCGGATTGACTGGGAAGACCTCAAACAATCAATCCACACGGCAATCCACTTTCTGGATAACGTTTTGGATATGAACGAATACCCTGTGGCCGAAATAGACGAAATGACAAGCAAAATCCGCCGAATTGGCCTTGGGGTCATGGGTTGGGCGGATATGCTTGTTAAGCTTGGCATTGGCTACGACACCAAGGATGGTTTCGATTTGGCCGAAAAAGTTATGAAGTTTGTACAAAGCGAGGCAGACACTGCATCCGTTGAACTTGCCAAAACCCGCGGTACGTTCCCTGCTTTCAAAGACTCAATTTATGATAAAAAGGGCGGTTTTAAACCCAGAAACGGAGCGAGGACAACCATTGCCCCGACCGGTACGATTTCGCTTCTTGCCGACTGCTCAAGCGGAATCGAACCTCATTTCGCCTTAACATTTGCCAAAAATACCATCGAAGGCAAAAGGCTTTTTAACACCAATCCATATTTCATGGAGGCCCTAAAAACCAAAGGGTTGGAAAACGAAGACCTTCTTTCCAAAGTCGGTGAAAACCGCGGTTCTATTCAGAATCTGGATGAGATACCGGATGACCTTAAAAAAATCTTTGTGGTAGCCGGAGATATTTCACCAAAAGACCATGTCAGGATGGCGGCAGCTTTCCAGAAGTTTACCGACAACGGCATTTCAAAAACCATTAACTTCCCCAACGAGGCATCGGTTGAAGATGTCCGCGAAGCGTATTGGCTAAGCTATGAACTTGGCTGCAATATGATCACAATTTACCGCGACGGCTCAAGGGTAAAACAGGTTCTGGAAGTCAAAAAAGGTAAGTCCTATTACGACCAGATGACCGGCAAGAGGATTAGTCAGGAAACGCAGGAAGAAATCCCTTACACCCCAACAAAACGCCCGACACCCCAGGAGGCCTGGGGTATGAGGGTCCGCAAGAAAGCGGATGTCGGCCACGTTTACACCTCGGTCTTCCGCGACAGCGACGGTGCACCTGTTGAAGTCTTTGTCACAATTGGCAAAACCGGCGGTTATGTTGCCGGCGCAGCCGAGGTAACCGGCAGGCTTGCGTCACGTGCCTTAAAATATGGTGCGTCACTTGAAGAAATCGCAACCGATTTAGTCGGTATTTCCTGCGGCACCCCTTACGGTCTGGGGCCGGAATCTGTGCTCTCGGCATTCGACGCGGTCGGCAAGTCACTTCTGGAAATCGCCCGCGCCAAGCAGCTTCAATTACCGGTTATCGAGGAAACCAGCCCTGGTGATATTCAAGTCCAGGAAGAAGCAACGATCGAAGAACGGGTGCGTATTAAGACAAACGGCCACACACTTTCCAATGGTCATTCGCTTAGAGCAAACGGACATTCATTAAACGGATATACCAATGGCCACACAAACGGTCATTCGAATGGGTTGTCAAACGGCCACTCGAATGGTCACACCAATGGTCATTCGAAACCGCAAACAGCGGAGGAACCGGCTCAATTGAGTCTTAACCCCACAAGCCAACAATATGGTCAGACGGTGACTGCCTATCAAGACGAAAAGGCCATTGAATCCAAATTCACTTCCTGCCCCGACTGCGGATCACCGGTAACCTATGCCGAAGGCTGCCGTAAATGCATCAACCCGACTTGCGGTTGGTCTAAATGCAGCTGAATAAAGTTATTATTGAAGTTGAGATTGTCTTTTTTTAGCAGATTCAATCAAAGCCTGCAATTTGTCAGCGTCTAAATCAAGCAGACCTATTTGCTTTCATACCATCACGTAGAAGTTTTATTTTTCCAGAAAGTTCAGCCATAGCATCAAATGCAAGTTTTCCAAGGTCTGTGAATTTATATCTATGATCCGCGCCTTCCACAACGAGACCCTCTCCTTTCAGAAAATCCAAATAATTTACGATTGCATTATGAGTAGTATCAAGTCCGGGAAAAGTTGAGTGCAATGCACTAACAGTGAGTCCTTCTTCGGAGCCATAAAGGTTGTTCATCACATGAACTCTGCCCTTATGTCCGAAACAACCAACTATCGTGCTTGTCTCAGGGGAAATGCGCAATGAAATATCAAGCTCTGCACTCACCGCGGGAATTCTACAAAAATAATTGATACAAGTCAACCTTGGTAGGGTTATTGTTACAATAAATTAAAAATGAAAATCAATAAATATCAGGCATCCATCTTAGTTGAGAATTTGCGGCTTGTCCAAATGCAGCGGAATATCCCAGAATTGATATAATTTCCCCATGCGTATAAATAAATACTTAGCCTCTCTGGGCATTGCATCGCGCCGGAAAGTTGATGAGCTTGTCGAGGAAGGTAGGGTAAAAATAAACGGAAAAACCGCAAACCTTGGCGATCAAGTCGACCCGCAAAAAGACATTGTGGAGGTTGACGGGGAAAAGGTAGGGGAGAAGGAGAAACTTGTCTATATCGCCCTTAACAAGCCCGAGGGCTACACTTCAACTGCAGCCCACATCAAAGGCGAAAAGAGTGTTTTGGAACTCGTTAAATCAAACGTACGCCTTTATCCTGTCGGAAGGCTGGACCGCGATTCAACCGGCCTAATTCTGCTCACAAATGACGGGGAACTAGCCCAAAAGTTAACCCATCCAAAATTCCATGTGCCCAAAACTTACGAAGTGAAAGTGTTGGGGAATGTTGGCAAAACCCAAATAGAAATGATGGAAAAGGGCATTAAATTGGAAGAGGGGACAACAAAGCCTGCAAAAGTCCAAATAAAAACACAATCTCTCCCCCACCACAGCATTTTGGAAATTACCCTTTACGAGGGCAAAAAACGCCAAATCCGACGAATGCTGGCAGTTTTGCACCTGCATATACTCGAACTAAAACGAATTTCAATTGGCTCGATAAAGTTAGGAGAATTGCCCTTGGGTAAATCCCGAAATTTAACCCAAGAAGAAGTAAAATTTATTGGAAGTTAACTCTAAGCCTGTCCGACATGTTCACAGTTCGGTTCAAGCTTAGATTTTTGGGGCAAAGTTATGACTAATTCAAGCTGCGGGCTTGACTTTGTTAGAACCTGTATATCTCTAAAGTATAATAAAACCGAAATGAAGTTCAATAAAAACGATTACACGTTAAGTTTTTTGGCCCACGGAGTCAGCGTTTTTGTTACTGACATACATGTAGACGTATACAAAGAACTTGAAGTCTTATTTCTTATTGATGAGGGAACTTTTAAACAATATTTTACAAATAAAGCCTATACAGCAGCCTTAGACCGTGGTTTAGATTTTTATCGTGATAAAGATGGGTTTAACAACTATAGAAAGGCTTTGAAGCAACACTGCGATAAATCTGAGAAGTTCTTTGTAGAAAAGGTCAAAGGAAAAAACCAACTCACTTTGGAAACGGTACAAACATTTTTCGACAACACCATTAAGCTCTGCAAAGATTACACATACATGAATGTTGAGTTTACAGATAAGGCTTTTGCAAACAAGGAAGATAATCCAGTAGTCAAAAAGAACTTGTCCGGAGTTGCACAATTTAAAGAGTGGGTACGTTCTTTTATGGACAAAGTTTTATTTGAAACAGATGGGTATACAAATGGTTTTTTTGCAAAACTTAGCAAACAATTTAAAATTCAACCGCATGTTTTTCAAGATTTGACACAACAAGAAATTGTTGATCTTTACGATAATAAACGACCAGATATTGGTAGGACTTCAGAAAGACAAAAGGCTTTTGTTATTAACTACGACCGGAGCCATTTTTACGAGGGACAAAAAGCCCAAGCCATAATAAAAATGTTTAGAAATAATATATCTGGAAACCATACCGTATCGGGTAGAGTTGCTAGTTTGGGTAAAGCAGTGGGTCCAGTTAAAATTATAAGTGTTGACTATACTGATCTTGGATTTCTTCATAAGGAAATCTCTAGGATGAATAAAGGAGATATTCTCATTGCCGAAACAACTTCACCAGAACTAATACTGGCATGTAAAAAGGCCGCTGCAATCGTGACAGACATTGGTGGACTATTGTCTCACGCTGCCATTGTAAGTAGAGAACTCGGGATACCTTGTGTTGTTGGTACCGAAAATGCAACAAAGGTATTTAGGAATAAAGATATTGTTGAGGTTGATGCTGAAAAAGGAACTGTAACTAAGATTAGTAAATTGAGGCGAAATTAAGCTACTTGTCTAAATAATAAAACTTTCGCCAGATTTAAAAATTTTCGGTTTTTGATCCCTTAAAAAGACTTTTGCCTTTCCTTTTCCGCCAACCTTTATTTTTTTGTCATCTAGCTCGACTGAAGTTTTTTCTTCGATAGCAACTACCGGGTGACTATTAAAAACCAAATGCTCCAAAATTCTTTCATCTCTGGTTTCGCCTGAGAAAACAGATTTATCATGCGGTTCTATGTAATGAGGGTTAATATTAAAGTTCACAAGTTCTAAACCCTTGAAATTTGTGCTACCCACAACATTCCAGTCATTTGTAGTTAAAATAGTCGGGCCAGCAATATTAGCTCCTGCGCTTATTCCAATGTATTTTGCGCCGGCTTTAACTTTACCGCGGATTTTTTCAAGAAGCTTGTATTCGTTAAGTTTATTTAAAAGATTATAGGTATTTCCACCGCCTACTAAAAAAATTTTAGTATCTGCAATCTGTTCCTCAGGTTTTTTATCAAGCCTAAGATGGTTAACTTTTATACCAAGACTATTTAATTTCTCCTCTACTCTTTTAAAATATTCATCGACATCGTAAACCGTCGCGGCTGAAATAAAGGTTACGGTTTCACCGTTTACAAAACGGGCTAGATCATCCTCTAGCCATTCATAAAAAGGTTCACCGGAATTGCTAGCCAATAATATTTTCATTTGCCCCTCCCTTTCCAAGTAATTTCTTTTACTTTTTCCAAAGAATTTATGTATCTTGCCATTACAAACAGCCAGTCCGAAAGGCGGTTAATATAGATTAGACTGTTTTGGTTAATTCTCTCAGCTTGTGACAGTTCAACGATTCTTCGCTCAGTCCGTCTGGCGACAGTCCTTGCCAAATGAAGCTGCGAACCAATTTTGCTTCCGCCCGGCAAAATAAAGTTTTTTAGATTCGGCAATCGTTTTTCCATCGCATCGATTTCTTTCTCCGTTCTAGCCACAAAACCCTTTGTAATTCTTGGAATCTTCACCTTAACATCAGTTGGTGTTGCAAGATCTGTACCCAAAATAAAAAGTTCAGCCTGAACCCGAATCAACTTTTTTAAAACATCAGCAGGCGGCTTGCCTGCAACAATTACACCAATCAAAGAATTCAACTCATCAACGCACCCATAGGCCTCTATCCTCAGCGAATTCTTATCAACCCTTTTTCCGCCAAAAAGGGAAGTAGTACCAGAATCACCGGTTTTCGTATAAATCTTCATAATTTGAATGTAATGAAAATTATATCAGAGGAGCGCCATTGGCATGACTGAAAGGTGCCAAGGCGACCTGCTGATATAATACTAACGTACAAAAGGAGGTGATTAAGTGCTTGCACAAGAGGGTACACTAGCAACCTAGTCAGGTATTACCTGCGCCCCGTACCCTGTTTTTCCAACAGTTGATATGATTTTTTGCAAATCCAACATGTCTTGGTCAAACTCAACCTCTGTTTCCTGCTTTGCATAGCTTGTGACCGCCTTCTTTATACCATCTAAATCCTCAAGATCCATGTCTATTTTCATTGCACAGGAACTGCAATGCATACCGGAAATCTTAAGTTTGGTTTTGATTACATTTGTCATATGACCTCGATCACCCCCCTATACATGCCCATTGAACAAGCAAATGTTATCCTGCCAGCTTTTTCCGGCGTAAATTTAACTGTCTGTGTATCATTAGCTTTTAAATTGAGGCTTACACCTAAAGCCGGAATCCTAAAAGCCGAAGCGCAGCTATACGCATCCTTGCTTTTGAGCGTCAATGTGACTTCCTGGCCTCTTTTAACTTTTAAATAATTAGGTGTGTAACCGCGGGTTGTAACTTCAATCTCCGCATTTTGGGAAAGAGACTGGCTACTTTGAGAAGTATTGCCACTATTTCCAAAACTAATTGTTTTAGGAAAATTGTCAGCCAATGCTTGAAGTGTAATAGGAGATCCCAGTGCTGTTAATGAGCCATTAATGGAAGTAACGCCCAGATAAATTACTGCAACAGCCGCCAGCTTTAAAAACTTAGTTTTAAATGCTTCCCCCATTACAGAAGTTATGACGCCTATCCCAAAAAACAAAGGCATAGTGCCAAGAATAAAAACAGCCATAATCGATGCTCCAACAAAAGCATTCGCGCTGCTTACAGCCAAAGCCTCCATTGCAATAGTAGTTCCGCAGGGAATAAAGATTGTCATTGCACCTAAAAGTGCAGGGGCAAATATATCTTTAGATTTAGATTGGTTCCTAACGAGTCTTGTTAAAAATCGAGGCGGTTGGATAATTGCATACCTAAATATTGGGTGGATATTCAATAAGTTTAAAGCTACAGCTATCATGTAAAGGCCTGCCACTAGCTGCATAATTGTTTGCACCCTGCCGCCAATATTAAGCGCCCCTCCAAATGCCCCCAAAATAAATCCTAGAGCGACATAGGCTATATATTTAGTGATTAAAAAAACACCTGTTGCATACATGGCGTGTTTCGCGGTTCCTTTTCCAAGCGCGCTTTCTTCCTCCCTAGATGCAATAACAGAAGCAAGAAGACCACCCTGGACCGCAAGGCAAGTTAAACCGCCCACTGTTAACCCTGTTAGAAAAATCACCCAAAGATTTGTGCTGTCAATCTTTTGGGTTTGTGGCAAAAAGTTAAAATTTTTGAAAACAAGAAAGACTCCGATGCCAAAGATAATAATAGGGATGAACTTTAATAAATCTCTGCCGCTTGTATAACTACCTCGAGATTGCTCATTTGCTTTTTCTCTTTCTCCCCACAAATGGGCTTTAAAACTGTAACCTGTAAGAGCCTTTTCTAATTCTTCAGAGTTAATTTCTCTCGTAGCATAAATTTCGGCCTTGCTGTTTTTATGGTGTGCGTAGACTTTTATAACCCCATCAATTTGTAAAAGAAGCTTTGTGACAAGAATCTCCTCGTTTAAAGTCGCCATGCCGCTCATTTTTATTTCAGTTTTGATCGGGGAAATATTTTGATCCATGTTTATTTATTTAGTTGAAATCTTTTTAGCAGTAGCGAATTTGAAACAACTGAAATAGAGCTTGAAGCCATGGCAACTGATGCGAAAATAGGGGAAAGCAGTAGTCCAAAAAAAGGATAAAGAGCCCCCATTGCAACGGGAATTAATAGAATATTATATCCAAAAGCCCAGAACAGGTTAATTTTTATTGTTCGCATAGTTTTTTTGGAAAGCCCGATCGCTTTTGCAACAGACCTCAAATCTTTATTTATCAAAGTTATATCTGCAGCTTCTATGGCCACATCGGTTCCGGTTCCCATGGCGATTCCCACATCGGCGGCTGCCAACGCCGGAGCGTCGTTGATTCCGTCACCAACCATTGCAACTATTTTCCCTTCAGCTTGAATCTTCCTAACCTCCGCTTCTTTTTGATCCGGTAAAACTTCGGCAAGGACTCTGGTAATTCCAAGTTTTTTGGCAATAGCTTGGGCAGTCCGTTTGTTGTCACCAGTAATCATCACAACCTCAATTCCTTTACGCGTTAATGCTTCAACCCCAGCTTTTGCGCTTTTCTTTACCATATCGGCAACGGCAACCAGACCGACTAATTTTTTTCCAGCCGCAAACAGCATCACTGTTTTACCTTCTGTTTCTAACTTTTCAATTTGGACCAGGTGACTTTTGTAATCAACTTTTTCCCGTTCCATTAACTTTCTATTTCCAAAAAAAAGTTGTTTGCCCAAGACTATACCTTCGATCCCAAAACCGGCGATAGCTTTAAATTTGCTAACCTCTTCAAGTGTGATTTTCTTACCATCCGCACTTTTAACGATAGCCTCCGCAAGTGAATGCTCCGAACCTTTTTCCAGCGATGCGGCTAATTTCAACACCTCATTTGTAGAAAATTTACCAATAGGGACAATATCTGTTACCTCGGGTTTTCCCTGTGTCAAAGTTCCGGTTTTATCAAATATAATAGTATTTACTTTATGGGCGATTTCTAAACTCTCCGCGTCTTTAATTAAAATTCCCTGTTCTGCACCCTTTCCGGTTCCCACCATAATAGCCGTTGGTGTTGCAAGCCCCATTGCACAGGGGCAGGCAATTATCAGCACCGCCACCATATTAAGCATGGCATATGCCAAACTTGGAGCCGGACCAGCCACGTACCAGACGGCGAAGGTTCCAATTGCAAGCATTATAACAATCGGTACGAAATACGAAGAAATTAAATCTGCGATTCGCTGAATGGGTGCTTTGCTGCCTTGTGCTTCGCTAACCAACTTTATGATCTGTGCAAGCATAGTGTCCGAACCGACTTTAGTTGCTTTATACGTAAAAGTTCCTGTTTTATTAAGGGTTGCTCCGACAACCATATCGCCTTTTGTTTTATCAACCGGAATACTTTCACCTGTTATCATAGATTCATCAACAGATGATTCTCCATCCTCTAAAATTCCGTCAACAGGAATTTTTTCTCCCGGCCTAACTCTAATTACAGATCCAATGACCACTTGCTCAATTGGAACGTCGATTTCTTTACCATTTACAAGAACTCTGGCCGTTTTAGCCTGCATACCTATTAATTTTTTAATTGCTTCTGATGTTTGCCCTTTAGCCCTAGCCTCAAAGTAGCGCCCTAATAAAATAAGCCCAATGACAATTGTCGCTACGTCAAAATAGGGCATTACACTAATACCTAAATCCATAACTATACTAGGAAATACGGTTACAAAAGCCGAATAAAAATAGGCAACAGTTGTCCCCAGAGCAACTAAAGTATCCATATTGGCTGTTCTGTGTTTTAGAGCTGGAATTGTTGCTCTATAAAAAATCCAGCCTGCCCAAAATTGAACAGGGGAGGCAAGCAAAAGTTGAATCCAGAAGTTTTTTAAAAAGTTAGGAGCAGTATTTGCAAGTCCGGGGAAACTTCCCCATAAAATTAATATTCCCAAAAAAAGGCTCACGAACACTTTATCTCTTAAAACCATTAACTCTTTAACCTTTTGTGCCTTCTCCAGGTCTGGAGAAATATCATCATCTTTGGTAATGATTTTGTAACCTACGCCAGACACCGCAGACTCAATTTGGTCTTCGCTACAAATATCAGGATTAAACGTTACGGTAGCCTTTTCAGTTGCCAAGTTTACATTTGCCTCTTTGACACCGGGAGTTCGTTTTAAAGATTTTTCTATTACACTAACGCAAGATGCACAGTGCATCCCTACTATTGGATAAGTTTTTTTGATTTCTGCCATCACCTCACCAAAATCTTTCCATGGAACATATTCATCCCGCAAACAATTTCATATTTTCCTGCCTTCTTGGGTGTAATAGAAATGCCCACAGTTTTATTTAGAGGTAAGTATTTTTTAATTTTAAAATCAGGTAACACTACTTCCTCCAAGCAACTTGAAGGGTCTTTGCGAAGAAAATTTATTTTAGTGGTTTTGTTTTTGGGTATTGAAATAACTTCTGGTTTATACCCACCATTAACAATTATTTCTACTGTACCCGAGGTAATGGTCTGCACCTTATCTTTCTTTGCCAAAAAGAACCAATAAGTCAACACGATTCCTAACGCGCTAAATAGTAAAACTAAAATTTTATCTACTGTCATAACTATCACTGTTTCCCTTCAAAATAATGCGCAACTGCGCACAAAATACACACATTGTGAGTCAATAGTCTGCTCATAATCCCTTCATTCATTTTGCAAATTTGTTATACAAACTTGCAGCCGCATAAGTGAGTATCCAAATGTATGTTCCAAATGTAACTATCCCAAAAACAAATGTCCCAAATCCCATTGGTGCTGTCGCTTTCACTGCAGCTAGATCTATTGCATGAAACCAACTATTTGCAACACCGAATAGGAAATCAGGTGCGACAAAAGCAACAATTCCGCAAATTATATATGCAACAACAAATACTGTTGTAATTGCACTTGCTAACGCCTGTGGTTTTATCATATCAACTCACCTCCTTACCTTCTACTTTTTCCTAATGCTTATGATCTTTCATCATAATAAACATCATTATTGGGCACACTAATAATAAGGCAAACGGCAAGATGTTTGCGATGCTATCGGTTTTAGCAAACATCATTATCGCAAGCATTATTGCCACAGCAGCCCATACTTGCCACATGGTTAAATACTTTTTCATTCTGGAGTAATTTCCGGGCCTCTGTTTCTGTACGTTTTTATAAAATCCTTGATTGCATCAGAATTTGGGTCATCCATTTTTAAAGTCCTCCCCCAAGCAGCTAATATTATTTGTCTATCGTTGGCTTCCCTTGGCGAAAGGATAATTTTCCTATTATCTTGCTCAATTATTTCACGCAGTTGATTTTGAATTTCTTGGTTAGTATTTGTCTTATAAGTGATCCAGACATAACCATGTTCTAAATTATGAATTACCTGTTCATCCTGAAGCGGATTTTCGAAAATTCCACTTTTTGCCGGTGAAGCCCAATGCACACCTGAAGTTGGCGGATTGGAATTATATCCGGATCCTTTTAAACCTTGTGCTATATGTTCTCTGCTTATTATTTCATATTCCTCTACGTTTTCTACACTTTTGGAAACAGGTAAGGGCTTTTGTGATTCTTCATCATTTACTTTTGATGTATTAGAAAAATACCAGATACCAACCCCTAATATTAATAGTGTCGACATTAAAAACCAAAACAAAATTGGAATTTTTTTAAAAACCATATGTTAAATTCTTTTTTTAAAAACCTGCATTATTTCTTCGATTGACACATCAGCCTTACCTTTTTTAATAGCATCTGCAACACAAGTTTTAAGATGATTTTCTAAAAGAAGGTGGCCAGTCTCTCTAAGCCCTGACTCGACAGCTTGCATTTGATGAAGAATATCAATGCAATACTTATCTTCCTCAGTCATCTGTATCACTTTATTCAAATGACCACTAGAAATCTTAAGACGATGCATTATTCTTTCTTGTGAGCTCTTTGGTCTATAAGCCATGTTTTCTTTAGAAAAGACAAAGTTCTTCGAACGAGCAGTATAATTTGTCTTTACTGCGAGTGAAGAAGGTCTTTATATATCCCCCTAGTGGGGATATAATACATCTGCGGGGAAATAAAATCAAGTAATCTGAAATTGTGTTTAGTAGCTTACCGGAAAAGGTTGTTCCAGCATCAAAAATTCGTAAATTGTCAACTGATGTTTCCAAACTGGGGGATTACCGAATTCCCCGTCCCGTTTAGTTTCAAAATAGCCGCAGACTCTAGCCATGACCGCTTTTGTAACCGTATTTGAAGTATTGAAAATAAAATTCGGCTTTGCTTTATTGATAATCCAGGCCGAACCGTCGAACCTGCTTCCTGAAGTCTCCGATTTAATAAAAGTTGCACCGTCTCCTTCAATTACATAACCTTTTGTGCAGACATTTTTGCCGTCGTATATGGCCGCAAAACTTAATAGGCTAGTAAGCTCGACATTTTTGTAACCGGCTTTTGTGAAAATTGAGCCGTATCTCTGCCAATTTATAAATATATACATAAATGTGGCAAAAATAATGGCTGCCAAAACCAAAAGTAAAAACTTCTTCATATAATAACTGATAAACTTAAGCTATGAAATATCAACCAGTTTTAATTATAGTACTAATCCCTGTGGTAATAATTTTTACAAATTTTTTACTGATGGCCACTAACTATAATTGTTACCTCAAAATTTACAAGGAACAAAATATCTACAGCAACTTTAGTGATAAAAAAGATCTAAATAATGCAACAATCAACTTAATAAGTTACTTTAGGGGTAATAATGTGCTCGAGCAGAATTATTATTCGAATCAAGCTGTTTTACATCTCAAAGATGTAAAATATTTACTCAATATTGCTCACTTCACTACGCTGGGATCCATATTGTTACTACTATCTGCAATAGCTTTAGCAGTAAACAAGAAAAAAATTGAGAAGTTAATAAAAGCGGTGATTATTGGCGCAGCATCGGCAATTATTCTAACAATTATTATTATTGCTGCCCTTATCGTGAATTTTCAAAATATGTTTATCTATTTCCATCTTGCTCTTTTTAGGAACAATTACTGGCTATTTGACGAAAGCGACAACCTTATAAAAATGTTCCCTCAAAGATTTTTTGTTTCTTTCGCATATCATCTTGTTACCAATATAATTGTCACGGCCCTAGTATTGTTATTGGCGGCTCTCATACTTAAAAAAATCAATGATAAACCCCACACTTAATATTGGCCCTTTAACAGTCCACTATTATGGTCTGATTATTGCATCAGCTATTTTTATTGGTTGGGCGATGACAAAAAGGAAGGCATCCAAATATAAAATTCCGGAAAAAATATTTGATGATCCTATTCTTTTAGTAGTACTTACCCTTGCCTTGGTTGGTGCAAGGATTTATCACGTTTTGGATTACTGGGATTACTACAGCAAAAACCTACTTTTAGTTTTCTACATACAAAATGGAGGCTTGGGAATTTGGGGAGGATTATTGGGGGGCTTATTGGGAATGTATTTTGTAACCAAAATCAAAAAGCTTCCCATTTTAGGGGTACTAGATCTGACAGTCCCATATTTAGCTTTGGGACAGGCCATTGGAAGAATAGGCAACTACATTAACCAGGAAGGATTCGGGTCGCCAACGTCTATGCCCTGGGGGATTTATATAAATCCCGATAAACGTCCGACTCAATATATGCAGTATTCATTTTTTCATCCGGCCTTTTTTTATGAAGCAATTCTGGATTTGGTTGTCTTTGGCGTTCTAATATATTTTGCCAGAAAATCAAAAACCCCGGGACATGTGTTTGCCCTCTACATGATTCTTTATTCGGTAAGCCGCTTTTTTATCGAATTTTACAGAATAGACACTTGGACTGTTGGAACAATAAAAATCGCTCAGGTTTTAGCAGTACTGACCCTGCTTTTAGGTTTATATCTATTGCATTATTTCAAAAATAAAGCCTTGACATAGATTAGCACTCATGGTATTCTGTCTGCTAATCTATGAACTACCCAACCCACAGCTTCAGAAGAGAAGTATAATAATGGGAGGAAAGGATGGCTATATTTTTGGACCAGCAAAAACCAAGGCTTAGAAACGAATTACCAATTGTACCTCTTAGAGACACCGTAGTTTTCCCGTCGTCAATGGTACCTATTACTGTTGGAAGGCCAAAGGTCAAATTAGGCCTGGATAGTGCTTGGGCTGGGGATAGGTTGGCAGTTTTTGTGGCCCAGAAAAACCCCAGAGTCGAAAATCCAGCTCCCAATGATATCTATTCGGTTGGGACAGTAGGCCTAATTAGAAGGCTCTGGAAAGTAGATAACGAATATAACCTTGCCGTAGAAGGTTTAACGCGTGTTTATCTTAAGGAATTTAGCCAAATAGACCCTTACCTTGCCGTAAAAGTAGAGGAAATTCCCGAACTTTCCCAAAAAACAGAAGAAACTGAAGCCTTATTCAGAAATACCCTTGCTAAAATAAAAAAGTACGGGGAGTTAGGTGGGGTATTGACCCTTGAATCTTCAATTCACATTTTTTCAACCGACGACCCTAATCAACTGGTTAACATTGTTGCCGCTTCAATAGATCTTAAAACCAGTGACAAGCAGCAAATTCTCGAAATGGTCGACACAAAGGCAAGGCTCGGGAGACTTTCGGAACTCTTAACCCGCGAAATAAGAATCCTGGAAATTTCTTCCAAGATTGATACGGAAACTCAGGAACGGGTTGGCAAGGTCACAAAAGAGGCAATATTAAGGGAGAAAATGAAGTCAATCGAAAAAGAATTGGGCGAGGACGATGATACAAGGGAGATTGGCGAGTTCCGCAAAAAAATAAAGGAAGCGGGTATGCCTGACGAAGTCAGGGAAAAAGCCGACCGCGAACTGGCACGTCTGGCAAAAATGTCCTCCTATAATCCCGAATCTTCTTATATTAGGACTTACCTTGAATGGCTTGTTGATTTGCCCTGGAAAATTAAGGACAAAAAACAGGCAGATGTCGACTACGCAGCCAAAGTTCTCGACGAAGACCACTATGGACTTCCCAAAGTTAAGGAAAGAATTCTTGAATATCTGGCAGTGCACAAGCTAGTCGGCAAAATCCGCGGTCCTATATTGTGTTTTTATGGCCCACCCGGTGTTGGAAAAACATCAATTGGCAAATCAATCGCGCGTTCTCTCGACCGCAAATTTATCCGGGTATCACTGGGAGGAATTCACGACGAAGCAGAAATTCGAGGACATAGAAGGACCTATGTTGGTGCTCTGCCTGGTAGAATAATTCAGGGAATCAAAAATGCCGGTACAAAAAACCCTGTCTTCATGCTGGACGAAATCGACAAAATCGGCACCGATTTTCGCGGCGACCCTTCATCCGCACTCCTAGAAGCACTCGACCCGGAGCAAAATAACCAGTTTTCAGACCATTACTTGGAAGTTCCCTACGATCTTTCTGAAGTCATGTTTATAACAACTGCAAATGTATTGGACACAATTCCTCCCGCATTGCGGGACCGTATGGAAATTATCAACTTTGCAGGCTATACCGACGAGGAAAAGATCCAAATTGCCAAAAAGTTTTTAGTCCCAAAGCAGGTTGAAACACATGGTTTGACCAAAAACAATATTGAAATTTCCGATGCCACCCTTCGGGAAATCGTGTCCAAATACACCCGCGAAGCCGGTGTTCGTGAGCTGGAACGCGAAATTGCCGCAGTCCTTCGAAAAGTTGCCAAAAAAGTTGCCGCACACGCTAAACAGAAAAAAATTAAAATCAGTCCAAAATTACTACAATCGTATTTGGGTCCGCAAAAGTTTACGAAAGCAATCGCCGAAACCAAAGACGAAATTGGTATGTCCACCGGTCTTTCCGTCACAGCGGCCGGCGGAGAAATTCTCTTTGTTGAGGTGACAATCGTTCCGGGTAAGGGCCAATTAATTTTAACCGGCCAGCTTGGAGATGTTATGAAAGAATCGGCACAAGCTGCCTTTTCATATGTTAAATCGCGCGCAAAAATTTTGGGTCTTCCCGAAGTATTTGCCCAGAAAATAGATATACATATCCACGTCCCCGAAGGAGCTGTTCCAAAAGAAGGTCCTTCTGCCGGAATTGCAATCACAACCGCGCTTGTTTCTGCTTTGACAAAAATTCCAATAAGGCGCGAAGTTGGAATGACGGGAGAAGTAACTCTGCGCGGTCGCGTTTTGGAAATAGGCGGGCTAAAAGAAAAAGTGTTGGCAGCCCATCGTGCAGGTTTAACAACAGTTATTTTGCCGAAAGCAAATAAAAAGGACATAGACGATATCCCCAAAAACGTCCGCCATGACATGCAATTTATTCTGGCAGAACATATGGACGAAGTCCTTAAAGTAGCGCTAACAAAAGCTCTTCCAAAAGAAAAGAAGCTTACTGAAAAATCTCAAGAGGGTAAAAAGAATCCTAAAACATACCCATTACCCCAACCCGCCAGCTGATCTGATCGCCTGTTGCAAATTGACAAAAAAGTTTGTATGATTTCACACTATCACTGTGAACATTGCAAATCTTAATCCCGAACTGGCTCTGCCTTTTGCGCTCGCTGCATCTGTTGCGGCTATTTTATATGGGGTTATAACTTCGTTTAGAATCATTTCTCTTGACTCCGGCACACCCAAGATGCGCAAGATTGCAGATGCAATAGCCGAGGGGGCGTCTGCTTACCTGACTCGGCAGTATTCTGTTATTGCCGCTGTTGCGGTTGTAATTTTTGCACTGATAACCTTCCTCTTGTCACTACAAACCGCCATAGGTTTTGCGATTGGCGCTATAGCGTCGGCAGCATCAGGCTTTATTGGAATGAACATTTCGGTCAGGGCAAATGTCAGAACAACGCAGGCGGCAAGACACGGCCTTGCCAGGGCACTTTCTGTTGCTTTTTCTGGAGGGGCGGTAACCGGCATGTTGGTTGTTGGCCTTGCCCTACTTTCTGTTGCCGGCTATTACGGTGCAACAGGCGATGTCCAGGGACTTATTGGCCTTGGTTTTGGAGGATCACTTATCTCAATCTTTGCAAGGCTTGGTGGAGGAATCTATACCAAGGGAGCCGATGTAGGTGCAGATTTAGTTGGAAAAACTGAAGCCGGAATCCCCGAAGATGACCCCCGAAACCCTGCAGTCATTGCCGACAACGTTGGTGACAACGTCGGCGATTGTGCCGGCATGGCAGCCGATTTGTTTGAAACTTACGCCGTAACGGTGGTTGCCGCAATGCTTCTGGGATCCCTAATTTTCCCAAATTCCATTAGCGCAATTTTATACCCGATCGCACTCGGGGCTGTAGCCATTGTTGCGTCTATTATTGCCACTTTCTTTGTGAAACTGCCCAAAAACAAAAGCATCATGGGCGCCCTTTATGTTGGATTGATTGTAGCGGCTGCCCTTTCCGCACTTGGATTTTATCCTGTTGCAGTCATTATGATGAACGCAAACGGCATTTACGACCCAATGAACCTTTATTTTGCATCACTGATCGGGATATTGGTTACGATTTTTATAGTACTAATTACCGAATACTACACCGCAACCAAATTTGGTCCGGTCCAGAGTATTGCCAAAGCCTCAACAACCGGCCATGCAACCAATATTATCAGCGGTCTTGCAGTTGGTATGAGATCGACATTTTGGCCTATTGTTATCATTTGCGGCGGAATTATGGCAGCTTATTCCCTGGCGGGACTTTATGGTATTGCTGTTGCGGCAGTCTCACTGCTTTCCTTAACGGGCATAGTTGTGGCAATCGATGCTTACGGGCCAATTACGGACAATGCCGGCGGTATTGCAGAAATGGCTGACTTGCCCAAAGAAGTCCGCAATGTCACAGACCCTCTGGATGCAGTTGGCAACACTACTAAAGCAATTACCAAAGGCTACGCGATAGCCTCTGCAGCTTTGGCGGCACTTGTGCTTTTTTCTGCCTATTCCCAGGAACTGGCAGCAAAAGGGGTTGCGGTTGAATTTTCACTTTCCGACCCCAAAGTTTTAATCGGCCTCTTTCTCGGCGCTTCACTGCCATTTTTATTTGCGTCTTTTGCACTTGAAGCTGTTCAAACAGCAGGGGGTGCAGTTGTTGAAGAAGTCAGGAGACAATTTAAGGAATTCCCCGGAATTTTGAAAGGGACTACTAAACCCCAATATGACAAAGCAGTGGATATCGTAACGACTAAAGCTCTCAAGCTTATGATTGCTCCTGCCGTCATCCCCGTAATTGCTCCTATCGCGGTAGGCCTGATGCTTGGCTCAAAAGCCCTAGGTGGTTTACTCATTGGCTCCGTTGTTTCGGGAATTTTTGTGGCAATATCAATGACAACCGGTGGAGCTGCCTGGGATAACGCCAAAAAGTACATAGAATCAGGTCAATTCGGAGGAAAAGGTTCAAGTGCTCACAAAGCGGCAGTAACAGGGGACACCGTTGGCGACCCATACAAAGACACAGCCGGGCCCGCTATAAACCCCATGATCAAGATCATAAACATTGTTGCGTTACTTCTTATCCCGTTTTTGGTTTAACCAAAAACGCACTGTTTAATCTATCAATATTACTAATTAATATATGATTCTTCTTGGTTTATATGCAGGTGTAGCTTCAACTGGTATGGGGGACGGTGAAGCTTTTGAATTCACATCAGCGCTATTACTTGCATCAGTAGTCTTGCTTATCTGAAAACGATTTTTTACTCCAGGCTTAATATTGTCAATTTCCCCAACCAGCGCTTTGAACGCATCAATAGCCTGCGAAAAAATTCCATCAAAATTATTATTGTCACCCGAAGAATGTCTGATATCGTATATAGCTATTAGTAATTCTTCGTGAAAGCGAAGACTGTCCGCCATTGCCCCAACAGCCGGTTCAACTGCCTGGTTTTGGGATCTTGCCTTCTCAAGTTGCCTAATGACACTCTCATTTTGTTTCACATATCTTATAAGGTTGTTGCTGACTCTTTTATAGTCACTTTTTGCCATAAGCATATATGTTTCCTTCAGCCTTTTCCCTGAAAGCGTGAAGTCAAATTGCGACCTTTCAACCGCCGAAGGTTTGAAAAATCTGTTAACAGCTTCTTTTATCGAGATCAAAAAATAGAGCGGGTTACCCGGCAAAAGCCTAATTGGTACAGTTTCCTGTAAAGCCCCCTGCACCTCTCCACTAGATATTTTTGGGAAACTGTAATCGCTTTGTGCGTAAGCAGGTGCAAAGCTGGTAAAAAACAATAGGATAGCTACAAGGCAAGCTGAAATAAATTGCATAATTTTAGCAGAGCGATAAATTATATCAGAGGAGCGCCATTGGCATGAAGTCGAGACACTCATATCGAGACTGTGCCAAGGCGACCTGCTGATATAAAATTCACTCAAGTAGCTCCAACCGGAGTCGAACCGGTGTTACCAGATTGAGAATCTGGTGTCCTAGGCCACTAGACGATGGAGCCAAGCCATTGCCCATTATATAAGAACAATTTCACCCAATCAAATAGCTGTATTTTTCTTGACTATTTGCCCCTTTTGCAATAAAATGATTTTTCTATGAACGCTCAGCAGGGTAATAAAAAGTTTATCCTCACAAAAGAAGGTTTGGAACACCTTAAGTCTGAGTACGAAAAACTCACAAAAATAACACGTCCTCAAATTGCCCAAAGGATTCAATCAGCCAGAGAGTTTGGCGACCTTGCCGAAAACACGGAATACGATGCTGCAAAAGAAGAGCAGTCTTTAATTGAAGCCAGAATCGCCCAGATTGAAGAAGTTTTGCCAAAAGCACAGCTAATTCGGGAGGCACATGGTGCAGACATTGTTGTAATTGGCTCAACCGTTGTTGTCGCAATGAACGACGAAATCCACGAATTTTCAATCGTAGGCTCAATCGAGGCGGACCCCGCCAAAAATAAAATCTCTAACGAATCGCCCGTTGGCAAATCACTGCTTGGCCTCAAAGCGGGCGAGACTATCGAAGTCGGCATTGGCCCGGTTACCAGCAAACTCAAAGTCCTTGAGATAAAATGACCCCAAATAAAATTCCAGTCGTTAAATTCCCTTCAAAAGGAATAAAATTATCAACTTCAGAAAAAAAAGTTGTCCAAAAATTGGTTAAAGCAGCAGAGTCAATTGTCCCAATTTATTTAAAGCAGGAAAATAACCGCAATAACGGTGCAAATTTCTTTCCGCGTGACGCAACCAGAATTCAAATCTTGGAGGCTGCAAAGAAAAATCCGGAAATCCTTTCTCCTTTTACCATTGTCGAAAGGGACAAAAAAGGGAAACTAATTGCAATTCCCTATCACATTAAATTCAAAAGCCAACTTAAAAAGACTGCCGGTTTTATACGGGAAGCGGCTAAATTAACAGACAATAAAGATTTTGCCAAAAGGTTGGAGGTTCAAGCGAACGCACTTTTGGACGGCAACTACGAAGCGAGCGATATCTATTGGCTATCAATGAAACCTTACAAAATTAATTTTGTCATTGGTCCCGTAGAAAGGTACCTGGATAAATTATTTTTTACTAAATGTGCATGTCAGGCCTGGGTAGGTATCATGGATGAAAAGCTGACAGAAGATGCCATAAGATTTAAAGACTACATAATTGGTTCCCGCAGAAAAGTACTTGCCCCATCGGAAAAAGTCGATTTCTTAGACAAAATCCAAATCAGGGTAGATGATACTCTTATATTTTCCGGCTTAATTTCCCGCTTTATGTTTACGAGTACAAACCTACCAAATGATGTAAACATAATGGAAAAAAATGGCTCTGAAATTACTGTATTTAAGCCTGCATTTGAATTTAAATTTAATAGTGAAAGACATCCTATATTTCACGCCGTATTTGAAGAAAAATTTCAGGAGGACTATCCGGCAGAAATTTTAAAATTAGGTGCACTTCGTAACTCATATCTTCACGAGATCTCACACCCGCTTTTGCGCTATCGAGATGCGGAAAGAAGATTAAAAGAGTACTTCCCCATCTTTGACGAAATAACAGCTTCTGTTTTTGGTGTCAAAGCATGTGGATCGCTTCTTTTAAAAAACGCAATTACCGAAAAGGAATTGGAGGCAATTATGGTGATGTTCATAGCCCTTGCCTTTTCTTGGTGGCTCTCCTACCTTAAAGAGCCTAGCGTTATTCACTACGCCCAAGGTTTTGCTATCGCTCTAAATTTTTTCCTTGAAAGCGGTGCAATCCGCGAATCCGGCGGTTTTTCCTGGCCAAATTTCACAAAGCTTTTTGTCTCAATAAACGAACTTTCGGACACGCTCGAAAGAATCCTTGCTGTCGGAACCTATGAAGATGCCAAAAAATTTACCGATCGTTATGCTAACTTGGATATCTTTGAAAGGTTTGAGCCAAACTTGAAAGAACTATTTTAGGAGGCTATAATACCAGTTTCGTAGGTTAAGTATGGCAATGCCAGATAGAAGAGAATTAATACCCGGGTTTTTGAGGCGAGAAAAGGAACGACTTGAACCACCGGAAAATGAATTTTATGAATTGGCAAAAGCCGCGCAGCGTGCGTGGTATGTCATACAAGGACAGTCCAGGAATGTGATAGATTTCGACTTGGTAGGTGGCAACCACACGGAAAGAATACTCCTTGACGCTCTAAAGAATACGCCATATAAGTACCAAATGAATTTGATAATCGGAAAACTTTCTGAGGCTCAAGATTTCGCAGATAGGCTGGATCCTCGATTAGTTAGCGACCAACACCTATTAGATTTTGGTAAGGGTCAGGTCTCAGCCATGGGTTTGTATGCAATGAGGCTTCGAGGCGACGATTTGGATAAATACGACTACATAGAAAAGACAATGCAGGTTCCACTGGTTGAAGCATCAGATGAAATGCGAAATGATCAGCTCAACGCAATTCATAGACTCGCAGGTGAGGTAGGTGCCGACCTAACGGAAGAAGGATTCCAGAAATGGCGGAAACAGAAAGACCATGAATTAGACCCTGATACTGCGCAAAGACAGCTTTTAGCAGCAGGCTTTAATATGCACAGAGATAAATCTCTATTTATAGGAGAAAGGGAAAAAACTTTACCCGTTACCATTAAACCCGTTTATGAACCGGCATACTTTTATGCATGGTCCGATACAAATAAGCAAACTGGAGGATTTGAAGTCAGGCAAAACTTCGGTACAGAGAGCAGGCCAAAAATCTGGACGCCAGGTAAATGTGAAGAACTTGGGCCACATGAGATAGCACAGCACGTCGGCAGAATGGCAAAGAGAAAAGAGCAAATTATAACAGGGAAACTGCACCCATTTTTTGGCCAGACAACCACGCATGGCCCGGAACAAACTGTGGAGGAAGGTCTTGCAATGACGATAGCATTCTTTATTCCCGATGCTTATGAAAGATTATCCCCCGAGGGAAAGCTTCAAATCCACATGACATTAATGAAACACTTGGAGCTAGGCAATGCTCAATTAAGGCTGCTCAAAGACCCCAGTACCAGCATAGACAAAGAGACTGCCCGGGTTAAGGAAGTTATAACATGGGAATCTGCTAGCGAAATTAAAACTTGGTTAGAAGAAAGAACAGACAACCCGCTTCTTGAAACATATATGAGAGGTTACTTTGAGGGGGCACGAAGACACATAATTTACTCTCAGATATTGTCCCCAAGGGGTAGCCAAGAGTACCTTCGGGCAGTTGACCAGAAACCGTATAAAGCGGACCAAGAAGCACTTCTGGTCGATAGAATTGCTGGTAGCGATAGGAGAAACATAAAAGACAATATTTCTGAATGGGTAATGCAAGAGTTTCGTGATATAGTCGTCTCATCAAGACCCGTCCAAGCATAGACTTGTTAATTTCATTGGGCTTATCTATACTCTAAGCCATGGAGCCGCTTGAAAATCTGAAGAAAATTCGCCTCGAAAAACTGGCAAAAATCCAAAAGCTAAAAATTGATCCGTTTCCTGCAAAAGCAACCAAAAAACAAAGGGTAGAGGAGTGCATAAATTCCGTCGGTAAAAATGTACAAACTGCAGGCCGCCTTGTTGGTCTTCGTGGTCATGGCGGATCGACTTTTGCAGATCTCGCCGATGAATCGGGCAAAATCCAGCTATTTTTCTCGGCAGATAAACTATCAGCTATAAACAATGAACTCTTAGCACTGTTAGACATCGGGGACTTCGTCGAAGTTTCAGGCTCCGTAGATAAAACCCAGGCAGGCCAAATCACAATTTTTGTAAACGATTTTAAATTGCTCACAAAATCACTTCGCCCAATCCCCTCTTCTTTCTATGGGCTAAAAGACATCGAGACCCGCCTGCGCCGTAGGTATATCGACTTAATCACCAATCCCGAAGCCCAGGATTTATTCATCAAAAAAGCCAAATTTTGGACTGCCGCCAGGAATTTTTTAATTGATAATGGTTTTTTAGAAGTGGAAACCCCGGCCCTGGAAGCAATTCCCGGTGGTGCCGACGCAACACCGTTTACTACACACCACAACGCTTTGGATGTTGATTATTATCTAAGAATCTCCCTCGAACTTTACCAGAAACGTTTATTGGTTGGCGGTTTCGAAAAGACTTTTGAAATAGGCAAAATCTTTAGAAACGAAGGAATCGATGCCGAGCATTTGCAGGATTATTTGCAAATGGAATTTTACTGGGCGTACGCAAGTTTCGAAGACCTGATTGACTTTGTCGAAAAATATTACAGATTTATCATCAAACAAACATTAGGCGAAGAAACCTCAAAACACGGTGATGACAAAATTAACTGGCAAAATGAATGGCCCAAAATCGACTATTTTGATTCTTTCAAAGATGCAACCGGTACAGATCTTGCAAAAGATCCGAAAATCAACGACCTTTTTAAACTTGCCGAAAAAGTCGGCGCCAGGCCGGACAAGAAATTAGGAATTGGCAGACTTATAGATATGATTTATAAAAAAACAATCCGGCCAAAGATCATCCAACCGTCCTTATTAATAAATCATCCGGTTTTGGTATCACCTTTGGCAAAGAGAAAAGAAGACGATCCACAAAAAGTTGAAAGGGTGCAGGTTTTGGCGGCCGGTACGGAAATTGGAAACGGCTGGTCGGAACTTAATAACCCAATCGACCAACAAGAGCGCTTTGAAGAGCAGCAGAAGTTAAGGAAAGAAGGGGATACGGAAGCTCAAATGTACGATAAGGATTTCGTGGAAGCACTGGAATATGGGATGCCTCCTGCTGCCGGTTTTGGTATGTCCCAAAGGTTTTTTGCGGTTTTAGTCGACAAGCCCATCCGTGAAACTGTTTTCTTTCCCGCCCTCCGTCCGGAAAAATGAAACCAACAACCCTCAAAAAAATCCTCAAAGTTTTCCTAACTTTGCAGTGGGCCAAAGAACTTCCTCGCCAGGGTTTTATCGCCATGGGTTTTAAAAGGCAGGAAGCAGATTCGGTTGCCGCCCATTCCTGGACAACGGCCATGCTTGTGTATTTTTTGGCAAGCGAAATGAAAAAGAACGGCGTCAAAATTAACGTCGACCGCGCTGTAAAAATGGCGATGTTTCATGATATGGCAGAAACCATAGTCGGTGATGTCGGCACTTTTGTTAAAGGTATGGCAAAGGGCGCCTTTGCACCGATCGAAGAAGAAGGCCTAAAGTGGCTTGTTAAAGACCTTCCGTCAAATTCGGAAATAATCGAACTCGTCCAGGAATATATGCAAAGGAAAACCCTGGAAGCCCGTCTTTGCAAAGTTGCAGACAATTTGGATGCGCTTGCCCAGGCCAAAGGTGTACCTGCTGCCCGTGACGCGCTAAAATACTTTAAGGAGGTCTACCACATCACCAAAATCCCCTGGCATAAACAGGCTGTGGAGATGATCTTAAAAGACGAAGTCGAGCCGGAAAGGTCTTGGCAATCATCTCACAAATAACTATGAGCTATAAACTATGAACCAATTATGTTAGACATAAAATTCATCCGCGAAAACGCAAAATTAGTCAAAGAAAAATCCAAGCAAAAAGGGTACGATGTCGACGTCGAAAAACTTTTGAAAGTCGACAAGGACCGCCGTAAATTAATAGAAGAAGTCGATCAGCTAAGATCCAACCGCAAAAAAGCCGCCGATGAGCGCGACGAAAAAAAAGGCATCACTATAAAAGCTGAACTTAGGTCAAAAGAAGATCAGCTGGAAAAGCTTCATGAGGAGTTTTACGGCCTCGTGAGACAAGTTCCCAATTTGCCAAAAGATGATGTAAAAATAGGAAAAGACGAGAGCCAAAATGAAGTTGTCAGAAAAGTAGGGAAAATCCCTAAATTCGATTTCAAACCAAAAGACCATCTAGACTTATCTTTAAATTTAGATTTACTGAATGCACAAAGGGCGTCGAAGGTTTCAGGGGCCCGCTTTAATTACCTTAAAAATGAATTAGTACTTTTGGAATTTGCACTAATAAATTTTGCCTTCGACATTTTATTAAAGGAAAGGTTTATTCCAATAATTCCTCCAGTTTTAATAAATAAAAAAAGTGTTGATGGTTTGGGGTATCCCGAATATGAAACAGGGGAAGGGTATAAAGTTGACGACCAATATTTGGTTGGTACAGCCGAACACTCCATTGTGCCCATGCATATGGATGAAACCTTTAAGAGTTCCGATCTTCCCAAAAGGTATGTTGGGTTTTCAACTGCTTTTCGCCGTGAAGCAGGATCATATGGAAAAGATACAAAGGGGATGTTTAGGGTACACCAGTTCGACAAAGTTGAAATGGTCTCTTTTGTTAATCCAAAGGATGAAGACAAGGAGTTGGAGTACCTTGTCTCAATCGAAGAAAAATTTGTTAGGGAGTTGGGGCTCCCCTACCAAGTTATTAAACAATGCACGGGTGATTTAGGATTCCCTACTGCCAGAAAATATGACATAAATGTATGGATTCCATCAGAAGGGACATATCGGGAAACCCATTCAGCGTCATTAAATACTGATTTTCAGTCAAGACGCTTAAATATTAAATATGAAGAAAAAGGGAACAAAGACTTCCTGTCTATCCTTAACGCAACCGCAATTGCAATGTCCAGAATGCCAATTGCCATTATAGAAAATTACCAACAAAAAGACGGATCTATTTTGGTCCCCAAAGCCCTTCAAAAATACACAGGCTTTACCAAAATTCCAGCCTGAAAACAGCCTCAAAATTTTACTTGACAAGCGATTTTCCACATCGTAATTTTAAAGTGTAGCAAGCCTCTTATCTGCCGAAGGAGGCTTGTTTTTTTGTGAAGGTTAACTTTGATAGCCAAAGGGTATTATTATATAATTGGCTACTATGACAAACCTGCCCGACGAAGAAGAGACTTTACTCAAAAAAAGAAACCGCGCAAAGCGTCTTTCACCCAAAAAACATAAAATAGTCCATGAATCCGGAAGATCAACAAAATCACTATGGAGGCAAATAATTGAGCGAGCGAAGACCACAAGGTCATGATGGAAATTCTGGCTGGGTAGTGTCCGTCGAAAATGTCAGAGATTTATTTCCCCAATGGCCGGTGATAAAAAGCGATGCATTTGCGGCGCTTGAGGAAAGGACAAATATTTCAAGGTCATGGTACATGGGGCTATCAACAAGGCTGATTTCAGAAGGCGTGATAACCGAACAACGGGGTCAAAAAGACGGGACTAGGGTGCCTAAACAATTGGATCCTGACGCACTATTTAAAATAGCGCTCCTGGCGCAGGCACTCAAAGACATTGGACTTTTGTATATAGCTAGCCCGAAAAGGACTTACGCCATTCAAGAATTTGCGGAGACAATGAGGGATGAACAAAACTTATGTTAGGAATATTAGGTAAATTTTTAGATTCAAACGAAAAACAAGTCAATAAGCTGCAACCGCTGGTTGATGATGTTAATTCTCTGGAGAAAAAATTCGAAAAACTAACAGACGAGAAGTTAAAAGCCAAAACCGCCGAATTTAGATTGCGTCACGAACGGGGTGAAACATTAGACGATCTCCTGCCGGAAGCATTCGCAGCCGTAAGGGAAGCTGCCAGGAGAACGTTGAACCAGAGACACTATGATGTGCAGATTCTGGCTGGAATTGTTCTGCATCAGGGTAAAATTGCCGAGCAAAAAACCGGTGAAGGAAAAACGCTTACAGCATCTCTCGCACTTTATTTAAATGCCATTTCCCAAAAAGGTGTTCACCTTGCAACAGTTAACGATTATCTGGCCCGCGTTGGTCTTGGCTGGATGGGGCCAATCTACACAGCCCTTGGGGTTACAGCCGGATGCATTATGCAGGAAAAGGCATTTATTTACGATCCGAAGTTCGAGGACAAAACTCAAAATGACTGGCGTCTTAGGCACTTAAAGCCTGTTGAAAAAAAGGAAGCATACGCTGCAGATATAACTTATGGTACCAATAACGAATTTGGTTTTGACTATCTCAGGGACAACATGGTTTGGGATCTAAAAGATGCATCTCAGCGTGGCCATTATTTTTCAATTGTAGACGAAGCAGACTCAATTTTAATTGATGAAGCAAGAACCCCGCTTATTATCTCAGCCCCTGCTTCACAGGCAACCGAAAAATACATCACTTTTGCAAAGCTGGTGACCGAACTTTCAGCAGACACAGACTATGTGATAGACGAAAAATTAAAGACTGCCAATTTAACAGAACATGGCATCGCAAAAGTAGAAAAGCGGTTGGGGGTCGAAAACCTTTACGAAAAAGATTTCGCTTCTATCCATCACATCCAGCAAGCGTTACGGGCAAAAACGCTTTTTCACAAAGACAAGGATTATGTTGTCAAAGGAGGGGAAATAATAATAGTTGACGAATTTACGGGGCGCCTAATGCCGGGCAGGCGTTGGTCGGAAGGTTTGCACCAGGCCATTGAAGCCAAAGAAGGCGTTAACATCCAAAAAGAATCTCAAACACTTGCCACTATTTCTTTCCAGAACTACTTTAGGCTTTATGAAAAATTAGGCGGTATGACCGGGACTGCCGCAACCGAAGCGGAGGAGTTCTTCAAAATATATAAACTCGATGTCGTCGTTATTCCAACGAATAAGCCAACTGCTAGAAAGGATACCCCGGACGTTGTTTATAAAACTGCCAAAGCAAAATACACAGCGGTTGCCATTGATGTGGCCGAAAAACACACAAATGGCCAGCCGGTGCTAATCGGTACAACCTCTATTGAAAAAAACGAATTCCTCTCGTCGCTTCTTAAGAAAAAGGGCATACCCCACAAAATGCTTAATGCCAAAAACCATCAGAGCGAAGCGGAAATTATCTCAGCAGCCGGTATTAAAGGGTCGGTAACTCTGGCGACAAACATTGCAGGCCGTGGCGTAGACATTATTCTCGGCGGAACTCCGCCAACCGACAAGCTTGGCAGGCCTGCCCAGAAAGGGAAAGACTATGAAAATTGGAAGAAAAATCACGAAGAGGTAATAAAACTTGGCGGGCTGCACGTAGTCGGTACCGAAAGACATGAAGCAAGAAGAATCGACAATCAGCTTCGTGGCCGCTCGGGAAGGCAGGGAGATCCGGGATCCAGCCGTTTTTACGTTTCACTTGAAGATGACATCATGCGGCTTTTTGGCGGTGAACAAATCGCCAAAATTATGACCGCGTTCAAACTCCCCGAGGATACCCCTATTGAACACTCGATGGTTTCCAAAGCAATTGAAAACGCCCAGGTTAAAGTAGAAACACACAATTTCGACATTAGAAAACAATTGGTTGAATACGACGATGTTGCCAACCGCCAGCGGGAAATAATCTACGGCAGAAGACGCGAATTCCTGGAAGCCGCCCAAAACGAAGAGTCCCAGCAAAAAATAAAAGACGAAATGAAAACAAAAATAGACGCGGAAATTGAAAACCTGGTCTTAATGCATTCCCCGGAAGGTGTTTCCAGGCCCGAACACGAAGAAATCATAAAAGAAGTGGCAACCATTGTTCCTTTCGACGAGAGTTCCCAGAAACATCTTGTTGGTGATAGCCAAAAAATCACAGACCCAAATCGCCTAACTGCATTTCTAAGAGATGTTGTCGATAAAATTTACCAGGAGCGGGAGAAATCACTTGGAAGCACTGTCGCCCGAGACATAGAAAAATTCGTCAACCTTTCCGTAATCGACACTTTATGGATACAGCATTTGGATACGCTGGATGACCTAAGGGAAGGCATCGGTCTTCGCGCGGCAGGCCAAAGGGATCCGCTGGTTGAATATAAACAGGAAGCGTTTAGTTTGTTCGAAAAGCTTATTTCTACTATCGACTACGAAGTAGTCCACAGACTGTTTAAAGTTCAGGTCCGCCAGCAGCCCACAATTGAAACTATTGAGGAATCAGGGGTAGAAGTCCATTCGGAGGCGACATTAACATCCGGCCGACCGGAGACTGTACAGGAGGCATCAGACGGAGATCAAAAAATAGACCCTATGGGGATGTCGGATGAAGAACTTGAAGCAGAAATTGCCCGCCTTGAACAGCAAGAATCAAAAGAGAAACGAACCGGTGGCGTACAGTTTTCAAAAGATCCTCAGGAAATGACCGATGACGAGCTTAATGCGGAAATTGCGAGGCTTGAGGCTATTGAAGCCCAAAAGCAAAAAGGGATACAACCTGGCTCTTTTGCCGAAAATCCTATGGAGCAGGCACTAAAACGAAATCAACCGTTAAGAATCGAAAAAATTGGCAGAAACGATCCTTGCCCCTGCGGCTCCGGCCTCAAATGGAAAAAATGCGGCCTCATAAACGCTCCGCAGCACAAAGGTTAATCTAAATTAGCTTCAAATTGTTATAATTCACTTGCGATGGAATTAAATCAGTGGCTTTTAAACTTAAAAGAACGCCTAGCCCTTATTAAAGGGAGCTTTGATCGTGATCAAAAGCAAAAGGAATTAGTAGAACTTGAAGGCCAGAGCGGCAAAGCCGATTTTTGGAAAAGTCGGCAGGTTGCCCAAAAAACTATGAAAAGAATCGCCTCTATAACCAAAGATATCGAAACATTCGACAACCTCACAAATGAAATTGAGGAAATGGACGGAATGGTTACACTATCGGCAAGTGACGCAAAATTGGCAGGCGAGATTGAAAAAGAACTCAAAAAATTGGAAAGCGAATTGGAAAATCTTGAGATAAAAATGTTTTTATCCGCTCCTTACGATGAAAACTTCGCAATACTTTCAATTCACGCCGGCCAGGGCGGTACGGAAGCTATGGACTGGGTGGAAATGTTGTCCCGCATGTATCAGAAATATTTTTCTTCAAAAAGCTGGGATTTCGAGGTTATAAATGAAATTCCCGGTGAAGAAGCAGGTTTCAAGACCGTCACAATCGTAATCCGCGAAGAGTATGCTTATGGACTCCTAAGACGCGAAGCGGGTGTCCACCGCTTGGTAAGACAATCTCCGTTTAATGCGGCAAACTTAAGGCAAACATCATTTGCCCTGGTCGAAGTGGTGCCGGAGGTAGATGAGCTACCTGATATCGAAATTAAAACCGAAGATATTGAATTTGAAGCATTCCGTTCAGGCGGCCATGGAGGCCAAAACGTTAATAAAGTATCCACTGCCGTAAGACTAAAACACATACCGACAGGTATTGTAGTTACATGCCAAACCCAGCGCTATCAGGCACAGAACAGGGAAAACGCACTTAAACTTCTTAAAGCAAAACTTTGGGCGATGCAGGAATCCGAGCAAAGGAAAAAGGAAGAGGAAATTAAAGGCGGTCACATTACCCCGGGATGGGGCAATCAAATACGCTCCTACGTCCTTCACCCGTATAAAATGGTAAAAGACCTGCGCACAAACCATGAAACGTCAGACGCAACAGGCGTTCTAGACGGTGAACTTGACGAGTTCATTAAAAAGGAAATTACGCTCAAACAGTAGCCTGTAAACATTTGTGGCTTGCCCGAGCCAAAAATATGTTGATATAATACCCTCACGCAAATGGATCCGCAAAATTTACAAAACCCACCACAAGAAGCTCGCCAAACCATACCCCTTAGAAGTGTGCCCAAAAGAAGCATGCTTTCTAAATTTTTACCGATTCTGATAGTTGTGGTCGTTGTCGCCGCGGGTATATTTTCCGGCCTTGTATTTTCTTCACGGGCAAAAAGTGCAAGCCAAGCTGCCTCATCAGCACTGCAAGATGATAAAAATCTGCCTCCGGAAGTCCAGAAATCGTTTAACCAAACTTTCAAAGACCAGGCGGAAGGTGTAATTGAAAAAAATGACCAGGATAAATATGCACAAGGTACCCACAAGTTAATTAGGCCGGGCGGCGAAAGCCAAACTGCATATTTGACTTCCTCAGTACTGGATCTGGATAAGTATGTTGGCAAAAAAGTGAAAGTATTTGGGGAAACTTTCGGATCATCACAAGTAGGTTGGCTTATGGATGTTGGAAAAGTAGAAACTGAGTAATATTAAGGCTGCCCCATGATCGAATTCGTATCCGTAACAAAAAAATATCCTTCCGGTGCCATAGCGCTCGAAGACATAAACCTCAAAATAGAAGCAGGGGAATTTGTCTTTGTCGTAGGGCCTTCGGGTGCTGGCAAATCAACACTCTTAAAATTAATAACAAGGGAAACCCTACCAACCTCCGGTAAAATACTCTTCAATGGCGAAGACATCTTACAAATCCCCAAAAACAAAGTGCATGTTTTAAGAAGAAGAATTGGTACGGTTTTTCAGGATTTTAAATTACTGCTCACAAAAACTGTCTTCGAAAACGTTGCCGTTCCCCTGGAAGTACTTGGTATAAAAGACTCGGAAGTAGAAAAAGAAGTCTCAACAGCACTCGATAAAGTCGGACTACTCGACAAGGCTAACAGTTTTCCTCTGCAGCTTTCGGGCGGTGAGGTTCAACGGACATCAATTGCAAGGGCAATAATTTCAAAGCCGCAGGTTCTTTTGGCAGACGAGCCAACAGGGGACCTGGACCCAAAAAATTCGCTCGAGGTAATCAAACTTATCGATAAAATCAATCATGAAGATAAAACAACTGTTTTTATGGCAACCCACAATGCTCAAATAGTTAATCACTTTAAAAAACGCGTGATCACTCTCCAAAAGGGTAAAATAGTAAAGGACGAAAAGGAGGGCAGATATGAAACAGCCTAAAGAAACGATGCGGCTTATAAGAAGAAGCCCTTACCAGGCATTGGCTGCGGCACTGGCAATGTCCCTTACTTTCTTCGTATCGTCAATTTTTATTCTCCTTATTGTAGGTGGGCAAATTGTCTTAAATTATATTGAGCAGAGGCCCCAGGTAATCGCCTTTTTTAAGGACAACGCTACCGAGTCGCAAATAAACGACTTATCCGCAAAAGTGCAGGCAACCGGGCTGGCAACTAATGTGAAATATGTTTCCAAAGAAGAGGCGCTTGCAATATACAGGGAGCGCAACAAAAATGATCCGCTGCTTTTAGAATCCGTTACCGCGGATTTCTTGCCGGCATCAATTGACATCTCCGTAAAAAAGGCCTCGGACATTCAAAATATCACCAATATAGTTCAAGGAGAGCCTACGGTAGAGAGAGTTATCACCCCCCAAAACCTTGTTGAACAGCTTGTAAAGTGGACAAATACAATCAGAATCGGTGGCATTGCCTTTGTCTCAACGCTTTTGGCAGTATCTTTCCTTATTATAATAATGGTCATCGGAATGAGAATTGCCCTTCGTCGTGACGAGATTGCTATCATGAATCTTGTTGGTGCAACAAAATGGTATATCTCGCGGCCGTTTTTTATTGAAGGTGCCCTTTATGGCATAGTTGGTGCCAGTATTGCCACTTTTCTCGTTTACTCGTTTTTATTATATTACTCTCCAAACATTCAAAGTTTCTTGGGGCCAATACAAATATTTCCAATTTCTCCTCTATTTTTTATTTATCTCTGGTTGGCCGAGGTTATTGCCGCTGCCACTATCGGTGTCGTCGGTGCCGCTATCGCGCTTTATAGGTATCTAAGGATTGAATGAAGAGATTTGCTATCTTAATCATCCTGTCCGCAGTTTTCCTGCTTACTTCTCTTAACAAAATTTATTCTGTTAGCCTTGAGGATTGTGACAAGGAAAATATCCCGTCAGACAAAATCTCCGAATGCATAAGTGTCCTTTCCCAAAAAGTAGGCGAGCTAGGTAGTCAAAAGAAAACACTGGCAAGCCAAATATCCCAGTTCAACAGCCAAATACAAATCACCCAGTTAAAAATCTCAGACGCCCAGACAACTCTTGCAAAACTTGAAAACGAAATCAATATCCTGGGGTTTAGGATTGGTTATGTTAACGATTCAATAGGCAAGCTCGAGACTTTGGTGAAGGAAAGGATAATTGCCACCTACCAGGAAAGCTTTGTCTCCGATTTAGAGTTGGTTTTATCGTCCAGTGATTTTTCGGATATTATTTTAAGACTTCAATACTTAAAACAAGTCCAGGAAAACGACAAGCGTATTTTAGCAAGCCTTCAACAAACTAAATCCAATTATGCCGGCCAAAAGGACGAAAGGGAGCAGAAGCAGGCAGAAATAGAAGCAGCCAAGGAAAAATTATTGGGGTTAAAAACAAGCTTGGACAAGCAAAAACTAGAAAAACAGGTGCTTCTTGATGTAACAAAAAATGATGAAGCTAGGTATCAAAGATTGCTTTCTGAAGCTCAAGCAGAACAAGCAGTTGTTTTTGGTGGCGGTAAGGACGTTTTCATGAGAAACGTTAACCAGGGTGATTCAATCGGTTCGATTGCTTCATACAGTGCAAGTAGAGGTTGTTCAAGCGGGGCACATTTGCATTTTGAAGTTCATAAAAACGGATCTATTCAGGATCCAAATAATTATTTAAAGTCAACAACTGTTACATATAGCTATCCGGAATCTCAATATTCAGTTTATGGCACAGTTAATCCTCACGGGGATTTACCTTGGCCAATAAATGATCCCATATGGATTAATCAAGGTTTTGGTGCACAAAAGAACTCTTTCATTTATGGTTCTTCAGGCCACATGGGAGTAGATATGCAAACAGGTCCTGAAGATGCTGGTGGTGACGCGGTTAAAGCAGTTAAAAGCGGTAAATTGTATGGAGGTTCATATCAATGCGGCGGCAGCTATCCGGGCACTCTTTATTATGCCAAGGTAGAGCATGATGACGGTTTAACAACTTGGTATCTTCACATGATCCCAAATTAATCGTTGCATTATCTCCCCAAACATTCTATTTTTTAAACTGATATGGAAAAAATAGTTGTTATTATTTTTCTTTTAATGCTTTTTGCGACACCAGCGTATGCATTAGAATCACCAAAATTGAACGAAGTCTTGGCCAACCCATCAAGTGGCCAAAACGAATGGGTCGAAATATACGCTCCAGGAGTAGAAAATCTTAATGGCTATTATCTACAAGATAAAAATGATCACGACAATAACACTACAAATAAAATATTAGACAGTGCCCAGCATTGCGGCGACTACTTCATTTATGAACATTCTGAAGGCTGGCTAAACAATACCGGACAGGAGTCGATTTATTTATATGACCAAACAAATAATTTAGTAGACTCTCACATAGATTGGTCAGCGCCTGCGGAGGCTAAAACAATTGGTAGAATCCCTGACGGAACAGGTGACTGGAAAGAAACAAAAGAACCGACAAAATGCAGCCAAAACATCGAAGATGTCCCCACCCCCGAGCCTACATCCACCCCCACACCATCGCCAACACCAAGCCCGACATCAACGACAACTGCAAGCAGCACTCCTAAACCTTCCCCAAAAGCTACACCAAAATCATCGCCAGCAGCCACCAGGAGCGCATCACCAAGCGCCAGTCCTCAAGTCCTGGGTGAGCAAGACCGGCCGCTCATTGCATCAGGTGCCGGTCTCATGGACACCAGCACCCAGCCTCAAGATACGTTCCTAAACGCTCCAAGCAAAAAAGTTGCAGGGATTTTAATCGCATCCGGAACGGGACTAATCCTTTTTGCGCTTGGATTTCATCTCTGGTACAGGAAAATCAACAAGGGTAAGTTGCTTGAAACAAAAGATCCTTTCCAGCTTTAACTTGGGTTTTTATCGTTTAAATGTTAATATTTTCCAATGAATATCAAAGCAAAAACAAAGTCGTCCAAGGAAACGCAAAGGCTTGGTGAAAAATTGGCTAGTAGCCTTGAAGGCGGGGAAGTCATTGCCCTTTATGGGGATTTAGGTGCCGGGAAAACCGTTTTCGTTCAGGGACTGGCTAAAGGTTTGGGTATCAAAAAAGGAATTGTGTCACCAACATTTGTTTTTATGCGCACTTACCCAATTCGCTTAAATAGAAAATCAATGACGTTTTACCATCTGGATTTATACAGAGGAGAAAGCAATCAGGATTTTGAAGCACTGGGTTTGGAGGAGATTTTTGCGCCGGATTCAGTTGTGGTTTTGGAATGGGCCGACAAAATTGAAAAGGAACTACCCAAAAAACACATAAAAGTTTATTTTGAGCGCCAGGATGAACGGACAAGAAGAATTACAATCAAAGGAAATTGAAAAAGCCGTAAAAATCCTAAGAAAGGGCGGTGTTGTCATTTTCCCGACGGATACTGTCTACGGGATAGGTTGCCGATTTGATAATCCGGCTGCAATAGAAAGGATTAAAAGCATTAAAGGCAGCAGACAAAATTTCCCGGTTTTGATTTCCCGCCTAAGTCAGGCGCATCAGCTTGCCAAAGTAAATGATGTTGCCAAAGAGCTTGCCCAAAAATATTGGCCGGGAGGCTTAACAATAATTTTAAAAAAACAATCAGGCAGCGGGAAAATCGGCATCAGAATTCCTAACCATAAAATTGCGATGACGCTAATTGACAAGCTTGGTTTTCCAATTGTTGGCACGTCTGCCAATTTTCATGGCCAAAAACCGCCAACTTCTTATGAAGAGTTAGACCCCAGGATTATTTCGCTTGCCGACTTTGTTGTTAATGGTAAATGTAAAGAAAAAGCAGAATCTACAGTTGTAGATGCAACTTCTTTCCCTTTTAAAATCTTGCGAAAAGGAGCAGTAAGTATTCATGGTGCTTAAAATTGACACAACAAACATCGAAGCAATAACAGTTAGTCTCAAAAATCAGAAAACTACGAAAGAGGACACGCTTGTTTCCAGACAACAGAAGGGTTCGCAGGTCCTCTTGCCGATGATTGTTAAAATCCTCAAAAAGAACAAAGCAGATTTCAAAGACATTACCCAAATCAAAGTTAATCCGGGCCCCGGTTCATTTACCGGAACAAGGGTTGGGGTTGCTGTAGCCAATGCCATGGGCTACGCACTAAATATCCCGGTCAACGGCAAAAAAGGTAAAATAGTATTACCAATTTACGAAAAAAGTAAATTTGATTAAGCAGTGAACTATCAACCATGAACATTTTAGTAACAGGTGGCGCCGGATTTATTGGGACACACGTCACAAAATTATTGCTCGATTCAAAACATGAAGTGGTTGTTGTCGACAACCTTTCCTGCGGCAAAAGGGAAAACGTAGACAGTCGCGCCCAGTTCATAGAAGCCGATATCAGGAGTATCCCCGACATTGCTTTTAAAAATGTTGATTCGGTAATTCACATGGCAGGATTGATTGTTGTGCCGGAATCGGTTGAAGACCCAATTAAATACGCCGACAATAATGTCATCGGCACAATAGACCTTCTGGAATCAATGCGAAAAAACGGAGTTAAAAAAATAATCTTCTCGTCCAGCGCCTGTGTCTATGGAACACCGGATACTTTACCTATAAAAGAAGATGCCCCTGTCCACCCGGACAATCCATATGGCGCTTCCAAAGCTGCAATTGAAGCATTCCTGCAAGCTTATAATGCCAATTTTAACTTTGACGTTACAATTTTGCGCTATTTTAACCCCTATGGCCCGGGTGAAATGCACGAACCCGAAACCCACGCTATCCCCAATTTTATAAAAGCAGCTTTGGCCAAAAAACCAATCCCACTCTACTGGAACGGCGAACAGGTCCGCGATTTTATCTACATCGAAGATCTCGCGAGAGCTCATGTTGATGTCATAAACCAGACAGGTTTTAATGTTTTTAACATCGGTACGGAAAAAGGCGTGGTGGTAAAAGATGTGCTTAACGAAATTTTTAGTATCATCGGTTACAAAGTTCCGATCAACGATCTCGGCAAAAGGCCGGGCGATGTCCAGGCAAATTACGCATCAAGCGAAAAATTAAAAAAAGCAGTCGGCTGGCAGGCAAAAGTTTTCCTAAAAGAAGGCCTAAAAAAGACAATTGATTTTTACCGTTCCTCTCCTTGACACAGCCTCAAAACTTTCTTACCATGCTGTTAGCTATAGATGAACAGGGAAATTTATACCCCTGACCAGTTTCAGCCTGTCCCCGGATATAGGGATTTAACACCCCAGGAGATTTCACACAATACCTCCCAACTCATAGAACTTTACTTTTCGGGTGTTGGTTTTAATTTGGAACCCGGAAAAGAGTTTCTGGCACGTTACACTCTTGGTCACTTGCGTGCTGCCGAGCAGGGTTTCTTTACCTCATTTGATAAAACAAGAAATCTAAGAAGAGGAGATGCAAGAAGAATTACCGAAAGAGGCAGCGAAGCACTAACAGGAACAATTGACGGCGAAGCAGGACTGGCCTTTGGTCATACAGTTGTTATCTTTGCTCATTTGCACGAATTTGAAGATCCTGATTTCTTTATTTCGGGATTTTCAAGGTTTATGACTCTTGCTAGCCCTCGTACATCTGTAGAATTTTTGGATCGTATACACGAACTTCAATTTTCTGTCGCAGGAATTGCAACCGGTAGGGTAAGAAGAGAGCCGAGCGCCTTGCAGGGTTCGTCTCAAATGGTTAGGACTTATGCTTTCTTTAAAGTTGGCGACGAACTTTCCCGAAAATTCACAGAAAGACAATTGCAAGCTGCAAGCCAAGCCGCAACAAGAGAAGCAGTTGACCGCCTCACCGCCGATGTCCCTGGCCTCGACAGCCTTTAAGATTTTTACGTAAAATCCTTAAACCAATTGTACGTTTCCTGGAACAAATTCTCTTCTGCGCCATCTTCGTCGAAGCAATGAGTAGCGCCCTGAATAATAGCAATTGCTTTTGGTTCGTTAGCATTTTGAAATAACTCTTTACCTTCATTTACCATTATTCCCGATCCTGCAACAATTACTTTTATTGGGACATGCATTTCTTTTATAAGTTTAGATGGGATTAGCTTATTGTTATTTTCTTCAAACATGTCTCTACTGATGGTAAATCCGTAGGCCGAATCGTCTTGGTAGTAGTATTTATCAAGTTCTTTTACATACTTAGCTTTTAACTTCACGTCTTTATCGCCAGACGAATCCCAAAGTACGGTCGCATCAAAATCCTTCTTTTGGGATAAAAGTACCGTTACTCCGCCAAAGCTATGTCCAACTATAAATATTTTCTTTACGCCTTTTTTCCTAAAGTAATCGATAACAACATCCAGGTCCTCTCCGTGCAGCGACAAAGTGCACTCTTCAAGTTTTCTTGCATCCTTTTTCCAACTATACAGGTCAAATCTAAAGGTAGAGATTCCAACTTTTTCAAAAAACCTTGCAGCATTAAAGAACTGGTGCTCATTTTTATAACCTGTAAATCCGTGAACAAAAATTACGAGAGGTTTATCTAAAGAACCACGCAATATTCCATAAATATATTTCTTATTTTCAAGAGGAATTTTTATTTCTTCTTCCATAATCTTCAAGAAGTATATCAAATTGTGGCTAAATTAAGCTGGATGACTATGTTGGAAGTTTTTATAAAGATTACTTCCTTTTATTCATTAGTCTTTTCAGGATACCGTAGTTTGATAATTATGAGTATAAGATTCATTGTGCCCACGATTGTGTTTGCAATGATCACTGGGACTGCATGTTTTGCTACACCATACAATGTCCATAAAACACATGCAGTAAAGAAAATAAGAAGCGTTGCAAATGAAAGGTCTTTTGTATGTTTAGTTCTCAATGAACGAACGACTTGCGGAACTAGCATCAGAACATTAAGACTTGTTGCGACATATCCGAAAATATCTGAATTTACCATTACTCACAATATACCAAAAGTCCCGCCATCATACACCTGAAATCACTAAAAAAGCTGGGAGATTAGGATTTGAACTACTTATCATTTCTATTGTTTACACCCATCACTAAGCTCCATTTTGGAGTTTGTTAAGCTTCATATATAATATACCAATGAAAAAACCGATTGATGTAAAGCTCACTAAGGAGGGTTTTGAAAAACTCCAAAAGGAACTGGAAGCGCTAAAAGAAAAAAGGCCGGGTGTAGTTATCCGCCTGACCGCTGCCCGCGAGCAGGGCGACCTTTCGGAAAATGCCGGTTATCACGCAGCCAAAGACGAACTTGGCCATGTTGATTCCCGCATAGGTGAAATAAAACTGCTACTCCGTTTTGGCGAAGTTATCGAATCCAAAGGCGTAGAAACTGTTGGAATTGGCAACACAGTCATTGTTGATAATAGCGGCCAAAAGAGCGAATTTAGTTTAGTCGGCCATTTTGAAGCAGATCCAACTCTTGGCAAACTTTCGGAGAAATCCCCAATAGGTGCGGCTTTAATTGGCAAAAAAGTAGGTGACAATGTGCAAATCAACATCCCTGACGGTACAGTCACTTTCAAAATACTCGAAATTAAATAAAGTTGACTGTATAAACCTTGTCTGTCCATATTACCTACGATATAATTAGCAAGTATATGAAAGGTGTTATTTTGGCAGGCGGCAACGCTACGCGCCTCAGGCCTCTGACTTGGGTTACTAACAAGCATCTTCTGCCTATCTACAATAAACCGATGATATTTTATCCTGTGGAAGCAATGGCAAAAGCCGGAATCCGTGATGTTCTTATCATAACCGGGCCGGGCCATAGCGGCTCATTCATAAACCTTCTTCGTTCAGGAAGGAATTTTGGCCTCAGGCTTTCTTATGAAATCCAGGAAGAAGCCGGTGGTATTGCCCAAGCAATTGCACTTGCGGATGATTTTGCAGACAACGAAAAGATATTGGTAATTTTGGGCGACAATATATTTGACCAGTCATTAAAAAAAGATGTAGAAGAATTTGAAAAAACTCCCAAAGGCGCTGTTGTTTATGGTAAAAAAATGGCAACAGAAAGCAAGCAATATGGAGTTATCGAAGTTAAAGACGGTAAAGTAGTATCTATAGAAGAAAAACCCGAAAATCCCAAATCAGACATTGGACAAACAGGTGTGTATATGTATGACAACCGGGTTTTTGACCTTATAAAAAAACTCAAACCCTCCGGCAGGGGAGAACTCGAGGTAACAGATCTTAACAACTTTTATGTAAAGGAAAAAACAATGACTTGCAAGATGCTTGATTCCTGGTGGGTGGATGCCGGAACTTCTTTTGATGAACTTTTAAAAGCAAACGTTATGGTTGCCAAAGAAGTCGGTAATAAAAATAATGAGTAGGCTTCTTGTAACCGGCGGAGCCGGTTTTATCGGTTCAAACTTCGTACATTACTGGCTTAAAAATCATCCCGAGGACGAGATAGTTAATTTTGACAAATTAACCTATGCCGGCAACATCGAGAATCTCAAAGATGTAAAAGACAATCCCAAGTACCAATTTGTAAAAGGGGACATAACCAACCCCCAAGATGTAAAAAAGGCAATCGAAGGAGTGGACATTGTTGTTAATTTTGCTGCAGAATCCCACGTGGACAGGTCTATCCAAGATCCGGCCCCGTTTGTTTTAACAAACGTTGTCGGCACGCAAGTACTTTTGGACAATGCAAAAAGCACAAAAGTTAAAAGGTTTCATCATGTTTCAACCGACGAAGTTTACGGGGCTCTAAAACTTGATTCAAAAGAAAAGTTTAACGAGGAAACGAAATACAAACCAAATAGCCCATATGCTGCTTCGAAAGCTGCATCAGATCATCTGGTCAGGGCTTATTTTGAAACGTATGGATTGCCAATTACAATCACAAATTGTTCAAACAATTTTGGCCCATACCAATACCCGGAAAAATTAATTTCCTTATCTGTCACCAATTTACTTGAAGGCGGCAAGGTGCCGGTTTATGGCGACGGTTTGTATGTCCGCGACTGGCTTTATGTTGAGGATCACTGCAGCGCTATCGATTTGGTTTTACAAAAAGGCAAAATTGGGGAAACTTATTGCATCGGTGTCGATAACGACATTCCTAATATCAAAGTTATAATACATATACTGGAAATACTTGGCTTTGGTGAAGAAAAGATAGAGCATGTAACGGACAGGCCTGGGCATGACAGAAGATATGCAATCGATGCTACCAAAATAAAAAAAGAACTAGGCTGGCAGCCTAAATATCAATTTGAAGAAGCACTTAAATTAACTATCGATTGGTACAAAAATAACCAAAATTGGTGGAAAAGCCTGAAAAACAAAGATTACCGGGAGTATTACCAAAGGCAGTATACTAAAACAAGAACCCATGAATAATAGTTATTTTGACCTCGCCCACCAGCAAGAATTAGTAGAAGGCATAAAATTTAGAAAACTGACAGTCCATAAAGACCCAACAGGCGTTTTGTTTGAAACACTAAGGCGTGATTGGCAGGACGTCTTTAATGACGATGAGCTGGCCTTTTTCATGCAATATATGTCTATCACCCCTTCCGGAATTGCCAGAGACGAAGATATGTGGCATGTCCACAAAAACCAAAGCGACAGGTTCATTTGCGCTTCCGGAAGAATTGTTACAGCCGTTTTCGACCCAAGACCGGAGTCCAGAACCAGTGGTAAATTAAACTTGTTTGTGATGGGTCATGCAAATGAAGATGAAATGTACATGATTATAATCCCTCCAAACACTTACCATGGTTTTATGGTAATTTCCAAAGAGCCGGGTTATCTATTGAATTTCCCAACCCAGCTTTATAACCCAGAAGATGAAGGCAGGATTGCACACAATGATAAATTCACCTGGCAAAGCGTTAGGGAGGACTTTGGACTCTGACAATTTCCCAAAAATTGCAGTAATTGGTGCATCATCAATGGTCGGTTCGCGCTTTTGCGAACTTTTTAATTACCAAAAATCCCTTATTAAGGCAGATTTAAATGGTCAGAATCCTGTGGATATTACCGACAGTCAGTCCGTGAGTGCTTTTTTCAACAACAATGATTTTCAGTATGTAATTTTATTTTCAGCTTTTACCGACGTTGACGCTGCCGAAAAACAAAGGAATGACCAAAACGCCAGCTGTTGGCAAATTAATGTTAAAGGGGCTGAAAACGTCATCATCGAGTGTGCTAATAATAATAAAAAACTCATTTTTATATCAACCAGTTTTGTTTTCGATGGCCAAAAGGGTCCTTATGCAGAAAATGCGCAAAGGGGTGGTGACCTTGAAAAAATTTCGTGGTATGGAATCACAAAGTTGAAAGCGGAAGAAGCGATTGAAAAAGCCCTAAAAGACCACTTAATTATTCGAATCACTTACCCGTATAGGGCCAATTTTCCGGCAAAACAAGACTTTGCAAGACAAATTCTTGAAAAATACCGCAACAATTCACTTTACCCTATGTTTACAGACCAAATATTTACACCCACCTTCATAGACGACTTGGCCCCCGCTTTCGAAATCCTTATAAAAAGTAACTCGTCAGGAATATTTCATATAACAAGTCCTTCTCCGGCAACCCCATACGATTTTGCAAAAGAGCTTCTGACTGTTTTTGGAATGGAAACTTCAAAATTGGAAAAAGGATCTCTTGCAGAATTTTTAAAAGATAATACAAAAACACCAAGACCCATAAATTCATCTCTCTTATCACAAAAAATAGAAGGTATTGGATTTCGGCCAACGGATTGGGTAAGTGGGATCAAGGCAATTTATTCCCAAAGCCGGAAAAATTGATTTAAAGACTTGTTTTTGGCTAAAATAAACCCACGTCGCAAATAGAAAAGCGGCTTTTGTATTAACTTATGACGATAACAATAATAGGCGCAGGTTATGTAGGTTTGGTTACAGCATCCATCTTTGCCGAGCTGGGGAACAAAGTATATTGTATAGACATTGACCAGGAGAAAGTCGACCGCTTAAACAGCGGGATTGTTCCCTTCTATGAACCCTCGCTCGCAGAATACATTAACAGGAACGCTAAGGAAAAACGTTTACAATTTACAACATCCTACAAGGCGTCGGTCCCAAAATCCCAGATAATTTTCATTTGCGTAGGTACGCCGCCGAGGGAAAACGGAGAAGCAGACCTAAGCTTTTTGTTTTCAGCAGTTGAAGAAACGGCAAAAAATCTGGCCGGGTATACACTGATTACTATAAAAAGTACCATCCCAATCGGTTACGAAGACGATCTTGAGGCAATGGTCAAAAAATATGCTAAAGCAAAATACGAATTTGCATCATCACCGGAATTTTTACGGGAAGGCACGGCGATTGAAGATTCACTTCACCCGGACAGGATAGTAATAGGCACAAACAGCAAAAAAGCGCAAAAAATGCTCCTCGAGCTTCATGCGCCCCTGCCCGGGGAAAGAATTATTTGTGACTTAAGAAGCGCCCAACTTATAAAATATGCCTCAAACGCTTTTCTGGCCACAAAAATATCTTTTGCCAATGCGCTTTCTTGTATATGCGAACGCACTGGAGCAGATGTTGCCAAGGTCGTTCAAGGAGTAGGAGCAGACAAAAGGATCGGCCATTCTTATTTATATCCCGGAGTAGGTTATGGCGGCTCCTGCCTGCCAAAAGACGTACTTGCCTTTATTGCCCAAGCCAGAAATTTTGACTATGATTTCGAGCTTTTGAGAGCAGTCGATGCAATAAATTCTGGCCAGATTGCAAATTTTATAAATAAAATTAGAGAGTCACTAGGTCTTACGGAAAAACAAGGTAAAAACCTAAACGGCATAAAAATTGCAGTCCTTGGCCTTGCTTTTAAACCAAACACTGATGATATGAGAGACGCTCCCTCCGTCAAAATAATCCGGTCTATTCTGGATTTAGGTTGTGAAGTTACAGCGTTTGATCCTAAAGCGACTGAAATTGCAAGGAAAATTATTCCGGAAATAGAATACGCCGACGATGTCTATCATGCCCTAAAAGGTAAAGATGCAATGGTTATTGTGACCGAATGGCCGGAATTTGTTCAAATGGATTTGGAAAAAGCAAAAAAACTACTAAAAAGACCAATAATTATAGACGGTCGCAACATCTTTGACCCTAAAAAAGTTAGAGAGCTCGGCTTTTCTTACGTAGGCATTGGTCGATGAAAAAAGCACTAGTTACCGGCGCCGCAGGTTTTGTCGGCAGTCACTTAAGCGAACACCTGGTTGCAAACGGCATAGAAGTGTATGGTCTAATTCACCCCGAACATTCTGCACAAAATGTTAAATCAATTGAGGAGAAAATCAAAATTATAAAATGCGACATTCAAGAGAAAAAAGAACTGGAAAATATTCTAGGCAGTCAAGGCTTTGAGTACATTTTTCATCTAGCGGCATTTTCATCACCCCCGCAAAGCTTTCTTAATCCAAAAGAAACCCTGGAAAATAACATAATCGGAGAACTAAATTTACTGGAAATATTGGCTAAAATTGAATCTAGCGCAAAAATTCTCGTTGTAGGATCGGCGGACGAGTATGGTGCTCCCCCCAAAAAATACATACCAATCGACGAAGAAACTCCGCTAGCCCCTAATTCTCCGTATGCAGTCTCAAAAATCGCCCAGGATATGTTGGCTTTGCAGTATCACTTACGCCATAAACTCAATACAATCCGCGTAAGGCCGTTTAACCATATTGGCCCTGGCCAATCAAAAATGTTTGTTGTTCCGGCTTTTGCTTCGCAAATTGCAAAACTCGAAAAAACCGGCGGAGGCGAAATTTTAGTTGGAAACCTTAACTCTTGGCGCGATTTTACGGATGTGCGCGATATGGTAAGGGCATATCTTCTGGCTCTTGAAAAAGGTAACCCGGGTGACGTGTATAATATTGGTTCTGGCAAAGCTTACAAAATTGCTGATATATTAAAAGAATTAATTTCATTTTCAAAAGTTGAAATTAAAGTTAGGCAAGACCCTAAACTAATTAGGGACACGGATGTAGAAAAAATAAGTTGTGACTTTTCGAAATTCAAAAAGCAAACGGGATGGTATCCAAAAATACCAATTACCAAAACACTTTTTGATACAATTGAGTACGAAAGGAATATGGTTAAATAGATGTCGCAAAAAAGAGCACTGATAACAGGTATCACCGGCCAGGACGGTTCATACCTTGCCGAATTCTTGCTTTCTAAAAATTACAAGGTTTTTGGGTTGACCAGAAGGACTTCTACCCCTAATTATGAACGAATAAAGCATATCGAGAATCAGATCGAGTTAATACCGGGCGATTTGCTGGACCAGCAATCGTTAACCACTGCGGTTGAAATTTCCAAGCCGGACGAAATTTACAACCTTGCTGCCCAAAGCTTTGTTGCAACCTCCTGGTCGCAACCGGTTTTGACTGGGGAGTTTACGGCACTCGGTGTAACTAGAATGCTGGAGGCAACCAGACAGCTTGCACCCAAGGCAAAATTTTACCAGGCATCGTCATCTGAAATGTTTGGCCAGGCTGCAGAATCCCCCCAGACCGAAACTACCCCTTTCCACCCAAGAAGCCCCTACGGAGTTGCAAAAGTTTATGGACATTGGATAACGATAAACTACAGGGAGTCATATAATATTTTTGCAGTATCGGGTATATTATTTAACCACGAATCTCCGCGTAGAGGCTTAGAATTCGTGACCCGTAAAATCTCACACCAAATTGCCAGAATTCATCTGGGGCAAACCGACCAACTTGTTCTTGGCAACCTTGCAGCAAGAAGGGATTGGGGTTTTGCCGGAGACTATGTACAAGCCATGTGGCTTATGCTTCAGCATGACAAGCCTGATGATTATGTTATTGCAACAGGCGAAAATCATTCGGTCGAAGATTTTGTTAAAGAGGCGTTTAAAGTTATCGGCGTTAGTAATTGGAAAAAATATGTGAAAACATCCAAAGAATTTATGCGGCCGGCAGAAGTTGATTTCCTGATCGGGGATTCTTCAAAAGCAAGGAAAGTATTGGGCTGGAAGCCGCAAGTATCATTTAAAGAACTTGTTAAAATGATGGTCGAAAACGATATTAAGCTTCTTAAGAAGAATTCCAAATGAGATTAGTTGTAAACATACCGACTTACAACGAGGAAGATAATATTCGGGAGGTAATAAAAAGGGTTCTGGCAACTGCAAGTAGAATGCCGAAACTTGATCTTCATGTATTAATCTCGGATAGTCATTCACCCGACAAAACTCCCCAAATTGTAAAAGAGATTTCGAAAACAAATACTAAAGTGCATTATTTGGATGTTAAAGAGCGTGGGCTTGGTATAGGCATTGTTAAAGGCCACCGTTTTGCAATCGATAAACTAAAGGCGGACATTTTGGCTCAAATGGATGGTGATTTGTCTCATGACCCATCGACCTTGCCTAAAATGGTTAATTACATAATAGAGGAAAACTACGACTTGGTCGTCGGGTCAAGACTAATGAAAGGAGGCAAAAATTTATTAGGCTGGCATAGAAGACTTTTTACGCGTGGGTCTGCTTTTTACTGCAAAGTCGCCTGGGGGACGTTTTCAATTTCAGAATACACAAACTCCTACCGTGTATTCACAAAGCAACTTTTTGAAAGCATCGATTTTAAAAAAGTACCCTGGAAATCTCAAACATACATTATCCAGCCCGCTTTTTTATACGCTGCGCTTAGTGTAGGGGCTAGAGTAAAGGAAATCCCTATTACTTTTGAAGACCGCAAAGAGGGCTATTCTAAATCAAAAATTGTCTCCTACATATTTGATGTACTAAAATTTGGAGTCAGAGTCAGGATCGAAACATCAAAGACATTTATCAAGTTTTTGTCAGTTGGAACCCTTACTTATTTTATAAATGCAATCCTCTTAGGACTTCTGTACCGTGGCAATATCTATTCCCTTAAGGTCCTTGCAAATCCCATTTTATCGTTTATTCCTATAAGCCATCCTTCTACAAAATTTTTTTCTATTTATCTTGATAGGTTGTTCGTAGCATCTTTAATTTCGATTGAAGCCTCTATAATAGTAAATTTTATCTTTCATGAAAATTGGACCTTCAGGCATCGCAACCGCGAGGGAACCAAATTAAAAAGATTCCTTAAGTTTAATTTATCATCGGTCGGAAGCCCAATAATACAGCTTGCTAGTATCTTGGTATTTGCACAGGTACTCCATGTAAATGAACAAATAGGCCTCGCAGTCGGAGTCATAATTGGCCTGTTTGTCAACTATACTATTAATCTTCTTTGGATTTGGAAAGAACATCCGGAGGGGGCGAATAGTTTTTAGTCCAATTCGGTAAACGGAAATTGATTTTTGATATGCCCAAAATTTCTTATGACCGCGTAAAAATACTTCTGCTGGCTGCGGTAATTTTAGTCGCAATATTTTTTAGGTTTTGGCAGATTCGTGATTATATGGTTTTTCTTGGTGATGAAGGTCGGGATATGATTGTCATAAGAGATATTTTTGTAAAACGTCATATCCCGTTCTTAGGACCAACAGCGTCAGTAGGCGGATTTTATTTGGGACCCATTTATTACTGGATGGCCGCGCCCTTTTTGCTTTTGTCAGGCTTCGACCCTGTCGGGCCCTCATATATGGTTGCCATTGTTGGCGTGTTGACCGTTCTCTTACTTTATAAATTCTTAAAGGAAACAACCGGTTTCTGGCCGGCAATCACGGCAAGCCTGCTTTACGCAACAGCCCCTCTTATTGTGAGATACTCAAGGTCATCGTGGAACCCGAACCCTTTACCATTTTTCGCCTTGCTTTTAGCGTACGCAACCTATCTTGGAATAAGACGTAATAAAATCATCTATTTTTCCCTGGCCGGAGCGTCTTTTGGTATAGCCATTCAGCTGCATTATTTAGCCTCATTACTAAGCTTAGTTTTTTTGAGCATTATTTTACTCAACCTCAACTGGAAAAAGTGGTTCATGGCTATGATTTTTTTTGTAATTGGCTCATTTGTGACATTTTCCCCATTTTTGATTTTCGAAGCCGCACATCATTTTCCAAATTTTAGGACGATATTGGAATTTGTTACACGCGGAACTAATATCGGCTACAAAAACTTCAATTTTCTATGGCTTATAACCAGTACGGGAAATACTTTTTTAGAAAATATCTCACACTTGTACGGCACTATTTATACAAAAATTATCATATGGTCTCTTATAGTCTTGAGCATAATTGGACTTTATAACTCTTGGAAATCAAAAGAAAAGCGGATTGCGTTTGTAATTGGTATTACTTGGTTTTTCGGCGGACTTATATTCCTTCGTTTGTATACCGGTACTCTCAATGATTATTATTTTGGTTTTCTCTTCCCCGCACCCTTTTTCTTGTTAGGACTTGTATTTTCGCAACTTTGGCAGAATAAATTTTTAAGAATTATTCCGCTTGCTTTCACAATATTGGCTCTAATATGGTTTGTAAATCATGCTTTTTATAAAGGTGAGCCAAACCGACTTATCAACCAAACAGAAAATATTGCAGATCAAATTATCCAGCGAGCAAACGGTCAGCCATATAACTTTGCATTGGTAACGGATCATAATAGCGACCATGCTTATCGTTATTTCCTTGATATAAAGGGTAAACCGCCAATAGGGCTTGAAACATTGGTGACGGACCAGCTTATCGTTTTATGTGAATCAAAAACATGCTCGCCGCTTGGCAACCCTTTATGGGAAATTGCCGCCTTTGGCAGGGGAGAAATCGTAGGTGAGTGGGATTTGCCCAAGTATGGCTTTAAGCTTTACCGCCTCACTCACTGGCCGGGTGCTCCTTCACCGGCTGGAAAACCGGCCGTTAAAGGTGGATAATATATGCGGAATTCAAAATGTTAAAGAATATTGTCTCTGCAAAACAATTCGATAGACTTACAATCGAGGAAATTTTCCGTAGGGTAGACCAGATTAAGTCTGGGAAATATGATAATAAAGTCATGTCCGGGAAAATAATGTCCACTCTGTTCTATGAGCCCTCCACCAGGACAAGGCTATCCTTCGAATCCTCGATGTTAAGGCTTGGTGGTGGCGTAATCTCTACAGAAAGCGCTGCCGAATTTTCTTCAGCATCTAAAGGAGAAACCCTTGAAGACACAATAAGAGTAGTGAATGCGTTTAGCGATGTAATAGTTCTCAGGCATTTCGCTGCCGGTGCCTCTGAAATTGCTCAGAGGTACTCTAGAGTTCCGATAATAAATGCAGGCGACGGCAATGGTGAGCACCCATCACAAGCACTTCTGGATCTCTATACAATTTTTTCAAAATTCTCCGACAAAGATATAACTGTTGCTATGGTTGGCGACTTACTAAATGGCAGGACAATACACTCCTTAAGCGTTTTATTGTCACTGTACCCCAAAATTAGATTGATATATGTATCGCCCCAGGCACTGGCTATACCCAAAAGCTTAAAGACATTCTTAAAGAATAAAAAGATAAAATTCAGCGAAACCTTAGATTTGGACCCGGCGCTAAAAAATGCCGATGTAATTTACCAAACAAGAATTCAAAAAGAGCGGTTTAAGAATGAAACAGATTACATAAAATTTAAGGGACTCTATATTCTGGATAAAAACAGCTTAAAACAGCTTAAGAAAAAAGCAGTAATAATGCATCCGTTACCGCGAGTCAACGAAATTACTGCGGACGTAGACCGTGACCCCCGGGCTATTTACTTTGAGCAGGTTCAAAATGGATTGTATGTAAGAATGTCTCTCTTACTTTATCTCTTTGACAAATCCCCTGCAAAAACTCGATAATTGATTTATGGCCCAAGGCCCACACCTATCAGTTATTATCCCCGCTTATAACGAAGAGCCAAACTTTAAAAAGGGGACAGTCAGTGAAGTACCTGCGTTTCTAAAAAAACAAGATTACACGTACGAAATTCTTATCGTCGACGACGGGTCAAGTGACAATACAGCATCACTGGCCCAAGATTTTGCTAAAAAACACAATAATGTCCGCGTTATAAAAAATCCGCACGAGGGTAAGGCAGCGACTGTTAAAACCGGTGTTGAGGAAGCAAAAGGGGATTACATCCTTTTTACCGACTTCGATCAAGCAACTCCTATCCATGAAGTCGAAAGGCTCCTGCCGTATTTTTCCCAATACGATATTGTTATAGGTTCCAGGCAGCTTCCGGGTGCAAAAAGGGAAAAAGAGCCAATCCACAGGCACATCATGGGTTTGGTCTTTAATATTTTGGTTCAAATAATCGCTGTACGTGGCATCTGGGATACTCAGGCAGGTTTTAAATGTTTTAAAGCACAGGTCGCAAAAGAACTCTTTGGTCAACTTAGAGTTTATGGTAAAGCAAAAAAAGTTCAAGGGGCATTGGTTACGGCATTTGATGTAGAGCTCTTATTCATTGCTAAAAAAAGAGGCTTCAAAATTAAAGAGGTGCCTATCATTTGGCATCATGTGAGCACAAGTCGCGTAAACCCAATAAAAGATTCGCTAAGAATGCTTAGGGATGTAATAAAAATCCGCCTCAATGACTTTCGCGGAATGTACAATTAGTTAGTTCTTCTTTGTTTTCGCACATTTTATATGTAAAATAAATGATGTGTCACGCTTAGAGAAACTTCTCATAGCAGTAAATCTAGTAACCTACCTTACGCTGGCTATCTTCTCGTATGCATACGTCGACTTAAATTTAACTTTAAGCCAAAATCCTCTTTTGCTACATTTCGTGGGAGCAATGCAACGGTTGGGTTATTACCATAGGCCAGAAGCAACCATTATTTTTATACTTATAATCCTGTTTGCTTATTTGTTTTTTGGAATAAATCTGTTCCTACTTCAGAAAAAAAAGGTTGGCAAAAAATTTGTTTTAACTTCTACGGTATTAAATACACTAATTTTGGTTTTTGCTTATCCGTTCCTATCTTATGATATTTTCAACTATATATTTGATGCAAAGATTATATTTCATTACCACTTAAGTCCTTATACCCACACTGCGCTTAATTTTCCTTCAGACACTTGGATTCGCTTTATGCGATGGACGCATCGTTATTCTCCATATGGTCCTCTTTGGCTAATTATAAGTTTAGTACCGTTTGCATTAGGGCTAGGAAAATTTATTTTTACACTTTTTACTTTCAAGATTTTTATGGGTGTATTCCATTTGCTAAACACATACCTAATATATAAAGTTCTGCTGAAAACGAGACCCGGTATGGCTTTAATTGGAACTGCAACCTATTCTCTAAGCCCGCTGTTTCTGATAGAAGGAGTCGTAAACGCGCATAACGACGTTGTTCTGGCTACCTTTATTTTAATGTCAGTATTTTTCCTAGTGCACAAGAAAAAAATTTACGGTTTTGGCTCTTTGGCTTTGGGAGTATTGATAAAATACATCCCGTTATTGGTTCTCCCTTGGCATATCCTGTATTATTACAAACAAAAGTCTCTAACAATTTCCAGGCTAATCACTTTAAACCTATTAACCATGGCAATTTTTACCTACCTGTTTTCTTCATTTAGAATTTCTGTGCCATTTGTGTCTGCAAGCGCAACTCAAGTTCAATTCCAGCCATGGTACCTTTTTTGGACAATACCATTGATTGCATTAGTTCCGGGCTTTTGGTCAATATTGATAAGTGTAGCATTGTGTATAGGTGCCACTTTAAGATATTTACCCTATCTTTATTACGGTGATTGGAATCACCCAAACGTTATTTCTTTTATGACTTTAGTTACAGTTATCCCTCCGGCTTTAGTAGCTGCTTCAGCAGCATTTTTTAAAATATCAAACTATAGTAGAAATCATGAAAAATAAAAGCAAAATATCTAACATCATCACTATTTTGGGCAAGGTATACCCTTTAATAGTTATTGCGCTTGTCACACTTCTGATATTTTTCAAAATTTTTCTAAAAGGCCTATATCCCATTCCGGGTGACCTACTAGTGTCTTTTTATTTTCCCTGGTATTCAGGCGGCTGGCCGGGCTATGACCCATGGACAACCCACAAGGAGCTATTGAATGCTGATGCCATAAGACAGATATATCTTTGGAAAGAGTTTGCGGCAGACCAGTTCGCGCGTGGCCATTTTCCTCTCTGGAACCCATACACATTTTCAGGACAACCCCTGGCTGCTAATTTTCAGTCAAGCGTTTATTATCCACTGAACTTATTTTATTTTTTAACGGACCCAAGGAATGCATGGATACTGCTAGTGACAATACAGCCATTTTTGGCGGGAATCTTTATGTATCTGGCAATAAAAAGTTTTAAACTTCCCAATATACCTGCTCTTTTCGGATCTATTACCTTTATGTTTTCAAGCTATTTCATAACCTGGCTTGAAAACGGCAACGTCAGCCAAAGCTATCTCTGGTTGCCACTTACAATCTTCGCCATAAATAAATTCTTTGAAAAATTCCAATTCCGCTATTTGTTAATTTTAACAACCGGCTTGGCACTTTCAATTTTTGCAGGTCACCCACAAACGGTAATATACATAATCATTGCTACATTATTATTTTTTACTTACAAACTTTTTGACAGCAAATTCAGCTTAAAATATTTTATTTACTATTTCATGTCTCTCGCAGCTTCTCTGCTTTTGTGTTCAATACAATTACTACCAACACTTTCTTTTTATCAAACCTCCCCGATCCACCTCCCTTTTGCACGAAGTGTATTTGATAAATCTATACTGCCGTTTCAAAATCTAATCACCTTTTTTGCCAGCGATTTCTTTGGTCATCCGGCGACAAATAATTTCTGGAGCGTAAGCTATGGTGATTTTACTCCTTATTTTGGAGTAGTTCCTTTGGTTTTTTCCCTTTGGGGTATCTATAAACTATTCAAAAATAAGTTCATAAAATTTGCGACATTCACAAGCGCATTCTTTATCCTGGCGTCTTTTAAGGGTCCGATTACTTTCTTAATTACACAATTTCAAATTCCACTAATTAATGCAACCTCACCGTCACGTTTTTTATCAATTACATTTCTTTTCTTAATCATAATATCCGCGTTTGGCTTATATGATTTTCTTGAAAATTTGAAATCGGAGAAATACCTAAAAAATTTTCTAAAATTTATAACTGCTTTGTCGTCCGTTTACATTTTGATGTGGGGGTTTACATTTTTCGGCAAATTAGTTCTTCAGCCCCAAAGCACTTGGCAGATTAATTTATCGGTGACCCAGCACAATTTAATATTACCAACAGCTATGTTTCTAGCTATCCCATTTCTTGTAATTACATTTATGTTTATAAAAAAGTTAAAAGTTTTTAGCGATACCCTTTTGACAACTGGAATAATTTTAGTCATATTCGTTGTGACGGTTATTGGCGGTGTATATTACAGTAACAAGTTTTTACCGGTAGCTCCCAAAAAATTTATTTTCCCCGATCATCCGATTTTAACCTGGCTAAAAAATAATGCCGGAATCAACAGGTTCTATGGCGGGGGTACGGCGCATATTGATTATAATTTTCCGACTCACTACCAAATTTTTGGCGTAGAAGGCTATGACACATTAAGACTGGAAAGGTATGCACAATTGTTGGCGTCTAGTTTCAGCGGGAAAGTACCCAAGACGTATTTACGCTCAGACGGTGTAGTCCCTGAAGGTAACAACGGTTACAGAAAAAGGCTATTTGATTTGTTGGGGGTCAAATATATACTGGACAAGGAGGATGATCCCAAAACAGGCGCCGACTGGCATTATGAAAGATTCCCTGGCGATAATATTAAAGGCATAGTTCAGTACAACAGGCCTCAGATATACCTTCGTGAGGATGCACTGCCAAGAGTATTTACATCAAATAATTATGTTGTAGCAAAAAATGATGAAGAAATAATAAACGATATTTATAACCCGAATTTTGATCTAAAAACTATAATTTTAGAAAAGTCACCAAACATCCAAGTTGCAAGCTCCCAAGGATCTATAAAAACTCCACAAATAATAAGTTATCTTCCAAATACAGCAGTTTTTAAGACTATTAACGATTCAAATACAATTCTTTTTTTATCCGATGCTTATTCAAAAGACTGGAAGGCATACGTCGACAATAGCCAAGTACCACTTTTACGGGCTGATTACGCCTTTAGAGCTGTAGCTGTGCCCCAGGGAGAGCATGTAGTTAAATTTGATTATTATCCAAACTCCTTTAAATACGGTCTTTATCTAACCATTTTTTCATTTTTGGCAATAATCGTATTGTCCGTTGTATCGATCTTGAAAAAGAAATTTTAATGAAGAGATACGTTGCGATATTAACTCTAGTCTCGCTAATTGCAATCTGGCCGTTTTTTAAAAAAGGTTTTTACCAAAGCCATGACGGAGAATGGATAATTATCAGATTCACTGCTTTTCACCAAACCCTGAGAGCTGGTAGTATTCCCGTCAGGTTTACTGACCGTCTCAATAATAACTATGGCTATCCGGTTCTCAATTTCTTGTATCCACTACCATTTTATTTATCGGAGATACCCAAAGGGTTAGGTTTTGGTTTTGTGGAGAGTGTAAAAATTCTCTTTGCCGCGTCTGCAATTTTTTCATCATTGGCAATGTTTTGGGCCCTTTCCCGTAGGTTCACACAAGAAGCAAGCCTTGCCGGTGCTACTTTATATTTGTTCATACCTTATCGTTTTGTCGATATTTATGTTCGTGGCTCAATCGGTGAAAGTCTCTCTTTTGCAATAATACCTCTGATTTTAGGTTCTATATTTTGTATTGCCAAAGTTAAAAAAACATATTACCCACTACTTTCTTTATTCACAGGTCTTTTAATTATGTCCCACAATGTAATCGCGGCCATTTTTCTTCCTATCTTTTTAATTCTGTCATTTCTCTTAATTGAAAAAGGATTCAAACAAGTATTGGTGGCATATTTTTTAGGAATATCACTAAGCGCCTTCTTTTGGCTGCCCGCCTTATATGATCTTCATTACGTTAGGCTCTCCCAAATAAGCGTTTCAAATATTGGAGACCACCTGGTTCCGTTTTCTAGATTATTTTTACCCAGTTGGGGTTACGGCCCAACCCCTATCGGCACTGGTGCGTTTTCGCCCCAAGTGGGATTAGTAGCACTTGCAGCTATCTTAGCTGCTATTTACATAAGGTTAAGCAAAAAAGATAAAAACATTGCCGTCGATTTTCTTTTGATAATCTCCGTCATCTCTATTTTTTTGATGTCCAGAGCATCGGCTCCTTTCTGGAGAGTAATTCCTTTTGTGAGTGTGATCCAGTTCCCGTGGAGGCTGCTATCAATTACTGTGTTTACGTCATCATATCTAATCGCCTTCGCAATAGATGCTGGTAAGCAAAAATGGATGCTTGCTACGCTTATTATTTTAGCGTCAATAGTCTCAACTATTTTATATACAAAACCCGCCAACTTTGTCGACAGGCCGGATTCTTACTATGCAACAAATGAAGACTCAACAACAGTGAGGGGTGAATACTTGCCGCTTTGGGCAAAAGAAAAACCAGCAGGCAGAGCAGACCAGAAAATCGTAATCGAAAGTGGAAATGCCTTAATTTTAAATCAGAACATAAAACCAAATAATTACAAATTTACCGTTGATGCTAAAGACAATGTTGATATACAGGTAAACACCATATTCTTTCCAGGCTGGCTGGTTACGGCAAATGGATTTAAAGCAAACATCGATTACCAAAACAAATTCGGGTTAATTACATTCAAATTGCCAAAGGGTAGTTACGACGTTATAATCCAATATACAAGAACGCCCTTGCACTTACTGTCAGAGCTAATTTCATTATTAGCATTGTCAGTGACGATTGCATACTTCTTGGTCTTAAAATGGCAAAAGCAAGATTTTTAGTTACAGGCGGAGCAGGTTTTTAGCCATTTTGGAGCCGTTATGGGTTTTTGGAAAATCCTATAACAGCGTAGAAATGCGCAAACCCGAAAATTAAACAGAAATTATATAATCTTAAGGACAAATATTAATGAAAACAAAATTTTTAGTTACCGGCGGAGCAGGGTTTATCGGCTCCGAAATTGTCAGGCAACTACTTGACCAAGACTTTGTTGTGAGAGTAGCCGACAATTTGTCAAAAAAGGATGCGCAGGTAGACAAAAGGGCACAGTTTGTTAACGTTGATTTAACAGACAAAAATCAGTCTACAGAAGTTTTCAAAGGGATTGATATTTGCATTAATGCTGCTGCAAAAATTGGCGGAATAGGCTACTTCCATAAATTTCCGGCGACCATTTTATCTGAAAATAACAAAATTTACTCCTCAACATTTGAAGCGGCGGTTAAAAATAAAATTAAGAGGATGGTTTATATATCGTCATCAATGGTTTTTGAGTCCGCTTCAACCTTCCCGTCAAAGGAAGAGGATATTTTTAAAATTCCCCCTCCGGTATCTTCCTACGGCTTTTCAAAGCTTTCAGGGGAATGGTATTGCAGGTCTTTTTGGGATGAGTATGGACTCCCTTTTGCTATATGTAGGCCCTTTAACGCATATGGTATAAACGAATTTCCGGAAAGGGAAATTGGCTATGCCCACGTAATCCCGGATCTTATTAGAAAGATATTGGGAGGCCAGTACCCTTTAGAGCTATTAGGTGATGGCCAGCAAACGAGGTGTTTTACTCACGTTTCTGATATAGCCAACGGTGTGATTACAGTGGCCTTACATAAAAGAGCAGAAAATCAAGATTTTAATATTGGCACAGACAAGGAAATAAAGATGATAGACCTTGCCCAAAAAATTTGGAAAATCATGAAGGTCCGGAAACCATTTAAGGTAAAATATAAAAAAGGTTTCAAGTTTGACATAAAAAGAAGAGTCCCAAATGTTGACAAAGCAAAGAATTTACTAGGTTGGGAACCTCAAGTAAAATTTGAAGAAGGTCTAAAGGAGGTAGTAATTTGGCTAGAAGATCAAAAACGCCAAGGGAAATTCAAAATAGGCAAGTAGTTGCAGTAGTTGGCGCGGGACGCGTAGGCTTACCACTTGCTTTGTTTATTGCCGAAAAAGGTCATACTGTTTATGGTTTGGATATTGACGAAACAAAGGTCAGTCTTGTTTCAAAAGGCCAAATGCCGTTTTTGGAAGAAGGAGCACCGGAGCTTTTAAAAAAGCACGTAAACAAAAATTTTATTCCAAGTACCGATTTTTCAAACATAGCCAAGGCGAAAATTGTGATATTAACTCTTGGTACCCCGGTTGACGAAAATATGAACCCTTCCCTGGTGCAAATTGACAAAGCCCTAGAGACTGCAAGTCAATATTTCAAGAGTAATCAGCTATTAGTTCTAAGATCAACCGTTTCGCCTGGAACCACGAGTTACGTTAAATCATTTATCAATGATTTAGGCAAATTTAAGGTTGGCACAAATTTTTATCTGGCTTTTTGTCCTGAAAGAATTGCAGAAGGTAAATCCATAAAAGAAATGGCCGAAATACCGCAAATAGTTGGGGGAGTAGATAGGCAAAGTACCGCCAAAGCCGCCGAGTTTTTCTCTAGCCTTGGCATCAAGGTAAATAAGGCAGACGATGTTTCTGCTGAACTTGCAAAACTTTTCACCAATATGTACAGGTATATTAATTTCGGCATATCAAATGAGTTTATGATTCTGGCAGGGAACTATAATCGCGATATTTATAAAATTGTTGAGCTGGTGAATAAGGATTACAAAAGGGGAGGGCTAGCCCTGCCCGGCTTAACTGGAGGGCCATGTCTTTTCAAAGACGGATTCTTTTTGATAAGTGACGTCCCTTTTGCCGATCTTATAGCAACAAGCTGGAAGATTAACGAATCGATACCGTTATTTTTAATAAATAAAGTCAGACAAAGAAGAAAATTGGAAGGCAAAAAGGCAGTAGTGCTTGGTTTGGCGTTCAAGGCCGACATTGACGACATTCGTGAGTCCCTTGCATTCAAAGTAAAAAAGGCGCTTGAGCGTGAAAGAGCAAAGGTATATCTGCACGATCCCTATATTCCCGATTATCAAAGCGATTTAAACGAAGTTTTAAAAGATGCCGATTTTGTGTTTGTTGCCACGAATCATACTTTTTATAAAAAGCTGAATATGGAAAGTTTAAAGAAGTTAGTTTCTAAAAATTGCGTAATCTGCGATGTGTGGAATATTTTCAAGACCAATCGGATAATTTTTACTATAAAATCTATGGAAAATATGACAGGCAAGAAATCAAAATCTGAAGTACCGGAAGACTTTGAGCACCCTGGCTTGATCTGATATCGCTCTTTGACACCCTGTTCAACTTAAAGTTAAAATTTACAAAGTGCAGTTATCTGTTGTTATCCCTGTTTATAACGAAGGCGAAGTAATCGAAAAGACCCTGCTAAATTTGGAATCTTCCCTGAAAATTTCTCACGAGGTTTTGGTAATCTTCGATATGGATGAGGACACCACAGTGCCACCTGTGAAAAAACTGCAGAAAAGATTCCCAAATATCAAATTAGTGAAAAATGTATACGGCAGGGGTGCATTAAATGCCCTGAAGACTGGCCTTAAAAACTCAAAAAGTGAAGCAGTTTGTGTAATGATGGCAGATTTAACTGATGACCCAAAAGTTATAAGTAGCATGTATGAAAAGTATAATGAGGGTTTTGATGTTGTTGCAGCCTCAAGGTACATGAAAGGCGGCCATCAAATTGGAGGACCAAAATTTAAGCAGTTTTTATCCCGGGGTGCCGGTATTAGCTTATATTATATTGCGGGTATACCAACTCACGACGCAACTAATTCATTTAAAATTTACTCTAAGAAATTTTTAAACAAAGTAAAAATTGAATCCGATGGAGGATTCGAGCTGGGTATAGAACTTACGGTAAAAGCATTTTTCAATGGCTATAAAATTGCAGAGGTACCAACTACTTGGAGATATTTATCTAAAGAGTCACGTTTTTACCTTAAAAAATGGCTTCCTAAATATTTGAAATGGTATATGTGGGCTATTAAAAAAAGAATTTTGGGTACAAATTAGCTCAACTGAGCATAGTAACGCTGGGATGATATTCTAAAAATAGCCACAAGGGAATGCTTATAATCACAAAATACAATAAAAAGGGATTTTTTTTATATTTCTCATTTATAGCTATATTCTTATCTTCTTTGCTATTGCACTTACCCAGCTTGAAATTTTATTTCTTTCAAGACGATTGGTTTATTCTAAACTGGGTTAAAACAGAAAGCATCTTATCATTTATCTCATTGAGGAATGACATTATTTATTGGAGACCGCTTTCAATGCCTATTTATTTTGCAGTTCTAAACAAGCTTTTTGGTCTAAATTATGTTGCTTTCCATATTTTTGCATTTTTTATCTTTCTTTTATTATTGGTCTTGATCTATAAACTAATGAAATTTCTATTTGATGATCTTAGAATTTCGTTAATATTGACATTTTTGTACAGTGTTTGGCCCATAAACTACATCAGCCTGTCATGGCTCGCGGCAACTCAATATATAATTGCCCCGATTTTCATGACCGCTTCTTTCTTATCATTTGTAAAATATGCGCGTCTTAAAAAGACTTTATATCTTACACTATGTCACGCAGCATTTTTAGCATCATTAATGTCGCACGAAACAGCTCTTGTTTTGCCATTACTTTATATCGTTTGGACTGCAATTTATCTAAGAAAAATTCCAATAGCTATTGTAAGCCCTATGCTTGCAATTTCAGCTATATTTATGTTCATTAGATTTTTTGTCATACCCTTGCCGGCTACAGGTGCTTACACAATACAAATAAATAAAGCGGTATTTTTAAATTTCATCTGGTATTGGTTATGGTCGTTTAATTTCCCCGAGAGTTTTAAATCCCTTGTAGATCCAGGAATCATGGGGCAATCAATTCTTGTGCTCAAGCAATTTTGGTGGATTTCCTTGTCCTGCTTTGCGCTTATTATTCTCTTCATACTCATGTTGCGTCAGGGTTTTAAAAGTGATTTCAAGAATTACTTATTCGGATTTTCATGGTTTACTATAATGCTACTCCCGGTGATGTTTGTTCCAAGTCATACCTTTCCGATGTACCTGAGCTTTGCAGGTTTAGGGCTTTTATACATGATTGGAACATCAATCAAAAGAGTTGCACACGTTCTCACATTGGTATTCATCATTTTTTGGACAATTTCAGCAATAGCCAACTTTCAGTTTACTAGGGCTACTCATTGGGTAGAAAATGAGCAGTCAATTTCCAGAAATTATATGGAGTTTACAAAAAGTACCATAAAGAACCCGCCAACAAATTCTATCTTTGTTTTTTTACCTACCTACAAAAACTTACAACGGAATAGCGACCTAGAATTAGCCAAAGATTTGGATACACTGAAACTTTCACTAAGTGATCAAAACGCTGTGCAGGTAATATACCAAGACACAACACTGAAAAGTTTATATCAAAGAGACGAATTCTCACCCAAAGAAACAACGAGTAAGGTTTATTACATATCACCAAAGTAGGCACTAAAAATTAGGGAATATTTTCCCAAAGCAGGTGTGTTTTATCAAAATAGTCAATAGTTGCAACAACCGGGAATAACAAGGCTGTATATACGCACAACATTTATTAACATGTACTAGAAAATTTCATTGTATTAAACTATTTTCTAGCAAAAATAATATCCTCGTTGTTTAAGCTGCTTATTTTAAATCCGGCATCAATGATTCGAAAATAGTCATCTCTCCACGATAAAATATGCTTATCTTTAAAATTATCCCACTCTTTTCTATTAACCACCAGATAATCCCCATCATACGATTGCAGGTTTTGAATTAACTTATCCTTAAGCCTTTCCGACTCACTATACCAGGGGAAAAAATTCATAAAATAGCCATAAGGCTCCTTACCGCTTTCAAAATAGTAACTTGCCGAAAAATCTCTGAATACAAAGATCTTCTTATCAGTAACTGTTTTCTTTACCAATTCAATAGTCTCCGCATTTTTTTTCGGGAAAGAATTAAACGCGGTTTGGTCAAAGCTATACCAATGTTTCGTGATAAATATTACTGTTAATAAGGGTAAACCAATGCACAGTACTATATTCATTAATACGCGTCTTTTTCGCAGTAATTCGTATAAGGAAAAAGAAAATGCAAATGAGACCAACCAGTAGGAAAAAAAATAGAAAGGTGCCAGATGAGTATTGGTATCAATCCTTAGTCTAAGTGGTAAAAGAAACAGCAGCAGAAAAATTACATAATCCAGACGCTTATTTAAGTAGAATCTAACAATGCCAAAGAAGTAAAAAAGAGCAATTGTCATTTCAATACTAAAGAAGTTATTGTATAAATCTTCCAATATTATTTTTACGTAGGGAACATACCCGGTATTAAGATTGAATGGCAAAATTAGAAACTTGGCAGCTTTTAAGAAGGTAACCAAAGCAAGACCTTCATTTTTAGCCAACAGGAAAAAGTGAATATAAACTTCATGAATGGCATTTAAATATACGTCCAAAGGCTCTATCCCGCTTACAAGTTTAGAGGTGCGGAAAAAATACACGTTTGAATTAAAAGAAAAGGCATTTTTAAAAAAGTCGTTAAGAGATTTTGTAAATATCAGATATGCTAGAAAAAGCGCAAGCAATGTCAATGTCACTGCTGCAGAGAGTTTTATATTTTCGATATTTAGTTTAAATTTGATTTTATGGTTGTTTCGAAATTGAAGCCAGACATGAAGTAAAACTAAAAGAGGTAATGCAACCAGATGGATGGGTGATGTAAGAAGTAAAAGAACAAAAAGTATTGTAAACAAAATTGTGTCATTCTTGCTGAAAGGGGAGCGATCATGTTTTAGTACCAAAAAGAACGCTGCGGTTAAAATAAATGCCCATATTGGCCCATCAGCGAATTGTTGTCCACCGTAAAGACTTATCCCGAATGAAGCGAGCAAAATAAAAGGCAAAATTGTGTATTTATATACACCTTCTAGATATCGAAAGAAGAAAATAAAGGAGCCGAATGCAAAAATAAACATAAGTAGCCGATATAAAAACTTTGCGTGGCTTATGAGCTCTAAGGGAGCACCGATGAAAAACAAAAGTGGAAAATGATGGCTAAAAAAGTCTCTGTATGGGACATAGCCTTTTGCTATTAGCCAGGAACCTACAAAATTGTCGAATTCATCACCGAAGTCGAGCTTATTAAAATAGAGAGAGTAGATTTTAGCAGAGATTGCAAAAGTTAAAATTACAAGAAAGCCCAAAAACAGTTTTTTTAAGGAGAATTTAATTTTTTTGCGTGTAACATACATGGGTCTATAATTTTATACACTATATTTAAGTAGATTTAAACGACTTGCTTGATGTTAATTAATTAATAAATAATCCAAAAAGGGGTAAAATGAATTATCGCTGCCAGAGCAAATTAAAGTTTGACGTTTTTCCATGAAGAAGAATTTAATTGCATTTGCAATCATTATAGTTGCTTCTATTGTTGTCTCACAGCCGCTTTTAAAGCCAGGTTTATATGTGATGCACGACGACCAACAAATAGCCAGATTATTTGTCTTAAACGAGGCACTCATGGCTGGTCAATTTCCTATTAGATGGGTTAGTGGACTTGGGTTTGGTTTCGGGTATCCTCTTTTTGTTTTTTACCCACCATTGGTATATGCAATCGGAGAAGCTTTTCACTTGATTGGCCTTGATTATATAAGCAGCATCAAATTAGTTTTCTTTACCGGCATTTTATTTTCAGGTATTGCAATGTATATCTTTGTTAAAGATCTATGGGGCAAGTACGCAGGCATTATAAGCGCATTATTTTATATTATAGTGCCATATCGCGCTCTAGACGTATACGTTAGAGGGGCTTTGGCCGAGTCTTACGCCTTTGTTTGGCTGCCCCTGATATTATGGTCACTTTGTAGGCTCTCAATGACCAAAAACGTAGATTATGCTTATTTGTCAGCAATATTTTTTGCACTTTTAATGTTAACGCACAATCTGATTTTTTTACCTTTCGTGCTTATTCTAGCGCTGTTTTTTATTTTTCTCTTCATTAATTCATCAGACCGGGCATTACTGGTTAAACACCTTGCATTGTTAGGGACGATTGGTGCCGCACTGTCTGCATTTTTTTGGATACCTGCACTGTTTGAAAAACAATACACGATTGTAGATAGTTTGTTGCTTATAAATCTGGCAAGTTACAAAATCCATTTTGTTTATCCACAACAACTTTGGAACTGGCAATGGGGGTTTGGCGGATCATCCGCAGGTTTGGCAGACGGCATCTCCTTTAAAATCGGCAAATTACATATATTTATGGCTGCATTTTCGGTTATAGTTGCTCTCTCTAGAAAATATTTCGTCCTTATTAAACTTAAAGTAAATAGAGAGACGGATAGTCTTGTGATAATTTTTTTCACCCTTTTCATCCTTTCTGCTTTCATGGCAACTTTTTATTCAAAGGTAATTTGGGATGTGCTACCGCCACTCGCCTATTTACAATTTCCCTGGAGATTTTTGGCTTTTACTGCCCTATTCAGCTCAATTTTAGCAGGGGCTTTTGTTTATTATTTAAAGCTACCGGTTGCAAAAATTATTGTAGGTAGTTTCCTGATTGTCCTACTTTTGATTCCAAACCTGAAATTATTTCAGCCTCAATTTTACAGAACTGATTTAACTGACGTCAAAGCTACCTCAAAGGAAGTAATAAATTGGGATGCGTCGTTATCTTCTTTTGAATATGTGCCAAAGGGTGTTGAACTTTACAGAAATGATTTAGGGACTAACCAGATCAAGATTGCTAAATCTCAAATTCCAACACAACCCATTGAGCTAATCAGCGGAAATTCGCAAATATCTTTACAAAAAAGCTCCCCAACTGTGATCCGGTTCCAATCGGATAGCCATACCCCAAGCAAGATCAAGGCTAATATATTTAATTTCCCCGGATGGCGCTTACAAATCGATGGCAGAGAAACTCCTATAGACGATAACAATGCATTGAAGTTGATCACTTTCAACGTGCCAAAGGGTCAGCATTCGGTTAAAATAGAATTTGGCAATACCCCGGTAAGATTATTAGGCAATTATATTAGCCTGCTAGGAATTGTCTATCTAATTATTATTGCGATTAAAAAATGGAAGACCCCGAGTATTCACTAGATATCGAGTTAATAAAAAAGAAAGCAATTTCCGGCGTCGTAACATTTACCTTGCGGACTTTTTTTATACAAGCTTTCGCTTTTTTCGCAACTTTTGTTTTGACAATTCTTCTTGCCCCGTCTGTTTTTGGAATATTTTTTGTAGTTTCTGCTATCCTTAACTTCTTCGTGTATTTCTCGGACATTGGTCTGGCTGCAGCATTAATACAAAAAAAAGAAGAGCCATCCAGGAAGGATTTAATTTCAACATTTACAATTCAACAAACAATTATTTTTACATTAGTTGCCATTGGCTTACTGCTGTCCCCGAAAATCGCGTCATTTTATAATCTTGACACTAGTGGCTTACTTCTTTTAAGAGTTTTGATAATTTCCTTGATATTTTCATCCCTAAAAACTGTTCCTTCAATTTTACTCGAAAGACACCTAGCATTTTCAAAATTAGTAATTCCGCAAATTGCCGAAAATGTTGTTTTTTACGCTACTGCTGTAATTTTGGCATATTATAAATTTCAAATAGCAAGCTTTACTTGGGCGGTATTACTGCGTGGTGTCACCGGCCTGGTTCTTATTTATGTACTCTCCCCATGGAAACCGGGTCTAGGAATTGATAAGGAAAGTGCAAAAAAGTTAACCTCATTTGGCGTGCCGTTTCAAGTAAACAGCATTCTTGCCTTATTCAAAGACGACATGCTGACTGTTTTCCTTGGCAAAATCCTTACATTTACACAAATTGGATACATAGGTTGGGCTCAAAAATGGGCATTTATTCCCTTAAGATTTTTTATGGACAACGTTAACAAGGTTACCTTTCCAGCATATTCAAGATTGCAGGACCATAAAGCAGAATTGGCAAAAGCTGTAGAAAAATCAATCTTTTTCGTCACTTTCCTCGTTTATCCATCTGTTTTTGGAATGATAGCAATAGCCCCTCAGGTTGTAAGCCTGGTTCCAAATTATGGGAAGTGGGAGCCTGCATTACCGCTACTATACCTTTTTGCCATAAACGCATTATTTTCTGCAGTATCTACTACTTTTACAAATACGCTTTTTGCAATTGGTAGACCAAAGATCGTCTTAAAATTTATGGCATTTTGGACAGCGGCAACCTGGCTTCTCACTGTCCCGCTTGTTTTAAAATTTGGTTATATTGGGGTGGCAATGGCATCTGCAATAGTCGCTGCGACTTCGCTTGCGACGGTCTACTTTGTTAAAAAGGAGTTTCCAATCACAATAGCTAAGAATATTTTTGGCCCTCTTTTTATCTCCCTAATCATGTTTTTTCTGGTAAAAGCAATCCTAATAACTTTCCCCAAAAGTGTTTTAGGGATGCTGCTTGCCATAGTATTAGGGGCAGGGATATACTTTGTTCTCTCGCTGGCTATTTTTAAACGACATTTAGTGGAAGATGCGACAATAATTGTTAAATCGATTATATTAAAAGGATAGCTATGAAAAATATCAGTGTTGTGATCTCGGCTTATAACGAGGAAGAGAAAATAGAGGACTGTTTAAAATCAGCGAAAAATCTGGCCGACGAAATAATCTTTATTGATAATTCATCGTCAGATAAAACCTCTCAAATTGCAAAAAAATATACTGACAAAATCTTTACATTGCCAAATGACCCGGTAATGCTCAATCGCAACAAAAATTACGGTTTTGAAAAAGCAACTTGTAAATGGATTATTTCTCTGGACGCGGACGAAAGAATCACAAAAGAGTTATCCTCTGAAATAAAAAAAGTGGTATCTGGAGATATTTATAGCGGGTTTGAAATACCAAGGAAAAATATAATTTTCGGAAAGTGGATTAGACACTCAATTTGGTGGCCAGATTATAATCTTAGGCTCTTTAAAAAAGGTGCAGGCAAATTTCCATTAAAGCATGTGCACGAAAAGCTCGAGCTTATCGGAAAAGTAGGGAAATTGCAAAATCCCATGGTTCATTATAACTACCAAACTATTTCACAGTACATAAAAAAATTGGACAATACATATACAGAGTCAGAAGCACAGAATTTTATTCAAAGTGGAAAAGATGTCCACTGGTACGACGCTATCCGTTGGCCTATTAGCGATTTTGTAAAAACATATTTTTTCCAAGAAGGTTACAAAGACGGTTTGCACGGCCTAGTACTTTCTCAGCTGCAAGCTTTTTATTCACTTGTTTTTTTTGCAAAAGTTTGGGAAAGAAAAGAAAAATTTAAAGACTTAACCCCGCCCGATTTTTTAAATGAGTCTTCAAAAGAACTAGCAAAGGCGTTCAAAGAAATCTGGTATTGGGTGTACACAGCAAAAATGGAAACGAATATTGCTAAGAAACTTTATTATAAGATTAGAAGAAGGTTGAGATAATTATTCAACAATAACTTTCGTTATTATTACCGGCTGGATTGGCTTGTCGTTTCCGTCCACATCAGAATTTGCAATCGAATCTACAACATCCAAACCCGATATAACTTCACCAAAAATTGTGTAGTTATGAGGTAACTGGTTATCTTGGTGCATAATAAAAAACTGACTGCCGTTCGTATTTGGCCCTGAATTTGCCATTGCCAAGATTCCACGAACATAGCCATTTTTGTACGAAGCTGATGCAGGATCTAACTCATCCCTAAATTTATAGCCGGGATCGCCCGTACCGTTCCCTTTAGGGTCTCCTCCTTGAATCATAAATCCCTTAATTACTCGATGGAAAATAAGACCGTCATAAAATTGTTTATTGGCAAGGTAAATGAAATTAGAAGAGGCTAACGGCGCGTCGCCAAAAAGGCGAAGTACAATATTTCCCTTATCTGTTTCTATAGTTACTTGTACTTTCTCTATCTGTTGAGCAGAAAGTAACTGGAAAGGTAAAGTTACTGCCTGGGATGATGATTCGTTATTAAACATTAGTCGTGGTGTTTCTGACGGTAATGGTACTTGAGATGGAATTACCAGATCATTAGTACCAAACTTATGCTTTGATGTAAATACAAATACCGAAACAAGTACAATTATAAGTCCAACTATTGCAATAATAAAACTTTTCATAAACAAGTTTCTAGTTTAAAGTTAAAAGTCCTGACTGTCAAATGTCTGCCCCGTGCTCGATATTGCTATAATTATTCAATGAATATATGTAAAATCTTAAAACAGCACTGGGCCATATTTGTAATATTACTCATTGCAGCAGTTTTGAGATTTTGGCGCCTGGAAGATTTGACAACCTTTGGTGGCGACCAGGGGCGGGATTTCTTAATCGTCAAAGCGATAACAGAAAGCAAATTTACTCTACTGGGTCCCCAGCTAGGCCCACTCAACCAAAATGGAAATGTATATTTAGGCCCCGCGTATTATTATTTAATTGCACCTGCATTGTTTTTATTCCACCTAGACCCAGTTGGTCCTTCTATTATTATGGTTTGTTTATCATTGGCTACACTTATTATGGCTTACATAATCGGCGTAAATTTTTTTTCAAAAAAAGTCGCAATATTGACAACATCTTTATTAGCATTTAGTGCGCTACTAATTGAGCAATCGAGGGCTGCCCTTAACCCTTTTCCAATACCTTTCTTTTCAGCAATATTTTTATTTGCATCATTCAAGTTGTTAATCGACAAGTCTAAATATTTGCTCTGGCCTATTCTTATGGGTATTTCATCAGGAGTTATGTTTCAGTTGCATTATCTAACAATAGCTTTGTCGCTCTCATCGACAATCTTTCTTATCGCTAAAAGACAGTATCGAACTCTTGCAATCATTTTAGTAGTATTTTTAATTATTATTTCCCCTCAAATAGTATTTGAACTTCGACATAATTTTTTTATCACCCATCAAATATTGAATAGAATATCGACAGGCAATGAAATTTCCTCGCCAAAGGTTTTTGTAAACCAACTACTAAGTGTTCCGACTTTAATTTCGAATTTATTTTTTTCACAAAAATATATTCTCTCCCTTCTGGTAGTTGTTTTGATAAGCCTATTAATTTTAAAAAAACCAAAGATTAACTTTAGACAACTTTATCTGTTAGCAAATATTATATTTACATTTATATTTGCTTCGCTTTATTCACAAGTCCCTCAATATCATTACTTCGCAGCTGTTTATCTGAGCATGGCACTGTTAATTGCAGATTTATTTATGCTTTTACTTAGCAAAATAAAAGAACAAAGGTTAAATCATTTATCAATAATAGTCGCCATTTGTTTGTTTTTAGTCAATGCGCCTAATTATCAGTTAAATAGAAGTAATGGTTATACAATGCCAGATGGCTGGAATTTGAAAGGAATTAAAAATGCATCAAAGATTGTTGCAAATGATATCGATTCACATACAACTTTCAATATTGCTGCCACCCTAGATGGTGATACCAGGGCAATGCCATATCGGTATCTGCTGTCCGTCTATGGTAAAAATCCCCTAAATGTTGAGCAATATCCTCAGGCAGACGTCCTATATTTGATTTCAAGAGATACTTTGGAGCAAATAAAAAAATACACAGTATGGGAAGTAGCCAGTTTCAGGCCTTATAATATTATTAAATTAAAAGATATCCAAAACGGAGTCAGTGTTTATAAGTTAACGAAGATATAACAAATAATTGCATGAAAGTCGGTGTCGTAGTTTTAAATTACAATGGCTGGGAAAATACCCTTGAATGTGTCGAATCACTTAAACGCTGCAGAAAATATTTTAGAGATGTAGACATAATAGTCATTGATAACAACTCAACAGACGGTTCTCAGGCTCACCTTGCTAAACTAAGGGACGTATCGCTTATTCTAAACAATGAAAATTTGGGCTATTCAGGAGGCAATAATATTGGCATAAAGTCCGCTTTAATAAGTAAATGTGAGTACGTGTTAATTATAAACAATGACACATACGTAAATGAGTTGTTTTTAAAAAACATTTTTAAAAGTAAAGAAAGATATGCAATTTCCTCCCCAAAAATATATTTTGCGCCTGGTTTTGAATTTCATAAAGACAGATATTCAAAAACCGATTTAGGTAAAGTAATTTGGTATGCGGGGGGTCAAATTGATTGGTCTAACATAATCGGAATGCACATAGGAGTTGATGAAGTTGATACAGGACAATTCAACGAGAAGAAAAAAATAGATTTTGCAACGGGTGCATGCATGTTAGTAAAGAAGGAAGTATTTGAAAAGATTGGCATGTTTGATGAAAAGTATTTTCTTTACCTTGAAGACATGGATTTTTGCGTGAGAGCAAAAAAAGCAGGCTTTAAAATAACATATATTCCTCAAGCCACAGTATGGCACAAGAACGCTGCTGCAAGTGGAGGATCAGGCTCCCACCTTCAAGATTACTACATTACAAGAAACAGGTTGCTTTTTGCCTTTAAGTTTGCCAAACTCAAAACTAAATTAGCAGTATTAAGACAAACTATTTTGCAAACAAACAATTCTACAAAAAGAGCTGCCTTAATTGACTTTTTAACATTTAAATTTGGTAGGAGTACCAGACAGCCATTTTAACAAATGAAATTATCGGCTTTAGTTTTAGCTAAAAATGAGCAGGAGATGATTGAAGGTTGCCTAAAGCAGCTGAACTTTGTAGATGAAATAATTGTTCTGGACAATAATTCCAATGACAAAACACCAGAGATAGCAAAAAAATACGCAGACAAAATTATAAAATCTCCGAATGATGACTTTGACTATAACAGGAACTTACTTGTCCAAGAGGCAGAAGGTGAGTGGCTTTTATTTCTGGATTGCGACGAAAGGTTTTCTGGTGAAAATATTCAAGAAATCAAATCATCCATAAGCAACCTAAAGTATTCGGCATATTATTTCCCCAGAAAAAACTTTATTTTAGGTAAATGGTTAAAACACGGCGGATGGTGGCCGGATTTTGTGCCAAGGCTTTTTAGGAAAAAGGATTTTATATCATGGCAAGGTAAAGTTCATGAAAGCCCTCAGGTCAAAGGACAAATCCATTACATGGAGCACCCCATAGATCACTTTACTGCCAGATCCATTTCGGTAATGCTCGAAAAGACCACGAAGTGGGCCCAAACGGAAGCTAAATTACGTTATGTTGCTGGCCAAAAGAAGGTAACGATAACTAGCATAGTAAAAGCTATGATAAAGGAATTTATTTCAAGATATTTTATAAAATTTGGTGCAATAGATGGTAATGTAGGGTTGATCCAATCGTTGTTTCAATCACTGCACCAGGCGATTGTATTAACATATTTATGGGAACTGCAAAATAAACAGAAATCTGAATGAATAAACTTTTTCTCCCGTACGATATTTACGAGCGGCACAAGAAAATTGGTAGTCTAATTGGTAAAGACCAAACCGTCTTGGATGTAGGTGGCGAGCTTGAACATTTAGATAAATTTTGTGATCCTAAAAAAATTATTGTTGCGAACCTTAATACGGGTGACATTATCATTAAAAAAAATTCATTGCCGTTTAAAAAAAATTCATTCGACGTTGTCTGTGCAATAGATGTATTAGAACATATTCCCCATAAAGATCGGAAGCAATTTGTGCAAAGGTTAATTGATGTTGCGTCAAGAAAGGTAATACTCTCATTTCCAATTTACACAAACCGGCATGCAGAGTATGAAAAAGAAATGCTTAAGTGGCTTAATAATCACGGCCAAAATATTGATTACCTAAAAGAACACGTGCGTTTGGGCTTACCCACAGTACAAGAAGTAAAGACAATAACTAAGTCTTACAAAAACAAAATATCTTTTTCCGGAAACATAGCCATAAACAGAATAATCTTCAAATTATATATGACGGATCCAAAATTAAAAGGCATAAGAAGATTAACATATTTTTTTAAACACTTAATTTATTTCTTAACGAACCAAATACTATATGTTGGGTTAGCCGATAAGGAATTTTCAAAAAACGTTAACAGAGCATACGTAACTGTTTATAAAAAGCAATGAAAGTCGGTTTTTTTAGCCCATACTTGGATACATATGGCGGGGGAGAAAGGTACATGCTTTCACTCGCCTCTCACCTCTCTCAAGATGATAATAATGAAGTAGAAATATTTTGGGATGACAGCACAATCAAGGCTCCGATCTCAAGATTTTTAAAGATTGATTTAACTAAAACGAGATTCACAAAAAGTATATTTAAAGACAAACTTTTCGCTAACAAAGCAATTAAAACGAGAAGATATGATTTATTGTTTATTCTGTCTGACGGAAGCGTTCCTCTTACTCTTGCGAAAAAAAACATACTTCATTTCCAAGTCCCATTCCTTTTTCCAAGTCCGGATTTTAAAACAAAACTTAAGCTTGTAAGATATAAATGGATAGTGTGCAATTCCTATTTTACAAAAAGCTTTATAGATAAAAGTTTTCAAATACAATCGAAAGTTATTTACCCTCCTGTGGATGTTGATTCCATTAAGCCCCTCCAAAGAGAAAACGTAATTTTATCGGTAGGCAGGTTCAGCCCCCAGCAGCTTCATCCTAAAAAGCAAGAAATATTAATCGAAGTTTTTAAAGAACTGTATAAAAAAGCGCCTTTATGGAAACTCGTATTAGTTGGACAAGCAAAGAAAGAGGATTCAAGATATATTAGAAACTTAAGGAAGATTACAAAAGGATATGCAATCAAAATAATCGAGAACTTAGACGTAGAAAAATTAAGAAAACTCTATGGACATGCCTCTATTTATTGGCATTCCACTGGGTTCGGTGAAGATGAATTTAAAAATCCGGAGAGGATGGAGCATTTTGGGATTTCGACAGTCGAGGCTTCTGCTGGTGGTGCAGTACCAGTTGTCATCGGGAAAGGTGGTCAAAAAGAGATAATTGAAGAAGGCAAAAACGGGCTTCTTTGGACAACAAAGACACAATTACTTGAAAAAACTTTAAGCCTGATTAACAACAATCAGCAAATGCAAACGTTATCTAAAAACGCTATTAAAAACAGCAAGAGATTTAGCAAACAAAAATTTCTCCAAGAATATGAAAAAATTATTTACTAGATTGCACGGCAAGATAATTCCGCTTGGAGTCGTAATCTTGTTTTTTGTGCCATCCCTTATTCAAAACAAAATACCAATCCCTGCGGATTCTCTAATTGGTCTATACCACCCTTTTCGGGATAATACATATCTAGGTTTTTCGGCAGAACACTTTCCAACAAAGAATCCTCTTATTACAGATCCGGTTATTCAGACATACCCATGGCGTTTTTTAACCATAGATAATTTGAAAAATGGGGAATTACCTCTCTGGAATCCCTATAGTTTTTCTGGCCAACCGCTACTGGCAAATATACAGTCTGCTTCATTACAGTTCATAAATTTCTTATACTTTGCACTTCCGTTTAACCTGGTATGGGCTGTGGGCATAATAATAGCTCCTGCCCTGACAAGCCTTTTTATGTATTTATTATTAAGATCATTTAAAATTTCCAAAATAGCTTCCGCTTATGGCTCATTCGTTTTGCCTTTTTGTGGCTTTTTTATTTCCTGGCTTACCTGGGGAACGGTAATTTCAACTGCCATGTGGCTTCCGTTGATTTTATATTGTATTAACAAAGTTTCCGAAAAAATATCGGCTAAATATTTCTTAATACTTGTATTTTCAATTTTTCAGACAGTAGTATCCGGTCACTGGCAAACCGCATTTTATGTTTTTGTAGCAAGTACTATCTATTTACTCTTCAAAGCATACGAGCTAAAGCAACCAAGAATGCTGGTATTTATTTCTTTAAGTTTTTTATTGGGAGCACTCGTAAGTTCAATTCAAATTTTACCGTCTTTGGAGTTTATCAACCTTTCAAATAGGGCAGCAGACCAAGCTTTTTTCCCGGGACGGCAAGACTGGTTTTTGCCACTGGAAAATTTTATCCAACTTATATCGCCGGATTTTTTTGGTAACCCAACTACGTATAATTATTGGGGAATTTGGAATTACGCAGAGTTCGTGAGTTATATTGGTATAGTCCCGTTATTTTTTGCTCTTCTTTCTGTGTTTAAAAAAAGCAGTCTAGTTAAGCTATTTTGGTTTTTAGTGATTTTTTCTTTAGTCTTTGCGATTAAAAACCCGATCTCGCAAATACCGTATCTTTTAAATTTTCCATTCATATCTTCAATCCAACCGTCGAGAATTATTTTTATTTTAGAATTTGCTCTGTCAGTCTTATGCGCATTCGGCTTAGAGTTTTTTTTAAAAGAAAATTTCAGGAAAAAGATCATCGTCCCGGCCCTGGTTATTTTTTTGCCAATAATCGGCTTGATATTCATCTCAAAATTCCACAAAAGTATATTTCCAATCGTGACAAATCTAGACCCGGCTCATATTGCTTTTAGAAATTTACTATTTCCAGCAATCATCGCTGCCTCTCTTTTTTTAGTCATACTTCTTAAAATGGCAAAAGTGCCCAAAATAGCTTTGATTATCTTCTTGTTTATACTTACGACAGTCGAATTGTTTAGATTCTCTTATAAATTTACTCCTTTTTCAAATCTGTCAATAATTTACCCAAGCACCCAAACAACTACTTTTTTAAAAAACCAACAAGGACCATTTCGAATTTTAGTAACGGACAGAAGAATTTTAAACGGTAACATCTCAAGTGTTTATAAAATTGAACAGGTTAGTGGATATGACCCCCTTTATCTTAAATCCTACGCACAACTGGTCTCTTCATGGAATGCGGAAAAATTCTCATCAGAGGGGTCTTTTAATCGTATAGTAACTCCTACAAATTACAGTTTACCGCTTGCGAGCTTCTTGAATGTTAAATATCTTCTAACTTTTGATGACATAACAAACACAAATTTTCAAAAGGTTTTTCAGGAGGGGCAAACAAGGATATACGAAAATAGAAATGTCTTACCAAGAGTATTTTTTGTAAACGATGTGCAAAAGGTCGAAAATCAGCAGGAAGAATTAACTGCAATAACAAGTAAAAATTTTAACTTTAAAACAAATGCTGTTTCAACACAGTTCCAGTTTTCAAGTTTAAACACAGATAATGTTGCTAAAATTAAAAGGTACACGGATCAAGAAATTGAGATAGAAACCAAAACACGCGAAGAATCACCACTTTTAATAAGCAATGTTAATTATCCTGGATGGAAAGCGAATGTTGATGGCAACCCCACCTCCATAAAAGAAGTAAACTTTATGTTTCAATCATTAATCGTACCGGCAGGGGACCATATCATTAAATTAAGTTACTTTCCAAAATTGTTTGTCTATGGTTTATATATAACTATATTTGGAATTATTGCTACTTTATTTATTGGAGGATACTTATGGAAAAAAGAATATCGGTAATAATTCCAAACTACAATGGAAAATATCTTCTGGAGAAAAATCTACCATCGGTAGTCAAAAACTGTTCTGGTTGCGATATTATCGTGGTTGACGATGCCTCAACCGATGGCTCGGTAGAATTTTTAAAACATAAATTCAAAAAAATCAGGATAGTAAGATTAAATAAAAATATTGGGTTTGCCGCAGCTGCCAATCTAGGCGTCGAAAAAGCCAAGTCTCCATTGGTATTGCTTCTGAACTCTGATGTTTCACCTAGACAAAATTTTCTTAAACCCGCTCTCAAACATTTTGCAAACGAAAAACTTTTTGGAGTAGGGCTCCAGGATTACAGTCACGAAAATGGAAAAATTATTGTCAAGGGTAGGGGAGGCATGAAGTTTAAGAGAGGTTTCTTTATTCACTTTCCCGCCTTTATTGAAAGGGGACCAACGTTTTGGGTTTCCGGAGGATCCGGATTGTTCGACCGCAACAAATTTTTACAACTCAAAGGCTTTGATCTGATTTTCAAACCGTTCTACTGGGAAGATATCGACCTTTCCTTTCGGGCGTGGAGAGCAGGCTATTCTTGCATTTTTGAACCTCTCGCAAAAGTAGATCACTACCATGAGGAAGGCTCAATAACAACTCAAAAATCTCAATTTTACATTCTGAGCGCTGCATACAAAAATCAGTTCATTTTTACCTGGAAAAACGTTTCCAATTATCTTTGGGCGCTGGAGCATCTATTATGGCTTCCTTATCATATAGTAAAAGCAATCGTAAGCTTGAATTTTACGTTTATTACTGGTTTAATTTGGGCAGCATTACTCCTGCCAAATTTAATTCTAAGTCAGCATTTAATTAACCACGATTACAAATTTAACGACAAAGAAATTATCGAAATTTATGACAGACCATAACATACTTTGGGATCCAAGGAAAAAGCCAAAAATCATCGTTGTCATGCCCGCTTACAACGCTCAAAAAACAGTTAAGGCAACCTACAACGATTTACCAAAAGATTTAATTCGTGAAGTCATTTTGGTTGACGACGCCTCAAAAGACAGCACTATAGAACAAGCAAAAAAACTGGGCATAACCGTCTATTCGCATAAGAAGAATAAAGGTTACGGTGGCAATCAGAAAACCTGTTATAGCGAAGCGCTAAAAAGAAAACCGGACATTATTGTTATGGTACACCCGGACTATCAATATGATGCAAAGCTCACCGGTGTACTTTGTGAACCCCTAGTAGGGGGAAGGGCGGACATAATGCTTGGTTCAAGAATCCAGACAAGAAGTCAGGTTTTAGCAGGAGGTATGCCATTATATAAATATTTCGCTAATCGTTTTTTAACCCTAATCGAAAATTTGGCAATGGGCTTAAACCTTTCTGAGTATCACACGGGTTTCAGGGCATTCAATGCAGATGTTTTAAGGAAAATACCCTACCAGAAATTTTCTGACGACTTTGTTTTTGACCAGCAGATACTTATATCAGCGCTTTCTTATGGGTTTAATATCTCGGAAATTCCGGTTCCTTGTAAATACTTTCCGGAAGCATCTTCAATTAACTTTAGACGATCAAGTAAATACGGGCTTTTAACGTTGTGGACAGTATTACTGTATTTGCTATATCAACTAAAACTTACCAAGCCCTCAATTTTTAAGTAGAAATATCTTTTTCAAACTTGTCAAATAGGTTCAGGAACCGCTGCTTTGTCGGAAGATCAACATCAATTGAAACTATACCAGCATTTCTCTGTCCGTAAACAATTCTGTACCCAAGCGGAGACATAAGTGTTGCCGGCAAAACGCTCAAATCTTCTTCCCCTTTAACTACCAAAACCCTACTCGCAGTTTTTGTTCCTAAAAGTGTATGAAGCTTACTGACCAAATCATGTGTTATCTCTCCATGGGGGTTATTTGCGACTACATAGGTTTGATTATCAGAAAAACCAAGACCAGCCAAATTTTTAAATACCTCTTTTCTTTCGATTTTAAAATCAACCACTGCCAAACTTGGAATAACCTTCATATGTAAAAGGTTGTAGGTAATCTGGTCGCCAACTGAAATTAACTTTCCAGCTTCCAAAATACCATCTTTCATAAGAGCTCTTAAGTCTGGGTATAGTTGTCCCTGTGGCTTTCCCAATTCTTCCCGTAATTCTTTTGTCAATCTAGAGTTACCAAACGAGTAAATGCACTTGAAATAATTCAAGCCATCCTGATTTATTTCTCCCGCCCTAATTCTTGTTGATGAGATAGGTTTTCCATCCGAGGCTAATGAAAGCGGCAATTGCACGATTTCAACAGGTTTCATTTTCAAATTTTTCCTCGCCTCATTTATTTTGACAGCGCCATCGTAAGTATTTTCAGTCACACAGATAGCATCAATAGTTGTGTCGCCAGTAGTAGTTCCAAATACGTCATGTATTTTTAGAATTTGCCAAGAAGTACCTAACTTCGATTTTTGCAAAAAGTCTCGAACATCGCTTTCCCTTTTTTCATATGGATAAAAAGCTGTTTTACCGAAGGCCACTGCCATCTCATCGCTTGTTACGCCAACGGTAACTCTTCTTGCCACCCTAAAGGCACTTTGTAAAAAATCTTTGTGGCCGTTATGGAATACGTCGAAAGTGCCGCCAACGACAACATGTTCAAAATGCATAGGCATTATATTACCCTCGTTTGGGACGATTTACCAGCAACCGTATGCTAAAATGGCGATGTGAACAGCAACTTAATTAAATTGCCGGGCTTGGTTGATGTGCACGTGCATCTTAGGGAGCCGGGAGGGGTGCAAAAAGAAGATTTTGAAACAGGAACTAAAGCTGCGGTTGCCGGAGGGTACACGCAAATTTTAGATATGCCCAATAACATTCCCCCAACCATTGATTTAAAATCTTTAGATTATAAAATTGCGCTAGCCAAAAATAGGATTTATTGTGATGTCGGTTTTAATTTCGGTGGTATTACAGGATCAATAAAAGAATTTCCCAAAATATATAAAAAGGTGTTTGGCCTTAAGGTTTACATGAACCAAACAACAGGCACGCTTTTAGTAGAAAATCCGAAAGAACGAGAACAAATTTTTAAGTCCTGGGGTAGCAAGATGCCCATAATGGTACATGCGGAGGGTAAAACTGTGGAAAATGCAATAAAACTTGCCAAAAAATATAAAAGAAAATTGCATATCTGCCACATATCTTATGAACAAATAGAGATTATTGATAAGGCAAAAAAAGAGGGCTTGTCAGTCTCAAGCGAGGTATGTCCTCATCATTTGTTTCTTTCAAAATTTGATATTAAAAACATTGGGTCGTTAGGCATCATGAAACCGCCGCTACCCCCGGCAAGCGATCAAAAAAAACTTTGGGATAATATTGATAAAATCGACATGATCTCGACTGACCACGCACCACATACTTTAGAAGAAAAACGCGAGAAGCCCCCAAAGTTTGGAGTACCCGGCCTAGAAACAACATTACCGCTCATGTTGAATGCTGTTCATGAAAAGAAAATAAGTTTAAATAGATTAATCGAGATGTTGTCAACAAACCCTGCTAGAATTTTCCACTTACCTGAGCAAAAAGATACATATATACTTGTAAACGAGAATAAAAAATATAAAATCACAGCTAAAAACTTTTTTACCAAAAACAAATGGTCCCCGTTTGAAGGCTTGGAAGGAAGGGGAGAAGTGAAAAAAGTAGTGCTGCGGTCAAAAACAGTTTTTGAAGATGGGAAATTTATTGGTAAACCCAGCGGTAGGGTAATTAGCCCAAAAAAATAACCATGTACGACCCTCAATATTCCACTAAACCCAAAGTTAAGCTTTTTTTTGACATCGAAACAATTCCTGCAGACGAAAACTTAAAGGATGTTGCTGTAGAGCTTGCAAGCCTGAAAGAATTAGCAAAAACAGGCTCAGCTAAAAAATCTAAAAGAAAGCTCGATTACTTTTATCGGCAAACGGCAATCTCCGGTGACTTTGGTAGAATTTTCTGTATCGGTTACGCCTTAAACGAAGGGGAGGTAAAAGTTATAAACGGAAGCGAAGCGGAAATACTAGAAAAGTGGTGGAGTATTGCAAACGAAGCCGATCTTTTTATTGGCCACAACATAATGGAGTTTGATCTTAGATTTATATTTAAAAGGTCAATTGTCCACAAAATAAAACCTAGCGCTAAACATTTAAACTTATCATTCGCCAGATATAAGAATTTTCCAATTTTCGATACGATGAGAGAATGGGAAAAATGGAGCAACAGTTTTATTAAATTGGATACTCTTGCTAAGGTTTTAGGCCTCAAGTCATCAAAAGATGGTGGAATAGATGGTTCCCAGGTATTCGATTTCTTCCAAAAAGGAAAGCACGAGGAAATTTACGAATATTGCAAAAGGGATGTCGAGCTTACCAGAGAAATCTACAATCGAATGATTTTTTACGAACTCAAGTAGACTCGTTTACAGTAAAATCTATCGAATTTCAGCCCGAACTTCTAAGTTCAAACGCCAGTAAGTGCTTGCAGACTATTATCCTGTGAAATATCATATCCACTAGCATAATAAAAAATCTCAGAACTGTAATTTGAAAATACAAAAATATAAACTTGTTTTATTTGCCATCATTGTCCTGGCAGCAGTGCTCCGTTTTTACCTGCTTGGCACAAACCCTCCGAGCCTAGATTGGGATGAAACTGCGGAAGGATACAATGCTTACTCTTTGCTTAAAACAGGTAAAGACGAATATGGCTATAAACTACCTTTGTCCTTTAGATCTTTTGACGATTATAAACCCCCTCTATATATTTATATGACTGTGCCCTCAGTTGCCCTATTTGGTCTTAACGACTTTGCTGTGCGATTCCCCTCCGCCTTTCTGGGTGTTTTCGCAGTCTTATTTTGCTACCTAATGGTCTTTGAGCTTTTTAAAAACAGACCTACAGCGCTGCTCTCGGCTCTATTCCTGGCAATATCCCCTTGGCATCTTCAATTTTCCAGGGTAGGTTTCGAAACAAACAGCACAATATTATGGTCAACGCTTGGGGTATGGGCATTTTTAAAAGGCACCAAAGCCAAAGGAGCAAGAATAATGCTTTGGATGTGTCTTGCATCTCTCTCTTTTGGTTTAAACCTTTTTATGTACCACAATTCGAGAGTCTTTATTCCGCTTTTTGCAATCGCACTTTTAATTCTTTTTAAGGATAAATTACTGAGTGTAAAAAAATATTTGATTATCCCGGCAGTAATCGCCACTATTTTTTCTGTCGTTCTTTCGCCGGTAATTTTTTCAATTCAGGGCCAACTTCGTTACGATGCGACTACAGTTTTTTCGGATCGTTCTGCCCTATATAAGACATCGGACAAAATAGAGGTAGACAGAAAGTACGGTATACTTTTAGTAGGTAAAATACTACATAATAGACGTTTTGTTTATGTTCCAACAATTATAGGCAATTACCTTTCACACTTTAATCCGACATTTTTGTTTTTTTCAGACTCATTTGACAATACAGCCAATAGACACCACGTTCCGGGTCTTGCCATGCTTTATTGGTGGGACATCCCCTTCATCCTAGCTGGCATATATTTCGTTATAAAAAATAAATTGATATTTCAATCAAAAATTATTATCTTTGCCTGGTTTCTACTCTCGCCGGTTGCGGCATCTGTTACATGGGGAAGCCCCCACGCCTTGAGAAGTGAAATATTTTTGCCTACTTTTCAAATATTTACGGCAATTGGCGTTTATACTATTTATACTTATACAAAACGTAAGAAGCTATTTATTATAGTTGCCGGCACTTTATTAATTATGAATTTTACCTATTATCTCCATCAATATTACGTCCATATGCCCCTGGAATATTCCAAAGATTGGATATATGGCAGAAAACACGCTGCTTTAATTTCTGATCTCTTAAAAAGCCGTTATGATCGGGTAATAGTCTCAACAAAACTTGAACAACCGCACGAATTCTGGCTTTATTACCTGAAATATGACCCTAAAAAATACCTTAATGAGGGCGGAACAGTATCTGGAGGCTTCCTTGAAGACAGAAACCACTTTGATAAATTTTTCTTCAAGCCAATTGATTTTAATAAACAGTCTGGTGAGGCAAAGACATTATTTGTGGGCATTCCCTCTGAATTTCCGCAAAATGCGAAAATATTGGAGAAGGTAGATTATTTAAACGGAGAACCGGCGATTTATATTGTTTCGGGGGAATAGATTAAATCGCAGAAAGAATTGTTTTGAAAGAAATCATGAAAAAGTATATTTTGATTCTAATAATAGTTCTTTCGTTTGTATTAAGGACCTACAAGCTTGGGGCAAATCCACCTTCATTATATTGGGATGAAGCTTCACTTGGTTATAATGCTTATTCGATTTTAAAAACAGCCCACGACGAACATGGTAAGTTTTTACCCATAACTAATTTCGGCGCCTTCGGTGATTACAAACCACCGCTTTATATTTATGCTACAGTTCCTTCAATTGCTATTCTGGGCCTTAGCGAATTTGCCATAAGGTTTCCATCAGCACTTTTTGGAGTCTTGACTGTCTTGCTCACATATTTCCTTGCCAAAAAATTATTCGAAGATGAAAGAATTGCATTAACGTCTGCATTTTTTCTGGCTATTTCACCCTGGCACCTTCAATTTTCAAGAGGCGCCTTTGAGGCAAATTTAGGATTGTTTTTTTCTGTCCTTGGAATTTTTTCGTTTACTAAATTTACTACCGAAAAACCTAAATATATTTTCTTATCAGCAGCCGCCTTTCTTGCTGCTATGTACACTTTCACGGGCCAAAGACTTTTTGTACCCGTAATTATAATTGTTTTGGCACTACAATTTAAAAAGGACGTAATTAAGAATTTAAAGCTGGTTGTTCTTACCGCTCTAATATCCCTTGTATTTTTTTGGCCGTTATTTAAATTCGTAACCGGTACCATAGAAGGGAAGCTTCGTTTTAACGAAGTTACAATTTTTAAAGACTTACAACCGATAAATGACTCAATTAGATTTAGAAGTAAAGACCATTTTACTTGGTGGGCAAACATTATTCACAATAGGAGATTCTTTTTTACCAATCAGTATCTAATTCATTATTTAGATGCGTATAACCCACGTTTCTTATTTTTTACAGGGGACGTAAATCCAAGGCTTTCAATTCAAACGATAGGGGAGTTGTACCTCTTTGACCTGATTCTTGTTATATCCGGAATATATTTTCTTTTCGCCAAACGGCAAAAATATCGTTTTCTGATAATAGGCTGGCTACTGGTTTCGCCGCTTGGGCCGGCAACAGCAAGGGAAACACCCCACGCCCTTAGAATGATACACATGCTGCCTGTTTTTCAATTAATAGCTGCCTTTGGCATTTACAACCTGTATCAAATTATAAAATACAAAAAAGCCTTTCTCATCGCATCAGCATTAACAATTTCGATATCCTTAGGTTACTATCTTCATATGTACTATATTCATTATCCCGTTGAATATTCAGACCAGTGGCAATACGGGTACAAACAGACGGTTGAATACGTAAAACCCTTATATAATAATGTAGATCATGTTGTTGTTACAGAAAATTACGGTCGGCCGTATGTATACTTCCTTATATACATGAAAATAGACCCCAAGAAGTATTATCAAACTGCAAGCGTCACAAAAGATGATCAGTTTTTCTATCGTGTCAATTCGTTCGACAAGTTAATATTTACTGGAGCACCAAGTAGCTATAATTTGCCAGGCAAAACTGTTATTGTAACAACTCCCGGTAGCTTGCCGACAAACGCGCTTTTTCTTAAAACAATAAACCGGCTGGATGGAAAACCTGTTTATGATATAGGAGAAACAATAAATGAAAAATAAAAATATCTTAATCTGGGTAATATTACCTATAGTTTACCTTTTCACCAGGTTGGTAAATTTGAAAATAATACCTATTTTCACCGACGAAGCTATATATTCGTTCTGGGCACAGGTTGCCCTTAATGACCCCGCGAACAGATTTATTTCCCTTGAAGACGGCAAACAGCCTTTATTTATATGGATAGCAGCTATTATCCAGAAGTTCATTTCCGACCCCCTTATTGCGACGCGCCTGGTTTCTGTTTTTGCAGGACTTGGTTCATTAATTGGTATTTATATGGTGTCCAGCCTGCTTTTTAAGAATAAAAAGGTTGCATTGCTTTCTAGCATCCTATATATAATTTTACCCTTCACACTCCTCTATGATAGATTGGCTATTTTTGACTCACTTTTAACCATGATTGGAATCTATGCCGTTTTTCTATCTATCAAAATGGCAAAAGATCCCAAACTCGACTTGGCACTATTAAATGGCTTTGCTATTGGACTAGGATTAATAACCAAAACTTCGGCATTATTTTTTCTCTACTTATTACCCTTCTCCTTGTTTTTATTTGATTATTCAAAAAAAACATTAAAGTTAAGCTTGGCACGCTGGATAATCTATACAGCTATTACGGTTACTCTTTCGCAACTGATCTACAATTCGCTGCGTCTTTCACAACTATTTTATATAATCGGCAGGAAAAACCTGGAATTTATAAGGCCTCTTTCAGAAGTTATAAATACTCCTTTCTACTCTTTTAACTCAAACTTCCACGCAATTGTCGGATGGGTATTAACATACTCGGGTCCGGTCTTCTTCTTTGTGTTTTTAATAGGCGCCCTATACGGTCTCTATCTTAAAAACCGCCAGATTATATATTTACTTATTTTGGTTTTGGCACCTTTCACAGCCGAAGTGATATTCAATAAAGTGTTATATGCAAGATTCACATTATTTTATTTTCCATATATTATAATTATCATTTCCTATGCATTTGTAACTGCGTACGAAAATCTTAAAAAGTATAGAAAGTATATCGCGCTGCTTTTTGTGATCGGAGCCGTAATGCCTTTGTATACTTCTTTTTTGCTGCTCACAAACCCACCAAAAGCAAATATCCCGGAAAATGATAAAAACCAATACATGAATGATTGGCCGGCAGGCTATGGCGTTTCCCAAATTATTGATTTCTTAAAACATCAATCGGCTAAAAATGAAGTTTATGTAGGAACTGAAGGCACATTTGGCCTTTACCCATATGCTTTGATGGTTTATTTTTACGAAAACCCAAATATTCACATTTACAGCTATTGGCCCGTTTCTGCCGGTAATCTGCCTCAACAAATAGTCGATTTTTCTAAAAGCCACCAGACATATTTTATTTATAATTTCACTCAGGTGCCCATTACGGACAAACATGCGCAATTGATTGCAAAATTCCAAAAAGGTACCGGAGATAGTTATATGAGGCTGTATGAAGTTCATCCGTAAATTAAGAAATAGAGATATAAAGTTTTATTTTAAAGTTGATACCATTTTGGTTTTTATCATAATCTTTGGAACATTACTAAGATTATACGATTTAGCAAATGTCCCTTCGGGTTTACATATAGACGAAACGCAAAGCGCTTATAACGGTTACCTAATTAGCAAGCATTTAAAAAATATCCACGGAGAATTTTTACCTACAGACATCGACTACTTTGAGGATTATAGGCCCGCGATTAGTAGTTATTTAACAGCGCCGTTTACTTTTTTGCTTGGAAACAACGAAGTCTCAGCGAGGCTACCATCAGCGTTGGCGGGAATATTGACAATCTTCCTTACTTATGAATTATGCCTTCTCTTGTTGAAGGATCGAAATATTGCGAGGTTTTCAGCGTTGTTTCTGGCAGTCTCACCATACCATGTGGTTTTTTCTCGCGCGTCTACAGACGGAATCATTGATATTATGTGGTCGGTCTTATCCCTCATCTGCATAATAAGTTTTTTCAAAGGAGGAGGAGGTAAATGGATATTCTTTGCTTATATATTTTGGATCCTAGGCTTTTTTACCTATCAGACTTCACGTTTTCTCACACCCATTATGGTTCTAATCACCACAGTTTATGGGTATTTTATTCTAAAAGTAAATTTTAAAAAAATCTTAATAGTTATTCTATTTCTCATTGCATTTTTGATATTTCCTCTCGGATATTTTATTAAATCAGGTAAAGCCGGTGGCAGGTTTGACCAGGTGAGTGTCTTTTCTTTTCCGGAAACTCAAAGATCATTAAACGAAACAATAACCGAGTCAGGTTATTATAAATTGAATCCAAGCATAGTTAGAACATTTCATAACAAAATAACTGCTTACACTGAGGAAATTGGTCATCGGTACATCAGCTTTTTTTCGCCAGATACTGTTCTCTTTAATACTACATTGCCAATAAGGTATAGCGTTAAAGATATTGGGATGATAACAATCTTTGAATTTATCGGCTTATTATCCGCGGTCTATTTTTCTATAAGGAAAAAAGAGAAAAAAATGCTTTTGTTCTTTGGAATGTTACTAATTGCCCCGATTCCGTCAGCAATAACTTTCGAAGCAAGCCCAAATTTCCAAAGGGCTATATATTTACTACCTTTTTGGCAAATATTGGCCGGTTACGGCACATACTTAGCCCTAATATCCCTACCAAGAAAGTTATTAAGACCTACTATATACCTAGCCAGCTCTTCTGTATTTATATGGTATCTTGCCTTTTTCCTATACCAGTATTTTCTTATTACTCCCGTACACGAACCGTTTTATAGGGCGTACGAGCAAAAAGAAGTAGCGCTGTATTTGGGGTCAGCTGATAATAAAAACAATAAAATAGTTCTCTCAGACAATGCGGGAACATACATATATTATCTTTATTTTAATAAATTAGATATATTTAATGTGCATGTTGAAAAACCGACTAAATACTTTAGGGAAGATTTTAAGCTCGCCAACTTAGACTTTAAAAAAGAAAGGTGCATCGACGATGAAAAATTACTTAAGAGAAATTACAACCTCGTTATTCAGTTCGATGATTGCACACTTTATCCTTTTCTTATATTGGAAAAAGAATTTAATAGGAAAGATGGTTCTCTTGCCCTTGCAGCTTACAGAATTGATATTAATTTAATTAAGGATTATTTATATATAAAGCATCCCGAATGCATAATATCGGCAAATGTTAATAAAAAGGAAATGAAAGATGAATGTAGACAATATACAAATATTATTTAATTGCCCTTGAATGAACCCTAAAACATTTCCTAAAATTTGTCTATTATTAATAATTATTTTAGCATGCTTTTTACGTTTTTATAATCTTTCTTCGATCCCGAACGGCTTTAGCGATGACGAGGCCGCCTTTGGCTATAATGCATATTCCATCCTAAAAACGGGAACTGATGAATGGGGCAAGCTGTTGCCAATAACTTCATTTAAAAGTTTTGGTGATTACAAATTGCCTGTTTATTTTTATCTAACATCTGCGTCAATTTTAATCTTTGGTCTAACAGAATTCGCAGTAAGGTTTCCAACTGCAATATTTGGTGTTTTTTCTGTTATTGCCACGTTCTTTTTGGTAAAAAAAATATTCGATGAAAAAGTTGCACTGCTTGCTGCTTTTCTTTTAGCAATTTCCCCATTCCACATATTCGTATCAAGGCACGCTTTGGAATCTGCCGTTCCCATATTTTTCAACCTCACGGCAGCTGTCTTTTTTATAAGGTCTTTCAAGGAAAAGAAAATGATAATTCCATCAATGATTCTTTTTGCCATCAATCTCTATGTATATAGATCAACCTGGATTTTTGTGCCCTTTTACCTACTTGCTCTACTCGTTTTATTTAAAGATGAACTTGCCAAAAACATAAAAAACTTAGTACTGGCTATAGTTATTTTTGCAGTTTTAGCCACCCCGATTGCGATTACCGCTTTTACAGCAAGAGGCACCTCAAGGCTTAGGCAAATCGGGATTACCTCGCAATTTAACATGATCGGCCTGGTAAATGATGTCAATTATATCAAGGAAACCTGTTCCAACGAATTACCAAAGTATATTTGCACACTTACCCACAATAAATATTTGGCACTGGTAGCAAAATACACCGCAAATTACACAAGCCATTATTCCCCGCAGCTACTTTTTATTTCAGGCTCACCAGACGGAGAACAAATGGTTAAAGGGAGAGGCTTTTTATATTTTTTCCAGCTGCCTTTTATTATAGTAGGAATTATATTTATGGGAAAAAATCGCAAAAGTGTTCAGTCAAGAATTATTCTGCCCTGGTTACTGATTTACCCTTTAGCTTCTGCAAGCACTGGCTTTGAAACTCCGGGTAGGCAGGCAATAGCAATGCCGGTTTGGGAAATAATAACCGCAACCGGGGTTTTTTGTGTTTTGGATTACCTAAAGCAATGGAAAAATTGGGTATTTAAGGCTTCATTTATATTTTGTTTTACTGTAATTTTAATTTTTCAATTTGGCAAATTTGTTGTTGACTACTTCTATATATACCCGCAAACATCCGGAAAATATTTTAGATACGGTTATAATAATCTTTTTTCTTATCTCAAAACGCAAGAAAACAACTATGACAAAATTGTGATTTCAAATAAGCTTGATGCATCGCATCAGTATATCTTTTTACTGTTTTACTCAAAAGTGGACCCCAAACAATATCAAGGCCAAGCTTATTCCGATAGGCACTTCAACGAGCAGGGGTGGGTAGAGGTAGAAAGAATAGGTAAGTACTATTTCCACACGTCCAAGCCTGGCTTAGAAGGGCAACCGCCCAAGACTCTTTTTGCAGTTGGGGAAAAAGAAATGCAAACAGATGCAGAACCTATGTATAAAATAGATTTTCCAAATAGAGAGAGAGCTTTTGAAATCTACGATGCTGACAAATTAAGGGGCAATTAAAATGAAAGCAACATCTAAAAAAATCTTTTTGATTATATTTATTCTTGCCCTATTTCTAAGGTTCTACAAATTAGGCATAATCCCCTCGGGGCTGGATTGGGACGAAGTCAGTAATGCCTATAATGCCTACTCGATACTAAAAACAGGCCATGATGAATACAATAATTTCTTACCACTCTACAACAGATCTTTTGATGATTATAAGCCACCACTATATATGTACCTTGAAGTTCCAAGCGTTGCCATCTTTGGCTTAACCCCATTTGCCGCAAGACTGCCATCGGCACTGTTAGGTTCACTTTCAACAATTGTCATTTATCTCTTAATCAAACGACTATTTAAGAAAGAAAATCTTGCATTAGTAGCGATGGCACTTACTGCAATTTCCCCTTGGCAACTTCAGTTTTCAAGGGTTGGGTTTGAAGCCAATATCGGTTTATTTACTACTGTAGCCTCGTTTACTCTTCTCCTTTATTCGCTGGCATTTGATAAAGAAAAAATGACAGCTAAAAAGATAACTACCTTTCTTTTGTCCGCAGTATTCTTAGGTTTAAGCTTTTATTCTTATCACGCCGAGCGCATTTTTGTGCCCCTGTTGTTTTTGGCAACTGCCGTGATTTACAAAAAAGAGTTGTTAAAATTTCCCAAAAAATACCTCGTTGCATTTGTTCTTTTGGGAATTATTATTGTTGCACCGTTTTTTATCTTCAGCCCAAGGCATGCAATTTCCCAAAGATTTCAAGAAACCAGTTCGAAGTCACAGATATATGAAATCAACACATCAATTAAGTATATCGAAGAGGATAATTCTTCTAAGCCTGCAAAATTAATACACAATAGGCGATTAACAATACTTGAAGGTTATTTTCAAAACTACTTTGCAAACCTGGACATTAATTATTTGTTTATAAAGGGAGACAATAACTTGCGCCACCACCTGGAAGACAGGGGTATGTTGTACCTTATAGAGCTCCCATTTCTTTTATATGGCGCCTATATTGCAGTAAAGGAAAAATCCAGGTCAGTAATATTCGTCATAACATGGATGCTTTTGTCACCTATAGCAGCTGCGCCTACAGATGTGGCTCCCCATGCCATTAGAAGTTATACTCTCGTTGTCGCCCTGGAAACTATTGTTGCCATAGCAATTGTTGATATATATCGTAAAATCAAATGGAAAAAGGCCTATTTTATACTTGGACTTTGCGTTTTTTGTGTAAGCCTCCTTACTTACCTTGAAAGCTATTATGTCCATTATCCACGCGACCAAGCTTCGTGGTGGCAATATGGGTACCTAGAAGCTGTCTCAAAAACCCAGGAGCTAAAAAGCAACTACAATAAAATTTATATAGACCCGTCAGTCGAGCAAGCTTATATGTTCTGGCTTTTTGGTACTAAATTTGACCCGGTTGAGTATCAAAGGAATGGGAACAAAAATCATTTTGACAAGTTTTATTTCTCATCAGAGAAACCAAAAAGCACAAGTGATCTTTTTGTTACCACAGCCGGCCATCTTCCTTCAAATTTTGAAGCTGTATACGCTATCAATTACCCAAACGGTGATAAGAATTTATTAATTGGTCACCCCAAACAAAATGAATAAAGCAATAAATAAAAAAATAAGAATTTCGGCAGCCTTAGCAACATATAACGAGGAAAATAACATTGTAGATTGTATAGAGTCCTTAAAGAAAGTTGCCGGCGAGATTGTTGTAGTTGACGGTAAATCCACAGATAGAACTGCCGAGATTGCAAAAAACCTTGGGGCAAGAGTAATCGAGAAAGAGAATGAAAAAATGTTTCACATTAATAAAAACAAAGCCATCAAAAACTGCAAAGGAGATTGGATATTACTGCTCGACGCAGATGAAAGGGTCAATAGCCAACTGGCAACCGAAATTAAAAACGTCGTCAAGGAAAATCCAACTGCAAATGGTTATTGGATAAACCGCAAAAATTGGTTTTTGGGGGGATTTTTAACTAAGGGGGGAGCTTACCCTGATCCGGTTATTCGTTTGTTTCGAAACGGCAAAGGCAGACTCCCTGAAATTAGTGTTCACGAACAGGTTAAAATTGATGGCAATCTTGGCCACCTAAAAAACGACCTTCTACACATCGCGGACCCGGCTTTTTCAAGATATTTGGTACGCGCAAATCGGTACACAAGCCTTACGGCTCAAAAACTTAAAAAAGAAGAAGTGGGAAAAGGCATCATTCAGATTGTTACGTACATGTTCATAAAGCCTATGATCACTTTTCTGGATATTTACTTTCGCCATGCTGGTTACAAGGATGGTTTTAGAGGGTTTGCATGGGCACTTTTTTCCGGGGCACACCATTTTTGGGCATATTCCAAGTATTTAACAGATAAAGATAAAATTGGGTAAATTTTTGAAGCTAATTTGCCTACTTGTTTAAATGTTCAAAAATTGTTATCAACATAATATATACCTTTTTTGAAAGGAGGTAGCATGGCAAAGAAAAAGAAAAAGAAAAAGTAAAAAAACTTTCTTGCCCACCTTAGCGGTTTTAAAAGATTAACACTGTAAAACAACGGAAGGTGGGTTTTCTTTCTTGTACTCCTACATCTCTACTTGAACAGGCAATCTAGGATATAATTTTAGTAAATGGTAATTGCAATTGACGCAAGTCCCACAAAAACAGGGCATAAGACACGCGGTATTGGATCATACACGACTAATCTAATTAATTCTCTAAAGCATATCGATAAAGATATTAAGATAGAAGAGTTCAGTAATTCTAAAAACCCTCCACAAGTAGACGTGGTTCATTATCCATATTTTGATTTGTTTTTCCATACTCTGCCGCTTATTGCGAAATCAAAGCGTGTTGTAACTATCCACGACGTAATCCCTTTAAAATTCCCTAAACATTTCCCGTCAGGCATAAAAGGAAAGGCTAATCTACAACTTCAGAAATTAGCTCTCAAAAACACTAGTGCTGTGATTTGTGATTCCCAAACCTCAAAAAAAGACATTGTTGAAAAACTTTCTTACCCTGCTCAAAAAATTCACGTTATCTACCTGGCGCCGGGTAAAGATTTCAGGAAGCTAAGTGATCAAAAAATACTGGAAAAAGCGTCAAAAAAATATTCCTTGCCCAAAAAGTTTGTCCTTTATGTAGGCGACGTTAATTGGAATAAAAATTTGACTAATTTACTAAGTGCTATAAAGCTTTCAAACGTAAATTTAGTTGCTGTAGGTAATGCCATAGCAGATGAAAACCTGGAACAGACAAAATCATTAATTGCACAAGTCAACAACCTAGGTATTCAAAATAACGTGATGAGGGTGGGGTACATTCCTGAAGCCGATTTAATTTCAATTTACAATCTGGCAACTGCAACAGTTTTGCCATCCTTTTATGAGGGTTTTGGGCTGCCTGTTTTAGAAAGTATGGTTTGTGGTACGCCGGTCATTTGTTCTAACAATTCATCTCTTGCGGAAATAGGTGGCGATGCTGCAATTTATTGTGATCCTGAAAGCACAGAAAACATCTCGGAACAAATACTCCATCTCATGAACCTATCACCAAGTGAACGAAATGCTTTGGGAGAGAAAGCAATCCATAACGCGTCAAAGTTTTCATGGGCTAAAACAGCCCAAAATACTTATGATGTATTTAAAACTTTAGTGAATAAGTGATGGGCAAGCTATTTAAATCTCCTTATACAAAATTAATCTTAATGCTCTTAACTTGGCGGGCGATTTTATTTGTAATCGCAGGCATTGCGCCAAAGTTCATACATCCATTCGGGAATAAGTTCCCCTACGTAGGTTTATTGATTGATTCCGGTCTCCCGCACTTTTTCTGGTCTTTTGGTAACTTTGACGGGGTACATTATTTAGGCATTGCCCAGCATTTTTATGCATATCAATACACGCAAGCCTTTTTCCCTTTGTATCCTATTTTAATTAAATTTGCTTCATATTTAACCCTAGGAAATTATGTCTTGGCAGGTTTAATTATTTCTAATCTTGCTTTTGCCGTCGGCATAATTATTTTTTACAAATTAATCAAAAAAATGTATTCGGAAAATACAGCCTTATGGTCTTGCCTATTAATGCTTTCGTTCCCAACATCCTACTATTTCGGATCACTTTACACTGAAGGAGTATTTTTTCTGCTAGTTATTTTGTCGTTTTACCTACTTGCTGAAAATAAGTTATTGGCGGCATCAGTTATCGGTGCATTCGCTTCATCAGCAAGGTTAATTGGCATTTTTCTTGCACCCTCGTTTATAAGAGGCAAAAAATTCAGTCAAATCGCACCCCTTTCAATAATCCCGGTTGGGCTGATTTTATATATGTCGTACTTATATTACAAATTTCACAATGCGTTTTATTTTTTAACTGCCCAAACAATTTTTGGCCAAGAGCGTTCAACTACAAACATTGTCCTGCTCCCGCAAGTTTTCTATAGATATGCAAAGATATTGTTAACTACTCATGGATTAGTTTTAGCAACGGCTTCTTTTGAATTGGTATCAACGATATTTGCAATTATCATTCTTATATTGGCAACTAAAAAAATAAAAAGGGAATGGCTCATTTTCAGCTGGCTTGCGATACTTGTTCCTGCTTTAACTGGAACGTTTACCTCGATGCCGAGATACATCCTGGTAGCTTTCCCAATATTTGTTTATTTGGCCATGATCAATAACGTTTATATAAAGCTAATAATTGTGGCGATTTTTCTTAGCCTGCTGGTATTTACAACAGCTCTCTTTACGCAAGGTTATTGGGTAGCCTAATATAGTTAGCTGTGATATCATCTTTTCATGGGTTTCCTCCACTTATTAATTGCAAGCGTTACCCTTAATGTGACCGCAAACATCCTTTTAAAAAAAGGTGTAATGTCATTTGGAGGGATAAGTGCCAGCAAAGCCGAATTGCTCACCAGCCTGACTAAGGCGGCTTTCAACCCATTCATTATCGGGGGACTCGTGCTGTACGGACTCTCCTTTGTAATTTGGCTTCGCGTTTTGAGCTTTAATGATCTTTCCCGTACTTATCCGATTTTCGCAAGTGTGGTGTTTTTAATGACCACTCTAGGATCAATTAAATTTTTAAACGAAGACGTGTCAATAATGAGATTTGCAGGCATCGCTGTTATGCTTGTCGGAATCTTTATAGTTGCCCGCTCTTAAACTTCTTGTCATTTTGTGGTTCAATATCAAAGCTAGTAATGTTTACCTACAAAAGTAAAATCGCCATAACTGGCGGCGCCGGATTTATCGGATCTAACCTTGCAAATAAACTGAATAACCTTGGCCAAAAAGTCTACGTTATTGACGATCTTTCAAGAGGCAAGAAGGAATTTTTAGCCAATGGTATAGATTTAGTTGTAGCAAAAGTGGAGTCAAAAAAGGCAAAAAGTTCCTTAAGAAAAATTAAGCCTGAATATATTGTGCATTTGGCAGCCGAGTCTAATCTTGCCAAGTCCATGAATGATCCCGTGTCCGATCTCGAGAAAAACTTGTTTCCAATAGTGCCAGTGCTGGATATATCCAGGGAAATTAAAATTAAAAAATTCGTTTTTGCCTCGTCTGCTGCTGTATTTGGAATAACCGAAAAATTACCTATCCTTGAATCTGACAGGAAAGAGCCTCTTTCCCCTTACGGTTTAAGTAAACTTACTTGCGAATATTATTTAGAATACATAAACAGGCACTTTAACCTACCTTATACTACATTAAGGTTTGCAAATGTGTATGGTCCAAATCAGAATTCAACTGCAGAAGGAGGCGTAGTTGCGATTTTCATATCAAAAGTCTCGTCTGGCGGTGTGCCCGTAGTTTACGGTGACGGGGAGCAAACAAGAGATTTTATTTATGTTGAGGATACGGTAGATGCCATAATCGCATCACTTTTATCAGGCATTTCCGGAGATTTTAATGTGGGCACATCTAAAGAAACGTCCATAAATCAGCTACTGGAGTTTATATGTGAAACAACCGGAAAAAGGGTATCTGCAAAATACGAAGTCGGGCAGGAGTTTGGCATAAAAAAAAGTGTCCTTTCGTACGAAAAAATTGAAAGTCAGCTAAAATGGAAACCAAAAGTTGAGCTTAAAAAGGGAATTAGGTTGACAATTGATTTTATAAATAACAAAGCAGGATGAAAGTTTTAATAATCGTTCCCGCCTACAACGAACAGCAAGTAATTGGTAAAGTACTGGACGATTTAAAGGCGGCCAAAATCGAAGGGATGGAAAAAGAAATTGTTGTTGTAGACGACGGATCATCGGACAATACTGAAGGCGAAGCCGGAAAACGTGGAGTAACTGTTTTAACCCATATCGTAAACAGGGGATTGGGTGGTGCTTTAGGTACAGGCTTAATTTACGCAAGGCTTACTAATGCCGATTTCGTTGTAACATTTGATGCAGATGGTCAGCACCAAAGCGAAGACGTAAAAAAAGTAATAGCTCCCTTAATAAAACATAAAGCCGATGTGGTAATAGGATCCAGAATGCTCACAAAAGGTGGTATGTCTGTAGATCGCAAAATTATAAACTTTGCAGCAAACGTAGTGAATTACTTATTGTGGACTGTTTGGGTAACGGATACTCAGTCCGGCTTAAGGGCTTTTTCAAAAGAAGCAGTAAAAAAAATTGAAATCAAAATGAACAAAATGGAAGTTTCAAGCGAGTTTTTAAAAGAAATAGGACGCCATCATCTTCGAGTGGCCGAAGTGCCAATTAGGGCAATTTATACCCAATACTCTAAGTCCAAGGGGCAGAAAAATGCAAATGCTATCAATGTTTTAGTAAAATTACTTGTATATAAATTTGCGGACATAAAATGATAATTACCAAGCTTTTAATTACAATCTTCGTCTTCTTTGCATTGTCCAGGCTGGTGCTTAGATTTAAGGAAGGGAAGATACCGCTTGTTGCATTAATAGGATGGTTTTTACTATGGTCTTCGGTGGAATTAATTGTCTGGATTCCTGCTGTCACAAGCAGCGTGGCCCAAATACTTGGAATTGGAAGAGGGGCAGACCTCATAATCTATAGTTCGATTATTATCATTTTCTATATGATTTTCAGGATTTATGTGAAGTTTGAAGATATGGAAAGGCAAATTACCCAAATTGTACAGACTATTGCCCTTAAAAAGCTGCCTGACAAATCTGACAAGAAATCTTCAAAATGAAAATATTGCTTGTAACTGAATTTTTCCCAGTCGGGAAAGATTTAAAATTTTCCGGAGGTGTTGAGGCAAGAACATTCTTCGTTGCCAAACATCTGGCCAAAAGACACCATGTAACTATTATCACAAGCAGGGTCAAGGGATCACAAAAGTGCGAAAATATGTTTGGTTTTCAAATCCTTCGCGTAGGCAACCAAAGGAGTTACGTTGCCGCAGCGGGTGACCTAATTGCAAGAGTTAAATTTACCAAAGACGCAATATCAGTTGGCAAAAATTTGCCTGTAGATGTTGTAGAAGGAACCAACTATATTTCCCACTTCATTGCAAAACGTATTGCCACCCATCAAAAAATTCCTGTTGTATTTTGGTATCCGGATGTTTGGATCGGATCATGGTTTAAGAATGCAGGAGTAATAGGAATCTTTGGAGAGATATTAGAGCGAATAAATCTTGCACTCGGAGCAAGTGCTTATATAGTTATTTCAAAACAAACCGAAAACAAACTTAAAAAGTTTACAAAAGTCAAACCTAACGTTGTTTATTGTGGAGTTGATATAACCGAATTTAAAGTTAGGTCTACTAAATTTTCAACTCCAACCATAATTTGTGTTTCAAGGTTAGCAAAGTACAAAAACATTAAAACACTGATACTCGCATTTGCTTACCTTACAACTAAGCTAAAAAAAGTTAATTTAATAATTATTGGAAGGGGTCCTCAGGAAAAGGCGCTTAAAAAATTAACAAAAGCACTTAACCTTGAAGGTAAAATTAGATTTTATTCAAACCTCCCGCGTCTTGAACTGGTAAAACTGTATAAATCTTCTCATCTATTTTCCTTACCAAGTGTTGTGGAGGGTTTTGGGATTTCTACGATTGAGGCTGCTGCATCGGGCTTGCCTTATGTTAACAGTGATATCGACATCCAAAAAGAGGTTACCCAAAACGCAAAAGGGGGGTTTTTAGTTAGTCCCGGGGATCCTTTAATGTTTGCAGAAAAATTCTCGGATTTATTGACTAATGAAAACCTGTACCAGGGAAAAATTAAGGAAGCCATGAATCTTGCCAAAAACTACAATTGGGAAAAAATTGCCAGAGAGACAGAAGCAGTCTATAAGTCAGTTTTATGAGAATTGCAGTTATAATCGACACGTGGTTTCCTTTTGTAGGCGGTGGCCAGATTAATGCTTGGGAAATTTCAAAAAGGGTAGCTCAATACGGCGACGAAGTCGAAATAATTACAAGAAACTGCGGCAAGGATAACCTTCAAAAGCTTAAAAATTTAAAGGTAACAAAGCTTGGCAAATTATCGAAAGCCGATGATGACCTATCTAGGTTAAAGTATCTTTTGCAGGCGCTAGTTTATATCACCCGAAACGACTTTGACTTAGTAGTTGCCCATGCTTTTCTTCCCGGGTTAGTTGCCAGGTTATTGATGGTAATCAAGAAAAAACCGGCAATCTTAGTAGTTCATGGCACGTCTATTGGAACTGGATTGAATCGGGGGCCAAAAGCTGTTCTGGAAAAATTTATCTTAACCAAAATTAAATATTCGGCAGAAATTACTGTATCAAGGGATTTTCCGAAAATAAAAAATATTAACAAAAGCATTGTATATATTCCAAACGGTGTTGACTTGCGCTTTTTCAAGCCATCAGGGCAGTCAAAGCGTGTCCAAAATGAACTCCTTTTTGTTGGCCGTCTTCATCCTCAAAAAAACTTAGTTAACCTTATTGAGGCAATACAACTGCTCAAGAGTGAAAACTTCTTGGTTCGGTTAACAATCATCGGCAGCGGGCCGCAAAAACAGGAAATATTGGATTTAATTAACAAACACAGTCTCAAGGGCATAATCAAACTCGAGGGTGAAAAGACACCGCCGGAGCTAGTTAATTATTACAACCATTCGGCAGCCTTTATTCTACCTTCAATTTACGAAGGCCAAGCACTCACTGTGTTGGAAGCCTGGGCGTCTAAGACGCCCGTAATTGTCTCTAAAACGGGTGATAACACATATTTGGTAAAGGAAGGTGTAAATGGATATTTTATCGATAATCAAAGCAGTCCAAAAAGTATTGCCCAGGCTATTAAAAAAGCTCTTGGTGATAAAAATTTAAACAAAACAGGTCAAAACGGCTATAATTTGGTCAAAGATAGTTACACATGGGAAAATTCAGCCCGCCTGACAAAAGCTTTATATGACAAAGTTTTCAAAGAATCCATCAGTTAGTGTTATTATGGCCGTTTATAACGGCATGCCTTATCTTAAGGATGCCGTTAAAAGTATTCTCAACCAATCATATAAAAATTTTGAATTTATTATAGTTAATGACGCATCGACAGACGGTACCTTTAAATATCTAAAAAACCTAAAAGATAAACGTATTAAATTAATTGATAACCTAAAAAATTTCGGCCTAGCAGCATCCCTTAACAAGGCCCTTACGGCTTCCAAGGGCAGTTATATAGCCAGAATGGACGCTGATGATGTCTGTTTGCCAAATAGATTGGTAATACAGCTAGATTATCTTGAACACAATCCACAAATATCACTTTGCGGCTGTTGGGTTAACCTTATAGATAAAAATGGCAAGGTAATTGGAGAAAAGAAATACCCGATAGGTGACCTGGAGATAAAGAAAGCCTTAAAGTGGTACCAACCAATAGTTCATCCTACATTTTTTGCCAGAAGCGAGTTTTATAAACAACTTAACGGCTACAATGAAAATTTTGATTATGCTGAGGATTATGAGCTTTTGGCTCGTGCAATAAAAAAAAATAAATTAGCAAATATTCCACAGAAATTATTATTGTGGAGGTTGGCAGATGACAGAAGGTCAAGAAAATCAATGAAAAAAATAGACATTGCAGATTTCAAAGTGAAGCTTGAAATTTTAAAAAGTGGTTATTTTGGTAAATTATACCCAATCTATGTAACCAGGAAGTTCATAACAACCTTCTTATTGCCCACAAGAATAAAAATTTTTATTGCAAAAAGATTCAAGCTTGCTTGAAAAATAATAATGCGATTTTACGATTACGAAAAAAACAATTTAGTGTTTATTGAAAATAAGGCAAATCCCAAGTTTTGGGACCGTCTGTGGCAAGACCAGCTTAGTAAAACATCCATAATAAAGAAAGACTTGATTATAGCTCCAACTACTAAAATGTATTTAAAAAAAGGCAGCAGAATTTTGGAGGGAGGTTGCGGGCACGGAAGTTACGTGGATATTTTGAATAAGCAAGGCTATGAATGTATAGGTATTGACTATGCTAAAGAAACTATAAAACTCGTTAAAAAAAGACATCCTGACTTACCCATATATTACGGAAACTTAACAAAACTCAAATTTGGGAAAAACAGTTTTGATGCATATTGGTCAATTGGAGTTATTGAGCACTTTTTTTATGGATACGACAAAATCCTGCAGGAAATGCACAGGGTTCTTAAAAAAGATGGATTGGCCTTTGTGTCTTTCCCATATATGTCTCCGCTTAGAATGCTAAAAGCGTCTTTGGGAAGCTATGAGCGACTGACTTTTAAGAAGGAGCCAAGGAACTTTTACCAATTCGCCCTTGATCATAAAAAGGTTATAGACAATTTTGAAAAAAAGGGTTTTAAATTAATAAAGCAAAAACCATACGACGGCTTTTCAGGATTAATAAAAGAAACGAACTACTGTAGCTTTATTTTAAATCCTATAGCACGTTACTCAAAAAAACATTTATTTGTAGCCGGAATAAGGTTTATGATTTCAAAAATTGTTGAAAAATTTTCGAGCCATTCAGTCCTGCTAGTTTTTAGAAAAGTTAAGTAATTTGTTTAAAACGAAGATGAAATAATTTTAAAAAAAGTATTTTAAAATTTATAAATACATGCAAGCCACCATAAATACAAAATTTATAGTCTCAAAGTAAATGAAAAAGGCATGAATTTAAAAAGGAAAAAAATTTTAATCACAGGAGGCAAGGGTTTTATCGGTTCTAACCTTAATCTTAATTTAACCTCTTTAGGATCAAAAGTAGAGACTCTTGATTTAGAAAATGGCCAAGATGTAACCAGCGAAAGTCTCTTAACAGAAAGCGTAAAGAAAAAATACGATGTAATTATTCATTTAGCTGGATTTTCCGGAAATACTGAAAGCAATGAAAATGTTTATAAGAGCTTTCATGTTAACACCTTTCCTACAGCAAAACTTTGCGATTTAATTTGCGAGTTTTCTCCTAACACAAAGTTAATTCTCTCTAGCTCAAGACTTGAATATGGAATTCCTAAATATCTGCCTGTAGACGAAAAACACCCATTAAATCCTATATCTGCTTATGGCCTTTCAAAGCTTGCATCTACACAAATAGCAATTATATATGCACTCCAAAAGAATTTAAACGTCACTATTTTCCGTACTTCGAATGTTTATGGGCCTCATGCACAAAAATCCTTCACTGGATACAATCTTGTGAATCATTTTATTGATCTAGCAAAGGCAGGAAAAGAATTAACCATTTTTGGAAACGGAACACAACAAAGAGATTATATTTATATTAACGATCTTATTAACGCCTTCACACTTGCCATTTTTAGTGCAAATAGTCGTGGCCAAATCTATAATCTGGGTTCAGGAAAAGGTATTTCAATATCGGAAATGGCCCAAACAATAATTAAGACTGCCAGAAAAGGTAAAATAAGATTTGTGGATTGGCCGAAAAAATACAGTGAAGTTGAAACAGGGAGCTATATAACGGATTTAAAAAAAATTAAAAACGAATTAGGTTTTTGCCCAATCACCAGTTTTTATCAAGGTATAAAAAAGACTATGGCTTCAGCATGATTATTTGTTCACCCCAATTAGGATTGAACCCAAAATCTGTTTTGGGTGGTGAAGTTTTCGACAGGCAAATACTCCGTGGCCTTGCCACACATGGCGTAAAGATTAGAATCATATTACCTAAGAATTCTGCCCATGATAAAAATATAAAAAATTGGCAAATTACAGAAATACCATTTGCCCACTTTCCGGCTATTTTGTTTAATTTCATTTTAATTCCATATCTATTGACACTTAATAAAAAAGAAAAAATCGATGTCATAAGATTGCATCAACCACAGTTTATTGGCTTTGCGGCATTATTATTTAGGTTTTTTAATCCTAATATAAAGATACTTGCATGTTATCACAAATTCGAAGAAACCAAGTTCGGGCCTTTTTCAAAATATTTTAATAATTGTTGGGATTACATTGTGTGCGACAGCATTGCTGTGAAAAACGCGATTATCAATAGATATCAATTTCCTGACAAAAAAGTTTTAGTGGTTCACAATGGAGTTCCTAAATATTTAAAACCCCAAAAAAAGGACACAGCACTAATTAGAAAATACAAACTCTCAAATTGTACCGTCCTTCTTTTTATGGGCCTTTTCAATGAAAGGAAGAATCCTCTATTTTTGTTAGATGTATTAAAAATATTGACAAAAAAAAATCCAAAGATAGTATTGATATTTTGGGGAAGTGGACCATTAAGGGAAGCTATAATCAAAAAAGCCAAGCGTTTAAAACTATTCAAACATATTATTATTATCAATCCAATATTCGGGCCACAAAAGAACAAAATTCACAATTTAGCTGACATTTTTTTACATCCGTCAACAGATGAGGGTTTTGCTTTAGCCCCTCTTGAGTCTATGGCATGTGCAAAGCCTATAATTATAACAGACGGATATTCGGCTTATGAAGTAGTTAAGTCAAACGGTTTCAGGTGCGCTGTAAACAACACCGAAAAGTGGGTTGAATCAATAAATGTTTTAATTAATGATACTAATATGAGGCTGAAGATGGGTAAAAAGTCCCTGGAAGCAGTACATAACGAATTCAATTGGGATGTATCAGTAATAAAACATCTGAATTTCTTAAAAAAATCCCTAAATGGTAAAAAAAATATTTAAGACTAGTTTACAGCTTGCCAGAAGTCTCGAAATACTAACCTCAATTGCGATGTATTTAACTGTGTATACTGGTAAATCAAAAAAACCAACCCACCCAAAACATTTAACAAATGATATTCCATGGTTTGTAAAATTAATTTCAAAAAATGACAAAGTGTTAGATCTCGGCTGTGGAACTGGTTACGATTCGTTGATTTGCGCAAAAAGAGGAGCAACTCTAATTTCTCTTGATATTTCTGACACGAATATCAGGAATGCTAAAAATATGGCCAAATCAGAGAAAATTACGGATGTCACTTTTAAGGTACATGACGCAAATAAAACCTTGCCTTTTCATAGCAATTACTTCGATAAAGTCCTAATGTTTGATATATTAGAACATCTTCACAGGAGAGATTTTGCGCTTAAAGAAGTCAAAAGAGTGCTCAAAGTGAATGGTCTTTTGCTATTAGTAACAGATAATCCCGAGACAAAATGGAAACATATGCAAAAGTCCGCGGGCCTTTTTTATTTTGCCGACAAAGACCATAAATACGAGTACCCCTTAACGGAGATCACGGGGTTATTATCCAACAGAGGATTCAAGGTTTTATCAACAGATACAGTGGTATTGGACACACCACTCAAACCATTGATAGATTTTGTGGGTGGATTTTCCCTGTCATTGTATAAAAAAATAACAAATTGGAGAATAAGAACGGCTAGAAAATATCCCAATGAATCTACAGGATTTCAAATAGTCGCAAAAAAGATAAGTTTATGAAAATCGTCTTTTTAAGTGAATCATTTTTTCCATTTTCATACGGTGGCTCTGAATGGAGTATGTACTACCTTGCAAAAGATTTAGTACAGGTTGGCCACAAAATTATAATTTTAACCCCGAATTTAGGAGCAAAGAGAAGAGAAAGCTTAAACGGAATCGAGATAATCAGGTTCCCCTTTTATATTAAACATAAAAGCAAACACGGCGGGCCGGAAAATTTTGTTTACAGTAACCCCGTCTGGATTATATGGTCAGCTGTACAGATATATTTGTGCGTACGCAAGGAGGATATAGACATAATCCACGTACACGGGAAGTATTCTATTGCCTCGGCAAGAATAGCAAATATATTTTTAAGAAAAAAGTTGTTGGCAACAATGAGAGATTACCAACTTATATGCAATTATGGTTTTTGTTTATATGACAAAAATAAATCATGCAATTTATTAGAGTACTATAAATATGACCTCCTTTTTTATTGGAGCAACTATATCGAAAATAAAAGTCTTTTTACATTTATATTAAATCTTTGTTTTGCTGTAATTGGTAGGTTAAATATAAACATTCATAAAATGTTTGTGAAGAGCGTACCAACTATCGCTCTTTCTAATAAACAAAGGGAAATTCTGGCTGCAAATAGTTTTAACACAGTAGGAGTTATTGGTAACTCTATAAACTTTCCCAAGACCCTTTTAAAACTAAAGAAGCAAAAAAAGATCGTGTATGCGGGGCGTTTAACCCCCGGTAAAGGGATTGATTTATTAATCGCGATAATACCAACCTTGTTTGCATTGTTTCCTGACTATCAATTTTTGATAATAGGCGAAGGATTTTTAAAAGCAAGCTTACTAAGCTTGTCAAAAAAATATAAGGGGTTAAAAATTATGGGAACCGTTAACCACAATAAACTGCTCCAGTTTTTTAGAAGATCCGTGGTAGTTATAGTCCCTTCAGTATGGCCAGAGCCTTTTGGACGTGTTGCACTAGAATCATTATCATCTGGAACTCCTGTAGTAGCGTCCAACGTGGGAGGGTTACCAGAAATTGTAAAAGATAAAAAATTTGGTTATATTGCGCGCCCAACTCCAAAAGACATTCTATTTGCTTTAGAATCGGCTATTCGAAATAACGACACACTTCAGAAAAATATTCGAAAAAACTATAGTCTTTTAAAAAAAGAATTTTCAACAGATATATACCAAAAATACCTGAATGTATATAAAAAATTATGAAGATCGCAATTTTTCTTGCATTAGGTGATAGTTTAACTAATATGGCCAAAAGTGGTCAGGATGTTCGTTTTAAAAAATTCTACTTGAAAAAATTCTCTCAAGAATTCGAGAAAGTTTATGTTTTTTCCTATTCAAAAGAAAAGGTTTCAGGTATTCCAAAAAATGTAATTTTAATTCCAAATAAACTAAAGCTCCACAGGTACTTTTATGGTTTATTTCTGCCATTTATAAATAGAAAGCAGGTTCAGGAGGCCAATGTAATAAGGGCATACCATCTATCGGGAACCGTACCAGCAATTATTTCGAAAATATTTTTTGGGAAAAAATTCATTTTTAATTTTGCCTACGATTATCAAACATTTGCCAAAATTGAAAACAAACAATCGCAATATTTGCTATTTAAGTTTCTTCAGCCACTCGCAATTTATTTTGCTCATAAAATTTTTGCAGCCAATAAAAATATTCTAAAATTACTGCCTCTGGATAAAACTGTTTATCTCCCAAACGGCGTTGATACAAGCATCTTTAAGCCTAGAAGTAAAAAACCCAAGCATAAAGCTCCTGTTATTCTGAGTGTTGGTAGGCTCGAGGAACAAAAAAATTATGAGAACTTAATATTGGCATTAAAAGGAACAAAAGCAAAGCTTAAAATAATTGGCAATGGCAGTTTAGAAAGCAATCTTATTAATCTTGCCAATAAATATAAAGTCAATTTAGAAATTATTCATAAGGTGCCAAACACTAGAATGTCCAAAATTTATAACAATGCAACTCTCTTTGTATTGCTTTCAAAAATTGAAGGTAGCCCTAAAGTTTTAATGGAAGCTATGGCTTGCGGCTTACCTGTAATCGGAACAAGAGTCGAAGGGATAGAAGAACTTATAATAAATGGAAAAACTGGGATCTTGATAGATAAACCAACGCCGGAAAATGTTAACAAGACTATCAAAAAAGCCATAAATAATCATGAGTTTCGGAAAAAACTAGCATCAAATGCAATAATATTTACCAGGAAACACTTTAACCTCTCAATACTTTTAAAGGAAGAAATCAAGTACTTAAAAAACTTATAAAAATGAAAATTTTATTTGTATTTAGAACAATGCGCATGCCATTCTATCCGGGAGCAAAGAAAGGGGAAGAACCTGACCATCTTCTTTATGGGATGAATCATCTCAAGAAAATGGGCCATAAAGTTTATTTTTCTAACATCGCTTACAACAAATTGAACCTCTTAAGAATAATACTTTTCCCATTACAAGCGATAATACTAAAAAGCACGTCAATGGGTTTTAGGCTCGACCAAGCACTATTACTGATTCCACTAATGAAGAAAAGCGATGTTATTATAAGTACTGCCGATGTTGCGGGTTTACCTATTTTGTTATTAAAAAAAATAAAACTAATAAACAAATCAATTGTCTATATTAGTGTCGGCTTAGTTAATGAGGTAAAAAAAAGAGAGAGCTCTCTTTTTACAAAATTTTATATGTACCTATTAAATTCAGCAGACATAATTATTTGTCACTCAAATATTGAAAAGAAATTTTTTAAAGAACTAATTCCTAACAAAAAAATATATACAATACAATTCGGTATAGACGCACCCTATTTTAAATGTAAAAAAAAGACCTCTGATGCCATTCTTTCTATAGGTAGAGATCGATCTAGAGATTACAAATTATTGGCAAATGTTGCTCGCCAACTGCCTAAACAAAAGTTCGTAGTAGTTACAAGCCAATCAAATGTTAAAAATATAACTTTTTCAAGCAACGTTGAAGTTTTCTTCGACATACCATACCGGGAAGTAAAAGAGTTTTATTGTTCATCCAAACTGGTATTTCTACCTTTGGTAGATCTAAACAGGGCATCTGGCCAAATGTCATTGCTGGAAGCTATCGCGTCTGGTAATAAGGTAGTAATAAGCGCAGTAAAAGGAATATATGATATATATAAAGATCTAATCGAAAATAATAAAAACATCTTTACTTTTAAACCGGGAAATGAGGAGGAAGCGATTAAACAAATCAGAGTTGCATCAAGTCGTAAAACGACAAACTATAATCTTAGTCGCCGATTGACCTCAAATGCATATGCGTATAATTTGAACCAAATAATAAAAAATCTGTGACGAAAAAAGCCAAATTGCAGGTAGACAAACCCCATTATTTCAACTTGAAATATGACTCGAAAGAACGTTGGGCCAGTTATTGGTATCAAATAAATGAAGTAGTTAAACATAAACCCAAAACAGTTTTGGAGATCGGTGTTGGCAATAAAACAGTTTCAGGCTATTTTAAAAAAATAGGCATAAAAGTTACAACTGTTGATTTTGACAAAAATTTAAAACCTGACATTGTTGCTAGCGTATTGAATTTGCCTTTTAAAAAAAATAGCTTCGATGTTGTTCTTTGTGCGGAGGTTTTGGAACACTTACCCTTTAAAGATTTCCCAATAGCGCTAAAGGAAATTTACAAGGTAACAAAAAATGCTGCCATAATAACCTTACCCCACTTTAGCATTACGAACTTATATTTTGGGTTCAAACTAATACCGTTTATTGCCAAGAAAGAATTCACGTACAAAATTGATTTTCCAATTAAGCACCAGTTTTTAGGCGAACATTACTGGGAAATCGGTAAAAAGAACTACACATTAAAAGAAATTATAGGTAATATTAAAAGGTCAGGCTTTAAAATAAGTAAAACATATTATCCAAAAGAAAATCATTATCACCACTTTTTTGTTCTATTAAAAGAGTAGGGTATAATTCACAGTTGAACAATAACGAGATATAATAACACAACAATTAAATTGTAACAATGAAAATTTTAGTCACTGGTAGCGCGGGTTTTATGGGATCCCACCTGGTTAATGATTTGATTGATAGGGGTCATATCGTTTATGGAATTGATGACCTGTCAGGTGGCTATATGGAGAATGTTTCTACAGCAGCAAAAAAAACATTTTTTAAAATTAATTTAAGAAATAAAAATAAAACTGCAGATTTTATTAATACAGTTAAGCCGAGAATTATATACCATCTTGCTGCTTCAGCAAGAGAAGGTCTCTCGCAATTTTCCCCGATAGAGCATACAGAAAATAATTACAATGCATATTTAAATTTATTAGTGCCTGCAATCACTAATAAAGTAAAAAGAATTGTGTTGTGTTCTTCTATGGCTGTATATGGAGATCAAAAGCCCCCTTTTGATGAAACTATGCCTAGGAAACCTGTTGATATCTACGGTGTCGCAAAATCTGCAATGGAGGAAGCAACTGAAATTATGGCAGATGTGTATAATTTTGAATACGTAATATTGCGTCCGCACAATGTTTATGGTCCACGACAAAATTTGGCAGATCCTTATCGCAACGTTGTCGCAATTTTCATCAATAGTCTACTGAGAAGTAAACCATTTTATATATATGGTGACGGTAGGCAAAAAAGAGCTTTTTCTTACATAGATGATATCATTTCGCCAATAGCAAAAGCCGGGTTAATGCAGAACGCTAACGGAGAGATCATAAATATCGGACCAGAAAGGGAATACAGTATAAATTATCTTGCAAAAGTTGTATTGAAAGCGTTTAACTCATCACTAAAACCTATCTATCTGGCTGATAGACCGAGAGAGGTAAAAGAAGCTTTTTGTTCATCAAAAAAGGCTGAAGTCTTATTAGGTTTTAAAGCAGCCACATCGCTTGAGAGAGGAATTGAAATAATGGTTTCTTGGGCGAGATCCAAAGGCTTCAAGAATCCCAAATATAAAGGAAAATTAGAGTTGAACAACAAAAATATTCCTAAAACATGGAGTGAGAAGTTAATTTAACAAACCGAGGAACCATATTGAGAATTATAATTCTAAGTGACCATGATGTTTTAGAAGGAAAGCAAACTTCCAGTGTTGCTATCCGCCAGATATCTCTTGCTGGCATATTAAAACATTCTCATGAATTAACAGTTGCTACTACATATGGTAGAAAAAAAAATATTAAAAAAAACGGGATACGAATTATCTCTGGACTTAAAAGCATAAATTTAATTGATGACTTTGATGTAGTGCTTATTGAATTAAGTTCAAGTACTTCGTCAATTGCATATTTATATGCAACTAGTTCTTATAACAAACCGACAATAGTAGATTCACATTATTCAATTATATTTGAGAAGCTAGTAAGCTTATCAAATAAAGATTCTGGTGTTTATGAACAGAAGCTGCAGGTTATAAGTAAAATAATAGAAAAAGGCGACCATTATATATGCGCTACACCAAAACTAAGGGATTATTATTTGGGAATAATTTCTTTAATAGGCAAGATTAATCATAATACTTTCAATACAGAATTAGTTTCAACTATTCCCAATATATTTGAAACTAATTTTAGTTCCAATAAACGCGTCCTGAGAAAACAATATTTTAAAAAAAACGATAAAGTTATCATTTCACTTGGGGCAATATATCCCTGGTTTAGCCCGACCCCGGTAATTGCTGCAATGCCAATGATTTTATCCCGTGTTGAAGATGCTAAATTGCTGATACTGGGAGGAAAACATCCGTCAGGGTTTTATGCTGAAGGATATAATAATGCTGTCCAGTTATCGAAAAAATTGAATCTTTACAGAAGAAGCGTACACTTCTTAAACTGGGTAACAAAGGAGGAAAGTTATGCATATACATCTGAAGCTGATTTAAGCGTTTTAATTTCCAAAGATAGCCTCGAGGACGAATTTGCTTACAGAACCCGAACCCTAACACCGCTTCTGTTGGGTATACCAACAGTTACAAACGGTAGTGATTACATATCTCGCCTCATACACAACTACCAGGCAGGAGTAGTCCTTCCAAATGAAAGTCCTCAAACAATTTCAAGAGAGCTTACGAAGTTACTTCTGGACAAAAAGTTGCACCGAAAAGCGAAAAGGAATACAAAGATGGTTATCACTCACATTAAAAGAGATATTAATGTTAAGCCACTGATAAAATTCTTAGAAAACCCCAAAATTTATCCTATCGTTTCTAAACCGCAAATGATCCGCAGGCATTTTAATCAAGCTAAATCTAATATATTCACATTTTTAAACCAAAAGCATTTTAAATAATGGAGATTAACAATCAATCTGATACTCCCAGCAAGAGATAGGAAAATACATTTTGCGATTCCACACAAGAAAACTATTTCGATTTTAACTTATAAAGCACCAGTCGGCGCTCGGGGCAGTGGGTAACAGTTTCATAGTAATGGGTTTTTACCGAGTAAATTTGTTGGAATTCCGTATCACAATAATAAGTTAAAATCTTTTCATAATTGCCTGCACTTATTAAATCATCATAAACATGGAACTGCCCCTCATAATGACGTGGAATAATCCAATCAGGTTTTCTTATCCCATATTTATACACACCAAATGAATCGAGGTCTAAAAATTGACTCCCTAAATACGCATAAAGTGCTTCGGATTCGACATTTGTGGCAATAAGTAAATCTGGTCTCATGGATATATATGGGTTTGCTCTACCATGGGGGGCTCCGGTTATTGTATTTACAATACCGTCAACTGGACCAATAAACGTTGAATTTAGCTCTTTATTATATGATCTTATTTGTAAAAACAAATTTGGGTGCGATATAACCATGAGATAAATAAATATAGGGACTGATAAAATTTGTATAATTGATCTGATTTTTTTTGTTTTTCCAATAAAAGACAAAGTGTAATCCCAGAAATATGCAGTCAGAAAAAAAACAATGGGGAATAGTAAACTAATGTAACGTGCATTATGACGACCCAGTGATATTATAAATGTATAAACTGGTATCAGTACGAAGAAGAGTCCCAAAAAAAGCATATGTTTTTTGGGAATTATTCTGAAAGATAAAAAATTAAAGCGTACTTTTTTATACTCGACAATTTTTAAGATTACAACAGACAATAGACCTACAAATAAAACTTTTAAATATGCTAAGTAATTCAGATCATAAAAATAACCTAGCATATTACGATAAAAAGCAGGTCCCTGACCTTGCTCTTCAAATATCATCGACAATTGTTTTGTGTAAATAACAATAGGTAATAATAGAAGCCCTAATATAAAAGTGCACACGAAAAAAGGTATCAATGTAACCTTTTGTTTTAAAAAATATTTTCTTATGAGCAAATAAACTGCCAAACTTAAATAAATTGCAAAAAATCCTGGGTAAAAAGCATTATAAAGTAAAAATCCAAATATAATAAAAGCGAGTTGACCAACCCTTTTCTCTAAGTAAAAATAAGAGTAAATTAAACCCAGGAAAAGAGGAAAATGAAAAACGTAATGCCTTGTCTCACGATAGTAGAGATAAATTTGAATTGAAGTTGCTATCATGAATGAATATAGAAAAATGGCAAAAAGTGAAACCTTAGATTTTAGCAATAAAATTACTGAACCAACTACTCCCAAAAAGCCCACTAAAGCAAATGGAAAACGGATTATAAAAGGGTCTGCTATCCCATTGTTAAATTTTAATCCTATAGCAGCAGTATAGTGTTGAAGTAGCGGACTATTGTATACAAAATAACTTTTATTATCGAATCTGTCTGGAACGAATATGAAAGTGCTTCTGCCATCAAAAATTGACGGATAACCAAATTGAAGAATACTTTTACCAAGTTGCACCGTCTCTCCCTCATCCCCCCAAAAAGCAATATTCCCCAAATTTTTAAATAAGCCTATCGCGAAAACCCCCATTAAAGAGATCGTTAAAAACAAATATATTCTATTCATATTAAAAAAATCGTATGGAACTGTGTTACATTATGTAATGCTGAATCAGCCTTGATTGGTAGCCTATATCTAATTATAATAACACAACAGTAAGCCTTATGAAGAGAACTAAAAACTTGATTTCTGTAATAGTGCCAGTATTAAACGAGGAACTAACCCTGTCCGAATTTTACAAACAAATTGTAGATAATTTAAAACCACACAATTACGAAATTATATTTGTCAATGATGGGTCTACAGATAAATCTCAAGCTATTATTAATGGTTTTCGCACCAGAAATAATAAAGTTAAGGTCATAAACTTAACAAGAAATTTCGGGCATCAAATTGCCATTACTTGCGGTATTGACCATGCGAGGGGGGACGCTGCAATTATAATAGATTCTGATCTCCAGGATCCTCCAAGTGTAATTCCGAAGATGATTCAAAAGTGGCAAGAAGGTTATGATGTTGTTTATGGCATAAGGTCACAAAGAAGTGGAGAAAATTTTGTCAAGGTAACAACAGCTAAAATATTTTATAAGATGATAAACCTGCTTTCAGGTAGAGCAATTCCTGAAAACGTTGGTGATTTTAGATTGATATCAAGAAAAGTAATTAATACCTTAAAGGAAACAAGGGAATACCATAGGTTTTTAAGAGGCATTATAAGTTGGATAGGTTATAAACATTGCGGTATTCATTATAAAAGAAACCGACGTTTTGCAGGTTCTACAAAATATTCAGTTTTCTCCATGACAAAGCTTGCTATTGACGCACTTCTTTCATTTTCCTTTTTCCCTTTAAGAATAGCGTCAATATTGGGGGTAATTACGGCTATAGGTGCAGTGATAATGATTTTTTATGCACTATATGTACAATCCATAGGGCAAACAGTTAAGGGATGGTCATCAACAGTGGTAATAATACTGTTTATGGGTAGTATACAACTTATCACAATAGGTATAATCGGAGAGTACCTTGGGCGAATCTACGAAGAGGTCAAGAAAAGGCCTTTATATATTATTGGCTCAAAGGATGGCATCTAATTTTCGAAGATTCGAAACAGTTTCGGTTTTAATTAAAGCACTATAGTTCAGAGCCATTCTTGTAGTTGGTAAAATTATTTATTTTAATCGAATACAGTTTAGTTTTAACAAGCAAGCTCCTGATACTAACCTCCTTAAGGGTCATGTAATTAATATTCATAGGAATTTTATTAACGTCTGATTCTTGTAATAATGAATATTCATTCAAGTAGAAGTAAGCTTCACCGTTGTTATATTTTATACGAATTAGATTACTTGGAATCGGCGGAATAGATGCAAGCTCCTTTATATTATTAGTTGTTATTAGCTCATTTCTTATTTGATCTTCAAACGTGTACCAATAAACCCAAAATTCTTCTTGGTTTGGAAGTATTTTTGTCGGGGGAATACCATCTCTAATTAAATAATCTGCCTCCCTTTGTGCAACACCATTGATGTCATAACGGGCTTTATTCATTTGTAACGAGTCAATTAGCAAAATGATAATAATGGCGGTTAGCAAAGCTTTAGGTGCTTGCAAAGATCTGAGTTTCACACCAATGAAGATGATAAAGAATGGCAGTAGCACAATAATGTATCTATCCCAATAAAACTTTGAAGTAATTGATAAAAAAACAAAAAGTAAAAACAAACTCAGTAAAAAGATTATCTGGTTCTTCCCTCTCTTGTAATCCGAAATTTTGAGAGCAGACATGAGAATAATAGATAATACTCCAATGGCAACTAAATATTTCCAAATAACAGGCCAAGAAAAAGGAATAAGCAAGTCGTATTTGTAGATGTCAATTGGAAATCCAAGCACGAATGATTCTGTAAAAAAATAATGATCAATACCCCATAGCCCAAAAACAATCAATATTCCCGAAATAACTATTTTTATATTTATAGAATTTATAATTTTAGTTACGTTGCTCAAAAGCAGAACTACCAATGGTATGGCGAATAATCCTCCCGATAAGCTAAACATGGCCACTAATCGATGGTTTAAAATTTTAACTAAGTTGAGTCGATCAGTAACACTTACATCAGTGAATGGCAAAAATAATTTTATTTGCTCAATCAAGTAATTTTGATATGAGATTTGTGTTATGGTTTGATTATTGCTGGTTATCAACCATATAAAATAAGTGCTCAAAATAAAAAAAGTTGTTAAAATTATTATTAGTAAAATTCTGATAAGTTGAATTTTTGGATATTTCCTGTATTGAAGTAAAACTGTCACTAAAGAGGAAAGTATGAGAGCAATGGCAAGCTGTCTTATTAAAAATCCTGCCATCGCAGAAACGGTCCCTAAAAAAAAGTAGGTGTAACGATCCTCCTTGAATGCTTTTAGAAAGAAAAAGATAGAGATTATTTCTAACGTAAGAAACGGGATATCAGTTTGAAATGAATATGTAAATTGAAGAATAAAAGGTATCGAGAGGAATAGAATTGTTAAAGCAAGAGAGTTAAAATTACTTACTTTAAGCTCTTGCAAAGCTTTAAACAAACAGATGAGGATAATGGGCAGAAGTACAATAACCGACGGATGAAGTGCCCCAAGCGAAAATCCAAAGATTTTTGAAAACAGCCCTCCCCATAATACTTGTAATACTAATGTGGGAGCAGCCCACTCAGTTATTTTTACCTCTCCAAATTCAACGAATTGCCTCACCGACTGGGCGTAGGCAAAATCATCTCTGTAAACTTGACTCCTCACAGGCAGCATCAAAAGTAATAGTACTGCCGTAATAAGTAAGATTAGTGCGACGGACCTATTATTCGACATCCTAATTCAATATTGCGAAGTTCGATGATAGAATGATACCAAATAACTATTAATATTATTTATATGAAGAAAAGTAAGAATTTGGTGAATATATTGACCGTTCATAAACTCGCAATTTATATCGGATTATTATTGGCAATCATCATAACACTGCCGTACATTTATGGCTACTTAAAATTTGGAGACAACTTTTCGCCATTAATCAGTAATGAGAATTTATCATATATTAGAGAAGAAACATATTCATATTCCGCTCAAGTGAATCAAACTACAAAAGGTCACTTGTTTGGCGATGCATATATTTGGGAATACCGTAATTTACCATCACCATTTGTAGGTGAGCTAGCAGGCGTTATTCCGATTGCTATTTCATCGATTGCGATAAATTCAGTTCCGTACGGTTTTTTCATAGCGAAGCTAATACTTGCACCAATGTTATTATTATTGATTTATTATAGTCTTCAAAAATTAAAATATTCGCGCCCTTTTAGTATTTTAGCTTCAATCTCAGTAATAGTAATCCCCTTTTTATCTACTCTGATGCCTTATCTTTCACATCAAGACACGTTATTAACAGGAGCTATTAATAGTCCTCTCCTTTTTTTTAGGACAATAAATCCCTTATCAACAAGTATCTATTTATTTCTCGCACTTTTTTCAACAATATTAGTTTTAAGAAATTCATCTTCAAGATTATTCTATTTTTGGCCAGTTGTTATTGGAATTACATTTTACTCAACAACATTTATTTGGACTACAGTTTCACTAGCCCTTTTTATATTAGCACCATCCTTATTAAAAAGTATTTCTAAAAGAAAATTAATTATCTCAATTTTAATATTCATAACAATTACCTTGCCATATTTCATAAATTTCGTATTAGCAAGCGAGTTTTTTGACACCAAAGGGTTTTTATTAACATTTTCATACAAACCCGAAATTATGTTTCCAGCCCAGGTTCGCTATATTTTAATCGCTCTGTTATTCGTTTGGTACAGCAGGAAAAGTCATTTTTCAAAGGTTGTTTTCGCTTTTATTTTATCAGCATCAATATTAATGGATTTACATCAGGTCGTTATCAGTAGAAATGTTCAAGCTGATCATTATATTTCAAGAATAATGGCACCCATTGCTACCTTATCAATTTTTATAATAATTTATGAACGATTTGTATTTCTGAAAAAAAATGGACTGATATGGATTATCTTAACTGTGATTATTTTAGCTGTGGGTTTTAACCAGCAACTATCGTGGATTAAGCATTACCAGGATGACTTTAAGCAATTATCATATAGAAAAAATATAACTGATTATATAAGTAAGAATACAAATAAAAACGATGTTATAGGCACACTTGATCCTGATATTAATGACGAAATTCAAGCAAACACGGGAAGGTGGGTTTATATTGCCCCTGGTGACAGGACATTTGTAGCACACAATGAGCAATTGACAAGGATTTGCGATCTAGCAATTTTACTGAATAAAAATGAAAGTAATCCCGAAGTAAAAAGAGCAGTTTATTATTCTTTGGCACTGGAAAGCAGGAATGAAAATAAAGTGAATAGTTCAGTCAATTTAGTAAGGGATTGTATAAGACAAAAGGAAAAGGCTCCACATTATAAAATTAACTATTTAATTTCAAATATAGACGAATCAACAAATTGGGAAATTATTAAAATTAATTAATATACCATTAAGTTTCCGAATTAAGCTTGAAGTATATCTAAAATAATTTTGCTAGTACGCACTGTCGAGGAACCAGAAAATGCCATGCAATATTCCTGCAAAAACTTTTTTTGTCCTAACAACATTCTCTGCTGAAACCTTAAATTGTTAAGACATAAATCTATATATTTTCTTAATTCATTTTGATTACTAAATAGGACAGTGGCTTTTGACTTTGCTAGAAAGCTATTTGATATTTCATCAGCTAAATCATAATGAAAAAGAAAAGTTAAAACTGGTTTTTTTAAAAACATTGCGTCTAATATTGGTGTAGTTAGGTTGGCTATTACAATGTCACTAACGGCTATAGATTCTTCTATTGGAAATTTTCTGTTATCGTAATACAAATCAATATTTCGTTTCTTGGCCATATTTATTATCCAACCAGACTCAAAAGAAGGATGAGGGCGAAATATGATTTTCCATTTGCCATTTAAATTATTAACAGTTTGAAAAATCATATCAATATACTCAAATGGAGAAATATTTTGGTTTATTCTAGCAAGACCGGTCGGGAAAACAGCCAAAATCAGAATAACTTTTGTTTTTGAGTGGATGCTAATTTTTTTCCTAATAATTGGTCTTAATTTGGACGAATTAATTTTGTTGTATTTGTCAAATAATGGAAATCCTGTAATAGGGTATTTGCCTAGAATAGATCTTTTATCGGTTATTATATCTCTAGCTCGACGTCCCCATAGAATGTAGTAATCATTAAGGCGGTGCACTTTATCGACGTCCGTAAAAAGCATTCCATGTTGCAGCTCCAGGACATTTAGTTGTGACAATTTTGCTGCATATGATATAGAGTGGCTTATTGTATCGGTTGTCGCCATTGTCAGAAGAATATCTTTACCCCCAAATATCTTTTGAGAATTTGTCATTAAATCAGAGATTAGAGGGAAATCATAGAGGCAATAGTATAAAAATTTAGGAGATATAAAATCCCAATAATTTCTATCAAATTTGTTAAAAAAAATTCTTATCTCTTTTCTATACCTACCCCAAAACAAAAACATATTAATTAACTTAAACATTCTGATATCAAAAAGCCGTGTGGTAATCATTTCAAGATCATTTATTGCATAAAAATCAATACCTTTTTTATTCAATATCGTGCGTTGTTTTAAATCAGCATTCCCGATTAAAGAGAATTTAATTGACTTATTTTTCAATTTGTCCATTAATGGAATTAAATTTTCGAGCTGGTAGTAATTCGCCATGATTGTTAAATTCTTCAGTGCTGGTAATTTAGCTCTCCTAAAAATTTGCCTAAATGAGATTTTGGATGAAGATAGGAAAATTGTACGCGAAAATAAAAAAAGATGGATAGGTAGAGTTTTAAAGCTGTGATTTTCTAAGTTTAAAATTGCGATACCCCTTTTTTTTGATAATTTGATCAGTGCTAGATTATATAAATAAAAATTTTCTGTTTGATATCTCCTAAAAGGGGTCTCACTCCAATATTTGGTTAAATAAAGCTTATCCGGTTTTTCGATATTTATAATATTTTCAGCGGTCGCTAGACTATGCTCAAGCTCTCCTAAATAATTATGAAGTGAAAAACCAATCTGTTGAAAAATGCGGTTATCACCGGCCTTCTTGTTATATTTATGATACCAGGCGGTGATAATACCGTTTAATTTTTTAAACATCACCCTTACCTTTATTGAGTTTGGGAAATATGTGGATACGTCTTTATATAAAATGTTTATATTTTCATAAAATATATTTGCATAAGGGCTCGAAGAAATAATCACAATCTTAACACGATTTAAATTCAAAGATTTTATTATATCTTGTGTTTTTTTTGCTTCATTTAAGGAGCTTACAAAGAATATGTATTTTTTATCCAATCTCATTATATGGAAATATTATGACATTAATTTACCAAATATTTATAATGTAAACCTCAAGCAAGAATGCAATCTATGTGATTTTAATATTTACGTTTATTTGAAGCAGATAAAATTAGCAAGATCATAATACCTATTTACAGAATTTTCATTATCAAAATAGCCGTATAAATAAATGTTATCACTTAAAACCCGAATATTTTCTTTAATAAAGACGGCAGAGTATGTTGTGCAATTATAAACCTCAGGTCCAATATCTGCCTCATTTAAATCGTACAAACCTTTCAAAGAACCTCCAATTATTTCACGTTGTAAGTCATTTATGAAAACATCCCTTGAAACATTTTTTTTGAGCCTGAATCTTAAGTCTAACATTGAAACACCCGAAAAAGGTATGACAGTATAATTTACTGTAAAGTTTTCTCTATTTAGAAATCTCAAAAGATTAGGTCCAGATTTTTCCAAGGTACAAAATTTTCTGTTGAGAGAGTTAAAATATTTTAATTTATAATTTTGAATATTATGAATAAAATTTGCATCTGAATCATAAACACCGTATTTTTTATTAATAAAATTTGCTAAGGGCGTATATGCGTTCACAGTGCAGGAACCATATGATATTACCCTATTTTTTTTATCAAATTGTTCATGATTATAACCGAAAACTAATGTCTGATCACAATCCCATGAAGTAGCGGAAATTAATACATGTTTTGTTTTTCTTTTAATAAAAAGTTTACAATCTCTGGAAACAGTATTATTCCCAGAACATTCGAAAAATATATCAGGTTTTCCTAGCCATGGAATCTCCACCTTCTTTGTAGATGAATAATGAATTATATGTTTAACGCCGTTAGGTTGAAGTATAAGTAAATTACTTCCCGATATCGATATTTTATATTTATTAAAAATAACTGCAGTATCAGTGTTAATTATTTTCAGCGCTTCATCTATATTTAAAACTTCATCATTAATATATTTTAATTCAAAGGAGGAATTGTCAGAACGATCAAGCCAATATTTTAATAGGTGCAAACCAAACCGCCCGAACCCATTTAAACCTGCAATTTTAACATTCATACGTATTAGCTTACTTTAATTATTAAATTTTTATGAACCATATTCTCAATATTAATTAGTTTTTCTAAAGTGTCAGCATGACAAATAACATAATTTGTTCTATCGGCACAATTAAAATAAGGTTTGATTAAATCCCCTTTTTTAACAAGCATAAAGACGCGATGTACACCTTTTGATCTTTTAATTTTGTTAACCCCTGCTATTTTCTTTACCCTTCCCGGTCCAGCCATAACAGAAATTGTTGAGGACCACTTTACCCATTTTGGAATTAAATCTAGAGGATCCAAAGGCTTTCCTAAAGCAATATCAAGTGTTGCCTTAATTAAATCCACCCCAAAGCTTAAAGGCTTCCTGAATTGAGAGTCGAATCCTCCAGAAGTTCTAGCTGTGACCTCAATTATCCTTATCTTATTTTTTTTATCAACCACAATATCTCCTTTAAACGCACCATTCGTAACACCGAGTGCTTTCGCAGCTCTGTTCATTAATTCATAAATATTAGCCTGTGTTTTTTCTGGTAATTGTGATGGGGTTCTAGATCCAACCTGAATAGCATATTTATTTTTCTTTAAAAAAACTCGATCAGAAATTCCTGCCGGGTACAATTTACCATTAAAAAGTATCGTGTCGACACTATATTCATTGCCCGCGATCTCAGATTCGACTAATATTCCTTGTGCAGAAAAAGAATTTTCAGTGGCAACCTTAAAAGCGCTTACCAAATTTTTGCCATTAGTTAATCTTGTAACCCCCCTTGAAGCACTATTATTTAAGGGCTTTACATAACATGGGAAACCAATGATACCAACGGCTCTCTTAAACTCACCAAAAGTCCGTGCTTTATAAAAGTGCATGTTTTCTATACCGTGCTTTCTTAATAATATCCTCATTTTGTATTTATCATTGCAATTTAATGCAACCTCAGGATCAATACCGGGTAATTTGGCTTTTTGTGCAGCACTGGCGACAGTATATTCCACGTCGGTTCCCTGAGTATAAACCCCTTGAATCTTATTAGCCTTTCGTAGTTCGACAGCCAACTTAGAATTTGCCTCTACGTCCTTTGTGTCCACTCTATAAAAGTAATCAGCGTACTTTTTTGCAGCGCAATTCACCATTCTATCGGTCAAATGAGTGGTCAAACCCATATCTTTTGCCTTAATAAGAGCAGGTATTTGTAAAATACCACCGCCTACTATCATAATGCCCGTTTTCATATAATTAATTTACGTTCCTCTTTAAGTAAAAGTAAAGCTCTTTAATTGACGAAAAGCTAATAATAGGGGAACCTTTTGGTAATTTTAGTTTATTATTTATCAAACACGCCTTAATCCCAATTGATTGTGGACTTATCACGTCCTCTGCTAAATCATCTCCAACAAATAAAAATTCGCTTCTTGATTTTAATTTCAAATCATAAAGACATTTTAAAAACACTTTCTTGTCAGACTTTTTTTCTTGCTCTCCGTAATATACAAAATCCATTAAATGAAAAATACCTGCCCTCCTAATTCTTTCTCGTTGATAAACCATGTTCCCATTTGTAATTATGCCAACAACTATATTTTTGTTCTTTAGATATTTAACCAAGTCTAAAACATAAGCTTTAAGCATTTCATCAGATCTTGTTGATAGAAAATCATTCAATATTTTACTCTTCCAGACATCACTTAAATTTAATAACTTTAAAGTCACATCGACATGACTTTTATAATTTGGACCATACTGCTTGTATATCTTGAAAAAAGTAGATTCAAAGTGATCACTCAAAAAGGAGTATTTTTTTGTTATTTTTTTCCAACGCTCTTGAACTGAATATTGCTCATCCACCAAAGTATTGTCAAAATCAAAACCAATAACCTTGACTTTATTCATTAAGTTTTTGGGTAAATTCTTGTTGAGCATAATATTACGACTTATTCAGCTTTGCAACTACCACAAATTCCCTTCCCATCTGGTAGTTTGAAAACATTTTATAGATACTATTTAAATACCCAGACCCATGTTTATACATATTGATTTCAAATGCTTTTCTTTTAGAATGACATTTTCTTCCTAATATCTGATTGCCTATATAGTTATCTCCACTTAACAAATAGTATTCCAGCGGAAATGTTGAATACTGATCGACGACTTCAAATCCTTTTCTAGTGAGGAATTTATTAATTGATTGGAAGTTAAAGTAATTTATGTGTTGTGGGGGTGAAATCCACCATTGTTTATAACCCATTTTTTTATTTAAGATTATCTGTAAAGGGTTATAGTCATTTGGAGCAATTAGAAATAGTAAACCACCTTTTTTTAATAAAAGTTTGGTGTCATCTACAAATCCATGGGGATCAATTAGGTGTTCGAGAACAAACATTGCACATACCACATCGAATTTTCCATATTTACGTAAAATTTCTCCTGTAAGATAATCATTAACAACATTTACACCTAAGTTCGTTGAGTATTGGTATGCCTCTTTAGAAGGTTCTATCCCCAAAACTCCCCAACCCAATTTTTTACCAGTACGCAGAAAATATCCAGGTCCAGACCCGATTTCCAAAAGCCTACGTCCTTTTGTATGTTTCTCCAAGATCTTGTAATAGTTTTTGTAAGTTAATATCCACCAGTCCAAATCTTCTTCATATTCTTTAAAATATTTTGGCTTCTTTTTAACGTAAAACTCTTCCTTATATAACTTTTTTATTTTGTCATCGTTTGGGATTGGCATAACATGGGTGAAGCAACAACTTACACATTCAACTATTTTGTAGTTTTTTATTTTATAAATTACCTTTCCTCGATGCATAGTTATATTTATTTATTCTTTGCTTTGAATTAATGCTTTTAATGTAATAATTCCACTTTGAAAATCCATTATTGTTTTTTTATTCGTCTCAACACACTTAATGAAGTATTTTTCTTCATTTATATACATGTCATTAATTTCAAATTTGTATTTAATAATTTGCCATTTGTTATTTTCATCACTGTAGATTGCAACACTGTTTGAAAGAAAATCAAATTTGATAGAACCTTTTGTTCCAGTAATTTCTAGATCATGCTGGTTGTTTTTTTGCAAAAAATCGGAATAGACCAGAATTGGTTTATTCCTTTTTGTTTTTAAAATTAAAATTGCTACATCCTCGACACTCAATTTTAAGTTACTTATTTTGTTTTTCCAAGCATATATTAACTTTAAATCTCCAAAAATCCACATTAGATAATCAATTGTGTGAGATAGGCTCGTTAAAATTACGCCTCCTCCTAACTTTTTTCTGGCTGCATATTCTTTCTTATAATCAGTGTTTGGATGCCAATATGGGAGATAGTAGCCTCCAACAACTCGTACTGACAAGACTTGACCAATCTTGTTATTATCTACAAGTTTTTTTACTTTCAATAGACCCGGGTGGAAGCGGTAGTTCATACCCATCATTGTTATTAACTTGTTCTTCTTTACCAAATTTTCAAGCAGCTTTACTCCATCCAAATTATGTGATAAAGGTTTTTCTATAAATAAATTTATCCCGGCTTTTGTCAATTTCATAGCAACAGGGATGTGAAATGCTGTCGGCGTGCAAACTAATCCTGCATTTACTGTACCTTCTTTTTTTATTGCTTCATCTAGATCAATATAAGTTTTTAAATCGCGAATTTCTTTTTGAAGTGTTAAAAGCCTTTTTTGATCAAGGTCTACAGCAACAAGATCAGTCACTCCCAACGATCGCAGGTTCCTCAAATGTCTTTGCCCAATCGAACCACATCCAACGACTATTATTTTCATATAAAAAGAGGCAGGTCTCCTAAAGCAGCATATTCTATAATTTTTTTTATCTCCGACTCAACCGCAGTTTTTTGATTTTCTATTCGCCCAACAGGTAAAAAGCTCAACTTAATATATTTAGGTAGATAAAACTTGCTGTATCGCCTTACACGGGGAATATGGTAAGTGTGAGAAATTATCAATAAATTACCAAAGCGGTTTTCAGATAAAAATTTAACCAGATCCAATATTTGGTCTTTTGTGCTCGCGTTATCGACGCTATTTATGTAATGAACTTTAAAAGGACTCTTACCTTTTAAATATTCTTTTAGACTTTCGTTATGTAATTTAGTTCCGAGGAAAATGTAGGAGGGTTGAAAAACTAGGGATTTTATTGCCCTCAGACCGGCTTCTATTCGTTGTTTATTTTGTCCGACAACCCCAGTTTCTTCAGCAGCAAATACGACTATTGCGTCTGGATCACCAATATAGTCGTTTTTTAAACTGTCTAAATTTTTAAATTCCAACCACAATTTATGCTCAATTTCTTTTTCTGAATACTTCACCGATAGGCTCTCCTTCCAGGTATTTTTTAACATCACCATCGGCCATTGCCTTTTTAATAATTTTCAAAGCCTCTTCGCTGGCTTCGAGTGTTTTTTTGATATCTTGCTTTGTATGTGAAAGACTTATAAAAATGGGGCCGCCAAATAAAATTCCTCTCTTTATTGTTTCCTGCAAGAACAAGCTTTTTAAAAGTAAGGAATCTTTACCTTTCACATCTTTAAATTCAAAATGTGTTCTAGGGCCAGGCCCGATAACTTGGGCATCTATTTTCAGCCCTTCTGCGATTTCGTTAAATCTTTGCTTCCATAATTTCCCTAAATCCCAAAAATGCCTAATTGCCTGCCTGCGCCTTATCTCCTTAATTGTCGCGATAGAGGCGGAAAGTGCTAAGGTATCCCCACCATAAGTTGTAGAAAAAAATACCTCCTCAAATTCCATCATAATTTGGCGTTTTCCAACAACCGCGGAAATAGGTAAGCCATTGGCCATGCCTTTTCCAAAACAAGCAAGGTCTGGTTTAATTTTGTAATATTCCTGGGCACCTCCCAATGCGTACCTAAATCCGGTTACAATCTCATCTAAGATAAAAATAGCTCCATTTTTATGGGCAAGATCCATGACTGCTTGTAGGAAATTATTATTAGGTTCTACGTCAGGGACTTCCATAATAACAGCCGCGATTTTCTTTGGGTTTTGCCTAAATACGTCAGTGAGGCTTTTTAGATTATTAAATTCAAATGGGTGGGCAAATTTAGCCAGTATCTTGGGAATACCCTTATTTCTTTCTGTCGTGATCGCATACCAGTCTTGGTACCCGTGATAACCGCAGTACGCAAAGTCGTCTCGGCCAGTATAAGCGCGTGCAGCCCTTATTGCGGCAGAAGTAGCATCTGCTCCATTTTTCCCGAACCTTACCATTTCAGCACAAGGAATAATTTCAGTTAAAAGTTGGGCAAGCTCGACCTCTTTGGGGTGGGGGAGGGTAAAAACAGTCCCTTCATGCATTTGACGAATAACAGCTCGGGTAACCGCCGGATAATCATATCCGAGGATGATTGGCCCGAGCGCCATTACATAGTCTAAATACTTATTCCCGTCTACATCCCAAACATATGCGCCCTTACCTTTTTGCAAAAAAATTGGTGTGATCCCGTGTACGAACTGGTTGGGCGCCTTGGATAACGTTTGGGTTCCGGAAGGAATTAGCCTAGTTGCTTTTTGCCAAAGATTAAATGATTTTGTTAATTTTCTTTTTTTGATTGCCATAATTCTAAATAACCTTCTTTGCCGATGTGCCGACTATTGATATCTAAGAGTTTTGGGTTTGCTTTTATGAAGCTGATTATATCAAAGAGGCCAAAATGATGGTTTGAGAGATAAAATTTTTGGTAAATTTTTCTAACCAAAGCTAAATCCTCTTTGTAGTCGACAGTTAGCCTCAAATTTGAATAGTCAACATTACTTTCTAAATTTGCCAGCTTAAATATTCTAGGCCTTTTCCAGATAAACATATTAACATGCTCTCGCTCATCATCATCATTCGCTTCCAGATAAGCAGTCGCGAGTGACTTAAATGTAAATACAGAGCAGTCCATACCATCAGGGAATTTTTTTACTTTAGATTTGGCTACCCCGGCTCCAGTTGCAAGCCCTACATGGTCATAATTGCCCTTCAAAAGAAGCTTTATAGCTTTATCGATTAATTCAGGGTCGATAAGAGGGCAATCTGCTGTAATTCTAACTATGACATTCGCCTTATATTTTTTAGCACATTGATAATATCTCCCTAAAACGTCATTCTCCGACCCACTGAAGACTCTGATATTATTTTTTTTGCAAAAGTTAACAATCTTTTTATCTTTAGTGTTGGTAGAAGTTGCCACCACGGGTTCATCAATTAATTTTGCCCGTCTTGTCCTTTGCACAACATGCCACAAAACCGGCTTTTTGAGAATCGGCATCAACACCTTTCCGGGAAACCTGGTTGAGCCCATCCTTGCCTGGACAATTGCAACAACTTTCATTTCGGAATTATACTACCTACCATTTAAGGACATTTAATCGAAATTTGCAGTTTTTTTAAGAATTTCGACGAATTGTTTGTCCGAAGGGCCTGCATAAACTCTTCTTATATCTGACTTTTTAAATCTTCTCACCATTTTTCCTTCAAATAGTATGGGTTGCATAGCAGGTAGGTCCTCTGAAGCTTCTGCACCGATAATCACGCTATATTCAGTTGCGGAGATCCCGACATCAGGCCGAATAGAAATTATCATATCTTGTGCGATTCTTGTTCCCCTTGAAATATCTTTTTTAGGGTAAATGCCTCGTCTTGCCCAATGCCTTTCATCAGCCTCAATCATTCTTGTTCCGTCTCTACGATCAATTCCAAAATTCGCAGGTTTTTTAACCTTACTACCTAAAATAGTTTCTACAGCACTACCAAATTCTTTTTTAAGGTCAACTAGGGCAGCATTAAGATTATTTTTATACTCTTTTTCCAATAACCTGATTCTTTTTGTCATCTCTGTAAATTCTTCTACCGAAAGCGAAAATACGTCATCCATATTTCCTCTTTGTTTTTGGCTTGTTACATGCTTTTCAATAATCGATGCACCCATTGCTACAGCTACCAACGGAACAATAACACCTTCGGAACCATTATCTGAATAACCGACAACGGCCCCAAAATTATTTTGTAACGTTTGCATTGCTCTCATATTCGCGTCTTCATAAGGCATTGGATAAACCGAAGTGCATTGCAAGAGAGCGAGTTCCCGACAACCCGATTTTTTTAATATATTAACGGCTTGGTTAACCTCACTTATATTTGCCATACCGGTGGATAAAATTACCGGTTTCCCAAATTTAGCTACATGTGATAAAAGCTGATGATTAGTTAAATCTCCGGAGGCTATCTTTATTGCCGGTAGCCCTAAGTCGTTTAAAAATGAAGCGGCTACTTCGTCAAACGGTGTACATAGCAAATCTATATCGGCTTTCTTACAAAGACTTAAAAGCTTTGGAAACCATTCCTTTGGTGTTTGGGCAGTTTTAAAATAGTTATAAGTTGGCCTGAGAATACCGGCTACGGGGTTTAAAAGCTTGTCTGCCTCATATAACTGGAATTTCAAGGCATCAGCCCCAACCTCTTTTGCCTGACGAACATAGTCTTTTGCTATATTCCAGTTATTTGCATGAGTAGATGCAACTTCAAATATTATGTAGGTGGGGTAACCCGGGCCGACATTTCGATTGCCTATTTTTATCGGCTGAATTGTACTCATTTAAGTATCTTCTCTAATTCTCTAATTATAAACGTTTGCTCAGGGTCGGTGAGTGATGGAAATAACGGTAAAATCAAAGCCCTTTCGTAATAATCTTCTGCAACAGGAAACTCACTTTTCTTATATTTGAATTGTTTAAAATAAAACGGTTGTTTATGAATGGGAATATAAAAAACATGTGCCCCAACTCCAACTATTCTTAATTCTTCAAAGACTTGACGCCGGCTTTTGTTTATCATCTCCAATTTAAGTCTAAGCGGATAAATATGCCAAATGGGAAAAGTACCTTTTTTGGCAATCGGTAATTCAATTCTTGGATCTTTTCTAAACGCTTTTTCATACTCTTTCCATATAAGCACCCTCTTTTTTGAAAGCGTCTTAATTTTTCTCAGCTGGTTTATGCCAAGTGCGGCTTGAATATCTGTAAGTCGATAATTATATCCGAGATCGCGGATTTCGTAATACCAGCCACCATATTTTTTTGAAAGTTTATTATCTTTATAAATTCCATGGTTTCTAAACCGAAGAAGCTTTTCATATAGAGTCTTGTTATTTGTAGTTACCATACCGCCTTCACCCATGGTAATAGTTTTAACAGGATGAAAAGAAAATGTAGTTAAATCGGCAATAGATCCAATCAATTTATCCTTGTATTTACTGCCGATTGCGTGGGCTGCATCATCAATAAGGGTCAATTTATATTTTTTAGCCAGCTTTTTAAGCTTATCCCACTCGGCTGGATGGCCTGCAAAGTCCACAGCGATAATAGCCTTAGTTTTTTTAGTTATTTTTTTCTCCGCCTCCTCAACATTAATAGTTAAAGTATCACGGTAGACATCAACCAAAACAGGTTTTGCGCCGCAATATAAGACGCAGTTAGCAGTTGCAACAAAAGAAAGTGTTGGGACGATAACTTCATCACTTGTTCCTATCCCACCAGCAGCGCAAGCCGCGTGCAGGGCAGCCGTACCGCTGGAAACAGCAACCGCATATCGCGAACCGACAAACTTCACGAATTTTTCTTCCAATTCTAGTACTTTGGGTCCCTGGGTCAACCAGTCGGATTTGAGGGTTTCAGTTACAGCCTTAATATCTTGTTTGTCAATCGACTGGTGTCCGTAAGGAATTTGCTCTCGAGGTGTACGTGCCATTCCTAGTCCAGCTGGCTTAATAGTTTTTTTATGTCACCGATATCCAACCAAGCGCCGTTATTGTCGCTACTATAGTAAAAGCCTTCCCCAAACTCTTCTCCAAATTTTTGATAGTCAATTTTACCCCAACTGACAAATTCCGGTACAATTACAAAGTGGTTGCCAAAATCAAGTGCGTGCCTTGCCTCGTCCAGACTAATTAATATCTCATGCATTTTTTCACCGGGCCTGAGACCAACAATTTTTATTTTTGCTCTCGGTGAAACTGCTCGCGCTAGATCCATGATCTTAACGCTGGGAATTTTAGGTATAAAAATCTCCCCTCCACGCATTGTTTCAAGGGACTTAATTACGAAATTAACTCCCTGGTCCAGCGTAATCCAAAATCTGGTCATGCGTTCGTCCGTTACTGTAAGAGTGTCTTTTTTTGCCTGATCTATAAAAGTTGGCACGACACTGCCTCGGGATGCCATTACGTTTCCGTATCGAACTACGCTTAGAGCTGTATTCTTACCGGCAGCGTAAGAATTTGCCTGGATAAAAATTTTCTCCGCTACCATTTTTGTCGCACCATATAAATTAATAGGGGAGACCGCTTTATCGGAAGATATGAGCATCACCTTCTTTACACCCAAATCCAATGCGCAATCTATAACATTTTGACTTCCCAAAACGTTTGTTTTGACAGCCTCAAATGGATTGTATTCTAAAATAGGTACCTGTTTAAGGGCGGCTGCATGAACAACAATATCAACGCCCTCCATGGCTCTTAGCAATCGGTCTTTGTCTTCAACCCTTCCCAATAAGTAGCTCAATCCTTTATGTCCAAAATTTTTGATCATTTCAAACTGCGCAAATTCGTCACAGTCAAAAATCCTCAAATGCTTAGGTTTTTTCTTGAGTATTGTTTTAGTGAAAGATTGTCCGAAAGAGCCCGTCCCGCCCGTCAACAATATAATTTGATTTGCCCAATTCATAGCAAAAATAGAGTCTGGCTATTCTATACGTTTGTTGGCATATTTTGCAAGGTAATTTTCAATTACTGCTTTTGGTTCACCAGCAGCTTTTACTTGACCATGATCGATCAAAATAACCCTGTTGCAAATTGTCTTAATTGCTTCAAGATTATGCGAAACAAATACAATACTTTTTTCTCCCCTTGCAAATTCTTTCATTTTCAAAAGACACTTTTCTTGAAAATTTTTATCGCCTACAGCTAAAACCTCATCGATTAATAAAATATCAGGGTTCATGAACGAAACAACAGAAAATCCAAGCCGTGCGTACATGCCCGATGAATATCTCTTGATCGGCGTATCAAGAAATTTTTCAAGTTCAGAAAACTTTACAATGTCGCGGAATTTTTCATCTACTTCCCTTTTTTTCATTCCCAGAATTGCCCCATACAAATAAATATTTTCGCGTCCGCTTAGCTCCGGGTGCAATCCGGCTCCAAGCTCTATAAATGCCCCAATTCTGCCGTTTACTGTGATTCTTCCACTGTTAGGGTAGCTAATCCTTGAAATAAGTTTTAAAATCGTGCTTTTACCTGCACCGTTTTTGCCTATTATCCCTAAGTTTGTTCCGACATCAACTTTGAAACTGACGTTTCTTAAAGCATAGAACTTCTCATTTACCAAAGACCTTTGTTCTTTAGTTAGTAATTTTTTAAAAGCGAGGCTTAGATCATCGGAAATTCTACGGTATTTATGCCTGCTTATGCTGTAGCTTTTGGATACGTTTTTAAACTCAATCGCTATATTTTTCATATAATATCCGCAAACACTTTTTCTTTTGCCTTAAAAAACGCATAGCCTGTCAAAAATAAAATGATAGAAATTAAAATTGCAATTCCAATTTCGGGCAAAACAGGAGGTTTGCCCATAATAGTTACCCTTCTAAAACTATCAATGACAACCGCCATCGGATTTAATACATATAAAGCTCTTAAGTTTTCGGGAACTTGTGTAATTGGGTAAATAATTGGTGTGGTATACATCCAAACCTGAATTACCAGTGGAACAATAAATTTCAGGTCACGCCATAAAACTACAAGGGCTGAAAGAAAAAATAGCATTGAACTTATAAAAACAACTTGAAGCATTATTATGGGAACTACCCAAAATACTTGAAATGTTAGGGGAGTTTTGTACCAAAAAATAAATCCTAAAAAAATTATTCCTGATACAACAAAATCCAAAAACGCTGCCCCTAGCGATGCAAGCGGCAAAACTTCTCTTGGGAAATACACTTTTGAAACAAGACTGCTGTTGTTAATTATCGAAAGCGTGCCAAAGGACATACTTGTTGCGAAAAATGTCCACGGTAAAAGCGCGCTGTAGGAAAATATCGGGTAAGGTATTCCTTGCGAGTCAATATTTAAAAAGAAACTAAAAACTAAGGTGAAAATAGTCATCAGGGAAAGCGGCTGTAAGATTGCCCATGCTGCCCCAAGTGAAGTTTGCTTATATCGGATCTTAATTTCCCGTTTAACAAGGGCGATTTGCAATTCTCTAAACCGTACATAATTTTTTATATCCAGAAACATTTTAATCATGGGTTGTTGTCCAAAAGCCAATTGTAATATAACATCATACCTTTTTTAATCGGTGTTTTCGGACGCCACCCCAACAATTTTTTTGACTTCCCGATACTTGCCCAAGTTTTTGAAACGTCACCCGTTTGCGAGGGCATCTTATTAATTATGGCTTTTTTGCCAGTGATATTTTCTATCGAATTAATAAATTCTGTTAGCGTTACCGGATGGTTATTACCCAAATTTATAATTTCGAAACCCGAATCTTTCTCAATCGTCTTAATAATACCGTCAACTATATCATCTATATATGTATAATCGCGGCTTGACGTTCCGTCACCAAACTGGTTAATCGCCGTACCATCCATGACCGCTTTAGTAAATAGGGCTGAGGCCATATCAACTCGCCCCCTTGGTCCATAAACTGTAAAAAACCTTAGTATTGTTGATTTTAGCCCAAAAGTATGATGAAAACTTTCAACGAAGAATTCCGCAGCCCTTTTTGAGGCACCGTAAGGAGAGATAATATTCTCACAATTATCCTCCTCGCCAAATGGGATTTTTGGGCTATTTCCGTAAACCGAAGACGATGACCCGAAGATGAATTTTTTGATTTTGTAATCAACTGAGAGCTTTAAAAGATTCACAGTTCCCAAAACATTAACTTCAGCATAAAGTTTGGGGTTATCGATAGACGGTCTTACACCTGCTCTGGCTGCTAGGTGAATAACAATATCTGGTTTTTCTTTCTTGAATATTGCCCTAAGCAAATCATAATTTAGTATATCCTTCCTGTAGAGTTTAAAATTTTTATTTTGAAGAGCACTTCTTATATTCCCCTCCTTAATTTTAGGGTCATAATAATTATTAAAATTATCGATGCCTACAACTTGAAAATCTGAGTTTGATAATTTATCAGTAAGATTCGAACCGATAAATCCGGCACATCCAGTGATAAGAATTTTTTTCATGGTTAAATTTTCTGAGCCTTAATAAACACTTCCATTTTTAGGCTCGAATAATTAGTCTCCTTGATTTTGAATCCGGCTGCCCTAACCTTTCTAACTAATTCTTTAGGCTTCAGACAATTTATGTGGCTATGTTTCCACACGGAACCCTTCCATTTTGTCCAGAACCACCATACAGTATTAAAAAGTAAACTGTCTGTGTCCTGAACAATTATTAAATAGCCGTTTTTCTTTAATATCCTATTAATTTCCAAAAGTGCAGCGTCTGGATCATGAAGATGCTCTAAGGTTTCTATTGCCACTACAAAGTCAAAAGCACCCTTTTTGAAAGGAAGTTTATGGGCATCAGCGTTTATAAATTTAATATGCGGCTTTGTTTTGGAAGCATACTGGATAGCTTTTGCATACATATCAACACCAGTAATTTTTAGTTTTGGAAAAAGCTTGCTTATTTGGTTAGTTGTAGTTCCGTCTGCACATCCTATATCCAATAGCTTCGCATGACGATTTTCAAGATATTTGGCTAAATTTTGCCATTTATGGTTGTGCCAATATTTTTGCAACAAATTACTTTTAGTTCCACTATCATAATAATCAGGAGGTACCTGTTTTAATATTTCTTCAAATTGGGGAGAATCAGGGCTCATATAACACTTTTAAAATAATCGATTGTTTTCATAAGCCCGTTTTTAAGGTTCGTCTTAGGTTCCCACCCCAATACCTTGCTCGCTTTTTGAATATCAGGTTTTCTCTGCCTCGGGTCATCTTGCGGCAAATCCTCAAATACTACTTGACTCTTAGACAGCGCAAGCTGCTTAATGATTTGCGCAAATTCAAAAATAGTTTTTTCGTCTGGGTTGCCAATATTAAACACTTCTCCACAAGCCCCGGCTGTTTCCATTGCCTTTATTTGGCCCTCTACTTGATCATCTATATAACAAAAAGATCGTGTCTGCTTGCCGTCTCCATAGATAGTAATCGGTTCATTTTTTATTGCCTGTTTAATAAAATTTACGACAGCTCTTCCTTCGTTGACATTCATCCTTGGGCCATATGTGTTAAAAATCCTTGTAATTCTGCCGTCTAATTTTTTTTCTCGCACAAATGCCGAAACTATGGTTTCTCCGAAACGCTTTGATTCGTCATAGACAGCCCTTGGCCCTGTTGTCGAAACATTACCTCTGTAATTTTCGTCCTGGGGGGATATTTGAGGGTCTCCATAAATTTCCGAAGTAGACGTAAAAATAAGTTTTGCCCTATACCTGAGGGCTATTTCGCACATATTCCATGTGCCAATGCTATTGACCTTCATCGTTTCAAACGGGTGGGCTATATAGGAAACCTTGGACATTACGTTTGGGTCAGCAGGGGATGCCATGTGATAAATTTCGTCAACCTTGTTAAATTTTCGGTTGACAAAAGGCTTGCATACATCATGATTAAAAAAATAAAAATCGTCTTTGGTCAGTAAATGCGCTATATTTTTTTCAGACCCAGAGATTAGGTTGTCCAAACAGATTACAACGTCTCCTCGGTCGACCAGGAATTCACAAAGGTGACTCCCAATAAACCCTGCGCCACCTGTAACTATTATCGTTTTATTCATTCCAAATTATTTTTTCGAGGGCTGCTGCAATAAAATCCATTTCGGACTTTTTTAACCTTGGGTGCATCGGCAAACGTATCAAAGTTGAAGCAACTTCCTCAGAAACTGGCAAATCACCGGCCCTGTAGCCCATTTTTTTACCCATAGCAGACATATGAAGCGGTAAATAATGGAACGATGCTTCAATACCGTAAGACCTAAGTTCTTTTATAACCACGTCTCGCATCAGGCGCGGAACCCTTATAGCAAAAATATGCCAATTTGGCTCGGTTCCTCGTGAAACCTGAGGAAGGATTATCTTTGATGATAACCTGTTCATCTTATTCAGTAAATACACAGCGTTTTTCTTTCTAAGTTGTGTGATCTTATCAAGCTTTTTGACTTGCTCAAGAGCAATTGCAGAAAGAATGTCCGAAAGTATCAAGCTTCTGCCAACACTTACCCATGAATATTTCCTTCTTTCTCCACGCATGAACGAGGATCTGTTTGTACCCTTTTCCCTGATAATTTCGGAAATCTTAAATATTTTTTTATCATCTGTTACAAAAGCACCACCTTCGCCACTTGCAGCATTTTTAGTCCCATGAAATGAGAAGCATCCGATTTGACCAATCGTGCCCAGATTTTTACCTTCATATTTTGCGCCCAAAGCGTGGGCAGCATCCTCAATGATGATGAGATTATGTTTTTGGGCAAGCTGACTTATTGCATCCATGTCACAAGCCATCCCTGCATAATGGACAACCATAACTGCACGCGTTTTATTAGTAATTTTCTTTTCAATTTCTACCGGGTCGATATTGTACGTATTGATATCTATATCTGCAAAGACTGGCTTAGCGCCAGAAAGAATCACCGAGTTCGCACAGGAGGAAAAAGTAAAGCTTGGCATTATTACCTCATCACCCTTTTTGAGGGTACAAGCGCAAGCAAGCTCTAATGCGGCAGTTCCTGAACCTGTGGGCAAGGCGTATTTAACATTAAGAATTTTTCTGAGGGCTTTTGAGAGGTGTTCACTATAAGAAAGGTCTCCAACGCCGGTTCCGCTTCGCATTGCGTCAATTGCTGCCCGTTCTTCCTCGCGGCCCCAAAAAGTTTTGTGAAGAGGTATCGGGTATTTGTTATCAGTTTTCATTTGTCGCCCCGTTTTAACTCACTGCGAAATTTGATAAGGCTGGAGATATACGTAATGGAGTCTGGCAATAGCCTTACGGTTGATTTTTTTTCAGATCTTCTAGTAAAAAGTACGGGGATCTCGCTGATTTTTAAACCGGCTTGGCTTGTTCTGGCGCAAATTTCCGTGTCCCAGAACCAATGCTTGTCTTTTGTTTTTTTTAATACAGGCGAGATAGTTTTTTTTCTGAAAAATTTGTATCCAGCCTCTGTATCTTCAATAGGTATATCCAACAGTAATTTAATAATAGAAGCGTAAACTTTCGATGCAATTACCCGGGTTATAGATTTAAGACCACTCTCGTAAAATCTTTTCCCGACTACCATATCGCGGCCATTTTCAATCTCTTTTACAAAAAGCGGTATATATGTAGGCGAAATTTCACAGTCAGCATCAATGTAGCCACAAATGGCTCCCCTGGAAGCTATAATTCCATCAGTTACTGATTTACCACGCCCCAAATTACGGTTATGGTAAATTGCTTTTGCATTTTTATTCTCTCTTACAAATTTTTCAACAATGGCCTTGGTGTTATCTGTACTCCCATCTTCGACAAAAATTATTTCCCACACACCTTTCATTTTTTTAACTTGCGTGGAAATTTTATTCAGACTTTCTTCAAAAGTTGGCCCTTCGTTATAACAAGCAATAATCAGTGAGTAGTCGGGTTTTTTCATCGGTTTATTTTAAGGCAAACGCCTGCAGTTCTCAAATACACTAAAGCATGTCTTGTAATTTTTTTCTTTGAACCAGAAGTTTATAGCTTCGCCTGCCCCAAGAGCAATATAGGCGTCGTATGAGCTGGAAATATAATTATCATTAAAAATAAGAGTAGACCCATTTGGCAAATTAGACCCTTCAACGGTAAGAAGATATTTGTAAGCCAAGTTCGCGCGGTTTGTAACCCAATTGTCCTGTTCGATCAATTTAACGCTAAAAGCGGAAATTAAAAGAAATATAATTAACATTGAAACTGCAATGCTTTTGTTTGTTTTGGAAAGTGCGAGCCCCGCGAACGCGCTGAACCCAAAAATGGGAATATTCATATAGTGCGGCGAAAGGTGGTTAGGAATCAGTACAAACGGAAATAGCCCCAAAAGGGAGATTGAAATGAAAAATAATGAATGTATCCAGTCCTCCTCCTTTTTTAAACTGCGAATAGAAAAGAACAGAATTATTAAAAGCCATCCGAACATGAAAAATGTTAATAACTGATCTTGTGCCACACCTGCAAACCCCAATGTTCTTAAAGTGTAATATTTAACAGCCGAAAACATAGAGGTTGAAAGTTCAAATTTATAAATGTTAAAAGTGTCTTTTGGAGTAAACATCAGCTTTACTAATAAAAAAATGGCGGAGGCTGCAACAATCTTTGCCACGCGGCCAACGTTAAATTCTTTATTCTTAAGTAGAATGTCGTAAATAATGAAAATTGGTGCGCCGATTATCATCGCCTCCGAGGCCAAAGTCGAAGCCAGAAATAGCAGCAAAAACAAAATATATTTCCCCTTCGTATACAAATAGAAAGAAATGATCAAAAAGCAAAAGCCAATTGCAGTTGCCCCGCCTGATACCCAATAATAGCTGATAAAGTGAGCGGGGTGAGCAACATATATGATAGAAGCAATAAGTGCTGACCTGCCCTTAAAGTTAAGCGCCCTTAGACTTTTAAAAATGAAAAACCCGGCAGTGATTTGAATCAAAAACAAAACGAAGTGGTACCAAAAAACCTCTTTGCCAAATAGTTCACCCGAGATTAAAAAGTACAAATTATGAAATGGTCTCCAATGGGTAACATGTGGAGGTCCAAAAGCATTCCAAAAGTCAGCTAGCAGACCATGACCGGAAAACTGGGTTATCAGAATAAAATCATCTTGCGTAAAGAAATTAAAAAATGCCTGGTTATAAACGAAGGATATAGCGGCACCCAAAATAAAAATTATGATTAGCGTTTTTCTCACTTATTAATTCTAACATTGCAAACGCAAATGAGCTCCTGATAATATAAATGCCGTGTCAAGTCTTACAAAGATTTTGATTTTAGCCGCATTTGCAAATGGGTTGTCTTGGATTGTTTTAATTCCAATTTGGCAATATCCTGACGAACAGTCGCATTTTGCCCAAGTACAAAATATTGCAGAATTAGGTAATTCACCCAAAGTGGGGCCAGACACATCCTTAGAAATAGCCTTATCGGAGAAATTCCTTGATACAGAACGAGACGGGCTCGGGAATAATAAATTTACCTACAATCCTTATTACCATATCGATTATTCTAAATCACAAGATGGTCTTTTTGAGCAATTTATCAAAAATTTACCAAAAGAATCCAAAACTACTATGGTAAAAAGGGAGGCCACCCATAACCCACCCCTATATCACATAATGGCCTCGAATTTTTATAGAATATTTTCAGGCTATGATTTATTCACAAGGGTTTACGCAATAAGATTTTTCTCAGTGATTATTTATCTTGCTGCAGTGGCAATGATAATCAACGCCTCCAAGCTGGTTTTTAAAAACAGCAACGCATCACAAATTTCTTTAGCTACAGGAGTGGCATTTACGCCAATGCTGGTTTTTTCATCATCAGGTGTGCTTCCAGATCCATTGACAATATTACTTTTTATAAGCGTGATAACACTCTGCCTAAAATTAATAGATAATGAATTGAACTGGAAAATGACTGCATTGCTGTTCGCGGTAATTTTTTTAGGGACTAAAACGCGGCAACAATTTCCAATAGCAGTTTTAATCATTTTGTTCCCACTAATTTATCGTTTGACGCAACACTTTTCTTCCAAAGTTGTCATAATGTTAACATTGGGAACAATGGTCCTTATCCTCACGGGGTCAATCTTATTTAGGGAGTATTTGAAATATATAGTCGAATTCCACGAAATTAGATATCCAAACCTGGCATTAATATTTAGTGGCGAATTTAAAGATTACTTAGTATTAACAATTAGGCACTATTATGCACAAACTCTCCCATGGTATTGGGGAGTCTATAAATGGTTGTCGTTAACAGTTCCACATATTTTCTATCAAATAATAAATCGCACGATTGCACTATCCCTATTGGGATTGGTTATTTGGGCAGTAAAATTGATAAAAGCAAAAAAGCCTGAAAATACTGATATAAAAATTATATTTTTGATATATACAATATTTGTGTACTTTTTTGTTTTCTTCACATGGGATTTTTATTTTCAGAAAACCTATGGTTATTCTTTCGGTATTCAGGGAAGATACTTCTTACCCATTATACTTGCAATAACAGCTACCGTATTTTACGGACTTAAAATTATTTTCCAGTCGCTTTTTAATAAATATATGAAAATTCTCTATTTCTTTTTAATCTGTGGTGTAGTCATTTTTAATGATGTTTCACTGGTGTATGTTGCATCAAGTTACTACAACCCTGGTAATTTACAGGAATTTGTTGCCCAGGTCAGCCAATATAAACCCTTGATCCTTAAAGGAAATATTATAATTGTCATATTGTTGGTTGCGTTTATGGCTCAGTTGATTTTTTTTATAAACTTGTTCAGATATACAAAAACTAATAATGACTGATCGCAAAAATAATATCATTACCAGTTACTGGCTTAAGACTCCTGAACTTTTTTCAGAAAAATACGAATGGAGCCTTACTCGCTTATTTTCGCCGACAAGTTTGTTTCTGCATGCTAGAAGAAAAAAGGTAATTGAGTTGATAGGTAAGTTTAAAGATAAATCTATCTTAGATGTTGGTTGTGGTTCTGGAATATTTATGTTGGAGTTTATTAAAAGGGGAGCAAGAGTTACAGGTGTAGATTATTCAAAAAGAATGATAGAGTTTGCCGGCCAACTTCTAGAAAAATATCAAATAGAAAAAAAGTCGTATAAATTAAAAATTGCAAGGGCATCAAAGCTAAATTTAAAAGAAAAATCTTTTGACGTAATTCTTGCGACAGGGTTAACAGATTATATTCCCCTGGACGAAACTAAAAAATTTATTGATCAGTCTTCAAAATTGTTGAAAAAAAATGGAATTATGATTGTTAGCTTTCCCTCGACAGAAAGCCCATTCTCCTTTTTAAGGAGAGGGCTGGGTTTAAAAATTAGACAAAGGTTATTTCATTTGCCGCCGATTGCTAGCACTTTTACGGAAAACGAAATAAACCTGTTGCTAAAAAAGTATGGATTTAAAATAGAAGAAATATCCAGAATATATTATGCAATGTGGATTGTTAAAGCAAGACTGAACAATCATCCCCAAAGAAAAGGCTAAAACAGCATGTTGTACGATTTCTTAAGATCGCAAATGCTACCACTAAAGGAAATAGATGAAGCCGTTCCCCAAAAAGGCAAAATAGTAGAACTTGGTTGCGGTGAAGGGGTTATATCAAGTTACTTAGCAAGAAGCAAAAAAAGACAAATATTAGGAATAGACTTAAACACTCGAAGGATAACAAATTCGAGAATGAGTAATTTAAAATTTAAAGTTGGCGACATTACAAACATAAACTATAAACCGCAAAACGCGTACGTCATCTCAGACGTTCTTCATCACATAGAGCCGGTTAAACAGAAACGTTTATTAGAAAAGATTTCAAAGGCGTTGGGGAAAAATGGTGTATTGGTGATAAAAGAGATAGACAAAGATGAATTTTTGAGAAGCAAAATGTCAAGATTATGGGATTTTATTCTTTATCCAAATGACAAAATAAACTATTGGAGCTCAGTTGACCTAAAAACCTATTTAATCAAAATTGGATTTAAGGTTTGCATCAAAAGGCCTAGCCGTTTTTTCCCTGGATCGACTACGTTATTTATATGCACAAAGCATGTTTAAAGTATTTTTTAAATACTGGCCGCTTCTTCTGATTATTTTCCTTGCAGTCGCATTACGGCTGCAAGGACTTGAACAACTATTTTATTTCACATATGACGAATCAGTCCCTGCATTTGTTGGTAGAAGATTAATACTCTGGCATCATTTACCGTTAATTGGTGGTGTGACCCCGTTTGGTGTTCATGTAACCCCATATTTTTACTGGTTTTTGTCAGGTCTTCTCTACATAGGCCATTTAGATCCGATTGTCTGGGGCATAGCGGGTGCATTAATTACATCTTTTACAACCCTTGCAATTTATCTGGTAGGGTCAAGTTTCCAGGACAGAAAACTTGGTATAACAGCCGCGATTTTTTGGGCATTCTCTTATCTTGCAAACATTTACGATCGTCACCTTTGGGCACTATATTGGGGACCACTAATTTCTTTAATCGTAATTTATTGCCTCCTAAAGCTTAAAAAAGGCAAAGAAAACTTTGTTTTTCCTTTAGTAATTGCTCTAGCATGGGGCTTAAGCGCGGACACATCAAACTTAATGTTTGTTTTGTTCACGATAATTGTCTGGCTTATTTATAAACTCCATTTTAATAAAAAGACACTAGTCGCAGTAGTGATATTTTTGTTATCTTTTGCCCCGCTGGCAATTTTTGATCTACGCCACAACTTTGCAAATATAAGCCCGTTTCTAAAATTTTGGCAACAAGGCAGAAATAACCCCGGATTTGTTGAGTCAAAATTTATTGAAAATAGCCTTATTTTTCCAAGAGTTTTTTCCAGGCTTCTTTATACTTTTGGAGACAGCCAAATTTCCAAACAGTATTCTTATTGCCAAGAATATGTTGCTGAAAAATTCAAAGCAGTTCCGTCAATTCTTGTGTTGTTATCCACACTTATACTGTTTGGATTTATTTATTGGTCATTCAAAGAGGGGAATCGTGATTCTTGGAGGCTTGCAGGGATACTAATTACGCTTTATTTTTTAGGAATTCATATCTACGGCACAATTTTTAAAGCAGATATATTCGAACATTACATTACGGGACTTTTTGCTGTTTTTCTACTGGTTATTGCAAAAGCAATATCTGCTTTGCCCAAAAATATATGGCTTATGATTATTGCACTTTTTATTGGCGCAAATCTTTTCAAGCTTTTTGTTGCACAAGATAGTCTTAGTTTGACTTATAAAAAACAGGCAATAGAATTTACGACGGCAGCAGTAGGGGACAACCAATTTTCTCTTGAGTCTTTATCAACTTGCTGGAGGTACTCCGGTTACCGCTATCTTTTTGCAATATATGGAAACGAACCCGTCAAAAGTTTCGTTGATCCAAACTTTAGTTATCTATACGGGACAACTCCAATTGCAGACAAGCATCCGCAAACTGTTGCTGCATTTGTTATTCACGATTTTGCACCCGAAAAGGATACTTTTTATAAAAAATATGCACTTTTCAAATCACACGAAATAAAAAGCGGTCTTTTTGGAAACATTGAGGTCATCATAATGGATAACAACTCCGGCTGGTTTGATAATCAAAAATAAAAATAAATTTGCTTTGAGCTAACAGCAACTTGTTGCGGGGACTGCAAGCTTTGCTTATACTTCATTCTATGCTTAGTGATTTCAAGAAGCTGCTGTTTACACAAACCGGTAAAGACACAACAATTGTCTTTATTGGGACTTTAATAAACGTTATTTCGGGTGGCCTGTTTTTCATTCTTGTACCACGCCTCCTGGGCCCATCGGATTTTGGGATATTTTCAACGGTTGTAGCAACTGGCCTTTTGGCAACTGCAATAGCTAATTTTGGCATAGATACCGGAATATTAAAGTTTGCCAAAGATGATTCCCACGCAAACGCCGTTTTTTCTCTTGCACTTAGATCCTACATAATATTAGGGGCTGCAATTGCGATAATTGGATATTTTCTGTCACAACCGCTAGCACACCTTTTAGGTCAGTCCCAAATCGCAGTATTTTTACAAACTGCCTTTCTTTCAACAATTTTTTTACTGCTCACAAATTTTTACGTAGCAGCACTACAAGCAAAGAGAGAATTCGCAAGAGCGGCTCTGGTCAATATTTCCTCCAATGTGGCAAGAGTAGTTCTGCTTGTAGTCTCAGCCTACTTTTTTCTTACTGGTTTATATTTTGTCACGCTACTTTTTTTCATGGTGACAATAATTTCTGCAATAATTGGCTCCTTATTGCTTAAATTCGAATATCAGAGAGAAGCAGATTTAACAATTGGAACTTTTTACAAATATAACGTCTGGATTGCACTTTCTCTGATTTTATCGTCTATTCCTTTTGATAATTATTTATTGCTTAAAATTTCGGGGCCAATTCAAACAGGTTTATATGCAGCCCCATTTAAAATTCTGACTTTTGCATATCAATTTGGTGGTAACTTCACGAGAGTCCTTGCGTCTCGTTACTCCTCATTCGATTCGAACGAAAAAGCTAAAGCGTTTTCGGTAAAAACTTTTGGCCCTGTAGGCATACTTATTCTGGCACTACTATTACTAATTTTAATTTCTGGCCCAGTAGTAAACCTTCTCTTTGGCCAAAATTTCTCTCAAGCTGTCCTGATAATGCAAATATTGGCAGTCGGCTTCATGTTTTTCTTTGCATCAACAATACCGTCGTCCATAATCTTATATTATTTTGGCAAATCAGAAATCTCATTTGTGATTACACTCGCAAGGTATATTGCTTTTGTAATTTTATTGCTTGTTTTGGTTCCAAAGCTCAGCGCAATTGGTGCTGCTTGCGCATTTAGTTTAAGTGAAGGTTTTGCCTTTGTGCTTATGGCATTATATGTGCTTGTAAAACTTCAAAAGTAACATGCCGATTAAACTATCAGTTATTATTCCATGCTACAACGAAAAAGAGCGTTTTAAGGATGGCCTCGATCATTTTTTGAGTTATTTAAATAAACAAAAGTATATTTGGGAGCTTATTCTTATTAACGACGGATCAATCGATAATACACTTGAACAAATGACTAAGGCTTCTAAGAGCAATAAATACATTAAAATTGTTAGCTACAAAAAGAATAAAGGAAAAGGCTATGCAATTGTCCAGGGAGTAAAGCGTTCCAAGGGGCAACTTATTCTTTTTTCCGACCTTGACCACTCTGTACCGATTTCAACAGTTGACACCTTTTTTAAATATTTCGAAAAAGGTTTCGACGTTGTGATAGGCTCGAGAAGAGTTGAGGGGTCTAAATTTATAAAAAAACAAAATCCGCTAAGAGAAAATCTCGGTAGAGGTTTTACTTTACTTGTTAGAATTTTTATCGACTGGCCGATTAAAGACGCCACCTGCGGTTTCAAAGCGTTTAACATGCAAGCAGCAAAAAAATTATTTTCCTCGATTTCAATTTATGGTTGGGCTTTTGATGCGGAGTTGCTGTTTCTTTGTAAAAAATACGGGTACAAATATGCCCAGGCTCCAGTTTCGTGGCAAGATGTAAAGGGATCAAAAGTTTCTCTAACTCGGGATATAGTGGGCTCAATGCTGGGCTTGGTTAAAATAAGAATCAATGATCTTAAAAAAAAGTACTGACAAGTTTAAAGAAATTTTCTGGCTTCCGGCGATCTTTGTGCATCTAATATTGCTGGTAAACACCAAATTTACATTGTGGCCGGAAATGGTTGTTTACCCCTACCTTATTAATAGAAGCTTTCTTTTATACAGAGACATAATTAACCCTTACCCGCCGATTTTTATCGCCTTTCTATCTATATTTGCAAAAGCATTTGGATACTTACCTTCGCCATATCAAATTCTTACCTGGACGGTAATAATTGTAATTGATCTTTCAATCTTTGCAGTTGTTAGCAAGATATCCAAAAACTATTACCATGCTTTTTTTGCTTTGGCCTTTTTTATTATTCTATCAGTCCCTTTTGGCATAAATGGATTATGGTTTGATTTAATTCAAACGCCATTTGTTATTTTTTCGATTTATTATTTTTATAATTATTCAAAATCCCAAAAAGCTTTCGAATTAAGAAAATCATTTTACTTAATAATACTTGCGCTTTTTATCAAGCAGCAAGTTCTTTGGTTAATAATTTCTTATTTGACAGTTTTGTTGGTTCAAAATAGGAATAAGATTCAAAGCCTTACTAAAAATTTGCTTCTGCCTTTTACGTTTTTTTGTTTTTTATTTTTTGTACACGTTGCATTTTTTTATAAACAGGGGACATTAAACGATTTTCTCTTTTGGGCAATCTATCAGCCCTTTATTAAAGGATCTTCACTTCCCGGATATATCTCTTTTCCTACGTTAAAACAATTACTTATTTTGGCACTGCCATTTTTGCTTATTTTCAATTTTACGGTTTTTGCAAAGAATAAAAAATTCCTGATAACGCTTTTGGCACTACCGCTTATTATGTTTGCTTATCCGAGGTTTGACTATTTTCATTTAATAACGTATCTGGCCATAGTTGCAGTTTCACTTGGTATTCACTTGGGAGGTTTACAGCTACCGAGCACAAAAAAGTTGCTGTTGCCACTTGGCTTAATTATCTTGCTATCGATTTTTACCATACATTACTTTAAATCTAATTGGCACCAACCTGTACGTTTTTTTGAACAGGACATTTTATCTGTTGCCAGTTTTTTGAGCCAAGTAACATCGCAAAATAGCGTTATATATATTCAAAACGGACCGGACCAGCTATTGCCGCTCTCAGGTCGACTACCGGTAAAGCCTTGGGCGGACGAATTTCCCTGGTATCTGGAAAGAGGTGATATAGAGGAGAGAATTGTTTCGGCGATAAGATCGCAAAATCCTCCATTTGTCATTTATAAACCTTACGAAAACAAAGGAAAATATAGCCTCGGTTCCTATCGGCCTGCAGATATTGCAGATTATCTTGACGCAAATTATGTTAACTTGATCCAAATTAACGACACTCTATGGCTCAAAGTAAGGAAATAAAAACATCATTTTACTTGTTATTAATAGCTGGCATATGTCTGTTGTTTTTTCTTCCATTTTTTCTTAAACCACAGCTACTTTCCATAAGGGACAATGATCTCGGTCGGACCTATATCCCAATGTTTACATTCATAAGAGATTCGTTTTGGACACATAAAAGCATTCCGCTTTGGAGAGGCGACCAGATGATGGGTGAATCACTAGCCGCCAACCCCATTTCAAGTCTTTTTTACCCTGCAAATATTCTATTTTTAATTTTCCCGTCGAGTGTTGGATCAGTGATTTACTATTCTCTCCATTTCTCAATCGCAGCTATTGGAACTTTTTTTCTTGGAAGATCTTTTGGGTTTAGCAGACTACAAGCTTTTGCCGCAGGCCTTTTTTATGCTTTTTCAACCAAAACACTGCTTCATCTTTCAGCAGGTCACATCACAATGATTGCCGCCTTTTCTTATTTTCCCTTGATGTTTTTATCAGTCCGAAACATCTTAAGAGTGCCATCATTGAAATGGCTGGTTATCGGGTCTTTTTCAGCAGCATGCATGCTGATTTTATATGCCACTATTTTTTACTATGCAACCATATTTTGTGTACTTTATATAATTTATTTTTATGTTTTCAATAAAGCATCTTTTGACTATAGAAAAATACTTAACCGCTTTCAATTTCTTTTTGCACTCGCTCTATTGACGCTGGCATTATCAGCAATCGAATTTTTCCCCCAGCTAAGTTTTGGTCCGCTGTCAACAAGGTCAGCTCTTTCCTATCAGGATGTTGCCATCCCCCTTTTTAATATCAAAAGATATTTTACAAGTCTTCTTTTCCCTTATTTTGATTTTAAAAACATCGACCACGAATCATTTCTCTATCCGGGGGCAGTTCCAATGCTTCTTGCTATTTGGGGATTCTTAAACTTATCTCCAGGGAGAAAATTGACAATAGCGGCAGCAGGACTAATCACGGCCCTTTACACACTTGGCCAATCGACACCTGTTTTTAGTCTTGCTTATCATTTATTGCCGCTTCTCAAGTACTCAAGGGTTACAACAAGAATTTGGTTTACGGTTGCTCTAGTTGTAGCGCTACTTGCGGCCAACGCATTAAGAAGCATTAAAAACCCAAAACTGGTTTTATTGATAATTGGAATCTTTTTAGTTGAAAATTTCGCAATCGCTTATGTAAAAATCTTTTCGGTTCCAAATTTGAATAATCAGAACGTAGCCCTTTACGAGTACCTTGCTAGTGATAAAACCATCTTTAGAGTTTACTGCACCACTTATTGCTTCAACCCACAGCTTCTAGAAAAGTATCATATCCAAATTTTAAACGGAGAAACCCCAATTCAACAAAAAAGCTTTGTTAATTTCCTATCTAAAGCGGGCAATTATAATTGGACGAATTTCGCCGTAATTTTCCCCCCTTATCAAGCCTGGCAGGTTACAAATCCACCGCAACCGGATTCTTACTTGCTTGCTCGGGCAAACGTTAAATATGTTGCTTCTACTTATATTCTTCAAAATTCCGAGTTTGATATGAAAGGCAAATTTGACAACATTTACTTGTACGAAAATAGGTTTTTTAAACCCAGAGCTTATTTTGAAAACGCAGGGGACATAGTTGCTATCAAAAAATATGAGCCTAACAGCATCATCGTGACATTCCCAAAATCCAGTACTCCCAGAAAATTGATATTTTCAGAAAATTACTTCCCTGGTTGGGTAGCTTCCGAAAACTTTCTCGACTACAAAGTAGATTCTTACGACAACGTTTTCAGAAGCGTTACCGTTTTACCCGGTATATCTTCACTAGAGTTCAAATATCAACCTCAAAATTTTATATTAGGTAAAACTGTAACAATAGCAACCATTCTATTTTTGCTATTTTTTTTCTGGTATATTCGCATTCGATACCGACGAAGCTAATATATCCAAGAATTACCCAATAAACGCGTTGCGTTACAAGGAGCCTGCTGATATAGTCTAAAAACATTACAGATAAATGGCGAAAATTGCATTTTTGAGCTTTTTAGGCCGAAGTCTGAAAAGACGAGGACCGCAAAAACTTTACCAATATGTCTAAGATAGCTTTTTTAAGTTTTTATTCAGGAGTTGCGGACAGAGGAGTCGAGACCTTTGTTTTTGAACTCGCAAAAAGGCTTAGCAGAAAACATAATGTAACTATTTTTCAGGCTGGACAATTAATCAAAAGTCCCGAGATCAGGACTTACCAGATTAAGGCATTTGCTTCTGCCCCAAAATCTGCAAAAGGCCTACTTGGCAAACTTTACTTGGATTGGCAGTCAATAAAAATTTTAATATTTAGCCTCAAATCCGTGCCTAGCGTTGTGAGTGGCAGTTACGACTTGATTATTCCGCTAAATGGTGGCTGGCAGACTGTAATTTATAGGATCCTTACGAAACTTTTACAGTCAAAAATGTTAATTTCCGGACATGCTGGCATTGGCGCGGACGATGCCTGGAATATTTTTTTTAGACCAGATATTTTTGTTGCTTTAACAAAGGAAGAAGAATTATGGGCAAAACGCCTCACGCCCGAAGTAAAAACTGCCCTTATTCCAAACGGTGTTGATCTTGCTGCCTTTAATCCGAAAGTAAAATCCAAAAAATTAAGTCTCGAGCGGCCAATTGTTATTTGTGCAGCAGCACTGGTTCCTTATAAAAGAATAGATTTAACAATAAAAGCAGTCGCAAAAACTAACATGAGCCTTCTGGTGCTTGGAGATGGCGAACAAAAGGGATATCTTGATTCGCTTGGAAAAAGACTACTCAGAGCAAGATACCTAAGACTTTCTGTGCCTTATACTAATATGCCTGCTTATTATTGTGCCGGAGATATTTTCACGCTTGCATCAAGAACAGAGGCCTTTGGGATTAGTTATGTAGAAGCAATGGCCTGTAACTTACCGGTTGTGACAACAAGTGATAAATCGAGGCACGAAATAATAGGTGATGCTGGAATCCTGACTCATCCTGAAGATATAAATCAGTATGCAACGGATCTCGAAATTGCGGCAAAAACTCACTACCGCAATATCCCGTACAACCAGGCTTTAAAATTCAGTTGGAATAAAACTGCAGAAATGTACTTGGAACTTATAAGACACATTTTAACTGCAGAAAGGCCAAATCGGTAAATGAATCCGCTCGTGTCTATTATTATCCCTGCCTATAACGAAGAAACGCTTATTGGTGAGTGCCTCAGGTCAATTGCCGGGCAAAGCTACAGTCGTTTGGAAGTAATCGTTGTGGACGATGGTTCAACAGACAGGACACTCGAGGTTGCAAAAAACTTAAAGGTGAAAACCTTGAGCCAAAACCACAAAGGGCCGGGTTCGGCACGCAACTTGGCAGCAACGCACGCAAAAGGAGAAATATTAGTTTTTGTAGATGCCGATATGACTTTTGATAAAAATTTTGTGGAGGATTTAGTTAGCCCGATTTTAAAAGGTGATGCAATTGGCACATTTTCAAAAAACGAAATGAACAAAAACAGTAAAAATACTTGGTCTGCGTGCTGGAACATAAACAGGAATCTGCCTTCGGATAGGCTGATCCCGCCAGATTATCCAAGCACGTCGCCGGTATTCCGGGCAATATTAAAAACTAAATTCGAAAGCGTTGGTGGTTTCAGCTTAACCGGCGAGTATACGGATGACTGGTCGCTTTCAAAAAAGCTAGGAATAAAATCAACACTAGCGAGTGGAGCCTTGTACTATCACGTAAACCCCTCTACCCTCGAAGAGGTCTGGAAACAAGCCAGATGGATTGGCAAGAACGAATTTATCTCAGGCTCATTGCCTCGAAAAATCAGGTCAGCATTTTTTTATAGCCTGCCCGTATCACTTATGATTGGAATTTATAAATCGAAAATATCTGGCAACTTTTCATTTATAATATTTAAACTCATCTACGATTTTGCAGTTTGGGTTTCTGTCATAATGTCTTTTCTGAGTGAGCAAAAGGCTAAATAAGAATGATTATAATAATACTGTTAGTTGGCCTAATTTTAAGGCTTATTAATTTAAACCAGAGTTTATGGCTGGATGAGGCAATCAATGCGGTATTTGTCAGATCTCTGGATCTAAAATCACTAATTTTCAACTATTCGCTTTCTGATTTTCACCCGCCCCTATATCACATATTGATGAAGGGGTGGGTAGTCCTTTTCGGCTCCTCCGAGATTGCCCTACGAATGCCATCAGTTATTTTGGGTGTGGCCTCAATCTACATTATATATAAAATAGGTAAAAAACTTTTTGATGAAAAAACAGCACTTATAGCAGCTACACTTCTGGCAACGGCTCCTCTTCATATCTTCTATTCGCAAGAAGCAAGAATGTATATGCTAGCTTCTTTTTTCACTATTGTTTCAGTCTATTTTTTTATTGCAGTTTTAAAGGAGGATAGACTCAAAAATTGGGCGGGCTTTATTATTTCAACCTCTATCTTGCTTTACAGTGATTACCTCCCATACCTTATGATCCCCGTATATCTGGTTTACTTATTCCTTTATAGGAAGAGTATTAAAAAACCAACGCTGAGATCATTCGTACCGGCATTTTTATTGATAGCCCTTATAGTCTTGCCTTGGTTTTTTATTTTTCCAAAACAGCTAATAACTGGCCTTTCTGCGGCAAATCTGTCTCCGGCCTGGGCGCAAGTGGTAGGCACACCGAGTCTCAACACCTTACTAATAACTTTTGTCAAATTTACAATTGGAAGAATTTCAAATGACAACAACGCCCTTTATGCCTTAATGTTTGCCCCGATTGGAATTTTTGTTTCTGCTCTATTCATCCTTTCCACTTTTAGAATGTCAAAAATCAGATCATTTTTGTATTTTTGGTTTTTCGTTCCTATTTTCTTGGCTTTTGCCGCCGCCTTTTTCGTTCCTGTATTTTCTTACTTTCGCCTGCTATTCGTGCTAGGAGCCTTCTATCTAATTTGGGCATCTGCTATAAATACGGTCAACTGGACATTGCCGACAAGGATTCTACTGATAATAGCCCTGACCATAAATCTTGGGTCTACGGTTATTTATCAAATGAACCCCAAATTTCAGAGAGAAAATTGGAAAGGTGCAAGTGCTTATGTCCTTGACAATGCTGATAAGAATTCCATTGTATTTTTTGAATCAACACATACTCTGGCGCCATTCGATTATTATAATAATGGGAAGGTTGAGGAAAAGGGAGCATTAGACAGCTTCAGCCCATCTCAAGATAAGGTTAAAGAGAACATTGGGGAATATACAAAAGGGAAAAATAAAGTGTTTTTGTTCCAATATCTATCGCCAATAACCGACCCGCAAGGATTGCTTTTTGAAGAGCTAACCAGGGCTGGATTTACCAATACTAAAACACAGGACATAAATGGTGTAGGGTTCATCTATGAATTCAAAAAATAACGACCTAATCAGGAATTTTTTCGATAAGTTTTTCTGGAAGCAACATCCTGAAGCTGCTTTGAGATACTTGCCTATTGTCACGCAAATCAAAAAAGCCAAACTCGAGGATTCCAAGATACTGGAAATCGGATCCGGTTCACTTGGAATTATCCCCTACCTTAAGAGGAAAATGGATGCAATCGACGTCGATTTTACAGGTCCCCAGACAGATTTGTTAAACAAATTTAAAGGAAACGCTTACGATCTTCCGTTTAGAAAAAATGCATACGATGTCACTATTTCGGCTGATGTTCTCGAACATATTGAACCTCATCTTAGAGAAAAAGCTGTATACGAAATGCTAAGGGTTTCAAAGCTGCTGGCGATTATCGTAGTCCCGAGCAGTGAGGCGTCAGAGGAGCAAGATAAAAATCTCCAAAAACGCTGGAACCGGATATTTAAAGAAAAAAACCAGTTTCTCGAAGAGCACGTTAGATACGGCTTACCGTCTTCTGAAGAAATTCTAGTTTATATAGATAGGTCTCTCAGGAAACTCGGCAAGACAGGCAAAACCAGGTCATTTACCAATTTAAATTTAACGGTCAGAAAAATCTTAATGGATACCTGGATCACAAAGAATAAATTCAAATATTATCTTTACCTTAAAGGTTTCCTGCTTTTAGTGCCCTTACTAAGGTTTTGCAACTTTGGAAAAACTTACAGGCGTGTATTTGTGATAGAATTCTCTGTGTGAAAATAGCGCTCGATATTTCACAAATTGTGTACGGAACCGGCGTATCCGCTTACAGCGAAAATTTAATTAAATCTCTATTAAAAGTAGACACTAAGAACAAGTACGTTATTTTTGGTTCCTCTCTGAGAAAGTTTAAAAAGTTAAGAGACTTTAAAGAAGAATTATCCGAATTTCCAAATGTCGAGTTTAAACTCTTAAAATTTCCTCCGGCAGTTTTAGAGTTTTTATGGAATAAACTTCACATTTATCCGATAGACAAAATCATAGGCTCCGTTGACATATTTCATTCTTCGGACTGGCTCCAGCCGCCGGTGAAGTCAAAAGCAACAAAAAAAGTAACTACTGTCCATGATATGGTTGCATACCTGTTTCCTTCATCGCTTCATCCGAGAATTATCACTAATCAAAAAAGAAGGATGGATTATGTTAAGAAAGAAGTCGATGCCATCATTGCTGATTCAAAGACTACGAAAGAGGATGTTGTTAAGTTTCTCCAAATACCTCAGGAAAAAGTAACGGTAATCTATCTTGCCGCCTCTGGTGATTTTAAGCCACAGGAAACCAGCATTGTTGATGAAACTCTTGCAAAATATAAGATAAAAAAGCCATATATACTCTCTGTTGCAACCCAAGAACCCAGAAAAAACCTCCAAAAATTACTGGATGCATTCGAGGAGGTTCTAAAAGAAAAGCCGGACGCGAGTCTCGTCCTTGCGGGTAAATATGGCTGGGGCGGAGGTTTGCATTCACCAGGCAGCGTTATTTGGACAAATTATGTTCCCCAAGAAGATTTAATTGCCTTATATTCAGGTTGCCGTGTGTTTGTATACCCATCTTTATATGAAGGGTTCGGCCTGCCAATTTTAGAGGCTATGGCATGCGGGGCACCTGTCATTACTTCCAACAACTCTTCAATGGAGGAAGTAGCCAAAGATGCCGCTATTTTGGTTGACCCCAGAAATGAAAAACAGCTTTCAAAAGCTATGGAGTTTACACTCAACTTGGACGCAGAAAACTATCAAAAAATGGTAAAGGCTAGCCTCGATCGTGCCAAAGAGTATTCCTGGGAAAAAACTGCCGCAGAAACACTAAAAGTATACGAAAGGTTAAACGAGGAAAATGAAGATAGGTCTTGATGGTAACGAAGCGAATGTTAAAAATAGGGTAGGGTCAGGTGTCTACGCTTACGAACTTCTCAAAGAATTTGCCAAAAGCAAAAAGCATCAGTTCACCGTCTATTTAAAAGAGAAACCCCTGGATGATTTGCCCCAAATAACACAAAATTTCAAATATAAAGTATTTGGTCCCAAAAAATTATGGACCCAGCTTGCCCTGCCTCTAAATCTTACTTTTAGTAAAAAACCCGATGTTTTTTTCTCGCTCGGCCACTATGGCCCGCGTTTCTCACGGGTCCCATACGCAATCACCATTTTCGACTTGTCTTATCTGCATTTTCCGGAGCTTTTTAATAAAAACGATCTTTACCAGCTCACCAATTGGTCAAAATATTCAGTTAAAAACTCCAGACATATATTTGCAATTTCAAACTCCACTAAAGATGATATTGTAAAAAATTACCAAGTCAGTCCGGAGAAAATCACCGTTACCCACATGGGCTACGACCAAAACCTTTTCAGGCCCCAACCGGAGCCAAAAATTGAATCGGCAAGAAAAAAATATAAGATAAAAGGCGACTATATTATTTTTGTCGGCACCCTCCAGCCCAGAAAAAACATTGAACGTTTAATCGAAGCTTACTGCTTAGTTCAGAGTAAAGTAGATAATTTATCTTTGGTAATTGTCGGCAAAAAAGGTTGGCTTTATGATTCTATATTCCAGAAAGTAAAAAATCTTAATCTGGAATCCTGTGTGATTTTTACCGACTACGTACACCAAGAAGATTTACCTTCACTAATCTCAGGATCAAAACTTTATATTTTACCATCACTTTATGAAGGTTTCGGTATTCCGGTCATCGAAGCCCAAGCATGCGGTGTTCCGGTTGTTGTCTCGAATACGTCATCTCTACCGGAAGTAGTTGGGGAAAGCGGTATTTTGGTCAATCCAAACAGTACCGAATCAATTGCAACAGGCATCCAAAAGATAATTTCAAACCCCAAGCTGGCAGCAGATCTTTCGCAAAAAGGATTAGAGAACTCAAAACGTTTCTCCTGGCAAAAATGTGCCCAACAAACTCTGCAATGTTTGGAATCGATTTAAGTATTTGTCTTTTTCATTAGAAAGTTTTAAAATCCCAAACATGGTAATTGAAGCCAACGACGGCATTATTGGATCGATAATAAAGGGGACACGACCGCTAAGAGTGCTGAGAGGCGAAAGGACATGGTCACCCTTTCAAGAGAAAATTGAAGTCCACGAGTCGTCAGGACACCTTTTTGTTGAAACATTTACAGCTGAAGATCCAGATACTTTGAGTTATACGGTGGAAAGATTCAGATTTGGAATAAAAATTATAGAAGAAACTGTTAATGCATCTGCAAATCAAATTAACCAACCTGACCAGCCATGGACAGGTAAAATCCGCTGGGTTGCAGGATCGGCTTAATAATTAAGCCTATAAAAATCTTGAAATTTACCCAAAAATTTATCCTATAATCTGAAGAAGCTGCGAATATGGTATCTGTAAAGCGAATTCTGATATCATTATGGTAGTGAAAGACCGCATGGGCAAGGAACTATCAAATGGAGAAGTGTTCTCAAAAGGCCTAAATCGCATTAAATGGATTTGGCTGGATTTGGTTTTGTTCAAACTAAATTTTGTATCTCATTTTGTCCCATTTCACTCAATCCGCAAATTTTACTTTAGGCTTTTCGGCGTTAAAATCGGCAAAAACTCCTTCATCCACATGCGCACGCGGTTTTTTTATCCGGCCGGCATCACAATAGGGGAAGGGACAATTATCGGTGACTCTTGCTTTTTAGACGGACGCAAATCCTTAAAAATCGGCAACAATGTAGATATTGCAACCGGAGCCATGATCTACAACTCTGAGCACGATGTCCACTCGGAAGACTTTAAACCGACAGAAGAACCCGTCGAAATCGGCGACTATGTATTTATCGGTCCCCGAGCAATCATTCTGCCTGGTGTCAAAATAGGTCGTGGTGCCGTAGTTGCCGCCGGCGCGGTAGTCACATCAAACGTCAAAGAATTCGAAATAGTCGGCGGTGTGCCTGCAAAAGTCATTGGTGAGCGCAAAAACAAAGATCCTCACTACAAACTTGGAAGAGCCAGATTGTTCCAGTAAAGATGGACTTATCCATAATCATAGTTAACTGGAACACAGAAAAGCTTCTCGAGGAGTGTCTCAAATCCATTTTTAAACACACAAAAGAAGTAAATTTTGAAGTGATTGTGGTTGATAATGGGTCAACAGATGGCAGCACTCAAATGGTCAAATCGAAGTTTCCAGAAGTAATTTTAATCAAGAATAAAGTCAATCTTGGATTTACAAAAGCAAACAACCAGGGTATTAAAACAGCGAAAGGGGATTACATTGCTCTTTTGAACTCAGATGCCTATCTTATCGAAAATGCCTTCAAAACTCTTCTTGAAGCGGCGAAATCGAAAAATGACAAAGCTGTTTTGGCTCCCCTGCTTCTAAACGAAAATAGAACAATTCAGCAGTCGGTAGGTTTTTTCCCCAATTTACCGCAGGTGTTTCTTTGGATGAGTTTTCTGGACGATTTGCCGCTTGGCCAGTTTTTTAAACCATACCATGTTGACCACGACAGCTTTTACAGAAAGGAAAGGGAAGTAGACTGGCTGACCGGTGCAGCAATGTTTTTGCCAAGGGAAATAATATCCAGTGTTGGCGGCTTAAACGAGGAAATATTCATGTATGGTGAGGACGTTGAATGGTGTTTTAGGATAAAAAAAGCGGGTTACAAAATCTTTCTTTGTCCCCAAGCAAAAATTGTCCACATCGGCAGGGGATCATCAAAAAAAATACCAACAAAAGCATTTATAGGGGAATATCAGGGTGTTAAATTCTTTTACAGACAATACAGGGGTTTTTTGGCTTTGCAAATTGTCCGCTTCTTCCTTAAAATAGGAGCATTGCTTAGGATTATCGTCTTTTCAATTTTAGGAAGAAAGGAGCTTGCAAAATCATATGTCGAGGCTTTTAAAGTGGCTTGATGAACACATTCTTGAATACCTTTCCCTTGCGCTTTTAATTTTCATTCCCCTTTACCCCAAAATCCCCCTTGCCGATCTCCTGCCGGGATATATTGTCCGTCTTAGGTTAGATGATCTGTTGGTAGCTTTGGCATTTGGTATCTGGCTAATTTGGCTTGTAAGAAAAAAGGTTAGTCTCAAGGATAATCCGCTTTTTGTGCCTATGGCAATCTACGTTGTAATTGGCTTTATTTCATCGCTTTCCGCGATTTTTATTACCCACACGGTACCAATGCAACCTATTCACGTTGCAAAATTATTTCTTAACTACGCACGACGAATAGAATATTTTTCCGTCTTTTTCGTCTTTTTCTCATCCATAAAGTCCCTTGGGCAGATAAAAAAATACGTGTACGTTGCGGCAATTGTTCTGTTTTTGGTTTCCATATATGGTTTTGGCCAGAGATATCTTTATTGGCCTGCTTATTCGACTATGAATAGGGAATTCTCAAAAGGCATGACCTTGTATCTTACCCCCCACGCCAGAGTCCTTTCCACATTTGGAGGCCATTACGATCTTGCCGCCTATTTGATGATAGTGCTTACTCTCTTTATACCTCTGATTTTTGTCGTTAAAAAATTATGGGTGAAATTTGCCCTTGCAATCATTTCTTTCGCCGGCTTTTGGCTTTTGATTTTGACTGTTTCCAGAACGTCGTTTCTCGCTTATCTTATTTCGCTTACGGTTGTTTTTTTTGTACTGTCCGCGAAAAAAAGTTGGAAGTGGTCATTTATCCACTGGTTTGTGGTGATGTTTATTTCTCTGTCAATTATGCTTTCTTTTGGCGATCTATCCCAAAGGTTTGCCCATGTTCTAAAACTTGATGCGATAAAGAGTACACTTGTCAGCCCGATTAAAAAAGAGGCCCCCTCCGGCAAGAATGTGGCATTTCTTGATGTTGGATCAAGTTCGGATATTCCCCCGTCGCCCAAAAAACCGGGAGCTGCGGCTGCGCCCGCTACCCCTTCTGATGTATACAAAAACATACCTCTTTATGGAACCGGCTCTGGTACAGTTGCTGCAATCCCCAGAGTTTACTCCCAGAATGCAGTTCAGTATGACCTGTCAACCGGAATTCGCCTAGATTATACGTGGCCCCACGCAATAGCTGGCTTTACCAAAAATCCCCTTTTGGGTTCCGGTTATTCCACTCTCCAAAAAGATAATGTTGAAATTTTCACCGAAGCGGAATCGACGGATAATGATTTTCTAAGGGCACTGGGTGAGACCGGCCTATTAGGGTTCTTAACGTTTTATGCAATTGTTGCTATTGTTTGCTTTTATGCTTTCAAAGGCTTTGCAAAAATTAACGATATTTTCTACGCCACAATTGTTGCGGCACTCGCTTCAGCAATTGTTGGCCTCTTGGCCAATGCAATTTTAATTGATGTTTTTGAAGCTTCAAAAGTCGCTTACATCTTTTGGATCATGTCGGCAATATTACTTGCAACTGTAAAACTTGCTACCAAACAAACCAAAGCGTGAAGAAATTTGAGATATTCCTACTTAGTATTGTTGTCTTAATTGCCTTTACCGTTAGGCTTTACAAAATTAACAGACCAATTGCCGACTGGCATTCCTGGCGGCAGGCGGATACGGCAGCTGTTGCACGCAATTTTATAAAAGAAGGCTTCAACCCATTTATACCGACTTATGACGATATGTCAATGCAAACCAATGGCCTTGATAACCCCAAGCGCCACAGGTTCGTTGAATTCCCAATTTATAATGGTCTTATTGCAGCCGTTTGGTCTATAACCGGCATCAATGTCACCTATGCAAGGCTTGTTACTGTAATTATCTCGCTTGCCTCGACGATCACCCTTTATTTTCTGGTGAAGAAATTCTCGGGGACTACCGTAGCAATACTCTCGGCCTTTTTCTTTGCAACAATTCCCTACAATATTTTTTATTCGTCCACCATCCTGCCTGCGCCTCTCATGGTTTTTGCAGTCCTTGCAATGTATTTATCTTTTGCCAATTGGATGGAAAAAGAAAAAAGTCTTCTTTGGGCCGGACTTTCAACTTTGGCGGCCAACGTGGCAATTCTCGTATGGCCGATAGCGCTTTTCTTTACGTTGCCATTAATTTACTTAGCTTTTCAAAAATACGGTTTTTCCGCTTTTAAAAAACCCGGCCTTTGGGTTTTTGCAGCAATATCCCTTGCGCCATTTCTAGCGTGGCGTCTTTGGATGACAAAGTTTCCCGAGGGGATTCCAAGTTGGCAATTCTTAATTAACGAAGGCAACATCCGTTTTAAGGGCGCCTTTTTTAGATGGTTAGTAGGGGAGAGGATTGGTAACATAATCCTAACGGTCGGCGGATTTGCACTTTTTATTTTGGGTTTAGTTAAGAAACCGGAAGCAAAGGAAAAGTATTTTTACTATGCCTGGCTTGTTTCTGTTGCACTTTATTTTAGTGTTTTTGCATCAGGCAATGTCAGGCATGATTATTATCAGGTACCAATTGTGCCGATACTGGCGATTTTTATGGCGATTGGGGTTAAGTTTTTAATACACAAGCCCTTGGATTACTTCAACAAATATGTAGGTATTTTAACTGCAATTGCCTTAATTTTAATAATGTATGCCTTTGGCTATTACCAGATTCAAGGTTATTATTGGATAAACAAACCCCAGATTGTTGAAGCAGGAGAAGCTGCCGACCGTATTTTGCCCAAAGACGCAACTGTAATTGCTCCCTATAATGGCGACGCTGCATTCCTTTATCAAACCAATAGGCATGGTTATCCAATCGTAGACCGGCCTCTTGAAAACTTCGTCAAAAACGGTACCCAATATTTAGTTTCCGTTGACGTTAACGATTCCGGCATAAAAAACCTGGCCAAAAATTGTCATGTGATTGCGCAAACCTCAGACTACCTGATAATCCAGCTTAGCCTAGATTGCGTTGGCAAGTAGCGATGAAAGTTCTGATGATTACTCCTTATCTGCCGTTTCCTTTGGTCTCTGGTGGCCAGATCAGGACATATAATCTTCTCAAAAACTTGTCTTCAAAACACGAAATTACCCTCGCTTCATTCATCCGTGATTCTTCCGAAGAAAAATACCTGAGTGAACTGGAGCCTTTCTGTAAAAAAGTGATCCTTTTTAAACGGCGCAAAGCCTGGTCACCTTTAAATATCCTCCTTTCGGCGGTTACCCCTTATCCGTTTTTGGTAAGTATCTACTACGGCATTTCGGTTAAAAGGAAGATTCAAAAAGAGCTTGAAGAACAAAATTATAACCTCATTCACGCCGAAACTTTCTACGTCATGCCCAATATTCCCAAGACCAATGTTCCTATTCTTTTGGTTGAGCAGGTTATCGAATATCTTGTTTATCAAAGGTTTGTGGAAAGTCTGCCAAAATTCGCCCTTTTTCTAAAACTGCCCCTCATGTTTGATGTTGCAAAAATCAGAATGTGGGAAAGGACATACTGGAAAAAAGCAAAAAGGCTGGCAGCGATGTCCCAGGAAGACAAAAAATTTATTTTGAATTCGGATCCCAGCCTTGAAGTTGACGTTGTAGCAAACGGGGTTGATATAGATTTTTTTGCCAAAACAAAAAGAGTGAAAACAAAAGCCCCCACTGTTCTTTTCGTTGGTAATTTTAAATGGCTTCCGAATCGCGATGCCACCAAATTTTTGGTTGAGGAAATATGGCCCAAAATTAAAAGCCAAATACCCGAAGCTAAACTTTGGATTGTCGGACGCAATCCGCCAAAGGACATTGTTAGTTATGCCAAAGAAAATATCATAGTGGACGCCGATGTTGAGGATATCAGGACCGCTTATGGCTCAGCAGACGTTCTGCTTGCCCCAATTAGAAACGGCCGTGGCACTAAATATAAAATACTAGAAGCGATGGCAACCAAAACACCCATTGTCGGAACAAGGCTGGCAATAGAAGGAATTAATATCACAAGCGGCAGGGAGGCATACGTTGCCTCAAATGCCCAGGAGCTGGCGGAAAAAACCGTCATGGTACTAAAAGATCCCAAAATCGGGGCACAGCTTGCCCAAAATGCCTATTCTCTTGTTGCCGGTGATTATAACTGGCGTAAGATTTCGGGTAAACTTGACGAAGTTTACAGGAAAGTAGGCGCAAGCTAACATGCAGCTCTCGATAATTATCGTTTCCTACAACACGGAGGAATTGTTGGCTGATTGTCTCAATTCAGTAGCTAAATCCATGAAAGGCTTGGAGGCTGAAACCTTTGTCGTTGACAACAACTCGCAAGATAGAACAGTCGATACAGTCAATCAAAAATTTCCCTGGGTCAAATTAATTGTCAACGCCCAAAACTTAGGCTTTTCAAAGGCTAATAACCTTGCCCTAAAAATTGCCAAAGGGAAATATGTACTGGTTTTAAACCCGGATACGGTTCTAGAAAAAGACACCCTTTCAAAAATGCTGGAATTCATGGATAAGAATCAAGAAGTGTCAATAGCCACTTGCAAAGTTGAACTGGAAAGCGGAAAACTGGACCTTGATGCCAGGCGGCGTTTTCCAACACCCTGGCGGGCCTTTTGCCACTTCTCTCATTTGTCAAAAATTTTCAAAAACATAACTTTTTTCAGCGAGTATTACATGGATGATATCCCCCAAGATCAAGAGCACGAGGTAGACGCTTGTGCGGGAGCGTTTATGTTTATTCGCTCAAGCGACTTGAAAAAAGTGGGGTTTTTCGACGAGGACTTCTTTTTCTATGGTGAAGATTTGGATCTTTGCTATCGTTTTAGGCAAAACGGCTACAGAATTGTCTACACCCCGATTACTAAAATCATCCACTATAAAGGCGCTTCATCGGGAATCAAGAAACACTCTAAACACCTTTCAAAAATCACAAGCGGGTCAAAAGCAAAAGCAATCAAAGAATCAACGCGTGCCATGGAGCTTTTCTATAAAAAGCATTATCAAACTAAATACCCGTTTTTTATAACGCAACCGGTTCTTGTTGCAATTAGTGTCTTAACCTATGTGAGGCTTTTAAAAAAATGAGAGTTGGAATCGACGCCCGCTTTGTTGGCCCCGAAGGCACAGGACTAGGTAAATATACCGAAAAACTAATTGCAAATCTTCAAAAAATAGACACCAAAAACAATTACGTTATATTTCTGCGCGAGGCAAACTGGTCTTATCTGAAACTGACTGCTAAAAACTTCCAAAAAAAGTTGGCAGATGTTCCATGGTATTCATTCGAAGAGCAATATAAAATGCCCGCAATTTACAGCGAAGCAAATCTCGACCTTTTACATGTCCCGCATTTTAATGTGCCGCTTTTTTACCGGAAAAAATTTGTTGTTACCATTCATGATTTAATTCACCATCATTTTTCCCAGGAATCAACTACAACAAGAAATTATCTTCTGTTTAAGGCAAAAAGAATTGCCTATAAGATGGTAATTGCCTCAGCCGTTGGACGCTCCCAAAAAATAATCGTCCCATCGAATTTTGTCAAAAACGAAATCGTTGAAAATTTCAAAATTAAACCCGAAAAAATAGTTGTCACCTACGAAGCAGCCGAAGAAGAGTATCAACCGCTCAAAAAACAATCATCAAGGGATTACATTTTATATGTCGGCAATGCATATCCGCATAAGAACCTCAATGCCCTTTTAGATGCCTTAAAAATTCTAGCTACAGACAATAAACTATCAAAAATAAACTTAACGATAGTTAGCCCAAGAAGTGTTTTTACCCAGAGGCTTGAAGGGGAAGTTGAAAAGCGCAGTCTTAAAAACAATGTAAAAATAATCGGCTATCAGGAACCTGCAAAACTTGCAAAAGTTTTCGCGTCCGCCAGGGCATACGTCTTCCCGTCTCTTTCGGAAGGGTTTGGGATTCCTGGCTTAAACGCTATGGCAGCAGGTGTGCCAACTATTGCATCAGACATTCCAACCCTAAAAGAAATCTATGGCGATGCGGCTTGCTATTTTAACCCCAGAGACCCTGCGGATATTGCCCAAAAAATAAGATCAGTATTAAATTCCCCCCAAAAGCGTCAGGAGTTAATTGAAAAAGGTCAAATGCAGGCAAAAAAGTATTCCTGGCTAAAAATGGCCGAAGAAACGTTAGTGGTTTATACAGAGTCTGCCCAATAATAACAGTCTTACTTTAATGCCAATCGTCCTTATTCTCTTTGGCATGCGACACATTTATTTCCCAAAAAAGCTAAGGCTATTTCTCTTTAAGAATTGCAACTTCGATTCAAGGTCGATCGCGTCAGGGCTATGGTAAATATCGATAGCGGTTACAGCTTGGCAGTACTTTAGGTTTTCAAATCTCTTGTAACAAGTGGTCCAATTTTTGAGGGCGGTTTTTCTTCCCGCAGCATAAGTGTAGTTGAAGTGGTTATTTTGGCTCGAAACAAACACAAAAAAAACAACCATAAACGTCATTAATGCGTTTTTAATAGTAATATTTAAAAATTTCACCAGGTAAATATAAATGCCCAAATACAAAGGTATCATGAGTGTTACATATCTTGATGTGTATGCACCATTTATTCCTCCTGCGCCTATTCTTCCGTAGGCAGTCATTACGCTAAAGAGCAGTGAAAATAAAAATAGGGACAATATAGGGTACGTATAAATAATATTTTTTGTTCTTATTGAAGAAATAAGCAGACTGACAAATGCCCAAATAGCGATACTGGGAATCAACATATAACCAAGTAAGTGCTTATTGTAATTGCCTGTAAGACTATTAGTCTGGTAAAAAATATATTGAAAAAATTCAATTAAATTAAAATTTTCAGCTCCCAGAAACCTCGACCGGTGATATCCCACAAAATAGCTAAGTAAAACCAGAACACTAATTGCTAAGTAAATAAAATATTTTCTTCTGGCAGTACTATTGTTTTCACTTGCAGCTTGGAACTTAATTAGAAAATAGACAGCTATCAAAAGGCTAACAAACAAACCGTGCAAGTGAGTATATGCGCTAACAAAAGAAAGTAGCAAAAGACAAGCATAGGTTTTTGGTGAGCCCTTGGATGCAAACAGCAGGACTGCTGTCATTAAAAAAAGTAGAGGCAACGTAAATCCAATTTGGAATCCCCAGATAAGGTTTTCGTACTGGTAAAGGTTTAAAAATAAAAAAGGTATTAATATGTCGTATATTTCCAATCTATGCGTAATTTTTTGCTTTATAACTAAAGCAATCGTCGAGGATAAAATAATAACTATGCCGATAATAATTGTCTCAAACCGAACGTCCCACCCTGTAAGTTGAGCAAGCATTTTAGTTATAAGCAGGCTAACACCCATTCGATGCTCGTTGTGCTGATAAAAAAACAAATTAAACAGACTATCTCCTTTTAGGACTTGATCAAAAATATCCCATTGGTCCCAAAATAATACATTTTCGGAATAACTGTAAACAAAACGAAGCAATTTAAAAGACAAAATTAAATATGACCCGGCAATTAAAAAAACTATAGTTTTTTGTTTAAGCGTAAAAAAGGGGTAAAATAGTTTCTTATAATTAATCATTGCCTATTTCGTTATTAAATATTGAAACATTTGTTTTTTGTCGATTTCTACAACATTAAACTTCGGGTTATTGGAATAAAAAAACGTATCGACAACAAGAGTACCAACAGACAAGTTCTGAAAGTAATTATGGTCAATGCCTTGTTCTGTCGAGAGGAAATAAGCATTGCCAATATTTTTAGCTGGCAGACCATTATAGCTTGCCGGTGAAAGGGTTGTTTTTTGCAATAAAGCAGGCGTAACGTTATGCTCAAAAGCAAAATAACTCAACATAACATTGTAAGCATCGGTATAAACTATATTTTGCGCTCCCTGCCCACTGGCAAATTCAATGGCGGCTCTTTGATTTTTGCCCCACAAATCACCATATTCAAGGTCATATTTTGTAAATAAATATCCCATTTTATTGCCGGTGTTAATAAGGAAAATTAAAGCTGACACAAAAACCAATACCCTAAATACTATTTTCCACTTCGATATTTTTAAGAGCATCTCCACTCCCAAAGCGGCAAGAAGAACGAATGCAACAATCATTGGGCTGTTTCGTACGGAATGCTGCCCCAAACCTGCAATTGCAGACGGTATTGGGGTCAGTATCAAAAAACTGCCAATGACCAGCTTAACAGTTCTATTTTGCCTTAAAAAATTAACCAGACCAAGTAGAATGAACGGGAGCATTACTAATGGTAATTCTCCTGAACCCCAAGGATTATTAAGCCTGTAATGGTCCCCATTTATAAATAATAAATTAAAGGAAAACGACCTAAAATATTCGGACACAACCGTAAAAACGTTATTGCTAACAAGTTCTGTGACCCTAAAATTAGTATTGTATTTTGAGTATGAAACTGCACTTACCAAGATGACTCCGACCCAAATTGCAATTATCCCAAAAAGTGAATTCTTCTGTTTTTTTAAATTCTTAAATTCAAGAATACTAAGTTCTAAAAATATTACCGGTGCCAACAGTTTGTATCCATAGTGCGCTTGTGTAGATGCCGCGACAAAGAGCGCCCCCAAAATATAATAGATGCTATACTTTTTCCCTTTTATAAAAAAATAGGTGCCTGAAAGCAAAAAAGCCAACCCAAAACCGGCCAAAAACGAAACACGGGTTAAATGTATATGCCAGGGCAAAAACGCAAGCATAAAAGTTGCAGCCAAAGCCAGTATTTTGCCGGATTTGCCTGTCACTTCTTTTATCAAGAAGAAAAAAATAACAAGGCTTCCAATTCCCGCCAGCACCGCCGGTAGCCTGACAACCCATGCCCAAAGGCCAAATATGGCCACAAATGGAACAAGAGTATAGGGATAAAGTGGGGGATAATAGCCGCTGGACTGAAAGGCAAGTGGCATAAAATGCCCATAAATATCCCTTCCGGTTTTCAGAATGCTGTTCGCGTCAAGCCCATACAATACTTCGTCAAAATAAAGACCCGGTGTATGCCCTAAGTTTACAAGCCGAAGTAGGCCCCCGGCTATAATTATCAGTGCCGGCAAATACAGCCCAATATTTTTATCGGCCAACCCCTTCAATTTAAGATTTTTGCGCTTTATAAAATCCATTTTAAAAACTTTTGTCGAATAAACGGCAAGGAAAGCACTAACACCAGAGTAAACAAAGAGATAAAATTTGCAAATCTTTCCAGCGTAGTTTGCTGATAAGACAAATCTACAATGCTTGCCCCAAAAGGTAATTTTAATGCAATAAGTCCGCCAGACGGGTAAATTTTGCTTTGTTGATTGTTAACTGTTGCCCTCCAGCCGGGGAAGTACAACCTGCGGATTACCGCCCACTGAGATGCTTCAGTTGAGGTAACGTTAAGCTTTAAGTGATATGGATTTATTATGGCGGACTGTGAAGTTACGGTAGGTGGAGCAGTAAATAGAGGCTTTTCAAAATAGGTTTCCCCAGAAGACCATACCGGGTCGTTCTCGGCAAAATGGGACAATGACTGCGGTGGATAAATCTGTTCAGCCACTCCCGAATTTAGGAAATAATGCCTGGATGTGTAAAAAGTCAACGAAACTAAAAGAAGTGAAAGTGCAAATTTTGCCCATTTAATCCTAAGAAAATCTAGCTCAATAACTACCAAAAACGACACACACAGGATTATTATGGAAATAAACCTCCAGGGGAAAATTACCACCTTAAGAAGCGTTATATGATCCCACAACCACTGCGATTGCCCAATTGCCAAAAACGACGCTGCAAAACAAACTGTTAAGAATAATAACAATTTATAATCCCGCTTAAAAATGTATATTACTAAGCCTGCAAAAATAACCAGCGCAGAAACAAGACCTGCTTGAATTGAGGTTCCTAAATTGACGCCAAAGCCGGGCAAGCGATAAAGTTGGGGAAATTTTACGAATTGTCCTTGGTATATCGCAAGGAGGGATTGGTCAAATTTCAAATATTTCTTTTCAAAAACAGACGGAAGTAATTGGTATGCGGAAGCAGCAACACCAAAAAGTACCCCTAAAGAAATCTTAATAAGGCTCAGCCTGTTTGGTTTTAAAATTACTAATGTATAAAGAGTAAACACAGGAGCAAATATCAAAAAAATAACGGTATGAGTGGTTATCAAACCAAATATTGAAAGAGAAAGAAACGTTACCCCAAATTTATTTTTGCCCATGACAGAATTTAGGGAAAGAAGCACTAACGGGACGAACATCAAAGAGGCTGATTCACCTAGTGATCCACGATAATATAAATTCCCAAATCTGTAAGGTAGATAACAGTAAATCACTGCACCAACCAGACTGGAAAGAGTGCTCGCATGCTTTTTAAACAGAAAATAGGCAAAAACTCCACTTAGGATATAAGTTATGCTCATAACAGCTTTAAACGACAGAAGCTGGTTATTGAAAAAAACCATAAAAATTTCAGCAAAAAAATAAGGAAGCTGGTAATTGACAATAAATAAAGGGTATCCAATGCTTCCAATAATTGTAGGCGCGATTCTGGGAGGAAAGCTGCCAAGTAGTAATGCCTGGTGGAACTCTGAAATTCTGGCAATATGGGTTAAAGCGTCATAGCTGTTGTAAATCGGCAGCCTTACCATCAAATAAAGTGCTGGCAAAAGCAGCAATAGCAACAGAACTATTGCAATGGGCTGTCTACCTCCATGCTGGGTATTCATCAAATTTTAAATATTGTGTTATAAATCGGGAAAATAAGCAATATTGCCTTATAAACTTCTCCAGCATTAATGCTGGAGTTTTATTTCAAGTTTACATGAGCATTGCTGAAGAAGTATGTATTCTCTTGCTTTCACCTTCGGCATTAATGCCGAAGTTTTCAGCAAAGCGAATATAAAGTCCGAAAGCAGACGCTAAGTTATTTTAAAAGCTGATAGCGGAGTTCAACAATTCCCTCACCAATGTCCCCAGTACTCAAAAGCCTTAGCTTAACTTCGGGTATATCCTTGCCAAATACCGGAACTCCTCGGCTCAAGATAATTGGATTAACATCAACTATTATTTCGTCAGCCAGACCTTCCTTTAAAAAAGAAGTGTAAACGGTACTTCCCCCGGCGACCAAGACCTCTTCAAAACCATTTTTTTCTAAATAACCGATAGCTTCTTTTGGATTGTCAGCGCGGACAAACCCTTTTTGGACTTTAAGAGATTTATCCCGGGAAATTACAACTTTAGCTACGCTACTTATGTCTTCCAGGAAATTAGGCGGCCACCCCAAAACAGCCTCATAAGTTTTTCGACCGTACACAAAATTACCAATTTTTTTAGCAAGTTTAACAAAAGCAATCCAATTGTCATGGGGAAGAAAATCCTCGGTACCGTTTTCGTCGGCAATCATGCCATTGACGGACATGGCCATTGTCAGAATCACTTTCATGGAAAAATTATATCAATTAAATTAAACGAAGGTTAAAGCAACGCCTGTTTTATTTGCCCTACCGGTCCTGCCTATTCTGTGGATATAGTCGTCGTACGAAGCAGGCAAGTCGTAGTTAATTACATGGCTAACGTCTTCAATATCGAGTCCCCGTGACGCAACGTCGGTTGCCAGAAGCACTTTAATCTGGTTCTTTTTAAACTGGTCCAAAATCCGCTGCCTTTGGCCCTGTCGCTTGTTGCCGTGGATAGCACCTGCCTTAAAACCTCTGTGCTCAAGTTCGTCTGCGAGTTTTTGTATGCCTCGCTTGGTCCTTCCAAAGACAAGCACTTTATCAAAACCGTCCTGTATCAATAAATCGTGAAGCTGGTCTATTTTTTTGCTGCGGTCAACAACTTTAATAACATCTTGTTTAATATTGACTGCCGTATCCTGAACTTTAACCGAAATTGTTACCGGGTCTTTTACAAAAGTCTCCAGAATTTCCCTTACTTTGCCGGAAATTGTTGCCGAGAAGAAAAGCGATTGACGAACGACAGGTAATAGTGAAATAAAATATTTGATCTCGCCGATAAAACCGATATCAACCATCCGGTCCGCTTCGTCCAAAACAACATTATTAAATCTTGAAAGGTCCAGAGTGCGTCTTTGGATATGGTCTTTTAACCTACCAGGTGTTCCGATTACAAAATTAGGATTTCTAAATAGTTGCTGCTTTTGCCTTTCCATGTTGGCGCCTCCTATCAGAAGAACGCTCCAGACATTTAGTCCAAAGGCAAAATCACGAAGTTCGTCCGAAATCTGCTGCGCGAGTTCACGGGTAGGTGTAATAATCAGTACCTTTTCATTTCTGTTTTTGAGGACTTTGTCTATTAGCGGAACAAGAAAAGCTGCAGTCTTACCGGTTCCTGTATTTGCAATTCCTATAACATCGTGTCCTGCAAGAATTTCCCCGATTGCCTGGTCCTGGATTGGTGTAGGAACAATATAGTGCTTTTTGGCAATATTTCGCTTAATTTCATCCGATACCACAAAGTCCTCGAACTTATTTTTGGAAATGTAGTCAACGGGAGCGTCAACTGTTTCGGAACCGTCACGGGTCCGGCCGGCGCTTATTGCCCAGAGAACGTCCTGGTTTGTATTTTGTGGGCGGGAAAATTTTCTGTTATAGCTTGCCCTTGGCCTGAATCTTTGTCGCATAGAATTTAAAAAAACAAATCTACTTAACTAATTGTTTAATTGTGAATAGGGGAAAAGATACTTTCTAAAAAACTGGAGAATCTTTATCTTGTCTAATCAAAAACTATTCAACGAAAAGCTACGCTTCTTCAAAGAAAAGCTGTGCTTATTCAAAGTTAAGCAGATCAATTTCTTTAATCTGCAAATACAAGAGTTATCATACCATGTAGCAAGACTAAAGTCAAACTATAGGTTCAAGGCCAATCTGCTTGGCTCTTTGCTTAATTCAGCCGAAAGTAGTACAATAAGCGTGGTTAAAATCTGACCTAACTCTAGATACTCCGGATAATTATTTTCATCGTATCTTTAGCAAATTTGGGTTTAAACTCCAAATATGCCGGCACAAATTAACACCACTTGCATCAGATGCGGCAAAGTCCGAATCTTTTTGAAAAGGTGGAAAGACAAAGAAAACAACAGGGGAAATATGGTTACCCATGTAACGACTGTTTGCCCCGATGAAGCTTGCCAAAAAGAAGTAGACGCAAAGTTTCAGGAAATGAGAGATAGAAGAAATCTCGCAGAAGAAAGAAGAAAAAGTAAACAAAACAAACCAAAAGCCGCCGCAGCTGCCGTTGTCGTCAATTAACTTTTCAATTCACAGATTTTTGTTTAAACAGATTCCCTGCACTAAAGGCAGCACCAACATACTTGCAAACCTAATTTCGACAGCTATATAATTTCCGAATGTCACAAGCGGAAAGAGCAATCTCACTTGACCTCGACGGAGTTGTGATCTGGCGCCCACCGTTTCAGCTGGGGGCATTTACTAGTAGACACGTCAAAAGACGCGGAGCGCAGATATTTAACCCTCCCCAAGAAGTACCTGTGCTTTCTAGGGAAATTAAAAATGACCACCTGAGAGTGGGTGAAATGGTTAGTTTCTTGATGCATAGTATTCGCCGGGTCAACGGGTCTGTTCCCGATTTTCTTGATACTTATTCCAGTGTGGACATTTATGGGAATACCGGTAGGGCTAACAGGACTCCCTGGGTTAACATGACAATGCATACCTTACAAAGGGCAGGTGTAGCCGAGGTATTTAAAGACGTTTATTTTAAACCGCCAGGGACAAAAACGATGTTAAGCAAACTAGCAGCAATTGACGAGTTAAGAAGAAAGTACGGAGTTGTAACACATCTTGATGATAACCCGGCAGACGCCTTGCCTATTGCGGCTTTTTTTCAGGATGTGCAGGTTGTTATTGTGCAAGATTTAACAACTGGGCTTTTATATTCAAGGGAGGAAGCAGAAAAATACCCTAATGTCAAAAGAGTAGCTTCCTTAAAAAAGTTAGTCTGATAACAGCCAAACCGCAGGTTTATGTTTACACATATTTACCAGACCTGCTTCAAGTGCACTAGATTACCTCTTATTGATATAATCCAAGCACCTAATGAAAAGAGCGGTAATTGTTCATTGCTGGGAAGGCTATCCCGACTATTGCTGGTATCCCAATATAAAAAAAGTATTAGAAGAAAAAGGCTTTGAGGTCGATATTCCCGAAATGCCCGAAACCGCTTTGCCCAAACTTTCCAAATGGCTTCCCAAACTCCAGGAAGTGATCGGCCAACCGGATGCTGACCTATATCTTATCGGACACAGCCTGGGTGTAATAACAATTCTTAGATATTTGGAATCTTTGCCCGGTGACCAAAAAATAGGCGGGGCTGTTTTTGTCGCCGGTTTTACTAATGATTTAGGTTACGCGGAATTAAAAAACTTTTTTGAAAAACCGCTTGATCTTAAAAAAGCAAAAAATCATTGCAGCAAATTCGTTGCCATACATTCAGACAACGACCCATATGTTGCTTTGGAATTCGGAGACAAGTTTCAAAAAGAATTAGGCGCCAAGCTTATTATTAAGCACAAAATGGGCCATTTTTCAGGCCCAGTAGATGATGAAAAAAGCTGCAAAGAACTTCCCGAAGTTGTCGCATCAGCCCTTGAGCTCAGTAGCTAATTTACCCAGCCGGCCAAATCTCCCACCAGGCTAAATTTTCGTATTACCAAAACTTTCCCGCGTGCGGAAAACCTGCAACTAATTAAAAGTGATATAAATGCATTACAATGCTTTCAATTAAGGAAATTGTCGGTGCTATTGCGGTTTTCCTTACTTTTGCAGGTTATGTACCATACATCCGGGACACAATCGCAGGTAAAACAAAGCCTCACGTTTACACTTGGTTTTTGTGGTCGCTGGTTACGGCTATTGCATTTGGCCTTCAGATAAGTGACAAGGCAGGTCCGGGGTCTTTAGTTACATTGGCTGCAGCCATAGTCTGCTTTTTTATTTTCATCTTAGGGTTTCGGATCGGGAAAAAGGATATTACAAAATCCGACACAATTTTCTTCCTACTTGCTCTTGTAGCCTTGGCAATGTGGCTGTTTGCCAAGCAGCCGGTAATTTCTGTATTAATCGTGTCGACGATTGATATGTTGGCTTTTGCCCCAACCATTCGCAAATCTTGGGATAAGCCCTACACGGAAACTCTTTTAAGCTATGAAATTAACACTTTCCGTTTTGCTCTGGCTCTATACGCACTTAGCCATTATTCTATAATCACAACCCTTTACCCTCTAACTTGGGTCATTGCAAATGGCTTTTTCAGCATTTTCCTTATATACCGCAGAAAAACTCTGGCGTAAAAAACACTTTGGGATATAATCATTTTATGAAAATTGCCCTTGTTCATGATGATTTTTCGCAAAGCGGTGGGGCTGAGAGCTTGTTTGCGACAATCGCAGCAATCTATCCAAACGCACCGATTTACACTTCCCTGGTCAATTGGCACAAACTTCCCCAATCAATAGAAAAAAATCGCATCCACACGTCGTTTATGCAAAAAATCCCCTTTTCAAGCAGTTTTTTTAAACTTCTTTTACCGCTTTACCCCTTGGCATTTGAAAGCTTTGATTTTGACAAATACGATGTAGTAATTTCCTCAACTACCCGTTTTGCAAAAAGCATAATTACCAAACCAAAAACTGTCCACATCTCCTACGTCAACAGCACGCCGCGTTTTTTGTGGAATGACGATACAAAAAAAGAATATTTAAATCCTGCTTTGGCATTTTTAGCAAAGCCTTATTTAAGCTGGCTTAAAAGGTGGGACAGGACAGCAGCATCGCGTGTCGATTTTTTTATCGCCAATTCAAAAAATATTAAAGCCAAAATTAAGGATGCCTACGGAAGGGAATCGGAAGTAATCTGCCCTTTTGCCAATGCCGACTTTTTTACACCGGCCAAAATCCACAACTGGAAGTTAAAAAGCCAAAATTATTATCTTATTGTCAGCCGTCTTGTTAAGTGGAAAAGAATAGATATTGCGATAGAAGCAGCAAAGGATCTTGGTGCAAACTTAATCATAATCGGTGATGGTCCGGACAAGGGAAGGCTGAAGCGGTTAGCTTCAGGAGGCAGAATAACTTTTGTGGGCAAAGTAACCCGTGACCGGCTGCGGGAGTATTACCAAAATTGTAAAGCGCTTATTGTGACACAAGAAGAAGATTTTGGCATTGCTGCGGTGGAAGCACAAAGTTGCGGCAGGCCGGTTATAGCCTATGAAAAAGGTGGAGCGGCCGAAGTTGTTATTTCCGGCAAAACAGGCGTCTTTTTCAAAAAACAAACAAAAGAAAGCCTAAAAGATGCAATTGCAGCACAAGGTAGGTTAAAATGGAAAAGCGCGGCCCAAAGAGCAAATAGCTTAAAGTTTTCGAAGGCCGTTTTTGTAAAATCAATCACAAAGTCAGCAAGAATATATGCCAGAGGCAGACGATAATCTAAAAATTGCCCTTTTTTGCGGTGGTAGCGGAACACGCATGTGGCCGATGTCAAGACGTGCCCTTCCAAAGCAGTTCCAGCCTTTAATAGAAAACCAGTCAACGTTTGAAATGATGATCAAACGCCTATCTTCCAAGTTCCCCATGCACAACATTTTTCCGGTCACGACCCGCGATAACGTCCAGTGGATTGTGAAGCTTGCGCCGGAGATTCCCCTGGAAAACATTATCATTGAACCGGAAATGCGCGATACCGCAGCCGCAGTCGGCCTGGCGGCAGCAGTTCTTGATAAAAAATTTGACAACCCTTTGGTTGTCAGCCTTTGGAGTGACCATGTAGTTAGAAACGAAAAGGAATTTATTGCCTCAATCGAGCTTGCGGCCAAAACTGCCAGGGAAACAGGTAAATTCGTCAAAATTGGTGTCCGCCCGACATTTCCAAGCGTAGCCCTTGGCTATTTAAAAGTTGGCAAAATGCTCAAAAAGGAAAACGGAATGGCCATTTTTGACTATGTAACACAGATTGAAAAACCCGATTACAAAGACGCCAAGAAGTATGCGGAAAGTTGGGAATATTTGTGGCACATCGGCTACTGCGTCTGGTCGGCAGGCCGAATGCTCAAATTTTACGAAAAATACTTTAAAGAGGGCTACAACGCCCTAGTCAAAATTCGCGACTCTTGGGGTACATCCGAGCAGGAATCGGTTCTCAAGCGCGAATATCCAAAAATCCCTAAAACTTCGGTAGATTATGCAATTTACGCGCATTTAACCGGAGAAGACCAGGTTGTGGTATCTGCCGACCTTGGCTGGAGGGATGTGGGTACCTGGAACGAGCTTAAAGACGAAATGGCAACAAAACCCGAAGACACCATCATTCAGGGCAATGTCACCCACATGGAAGTCAAAGACAGCCTTATATATTCAACGGTTGAGAAAAAAATTATCGCCGCAATTGGCCTTGAAGGCCTAATCATAGTCGATACTGTGGACGCACTTTTAATTTGTCCCAAGGACAAAACCCAGGATGTTAAAAAAGTTATCGAAAGGCTAAAAGAGGAAAAGAAGGAAGACTTCTTATAATTGTTTCCAATGTTTTACGATCTTGTTAAGAGGACTATCGATATTGCCGGGAGCCTAGTGCTAATTATTCTGTTCTTACCTATCTATGTTGTATTTGCTCTCCTTATTTTTCTAACGACCGAAGGGCCAATTTTTTATACACCCGAAAGGGTTGGCAAAGACGGCAAGGTTTTTAAAATGCTCAAATTTAGAAGTATGCGCATGTACAAAATAAATGGCAAGATAGTCCATGCCCAGGAGTATCTTCAAACTAATCCAAAATTGAAAAAGGAATATCAAAAAAACAGTTTTAAACTTCAAAACGACCCCAGAATTACGCCAATCGGCAAAATTTTAAGGCGCTTTTCGATAGACGAATTGCCCCAGCTTATAAACGTTTTAATAGGCGATATGTCTCTTGTTGGCCCTCGGGCTTATCAGGAAGACGAACTTGCCCATCAGCAAAAAGTGTATCCGCACACCACTAAATTTGTTAAGATGATTTTAACGGCCCGGCCCGGAGCATCAGGCCCCTGGCAGGTATCCGGCAGGTCATTTATTAATTTCGACAGGCGTGTTGAAATGGATGCCATTTATGTCCAAAGGAGGTCGATTATCTACGACCTTTGGATTATAATCGAGACTCCTATTGCTATGGTCTCAGGAAACGGCGCAATCTAAATCTATGAAGAAAAAAATTGTTCTAGTAATTCTTTTACTTGTTTTATTTTTTGGTTTCTTCGCAGTACGTGCAGCCCTGTCTCTTAAATCGGCGCTTAAAACTGCCAACCAGGCTGTCGGTGCAATAAAACTCCAGGATCTGGACGCAACCAAATCTTATCTTGGCGATGCCAAAAAGCAGTTTGAAAGTGCCCAAAGTTCGCTTAAAGTCTTGACACCTCTTAGGGTTATCCCTCTTTTTGGGTGGTATGTTGCCGATGCCCAACGAGGAGTTTCTGCAGCCATCTCTGGCCTTAATGCGGCAGGGACTTTAACGGAAGCAATAACACCTTATGCCGACGTCCTTGGCCTTAAAGGTAAAGGATCGTTTTTGGGCGGCACTGCCCAGGAACGCCTTTCAAGTGCAATCGAGACACTGTCTAAAGTAAGCCCCAAACTGGATTCCGTCGGCTCCGATTTGGAAAAGGCCAAAGTTCAAATCGACCAAATACCAACCTGGCGCTATCCAAACATATTGCCGGCAAAACCAGGCGAAAAGTTGGCCATGGCCAAAAACTCCCTAGACCAGATAGAAACATTCATTGTCGACACCAGACCTCTTGTCAATGTCCTTCCCCAGATTATGGGAGAAGACTCACCAAAGACTTATCTTGTATTGTTACAAAACGACAAGGAGCTAAGGCCAACCGGTGGCTTCATTACAGCCTTCGCAATATTTAATGTTTCAAAAGGCAAAATTGAATCGCAAGGTTCACAGGATATTTACCAGCTGGACGCATCCGTCTTAAAGAAAGTAGCGCCACCGGCACCCATCGCAAAGTACCTAAACGTCTCCAGTTTTAATTTGCGCGACTCCAATTTCTCCCCGGACTTCCTTGCTTCAATGAACCAGTTCCAGGACCTTTATAACAGCTCTACCCAGAAAAAGAATATAGACGGAATTATTGCAGTTGATACCCAGTTTGTACTGGATATGATAAAAGTTCTTGGTCCAATTGATGCTTATGGAACCAAGTTCACTACAGACAAAGTTGATGCTTGCGCCTGTCCCCAGATAATTTATGAACTGGAAAGCTTTGCAGACCAACCCAGAGGCACCGAAAACAGCGGCAGAAAAGACATTATTGCCGTCTTAATGCAGCAAATGATGGCCAAAACCTTCTCGGCCCCCAAATCTACCTGGCCCAATATACTCGGGACAATGCTTACTTCACTAAAGCAAAAGGATGTTCTCTTGTATTTCAAGGACCAGGACTCCCAGACGGCAGTCGAACGTGTTAACTATGCCGGCAGGCTTTATCAGTACGACGGTGATTATCTGGCGATTAATGAAGCAAACCTTGGCGGTGCAAAGTCCAATCTCTATATTGAGGAAAAGGTTAGCCAGAAAGTGGAAAAGGACAAAGACGGCAATCTCCATAACACTCTCACCATCGACTATAAATATCCAAGGGCTATGGATAATTGTAACCTTGAGCGAAAAGGCGGTCTTTGTCTGGCCGGAATTTACCAGGATTACATTAGAATTTACGTTCCCAAAGGCGCAAAGTTAATTAAGGCAACAGGCACCGAAGTACCTATCTCAGCAAGCGAAGATCTGGGCAAAACCGTTTTTGCAGGCTTTTTCACGGTCCGCCCGCAGGGAACGGCAAAGATTCAGGTTGAATACACAGTACCGATTAAAGCAAGCGGCAAATACAAGCTATTAATCCAAAAGCAACCGGGAACGCCGGGCTACTCTTACCAGGTTGATGCTTTTGGAGTTAAAACGAAATCTATTCCTCTCGATAGCGACAAAGAATTTACCACTCCTATCTGATTTAGAAAAATTTCGGGTTTTGAATTATACTTAAGGTATGTACATCCGTACGGATTGTGTTGTCCTTTCCCATAAAAATTTTAACGAGGCCGACAGAATACTTACCTTATACACCAAAGACTTTGGAAAAATGTCCTGCCTTGCCAAGGGTGTCAGAAGGCCGACCTCAAGGAAGGCCGGACATGTTGAGCCGGGCAATTGGTGTAAGGTTTTTATCGCCAAAGGCAAAAACCTCGACCTTTTAACGGAAGCCGAGCTTAAAAAAGCCTTTGGGTCCAGGGAGCCAACTCCAACTAAAGCCGGTAATATCTTCCATCTGCTGGAACTTGTCAACGAGCTGACCGAAGTCAACCAAAAAAATAGCGAAGTGTTCTCACTTCTTGTAGACTTTTTGGATAAGGTAGACCGTGATGAGGATTTTAATCTTGTTTCGGCGGCTTTTAAAATAAAACTCCTTTCCACCCTGGGATTTTTTTCAGTCCGCAGTTTTCAAAATTCAACAACGAGAGACCTTATAAAATTTTTTGAGGAAGAAGATTATGCCAGGCTTAAGGAAAAATTGACAGTCAGCGAAAATTCTTATTTGAAACTTTTGTCATTTCTTGATAGCATAATTGAAAGTCTGACCGAGAGAAAGCTTAAAACAGCAAGGTTTGTCAATGGAAAATTCTAAAAAATCAACATATATTATTGCGGGAATAAGTCTGGTTCTTGTTGCCGTGGCCATTTACTTTTTGTTTATTTTTCAAAAATCGCCCAAAAAGCCGACTATTTCCACCAGTCCAGATAATGTTGTCAGCGCCGAAGATCTTGATATTGCCAAAAAACCGTTTGTGACACTGACGCCGACATCAAATGGAGCGGAAATCATAATTACACTTCAGAATATGTCCGAATTTGACAAGATTGAATACGAACTGACTTACCAGGCAGATAATCCACAGATTGCAGGCCAAAAAATAGAAAGAGGGGCAACAGGGACGGATGTTAATCCAAAGGATCCCGAGTATAAAAAGTCAATTTTACTTGGCACTGCTTCCAAGGGGGTACGCAGTCCGGATAAAGGTATTGCCGACGGCAAGTTAACCCTGCATTTGTTTAAAGGCCAAACGGAATACCGGTCGGAAACTCCTTGGGATTTAATTGCAGCCGGCAGCAAAAAAACACAAGTTAAAGACCGCTCGGCAAAAGTCGTCTGGTCAATTCCTGCTCTCGACCAGGATTACTGGATAGTAGTTGCCGATACTGTTGGTGTTCCTCCGGCAAGCGATGGGTTCAACATTAAAGATGCGGTCTTGCCCGTTTACGGCGTATTTTCAATCGCGCCGCAATTTAAAACTCCGGCAACCGTAACGGTTAGCGTCAACTCAGGCACACAGAATCCTGCTTTTTACAGCTACAACAATAAAGATAAATCGTGGCAAAAACTGGATGCAAAGTTCGACTCTTCGGCAAAAACTGTAAGTGCAACTTCTGCCACTTTCAGCACTCTCGTTGTTGTTGCTCCAAAATGATTACTCTGGAAAAAATAGTTTCTCTGGCAAAACGCAGAGGGTTCACCTTTTCCGGTTCCGAAATTTATGGCGGTCTGGCAGGCACCTGGGATTACGGACCGCTAGGTGTCGAGCTTAAAAACAACATCAAAAAGGCATTTTGGCAATCAATGGTGTACGACCGGGATGACGTTGTCGGCCTTGATGCCGCAATTCTCATGAACCCAAAAGTCTGGGAAGCATCAGGCCATGTCGAAGCATTTGCTGATCCTCTCGTCGAATGTAAAGTTTGCCATGAGCGTTTGCGCGCCGATCAAAAAGACGAAATTAATAAGCACGAAGCCTCTCACGCAGGCAAAAAAGTTGAATGGACCGAGCCTAAAAAATTTAATCTTTTGGTTGAAGCAAAGCTTGGCGTTATAGAAGACGCAAAACAAAAAGTTTACCTTCGCGGTGAAATAACCCAGGGTGTCCATGTTAATTTTAAAAATGTTTTAGATTCCACACGCGCGAAAATCCCCTTCGGTATTGCCCAAATCGGCAAGGCTTTCAGGAATGAAATCACGCCCGGAAACTTCACGTTCCGCTCCCGCGAGTTTGAACAAATGGAACTGCAGTATTACATCAAACCCGAAGAAGCGCAGTCCAAAAAATGGTACGAATATTGGAAAGAAGAAAGGTACAAGTGGTATCAGGCACTGGGAATCAAAAAGAGTAAACTGAGGCTAAGACAGCATGAAGAAGGGGAGCGTGCCCACTATGCCAAAGATGCTTGGGACATTGAATACGATTCCCCTTTCGGCTGGAAAGAATTTGAAGGAATTCACCATCGGGGAGATTGGGACTTAAAACAGCATCAAAAACACTCCGGTGTCGACCTTACTTATTTCGACCAGGAGGAAGCCGAACATTATTTGCCTTGGATTATCGAAACCTCGGGTGGAATCGACCGCGCAGCGCTGTTTTTCCTGGCGGATGCCTACAGTGAGGAAAAAGACCGTGTTATTTTGAAACTAAACCCTAAACTTGCTCCTTTTAAAGCAGCTGTCTTTCCGCTTCTTGCCAATAGGCCCGAACTGGTTAAAAAAGCAAAGGCCGTCTACCAGGACTTAAAATCAAAACTGGCAATGCCTATCGCCTGGGACGACCGCGGCAACATCGGCAAGCGTTATTTTGCCCAGGACGAAGCCGGAACGCCGTATTGTGTTACTGTTGATTTTGAAACTTTAGAAAACGATACGGTCACAATCCGCGACCGGGACACTGCCAAGCAGGAAAGAATAAAAGTCAGTGATTTGGAAAATACTTTAAAGAAAAAGATCGTTTAACGCTCTTTATTAGTGACTCTAATCCAAGGCCTTGTCTGATTTGCCTCAAAAAGTGATTGATTAGCGGTTATATTTTTACCTTCTATTCCGACCTTTTTCTGCTTTAAGTCGTCCTCGGAAAAATAAAAAGTGGCTGCTTCGCAATCACTTCCGTTTGCTGTAACAGTTTTACAAATTAAAACGTCAGCTTCTTTTACGGCTGGGAGCCATATCCCACCAGTTTCGTCAATCGGAATGGTTTTAAATTCCAAATCCCTTGGATCATTTATCAAAGTGCCTTTTATCTTTGGAGTTTCAGGGGCAACAAAGCCTTTGACTTCTTCACGGTGTTCGATTCCTAAAACTGCGGCCGTCGTAAGGGTTAAATAAATTGCAGGTTTAACTAATCTATTTAACTTAGGTTGAACAAAACTGTAGGAATTATCCCAAGCACCCCTCAAAGAGAATTTTTTGCCGGTTGTCGTAGGTATGTCTTCTCCGTCTATCATTTTAGAGTAAAAATATATCAGACAACTCCCGATTTGTCAACTATAGGACATGATTTTGGCCTGGGTTGACTAATATCGGTTTTGCTATCATACTGATAGCAGGCCAAAAGCCTTAAAACCTGTGGCAGCAACCCAAAATTTTGATTTTGACGAAAAACCACATGACCATTGCGGCCTAGCGGGTGCTGTTGCAAAAGACGGCGTCAATGCCTCTAATGTGGTGATTGAAATGGGTAAGGCTCTCCAGCATCGTGGCCAAAATGGTGGCGGGGTAGCCGTAAAGGGTGAAGGGAAGCTCTTAAAAGTCTTTAAAAAGGCAAAACCTTTCAACGAAATTTTTACATCAATAGATGTGGTTGAAGAAAACTCGCTCCGTGGTGAAATCGCTATTGCCCACCTCAGGTATCCAACCGAGGGTGCAGGCAGGCAAAATTGTGACGCCCAGCCCTTTTACGCATCCCATAAAGGCTGGGAGCTTGCGCTAGGTCACAACGGAAGTATTGTGGATGTTAAAAAACACCGCGACAAGCTCAAAAAATTTCAAATCCAGACAGAATCCGATTCCGACTCCGAAATTTTGGCTTGGCTGATAGTTACAGCATCAGGAGCCACTTGGAAGCAAAAAATCTCAAATGCTCTTGCCGATGTTAAAGGCGCATATTCTCTTGTGATGGTGACCGGAGACGACAAACTCCTGGCTCTTCGTGACCCCTGGGGGATAAGGCCATTAGTTTGGACACAGGACAATGGCCATATTTTTGTTGCTTCCGAAACCTGCGCTTTAGATAGGATTAACCTTAGGCGCAGCCAAAAACTGGAACGTGGGCAACTATTGGTAGCAGACAAAGACGGGGTATCCGTTTCAAGCTACGTTAAAGAACAAAAGAAAAGCTTTTGTATTTTCGAACGCCTTTACTTTTCTCACGAAACATCCTCCTGGGATGGTGTGATAGGCGAAAATAGGGAAGATCTCGGCAGGCAACTTGCTAAGGAAGAAATTACACGAATCAAAGAGGGAAAAATTAAAAAAGCCGCAGTTGGGAATATCGACTACGTAGTAGCAGTACCGGATACGGCCAGACCCGGAGCCTTTGCGTTTTTCGAAGCTCTTAAAAACGAATTGGGTACCGGCAGTTCAAAATTTGAATATTTCCGGGGTCTTGTTAAAGAAAGATACGATTATGCCAAAAGAACATTCATAGAAGACGACCCTTACCTGCGCAAAAAACATATTGAAAAGAAATTTTTCGTCTCCCCTGCCATAATCGGCAAATCGATCTACTTAATAGACGATACGGCTGTCCGCCTTAATACATTTAGGATCCTCGTTGAACATTTACAGCACATTGGTGTTCGTGAAATCCATTGCCGCTTTCTGGCTCCAAAATTCTTAAATCCATGCTTCTTGGGGGTAAACATTGGTTCACGAAGCGAGCTTGGAGCTGTCAGAAAAGCAAAAGACGGTTCTTATTCTCTTAAAACGGAAGAAGAAATCCGAAGTGAGTTAAAAGTAGCCTCGCTGCACTATCTGTCATTAGACGGGCTGGCATCGTCGCTTGGTATGTCAAAAACACAAATGGAAAAATCACATTGTACAGGGTGCCTTGATTACAATAACCCTTTCGATATGCGCCCATATGACAATGAATACCAAAAAGTTAAATATCTTAAATTTCCACAAAAAATAAAGCAGCAAAAACCACCAAAAAGCGCCAATATGGCACCAGCACTATGAAACTGGAAAAAGAAGTACTTGCACTCATTGCCGCTGTTGTCGCAACATTTATACTTGTTGCTTTCATAATATTTCAAATTACCCTCTAAGAAGTTTCCATTAAAGCCCACGTCTATTTATTGGGTCTTGACAACCTCTTATAAATGGTGAAAAATGGTTATAGATGGTGATAATTGGTGAAAACCAGTTTCACCTTAACTCCTGAAAGCTAATGCTGCCCGGGGGTTTAATGTCCGCTAAAGCGGAGAGGTTGTAAGGGTAAATGTTTCTGGGCAGCTACATACCTTCATTCGACAAGCATTCAAGAAGGATTGCTTTACCAAAAAAAATACGTGACTATCTTGCGACAAGTGAAGTTATTCTGTCTTTCGGCTTCGAAAAATGCCTATTTGGCTTTGATACAAAGTCATGGGAGGAAGAGACGAAAAAACAGCTGGCTTTGCCACTTACCGAAAGACATCCACGCGATATACGCCGTTTCGTTTTCGCCAATGCAACCATTATCCAGCTCGATGATCAAGGCAGGTTTGTTATTCCTGGTAATTATCTGGAATACGCGCAAATTACAAAGCCAGTAGTTATAGGCGCCGGCGATCATTTTGAAATTTGGGACGAAACTAATTGGCAAAAGGAACTAAAAAGGCTTGAAGGGGGCAAAGGGTGAGGAAGTTTCACGAGAGCGTACTTTTAAAAGAGGTTATAGACTGGCTGGATGTCAAAAGCGGTGGCCTCTACATCGATGCTACTGCAGGTGGCGGGGGGCACACGGAAGCGATTTTGGCAAGAGGTGGGAAAGTTTTGGCTCTGGACCGCGACCCGCAGGCAATTGAACATCTTAAAAAAGGGGCACAAGGGAATTTAATTTTAGTAAACGATAATTTTTCGCACATTAACAGCATAGCGGTAAAGTTTGGGTTCCAGAACGTTTCCGGAATAATTTTTGATCTTGGCGTTTCGTCACACCAGCTGGAAACACCCCAAAGGGGTTTCAGCTTTCAAAATGAAGGGCCACTGGACATGCGTATGGACCCCAATTTAAACATTAGGGCATTTGACCTTATTAATTTTTTTGACAAAAGGAGGCTTTATGAAATTTTTAAAGGTTTTGGTGAGGAAAAGCTTAGTCGGCCAATTGCTGACGCTATTTATAGCGCCCGTCAAATAAAGAAGATTGAAACGACTCGGGAACTTGCCGAAATTGTTAGAGAGGTGTATCGAAAATACCGTGTAAAGTCGAAATTGCATCCGGCAACAAAGACTTTTCAGGCACTAAGAATAGTAGTAAATAGCGAACTACTCAATTTAGAAGAGGCTTTACCGCAGACTGTTGAATTACTAGAGAAAGGAGGCCGGTTGGCAGTAATAAGTTTTCATTCGCTTGAAGATGGAATAGTCAAACGATTCTTCAAGCAAGCTGCCCGCTTGAAAACTTTAACAAAAACCCCAATCGGCCCGGGGGCCGGGGAAATTCAAAAAAACCCACGGTCCCGCAGTGCAAATCTCCGCGTAGCGGAGAAAATATAAATTTAATTTAAAGTTTATCCGGCTTAGCCGGTGAACTTTATTCCCCATAAAGGAAGGGGAATATTAAGGGGAAACCTTGGTTGCCCCTTAAGGTCACAAGATATGCTGCCCGTATCTGATTTTAGAGTCGTTAAAAAAGAACAAAACTATAACTTTATAGGTAGAGTAAGAGTACGCCTTTTAGTCGCACTCACAGTCCTAGTAGTAGGGTTATTTTTCACCCAACTGGTTTTTGCAAATAGCCTTGCAACGGATGGCCAAAAACTGGCACAAATTCAAAGCCAGATTACAAGCCTTCAGGCACACAATATGACTTTAAGAGTTCAAATTGCCCAAGCTTCTTCCTTCCAAACACTTTCCAAAAAGGCCACGGAGTTGGGTTTTGTAAGCCCGCAAAAGCTGATCGTTCTCAAATAATCACCAGACCACGCCTCCGGGGTTGTATTTTTGCTAAACTATTATACGAGTGGACAGGGTCAAAGCTTTTCAATTTATCACATACGCAGCCGCTGCAATCATAATTGCCAGGCTCTTCTATTGGCAATTTTTAGCAAACGTTACAACCAACAGTGACGCTTTTGCCCAAGAAAGCAAAATTCCGGCCTCACGGGGAGAGATTTACGCATCAGACGGTTTTCCGATTGTCACAAACCAGGAGGCATTTCTGCTTTTTGGCCAGCCCAATGAGCTTGGAGGTGACTCCAAAACTGTTGCCCAAAAGCTAGCACCTTTTTTAATTTCGGAAAAATATTCAACTTCCTCGGCCATGCTTAGTGAGGACGAACAAAAACAAAAAGATGAGGAAATTAAAAATGAAGAGCAGTCTCTAATACAAAAACTTTCGGACAAAAAGCTTTTTTGGGTACAGCTAGCCAGGAAAATACCCATGGATATAAAGGCAAGAATAGACGGTCTTTCAATAAAAGGCCTCGATTTTGAGCGGGATACTAAAAGGTTTTACCCTGAAGCCTCTATGGGGGCCCAGCTTTTGGGTTTTGTGGGCTCCGACAAGTTCGGTGATGACACCGGTTACTTTGGCCTCGAAGGGTATTACGATAGCAAGCTCAGAGGCCAGGACGGAAAGCTTGGAGAAGAAAAAGATCCCTTCGGTTTTCCAATTTTAGTTGGCAAGTACCGCTCTATTGCTCCCAAAAAAGGCGACTCTCTTTACCTCACCATTGACAGGACTATCCAATATATTGTTGAGAAAAGGTTAAATGAAGACGTCAAAAAGTATGGTGCAAAAGACGGCAGTGTTATTATCGCAGACCCCAAAACCGGCAACATCCTGGCTATGGCTACCTACCCAAACTACAACCCGGCCTTATTTTCAGAGTTTACAGAATCCGACTTCAAAAACCCTGCTGTTTCCGATGCCTACGAGCCTGGAAGCACGTTTAAACTAATTGCTATGTCGGCAGCACTTGATTTATCACTAGTTGATCCAAACACCCGTTGTGATGTCTGCAGCGGCCCCAGACAAATTGGCGATTATCAAATCGAAACCTGGAATAAACAATATCGCCCAAACTCCACAATGGCGGAGGTTATTCAGCACTCGGACAATATTGGCATGACGTTTGTTGCAGACAAGCTAGGTGTCGACAGGTTCTACGACTACATCAAAAAGTTTGGATTTGGCAGTAAAACGGGAATAGATTTACAGGGGGAAATACCGGGCTTGGTCAGACAAAAGGATGAATGGAGGCCTATTGACCTTGCCACAGCTTCATTTGGTCAGGGGATTGCGGTCACACCGATTCAAATGGTCCAGGCGGTGCAAGTCATAGCAGGCGGCGGCAAACTCATAAGCCCCAAGATTGTTGACAAGATAGTAGAAAACGGAAAAGAGATAAAAGTTCAGCCACAGACAGAAAGGCAAGTAGTCTCACAAAAAACCGCGGCGCTGATGACGGAAATGATGGTCAACGCCGTGGCAAAAGGGGAGGCCCAGGCTTTTGCACCGAAAGGCTATAGCATTGCAGGCAAAACCGGTACCGCCCAGATACCCGTTGCCGGCCACTACGATCCGACCAAAACAATTGCAAGTTTTGTGGGATTTGCTCCGTCTGATAATCCCAGGTTTGTTATGCTGGTCAGGTTTACAGAACCCACCTCTTCAATCTTTGGTGCAGAAACTGCAGCGCCGACATTTTTTGGAATTGCCAAAGATATATTTAATTATCTAGCAATCTCGCCAAATTCAAACTAAAGTGATAATATAAACGTGTGGACTCCTTCGCTCGGGACTTTATTCTGAATTTCGACAAAGGCCAACCAATCGCCGGATCAATAATTTTGATAGTGCTCATCGTCTGGTCGTTTGCATGGAAGGGCTTAGCTCTCTGGAATTCTGCGAAAAATGAAGAAAAATACTGGTTTGTTGCGGTTTTAATTTTAAATACTGTCGGTATTTTGGAAATTCTCTATCTGTTTGTTTTTTCCAAAAAAAAGTGGAACATAAATAAAGTGAAAAAGTTTATAGCAAGTTACATTTAAGCCATATTTGGCGCTTGGTGTTGTTGTCTGCCAAATATTCGCAGTCTTCGTTTATGCCTTTCCAGAGCCACATTTTGATACTTTTTGACCTATTTACGCATCAAGTTTAACACATTTTTTTCCAGCTTCAGCTTATCCTCTTTTTGCGATAGCCTGCTCCCTGATTCTTGCAATTTGTACAGCCCTAGATCTCAACCGGGAAGCAATTAATTGATCTCGCTTTACTGAATCAAATTCTTGAGTGAGTTTTCTAAAGAAAATTCTTTTTACATCATCGGCTTCGTCTGCCAACAACTTGAATATCAGCCCGGTCGCTTCCTCTGCGGCTGGCCTTCCGGACTTTTCCGCTAAAGCAAGAGTCATCCCTTCTGTTATTTCGGCTGTTCTCTGTTCTTCGTGTCTATATATTTCTTCAAAAGCAATTCGGTCAGGATGCTGTTCGGGTAAAGCGCTAACTGCCTGCCGGTCATCTTCTACTAAGGTGGCGATTAAAGCACGCGAGAACAATTGCTTCTCATCATGGCCTAATTCACCAATGACCATTTTAATTGTTTCGTCCGTGAACATTGAAACTGCAAAAGCACCGTACTTCCTTTGGTCCCAAAACCTTTTTGCTTTTTTTGATAATTTTTCAATCATAAAAGGAAGTCGGATCGAATCGGGATTACTGGGCAGCTCACGTTTGACAAGCCTCTTCACGGCTTGTCTTTCCCTTCTTAAAAAATTTAATTCTTTAAGCATGGACAGCATTTTAAACCGTTCCAGCTTCAAAATCAAGCCTATAGAGTTTGATTTTAACATCAGAAAATGGTAATATTAACTCTCCTTACCGGCCCTGCTCGCATTTTTGGTCTTTATGTGATCTACAGCAGCAGAAAGTATAATTATAAAGATGTTCCAAAAGTTCAAAAACATTTACCACTACACTCAAGCGTTTCTGGCAGCTCTTTATTTTAATTTTCCCTCAAAAAGCCTTACTATTATTGGTGTGACCGGAACTGACGGCAAAACAACAACAGTTAATATGCTTTTTCACATACTCAAAACTGCAGGTTATAAGGTATCTATGGTTTCCTCGGTAGGTGCCCAAATAGGCTCAAAACATCTTGATACGGGCTTTCATGTTACGACTCCAAGCCCTTTTCATGTTCAAAAACTGTTAAGAAAAGCGGTAGATAGCGGAAGCCGGTATTTTGTTCTCGAAGCAACCTCCCATGGCCTGGAGCAAAACCGTTTGGCCTTTGTAGATTTTAACGTTGCCGTTATTACCAATATAACCACAGATCACATGGATTACCATAAAAATTGGCAAAACTACGCCTCTGCCAAAGCTAAACTTTTTAAAAATGTCCGGTATTCGGTTTTGAATATGGACGACGATTCTTATGGTTTTTTAAAAAATAGGACGTCAGGCAAACAGGTTGGCTATTCAATTCGGGAAAAAGCAGATTTTGACCTGGAAAAATTTCCTATTAAGTCAAAATTTCTTGAAGAATACAACCTCTCAAATTCACTTGCAGCCGCAGCAGCAGCTTCAATTTTAGGTGTTCCCAAGCGTAAAGTTATATCGGCAATAAAAACATTTGCCGGTGTTCCCGGTAGGATGCAGGAAGTAAATGCAGGGCAGAAATTCAAGGCTATTATTGATTTTGCACACACTCCAAATGCCCTGAAAAAAGCCCTGGCAGAACTAAAGAAGAAAAAACCGCCAAAATCAAAGCTTATTGTTGTGTTTGGGGCAGCTGGAGAACGCGACAAAACAAAAAGACCCCTAATGGGGGAAATAGCGGCGAGCCTTGCCGATATATCAATAATAACAGCAGAAGACCCGAGAAGAGAAAATTTAAATACAATTATTGGCCAAATATCTGAAGGCTTCCAAAAACTCAAAAAGAAAATTAATACCGATTATTACCAAATTCCCGACAGGTCAAAAGCTATAAACTTTGCAGTAAGTCTTGCCCACGGGCAGGACACCATTGCCTTTTTCGGCAAAGGCCACGAGAAAAGCATGTGTTTTGGTAAAAAAGAATACACTTGGAACGAAGTGAAAGAGGTGAGAAAAGCCATAGAAAGGAAAATAAAACATGCAAAATAATTTTTCAGCGGTGGTTTTGGCGGCTGGCGAGGGCAAAAGAATGAAATCAAGTCTTCCAAAGGTCCTACACAAAATAGCAGGCCAAACTATGCTTGAGCGAACAATAAATATACTCGAGAGTATAAAACCTACTCATATGACAATAGTCGCAAACCCCATGAACATTAATAGTATTCAAAGTGTCGTAAAGGAAAAATGCGGTTATATAATCCAAAAAATTGCTCTTGGAACCGCAGACGCCGTTAAATTGGCTCTATCCGATATATCCAAAGATATCCAAACCGTCGGAGTGTTTTACGGGGACGACACCGTTTTGTACAAACCGGAAACAATTAGGGATGTACTAAAATTGCATCTTAAAACAAATGCAAAAATTACCTTTGTCACAGTTGTTAAAAAAGATCCAGCCGGCCTGGGTAGAATAATCCGTTCAGGAAACAAACTCAAAGCAATAGTGGAAGAAAAAGATGCAACCGCAAACGAACTTAAAATAAAAGAAGTCAATGACGGCATCTATTTTTTCCAAAAAGAGTGGCTTACCAAAACCATCCAAAAGCTAAAACCATCAAAGGCAACAGGTGAACTCTATCTCACTGATTTAATTGAACTTGCCCTAAAAAATGGCGAAAAAGTCGAGACATACTGCCTCGAAGACGACGGGCAGTGGCACGGGATAAATAATATATATGAACTGGCAGAGGCAAACCTTAAGGTTTCAAAAAACATCCATTTTATGGGTATATCGGGAGCAGGGGCTGCTGCGGTTGCCGGAATTTCTAAAAGTTACGGTTACAATATCAGCGGCTGCGATCTTAATATAAAAAGTCCTTATAGCGAAAAACTGAGAGTACCAATTCAAAAAGGGCACGGCCCAAGTCATTTAAAAGATATTGCCCTTCTTGTAGTTTCTCCTGCGGTTTTAATTTACGACAAAAATAACGAAGAAATAAATGAAGCAAAAAGACAGGGCATTCCCGTAATCACGTGGCAGGAGTTTCAAGGGAAAATCTTACAGAAAGAAAAATTTGTTATAGCCGTTGCGGGAGCATATGGCAAATCCACAACTACAGCCATGATTTCCAAAATTTTAATAGATGCAGGTTTGGACCCTACCTGCGAAATAGGTGCAAATGTCCTGGAGTGGGGCAGTAATTTCAGGGTAGGTAAATCCAAATATTACATCTGCGAAGCAGATGAGTATTTTAACAACTTCCTAAGTTACAATCCCGACATTTCGGTTATTTTAAATATAGTCTGGGAGCACCCTGATTTTTTCAAAACAGAAAGCGATTTAGTTGGCTCCTACATAGAATTTGCAAAAAAGACAAAAGAAAACGGTAAGTTAATAATCTCGCCTGACAAAAGCAAGACAGAATTTATAAAGAAAGTATCAAAAGAAATAAGCCTAATTAATGTTGAGAAATTTAACACGGATGGCCTGATGCTTATTGGTGATTTTCGCAAGGAAAATGCCGATTTTGCACTGACGGTAGCAAAAGTTTTAAATCTCGATATCAAAAAAGCCATTTCATCGGTAAGATCCTTCAGTGGCCTTGCAAGGAGGCTTGAGCATAAGGGGACTATCAAAGGAGTACATTTCTATGATGATTATGCCGTCCAGCCCTATACAATAATGGTAACTGCCAACTCCCTGAAAGATAAATTCAAAGATAAAAGACTTTTACTGGTCATAGAGCCTCACATGTATTCAAGGGTTAGCCGCTTTTTTGGAGATTTTGTGAAAGAAATAAGAAACACCAGAGTGGATACTATATACATAACCGATATTTTCACCGCAAGGGAAAAAAGTAAGGGTAATAACCTGTCAAAACAGCTTGCAGAAAAAATTGGGCATAAGGCAACTTACACCGGAAGTATTGAAGAAACCGCGAGTGCTGTGGCTCAAGATTTGGGAAAATACGATATTGTCTGTTCAATGGGCGCTGGCGATGTGTACAAATTGTATGATCTCGTAAAAAAATAAATGGATAAATTTGAACAGTTCAAAAATATAATAGGCCCACTGAGGGTTTTTGAAAACGAAGCCCTCTCAAAACATACCTATTTTAAAATCGGCGGGCCTGCAAAGTTATATTTTGAAGCAAAAACAGTTGAGGATTTTAAACTTGCGCTCGTGACAGCCAAAAAGCTTGATATTCCATATGTTGTTTTGGGGAGTGGAGCAAACGTCCTAGTCTCCGATAAAGGTTTTAACGGACTGGTATTAAAAAATAAGGTAGATGATGTAAAGCTTGTCGGAATCAAAGGGACTCTAACCAAGGAGGGGAAAAATGTTAATAGCGCTCTAGTCTGTGCGCAGTCGGGCACGCTTATGAATCGCCTGGCAAGGTACAGCATAGATCAGGGACTTGAAGGGCTGGAATTTCTTCTTTCAGTACCGGGTACTGTTGGCGGGGGTTTGAAAATTAACGCCCATTTTGAAGTTGAGAAGGGTCAGTTTATAGGAAATAAATTGGCAACGGCAACACTTTATGATCCCGAAACGGGTGAGACCCAAAAGGTTAACCGGGACTATTTTAATTTTTCATACGACTATTCTAAGCTTCAGGAAACCGGCGAAATTGTTCTGGATGCAACTTTCCGGCTGGAAGTAGCAGAGGACAAAGAAAAATTATGGCAGGTTGCCATGGAGAACGTTAAAAGGAGAAACGAAGAGCAGCCAATCGGAATTGCTTGTTCCGGTTGTATATTCCGAAACATTTCCCATGAAGACGCAAATAGACTGGCAACACCCAACCTTACTACGTCAACAGGCTACATTATCGAAAGCCTTGGCCTGAAAGGAACAAAAATAGGGGGCGCTGAAATTTCTACGCATCATTCAAATTTTATCTTGAATACAAACGGTGCTACGGCAAACGACGTGCTAGAATTAATTAAATTGATTAAAGAAAAAGCAAAAAACACTTACGGCTTAAATTTAAAAGAAGAAATTTTTAGAATAGGGGATTTTGAAAATAATAATTAACTAATAACTAAAAATGGCAAAACTAGAAATAGAAGGCGCAAAAAAACTTTCCGGCACAATCCATGTTGCCGGCAATAAAAATTCAGTGCTGCCGATAATGGCAGCCTGTATCCTGACCAAAGAAACCTGCGTAATAGAAAACGTCCCCAATATCTCGGATGTAGCGACTATGGCAAAACTCATGGAAATTTGTGGGGCAAAAATTGAAGGTTTAGGTACTCCAACGCTCACAATAAATTGCAGGGAAATCAAATCGGCCCACCTTCCCCGGGAACTTACCCAGAAACTGAGAGCATCAGTGCTTTTAGTCGGGCCAATGCTCTCAAGGGTTGGTGAAATTAAAATGGGATACCCGGGCGGAGATGTCATAGGCAGAAGGCCCCTGGACTCACATTTTCAGGTTTTGGAGGCAATGGGAGCCAAAATAAAGGCAGATGGTCAGTCATTTCAGGCTCAAGCCTCAAAACTAACCGGCAGGAACATTTTTCTTATTGAATGCTCGGTTACGGCAACCGAAAATGCCCTGATGGCTGCAAGCCTAGCCCAGGGGGAGACAATTATCAGAAGGGCAGCTTCCGAACCCCATGTAGTTGACTTATGCAACTTTTTAGTCAAAATGGGGGCGAAAATTGAAGGGATTGGTACAAACGTTCTTAAAATAACCGGAGTGGAAACGCTGCTTGCGGCAATCCACGCAGTCAGGCCGGACCATATAGAAGTAGGGACATTTGCAATTCTATCAGCAGTCGCAGGGGAAAAATTAGAAATATCACCGGTTGTTGAGGAAGATCTGGACATGATACTCATGGTCCTTTCCAAATTTAATGTTAACTATAAATTGGAAGGGGATAAGCTTACGGTTGGTGTTAGTAAACTGAAGGCTGTCGAAAAAGTCGTAACCGACGTCTGGCCCGGTTTCCCGACCGATTTAATGGCCCCGATGATAGTACTTGCAACTCAGGCAACCGGCGTAACAATTCTGCACGACTGGATGTATGAATCGCGCATGTTCTTTGTAGACAAGCTTCTTTCCATGGGCGCAAAAGTAGAAATTGCCGATCCTCACCGCGTATTTGTTTATGGCCCAACCAGGCTACATGGTCAAAAGTTAGATACCCCTGACATTAGGGCAGGTATAGCCCTTGTAATTGCGGCGCTCACAGCCCAGGGCAAAAGCGAGATCGACAAATCGGAATTAATAGAAAGAGGCTATGAAAATATCGTAGAGAGGCTCTCTTCAATTGGGGCAAAGATCAAAAAAATTGGCTAAAACCAAAATTAGTCCATGAATTATAAAATCTTCACATCGGAATCGGTTTGCTCCGGCCATCCTGATAAAATTTCAGACCAAATCTCAGACGCAATCCTTGATGCTTGTATTGCGGTTGACCCCCAAAGCCGTGTTGCTGTAGAAACTTTAGTGACAACCAACAAGGTTGTTTTAGCAGGCGAAGTAACAACAAAGGCCAAAGTAAACTACGAGAAAATTGCCCGCGATGTTATCAAAAGATTGGGGTATACGGAAAAAATTTATAACTTTGACTACCGGAGTGCAAATATCGAAGTATATATTCACGAGCAGGCACCTGATATTGCCAGGGGAGTACTGAAATTAGGTGCCGGTGACCAGGGGATGATGTTTGGCTATGCTTCCGCAGAAACCAAAGAGCTTATGCCGCTTCCCATTGTTTTGGCCCACATGATAACTAAAAGTATCGACAGTGCCAGAAAAAGCAGGAGGTTGCCATATTTAAGGCCGGACGGTAAATCGCAGGTAACCGTTGAATACAAAGACGGGCTGCCGGTTAAGATTGTAAAAGTTGTAACTGCTGTTCCCCATGATCCAAAATTTACCCAAAGCAGGGTATCTAAAGACATTTACGAAGTCGTTATCCGGCCCTCCCTGGCTGCTTACGGTTATAAAATAGATTTCAAAGACACAATTTGTAATGGAACCGGTAATTGGGAAATCGGCGGGCCGTCACAAGATACCGGGGTCACGGGAAGAAAAATAATTGTTGATTCCTACGGCTCTATGGCCAGAATTGGGGGAGGCTGCTTTTCCGGCAAAGACCCCACAAAGGTTGACAGGTCGGCTGCATACGCAGCGCGTTTCATTGCCAAAAATGTCGTGGCCTCCAAACTGGCCCAAAAATGCGAGGTGCAGCTGGCATACGTTATTGGTAAACCCAAACCTGTGGCAAAAGCAATTGAAACGTTTGGAACCGGCAAACGTCCTGTCGCCCAAATTGAAAATTTTGCCTGGAGCCTAATAGATCTTTCCGTGGCAAATATCATAAACAGTCTTAATCTAAGAAGACCGATCTATGAAAAAACTGCAGCTTATGGCCATTTTGGCAGGCCCGGCTTCACCTGGGAAGAAATTAAAAACTAAATAGCCCCATAGTGTTGTAAACAATATAAAATTAGAGTATAATCCTTGTTTTATGAAGGAAAAAGTGTACGACTCAATGCTTGTACATGTTTACTCTCAACCTAACCATGATGGCGAAATCAAGTTAGACATAAGAGGGCATATGCAGGTGATGGCGGCAGCCATGTTGTACAAAAGCGGGGAAGCTAGGAATTTCTTCATTGCCGGTGGAAATATATTTGGGGACGACAAACCGTCCGCGTCAGTTGTTTACAAGAGAGAATTAACAAAAAGAGGGGTTCCCGAAGAGCAAATTCACATTCGTCCGGAAGCAGTTGAAACAGGGCAAGAACTGCAGGCATTCGTCGAAGAATCTCAAGTTCAAAATTGGAATAATTTGGGCTCAATTGCGACAAGGACTCACACAAATAGAATTAGGTTTATCCACACGTTAAACGGAATAAGTAATGTAGAAATTGTCCCTACGGAAGAAGTATTAAAAAGAGAGCCTAAATTAATTAAGTTTTTGAGAAGGTTTAGGATTTCCGACCGTGAATTTGTTTTTTGGCACAGGGAAAAGTTGGTAATGTTATTATATAAGCTCACGCAATTTAAATATGGCTCCGTCGAAAGGGCAAAAGATGCTTCAAGCAGTCCATTTGTCCAAAAAATCAAAGATTATTTAGATAGATGAATACAAATGTTTACAACGAAATACAAGGCTGGAAGAAACCACTCCACACAGTGCGGGCAGGCTTAGCAAAACATTATCTAAATTTATTCCCCTCTGCCCAGGTAATCGGCATAACCGGTAGTGTTGGCAAAACACTTACACAAAATGCCATTTTTAAAGTGCTGTCACAAAAATATAATTGTGTGGCCGGAGAAGAAAATCTTGACCCCACTTTCAGGATCCCCCGTACTGTCTTAAAGCTCAAGCCATGGCATAAGTTTTTAATCCTTGAATACGGCGTGGAGCATCCCGGCGATATGGACTATTACCTTTCAATTGCAAAACCCAATATTGCTGCAGTCACAAACATTGCCGAAACTCACACCAAATATTTTAAAGACACAGCCGGTGTTTTTCACGAAAAATCAAAATTAATTAAAGCATTACCGGCTTCGGGTTATGCAATCCTAAACAGCGACGACCCAAAGAGCGCAAAATTGCAAGACCAAACAAAGGCTACAATAATTTGGGCTGGGAAAAATTCTAAAAAAGGCGTGAAAATCTCTAATTTCAAGCAAAATTTAAACGGTTCCGGTTTCCGCCTGCACTACAAAGGGCAAATCGCGCATGTTTCATGGAAAATCATAGGTGCTCACCAGCTATTGGCTGCCTATATTGCTGCAACAGTCGGTATTTTAAACGGTATGACCCTTAAGCAGATTGCAGCCGGTCTTTCTATGGTAAAACCCCCGATGCATCGTTTAAGCCAGATTGTTACCAAGCATGTAAATATAATAGACGACACCTATAACTCTTCCCCAAAAGCGGCAATCGAATCGATAAATACACTAAGAGTAGTTGGCAAGGGGTTGAAAAAAATCGCAGTTTTGGGGGAAATGAAAGATTTGGGTGAAATTTCCGCTGCAGCACACGCAACGGTGGGGGAGGCAGTCGCCAAAAATAAAATCAATGTATTAATTACGGTCGGCAGTTCCGCAAAAGATATTGCCACAGCAGCCCGAAAAAAATCATTTAAAGGGAAAATTATAAATGTTTCAAACACAAAAGAGGCGTTAAAGGAAGCAAAAAAATTCGCGGGCAAAAAATCAATAATTCTTGTTAAAGGTTCCCGCCACACTCATTTGGAAAGGGTTGTTTTTGGCCTGTTGCACAAGTCAACCCATATTACCTGCTACCACTGCGGCAAGCTAAAATAAGATATAATAAATAACATATGGCTCAAATTCTAGGCTTAATTCTGCTCTCCTTTTTTGTAATCAGCATTCTCCTGGTGCCTTACATAAACCTTCTCTATAAGATCAAATTTATCCGCCAAAAACAAAAGACCAAAGACATGTTTGATGTCAGGACTCCGATTTTCGACAGGCTTCATGGCCATAAAGCCGGCACACCCGTTGGGGGCGGGGCACTCATAATCCTTGTAGTAACCCTTCTTTATTTAGCTATAACGTATTTAAATCCACACATGGGGATTTCAAGGACATCGGTGTACCCCTTTAAAAAAGAAGTTGAAATTTTGCTGTTTACGTTCCTCTCCTTTGGAGCGTTAGGGCTGGTAGATGATCTAAGAAAGACTTTCGGTTTCACCCGTGGCAAGTTTTGGGGACTTCGCTTCAGGTTTAAATTCATTGCCCAATGGATCTTGGCGATTATTATTGCCTCAATGCTGTATTTCAATCTGGGAATATCAATTGTCAACGTCAGGTATTTCGATATTTTTAATTTAGGAATTTTATATATCCCGTTTGCGGCCTTTATCATTGTTTCATTTACAAACGCGGTAAACATTTCAGACGGCCTGGACGGTTTGGCTGCGGGCCTACTGGTTATATGTCTTATCGCCTTTCTGGTGATGTCGGCTTCGATTTTAGACACAACCCTCTCTGTTTTTCTGGGTTTGTGGATCGGGGCCCTAATCGCATTTTTATATTTTAATATCTGGCCTGCAAGGATCATTATGGGTGATGTCGGCGCCCTTTCTTTTGGGGCAACCTTGGCAGTCACGGGCCTTCTTTTAGGAAAGCCCTTGGGTTTGGCCATAATAGGCGGGATGTTTGTTTTGGAAATTACATCATCTTTAGTCCAAATACTTTCAAAAAAGATCCGCCACAAAAGGGTTTTTGATGTAGCTCCAATTCATCTTTGGGTACAGCATAAAGGGTGGCAGGAACCCAAAATAGTATTTAGGTTCTGGCTGGCACAAGTGATATTTGCAATTTTTGGCTTGTGGCTCTCACTGTTTTAGAATGCAAAGCAAAAGACCAATAGGTATATTCGATTCTGGCGTAGGCGGACTTTCTATCCTCAAAGAAATTAAAAAAACCCTTCCAAGCGAAAACCTGATTTTTTTAGCAGACCAAAAGAACGTTCCTTATGGCCTAAAAACCCAGAAGGAACTTGAAAGAATATCCGAAAGAATTACCAAATTTCTTTTAAAATACGACATCAAGATGTTGGTTATCGCCTGTAACACCGCCACCTGTTATGCACTCACCTACCTCAGAAGAAAGTTCGATATTCCAATTATTGGCGTTGTGCCTGCCATCAAACCCGCAGCCCAAAAAAGCCGGAAATCTAAAATTGCCGTGATGTCCACCCCGGCAACCGCAAACAGCGCTTATTTGGAAAACCTCATCAAAGAGCATGCTGCAAGTTCGCAAGTATTAAGGCTTGGGTGCGAAGGCCTGGAAGATTCAATCGAAGAGCTCGATTATCCAAGAATCAATGCCAGCCTCCCCGATTACGTTTCCGAGATTAAAGGTTTTGGCGCAGACGTTGTGGTATTGGGCTGCACTCATTATCCTCTGATAAAAGAGAATATAAAAAAATCTTTAGGTAGCGGCATATCGGTTATCGACTCATCCGAAGCGGTTGCCGCAAGAGTCGAATATATTCTTGCCGAAAACAAAATGCTCTCCCGGGAAAAATTGTCGGAAATTTTTTACACAACAGCCGACACTTCAAAGTTTTCGGAGGTAGCCTCGATCCTACTCAACAGCGATATAAAAGCCCAAAAAGCAGTAATATAAGAATATTATGCCAGGATCCAAAAATATAGCCATTTACGGCCTTGGCAAAGAAGGGTTGGCGGCTGCAATTTATTTCGCCAAGGAAGGCGCAGTCACAGTTATAGAAGACAGGCCGGAAAAAGAAATCGACCAGGAAGCTGTCGCAAGATTAAAAGGTTTGGGCGCAGAAATTTTCTTTGCCGGCAGGCTACCCGAGAGCAGACATTTTGATTTTGTTGTAAGGTCACCGGGAGTTAGGCCGGATAATCACTCTTTACAACAGCTCGTAAAATCCGGCACAAAAATAACAACTTCCACCGACATTTTTTTTAACCGTTGCCCCGCACCGATTATCGGTGTTACCGGTACAAAAGGAAAAGGTACAACCTCAACTCTCATTTACAACATACTTAAACTGGCAAAAAAAGATGCGTATCTTGCCGGCAACATCGGCACACCTATGCTTGAAATCCTCCCTAAACTTTCCCCAAAAAGCATTGCTGTTTTGGAGCTTTCCAGTTTCCAGTTAATGGACCTTACAAAAAGTCCCCACATAGCCGTCGTTCTTATGGTTACTTCCGAGCACCTCGATTGGCACAAAGACCAAAGTGAATACCAAAAAGCCAAGCTTCCGATTGTCACTGGCCAAAAGCCCGGCGATTTTGCCGTCATAAATTGCGATTTTCCCGCCTCCGCAAATTTTGCACAATACACAAAAGCTCAAATTATTACCTTTTCAACCTTAACCGACAAAGCGCAAGTTTACATTTCAAACGGCAGGATAATTTCAAAAATGGCAGGTCGTGAGGAAATGGTCATGGACACTGCCAATGTAAAGCTGCCCGGCAAACATAACCTTCAAAACATCTGTGCCGCTGTCTCGGCAGCACTTATCATGAAAATCCCAATAGAAGTAATAAAAGATGCAGTCAATTCTTTTTCGGGATTGCCGCACAGGCTCGAGTTAGTAGAAAAAATAAATGGTGTTTCCTACTACAACGATTCGTTTTCAACTACTCCCGAAACTTCCATTGCCGCAATCCAGGCATTCGGTGATCCTAAAATATTAATCCTCGGCGGGTCTTCAAAAAAATCCGATTTTACAGATCTGGCAAAAACAATCTCAAGTGAAAAAACGGTAAAGGCGATAGTTCTCGTGGGCGACGAAGCAGAAACTATCAAAGAGCAGCTTTTAAAATACAAAGTAAATGTTCCCATGCTGGATGCTGCGCAAAACATGCGCGAGATAATCTCCCAAACAGTTGAGTTTTCAACTCCCGGCGACGTGGTACTCCTGTCACCCGCTTGCGCTTCTTTTGGCATGTTTAAAAACTATAAGGACCGTGGAGAACGGTTCAAGGAAGAGGTCAGGAAATTAAAGGAGAAAACCGGTGGAAATTGAAAGAAAAGTTTTAAAGTCGCAAAAAAGCACTGTTGACTATGGTTTGGTTTTGACAACCGCCGCTTTAGTTTTAGTCGGCCTGATTGCCATTTACGATGCCTCGGTAGTTGCCGCATTCCAGGATTTTGGCGACAAGTTCCATTACATTAAAAATCAGATGGTCTGGGCAACGCTTGGGTCATTTAGCCTCGTGTTTTTTAGTTTTTTTGATTACCATAAATTAATAAAGCTCGGTTCATTTGTTTTGGGGGCATCGATAATCCTGCTGTTTCTTGTCTTAATTCCCCACATCGGGACCGAAGCCTTAGGTGCAAGACGCTGGATAACAATCGGCTCGTTTACTTTCCAGCCTTCGGAGTTTACAAAACTTGCAATTATTTTCTTCGGAACGGCAATATTGTCTAAATTTGAACATTTTAAAATAAGCTTAAACGATGCGGCTTTAGTTTACTTTCTGCCAATCCTGATTGCCTCCGGCCTCGTTTTTTTTCAGCCCGATTTCGGGACAGTCATTATCTTCATGTGTCTTGCCCTCATAATCTATTTTGTAGGTAACGCCCCGCTATGGCATTTTCTTTTAACCCTGCCCGTTTTGGTACTCGGTTCGCTGTTTGTGATAATCACGGAACCCTACAGACTCGAGCGCCTAAAGGCATTTTTGGATCCAGGGTACGATCCGCAGGGTGCTTCATATCAAATTAACCAGATAATAATTGCTATTGCCTCGGGCGGGCTCTTAGGTGTTGGTTTAGGCGGCTCCAGAAGTAAATTTGAATTTATACCGGAAGTCCAAAATGATGCGATTTTTGCGGTCGTTGTCGAAGAGCTTGGCTTTGTTGGCGCCGTTATCTTAATTAGTTTGTTTCTCGTCTTATTAACAAGGGCCGTTAAAATTGCCAGGGAGGCGCCGGATTTTGCCGGTAAAATTTTAACAACCGGCTTAATCGGTCTGGTTGCCGCACAAGCCCTTCTCAACCTGGCGTCAAACGTTGCCCTCGTTCCCTTAACCGGTATTCCGCTTCCTTTTATTTCCTACGGTGGCTCCTCTCTATTTGTTAATATGACTGCAATTGGCGTTTTATTAAATATAAAAAGGCAGTCATGAAAAAAGTTGCAATTTGCGGAGGCCACTTAACTCCGGCATTGGCGTTAATTGAAAAGCTTGAGGCAAAAGGGCAAATAGAAATAATTTATTTTGGTCGCAGGTATTCTGCGGAAGGAACTAAAAACCTATCGGCAGAATATAAGGTAATTTCCGGCAAAGATATAAAGTTTATTTCAATGACGGCTGGTAGGTTGCAGAGAAAATTCACAAGGTATTCAATTTGGGCGCTTGCTAAAATCCCGATTGGGTTTATCCAGAGTTTTTATTTTCTAATTAAAACCAGGCCTGTAGTAGTTGTTTCCTTCGGCGGCTATGTTTCCCAGCCGGTTGTATTAACAGCATGGCTTCTGGGAATCAAGTGTATAACCCATGAACAAAGCGCGGTTCCCGGGCTGGCAAATAGGATAAATTCAATTTTTTGCGACCGTGTACTTCTCTCGTGGCCCCAGTCTCAGGGAAAGTTTAAAAGTAAAAAAACTATGGTTATAGGCAATCCTGTCAGAAGCGACGTTTATAAAACCGAAGCTGTTTCAAAGAAGATAAAAGATTTTATTTCCCAGTCGCAAAATCTGATTTTTGTAACAGGCGGAAACCAGGGCTCGCATTTTATAAACAGGTTAATATTTTCCGCGCTTCCGGCTCTCTCAAACTACCATGTCTTGCATCAAGTAGGAACGGTCAATCACAAAGGCGATCTTAACAAAGCCGGTGAGTTATCAAGTGAAAATTATCTGCCCGTCGATTATCTTACAAGTGCCGATTTCGGTGCGGCAATCAATAAGGCTCTAATCGTAATCTCGAGAAGCGGTGCCAACACAATTTGGGAGCTTGCAACACTGGCAAAGCCAGCAATTTTAATTCCCCTGCCTACTTCCGCTTCGGGTGAACAACTCGAAAATGCCCGGATTTTAGAAGAAGCACAATCGGCAGTCATAATAAACCAAGAAGCGACAGAGCCCGGAACCCTCATAGATAAAATAAAGCTTATTAAAAAAGATTATGAAAATTTCAAAAGCCGCGCGCTTTCGTTCAGTAAAAAAATGCCCCAAGACGCTGCCCAAAAACTAGCCGACATCACTTTAAGTTATACTTAAAGTATGAAGCGCAGCCTGCTTGCAGCCGTTATTTTTGTAGTCCTCGTTATAGTCCTTTTCAAATTTACCTTTACAATCAGATATATCGAAGTCACGGGCGACCAAAGTTGCCTTAATAAGGAAAATATAGAGGCTACAAATAACATCTTAGGCAAAAACATCTTTTTAATAAACGCACGGGAAGTTCAGGAAAACTTAAAAAAGGAGAACAGTTGTCTTGACTCAATCTCACTTAACAAAAAGTTACCTTCAAAACTGGCAGTGGAAGTCAAAGCAAAAGTACCTGTTGCCAAAATAGACGGGACCGATTTATTGGCAACCGCGGACGGCTTAGTAATAAAACAGCAGGCCCAAACCACAATCCCTACAATTTATTTGCCGGGCAATATAAAAGCCTCACAAGATGCGCGATTTACCCAAAACAATGTCCTCTCGGCCCTTGGCATAACCGCAGCACTTCTAAAGTCCGATTTCACTCCCGCCTCAATTAGGATTGTTGGCCCCGAGGATATTGCAGTCTATAGTACCAACGAAACGGTTGCCCTTTTTACTACCAGAATGTCTACTTCCGGTCAGGTTGACTCTTTACAGTCTATATTGACTAAAGCTAAAATAGATGCTGCAAAAATCGCAAAAATAGATTTAAGGTTTGATAAGCCGATAATTATCTTTAAGTAATGCAAACTCACCAGGAAAACATACTCATAAGTTCATAATGTCGAAGGATAAAGTCGTTGTTGGAATTGATATCGGGTCAACAAAAGTCACGACCATAATCGCAACTCTTCTGGAAGATTCCCTCCCAAATGTAATTGGTGTTTCGTCAACCCCGGCAAGAGGTCTTAGAAAAGGCCAGGTTGTCGACATAGACGAAGCCGTTGCCTCCATTACCGCTTCCCTGGAATCGGCGGAACGAATGGCCGGTTATTCCGTTGGAACAGCTTTTGTTTCGGTCGACGGCGTCAATATCGAGTCGCAAAACAGTAAGGGTGTTGTTGCCGTTGCCAACCCTCAGGGGGAAATATCGCCGGAAGATGTCTCAAGGGTCGTGGAAGCGGCACGGGCAATATCCCTGCCGTCATCAAGGGAAATTCTCCATGTTATCCCGCGATACTTCACAGTCGATTCCCAGTCCGGCATAAAAGACCCGATCGGGATGAACGGTGTAAGGCTTGAAGTCGAAACGCACATCATAACCGGCGCCGCAACGGCCCTAAGAAATATCTCAAAGTGTGTCGGCCAGGTAGGTGTAGATATAGAAGGCATGGTTTTTTCGGGTCTTGCTTCTGCCTACTCAACTTTAACCGATACGGAAAGGGAACTTGGGGTAATTCTGGTTGATTTCGGAGGCGGCACAACCGACATTAGTATTTTTGTCGACGGTGCCCCGGCCCACTGTGCGGTCCTTCCCGTCGGTGCCAGAAATGTCACCAACGACCTGGCAATCGGCCTCAGGATCTCTCTGGACAGCGCCGAGAAAATAAAACTTGCTCTTTCAAAGCCTCCCAAAATAGCCGTGGAACCCAACGGGGAAAGCTCTGCAACCGACCAAAAAGTTTCAGACAGCTTAGATGTTGCCGGCCTCGCCATAGAAGAGGACCTAAAATCCGTTTCCAAAAAAACCTTAACGGACGGGATCATCAAACCCCGCCTCCGGGAAATTTTAAACATGGTTAAAATCGAAATCCAAAAGTCAAACCTTGGCGGTCTCACCCCATCCGGCGTTGTTATAACGGGCGGCGGTGCCGCCACCTCAAACTTGGTGGAAATTGCCCGCCACGAACTCCAGATGCCGGTTCGCTTAGGCCTTCCCCAGGGAGCAAAAGGTTTAGTCGACGAAATCGCATCCCCTGCTTATGCTGCCAGTCTGGGGTTGGTGCTTTACGGTGTCCAGTATCAGCAGGAGGATATCAGGCTTCCCTTAGTAGGCAGAATAGAGATTAAAAATATCTTCTCAAAAGGCCTCAGTTTGGTTAAATCCATTTTGCCATAGCAACTTGAAAATATTGCCTCTCTGTGTTAAATTGTGACAGCTTTTAGTACCTCGCTACAGGTAACAGGATCATATGCTAATAAAACCGGACGTTAATAGGTTCGCCAAAATAAAAGTCCTTGGAATTGGTGGGGGAGGCACTAACGCCTTAAACTCCATGATCACCCAGGCCCAAATTCAGGGCGTGGATTTCGTAGCAGTCAACACAGACCAACAGCATCTACTCGCATCTCACGCACAAACAAAAGTCCAAATCGGCGATGGCCTTACAAAAGGTCTTGGTGCAGGTGCGGATCCCTCCTTAGGCAAAAAAGCAGCCGAAGAATCTTTGGAGCACATAAAAGAAGTAATAGGCGGCGCGGATATGGTCTTTATTACCTACGGTGCCGGCGGGGGAACCGGAACAGGAGCCGGCCCGGTTATCGCCGAGCTTGCCAAAAAGCTGGGGGTTTTAACCGTTGCCGTAGTCACCAAGCCTTTCGGATTTGAAGGTACAAAAAGGATGGTTGTTGCCGACGAAGGCATCGATATTCTGCGCGAAAAAGTAGATACCCTAATCGTTATTCCTAACCAAAAGCTTCTGGAAGTAGTCGACAAAAACGTATCGCTTTTAGAAGCATTCAAGCTTGCCGACTCTGTTCTTTCGCAAGGCGTCCAGGGAATTTCCGACATCATTGTCATGCCGGGTCTGATAAACGTCGACTTTGCAGACGTTAAGGCGATTATGTCCAGCGCCGGCTCGACCCTGATGGGTGTTGGTATGGCAACAGGCGAAAACAGGGCATCAACAGCAGCCAGGCAAGCTATCGCCTCACCACTTTTGGACGCATCTATAGAAGGCGCTCGAGGATTACTTTTTAATATCACCGGCGGATCCGACATGACCATGAACGAGGTCGACGAGGCTGCCAAAGTCATAACAGGCCAGGCCGATCCCGACGCCCAGATTATCTTTGGTGCCGCAATTGACGAAAAACTGGTGGACCAGGTAAAGGTTACTGTTGTTGCAACAGGCTTTGACGAATCCCGAAAGAGTTATATCCAGGTAGCACCAGTCATGAACCAGGACGGCGAAGTCACAGAAGCCGGTACACACGAATCAGGTCAAGAACAACCACTCGACGAAGACGAATTCGACATCCCGACTTTTTTACGTCAAATACGTTAAAAAAGCGAGGCTCGCCAAAGGCGGCCCACCTTTTTAAGGCAAATTAGATAACCTCGCGAACCTATATTTTTATTCTGAACACTTATTTAGTGTGAAGAGCATGCATTAATTATCTTTAAGAAATCATATATTATGATGTGCATACATAGAATGTCTCCATTAAAACAAAGGTTGATACAGAAAAAGTAGGGAATTGATATAATTTATTTGAGCTTATGGCAACAAAACAAAAATTAAATATCGAAGGGTTAATACGTCTTTTACTAATTTATGGACATAAATTCTTCGAAAATGAGCTTGGCACAATAATTGCTGTGACTGACGATGGAAAAATCCTTGAAGCTGATGATAAACAAAAGCTCTTCGGACTAACCAGTTCTCTAGTTGCTGTTAATTTAATAGTTGGAAAAGATATACATTTTGGCAACAAAATTCCTCACGACAATTTCTCTGAAATCCTCGGAAGAACTTATGTAAAGTACCTTGAAGATGTTAAGCAGGCAAATAAACAAGAAATAGGTAAAAAGGCTGATGAGCTTGCGAGAATCATCAAGGCTTGGACAGAGATAAAAGCAGAAAGACTAGATGAGACAGACTGGGAACCTAAGAAACGTTCATTATTTGAAATAAATAGTGCCGATGACATGGAGAAATTTACCTTGTGTTGTGCATTTGCAGAGATATATTCCGAGAGCAACGTGCCCGATTCGATTGAGGAGGATAAAAACATTGTTGCCTTTAAGCTAGCTAAGTATTTTGTTAAAAACGATATGATGGGCGAGTTCTTAAAAGAGTTTAATGTTACCTTGTAAAATTTATATCTAAGATAGTTCAACTTCCTGCATCTCAAAATTCAGTTTTATATCGCAGATTTATTCGAGGCCTAATTGGTTTTGGATTACGATATATTGGGTGGTACTAGTCCACTGTCGAACTTAAAGAACTCGAACTCTAGGTTAAAAAGTGGTATAAATGCAAAGTTATTCAAGCTATGGCAAGCAACGATTCTACATTCAGTACTCTAGGCGGCTGGGTTCTCATTAAAGATGAAGACTATGCCAGAAATAACCCTCCTGATTTTATTACTCACTTAAACTATGTTTCCTTTTTGCAAGAACTTTCCCAAAATCTAACATTAGATTGTTCTATAAATATCAACAATGAAATAAAAGTACCAGAAATAGTCACTAAGAAAATTAATTTAATAAAGCTAACGAAAAAAGGTCTTGAATATGAATATAAAGCAGTAAAAGAAAACCCAGAATTTGCTCAAATATGCGTTTCTTGGATTTCAGTTAAATCTTACTATCTTCTTTTTTATATCACTGTAATTTTGCGATACTTAATCAGTAGTGACATCAATGTAATTACAGATACTCATTCAAGTTTAATTAAATGGCTAAATAATTCGTTAAAAAGTAAAAGTCTAAAATTTAGCAAAGAAGAATTCAATACTGTTTATTCTGGAATTGAAATCCATAAATGGAAAAGCACGACAGGTGCAAATATAAAAAGGGCCGCAGCAAATAAAGAAGAAAGATTTCTTCAAATACTTAAAAAGATTCAAACATACAAAGAAAAAGATTTTATGAGAGTAAACAAGATTGCGAACATAAGAAAAAAAGTGAACAAAGAAAAATTTAATGAATTTCTAGTAAAAAACAATGTCACGCTAACAGAATTTTTCTATTGGTACAGGATAAAAGCCAACTATCGAGATTTAGAGTTTCTAGACAAGGAGATTTCTATAGACCACTTTAGCGATTACTATTGTAACTACTTCGAATTAACGAATAATATGTATTCTGCATTCAAGACCTTAATAGATAAGTTGTGCACTAAAAGAGGAATTCAGCTTTTAGATTTATAAAAATACAGGAGTTGTCTTATTTCTTAAAAAGGATTAAAACCAGCAAAAATATAATAATCGATGTTGATGGGAGACTTGCTATCCAGCTGAATACTCCAAATAAAATTAATAACAACAACGCTACCACTGATAATACTATTACTATATACGCAATTCGCCGAATTAACTGAACTGTACCTTGGGATAAATCTTGAAGAGTTTTTTTAAATGACCCTGTTTGACTATAAACGGCCCCAAGAATGAAAATGCTAATCATTAAAAGACCTCCCAAATTCTCATTTTCTGGAGACACAGAGATAATTGACAAAAAGACAAAAAAACCAAGGGCAATTGTTATGCCCATTGCTGCAGCATTTTTAACACCTGTTAGTTGTTTATATTGTTCCGACATAACAATAATTATAGCAATTTGTGCATTTTCATAGTCAAAAGTTGACATTTTCACCTCTGCCAAAGTATTAAAAAAGCGTTTTGGGTTTTTATACAATGAATGCTCCATACCACAGTAACCCCCTAGAAGCCATTTTTTCAAAACCCCTCAATTTCTCCGATCATAATTGACCCATAGTTGTATTAACGGTATAATTTGTTCTCTTTATGGGCACTCTTGAAAGAAATGCAGACCAAACAGCCAGAAAAGAAGGCGAGCGATTTGTAACTCGGCGTATTGTGATCAAGATTGGTACAAGTACGATCACTGCTGGCAAAGACGAACCTGATTTAAAATTTATGGGCGAGGTAGCAAGACAAGCCACTGAACTGTTTAGCGACGGCGTAGATGTGATTATCGTCAGCAGCGGAGCCGTCGCTTCCGGCAAGAGAGGGGATTTTCCAAGAAGAGACATTACAGACAAGCAGGTTGAAGCAGTTTACGGTCAGCCGAAGTTAATGGCAAAATGGCACGAAGCTTTTGAAATCCACGGTATCGAAGTCGGGCAAGTCCTTTTTACAGACATTGACTTAAAAGAAAAAGCAGAAAATGCAAGGGAAGTATTATCCAGGGCGCTAAAACGGGGTGTTGTCATTATAAATTATAACGACGCGGTGGCAGACGAGGAAATGCAAAAAGTAGAAAGGTCCGCCGACAACGACAAACTTGCAGGCGCCGTTGCCAGGCTGATTGATGCTGATACTCTGCTAATTCTCACCGATGTTGACGGCGTAATGGATGAGGGAGAACTAATCCCGGTTGTAGACAGATTGGAAGATATTGAAGATTTGGCGCATAGAGGCGGCACGGGTACTGGTGGGGCCTGGAGCAAATGGATAGAGGCAAAAGAAGTTGCAAAAGAGGGCAAAAGATCGATAATCGCAAACGGCAGGGCAGAAGACATTATTCTAAATGTTGCAAAAGGGCAAAATGTCGGCACGCGGTTTGTCGCGGGTTACATGTTTTATTAAACCTAAAATTTATGAACAACGCGGACAATGAAAACTATGCTGCAAGAACGGGATTTATTGAACAAGCCAGAAATAAGGATCTTGCACGAGACCTGGCAGATTTCCAAACGAGAATCACTCAAAGGTTAATAAGGTTACATGCCCGCAATCCGGAAAGATTTGAACGTATTGGTGGAGAAGTATACAAAGGTGAACTGACATTTTTTACTCTGGCCAGGTTTCAAGGTGTAAGAAATGTAGGTTTAGGAATTACACACGCTTTAAGAAAAAATAATGTTTACAAGAAAAAAGTTGGTGTCGATACTCCCATAATGGTTAGTTTAGGCATACATACGAATAAGGAAACTTGGGAGCAGATTAGACAAGACGAAGCTTACGACTGGGAAAGCAGATTTGGTCTCACTGCATCGGAAGTAAAAGAAATTGCAGTAGGAGAAGGTATTCTAACGGAAGAGGAATTCGATGACGCAACATTTCCCGGTCCTGCTTCTGATGAATATGGTACCGATTATTTCGTAGACAGCGATGGGAATTTCGCAAAAGTTATTAGTCTTCCGGAAAGCATGGCAGAAGGAAGAAAGGACTTGCGGATAGATGGTCATCAAATAGATGGAATAGTTTCGGTACAGATCCCCATGATGGCAAGAGATTTTGTCCTGATGAAAACAGCCCTGGAAACAATGCGCAAAAAGATAAGGTAACTCAATTTCTGCGCCTTTTGTAGCCTATTTTGATATAATTCCGCAGTAATAAATATGTCTAGCCTAAAAGAAAAACTCTACTATTCAAGGTGAGTGCATGCGAAGTAGACCAAATGAGCCCTATTTCATAGGCAGACCATTAAAAAGTTGAAATTTTCACTGCCTAGTTTTACTATCAAAAAAAGTGTCAAAAGAATCTGGAAAACCACTAAGGCCCGACAGTACAAGCTTCCGCCCTTCGTCTTACCCTGCTCTTGAGACCGATAGGGAGAGTTCACGGCTTCGTTTGTTGATGTTACTCTCAAAATGTGTAAACCCGAAAACCGGAAGGGTATATACTTTTCAGGAATTAGGGCAAATATTTAAAACGCACCACAGCACAATCCAGAAAGAGCTGTCAGAAACCAGTGCGGCAAGAAGGCCGGCACCGGAGGTAAAACATGAGGATTTGCCAGAGAATGAAAGAAGTTTTTTTGTCGGCTTATGCCAGGATGGCTATTCTGTTGCCAGGCTTCACAGAAGAGTAGGTGATTTTGTTGTAGTGAGTACTAGATCTCCAAACAGAAAAAGGGAGATTCTTAAAACAAGCTTGGGCTCTTGGGGGGAAATCCATGAGTCTGCAACTGAAGCAAGAATATATCTGCCATCACCGCAATTTGATTTTGCACTTGCTCCTAATGTCCGGGCAAGAGACTTAAGTACCAAAAGCAAATTTGCGCCTTTTATGCTTGGTGCCTTATCGGTAAGGTTAAGCGACAGGCTAAACAGGTTTAGCCTCGGTAACGGGAGCTTGCTTGTTAAGGTAGGTGAAGAGTTTTACAACCATTTCAACTTTAGAATGGGTTCCGTACAGATGGTTGATAATCACACCGGCGAAAATTGCAGACAAAGTTATCCGGTAATCGAAGTCGAAAATCCGGGAAGGGTTTTTGGTGCACTGGTTGGAGTCGCCACTGTAAGGTCTTTACCGTTTCTTCCGGATTTAGCGCGTATTTCCTGAGACCAATTCATCTCTTGTCTTTTTAATTTTCCCGCGCTAAACTAACCCTTCATAGATTGGAGGTGAAAGAATGATAAAAGCATTAGACGGAGTTCTATTGTCTTCCGAAGATTCCCAAAAGCTTGCGGATTTTTACAAAGAAAAAGTCGGCTTAAAATGCACGATGGAATTTGAAATGGGGGATAAAAGCGAAAACGTTTTTGTCTTTGAAGACGTAAAACTTTATATCAACCAACATTCCGAAGTCCACGGCCAAACAAAAGAGCCGGAGCGCGTTATTTTAAACTTTGAAACGGACGACATTGAAGAAGAAGTTGGAAAGCTGGACAAAGCCGGGGTCAAAAAAATAAAAGACACCTATCACATTGAAGGCTACGGTTTAGTCGCAACTTACGAGGATGTCGACGGAAACTATTTTCAAATAGCACAGGTGCGTGAAGGCAAGTAGTTGCCTTTTTTAAGTCGAAAATAAAATCTAGGTAAGATCGGAGGTGATATTAGTGGACAAAAAATTTAAAGCATGTATGAAGCCGCATTATATTGCGCATTCAATCTCGGGCCTTGGCATCGGGTTAGTTTTAGTCGGTATTATTCCATCCCTTTCCGGCACGACCGCCTTAGTATTGGGAGTCGTAGCGTTTGCAGCAGGTTTCGTGCTCGACTATTCGGTAAATAAAGGCGAATAACTGGTAGAACCTGTTCTCATTAAAAGCAATTGCACAACACTTGCAGTTGCTTTTTTTATAGCCGCGGCGTTAAAATCCGCCCTATGCCAGTTGAACGCAGACCGGAAATCATTGGCCTTGGAAAAGCCCATGGTTCACTTCTGGTTACCGCACAGGAAACAGCTCAGGCAATGGTAGATAGAAGGGCTGAAGAACATGAAAGTGATCCGAATGTAAAGCTAATAAGTCTTGCTCTAGCTATTCGTGCGCTCAGAAGGTATGGAATCGGGGACAGATATTTTTGCACATCAGAAGAAGCATCCTCCGACATGGGAACAATAGCTGGCAAAATGGCGCTTGAGATGGCAGGTAAAAGTGCAAAAGACATAAAAAATCTACCATATGCAACAGGTCTGCAAGATCATTTAGGTGTCCCCACAGGTACTATTGTGATGAAAAATCTCCAGGGAAATTACAACGCCGCAACGGCAGATATCTCAGGTGCTTGTCCTGGTTTTGTACACGCACTTCGAACGGCTTATACCGACATGACCAGTGAATACGGACTTGGTAGTCCACAAATGGTAATAGCCTCCGAACCAGCCAGCAAAGGTATCAATAAGGAATATATGAAAACATGGATTCTATTTGGTGACGCAGCAGGGGCAGTTGTACTCGATATGGTAGAAGTTGACCCTGACTGCCCAAAGGCAACTTTTGTCTATGGAATGGATCCTGACATGCTTCCCGACCTCATTGTCCCGGCAGGTGGAAGTCGAGAACCGACAACTATCGAATCGATAGAGCAAGGTAGAAACATGATCAAAATGGATGACGGTGAAAAAATTAAAGAAGCGGCGATATTTAATATGACTGCAATAGTTAAAAGATTGTTAGAAAAAAGTGGCTTGACCCTAAATGAGATAGATTTGGTAATAGCACATCAGGCTAATTTAGAGATAATCAACGGTGTAAGGAACAAACTCAGTGAAGATTTTGGGGAGGAGATACCAAGTGAAAAATTTTATGTAAATATCCAAAGATACGGCAATACTTCAGCAGCTACTATTCCAGTTGCCATCAGGGAAGCTTGGGAAGAGGGAAGATTAAAAAAAGGCAACAAAATTTTGATAGTCACCTTTGGGGCAGGCCTTAACTTTGCAGGTGCAATTCTACCAATGAACGGCTTGCCCGATGCACCCCAATCTAAAGATCAATGATTTTAATCCTTACAACAACCGACAAAAAAACTGTCGCCCAAAAAATCACCAAAGCGCTTTTAGGCCAAAAACTCATTGCATGCGCGAGCATCTTGCCGATGGAGTCTTCTTATTGGTGGAAAGGCAAAATTGTAAATGCCAAAGAATTCCAGTTAATTTTAAAAACAAAAGACAGAAATTTTAATAAGATCGAAAAAGTAATTAAAAAGCTCCATACCTACGATTTACCGGAAATAATATCAATCGACATACAAAACGCCGGAAAAGATTATATTAAATGGATCGATAACGAAATCTCGTAATCTACAACGCATCAAATTCTCTTGCTAATTGGATTATCTAAAATCTTCAAGTTAAAATGGCATTATGCCGGCAATATTTTTTGCAATCATTTCTTATTTCGGATGGGGGATAGGTGATGTATTTGGGACTGCAGCAACTCGCAAAATCGGACCATATTCTGCTACATTATGGTTTTTGATCCTACAGGCATTAATTTTTAGTGTTTTTACTTTTTCCTTTTTTCCAAATCTCGCCAATTATAGCCCAACGATTCTACTTTTTAATATCATCCTTGGTGTAATTGCAACTGCAGGGCTTGTGGCATTTTATGAAGGTTTAAGGATTGGTAGTGCGTCTTTGGTTGGTACAGTTTCTTCTTCGTTTGTCGCTCCCGTAGTTATTCTTTCAATTATCTTTTTCAAAGAAGCGATCACGAGCGAGCAGACATTTGCAATCATTATTATCTTTTTGGGTTTAGTATTTTCATCTCTGGATTTCGATGAGTTGAAAAAACGCAACTTCAGGGTTGGCAAAGAAATTATTTTATCAGTCGTCGCTATGGTCTGTTGGGCAATATTTTGGACTTTTATAAAAATTCCCATCCGCGAAGTTGGCTGGTTTTGGCCTGGTTATGTAAGCACTATTTCTTCTATACCGGCAATGTACATATATATTAAATTGAAAAAATTTAAAATTACAGGGATTAACCAGAAAAAAGCATTTTTGCCAATATTTTTTAATGCCGCTCTTCTCGGAGCCGGCTCTTTGTCGTTTAACTATGCACTCCAAAAAGGGCTCGCCGCAGTCGTGGCGCCAATTGCCGGATCATATCCAACCTTGTTTGCCCTGATCGCTTATCTTGCTTTTAGGGACAAAATTACAAAACTTCAAATAGCAGGCATATCTATTACCCTTTTAGGCATCATAATTCTATCTGTGGCAAGCACATAATATGTTTTCCGAAAAGCGCAAATTTAAAAACAAAAAAGGCCTAACCTTATCCGCAATTTACGAAGGACAAGATAAAAATGCCCCGGTCGTTGTTTTGTGTCATGGTTACGGCTCATCAAAAGATAAAGAATCGACAAAAGGCTTAGCAGAAAAGTTACGCTCCAAAGGCTTATGTGTTTATCGCTTTGATTTTACAGGTTGCGGTGAGTCGGAAGGTAAGCTTGGCCAACTTACTCCGGACCAAGGACAGGATGACCTAAATTCCGCGGTCAAAGATTTAAGCAAAAAAGATTTTGCGCTATACGGTTCCAGTTTTGGCGGTTATACCTCATTAATTTTTGCATTCGAACACCCGGTTCTGGCGCTTGGCCTCAAAGCTCCGGTATCCGACTATCCTGCCGTGATGAGAGCAAAAGGTAACGAAAAAGAAAATAGGGCCTTGGATTTTACCGAAGAAGCCTACAAATACGATGTTTATAAACTTGCAAGAAATATCATATCACCAACTTTAATTGTCCACGGCGATGCCGATACCGATGTTCCTCTTGCCCAAAGCAAAAGGCTATTAAAATCTCTCAGCTCAAAGGAAAAAGAATTAAATATCCTGCCCGGAGCCGGCCATGTAATGAGGGGAAATTATCTCGAGGAAGCAAATAACTTACTTGCAAATTTTTTCGCCGAAACTCTGTTGAACTAAATCTAACCTTCTGACATAATTAGGGTCCGACCCTTTATGCCGGCTAAAAATTCGGTTAAACAATTTGTAGAAAACGGTTATTATCATCTTTATAACAGGGGAGTGAATAAAGCTGACATTTTTCTTGATGACCAAGACTACTCGGTTTTATTGGGTTTTCTAAAAAAGTACCTTGATCCCGATTTAGGGTCCGACCCTCATTCACTTTCGTCGGAAGTGGAACTGCTTGCCTTTTGCCTCATGCCGAATCATGTACACTTCTTAGCAAAGCAGAGGTCATTGACCGGAATTACCAAATTAATGAGGGCAGTATTTACAAATTACGTAATGTACTTTAATAAGAAATACAACCGTGTCGGCACTTTATTCCAAGGCAAATACAAAGCGGCACTAATTGATAATGACACATACCTCTTACATCTTTCCCGTTACATACACTTAAACCCTACCAAAGGGTCCGACCCTAAAACATATCCCTATTCTAGTTATAATTATTATCTTGGGGAAAAGAATGCCCGCTGGTTAAAACCGGACGAGGTTCTTAGTTTCTTTAAAAGTTCACGCAAGCTTAGTTTAAGGGATTACTTATCTTACGAAAGTTTTGTGGATGACTACCAACTACCACCGGAAGAGATTTTAGGAAACTTAACAATTGACGAGTAAATAGGGTCGGACCCTAGTATATGTTATGCGGGGACTAAATACCTGATATATAATTAGCTTTACTATGGCGAAAAAATTCAAACCTGTTTCGGCACAAATTGATTTCCCCGCTCTTGAGGAAAAAATTTTAAAATACTGGAAAGAAAATAAGATATTCGAAAAATCCCTGGCTAAAAATCCAAAGTCAAAGTCTTGGACATTTCTAGACGGCCCGCCGTTTATTACCGGTTTGCCCCACTATGGCAACTTACTTTCTTCAATCCCCAAAGACATCTTTCCACGCTATATGACTATGAAAGGCTACTATGTCCGCCGTGTTTGGGGCTGGGATTGTCATGGACTTCCTGCAGAAAATAAAGTAGAAGAAAAGCTTGGTTTAAAGCGTAAAAAAGATATAGAAGAAAAGATCGGCGTCAAAAAATTTATAGATGAATGTAAGCTTTATGTAAACGAGGTGTCCCCCGAATGGGAATGGTATATCGACCATATTGGCCGCTGGGTCGATTTTAAAAATGCTTACAGGACCATGGACACGCCGTATATGGAATCTGTCATGTGGGTTTTTAAGCAAATGCACGACAAGGGCTTTATCTACAAGGGCATGCGCGTTTCGCTTTATTGTCCGCATTGTTCAACCCCGATTTCCAATTTCGAAGTTGCGATGGATGCGGACAACTACAAGGAAATTACCGAACCCGCAAATACTTATAAATATCAACTTGCCGCAGAAAAGGACACATATTTACTGGCTTGGTCAACAACCCCATGGAACAAAATCGCAACCCCCGCTCTTGCCGTTAACCCCAAGATAAAATATGTAAAGGTTCTGCAAGGAAATGAAAAATATATTTTGGCAAAATCTACCCTTAAACATTTAAAAAAAGAACCCAAACACAAAATTCTTGAGGAATTCTTGGGCAGTAAATTAGTAGGCCTAAAGTTTGTTCCCCATTACGACTTTTACAAAATCGATCCCGGCAAGAAATCTGCTGTCGTTATACCCGGTGACTTTGTCACGGCGGACGAAGGTACCGGAATTGTCACGATAGCAGCATACGGTGAAGACGATTTAAAAGCGATGCAGGAAAATAATATCCAGATTGTTCTGCATGTAGACGAGGAGGGGATACTCAAAAAGGGTGTTCCATGGGAAGGGGAGTATTACCTCAAAGTAAATAAGCTGGTAAACGCGGATCTTTTAGAGCGTGGCCTTATGTATAAGGAAGATGGCTACACCCACACTGTGCCGACTTGTTGGCGCTGCCAGACAAGGCTTTTTTATTCTCCGCAGGACGCTTGGTATATAAATGTCCAAAAGCTCAAAAACCAGATGAAAAAAACAAACGAGGAGGTCAATTGGGTCCCGAAACACTTTAAATATGGCAGGTACTTAAAAAGCTTGGAAAACGCCCCGGATTGGTGTATTTCCAGAAGCCGCTATTGGGGCTCACCTGTCCCCGTTTGGGAGTGCACCAAGTGTGACGGGCAAATAGTCCCCGGTTCAATTAACGAACTGGAAAAATTGTCGGGGCAAAAAATAAAAGATCTGCACAAACCCCAAATAGACGAAGTTGTTATTAAATGTCCTAAATGCGGTGCGGATGCCAAAAGAGTCACTGAGGTTCTGGACAGCTGGATCGAAGCAGGCTCCGCCCCTTATGCCGAACGGCACTACCCATTTGAGAAAATAGACCTCACTGAGTTTTTTCCTCCGGATTTCATTACCGAATATACAGGCCAAATACGCGCCTGGTTTTATGTCCTGCACGTTATATCAACCGCCATATTCCAGTCTAGGGCGTTCAAAAATGTTTTGGTTTCCGGGGTGATTTTGGGAACCGACGGAAGGAAAATGAGCAAAAACTATGGAAACTACCCCGATCCCAAAGAGATGCTTCAAAAATACGGCGGCGACGCCCTAAGGCTTTACTTAATGGGCTCACCTGTTGCCAAGGGAGAAGACATTTTAATTTCCGAAGAAAGCTACCGCCGGCAGGTGAGAGGCTTAATGCTAATCTTATGGAATATTTATAATTTCTTCATCACCTACGCCAACATAGATGGTTGGTCTCCAGGCGGCAAACAGCAGGAATCAAAAAATGTTTTGGACCGCTGGATTCTTTCGCGTTTGGCGGGCAACATAAATAATATAACCAAAAAAGGTTACGAAAAGTTCGATACCCCCCAAATAGTTAGCCAATTTGAAATTTTTACCAAAGATCTCTCTCTTTGGTATATCAGAAGACAAAGGGATAGGGTGGGTCCGACCGTTGACAATTCAGAGGATAAAGATTGGGCTCACCAAACACTCTGGACCATCCTTAAAACTTATTCGCAGGTTCTTGCACCCCTAATACCGTTTTTAACGGAAGAAGTCTACACAAATTTAACGGGGGACGAGTCAGTCCATCTATCAACCTGGCCAGAAATAGAAGTAAAAAGTGACCCGCCACTGGAAGAGAGCATGCAATTTGCCATAGACCTGACTTCGCAAATCCATGCTTTCAGAAAAGAAACAGGTGTCAAAGTCCGCACGCCATTTAAAATAATCACCTACAAAGCATCACAGGAGCTAAGCGGAGAATTGACCAGAATTATTTTGGATGAAACAAATGCATACAAACTCATTTATAAAGGAAAATCTGCAAGGATCCAAATTTCAGCAGATAAATCTCCAGACAACCAGGATCAGGCGGCAGGCAGGGCGCGCGATATCATCCGCCAGATACAAGTTGCCAGAAAAGAAGCAAATTGTGACCTGGCTGAAATTGTAACGGTCAAACTCCCCGACTGGCCAAAAGAATTCGAAGAAGAGATTAAAAAACAGACCCTGTCATCAAAACTTGAAAAATCCGGAAAACTCGAAATCGTCAGAAATTAAATGAGACCACGTTGGGATTGGCTGCTTTTTGTCCAAATACTGGCAATTGGAACAATTTCGCTTCTAATAATTTTCTCAATCACCAAAAGCCTTGCCACAAACCAGATGGTATTTTGGGTAGCAGGATTGGTAATCCTTTACATATCTTCGCAGTTTGACTACGAAAATTGGAAAAATCTCGCAATACCGGTTTATGCAATTTCCCTGGTCTTTCTATTGGTTCTTTTGGTAATAGGCGACCCTGTTCGTGGCTCGGTCCGCTGGATAGACCTTGGAATTTTCCGCTTCCAGCCTTCAGAACTTGCCAAAGCGGCAAGCATTTTCCTGCTGGCAACATTTTATCGGGACAAATCGGCCGAGCAGATTAAAAACCTTTTTGTAAGTTTTTTAATTATCCTCCCCGCAATTGCAATGGTATTGATTCAGCCGGACCTTGGTAACACTCTTGCCTTTTTTGCCATATGGCTTGGTATATCAATGGCTGCAGGATTTAAGCCGAAACACATGGTAATCCTTTTTGCCGCAGCGCTTATTATTGGTATATCTCTTTTTGAAATGCTCGCCCCATACCAAAAACAAAGAATTACAAGTTTTATCGACCCTACGGCAGACCCCCTTGGAACCGGCTACAACATGATCCAGTCAAAAATTGCGGTAGGCTCCGGTGGTTTCCTGGGGAAGGGTTTCAGCCGCGGTTCACAATCTCAGCTAAACTTTTTACCGGAAGCAGAAAGTGATTTCATTTTTGCATCTATTGCCGAGCAGCTTGGATTTTTGGGGGCAGGGCTTTTAATTGCCCTCTTTGCCTGGATGATAACCAGAATAATTGGTATTGCCAAAGCAAAAGACAAGTTTGCACAGCTTCTTGTAGTTGGTGTTGCTTCATTTTTAATGCTCCAATTTTTAATCAGTGTTGGCATGAATATGGGCATTCTTCCGGTAACCGGAATAACATTTCCGCTGGTTTCATACGGGGGTTCGTCCCTTTTAACCACATTATTTCTTTTGGGTGTGGTGTTTTCTGTTGCCCGAAAAGGTACTTATTAGTTGAAAGGCAAGCTAACAAAATGTTAGAATCTTGCCCATGGACACATGGGCGGTTATAAGAACCGGCGGTAAACAATATAAAGTTGCAGTAGGCCAGAAAGTTGACCTCGAAAAAATAAAAGACAAAGCTGAAGGGCCCGTAATATTTAGCGAGGTTCTTGCGGTAAAATCCGAAAAAGGCGTTCAGGTTGGCAAACCTCTCGTTGAGAAAGCTAAAGTTACAGGCAAAATTCTTGAAGAATTCAAAGGTAAAAAAGTGAGGGTAGTCAAGTTTAAGTCTAAATCAAGGTATCTTAAGACAACCGGCCACAGACACCAAAAAACCAAAGTCCTCATCGAAAAAATCGAAAGCTAAAAATCTGCCACTAAAATGCCAGAGATAGAACCCCAAGGAAGACCTATCGAGACAGATAGCGGGAAGCTTATTGTTTACATCATTTTGCGTGATTCAGGCGTGTACGTTGAATGCCCTGCTCTTGGGTATAATTTGGGAATACCGCACTCTTCGTATAATGAAGAATCAGTCAGGCATTCATTCGAGACTGTCATAAGAAGTGTATCGACGGATATAGTTAGAAGGGCAGGGAACGGAGAACCTCTCTCGGAAGAAAGAGTTGGATATGCCCAAAGGTGCGCAAACGGAACGCCAAAGTTGCCACTTGTCTATATTCAAGAAACCGAAGGTAACCATGGCGGATACCATTAAAGTCAAAAATAAAATACCTATTTCTGTATCAATCCATAACTTACTAGTTTATTGACACCTTGTGAAAATCAAGGTAGAATCCTATCAATAGTCGTTAGTCTATCATCTATAGTCTAAAATCTATAATTTACTCTCATGGCGCATAAAAAAGGTGGCGGAGCAACCAATAAAAACCGCGATTCTGCAGGTAAAAGGTTAGGTGTTAAGGTTTATGGCGGCCAAGTTGCCAAGCCCGGAAACATTATTGTCAGACAAAGAGGTACCAAATTTTACCCCGGAAACGGCACAATGCTTGGACGTGACCATACAATTTTCGCAATCAAAGAAGGTTTAGTAAAATTCAGGCAGAAACTTGGGAAAAAGTTAATAGACATAATATAAAGTGGAAGAAAGCCAAATTTTTGAAATAGATATAGATATGCTGCAGCCAAACCCGCTGCAGCCCAGAGGTTTAATTACCCCAGATTCTTTAACCGAAATTATTGATTCCATCCGTGAACACGGCGTTCTTGAACCGCTTGTAGTTGCCAAAACTCCGGCAGGCTACCAGATTATCGCGGGTGAGCGCAGATGGCGAGCATCCAAAATAGCAGGCCTTGCTAAAGTGCCGGTAATAATAAAAGAGACGACACCCCAGGGGATGCTTGAAATGGCCATTATTGAAAATGTCCAGAGAGTTGACTTAAACGCATTGGAGAGGGCGCAGGCCTTTAAAAGGCTACTGGACGAGTTTGGTCTTTCAACGGGTGAAATCGCAGTCAAAGTGGGTAAAAGTGCTCCGTATGTTTCCAATACCCTTCGTCTTTTAACCGTACCTGACGTTTTAAAAGACGCACTTGCATCGGGTGCTACAACCGAAGGTCACGTAAGGGCGCTTGCTTCGCTTGAGGATCCGCACTTGGTTGTTGAAGCGTACAAAGAAATTCTTGCTAAAAATCTTTCGGTCCGCGGGGCAGAAGAGCTTTCCAGAAAACTCAAGGCCAGAGAAAATATTACCCCTAAACAGCAAAAACCTGTTTTAAGGCTGCAAAACGACCAGCTGGATGACTACCAGGAAGAGCTTTCCAAGAAACTAACTTCAGATAAAGTTAAGACTAAAGTTAAAATCAGCCAATCAAGGGTTGAAAGCAAAATGCACATTGTAGTGCGCGGCAAAGTTGAAGATACTTCTGAGGTTATCAAAAAAATTCGGGATTTAATAATTGGGTCCTGAAACAAACCTCATCCCGGCGAAAGTTTTCCCTTTAAAAAGCGGCCAATATACAAAAAATACCCGTCCCTGTATTTTGTCGGTAGCAATGGGCCCGAATACCCTTGAATCCGACGATGCCGGCCTGTTGTCTCCCATCACAAAATATTCACCAGGCCCGAGCGTCCTGACTTCATCTCCGGGTGTTTCTACTTTTAAATTGTTTTCTTCCAGCCTTTTACCGTTTACGAAAACGGATCCTTCTTGAATTGAAACAGTTTCACCGGGAAGCCCAATTATTCTTTTTATGAAATCAATGTTATGCCCAACCGGTGCCTCAAAAACAATGACGTCGCCTCGCTTAGGTTTTGAAAATCGGTAAGAGACCTTTTCTGTCAGAAGCAGTTCACCGTCATTATAAGTGGGGAACATCGATTCGCCCTTCACTCTGTGCGGTTGCACCAGAAATATGTAAACAAAAAGAAAAATCCCAAACGAAATTAAAAGAGTCTGGGCGATTTCTTTGATTGTTGAGGCTAGTCCTTCTTTCACGCTTGTCCCTCAATTTTATGTTAAAATTGGCCAAATCGTACAGAGGCAACTTGAGTCCATAGCAAGAATCGGCAGAGCTGTCCCGCAACATTTGGAGTTGTAGCTCAGTTTGGCAGAGCGTTCCGTTCACATCGGAAAGGCCACAGGTTCGAATCCTGTCAACTCCACAGGAATAGTGGTACTTTTAAATAATAATGCTTGTAAATTTGCTTCTTCTAATATCACTTGTAACACTTTTAACGGGTCAGCTTGTAAGACTACCATTTACCCAGTCGGGTGCAATAACACTAACTGATCTACTGGTAGCAAGCACGGTTACTACATTTATTATAGATGCCCTTCTTGTTAAAAAATCATTAAAAATTCCAAAAACCGTTTTTACACCATTTGTTTTGTTTACTGTTTCGGCAATTGCTTCAACAGTCGCCGCTCTAAATTTCTTTTCGCCCGGCCAAATAGCGGTATCGGCATTATTTCTGTTACGTTTTATCATTTACTTTCTCCTGTCGGTCGTCGCATATAATTCAATTGCTAAAAGTTCTATAGAAAAGTGGATAAACGCTCTGCTTATAATAGGTGTAATTTTTGCACTCCTTGGATTTTTGCAGCTGGTCTTTTTCTCAAACCTATCTTCTCTTCAGGCCTCCGGATGGGACCCCCATCAAATGAGGATTGTCTCAACACTGCTTGACCCGAATTTTTCAGGCTGCATATTTTCTCTCCTCTCAGCGATATCCATTTCGTTTTATTTGTTTAAAAACCGCAAGATTTACCTTTTTGCTTTGGCAATTTTTATCACGGCAATTATCTTTACATTTTCCAGAAGCTCATATTTGGCTATCGCAACCGTAGTTGTCACTGTCGGATTTGTTAAAGCGCCCCGGGTTCTGCTGATATCGGTTGCCGTTTTTATACTTGCTTTTACAACAATAGGACAAGTCAAAAGCAGAATTATCGGCGCGCTAACAATAGACGAAACCGCTACTGCCAGGATAGAAAGCTGGCAGAGGGCAGTCACAATCTTCAAAGGGAGCGAAATCCTGGGGGTTGGATTTAATACATACAGATATGCTCAGGCAAGCTACGGTTTTTTTTCATTTGACAACCCGCTCGGTGGACATTCGGGGGCCGGTTCGGATTCCAGTATCCTTCTGATCGCTGCAACTACAGGCATAATTGGCCTCAGTCTTTATCTTTATCTTTTGATAAATATATTTAGGGTTTTTAAGAGTAATGCAAGAAGCAACCCGCTTCACCTCGGGGCGCTTGCGGGATTCCTTGGTTTGATTGTTGATTCACAGTTTATAAATTCCCTATTTTTCCCTCAGGTAATGCTGTTATTTTATTTTATCTTGGGTTTAGTTCTTAAAAATGATAATTAATTTATTTGTATTTTGGCGCCTTGGCCTTCTTCTGGTAACTTTTTTGGGAAGCAGGGTATTTCCGCTTGTTGCCAATGAGTCGCCGGGCGCTATTGGTACCGGGAAGGTTTTTGACTATTGGCTCTCCTGGGCCCAGTGGGACGGGGGTAACTATCTTTCAATTGCCACCTACGGTTACCAAAGTTTACAATACTTCGCCTTTGCTCCGCTTTTTCCTTTACTGGCAAAAATTTTAGGTTTTATATTTTTAGGAAATATTTTTGTAGCCGGTCTTGTAATTTCAAACGTATCCTTTCTTATCTTTCTTTTGCTATTTCACAGTTTTCTTAAAAAAAATTATTCAAAAAGTATTGCAAACTCAACTGTAGTAACATTTTTGACATTCCCGATAACTTTTTTTGCGGTTGCTTATTATTCCGAGTCTTTGTTCTTGCTATTTTCAATAATCTTTTTCATTTTTCTTGCCAAGCATAGCTTCATTAAATCGGCAATTATCGTCATTTTAGCGTCACTGACCCGCTTTATAGGCTTATTCTTAATTGTTTCCTTATTTTATGCCTATTTTGCGCGTATTAAATTTATACCAAGCAGAATTAACAAAATGTCTATCGGTTTGTTTATCTCGTTTTTGGGGCTAGTTATATTTTCAATTATGACAAAAATGGCAGGAGGACACCTTCTGCAATTTTTGCTTTCTCAGTCATTTTGGCAGCGTCAGCCGCAAGACCCCGTTTCGACCCTATTTTCTTATATGTGGTCATTTGTAACTTTACAACACAGGCCCCCTAATGATTATTTTGATTTTGCCATAAGTGTGGCATTTATAGGTCTATTAATCCGGGGCATACGCAAAATTCCCTCTTCCTTGTGGATATTTTCCATGCTTGCCATTTTAATACCGGCATCAAGCGGTACCCTTAGCAGCATACCAAGGTACGCGCTTGCCTCACTTGGCACTTTTGTAATTATCGGGGGAAGTCTTGAACGGCATCCCAAATTAAAAATTCCTTTTTGGGCAGCCTCTTTGTTTTTACAGGCAGTTTTGGCTATTTTATTTATAAACGGATATTGGGTTGCCTAAGGGTGGAAGGTGACTTTCACTTTTACAACAGTGGTATTTCCGGCGTTATCAATCGCTTTTACCTCGATGCTATTTTCACCTTCCAAAAGGGCTATCGTAACTTCATATTTGCCGTCACTGCCAACTTTTGCTAAGAAACCGTTTGCTAAAACTTCGGCATCTAAATCGGAAGTGCCCTCAACAACAATTTTGCTAACGCCCGAAAAACTTTGCCCCTCGGACGGATTGTCTACGGTCAGCTTTGGGGCAATTGTGTCGAGTGTAACCTTTGAAACCACAGAAGACTCACTTTCTTTACCGGAGGAGCTTAAAGATTTTGCGCTTATTTCATTTTGGCCACTTACGAGGTTTACACTTTGGTAATTAAACTTACCGGCACTAACATCTGATTCACCAACCTTACTGGAGCCAAGAAAAATTTCAACCTTATTTCCGTCGCTTGCAAATCCCGAAACAGCAAGGGTGGCACTATTGGTGGCACTGGGTAAGCTTTCCAGAATTGGGGCAGAGGGCACAGCTGACTGAGAGCTATCTGTGGAACTTTTATTGCCCAGGATCCTTCCCAACAAATCTGCAAAGCCTCCCAAGAGTGGAACGCCTATTGTGAAAATTAAAATTATGATGACGACACTTAGAACAGAAAGCAATACGATTCTTTTTATGATATCGCCTTCTTCTTTTCTCGCCAGTCTTTGTACTCTGTTAATTCTTTTCACAATTTAAATATATTGATACCTGAGCCGACAGTGAGAAATATCGTTTTTGCAATGCAAAAAGCGAACTCCGACCACTGTTTACTCTGACTGAGCCACCTCCGAGAGTCGAACTCGGGACCTTTGCTTTACGAAAGCACTGCTCTACCAACTGAGCTAAGGTGGCGAGTGACTACCGATATTAGTACAGACTTATTTTAATCTTTTGTGAATTCTTGTTCAAATTAGGACTGATTTTTAAATAACAATGAGCGGGATACGAGAATCGAACTCGCGTCTCTTGCTTGGGAAGCAAGTATACTACCATTGTATTAATCCCGCAGTAAAACCACAGAAATTATACAGCAGATTTTTCTGTTTTGTATCATTTAAAGTAAAGTCTATCTAGGTACTGTCAGTGTATTCCCGGCAAATATCAGCGGATTACCATTAGGCAACCTGCCAACGTTATTGGCGCGATCCAGTAGGACCCATTTAGAACCGTCTCCATACATTTTCTCGGCGATTGTAAATAAAGTATCTCCCGCTTGGATTTGATACGTTGTTTGCGTCATTTGGGTTTTTATCTCCTGCGCCTTTTCTTTCGCTGGGATTTCAAGATTCGTGTCAGCATATATCAGGCTAGGATTGGCAATATTGTTTACTCTTGCCAAAACCGGCCACATATCCTGGCTGCCGTACAATTTTTCGGAAATTTTAGAAAGGGAATCACCGTTTTCCACTTTATATTGGGTGGGATTTTGCGCTTGTTGTTCCTGTGCCTGACTGGTGCTTGCGCCACTTCCAATTTCCTGATTGCGTTTTGAAAAGAAATTTGCAACCAAAAGGCCTAGAATTACAACAATAATTGCGCCAAGTATAAGACCCGCATAATTATCCTGCCAAGTAGTTTTAGCTTGCTTTTTTCTTCGAGGCATAAGACCCTCCTTCCTGGGCAAAGTTAAATCGTTTGGGCAGAATTATTTTACACTTTCACTATACACTAATTATGCGGGCTCGACCGGATTCGAACCGGCGATCTCCTCCGTGACAGGGAGGCGTGATAGGCCGACTTCACTACGAGCCCAAGCAAACCATCAAAGTTTACACGTTAACCTAACATAGTGTCAATCGTATTTTGCTGGGAAATTATATAATAAATTTGTGAGGTTCATAACAAACAAGGAAATTGCCCAATTGCTACGCGCTGTAAGTGCAGCATACAGTGCCACCGGAGGGGATAGGTTCAAGATTATTGCCTACGACAATGCCGCGGACAGTGTTGAACACGCAACAAGCGAGTTAAAGGATCTTTGGGAAGAAAATAAGTTGGATTCAGTTCCAGGACTTGGTAAAAGCATACAATCCCATCTCGACGAGCTGTTTAAAACTGGAAATGTCAAACATTTTGACGAAGTTATGAAAAATTTGCCTCCAGGCATGTTTGAGCTCTTAAACATTGGTGGATTAGGCCCGAAAAGCGCTTATAAACTGGCAAAAGAGCTACAGGTAAAAAACGTAAAAGATCTGGAAAATGCCGCCAAAAAAGGCAAAATTAGAAATCTTGCGGGGTTTGGCCCAAAAAGTGAGCAGGATATCCTTTCTGCAATCGAAGAATTAAATTTAAAACCCCAAACCCGCTACACGCTGCCTTTTGCATACGGAGTTGCCGATAATGTCCTAAGTTATTTGCGCCAGCATAAGGACTGTGATCGGGCAGAGCCGTTAGGGTCACTGCGCAGGATGGTTGCAACAGTAGGGGATATAGATATTGCAGTTGCTTCCGAAAACCCAAAAGGTATTATTGAGCATTTTAAAAAATTTCCCCAGATCAAAAGAATTCTTGACGCAGGTGAAAGAAAATCTTCAGTGCTGCTTTTCAACGGAATACAAGTGGACCTTTTAGTGCAGCCAACACATGCATTTGGTGCCTTGCTGCAGCACTTTACAGGTTCAAAAAACCACAACGTTCACCTTCGTGAAATCGCCCTTAAAAACAAAATGTCGGTATCAGACTACGGGATCACAATAAAAGGCAAACTCAACGAGTATAAAAACGAACATCAATTTTACCGTGCTTTGAATATGGATTACATAGAACCTGAAATGCGCGAAGACACAGGTGAAATAGAAGCGGCAACAAAAGGCACTCTTCCAAAACTTGTAAAAGTAGAGGATATCAAAGGGGACATCCATTTGCATTCTAGCTTTGCGATAGAACCAAGCCACGACTTAGGGCAAAATTCATTTGAAGAGATTATAGAAAAGGCAAAGAGTCTAAATTATGAATATATTGGTCTTTCGGATCACTCACCGGGGTTTTCAACGCACTCAAAACAACAAATAGTTGATCTAATTAAGCAGCGAACAGACAAAATTGAACAATTAAAAAACTCAACTAAGCAAATAGGAATACTAAATTTACTCGAAATTGATATTTTAAATACCGGAGAAATATCTGTTCCCGAAGAAGGATTAAAATTACTCGATGGCGCAATAGCAGGTATTCACTCAAGCCATAGGCAGGACAAGAAAAGTATTACTAAAAGACTTCTCAACGCTTGTGAAAACCCGCACGTAAAAGTAATCAGCCATCCGACAGGCAGACTGCTGTTGCAAAGAGAGTCATACGATGCTAATTGGCCGGCAGTTTTTGAAGCATGTAAAAATACACACACTATGCTGGAGATAAATGCTTGGCCGTCAAGACTTGACTTGCCCGACGCATTAGTGCGGGAAGCCATAAAATACAAGGTAAAGTTAATAATAAACTCAGATGCGCATGAAGTGTCCCAAATGGAAAACATGCCGTTTGGTGTTTCTGTAGCACGGCGAGGTTGGGCTACAAAAGAAAATATCGCAAATACTTTGCCTTGGGTTGAATTTAAGAAAATGTTTGATGTATGATACAACAAGCATGAACATCACATACTTTATTCTTGGAGCACTGGCTTTACTGGGAATCTACATATGGTCTCTATATAACGGTTTAAGGATTGCCAGTATTCGCGTCAAAGAAGCCTGGTCGGGTATAGACGTCCAGCTTAAAAGAAGGTCCTCGCTAATCCCGAATTTGATGGAAGCCGTAAAAGGCTACGCAAAACACGAAAAAGAAGTTTTTGAAAACGTTACAAAAGCAAGAGCAGCGCTAATGGGCGCAAAAAGCCCCAAAGAAGCTCTTGCTGCCGATAACCAGCTAACTGGTGCCCTAAAAACACTTTTTGCAGTAGCCGAAGCGTATCCTAACCTAAAAGCTTCTGAAAATTTTAAGGAACTTCAGGAAGAACTTTCGGACACTGAAACAAAAGTTGCCGCAGCACGCCAGTTTTACAACGCCAACGTTATGGATTACAACACAAAGATCAAAGTATTTCCCAATGTTGTTGTAGCAAACATGCTGGGTTTTAAAGAAGAACTGTTTTTCGAAGCGCAAGAAGAAGCTAAAGCGGATGTAAAAGTGAAATTTTAATTAATGAATTCCCCCAAAATATTTGCTGGCTCTTCCAACTTACCTTTAGCACAACTCGTTTCTCAAAAATCAAAAATTCCGCTAGGCAAAATAGACCTGGGTGTATTCATAGATACCGAAATTGATGTTTGGGTGGAAGAAGACGTAAATAACTCAAGCGTTTTTATAATCCAGTCAAATTCGGTTCCCGTAAACGACAACATAATCGAATTGTCTCTGATCGCAGATGCTCTGAAACGTTCAGGTGCTCATAAAATTACAGCGATTATTCCTTACCTTGGTTATTCAAGAAAAGAAAAACAAACAAGACGCGGTGAGCCAATTTCTGCAAAAGTTATAGCAGATCTAATAATTGCAAGCGGAGTAAACAAGGTTATTTGTCTTGACCTTCACGCCGACGCAATAGTCGGTTTTTTTAATGTGCCGGTAATTTACCTTACGGCACTCGAAATTCTCGCAGATGCCCTTAAAAAAGAGCAGTTTAAAAACTCTCTTGTGGTTGCTCCGGACGTAGGTGGAGTTAAAAGGGCTAGAAATTTTGCAGCAATCCTGAATGCACCACTTGCGGTAATTGAAAAACACAGGCAAGCAAATGTAAGAGATCACATGGAGGTACTTTCAATATCCGGTGAAGTTTCAGGTGACACTGCAATCATCATAGATGACGTAATCTCAACAGGAGGAACAATCATTGAAAGCGCAAACTCCCTCAAGAAAAAAGGCGTAAAGAAGATTATTGTTTGTGCAACTCATGGCGTATTTGCTGGTGACGCCATCAAAAATCTTGAAGCAAGCCAAATCGACAAAATTTTTGTAACTGACAGCATTAAAAATGAAAACAAAAGCAAAAAAATAGAAACAGTTTCCATATCAGGTATAATTGCAGATTGTCTCAAAGAAGAGCTTCAGTGAAATTTATCGATAAACTTACTAAAACCCAACAAAAAAATAATAGTTTGCTTTGTGTGGGACTAGATCCAGATCCGGAAAAGCTGGAAAACTCAAAAAGCCAGTTTGACTTTAATAAAGAAATAATAGACGAGGTATCACCATTCGTTTGCTGTTTCAAACCCCAAATAGCATTCTATGCTGCAGCCGGCGAAAAAGGCATTATTGATTTAAAGAAAACCATCGACTACATCCACACAAAATATGCAGAAATTCCTGTGCTTCTGGATGCAAAAAGAGGTGATGTCGGCCATACGAGCGAAATGTACGCAAAAGAGGCCTTTGATTTTTACGAAGCCGACGCTGTAACTGTTAATCCTTATTGCGGTTTTGATTCCTTAGAGCCCTTTTTCAAAAGGGAAGATAGGGGAATCTTCGTAATTTGCAGAACCTCAAATCAAGGAGCAGCCGATTTTCAGGATCTAAAAATAGGAGAAAATCCGCTGTATGTGGAGGTTGCCCAAAAAATAATCACCTGGAACAAAAAATATCCAAACGTCTTTTTGGAAATAGGCGCAACATGGCCGGAGGAAATCGGTATACTTAGAAAACTCGCACCAGATATGCCCTTTTTAATAGCGGGTATTGGAGCACAAGGTGGGGACCTGAAATCAACACTCGAAAATGGCTTAACAGCAAACAATGACGGCTTGATTATCAGCAGCTCCAGGGGCATAATTTACGCCCAGGACCCAAAGCAGGCTGCTCAGGACTTAAAAAATGAAATCAACAAATACAGAAAATAAAACAGCCCAAAAAGTAGCAGGTATCCTTTTGGACATCGGTGCCGTTTTGTTTTCCAGAAACAAGCCGTTTAAATACGACTCAGGAATTTTAAGTCCTGTCTACACTGATAATCGCCTGGTTATTTCGCACCCCAAATCGCGTGATCAAATAGTTAATTACCTTGTCGAGGAAGTAAGAAAAATAGGTATTCCGGATGTTGTTGCCGGAACTGCAACAGCAGGAATTCCCCACGCTGCTTTCATCGCCCAAAAATTAAATATTCCGATGGTTTATGTTCGTTCACAACCAAAAGAACACGGGCGTGGCAATCAGGTTGAAGGTCAAATTAAACGCGGGCAAAAGGCAATTGTTATAGAAGATTTGGTTTCTACGGCAGGGTCTTCCGTTAGGGTTATCGAAGCGCTTAGAAAATTAGGGGCAAAAGTAACCGATGAGCTCGCAATTTTTACCTACCAAATGGAAGAGTCCAAAGAAAATCTTAAAAAAGCCAAAGTTAAACTCCATGCACTTTCCAATCTCGAAACCGCAGCAAAGGTTGCAGCCAAAAAAGGCTATTTAAAAAAAGACCAGGTATCAACAATTCTTACATGGGCCCAGGACCCCCGAAGCTGGGGCAAGAAGATGGGGTTTGAATAGTCCATTTTCTAAGTTAAAATAGACCAACATGCTTCAAGACCCTTTTTACGATCCGACATTATCCTACGAAGAAAATTACGAGGAGGGCCCGTTTGCAGCATTTGCAGACGGCAAAACATACGAACAAAAAGGCGAACCTAGAGTTGGTTTTCTAGGCCAGAAGGTTTATTTGCCTTTCGGAATCCCCGCCGGGCCACTTTTAAACAGCAAATTTATAAAAGCTGCATTTGAAAAGGGCTTTGATGTTTGCGTTTACAAAACAGTTCGTGCAGATATGTTTCCTTGCCATCCTCTTCCAAACATCCTATCCGTGCATTTTGCACAAAAAGATTTAACTATCAAAAGGCTGGAGGAGCCAATAACAGCAGACGAAAACTATCAGGATCCTATCTCTATTACTAATTCATTCGGTGTACCGTCCAGGAAACCCGAAGTTTGGCAACAAGATGTAAAAAAAGCGATCACCTATGCAAAAAAAGGTCAGGTTATGGTTCTAAGCTTCATGGGTACTGTAAAAAAAGACCAAACACAGGAGGAATTTATTGAAGATTTTGTATTGTCTGCCAAATTGGCGCATGAAACGGGTGCAGAAATATTGGAAGCAAACCTTTCTTGCCCGAACATCGGAAATGAGGGGTTAGTTTGCTATAACCTCGAGGTTACCGAAAAAATTACAAAAGGCATCAGAAAAGTTATCCAAAACACCCCGTTAATTTTAAAAATTGGTTACTACCAAAAAGAAAACGATCTCGAGCGGCTAGCCAAAATAGCAAACGAATATGCAGATGATGTGGCCGCAATAAATACCCTGCAGGCAACTGTAGTCGACAGCAGCGGGAAACAGGCATTGCCTGGGCCAAATCGTCTGAAAAGCGGAGTCTGCGGCTTTGGTATTAAATGGGCCGGGGTCGAAACGGTGAAAAAACTAAAAGAAATAAAAGACAAAAATAATTATTCTTACAGTATCACTGGAGTCGGGGGAGTACTAAACGGCAGTGATTATAGGGATTATAAACAGGTAGGTGCGGATTGTGTCATGAGTGCAACCGGAGCAATGTGGAACCCGTATTTGGCACAGGAAATTAAAAGTAAATTATAGAAGCAGTCAGATCTTCGTTATCTTTTCTGCAGGGCAAATCCAAACTTGAATTGTCCTGTCGCGGATTGGGTTTTTGCCGCTGCCGTCGCGGCCATCGAATTCAAACGCCGCCACCTGCTGATATTTTCCTAGCTCCAGCTTGCCATTCAATATCGGTACAACTACGCTTGAGTGGGAGAACTCCAGTGCCCGAATGTGTGCTGCTGCATTATAGTCTTCGTCAATTTCATTACAATACGGGTTATCCTGACAGCGGTGCCTGTAGTCGGTAGTCGGGTGTTTGTAGTCTTTTGAAACCCTTGTAGACCTTCTGTCTTCGGGTATCGAATGCAGGGTATGATGCAATATGTCCTCAAGCAGGTTAGGCTCTGCTATTTCGTTAACGACAATACCAAGTGTCGTGTGCTTGGTATTAACAAAGACAAAACCTTGCTTGACCTTAGATTTTTTAATCGCCGAATTAATGTCCGCGGTTATATCCAAAAAATAAGTATGTTTTGTGGACTTGAACTTGAGCTCTTTAAGAAAAGCTTTCATAAGAACGTTAGAAAATATTTTACCACAGCCGGCGTTTTGGCCTAACTCAGCATAGAAAAAAGTGAGCACAAAAGTTATAATTCTCCCGTATGACTGCTTACACCGAAATATCTGCAAACCGTACTAAGACTTGGCTCATTATGCTCTTGTTTGCTTTCTTTATAACTTTTGTAGTTTTCATATTCACCCGCGCTTTGGGTTTAGAAGGCCCGTCCGCACTAAGCTTTTCCGGCATAGCCTTAATTATTGCCGGCATAATCAACTTTTTTTCTTATTACAACAGCGACAAAATAGTAATGGCCATCTCCCGCGCAAAGCAAATCCAGAAAAAGGACAACCCCACGCTTTTTAGGACAGTTGAAAATTTATGTATCGCCTCGGGAGTCCCTACACCTAAAATATACATAATAGACGACACTGCCCCAAACGCTTTTGCAACAGGCCGTGATCCACAGCATGCCGCAATTGCCTTTACAACCGGAATCCTATCAAAACTCACTAAACTTGAACTCGAGGGGGTTGTAGCTCACGAGCTTTCGCACGTCGGCAATTACGACACAAGGCTTATGACTATAGTCTCTATTTTAGTTGGAACAGTTGCCCTTCTTGCAGATTTTTTTCTGCGCATCACATTTTATTCAAGAAGCGACAGGGACGAGGACAGGGGAGGAAATGCAATTTTCATGATGCTGGGGCTTGTAATGGCCATTCTGGCGCCGATTGTAGCAACTTTAATACAGCTTGCAATTTCCAGGAAGCGGGAATTTCTGGCAGATGCCTCAGGCGCTCTTTTAACCAGGAATCCCGATTCTTTGGCAGACGCCCTTTTGAAAATTTCAGCTGACAAAGAGCCTCTTGAAGTTGCCAACAAAGCAACGGCCCATCTTTATATTGCTAATCCTTTCAAAGACGCACACAAAGGCGTAAGCCTCTTTGCCAACCTCTTTAACACCCACCCGCCGATTGCCGAAAGAGTAAAAGCCCTTCGCGCAATGCAATAATGTATGCCAAACTCAAAACCCAAAAATCAAAACGCAAAAATTGACATCGACAAGGTGGCAAAGCTCGCAAACCTTTCGCTGGATGAGCAAGAAAAGAAAGTGTTTACCCCACAACTTTCTGAGACTATCGACTATATAGAAAAGCTGGAAGAGATAGATACAAGTGTCATTGAACCTACAAGCCAAGTGACAGATCTTGAGAACGTTACAAGGGATGATATTGCCCAGCCATCCCTTACCCAGGAGAACGCGCTAAAAAACGCCAAGTCAACTTACAATGGCTTCATTATGACTGAAGCGATACTTGAAGAGCAGTAGTTATTAATAATATGACGCCTACACAATTTAATGTCTGGGAATCGCAAAAAGCTTTAAGCGGCAAGAAAATATCTTCCCTGGAACTTACAAAATCATGTCTTGAGAGAATCGGGAAAATTGAACCCCAAATAAGTGCCTTTATAAGTGTCTGTGAGAAAGAAGCTCTAAATCAAGCAAAACATGCAGATATTTTGATTTCCCAAGGAGAAACAAAGCCTCTTCTGGGGATTCCGATAAGTATAAAGGATAATTTCAGCACACAAGGGGTTGAAACGACTGCGGCAAGCGATGTTCTTTCAGGCTATATTCCTCCATACGATGCGACCGTAGTTAATCTTTTAAAAGAAGCCGGCGCTGTTATTGTTGGCAAAACAAACATGGATGCCTGGGCCCATGGTTCCTCGACGGAGACTTCCGATTTTGGGGCAACCAAAAACCCTTGGGACAAAAAAAGGCTTCCGGGCGGTTCATCCGGGGGATCCGCAGCAAGTGTGGCCGCGGATGAAGTAATTGCCTCAATTGGCTCGGAAACTGCTGGATCTATCCGTCAGCCTGCTGCCTGGTGCGGTGTTGTAGGCCTTAAGCCAACTTATGGCAGGGTAAGCCGCTATGGAGTAATTGCAATGGCATCTTCTCTTGATAGTCCAGGACCTCTAACAAAAACCGTTGAGGATAGCGCCTTGATTTTAAATGTACTTGCCGGAAAAGATAAATTTGATGCGACTACTTCACCCAAAAAACCTGAGAATTATCTCAGCCGTTTAAATGAGAAGCTTGCCGGAATCAAAATTGGTATCTCGAGTGATTATTTCAAGCAAGTCCAAGACGATGTCACCAAAAAGGTACAAGAAGCACTGAAAGTTTTTGAAAAATTGGGTGCAACCGTTAAGGAGATTAAGCTCTTTGATCCACAATACGCAATATCGGTTTATACAATAATCCAAAGGGCAGAAGTATCCTCTAACCTTGCCAGGTATGACGGTTTAAGATTCGGGCAAAAAAGGACCATTTTTCACGAAGAGGCGAAAAGACGAATTATGCTCGGGACTTATGTCCTTTCTGCCGGCTATTACGACCAATACTACAGCAAAGCCCAAAAAGTACGAACCATAATTGTCGAGGATTTCAAAAGCGCGTTTAATGATGTCGATCTAATAATAGGACCAACAAGCCCATCGACTGCCCTGCCCCTTGGAGCAAGTAAAGGCCACCCGATGTTTGGTGAAATGGCCGATGTTTTGGTTGAACCCTCATCAATAGCAGGCCTGCCCGGCATTAACATACCATGCGGTTTTTCAACCGAAGGATTGCCTATCGGGATGCAGATAATCGGGCCGCAATTTAGAGAAAGCCTAATATTAAATGCGGCACATCAATTTGAAAAAAATACACCGTATCACAAAACAAAACCAAACATATGAAATACACACCCGTCATCGGTCTTGAAGTGCACATCGAACTTTACACCAAATCCAAAATGTTTTGCTCGTGTTCTGCCGACTATTTTGGCAGAGAACCAAATACCCACACATGTCCCGTTTGTTTGGGTTTACCAGGAGCCTTGCCTGTTCCCAATCGTCAAGCAATCGAATGGTGCGTCTCAATTGGCCAAGCGTTAGGGTGCAAAATTCCGTTATTTTCCAAATTCGACCGCAAAAATTATTTTTATCCTGACCTTCCCAAAGGTTATCAGATAAGCCAGTACGATAAGCCATTTTGCGTGGAGGGAGAGATCACCTTATCCGGCGGCAAAAAAATCAGGATTACCAGGGCTCATATGGAAGAGGACACGGCCAAATTAACCCATGCCAAGGTAGATGGTAAAAATGTATCGCTTATAGATTTTAACCGCTCCGGCGTTCCACTGGTTGAAATTGTCACCGAACCGGATTTTGAAAATGCCCAAGAAGTTGTCGAGTACTTAAAACTGCTTCAGCAAACGGCAAGGTACTTGGGGGTTTCCGGCGCAGATATGGAAAAAGGGGATATGAGACTTGAACCCAATATATCTCTTAGAAAAGCAGGCGAAAAAGATTTGCCTAAATACAAAGTTGAAGTAAAAAATATCAACTCCTTCCGCTTTGTTGAAAGGGCAATCAACTTTGAAATTAAAAGGCAAAGCGACTTGCTTGACGAAGGCAAAACACCGGATCAGGAAACGCGGGGCTGGAATGAACAGAAGCAGGCTACCGTCTCGCAAAGAAGCAAGGAAGAAGCTCATGACTACCGTTATTTTCCGGAACCGGATATACCTCCCATCCGCTGGAATCAAAACCAGATCAGGCAACTTCATAAAAAACTACCCGAACTGCCACAAGCAAAACTGGCAAGATTTCAAAAAGAATACGCGCTTTCGTCCTACGACGCCGAAATTTTAACTAGGGAAAAATCAACAGCCGATTTTTTTGAAGAAGCGGTATCAGTTGGCAAAAAACATAACATTACGGCCAAGCAGATTGCCAACATAATAATAAACAAAAAACCCGATTTAACTTCGACACTTCCGGCAAACTTAATTCAAGATATTACACAAAGCAAAAATGTCCAAAGTATATCGGAAGACACACTGATGCAAACCCTAAAAAGCCTAATAGAACAAAACCCAAAGGTAGTAAGCGACTATAAAACTGGCAACGTCAATGCCATACAAGTTTTGATCGGGAAAGCCATGAAAGAACTTAAAGGCACAGCAAATGCCAATGATATAAAAAGCGTTCTGGAAAGCCTGCTCAAATAGTACACGACTTCTGCTAAAATGTAGTTTGCCAATATGTCCAAATTTGTTCACTTACACGTCCACACCGAATTCTCTCTACTAGACGGCCTTTCAAAAATTCCAAAGCTGGTAACACAGGCAAAAATAATGGGAATGAGCCATTTGGCAATTACCGATCACGGGTCTATGTACGGCGCAATTAAGTTTTACAAGGAATGCAAAGCCCAAGGGGTTAACCCGATTATAGGTTGCGAAATGTATATAGCAAAACGCTCCCTAAAAGACAAAGAGGCAAGTAAAGATAGCGATTATTACCATCTTACTGTTTTGGCCAGTAGCAACGAAGGTTATATCAATTTAATGAAACTGGTAACCATTGCGCACCTCGAAGGCTTTTATTACAGACCAAGAATAGACAAAGAGACGCTTGCAAAGCATGCAAAAGGCTTAATTGCGCTTTCGGGTTGCAATTCATCAGATATCTCCAAAGCGGTGGTTGAAGGTGACCTTAAAGCAGCAAAAAAGTTAGCAGAGGGCTACGTAAATATATTCGGCAAAGACAATTTTTACCTTGAGGTCCAAAGACATTCATTCGGGAAATATATGACAGCTTATGAGCCGGGAACATACATCCACAACGAACTATTAAGGATGCACACCGAGGAGCAAAAGATAATAGAAGGTGGCAAAAAGCTATCAAAAGAAACCGGTCTTGGCCTTGTGGCAACCAACGACATTCACTATGTCCTGCCGCAGGACGCCAACGCCCAGGATGCAATAGTCTGCATTCAAACCGGCAAAAATATCCAAGATGAAAAAAGGCTTAGAATGATTGATTCGCCAACGTTCTATCTAAAAAGCGACGACGAAATGAGGGAGATGTTTAGCGATATACCGGAGGCAATTGAAAACACCTTAAAAATTGCCGAAAAAGTCAAAATAGAATTAACACTTGGAAAAGTGGCCTTTCCTAAATACACAGTGCCAACCGGCGAAACAGCCGACGACTATTTGAAGGATTTATGCAATAAGCGGATTAAAACAAAAGTAGATAAAGTTACTCCCGAAATTCAAAAGAGGTTAGACTATGAACTTTCGATAATTTCAAAAAAAGGTTATTCTGCCTACTTTCTGGTCGTATCCGATTTTGTGAATTGGTCCCGTGAAAAAGCAATTATTTCAACAACCCGCGGTTCCGCCTCCGGTAGTCTTGTTTCTTTTGCACTTGGAATAACCGCAGTAAATCCGCTTGATTTTAAATTGCCTTTCGAGAGGTTTTTGAACCTTTACAGGCCAACACTACCGGATATCGATGTTGATTTTGAAGATAAAAGACGTGACGAAGTAATTCAGTACGTTCGTGAAAAGTATGGCCACGAAAAAGTTGCCCAAATCGGGACCTTTGGAACAATGATGGCAAGGGCAGCGGTTAGGGACGTTTCAAGAGTTTTAGGCTGGCCTTATTCTAAGGCAGACAGGATAGCAAAAATGATCCCCTTAGGGGCACAGGGGTTCCCGATGTCACTCGACCTTGCTAAAAGGCAAAACAAGGAGCTTGGCAACTTGTACAACGAAGATAGTGAAGTTAAAGAGCTGCTCGATTTAGCGGAAAAAGTTGAGGGTAATGCCAGGCACGTGTCTGTCCATGCTGCAGGTGTCGTTATTGGTCCGGACGATCTTACAAATTACACACCACTGCAGCGGGAAACAACCGGTGAAAAAATTATCACTCAATACGATATGCATGATGTGGAAGATGCCGGACTCGTGAAAATGGATTTTTTGGGTATCAGAAACCTTTCAATCCTGGGGGAGGCCGTGAAAATTGTTGAGAATACAAAGGCAATAAAAGTTAACCTATCGACCCTTCCCCTTGATGACAAAAAGGCTTTTACACTGCTTGCAAAGGGCGAGACGATGGGCCTTTTTCAACTTGGTGGATCTGGAATGACAAGATATTTGAAGGAACTTAGACCAACAACAATCTTCGATATTATGGCAATGATTTCCCTATTTCGTCCCGGGCCGATGAACTCAATTCCTGAATTTATAGAAAGGAAGAACGATCCTAAGAAAATGAAGTATTTTGACCCGCGTATGAAAGATTATCTTGACCTTTCGTATGGCGTTATTGTTTATCAGGATGACGTGTTGTTAACGGCAATAAATATAGCAGGTTACACTTGGGAGGAGGCAGATAATTTTCGAAAAGCTATGGGTAAAAAAATTCCTGCCGAAATGAGCAAGCAGCGTGAAAAATTCATAAACGGTGCCGTTAAAAACGGTATGTCAGGCGAAAAGGCAGAAGAGCTGTTTAAACTTATTGAACCGTTTGCTGCTTACGGATTTAACAAAGCCCATGCAGCCTCTTACGCAATCATAGCCTATCAAACGGCCTACATGAAGGCAAACTACCCTGTTGAGTTTATGACGGCTGTAATGACCGCCGAGGCCGACGATACTGATAAAATTGCAACAGCCGTCGACGAGTGCACAAAAATGGGCATTCTCGTACTGCCTCCGGATATCAATGCTTCCCGGACTGGCTTTACGATTGAAAAGGTACAAGAGACTAAGGGTAAAAAAGAAGGCATACGGTTTGGTTTCTCAGCAATTAAGAATGTGGGTAAGGCTGCAATTGACGCCATAATAGGCGAAAAAGAAACAAACGGGCCTTTTAAATCCCTGGACAATTTCGTCTCAAGGGTTAATTTAAGGGCAGTTAACCGCAAAACCATGGAGAGTCTAATTAAAGCTGGTGCTATGGACTCGTTTGGGAAGAGAAACGCCATGCTCAAAGTTCTTGACGACATTAAAGCATCGGGAAACTCCTTGTCAAAAACAATCGCAGAAGGACAAGGATCGCTTTTTGATAGTGCGGAGTTAGATTCAAAAAATGTGGTATCAGCAGCTATTGCCTCCGTTTTGAGTTCCACAGAGGAAGCACCCAAGGAAGAAATTCTGTCTTGGGAAAGGGAACTATTGGGCTTTTATTTAACAGAGCACCCTCTTACAAAAGTATCGGATCAGATGGAAAAAATTATTACCTTTAAAATTGGCGAGATCGACCGGTTTGCTTATGCCAATAAGACAATAAGGCTTGGAGGTATCATTGCCTCAATTAGAAAGACGGTTACTAAGGTAAAACAGCAGGAAATGTGCTTTGTAAAACTCCAGGACACAACTGGAACGATAGAAGTGATTGTTTTTCCAAAAACATACGACAGGGCTCGGGGCATTATTGCAATGGACCAAATAGTCATAGTTAGCGGGAAACTGGAGGCCGATGACGAAAGCTCAACTATAATTGCTGACGAAATTACCTTACTGGATCAAGTCGAGAAACAAGAGGAAGTAATAAATGTGTCTATCCCAAGGGACGCAGACCGGATATTGCTTTCAAAAATATACGAGGTGCTGAAAAACAACCCCGGTAAAAATGCTACTTACCTGGTATTACCAGGACAGGACAATATTGCCCGGAGGATTCCTGTACCTTTTGGCGTTAGTAGAAATTTTGAACTCGAAGACAGCTTAAGCACCTTGGGTTGCCATATCATAGATTAATGTTTACATTAAGTGGTTTTTTAGATATACTTTAGCCTTATGAATATAGCAAATTTTAAAGTGGGTGACGTTATACGCGTTTTCACCAAAGATCCACAAGATAATAAAGTGCACGCGACCCCGTTTGAAGGGATAGTTATCTCCCTGCGGGGCCAAAAAGACACCAGGACATTTATCGTAAGGAAACGAAGCACAGACGGCGTTTTTGTAGAGCGCATTTTCCCGGCTCAATCGCCGTCAATTGAAAAAATTACGGTTGTAAAATCAGGAAGTTACAGACGGGCAAAACTTTACCACTTAAGAAAAACTAAATAGCGCCAATGGTCCTGCCGGATTTGCTTCAAGAAAAATCACTTTGGCAAAAGGGAATAACAAGAATAGTTGGCATAGATGAAGTCGGAAGAGGCTCTTGGGCCGGCCCTCTAGTTGCCGCAGGAGTTATTTTGCCCCCGGATTTTAAAATCCCCAAATACTTGGCGGATTCCAAGCTCCTAACACCGCAAAGAAGGCAAGAGCTTGACAAGATTTTAAGAAAAAAAGCGCTGGCTTTCAAAATAGCCGAAGTCTCCCATCGCGTCATTAATAAAATCGGCATTGGAAGAGCAACCCAGATTGTTTTTAGGAAAATAGTAAATTCAATCACTCCCCGCCCGGAGTATTGTTTGGTAGACGCATTCCATATAAAGTATCTTTCAAGCGTCAAACAGAAAGCAATAAAACACGGGGATATGACGTGCGCATCTATAGCGGCAGCTTCAATCATTGCAAAAGTCTACCGGGACAGCCTTATGGAAAAAATGTCACTAAAATTTCCCAATTATGGTTTTGAAAAACATAAAGGTTACGGTACAAGAGAACATCAGTTGGCAATTAGAACTTATGGTTTTAGCGCCTATCACAGGACTTCGTATAACCTTAACTTTCTGAGTAAATGAATAAAACTTTGCTCGGTAAATACGGTGAAGATTTAGCGGTAGCCTTTTTAAAAAAACAAGGGTATGTAATTCTTGAGCGCAATTTCAGGATTAGGGGCGGAGAAATCGACATAGTTGCCCTGGACGGCCAGGTTTTGACTTATGTCGAAGTTAAAACAAGGTCATCCCATCAGTTTGGATTGCCTGAAGAATCGGTGACATATCACAAAATAAAATTTTTAAAGCGTGCATCCAAATTCTACCGCGCAAGCAGGAAAAACCTGCCTGAGCAAGAAAGGATTGATGTTTTGGCTGTAGACTTATCGGCAATGGATCCAACTTTTAACCTTATCAAAAACGCTTCGCTTTAAAAATGCAAAAAGAGAGGGTATAATCAGCTCAAATGACTGTAGAACTAAGAGTACCCTTATCCGGATCAACAATTCAATTTGATGTTGGAAGGCAAGAAATGGTTGTAGTGTCGGAAGGTGGCCAAATAACCAGTGAGAGCTCAGGTAAAATCCCGGAAGCATCCGAATGGTGGGAAACAATAATGAAAGAGCCATTTATCTTTGGGGCCGGTCCGTGGCACTTTGCACGGGGCTCAGTTGCGGCAAAACTTTCCTCTGGAGCAGATGTGACTGGAGAGGGCGCAGAAATGGCATATGACGCGGCAAGAAAACCGTTAAGGGACGCATTGAGGTTTGCAATCGAAACTGATATGCCGACCCAGGAAGTGTTTGATCAAATAAACAAAGGGGAATATGACCTGAGACATCATAAAGGCATTGAGTGGGCAAATTTATACGCTGATGCGGTTAAAGCGGAATACAACCAGTTAAGAGAAGAAATTGAACTAGAAAAGTCAGCTTCTCACTAGCCCTATCGGCTCTTTTCCTTCAAAAACGTCAATAATATTTTGGGCGGCAATTTTAGACATTGCTTCCCTTGTTTCAAATGTAGCCGACGCGATATGGGGAGTAACCACTACGTTATCCAGTTTTAGCAACTCCTTTGAAATTTTAGGTTCAAATTCAAAAACATCAAGGCCGGCAGCCGCAATCTCCTTCTCCTTAAGCGCCCACACCAACGCTTCTTCTTCAACGACCGGACCCCTTGAAGTATTAATCAAAATTGCACTGTCTTTCATCTTCTTTAGCTCATCCCGGCCAATCATATGCCTTGTTTTATCGGTTAGAGGTACGTGTAAGGTTACAATATCGGCCTCTCTCAAAATCTCATCAACTGTCCCATATCTGGCTTCGCATATAAGTTCAAAATCTTCGGCCCGCCTGACGTCAAAGTACATCACTTTCATCCTAAAACCACCGTAGGCAATCTGGCCTACAAATGTGCCTATTCTACCAAGACCGATTATCCCAATTGTCTGCCCCCATGTTTGGTGCGAAAGGTATAAATTTGGGTCCCATTTTTGGTATTTGCCCTCCCTTACAAATTTATCGGCGCCAATAATAGATTTACTGCAGGCAAAAATAAGTGCAAAGACATGCTCGGCAACCGATTCATTCGCAACACCCGGCGTATTTGTTACGATAATACCCTTTTGTTTTGCTGCCTCAACATCGATGTTATCGACACCGACTGCATAATTGGAGATTATTTTAAAATTTGTCGATGCACTGCCAATGATCTCACCGTCCAGTTTATTGTTAACCATCGATATAACAGCATCATGTTCACCAAAAACCTTTTTTAACTCAACGGCCGATAAATCTTTGCCGGATTTATTTACTTCGATTGTAAAACCTTTTTGACGAAGGATATGAAGTCCGTTTTCTGCAATAAGTCCTGTGACAAAAACCTTGGGCATTATATTTATGATAAACGATTTAAAGGTTTGATGCTACAAATTCAGGAAGTGAACTGCGGTATCTTATGATCTCATCCTTTGTCATCAGGCCGTTTTGGGCACCTGTCTCGGAAATAGCATGTGCTGAATTTAAGGCTCCCCAGACCATTGCCTCACCAATACCATTACCCAAAGTAAGTGCAGAGATAAAAGCTGCGGCGTAAGCATCACCTGCACCTGTTTTTTCAACAACCTGTGTCGGGAAAATTCCAACCCTAAGATATTCCTTGCCGTTGGAAGCATATGAGCCCTCTTCTCCATCGGTCACCACTACAATTTTTGGGCCCAAAAGCAATAGCTTAGAAAGAACATCGCGAATCGGCGGCTTCTCAACCGCGTCTAAACCAAGAATATGTTGTGATTCTTCTAAATTAACTATCAAAAGCTCGCATCTGTCCAATATCTTCGGGTATTTTTTGACGCCCGATTTCAGCTGGAATGTACCCGGTGCGTACGCGAGCTTTGCCCCGCTGCGGTCAACATAATGGCAAACGTCATCCATTATATTGGAATTTACGAAAGTTTCGGCCATTGAAGTCAAATACACCCAGGAAGAATCAGCTATGTTATCCGGAAGCATGTATTGCCAATCCTGGTGATAAACAAATATTGTCCTCTCGTTTTGAAATGTTAAGACTACAGAAAGGTTTGAGCTTTTGTCGCCGGACTCCACAATGTAATCCCCGGAAACTCCCCTGGCAACAAGAGCATTTTTAATTAGCTCTCCCTGTTTGTCTGAGCCTAAATTGGTATAAATTGCACTTTTAAGTCCTAAAGTTGAACAGGCAACGGCAACATTGGCAGCATTCCCTGCTACCCCGTGGGCAATTGATTCAACAGGGATTTTACTTCCATATTTAATGCATATTTTGCATTCTTTTGTATTCAGATCGCACGCAACCGAAGCATCGTGAATTTTTATAAACGTATCTATTGTCGAGTCACCAATTACCAGTATGTCAAAACGAGTGTCCATTATATTGAAAAAACAGGGTTTTTATGGTTGTGAATAGATTTTGTATATTCCAGCTTGAAATCGGCAATTGCCCGGATTGCATCTTCGGGCTTGTTTACAATTTTAAAAACAAGCCGCTCTTCTGGCCTGATATACATACCCCTGGTAAAAGCAAATATAATCTCCTGCCAAAAGTCTCCGTATAAAACAAGCGGTTTATGGTGGCCAAAATAAAGCCTTGCAAGACCCCAGGCCATTCCAAATTCGGAAATTGTACCTGTCCCTCCATTGAAAATAACAAATACTTGTCCTATTTCCAAAAGCTTTAACGTCCTTTCAAGGTAATTTTTTTCAACGATAAGCGAGTCAACTTTGTTGGTTTCATCACGGCCTTCAAAAACCGGAATGTCTTTTGGATAAAAAGTTATGCCGATTGTTTTTCCGCCTTCGCTTTTAGCACCCAAAGTTGCAGCCTTCATGATGCCGGGCCCGGCTCCATTCACAACTGTATAACCTTCTTTTGCACATAGGGCAGCTGTCTTAAAAGCAGCCTTAAAAGGGTCATCAGCCTCTTTGGCATCGGCATAACCCAGAAAAGTGACATTCTTAATTGGCGCATTTTGGGAAAAAGTCTCGGATTTATGTTTATCTGCCATATCAAATTTTGCTTAGCGTACTTTTTATTATCTTTTAACCCTCGCAAGCTTATCAAGCTTTTCATAAGCAATCATATAATCGGGTGAATTATGAAGTGCTGATGTTGCAACTAAAAAATCAGCACCCGCCAAAGCAAGCAGCGGAGCTGTCTCGGAGTTTACGCCAATGTCAATTTCAATAGGTAAATTAGGGTCTAATTTTTTAGATTCTTTTATTCTTCCATAAACATGATCCTCAAGTTTTTTACCCGAAAATCCGGGGCTTGCCGAAAATATGCACAAAACATCAATATCGTCTGCAAATTCGGCTATCTTTATAACTGGAGTCTCGGGATTAATTGAAACGCCAACCTGCTTACCTGACCGCTTAATGGTATAGATATTTTCTCGAATATCTTCCTTGGTTTCGAACGGAAAAATTATTCTTGAAACAAAATCGATATTGACCAGTTCGGCTATATAGCTGGAAGGGTTCTTAACCATAAGCTGGACTTCAAGCATTGAGGTTGATTGATATTTCCTGATTACACTAATGCCTATTGTTTTATTTGGCGCAAAAATTCCGTCAAGGACATCTACTTGAATTAAATCAGATACATGCTCAGCCTTTTTAAGCCTTGCAATATAATCGTCTTCGTCTGCGGTTAATATCCCTGGAACAATCTTTGCCATTTTATGTTTTTTCTCTAAATCGATAAATTATGTGATTCTCCCATTTGAGGAATCACAACAGGAATGTTAAGTTCCGTTTTAATCTTGGAACTTAGCGCAAGCTGTTGGTCAACCTCCCCATGAGTTAAAAAAACAGTCTTTACGTTTTTAGCTCGCGATATCCAGTTGATAAGCTGTGGCATATCGGCGTGTGCGCTATAAGAACCGATTGTTTTAACTTGTGCGTTTACTGTAACCATTTTGCCGTATATTTTAACTTCACGGTTTCCTTCAAAAATCCGCCTGCCAAGAGTGCCTTGTGCTTGATAGCCGACGATCAAGATACTATTTTTACCGTCACCTGCAAAATTTAAAAGATGGTGCAAAATTCTGCCTCCATTCATCATACCTGATCCCGCAATAATAACTTTTGGGTTTGGTGCAAATTCTATTTGCTGTGATTCGTTAACCGTGTTGGTAATGTGTATCCGCTCAAGTCCAAAAAAGTTATTATCACGGTGATTTTTTCTAATTATCCCGCTAAGGTACTCAGGGTACTTACCAAATACACCGGTTACTTTTTGGGCCAGGGGGCTGTCAAGATAAAATGTGGGCCTTTCGCAGCCCTCTACAGAACAAAAGTCCTCAATATCATGTAAAAGCTCTTGGGTTCTTTCTATTGCAAAACTTGGAATCATAAGAATTCCATTTTGGGCAATGGTATTATTAATGACCTCAGCAAGCTTGGCTTTCCTTTTGGTTATATCCTCGTGAATCCTGCCGCCATAGGTGCTCTCACAGATAATATAATCGGCTTCATCAATATACGCCGGTGGATCCAAAAGTAGTGAAGGCACGTTCCCTAGATCACTGGTATAAGCGAGTTTTACGCCGTCACCCTCAACGAGCGCAACTGCAGAACCAAGAATATGGCCTGCATTCTTGAGTGTAAGCTTTAGTCCGCTTGAAATCTCTAAAGCTTGCTCATAACTTATCGCTTCAAAAAGCTCCATAACACGACTGACATCATCTTTTGTATACATAGGCGGATGATTATCGCGCTCGGCTTCTTCCTCCATTAACTTTTCGCTGTCTTCAAAAACTAACCTGGCAAGTTCCTCGGTAGGTGCAGTTGAAAAAATTTTGCCGCAAAAACCGTCCCTTACAAGTTTTGGCAGTCTTCCGGTATGGTCAAGATGCGCATGGCATACAACCACAAAATCTATTTCGCTTGCCTTGTAAACAAATGGAGAATAATTGCGCTCCTCGGAGAGTTTAAAACCTTGAAACAGTCCGCAATCTAAAAGTAACTTTTTTCCTGCCGCCTCAACTAGTATATTCGATCCGGTTACTTCCCTTGTTGCCCCGCAAAAAGTTATCCTCATATAATTTAGTATCAACTAAAACCATTCACCAATCAAGTAAAATAAACGTATCTAATGAAAAAAATTGTCTCTCTTTTAATATATGTAGCCATTGTTGTCATAATTCTTGCTCATGCTTATCCTGAAAAATTAAATATAGATAAGCTGCTCCATCGTACTCCGTGCGATACTCCTATTTCATACAATATCGGCTTTATCGATAAGCGTTTTAACATCACCACAGACAAACTAAAGACAAATATTGAAAACGCTGCAAATATTTGGAATAAGGCAAAGGCCAGGCAATTATTTGTCTTTGACCCCGCAGGTAAATTGCAAATAAATATGATTTACGATGAAAGGCAGGCATTAACAAACCAGATAAACAACTTGGAAGGGCAGCTTCAGGGTGGCAAGCAAGCTCTCCAGCCTCAAGTAGACCAATACAATATGTTGCTTGCCGACTTCAAAATACGCGCACAAAAACTAAACACACAAATAGACTTTTGGAACGCGAGAGGGGGAGCACCTCCCGATGAATACAACCAGCTGGTCCAACAACAGCAGGATTTACAGAAGGAAGCTGATAATTTAAACTCTCTTGCCCAAAAGTTGAACTTGCAAACAAACGATTACAACAAGCAGGTCGTAGGTCTTAACCAGAAGATAGAAACATTCAATGCCGAGCTTGAGAAAAAACCCGAAGAAGGGCTTTATATTGGAGGGGAAAACAGGATAGAGATTTATTTTAACACTAACCAAAGAGAACTTGAACATACAATTGCCCACGAACTGGGCCACGCGCTGGAGTTAGAGCATAATAATAATCAAAATTCAATTATGTACCCGTATACAACGGAAACGCTAAAACCAACAGCTGAAGATATTGCCAGCTTAAATACCGTATGCAATGCCCGGTAAAACTAGTTGATGCCCAAAATGGAGTTTAGTCTTTCCTTATCAAAGCCAAGTATTTTTTCGATAGTACCATCATCTTTGGTAATAACTGTAAACGGTACACCAAGTTGGCCCGAAAGCTCTATCATTTTTTGCGCCTCACTAGGGTTCTCATCAACCAGTATCTCGCTAAACGCAATATTTTTTGAATTAAAATAATCTTTCTGCATTTTGCAAAAAGGACAGGTAGTTGTGGTATACACCAATATTTTCGCCATTCCCAAGATTATAACTGTTTTTCCCTATTTTTGCTAAAATTAAGCAATGCCCCTAAAACATAACCTGCAGAACAAATTTGCCCAAGCGGCACTCCTCCTATTTACTGCCTTCACAATCTTAGTGGGAATGAATCTGCTTTCGGAAATTGACGTTAAGGCCACATTGATTTTTCAAGCTATCGTGCCTCGCATTTTTGACCTTCCTTTTTCTATCTTAAGCTTACTCGGGTCATTCGAAATAACTGCAGGAATCTTGATTGCGGTTATGCTTGCTTTATATGGCAGGAAATTACGGCCAACAGTATACGTATGGTCATTTTTTATTCTAGGAACCCTAGTTGAGCTGGGCGGGAAACTGTATTTATTCCACCCCGCCCCCCCCAAGCTATTTTTCCGCAACGTAGGCATACTGTTTCCGTCCGTATACATTCACACAAACTATTCATACCCCTCCGGCCACATGTTCCGCACTGCATTTATTATCGTACTTCTAACTTACCTTTTGGCAACAAAATACAGACAGCAAAAAGTAATAGTTGCATTAGCCCTGTTTTTAATAGTAATGGCCACTTCAAGGATATCCCTAGGAGAGCACTGGTTAAGTGATGTTGTAGGGGGAATACTTCTCGGAGTGTTCTTCGGAAGCTTTTCTGTAATTTTTTTAAATAAAACTAAGATTTAAAATATTAATATCCCAGACCTGCACAGTTGATATAATGATAAAGAATGTACCTTATATTTGCCTTACTTTCCGCAATTTTTGCAGCCCTAGTTGCTATCTTTGGTAAAGTCGGACTAGGCAAGGTCGACACAACCTTGGCGACCGCAGTAAGGGCTGTCGTTATGGCACTTCTTTTGGTCGCAGCGGCAGTTGCATTGAAAAAATGGGACCTCTCGCAAATTACTAGCAAGGCATATCTTTATATTTTTTTGGCCGGGCTTTCCGGTGCCCTGTCTTGGTTTTTTTATTTCTTCGCCCTCAAACTCGGACCCGCGACCTCAGTTGCTGCCATTGACAGGTTGAGTGTCGTTTTTGTCATTCTTTTTGCGGCTTTGTTTTTGGGTGAATCATTAACTTTAAAATCCGCGCTTGGAGGCTTATTGATCGTTTTGGGCGCTTTCCTGCTTATAAAATAATTAGAGGCGGACCCTAAAAATACGACCCGCCACCATCTAATTACTTAAGTAAACTTTACTTAGCAGCTGATTCTGTTTTTACTGCTTCTTCTGTCTTTGCTGCTTCTGCAGGTTTTGCATCAGTAGCATCAGTTTTTTTGTCATTATCGTTCATATTTTTCACCTCCCCCCAAAATTGTTATTTCTAGTGCTGAGTTTACTGTGTATGATTTGGAGCAATTGGTCCGGGTTTTCGATAAGGTTCAGCTCAATCCAGGAATCGTAATCGTCATGTGCCCTTAATGTATTCTTCTCGGAAGCAAAAAGCTCACTATCAAGCCAATAAAAATTTTTATTAAAATCAATAGCTTCAGTTTTGTCTAAACTATAACTTGTTGGTTTGATAGACTGGGTTAAGGTGATTGTATCGGTGTCTAGAAATTGGGATAAATATTTTTCGGTAACATCGCTGCTTCCCCTACATCTTGAACTAAGCCAGGATACGTTAAAGTGGGAAGTAATGTGCTTTAGGAATTTATCTAAATGCAAAGCCGGTGTTACGCCGCGTGTTAAGATTACTCCATCAATGCCAAGATAAATGTTTTGACCCATATACTTACAGCTTCCTGAACAACGGTCTAAAGCAAAAGAATCTACTTAATTAAGATTTGTATTTGTGAGAAGGAAGAAAGATACCTGCGTCAAATTAATTTAATACCTTTATCTCGTCTTGTCAAAAATTAGTCGAAGCTAAGCAGATTTACTTGAAGAAAAGCTGTATATGCTTTTGCCTAAACCTGCTAATTCAATATTAAGTATAGCAGAGCTATAAACCAAAGTAAACTATGGGGTTTTGTGTGGCTCCACGGGGAATCGAACCCCGCTTTGGACCTTGAAAGGGTCCCGTCCTAACCGATAGACGATGGAGCCAAATATCAAAATAAAGCTAGGAAATTTTACCACAAAACACACTTAAGCCAAAGCCTAAAACCTAAGGCTTAAGACCCTATTTCTTAAACTTATCCATCAGGGCATCCAACAAAGTCCTCGCTGTTCCCTGGCCACCAAGGCCAAACGCTAGTCCACCTGCCAAAGCAAGCATCGCAACTAGGCCCGCAAAGAGTATTCTAAGAAGCTCTTGTGCAACACCCAGTTGATGAAGGACCAAAAACACCACAAAGACTACGATGGACCATTCCGCGACCAACCCGGCTGTATTGGAAACATGCTTGCCAAGCGACTGGCTCGCGCTTCTGGCAATTCTGTAACCAAGCCTGGAAAATGCCAAGCCCACCATTGCCAGAATTACGGCAACAATTACGTTTGGAATATAAAGAATAACTCTGTTTAATACTGTATTTACAGCATCCAACCGCCATGCTTGCAAAGTTGGCACTAAGAAAACAATTATTATTGTCCAGCGCGAAAGCTCGGCAACAATTTCGCTCCATTCGATATCTTTACCTTCGAGCTTGGTGACTCCGTATCTTGCCAGGAATTTTTCCAGCTGGATCATCTTCAAAAGCCCGAATACAACACGGTAAACTACTGCGGCAATAACAAGGCCTACTATCAAAATAATCAAGCCGCCGATAAAGGCAGGTACAAAATTAATAAAAGCCGCAAGAGATTTTAATATGGCCGAAGACACTGCAGTAGACAAATCATTAACAATCACAATTCTCACCTCCTTTCCACATTTACTGCTACAATTCTATTTAAGAAGATACCTATGAAAAAAGCAAGTGAAAATTATAAGATTGATGATAAAACCAAAATTGTATATAATTTCTATCACCTATTTTATGGCCCGCTAGCTCAATGGTAGAGCAGTTGCCTTTTAAGCAATTGGTTACAGGTTCGAATCCTGTGCGGGTCACTAGTTAACAATTGTTAAAAATAGATGAAAGAAGTTAACAGAAGTTAATGAAAGAAAAATTCGTTACGCCTAGCGACCCAGTTCTGATACAAAAAGCCGAAGCGATTAAACCAGAAGGAATAAAATCTTCTGAAATCGAGGCAATAATCGAAAGAATGCTTAATGCTGCTTATGGTGAGCAAGTAGACAGGAATAAACCTCTTCTAGTAGGCCTAGCAGCACCTCAATTAGGGATTTCTAAAAGGATTATCTTGGTAGATGTTGCTGCCAGAGGAAAAGGCAATGTTGGGGATTTAAGAGTTTATATTAACCCAGAAATTGTTTGGAAGTCCGACGATGAAGTCGAATGGTATGAAGGCTGTTACTCTACTAACAGAGTTTGTGGAATTGTATCAAGACCTAATTCTATTAAACTTAGGGCTCTAACTAGGGAAGGTAAACCTGTTGAAGAAGATTATGAAGGTTACACCGCCAGAATATTTCAACACGAAATTGATCATTTAAACGGTATTGAATTTGTTACCCATATTACCGATGATGACAAACTTCACTGGGTGGAGGAGAACGAGTTTCCAGAATATAGAAACAATGAGGGCTGGAGAAACTGGTCCAAGAAATGTCCCCGTTCTAAATGGGAAAAGATAAAAGGGATCACTAAATAACTAATATGCATACCTATACATTTCTTAGACCAAATACATAAGAGTATTCTGAATTTAGGCCTTCCTGAAGGAACAATTTGAAAAACTCTTCCAGTCTGTGTAATATATCGTTGGGTTCACAAATAATATATTAATCTAGCGCCCAACCCATTCGGCAAATCCTAAAAATTTCCTCATAGCCAAAAAACAATTCTTTTCGGCCGTTATTGTCAAATAGGGCAATCGAGTGTGTCCATGTGCCCGGAAGGTCAGGGCGTCCTTTTACTCTAGCTCTTGGTTCGATAGTAAAAGCCATCGGCGCTCTTACTTGGAATTCTTCTTGTTCGTTTATAAATATTCTTCTCTTACTGATCATTTGGCACACATTTTGCCAATTGTGATCGCCGTTTTTTAATATAGCCTTTTCTGTCTTTGTCCAATCCTCGTATGTTACCGGGATTGTATGCCCAATATTGACACTAGCCGGGTCATTTGTGCTTATTACATTGTTCTCAAGCCCCCTTTTGTCCATAAGATCATTTGCAAATTTTGCCACATCGCAAAATTTTTGACCCATTTTAATAAATTCAAAAACCTCTTTATTTATGCGAATACAGCTCTTAAAACCATTTATTACCTCTTTATTATTACCCAAATAAATCATGAGTTCAGTATCGCCGATTATTCCTGTTGCTCTATCTACCGGTGATGCATATAGAGCAATCAACCCATGGTTCTTATCTAAATAAATATCGTCTCTTGGCCAGGTTTCCTCAAGCCTCATATTGGGATGCAAGATTCTACCTGGATCTGTATCAGTAGCAAATAATGTGATAATTCCGCAAGGAGGCGGCACATACCAGCCATTAGGAAAGATTTTGGCGCTTTTTCTGAGTTCCCGAAGCCAACTATCGCGAAACATCACCTCCGAAACTCTATCTTTGCTAAGAAGCATCTTAAAAGTATTTGCCAGAGCCTTTAGCGCTATCTGTTTTGTTTTTTTGCAAACTTCGAGCTTATTTTCCATGTATAGCCTTCCAAGCAATTTTAGCACGGCTCTTTTCATCTCTGGTAAACTACTAAGCTAGAGAATGAATTGGGTAGATTTAATTATAATTCTTGTTATTTTAGCCTTTGCCATAGAAGGTACCAGCAGCAGTTTTTTGGATCAAGCCTTAAACATTCTAGGCTTTGCATTTTCTTTAATTATAGCTTTGACCCTTTATTCTCAACTCGGAACTCTACTGACCAAAACCTTTAGCCTGTCACCTATCGCCGCCTCTCCTGTAGCTTTTTTAATCGTTTGGATTGTAACCGAGAGCCTGTTCTTTTCAATCATAAATTTGTTTCTGGCCAAACACTTGTTCAGATTTGAAAACAATAAACTAAATAAGATTTTTGGGTTTTTACCTGCAGTTGCAAACGCCCTGCTTTTTTTGGCATTTCTTATGCTTCTTTTTGTTTCTCTGCCCCTGCGGCCGGACATTAAAAATGATATTTTTAAATCCAAAATAGGCTCGGTTCTAGTTAGTCAAGCGACAACTCTTGAGCGCCCGCTGGATAAGGTTTTTGGACCCATCACAAAGCAGGGTCTCACATTTTTAACTGTTAACCCGGAAGAAAAAGGGTCAGTCGATTTGCATTTTAAACAGGACCAGGTAACAGTTGACTACACCGGCGAGCAGCAAATGTTAAACCTAGTAAATACCGAAAGGGCAAAAGCCGGTGTTAAGCCGCTTGTTTGGGACGATGCCCTGGCTGCAGTTGCCCGCGAGCACAGTGAAGATATGTTTAAAAGAGGTTATTTTTCGCACTATTCTCCTGAAGGCAAGGATGTCGGTGATCGCCTAAACGCAGCAGGCATTGCCTACACTTATGCGGGAGAAAATTTGGCTCTAGCCCCGAATATTCAAAGTGCACATGACGGGCTTATGAATAGTCCGGGCCACAGAAGGAATATTTTGGACCCGGCGTTTCACAAAATCGGAATCGGAGCTGTGAATGGGGGAGTTTATGGTGAAATGACAACACAGGTGTTTACACAATGAAACCATCGGGAATTGCAAGGTTTTTACCCATTTCACTGGTTTTAATATTTACCGTGTTCCTTTTGGCCATTAAAATAGACAAACCTTTTTGGGGCCATCACGACTGGAACAGTGTTGTTTACAGCAATATAGCAAGAAATTATGTCAGGTACGGTTATCTTGGGACTAAATTGGCACAGGTCACTAACTATGATTACCAAGAGCCTAAGAATTTTGGTTATATAACCCACTATCCGCCTTTGCTGCCGATATTAATGAGCTTGTCTTTCCATTTATTAGGCCAGTCGGAAGCCTCGGCGCGTTTAACAATCATTGTCTTTTCAATTTTGCTGGTTTTTTTCATTTATAAAATTGGCAAAGAACTGCAGTCGGAACTTTTAGGGCTTTACGCGGCCCTTTCACTTACTATAACGCCAATATTTTTGTATTTCGGAAAACTCCCGGTCCATGACACAATTGTACCTGCAGTATCGGTTATTGGATTTTGGGCATATTTAAAGTATTTCAAAACTGAAAACATCAAATACTACTTCTTTTTGGTCGCCACACTGGTTTTTGGAGGCTTAATAAACTGGAGTGCATATTATTTGGTAATTGCCCTCATTTATCTGCAGTTGTTAACAAAAACTTCAAAGGAAGTGAAAAAGCGTATTTTTGCGCTTTTGCCTATTTCAGCCTTAGTTTTCGTTACCCAAATTGCATTGGTATTCTTAGCTGGGGCAAAATCCACCGAATCCATTTTCAGCAATCTGCTTTCAAGAATGAACCCATATTTAACAGCCGACTTGTATGGTTTTACGATCCTGAAATACATAAAACAAGAGCTACTTTTGACGAAAGTATATTACACATTGCCTGTTTTTCTGGGTGCTGTAATCTTCGTTTTGTATTTTTTGTTCAAGTTTTTATATAAGAGGCAAAAATTGTCACTTGCCGAAGTTATTATTTCATCACTCTTAGTTTACGGAATTATCCAGCTAGTAGCCTTCTCACAGCTCTCATTTATCCATGACTATATGATCTATTACCTTTCGCCGTTCATGGCTTTGGCGTTTTCCTATATGACATTTAAAATATTAGGACGGTTTGGAAAGTCGCTAGTTTTTCCGGCTGTATTAATCACCATTATTTATTTCGCATTCTTAAGCCAGCTAAAATTTACAAATGCCCTAATTGCCACAGACACAAACAAAAGAGGCTATATGGTTGCCCAATTAATAAACAAGGAAACACCATCAGGCACAATGAGCTTTATCACCTCCGGCGCCTACAAAGAATTCCAGGAAGTATTTATTGGTTATTATTCGGATAGGAATGTTGCCTACGGGGAACAATTGCCAAAAGGCTTTGATAAAAGCTATGAAATAGTCATTAGGCCCAAAGACCACGACCCGTTGGATCAAAAGTCAAAACAAATACTGGAAAACAAATACTTACGCTACGAAGATGAAAACTTTATCTGGTATAAACTAAAATACAAAAAATCCTGAGTATTTGGGTTTAAATTAAGCGGCGAGTAATTCCGGTTGTGTTTCCGTCATAACTCTTATTGCTTGGATTGTCCAGCCTTGTGGTTTTTGGGCACTTGGGTAGGGGATAGGCTCGTCATTTTCGTCACTTAGGTAAAGTTCCGGTTCGGCAATACCGAATTTATGTTTTAATTCACCCAAAGCATAAAGATTAGCATCGCGAACCGCTTCCGCCTCTTTGAGAAATCCATTTTTAACAAGTCCTAAATATATAAGTGTGTTATCAAATGTCCAATAACTGCCGTTATGGTAACCTTCCGGATCTCTAGGTTTGAAAAAAGGAGACTTTGAACTTAATGTTCTAATACCTGATTTAGTTAGCATGTCAGGCTGCATGAGCCTGGAAACAACTTTTGGTAGTTTTTCTTCATCAACAATGCCGCTTAACAATAAATGCCCGGCATTTGAAGTAACTTCGAGGATTGGCCTTTTTTCTCCATCAAGTGCATAAGCAAAATAACCTTCATCTGGCATCCAGAACTCAGAGTTGAACCTGTCTTTCAATATGCCAGCCCTCCTGTACAAATTTGCTGCAAAATCAATATCGCCTTTTTCCCTGTAGTAGTTTGCTGATTTTAAATATGCGCTGTATTCATAACCCTGCACTTCAACCAAAGCGATAGGCTCCTTAGGTCTCGTGCCATTTTTATCTTCAATAGAATTGCCCGAATCTTTCCAGCCTTGGTTTAAAAGTGCAAGACGGTTTCTAGCCGAAAATTCCAAAAATGAATCACCGTCTTTATCGCCGTAATTTTCCATCCAAGAAAGGGCTGAGCGAATGTGCGGATCAATTTCTTCCGCAAATTGGATATCATTAGTAAATTCGAGATAATCAACTGCCAACTCCACAAACAGCGGTGTTGCGTCAACAGAACCGTAATATCTCATGGAAAGAGCACCTTCTTCGCCATCAACCGCCCAACCTGCTCTTTTTAACAAAGACAGCCATTCCTGGTTTCTGGGAAAATTATCAAATCTGACTTCGTGGGCGATTTTGCCAGGCTCCTCATCGCGTTGCGGATCAACTTTTGTTCCTTGGTATTTTGCCATCGTTTGCAAACTATTCTTGATGGCTACAAGTAGCTGTGGATTCTCGCCGCTTTTAGGGTTTGCCCTTATAACCTCAAGCGCAAACTTTCCTTGTATAGCCGCATCTCTAGCAAAATGTGTACCGAAATTTTGGTCTTTTGAAGATGCAATAAAACCTTCAGGCCCTATAACATGAACCTGGTCTGTTCTTGCTCCTTGTCTAAGTTCTGCTTCCAATTCTATTGCTACCACACTCACCTCGAAATATTATAGGTCAATTATACTACTTTTGAACCTAAAATTCAAACATTATAGGCCAACTGCCTAATTCAATGAATCAGTTCGTTGACCTCAATTCATTATTTGATCAAATTCACAAAAATGTCAAACAGGGGAGTCAGCCACTTTAAAATTACCAAGTCGGTATTTGCGGTCGCCGAAAAAGCCCGTTACTTCCGGCATCACGATAGGCATTCCCAAAAGCTGTCCCGGAAAAACCGTATAATGCCCAAAGCGTCTGTTAATAACATCGACAGACGAAACTAAATGCGCACGTTTTCTATCCTCCTTAAAAATAGGGATTGGCTGCCAGCTGGCTTTGGTAAGCATTCCAAGTGTAACCCCACAAAAAATTACATTTTCCGGCTGCCAGTTCTCGGCAATCGCCCGGCAAACGCCAAAAAGCTCTCGCCCGCTATTAATATATCTCGAAAGCGTTCTGTGTCCGTACCAAGATTTAGCCTTGTCGTCGTTTTGTTCTCCTGACCAATACCTTGGCGAAGTTCTTAAACAAAATGCTACATAGCGGCCGCTAAGGTTCATCTCCCTGGCTTTTTCGGCCGCCTCTTCGCATAGGTTGCGTACTACTTTATAAATCTCGGCTCGATTATCAAGTACCCTATGCGTTGTATATGTCCTGCCGACAGATTTAGCTTCCGGTATTTTCTCAATTGGCACGACTGACGAGTTATCTATTCCGCGGGAAATGTTATAAAGATGGCCAGACCAATACGGGCCGAATTGCTTATATAAATAAGAAAAAGACTGCGCACGTAATTTTGAAAAACTATCAATTCCCAAACTTATCAAGTGGCTATAAAGACCCCAACCAAGTCCGCAAACGTCCATCAGCTTAGACTTATCTAGAACCTCAAGCATAGTGTCCTCAGTTATCCAGAAAAGCCCGTCCGGTTTTATTTGCCCGGACGCTAATTTGGCCAAAAACCTGTTATGGGAAACCCCCACGGAACAAGTCATATAATCACCAATTTCCTCTCTAAGCCGCCTTTTTATCTCAAAGGCAATATTAAAGGCATTACCCCAAAATTTTTCGGTTTCGGTAACATCTATAAAGCATTCGTCCAGCGAAAAAACTTCGCATAGCGGGGAATAACTTGAGCAAATCTCAATAAATTTTCGGCTTATGTATTCATATTTACTAAAGTCGGCAGGGACCAAAATAATATCAGGACAAAGTTTTTTGGCATCATATGTACGGCTTCCCGTACCAACACCGTATTTTTTGGCTTCCACGGAAGCTGCAATAATACAACTTCGGCCACGCGCTTTGATTACACCTAGGGGTTTACCCCTAAAAGCAGGATTTGCCTGCTGCTCGGCCGTTGCAAAGAAACTGTTTAAGTCAACATGAAGGATAATGCGGCTGCTTAAACTGAAAGGTCCATCACTTTTTTTACTTTCCATGAGTAATTTGAGCTGTCATATTCAAGTTCAAAATTGGCAGTTTCGGACGCGCACACCAAATTCACAAACGTAATGCTGCCGGTTTTCCTTAATGTTTTTAAAATTACCTTTTCGAACTTTACGAAGCGCCGGTTCCAATTCATGGCAATAGGGAAAATATCCACCTGCCCTGAGCTTGTCAAAGGGTCAAAAAACGCCCAAACCTTAACCTTTTCGTCAATTTCTGTTTCCATAATCTCAATATACCCAAAGGAAACCCGAAAATCAAGATAGCATTTGACGGTATTGTTTATACTGCCCACGCTGGCGGTTTTCCGGTCAGCTTCATATTCGCGAGGAGCTTTGTTTGGCAAAGCGGATAATTTAGCTTACAATAGTCTAAAGAGAATGCCCGCCCTGTCTTATAAAGAGTACCTCGATATCCTCAAAGGCCCTCCCAAAAAAAAGAGAGTTTACAAAACTGCTTTGGCAACTTTCTTTGTAGCCTCATTACTTTTAATCGGAGCACTTAGTGCGACGATTTTTTACTACAAAAAGAACATCGAACCACAAATCATAGCTTCAAATTATCTAGAGTCAGCTTCCACGGGGTTTATTTCGTCAAAGCAGTCACTAAACGACGTTTTAGAAACTTTCCAGGTAGCAGGAGCAAAAGTTGCTACAGTTGATAACTTGCAGAACTCCCCCAAGCACCAAGAAGCCTATTTTATCGACCTTGCCGACAAACAAAAATTGCTATCAAAGATTAGTTTGGCAAAGCAAAATGTCCAGTTCCAAAAGCAACAGTTGCAAAAAGCTCGCGTTTTGCCTGAGTTGCAAAATATCACAAACGACCTTGTTAGCTATTACAATCAATCAGAAGTTGCGTTTAACCAAACCGAAAAAGATCACGAATTCTTCAAGAGCGTACTCATCGCACTTGGGCCGGATTTTTATCTGCCGGTGCTGACAAACGACTCTGTATGGACAGACGGAGATATAAATAAGATTAAAAATTATTATGCGGATAAAAAACTCAAGGCCCAAGACGCTTTGGCAAATCTTACAAAGCTTTCCCCCGAGGCTGATTTCAGGGGCTATTACAATGCAGAGCTGGCGTATCTGGAGTTATTTGTCAAAGTGTCAACAGACATAACTAACACATTAAATTCCAAATTGGAAATAAAACCGGATTCGGCAACAGACGTTGAACGTGCTTATCAACAACTTATAAACGCCCAAAAAGAAAATATCGCTATCTCAGGTAATTTACTTGCCGAAAAAAAACACCTTTTGGAACTTAAAGAAAACCTGAACAAGTTCGCTGCCGTGCGTTATCAGGCGAATTCATTGGAGACAAGACTTAAAGATGAAAATTCAAAATATACCGGCAACAAAAGTTTAGCGCCAAAAATGCAAAAAATACTGCAAACCTATTTTCACGCGACCTAGTATTTTAGGGGTTTACAAATCACCCACCTAATTTGTTAAAATCAATTAAAGGAGGTTAAATTTATGGATCCTAACGATCAAATCGGTCAAAATCCTATGCCGCAAGGCGACGGTGATGGAGGCCAGCCAATTGCACCTCCGGCTCCGGAACCAACACCTCCGGCTCCGGAACCAATGCCAGGTCCGGCTCCGGAAGAGCCGGGTACGGGAGGAATGGAAGTTCCAGCTATGCCACCCGAAAGCGGTGACCAGGGTAGCCCAGTGCCAAATCCTATTCCTGAAGAAAACCCTCAACAATAAGGCTCATTTGGTCTTATAATAAAGACAGGGCAGCTAATGTTCCTTTCAATGGAGGAGCAAATTGACGCTGAAAAAGTTTAAAACAGTTCTCAAAATTACGAGTCTCGTAACTGTAGTGGTTTTTTACGGTTTAGGGGCATTCTTCTTGGGTAAACATTCACAAGAGAGCGTGTCCGCCTTGGTTAAAGGCGTGCGCACAGAGTTAAACGTTGAGGGGCAAATAGATAGACCTCAGCCTTATTCCGACACTCAAAGCAGTGCCGTTATAGGATCGTACGTGAATTTATGTTCAAATACTGCCTACTCATTTCAACTTTCTTACCCTAAAGACTGGTTCACAACCTATAATGACAAATATCAGGAATGTACATTTTTTGCCCCCTTTTCATTTGTTGTACCCACTTATGTCGAGCATGATATCGTTCCAATCCATGTCGTGCCCGTTGAGCCAAGTCAGTGGCAGACAACAATCAAGCTTTACGAAAATCCAAATGATTACCAGAATGTTCTAACTGCTAAGAATACGGAAATTAACGGTAAATCGGTAGAGATTATTGATTCCGTATCAACCGGGAATGGTTTTGTTCCAATGGGGTTTACCAAAAAGAGCTATCTAGTTTCTGACGGAAAGGTGCCTCTTATTATTTACTACCAGCAACAGAACGCTGACGAAGATACGAATTCTATGGAAAAAGTGTTGAACGATATCGTAATTAGTCTGAAGTATTTTTAGACAAAAGAAAAGGCCTCTCTTGCGAGAAGCCCCTTCAAGTTGCCTATCTTGCGATAAGCACCAATTTTATACATCCTGAAAAAATATCTGTCAATATAGCAAAATGAAGCTAGATGGTATACTCATACAGCATGAAAATTATCGGAGGTAAAAAAGTATATACAGTTTCCGAGGTAAATTACATTGCCAAGCAAACATTGGAACAAATGCCTTTCTGGGTAGAAGGTGAAATTTCAGACTTCAGAAAACATCCAAAGCTTAATTTTTTCTATCTTAGGATAAAAGATGATCGCGCCGTGCTTCCATGTATTGCGGATGGGCGATTATTAACCGGTCTGGATGCCGGCCTTGTTGGCCAAAAAGTCTTGGTTTCGGGAAGTCTGACAATTTATGAACCGCTAGCTATTTATCAGTTGCGGCTGGATACATTTGAACTTATAGGCGAAGGGGTTTTGTCTAAAAAGCTTGAAGAGCTGGTTAAAAAATTAAAAGAAGAGGGTTTATTTGACCAAAAGCATAAAAAAGAGCTTCCACAATTCCCCAAAAGAGTTTGTCTTATTACCTCAGAAGGCTCGGATGCTGCAAATGATTTTATCACCCACAGTATTAATAAGTATCCGGTTATTAATCTTTATACCGCGGACGTGCGAGTGCAGGGGGCGCACGCGATAGAAGAACTTTTAAAAGCATTACCTAAAGTTGATCGTATGGGCTTTGATGTTATTGTCATAACCCGCGGCGGCGGGTCATTGGAAGACCTGGCAGCTTTCAACGACGAGAATGTTGCAAGAGCAATTTTTAAACTGGCAACACCGACAGTTGTAGCAATAGGCCATGAAGCAAACGAGTCTCTTGCAGAGTGGGTTGCCGACAGGCGCGCATCCACCCCGACTGATGCTGCAAATATTGTCACCGCCGGTTATTCAAAAGTTGAGGAAAATCTAGAGTATTTAAAAAACCGCCTAAAATCTCAAGCAAATTATTATTTTTCAAACAATTTCCAAAAACTTGACCATTATTTCTTTAGGCTCGTGCAAGTAAAGAATTCTTTTAAAGACCTGCCCCATAGGTTAGATTCTGTCAAAACCCTGCTTCAAAAACACGAAAAATTCTTAATTGATGATGGCAAATTAAGGTGCAACCTTTTGTTAAAGGATCTTATTAAAAATTTCATGCTCATAAAAGATGAAAAAATACGCCAACTTGACCTGGCAAAAAGATCGCTTGCAATGCTTTCTCCTGAAAATACCTTGACACGTGGATATTCAATAACTTACGGCAGCACTGGCAGTATTTTAAGAAACATCGAGGATATTGAGCTTGAAAGTATTGTTAGAGTAAAATTAAAAGACGGATCTTTCAAGTCACAAGTAAAATCAAAACAAAAAGATGGCTAAAAAACAGGAAAACCTTAATTTCTCAAAAGCACTGGCTAGACTCGAAGAAATAGTTGCTAAGCTGGAAAACCCCACTATTGACTTAGAAGAGGGTTTAGACCTGCTTGAAGAGGGTGTAAGCTTACACAAATTATGCACAGAAAAATTAACCGAGGCAAATACCAAGATAACTAAAATCTTAAAGAGCGACACACTGGAAGAAAATTAAATGCCGGACAATAAAATTGGTCAAGTTATACATTATTTTGACAAGATTAATGTTGCCATAGTCAAACTCGACAAAGGAGATTTAAAAATAGGTGATAGTGTCAAGCTTACGGACAAAGAAGGTAATGAGTTTGTACAGAAGGTGGAATCAATGCAAATTGAGCACGCGTCAATTGATATAGCCAAGGCAGGCGACGAGTTTGGTATCAAGGTTCAAAAAGAAGTCCGGTCTAAATCTGCAGTTTTTAAACTTTAATGTTAACAATACTACACGGAGAAGATGCAACCGCTTCCTACCTAAGGTTACAAGAGTTATTGTCAACTTACACTAACATCCCAAAAATCAGGTTATCAGCTGAAAATCCCGAGATGATTTATCAGGAAATTTTTGGTCAGGATATTCTCGGCACGCAAAAAGTTATTATCGCTCAAGATTTATTATCTTCAAAAAAAATAGACACGGACAGCCTCAAAAATATTTCAACAACAAGCACTGTCTTTTTTTGGGAAAAAAAAGAACTGTCCCCTTCAATATTAAAAAAGATACCGCCGGCTGCGGTTATTCAAATTTTCAAGCCAAATCCGGTTCTTTTTAAACTCTTAGACGCAATCGGCGTAAACCAAAAGCTAAGCCTTGAACTTTTACAACAACTTTCCGATGCCCGCGGTGGTCTCACCTGGCATATTGAAAACCGTCTTTTTTTACTTATTTTAATGAAAATGGGGATGGATTCAGCTCAAGTTGCAGAAATTAGCGGAAGACCCATACAGGATTGGCAGTGGGGTAAAATACAAAACCAGTCAAGATACATCAACCTTACAGATTTAAAGCGTCTGTTTGCCTCAACTCTTAAGCTTGAAATGATGATAAAAAGCGGCTTGGCAAATCAGGATGAAAAAAGTTTAATTTCACTAATGTTACTCAAGCACTCTTAAAGCTAAAATTTGTTACAATAAAGTTATACTCTGCCCATCCTGCAGTACGTGGTGTGCTGAGTGTAAAACAAATGCAGGATATAGTTTGGTTTTCGCAAATTGATAAAAACGACGTACCGTTTGTTGGCGGCAAAGGGGCCAATCTTGGTGAAATGCACAAAATTGGAGCCCCAATACCCGAAGGCTTTATCGTAACATCACAGGCATATTTTAAAAATATTAAACAATCTGGCACTCTTGATAGGATTCGGGGAATTTTATATAACCTGGACGTAGAAAATCCGACCCTTTTGGAGGACAAGGCGAATGCTTGCCAAGAGGAAATAAAAAAAATTTCTATTGACCCGGAGCTTGAAAAGAACCTCAATAAATATTATCTAAAACTGTCCGGCTCAAAACCCGCTTACGTTGCAGTGCGCTCCTCGGCAACAGCAGAAGACCTGCCGGACGCGTCTTTCGCGGGCCAGCAGGCTACTTTTTTAAATGTCCGTGGACAAAAAAACCTAAAGGCTGCACTCCTCGCTTGTTGGGCTTCGCTTTTTGAAGCACGTGCCATATTTTATCGTTTCCAAAAAAACTTTGATCATTTTAAAGTTGGAATTGCCGTTCCCGTCCAAAAGATGGTTGAGTCTCAAACATCCGGAATTATGTTTACAATAGATCCGGTTACCAACAATAAAAATACAATCATAATAGAAGCTATTTTTGGCCTCGGGGAACTTATTGTTGGCGGTAGAGAAACGCCGGATCATTATGAAGTCAGCAAAAAGGATTTTTCTATCACAAAAAAGACTATGTCTGCACAAGACAAGCAAATGGTCAGAAGGGGTGATGACAATAAATTGTTAACAGTAGCACCTGCCTATAAAAAAGAACAAAAACTGGAAGATCAATATATAGTCGAATTGGCCAAAATCGGCCAAATGCTCGAAAAACACTATTTTTTCCCTCAGGATGTCGAGTGGGCTTTTGCAGATAATAAGCTGTCTATTGTTCAAACACGCCCTATAACCACCATCAAATCCATAGATAAACAAAAAGGTATTACCAAGAAGGAAGTTGTTAGGCAGCAGGACATTATTCTTCAGGGTGCTCCTGCATCACCAATAATTGGAACAGGCAAGGTTGTTATAGTAAAAGATTTAAAAGAACTTGGAAAGGTTCAAAAAGGTGATGTTTTGGTTACCGAGATGACTAACCCCGATTTTGTACCGGCAATGAAAAGGGCAATCGCAATAGTCACCGACAGGGGTGGAAGGACGTCGCACGCAGCAATTGTTTCCCGTGAACTTGGCATAGCTTGTGTTGTCGGTACGGAATTTGCTACCAAAAAACTAAAAGATGGAATGATTATCACCGTGGACGGATCAAGGGGCATTGTTTATAAAGGAAAGAATCAAGTTGCCAAAAATATTCTCGAGTCCCAAAGCAACAAAGAACCAAAACACTTCAAAACAGCAACCCGCGTTTACACTAATCTGGCCGAACCCGAACTGGCTGCTCAGGTTGCTTCAAAAAACGTGGATGGTATTGGACTTCTACGCGCCGAATTTTTACTCGCTCAAATTGGAAAACACCCAAAAGAATTCATAAAAGAGAAAAAACAGGAGGATTATATAAATCAACTCGAAAAAGGCCTCTCGATGTTTGCTAAAGCTTTCGGTCAGCGTCCTGTGATCTACAGGGCAACGGATTTTAAATCAAACGAATACAAAGGCCTAAATGGTGGTGAAAAATATGAGCCCATTGAGTCAAATCCGATGTTAGGTTATCGTGGTGCATTCCGCTACATAAAAGACCCTGACGTTTTCAAACTGGAACTTGAAGCAATAAGAAGGGTACGTCAAAAGCATAAAAATCTCCAATTAATGATTCCTTTTGTGAGATCTCCAAAAGAACTATTATCAACAAGAAATATTGTCGAAGAGTGTGGCCTTTTTAAAGATTCGAAATTCAAGTTTTATATGATGGTCGAAATACCTACAAACGTAATTCGGCTTGAAGAATTCATTAAGGTTGGAATAGACGGTGTTTCTATCGGTTCAAACGACCTAACAATGCTTATTTTGGGAACAGACAGGGATAATGAAGAAGTTTCAACGGAATTTAACGAGATGGACCCGTCGGTTCTTTGGGCGCTTAAAAAAATAGTGGAAACTGCAGCCAAATATAATATTACGTCATCCATTTGTGGCCAGGCACCCTCTGTTTATCCCGAACTTACCGAAATGTTGGTTAATTGGGGCATCACATCCATTTCCGTTAACCCTGACGTAATAGATTCAACGCGCAAAATTATTTATGAAGCTGAAAACAAACTTATTAATAAAAAATAAACATGGCTAAAATTAAAAAGGTAATTGCAAGGGAAATATTAGACAGCCGGGCTTTCCCGACTGTAGAGGCAATCATTCAACTCGATGATGGTTCTGTTGGGGCATTTGCCACCCCTTCGGGCATTTCAGTTGGCAAGCATGAAGCGGTAGAACTCAGGGACGGTGATAGTAATAGGTATGCAGGCAATGGTGTCTTAAAAGCCCTGGAAAATATCCTGGTTTACCTGGCTCCGGCAATAATTGGAAAAGACGCATCCGGACAGGAAGAACTTGACAAAATCATGATTCAAATTGACGGCACAGATAATAAATCAAAAATGGGTGCAAACAGCATTCTTGCCCTTTCCGGTGCAATAGCCAGAGCCCAAGCTGCATCACTCAGGATTCCTTTGTACCAATATATCTCAAAACTTTTAAGCCAGACACAAAAAAATGAATTTTCTATGCCAACCCCTATGTTTAACATCCTAAATGGAGGCAAACACGGTGGTGGCAACATTGATTTCCAGGAGTTTCTAATTGTGCCACCCCAGGCAAATTCATACTCCCAGAATCTAAAAATAGGTGTCGAAATTTATTACGCACTAAAGGACGTAATTGTAAATCATAGCGGTATTACCCTGCTCGGCGAAGAGGGTGGTTATGCGCCAACGCTTTATTCAAATTCAGACGCTTTTAAAATCCTAGAGGAAGCAGTTTCCCGCGCGGGCTTTACACTAGGTCTGGATACCTTTTTAAGTATGGATGTAGGATCTTCTACATTTATGAAAGGCGGCGTGTATAAAATTAAGGACAGGCCTGTAGGGCTTTCTGCAAGCGAATTCATCGACTTCTTCGCTTCCCTAAACGAACAGTACCATATATTATCGCTCGAAGACCCTCTATCCGAAGATGACTGGGATGGTTGGCAAAACATCACCAAGCTTATGGGAGAAAAAACAATAATAGTAGGAGATGATTTAATAACTACAAACTTAGAACGGTTGAAAAAAGCTATTGAGAAAAAGGCTTGCAACGGAATTATCGTGAAGCCCAATCAGGTCGGAACCATTACGGAAACACTTGATGTTGTAAAAGTAGCCCAAAAAGCAAACTTTAAAATAATTGTTTCGCACCGCTCAGGCGAAACGAACGACGACTTTATAGCTGACTTTGCAGTTGGAGTTGGTGCCGATTACGTTAAATTCGGGGCACCTGCAAGAGGTGAGAGAGTCGCAAAATATAATAGGCTTCTGGCAATAGAGCACGAGCTGTCTTAATGTTAAGAGTTACCGAAAAACCTAAACCAATTGTGTTATGTATCCTGGACGGATGGGGTATATCCCAGGACAGCCCGGGTAATGCGATAACAAGGGCAAAACCCAGCAATTTTAACGACTTCTGGTTCTCCTACCCCCATGCTCTTTTGGTTGCCACGGGACAGGCGGTCGGATTACCCGAAGGCCATGTAGGCAATAGCGAAGTAGGCCACATCAATTTAGGTGCAGGTAGGGTTGTTTTTCAGGATTTGCTTAGGGTTAATAACGCTATAGCTGACGGCACTTTTTTTGAAAATGCGGCATTTATCTCAGCAGTCGACCATATAACAAAAAACAACTCAAACATTCACCTGATGGGTCTCGTTGGTCTTGGGGCTGTTCATTCGGAAATGAGCCATCTCTATGCCTTGCTCACTTTTCTTCAAAAGAGGCATATTCCCGCTTCCAGAATTAAATTACATTTGTTTACCGACGGCCGTGACAGCCCGCCTACTTCTGCCAAGATTTATATGAGCGACCTGGAAAGCAAATTACAATCTGCGAATCTGGGCCAAATAGCCTCTATAAGCGGTCGGTATTTTGCAATGGACAGAGACAATAGGTGGGACAGGACCGCAAAAGCATACTTTACGATTACGGGCAAAAGCCAAAATAAAGCAACAAGCGTGATGTCCGTTATAGATAATTCATATACTAACGGCAAGACTGACGAATTTATTGAGCCTACTGTAATAGCCGACGGGACCGGAGTACCTATCGGTTCGGTTTCAGAAAACGACGCGTTAATATTTTTCAACTACAGGCCGGACAGGGCAAGGCAGTTGACCGAAGCATTTGTACTCGATAACCTTACCAACTTAAAAACCTTTTCAGGTGAGCAGGCAACTGGTTTTAATAGAGGGCCAAAGCTAAACAATTTATTTTTTGTTTCCTTAACCCGTTATGCAAAAAACCTTCCGGTAACTGCCGTTGCTTTTAATCCCGAAGAAGTCACCATGCCGATAGCAAGAGTGTTTGCGGAAAGGAATTCCAGGCAACTCCACATTGCGGAAACTGAAAAATATGCCCATGTCACATACTTTTTCAATGGGGGACTCGAAAAGCCATTCAAAGGAGAGGACAGGATTTTGATTAACTCGCCTAAAGTTGCTTCTTATGATAAGGCTCCGGAAATGTCTGCAAACGCCATAACACAACAATTAGTTGAAAAGATTAATTCACGAGTTTACGATTTCATTGTAGTCAACTATGCCAATGCCGATATGGTCAGCCATAGCGGAAATATTGAAGCAACAATTAAGGGTGTCCAGATAATCGACAATAACTTGGGGATACTCGTAAAAGCGGTACTGGCAGCAGGTGGCGGTTTAATAGTAACAGCAGACCACGGAAACGCTGAGGAGATGATTAACCTAAGAACAGGTGAGGTTGATACGGAGCATAATATTAGCCCTGTACCGGCGATTTTTATTTTCAAAGAACTCGAAGGCAATGCCCAGCAGCTTCCCCAAGGGTTACTCGCAGACATTGCGCCAACTGTTCTTGGGGTTTTGCAAATACCCAAACCTACCCAAATGACCGGCCGCAGCCTCCTTTAAAATAAAAGAACAAATTCCCCTTTTGGGCTGGTTTTCTCAAAATATTCAATTGATTCACTTAATTTCTCCCGTCTTATCTCCTCATGTAATTTCGTTAACTCCCGGCATAAAACAATATTTATGTCACCAAAAACAGACCTTATAGTATTAAGCGACTTGATTACTCTAAAAGGCGATTCATAAACAATAAAAGTCGTTTTTAAAATAGCACTAATTCTTTTCAGCTCTTCAACTTGATTTTTTCTTTTTCCATCTTTTTTTGCGAGATAGCCAACAAACATGAATTTATCACTCGGCATTCCAGAAACCGTGAGAGCTGCGATTGCAGCTGTTGGTCCCGGGATTGACTCAACAGTTATTTTCTGGGATATCGCCTCTCTAACTATTTTATATCCCGGATCGGAAACCAAAGGTGTGCCCGCATCCGAAACCAAAGCGATATTCTTACCAAGCTTCAGGTTTAAAATAATTTCGCCTGTTCTTTGAACTTCATTAAAATCGTTTACTGCTACCATTTTTTTGGAGATGTCCAAGTGCTTTAGGAGTTGCCCGGTAACGCGCGTATCTTCACAGACGACTAAATCAACACTCGACAGGACCTCGATTGCCCTCAAAGTGATATCTTTTAAATTACCTATAGGAGTAGCTACAATATATAGGGTTCCCATTTTCAATTGCTAATTGTCAATTGTTATGGAGGAATTGTCAAACATGGACCAATTGCGTGCTGAATATACAATAAAGGCGGAGTTTAAGCCGCTTATAATTTCCTTTAATTTTGCCTGCATTAAAAGCGAAAAATAGGTGCGCAAAAAACTTAAAAAACTGCTCAAAATCTTTGGACCCGGAATAATTACCGGAGCCTCCGACGACGATCCGTCAGGCATTGCAACATACTCTATCGCCGGTGCTTCTGCAGGGTATTCCCTGCTTTGGACTTCGTTTCTCACTTTCCCCCTTATGGCTGCCGTGCAGGAAATGTGCGCCCGCATTGGTCTGGTAACCCAAAAAGGGTTAGCGGGCACAATAAAGACGCACTACAAATCCAAAGTTCTGCTATATTTTCTTGCTCTTCTAATTATAATTTCCAACACAATCAATATCGGTGCAGACCTATCTGGCATGGTTGCAGCAACAAAACTGCTTTTACCTGTTCCTGAACTGGTAAGCGCAATTTTCTATACGGTTATGATCATAGTACTTATGGTTTACTTCCCTTACAAATTTATAGCTTCACGCCTAAAGTGGCTGACCTTTGCGCTTTTTGCCTATCTGGCTTCAGCTGTCGTTGCAAATTTAGATTGGACAAAAGTTTTCTATGGGACCCTGATACCAAATGTTGAGTTCAATAAACAAACAATTTCCCTGGTTGTAGCACTTTTAGGTACAACAATTTCGCCCTACCTCTTCTTCTGGCAAACCTCGGAAGAAGTGGAAGAAGTTAGGGAAAAAGAAAAAAAAGACCACCGAAGAATTATTGTTACCAAACATGAATTAAAAATGGTAAGGGAAGATGTAAATGCCGGTATGTTTTTTAGTAACATTGTAATGTTTGCCATAATTGCGACGGCAGCTTCTACTCTTTTTGCAAACGGCATAACAAATATAGAAACTGCAGACCAGGCAGCCCGGGCTCTTGAGCCGATAGCAGGTAAAGCGGCAAGCTTGCTGTTTACTCTCGGAATCGTGGGTACCGGAATGCTAGCGATCCCTGTGCTTGCGGGTGCAGCTGCCTACGCAATTGCAGAGATTTTTAATTGGGACGAAGGTTTAAGTAAATCTTTCAGGCAGGCAAAGGCTTTTTATGCAGTAATAATCTTTTCTACCTTCATTGGCTTTTTAATGACCTTTCTAGGTATAAGCCCATTCAAAGCTCTTTTTTACACCGCAGTAATTTACGGCCTAATAGCACCGATTCTGATTTTTGTAATACTTCTAGTCTGTAACAATAAAAAGATAATGGGCCAATATACAAATACTTGGATCACAAATACGCTGGGGATAATTACTTTTCTAATAATGTCACTGGCAGCCATTGCCTTTCTGCTTACACTTAATACCTAGCGGACCTAATTTCTCCCGCTTAGTTCTGGTAGCGCCTGATAACACCTACACACTTACCTTGTATCGTTACGTTTTTGGCTAAAATTGGTTTCATTGCAGAATTAGCAGGCACAAGCCTTATCTGGTCTTTATCACGGTAAAAACGTTTTAGGGTAACGACACCGCTGTCCACCATAGCAACAACAATGTCGCCGTTATTTGCCTGGTTAGTCTCTTCGATAACAACAAAATCGCCGTCTAGAATTCCGTCCTCTATCATAGATTCACCTTTAACCTGCAAAACGTATGATTTTTTATTTGTTGAAAGCATGCTAGACGGGATAGCAAACGTGGCAGTCGGATCTGTGTAAGGTTCGATTGGAGCACCGGCAGCAATAAAACCGGCAAGAGGAAGCTCTATTCCGCTTACAATTTTGCCGATCTTTTTATCTATCAACTCAATTTTTCTGATAATCCCTCCCGATTTTTTAATTAAGCCTTTTCGCTCAAGCGCTTGCAAGTGCTCATGGACAGTTGCCAAAGACTTAACGCCAATCTTCTTGGCAATTTCGACTAAAGTTGGCGCGCTTCCGTGCTTTTCTATATATTCATTGAGGAAATCAAGAATCTCCCGTTGCCTTTTATAAAGAACTAATGTCATAATAAAAATATACCAAACAAAACCCGAATCTGTCAATAACCAGATTTGGGTTTTGTGTAATTATAAATTGGCTAAAAACCCGAAGTTGTCAATAAGATAAACAATTAACTAATTATCTTTAGAAATGCCCAGGAACAAGGTATAATCTACGTTCGATGAAGTTTAAGCTGACGTCAAAATTTAAGCCTACAGGCGATCAACCGCAAGCGATCGAAAAGCTTGTAAACGGCCTATCAAGGTCAATGAAGCACCAGACACTGCTTGGTGTAACCGGTTCTGGGAAAACTTTCACTGTAGCCAACGTTATCGAAAAGATTCAAAAACCGACTCTCGTCATCAGCCATAACAAAACTTTAGCCGCTCAACTTTATCAGGAGTTTAAACAGTTTTTCCCCGAAAATGCAGTCTGCTATTTCGTTTCCTATTACGACTATTATCAGCCTGAAGCCTACATGCCTGCAACGGATACATATATAGAGAAGGAAACAGAGGTAAATGAGGAAATTGACAGGCTCAGGCTCAGCGCCACCACTTCTCTTTCTACCAGAAGCGACGTTATAGTTGTGGCTTCGGTTTCAGCCATCTACAACTTGGGCTCACCACAAGAATACAAAAATGCACGCCAGGATTTGGCAGTCGGCCAAATCTGGTCTCGCAGTGACCTTTTAAAATCATTTGCCAAACTGCAATACGAAAGGAATGAAACAGATTTTGTAAGAGGTACTTACAGGGTCCGCGGAGAAAACATCGAAATTATTCCGGCTTACGAAACAAACGGCCTCAGGCTAAGTTTTTTGGGAGACAATCTTAACGCAATAGAAATAATTCACCCCATAACGGGATCTACCGTAAAAAAGTTAACGGAAACGGCTCTTTACCCGGCAAAGCATTACGTCTTATCAGATAAAGGTCAAGACGAGGCAATAGAGTCAATTAAGCTTGAACTTAAAAACAGGCTTAAAGAATTGCGGTCCGAGCGCAAGGATCTTGAAGCTCATCGCCTTGAACAGCGGACCAAATACGATCTTGAGATGATCAAAACCTTCGGCTACTGCAAGGGTATAGAAAATTATTCAAGACATTTCGATGGCCGCAAACCCGGTGACCCGCCGTTTTCGCTTTTGGAACACTTCCCAAAAGATTATTTGATGGTCATAGATGAATCGCATATTACTGTCCCGCAGATAAACGGCATGTATAACGGGGATCGTGCCAGAAAACAAATGCTTATCGATTTCGGCTTCCGCTTGCCTTCTGCATACGACAATAGGCCGCTTAAGTTCGAAGAGTTCTCCCGCCGCATCAACCAGGTACTCTACACCTCGGCAACACCTGCAGATTACGAACTTAAAATATCAGATGCAATTGTCGAGCAGCTTGTCCGCCCAACCGGCCTTGTCGATCCGGAAATTTCCATCAGAAAATCAAAAGGCCAAATAGAAGATCTGATTGTCGAAATTGAAAAACGCGCCCAAAAAGGCCAGCGCACCTTGGTTACGACACTTACAAAAAGAATGGCCGAGGAACTGACGGATTATCTCAAGGAAAAAAACATAAAAGTACAGTATTTACACAGCGAAGTGCAAACTCTTGACCGGACTGATATCCTGGACGATCTCAGGCTTGGTAAATATGATGTTTTGGTTGGAATCAACTTACTGCGTGAAGGCCTGGATCTGCCTGAGGTTACCCTTGTTGCGATACTAGATGCCGATAAAGAAGGTTTTTTAAGGTCTGAAACTTCGCTCGTTCAGACGATGGGACGCGCAGCCCGCCATGTGGAGGGTTCCGTAATACTTTATGCCGACAATGTTACCGGCTCCATGGAGCGTGCAATAAAAGAGGTAAACCGCAGGCGTAAGATACAACAAGAATTCAACGAGAAACATCATATAAATCCGACTTCTATCCAAAAACCAATAAGAGACAAGCTTGTAGAGCGGCAAAATGAAGAAGAAAAGAAACAAATTTACAAGGATGAAGTAGTTGCATCCGTAATCGAGCGGGCAAAAGAGGGATCTATTCTTGCAGAAGACAAAGCGAAGATGGCGAAATTCCTAACTCGGGAAATGAAAAACGCAGCACGCATACTGGACTTTGAAAAGGCGGCACTTTTGCGCGATCAAATTCTTGAACTTAAATCATCTTAAGTTGTGTCTGTCGCTTGCACAGTATAAGTCAAAAATCGTATATTTAGCAGATGGAAGCCTTCAGAAAGCCAAAAGGCTTAGGTCAAGTTGCTGAAATTAGCCCACTTGAGCTTCAAATACACTTAGGTGAAATGGAACAGTTTCAAGGGTCGTTACTACTTGAACAGGCAGTAGCACTTAGGGCAATGAAAGAAATAGCCGCAAGGCAACAAGGACAAGCTGAAGGGCTTGAAACTCCAGAAAAAATACATGATGCGACTAGGCCAAGACCGATTATGGATGACTTATCTGTAAATAAAGAGATTTTGCTTTCGATGTAATAATTATTCTTCACTTAATATCTAGAACAATCTTTACAAAGGTGCTACAATTTTCTTTCCTCTACCCTGGACACTTCGGTAAATGTTCGGGTATTATAAAATTATGGATAAAATAATTATAAAAGGTGCCAGAGAACATAATCTGAAAAACCTGAACGTTGAGATTCCTAAAAACAAGCTGATTGTTTTTACGGGTATATCAGGCTCAGGCAAGTCCTCGCTTGCGTTTGACACCATTTACGCAGAAGGGCAACGTCGTTATGTAGAATCGCTTGCATCGTATGCCAGGCAGTTCTTGGGTGTAATGGACAAGCCTGACCTGGATTCAATTGAGGGCTTGTCGCCCGCAATATCTATAGACCAAAAATCAAGCTCCCACAACCCCAGATCAACAGTTGGCACAGTGACAGAAATTTACGACTATTTAAGACTCCTATTTGCCCGGGTCGGCCATCCGCACTGCCCAATCTGCGGCAGGGAAATTTCGCACCAATCGCCCCAACAAATTATAGATGAAATTCAAAAGCTCGAGAGTATAAACTCACAAAAAACGGTAAGGATTTTATTGCTTTCACCGGTCGTAAAAGACAGAAAAGGTGAATTTACACAACTTTTCAGGGATTTGCTTAAAAAGGGATACGGACAGGCAAGGATAGACGACCACATCCGTGATATTGACGAGGATTTTACGCTTATAAAGACAAATAAGCATACAATAGATGTTGTAATAGACAGGCTAACTGTTCCTGCCGACAAATCAAGGTTGTCACAATCTGTCGAGCAAGCACTAAAGCTTTCTGAAGGGACAGTTATTGCTTCTGAAATATTGGACAAAACATTCGATATCCCAAAATACCCTAAAGATTTACATGACCATCTTTATTCGGAAAAATTCACATGTCCTAAGGACAATATTTCTTTACCCGAAATTGAGCCAAGGTCATTTTCCTTTAACTCACCACATGGCGCTTGCCCTGTATGTAACGGCCTCGGGGTAATCAAAAAGGTTGATCCGAAGCTTGTAATAAACCCCAATCTAACGATCTCAGAAGGCGCAATTCTGCCTTGGGCAAGAATTGTAGGGTCAGAATCCTGGTCATGGCGTGTCCTGGAGACTGTTTGCAGGGAAAATAACATAGCTATGGATACCCCCTTCGGCGATTTACCCGAGAATTCGCAAAGCATCATATTAACTGGCTCCGGTGACAGGCTATATAGAATCAAAGGACCAAATCGCTTTGGCAAAGTTGTCAGCTGGGATAGTAATTATGAAGGGGTACTTGAAAACCTGGAACACAAATACACTCAAACCGATTCTGACTTCGTAAGGCGCGAAATAGATAAATTTATGCGCTCTAACGAATGCGAAACCTGTATTGGGACAAGGCTTAAACCTGAATCCCTTTCTGTAACTATTGAAAAAAAGTCGATAGCAGACACCGCGCTTCTCAGCATACGGGGTTTCTTTGAATGGCTTGAAAAATTGGCGGAAATTAATACAAATATTCTTTCGGAAAGGGAAAAGATAATTGCAAAGCCAATTTTAAAAGAACTTCAAGCAAGAACTAAGTTTCTGCTGGATGTCGGCCTTGATTACCTGACTATATCAAGGTCGGCAACAACGCTAGCAGGCGGGGAAGCACAACGCATACGGCTGGCATCGCAAATTGGGTCAGGTCTATCCGGAGTTCTCTACGTACTGGACGAACCCTCAATAGGTCTTCACCAAAGAGACAACCAAAGGTTAATTAAAACATTAAAAAAGCTTAGAGACATCCAAAATACTGTGATAGTTGTTGAGCATGACAGCGAAATGATGCTTGAATCTGACCAAATTCTCGATTTTGGCCCTGGAGCTGGTGAACACGGAGGCCACCTAGTTTCGCAGGGTACACCACAACACATAATGAAAGACCCTAATTCTCTAACGGGAAAATACTTGTCCGGCAAAAAAAGGATTTTACTCAAAAAGGACAACCTTGATTTAAACGGGCAAACAAATTTAAGCATTGAACTAATCGGAGCCAAGGAACACAACCTTAAGGACATTGACGTCAGTTTTCCTCTGAAAAAACTGATTTGCGTTACGGGTGTTTCCGGGTCTGGTAAATCTACGCTAATCCATGATGTCTTATACAAAGCAATTGCCTCACAAATCTACTCTTCAAAAGAAAAACCCGGATCTTACAAGTCCATAAGAGGTCTGGAAAACATCGATAAAGCAATTTTAATTGACCAGTCGCCAATCGGCAGAACTCCCCGCTCAAACCCTGCTACGTATACCGGTGCCTTTACACACATCCGTGAGCTTTTTTCTCAAACTACTGATGCAAGAGTGCGGGGTTACACTCCAGGCCGCTTCTCATTTAACGTTAAAGGTGGACGGTGTGAAGCTTGCGAAGGGGAAGGCCAGGTAAAAATAGAGATGCAGTTTCTTCCTGATGTTTACGTGGATTGCGAAGTTTGCAGCGGAAAAAGGTATAACGAGGAAGCTTTAGAGGTCCATTATAAGGGTAAAAATATCTCAGAAGTTTTGCAAATGACGGTCGAGTCGGCACTTGTGTTCTTTGAGAATATACCGCAGGTCAAACAAAAACTACAAACAATAAATGATGTCGGTCTTGGGTACATCCAGCTTGGTCAACCGGCTCCAACTCTCTCAGGAGGTGAAGCACAGCGTGTTAAATTGGCAACTGAGCTGTCAAAACGGGCAACCGGAAGAACAGTCTACATACTCGACGAGCCAACGACAGGACTTCACTTTGCAGACATTGAAAAGCTTCTGACAATCCTCGAGCGGCTCGTTATTTCCGGCAATACGGTGATTGTTATTGAACATAATATGGATGTAATTGCTAATGCGGATTGGGTTATAGATTTAGGCCCCGAAGGCGGCGAAGGCGGAGGTACTGTTGTCGCTTTCGGAACTCCCGGGCAAATTATAAATTCACAAAAATCATATACTGGAAAACACTTAAAAGAAGTTTATCGACCAACTTGACATAAATACCTGTGCCAACAGATACTTAACAATGTGAAATCGCTTGCCCGATTTTTTTTGCCCGTAATAGTCAGCATTTTTTTCTTTCTCATATTTTTTCCCAAAAGCGCACATGCTCAGGGGGAATTCCAGACCGATTACCAGGTTAACTACGTTACCGACGTGAACGGAAAAACCGATGTCACGCAAAAAATCGTTTTAATAAATAAAACAGCAAATTACTATGCTGATAAATTTGAATTAAAAATCGGTTCAACCAAAGTCACCGATGTTAAGGCAAGCGACGATGTTGGGGACCTGGAAACGCGTGTCACTTTTGACAACAATATCACAATTATCTCCGTAAAATTTAATCAACGTGTTATCGGTGAGGGCAAAAAACTTGCATGGACGCTTAATTACTCGTCAGGGGAACTTGCATCTAAATCAGGCCAAATATGGGAAATCTCAATTCCCAAACTTGCCTCATCCCCCGATATGGGTGACTATCTGGCAACAGTTAATATACCCAGAGTATTCGGCCCGATTGCTTTTGCAATTCCAACTCCAGGCTCTACCCAACAAAAAGCAAGTATGCAGGAGTTCACCTTTACAAAAGACCAGTTACTGCAGTCCGGGATTTCAATGTCCTTCGGGGATAAACAGGTTTTCTCATTCAAATTAAACTATTACCTTGAAAACAAAAACGTAACGACCCAAACCTCCGAGATAACCTTACCACCGGATAATAATTATCAGCAAATAGTGCTTGAGCATATAGATCCACAGCCCATAGACGTTGTGGTAGACGGGGATGGCAACTTTGTCGCAAAATACAAACTCCAACCAAAGCAAAAGGTAAATGTAACTGCCCAGGGACATGTAGAAGTCTTTAGTAAGCCATATAGGAAAATATATAAAACTCTAACTCAGGAGCAAAAAAACCAATATACACAGCCTCAAAGTTATTGGGAAACAGATAACGGCTTCATCAAAGACAAAGCAAACGAACTTAAATCCCCTCAGAAAATTTATGATTTTGTATCGAGTTACCTAACATACAGCAATAGCCGTTTAAGCCAACCGGAAATAGAAAGGAAAGGGGCGGCGGCTGCAATCCAAAACCCAACAGACTCCGTATGTATGGAATTTACTGACCTGTTCATTGCAATAGCGAGGGCAGCCAAAATTCCGGCCCGGGAAGTAGAAGGTTATGCGTATACACAAAACGAAAGGCTGAGGCCTCTTTCTCTAACTTTAAATAGCAACGATATTTTGCATGCTTGGCCCGAATACTGGGATGATAATTTGGGTTGGGTTCAGGTAGATCCGACCTGGGGTGCAACCTCGGGTGGGCTGGATTATTTCAGCAAGCTTGACTTCAACCACATCACATTCACACAAAGAGGGCAATCTTCGACAAGCCCGTCGCCGGCAGGCGCTTTCAAAGATGGTAATAAACCAGGCCAAAAAAGCGTTTTTGTCAATTTTGCCGAAGATCTGCCCGCACCAACATCAACTGCGCAAATACAAATTTCTGCCCCCCAAAATATATATTCTGGGATCCCGATAACATTAACCGCAAACTTAAAAAACGTTGGTTCAACATCAATAATTGGTCAAAAACTGCAGCTTACTTCAAAAATGTTAAATATTTCATCCGAAAACCCAATCACGGTTCCCATTCTGCCCCCATTTGCAAATCGGGACTTAAAATATAATGTCGAAGCAAAAAAGGCACTCAAAAAAACGCCCGATAACCTTGTCGTTAGCTTTGCGGATGCACAAGTCTCTAGGCCAATAATAGTCAAGCCGTTTTACGAAATAGCCATGAGCATTCCCTTCCTGATAGGCTTACCGGTTTTGGTAGTGCTAATTTACTTCGGTCTGCAATTTTACTATAAGCATCATAGAAAACACCGATAAAAGTCTTCGTTCTTACAATTTGTTAAAATTCACAAAATGAAATCATTAGCAAGTACTTTAAAGCAATTACCCGACAGTCCGGGGATTTACCAGTTTTATGACGACAAAGGAGAGCTAATATATGTTGGGAAGTCAGTGTCGCTCAAAAAGAGGGTTGCTTCATATTTTACAACTAAAAACTTGGGCCCAAAAACAAACATGCTTGTGGAAAAAATTAAATCTGTAAAAACCATAAAAGTTTTTTCGGATTTTGAAGCTTTGCTACTGGAATCGGAGCTTATAAGAACCCACAAGCCGTTTTTCAACATAATTGCCAAAGACGACAAAAGCCCAATTTATATAAAGATAACAAACGATGCAATTCCGTTGATTACCTTAAGCCGTAAATTACCACCGAAAAAGGGCGTGTTCATAAGAGGACCCTTTCCCTCAACAAAAGTAACAAAAGAAATCCTAAAAATGACAAGGAGAATATTTCTTTATTGTCAACATAAAAACCCCCAAAAACCGTGTCTTTTTGTACACCTTGGCTTGTGTCCATATCCTCAGCAAAGCGAAGATGCGAAAGAACTGTACAAAGGCACAATTAAAAAGATAAAAAAAATGCTATCCGGAGACATCAGGAAATTAATAAAAGAGTTAACCGGTGAAATGAAGCATGCATCGCAAAAGCAAGAATACGAACAGGCGCAAGCTATAAAACGGCAAATACAAAACTTAGAATATTTAACTACAGTTTTTCGCACACCCCGCGAGTTCCTGGAAAGACCAACATTAGTAGATGATCTGGCACTTGGAAAGCTTGAAAACTTAAAAGATAAACTGTCACTTGAACATTTGCCAAGAAGGATTGAATGTTACGACATTTCAAACTTGCAGGGGAAACAAGCAACAGGTTCAATGGTAGTCTTTAAAAACGGACAGCCCGAAAAGTCGCAATATAGGAGGTTTAGGATAAGATTTTCCCAAAAACCGAACGATTATTTAATGCTAAAAGAGGTCTTAACGCGTCGCTTCAATAATAATTGGCCGACCCCCGATTTAATAATAATTGACGGTGGTAAAGGGCAATTAAATGCAGTAACCCCAATTGTTAAACGGATAAACGCCAATATACAAATCGTGTCGCTCGCAAAACGTTTGGAGGAAATCTATGCGCCCACAAAAATGCAGCCAATTTCTTTGCCCAAAGAAAGTCCTGCAAGGCAGCTTGCCCAGGCAATAAGAGACGAAGCACACCGCTTTGCCATTACCTATCATAAACATTTAAGGTCTAAACAATTTTTGAAAAATTAAAGGCTCTTGAAAAGCGGGTTCCAAAATGCCAAAATCAAGAGTATTAAATCTGTCCTATGCGCCATTATATAAAATCTCTATTAATAACAATCGCGTCCTTTTACACAACTGCAAACTTTATTCCGACAATAACAGCAGGAGACAACCCCAAAAATTTGCCGCTGGTTATAGCAGGCTTGTGGTTTATTACACTGGCAATTAACCCAATATTTTCACTCGTATTTCTGCCCATCAACATCCTTACGTTCGGTTTGATCTCGGCTGTATTAAATATTGCGTTCCTATTTGCACTAATAAATTTTTTACCGGGTTTCCATATTGCAGCTTTTACATTCCCGGGAGCTAATATTAACGGAATAATCCTGCCTGCCGTATCTTTAAATCAGATAACGACGATAATCATAATCGCGCTTGCAATCACCATTTTACAAAAGCTGTTGCACTTGATATTTGAATAATTATAAATCGCTCGACAGAATGGCCATTTTAAGTTAATATACGCAAATTATGTTAAGAGATTTCTTTAAGCACTATTTCGAAATACCTGAAGAAAAAAAAACAGTAACTTGTTTGGGTGGTGGCGTAGGCACAGCCCAGATATTAAAAGGTTTAAGAAGCTTAAACACAGATCTCACTGCAATTGTGTCAATGGCAGACGATGGTGGGTCTGCTGGAAGGCTAAGGAGAGCCTTTGCTGTACCACCGCCCGGGGACATCATAAACTGTCTCGCCGCGCTCTCAGACGAGGAATCGGTAATTCGTGATCTATTTCTTTACCGTTTCGAGGGCAAACGCCAGGGTAAAGACACGGATTTAGGCGGGCAGAAACTTGGTAACTTAATATTTGTTGCTTTAACACACATTTACAAAGGGAACACTAACAGGGCACTAGAGGAACTCTCAAAAATTATTTCCTCAACAGGGAGAGTTTTGCCGGCAACGACGGGGGATGTAAACATATGGGCAAAAACAAAAGAAGGCAAAAAAATATACGGTGAGAAAAATATTGACCTAGGAAACTATAACGGTAGCCGTACGTTAATAGAAGTTCATCTAGACCCGCAATCACCAAAGGCATATAAGCCCTCCATTGACGCAATCCTAAAAAGTAACACTATTATAGCTGGCCCCGGCGATCTCTTTAGCACGGTTTTACCGGTTTTGATTGTTCCTCAGATAAAAAAAGCCATCCAGTCTGCAAACGCCCAAAAAATATTTATTATCAACATTGCAAATAAGCCTTTTGAAACTTCTGGGTTTAGTGTTTCGGACTATCTTGCTTCTCTTCAAAACAACCTGGGAGAAGATATTTTTGATACAATACTTGTCAATACAAACTATAAACCTAAAATTCCAACCGATCTAAATTACAGGTATGTTAAATATGACAAGGAGAAAACAAGCAGCTTCAATCAAAGGATAATAGAAGGGGATTTTGTAAATGAGTCTTACCCTCTTTATCATGATGACCAAAAAGTCGCAAGCGCAATTCAACAACTGATCAAATGAAAACTGCACTCTTAATATTACAGATGGCAATCGCATCAAGTCTAATTGTTTTAATATTGCTTCAGTCAAAGGGGGCAGGTCTTGGGTCTGTATTTGGCGGATCCGGTGGCGTTTACCGGTCAAGGCGCGGAGTAGAAAAATTATTTGTGTACATTACGGTTATTTTGGTCTTTTTATTTTTTCTCGTTTCCGTCCTTCAGATACTGATATAAAACAAATGTCGTTTGTCTCTGTTCGCACAAGACGCTTAAAATTTTGGTGGCACCTCACGTTAGCATATTTTAAAAGATATCAACTCAGGGTAATTGTAGGGTTAATAGTCACAATAATATCAATATTCGGGTCACTGAAAATATTCCCATCACTCTACCAGGGAAACACAATTAAAATAGGCTACATTGGGACTTACAACCTTGAAACTATACCTACAGAAGTTCTTTCCCTGGCTACCCAATCACTGGTTACGGAGGGTCCTGACGGTAAACCCATACCTTCACTCGCTTCACATTGGACTGTATCAGGCGACGGGAAAACATATGTGATTTTCCTGAAAGATAACCTTTCCTGGCACGATTCAACCCCGGTCAATTCCAAAGACATATCAATTGCCATCACTAACGTACAGATAAGCGCACTAAACAATAAGGCTATAGAATTTCGTCTTCCAAATCCGATATCCTCTTTTTTGCAGGCTTTGGACAAACCGGTTTTTAAAGCAAACACCTTCTATGGAACAGGCGAATTTAGGATTGTAGGCATAGACCAAATGGATACAATCATAAAAAGAATAAGGTTGCACCCCAAAGACTCAACACTTCCAAAAGTCGAAATTAAATTTTACCCAAATCAACAACAGGCAATAAGCGCCCTCAAGATGGGTGATGTTAAAGTTCTCAAAGTGGCAAACGCAAAGGAGTTCCAGTCATGGCAAAATGTAAACGTCAAACAGGAAACCGACAAAAGTTCACTTGTGACAATATTCTATAAAACCGACGATCAATATCTGTCTTCCCGTGACCTGAGACAGGCATTAAGTTATGCGATAAACAAAGATAATTTTGACGGTGAAATGGCGTCCTCCCCGATATCTTCTGCCAGCTGGGCATATAATCCGCAGGTTAAAAGGTACGATTACAGTACTGCCAAAGCAAAAGAATTGCTTGCAAGAACAACCGCCAAAGGAACAACCATCACACTCTCGGTTATGCCCGGACTCGGGGATGTTGCAAAACAAGTTAAAGAAAATTGGGAATCGATTGGTATAAAAGTTAAACTAAAAGACGAAAAAAGCATACCCTCTAGTTTTCAGGCTCTTCTTGCAGTTAATCACTTGTCACCGGATCCGGACCAATATCCATTGTGGCACTCAACCCAAAAGAAAACCAACATTACAAATCACGTTAATGTAAAAGTAGACAAACTTCTGGAGGATGCCAGGTCTACACAGGATGAGGATCAAAGAGGAAGCTTATATAACGATTTCCAAAAGTTTTTGGTTGAAGATGCTCCCGCTACCTTTCTGTATCACCCATACACGTATCAGGTAATATACAAAAACGTCCAGTCGCAATATAACAAGCTCCCAATTTCCAAATAAAATAAATAAAAATGTTATATCAATAAATATGTTACGCGTCCTACTGGTGAATTGATTGGAAAACTTTAGTGACTTTATGTATGATTTACGTCAGTGTTAAAATTAAAAGATGTTAAAAGGATTCCAGGAATTTTTGTTTCGGGGAAATGTTGTAGATCTAGCCGTTGCTGTAATAATTGGTAGCGCTTTCGGTGCGATTGTAACAGCGCTAGTCAAAGATTTAATCACTCCTCTTATAGGTGCAATTGGGGGAAGTCCGGATTTTTCAGGTATTACGTTTACTGTAAACAATAGTAAATTCTTTATCGGGGATTTTATAAACGCATTAATAGGCTTTGTAATAATTGCCGGAGTAATATATCTTTTTATTATTATTCCAATGAATAAAATAATGGCAAGAATGAAGAAAGGTCAGACAGTCGATCCTACAGAGAAATCTTGCCCAAAATGTTTAAGTCAAATACCCCTTAAAGCTACTCGTTGTAAGTTTTGCACATCGACTGTCAAATAAATCCCAAAAGATATTTTTGCCTCAAAATAAATCTGGGTGTTTACCCTGAACATAATGATGGGTGGCTGAGGGGACTCGAACCCCCGACATCCGGCTCCACAAGCCAGCGCTCTAACCAACTGAGCTACAGCCACCAAATTCAATGCACCAACTCTTCTCTTACCTCTCTACCAGATCCTGATTTAAAATATTTCTCTAATTCTCTTGCGTTTTCCCTGGACTTACATTCTTGAGCGAAAATTAATTTGAATGGTCCTCTACCTAAAGTTGATCTTGTAGATTTTGTGCCCCTGTTATGTTCCCTCAATCTACGATCAATATTGTTCGTAATGCCGGTATAAAATTTATTATCCTTTTCGCTTAAAAGAATATACACAAAATACATTAATATTATACCAACTGACCTGCCTGCCGGCAGGCAGGGCTACAGCCACCAAACATAGCAAATTATACCAAATAAAAGCAGTATTTGATTTAACCTCGAAAATGAATGTATTATTCTAACAGTGTTAAAAGATTCCCAGAAAATAATTTCCATAAGGATTCTGGTTGTGATATCACTAGCATTTGGGTGCTTTATATCACTACACAGCATCCTAAACGGTTATTCAGCTTTTTGGTTCGACCCGGCAAGAGATTTCATGCTTGCGCTGGAAAACCTAAAAAAAGTGACACTTATTGGTTCCCCAACGGGTATACCTGGAATTTTCTATGGACCATATTGGATTTGGCTAATAAGCACAACGCTAATTTTCTTCGAAGACCCTGCAATGGTAATCACCGTCTTAATGGTAATTCCGTATTTTGTTATTTTTCCATTAATACTCTTTAAATTCACGAAAATCTTATCAACAACTACATGCCTGGCAATTCTATGGCTGTTTTTCCTTAGATATGGAAACTATACAAATCAATTGTGGAACGTAAATTATGCTCCGTTGATATTTCTCCTGATAATTTACCTAATAATAGGATTACACAAGCAAACAAACAACAAATTGAAATTAATCACATTGTTTTTACTTGCTGCACTAAGTGGACTTCTGGTCAATTTTCATTTTTCTTTCGGTTTTTCAGTATCTATCGCAACAGCAATATTTGTTGTTGTTACGGAATTTGTCAGCTTAACTACTCAAAGAAAAAAACTGGTACGTGCGGTGTATAAATACGCACTTAATCTAATAATGCTTTCTTTGGGGTTTATTTTCATTGAAATACCTTTCATTATTTTTGAAACACGCCATGGATTTATTCAGTCAAAAGCAATATTAAAGACACTTACAGAGTCAATTTTATACAACAGTGCGGTGGTAGGCCAAACAGGGCTGGAAAAAACAGATATTATTAAAAAAATCATACTTGGTATACCTTCCCAAATTTTAAATATAAGTATATTTAACCTCGTTGTTATTTACTCTCTCTTGATAGGCAGCTTTGCTTACTACCTCCTGAACAAAAAGCTAAATATTTCCAAAACCGAAAAACATTTATTTACGTTTTCGGTTCTCGCGGCGATTACAATGACACTAGTTTACACATCATCTAAAAACCCGATATATGACTACCATTTTTATGGGTTTGAAATAATTGTTCTTCTGCTAGTGGGTTTGGCCGTTGAAAAAATAGGCTATTTCAAACCGATACTGTATTTTTGGGTATTCCTACTTGTCATAACAAGTTCTGTTTCATTTTTTTCAAACTATTCGTTCGTCCAATATGCCGGCACACCTCTATGGGTTAAAAAGGCAATTGTCAGAACAATTTACAACGACGCAAAAAATATCACTTTTCGGGCTTACGCTTATTCACCCGCTATTTACACTTACGATTACGACTATCTTTTTCTATGGCTTGGGACAGATTACTATAAAAATTTGCCGCAACAAAATGGTACAAATAACCAGGTTACATATTTAATCATCCCCGATACATCCGAGGGCATTTATTACGACTTCATAAATTACAAAACTCCAAACACTCTTTATAATTCCCGGAAAATCTGGGTAATGATCGACGGAACAACAATTATAAAAAGACAACCTAAAGCAAATTAAAAAATTCTATGTCTAAGAACTTATACAAAACATTTAAAATTAAAATCAAAAAAGCAAACCCTTATACAAAATTAATAATATGTATATTAGCCTTTGGCATAATCCTGAGGTTGGTAGGCGGTGTTAACTCAATATTATTTACCTATGACCAGGCAAGGGATGCTATATATTCAGCTGGAATCCTGCATGGCCAATTTAAAATTGTAGGCCCACCAAGCGACGTGCCCGGCCTATTCCACGGGCCTTTGTTTTATTACATAATTGCGCCTGCATATATTTTAGCCGGTGGGTATCCAGATCTTGTATATTTAGAACTGATCGCCATCAACATCCTCACCGCAATTCCGCTATTCTTACTTGTAAAAAAACTTTTCCAAAATGATCAGGCAGCCGTAATATCCGTGCTTCTTTTTTCAATATCTTTTGAAGCCGTCAGTTACGCGAGGTGGATTTCCAATCCCGCCCTGGCAATTCCTGCATTTGCAATCGTCTATCTTGGTTTGTGGATGGTTATAAACAAAGAAAAATATGGCTGGTTACTGCTGGCAGTAGGTGCAGGCGTTGCCATCCAATCGGAAATATTTTTAATATATTTATTACCATTTTTGGTCTTTTGTTTTCTTATATATAAAGTAAAGTATCAACCACGCGGTTTGGTCGTTTTGTCCACATTCTTTTTTCTTTTACTAATCACGTCCTACTTTATTGCCGAATTAAAATTCCACTTTCAGGGGGCAAACGGACTAAAATCGTTTTTGTTTTCGTCGTTTAAAGGCAACAGCTTCAACCTTGCCAACATCACCAATTACTACACGAGATTGTCTTCACTTTTTTCAACTAATCTCGTCTTTGATTCAAAAATTATTTCCATTATTTCGTCACTTGCTATTTTTATGGTGGCAGCTTTTTCGGTCTTTAAAAATAAATACAAAAAACCGCTCCTCTTTGTTTATTTGATATTTTTCTCAAGCATGTCTGTGTTTCTTATATCCACATTTAATTCTCACTTCGTCACGGTTGGGGCAACTATTCCATTTTTAATCTTAACAAGCTATGCTGTCTGGCGTCTCACTTTAACTAGCAAAATCTTAGGTTATTTTGCAATTTTCATATTAATAGCAGCAAACATCATGGCAATTTTAAAATACAACAAAAGCGGTAACATCCTGTTTCAAATTCAGGATGGCATGATATTCGGTGATGAAATCAAGGTTATACAAGAAACGTATGGAATAGCAGGTAACGGGAGATTCAGTATTGACGCGGTTACAAACCCTTTATTTAACCCGACTACCTGGGCATATTTATATCAAATTTACGCCAATAAAAATCACCTTTCGACACCTTTTTATCACGGAAATTCCGATCCTGCTGCAACAGGCTACAACATTCTCGAAAGATCAGGAGAAATAACAAAAAAGGAATTTACTATTATTGAACCAAACCTGCCAGAATTTTGGTTAAAGGAAATACTAAAATTTGACGATACCAGAAAATCTGCAACCCGAAGCACAAAAATAGGCCTTTTTACTGTCGTGGTTAGGGAATAACAATCCTAATCGTACTTTGCGCGCCTGGAGGGATTCGAACCCCCAACCAATCGCTTAGAACGCGACTGCTCTGTCCGTTGAGCTACAGGCGCAAGTGAGCGGGTGAAGGGAATATCTTCCTCTTCGCTACACTCAGAGCGATATTTTTTGCAAATGCAAAAAAGTGAACCCTCTTATTTTAACTTGAGCGGGATACGGGAGTCGAACCCGTCTCTTTCGCTTGGAAAGCGAATGTTGAGCCAATCAACTAATCCCGCAAAACTGGTGCTTCTGCCTAGACCCTTAGAAGAGTTTACTCTTCGAGGGTCGCAGGGCGCTGTCTCTTGAACTACACCCGCAGCGCATTATATTTTATCAAACCGGCAAATTTTATACGAGAAGGCAACGTTACCTCTCAAAATAACCCAAGCTAAGCATCAATTTCGACTTCTGCGATAACCGGCAAATGGTCTGAAACAGTCACCTGGGGAACACGAAGGGATTTAACCGCAAATTCGCCGGATACAAATATATAATCTATCAAAAAACCCAGCGGGGCAATTTTGTGAACCTTAACATTCGTTGTCATTTTAACATTGGTACCGAGCATTAAATTATTTGCAATCTTCCCGATCATATCAACAGTTTTGCTCCCTACAACCGCATTTAAATCACCACCCAAAATAAAAGGGTCGTTAAGTTCCTTAAGGTATTTATAAACGAGTGTTGATTGTCTAAACGTTTCCTTGGTGTCTGCAGGAGGAGCTGTCCATGCCCCATGCCAGCTTAAAATATGTAGGACGCGGCCATGAAAATTTACAACTGCATCTAAAAGATGACGGTCAATTTGTTCGCGGATTTCACCGGATTTACCGTCTAACTCCATGTTAGTAACAGGCCTAAATTTTTTTAAAACCAAAACATGTTTACCTATAATCCTGCTCTTGCTAAAAACGGCATTGCCGAACTTTGCACCTATTTCTCCTTTAAGCTTTAAATCGCCATAGTATTCTCCGTGCATTCCCAGCCTATCATGCAGCAAGTCAAAAACGCTTGCGCTTTTATCTGCACAAAGGTTAAAACCGCCCTCAGTTACTTCCTGCATCGTGACAAAATCCGGGTCTTCCTTCTTCAAGAAGCGGATAAGGTCTTCAAGATAACACCCTTTATAGATATTGATTTGAATTACTTTTATTCTGAGGGCCGACATTGTTAGAATGGAATTATGCGCCGCGGTTTTATATTACCCTTAATTGTGTTGGTAATTCTAGTTGCAGCTGGATATTATATGTTTATCAAATATTCCAGAACTCCTAACGCGAAAACTACAGCCACAGCCGAGTCAATTTATAAATACCCCAATAGCACCGACTGGAAAATAAAACCCCATCAAAACGTTTGTTTAAATCGCCAGGCTACTTGTATACAGCCTGTAGATGTTATTTTTACAACCAACGACCAATGGTCAGTAATTTACAATTATTATAAATCTTACCTTATAGATTACGGCTGGGGAACAAATAGTACCGTTTTTACTTCAATTCCTACTGGTATAGTTTTCAAAAAAGACACCTGCAGGGTTGATCTTCAGCCCGAGAAACCATTTAATTTCTTAAACGATAAAGCCCCTAGCCCTCCGTTCAAATATGTATTTTCCGTAACCTGCGAATAGCTGGTCTTGAGCTCAAGCGGCCATCGTCTGCTTATGTAAAACATTAAGCGCATCACAATTTAAAGCCGAAACCCATATGGATGAAATAGCTCTTGATGCAACGTTTTCTGTCTCGCGGATTAATGCCTACTCTAATTTCCCCCAGATATTTAAATATTTGCTTATTATCGTATAGAGGCCTATAATACGCAAATGGGCTTATGTGAAACGTGTCCGTTACCTGTGAAGGCAGATTACTGCTGTAAGTCTAATCCCGATTCGCAGGCAACTAAAACATTTATCAATAGGACGACTGGTTTGGCTTTAACTGTATGTTCAGAGTTACAAACAAATGGTGCATGCGCCAGTTACTACGATAGGCCGGATGCTTGCCGCGGATACGAATGCGAAGAGTTATATAGTCAAGGTCTAGGGGCAAACCGGCAGTAAAGTAAGTCTACCATCGCACTTTTATTATCGACAGCAATCCACCCACCCATACATGGAGGACGGCATCTGGTATTAAACTTCGCTATTCTGACTTCCTAACTACCTTTACCTCTATGGAAGATAGCCTGGAAACATCGTAAGGTAATATGGCTGTAATTGGTTCGTGTTGGGCATCCATGAGTTGTCTGCTTATAAAATGTCCGCCTTCCCAGTCACGCTCAATAGCCCCATTTATTAACTCTCCAGCCTCATGCGTGGGCATTGTTTCCACACAATCCAGGAAGAAAAGTTCATCACCCATTTTTATTTCTAACTCATAGTTATTTAGCTCAATATAATTTTTTAACGAGTCTATTGTAGTGAAAGATATAAGCTTGAGCGTTGTAGCAATTGTCGTTTCTTGGCCTTCGTGGTACCTATGAAGCAAATCAACTTCTCCAAGAGGAGTTCTGTATTCTCTTCGAAAATCGGGAGAATAAATATCTTCCGGTACGGCCAAGGCAAGATTAAAATTTAGTGCACCTAAGGCCACTTGCACTGAAGCTACGTAGTCTACACCTTCAATTTGCACACCTGTGCTGTCCGTGTAAGTGCTGTGATCTTTGGGTAAAGGTAATTTCTCTAAGGATTCAAAAGGGGTTAAAAATATTCCCTCCCTTACAACTAACGGCCGTTCAGGTAACCCGTTGGGTTGGCGCTCATTCATGCGGCGGATTCTATCACATTAGATATATTGAGTCCAACCTTGAGTTTATTGAGTTTTTATATTAAACAGCGTTCGAAGCTTCCTTCGATTCACTCAGGGCTATAATGTCTAATACTATCGACACACTATAGGTTGCATATTGTAACAAGATAAAGTATAATTGCCATTTATGAACAGTCCCGAAACACTTAAGTTGTCAACAGAGGCAGGGGAATCTTTAAGACGTAAAACTATTGCTTTTGTAAGGCAACTACCACTGGCTGAGAAATATGGCATCGGCTTCATTGATATGCAGGCTATTATCAGAGCTTTTGAATCTGGTAAGCAACTTCCTAAAGATATAGTTCAAAATTTAACAAGTGGTTTTGTAATCGATCCCCAAACAATGGAAAAGGCATCTCGGGCCTTTTTAAAGGAATATTATGAAGCACCTGTTGAAGATTTAAATTTGAGCGTACGGGTTTGGAATGTTTTAAGGCGTAGAGGTATAGAAACCGTCGGTCAAATTTTAGAAAACGGTGAATTTGAACTTAACAATGCAGACCTTTATAGCAGAAGGGCTGGAAGGAAAATAAGAGGCTTAGGAAAGGTCGGAATAGGGGAGCTAAAAGAAAGCCTTTCAGAGTACGGTATTTGGCCTTTTAATCAAGCAGTAGCTGAAAAACACTGGTTTGGCGCTAGCGAAACAATTAGTTGGAGAAAACCGTATCGTGACATAAAGATAACAGAAAAAAATTATCCCGATCTATAATTGTTCAAAGTTTGTCTAAAATGGTCGCGGTGAAGCGACTAATCTTGAACTTATAGCTGATGCAATAATATCACACTGGAAACAGCCTGAAATCGATACCAAAAATATACTATTTAACGAGTTAAACAAAATTCAGGCTCAAACCGAAGCTGGATTAGTTTATTATTATTGACAGGGAGTTGACTAACGAACTTCTTATAGTTGAATAGTAGTAAAATACGTTCATGAACAGCGACATTCCAAAACCAGCAATAATAATTAATTACGTTAAACCTGACAACCTTGACCCTATTTTAGAAATAAGCAAAAAAGACGTAGCGAATGATGATTATGGGGCAAATGGTCAGCAAAAATCAGAAGCACCAGACCTTGGTGGCTTTCCAGTAACAACATCAGGAGGAACAGCGGGTACAGCAAGTGGTGTCTCCACATCTACAGTCGGCCCGAACCTAAGTTGGGGCGAGCCAGTTTATATTATTCCACGTTATGGACCAATACTTGAAGTTGAAGTTGACCGGCAGATAGAGGCAAAGAAACTTTCAGAAGCCGCTGAATTAGGTACAAAATAATATGGGCGAACCTATCCTTACAGAACAAAAAAATGCTACTGGCAGACCAGCCATAACTGATGAGCAATACGCCATTTGGTTAAAAGACTTAAAGCCTTTACTGGAAATGGCATCAAGTTTAAGAGGCGCCTGCACAAAAACTGGATTATTAGATAAATACAACTCTTGCATACTGGAAAAGTACAACCTAAATGACTGGTTTTCCAAAAAAGTTGATGCCTACAGAGAAAGTTTTGGTGAAAGCATAAATGAGGGTTTAGCGAGAGAGGCTTTGAGGATAGTTGAAAAAACCCGGAAAGGTGAATTATTAACCAAGCCAGAGATAGACGTCTTAAAGCATATGAGCGAAAAGCACCGTAGTTGTCAGCCATTTTTTGTTACTCGACAGGAAGTAGCTCAAGTTGAGCCTAATAGAGTAAGTCAGATACTTGATGGCTTAGAACAAACGGATTACGAAGATTTAGGTCAAATAGTTTCAAACGAGCTTGAAAGGGCTAAAACTCAAACAACGCTTTCACCGGCACTTTCAAACCTCGGGCAAGCTTAATAAGATAACGTACTGTTGTGTTAACGTACCCATTTTCTATTTTAGCCAAATATGAAACGTTAATACTTGCTTTTTCTGCTAAGCCCTCTTGGGTCATTCCACCTTTATCTCGCAAATGTTTTATGGTTTGACCTAATAATTTACGCTCTCTTTGAAATGGATTATCTGAACTATATCCTACTGGCATAACCAGATTATCGCCAGAAGTAGCACTATACTACCATTCCATATATGGCAACTATATGATAAAATAAGCCTGTAATATGTCGAATATCTTTATTATTCTATTTTTATTTTTCCTGGCCTCCACTATTGCTGTTTTTGTTCTACCATCAAAATTCCTAAAAAATAAAACCGAACCAGAAATAAAAAAAACGAAAATAGGCCTGATACTACTGACTATTGTTTTCTTCGTGCTTTTTGGAATAACCAGCGACGCTTCCAAGGAAAATAATGGACCCCAGCCTTCAGCTACTACACAGACTAATGCTATTCAAGCAAAAACCGTTAGTTATGAAGTCATCAAATCTTGGGAAATACCGAATGGAGGGTATGGCAAAGTTATCGTCATATCTCCTCAAAACTTTAACGAAAATGACATGACCCTATTAGGAGAGAAATTAAAAGTTGACCTTAAAAACGACCGAAACTCTTTTATCTTTATTTTCGACGACAAGAAAGCCGCCGAAATGCGAGACAAAATAACATCAACAGACCTAAAAAATATTCCAACCGCAGACCAAGACTATTTCGACAAGCACTATATAGGTGAATACTCCAAAAATGGTAATAGTGGTTACCATCAATTAACAATCTATTTTGATGGGGTTACAGGCACAAACCAAAAAACAATCAAATACTAAACTCTTCTTATTCGACCGTTAATCATCTGCCATGTGTGTTAATCGCTTATTAGTTTATTAGATAACAAAATTATATGATATCAAAAGGATTTCCCAAGTATTTTTATGTTGATAATGAAATGTATGTAAAATTATATGTCGTTGACAACCATGTCGTTGGCATAAATGACTTGGGTGGTTCATACGATATTGGTCGGTTGCCACTAAGTCCTTTTAAGGAAATTACTAAGGCTGAATTTGAGACCGGTGCAATTATACGGCGGAAAGAGTTTTCATAAACTTATACCTAAATTTTGGGGTTTTTCTAAAAAAGACAGAAATTTTAGTACAAACCGTTTAACTTTTTTTGTGTCTTTTCTCCCATTCTTGGTACAATCTATCCTCTAAACAAAGTAAAAGAAAACTTTGCCTAAAACGTGCGGTACAACCCTTTATAAACTTATTTGTTAATTTATTAGGGGAAATAACGTAATTGTTACTTGATATTAGTACCCGATTGTTTACCTCCCTAACAAAGTTGGGACTAATATCCATGTACCCTTCTACTCCAATATTGTTAATAAATAAAGCAATTCGTGGTGTTAATGGCACAACAACCTCTACCGTTGATGATAATGGAGCAATGCCATATATTCCATTCATCGACGTAAAATCGCATAAAGTAACTGGGTGGTCCGATGTTACAAAAAACTGGTCATTATCGTCTTCGTACTTGATAAACATAACCATAAAATCGGAAAAACGCCAACGGTTTAGCTCTATAGATAACGCAACTGTTTGTGAAAAAGCGAAATTTTCTTCTTTTAGCTTAAGTAATTGCTTGTGATTTTCGGTCATTTGACCACCTTTAAATTGCTTTTCCAGCGCGCCAAACTGTTTTGAAACTCTATCTATAAAATCATTTACATTTTGTTTACTTGCTGTTGTCCTCATTTCAAGGGTGCTTATGAAATTCGAAATAATTTCTTTGTCCTCTTTAGTTAGTCTTTCTTTTTTAAATATTTTATTTTCCAATACCTGTTTATATTTACCCTCTATGTTCGCCAATGCACCTTCAATCGCATTAGCTTCGTATTGTGGAGCCTCATAAAAATATGCCTCTTTGCAAAGGCTAACGGAGCTAATGTTTTTTACCTGTACTTTATCAATGCCCTCAAAGATGCATTTTTTATCTTGGTAAACCCAAAGTAGGTTTTTGTTTTGTTTATCAACAAAGTAGTCTAAGTAACTTTTTTGAGGAATATGGTGTTCTTGCTTTGTTTTCTTGCCCATACGTTACCTCTAAACAATATTGTCTAAAAAGTCGTCGAGCTTACCACCGTCTATAAATTGGCTAAACCCACGTTGATGGAAATAAGCATCAAAGTTATTTTGCAACTGCGGCACCGCAAGCATAAAGTTTTCCCTGGTTTTATTTGTTGAGGCTTCCTCTCTACCAACTAATAAAGTTCTGCCGCCTTTGGCGTTATTTTTTAGTAAATCAAGTAAATCTTGGTCTTTGCCGCTTGTACCAATGATTAGATAATTGTGGCAATCCGCTAAAAATTCTTTTGCTTTTGCCTGGTGGGTTTCGGGACAGTTAATGTCGTATTTGCCGTCAACTGGTACGGTAATTGCAGGGTAAACAGGAGTATTACCATCATACTTTTTGGCGTGTTCAAAGATTTTGAAAAACACAAAATGTTTTTGCAGGGGTAAGGGTAATTGTGTGCTCTTTAGTATTTGGAAATATTCGGCATCATCCAAAGCTTGAGCCTCTTGAGGAAAAGGTCTATACCAATTGGTTGAGCCGTGAAGTTTTACAAGCAACCAACCGCTTTGGTTTATGTAATCCACCTCGTTTGAAAAATCCACCCCAAAGTTACGGGCTAAGGGTATTTCCAAAAGCGTGTCGTAGTTGAGGGTTAAAAATAAAACTTCGTCTAACTTTTCCAATGCTAAAGTAACTAAATTGTTGTACTCATCGGGTTGTTTAGTAAAATGAACAGCTATTTCGCCAAACAGCTCGTTTAAATAAAGAGGTATTTGTAAAAAATTTCTTGTTATTAAACTATCCTTTCCACTTTTAAGGCTACTTTCATATTCTTTGAGTATTTGCTCAAGACCCACACCCTCCTTATTTTGCCTAATTTTCCTATCAATATCGCTTGCTAAAACTTCGGCAAGAGGATACTTGTTGAGTATGCGTCTAAATTCCGCGTTGCCACGAAAAATATCCGCCGCCAATGGTGGTCTATAACCTTGGTTATCTAAAGCTTTAGGGTCAGGGTTTAAGCTATGTGATGCACCTGCCCCTAATATTATAGTTAGTTTTTTTGCCATATCTATTCCGCTCTAAAGGTCTTTGCCAAAATGGCTTGGGTAAGTTTACCAACACTTTTTTCGGCCTCTACAATTTGCTTTTCAACTTCGTCGGCAATACCAAGGTATAAGTTTATTTTTTTTATAATTACTTTTTGTTCATCAATAGTTGGTAAAGGAATAGGAATATCCCTGCACTGTTGTAGGGATATATTGCTTTGACCAACTACACCCCTCGTTAGGCTTAGTGACTGAGACGTGTATAGCTCACAAGACAATACAATTTCCAAATACCTTGGTAGAATAATACTTAAGGCTCTAAATATTGCAATTGCTTGGTTTACGTTCCACTCAGGATAACTATTTGGAACCATCGCGACTTTATATAAAGGTGGTCCAACAATATTCATCAACACATCATTAGGGTAAACCTTAGAACGTTTCAATAAACCATCGTGAGTATTTTTATCAACGTAGGAAGGGTTATATTCAAAATCAATCTTATTGTTTCGTATGTTATATACCTTCAGATAAGGTATATTTCCTACTGATTGTTTTGAGAGGTTTTTTGGAGTTGTACCTTTAGTTATAAAGCCACAAACTTTTTCGGCTGGCAACATTTTCCAGTCTTCTTTTTCGTTAATATTTCGCCACTCCTCGGTTAACTTCCCTGTTACTGCGGTATATAAAACTACTTGCCTAAATGTATTTAATTTAGCTTTAGCAAACACAATATTGCTGTGCGATTTATTTACTAAAGGCAAAGCTGTTTTTAATTTTTTAACAATTACATCTTGTTCAGGCAGAGCGGGTATGTATACTTCGTGGCTATCAAAATCACCTTTTGTAATATGTACCATACCTGTGCCGTGTGTTTTTAAGTACAACTCACTAAGTACGCTTTTTAATAAAAAATATAAAAAATCTTTAGTTACTAACTTTTCGTTTGGAATTACCTTGAAAATATGTTGATTTAGCCAGGCATCGCCTCTATCCCAAAGATAAACCCCCAACGAAGCCGCCCACGAAACCAACAAATCATCATTTTCCACTTTATATCTTGGTTCGTGAACCTTATCCGTGTAATTAAAATTAGCAGTGGTATCGTTGAGGTTTTGTATGCGGATTATAGGTAAACCGTCTTTTTTCCACTCGTGTTTTTTAAAAGCACGACCATTAATGTAACTACCTAATTTATCTAAGGTATATTTTTCCCAAGTTGAATTGTCATTATAATTTTGTGCCATTTTGAAGTTGTTCATTAACCTTTTGCAGGTTATCGGTCGCCTCTTTAAGTTGGGATAAAATATCTGTAATAAGCTCTTCAGGCTCACCTATGTTTTGGTCATCTTCCAAATCCTTATCCTTAAGCCATTTAAAACTATCGAACTTGTAGTCTTTGTTTATTACTTCGGTAACGGAAAACTTTCTCCACCTATCATCATTAGAGCTTTTTTCATCACGTTTTGATTGCCCATTGGCATTACCACCGTAACATTTTTCAAATTCCTCAAAGTGTTTAAACGTTAAGGGTCTATCGTTTTTGGTTATTCCTGGGACGTTAGTACGCGCATCGTAAATCCAAACATTTTCGGTAGGCATACCTTTTGTAAAGAACACTACATTGGCTTTCACCCCTTGTGCGTATGGCGTAAATGTTCCGCTGGGAAGACGCAAAATAGTATGCACGTTGCAATCTTGCATAAGGATTTTGAACACCTCGGCGGCTTGGTCGCTAAAAAGCACGTTATCGGGCAATACAACTGCCGCTCTACCGCCTGGCTTTAATATAGTTAAAACGTGTTGTATAAAATTAAGCTGTTTGTTACTTGTTCCTACTGTAAAATCTTGGCGTTCGGGCATTTGATTAGCGCCTTTAGTCCCAAATGGTGGATTAGTTAAAACTACATCAAATCTTTCACCGCGGTCGGGTTCATAAATACTATCGCCTAAGTACATGTTGGCGGTAATACCGTGCAAATAAAGGTTCATTAGCGCAAGTCTTCGGGGTCGTGCTACAAGCTCGGTGCCAAAATAAGTAGTCTTTTTTATGCGCTCCAAATCATCGCGGTTTATAGCTTCACCTGTTTGGTGCAAAAACCACTCATACGCGCTAAGTAAAAAACCACCCGTACCTGCGGCGGGGTCGCAAATTGTAAAGTCTTTTGCCACCCGTGGGTCGGGTTTCATCACATTTACAATTGCTTGGATTAGTACACGGGGCGTAAAGTATTGCCCTGCTCCTTTTTTACCCTCGGCGGCTGACTTTTCCAATAACCCTTCGTAGGCTTGGGCTTTAACATCAATGTTTAGCGCCGACCAATCTATTTCATCAATCAAATCAATAAGCCTTTTTAGGTTTACGGGTTTGGTAAACTTTGAAAGTGCCTCGGCAAATATCGCACCAAGCAAGCCCTCTTGTTTGGCAAGCCCGCGTAAAAGCTCGGTATAAAAGTCTAAAAGCTCAGTACCTGCTTTGGTTTTTAATACCGCCCAAGAATATTCTTTGGGTATAATCGCACCTCTTTCCTCCGCCATTTTAAGGAATAGCAAATAGGTTAGTTGTTCAACATAATCGCCGTAATCCATACCATCGTGGCGCAGTACGTGACAGTACCCCCATAATTTATTAACAATGTTTGTATTAACTTGCATAGGCGTAAACGGCTGGTATGGTAGCGTTAATTTCATTGATAAATGGCATTAGCTTACCGTCAAAATCGGCGTCAATGCGCTTAAAGTTTCCACCGAGATTAACAAAAATAGGCATTTCATCAAAGTCCTGCACATCAATAGTTAAATTTTCAACAAGGTGTAGCTTTACAAGCTCTAACCACTGTTCTTGCTTGGCGGTAATTTTTTTATCACCCATAACTTTTATCATTGCTAAGTCCACACGCTCTTTTGCGGAAAGTAACGGTTCGTCTTTAGCGGCGTGCTTGACCATTGAAATAATATCGGCAAGTGGGTATTTATAGGCACGACGCAAGTTATCCTCGGTAAAACGCTCGGGTTGTCGCGCAAGTGAAGTAAGTAGTTCCTTTAAAACTGCTGTATTCCAACCTTTTGGCTTATTAAGCACAATGCTTATTGCCTCAATATGCTCGGGGTTTTCCTTAACAAATCGTTCAAATTGCACAATGTAATCTTCCGGTTTTAACTCTCGTCCATCTGTAGTCCTAAAGATATACTCCGAAGAAACTGTGTCCTCTTGTTCGATGGCGCGAATAAACCGTTTGGGCGGACGTGGGTAATTTTTTAGTAAATCAATAAACTTTTCGTCTGTGAGTATTTTAAGTGTGGTCACTCTTTCTTTTGTTAAAGCATCAGGTAGGTCTTTGGCAAAGTTGGCAATGTCACCATCTGACATGTATTTGGCAAACATATCCCGCCCGTCAGCAGTTGTGTTTTTGGCTATACGCTGTAATCGCTTAACAAGACATTTTGTGTTGTAGTCAACCTCAACATTGTTGCTAATGTCACTAATTAGTTGTTCTATCGGTCGTGTGGGGTTACCCGGAGGAACTTGAGTTATACCAGTGCTATTTTTAAATGCTTCCAGTAGAGTGCCGTCAAAACAATCAAACACAGTAAAGTGGGTCTTGTCTGGCGTACCTAATCCATTGGGAAAGTTACTACAAAGCCGTGTTCCACGTCCCAACATTTGCTCAAAAAGGATACGGGACTTTACAGCACGTAGAAAAATAATGTTTTCAATTGAGGGTATGTCAACACCTGTTGAAAGCATATCAACGGTTACGACAATGTGTGGTTCGGGTCGGTTCCTAAACTCTTTAATGTGAGTGAGAGGGCGGTCAACGGTTGGTGAACCAGTTATTTTTTGCACGAACGCATCACCGCGACCAAAAACATCACGGCACATATCTACCAATTGGTCTGCGTGAGAAGTATGCGGTAAATCATTATGAGCAAAAATCAAGGTCTTAGGGAAGCGACCTGTTTCTTCCTCTTGCTCTTTAGCGTACTTGGCAAACTCCTCAATAATTTTGCGGTTACTATCCGGGGAGGTAATTTCACGCTCAACATCGGTTACAGAAAACGTCCGCTCGTCCTCCAACAAATCCAGCTGTTGTGAGCCTGTGTCAGGGTCAATTTGTTCTACTTCCTCACCCTCTTTTAAGGTAATGCCCTCAAGCCGGACACCAGAGGAAACTTTAACAGCATCGTAATCAACCAAAAATCCGTCCTGTACTGCTTTTTCATACGGGTAACGGTAAACTATTTCTTTAAAGTAGCCTGTTGTATGGGCGGCAGGTGTTGCAGTAAGTCCAATTTTAACCGCATCAAAATGGTCAAGTACACCGCGCCATTTACTTACTTCTTGTGAGGTATAACCCCTATGACACTCATCAGCAATAATTGTGTCAAAGGCGTTAATAGGCATATCAATTTTGTCCGCATCATCATCGGGGTCAAAATCTCCGTCGTAACTGAACATACCCTCTTTGCCATAAAGGTTAATTTGCATTCGTTGTATGGTTGAAACATACACAAATACTTGATTGCCATCAGGGTCGGTAAGGTAACCCGTCGGTATCACATTAAAATCAACCTTTTCGCCACTTTCAAAGTCATCAACCTTAAACTTTTGGCTATACACCTGGTATATTTGGTTAAACTTTAAGCCATTTTCCGCCTCATAAGCCGCAAACTCCATCACCGTTTGTGCGGCAAGTGCTTTACGGTCAACTAAAAACAAAATGCGCTTACTTACACCTGATTTGAGTAAACGATATATAAGAGAGGCTACTGTAAAGGTTTTGCCCGTACCTGTTGCCATTGCCAGTAGCATGGAGCGTTTGTTCTCCGTGAGGGCTTTTTCGACTGCTGTAATGGCATCACGCTGGTAATAGCGCAACTTGGCATAATTGGCAGGGTTTTGCGCAAACCACCCAACATTTTCGTGGGTTGGGTTATTTAAATATTCAATAAGTGCTTTGGGTGTATGAAACTGCTGTACAGGGCGTGAACGACTGTTGTTGGTACGCAAGTCTTGGAACCAAACAATCTCGCCATTAGTAGAATAAATAAAGGGCACTACGTCACCAGCTTGCTCGGCACCTTTTACATACCGTTGCGCCTGGGATAAAACATTTTGTGGACCGAGACTTATTTTCTTAGCCTCAACAAGGGCAATTAATTTACCATTGGCAAAAAGAGCGTAATCGACAGGTCCAGTTGCGGTTTCGTATTCTTCAACTGCTGTTTTATGAAGCGTAGAAGTATCTAATCCTTGTTTATAGGGAATAATATTTTCCCAACCGGACTTTATTAATTTTCCGTCAATCCATTTTTTACGAGTTGTGTGCTCGTTAATAATATTCATATTTATTTTGTCTTCTTATTCTTTTCTATAAACAGCTTTACGTCCTGTAATTTATAACGCCTATCTCCACGATTACTTACTTTTATAGCTAATAACTTACCGTCCCTATCCCAGCGCCTAAGGGTCTCTTTGTGTACCTTAAGAGTTTTGGAAACGTCATCGAGTGTCAGTAGCTTTGGTAAATCGTCGTTTACGCTCATAAATTGACTTATACTTACTTCAACAATTATAGTCTTTTAGGCTGTAAAATTGTAAACATGACAAAACAAAACTCAACATTATGACTGCGTTAGTAGCATATAACGATAATAACAAAAGATATATTCGGGCAGAACTCTTATGTAAAAGCCTAAAACTGCATTGTTTCAAGTGTGGTTTTGTTCTTGTAAATTTACGGCCAGAAACCCAAGGAACAATTTGGGATAAATGTACCAAAACAAACTGCCGAACTATAAGCAGGTTTATTCAAACAAACGGAAAAGTAAGATTATTCACCAACAAAGTATTAAACGGAATGACGGATAAGGAATTGCAACCTTATTCAAGGGATGATATGCTTGGGTTAGTAATTTAACAATTTAGACGCCGCTTTCCGTCACTAAAACTGAAAGCCAAAAGTAGCTCTTGTAGCTCTTCAAACGCACCGCGAGGAAGCGTAAGAAGGGCTTTTTTTGTGGCAAAAATATGGAGGAAGCTAATAAAATAATCCTTGATGAAGAGAAAAAAGTTAACTCTGTTTCAGAGTTAACAATGATATTAGCCTCTGTGGACATAAATTCACCTGATGCCAAATTAAACGCAACAACGATAAGCGACAACAATGGCGGACGCATCTTATTGTGATTATTACTGATACAATTATTTTGTTATGTTTGATGAAGAAGAGTTAGATTTTACAAAACTAAAATATGTACTCTACGTCCGAAAATCCACAGATGACCCAGAAAGGCAAGTACGCTCAATAGAAGACCAAATAGCAGAGTGTAAACAACTTGCGAATAGACTTGGACTACACATAGTTGGTAAACCCCTAATTGAAAAGAAGTCAGCTAAACGACCAAATCAACGCCCAATTTTTAGAAAGATGCTTGCTGACCTAACAAAGGGTATTTATGATGGTATCCTTGCATGGAACCCCGACCGATTAGCTCGGAACATGAAAGAAGGCGGAGAAGTTATTGATATGGTGGATGAGGATATCATAAAAGACATGAGGTTTGTTACCCACCACTTCTCAAAGGATGCTAACGGTAAAATGCTTCTTGGAATGGCATTTGTATTATCCAAACAATATTCTGACAATTTATCGCAAAATGTCAAAAGAGGCGTTAGTAATAACTTTTCAGAAGGAAAAAGCCCAGCACCTAAGCATGGATATTTTAGAGATGCTGATGGATTATATAGACCGGATGGTATTAATTTTGAATTAATAACAAAAGCATGGACATTAAGAGAGGAAGGAACATCGCTTGAAGAAATTACAGAGTATCTGAACAAAAGTGGTTATGCAAGACTTACCAAGAACGGGAGGACTGTCAAAATGACTAAGCAAATACTTACTGATTTATTTAAAAACCCTTTTTATTACGGAATACTTATCCATCAACGGACAGGACAAAAAGTTGATTTAAAACAAATTTACACCTTCCAAGCGGCAATTAGTGAGGATACTTATAATCGTGTACAGCAACTTTCTTATCGTCGTTTAAAGCCAAATAAACCGCACAGACTGGCTTTCTATCCACTTAAGGCAATGCTTACATGCTCTTTCTGCGGGAGCAATATGTATGTTGCTCCTTCAACTGGACATACAAAAAGGTATTTAAACGCACGATGCGATAATAAATCATGCTTACGAAAGAAAAAATCTATTCGGATGATAAATGTATTTAACTTTATTTATAAGTTTCTTGAAGAAGGACTTAACTTTAGTGAAATTGAATACAACGACTATTACAACAAATTAACTAAGCTAACCGATAGGAAAAGAGAAAAGCTGGATATAGAAATACACAGCAAACAAGGAATTTTAAAACATATAGATAGTGAAATAAAAGAACGCTCACTCGGAATTATTAAGGTAAAGGAAGGTTCTGAAATTTGGAAAGTTAATGAAAAACATATAAATGACCTCACTGACCAAAAGCTTGTCCTGGAGGAAGAAATTAATGAGTTAAAGGCTAAAGTTACCAAACCGGAAGAAGACAGGTTAAGTGTTGAACAATTCTTGAACTTATCAAAAAACGCTACTACTATAGTCAAATCTGCAAATGCAATAGTAAAAGACCAAATTTGCCGTTTGATATTCTTGAACTTTACTTTAGATGAAGAGAAAGTACTGTCATATCAAGCTAAAGAGCCTTTTGCAACACTGTTAAAACAACGTGATGAGTTATCTGGTCGGGGAGAGAGGACTCGAACCTCCGACCTCTGCTTCCCAAAAGCAGCGCTCTAGCCAACTGAGCTACTCCCCGAATCTACAAGTTTTTTAAGTACATTAAACCCTTTATGCGTTTTAAAGAACTTCTCGCGTAACCTTGCTTCTCTTTCTGTTAAAAATTCTTCCTTATAAATCAACCTTAACGGTATTCTATTCTTAGTAGATCTTACTTTACCTGAATTATGTTCATGCAATCTTCTGTTTAGATCATTAGTTGATCCTATGTACCGTTTATTGTCCCTTTCACTTATAAGAATATAGACTATCCATTCCATTCTTGCGCTCTAGCCCCTGGGCCTTCGGCCCGAAAGGGCCAGGGCCAACTGAGCTACTCCCCGTCGTCAAAATGGATTTTGCTGGTTATCGCTTTATAAAATATAAAGCTCATAATCACTTCATCATTTCTCCTCTTCAAAATCCTGTAGATTTTGACAAACCAAAATTCAAAGAATTTTGGAAAGGAAGAACAAACTAAAATATGAGCGAAGAAGTTTACTTGCTCCGCAAAATATTAAAGTTTAGTTCTGACGCAGTGCCGGGGGAGGGACTCGAACCCTCACGACTTTTCAGTCATCAGATTTTAAGTCTGACGTGTATACCATTTCACCACCCCGGCTTGCTTAGGCCATTTTAGCCTAAATTGCTATCTTGTTTCAATCGTAATTCATTTGTAAAATACTCGGGAAAACATGGCGGACACAGACGACAACGTTTACAGGTTAATAGACGATGACGACGATGTAAAAGGCACTCAGACGCCCGCCATAGCAGACGAAGAAGACGTTTTCTCGGGAGACGCAACATCCTCTGAATCACCGGATATTGACGAGGAACTGGAAAAAGTCGGCCTAAAGGGTGACCAACATGGTGTTAGGTCGCTTGATATAGACGAAGAACTCGAAGAGGAAAATTTCTAAACTCCAAATCGCGTAAACAAAAATCCCGCTTGTGATAAAATAATTACGCCGCAAAATTGTGAAATTTGCGCCTGTAGCTTTAGAGAGTGCAGCACTATTGAAACACAGATTTCAATAGTTTGTGTAACTCTCGCAAGATACAAAGCAAATTGAAAATTTGCGCCTGTAGCTTAACGGATAGAGCATCGGTCTTCGGAACCGAGGGTTGGGGGTTCGAATCCCTCCAGGCGCACACATGGCCCAGTAGCTCAGTGGTAGAGCAGTTGCCTCTTAAGCAATTGGTCGTGGGTTCGAATCCCTCCTGGGTCACAAAAACTTTTTTTTCACATACTTGTAAAGTCAGCCAAAGTTTGTTATCATATAATCGAATTAATCCAAACGCATCTAAAAAGCGCTTGGAGTTTTTTTTTCTAAAATGCCAGAAAGACGACCAATAAAAATGACTAGGCTCACTCGTAGAACACGGGGTGAGCACTCAATGCACGGAACAATCAAAGTAGGTGACAGGACCATTCATGGAGTTATAACACCAATCCCGGAAGGCACATCTGCACATGAAAGGTTAAACGAATTACGGGATCAAGGCATTAGTGCTCACTTGGTTGATGTAGGGGATGATGAACACAGGATCCTTTTGCATGATCCGGTAAAAGTCCGTCTTGGAAGGACCAGTCGCATCAATCCAAACCCGGATGGTCAATCTTAACACCGTATTTGGCAAATCCGTAGTCTAAAAGCCCTTTCATTTCACCTCTTCTATCACCACTTCCCAAAATAACACCTATCAGTTTCACGTTATTATTCTCAGCGTACGTCATAAGGCACCAGCCTGCATTCCAGGTAAATCCCGGCTTAATTCCCAAAACACCGGGATACGTTGTCAGTAAATTCGTCTGGTTAAATAAATCAAAGGCCTTATGGGTTGAACTTGCATCAATTGTAATATGGTCAGTCGCAGATACTTTGCGAAATAACGGAAAATTTAACCAGGTATAGTGTGCCAAAACAGCCAAATCATACGCTGTTGAATATTGGTCTCTTCCGTCTTCATCAAGCCCTGAAGCGTTAATAAACTTCGTATCGCGCATCCCCAAATCACGTGCCTCACTATTCATTTGAGTCACAAAGGCATCTTCGGTTACGGATATTCCTTCCGCAATAGTAACAGCAGCATCGTTTCCGGAAGGTAGCATTAAGCCGTAAAGAAGCTCATTGAAACTAACCTGCTCACCTTCAGTAAGCCCCATGCTGTCTTCGCCAACTCTGGCAGCCTTTGCGGAAACCGTAAAAACCGTATCAGGACTTTTTGCCTCAAGCGCAACCAGCGCAGTCATCACCTTGCTGATGGATGCAACCGACTGTTTCTTTTTTGGATCCTTTTGATAAACAATCTCACCGGTATCAAAGTTAACCAAAATAGCCGAACTCGCACTGATAGTAAGGTCTTGATTGTTAAATTTTGCTATATTCCCCTTTGGGAACCAATCGTTTTTTAAAGTCCGTGTGCTGGCTCCAAAAACTTTTGGAATAGGGGAGGTAAGTGATACTTTTTGTGTGCTTACCAAATATATGCCAACGGCAAAAATTGAAGCCAACAAAAAAACAGATAAGAACCTGCCCATAATTCATTTTAATCCCATTAAAAATCTGCTATCAAGAAGCAAAAAAGTTGTTGTCAGATTTCTTCAACCCTCCTGTATAAAAACTTAACATGAATATAACGGGCGCAGTTAAGCGAAATCTGTGCTAAATAATCGGCAGTGAGCACCGTAAGCACAAAAAGTAGAAGTGTATTTTGTAATGACGTAGGCCCAATATAGCTGCCGAATACCCTTAAAGGTATTGTGTGCAAAAGATATGTAACATAAGATCTTTGCCCGATTCCCACGAGTAGCCTATAGAGTTTGCCTGGTAAAAAGTTAAAATAATTCACACCTGCTGTAACAGTTAAATAGAAAAAAGTAGCATAGATTAAAACCGGGATTCTCGTAGATCTCGTCGCCAAAGTTAAGTCTCCCAAGGAATTTAATAAAGTAAAAGTGTTAAAGACCTCCCAACAGAAGACTAAAAACAAAATAGTTAAAAAATATAACTTATACTTTTTAACAAAACTGACTAATTTATTGTCGAAAGCCAGTAAAATTCCGAGCACAAAATAAAAAATCCAGGTTCCAAAAAATAAGTACTGCTGTTGGTCGTTTAATAGAATAGGTAGGGCAATACGGCCTGCTGCAAATTCACTAAGTACAAAATACAAGAACATTTCAACCAAAAAAAATGGCACCAAAAGCCACTTGCCCCATTTTTTTACCAGAAAAATCAAAAAGGGGAACAGGACGTAAAGTTGAAGAATCATCGGAACAAAATATAAATGGTAATCAGCCTTCCCTAAAAAAATAACCTTCCAGAGAGGAAAGTATTGAGCCCCAATCCAAAAAACGCTATACCTGATATACAAAAAAATAACCGCAGACCAAAACAAATACCAGGGCATAAGCCGCAGTACCCGCCTCCTAAAAAACCCGCCGGCATTAATAAAGTTATTTTTGTATCTTAATGTAAGCGTATACCCTGAAAGTCCAACAAATAAAGGCACGCTAAAACGGCAAAACTGGTCTAAAAGTAGGTAAAATTTAAAAGTTGGAGAAGACCAGCTGGTACTATACAAAGCACTGCTTACAGAGTGAATCAAAACAACTGCTAAAATCGCAAGCGCCCGATAGATATCAAGCTCGGTTATCCGCTCACTTGACACCTTTTGCATCTGCTAAATCTTTTTTCAACTCGGCCTTCAAATCCGCCGATATTTTAATTATTTTATCTTCAATCTTGTCTATATTGTCGTTTAAATGCTTCCAGGTTTTCTCACTGGTATCATAGTGCAAATTCGCCAAAAAAACCTTTTTATCACGCTCTGACAGTTCGGAAAGGATAGTATCCAGTATTACCTCATGCAGGTGCAGATGCGCAATTGCCGCCAACTCCTCCTTTTCCTCTTTTGAAAGGGAAAGCATGTCAAGCTCGGCTGAAATCCACTTAAAATCAATTATGTCGTGATAAAAAAAGCGCTTCATTTAAATCGGCCCCAGTGGAATTGTATCATTAGGGTCATTAATGAAAAAATAAAGTACTGCACCTTTCCTCGGGCCATGCTGCAAGCCCAGATATGCCATTACTTCCGGTGAACCGCCTAGGTGCTTCCCTGTCCATTCAGCCGGACCTGCATCACCGATATCACAAACTACGGCCTGGCCTGTTTGCGGATTTACAACCAGCATTTTCCTGAATTTAAACCACTTGCTATATTCACCCGTATTTTCCAAATAACCCGGTGCATTAAAGGTCGGAACGGCAATATACCATTTTTCACGCTCTGCATCTAATTTACTAAACGTACCTTGCGAGTTTGCAAAATACCTCCATGCCCCAAGGCCAGGTGCCATGCCGGATGAATAAAACAACTTATTTTCAAGCTTGCCGGAGTTGATATGTCCGGCCATTGTGTCCCCTGGGAATCGCGCAAGATGTTGCTCGGCACCAATATAACCGTAACTCCTATTTAACCGTTTACCATCTAAAGTGGCACTAACGTTCATCTTAAATTCATCCGACAAAACCTGGCCTATGTTATTTTCCTCCTCAGGTGTAAGTGGCCGCATTTTATCAGGCAAATTTGATTTCAATAGCAAAACAAAAGCAGGTGTTTTATTTTGCTGAATTTCAACTTGCTTTGGCTTAATAAGCTGGGAAGCAGCGTTAGGTATGGCAGCAATAGCACTCGGAAGGGTATTTGAAATCATCAAGGCTCCGATTGCACCGGAGGCAATTTTCTCCTTTGCAGGGACCTTTTCACCAATCCAAAGTAGGGCGTCTTTATGTTTCTCCCACAACCTGCCGCTTACTTCTTTACGCTTTTTGGCCCATCGCTTTTTTATGAATTGATAAGTAGAAGACTTGCTCACGTATTAAGTATATACAAAACACAACAAACACACTACAAGTTCAATATTTGACAAAGGTAAACCTTGAAGACAAAATTATATTAATGCCCTGCAATAAATTACCAAACTCAAAACACAAAACACAAAAGTTTTGGCCATTGGAATTTGGTCATTGGGGTTTAAGAAAAGGCTTCACCTTAATAGAAATATTAATCGTCGTCTCAATAATTGGTGCTTTAACCGGTATAACAAGTGTTTCCTATACGAGATCACAGGCCAAAACCAGGGATAGCCAGAGGAAGAATGACTTGCAGACAATAAAATCCGCACTGAACCTTTACTATCAGCAAAATAGCCTCTATCCACCCGCTTGCACTGCAAATGCTGACCAAAGCTGCCGTTCAACGGAAGCACAACCCTGGATACCGGGTATGGCCAGTGTAATAAACATACTACCTAAAGACCCGGCACAAGTATCTCAGAACATTTTCGGCACTATGCTTGCCTCAATTTTAAAATTCGATTTGGCAACGCCTGCATATGCTGGGGGAGGCGGAGGCGGAGGCGGAGGCGGAGGCGGACCTGGACCGGGACCTGGGCCTGGGCCTGGACCGGGACCGGCAGTTGGTTGTACAGACGCAAGCACAGTTTCATACTACTACTGCTATTCGGTTAATTCGCAAAGGAACCGATACAAGGTATGGGCACGGCTCGAAAACACCACAGATTCCGAGATAAGTACAATGTCAACTGCCATATGTTTTGACTCAAACCCTCCTGCTAACCTTAATTACTGCGTCGAATCTGAATAAATTATGCTTTTCAAAAATAAGCCTCTACCAAAAGGCCTTGTAATTACAGCATTTGTATTTGCTTTGGCGCTTATAATTTTTCTAGCCACATCAAAACCCGCTAAAACAGCCTATAAAGTTCTGGCACTCATTTCCGCTCTCAATCCGTCAACTTCCCAACTTAAAGAACCCCCCAATTTAAAACCCGCCACTGTTTACTACCAGGATGGCGATAAACAAACAGAAGCAGAAATATTTAGAAAAGGTTACCAAAATCAAGGAGCTGTAATAATTTCCGGTGGGGTAGCTTTAACAGACTACAATTGGGCACTTATAAATGCTTTTGCAGCAAACCTCGCAAACCTTGGCATAACTGTCATGATTCCCAAACCGGAAATGGTAAAAAACGACATTGTCACCGAAGACGGTATTAAAAGTTATGTCAACGCATTCAAATACCTTGAGAGCCAAAATAAAATAGACAAATCAAAAATAGGTTTCTTTGGTTTTTGCGCTGGTGGAAGCTTTGTTCTTCTGGCATCAGAAGATCCTCAAATTAATAGTCATGTTTCGGTTGTGAGTGCTTTTTCTCCTTACAATGATCTGATCGACTACTACTCACAGGCATTTTCACACGAAGCTATAACTCAAGCCGGTGAGCGCCCATGGGAACCTGCACCTGAAACCGTTAGTGCCCTAACAACTAATTTCAATTACCGGCTCACCCAAAGCACAAAGCAAAACAACCCCAAAACGCAAAACATAAATAGTCTACTTACGGCAATCGGCCAAAAAGGCAACGTACGCCAAACTAAAGACACTCTTTTGGGCTCACTGCCGGAAAGTTTCATTGAGGATGCAAAACAGCTATCTCCAAGTACCAAAGCCTCAAACATAAAAGCCAAAGTCTATATAATTCACGATTACAATGATACGTTTACCCCAAGAGAAGAATCCCAAAGGTTGGCTGCCGCAATTGGCCCAAACGCAAAGCTCGTTATGCCCACCATTTTTGACCATACAATCCTGCAACAAAACATTTCTCCGATAAAATGGCTGACTGAGGGGTCTAAGATAATTATGTTCTTCTACCAAACCCTATATTACCTATCGTAAACTGTTTGAAAATTAAAGCTCTTTCAATATGACTTGAATTGCCGCAAGCTCAAAGCTATAATTCGCGGAATGGTTGAAGCGAGAACTACAGGAAGCAATCTAATTGGACAAATTGGTCCAAACCTAGAGGCTAACTTACCAAAATATATACGCACAACTCCCGAGGAAAGGTCTAGGGAAATGCAAGCGGCTGCCTTTGGTGAAAAAACGGAACAAGTAAGCAAGTTCGAATATGTCGAATTAATTGAAACTGTACGGGCAATACGGCCCTGGTTAAAAGAAAATGGTAGAACAGCTAGCGACCATCCAGACTTCGTAAACACCCCGGGACACGAAATTTACTGGATAAGTGATGCTGCTGATTTGAATTCGCCATACATTAGTTTCGAGCCTAGACCCTGGGAACAACAATCCGGAAAGAATCTGGAGGCTTACCCTAAGTTCACGGTTGAGGCTATAGTCGCCGGTAATGAAGTCCAGTTTGAATTAAATTTTGATGATACTTATTACCTTTCGATTGGCAAAAGTGATGGCACCATCCGTTTTGTTTCATCGCACCTTTCACGCAGGGAAATGACAAAACAGGAATACGTAATCGTTAAAACCACAATTTCTCAAGCCACCGCCCACTACACAATCCCAATTTAATCAATTGGATCTTTTAATGCGTTTATAGCTTATCGAGGTTCTTTTTGGATGGTCTCTAAAAACTGTTCCGTCTGCCTTATATCTCGAACCGTGGCACGGACAATCCCAAGTCTTCTCTTTTTGATTGAAATCTACAATCTGATATTTTGTAAACAGCTACTTTTTTGCCTCCTACAATAACTACTTCACCTTTGTCCGATTTTAAATGAAAAAGGAAGCCTTCTTTTTGGTTGTACTTCTTTTAGTTTTTCTTTAAGGTTATATTTTTCTTCTTCTAACCTGTTTACATTATTTTGAAGCTTGTCCGAAACTTTATATGATTTTTTAAGGTCACTATTTTTCACCATAATTGTCAGTTTAGACGTGATTAAGTTTACTATTGTGGTTACGCTCGCAAGGAGAACTCCAATAATCATTGAACCAAATACAACATAAAGCAGCGGTATTCCGGATATTGTTGAATACCCGAAGTTTAAAGTTACAGTGCTTGCATCCATCGTTGACAAAAAAGAAATTCCGAGTGACAGGATGATTATCAGAATAATAGACAACATAGATATTTTTTAAATTAATTAAATTACCAACACATGTCTGGCATTACACGACCACAATATTATTTTGCACCCTAAAAACCTATTGGTTATTAACGGACTCATCTACTTCTTGTTCCGTCGTTGGCTTAATAAGCTGAAACAGCTTTACTAAACCGAAAGCAACCACAGCGTAAACGGCCATTGCAATCAATGTTGACCATTCTATTATGGTTTCTGAACTTGTTGTCACACCCAACACTCCCCTAAAAGGCAGGGCCAATGGTGCACTTGCTGAATAAATAAAGCTTGTAAATCCACTGTTTACATTTGCGCCGACAAATTTAAGCAAAATGCGACTTGCAAGTAATATTTCAATTACTCCCAAAACATACCAAATTACTTGATATAGCCGGAAAATGGCTTTCTTTGTCCCATACGCCTTCTGAGGAGACCCAACATTTACAGCCGGTTCATTTGTCGAATTTGACCTAATTGTTTGCGTATCTGTTGCTACTTGTGTTTGCATAATTTTTCACCTCCTTAATATTTTTGTTAAAAATCGAAAACTTAATAGAAATTAAGGCGGATCACTAATCTTGGTAACCCGCCCCTGCCACTTTACTTGGCAGGTTCTGCGTTAATTTCTTTCTTTTCTGTAGTTTCTTCAACTACATCTTTCGTAACATCCTTCTTTTTTTCTTCATCCATTGTAATTCACCTCCTCCTTTTAATTTCTATTTCTAATTGATGTACCCTGAAAAACATAAATAGCAAACCCCACAATAATTGCAATTACCAGAATATTAGGAAGTCCGGCAATTGCAAAAATACCTACAACCGAAAGTACCCAAAACAGCAGTAATACCGAGGCAATTTCGCGAAATGGCCGCGGTAGGACACTAATTGCCCATCCAATAGCAAGTAAAATTAAAACATTCCAAAGAGTAATTGGGTGATTATTGACGGAAAATAAAACGATATTTGGAATATTTATTCCTTGTAGGGGCATGTACCCAAAAAACCAAAGAACTATAAGTATTATTAAAATTGTATACAACATAAATCAGTTATTACTAAAAAAAACGCGCTTATGGCCAAAGTTCAAAACTTGTAAAAACCATCCAAACATACCAGTTTGTCTCCTCACTCCAACTATCTCAAAATAATCTCCGATACTTCTATACATTTCATCCCTGGGCATTTTTTTTACTTTCATTTCTGAATTTATATCCACTGTTAGAAATTCTAATAAATCTGGATTAATTCTTTTTATAAAATTCATATATAACTCATTTTGTGTTATTAATTTATTACTAAGAAGTAAGGCGGCAGGTCTGAAATCTAAAGTAGCTAACTCAAATACACATCTGTACGTTTGACTGGCCTAGCTGTTCATCTTCCAGTTAATTGTAAGCACTCATAAGCACTTAGCAAAAACCTACCAATCTCCTTACACCTCAAATAACATTCGGGCCTATTCTAATTCTTTTGATAAGATAGGTCAGTGATTAATATCACTAATAGTTTGTAATCTGACAAAAAATGATTCGTATTTATTTAAAAAGAGGAGAAAACAGTTTTGGTTTTATTAAAAAAGACCGAAGCTAGATTTTGAAATTAATTAATTCCCGCTCAAGTTTTTTTAAATTATTAAAAAGTATTGAATGGTCAACGTATTCGATTAACCCTTTTTTCTCAAGTTTACCAACTTCTATACTTGCAGTTTCGCGAGCAACACCAACCAAAGTTGCAATATCCTGATGAGTGAATTTATGATTTACAATTATTCCCCGAGTATCCTTATGACCAAAGTGCTTTGCAATATATATAAGAACAGAGATAACCCTACGGTATGCGTCGCTGAATACCAAATGCTCTACACGTTTTAGTGTTTCAGCGTAATCTTCCAGCAGCTCACTCATAAGCTCGAAAATAATATCCGGCTTATCCTTAATAAAGTTTACTACATCTTCGCGGGGAGCCCTACCAACTTCAACAGGTGTTAGAGCTTCGAAATAATAAACATTTGCCGTTCCATTGACAGCCCAGACCATCGGAAAATAAGAAGTAGGTTTTAGAATATGTAGTGTTAATTCGGTACCCAAGGCAGAAATAGTATACTGCCTTATATATCCCTTTTTTAAACAAAAAATACCTTGTGGGTCATCATCTGCTCTAATGAGAGTCTCACCCTTTCTATAGGAACGGATTTTAAATTGTTTGTAGAAAGTATCAAACTTTCCCACACTTTGTTTTGACACTTGCTATACAACCTCTAGGCTATTATACCCTATAATTGCAAATTAATAAATTTGTAAAGTACACAATGCCAAATCTGCTTATGAAGTAATAACAATTGATTCAAACAGGATATATTTTTATAGGCTTGAAATATTCACGGATATCTGATACCATTCGTGCATTGTAATCTCTGCCCAATATTATTATGCCAGACAGAGAACCACAAACATCAAAGGGGAAACAACAAGAGCCAACAGCACCCGGTACAGCGTCACCCCCCAGTGGGGATTTAAGCCCTCATGCACCTGATAGCGGCATCGGTGAGGCTAAACAAAACACTTCATTAATTCCTCAGCCTCCAATTTTCGACCAGGATCTTATACAAGCACTCAGAAATAACCGGGATGCTGAAAAACTTTCACTTACAGACGCACGCCTGATTAATAAATTCCTGAGAGAAAACGGCGTAGACCAAAAAGAGTATCGAAAGATGGATGCAAAAACAAAAGTTGCAGCCGCAGCAGACAAAGTGGACTTAAGGATAAGCTCATATATAACGGATGCAAACGCATATGCTAAAAAAAAGGTCAAAGAAAGAGGTTTTACACCAATAGAAAATTTCGATTCTCCATTCGGTCCTGGCGACAGTTATACAGTAGAATCTCAAAAAACAGCATTTCGAAATAGATTATTGTCCGGTGTACAGGATGCTTCCATTCAGCCGGGTACTTTGGAAGCAATTTACCTGAGGGAAATCAGGGTTTCTGTCCTTGAAAAATGGCTCAATTCAAATCATCTTCCCGACCTTTATACATTTTGGGCAAAATCTCCGGACGACATCATTACCGAAAGCAGCATAAATACGAGAATTGACGACGAAGATAAAGAAAGGTTTCTAAACGAACAAGACCAGCCCATTCCATTAAGAAGTATGGATGAGTATGCAAACGACATCATGGAACTCGAAGCGAGTACTCCAGCTGGCGAGGTTTCCGGCGACACAGCAACACAATTTACAACCTTTGCAAAAGTGATCGAGGCAAGAAAGCACATTTTGGGCGCTTCGGTCGGCAGCAAGGACCAATTAGTAAAAGTAGACAGTAAATTAAAGGAAACTTTTAAAATCTTGGCAGCAAGAAGGCTTGTCATGACATGGCCAGATGGGGATGTAGAGGATCTCACCGATAAAGTAATGATAAAAAATGGAAATGGCAAACCCGGCAACGGATCCAAGCCAGAGCCGAACAAACCAGGTACTGTAACTGGACTTGAACCATCACCAGCCCCACCTCCCGAAGAAAATCCAGACATTGAGAAGGTGGAAAAAGAAAACTTATGGTCAAAAGCAGGAAAAACTTTTAGAAAGTTTACATCGCGTAGAGAAAAAGAAGAAAAAGAGGTAGTCCTTGATTCCGCTGCTGAAAAATCAGCCAAAAGCAAAAGACTTAAGCAAATAATGGTAGTCGGTACAGTTCTAGGAATTAGCGTAGTCGTAGCCAGTCTATGTTTGTCCTCCAGTGGCAACGATAACGAAAATACCAAATCAGGCCAGGAAACACCAACTATATCTGCTGCCAGAGAATCTGTATTAACGGCACAGGCCAAGGCAACAGCAAAGGCGGAAAGGTCTGCAACACCGACAGTTCTAGGATCAGAACCTACAATCGCACCATCGTCAGAACCAACAATAGCACCGACAACTACGCCTCCCGAAAATCCCCAAAACCCCACACCCCCGTCTCAACCGCAGAGCCAAATAAGATCATCCGAATACAACCATGACCAGGCCACGACAGCAGTTGATTTAGCAGATGGGGTAAAGGATGGGTTTGTTGACGTATTTATTAATGTATCCGGTACGAATTTCGACAACGCCCAAGCACAAACTCTTAGAGCAAGCGGTCTCAATTTAATAAACAAAGACAATTTATATGAGAACGGGGCTTTGCGCTGGAAATGGACGCTTCTGGCATCAGACGGGAACGGAGAAAAATATCACTGGGTAAATGTCGGTGACCAGATAAGAATTCCGGCCGATAAACTCGCGGATGCATACAGGTGGAGCAATGTCCAAGTTCCGGATAAGATCGCAAGCCAGGTAAAACAAGTAAGTACAGAGGTAGAAAATAAAAACGAAAGTGTTGTCAACAATTACAGCAAACAACAACAGCAAGCTGCAACGGAAAAAACAGATCAATCAAATTTGGGTTTTTCAGATGCCGGAGAAAACATTTCCCGCTCCAATCTAAACGGGAAAATAGACGTTAAAAACTTGGCTCCAAATGTTAAAGTTCACGTAGGAGATACCCAAGAAGAATTTCAAAATTCAGTAAAATCAGTTGGCCATATTAAATTTATAAATGACATTGTTGATTCACCTGTTCAATCACCTATTACAAAAAAAATATTGCAACTAAAGTATTCACCAACAACAAATTTCAAAACCAAAAAAGAAAATGAGCAGATGAGGTTTATTGCGGCAATACTATATGAAAGAGAAAGAGAAAAACAACTGAAGATGCTTAGTGTTAAATTATTTTCTGACGATGACAACGAAAACGAAGATTCTTCATTGCTTGTAAATATTTAAATAAGCCAACTGTTTTTTGTCCTTTTGTCTTACACTTCTATTAACATTTTAGCTTTAAAGCGACACGCAGTCTTTAAATATGAAGTTGTATATTCTGTTAAAAGTTAGATTAATAACAACATCTTTTTTGCCATAATAATGTGCAAAAACACGGCGTTATAACAAATAAATTGTGACAATAATCACACAGATTTTGTAATAGAAATCACTGCAGATCCTTTTTTAGATTTATAAAATACTCCAAAATACATAACAAAAATATGTCACACGAAAGATCAAATTTTAAACAAGAAGTCACGGGTCACAAAAATGCGCATTTGGGAAAAGCAGGCTTAGCGGCAGGAGTAGTACTGGCAGCCGGAGCAGCGCTTGGAATTCACGGTTCTGCCAATGCAGAGCAGAATGTTTCTCCGTTTAATACGAGTCCTGTGTTAAACGGACTTAGTTTAGACAACGGCCAGTGCCCGGACCTCAGCGGCCAGGACAACGGCAGGATAATTGACAACCAATGGCTTTCACAAGGTATCCACACAGGGGCAACAGGAAACTACGGACCGGACGAGATGGTTGTCTTTGACACTAACCGCTCAGGTACAGGATTCCCGGACTTTGAAGTCAACCGCGGAAAGTTTGCCGTCATTCCGGATAACCTTGATGATGTAAACCAGGATGGATTAATAGACGGTCCTTCAATCTCTCCATACGGAGGAACAATGTACGTCAGCTATGACAATCCGGCTGCTATCAAATCGGTTGACATAGTCGACAAGGACGGTTCCGACCCGGCAACAGTACGGCTTTACGGAGACAACGATGTTGTATTAAAGACCATACCTATCCCGACCGAAGCAGACGGAGCGGTAGAAACTGTCGCCATCAATGTCAGCGGTGTACGCCGAATGGAAGTCACCTCAACAGAAGACATAGCCGTAGGCAATATCAAGTGCGACGCAAACTAATAAGTCTGCTACTCCAGAAAAACTTTCGCACTTAAAAACAATAATTTCACTAAATTTACCTGTACAAAATATACGTCACCATGAGAACGCAGCCTAAAACAGTATCCAAAATAATTTATACCGCTGGACCCCAAAAAGGTGAAGAAAATTCTGATAAGAAGAAAATAAGTTACTTGCTCCAGAAAATATTTGATCTTAAAAAAGAAAAAAGTGAAAAAGAAGAAAAAGATAAAATTACTTCTGCACAAACCTATGCACAAACAGATAATAAACCTGAATTTGGCAAAGCCTTTCTGCCAAAACAAGAAGTGCGAGCCTCAGAAGAACAAGGATTAGAGGAATCAATAAAAAAACAGGTAACTAAAAAGGAGGAAGACCGGAAGAAATTAGAAAACATGGTTAGTAATTCGAATCGGCTGCTAATCAGTACAAAAGCAATATTTCCGTTTGACTTTTTCCCCAATTCAATAAACGTAGAAGCAACACGGGTAAATATAATCCGTAGATCTTTATTTTTTTCCAATGTACATAGCGTAGATATTAAAGATATCTCCAATGTGTTTATAAGCCAAAGTCTTTTTTTCGCAACGCTTGTTATAGTTTCGCAAACATTTGCCAAAAACGAGATAAAAATTTCTAAATTATGGAAAAAGAATGCTATCGAGGTCAGGCGCATTATTGAAGGACTACGGATGATAGTAAAAGCTGATATTGATATGAACAATTATTCGGTAGAAGAATTGACAAACAAACTTAAGGAGTTAAGTTCTACGGAAATAGTACTATAAACTAATCAAAATTAATTAGTTATCTTCAAATCCGACATTGTTTACTTGTCGCAGGGTCACCAGATTAAAACCATATTCACTATTTGCTTTCCCTTTTGCCGTAGGAGTTTTAATGTACCTTTTTTTCTTTGGATTACTGTCTAAGCTAGCCATAAAAAGCGCTGCAGAAACAACGCTAAACATTGAAGTTATTCCAAGAACACCTGTAGCAGTAGAAGTTGCCGAACTAATAGGTCGTCCTTGTTTTAAATTAGCTCCACTTATATTGCTGTTTAGATCCGTTGGAAAAGAGTCAGAACTAACGAGGTTAGACCTATATTCGGGTTTAAGTTCATAAATATCGGCAAATTCACCACTTAAAACTAAATCATATTTTGACAAACCACTCCCCCTTTGAACGGAATAAAAAGTTGCATCCTTCATATCATATGTCCTCATTACAATGTATCTCACCCAATGGTCGGGATTTTCACCGGCGTTTTTCCAATATTTATCGGTACCTTCATGGATAAAGCGCTTCATCTCAAATCCGGAAGAAAATATTATTGCATCATGGGAGCCAGCAGAAATAAAGATTTTATCCTGATTACTCGAAGCGTTCACCTTTAACCAATTTGAAACCTGGCTGATATTTTTAGAACTTGCTCCCCATAAAGCATCCTGAATAGTTACAGGAATTTGCATAAAATACGAGCTGATATACGCAAACAGCAAAGCAGGTATCAATATAAACCTGGTTGGGTTGTTTGCTTTCTGAATAAAATAGCCAATATAAATAGCAATAGAAGGCAAAACCACAACTCCATAACGGACATTAAACCAATTGTCTCCAAATACGTGGACAATCGAAATTATAGAATGCCCGAAAAATAGAGCGATAATGTTATAAACTAAAGGACTCAAGAGAAGAACAGGCAATACAACTTTCAAAGTTTTATTTATGTTACGGTCAACAAGCATTAAAAGCATGCCACCTAGAGCCATTAAAAGATTAAAAAGTCCAATCGTGTAATAAATGGTTAAGCCGTAAATTTTCACTGAATTAAAGATATTCCATTTTGTAATTAACTCTCCCGCATCATAAATTTGTTTCTGTTGGGCATAAGCTGAATAAGGACCGAAGAAAGAAAAAAGCGGGTCACCGAAAATCAAGTAATTCCAAATAAGCCATAGCAAAATCCCAAAACCCCCAAGCGTTGCAAACAAGATGAAAATTCCCTCAGCCGCCTTAAAACCACGTTTTAAAAAAGTTGTTGCCGTAACCAGTCCGACTATAATCAAAAAAATAAACCAGGCATCATAACGTGTCAGTGTCGCAAGCATAATCCAGAACGCTGCTTTTGCTAAATCCCAAACATCATCACTTTTATACCAGGAAAGTAATTCGTATAAAGTTGCACAAAATGTAAAAAGGAATAATAACTCGGTCATAGCAGTCGACTGCAAATACATCACATTTGCATTTGCAGCAAAAGCAAAAACTCCCACAAGCCGGCCAATTAGTGCAACATCCAACTTTTTAAGTATTCGCCAAATAAAAAGTCCGGAACCAACATATGAAATCATAGAAACAATGGCCCCGGACAATCCCGAATGCCACATAAAGTTGTTCCAAACAGTAAAAAGCATCAAGAAGTGGGGGAGGGGCAACCAAACGGATCCTAATTGGGCCAAACCCGGTTTTAAATTTTCGACTACTCTTCGGCCAATATCTAAATGTGACCGGGCATCATTATAGGCAATGCCAAGGCCAACGTAATAAAAATACAAAAAAGCGGCAGCAGAAGTTAGCGAAAGCAACGTAAGGATTATCCTGAACTCATATTCTTTTACAAAAGCTATAACTTCTGCAAATATATCTACTGCCGGTACCGAAACAGCTGTTGTTTCAGTGTAACTTTCTCTTATCATATATTCCTCCATGCAGGCTGGGCATTAAACACATCAACTAAATCAAGACCGTGAATTGTTTTTTCCCAATAATGAGGTTTAACAATAAACTGGTAAAGCGCAACGAACGCCCCAACTGTCATAAGTAGCCAGTAAAAGGGGATAAAGAATAGAAACCTGAGAAGTGACCATTGGGATCTTTTGGCACAACTGATCATATAGACATAAAAATACATAAAGTTTCCGAAGACCAGCGATACTAAAGCTACGTAAAAAATGTATGGTGGATATATCATTTCAATTGTTGGACCTACAAGACTGTGGAGTGCAAAGTAGGCAATTGTCATAACCCAGAGAACCGGATTAATGAAGCAAAAAGCAATCTTACCGCCTATAAGTAGCTGAAAAATCCAGCCATGAACTCCGTATTTTTGAAAAAAGACAAACGGACTCCTCATATTCACGAAATATGTTTGAATATAGCCTTTTATCCATCGAGAACGTTGCCTAATCCAATTGCCCAACCTGCTATTTGCCTCTTCAAATGTAGTTGAGTCAATAATTGCAGTTTTATATCCAGCTTTAAACAATCTGGCACCTAAATCTGCGTCTTCCGTAACATTAAAAGCATCCCAGCCTTCCAGTTTTAGCAAATCCGCCTTTTTGAAATGATTACTGGTTCCACCGAGTGGAATAACAGTCTCCATTATTTGCAAGCCGGGTAAGATAACATCAAACCAAAGTGAATACTCAGCAGTAAACAGTCTTGTCAATAAGTTTTGTTCAGAATTGTAATAATTCAATTTAGCTTGAAGACATATAACATCTTCCTCAACTTTTCCAAAGCCAAGGTAAGCTTTTTTCAACTGCAATGGTTCAGGTTCATCCTCAGCATCATAAACAACCAAATATTCGCCGTGTGCCAAGGACAATCCGAAGTTACAAGCCTTGGGTTTGGTTTTGGGTGCAGAAAGAGGAACAATTACCGGCTGTATATAACTCGGCAAATTCAATGAAGATATTGCTCCACGCGTTTCGTTATCATCTTCCTCAAGTAATAATAACACCTCAAGTTTTTCCCTAGGCCAATCAAGTTTTTCTATAGCACTTACGAATCTTTTAACCACCCTTCCTTCCTTATATAAAGGACACAAAATGGTATACACAGGCAATAGGTTTTCATTAATTGACGTAATTTCATAACCTTCAAACTTAATATCAGACTGGAATCCTAAACTTTTGACTATTAGAAAAAGGTGAAAAACGACATCCAAAAAATAAATTGCAGAAAGTACCCCTAGAAAGCCTATCGTAGCTGCTAATGGATTTCTAACTAACAAAACTATCGCCACAACCAAAAGTGAAACAAGAAATATTTTTTGCTGATTAGTTATATTAAAGAAAGCATTATCTTGTACCTTTAGGGTTGTGTGGGTGATAAATTTACTGCCATTATATGAAACCCCTGCTCCTTGCATCGACTCTTGACTATGCGGAAGAATTTGTTCCGTGCGTGAATTATTTAAATCAAACATTTTGAAATCCTAACTTAAAAGCAAATATATGTTGTTCATAATATTTGTTATAAGCTTGAATCAAGCGAATATTTAAGCATAATTTGTCTAATAAGTCAAACCGTGACAAAATATATTTAAATTAACTCATAAATATTTGACAAATAGAATATTTAGGTGTATATTGAAAATCCTATAGACATTAACTGTATCAAACAGATACACATTAATGTTCTGCCCCTGGGGAAAACTGCCATTTAAAATTAATTTAATTTACTTAATTTGTGCAATAGCGAGCTGGGTTGAATTGCAAATTAATAAAGGCCTGTAATAAAACAAAAATATAACTAAATGTCAGAGCGACAACTAAATATAAATCCTAACGAATCACGAATCTCTCGTATTATTCGCAGCAAACCTTTTCTGTACTCTACACGTGCCACTATAATGGGCACAGTTGCAGGTATAGCGATTTTAGGAGGACGTCAGGCACGCGCAGAAAGTCATAATCCCTATTTAGATAACGAGGCCACATCGCACGTTCTCCAGATAAAAGATGTAAAAACAACTTTTTCGTCCCAAGCGCGCTTAGTCGACGCTAAAAGAACAGTTCAGGTTACAATCGAGAAGAAAGGCGAATCTTTAACTGAAGCAACAGCCAGGGAGACAGGAAATACTGTTGAAGATGCATTTAAAATCTTAAAAGAAAATGGTCTTGATAAAAACAACTTAGTCTATGTCCATGATAAATTTAATATAGATGTTTCGGGTGATGTTAAAACAGAGGGCACCAACGTTGCAACGGAAGCTGCACAAGTTAATACAAGTCCATCAACTGAATCAAGCAGCGTCACCCAAGAACCGGATCATTCAAATGTAAATGTTGATGCTGCCCCATCTAAAGAAGCAACAAATACAGACGAATCACTAATTACTCAAGAAGCAACATCGACACCGGATAACTCGCAAACAAATACAGACGTAAAAGCATCCGACGTACAGGAACCGACAGCTGAACCTACCAACACCCAAGAGGCAACAGCCTCTCCAACAAGTGCAGCAAATAAAAATGTGGAAGATGAAGCTTCTCCAACCCCAACAACGCAACCAAAGACCATAACAAACAATCCCTTAACCGGTATATCAACTCAAGTCACCACTTCGCAGGAAAATACAACATTAACTGGATGTATAGACACAGACTTAAAAGGACACTTCGATTTTATCGATGCTGACAAAAATATTGTTGGTAAGCTAAGCAGGCTTCACCTTGAAAACGTCCAACCACCCGAAAGGCAAGATTGTCCAGACAATATTTGGATTCGCTCTTTTGGGTCAACTCAAAATCCCTACAGTTCAGGATGGCTGGAAAATCAAACTCCCATCACATCGCAAATAACCATTCACAACAGTAATGGATCAACTACATTAACAAGTACGGCAGAAGGAATGGTCACAATACCGAATAATACAAGCGACCTTCCGGTTGATATTAATGTAACAGAGACAAAATACTGTTGGGTTCAGATAGAGGCTGTAAGGACTGATATCATAGATCCTAAGGTATATTCGGGAGAAAATATGATAAATTACGCTTTGTATTCTAACCCCGATATGGATCCGGTAACATGTCAGCCGAAGGCAACAGTTACACCAACGAATACGGCAACATCAACGGTTACGTTTACACCAACTGCCACTTCTACGGAAGCGCCTACGGGAACCGCAACCAACACACCTCCTGCAGAGTGTATAACAACCGACGTAAAAGGTGAACTAAATGATTTAATGGACTCAAACCACTTAACCGGAAGGGATGTTACGGGTAAGGTTAGCAATATTGCTAAAAACCCAGCATGTTCAGACGACATTTACATTCATATGTATGGATCAATGGAAAAACCCACCGGTACCGGCCAAAATATAGGTTTGAATATAGAATCCCAAAAGGGAAATCACATATTAACCAAAGAAATAATTGTTCCTGAAAATACAGTAGATATGCCAATTGAAGTTACTATTCCTCAAAATGAATTCTGCTCAGTCCAGGTTGACTTAACTACAGATGGAGTCATCAAAGAAGAGCCAAGGTACATTGACAATGACTTCTTGATTTATGTAGATGAAGAGAATTGTAACCCCAAAACATCAACATCGACACCATCAAATACGCCCACACGTACATTCACTGCGACTAAGACAAGCACTCCTGTTCCAGCAACCGAAACAAATACACCATTGCCGACAAACACGACAATGCCGACAAACACCCCAAGACCGGTTAAAACTCAAGTAATTGCACCACCAAACACCGGTTCAGGTCCTGAAAAATCAAACAGGAAAAATATACTAATTTGGGCAGCAATGGCTGCGTCAGCATCAATGGCAAGCTTTGCAGCTGCAAGGCGGCTAAGAAAGACGAAGGACATGTTAAACCAATATTCGCCCAATTCGCTGGCAACAACTCTCACTCTGGACGAATTTGACATCTTGGAGGATAATGTAGGCGGAAATAGCGCGACAGGACAATCATAATATGAAAGACCGACTTAAATTAATTAAATACTCTTTGAGATTATCTCTTGCAACTATGGTTGCAGGAATACTTGTTGTTGGCAGTCTCTTTTTAAGGGCAAGCTCAATCAGTGCAACAGAAGCCTCTCCAACGCCGACGCCATCACCTACACCAAATTCAAACGGTACACCGCCATCATTTCCAAATTGTATAGACCAAAGCGGGACTGGCGACAAGGCGCACTATGACAGCGGCCTGCATCAAATTGTCGGTAATGGCCTAATGGAAGGTAAGGATGACGTGTACACACTCTCCAACGGCAATTATTTACAATGTTTTGTACCACCGGCAAAGGATGTTTGTATCCAGACGGACTGGTGGAGGACTGACGAGGAACTACAAGGCTGGTATTCTGTAAACGGTTCTCAGTGGGATCTTGGTAATATCCATTATCTTGCCAAAAATAAAAACTATAACTGTACGCCACCGTCGCCGACTCCAACACCCAGCCCTACGCCTACACCGACCCCTAGCCCAACACCGTCACCAACACCAAGCCCAATAGTGATAGTTGTAAACAACGAAAACCACCAGGAACAGACACAAACGCAAAACAATAACCAAACTGTAAATGTCACAACCGGTCAAGTCCTTGGTGCAAGTGTTCCAAAAAGGACTCCGGAAACAGGGGTTGGCATGTTGGGTTTAAGTGGAATGTTTGGAGCAGGTCCAGTTGGCTTTGCTCTCTCAAAGTTCGGCAAAGGCAGGTTCACCAGCAAAAAGAAAGAGGACATTAACGAGATAGCTATAGGGATTATTAACAACAGGCTAGGCAAGATTAATCAGGATTAGCCTAAACCTCTCCTTCATCTCAAAGCTAATTTCAGTATTAAGGCCTAAGTAATATAATGTTCAAATGCCCACATCAAAACGACTAGTAGAGTTTGATATCTTGCGCGCAATTGCCATCTTCTGGGTAATACTAATTCACATCATCGGCAACTCATTTCATTTCTGGAAAGAAGATTCAGTTACATGGACAGTTTTTATATCAATGGATCAGTTTTTTCGTGTTTCTGTGCCTCTTTTTGTTTTTATTTCCGGCTATTCACTTTATTCAAAATATAAGGAGAACATAAAATACTGGGCATTTTACCAAAAAAGGGCAGCCAGAGTATTACCTTGGTACATTGTTTGGAGCCTGATAATTTATATCTATATACACATAACTGCCCCAAGAGGATATGTGGATTATCCTACATGGAAATTAATTTTTTTGGGAAAAGTAGATTATCACCTATATTTTGTTTCTATGATTTTCCAATTATATCTATTGTTTCCGGGATTACTTTGGTTGTACAAAAAATTCAGGTCAAATTTTGTTTTTCTCTTGTTTATATTCGAAACTATTTTATATCTTATATTTAGTCTCGACGGGCAGAAAATAATAAATCTACCATGGCGTTTTTATGAGCAGCAGCAATATTTGTTCTTTGGTACCTGGATATTTTACTTTGTATTTGGTTTTTTTCTTGCCGATAAGGCACCCGGTGGTACAAAATTAAACATGATAAAACACGGATTTTATACAAAAAGGGTCTGGTTTTTCCTCATCACATTGGCAATTCTTGCGTATTCCATATATAACAGCCTCCAATTAATTTCTTCCACTGCGGATACAAATATTGCCACAAGGTCGACAAGAATCCCTGTTCTTTTATACTCGACAAGCTTCATAATTACAACATTAGTTTATTCAGATATATTATTAAAAATTAAAAAAAACGCTCTGTGGATGTTACTGTATTTTTCAAAAATCTCGTTTCTTGTATATCTCATACACGCTCTCATGATTAGAATTCTTGGTAATTTCATTTTGCCAAATTCAGTATTAAATCTTATTATATTTACCGTACTTGTATTGTCTTTATCTGTATTTTTTGCACAGGTTTCACTTTCGGTTGCAGGCTTGATCACCTTAAATAGAGTTAAAGGTTTTTACGATTCACTTTTGGGCAAATAAACAACATTAACACATCATGTGTATGATATAGCTATATGCTGCCCAAATTAATTATTGCTTCAGCGGTAATTTTAATTTCCGTCGTTATTTTTTTCCCAAGACAAAAAAACATTGTAAATCATTCAAATCTTATTATTTTTTTCGGCAATAGCCTCACGGCCGGCCAGGGAGCCGAGCCCGGTGAGGATTTCCCAACACTAATAGGTAAAAGGCTAAATGTCCCAATCATAAATGCCGGGGTTAGTGGTAATACTACTCACGATGCACTTTTGAGAATAGAAAAAGATGTCTTAAGCAAAAATCCCTCCGTAGTTATAATTGAACTCGGTGGTAATGATTTGCTGGATCGCGTAGACAGTAACGTTACCCAAAAAAACCTTGACTTAATTCTTTCAAAAATAAAGCCAACAGGCGCTAAAATAGTTATTTTGGGGATCAAGTTTTTCCTTTTCAACCAAAAATACGAAACCGACCTGCAAAAACTAGCTGAAAAATACAATGCAACATTTGTACCTGATATTTTAGAGGGGATTATAACTGACCAAAGCCTAAAACATGACGATATACACCCAAACGCCAAAGGTTATCAAAAAATTGCGGACAAACTAATACCAATACTTACCCCACTCATACAATAACAAACAGGGAAGATAAGCATAATTAATAATAAATCAAGCTGGCGGACTGGGACTATGTTCGGACGTATGTTATTTCTCTAAATCGAAGTAGTTTCTTCCAGTTTTATAACTTTTAAAGCTTAACTGGATCAACTGGTAGGGAGAGTTTAAAACACTTACGTAAGCTCTTGGGGTACACTATCAGTCTGTGATTGAGCTTCAACTCTTATACTTGCCTCTGATGGGGAAATTATTTGCCTGGTCCACGGACATCCTTGAGAAACCATATCTTCCGAAAGGATTCTAGTCAATAAGTCCTCTTCCACAATCGGCTCTCCTTCTAAATCTTGGATCAGTGAACAATCAAATCGTTCGGTCATAAACATAATTTATAGTAAATAGTATTCAAGGTCAAATTTTCACTATTTTTGTACAATTTACAATAAATTGTTAGAATATCAACATGATAACCGTACCTGCAGCCGTTGAAAAAATAATTAACCGCTCAAGATACCTTTCAGAGGCTCTTTCAAAAGACCTTATAAATACAACTTCCCTTGCCAGATACATAAAGCCGGAAATCGAAAGTCTTACCTTTAAAGAAGTCACCATAGGTTCGATTGCAGTTGCAATAAAAAGACTCCAAAAAACCTACAAAAAGGGCTATCAAAAAATCACTGTTTTTGCCGAAGCACCCGACATGATAGTCCGCTCAAACCTTACCCTGATTTACGTTAAAAATTCCGACACGCTCCTTGCTAAGCTGTCAGAAGTTGAAAAGGATAGCTTTACATTCAAAAAGAAGGCTCTTTTCACCTACGGTAGGGTAGAAACAGTAATTTTAACCAACAAAATTAATCTCGAAGGTATAAAAAAAATACTAAAAGACGAAGAAATTACCCAGTATTTTCCTAACGTTTCCTCAATTACAATCCACCTGCCTAAAGAATCCGTCAAAAATTCCGGTATATTTTACTTTTTTATTAAATCCTTAGCTTGGGAAAGCATAAACATACTGGATATGCTTTCAACGGAAACCGAACTTACGCTAATCTTTGAATCTAAAGATATAAACGCTGCATTTGCAATTTTAAGGTCGTTATTCGAACAATAAACATTCTCAAAAATCATCTCCTAACCTTTACCCCCAAACCTTAGGGTTAGGATTTACCTTAACTGCCAAAACACCCCCATAAACAGGGTCAGGCCCCAATTGATCATTAATTACCTCAACTATCTGCTGGGGTCTCAGAATATTGCGCTGAATCATATATTCTGCCAATATTCTAACAGCACCATCTGTGTGGTCGGCAGTTACTTCACCCTTCCATCCAAAGTACGCGGCCACACCTTTTTCAAAAAAAGCATCGGCCATGGTATCATTTTTAAGACTGTCACAACCCGATGCAACAACAGTTGTTCCCTTAGAGAATTTTCCTTTTACTGCTTTCTCAATAAACGGCGGCCTAACGCCAAAATATGGGCCTTTACCCTCGTTAGCAAAACCCGGCAAAAAACGGACTTTCGCCAAAAGCCCATCCCTTACCTCTTCCTGGTATAAAGCGTCATCCCAAAGTTGGGAAGTAAAAAAGACCACATTATCCTCTTTTAGGCCAGTCTCAGTAACCCTACTTGAGGTTGTGTGGCTGCGAATGATCAAAACTCTTGGTTTATAAAGCGCAAGTTCTCTAAAGCGCTCAACATAAACGTCTCCCGCAGGAATACGTGCAACCTGAAACCCTGCACGCTGGAAGGCAAACCCTGTGCTATACAGAAATTCATCGCCACCATCATCTGTCAAGCTCAACTGGTCAACAATAAATAACCTGGGTGCCTCGGGCTCAACCTCTTTTGAGCATCCAATGGCTAAAGAGGCAGCGCCCCCTAGGGCAAGTTCTGCACCAACACGTACGAATACGCGTCTGGATACAGTATTTCCTAATATTCCTCGTTCAGCCATAAATTTTTAGATGTGCATTATACTTCTATTATCCCACGTAAACAAATCAATTTAAGAATTTTTATTAATAAGCGAACGTAAATTCTGGAAAATACAAATACTCGAAATACAAAAACTGCGCATATACTTATAGCGTGTTTAGGGATATACCTGTGATGTTTCCGTAAGATACTTAACTGCTTCCGCGACTTCTGCTGGAAGTCGTTGCTATAGTCCTGAGTTTACCGAAGGGATGATTTCCGTTTACACTGAGTGTAATCGAAGTGAACCGTTAATTGGATAGAAATTGTCAAATATCTAAAGTTGGTTTACAAAAGACAAAAAATTATTTTTGAACGACGGAGTTTGCAAATACTACGGGAAGGTTGTTCCATTTCATTAATTCTCGCATTTCATCCTCATCACCCAAACTTCTGTCATCGATATTGGGAATTCTAAGTATCTTAACAGTACCGGTAAAAGACACGTTTACTTTTTCACCTAAAGCTACATCACTGGCAGGAACATCGCCAGGTAATCCAAATTTTTTGTCGCTTATAACTAGCAATTTATGTCCGGAATTTTTCTCTCCAACCTCACTAACAACAATTGCGTTTTTTGTTACCCAACCAACAATCTGACCATCAAAAGGAATTTGAAGATCCTTATATACAACCGGGGTATCTAAAACTTTATTAATAGTTATCGGGTCGTTTGCAGGTGTTTGCTGCGTAGCTGGAATAGTTGTGGCAGCAGGTTCTTGCGCGTGAACAATACTAGGTATCGTACCTGCAAGCATAAACACACCAAAGATTACAATTCCAATAATCGAAACTAAAAGTATTCCCCCAACAATTAATATTTTTGACAAAAAGCTGTCCATAATTTTATTTAATTATTATCGCCACAGAAAACAGTGAATTATATCATAATGAAGCCTATAATACAATATTATTGCAATTGTATGTAAAATTTAAAGTAATATAGAAGTGGTTTTTCAATATGCACTCACGCTGCGGGGCTAGGATTATCCTTCGACTTCGCTTAGGACTATAGTATTGAAGCAATTACAGCTTTTTAAGAAGTAACAAATCGCCATTAATTAAAGCTTCCTTCTTCGCTCTGGTCCACTGCTTAACTTGTAATTCGCGGTTCATAGCGGTCTTAATGTCCGGACACGTTTCTGTATAAACAACCTTAACTGGTTTTTTGCCTCTCAAATATTTCGCACCTCTTGATTTACTGGAGTTATGTTCTTTAAGTCTTTTCTCCAGATCCATAGTCATTCCACAATAAAGTGAGCTATCAATACAACGAAGAATATAAAAATAATAGGTCTTTCGATTCGCTTTGCTCACTCAAGACATTCGATTCACACAGCGGCCATGGCCCTGAGTGAGCACAACGTGTTGTGCGAGTCGAATGGCTGCGGGACTAGGATTCGAACCTAGATAAACGGATCCAAAGTCCGTTGTCCTACCATTAGACGATCCCGCAATAATCAGGTATTTAACAATTCCTTAAATTTATTTCCACCCTTATAACTTTTAATCTCTATTTCTCTAACTCTCGCACCTTTGTAATCAGAAAACTCTTCTGTATGTACAAGTATAAACGGCCTCCTACTTTTAGTTGAACTTACTTGACCCTTATTGTGCGTAGCTAAGCGTTTTTCAATATCTTTTGTAATACCGATATAATAACCTTGATCTTTATTGCTTTTAATTACATAAACAAAAATCATCCAAAGTCTGTTGTCCTACTTTACCCCCGCTTAGCGGGGCGAGAGACGATCCCGCAAAGAAGTCTGTTAATTTTAGCAAATATCCAAATCTAATCCAATCTTAACAAAACTAGCTAAAACTGATAAACTTACCGCAGGTTGCAAAATATAATAAACAGATTGGCCAAATACGCACTTTATATTGCTTTCATTCAGGCATGGCTGGCAACCTTAGGCAGCCTATTTTATTCCCAGATCATCGGCCTTACACCATGCATTTTGTGCTGGTACCAAAGGATCTTCATGTACCCTCTGGTGATTCTTTTTACGGTTGCAATTATCAAGAAAGACAAAAACATTCCTTATTACGTCTTACCTATGACTGTAATAGGCAGCTTAATAGCCGCATACCAATACCTACTTCAAATGACCCCGCTTGGCGCAGTTGAACTTACCAAATGCGATCTTACAAACCCCTGCAGCAAAATAGACGCAATCTACCTTGGCTTTATCACAATTCCCCTTATGTCACTTGCCGCTTTCCTGGTAATTTCCATAATGATGATAATTCTGCTAAAATCTAAAAAACATTAATGGCCACTGAGAAAAAATTTATAATCGCAATCGGCATAATAACTCTGGTTCTTATAATTGCCGCATCGTTTATATTTGGGAAACAAACGCCCCAAGAAGCCCAAAACAGCACAGATAAAGTAGATGAAGCGCAACTCTTAAAAGATGCCAAGAACACAAAAGGCGACCCTGGCGCACCCGTAAGGATAGTAGAATTCGGGGATTACCAATGTCCTGCTTGTGCCGCCGCATACCCAATAACCAAGACGGTTGTCGACAGAAACAAAGGTAAAGTATATTTTATCTTCCGTAACTTCCCGCTTTCTGTCCACCCAAACTCCCAGATTGCAGCCAAGGCTGCAGAAGCCGCAGCACTGCAAGGCAAGTTTTGGGAAATGCACGATATTCTCTATGAAAAACAAAATGAATGGGCCACTTCACAAAGCCCAAAGGACTTGTTCGACCAATACGCACAGTCGATAGGGCTCGATGTCAAAAAATTTGATAGCGACCTTGATTCTGTCACGAGCCAGGTAAATAGTGATTATTCGCTCGGCGGAAATGTTGGTGTAGGTTCGACCCCTACATTTTTCATCAATGGTCAAAAATACCCTGGTGTTATTCAGGATGGCCAGTTTCAGCAAATAATAGATAGCCTTACGCAAGGCCAAGACGCACCGCAAGAATCAACCCAGGCACCTTCTCAATAGTCTAATTTGACATTATAGGCTTAATCAGGTTTAATTTGGGTTCTGTGAAAACACTAAACTCATTAGTTGCATCAACAGTGCTGGCAACACTTATGCTTGGGGCAATATATGTTGCCAAAAACGTAAGTACACAAAAAGTTTTGGGCTCAAAATCTTTAAAAACCCAAAACACTCAAGCGTCACAATCTGCAAAACCAAAAGATGCGACTCCCGCGGCAATAATTGAAAGCGAAGTGCCCACCTTAGCTTCCGGTTACTGCCTCAATGTTCCCGTTCTTATGTACCACCACATAGAACCAAACGATGCGGCAAAAGCGGCAGGTCATGCATTTTTGAATGTAGACACAGGTGTTTTTGAATCCCAAATGGCCTACCTTTCACAAAAGGGATACACTGCAATCTCGGCAGACCAATTAACCCAGGCCTTAAAAAACCACAACCAGCTTCCTGCAAAAAGCATAGTTTTAACGTTTGATGACGGTTACAGCGATTTTTATACCTACGCCTTTCCCGTCATTAAAAAATACAACCTAAAGGCAAATATAATGATCCCAACCGGCCTTATGGAAAACAGCGGTTACATGACCTGGAACCAGCTCAAAGAAATCACCGCAAGCGGCACCGGTTTTGTCTACAACCATACATGGTCGCATGCTAATCTAGGCAATGCATCGCTTGAAAAAATTAAATACGAAATAGAAACTGCGTCCAGCCAGATTCAAAAATATTTGGGGACAAATCCGAATATCTTTACGTACCCTTACGGCTCCGAAAACCAGACAGTCGTTAACTACCTCTCTCAGAATGGTTTTGTAGCGGCATTTTCGGTAATTCCGGGAACTTATCAATGTGATTCAAACATCATGCTGCTAAGAAGGACAAGGGTGGGAAATTCTCAGCTTAGCGCATACGGAATCTAGTATTTCAAAAAAACCCGCCCGACAATATCAACCCGTTTAACTTCGTAAACTTTTTTTGCCATAGCCTTATTATCCGAAACGGCAACAACACCATCACTCTTTAACTCTTTCACTCTTTTTATGAAGTAATTTTCGCCACTTTTAAAAACTATTACGCTGCCTTTTTTAATGTTTCCGAAATTGACTATAAACACCCGGTCAAATTCACAAAAAGCAGGTTCCATGCTATGGTCTTTTACAATAAATCGGGAAAAGGGGACTTTAATTTTCAAATCAAAACTTATTGTGTGTAATCTATTTTTTTGCGGCAGCCTTAGCTTTATTAAACATTTCCGCAATTTCATCGACAGCAGCTTTTAATTGTTGGGCAGCTTCCATATCGACAGACTGCTTATTTTTGGAACACAACTTCGTCGCCTTCCAGAACTTGTCATGAAGATCGCCAAACATTTCCAAATGTTCCGGTTTGAAAAAATCTGTCCACAAAATTAAAAGCTCTTCTTTGCATTTTTGCGCGTGCTCTTCTTTTGTCAAAACTGCTCTAACAAATAGGTTTCTGTCCTCAACTTTGGGGTTATCCTTAGGTAAACCCTCAATCTTTTCAACCATCTTAACAACAGTTGCAGCTGCAATCTGTGCCGGTTTCGGGTCATAAATTCCGCACGGAACATCGCAATGTGCAAACGCAACGCCGGGAGCAAAAAACTTGTCGATTAAACGAAGAATAATCATACACTGCATTATAACAAGAATTTCAAAAGCCTGAAAATTTAAATCAGTTTGCCTTAACTTGCTTTAGAAGATATTTTTTATCAATTAAAATTCCGCTCTTGGGCATTAAGTTAAATTTCTTGGCTAGTTCCAGTGCGTTATCCATTAAAATATAGCTTGCAGAAATACCTAGTGCAAAAATGGACCTTTCTAAAATCACTGTTGGTATAAGAAGGCTCCAGTAAAGAGGCGATGTCCTAAAAGCCCAAATCCAAACTGCGCCGCCTACTGCGTGCGATATAAAAGTAGCCGAAAGTGCCTTTGCAAATAATGACTTTTCACGAAAAGGCCAGACGGCAAAAGGAATAAGCCACAACAGCGTAAAGTACCATGCTTCTTGGCCAACTGGGTTTGCCAAGAAGATTAAAATTGCCAACAACGGCAAGATCAACGTCTTTTTGTCGTTTTTAGAAAATGCAAAAACTCCGGCCAGCATTGGTAAAAACCTGGTGGTTGCCAAAAGAGCCAAAATAGAAACAGTGTTAACGCCGCTAAACCCGTGGAACGCAAGGTTTACAAACTGCATTGCGAAAACTGCCAAAAACCCCCAACCCGTACTCAAAAATACTCCACCGACAGGATAAAACATGTCAAAAAAGGTGAGCCTGGCTTTCGTTCCTATTAAATTATTTACAGGTAACTGAAGTAGTAAAAACCCAAGCAAAGCAAAAACGGCGATGTATAAAAATTTATTTTTCATATCATGCCCGGTATAAACGCACCGGAAACTTCAATATTTGCACCATTTATATAATAAGCCTTCTTAGAAATCAAGAAGAGAACCGCATCAACTACGTCCTGGTATTGCGTTTCCCTGCCCATCGGAAAATCATTTTTCCCAAAAATATCGGTTTTCATAGATGCAGGTGAAACCATATTTACATGGATTCCATTCCTCGCTTCTTCCCAGGCCATTGTTTTTGTTAAAACATATACACCGTTTTTTGCTAAAAAATATGGTACGGAATTTTCGCGAAGTGTAAACCTTTCCGCGCCCACTGCCCCGACATTAACAATATGTCCCGACTTTTGTTTCCTCATTTGTTTTAAAGTAAAGCGGGAACAGAATAGAGTAGAGTAGATATTAGACTCTATTACGTCCCTAAATTCTCCATTGGAGGTCTCTTGGAATTTTTTATACAAAAAATTACCGACATTATTAACTAAAACATCAATGTGGCCGAATTTTTTCAAAACTTTGGAAATCATCGCTTCTACCTCCTCTTCGCTGGTCAAATCAGCTCCTATTACAAAACTCTCGGATATTTTGTCTATTTCCCCGGCAACTAACTTGGCATCACTAACACTATCTTTATAATGGACAACGACTTTGTAGCCTTCATTCGCCAAAGAAAGCGCAATTGCTTTACCTAAACCTTTCGAGGCTCCTGTCACTACGGTAACTTTTTCCATATTCGCACCAATTAAAGCAGATTTTGACACGCGGCACAATTTAGACTAACCTGAAGATATGATAAGTAAGTTTAAAATCCCGCTGGCAATAATAGTTGTTGTACTAATAGCACTTGTAATTTTTCTGGTTTACGCACAAAATAGGTCAAAAAAACAAGATAAGCCCAACTACCAAAAGTTAGCACAGCTTCCTTCACCAACTCCGACTCTTGAAGACATCCAAAAAACGATTGTCGAAAATATTAACGCCAAAAATTTTGAGGCTGTTGCAGCGTATATGAAAGAACCAACTACCGAAGTAACAATAAAATCAACAGAGTGTTGTATTTTTTCAATACCCAAACAGGCAGCAGCCCGCCTGGCGTATATCACAGAAGGCATACCAATGGATTTCGACCAAAACAATTCCAAAATTGTGGATCTTAAATCAAAATACAAAGAATTGGCAGGGACTTTTATCGGAATCTCAAAATCAAAAGGGCACTTAATTGCGTTTTACTTTAACAAAGAAAACAAAATTGCATCTGTTACCATGGCTGTTGATTCAAAAGTCTTCGGTTTCAACGAACAACCGACTGGACAGCCTTAATCCAGCTATCATCCGCATTCGCCCGTCTATACACCCAAAACTCGGCACCCCATAACCCGACATATTTTATCCGCGAGTCGACTAGAAACTTATTAGCCTTAGCGATATCCGAAACATCAAAAGCACTTTCAAGATCACTATCGGCAAGGGTCCTGATATAAGGTTCTGCCTGCATTTCAAGAACCCATAAATCATGGCCATTTTGTGCCAGATTTGATCTTAAATCATAATAATTCGGAGAAAGAAAAAGCCAGGATTGGACCGGCCACCAAAACCGATGTGGCCAGGGAATACGTACAACCCTGCCAAATAAATCGAAAGATAAAAGATAACTGCCCTCAGTCTTAAAGTAGGCATTTACCCCGAACCCGTCGCTTTTTGCCAAAATTGGGATAAGCCTCTGCCATCTTCTATCAAAGGCAGAAGGCCCGACATGGTTTAAGATAACAGGCCTACCATACGGATCTGCAACTCTAACCTTGGATGCCTCGGCAAGCAACAGGCTCCTATCTATCTTCCAATTATTAACATTTGCCAAAAACGGTTCATTTTCAACTTGCCAAAAAGCGATATTGTCATATACGGAAAGCTCCTTAACAACCAACTCGTCAACAGCAAGTAAATCTTCGGCAATCGGGCTTTTGTCGGAAATTGTTTCTCCAAATTTAAGCAGGGAAGCCACATCTTTGGGCAGATGAAATTCGGGATAATAGGGCGTTTTGACACCCAAGGCGATAATTACCTTAACATCGTACTTTTTGGCCTCACTAATGGCAAATTTAAGGTTATCAAATTCATCGGTAAATTCCCATGAATCTCCGTTTTTAACTGCCATCGTATCCCAGAAAAACGGCAACCGCACCCAGTCAAAATGCGCACTCTCCAAAAGGTCAACAAAACTTGCTCTGGTATCAAGCCCAAACCAGCCGGCACGCTCAAAACTGTAGGAAAAACCATATTGTGGCCGAAAACCTGCCGTAACATTTTTAGATGGGTAAGGGTTGCTAAATGCATTCCAAACGTAAAGAACGAACACAACACCAATAAACAATAGGATTCTTTTACCCATATATAGAAATTATAATGATTTTTGTGAATTTATACCTGTGTAGTTTGTTTAATATAGACGGTCATTTATGCTAAAATCACGAGTACGCCGAAGTGCTTGTACTGAGCATGCCGAAGTGGCGGAATGGCAGACGCGCAGCGTTCAGAGCGCTGTGGGCATTTGCCCGTGGAGGTTCGAGTCCTCTCTTCGGCACAAAAAGGGTTCTATATCAAAATGCTTGTGCATTTTGAAGAGGAAGAATAACGCTATGTAAAACAATCTTTTGAAAGATTGTTAAAAGTGAAGTTTATTCTGACGCGCCGAGGTGGTGAAATTGGTATACACGCAGCCTTGAGGTGGCTGTGCTCTAAAAGGCGTGCAGGTTCGAGTCCTGTCCTCGGCACAAAACGTGAGGTTCGGATATTGTGAAGCACTATTGAAAATGCTATTTCAATAGTTTGCGAAACAATACAACAAAACCAGAATGGTTTTGTAAGTCCTCTCGACCGCACAAAATGGCAGTTCATAAACTGGATACAAAAGTTTATTTTGGCCAAAAGGCCTTCATAGAAAAACAGGGCAAACTTCTGGTACTCCGTGACCCAAGATCATGTGTTGGGAGTCAAAGCGGTGTGGACATGCCTGGAGGCAAATACAGATGGGGTAAAGATCTTGAATCAGAGCTGAAACGAGAGGTAAAAGAAGAAACAGATCTGGAAATCGAAATCGGCAAACCCTTTTTTGTCTGGACATATTTTGGCCTTAAAGCAAAAAAGGGGCATGCCTCACACACAGTAGTTATAGGTTACTACTGTAAATATAAATCAGGCACCGTAAAACTTTCAAACGAACATGATATGTTTGAATGGGTAGATAGAAAAACTTACACAAAATGGAAAGACAAAACACAAGACTACAAAGCGCTTGATGTTTATTTCAAAAGCAAGGGCACTTAGCTCAGCTGGTTAGAGCGTCGCATTTACACTGCGAAGGTCGGGGGTTCGATCCCCTCAGTGCCCACTTATAAATCCAAAGACTTTACATCAACAGTCCGGTCAATATTTTTAATTAAGCCAGATTGTACTCTACCTGGACCAATTTCATAAAATACACGCCCGCCATTTGCTATTACTTCTCTTATTAAATAAAGCCATAAAACCGTATTATGAACTTGCTTAGCAAGGCTATCTCTAACTTCCTCAGCTTTTAAAACATACTTTGCCGTTACATCAGTCAAATAAAGTATTTTAGGATCGTGAATCTCTATACCCTTTAAAAAGCCGGCAAGTCTTTCACCAACAGAAACCATATGTGAAGTGTGAGAAGGCACACCAATACCAAGTTCAATCGATTTTCCTCCTTTTTCACCTACAACAGCTCTTGCATCATCAACATTGCTCTCGTCACCCGCAATAACAATCTGGTTCTCGGTGTTTATATTGGCTATTTCTACGTGATTTGCAACACAAATGTCCGTAACCTCATCAATAGTAAGACCCATTATTGCAATCATAGATCCTTTCTTAGTCTCCTCCATCCAACGACCTCGAACACAGGCAAGGCGTACTCCATCTGGAAAGCTTATTGCACCTGATTCTATAGACGCCGAAATCTCCCCCGCACTATGCCCAGCAACCTGGTAAGCATTAATACCTTGCGATTTTAAATCTATGGTTGCAGCCCTTTGAACGGTAACAAGCGCTGGCTGTGCGGAATCTGATCGCCTAAGCACATCGTCAGGACCCTCAAAACACAATTTAGCTACATTAAACCCAGCCGCTTCACTAGCTTCCTCAAATACATCCCTTGCCTCTCTAGACCTCTTGTAAAGGACCTCTGCCATACCGACATGTTGTTTACCTTGGCCGGGATAAACAAAAACTGTTTCGCGTTCATCCATATGTTAACAGTTGTATTTTATATTACTCATATCCTTTTGCAAGTTTAATATGCTTTAAATATAATAAACTCCAAAATATGAAAAGGATAAACCAAAAAGATTTAAATTGGGAACCTGCAAGCCACGAGGATCCCGCTGATCCGGGTGTTTTAAAAAAAGTTCTGGTAAAGCACGGCGACGTTGACCCAAAATCCAAACTGATGATGATAAATTTGGCAAGAGTGCCTGTTGGCAAAACCCACGTTGCGCATTCACACAATACTATGGAAGAAATATTTTATTTCACAGAAGGTGAAGGGGAGGTAGAGGTAAACGGCGAAAAATCGAAAGTTCAGGCAGGGGATAGAATAATAGTTCCGGCAAAACAGGTACATTTAATCAGAAATACTGGTGTAAGCGAATTAAAATTTATAGGGCTTGGTATAGCCTTAGACTAAATTAAATGATCAGCGAACGGCTAGTTGGTATTGAGCGCCTTAGAAAACCATTCTTTACTCCAATTGAACCAACTTTCAGCATACAGGAAGAAAGAGTTGCCGATTTGCTTTGGGGCGCATGCAACGTAACAAAAATAACCAGGCCTTCAAAAAAACAGAGGGAGAAAGGTATCGATTTCTTTGTGTCAATAGCTGTAGACGGAGGAGAGGATAAAATCCCGATAGTTGTAAAACTCAGCAAAAGAGCTGCACAAAAATATCAAGGTGACCACCTACACGATATAGACAGAAAAGGCATTCGGGTAATAGTTGCAAACCCGGATATATCAGATGCCGCCCTGGCAGACCAATTGAGATCTATTTGCCAAACGTTTACAATTACCCAGACAGCGCAAGCCGAGGTGGCAGAGTTGGTCAACGCACCCGTCTGAAAAACGGGCTATGTCGGTTCGATTCCGACCCTCGGCACTCTTCGACTCGCTGCGCTCGCTCAGAGTAAACCATTGAAGCGAGTAGAAGAACACTGAGCGAATGTAATGAGTCGAAGTGCCAATAAATCCTGGTTTGTATACGTCGCTAAAGCCAAAACAGGCAGATTCTACACAGGCATTACTATAAATCCCGAAAAAAGAATTTTAGACCATAACCGTGGTCGTGGTTCAAAATTCGCCAAAGATCAAGGTCCGTTTCAGTTAGTCTATTCTTCAAAAGCTTTTCCAAACAAATCTCTTGCAAGAAAACGCGAAATACAAATAAAAGGCTGGTCTAGAGAAAAGAAATTAAAACTAATAAATGGTGCATGGACATAAAAAAGCATGATGGAGTTTCCTGCTACTCGAAGCTCGAAGAGCGAAGTGTAGACCCTCGGCACAAAGCATTAATAGCCACGAATTTAATATACACAAAGCTGGACGTTAGAAGTTTTTCTGTATTATTGGTATGCTGAAAGTGTGAGAAAAGGTTTTGCACCAATACTGATCATTTTTGTTATTCTAGTGATTCTTTCTGTAGGTGGATTTACATATTATTCTTTAAATCAAAGAGAGGTTGTAAAATCTCATAATACTAGCTCTCAAGCACTGGATATTAAACCTGACTCTGCTGTAAAATCTACACCTCCTGTCTCGACGTCTTATCCAACACAATCACCAACAATCGATATATCAACATGGAAAACTTTTGTTAATAAAGGATACAATTGGGAAATCAAATACCCACCCGATTGGACAATTGACGGTCCATGTGGGCCTGTACCTCTAGAACAATGCCAGAATGTGATCTTTACAGGAACAAATGTAAGCAATGGAAAATGCCTCGATCCAAGCTTAAGATGTGGTCAATTACAAGTGATTGCCACAAATCGCGGCTACGATCAACATTTGCCCTCTGAGAATACTTCTGCAAAACAATATGTCCAAAGTTTTGTAAGCGGAGAAAATACTGTACCTTTTGGGAGCATGATACCAATTGAGCCATCACAAGAAGTTAATATTGCAGACAGAAAAGGCTATCAAGTAACTTATCAAAATAAACCAGGGAGTACTGCAATAAGTAGAACAATTACATTAATCAAGACTACTTACGTATACGAAATTAACGCTACAGAAGGATATTACCAAGATAATTACAAAATAAAAAGTACCAAGGACTGGAAACTCTTATCTACTATTAATGCAATACAAGCAACATTCAGGCTTTACTAGAAATAATTTAAACTTTGAACCCAAAAAGTTCTCCTTCGATTTTACTCAGGACAAGTAACATCGTTTACCCTGAAAATTATTGAAGGGTCTACGTATCGGCACAAAATTTGGAATGACGCAAGTCATTTTCAAATTTTGTTTCTGTAGTGTTAAGTCGTCCGAAGGACGATGGAGTTTACACTGAGGAATGAAATGACGAAGTGACCCCCGGCACAAAATAGGCTTATAGTTTGATATTCAGCTTCGTAATTGGTATAATTTTGACCAATGAAAGAGTTAGCTCCTCCGCAAGATAACAGCGAAATCCCATACGACTGGGAAATTCCGAATAAAAGTGCGTGTTCTGTAGTACAAATTGACTTACCACAAAAATTTATAAGTGTTTCGTACCCTCCAAATTTAGGTGTGGATACTAATGACGCAACCTACAAAGGTGAATATGCAGAGTACTTTATAGGGCCTTCAGGGAAACCCGCAAATTTTCTAAGACATAATACGTTTGATACTTTTGGTCAGTTTTTGGGCGATGGGCTTATTGTGGACTTTTTTGTGCATGAGTGGCATGGGCCAGTTGGGAATGCCAATCTGGACTTAACTTTTAAACAGTTGGTTCCTGCTCCTACCATGCCTATCACAGCACTTGGGCATCTTAGGTATGAGTCACAATATTTTGGCGACAACCCATCACCGCTCGCAGCACTTAGATCTGTTAGTCTTGGAGAAGCATTTCATCCTTTATCAACCACTCTTAACGCTCCAAGCGTTCTTTTGGGCACTCAATTCAGAACTCAAGGATTAACTACAGAAGAGTGGAAGGTAAGCCCGCTGGGAAATCACAATGGTTATGAGATGAATTCTCCAACGAATGATTCCGTAGTTTTTAAAAAAGGGGACGTGGAATATTCGTTCAGCTGGAAAGTAGTTGATGGATTGCTTATTGCAAGGCAAGAAAATTTATCAATCGGTTTAACAAAAAAATTAACAGCGCCGTTGACTGTAGACATGATCAAAGTTGGCCAAGCAATTTTTTCCAGAGGGCCTTATCCAAAGGACAAAGATGGATTTTACGAGATCCCCTGGCTGAATGTGGCTAAGATTGCAAATTCATCATTAACTTACGAAGAAACTTATTGACACTAAGTAAAGTTAATTTGCTTTTGAACCCAGAAAGTTCTAACATCATGGTTCGATAAACTCACCATCTCTGATCTACGTATCGGGACAATATAGACCTATAGTTGATTTTTCCCTGATTTTTGCTATAATGCTGCCTCATGACATCAGAAACACTATCTCCCGGTAGCGAACGCGAATCCAAATTTAGGGGTATTTCAAATTACGACGTAACGACAAGTGCATGGTTATTTAACCCGAAACAAGCACTTGCACTTACAGATCGGCTAAATATCACAAGGCCAAGAGATGAGTGGGTAGGCATTGAGCTTTATTCCACAATTTCGCCCAAACTCTTATCTCTTGCCAAAAGAATGGGTGTCCCCATTGCAAGATCAATTACACCGGACCGTATTACCCCCGAAAAAATCCACGAGTGGCAAAAGGAATATCCACATACAAAAATTTCTAGGGTCCATCTGGAGTTTTCCTTTGATGCGTGGGAGGCTTACTTTCACAGACCAACAATTGGCGAAAACGTATTTCCATTAAAAGATGGTGTAAAACAAAGAATGTTCCAGCTTGCCTGGATTTACTTTATTGGTCCGGCTACAAGCATGCGTGCTGTAAACTTAGCCCAGTCGCTGGAAGTCGGGGTTAATGCACATACCAACGTAATTGAAGGCTTTGCCAAAAGAGGAAAACTTGAGGAAATTAAAAAACGCCTTCCATTTATTCTGGCCGAAAATGAAAGACCCTATCGTTCACCCCATCTTCGAAGACAAGGAATAACAAGTCAGGAATTAGCATCAAACCCAAGCGTAATCCGAAAGGAATTCATTGATAAATACCAACTAGGTGGTTTACTACTCGGCATTGATCACGCAGCGGAACAAGGTTTCAATCCTGCAGAAGAGTTAACTAAAAATGCAGATGTAGTAAGGGCAGTGCATCTTGCAAGCACAGACAAAAGCGAGGGCACACACGCGTACATTAGGGTAGGGGATCCACAAATAAGTCGCTTTCTGGAAACAGCTGCAGACACTGAATTCTCTAGGCCCGTTTCTGTTGCCCTCGACTACAATCCTATCGATTTTTTGAAAATACCTTTTCAAGGGCAATTAGAAATAGTAGGGCAAACATTTGACTGGCTAGAATCCACACAAAGACGCTAATATAGGCAATCGAAAACTCTCCTTCACAAATCTGTTATCATTTACACGCTATGAATGCTGATGATTTCAAGTCAGCCAGGCACAATTTAGTAAATACAGCTTTAATTCCCTTCGGAATCAAAGACAAAAAGGTTCTCGACGCATTTTTCAAAATACCCCGCCATAAGTTTGTTGAAAAAAAGTATCAAGACGAAGCTTATCTGGATATACCCTTGCCGATAGAAGAAGGCCAAACAATCAGCCAACCATCTTTAGTTGCCCAGATGACCGAACTCTTAAAGCTAAAAGGCAACGAAAAAGTCCTTGAAATAGGTACAGGTTCCGGATACCAGGCAGCAATCCTATCTAGCCTTGCCGATAAAATCTACACAGTCGAAATATTGCCTAGTCTTGCCAAAAAAGCAGCGCAAACCCTCAAAAAATTAAAATACGAAAACGTCCAGGCGGAAACCGCTAACGGCACGCTTGGCCTGCCAAAATATGCACCGTATGACGCCATTATCGTCACCGCAGGGGCCAAAGATATCCCCAAAGCACTTATCGGCCAACTGAAAATTGGCGGGCGTATGGTTATCCCCGTCGGTACAGAACCAGGGTCTCAAGAGCTTAAAGTTGTTACAAAGAGAAAGAATAAGATAAATATTGAGGATATCGAACCCGTCTTATTTGTACCATTAGTTGGAAAATACGGTTGGAAATAAAAATTTCATCTGTTTGGAAATTATGTTAAAATTCTTACTTGAAATCCGCGCGGGTGTAGTTTAGTGGTAAAACGTCCGCTTGCCAAGTGGAAGAGCGTGGGTTCGAGTCCCATCACCCGCTCATTTGAACATATAAGCTAAATTTGATAAAATTCACCCTTACTCTCTGCCCGCATTTTTTATGCGGAAAAACAAAAAAATAAAGCGCTTCTCCCAAAATTTGACACTGCGCGCCAATAGTGTAATAGTATTTCTGTACAACCGCATGTTTAAAAAACTTGCCCTAGGTTTAGCTTGGTTTGCAATAACCCCACCGCTAATAATTGGACTGGGGTTTTTTGTAGCCTCCCAAAAAGCAAGCACTGCTGCCCCTAAACTAACAAGCTCCATCGAGGCCTCCGAGATAGTTATAGACAATTCCATAAGCGGCCAGGTCCTGGGCGAAAAAATTACCGACATGAGGCCAATTTTAGTCTCAGACTTTCTTAAAGGAACACCGCTTGCCCCTTACTCCGAATACATGGTTGATGTAGCCGATAAGTACGAGATAGACTACCGACTCATTCCGGCAATTGCCATGAAAGAGTCGGGCGGGGGAGCGGCAATAAGTGAAGTCACCCACAATGCCTGGGGATTTGAAAACGGCAGGACAAAATTCGATTCCTGGGAAACTGCAATAGATACGGTTGGCAGAACCTTAAAGACCCGTTACATTGCAAAGGGTTTGACCACTCCTGAGCAAATAATGGCAGTCTACGCACCACCGCAACTCGAAACGGGCGGAAAATGGGCAAAGGATGTTAACTACTTCTTTACCCAAATGGAAATCCTCTGATTATAGTAGTCAGTAGTCAGTAGTACAATTCTTCTATGGATCTCAGGTTAACTACAGCACTCACGGTTGCCAAACTTATCGCTTTTTCTCTCAAAGCCAAGGGTTCAGGTGCAACGGCAGCCCCCGGTCTTATAGCCTTAAAAATTGACCCAAACCTGATAGGAAAGCTTTGTGCAAAAATTTCTGGCGGCTCGATTATTATTTCGGGCACAAACGGCAAAACCACAACTGCAAGACTTACATTCGATGCACTCTCGAAAGATCACAAAATAATCCACAACAGGCAGGGCTCAAACCTCATGCGCGGCATAGCATCGGCTCTGATTGCCAAAACAACTATATCCGGCAAGGTATTGGGTGATTTGGCAATATGGGAAACGGACGAAGCAACTCTTCCTGTGGCGATAAAAGACACATCCGCCCAAATAGTTGTTCTTTTAAATCTCTTTCGCGATCAGCTCGATAGATATGGTGAGGTCGAAGCAACAAGGCAGAAATGGCAGGAGACAATTTCAAAACTCCCAAAAACCGCAACACTTATCTTAAACGCTGATGACCCTGGCGTCGCAAGCTTTTATAAAATATTTAGCGGAAAAATTTCTACCTTCGGCATTAACGACCCCAAAATAAGCACATTCCAAACTACGGGTGTTCTCGATATTAAAAATTGCCCTGTCTGCCAAAGCAAACTCATATACAAAACCTATACATTCGGCCACCTGGGCGATTATAAATGTACAAAGTGCGACTTCAAAAAACCAAACATTCAAATATCTGCATCAAACTTGTTATTTGGTCAGGATTTTATAACTTCTGCGGATATTAAAATCGCCAGTGCCAATTACAAAACAAAATATAATCTGCCCGGAATTTATAACGTTTACAATGTTCTTGCCGCAGCATCAATTGCAACAGCTCTTAAAATTTCAGCTAAAAAAATCCTCGATTCAACGAAAAACTTTACACCTGTCTTTGGCCGTTTCCAAAAAATTCAAATCAAAGATAAAAACATCTACATATTTCTAATTAAAAATCCTACAGGCGCAAACGAAATATTAAAAGTTTTGTCCGCAAATAACAATATAAACCTGCTGACAATCTTAAACGACAATTTCGCAGACGGCACCGATGTTTCCTGGATCTGGGATACAAACTGGGAAACCTTATCTCAAAAAACCAATAATATCACTATTTCCGGCACCAGGGCTTGGGATATAGCAACACGTCTAAAATATGCAGGGTACAGATTGAGTAAAGATAATGTATATGAACAAATAGAATCCTCAATCGAGGCTGCATTATCCACTATGAACAAAAACAATACTCTTTATATTTTACCAACTTACACCGCATTACTTTCTCTGGAACAGATCTTAAAAAAGGAGTCGGGGCACATAAAATGGCAAAACCAATAGAGCTTAAAATTTGCCACCTTTACCCGACCCTCATGGACACGTACGGGGACAAGGGAAATATTATTGCTCTTAAAAAAAGGTGTGAGTGGCGTGGAATAAAAACGGAAATAGACGAACTTTCAATTGGCCAAAGTCTAAAACCAAATGTCTATGATCTATTTTTCTTCGGTGGCGGCCAAGACAATGTGCAAACAGTGGTCGCAAAGGACCTTAAATCAAAAGCGAGCATCCTCGCAAAAGACATCGAAAACGGTTCGGTACTGCTTTCCATCTGCGGAGGTTATCAATTGCTCCAGAAATACTTTAAAACTCAAACGGGCGAAACCATCGAAGGCATAAGCCTTTTCGATGCCTACACTGAAGGCTCAAACGATAGAATGATTCAAAACTTATTAATAGAAATGGATGGCCCAATTCAGGAACAAATTGAAAACGTATACCCGGGGGACAACCCACCTTCTCCGTACCTTATCGGCTTCGAAAACCACTCGGGCAAAACGTATTTGGGCAAAAACACTAGGCCGCTTGGGTCGGTAATTGCAGGCAGCGGAAACAACGGACAAGATACAACCGAAGGAGCAGTTTATAAAAACGCTTTCGGTTGTTATTTACATGGTTCACTTCTTCCTAAAAACCCGCATTTTGCAGATTTTTTAATTTATAAAGCTCTCCAGAGGAGAAACCAGGAAATAACGCTGGGACCACTGGACGATTCAGTAGAATGGCTAGCACACAATAAAGCTGTCGAAAAAACTCGCGCGTCAAGCTAAAAACTGAAGAATCGTCAATTAATTTTGTGCCCAGGGGGAGACTCGAACTCCCAAGCCCTTACGGGCACAGGTTCCTAAAACCTGCGTGTCTGCCAATTTCACCACCTGGGCAAAGCATGCCAATTCTATCATTTTTGGTATACAATTTACATTGACATCTATTATGAAAATTAAATTTCTCGGTACATCAGCAGGCTGGCCGCTCCCTCGTTTAGGTTGCAACTGTGAAATTTGCATTTCAAAGGACCCAAAAGACACCCGCACCCGTACCCAGATTCTTATAAACGATTCGATTTTAATAGACGCCGGTCCGGACACTTATAAACACCTAAAAGACACTGATGTCCAAAAGCTCAACGCAATCCTCATCTCACACGAACACCCGGACCATACTCTGGGCCTGTGGGATTTAACTCACATTTACAACCAGAACAAAATAATCAATATTTTCATCACTCCTGAACTGGTTGCCAGGGTAAACAGCCTTTTTGGTCCCCATAAGAAAAACCTAAAAATAAATGTTGTTAAGGTAAATCAACCTTTTACCATAAACAACGTTAAAGTCGAATATTTTCCTGTCGTGCATGGCAAAACCCCCGCATTTGGCATCAAACTCAAGGAAAGCAAAATATTTATCTACATTACGGATTTTAATCGTATTCTGCCATCTGCTCAAAAAACCGTTAAATACGCAGACTACTGGGCAATCGACGGTTCAACTTTGGGTAAAATTGGTCAAACGGCAGGCCACATTTCAATAGCAGACGGAATAATCTTGGCCAAAAAATATAAAATTAAACATACTTACTTCATTCATATTGGCCACAAAACAGGTACCAATAAGGAACTGGAAAACTTTCTAGGAGAGTCGGCAGGCAACAATTTCCATGTTGCATATGACAACCTCGAGCTCAATATTTAACGTAACGATAATTTATTCTTCGAGCGAGCGTAGCGAGTCGAGAAATTCCCAAAAGAGTAGTTCTCGACAAGCTCAAACAATAACAAAAATATCAGGAACGTGGACAGTTACTTTGGATCCAATTGTTGCCCTACGGTACGAATAAGTTCTAAAATCAAATTAATGCCCAAAAGAATAAAGCTCGCCATCTTGCCGGCCTTAATAACGCTTTTACTTTCCTCACTTCTGCTGTCCTCAACGATAAACGCACAACCCCAAACCGAAATCGAACAACAGCGGCTTGCAAAAGCCCAGGAAGATTACTCATACCAGTTTTCAAAATACGAAGATTGCCATAATCAATACATCAACAATAGGTCGGCCTATATTGCATTCCAAACTACAACTGCAAAAAACAATGCATTTTTAACAACAAAAGATTGCCTTACAAAAATCTACGATGTATACATTGCATACATCCGCTACATAAAAGAGCAGGGAAACGCTTTTAACTGGAGCAAAGACGATACTGAAAAAAACGTCATTTTCAAAACCCTAGACGATGAAATAACCTACTTTCAAAACACCCAGCCTAACGTTGGCAATCTCCAAACCCTCGAGGACACTATCCCATACGCCTCGGAACTCAAAACTCACATCACAAAAACAACTTACCTTATCATCCAAAAAGCACTTGCAACATACGAAGTTGCCGAAAGTGAAGCGGCCTTGGAAAATTTCACTAATCTGTCTGCAAAAATAAGAAGCTTTGTTACAACCAGAATTGACCAAAATCAATATTCGTCATTTCTGGCAAACTGGGACTCGGAAATCGCAGACATCAAGAGCCACTCGGAAAACTACAACTCTCAGGCAAGGCAAGCCCTCACAACTTTTAACCCGATACTAAGTGACTCGGGCAGCATAGACTCCGTTTCATCGTTCACAAAGAAAACAAAAGCGGAACTTTTAAGGTCAAAGGCTATTTTTGCCGAAATACTTAAACTTATATGAACGAAGAAGCAACAGGCATAATGGAAGGTGAAATAATAGCAGAAGAAAACGTCGTCCAGAACGAAAAGCCCGTCGCCATCCAAAACGAGCCCAAGAAGCAGAAAAAGCCGCCGGAATATCTTCGGGACTGGTTTTACAAGCTCAAAGCGCCAAAACCAATAAGCTATCTGATCTTGTGTACACTAATCATTATAATTTACACCGGACTTCTTCTCGTCTCAACAAAAAAGGGTAGCCAAACACCAAAACCGACACCGCAACTTGTTACAGCAGCTACACCCAGCCCATCTGCAGACCCTAAGGTAGAAGACATAACTTTAGAAGTCGAGCGGTACAACAACACTATTGACCAAATTAACGCAAATACCAGAAAGTTCGTTCCCCCAAACGTCGATTTAAACATTAACTTCACAAATAAAAAATAACTGCGTGCTTTGACTTTAGCCTCAAAAAAGCGTACAATGCATCTGTATGAACAGCGTTCAGGCAGCAAAAAACGCGGCAAAAATCATCGGTGAGCCTATTGAAACCCTTAAAGATCAACTTGCACCAATTGGCGATGAAGCAAGACGTGAGCTTATGGGGTTTATCCCGAACAGTCTTCAGGGCAGAAAATCACAAGAAATGGCAAACGAAGAACTAAAGCGTGCACGGGATGCAGAAAAAATAAAGGGCATGAGACAGGAATCCGACATCCAATCAAATGAAGATGTTAATAGTATTACAATCGCAATCCAGGCAATCCGGGCAGAATACGAAGGTCAAGCTTCAAAAACCCAAGATCAAGAACAGCGGGAACTAAAAACAGAAATCGCCGCTCTTCAGGAGGAAATTGCCGCCCTTTCTAAAATAGTCGGAGAACCAACAAATGTACATTTGGAAAACACACCTAAAAAGGTCAGTGCAATCGATATTAAAAGACTTACCGCAATCGTCAAAACATGGAGAGTAAAAGCTAAGGTATCCAAAGATGCCAGCGACCTTGTTGCCCAAAGACAAAATGCCAAACCTGCAACCGGCATGCTGGCGTGGGTTTCCGGCAAACAAATGAAAGTCCACGAACAGGGTACTATGCAATTGCAGGGATAGACTCCCTGTGGGCTCAAGAGGGCTCGAACCTCTGACCTCCACAATGTCAATGTGACGCTCTAACCAACTGAGCTATGAGCCCGAAACTTTAATGATTTTACCATAAAATTGATCTTAAATCCGATTTCCCTGTACAATTAACATATGGCAGAAGACGGATTCGATTATCGGACATTAGCAACGGAAGGTGAAGTCAAAAAGACAAAGCCTGACGCTTTAACACCACAAGGTGCAAAACCCGGATTGGGTGGACATCATCTTATGGCAAAACCTGCCCAAGAGCCACATTCCCCATCAGATTTGCCGCCTGGAGGAGGAATAATTCAGCGCCGCCGAAGAGGAAATGTCACACCCCCTATACCATCCGGAGAGCAGAATGACCTCGACGGTACAAGCGTCCAAACAAACTTTACAAGACGCGGGCGGACTCCCTTCAATGGTGTTGACCAATACATACAAGAAACAATCAACAACGGAGGCAAGGAACCTCATCACACTACAAGAAATCGGGCGCTAAGATTCCTCCATACAAGGTCAGATGCCATCGTAGAGGCAGCAGAAAAAGCAACTCAAAGGCCAAAACCCCCAACCGAACACTAATTCCTTGCGCCTACCCCAACTTTCTAATACAATCAAATCAGTGGCCGAAGAAATTAAAACACAACCGGAAGAAGTCAAAGGCGGCGAAAACTACAAAAAAGTCGAGCACCCTCTCAGAAAAATTATGGTCAATAATTTCATCGGTGGCATTGCCTGGAGTTTTGGGGTTTTGATAGGCACCGGAGTCCTCTTTGGAATAATTGTTTACTTCGCGCGAAGGATAGATTTTGTTCCTATTCTTGGCAAATTCCTGGCAGGCGTAATACAATCTGCTCAAACCAACTTTCCAAAATGACCAATCAAAACCTAAAAGACCATCGCGAAATAGGCCGCGAGCAGGAACTTTTCTTTACGGACGATTTAGCACCGGGCGCTCCTTTTTGGCTTCCAAACGGAACGGTTATTTTTAAAGAATTAGAAAAGTTTATCCGCAAACTCACACTTGAAGCGGGCTACCAGGAAACCTCAACCCCGATTATGGTCAAAAGCGAAGTCTTTAAAACCTCCGGCCATTGGACAAAATTCGGTGAACGTAATATGTACAACCTTGCTCTTTCCGAAGAGGGCGATAAAAAACCGACATCATATACCCTAAAACCAATGAACTGCCCGGAATCAACAATTCTTTTCCGCTTCAGACAAAGAAGCTATAGGGAACTTCCTTTAAGGTTTTCCGAAATCGGCAGGTTACACAGAAGAGAAAAATCCGGCGAAGTACATGGACTACTCAGAGTCCGCCAACTCACAATGGACGATGCCCACATTTTTGCAAAAGAGGCTCAAATAGAAGAAGAAGTAGCCAATATCCTGGATACAATGGTCAAGTTTTACGATATTTTTGGCTTCGAATATGAATTCAAACTGGCAACTCGTCCCGAAGAGCGTGCCGGCAAGGATAGTGATTGGGACAAGGCGGAAAAAGCACTTGAAAATGTATTAAAAAAGAAGAAGCTGAAATATTCTCCAAAAGACAGGGACGGTGCTTTTTACGGCCCGAAAATCGATTTACATATCAAAGATTCGCAGGGTCGTGAATGGCAACTGGCAACCGTTCAAATCGACTTTCACCAACCCGAAGCTTTTGACCTGAAATACATCGACCGCGACGGCCAATTAAAAAGGCCTGTCATGATCCATCGGGCAATCTTCGGCTCTTTTGAGAGGTTTATCGCCATCATCACCGAACAATGCCAGGGTTCATTTCCGCTTTGGCTTTCACCGCAGCAGGCAATTGTGTTGCCGATATCCGATAAAAACCTAAAATACGCAAATGAAGTAAACGCGAAATTAACTGCAGAAGCCATCCGCTCGCAAACAGACACTAGAAACGAAACCTTGCAAGCCAAAATCCGCGATGCCACAATGCAAAAAATTCCTTATCTTCTGGTCGTCGGCCAAAAGGAAGAAGACTCTAATGAAATTGCCGTCAGAAGCAGGGAGGGCAAAGACCTGGGTAAAATGAATGTTGCCGCTTTTATCGAAAAAATTAAAAAGGATGTTGCTTCACAGGCTTAAATCGTGGTAACATCGCATAACGATTTTTAAAATCGGGAGGTAGGCCGTAAATAGATTCTTTAAGCTAAATCATCAGATTCAGGCAACAGAAGTCAGAGTCATAGACGAAGAGGGTAAACAACTTGGCGTTATGCCACTTCAGGAGGCTCTTAAAAAAGCCCAGGAGCAGGAACTGGATCTGATAGAAATAGCGCCGGAAGCCAAACCCCCGGTTACCAAGATTATTGATTACAAAAAGTTTCAATATCTTGAAGACCAAAAACGTAAAGAGGCCAGAAAACACACGAAACAAACGGATCTGAAAGAGGTTCGTTTTTCGCCTTTTATAGGAGAACATGACATGGAGGTTGGCCTCAAAAAGATTCGCAAGTTCCTGGGAGAGGGCGATCTGGTTAAAATAAGTATTGTCTTCAAAGGAAGGCAGATGGCCCATACGGAGTTTGGACCAAAACTGCTTGAAAAAATAATGGGCGGAATCGGCGAAGAGGCGGTTTTTGAAAGGCCCGCAAGGTTTGAGGGCAGAAGATTTGTAACTGTAATTCGCGGAACAAAAAAGGCAAAATTGGAAAAACCAAAAGAAAAAGATGAAACAGAAAACTAAAAAAGCGGCAGCAAAGAGGTTTAAAATTACCGGAACCGGTAAAATCCTAAGAGGCCGCCAAATGGCGGGTCACCTGAAAGCTGCAAAAAGCAAAAGCGCTAAAAACAGGTACAAAACTATGGCCTACGTTGCCAAAGTAGAAAAGAGAAATATAGAAAGGCTCATGCCATATGAGGGTTAAAAGGGGAGTGACGGTTAAAGCCCGCCACAAGAAAATTTTAACAGCTGCCAAAGGTTTCCGGGGCGGAAGGTCAAAGCTCTACAAAGAAGCAAGGACTGCTGTGATCCATGCCGGAGCAGACGCTTACCGCGGAAGACGCGAGAAAAAGCGTTCAAACAGGAGCCTTTGGATAATAAGAATCAACGCCGCTTTAGGCGACCATAAAATTTCCTACAACCAGTTTATAAATAAACTAAAAACCAAAAATGTCGAACTGGACAGGAAAGTACTCTCCCAAATCGCCCTCGAAGATCCCACCGCATTCGACGAACTTGTAAAAAAAGTAATTTAAGCAGTTTGTCAACCCGTTGACTTTAGTTTTTCCACTTGTTATATTTCGCGTTGCCTCTCGTTTCAAGAGCTTTTTCTTCTAACGAGAGGCATTTTTGTGGAAGAAACCAAAACTGGCCTTTACATCTCGCATTTCTGTATAATCCAAGCATGGAAGAAAAGATAAAAAAGATTCTGGGAGAATCAAAAGCTAAAATCGAAAACGCAAAAAGCCTAAAGGATTTAAACACTATCTACGTTGACCTTTTTGGCAAAAACTCGCCCCTCGTTGACCTCACTAAAAAAATCCCGTCTTTGCCCCAAGCCGACCGGCCAAAAGCAGGCATTGCAATAAACGTTGTCAAAAAAGAACTCGAAAGTTTTTATGAGTCCAAGCATTCCGCGTTAGTCCACAAGCCTTCAGCAACATACATTGACGTTACTGCGCCCGGCAAAAAACGGGCAATCGGCCATCTCCATCTCGTCTCGCAGGCAATTGAAGAAATAGTCGAAATCTTCACGCGGCTGGGTTTTTCGCTCCAGAGTTATCCGGAAGTAGATTGGGATTGGTATGCTTTCGAATCACTAAACATGCCTAAAAATCATCCGGCAAGAGACGATTGGGAAACTTTTTTCGTTAAAGCCGAAACAAGCTCCAAATACGGCCGTCAGGTTTTAACCCCGCATACATCAAATGGCCAGGTCCGCGAAATGGAGGAAGTCAAAAAAACCCTGCCTGCCGGCAGGCAGGTGCCCATCAGGATGATCAACATTTCCCGTTGTTACCGCCGCCAAATAGACGTTTCGCACACACCTATGTTTCACCAGTTTGAAGGCCTACTTATAGACAAAGATGTTTCTATTGCCCAACTCCGCGGCACTTTTGACTTCTTTACTACCGCATTTTTCGGCCCAAACAGAGTAACGCGCCTAAGACCACACCATTTTCGCTTCACAGAACCTTCATTTGAAGTAGATGTTACCTGTGGCATCTGCAACGGCCGGGGCTGCAGGCTTTGTAAAGACGGTTGGCTGGAACTTGGCGGTGCCGGCATGGTCCACCCAAAAGTTTTAGAAAGCGGCAAAATCGATCCTAAAATTTACAGCGGGTTTGCATTCGGTTGGGGAATTGAAAGGACAATTGCCATGAAAACCGAACTTCCCGACATCCGTCTTTTATACCAAAACGACATCAGGTTCCTGGAGCAATTTTAAAAAAGGTCAAAAGTTAAAAATGATAAGCCAAAAATACAATCCAAAATTCAAAAGTGATCTAAGACAAAGATGTTTTAAGTTTGGACTCAACGTTATTAAGTTGACTGACGACCTACCCCAAAAAAGAAGCGCATGGGTTATTTCTGATCAAGTTATCAGGTCTTCATGCTCTGTTGGTGCAAATCTAGTAGAAGCAAAAGGATCAAGCTCAAGACTCGAATTTAAAAAATTTTATGAGATTGCATTAAAAAGTGCCAACGAATCAAAATACTGGCTTGAACTACTAAAAGAGTCAAAACTCACATCACCAAGCACAACTGATCCTTTACTTACGGAACTTCAAGAAATTACCAATATGATCGCGTCAGGCGTTATAAAACTAAAAAATAAACTTTAAAACTTTTAACTTAAACTTATGTCTTTTAACTTATAACTTTTGACTTAACATGAATATACTTATTCCCGTTTCCTGGCTTCGTGATTATTTAAAAACCGATGCCGCCGCCAAAACCATAGCCCGCGACCTGTCGCTTTCCGGCCCTTCCGTCGAGCGCACGGAAAAACAGGGAGACGATTACATTTTCGATATCGAAGTAACCACCAACCGTCCCGATGCTTTTTCCGTCTTCGGTATCGCCCGTGAGGCAAATGCAATCCTAACTTACAATAAACAAAAATCAAGACTCCTTGACCCCGAGGGCATTAACCTAAACCTCGACCCCGACACAAAAGAAAAACTAAATTTGGATGTTGCCGTTACAAACCAAACGCTTTGTCCCAGATTTACGGCAATTATTGTTTCAAACGTCAAAATCGGCCCCTCTCCGGCTCAAGTTAGAAACCGCCTCACCGCTTGCGGCATCAGGCCAATCAATAACATCGTCGATATCACCAATTACGTCATGCTGGAAACCGGCCAACCGATGCATGCTTTCGACTACGACAAGATAAAGGGCGCCAAAATGACTCTCAGGGCTTCTCGTGAAGGCGAAAAAATAACAACCCTCGACGGTAAACCCTACAATCTGCCTAAAGGCTCAATAATAATAGAAGACGCAAGCCGCATAATCGACCTCTGCGGTATTATGGGCGGAGAAAATTCCCAGATCACCAGACGCACAAAAAATGTCCTTCTTTTTGCACAAAGCTACGATCCGCTGACAATCCGCAAGACTACCCAAATTTTGGCAACCAGAACCGAAGCCGCAGCCCGTTTTGAAAAAGGCGTAGACCTCGAAAATATTCTGCCTGTCCTTTCGCGTGCCGTCTACCTGGCCAAAAAAAACGCCGGTGCCAAGATTGCTTCGGAGCTTATAGACATTTATCCCAAAAAACAAACGGCCCAAAAAGTGAACCTTCAACTTACGAAACTTAATAAATACTTGGGGGTAGAAATAAATCCCACGGATGCTGCCAAAATTCTCACGCTTTTGGGCTGCAAGGTAACCCAGCAAACCGGCCAAATCAGCGCCCTTGCGCCTTCCTGGCGGGCGCAGGACATAACCGCAGATGTTGACTTGATCGAGGAAATTGCCCGAGTCTACGGCTACCACAACCTGCCTTCAAAATTGCCCCGGGGTGAAGTCCCAAGAAGAAAGGACAGCAACCTCAAAAATGTGATTGGTCTCAAAAACGCCCTCAAGATGCTGGGCTTAACCGAGGCAATCTCTTATTCCATTATTTCCAAGGATTTACTCGAATCCTCGGGTGTTAGTCCAAAAAATGCAGTTGAACTTGCAAACCCCTTAACGGAAGAATGGCAATTCATGCGGCCTTCGCTTATCCCGTCTTTAGTCGATGCCGTTTCCAAAAACCTGCCTGCCGGCAGGCAAGGCCAAAACCTAAAACCCGGTCTCGGGCTTTTCGAAATAGCCAAAACCTATATCCCTCAAAAAAACAACCTCCCCAAGCAGGATCTGTACCTTGCAGCGGTAATAACCGAAAGCGACTTTTTTCAAATTAAAGGCCTAGCCGAAAATATCCTTGAAAGCCTCTTACAAAATGCCAAATTCCAAAAAATGCAAACGGAAGACGTTCTTTTTGACCAAAACCAATCGGCAATAATAAAAATAGGGGAAACCCCAGTCGGCAAGCTCGGCACGCTAAACTCCAATTTTCTAAACCACTTCCTGTTGGAAATACCTGTTTCGGCAATCGAGCTCAACTTATCTATAGTCTATAATCTAGCATCTAAAATTCTCTCATTTCATCCCATCCCCAAATACCCGCCGGTTGTGGAAGATATTTCTGCAATTTTTAGCATTAATACTCCCGTTGCTCTAATCGTTCAAGAAATAAAAAACGCTTCCGAACTCGTCAAAAAAGTTGAAATCATAGATATTTTTGAAAACGAAAAAATAGGCGAAGGCAAAAAATCGGTAACACTCAGACTCACTTACCAAAAGCCCTCCGGCACGCCAAATCAGGAGGAGGTAGAACAAGCCCGTAAAGCAATTACCACCCGCCTCATAACCGAACTTCGCGCCAAAGTAAGAATCTAACTTGCCGAAAGCAGCAATTTGTACTAAAATCCCTCAACTATCTATGAAAGACAGGGCAGAATTCGATTCGGTACCAAACACCGAAATACTGGATAAAGACCTAAAAAGCAGAGCTTCAGGTTTTATTGCCAGAGCCGGGCAATTGGCAGGTTCCTGGGGAGTAACCCAAAGGCTTGGCCTTGAAGACGAAAAAGACCGAAAGCTGGCACTAACGCTGTTGGCCCAAAGGCTTATTAGGACCAGCGTTTACGACACTTCATCTATTCTAAAAAGTGCACAAGCAGTCATGCAAAGCAGATTTAAATCCGGCAGCAGTCAAATAAGGGCCATAGACAACCTTGATAGAGAAAAAAGGGCAATTCTTGACCTTTTTGATATTCAAATTGCCGATTTTATCGATGAAAATTACCAAGATCCGAACTCAAGAATGCGTGTGCGTACAATTGAGCTTGCAATAAATGCACTTATTGCCCAAGCAACTCCACAGTCACCAAGGTCTAATCTTGCAGACTCACTGAGAATGCCCGGGGATACACTGGATGTATGGGCTGCAAGATGGCGTCCGCAGCTTACTTAATCAGCCACTCCATAAGCTGCACAATCTGATATAATCTAGCTGGCAAAATATGAAGTCGCAAAAATCCACAACCGAAACTTTCGAAATTAAAGGCGAAAAACTTCTGGAAACCGTCAAAAACTTAATTGCAGAAGGCAACGTTAGAAAAATCATAATCAAAGACAAAAAAGGCAAAACCATTGCCGAATTCCCATTAACAATCGGTGTTGTTGGTGCCCTTATTGCACCCGTATTGGCAGCAATAGGTGCAATCGCAGCTCTTCTTACGGAATGCACGCTCACCGTCGAGAGAAAAAAATAGAACCTATAACAATTGCATTCTCCAATCAAATAATTTAAAATTCTCCCCTATGGCTGGAGAAGTTTTCATTCCCGGCATGCTTGGAAGCCATATTCAAACAGTAAGCGCAGATATTACTCGAGCGCGCTTTGAAAACAGGCTAAAACCATCCGAAACACCTTTTTCGGAAGAAGACACACAAGCGTCACTAACAAGATTTGCAAAAAGAATCACAGCAGATGGTTTAAATGATTGCATGCAGTCTTTTGCAAAAGGCAGCACAAGTACAAACAGGGAATTTACCCTTAAAACAGTGTTTAATCCCAGAAAAATGGAAGTAATAGAAGACGAAGGAATGGGTGAATTTTATTTTGATGGAGATTTTAGTCTCGCCCTTGGAATCAAATCACATATTGTACCGGAAAACAAAACCTGGGTAGGCGTCACGAGTTTTTGTTTGGGGCGCGGTATAGAAAAGTATATGCCTTACGGAGAAAACCATCTAACAGGCGCCATGCCTTTTAGATACCCGCATCCTGTCATTGTGCAAATTCAGGGCCCGTCGCCAAGTGCATATGGACGCGCATATCGTCTGGAATTGTATTGCGAAGCTATGTCGGTCCTTCAGGATTACAAATGGGAAAGGGCTTTAATTGGCCTTACACTGGATTGGGCAAGGGAAGAAGGCATACCATCGGTATATCTCTTGCCGGCCGATAAAAACAGGTGGACTAAAAGCAGGGAACAACATGAAAGGCTTGAGATGAGATACGACGTATCGGCCAAAAGGCTGGGTTTCAAACTTCAACCAAACGGCCTTTATGCAACCTCAGTTGTGTAAGTTATAAAATACACCTTATCCAAATAAAAGTCTCCACATAAGTTGACATTATACATCATAAATAGTTAAATACTCATATGACTATAAGCTTAAATACCTATAGCAACTACATAACCCGTTAAATCGGCGAGTCTTGTAGTGCCTTGGTTTTAAGCTAATTCCCCAAAAAACAAAGTTATCCACGACTCGCAGAAATGCGAGTTTTTCGTGGAAAGGAGGTGTTTTAAATGAAAGAAATATCACATAAGCAACCGATCATCGGCCGTGACTGTCAGAGAGATGGTAATTTCATACCTAAAATTGTGCATGAAATTCCTCTCGAGGATGGTTTTTCTGCAATTTTTATTGCGGAAAAATGCCGCGGCTGCTGTGGGGAAACCCAACCAAACCTAAAAATGGGCTGGCATGAAGCAGACTGCCAAGACCAGAGTAGTACAACAACGTTAATCGAAAGAACAATAGTTGTTGGCAAAAACGCGCCAGAGGGTTTTGTAGGACAGGAAACAACTGAGAGTATTTGCATTACTTGCAATGATTGCAATATGTCAAAACTTAAGGGTACTTCCAACGTTTCCTAAAGAAAAGTGGTGAGGGAATCTAAAACGGTTCTCTCACCGCAAAATACAAAAACTTAACACTTATTTAGTTGATTATAAGCCTATAATATGATATATTAATGCGCTTATGGCAAGATTAGAGATAGAACCCTATTGGCGTAATAAATCAAGGGATGTATTTTCGGGTTCCCAAAAAAGGCTCGTTGAAGCTTGGGCTTATGGTTTTCATAAAACAGATGATTTAGCCGCTCATTTTCACTTATCTGAAAAAACCGTAAAGCGAGTTACAACTGAGATCAGATCCATTATTGGCGAGGAAGGCCCCGGATCTGACCGCGTAGCAAAAGCAGTCTCATTAGCTGCCCAAAATGGTTGGATAAATCCGGAAGGTTTTCCGGACAAAATTGAAAGAAGGCTCACAGACAGGGAACTGTTAATGTTAACATACCGGGCACTTGGCCTAACCCGAAATGAGCTATCAACCCAGTTTAAAGTCCCGGAAGAAGAAGTTGCCGAAAATCTTGATACAATCCAGAAATTAGTCGGCGTCGACTCCGACTATGGTGTAATCGCCTGGGCAATTCTTAAGGTTTTAAAAAGGTTTTAAATAAGAAAGCAAAATAGCCTAAATTTTAAAAAAGTATTAAAATTCGCTAAATACTACCATGATGGAACAACACCCGCTCGACGATTTCGATCTCGGCGATTTTTTTGATTGTGTCGATCAGCACGGAATGGCAGGCGCTCTTGCCTTAAGGCAGCCCGAGCTTCCCGCTCCGCCGGAAGACGCCGCATTTGCTTCTATGCACAAAAATTTCCAAACAAAAATCATGAGAGATTTTTTTGCCGGTAAAACCTTCCAAAGCATGAACGCAATAGCCCTGGAGTTTACGGAACAATTCAATGCGACAAAGCAGGAAATCGTCGCTTATTCGCCTGATGATTTAGAGCGAAAGCTATACAAAGAAACCACAATGAAAACTATGGCAGAAGTTGCCAAACAAAACCTCGAAGAAGCAAAGGCAAAAAGCGCCAAATCGGTCCAGGGCAGTTCAGATAATATACGCAACCGCGGGGAAGCGGATTCATGGACCCTCATTGCACAAATCGTAGACATAGCCGTAGCGCTTGAAAAATAAACCTCAAAATCGACTAAATTTTGAAAAAGTGTAACTTTGATATCTTGATGAATGGATATTTGCAAAGTATAGTAACTATCATGCTCTCCAAAGATGACATCAAAAAATTACTGGAAGTTTTAGCGACAAAACAAGACCTGGAATCGCTAAGAGAAGAAGTAGCCACAAAAGCACAATATAATGATGTTTTAAGCAAAGTTGACAAGGTCTACGGAGAACTTAAAGACTTTAGACAAGAACAATCTGCACACTCCGGTCAGCATGAAGACATCGACAAAGACATGGGTGATTTACAAGAGAGAATTAACAAAATCGAACAAGCTGCATAAATAACCAAATCTCGCCTAAATTTTAAAAAGTGCTAAAATTATCGTAATTTCCGGGTTCTAATAATGATTATTACCAAAAACTCACCATTTTCAAAAAAAGAAATAGAAAATCTTAAGGAAGCATTTGAATCATATATAAAAACTGTTATTGATATCAAACAAGAGGTCTGTTCGGCTGGAGCCGATAGGCACTTCGAATCGGAACAAACACTTTTAAAACAAGGTTCAAAACAAGCTGATCTCTGGGGTGGGGGGATAGATCTGGAAACAAAAGAAGTAGATTTCAATTCTTTCATCAACATTCGCCCAAACGATGCCAACAACAGTAACGAGATCCAAGATGCTAAAATAAGAGAGAAATACAAAAAACTGACGGAATTTTTCTTCAAAGAAATCTATGAGTGAAACAAAAATAGCTATCTCCTCTCTTGCCATGGATCTCAAAAGAGTCGCTCTTGGCTACTGGAAAGGTTCGGATCAAACTGCGCTTCGTTTTGCAGATGAAGCCCTAAGAAGACAACTTGAACTGAATTCGAAAAAAATGAAGCCGTATGTAAAAGACTTGTTAAAAAAACTCCCACAGACGCTTGGCCAAAAAGATAAACAAAAATTGGCAGAAGATGCTCTAATGCTCAGCACCCTCTTCCAAAACTACGCTCTGAAAATCGACTAAATTTTAAAAAAAGCGTAATATTTTTTGACAATGGCCAAAGTTTTTAAAGTCACCGCAAAACTTGCAATTTTCGACATGTACGCCCCCTGGATGTATCTTCCCATTCCAAACGAAAAAGTCCCAAACGTCCGCCCGGGCGGATGGGGAAGTATCCCGGTTATTGCAACAATCGGCAAAACCACATGGAAAACATCTCTCTTCCCGACAAAAGAAGTCGGCTACTTTCTACCGGTTAAAAAATCAGTTGCCAAAAAAGAATCCCTAACAGTCGGGAAATTGGTAGAAGCCACCTTCTCCCTCGCCTAGCCTGCTGTAAACCCAAAAATCAATCCAAAGTTAAAACCGCTTCTTTGCGGTCTGTCAACTTAAACCCAATTTCTTTGTGAAGGTTGATAGAGCGGGGATTGTCCAAATTAATAAGCGTCTTAATCGTCTTAATTTTATTTTTCCCGGCAACCTTAATTAGTGCATCGTATAAAAGTTTACCCACACCCTGCCCTTGAAACTTTGGATCTATTCCAATATAACTAATATAAATATTGCCCCTAAACGGTAACGTTTCAAAGGCTAATAAAAAACCGATAATTTTGCCTGTCAAAACCGCCACAAAACTATATGGCGAATTCGCGTTGATACTAAACTCACTTTCACGGCTGACCAAATGCTCTTGCTGGCTAGCCTCGCTCAACGCATCGAATTTTTCACCCAGATATTGTCTCTGCGTCAAAATATCAACAGCCCTCACACCCTCATAATCGCTTATTTGCAATTTCCTGATTTGCACACCGTTCATGCCCATATTCTAACACTGGGGCAGTCAAAGCATTTAACCTGAGTGGAAGAATTCCCTTAAACGACAATCCCAACCTAATTAAGAAGTAGGTATAAAACGCCAAAAATCGACTAAATTTTACTGATATATTCTCCCTACCTCGGCAGGATTTGATTGTTGTAAATAAAGTTGGCAATTTCATGTCCAATAAAATCAACACCCGCAAAAGAAGGATGTATATAATCATCTGGGTTAATGTATTTCAAATCCCCATCGCTATTTGCGTTAAGTGATTTTTCGTAGATGTTAACAAGCGGAATATTGTGAGACTTGGCATAACTGATATGATTTTCAATATAAGCCATCCGCTCTTCAGCTTGTTTGATTCTATCCTCAGTAGGGATATGTAGAATAACTTTTTTAGCATAGTTTTCCTTGTTTGGTGCAATAGTTGCCACAAATACAATGGCAGAATTAGGGTGCGTTGTAATTAAAGTTTTCATCAGCTCATCAAGCGCCTGGTTTTGTCTTTTAATACCGTTTTCCAGGCCAAACTGGGAAAGGGGATTATAACCGAAAGATTCAACCAAAATTAGGTCATAATCCCGCGACAGTAGCGGCGCAAAAGTAGAATCCCAATAAGTTGTTTTTTGCGTCAGTTCGTCGTTTACGGACAATATATTGGTCGAACCTTTTGCGTAATTATCTACTAAAACGCCTATACCATCTTTCTTATACAGCTCATTAATATATTGATTAAAAGTTCCACCATGAGGTCCAAGTGCTAAAGTCATCGAATCACCAATCATAAAAATAATATAAGTATTTTTCTTTTCTATTTTGGGGGCTGTATAGGTACGGAATACAAATGGTGTTGGGCTAGGTTTTATTAACACCTTTGGCAAATTAAATGGCGCGGGAATCGGGACTTTAGGATTAATTAAAAAGTATGCTATATAAACAGCTGCCAAAAGGACCACTGCAACAACTAGCACACCTATCACTTTTTTTAAACCGAAAAAGCCGGAATCTCTCACAATTCAAGCATAGCAAATACAGACCAAATTAAACAAAAAAATGAAGAAGGATAAGAAAATCGACTAAATTTTAAAAAGCCATGGCCCTGAGCTTTATGGTAGCTTGCCCTAAAAGTCGAACGGGCGTAAAATTGGCCTATCTGCATGGTAAAAAAAGAAGCTCAAGCGCGAATAAAAATAAACAAACTACTTGAAGATTCAGGATGGCGTTTTGAAGATAACCAAAAGGGAAAAGCCAATATCCAACTTGAGCCCGGAGTGAAATATTCAGATCTAGGTGATGATTTTGAACATCAGAAAAATGGGTTTATTGATTTTCTCTTGCTTGATAAAGATGGTCGTTCTCTAGTTGTAGTCGAAGCAAAACGCGAATCTATTGATCCTCTTTCTGCTAAAGAACAAGCTAGGAACTATGCCCGAAATACTGGCGCTCGATTTGTTATTCTTTCAAACGGTAACATTCACTACCTTTGGGATACCAAGCACGGCAATCCTGATACTATTTCTCGTTTCCCGACACAAGACTCAATTACACAATACGAAAAATATACGCCAAACCCTGAAGAACTAGCGCAAACTCCTGTTGACGAAAATTATATTGTGGAGTCGCAAATGCCAGGGTATGCAAAGGATCCGGCTTTTCAAAATGAGGAAACCCGTGAAGAATTTTTGCGAAACAACGACCTAAAACAGATGCGACCTTACTCTGTTCAAGCAATAAAACATCTGCAGAAAGCAGCGCTAGAAGGAAAGAGCCGATTTCTTTTTGAAATGGCAACTGGAACTGGAAAAACCGTAATTTCGGCTGCTCTAATCAAACTTTTTCTCAAAACAGGTAATGCTCGAAGAGTCTTGTTCTTGGTTGATAGATTAGAACTTGAAGAACAAGCACACAAAGCATTTAAGCAGTGTTTGGGCAAAGATTTCACTACAGTTATTTATAAGGACAATCGTGATTCATGGCAAAACGCGCAGATTGTCGTTTCTACAATCCAAACATTTCTTGCCGGAGATCGCTTTAAAAAAGAGTTTTCTCCGACAGACTTTGAATTCGTAATTTCAGATGAAGCACACCGTTCCATTGGTGGAAATAGCCGAGCAGTATTCGAATATTTTGTTGGATATAAATTAGGTCTTACCGCAACACCAAAAAACTATTTAAAAGGGTTTGACGCTGAGGGAGCAAACACACAAAGAGAGTTTGAACGCCGTCAACTCCTTGACACCTATAAGACTTTTGGATGTGAATCTGGTGAGCCAACTTACCGATATGATCTTGTTTCAGGTGTTAAAGACGGGTTTCTTGTAAATCCAGTTATTGTTGACGCACGCACTGAAATTACAACTGAGCTTCTTTCAGAAAAGGGCTATGCTGTACACACTACAACAGAAGATGGTGAAAGTGTTGATGAGGTATTTAATGAACGCCACTACGAACGAAAATTTTTCAATGAGGAAACAAATATTGCCATGTGTAAGGCTTTTATCGACAACGGATTATTTGATCCTGTTGCGCAAAAAAACAACGTTCAACTTTTTGGGAAATCCATTGTTTTTTGTGTATCCCAAAAACACGCCGCACGTATTACCAACATTCTTAACAAACTTGCCTTAGAAAAATGGCCAGAGCACTACAACGAATCCGATTTTGCTATGCAAGTGACTTCACAAGTACAAACTGCACAGCAAATGACTATAAATTTTGCAAATAATAGACTTGGCGGACAAACAAAACAACCAGAAGGCTATGATTCGAGCAAAACCCGTGTTGCTGTCACTGTCGGCATGATGACCACTGGTTATGACTGTCAGGACATTCTTAATATTGCGCTTATGCGTCCAGTCTTCTCCCCTTCAGATTTTGTCCAGATTAAAGGGCGAGGCACGAGAAAATGGCTATTTGAATTCAAAAACTACACAAATAATGAAACAATCGCAATCGCCAAAGATAAGTTTAAATTTTTTGATTTCTTTGCCACATGCGAATATTTTGAAAACGAATTTCCTTATGATGAAAAGATAAAGTTGCCAACAATCAATAAAATAGAGGTAAAAGATGAAAAAGGTTGCGTAAATCCCGGTCAGAGCGAATTTGTAGATGAAAACGGCAAGAAAATTTTCAAAGGTCCTATTGATCTGGCAACTGCAGACGAACTAGCATCAATTTCCGAAATGCCAATAGGTGAAGAAGGTATGCGTATCGATCGTGAAGGCTTCAAACGTGCTGTCGAGGAAGATGTAATCGGTAATAAAACGCTCAAAGCTATGTGGGAAAATGGTGACACAGTATCTGCTGAAGAGTTTGCCAGGAAGAACGTTTTTGACAAGCCAAAATACTTCCTAAACCTCGAAAAGATTCGCAAATTGTTTAATGTTGACAGACGTATTAGCGTTCGTGAATTCCTCCAAGTAGCTTTTGGACAAAAAGAAGCTTTTGAGATGAAAGACGAACTTCTTGAATCAGAATGGGAGAAATTTGTAGAAGTTAACCCTGTCGATCAGGAACATTTCTCAGCCGTTAAAAGTTTCTTCAAAGCCTATATTGTCGATGAAGAAGTGCGTGATATTATAAAAAGAAATACCCCGGCTGAGTTCTATAGCTGCGCAACTTTTGATTTTGAAGAGTATCAACAACTAAATGGATTTAAAACAGTAGTTCCAACCTACGTTAAAGATTATATTTCTCTTAACACTTTTATGAACTAACAATTTATGAATACTGACACAAAAAGACATATTGATGCAGCACGCCAGGTCCTTGTTGGCGTCGTTCCAAACCCTACTTCCCAGATTGATCAAATCACCAATGCATTGATTTATAAGTTCATGGACGACATGGACCAATCAGCAATTAAAGCGGGTGGAAAACCGTCATTTTTTATTGGAGATTTGGAAAAATACGCATGGACTAGACTTATGGATTCAAGAATTGGCAATCAGGAACGGATGAATATTTACACAGAAGCTTTGTTAAAGTTTTCCGAATCCAAGCAACTTCCAGAGCTATTTCGTAGTATTTTCCGATCCGCTTTCCTTCCTTACCGTTCACCAGAAGTTTTAGGGCTTTTTCTGAAAGAAATTAGTTATTTCGATTATTCCCATTCAGAGGAATTGGGTGAAGGTTACGAATATTTACTTTCGATTATGAGTAGTCAAGGTGATGCTGGCCAGTTTCGTACACCGCGCCATATTATCGATTTTATGGTCGAAGTTGTCGATCCAAAGAAAGACGACAAAGTTTTGGACCCGGCTTGTGGAACAGCAGGATTTTTGATTAGTGCTTATAAACATATTTTAGCTCAGCATGATGGTATAAACCCTGATGGTTCAAAAAACAGTGAAAAACCTCTAACACCTGACGAGCGAAGAAACTTAGTAAACAACTTTGAAGGTTACGATATTGATCCGGGAATGGTGCGGATTGCACAAGTCAATATGTATCTGCACCAATTTAAAAATCCAAAAATATTTAACTACGATACGCTTTCAAGCGAAGATCGTTGGAACGATAAATTTGATGTAATACTCGCCAATCCGCCGTTTATGTCACCAAAAGGTGGCGTGCAAACTCACAATAAATTCAGCATTGAATCCAGTCGTTCCGAGGTTCTTTTTGTGGACTATTTTATGAACCACCTGTTACCAAAAGGGCGAGCGGGGATTATTGTGCCGGAGGGAATTATTTTCCAATCAGGAACCGCGCACAAACAACTACGTAAAAACATAGTAGAAGATGGACTTTATGCTGTTGTTAGCTTACCTTCCGGAGTATTTCAGCCGTATAGCGGAGTTAAAACGAGCATTTTGTTGTTCGATAACGCGCAAGCAAAACAAAGTAAAGAAATCCTTTTTGTAAAAATGGAAAATGATGGATTTGACCTTGGTGCTACCAAAAGACCAATCAGTAAAAATGATATTCCTCAAGCGTTGGAGATTTTAACGAAATGGAAAACGGGCGAAAAAGTTGAAAACAATCTCGCTGTTTATGTAGAAAAATCCAAAATTGCCGATAGTGGAGACTATAATCTTTCCGGCGACCACTATCGTGTGGGGACAGATTACACCAATGCCAAATGGCCGATGGTTGAGTTGGGTGAGGTTGTTGAGATTTATAACGGATCTACTCCAAAAAGAACAGAATCAGAATATTGGGAAAATGGGAATATACCGTGGTTCACGATAGATGATATTAGAAAACAAGGACAAATAATCACAAATACTCAACAAAAGATTACTGAAAAAGGTTTTAAAGAATCTAGTGTCAAACTTTTACCAAAGTATTCCACCTTACTTTGTTGTACAGCTTCAATTGGTGAATGTGCATATACAGAAATTGATCTGACAACAAATCAGCAATTTAATGGATTGGTAGTAAAAAAAGAGTACAAGGAAAAGCTAAATGCAAAGTATTTGTTTTGGTGCACGACTACCTTCAAAGATGAATTAGAAAGGATAAGTGGGAAGGCAACTTTTGGATTCGTTTCAGTAGGTGCTCTAAAAAAATTCAAAATCCCACTCCCGCCTCTCGAAATCCAAGAACAAATCGTGACGGAGCTTGATGGTTACCAAAAAATCATCAATGGGGCCAAACAAATAGTCCAAAACTGGAAACCCAAAATCGATATCGATCCGGGGTGGAAGAAGGTGAAGTTGGGAGAGGTGTGTGAGTTGGGTCGGGGATTTGCATTCAAGAGTGAAGATTATACGACTGAAGGTGTTTTAAATTTCAGGGTTACTAATATTGGAAATGATGGGCTACCAGATTTGTCCAACTCGAAATATCTGCCCGTTTCATTTCTTAAAGATTACAAGCAATACGAGTTGCATGAAGGTGATTTTATGATTGTTATGGTTGGTGCAACAACAGGTAAAATTGGGTATATAACAAAAGACATCTTACCTGCTTTGTTGAATCAAAATATGTGGCGATTTTTGCCTAACGAATCAAAAATGGATAGAAAATTTCTGTATTATTTAGTTCAGTCTTTTGATGTCGTAACACAGGGTGGTGCTCAAGGTTATTTAACACAAAGCGAATTCATAAAAAGAGAAATTCCTCTCCCATTTCTCGGCACCCAAAAGCAAATCGTGGAAAAAATCGAAGCCGAGCGCGCCCTTGTCGAATCCTCCAAAAAACTGATCGAAATCTACGAGGAGAAAATGAAAGAAGTAATTGCCAGGCTTTGGTCTGATTAAATATGGGAAGAATTGAAATACTTAACAAATTAAAAGACGAGCTCGAGAAAGGTATTGAAACCGAAGCGCAAGTCGTTTACATTCTTTCAAGAATAAGAAAATATCTGGAGTTACGCAACTTTCCAGGTCAATATAAGCAACTTAACTTTTATAGTAACTGGGCACTACACACAAAAATTGACCGCACCGAACCTGTAAGAGATGTTTTGTTGGAGTTTTTAAACCAACCCTTAGAAGCAAGATTTCTACGCTTTACCCACTTTCACCAAGAACTAAAAAAATTCTTAGTAGACCATAACTTACCTACCAAAATTGTTGATGACCAGAAGTCTTTCAATGATTTTAGAAAGATATTAATAAAAATCTATTCAGATACTCCTCTTGAGGTATATATAGGGAAAAAAATAATAACACTAAGTAAAACGGAAATAACTTCAGAAAACGCAGACTTTGAAGTGGCTTTTAAAATTGAAGAATTTCCTGACGATTAAAATTGTTAATAAAGAACTACACAAACATATATTAAAGATAAATTTCTTGACACAATTCGACAAGCTCACCGTTTGACAACATCCTGCAATCAAGCCTAAAATTCTGCCTAGATAAATGGCTAATAATAAAATCTCAGGCGATTTTGGAGAAAAAGAAATTACAGAGCTAATACCTTGTCCTAATTGTCTTAAAAAATTAATGGTTCTGCCAACAGGATATCCATTATTTGATATCCAATGCACTGGATGTAATTTTAGAGCACAAGTTAAAACAAACTTATCTAAACCTAAAAAGGAAATATTTGGTGCAGGTTGGGACATTATGGATAAAGTCACAAAATCAGGTTTTATTGTCCCTCCTCTTATAACGAATTTTAAATGGGTAGAAAAAAATGAAGTTAAGCAAGAAATAAGATTCTATCCGTTTATTCCAAAAATAAATCTTAAAAAGAGACAACTTTCGGCAACTGCAAGAAGAGCAAATTACTGGATGTTTAATTATGTAGGTTTAGACAAATTACCATACTTCGTTTTATATCAAAAAATAAATTGACACATTCCTCTCAAAATTCTAAAATTAGCCCATAGAAATATAATGGCCGGCAAAAACACTATATACAAATTAAGCCCTTCGGATTTTGCATATCTATGGCAGGATTGTAAATTTTGTTATTACCAAAAAGTAAAATTCGGCATATCTCACTCCGGTGTTTTCCCGGCAATGTTCGGCAGAATTAACAGTCTTCTGCAAAATTCGATAATGGGTATGAATCTCCAGGATATCCACCCTGATCTTCCGTCCGGGATAATCGAATTCCAGGAAGGGTTTATGAAGTCCCAACCTGTTAGCGGTACCAATTGCTATATAAGCGGCCGCTTCGATATTTTGTCTAAACTGGAAGATGGAACCAATGCCATTATCGATTTTAAAATAACAACGCCGGTCGAAGAAAAAATTCAAAAATACGCTAGCCAATTGCAAGCTTATAAATTTGCACTGGAAAATCCGGAGAACGGCCAAAAACCACTTAAGATTACAAAAATGGGTGTTGTAAGTATTAACCCCGAAGAAATGAAGCTTACAAACGGAAAAGTTGTGTTTACAAATAAACCCAATTGGCATCCGGTGGAGGATGACCAAGCAGGTTTTTATGAAATGATAAAAGAAATATCCACGGTTCTAAATGGAGACCTACCCGCGCCTTCCGAAACCTGCAACCTTTGTGTATATAGGGCAAAATTTGCCTCTCCAATTGCGGATACTGCCGAAGAACTGCCGTTTTAATCAGTAGTGCTATAGTGTAAATAGTATGGTGAATTATTTTAAAATCACCACAGTTCTTTCTCTAGCCGGAGCTTCATTCGCCGGATACTTAAGCTTATATAAAATATTTTCCAATACCTGTGCATTAGGCGAAGCATGCCCTTATTTTTTAGGCTATCCCGCCTGCTGGTATGGTTTTGCAATGTTTACAACCATGTTTATTGCCTCCATAGCCGGACTGCTTATTAAATCTAAAGAGAAAATCTTGAATATTATTATCCTTGCAGTCTCAACTGTTGGGATTTTCTTCGCCGGCAATTTTGTAGTGCAGGAAATTCAAGCATGGATGCAAAATCCAAATACAAATTATAAATTGATTCTACCAACCTGTGTCTATGGCCTGATCTTTTACATCCTGATATTTATTTTCTCTGCCAATCACCTCCTAAAAACCAAAAGTCATCTTAATTGACTCTCTTTCCCTATAAGTTTAAAATCCCAAAATATAAATGGTTGAACAGGAACAAAGCCGGCAGAGGGCAGAAACAGCAACCTCAACACTTTTTCTGCGAAAAGTTCTTCCTCATGCTATAACCGTCAAAATCGGCGACAAACTGCTTGGTCAAGGTTTATCCGAAGAAGGCCATAAACAACTAAGAAGTGTTTTAAAAAAAATACTCAACAATCAGCCTATCGAGGTAAGTAGAGAAATTCCGCTTATTTACAAAGACTCGCAGTTTACTTTTACCTGCCAAGGGCAGGAGCACATACCCGCCTCCGGCACAACGCTTTTTATTGGCAACCATACCCGCTCCGGTCCGCTTGCCGGAATGGGCCAGTATTTTGAAGCGTCCAGAATTGCCTATGAAAGACGAACGGATGTCGAGGACCACAGCAAGAGAGAACCTAAAGCAATTGCCCAAAAAGGACTAACTAAGGTATTTAAACTTCCGGGTGGAACAAGATATGTCTGGACACTGCCCTTAACTGAACAATTTTACGAACTGGCGGCAGATTCACTTAACTGGATTGTCATTTCCGCACCCAAATTTGACAAAAACGGGCAAATACTAAACAGGCAAAATTTGCCGCAAGGGGTCGTAGACGATTTTTTAGGCGGCCAGGCGCTGTTTTGGTATCCGCAAGGCAAACACATGGAAACACACGATCTGGCAATGCCCGAAAAAGGCACAAGCTTTTTAACCAAGCTTAAAAATGAAGATGTTACAATCGTGCCGGTAAGGTTCATACCAACTGATAATGTGTTCCGTATTCATTTCGGCAGACCTGTTCATATTCAAGACCTCCCGCCAAACGGAAACGGCCAGCTGGATATTAATCATTTTGCCCAAAACCACCTGGAGCCTCTAAGCGGGTAGCACAAAATTGCACATTTCTTACCAAAACTCTAAAATTCACACATGAACGAAAGAGATCAACAGACTGAGGAACTTGAAAAATTAAGACTTGAAGAATCTAGGGCGCGCAGGGAACACTTTAGTATGGTTGGAACAGCCGTAACTGCATCGGCAGCAGTTTTTGCATCACTTCCTATGGCTTTCTCTCAGGAAGCCCCCGCCTGGCTAACCATAGCGGTCGCAACCTTCGGCGCTCTGAGCGGCACATTTGCAATCAATGAAACGGAAATAACTCAGGCGGAATTTAAGGAAGCCAGGAGGAAAGTCAAAGACTACCAAAAACGCACATTTATATCCCGTCTAAGATCCTAAAAAATACTTGTTCGTACTTAAATGTCCAATTTAAGGTAAAATATAGGTAAGAAGGAGGTGATATAAATATGAGCGATGATGATACAACAAAAACAGACGAAGCAACCGAAGAAGTTGCAGAAGAAGTTGAAGAAGCAGTAGAAGAGAAAGCAGTCGAAGAAAAGCCGGCAGAAGCGGGAGATGCCCAAGAGCCGGAAGCCCAGAAGCCTGCAAGCGATACCGGTTCGTCAAACGAACCGACACCGGCTGGTACAGACCAGCAGGGACGCCAGCTTTACAATGTAAAGTGCAGCAATTGCGGAAGAGACACACAAGTTCCTTTTAAGCCATCAGGCGACCGACCGGTTTACTGTCGGGATTGCTACATGCAAAAAAAGAGCTCGTAATTTAACAAAAATATCCCAACCAGGTATATTTTTTAACAGGCCTTTTAGACAGGCTTTATTGTTGTGGCAAAAAACCCTAAAAGTCCCGACTTCTGTTATCATTGTTGTAACCTTGAATAACGCTTACAACTGGTACCAAACGTTAATAAAACCTTCCTGGGCGCCCCCCGGCTGGCTTTTTGGTCCTGTCTGGACAATACTATATATTCTGATTGCCATCTCCTTTGGCAAGGTATTTTTGATGGCCTACAAAAAGCAGATAAAGCCACAAGTAGCCCTGCCTTTTGCCTTAAATCTTATTTTCAACATTGCCTTCACGCCAATCCAATTTGGCCTTAAAAATAATCTTTTGGCCACAGCAGACATTCTTTTGGTGCTTATAACCCTTATTTGGGCAATGGTTGTCATCTACCCGCGCGCCAAATGGCTTGCCTGTATTCAAATTCCGTATCTTCTTTGGGTCTCCTTTGCCACCATTCTGCAACTAACAATCACGTATTTAAACACCTGATCTTAAACATGCTATAATTCAGCTTCACTAAGGAGGGTTTGGTTATATGAAACCATGGATTTTAAGAAAGCTTCGTAAAATCCTTTCGCTTTTTTCTCTTTTCCCGCAAAAACACAAAAAACACTTTGTATATGCGGCAATAGGCGACTCGACCGTGGCAGGAGTAGGTGCAAGCCATCACACCAAATCGTACCCGTCCCTTGTTTTTGAAAAAATTAAACAATCTTACCCGCAAGGTGAATATCATAATCTGGGCAAGAGCGGTGACAGAATCAGAAATGTAATCGAAAATCAACTGCCGCAAGTTTTAACACTTAAACCGGATCTTGTAACAGTCAGTATCGGCGCGAACGATATCCGCGGCCGCGTAAAACTTTCGCAATTTGAAAAAGACCTGACATTTTTAGTCGAAACTTTGCAAAGAGAAACTGATGCCAAAATAATAATCAACAACATTCCCGATTTTTCCACACTTCCAACATTGCCAATTTATATTCGAATCGCTTCCAAAATCTTAATTCACCGTTTTAATAAATCAATTGAAAAAATATCCGACAATTTCGGCCTGACTTTGGTTGATATTTTCAAGGTTAGCAGAAAGTTTACTAAACAATGGAGAGACTTTATTTCCACCGACGGTTATCATCCATCCGATGCCGGCTATGCTCTCTGGGCGCAAGCAATCGTATTAAGCCTCAAATCACTCTAACAAGCCTCATTGAAGCTCAAAATTTGCTAATTTTGAAGGTTAGTTATAAAATACTCCTCGTGACCAAACAGTTAAACAACCTGCATCACGAAATATTCTCCTAACCCGGGGGTATTTTTTGACGTAGAAATTTAACTTAAAAATCACCACTATACCTCCGAGAAGGAGGTTTTTTTGTGGAAAAAATATGAAAAACAAAGCACCTATTATTATCGACTGCGATCCTGGCATTGACGATGCTATGGCTATTGCTATGGTTCAAAAATCCAATTTATTTGAAATATGTGCAATAACAACCGTTGCAGGCAATAGCACCGTAAGAAATACGACAAAAAATGCACTCTATATTTCAAATATGCTAGGCATGAGTGCCCCTATTTATTCCGGCGCCTCCAAACCCCTCAAAAAGAGACTTGTCACAGCCAACGTTCAAGGAAAAAACGGTTTCGGCGAAATAAATACGGTAAATAAGTCGAAGCTTACAAAAAATGCTTATCAAAAAACTGCCCAAATACTAGAAAAGTCTCCCGGAAAAATCACGCTTCTTGCCATAGGACCGTTAACCAATATTGCAAATTTAATCATCAAAAAACCAAAAGCAGCCGAAAAGATTAAAGAAATAGTAATAATGGGCGGCGCCATAAACGTAAAAGGGAATAAGAGCAAAACAGCCGAGTTTAATTTTTTTGTAGATCCGGATGCGACAAAAATCGTTTTGGAATCGAATATTAAAAAAGTACTTATTCCGCTGGACGTTTGCAACAAAACGTCATTAAACCTGCAGGGGTTCAAAAAAATAAAAAGTGGCTTTCTTTATAACCTCGCTCGAAGCTATCAGGAAGGGCTGAAAAAATACGAAAATATTGAGAAAATCATCGCCTACGACGCAGTAACAGCCTATTTTCTAATAAATCCTCGAGCCTTTCGGGGAAAAAACCTTTGCCTAACCGTAAAAAAGTCAGGTGCAATCGATAAATCGAATGGCCCTAAAACAACCAAAGTCACAACAGACATAGACACAAAACTTTTTGAAAAAGATTTTTTCAAAATTTTGAAAGGGGGTGATAAATATGTGTGAACGGGAATCGAGAGCCGAATTGCCGTATTTTGATTTGGATTATGAAAAACTAAAAGATCAGTCCGGCATGGGAGTTGTACCCGCTGTAATTGTCGAAAGCCGGAGCTTAAGAACGCTTATGGTAGGATTCATGAATAGAGAAGCCTTTGAAATAAGCAGGGCATCAAGAAAAGCTACGTTTTGGAAGCGTACAGAAGCAAGGCTTTGGCAAAAAGGGGAAACATCCAACGTCTATCTGGAAATAGACGACTGGAAAAAAGACTGTGACAGCGATACTCTGCTTGTGATGGTAAGAACAAACGGGAATGTCTGCCACACAGGTAATCCTACTTGTTTTGACTAAATATGAAAATACTGGTTATCGGCGGTATGCACGGAAACGAACCTTTAGGGTCAAGTGTCGTAAAGTTGTTCCAAAGTAAGCCTGTTAAGGGTGTTGAAACCGCATTGGCAAATGAACAGGCTGTACTAAAAAACAGGCGCTTTATTAAAACGGACTTAAACCGCTCATTTCCAGGCAACATTAAAAGTTCAGACTACGAAACAAAGCGTGCGGCCGAACTCAAAAAGTTGTGCCCGCGCTTTGACGTAGTACTCGACTTTCACAACACTTATTGCCCAAATAATGACTGCGGTTTTGTCGGAAAATCTGCAAAAGAAATTGCATATAAAACCGCCTCGTTTTTAAAACTTAAGCGCATTATTGTTGCCGACTACAACTGCATCAATAAATATGCCCCGAATTGCCTTTCGGTGGAAATAAGCCTGACTAGTAAAAACAGCAGTCCAAATGTCTGGTACAAAAAGATTACCGAGCTTTGTCAAAAAAGGACACTTCCGCCTGCCGCAAAAACAGAAAAGTATAAATTTGTCTACAGGATAACTTTGGAGGACAGAGACAAGCTTAATTTGAAAAGGAAAAAATTGCGGGCATTTAAACCTATACCCAAAGACCTTGCCCAAGCGCTGGGTGTTAAAAATCCGGCGTTTCCGATTTTTGTTGGCGACGGGTACACTCCATACAACTACGGAGGCTTATTAAACAAACAAAATTGACACAAAAAACCCTAAAGTGTATCCTTTGGCTGTGCTAAAAACACTGGAGAAAAAAAGCGCATCCACAGTCGGCCTGCTTCAAGCCCTCTGCATTACAATCTATTGCGGCCTGATTGCCATATTTTTCAATGTATTAAGCGTTACTAACTTCCTCTTGCACATCGTCGTCGTCCAACTCTTCGCCCCGCTTGTGGCTGGAATCGGCACAATCCGCATCCCTGCATTCACTCATTAGTCCTAAGGACTTTGCCGCACTGCAAAGTGCACAATTATGATGTTTACCGTGCCCAAACATTAAAATCACCTCCTGAATCTATCTTGAGGCGAAAGGGATTAAATTGCAAGCGCTGCAAAACACACGCGCTATCAACTATTAAAGTTTTTGAGATTACTGTGCGGTCGCAGCCACACAAGCTGCCTTGGCTTGAGGGTCGGTTATAGCATCACAGGGGGATGAATCCGATTTTTGTGTCGTAGGTTGAGCTTGTCCCGGCATTTTTGTAATCGTCGAAAGATCCATAAACTGTACGTTTGTTGGGGGAGTGAATTTAGAAGCGTCAACGCCCCATGGCGAACACTTATACTGAACCTGCTGGTCAACATTCATACTTGCCGGTTGGCCGCTTGGTGCGACTGCAGGGCTTGCTGTCGCTTCAACCTTCATCTTCGTTCCCTGCGGAAAAGCGGATGACCACGAATAAATGTATGTTTCGTCCTGTATCATATGGTTATCCATCGTCTTGCCGTCTGAAGTCTTTATTGAAAAATCAGCGCTCATCTTCTTGCCCGAAACATAAACTTTTCCGCTTGTCTCATTTTGTTCGACAGTGTATGAAACATCACAAGCAACATCTTTGCCCATTGAAAGCAAACTCTTAATAGTTCCACTTTGCTCGGAACTTGGTGCCTCCGTTGCCTGACCGGCAGGTGTTTCGGTTTGTGCTTTTTTGGATTTTCCAAGGACGTAGAATGCGCCGGCTAAAATAAGAATGACTACTATAACTGCCGCAATTATTAATTGAATCTGCCTTGACATCACGCGCAGTATACCCTCAAGGCGCGCCCTAAATCAATAGGGGAATCGTATCTAGTCTCCTGCAGAAATAGCCTCGGCTTTTGTCTTGTGGATTATTGCGTCCGGATGGTTCGGCGGGCTGTAAATGGTATAAAGCTTTAACTTCTTGGTATCGGATGCATTAATTATGTTGTGCTGCGTCCCCGCCGGAATAACAATCGCATCCCCGGCACCCGCAGACATCTCTTTACCGTCTGCAACAACCCTGGCACTGCCTTGTTCTATCCTGAAAAACTGATCAACGGCAGCATGCATTTCCGTCCCGATTTCCTCGCCGACATTAAGGCTCATAACCACCAATTGGGCGTGCGGACCCGTAAATAAAACATGGCGGAAAAATTCATTACCCACCGTCAGCTTTTCTATATTTCCAAAATAAGGTGTCAAATTAGCCTCCTTTCTTTAAGAGATCATGCTTTGCAGACAATACCAAAAGCCAACCGGCTAAAATGGGGGGGATAAATATGATAATTACAGGCGCAATGGCCATCCCGAACCGACCGCCTGCTGCAGTCATCGCAACATAAATCAATGCCAAAAGTAATCCCGCGAAAATCAAAATCCAACCACCAACTTTAGGCCACCTCCAGGCAACATATAAGAGGCCGAGAAGCGGCAAGGCCTGCGCGAAATGCAATATAAAACCGGAAATTCCAAATTCCGGGCTTAAACCTTCGCCAATCGCAAACGCAAGTAGTATAAAAACAGGGACAAGCAGAATTCCCATCCCCAAAACCTTATATTTATTTTTTATATTATGAAAAATCATATCCACGTTTATCGTATAACACAAACAAAACCAAAGCACAGTGATAAACATCACAGGCAGAGCACAGCCCATAGTTTGTATACCGATTCCCGGAATTATGCTTGAAATCGCCAGAAAATCCAGGCGCTAAATCCTGGAGCGATTGGCATCACCCCAAAAAGAACACTAGTCACTGGAATTTAACTAAAAAGAAAATTATCTTGTTACCGAAATTGTTACTCCACTAACCTCAGGCGTTGCTGTTACCGTCACGCGACTATCCGAAGCGCTTTTAGAAATCTTATAACCTGTGCTGTAGGCTGTTGCGGCCTTACAATTCGAAGTACTATCCGTTGTACCCGTAGTCGGGTCAAGGGGCAAATCTGCAAGGTATGCAGTAACCAAATCGGAACAAATATTAATCTGGCCTACTCCATTCCCTATAACTGTAGCGGTTGCTGTGATGGCAGCAGGCACAGCTCCCTTATTGTCTACACCATATTGATGCACTGCGTTTAAAATCGCATTGACATCGCTTCGCCTTTGTGTGTCGTTTGCCTGCTGAAATTGCCTGGTTGGATTAATGGCTACTAAAACTATGGCAAGAAGTACTGTTAAAACACCTATAACAACAAGAAGCTCAATTAAGGTGAATCCCTTTTTCATTTTGGGCAGAAAACTCATGTACAACTTAATTGTTGAGTAAATGACAAAATTTGTCAAGGGTTATTTTCCGAACCTGTAGTTATGACAATTTTGAAATTTGAATCTGAAGACAAGTCTCCTGTCTCAACAGTTTCAAAGGTCAAACTAAGCTCTTTTTCTACCTCACTTTTTACTTCACTTGCAATATCACCGGCAAATTCAACCTTCGTTACCAGACTCGCCGGATTCTCGCTATTGGCGGTTGTAATATCCGAAAAACCTAAATTCTCAAGCATTGTCTTAACCCTGCCTGCCTGGCCTGCCGTTCCTGTTCCGTTTATAACGTTAACGGAAATCTGCCCTTTATCGCTAATCATTTGGCCCAAATCCGGATTAACTGCCGAAGTTGGGGAGGGAGAAGACGAAATCTGAGGCTCAGAAGCACCTTTTGTAAACGGGTTAAATTTTAAAAGCTGAAACTCCGCCAGCCTGGAACCATTTAAGAAAATAAAACCGCCGACAACCACGAAAATGACGATAACAACAAATGCAGGAATGAAAAAATATTTGGCATCAAAAACGGTAATACTGCTTGGCACCTGCTTTGCAGTTATTGACCCGTCCGATGTATCACTTTCTTCGGGTGTTACAGTAGTTAGGTTCAGTAAATTGCTCGCTTTTAGTGCTTCATGATCCGAAAGTATTTTATGGATATCTGTACTCGTTAAAGGCCCATTCGGGGAAATCCCAAAAATAAATGCCGGGACTATGAATTCAACTGCTCCACCCAAAGCTAAAAGGGATTTCAAAACACTCTCATATAGCTTTTTATTGCATGCAGCCAGAAAAAGACTGCCTTTATAAACAACCTCCAAACGCGATAATTCATGTAAATCTACCGGAACACTTTCAAAAAATTGCTTTTTTTCATCTTCCAGCTGCTCATTTGAAATTTTACTCAAGTCGATAGACTCTGAAAAAGTAACTTCATCGGATAATACAATTACCGTATTTTGATTTTTTGAAGTAACCTTTGTGAAAAAATCATTTAAAAAACGGCCAAAGCCTTCTTGGTCTAAAATCTCTTCACTTGAAACAAGCTCTGCAGGGAACTGCAACTTCTCAAGATTACCTTGCGATTTATTCGTGTACAGCTCAAGCGCATTTCGTCTCAAATATATAATTGCTTTAGGCTTATCAAACATCAATAAATTATTTTTTAATTAATCTCGCTCCAACTGGAAATTGCAAACGAATTACCGCTATATGTCCCCGTAACCTGGACTTTTCTGACAAATCCGTTGTTTTCCCCCGAAGACACGATTGTTAAAGTTGGGCTGCCGCTTACTGTAATTGTAGCAATACTGTCTCCCAGAGACAAAGTACCGCCGGAATAGGAAGGGTTCCTCAATAAGGCCAGTATAGCCTCATTTGCTCCCGCCTCGGCCGCAAAATAAGCCTGCTCGCTTAAGGTCGTATCGGCACCAAGCCGCGAATTGATTATCGCAACAACTACGGCAGAGCTTATAATAATAGTGGCAATAGAAACAAAAACAATTAAAACTATAAGAGCCTGACCTTGTTTTAAATTCGCTTTAATTTTTCTCATCTTCTGCCAAAAACAGTGTCTATTATTCTTGACTCCTTTCCGGATGCTCGCAAGGTTACACTTTCAAGTGTGTAAACTACATGGATTGTTTCCTTACTGCCCGCGCTACCCAACTTTTGAAAAGAAATACCGGCAACTGTCGACTCGGAGCTGTTTAAGTTCTTGCCGCCAGATCCGTCGTTTAAAACCAGGTTTCCCCCAGAAAGGGAATATGTATAGTTGACTCCGCCGATTGTCGCAACCAGACTATTGGCAGTATCGCCCAAATTTGCAGGTGTAGTAATAGCACTTGCCCTCAAAATATCATAGTTAAGCCTCGAGGAAATAAAGCGGCTGTCAATATCAACAGCCGATGTTGCCTGCGATTCCAGCTGGACATCCAAAGCCGAAACTAAAATATCTACTAGGGTTATCAAAAAAATCGAAAGCAAAGCCATATAAAGCAAGATCTCAACAAGCGTAAAACCCTTTTTAATTTTAAATTTTCCAGTCATGGCGAATAATTAAATGAAATATCGCTAAAAGTCGGCGTCGCGGAACCGTCGCTTGTAAATACGGCCTTATACTGAACATATCTGCCATTAATTCTATTTAAAGGAATCGGACCGCCTGGAGCCGTAAAAAAGGTGCCCAAATTGCCATCCGCCCCGAAATAATCAAAAGGGCCACCGGCACCCGGGCTTACAGCCACCTGAAAACGCAACGTTGTAGCAGCGGGAACAGTTGCCGTCCAGGTTACGTTGTTAAAGGCAACGGAAGATCCCGCATCGATAACCCCCGACGTAAACTCGCCGGAAGCTGCATACCCCGGTACTCCCGTAACGGTAAAGTAATAGCCGCCGATATCCCAATTATTCGTATCGGTCCACGAAGAGCCAGAGTTCCCACTTGCTGTATAGAGGGAATTTGTCCCGTCGTAAGTTATAGAGTTGTAATTTGCAGCATTTGTAGTAACAACTCTATAGACCTGATAAAAATTCGTGGAGTTTGAACCCGGTGATTTGATAATTATCCTGTAGGCAGTACCATCCGTGAGTGTTATTGGAGAAGCAAAAGTATAGGTAAAGTAATTATAGGTAGTATTTGTCTGGGCGGCTGTTGCCAAAACACCGCTTCCTCCCGACACAACCGCATTAGGGGTAACTGTACGCAGTTCAACCTGTAGTGAATCCAAAGGTTCTGTTGCCGAATTCTGGCGGACATAAAAAGAAATTGCCGATGCGGTTTTATCACCGCCGGAAACAGTAAACCTTTCGCCTATCCAATTCGCACCAAAGACAGAAACAGCTGCATTTGCCTCGTAAGGGTTTCCTTCAAAGCTGCCGTCCTGAAAATCCAATTCATAAATCGGCTGCCCTCCAACAACTGTCCAGGATGAGCCTGAATTAAACAGTGTGTTTGCACTGCTATCGGCAACATTTGTCGGCGGGTATATCAAATTTAAGGGCGAAGATTGGCGAAGCGCGATATACCGGGAAGTACTTATCGCTCCGGAATTATGTTCGACAACGATGTGGTAAATTGTTCCAGCAGTAATATCAACGGATGATGATAATGTAATAGTCTTCCACCCGGCTGAGGTTGCTCTCAAAACACCCGATCCTATATAGGTACCCGACGGGTTGCCTGAAGAGTCATCCTGTATTCCATATGTATATGTTGGGCTTGTTCCGGTTTCATTATTAATATAAACACGAATGGCGTTAACGGTTTTTGTGGATTGAGCCGTAAATCTCAATGAAGTCCTTGTCGCTGAAGAAGTCATGTTTCCAATTGCACTTGTGGCAGTCACCGTAAATTTATTACCGTAATCAGTACTGCCGCCGGCCGACTGGGTAAGTTCTACCGCTCCGCCTCCGGTTGCAACTGTTTGGGTATTATTGTGGGAACCTCCGCTAAAATCTGCTTGTGTACTTTGGGATTTGGAAGCATTGTTAAAATGCCTCTCAAAGTAAGCGGTTGAGGAAACGGAAGACGGGCGCGGCGTATTCCAGGAAATATCAATATCAACCTTCTTCGTCGACGGGTCAAGAGTACCGCCCGAAGTCACAATGTTAAAACCCAAGTCCCTGTAAACGTCGCTTATCGTAAGCCGTCTTGTATATCCGTTCACTACATCCGAACCGGACACGAGTGTCCATTGTGTACCGCCAATCACAGGATGGAAATCACCGTTTTGCGCAAAAGTATTCCAGCTGGCTTCATAAACACTCCTTGCCGCTTCCTCCGTTCCCTTTAAAAGGGCTGTTGCCTCAAGCCTTTGGCCCTCCTGGGCTTTGCCTTCCCTTGATGCAACAAGACCGGTCAGCAAAGCAGGCAGCAGGATAGAGGCAAGGCTAATTGCCAAAAGTATCTCGATGAGCGACTGTCCGCCCCAAAAGGCCCGTTTTCCCCCAAATCCGCCGATTTTTAAAAAAATCTTAATTGACATCAATAACTCCATATTTATTAAATGTCAAAGTCCTGCTTTGGCCGCCTGCTGAGGTCAAAGTAACCGAATTGGCGCCTTCTGCAAATCCGCTTATCTCGCCGCTTTGGAGGTTGAAAATAACCTGGGAACCGGCAAAAGTAGTGCCTAGCGCAAGACCCGTTGACAGGTCAACCACAAAATTTGCCGGATCGGCAGCACTATACGTCAAACCCTTAAAAAGGGTATATTTGTTATTTTCAAAATAAATCCCGTGGACAACTGCAACCGGACCGCCGCCAGTTTCTCCTAAGATCGATCTAGCCTGCTGTTGTTTTATGTCCGCAATAATAGTGGTCGTCGTAGAGTTTAAATCGGCACTTTGCTGGGGCCGGAGCAAATTTATGGTTGTAAAACCGGCCAAAATTGCAAATATGCCCATTACCAAAATTACCTCAATAAGAGTAAAGCCGCTTCGCTTTGTCGATTTAAAAAAAGAAGGTTTTGCCATTGAACCTATCTCGGACTGATTTTACCGATTAAGTTGTAAATTGGGGCAATAATAGCAAGCATCAATGCTCCAACCATAAGTCCGACCAGCAAAAGCAACATTGGTTCAATTAAAGTAGTCATCGTTTTAAGTCTGGTTGAAACTCTCATGTCGAATTGTTCGGAAAGCTCAGCCATCGATTTTTCCAATGTCCCGCTTTTTTCCCCTGCCTCAATTATTCTTATCATAAATCCGGGTATAACCTTTCCTGCTGTCTTGAGTCCCTCGGACAAGTTTTTCCCGGCAGTAACCTCTCTTTTTGATTCAATAATTACTTTTTGAATCTCCTTTTTGTTCACTACATCTTTTGCCAAATTCAAAGCTTCTGTAATCGGCAGCCCGGAAGCAAGAAGGAGCGCCATACTTCTTGTAAAACGGGTAATATCGATTTCCAAAGCTAGCTTAGAAATTAAAGGGAGTGAAAAAAACACTCCCCAAAAAAGGCTTTTTTTAACTCTATAAATCACAATTCCCAAAACCACTAAAGCGATGATTGTAATAATGACCAAAAGTGTATTTTTGGTTGTAAAGTTTGAAACTATTATCAAAACCTTGGTAGGCCAGGGGAGTGCAATATGAAGGTTTGCAAAAACTCGACCGATTCTGGGGATTACAAAGAACAAATTTAAGATTATTACTGAAACCAAAACCACAACAACCAGAACAGGGTAGGCAAGAGCACCTTTTACTTTACCCGAAAACTCCAAATCCTTGGCAATCGATGTAGAAATGTCTTTAAGCGTCGTCTCAAGTGTACCGGCCTCCTCCGCAGCCTTTATCAAATTAACAGTAACCGGGTCAAAAGCATTCGGCAACTTCGCAAAAGAATCTGCCATAGTCTTACCTTGATTTAGATCATCTTTCAAAAGCTGTAATACTTTTTTTGTCTGACCCTTCGATTCTCCAAGTAAAGAGTCAATCGCTTCTAAAATTGGGATACCCGAGGCAATAAGGGTACCAAGATTACTTATTAAATACAGTCTTTCTTGTGTTGAGATATGGACAGATTTGTTCATGCTACAAGCTGGTTGCTCTTAAAACTTCATCAACAGTTGTTATTCCTTGCTTAACTTTGTTTAAACCGTCCTCAAGCATTGTTGTCATACCTTCCTTTATCGCTTGTTGGTTAATCTGCTCCGCGCTGGCCTTTGCTGTAATCAATTGCCTTATGGTATTTGACATGACCAATAGCTCAAAAATACCAACCCTGCCGGAATATCCGGTTCCATGGCAAACGAGGCACCCCTTTCCCTGATAAATACGCAAATCTTTCTTATCGGTAACCATTTTTGCAATTAACACGTGGGGGAACATTTTTGATAAATCTTCAAACTTAATTATTGTAGAATACCTGCATTTTTCACAAATTCTCCTAATTAACCTCTGGCCAATAATTACATTGACAGTACTTGCAACCAAAAAGGGTTCTACTTTCATATCAATAAGCCTCGGGAGGGCAGTCGAAGCGTTATTTGTGTGCAGAGTCGAAAGGACTAAATGACCAGTCATTGCCGCGTTCACCGCAATACCTGCAGTCTCAAAATCACGTATCTCACCTACAAAAATTACGTCAGGGTCTTGTCTCAAAATGGATCTTAAACCATCAGCAAAAGTAAGGTTAGTCTTAGGATTCACCTGAATTTGGTTTATTCCTTCTATGTCATATTCAACCGGGTCTTCAATTGTTGCAATGTTTTTCTCTCTGGAATTTATGATTTTTAAAATAGAATAAATAGTTGTCGTCTTTCCGCTCCCAGTTGGTCCGGTGGAAAGCACCATCCCAAAAGGCTTCTGGAAGCCTTCCTTGACCTTCTTAACATCCTCATCCAACATACCCAAATTGTTAAGGGAAAACTGGCGGGAACTCGAAGAAAGCAGCCTGAGAACAACTTTTTCTCCGCCGACAATAGGGATTATCGATACTCTTATGTCCAGCTTTTCCAGCTCAAGCTTTACCTGCAATTTACCGTCCTGCGCGGACATATGCTCGTCTGTTCTCAGTTTCGATAAAACTTTTATTCTTGAAACAAACTGATTGTGTAAATCAAAGGGAAGACTTAAAACGTCATGAAGAATACCGTCAATCCTAAACCTGACTAAAGATTGTTTCTCCTCCGGCTCAATATGTATATCGGAAGCTTTATTTTGATATGCGTATTCAATTAATAAATCAACAATCTTTGAAACCGGCGCTTCTTTGGCAGTCGATTTTCCCGCAACCTCAACCTGTTCTGCCAGAAGGTCATTAAAAGTCTTTTGCATTTCCTTCTGGTAAAAACGCATCGCATTTTCAATATCCCTGTCTGTTGCAAAATAAACCGTAATATTTTCCCCGGTTTTTTTGGAAATAAAATCGACAAGCTCACGGTCTCCCGGATTTGCCATAGCCAGCTTCAAGCCGCTGGTGTCCCTACCAAATGCAATTAACTTTTTCTTTCTTGCTAGAACCTCGGGTACAACAATTAGTAAATCGTCGGCAATGGCTTCTTTCGAGAGGTTAACAAAAGGTACTTTAATTGTATCCGCAATAACCTTGCCCAAATTTTCGTCAGCTATTAAGTCCTTTTTTAGCAAAACTTCGCTAAGCGGCTGACCGCTTGCCTTTGCATCAACCAAAGCTTTGTCTAAATCACCAAGAGGGATTACTTCTAATTCTTTAAGGGCACCATAAAGGGCCTGGTTGTCGTATACCTGCACATCTAAAATAATATCATTATTCCGAGCGAGAAAACCATCGCCTTTAATCCGCAGCGTAAATGATTTAACGAAGCGGGGTAGGGAGAACCTGGCTCACGGCCGGGAAATCTATTTAATGAAAGTTTTAATCTTGGCAATTAAAGCACTCAGGGAAAGGTCGGTTTTGACAATATAATCATTTGCCCCAAGCCTTAAACCTTGGTCGATATCATCCTTTTGTCCAAGGTTGGATGCAATAATAACAGGAATATTTTTCCACTGGGCATTTGCCTTTATTTCCTTCAAGGTTTCAAATCCGTCCTTATTGGGCATTACTAAATCTAAAATTATAAGATCAGGAGAATATGTTTTAAGTAGCTCCAATAACTCGATTCCATTGGCAACAATTTTTACGTCAAATCCTTCTTTGGCAAGTTTTACCCTGTAAGCACTGCTCAAAAACTTGTCATCTTCGGCAACTAAAATCCTACTCACCGGCTCTCTCCTCCTGTACAAATTTTTTCACTTCAGCTATCAAATCATCAAGACGGAATTCTGCTTTGAGTAAATATTTCTTTGCGCCAAGCGCCAGCATATTCTGAACCTTTTCCGGACTTGCAGAATTGGAAACCACAATGACCGGAATTTTTGAAAGCTTATCGCTTTTTTTTATTTCTTGCATAATCGTGATTCCGTCCATATCACCAAGATGATAGTCGAGCCAAATAGCATCAGGAAGTTCAGGCAAGTTTTTTAAATAATCAATTGCCTGATGACCGCTGCTGCAGGAAATTACCTCGAAACCGCTTAACTTCAACTTCTTTTCAATAGCTTCAAGAAGCAGAAATTCATCCTCAACGACCATAACTTTTATTCCAAGATTATCCATAAGCGTTATTAGCTCCCCAGAGTCACCTGCCCTTCTTTTGCTTTCATACCTTCTTTTGGAATGCTAAACCAAAATGTGGTGCCTTTACCTTCTTCGCTTTTAAACCAAATTTTACCACCGGAAGAATCAATTATAGCTTTTGCCAGATAAAGTCCCAAACCCGTGCCGTCTACGACCTTTTTCACGATATTTTTTGCCCTAAAAAACCTGCTAAACACCTTTGTTTGTTCATCTTTTGGTATTCCGAAACCGCTGTCTGAAATCTGAGAAACAACTTCACCGCCCTTATTGGACACTATCACTGTAATTTCACCACCGGATGGGGTGTACTTTATAGCATTACTTAAAAGGTTTAAGTAAACGGCACGTATTAAATTGGCATCTATGTTTATCTCCGCCAAATTTGGATTGCAACTAACAATAATCTTCTGATTATTTGCCAGAAACTTTGGCTTAAGCTCGGCTAAAACGTCTTCAATTAACTTACTTAAATTCGTAGGCTTTGGGTCAATAATTATTCTGTCGGACTCAATCCGCGTAATATTCAAAAGGTCATTTACTAAATCTATCATCCTGTTATTTGAATCGTTAACGTTGGTAACAAATTCAATTTGCTCTTTGTTTAAAACTCCCGCATCACCGTCAAGAAGCATTTCCAAAAACCATTTCATCGCAGAAAGGGGAGTACGCAGCTGATGGGATGCGAGTGACAAAAATTCCGTCTTCATTCTGTCTATTTCCGCATTTCTTGTTATATCTCTAAACGAAACGACCGCACCAATTATTTCACCGTTAAACATAACCGGCGAGGTCGTGATAGCACCCGGGAACCTGCTCCCGTCGTGCCTCATATAATAATTGGCAATATGGTTTGAAAAGCTGGCTCCGGTCTTAATTGCTGCATAAAGCGACCTTTTTTCCTTAGGAATGATACTGCCCTGTGGGTCGGCCGCAGGCACAACATCAACCATGTCACGGCCTAACGCGTCCTCCGGTTTCCACAGAAGCATCTTTGAGGCAGCCTCATTCATGTATATAATTTTGGCACTTTTATCCGTCACAATAATACCGTCGCCGATACTTGCCAAAACAGCTTGGTACTCAATCATAGGAATGGGTTCTTGTTGCATTTCAAACTTAAGTACTAACTACATTATTAAAGTTTTGTCAGTCGAATGTCCACTATGCCAGGAAGATTCTACAGTCTTTTTAAAATTAATCGGTCCAGGGAGCGCCGACAGAAACAGTAATTTCTTTCTCGCCCTGCTTACCTGCCTCGTTGTAGGCTTTCACTCTTAACTTATGCTTTCCCTGGTTTGCTGACGCAAAAGTAAAGTTGAACTTAGCACTGCTATCCGAAGAATTTGTACTATCCTTAAGCGCATCGTCCACATAAAACTCCACTTTCGTAATTTTTCTGCCTGTCGAAATTGTGGCTTTAGTTTCAAAACTATAATCAACCTGGTTGTGGTCTCCGGGGGAAGTTACGCTGACACCAATATCGTCCGGATTTTGGTTCGGCTGGTTCAATAGTTCACCCGGCGGATGGTACTTGGAATCACTCTGTCCTGCTTCCCATGCATCTATCCCTTGTTGCCAGCGGTTAACACCGTCGGTTGAAACCGGGTCAAATTCCTGAAAAACATAATAATCCTGTCCGTTTAACTTCTTTTCAACAACACAGTCTTTGGTAGGCTCTGTCCCTTTCACAAAATATTCGCTTCTGACGGGATAACCCGGGCAGGGCAATCCGCCGCCAAAAGCATCAACTTGGATGGCATTCACATTATCCGGTTTTTGAAAACCCTCATCTTTCTTGCCTTCTAGTGCAGCCTGCATAATCTTATTCCAAATAGGTGTTGCTCCCGTTACGCCTGATGCAATTTGCTGGTTCATCGGCGTATTGTCATTGTTCCCAACCCAAACACCAACAACCATAGAAGGCGTGTAACCTACTGCCCAGTTATCCCGCTTGTCATCAGTAGTTCCGGTTTTAACCGCAACAGTTCTACCGGGTACATTCAAAAGGGAGCCTGTACCGAATTCCATAGATCTTGCGTTATTGTCGGAAAGTATATGTGAAATGATAAAAGCGATGTCCGGACTTATAACCTGTCTGGGTTGCTGATCGGCAACCTGATCCAAAACCTTGCCACCGCTGTCTTTTACCTCCAAAACTGCAACCGGATTAAGCTGTTTGCCGGAATTGGCTAAAGTACCATAACCGTCTACTAAATCGACTAGCCTAACTTCGCCGCCACCCAATGTTACCGAAAGCCCAAACCTTTTTAGGTTAGCATCTGACGGTTCAAGTGTGGTTAAACCCGAATCAAAAGCTGTCCTGAGCATGTTTTTAATTCCAACCATTGCCAGCATTTTCACTGCCGTAACGTTAATCGAGTTACCCAACGCAAACCGCACCTGGATAGGCCCCCGGAATTTGCCGTCGTAATTAACCGGTTTATATGGCGGCTGGCCGGCTCCGCCGGGAAATTCCGTAGAAACATCCATTAAAACCGTTGCTGCCGTGTAGCCTGCTTTGAGACCGGTAGCATATGTGAACGGCTTAAGGGAAGAACCCGGCTGTCTTAAAGAAAGCGCAACATTAACCTGCCCGTCGTAATCTTTGGCAAAATAATCTTTAGAACCCACCATGGCAAGAATCTGGCCTGTTTTGGGATCGGCAACAACGGCAGAGCCGTTGCCTACATGGTAATTGCTAAGCTTGCCAACCTCGTCGGTTACAATCTGCTGGGCTTTATTTTGTAAATCCAAGTCAAGGGTAGTTTTAACCGAAAGGCCGCCTTGTTCAACAAATTTCTCCCCATATTTTTTAACCAGTAAATCCCTCACATAGAAAACGAAATGCGGTGCTTTAATTCCTTGCGTGTCCTGTGCAAATTTAACATCAGGTATCTCGGCGTCTATCTGTTTTTCCTGGTCGGAAGTAATATATCCGTCCTCACGCATCCTGCGTGCAACATCTTTTGCCCGCCCAGCATAAGCTTTAGGATTTGTACCAAAGGGCGAATAATAAGTCGGGCTTTGTGGCAACCCTGCAAGTATCGCTGCCTCGGTTAGTGTCAGACCCTTCGCCTCTTTGTTGAAATATGTTTGGGCTGCAGCCTCGATACCCCAGGCAGTCCCACCATATGGAACTTCATTCAAATAAATCTGCAGAATTTCATCCTTGGAATACTTTCGCTCAACCTGAATTGCCAGAATAAATTCCTTAATTTTTCGGGTAACAGTCTGCTCCGGAGAAAGTAGGGTGTTTTTTACAACCTGCTGGGTAATCGTTGAGCCTCCTTCTACGCGGCCAAAAATCACCGTGCTTATAGCCGAACGGACAATGCCTGTAATGGAAAACCCGGAGTGGTTATAAAAATTCTTGTCCTCGATGGAAACAGTTGCCTGTTTTACATACTGGGGCAGGTTATTCCAGTCAACAAGAGCCCTGTTCTTTTCACCATAAATGTCATAAAGCAGCTTCCCGTTTCTGTCGAAAATTTTTGTAGAAAGCGAAGAGTCATGAACCGTAAGCTTGTTTGGGGAAGGCAGGTCTTTTGCAAAGACGATAAACAAAAAAAGAGTTCCGACTATTGCCGCAATCAAGCCGAAAAAAGTAAGCGTTGTCGCCAACCCGAAAAACCTTATCCAGAAACGGCGTTTGTTAAAAGAAGAATGCTGGGTAAAAGGGTGGTTTGACTGCGCAGGCGATATTCTTGAAAGTCTGGAAGTAAATTTGCGCGCTCCGGGCCTATAATCACTAAACTTCATATATCGAAAACATTATAACTGATGAAGTCGCACCACGCGAATTCGAATTTACATCGCTATTTGTTTGGCTAAAACTAGACAGCTTTACACAAATGATAAACTATAAAACCTATGGCCGAGAGGAGTTGCGTTCATTCATATATTGAGAGAGTCCAGAAAAACATCAGAAATGGAGGGACTATTAACCAGTCTTTCGAACTAATCGATCAGTATCAAGCATCACTAAAACATGTATATGGTAACAACAGAGCCAAGCTTCACCGCGCGCTAACCAGCACTCCATCCTTAAAAAGCATTGCCCTATATGAACATTTAAGGAGTCGAGGATTGCCGCTTCCTGACTCCAGACAAATGATTTCAACCGCTTTGCCAATTAAAAGAAGGTGCCGAGTGATATTAGGCGGACCTGACCTTATTGACACTAAAGTGTACTTACTGGATAAAAACTAATTGCCTCAAGCCTTCCTTTCATTGTAATATCTAGAAGATGGACAAAATAGAAGAATTATTAACCCGCGGGGTAGACGAGATAATTCCTTCCAGGGATGAACTCGAAAAAATCTTAAGAAGTAGCAAAAAATTACGAGTCTATCAGGGTTTTGACCCGTCTTCGCCAGATCTTCACATTGGCCACATGATTGGCCTTAGAAAACTGCGCCAGTGGCAGGAACTCGGTCACGAAGTCATATTTTTAATCGGCGATTTTACCGGTATGATAGGCGACCCTACAGGCAGAGAAGAAACCCGACCGGTTCTTTCAAAAGAAACGGTCGAAAAAAACGCAAAAACTTACAAGGAGCAAGCCGGAAGAATTTTAGATTTTGACGGGAAAAACCCAGTCAAAATCAAATTTAATAGTGAGTGGTTAGAAAAACTCCAAATCCCCGAAATTATAAACTTATTTTCAAAGGTAACATATCAACAAATTATTAAAAGGGGAATGTTTAAAAAAAGACTTGAAAACGACGGCGACATTTCTTTCAATGAGGTTACTTATCCAATAATGCAAGGCTACGATTCCGTCGCCATGGATATTGATGTTGAGGTAGGCGGACGCGACCAATTGTTTAACATGATGATTGGAAGAGATTTAATGCACAAAATGAAACGAAAAAATAAATTTGTAATGACAACAGCACTTTTAACCGACAGTCAGGGAAACAAAATAGGCAAAACAGAAGGAAACGCAATTGCCTTAGTAGATCCCCCGAATACAATATTCGGTGCAATCATGACCTTTCCGGATGACGCAATAGTAAAAGGGCTTGAATACTTAACCGATATTGATCTACTAGAAATCCAACTCATTCGGGACACTCTGAAAAAAGGTGAGAATCCGATTAAATTTAAAAAGCAACTGGCTTTTGAAATCGTAAAACAACTCCATGGCCAAAAAGCAGCCGAGAGCGCCCAAAAAGAATTCGAATCAACTTTCCAAAAAGGAAATACGCCAAGTGAGATTCCAATTATCAAAATAGCCGAGCCAAGTGTCGAACTCGTCGATTTTCTAGCCGAAAATAACCTCGCACCAAGCAAATCCGAAGCCAAAAGGCTAATAAAAGAAGGTGCAATAGAAGTTGACGGCCAAACAATAAGCGAAACTGAAATCAAATTTGAAAACAATCAGGTAATGAAGGTCGGCAAGAAAAAATTCGTCCGGATTATGTTATCCTAAATTAACAATTTAGCAATACAACAATTTAGCAATTTATTTATGAAACTTTTCAAACGTTCATACCTAAAAAAGCTCTGGCTGGCTGTCATTATTATCGCAACCTTAAGCTTTATTGTCGGCCAATTCGCCATTTATCTGACATACTGATTAAGATAAGTCCAAAAACCCGAACAAAGATCAAAGGCCTTACCCATAATAAAAGCACTTTACACTTTGCCCTCGACACTTTACACTTTGACTTAAATATGGATCCAAATCTTGCGGTAGAAGTATTACCGGGTGTCGGAAGCATTTATTCCAAAAAGCTAAACAGGCTGGAAATAAAAACCGTAAATGATCTTATTTATCATTTCCCGTTCCGCTATGACGATTTTTCAACTATCAAAACCATCGACCTAATAAATATAGACGAAAAAATCACCATCCAGGGAAACATTTGGCAAATTAAAAACATAAGGACGCCAAGAGGCAAATTTATAACTACGGCCCAAGTTGCAGATACCTCGGGAACAATTGAGGTGATTTGGTTTAACCAGCCATACCTAACCAAAATACTAAAATCCGGCACTCCCGTTTCACTTTCCGGCAAATTGGACCCTAAATCCCCGAAACCAAAACTGATAGCGCCTTCTTATGAGATTATCAGGTCGAGCCAGGCGGTTTCTGCCACCACAAACACACTTCATACAGGAAGACTTGTACCAATCTATCCGGAAACGGAAGGGATTACCTCCAAATGGATCAGGGCCAAAATTGCCGTAATTCTGCCGCTTTATCTTAAAAACCTGCAGGATTTCATGCCCCAAGAAGTAATAAAAAGGCAAAACCTGAAATCCCTAAACGAAAGCCTCACTAAAATTCACTTCCCTAAAAACTTCGAAGAGGCAAGTGAAGCCAGGGAGCGACTGGGGTTTGACGAGCTCTTCCTTACCCAGCTGGCATCGGCAATCAGGAAACGTCAGTGGTTATCCCAAAGGACAGCACCCCAAATGCAAGTCATGCCCGAAAAAATTACAAAATTCGAAAAGAACCTACCCTTCACGCTCACTCAAGCCCAGCTGGGGGCAATTAGGGAAATATCACAAGATTTAATGAAAAAAACACCTGCAAACAGGCTTCTTGAGGGAGACGTTGGGTCAGGAAAAACGGTTGTCGCCGCAGCTGCAGCCTATATTGCTGCAGAAAACGGAATGGAAACAATATTCGCAGCCCCAACGGAAATACTTGCCTTCCAGCACCAGAAAACACTGGGTGAAATTCTGTCGCCTTATAACATTTCGGTTGGTATCTGGACCGGCAGCAAAAAACAAACAGGTACGGTTACCTGCGGCACCCACGCCCTGCTTTCAACATTCAAGGCTAAAGGACAAATCGGTCTTGTCGTGGTTGACGAACAACACCGGTTTGGCGTCGCCCAAAGGGCAAAACTGTTTGGGCAGCAAGCCTCAAAACAATCGCCGCACCTTTTAACAATGACCGCCACTCCCATCCCAAGAACTCTGGCATTAACCCTTTACGGCGACCTCGACCTTTCAGTCTTAGACGAGTTGCCTGCCGGCCGCCAAAAAATTGCAACTTTTGTTGTGCCCGGTTCAAAAAGGCAGGATGCATATGGGTTTATCGAAAAACAGGTAAAAGAGGGGAGACAGGCATTTATTATTACTCCGTTCGTAGAACCTTCCGAAACTATGACCAGTGTTAAGGCGGCGAAAGACGAATTTGCGAAACTTAAAAATAAGTTCGCAAAAAAAGTAAAGTTGGGTCTATTACATGGAAAATTAAAATCAACTGAAAAAGAAGGAGTCATCAACAAGTTTAAACAGAATAAAATCAATGTCCTTATCGCAACACCTGTTGTAGAAGTAGGCATAGACGTTCCCAATGCCACAGTCATGCTCATTGAATCGGCGGAGCGCTTCGGCCTTGCCCAGCTTCATCAATTACGCGGTCGTGTCGGCAGGAGCGAGCATAAATCCTACTGCTTTCTTTTTACCCAATCTACTTCCGAAAATTCCGTAAAGAGGTTAAAAAGCATGGAAAAAGTTTATGTTGGTTTCGAGCTTGCAGAAATCGACCTTAAAATGCGCGGCTCGGGAGAAATCTTCGGCCTTAAGCAGTCCGGGTTTTTTAACTTCAAAATAGCTGACATCACGGACCAAAAAACAACAGCCGCAGCCCAAACTGAAGCCAAATTAATAATAAACCGCGATCCCAATCTCAAGGATAACAAACTATTAGGGGAAAAGCTGCGGGAGTTCACGTCGCAATACTCACAACCTAACTAGTTTGACTAAAGCTACCAGTTTGATATAATCCCCAGAAGGATTATTAGCTACTAGCAACTAGCCACTAGTTACTAGTAAACTAATCTTATGACACCGTTACCGAAAAAGAGACACGCAAAAGCAAGATCGAGAACCAGAAGAGCTGCAATAAAGCTCGCAATTCCCAATCTTGTTAAATGCGCAAATTGCGGGAGCCTTAGGTTCCCACACAAGCAGTGCCCTAAATGCGGGTTTTATAAGGAAAGCGTCAAAAAGCCAATTGTTGCCCTGGATAAAGGCAATTGAAATATAAATGAAGAGAAGGGACGACCCTAGACACAAGGCAAGAGTCGAGGCTTTAAAAACCCTTTTTGAAAAAAGTTTCAGGCCTCAAGTTGATTTGCCCAAAGGTTCAATTGCCAAAAGGGTATTTGAAAACAAACAAAAAATCGACAGGCTCATTAAAAAAACAGCGCCTGCATGGCCTATTGCTCAGATTGCCCCTGTCGACCTGACCATCATAAGGCTTGCAACTTGGGAGCTTTTATATAAAGATAAAAAGGAACCCTACAAAGCAATTGTAGATGAAGCCGTCGAAATGGCCAAAGAATACGGAAGCGACACATCTGCCAGCTTCGTAAACGGGGTTCTAGGTTCAATAATTAAGGAAAATATCAAAGCTAACTAAACTCTAATAGCAAATAAAATATGACAGATACCGAAATACTAGAAGACATTAAAAAAATTATATCCAAAGATTACGCTATCCCACCCGAGCATATTGAGGAAGATTCAAACCTGGACGAAGACCTCAATATAACCGATCTGGAAATTGAGGATTTGGTTGAAAAAATAGAAGACAAGTACGACATTCAAATCCCACAGGAAAAAATCCCTTCTTTTGTGAAAGTATCGGACATCGTTAATTACATTTATGAAAACGTCGACACCACGCTCTAAAATCTCCATCACCACCACACAAACAAAACCGGCGCCGGACTTCAAAAAGCTTGAAAGTGGTACAGGTATTATTTTTACCGACAAAGAACTACTCAAGAACGCCTTTATCCATAGGTCATACTTAAACGAACATAAAAATTACAAAGGGCAGTCAAATGAAAGGCTTGAATTTTTGGGAGATGCCGTCCTTTCCATTGTCGTTTCAACCTTTCTTTTTGAAAAGCTTCCGTCAAGCCCGGAAGGAGAACTAACTCAACTGCGCGCGGCCTTAGTCAGAACCGAAACTTTAGCAAAACTGGCCCAGAAATTGTCCCTGGGAAGCTTTCTTTACCTCTCAAAAGGTGAAGAGGATTCAGGCGGGCGAAACAACAACTCCATCCTTGCCAATACATTTGAAGCGCTTATAGGCGCAATTTACCTTGACCAGGGTACAAAAGTTGCCGAAAAATTTCTGGCAGATAACGTTCTTCTGAAATGGAAGGAACTCGCCAGCACTGCCGTTTCCGACAATAAGTCAAAACTACAAGAAGTGCTCCAAAAACTTTATCATGAATCGCCAAGCTATAAAATTATCACCTCCTGGGGCCCGGATCACGACAGGCGATTTGAAATGGGCGTTTACCTTGGTGAAAAATGTCTCGGTAAGGGAGTCGGTAAGAATAAACAGGAAGCTGCCCAAAACGCGGCAAAGAACGCACTTTCCAGGCTGGATCATGACAAGACAACTGGTAACTTGAACTTTCAACCTAAAGTCTGAGATAATAGCAAGCTATGAGCGTAAAACTACGACTGGCAATAACCGGAAAAACCCATCAACGTTCGTTTAGGGTAGTTGCCCAAGACACACACAGCAAACGGGACGGCAAGTTTTTGGAAATTTTAGGTTCAACGGATCCCAAGAAAAACCTGCTGAAAATCAAAAAGGAAAGGGTCGATTACTGGCTTTCAAAAGGCGCCAAACCAACAGCAACCGTTGCCAAAATCCTTCAAAAATAGAAAATATGGATGACCTGCTAAAATTCACACTCCAGCCGCTGGTTAGTGATATCAAAAAAGTTAAAATAGAAAAAAATCAGGAGGGGACAGACCTCAGGTTCACCGTATACGTACCAAAAGACGATATTGCCAAAGTTATCGGTAAAAACGGCAAAATGATAAAATCTATCAAAAACTTGATGAAAATCCGGGCTATTAAAGAAAACGTCTTCGTCAGCATTGATGTTCAGGAAGCGTGAATATACACGTCATTACTCTATTCCCCGAAATCTTTGATCAAATACTATCAAGTAGTATCCTAAAAAAGGCTCGCGCAAAAAAGCTCATTAAAATAAACCTTATTAATCCACGCAGTTTCGCAACCGACAAACATAAAACCGTTGACGGCAAACCATATGGGGGCGGTGCGGGCATGGTTTTAAAAGTCGACATCCTCAACAAGGCGCTTGCCGGCATCCATCCGAAACCTTACACAATTCTGCTTGCAGCATCAGGCAAAAAGTATACACATAAAAATGCCAGAGACCTTGCCAAAAAGAAAAACATAGCCTTAATATGCGGCCATTACGAAGGTGTTGATGCCAGAATCGAAAAGTATGTTGACGAAATATTTTCTATTGGAGATTACGTTTTAACCGGTGGTGAAATACCTGCCATGGTATTAATAGATTCTGTAACCAGATTTATCCCGGGTGTAATTAATCCCAAGTCACCGCAGGATGAGTCATTTGAAAAAGGCCTTCTCGAATATCCCCAGTTTACCAGGCCAGAGGTTTACAACGGTGACCCGGTCCCAAGTGTTTTACTTGGAGGAAACCACGAAGAAATCCAAAAATGGCGCCATGAAGAATCTTTAAAACGCACTAAGCAATTTCGACCGGACCTACTTCAGACAAAGTAACTCTTGCACTTTGGCTTTACACTTTGACTTTTTAGAATGGGGCAAACAGATCGGATCTTCCTAGTGGGACACGTGGAACAGCAGACGCAGTAGCCGTTTGGGCTGTTTCTACAGCTGACAATCGTGAATTCTCGGCATCAGACAACTTATCTACTGGTTTATCGATTGACCCAAGATCTTTCGGTAGTGGTTTCCAGAAAGCATTTATTGTAATGGCTGCCCTAACTACGCCCGAACTGCTTTGTGCCGAGGAAGACAAAGTTAAATCATCAATAGAAACAACGCGCGAATTATTATAAAGCAAACCCATAAACTGCAAGAAAGATTTGTAGCCTCCGGTAAGTGATAGTTTAATAACAACAGAAGGTGACAAACCACTAACTGCAGACGCATTTTTCCCGGGCGGAGCCGGTGCGGCAGATCCTGCCTGCTCAGTACTCAAACTTTTTGCATCAACATCCGTTTTCTCAAGTAAAATTCCGGAAGAGGCAGCAGACAGCTCTATTTCTCTCAAGATTAAAAATACTCCGTTTGTTGAAGGCAAAAGTTGTTCTGCCCGCGCTAGCTGTTTTTCCAAACTAACCTTGTCCTGGGAAAAAGCACTCAATATCTGGGCCTTTTCTTCCAATTGGGCAGCCTGCACATCCATTTGTTTATTGGTTGTCCTCATTGAAAGCACCTCACCAAACTTTGGCCATATCACAAAATAAGCAACCAAAATGGCAACGGCAATACTGAGTGCGGGCATTGCAAATGGCAAGTATTTGGTAATACTCAGACTTACACCGTTCTTGGGAATAGCGACTGATGGCAAATTCATGAGCTTTTTCCTGTACCTTCAGTTGCACCTGCCTTAGTTGCAAGCTGTCCTGAAATGTTGAAAGTGTACACGCCTTCCTGATCTGAACTTAAAGAATCTATGTTCACGCTCGAAATTATCTTTGTACCGCTGTCCGAGGCTAGCGAAGAAATAAATCCGGCTACATCGGCAGAGCTTTTTGCCTTACCGGAAAAAGTAGCCTTACTCCCTACAAATTTGATGTCGGTAAAATACACGTTTTCGGGCACAAGCTGGGCAAATTGGTTAAAAACGTTCACCTGATCGGCACGTCCGCTAAGAACCTTATCGGCAACCGACGCTTTATCTTTGGTAACTACAATCATCGCTTCCGTATCTTTCAGAGACTCTATTTGCGAAGTATTCGTGTCAATTCTGTTTTGTATTTTTTGCCTCTGCGAGGCAAAACTTGTAAACATCACCAAAGTCACTACACCAAATGCAGCTGTTGCAACAAGAACAACCACCGAAGCAACCGAAAGCTTCTTTCGAATTCCTTCGGTAGTCTCAGTTCCTTTATCTTCAACAGGCAATAAGTTTATATCTGCCATCTTTTTTAAGCGTATCAAAACTGGCTTTTTTACACAAGCAAACTAGCTGCGGATAGCCAAACCGGTCGCAACAGTGTAAAAGCTACTCTGGCCGGGTATTTTCAAAATTAAACCTTCTTTTTCAAATGCTTGCCACGGATCACCCAAAGATACTTCCAAACTGGTCCTCTGCGTAAAATATTCGGACAAGCCCGGCAGGTAAGCACCACCACCGCACACAACTATCCTGTTAAAAACCGAGCCCTGCAAGTGGCTTCTGGAATACTCGAGCGCCTTTAAAATTTCCACAACGACAACTTCAATTAAAGGCTTCAGAACACCTGCAACTTTTCCGCCAAGCTGGTTTTCAACAACACCGTAAGCGTGTTTATATTGCTCAGCTTGAGTTTGGTTCATATTAAACTCGGCCATGATAGCCCGTGTCAGGGCATACCCGCCGGTCAACACAGACCTTGTAAAAAGCACATTTCCGTCGCGAACCAAGACAAGCTCCGTTGATGCAGCTCCAATTGAAACAATTACAGCCGGCAAATCTCCCGGGACAGTCAAAGCTCTTGCAAGCGAGGTAGATTCGGTCTCTATCGCTGATAATACCAATCCCGAATCACGGGTAAGCTTTACATATTTCTCGATAATCCTCTTTGGGGCTGCAACCAATAAAACATCCATCTTCCCAGTCTTGCCCGGGGGCGGTTTCGAAACAATCTTATACTGCAAATTAACATCTTTAAGTGGCAGGGGAATATACTGGTCCGCCTCCCAGTTAATAGCGGAAGAAAGCTCCTTATCCGTTAAACTAGGCATTTGTATCAGCCTTGTCACAACCTGCGATTCAACTATTGAGACATTGCATTTATTGCTTTTTACTCCTGAGGTTTTAACAGCTGCTTTTATCGCCTCTGCAACTTTCTTAAGCTCAAGCGGAGCATCCGTCTGAATACCGCCTGCAGGCGTCGGAGCGTTGGCAGCCGCAGTCAAAACCCTCTTTTTACCAGAAGTCTTAACCTCTACTACCTTAATAAATGACCTTCCTAAATCCAGGCCAAATGCTTCGTTTGACATAATTTGGTTACTGTGCGGAAGGACTACCTTCCGGTATCACTCGAGCTGAAGGGCTGGCAGGTATTGGTTGAAAGGTAGGGGTAGGCATAGCAACGGGGTTATTTTGGGGAGATTGGTTAACAATATTCTGTAATGTACCGGAATTAATCGACCTATTGGAGCTGGCAGGACTCTGACTCGTATTAATTTTCGGACTCAAAACTACAAGCAAAACCGCCGGCACGATAATCGCACCAAGCCCAACCAAAGAAAGCAATATTTTTGTTGTCTTATTCATGCTACTTTACAATGCCCCCCTCCGAAAACATGCTGTAATCAAAAACTGCCGGCATCATAGGGAGTGCTGTCCGGTTTACTTGTACCTTCCTGGTAACACCCGCATTTGCACTGGCAGACGAGGATATATCATAAGTCTGTACCGGCAAATCAAAACCGGCTCCATATACCTTAACTGTCGTGTTTGCCCAAAAAGGCTTAATCCTCAACATAACCGGGTTGGATTCAACTTGTATCTGTACGCATTGTGTATAACCCACAGAAGGCGTACAAGCAGGATGTGTTCCCGTATTAGAACCCAACGTTTCACTCCTTGCCGGATTATTTGGGTTTGGGTAATACCAACTTAATCTATTATTAGTCCCGTAAATCTCGGATATTTCAACAGATGCGGGTACACCACCGGGATTTTCATTACCCCCCTTTGCCCAATCCACCTGTACATAGCCTCCCACAACAACCCCGGTCAAATCTATTTGTCCGACATCACCCAATTCTATTTTGCTCTCATAAACACTTGAGCCCTTCACGTTGACATTAGCTTGCAATGAACCTACCGGAATGGTCATGTCTTTGCCTGCTGCAGTCGTGACTGCCGGGTCACTCGACAGGGTGGAAAGCCGGGAAAGCACATCTTCAACACCGCCTTCTGCCGTGGTAAAGGCTCTCTGGGATTCCGCCGTCTGGGTAGAAGTCCTAAGGTTTACAATATTTCTGGAAGCAACAGAAAGGCCCACTGCCAATGCGACAACCACAATAAGTAATACCAGTATCAAAATCTGACCGGATTTCATCTCCTTCTCTTATTGTCAAATTTCAAAGGTAAATTGTCAAATGTAGGCAAACTTCAATAAGCCCTTAACGAAATTGTAGTCACAAAAGGCGCTGAAGCCGCAAAATCCTGCCTGTACGGTGCATCAAGTCCCTGACTGACAGTAAATGAAACAACTACAACCGCAGGCACTGTAGCACCTTGCGAAACTGAAGCCGTGACAATGTTAAACTTGCATCCGGTAACTTCTACACCACTTACCCTGTTATCATTGCTAATAGAAGTATATCCCGAGTCCGAAGCAGGCGGACCGCTTGCAGAAACAGCTGTGCCTATACGGTCATTTTGTGTTGCGGTTGCACCCAAACATTTAATATATAGCGGATTGCCGTTCGGCCTTATAAGCTCAATCGTCGTGTAATCAGGCCCCACACCAATCCCTGAAACATCAATTGACCCTCTTATCTCTTTGTCTAATGAATCCAAAATTACCTGCCCGTTCTGCTTTACTTCCTGTGTAATATTTGTCTGGTTGGCACCCCTTAAAACAGAATTTAAAAAAAGCACGGTAGACGTGACTATAAAACCCAAAATACCCAAAACCACAATAAACTCAATTAAAGTGAAGCCATATCGGTGAACTTTAATATCAGATCGCGATAACGAGGCTGATCTTAGTGTAAAACCCGCCTTCAATAGCCAAACCTTAAACACCAAATTCCAAACACTATTTTTTTTGCCAAATTCAAAAGTTTTGAGTTTTGAGCTTTGGGTTTTGGGTTTGATACCGGGCATTAATTAAACTATATCATAGGAGTATCTAGGGCGCAGACCATAGCGAGAGGATCGTCTGACTTGTCACAGTTTGATTGCCTCCGGATTCAGGCCAGGAAACCACAACCGTTATAAGCTTTTTGTTAACGTCAGCGGGGCTCGTGTCTGCAACTTCAAAATTCCTCGAAAAATTCACATTGTCTAGATTTATCACTTCCGGACAACCCGAAGCCAAACTCCATGCGGCTGGATCCGGACTAGACGTATCAAGTACAAAACAATTCCCGTTTCCGATAGACGAAAGAGCACTAAACCCCTGCCTGTCGCGAAATACCCTAATTTGTTCTACTGCCTGCTCTGCAAGCTTTGTGGCTTGGGTGTTATTTCTGGCGGATCTGGCAGTTTTGTTGGAAATTAACCCCGCGGAAATTAAGGCAATTGCCAAAATCACGGCAATCCCGACACTAACTATTACCTCAATCAAAGACTGTCCAAACCTACATCTGCTTCTCATATACTTCCCCCGAAGGCATCACTACAACACCATAGGTAACTCCGGATCCGGTTAAAATTATTGTCACCGGATCCTGCGGCAATGCTCCTCCTATAAGATTGACCAAATCTCCTGTGTCAGCATCAAGAGGAGGGACACTTTCATGAAAACTAAAACCTATATTCAGCGTCCTATAAAAAATATATACTGGGGTTATGCTTGTTCCTGCACCCACAGGACCATATTTGATATCAGCAAGTATTACCCCTTGTGGTAACTTCAGAGTTTTCTGGGATGATGAAAAAGCAGTTCCATTAAATGGCTCACAATCAACTCCGTAAATCAAAGAGTTTAAGCCGACATTCGCACCCAATAACCAGCCTGCAAGTTTATCTGTTGCAAAGCAATCTATATTTTTCCCCGAGCTGGCGTTGTTCTGAAAAGCCCTGATTTCATTTTTAACCATCAACGCTGCTTCCTTTACTCGCTGGTTCTTTTCAAAGTTTAAGTAAGCCGCCGATACACTTGCTGCAACAATCGCCATCAGGGAAATAACTACTAGAAGTTCAATAAACGTAAAACCATTTTTAAAATGACCAAACTCCAAACTCCAAATTCCAAAAATATTTTTGAATTTTGCTTTTCTGAAAGAAACGTTTTCTTTTTGAATTTTGAGTTTTAGGCAGGTCATTACCTTTAATATAACACTTGTAAGTACCAGTTAACGATCGGCCCGGCCCAAAATAGTGCCAATAAAAACCCTCCGGTCAAAAACGGCGCAAAGGGGACTGTTTGTCCAAATTTGCGCTTTCTAAAAAGTATCAAAGCGACAGAAACCAAAGCCCCCGTCAAAAACGCCAGAAACACGGAAACAGCTACACCTTGAACACCCAAAACAATTCCCATTAAAAATGCAAGCACAACATCTCCCTGCCCCATACCCCGGCCGCGTGTTGTAACCACGATAACCAAAAAAAACAATGCTGCCCCAAAAGCAGCCATAATGTGGTCTAAAAATAGGGGAGAAGAAAGAACAAAATAATTGTAAAAAAGAGAAACGATTGAAGCCGCAAACACAAAGGTAGTTGGAATTAATGAAAACTTCCAGTCAACGGCAGCAACTACTTCGACAACACAAATCAAAAACAAATAATATATTAGGGTTGATACACTTAAAGTACCGTTTCCTGCCAAATACCAAAACGTAAAGGCAAAAAGTACGGCTGTAATACTTTCGACAATTGGATATTGCCAGGAAAGCGGCTGCTTACAAAAACGGCATTTAGCTCCAAGGCCAAAAAAACTGACAATCGGAACAAGGTCAAACGTTCCAAGCTTTGCCTTGCAATGGTCACAATAAGACCTTCCCAAAATTGTCTCTCCTCTCGTCGTCCTGTCTATAACAACATTTAAAAAACTGCCGACGGCAGACCCCAACACGAAAAAGATAAAAAGATAAAGAATCACTTCTTTAGGATAGCCCGTAAGGACTTGCCATGACAAGCTTCAAGACTACATATAAACCATTTTTTTGTTAAACTTGCTAAATAGTTATGCAATTTATACAAAGGTTTTGGCCTGCTGCTTTGATTTTCGTTGTTATTTTTGCATTCTTGTCCAACCTGTTTTTTCCCAAACAATCACTCATAGTAACTCCGGATTACGGAAGAAGTGATTCCTGGAGTCTTTCTATTGCAGACAGCTTTTACTACGCTCACCAACTAAAAAAGAATAGCTTGCCGATCTGGAATCCCCATATTGGAAACGGATTCCCAGCCTTTGCAGAAGGCCAGACCGGTGAATTATTTCCGCTTAACCTTGTCCTTTTTAGACTGTTTCCCTTTGTACTTGCATACAATCTTACACTCGTCTTTACCTTAATTACCGCAGCTCTTGGGACATATTTTTTCTGCCGGTCCCTCAAATTGAAAAAATTAGCCTCATCATTTGCCGGTTTAGTATTTTCGCTGGGAGGATTCTTTGTTTTTCACCTTCAGCATCATGCATTAATAGAAACAGCATCTCTACTTCCTTGGGTTTTTTGGGCAACAAATGAATTCATGAAAACCGGCAGGATAAAATTTTTGCTTTCAGTAAGCATGGCATCCGCTCTCCAATTTATGGCAGGGTTCCCGCAACTTGCTTTTTACACTCAGGTTTCAACACTCGGATATGTTTTCTTGTCGTCACTATTTTCAAAAACCTTCAAAATCAAACCTTTAATTTTTGTTATCGGATCGTTTGCATTTGGACTTCTTTTGGCTTCTGTTCAATTACTGCCAACATATGAGTTTTTAAAGGTATCTACAAGAGTTGCCAATCCCGGGGAAATATTGTCCCAATTTCCGTACACTATCAAAAACCTGCTTCAGTTTTTAAATCCATTTGTATTAGGCAGCCCAAAAGACGGTACATATCCGCTTTGGCAGCCGGGGAAGTGGGGAATATTTTGGGAAAGTTCGGCCTACATCGGCATTATCCCCCTTATATTGGGGTTGGGAACAATGCTGGGAAATATTTTTAAAACTAAAAAAAATAAAGAAGTATTATACTTATCGGCACTTCTGCTTCTTGCGATCTTACTTGCTCTGGGCGAACAGTCACCCTTGTACGTTGTCTATACAATACCTCCGTTTTCACTCTTCCGGGTTCCCTCAAGATTTTTACTGACAGCACAATTCCTGATAGTAATATTGGCAGCAATTTACTTAGACAAAATAACAAAAAAAGGGGTCGCTTTAATCCTAATTATTATTTCAGTTTTAAACATATTCGTAGTCCTAAAAAATTATAATCCTGTCCTGGAAGCTGAAAAACTACTTGATTACCCAAAATCAGCTCAATTTTTAAACAATAACAATGCAACAAATGTTTATACGGTTGGAAACGTAAATAAATGGAACGAAAACTTCCTAAAAAACGGGTGGGGCAATATAAACAAATTTTACTTTTTTAAAAATTACCTTGACCAAAATTCCAACTTAATTTTTAATATTGATCAGTTCGCAGCTTACGAAAGCCTCCAGACAAAAAGACAGGCATTTCTAAAATCCCAAGTTACCAATAAGTTGAAATTTATAAACGGCACTTATAAGTTTTCGGATAATTCAATTAAATTGCTGGCAGCAAACAACGTTAGTCATATAATCAGCCCATTTGAAATCAGTGCCACAGATATCCAAAAGGTTTTTAACATTTCGGAAGATGGCAACAATATCAACATATATCAAATTCCAAACACACCCGGTATCGCTTTTCTGAGTGACAACTACGTCAACGCTGAAACCACACAAGATATAAACCAGGTTATTACTAACGAAAATTTCGACCCAATAAATACCCCGATAATAGAAGGTGCAATTAAAGAGAAGCTAACAGGATCCCCAAACTCAAATTTTCAGATAACTTCAAGTTCACAAACAAGTCTTTCAGTGAAAGTAGACACCCAAGACAATAAGATTCTGATCTTCAATCAAAGTTTCTACCCGGGATGGCAAGCTTACATTGATGGCAAGGAAGTACCCATATTGCCTGCAAACATAAATTCAATGGCAGTAGTAGTTCCAGGTGGTTCACACTTGATTAAATTCTCTTACATACCAAGAAGTTTATACATCGGTTCATTCATCAGTATAGTTACTCTACTGGTAATTATTTTACTGTTATTAAAAACAAAATCTGTTAAATTATGACTAACCTAAGGGCATCACACCAAATTATCTTTCTCATCCCGTTCTACATTGTTTTCATGAGCTTCTCGCGAGGATTTTATAACCTTAGCGCTTTTTACATTTTACTTTCGACATTTATATTATTCACAGTCTGGTTTCTGGGAAAAAATTTTAAATTAACAAGCGCCCCAGTTAAGCAAATCGAAACCGGTCTATTTCTAATCGCAATCTTCTCAGTAATTACATCCTTTTTTTTCGTCAAGGGCTTTTACCAGCCAGACGGACCAATACTTCAATTTAATTACATTGCCTTAATAATCGTCTTGTTTTTAACTCTCACCTTTACTATGCAAAAAGACTCAAAATTACTAATCAAATACCGTTTTGCTGTCATAGTATTAATAAGCATAGTCATCAAAATTCTGATTATTGTTGCCTCCCCGCATCCAGCAATCGATGTATTTGACTCTTTAAAAAAAGGGGGAGAAGCATTACTTGAAGGTAAAAATCCATATAATATTCAATACGGCCAGGTTTACAAAAACGTTACACCGCTAACATACTTTCCTTATCCTCCTGGTTCTTTGTTATTTCTAGCACCAACCGTCTTTCTCTTCAAAGACCCACGCGTGCTATTAATAATGTGCCAAACATTTACCTCGCTTCTTTTTTTTATGATACTAAGGCAGGCGTGTCGATCAAGACGGGTGCGGGAACTTGTACCAATTCTCTATCTATATTTCCCTATGTCTTTTTTCATTATTGAACAATCTTGGCTCGATCCCTTGGCGGCATTTTTATTGAGCCTGTTTGCGTATCTGAATTTAAAATACACAAATCAAAAATTCCTAAAGGTCATTACGCTCGGTTTAACCATAATTGTTAAACAGTATCTACCCATTATTCTTCTATTTCTTCTTAAAAACACCTCAAAATACTTGAAAATCATATGCTTATCCACAATAAGCGCTTTAATAATCTTATTACTATTCTATTTGCCAAATCCTGATAAATTTAACGTGTTCAGAACTGACTATCCATATAGATTTGATGCTTTAACGTTAATAGCTTTCATGCACAACAACTTTGGAATAGCAGTTCCAAAATTCGTTATTTACGCGTTGTGGGGATCTCTAGCTATGGTTGTATTAAGATCCAGGGGTTCAAAAGATTACCAGATATACCTGGGTATGAGTTATTGGCTACTGGGATTCTTCTTTATTAGCTTTATAGCGTTTGTAAATGAATATTACCTTAGTTTTTCAACGCTTATTCTTTCCTATACGCTTTCTTTTAATAAACCGGATAAATAAACATTTATCGGATACTTTTTACAACTCTTCCATATGCATCCTGCCCACCTTTTTTGCTTCATCTTCGTATTGTTTAGCTAGCTCTTCACTGTGCTCACATCTTCTTGCCTCGTCCGCAAGCACATCCAAAACACGCGTGTTTTCCTTATTTTGCTCATACGACCTCAAAAGAAAAGTCTTTGCACTTTCGCAATCACCCAATTCGAGACTTGCCCTGCCAATACCGAAAGATGCTCTTGGATCATTTGGTTGTATTTTAAGAGCAGTCCAGTAATAGTCTTTGGCCTCGCTGAAATTTTTTACAGCCAGCATTTGATCCCCAATATCGTTAAAAGAAAAAGCATAAAAACGCTTTATGCTTTGGGGAATAAAATTCCCATACCCTAAATCAGCTTCATTTGCTTTTAGGGCAAAACCGGCAATTGCCTTTTCATTCAAACCTTTTATAAATTCCTTATCTGTTACCTGAGAATCAACTACCAACCTTTTTAAAAGACCGCTGACAACCCAGCCGTAGCTTTCTATTTTAGGAGAGAAAGCAACTGTGTAAACTGGTACTTTGCTTAAATTTGCTTTGATAAGTTGCGTCATATAGGTTGCGCTTTGCATATCTGCTTTGTCAAAAAAGCCACTAGGGTACACAAGGTCCGGGTATTCTTTGGCTAGTTGCTGCCTGTAATATTGATGCCTCAAAATCCCACCCAACACAATCTTCCTGTCGGTGAATTCTCGGTTTGTGTAATAAATATATTGGGTATTAAAAGCGGTAGTATCGTCAAAAAGAAAAATTAAAGACCCGGAAGCGGAAGATGCTAAAACATCGTGACCCAGCCAATTTCCAAGCTTAAAGTTCGACATGTCGGCTTTGGGCCAGTTATTAACAATCATATAAAGTGGGGGTAACAAAAAAGAAAATTGTATGATAATCAAAAATACTTCTTTTCTAATTGGCAAATTAAGCCGTCTTTTGTAAATATCCGATGCTTTGATATAAAAAAAATATAGTCCGTAACCCAAAAATATTGTCAGGAAAAAATAACTTAGCAAAATAAACCGTTCCCAAATCCCAAAAAGAAAATCCGAGGAAAGCGAAAAACTGGAGTAAAAAAGGAAAAAGGGGCCCGTGAAAAATGCAGCCAAAAATAAAAACCAAAACATTTTCCTATTTTTCATAAAAGTGTACGAAACACCTACTAAAATAAAAAGAGAACCCACAATCGTAAAGTCATTTTTCGCAAAAGCAAAATACGAAATCACCTGTAGTAACCTTGCTTGGTAATTTGTCCCCGCAAAGCTGGAAGAAGCAACAAAAGTCCCATAGTCTGCACGAGTAACCAAATTTATTAAATTCCCAAGGCTGGTTGCATTGTCCCAATTAACGGGCGTATGCCTTAAGGCTAAAAGTGGAACAAAAATGTAAGGAAATGACCCTAATAAAAACGCAGCAATGAGCTTCAAGCTTTGCCTGTTCATTCCAAGCGGGTCTTTGCCTGTCTTATGAATTAAGTACAGATATGCAGGTATTACCAAAACAGCTGTTTGATGATGAAAAACAGCAAGGCCTAAAAAAAAGATGCTCGCAAGAAGATATTTTTGTGGTTTTTTATCCTTCCACAAAATTAAGAAATATACACTTACGGAAATTAAAAAAACATTGAGTTGAAAAACTTCAGTTACATGGGCATATAACCAAAAAAGGGGGGAAAAGGCCAAAATTGATGCAGCCGAAAGTGCAATAAAAACATTGCCAAAAAGCCGCTTTAAGGTTAAAAACAGTAAAACTATTGTTCCGGCTGAAAATAAAGCCATCATAATATTGGCCTTATAGGCAACACTTGCTGCGATTGGTAAGTGCGTAAAAAAATAACCTAATATTGAGTTCAAAGGATAGCCCGGGGGATGGGCAACACCGCCAAAAAATGCGGCCAGAATAATATCTCCGCTATCCCCACCATAAACAGAGTTTGAAATACCCAAAAAATAAATTACAAAAATAAAGAAAAATAAGGATTGGGGTAATAAAGCGGTTTTCTTAAACATCAACTATTTTTATTTTAACTTATGCTAAGCACTAAAAAAAGCACGGCAACCCATACGACGTCACCGTGCTTTATAAAATTAAAAGCAGCAAACTAAGGTCCTGCTGTACAAGTTCCAGCTGTTACTTCTATAGCCTTACCTGAAGTGGAATCCCAACACCAAAGCCATGAGCCGGCACCTGAATTCGGATCTTCAAGTGTTGCGTAAACAGCGGCTTCCGTTGTTGCACCATTCAAAGTTATACAATAGTTCTCTGCAGCACCACCAATTCCAGGTCCCGTCGGAATCTGTTTCAAATCACCTTTTGAAGTCAGAGTTTGAAGTGCGGTTGCACTGGCACCACATCCACCACCGCCAGGGTATGAACCCTGACCCGGTGTCGTGTAGTAAGCCTGAAGGGCCGTTGCAATTTGTCCAACGTCGCTCTTTCGGGTGGCATCCTTTGCCTGTTTTGTTCTCTTACCGGGATTTGCAGCAACCAAGACTGCTGCTGCCAAAATACCAAGGATTGCAATAACTATAAGAAGCTCGATTAAGGTAAAACCTCGAAGAAATTTCTTTTGGGCAGTAAAAATCACTAAATTAAATTCACCTCCTCTCGAAATACATTCATTTCGTATCCTACTTTAAGTATCAGTAACTTTTGCTCCTTTGTCAAGCAATATTTTCCTGTGATTAAAACTGGCTCGTCAAGTTTAGGCGCGCAGTACTGCACCGCAGGACGAGCACCGCAATTTAACTACCTTGAAAATTAGAATTGGGAAGTTAAATTTAGGCCCGCAGTGAAACAAGGACCGCAACCTTACTTCCTTAAAACTTAAAATTGTGATGTAAGGTTATATATAGGTAATATAATCGATAGCACCAAAACACCTACCCCTAAACCCAAAATAACCAGAATAATCGGCTCCAAAGCCGTTGTTAAGTTTCTGATAGAATTTTCGCTTTCTCCTTCAAAATACAAGGACAGTCGTCCCAAAACCTCATCCATCTTGCCGGTTTCCTCACCAACCCTCACCATCTGCGAAATAATGGGCGGAAAATTCGGATCGGAAGTTAATGGCTTATAAAGCGGTGATCCCCGTTCAACACTGGAAATTGCCTTGTCTATGCCCTCCTGGTAGGCAGGAGACGAAAGAATATCCCGCACAACTTTAAGGGCAGAAATAATCGGAATTCCGGTTCCGATCAAAAGCCCGAGGGTTCTGGTAAATTCGGATAAAATCAAGGTTTTTCTAATCTTGCCCCAAATAGGAAGCGCCAACACAAATTTTGAAACAATTTTCGCGCCCCCTTCCGTCTTTGAAAAAACCTTAAGCGCATAAACTCCTGCAGCCACAACTATTATAAGTAGCCACCAAAACCCTCTTAGAAAGCTGGAGGCCGCAATCAAAATTCTGGTCGGAAGCGGCAATTGTGTGCCTATTTGGCTATACAAACCGGTAAGCTTCGGAATGACGAAAATCATCATCAAAACCATGACCACAATCATGACCGTAACAACTATGGCAGGGTAAATAAAAGCGCCTCTCGTTTTAGATTTAAATTCTCTTTCCTTTTCAAGTGATTGGGCAAGTTTTGATAAAACCTTGTCCAATACACCACCGGTTTCACCGGCTTCAATAAGCTTTATGTAAACAATCCCAAATACGTTGTTGTGCTTTGCAAGCGCCTGCGAAAGGGACAAACCGCCTTCAACATCGGAAACTACTTCTCCTAAAATCCTTGAAAAATTATTACTTTTCGTTTGTTTCTGCAGGATTAATAATGCGTCTGTAAGCGGTAATCCGGCAGAAACCATGGTTGAAAGCTGCCGTGTAAAATTAACTACCTCGGATGTTGATACACCCTTGCCAATTTTTAAAATCGCAAGGTTAACCCCCAGCTGATTGTTCTTGCTTCTTACTTCAATGGGGGTTAACCGCTCTTGCTGCAGAATTTTAACCAACGCATTTTCATCGACAGCCTCAACCTCGCCGGTAAATTTTTTACCTGTTGCGTCCCTTGCGATAAACTTAAAAAGAGGCATATCTATTGCTGCTGGTCTGGACCCGCTTTATCTACAAGCCTTTCAAGCTCTTCAGGTCTCAGGCTATAGGCACGGGCAACCTCCAGGGAAAGCCTGCCGGCCTTAACCAAATAGGCAAGAGAGGCATCCATCAAAATCATTCCGGAAGAACCGGATGTTTGAATAATATTGTCAATCTGGTGAGTTTTTCCTTCTCTTATCGCAGTTTGTACGGCAGAAGAAGAAAGGAGAATCTCGGCAACCGGCAATCTGCCTCCGCCTATTGATGGCACTAATCTCATCGAAATAATTCCGGCCATTGTAGCCGCCAGCTGTAAACGGACTTGTGCCTGCTGGGTTTCCGGAAAAACGTCAATTATCCTGTCAATCGACTGGGAAGCAGAATTAGTGTGCAGCGTTGCAAAAACCAAATGTCCCGTCTCGGCAACCGTTATCGCCGATGCAATCGTTTCGAAATCACGCATTTCGCCCACCAATACAACGTCGGGGTCTTCACGAAGTGCCGATCTCAAAGCAACTTCCCACGAATGGGTATCCAGGTGCATTTCCCTCTGAGAAACAAGAGCCTTTCCTTTGGGGTAAACATATTCTATTGGATCCTCAATAGTTAAAATGTGCACCGGCCGCGTCTGGTTAATTTCGTTGATTATCGATGCAATGGTCGTCGATTTCCCGTGGCCGGTTGGACCAGTTACCAGAATAAAGCCCTGTCTAAGGTTTGCAAAATTATGGCAAATCCTCGGCAAATTCAGTTCTTCAATTGTCTTAATATAAGAGGGGATAAGCCGTAGGGCTGCCGAAAGATATCCTTTTTGAAAATAAGCATTAACTCTAAACCTGGCTACTTCACCCAAAGCAAATGAGAAATCTATTTCCTTATTTACGGAAAGCATCTCCTTCTGCTCAGGAGACAAAAGCTCAAAAACCAAGCCTTCGGTGTCATCCGATGTCAAAATGGCAGAGGCAATCGGCAAAAGCTGCCCGTCGATTCTTATAACCGGCGGTGAGCCTACTACCAGATGTAAATCGGATGCCTCTTTTTTAACAACAATTTCCAAATAGTCCTGAATACTCATGTTATTCTTCGGCAACCCTCAAAACTTCCTCAATTGTCGTAATTCCTTCAATTACCTTTAAAAATCCATCCTGTTTCATGGTAATCATTCCTTCGGCAATGGCCTGGTTTTCAATTGCCTGTGAAGTCTCATGTCCGATAATCATCCTTGATATTTTCTCGCTTACGACCAATGCCTCGAATATTCCAATTCTTCCCAAATAACCGGTACTGTTGCATTCAGGACAACCACGGCCGAAGTAAGGAGTTAGTTTCTTTTTGACATCGAAAAGATTCCCAAGTGTAGACTGTAAATGGTCCACAGCCTCTTTTGTAAGAGGTTTAGGTACTTTGCACGAAGGACAAATCCTTCTGACAACCCTTTGTCCCATTACGGCAGTTACAGTCGACGCAATAAGGTATGGTTCGGCATGCATATCCAAAAGTCTGGGGAGAGCTCCGGCCGCGTTATTGGTGTGCAAAGTTGAAAATACCAAATGTCCCGTTAAAGACGCCTGTACTGCAAGCTCGGTTGTTTCAGCGTCCCTAATCTCACCGACCATCAAAATGTTCGGGTCCTGCCTTAAAATTGACCTCAGCCCGGAAGCAAAAGTCAGCCCCGCCTGCGGATTTATCTGTACCTGATTTACACCCGCAATTTGATATTCAATAGGGTCTTCAAGCGTGATAATGTTAACTCTCGTCGAATTAAGAAGCGATAGGATTGAATAAAGCGTAGTTGTCTTACCAGAACCCGTAGGGCCGGTAATTAGAATAATACCGTGAGGCCGGAGTATCGTTTCTCCAATATTCTGAAGCGCCCGGCCCCGAAGCCCAAGCTCCTGCAGGGATGGTACTCCGCCGGACTTTTTCAAAAGTCGCATTACCACTTTCTCGCCATACACGGTTGGTAAGGTAGAGATTCTTAAATCCAATTCTTCGCGGCCAATTTTAAAGTTAAACCTGGCATCCTGGGGAATACGTTTTTCGTCAATTTTCATATTCCCCAAAATCTTAATCCTGGAAACTATTGCATCATGAATTCTCTTTGGCAAAATTAGCTTCTCATGCAAAATACCGTCAATGCGGTACCTAACCCTCGTTTCATTTTCCAATGGCTCAATATGGATATCCGAAGCCCTGACTTTAATACCATATTCAAGAAGCGTAGAAACTATTCTGGCAACAGGCGCCTCACCCAAAACAGCAGTCGCCTCGGGCTGTTCAATATATGTCCTTGAAGCGCCGGTTGAAGTTTCTTTTAAGGCTTCTGTAACTTCTGTCGAAAGGCCCCTCGTATATTGCTCGGAAACGGCTTTTATAATTGAAGCCGGCGTAGAAATATAAGGTTTTATAGAAAGTCCCGACTTTTTCTCCAAAAATTCCAAAGTTTGCAAATCCAACGGGTCAATCATCGCAACCGACAACGTGTCGCGGTCTTTGGCAATAGGAATAACCGTAAACCTTTTGGCTACATCTTCCGGGATATAACCCAATACTTCGGGTGAAATAGGTTGCTCAGCCGGTTCAAAATATTCAACTCCAATCGCCTCAGCTTTTGCTTTTATTAAATCCTCTTCACTCACCCAAGCCATTTGAGCCAAAATTTTCTCAGGTGTTTCCTGGCGCCGCTTGGCTTCGTTTCTGACAAAAGAAAGTTGCTCTGCAGTAATCTGACCGCGTTTGTACAAAACATCCTCTACAGTCAAACCAATAGCGGTGTTTGGATAGACAACCTTTGTGTTAGGAGCTTGGGCAGCGGTAGGCATAATTATTTTGGTACACAAAACCACCGGTTACAAACCGGCACCAATGGTACTTACCTTGATAATAACAAATATAAAGACTAAATTGGAAATATTGTCGCAATGAGGTAGAATCCTAATGACAAAAATGCCGTCACCAGCCCCAAATCAAAAGTTCCAATGCTACCTTATATTAGGTACCGAAAATCTCGTCAAAAAACAAACAGAAATTTTGGCCAAAAGCCACAACATAAACCTAAACAAAGTATCGCCGGACATATTCTATGTTTCACCTGCAAAACAGAGTATTTCAATAAACGAAATCCGCAACCTAAAAAAACACATTTTCCAAAAACCGGTACATTTGCCCTCAAAAATAATAATCTTTAAAGAAGCGCATAAACTGACTACCGAAGCCCAAAACGCACTCTTAAAAATACTGGAAGAGCCTCCTGAGAATGTCATTATTATATTGGAAGCACAAAACAAGGAAAATCTACTACCGACAGTCCGCTCAAGGCTTGTTTTAATAGAAGCCAAAAAGGAATATGATACCTATCAAACCGATTTATACCTTACCCAAACTCTTCCGGAACTCTTAAAAACATTGCCCAAAATCAAAAATCCCGAAAACTGGCTGGACAACCAGGTTCACATAATTCACACGCAAATCGTAAAAAACGCCAAAAACTCAAAAACCCCGCCGCGCGCACTGCTTACAACCCTTGATATGTGCATTTTTACCAAAAAAATGATCGCCGCAAACGTTAACCCCGCTTTTGCCTTGGCAAACCTTTACTTGAGAACCGTAAAACAACAACCAAAAACTTAGCCTCAAAACAGCTTGCACAAGACGTAATCGTTCTGTTAGAATTGATTGATGGTTCAGGCATCTTCCGCAAAAAGAGAGCTCTTCAAATAATGGCAGACAATTCATACAGCGCAAAAGATATACAGGTCCTCGAGGGCTTGGAACCCGTTCGAAAACGCCCGGGTATGTATATTGGTTCAACGGACATAAACGGCCTTCACGAGCTTGTTAAGGAGATCATAGATAACTCCGTTGACGAAGCCCTGGCAGGGTTTGCCAAAAATGTGTGGATCGTAATTGGCACAGACGAAAAGATAACTGTCGCCGACGACGGCCGCGGAATACCTGTTGAAATTCACCCTAAAGCCAAAAAGTCGACCCTCGAAGTTACCATGACCATTTTGCACGCCGGCGGTAAATTCGGGGAAGGCGCTTATAAAATTTCCGGCGGGTTGCACGGCGTCGGTGCTTCAGTTGTAAATGCACTTTCGGATTGGATGAGGGTAGAGGTCAGACGGGATAACAAAACCTACGCCCAGGAATACAAGCGCGGCAAACCTACAAGCAAAGTTGAGCCAACTGCAAAAAGCCAGGCACCCGAACTTTTGAATCTTCCTGCAACCGGTACAACCACTATGTTTTTGCCGGACAAGTCCATTTTCCCAAACATTGTAACTGAATACAAAACCCTGGCGAAAAAAATCAAGGAAAGAGCATATCTTGTAGCCGGCCTTTTCTTCCACTTATACGACCAAAGGTCAAATTCCGAAATTCACTATTATTTTGACGGCGGAGTCCAATCGTTAGTCCGCCACCTCAATAAGGGCAAACAGCCAATAAATGATATCCCCTTTAGTGTTTCCAAGACCTCACAAGGTGTCTTGGTCGAAGCAGCAATACAATACAGCGATTCCTACACGGAAACGGTCGAGTCTTTTGCAAACGTCATTAGCACCCACGAAGGCGGCACGCATTTAACTGGTTTCAGAATGGCTTTAACCCGCGCAATTAACGATTACGCCCGTAAAAATGGCTATCTCAAGGAAAAAGACGACAACTTAACAGGCGACGACATGCGCGAAGGCTTAACTGCCGTCATAGCAATTAAGATGAATTCTGAAAACCTGCAGTTTGAAGGCCAAACCAAAGGAAAATTGGGTAATGCGGAAATACAGCCTATAGTCATGCAGGTCGTTAAAGAGGGAATCGACACATATCTCGAAGAAAACCCCAACCAAGCAAGAAAAATCATGGAAAAGGTTATTTTGGCAGCCAAGGCACGACTTGCGGCAAGGGCAGCCAAAGAAGCGGTTCTCAGAAAAGGTGCCTTAGAAGGAATGACTCTTCCCGGAAAGCTTACCGATTGCCAGGAAAAAGACCCGGCTCAATCGGAGCTTTACCTTGTAGAAGGTGATTCGGCGGGGGGCAGTGCGAAACAGGGGAGAGACCGTAAATTCCAGGCAATCCTGCCTCTTCGTGGAAAAATTCTAAACACCGAAAGGGCACGTCTGGATAAAATTCTGGAATTTGAAGAGATTAAAACCTTGATTATCGCCCTTGGTACCGGAATAGGCGACACAACCAATATCGATAAAGCCAGATATCACCGCGTAGTTATAATGACCGATGCAGATGTCGACGGTGAACACATCATGACACTACTTTTGACCTTTTTCTTCCGCTACCTGCCGGGAATCATCGAAAAAGGCTACCTATATATAGCAATGCCACCGCTTTATAAAGTCACCATCGGCAAGGAATCTAATTACGCTTATAACGACGAAGAAAAAGACGCCATTGTAAAAGAAAAGGCTGGCGGCAAAACAGTCGGCCTCCAAAGATATAAAGGTCTTGGTGAAATGAATCCGGAACAGCTCTGGGAAACAACTATGAACCCGGCAACCAGAATCATGAAGCAGATTACGGTCGAAGACGCCGCCGATGCCGACCGAGTCTTTACCATGCTCATGGGCAACGAAGTCCCGCCCCGAAAACGCTTTATCCAAACGCACGCGAAATCGGCAACTTTAGATATATAAAATAAATGACAGACTCACGTAGCACAGAACAGGCACCAACTAAAGAAAGGGGTGGGGCAAAAACCATCGAAATGGGAACGTGGTTTGAGTTCTTCGATAATCCAATCCCGTCAGCCGACAATGAAATAATAGAAACCGCAGACATTGCCCAAAATAGGGAATTAATAGGGGGTCTTATTGGCCGCATGTTTACGCCATCAGGCAGAAAAATCTCGGGCACAGAAGGGGTCCACGTAAAATTTACAATCCGTAAAAAGCCGGATGCAGTTAACACTCAGCCCGGGATCAATAGGGAATACGACCCGCACGGCACACGATTTGCAACGCCGGTGATATACCTGACCCTCGGAAGCGGCCAAATATTTGCAAGCCTTGGCAAGCAGGAAGAGCAAAGTAGGATCACGTTTACCGACTGGTCAGAAGTGCCTCTTGAAGACAAAAAAGCTGTGAAGAAAAAAGTACAAAACCGCAAAGCCCAACCAAAACCTTTTCGACTTCATGAGCTGATCGAGGCAAAATACAAAATAACTTAACATGGGCGATATAGGCAAAATCCAACGAGTCGAAATAACCTCAGAAATGCAAAAGTCCTATTTGGACTACGCAATGTCTGTTATTGTCGCCCGGGCTCTTCCGGATGTCCGCGACGGCCTAAAGCCGGTCCATCGCCGCATCATCTTCGCAATGCAGAAAATGGGCGTCACCCACAGCGCCCACTACACTAAAAGCGCCAAAGTAGTCGGTGAAGTCCTTGGTAAATACCACCCGCATGGGGACACCTCTGTTTACGACGCGATGGTCAGGATGGCCCAGGACTTTGCGATGCGAAGTCCCTTAATAGACGGCCAGGGAAATTTCGGCTCGGTAGACGGCGATTCTCCGGCTGCCATGCGATACACCGAAGCGCGTCTTGCCCTAATTGCCGAAACTCTGCTTTATGACCTGGACAAAAATACGGTCGACTACACGGACAACTTTGACGGCACCCTAAAGGAACCGGTTTTCTTGCCTTCGGTTTTACCTAATCTTCTTATAAACGGCGCATCGGGAATAGCAGTTGGTATGGCAACAAATATCCCTCCACACAACTTAGGCGAAATAGTAGACGCTACCATTCAACTCATCGATAAGCCTGACAGCTCAGTCGAAGATTTAATGGAATATGTCAAAGGTCCCGACTTTCCAACAGGCGCCCAGATCTACGACATCACGGAAATTACTGCAGCCTACGCTACAGGCCGCGGTAAAATAATGATGCGAGCCAAAGCCGATATTGAAGAAACAAAGGGCGGCCGGTTCCAGATAGTCGTTACCGAACTTCCATATCAGGTCAACAAAGCAACCTTAGTTTCCAGGATAGCCGAACTTGTCAAAGACAAAAAATTGGACGGCATTTCCGACCTTCGCGACGAATCCGACCGCAAGGGGCTTCGGGTGGTAGTTGAACTAAAACGCGATGCCAAGCCAAAATCAGTCTTAAACAATCTCTACAAGCACACCGCGCTGCAACAATCATTTCCGGTTAACACTGTCGCTTTAGTTGACGGAACACCCCAAACGCTAACCCTCAAAATGATCCTTGAGGAATTCATCAAACACCGAAAAAGTGTAATTACCAGAAGAACCCAGTTCGAACTCGACGAAGCCAGAAAACGGGAACACATTCTGGAAGGCCTTAAAATCGCAGTCGACAACATAGACGAAGTTATTGAAACAATCAAAAAAAGTAGGGACACCCAGGATGCCAAAGAAAACCTGATTACTAAATTTAAGCTGACCGAAATCCAGGCTCTGGCAATTCTGGACATGCAGCTAAAAAGGCTTGCCGCCCTCGAGCGCCAAAAGATTGAAGAGGAATTGGCCATGGTCCGCGAAGAAATCGCTTATCTTGTAGATCTCCTTGCCCATCCTGAAAAAATCCTCATAGTTGCCAAAAATGAACTTCTAAAACTTAAGGAACGCTTTGCCGACCCAAGGCGAACCCGCGTGTTTAAACAAAAAATAGGTGAGTTCTCCGAAGAAGACCTTATTGCCAACGAACCGACAATCGTAACAATCACAGTTGGCGGTTACGTCAAACGTCAGGACATAGGGTCATTCAGAACCCAAAGGCGGGGAGGAAAAGGAATTTCCGGCATAACTACCAAGGAAGAGGACACAGTTGCCCAACTTATTGCCGCCCAAACTCACGATTTCCTGCTTTTCTTCACCGACCGCGGCCGCGTGTTCCAGCTTAAGGTCTGGGAACTGCCCGAATCGTCAAGAATTGCCAAAGGTGTTGCCATCGTAAATCTACTGGATCTACAAGCGGAAGAAAAAGTTCTTTCTGTCTTAAAAATTCTAAAAGACACAAAAGAAAACGGCAAAAAAGCGAAATACGTTGTTCTGGCAACCAAAAACGGAGTTATCAAAAAAACCGATATCGCATCCTATGAAAGCATCAGGAAAACCGGCATTATTGCAATCAAGCTAACCCTTGGAGATCTCTTGCGCTGGGCAAAACTGACAGTTGGAGACGACATAATTTTCCTAATTTCCAAGAAGGGTATGTCGATTAAGTTTTCGGAAAAGGATGTTCGCCCAATGGCCCGAGACACCATGGGCGTTCGGGGCATTAAAATTAAACCCGGCGATGAACTGATAGGGATGGATGTCATCGACAAGGAAGATGTTAAAGCGGATCTCTTAGTCGTTACCGAAAAAGGCATCGGCAAAAAAACAAGCGTTTCTGCCTGGCCAACACAACTTCGGGGCGGCGTCGGTGTTAAAGCTGCCAGCCTTGCCGAAAAAACAGGTGATATCGTCAACGCACAAATTTTAACTAAAGAAGATGAAGGTATCATCCTAACTTCCAAGAAAGGCCAGGTAATGAGAACAACCCTGAGATCATTGCCCCGCCTTACCCGCGACACTCAAGGGGTTATAATTATGCGCCTCACGGGAGACGACAAAGTGGCGGCTGCAACAGTCATCCAGAAGAAAAAGGATGATGAACTTGAGTCCGAGGTAAAAGAACCACCCCTAAAACCGGCCAAGAAAGCTAAGAAGAAATAAATATGGCAAATATTTTAAAAAATCCAGAGGCCTCCGCGGGCTTCTTTTTTTAAACGGGAATGAAAGCTAAATTAATTTTAAAAGACGGAACAACATTTGAAGGCATTGCCGCCGGATATCTCAAGTCCTCAGCCGGCGAAATAGTTTTCGCAACTGGCATGACCGGCTATGACCTTTCGTTAACAGACCCTTCTTTCGCAGGGCAAATTTTGAACTTTACCTATCCCTTAATAGGCAACTGGGGAGTACCGTCCAAAAAACACTGGGAATCTTCGAAAATCCATGTCGCGGGTGTCGTCATCTCGGATATGACTACAAATCCAAATCATTGGCAAATGGAAAAAACACTAGACGCTTGGCTTAAAGAACAAAAGGTACCGGCTGTCGTTGGAATAGACACAAGAGAACTCACTAAAAAACTGAGAGAAAGTGGAGTAATGCTCGGAAAAATAATAATAGGGGACGAAGACACAAAATTTGTCGACCCCAACGAGAGAAACTTAGTAGCCGAAGTATCTCCGCAGGAAGTAAATATTTGGAGACCAGAAAAAAATTTGTCTGGCAACTGGCAACTGGCAGCTGGCAACTCTATAAAAATCGGCCTTTTAAACTGCGGCGCAAAAGAAAATATAAAAAGGTGTTTAACCTCACGCGGCGCAACTGTTTATGAACTTCCCGCAAACCATGATCCTTTCGCCAACAAACTGCCAATCGACGGCCTTGTTATTTCAAACGGCCCCGGTGATCCAAAAATGGCAAAAGAATCAATAGCAATCATCAAAAAAGCGCTTCAAAAGAAAATCCCAACGTTTGGTATCTGTCTCGGCAATCAACTACTGGCACTGGCAGCCGGAGGCGATACATATAAACTCAAATTCGGCCACCGCGCCCAAAACCAGCCAACGATTGAAGTCGAAGACCCTGAGCGAAGTCGAAGGGTCGGCACAAAACGCTGCTTTATAACAACCCAGAACCACGGATTTGCAGTTGATGATAAAAAATTACCCGATGGTTTTAAACGTTGGTTTTACAATGCAAATGACAATTCAAACGAAGGAATAATCCACGAAAAACTACCATTTTTTTCTGTCCAATTCCACCCCGAAGCCGCTCCCGGTCCAACCGATACAGAATTCCTATTTGACTTTTTTATGGAGAAATTTAGATGAAAATCTTACTTTTAGGATCCGGAGCACTTCAAATAGGCCAGGCCGGTGAATTTGACTATTCCGGCTCGCAGGCAATAAAAGCATTAAAAGAAGAAGGCCATGAAGTTATTTTAATTAATCCCAATATTGCCACTATCCAAACCTCTCAGGATTTTGCAGACAAAGTCTATTTTCTACCGCTTCTGCCATATTTTATCGAAGAGGTCATCAAGACAGAAAAACCACAGGGGATAATCCTCTCATTCGGCGGCCAAACAGCTTTAAACTGCGGTCTGGATCTGGTTCAAAAAGGTGTTCTTAAACGCTACAAAGTAGCAGTACTCGGAACTCCAACTTTGGCAATTGAAAAAACAGAAGACAGGCAATTGTTTGTAAAAACTTTGGACGACATAGATGCAAGATGCCCAAAAAGTATTGCGGTCAAATCGCAAAAGGAAGCACAAAACGCAGCCGGCAAAATTGGCTATCCGGTTATGGTCCGCGGTGGATTTTCACTTGGCGGCCAAGATTCCGGCGTTGCTAAAAACAAAAAGCAACTTGCAGAAATAGCCCAGCGCGCTCTTGCTAAAACAAAACAAATCTTAATTGAGGAATATCTTGAAGGATGGAAGGAGATCGAATACGAAGTAGTCCGCGACAAGTTTGACAATTGTATAACCGTCTGCAATATGGAAAATTTTGACCCGATGGGCATTCACACCGGCGAATCAATAGTTGTCGCTCCTTCACAAACCTTAAACAATTTTGAATACCATGGCCTACGCGAAGTTGCTATCCGTGTTATCCGTCATCTTGGAATAGTTGGTGAATGCAACATTCAGTTTGCCCTCAACCCGAATCCGCAAAACGAAGAACTAGATTACCGGATAATTGAGGTCAACGCCCGTCTCTCGCGTTCATCGGCACTCGCATCCAAGGCAACAGGCTATCCACTGGCATACGTTGCGGCAAAACTGGCTCTCGGTTATTCACTTATAGATATAAAAAATTCCGTCACCAAAAAAACGATCGCAGCATTTGAACCGGCACTAGATTATCTGGTTGTCAAAATTCCACGCTGGGACCTCTCCAAATTCAAAAATAGCCATACCCAAATAGGATCATCCATGCAGTCCGTTGGCGAAGTTATGGCAATCGGCCGCAAATTCGAAGAAGCACTGCAAAAAGCAACTAGAATGTTAGATATCGGCGCAGAAGGAATTCTTGACGAAAATTTCGGATCAAGAGATTTTAAAACTCCCACACCCGCACGTCTATTTTCTATAGCAAAAGCCATAAAACGGGGAGTAGCCACGGAGAAAATTTCCCAAAAAACCGGGATCGATCTTTTCTTTTTAGAAAAAATTAAAAACATCTGCGAGCTGGAAAAAGAATTAAAAAAAGAAAAATTAGAAAGAGAAATTCTTCTTTTGGCAAAACAATATGGCACCTCCGACAAGAGAATTGCCAAAATCAAAAAATCCACCCCAGCAGAAATTAAAAAATTAAGAAAAACCTGGTCAATAAAACCGGTCGTCAAACAAATAGATACCCTCGCTGCCGAATATCCGGCCGAAACCAATTACCTTTACCTCACATATAACGGAACCACAAACGATATAGCCTTTGACAAGTCAAAAAAAGTAATTGTCTTGGGTTCCGGTCCATACAGGATTGGCTCTTCCGTTGAATTTGACTGGTGTTCAGTCACATGCGCCCAAACAGCCAATGCAAACGGAATAAAACCGATAATCGTAAACTGCAACCCCGAAACCGTTTCAACAGACTACGATATGGCCGAAAGGCTTTATTTTGAAGAGTTAACCGAAGAAACAGTCACCGAAATTTACGACAAAGAAAATCCGCTTGGAATAATTGTATCGATGGGAGGCCAAACACCCAATAACCTCACTCCCAAACTGGAAAAAGCGGGGCTTAACATTCTCGGTACATCCCCAACAAACATCGACATGGCAGAGGACAGAAACAAATTTTCGGCACTTTGTGACACGCTGGGAATCGACCAGCCTAAATGGGCCATGCTAAAAGACGTCAAGAGCGCTGCCAAATTTGCCACAAAAATCGGTTTCCCCGTCTTAGTTCGCCCTTCTTATGTACTTTCCGGTGCCGCAATGAATGTTGCATTCAACAAAGAAGATCTTGAACAATATCTTAAAGCAGCAGCCAATGTTTCGCCTGAACATCCGGTCGTAATTTCCAAATTTCATGAAAATGCCAAAGAGCTGGAAATTGATGCTGTTGCCCGTGACGGGAAAATTCTTTGTCAGGCAATCTCCGAACATATCGAAAACGCAGGAGTCCATTCCGGCGATTCAACAATTGTCCTGCCGGCCCAAAGGCTTTATCTTGAAACGATAAAAAACGTAAACGATATTTCTCATAAAATCGCCTCCCGTCTTAAAATTACCGGGCCGTTTAACATCCAGTTTTTAGCTGTTGAAAACCATATCAGAGTCATAGAATGCAATCTCCGCGCCTCCCGTAGTCTTCCTTTCGTTTCTAAAGTAATGGGGATAAATTTTGCCAAAGTGGCGACAGAAGCAATATTAAACAAAGTTCCCAATATTAAATTTCCAATCTCCGATACAAGAAATTATGTTGGGGTTAAAGCACCTCAATTTTCATTTTCAAGGATAAAAGGCGCAGATCCAATTCTTAGAGTTGAAATGGCCTCAACCGGCGAAGTTGCAACTTTCGGTTCCGACATCTACGAAGCGTTTTTAAAATCTCTTCTGGCAACCGGCAATCGCTTACCGGAAAAATCCGTTTTTATTTCCTTGGCGGGGGATGAAAACAAAGTTAAGTTTTTGGAAAGCGCCAAAATCCTTAAAACCATCGGCTTAAAAATCTACGCAACCGAAGGCACGTCCAAATTTCTATCCGAACACGGCGTCCAATCTAATAAACTCTACAAAATACACGAACACAAAAAACCAAACGTTTTGGATATTCTGCACAACAAAAAAGTCGACCTTGTCATAAATATTTTCGACCCTTATTTCAAAAAAGATTTCGACGATGACTACCAGATCAGAAGGACCACTATCGACTTCGGCATCCCACTTTTTACAAACTTACAAACCGCGGAACTCTTTATAACCGCGATTTCCAAAAAGAAGCTCTCGGATTTGCCGGCTTTACCCTGGGATTCCTACGTCAAACACCTTAACTAAAACTTTTCAATAAAACCGCTCATCACGGGCATGACACCGCGGTGACTGATTGGCCGGGCGGGCTTGCAGCACTACCCGGGTATATATGGTTAGTCGCTTGGGTAAAATTAAATGCCTTAACACGCCAGAAGTAAGTTGAACCTGCCTGGGGCGTCAGCTGGTTGCCGCCGGCATTCGAATCACTGTCTCCACTATCCAAAACCCCTTTAGTTAAACTCAAAGCCCCGTTATCCCATGCAAACTGTACTGTATTTCCCGTTGCCGTTGAATCCGCTGAACTTCTGTACACACCCTTAACACCCCAAACAGATGGCTTTGTACTGGTATTAGACGGTCCGTTAAAAGGGTCACGGCTAACATCCAGCCAGAATCCACTTTCATAATTTGAATTATCCTGCCAATTAAAAGTGATAACCGGCACCGAACCATTGCAGGAAGCAACTGCTGTTAAATTTGAGGGGTCACCTGCTATAGGCGGTGGAGTTGGAGTAGGGGAAGGGCCGGGTGGGGTCGGAGTAGAAGTCGGCGGTGGAGGTGTTGCCGCACCCGTTTCACCCTGCACATAATACGAAGGCGTTGCGGCCCTCGTATAGCCAAGAGGGGACAAGTCAAAAGTTGAATAGACATATTTGCCAGCCGCAGTCTGCCACCTGTAAACGGCAATCAAGGTATTTTTAGTATCTTGATAATTTTTGGCATAAAAGGCCACTCCTTGCGAGCTGTAACTGGCTCCGGGTGAACTGGTTTCATAAAGATGAATACCGCTTGACGCGTCAAACCAATCATAAATAGGAACAAGATCATATGCTGGTACGGAAGAAACTGTAAAAACATTACCGTCTAATGTATAACCACTAGGACCCACTGTCGAACTTTGTAAGTAAACTGTATTTCCCTGGCTATCACTCCACTGGTACAAAGCTGACCCTAAAATTATTTCCTGCATATAGACTTGGTATTCTGTTCCATTGGAGTAAGTCTCGTAAAGGATAGGCCCGCTTGAAAATTGCGGGTGTTGTGCACCTCCGTAGCAAAAAAAGCCCGTAGCCCCGCTAACCCATTGGTCACATTTTACAAGAACTGCCTCGCTACTCCAGGGACCAACCAAATTATCAGCAACTCGTCCGGCAACAACACTCAGAATGCCTGTATTATAAGTAGCCACCCATTTGCCAAGAAAATTGTTATACCTTACCGAAACCCCATGAGCATAAGTGAACGGGCTAACATTATTCAGCCAAAGAAGCCCAGTGCCAACTCTCCAAATAGGCGCAACTTGCGAAAAATCGGATACAAAACTGGTACCGTTCCAGTATTGATAATCGGCTATATTATTATTAGCAACTGCCGAAAGCGCCACCTTCATAAGTCCTATTCCAATTTGCCCGCCGCTTCCTTCAATGGAAACAAAAACATACAAGTCGCTCCCAGACAATGTTGCCTGAGCACCCATCAGCCTGATCCCATATGTACTGTAAAGCGTATTGTTATTCCACAAGAAACAATTGCTGATGGTGGAACAAGCTCCCAATCGCTGCGTCGATAAATCACTGGTATTCATTTTTGCTAAACCCACACCTTGTGACATTATCGTTGAGTCAATCGACGCATAATAAAAATATATAAACCCGGGAGTAATATTGCCGTCTACCCAGGAAACCGGCCACACGGTTATTTCTCCAAGTGCCGGAAGCTTAGCAAAAAGCGGCTGAGCAATTCCCCCCGAAGATTTACTTACTAAGTTTTGACAGCCTGAAGCAGAAGTATCGGTTGTATAACTAACGCTATTGGGTAAAATCCATTGACCCAAACTGCCGGTAATATCACCAAACATAAAATAGCTTTTGCCGCCAAAATGCGTACCGACTCCGCCATCCTGGCCGTAAATACCCACATTCATTTGGCTCACCCCAAGAAGCGAACAAACCTTTCTGCTTGCAAAAGCAACAATCGGTTTGTCTGTTTGGAAAGGAACACCGCTTGTACTTGCCGATTTAACTTGGGGTTTTATCCTGCCAATTACAAAAAATGCCACAGCAACCAAAACAATAAAAGAAACCAAACTCAAGAAAAAAATACGGCTTTTGAAAAAATTTGCAGGGTTATAAGTCATTAGCACCCTAAAAGCATTCATGGGCAGGAGATAGCCGTGACCGATTGGCCGGGCGGGCTTGCAGCGCTGCCCGGGTATATGTGGTTTGTTCCTTGACCAAAATTAAATGCCTTAACACGCCAGAAGTATGTTACACCGCTTTGGGGCGTTGTTTGGTTTCCACCAATTGCTGAATCACTGTCTCCACTGTCCATTGACCCGGCCGTTAAACTCAAGGGTTCATTGTCCCAAGCAAACTGCACAGGAATTCCAATATCGGATGACTCATTGTTGATTCTGTACATACCCTTAACTCCCCAAACAGAAGGGCTCTTGTTTGTATTAGATGGTCCGTTAAAAGGATCACGGCTAACATCCAGCCAGAATCCACTCTCATAATTTGAATTATCCTGCCAATTAAAAGTGATGACCGGCGACGAACCGTTGCATGAGGCAGTGGCCGTCAACAAAGAGGGGTCACCGGAGACCGGCAGTGGGGTAGGAGTAGGGGCAGCACATGTTTTTCCGGAATAAGAACCAACCAGACTGATATCCGATAGGTCAATTTTCAAATCAGCATCAAGATCATACCTTTTAACGTAACCGGCATCCACGGACTCGGTCCCAAAAGCAGAACTGACTAAATCTATATCAGCCGTATTAACAACAGCGTCGTCATTAACATCAGGCGGCCATGCTCCTGCCCCACATGCTTTATTTAGATCCGTACCAATATAACTTTCGATATAGTCGCCAAAATTATCACCATCGGTATCAGTAGTCGGGAGGGGAGTCGGCGTAGGTATTGGCGTAGGTATTGGCGTAGGTATTGGCGTAGGTATTGGCGTAGGTATTGGCGTAGGATAATACAATTTTTCGCCTGTCTCCATTGCCTTGTCAAAATCACCTATAAAATCCCACCAATTGGAAAAAATCGGGTTACCGTTGTTTCTTCCCGGCATATTCTGAAACCTATATACTTGCCAACTGGATTCAGAACATCCCCAACGCTCACAATTGGTATAGACTTTTTCGCCAGAACCATCAGGTAGCCAATCTTCACAATCCGTCCAAACGTAGCGGGTATCCCAAGTTATATACTCCTTACCAATACCTACGTTCGGAGGGTTATGCGTCCAGCCACAACGGTTAAAATCAGTTATCGTATTACCAGTTGTATTATAGTTAGTCCATGGCCCCACAAACTTTCCCCAATATATGTCTGGATCAATAGCCCCATGGACAGCTTCCATGTGGTGACCATAAATGTGAGAAATATCACCGTCGCCATTGTAATTAAAGTTATAAACTACATAAGTTTTCGCGCAATGCGGTAGGTCGTCACTTCTCTCACTATTTGAATAATCACCCCAAGGCCCGGACATATTGGTTTCAGTAGGTTCAATATCGTTGTAGTGATAACCCATAATCCAAACATCCTTAACACCTTTATTGTCAATGTAATCGCAAACATTCACGGCATTTAACATCTTCATATAATCCGGCCTGTATATTCCCTGGCCGGATTTCCATGGAACCTCCAGACCCCTAGGTAAATACTCAAAAAACTCCTTTTCTTCAAATATCGAATAGTCAAGAGAAGATAATGCAGAAGAATTTTTATAACCATGGTATTTGCTTCCTTCTTCTAAAACATAAATGCTTTTATTTATATTATTTGCAATCCTTTTCCTTAAAAAATCTATAGTTGCCGAAAATCCCACTTCATCTGGGTCAACGTTCACTCCATCCTTTGTTGGAAAATAGGAAAGCACTAAAACAGGCATTGTATAAAGCGTATCAGTATTCGGAGGCGCAACTGCAGCCTTGACTTGAGGTTGAATTTTCGGTCTTTTGTCTTCGAGAACGAGAAAAAATGTTCCCCCAAAAATAAGCGCTAAATACAAAACTATAAACCCGCGCAAAATAAACCTTTTACTAAGAAAGCTGACCATTCCCGACACAAAATAAGTATATCAAATCCTGCTTAATCATTTGTTGCCAGAGTGGAAAGATTTATGGACATCCTTAAGCTGTGCATTGGTTACATGGGTATAAATTTGGGTCGTAGCCACGTTTTTATGACCCAATAGTTCCTGCACGGACCTTAAATCCGCGCCGTTCATCAAAAGGTCAGTTGCAAAAGAATGCCGCAGCACATGCGGAGAAGCCTTAACAGGCAGGCGTGCCTTACGTACATATTTATCAACAGCCCTCTCAACAGACCTTGGTGTCAACCTCATCTTCTCACCGTTTATTGTTGGTTCCTGGTTCCCGGCATACCTAATAAATAACGGCGCAAAAGAATCGGCCCTTTTTGTCAAATACTTTTCAAGCCAAATAGTAGCCCTGTCCGAAAGGAACACAACCCGCGCACGGCCACCTTTACCGATTACCCCAAATTCACCTCTCGCCAAATTTACTTGTTCACGGTTAAGCCTGCAAAGTTCCGACACCCTAAGCCCGGTCGAAAACAGCATCTCAAGAAGTGCTTTATCTCTTAGGCCCCGCTCCGTAGAAATATCCGGTTGCCCCAAAAGCCTGTCTAATTGGTCGCGGTCCAAAAATTTCAAAGACCTTGATTCGGTTTTGGGCAATTCGATTTTGTCAGGAGTAACCACCTTCAAATCTTTCCTTACCAGATACCGTAAGAACGACCTCAAGGCAATAACGTAATAATTTTGGGTTACTTTTTTAAGTGGTAAATTACCGTTTGGACTATTGAAATGGGCTAAATAAACACGGTATTTGCGCACAACCTCGAGTGTTAAATCCTGTGGCTTGGTAATAGGGGAGTTAGCCTTAGACCAGTCGCAAAAAAAAATTAAATAATGCCGGTAATCGCGAATTGTAAGAGGGGAAAGATTCCGTTCAATCTCACAATACTCCAAAAATTCCTCGACAAGGGCAGGGAGGTCCATAACAATATTCTACGACGCTCTGGCATTCAAAATCAACAAAAGGGAAGATCAATCGCAAAATTGTGCGACGTAAAACCGGTCGACAAATCATATTAAAAACTGTTAAAATATACATTAATGGCTTCAGGCAAATACAAACGAGTACTTCTAAAACTCTCCGGTGAAATGTTTTTAGGCACAAGACAATACGGAATAGACCCCGAATTTACAACTTGGCTTGCCAGGGAAATTATCAAGGCCCAAAAAGACGGCGCCCAGATTGCCGCAGTTGTCGGCGGAGGCAACATTTTCCGCGGCACTTCAGCCGAAGAAAACGGCCTTGAGCGCACCGTCGGAGACTATATAGGTATGCTGGCAACCATCATGAATTCGCTGGCGCTCCAAGCTGCTCTCGAAAAAGAGGGCCAACCTGCAAGGGTTCTTTCTGCAATAGACATCAAGGACGTCTGTGAACCATATATCCGCCGCCGCGCCATTAGGCATCTGGAAAAAGGCAGGGTAGTAATATTTGCCGGCGGAACCGGAAATCCCTATTTTACAACCGACACCACTGCAGCCTTAAGAGCTCTCGAGACAAAATGCGATGTCATCCTAAAAGCGACAAAAGTAGACGGTGTCTACGAAAAAGACCCAACAAAGCACGTTGGCGCCAAGAAATTCGAGCACCTGACTTTTGCCCAAGCCCTCACAAGCGACGACATCCAGGTTTTGGATAACAGCGCGCTTTCCCTTTGCAAAGACCATAAAATCCCAATTATAGTTTTTAACCTAAACCAAGAGGGCAATATCGAAAAAGCAGTCTCCGGCGAGCAAATAGGTACAATCATCTCCTAACCCTCTTTCTTACCCTATAGTAATAGGATTCATTTTATGTTAAAATGCCAATCATGCCAAACACGGAAAGGTTAGATGCAAACCCGGGAAGTGAAATCCTGCAAAGTACCATTGCATTTGAAAAAGCAGCTGCCATAGAGCAAATAAGGTCACAGGGTTCAGTTAATATAATGGTCAGAACCACAAAACCTGGAATTTGTCACATCGGAATAATTGTTGACGAACTCGGTAGAAGTCTTCCCCTGGTCAACACTGTTGCAAGTGATAGGATTGTTTTGCGTGATGCCACCAGGATTACCGAATATCCGGATATTATAGTAAACGCAAAAAATTACAATTTAGAAGCAATCCTAAAAAAGTTTTCAGAATATCTATTTTTAAAACACGAATTACAAGACGTCAAAATAAATGCCTATAAAAATGTAAAATCTTTTAGGGACCAAAAACCTATTGGCATACTTGATCCACAAAACAGCACAGTTGAAATTGCAGCCTAAACTGCCTTTTTTGCCCTCATTTCAGCCTCAACCAGCCCATTAACGCCCGTTTAACGGCTTTTATAAGGCCAAGCTAATTAGTAGGCCATATTCTATTAATCATTTCGTAACAAAAAGACCTTAAAAATATCTAATTGTTATAAACGGGGGATAAGTGGAGCAAAATAGAAAAAACAAGAAAAAGAAGAAAAAGCAGTAAATATGCAAAAAATAACAAAAACTCAAAAAAACAAAAGGGCGGATTTAAACGGAGCTTACAAGCCTTGTCTCCCTCTCCCAGCTTCAACTTGCGTCGCAAAAGTATCATTGTGCGACGCAGAAGCAAATAGGAAACAGGCCCTCTACCCGGGGAATATAGGAGGACAAAAAAAATTAATTTAAAAATTAACTTATCTCTTTTTACTTATCACTTTTGACTTAAAATTGCCCCTTCCCCGAAAAGGGCTAAAACGGCTTTTTAAGCCATTTAGCACTAAAAAGTTTTGCATGCCAAAAGTTATCAACAACCGCTTTACCAAAGAGCGGGTAACCTTATAGTTCTCCGCATAAGTCTCCAGCTATAATCAGTTATGCAAATTGCGGTAATTTATATATAAAGATATTATTTTCACGCTTTTCTATCTCCGTTTTCACAATACTATAACTGTATCACACTATATCACCCATTTCCCTTCCCCGCCTCCTCTATCCCCGATTTTTTTAAGTAAAACATCTAAAGCTAATTTGTAGCTGGGAAAATTCTTTATTTATGTAGATATTATCGCAAGTTGTGCACTTCTCTGGAAAACACTATAGGTCTTTATTATTAACCACCCCAGCGTGAAGAAATCATTATAATAACAGCCACAACAAAAGCAACTGACAAATGCTCTACAACTACTCTTGGCTTCATCTTTTCATGAAAAACAAACTGGCCAAGCCCCAAAAGCACATACATTACCGTAACGACCACCAAAGCTGCATTAATCGGAGCAATCGGCCAGAAAGAAAAAACAGCCCCAATCTCGGCAGTTACAAGCGCAAACACAAGCGTATGCTGAAAAACTTTCCGCGTAATATACTCCTCCAAGTCAAACGACCACAAACCAACCAAATAAATTGGGCCGCATATTGCAATTACCCCTAAAATCGTAAGGTAAATCGAAATGTGAAGCGAAAACAAAACATTTATCAAAAAGAAGGCAGCAACCAGCGAAAACAGATGGCCGACCGCGTGTGCCGCCCGAAGTAGCGCAATCGTCCTGATTGCCGCCACGTTATAAATATTTGAAGTCAGCATCAGAAGATATACGGAAATACCAAATGCCAGTGCAAACGGCACTCGCGTTATCCACCTTACAGGTAATAAAAAGTAAAAAAGCGTGGCTCCTGTCACAAAATAGACAGGCAGCAGAAGAAGCAGAAAATACTTTATCCCGGAAAGCTCGCCCCACAAGGAAAATATTGCCAAAAAAGCCGTAGCAAGTGCCAAAAAAGCCATTACCTGGTAGCGGAGTGACTCCGTTACTGTTTGTGCCCCCAAAAGAATTGCAGTTAAGAAAAACGACATCAGCACAAACCGTTGCCGTTTGGTTATCTCGTACGAGGTAATTTTCGAAAAAAGTTTTATAGACACTTCCCTACACCTTAAGCCTTTGCTTTAGTCATTTGCCGCTTAGTATTAGTCTTCTTTATTCTCAATGCCTCTTTTATTTTCTTTGGCCTACTTGATACTACTAATACATTTGGCTGGGACACCTTAATGTAATGGCAAATGGCGACAGCCAAAGCATCTGCCGCATCATCTATATAACCGTTTGCGGGTTTTGCCAGTTTCCTTTTGCCTAAATACCTCATTACGTATTTTTGGATTTCTTTTTTATCCGCCTTCCCCGACCCTGTTATCGTATGCTTTACGTGAAGACCCTGATATTCGAATATAGGTATCCTATAGGATGCAACCGTGGAGAGCACTACTCCTCTTGCCTGCCCCACTGTCATAGCGGTTCGGGAGTTAACCCCAAAGAACAATTGTTCAATAGAGACGCAATCAGGTTTATATTGTTTCAACAGCTTATGCATGTCCTTTTGAATACTATATAACCTCATAGGCATCTCTTGCTCCTTGGGTGTTACTATACAACCGTATTCAATCAACTGAAATTGTTTTTTTGAAGTTTCAACGAGGGTTTCAATAACCCCATAGCCTGTTGTAGCAGTTCCTGGATCTATCCCTAAAATAATCATAAATTCAAAACTTCCTTAAATCAAATAAATAAGGTTTTGGATTTCACTTACTCTCTCGGTCTTGGTCCGTCGTACTCTATTTCCGATTCATCTAGTCGCCTGACCGGTTTCTCACGCAATGCTTCTTCGACAACGTGCGCAACAATTCCTGGAGTTCTGGCAATTATAAAAATGCCTTTTCCTACTTTAGGATTAAACCCCATCTCCAAAAGAAGCGCCCCAAAAATACCGTCAATATTAAGAGGCAGCTTTTTGGCGCCTTTTGAAACTTCAGCCTCTACTTCCAGCGCGAACTTCACATACTTACCGTAAAACCCAAGCTTCTTGGCAATCTCCAATAGCTTTTGTGTCCTTGGGTCAACCGTGTAAAGCCTGTGGCCAAAACCGCTGACTCGCTCACCCCGTTTGGCAAAATCCGTCACCATCTCGGCTGCACTCTGACCCTGCCATTTCTTGAAATTTTCCATTGTTTGCTCGATTGCTCCACCATGGAATTCCCCAAACGCCAAAACTCCGGCAGCTACAGCCGCCTGTACCGGCGATCCCGCCGAATAAACATTTCTGGCAGCTACAACCGATGAAGGTTCAACCCCATGGTCTATTGCGATTGTAAAAATCGCATCCAGCATCCGCTCGGCATTTTTGTCGGGCATCTTGCCCATTAAAATCAAATAGATCGTACGGGTAAAAGAAGGGCCTTCGGCAAGTTTTGTAAGGTCATAGCCGTAAACATACGGCTTGCCGTTGTGGTGGGTCGAAATCGATGTTTTATACGCTTTTGGCATACGTTAAGTTTAATTATACCTGATCTCCGGGATCATCAACTACTTTAACACGTTCTTAACTAACTTCGGTATGTCTTCGAAATTTTCGGCCAATATAGCCCCGGAATTTTTTAGGATTTTAATTTTTTCCTCCATTGTAGATTCCAACCCCACAATTGCACCCGCATGCCCTAAAGCTGTATCTTTCGGCAACTTTTCAGCAAAACTTCCCGCCAAAAAAACAATAAATGGTTTTGTGAATTTTTTGTCGAGCAGCAATTTTGCCGCCTCCACCTCTGCGTTTCCACCTACCTCTCCGAACGCAACCACAACCTTCGTTTGAACATCATCCTGAAATAGCATTAGGGCATCGGCAAATGTCGTTCCGACTAAAAGATCGCCGCCGATTCCAACAACCGTAGACTGGCCGAGTCCGGCTGCAGTAATCATTGCCCCAAGTTCCGAGCACATTCCTCCGGATTTAGAAATAACCCCAATCGGGCCCTTAGAAAAAGTAATCTTAGCGTTTGGCCCGCCAATAGAACCTATTTTCCCTTCCCCTGGGGAAATAGCCCCAACAGAATTAGGCCCTAAAACCCGCACCCCTTTTTCTTTTGCGCGATACAAAATTCGGCAGGTGTCCAGAACCGGCACCCGTTCTGCAAAAATATGGATTAAGGGAATTCCCGCATCAATTGCTTCCATTGCAGCATCCAAAGTTAGCATCGGCGGCACATTAACCATTGCACAATCAACCGGTCCAAGTGCTGCGACCAATTCGCCAACCGAATTAAAAACCGGCAGCCCCATTGCCTCCTGGCCACCCTTGCCCGGCGTTACTCCACCGACAACTTTCATTCCGTAATCCAAAAGGTCCCCGCACGCCGAAAGTCCGGATTTCCCCGTAATTCCCTGTATCAAAACTTTGATTTCGCTGTTTACTAAGATTGCCATAGCTTACTTTTTTAACTTGTACTTTTTACTTCTGCCTTTTGCCCTTTGCTTGCAAAACTTTCTCTTTTAAATTCTTTCGAAAGTTCCACCATCTTCTCACATGCAACCGATATCGGCGTCTCCGGCCCGAATAAATGAATATCAAAACCTTCTTTCTTGGCAAAAACCTCAAGCATTTCGTATGCCTCCTTTTGTCTTGGCCCTCCCCGGCGAATCACAATCGGATAATCAGGCTTTGGCGTAACCTGTTTTAGCCCATCAGCAAATCCGGCCAAGGTTTCATAAATATCCGTAAAATTGGCAACTGCCCCGCAAACCAAACATCCGGCTAAACCTTCTTTGGACAACGTAATTTTTGTCAACTTTTCTACTTTTCCCCGCGGCGGGTTACCCGAATATTCCGTGTAGTTTGAAGGCTTTGCACCATTTGCAACCAACGCATCCATAACCAAAAGCGACGCACCCCCGCCTGAAGCCAGAACCGCAATATCCCCGCCAAATTCGATAAAAGTCGAACCGGCACTTCCACGGTAATCTTCCTCGTCGATTTTTTTAGCAGCCATCTCTCTTTGTGTCGGAACTGCACCTGCTGCGCCTTTTGGCAAAACATCAATGTCCCGGTGTCTTGAAAGTGCAGCATCATCAAGGATAATCTTGGCATCTACCGCCACATATTCTTCCCTTGTTTGGGTGGCGATAGTGGAAGGGTTCCCGACAGCGCGCAGATTAACATCTGGTTTTCCATCACCTTTCGATTTCAATTTCAATCGAGCACTGGCGGGAGGGAAACTGTCGACAGGACCCAAAATCTTTGCAATCGGATTAACCTCAACCAACCGGCAATCATATCTTACAAACGCGTCCCATAGGCGCAAAACAAAATCCGCAAGGTTTTCATCTCTTCCTAGAACTTTTGCTAAATCTTTTTTGTTTGGCCCCAAAAACGGATTAATATCCATCCTTATAATTTCCTCCGGATTTTTTGCCCTCACCTCTTCTATATCCATTCCCCCGCTTTTAGAAAATAGTAAAAAGGGAATTTTTAAAACCGTGTCGTAAGTAATCGAAGCATAAAATTCACTTTCTATTTCCACTTTCTCCGCCAGAGCTATAAACCTAACCTCTTCCCCCACTTGCCCTGAGTCTGTCGAAGGGCCAAAATCCGCATCGAACATTTTTTTGCAAAAATCCACAAGCTGCTTTTCGTTTGTGCAAATCTTTATCCCTCCGCCTTTTCCACGTTTTCCCGAAAGAACCTGCACTTTGACAACTATCGGAAATCTCAAACGCTTTCTGGCTTCCTGAACCTCATCTAAATTGGAACACGCAACAAAAAAAGGGCTAACAATGCCCACTTTCGAAAGAAGACTGTGACCCTCAAATTCGTATAGCTTCACCTGGAAATTTTATCATAAACTTGGCTTGGCGTGGGCAAATCAATTACAATATCAACATGCAGATTACAATCGCAACTGAAGCTGATATTGAAGGCATTCTTAAGTTGCAGACTCAAATTTACCGCACCGAAAAAATTGCAGACGGCGCCAAAGGTGCTTTAAAAAAACAGCTTTCTGACGAAACTTGCGATGTTATAGTTGCCAAAGACGAGTCCGGAAAAGTTGCAGCCACAGCCGCCATATATTATATAGAAGTACCTGTTAGAAACCGCCCCTACGCTTTCTTAGAAGGTTTAGTCGTCAACGAATCCACCCGCGGCCAGGGCGTCGGCACCAAAATGTTTGAAAAAATATTAGAACTTGCCCGCACCAAAAACTGTTATAAAATTATTTTTACTTCGGGTACCGACAGAACCGACGCCCACAAACTTTACGAAAAATTAGGCTTCAAAAAATGGGGCTTGGAATTTAGGATGGATCTATAGACTCATCCTTGCATGACCTTTACAAATCTGCGCACGATTCTATAATCCCATCCATCCGGAGTATGTGCTAGTGTCAAATAACCCTGTAGTGACACAGGAAGATCCTCAAAATCGGAAATCCCGGGTATCGAATCTATACCAACACCACAAAAATTATCCTTACCGAATTCACCAATGCAACCAATTATATTTCCGACTATTTCCCTACGGCCTTTCTCGGAAGTCATCTCCCACCCTCTAGCCAGGGTGGCGTCAACTGATTGTCCTAGCGACTGTTCTACACTCATAGGTCAGGAATTATAATTCCAATTGTTTAAATAATCAAGAATTTCATAGATTTTAAAAACTTGCCTCTAATTTAGCAGATTGTCAGGAATATCGAAATTGCTGTAAACCTTTTGCACATCATCCAAATCTTCCAGTTTCTCTACAAATGCCAGAACTTTTTCGGCTTGTGCTTTATCGGAAATCGCAACTGTTGTTGTTGGCTTTTTAAACAATTCCGCTCCCTGAATTGTAAAGCCTTTTTCAGTAAGTGCGTTCTTAACTTTTTCAGCATCATGCGGTTTCGTATAAACCTCAACCAATTCCCCTGCATCTTCCACATCATCCGCCCCAGCTTCTACCGCCGCTTCGAAAACATCATCAATCGATTTTCCATCCTTGGGAATTGTTATCAACCCGACATCCGAAAACATCCACGAAACCGCACCCGGTGATGCAAATGTCCCACCGTTTTTCTCAATCGCTCCGCGAATTTCCGGCGTTGTCCTGTTTTTGTTATCCGTTGCCGCCTCAACAATTATTGCAACCTTTCCGGGACCGTATCCTTCATAAACTACGGTTTCTATTGCGGCTGCCCCGCCTTTGCCTAAACCCCTGTCTATTGCCCGCTGGATGTTATCCTTAGGTGTATTCACCGCACGCGCCGATTCTATCGCCAGCCGCAATTTAAAGTTGGAAGCAGGATCTCCACCGCCGCCTTCACGGACAGCAATCGTAATCGCGTTTGCCATTTTGGTGAAAGCCTGGCTGCGCTTGGCATCTGTTACGCCCTTTTGCCGTTTAATTGTCGACCATTTGGAGTGCCCACTCATGAAAAAAATTATATTCGCTTCGCTTATGTAATTTCTTGAAAATTATATTCGCTTCGCTTATGTAATTTCTTGAAAATTATAGCAGATTTAAATTGTTTGTAACCCTATCCATGCTTGGGTATTTCACCCTTCCACGGCCTCAAGGGTGAATACCCTAAAATCACCGGATGTGGAAATTCAAGCGTGCCGTGCAATGCGCCAACTATAAAATCACCATTTGTTCCCCGCGCGTCCACCCTGACTACATTAACAGCAAGCTGTTTTGAATCCATTGGAATTCCACCGCGCTTCAAAACTTCATCCCGGTCAAGCGGGGAAACATAAGTATCAAAAGGAAGTAAACTGGATTCATTAAATCTGGCCCGCTCAACATATGTCCCAGCACCATGCCTGCCAAGCGCCAAACGGTTTTCCCAGAAACCCAGTCTTCCATATATCGCACCCTCATCTGCAAACTTTCCCTTACCCATTAAACCTCCCTTAATCCTTGCAAGGCTGACGCCTGTCTCACTTGCACCAACCGAATAATCCTCTATAACAACATCGCCAAATCGTCTTGCAAGAATCGCCCGTACCATAGAATCATTATTGTTATGCCATAGAAGTGTTGTATCGTTCTTACCCGTCAGTGGGTATACAAACGTTTCACTCTCTTCCGCAAACCTTGCCAAGTCATCAATTGTCAACGCTAATTGGGAATTATAAACATAAGACCTATATGTAGATATGGAATTCAAAACTTCACCGTCTTCACTCACAAGCAACACATCAAGCAGCGGCTCCCCCCTTTCTGCCCTTAAAACTTTAAGTCTTTCTTCCGCCCAGCTTGAATTTTTCGATTGCACTCTTTCAATCTCCCTTCGCAATCTTATCCCTAAATCTCCACGGATACGAAGGCTTCCTTCGCCACAAATTTCCCGGTAATGCATATCTCCACTAAATCGGGAAGATTCCGCTCTAAACCTGTCTTTGCTTGCCATAGCCGAATAATATACGCCTCCAACTTGTAAAAAACAACTACACTAATTATTTTTGAACACCCCGAGTACTCAAATTATCCAAAAATGGTTCATTATTTTCACTTATTGACTAGCTTGAGCCGATATTCTAATTTAGTTGCTATGCTTCCAAGTAACAAAGGCAAGTGGGAAGAGGTAACAAATTCCGACCTCCTAAGCCAACTGGCCATCGAGTGCGCACTTTCTGCTAACTGGCAGGATGCTATCAAGATCAACGAAAAAATCCTAAAACTAGACACCCAGAACGTAGAAGCCCTAAACCGTTTAGCCCGTGCGCTCTGCTGCCTCGGACACATGGCTAAAGCCAATAAGACATATCAAAAGGCTCTGGAAATAGACCCGTACAACGTTATTGCTAAAAAAAACCAGGAAAAGATTGGCAAACTTAAATCCGAAGTAAAGCCTGCAGAAAACGGCCACACAAACGGCAACGGCCACACAAACATCCAAAACCTTTCGGCTATCTTTGTCTTTGAACCCGGCAAAACAAAGGTTATTAACCTTTTAAATCTTGCTTCCCCTTCGATTCTGGCTACCCTAAACTGCGGGGACAAAGTAACCATTATCGCCAAAAAGCATTCAATAACCATTGCAACAGAAGATGGAACTTATCTTGGTGCCCTTCCCGACGACCTTTCTTTCAAGTTAATCGCCCTTATAACAGGTGGTAATAAATATGAAGTCTATGTCAAATACGCCACAACTAAAAGCCTGACAATCTTTATCCGTGAAACCGAAAGGTCGCTAAAATACATTAACCAACCTTCGTTTGCAGAAATCCACACCGGAGAAAAAGCCGTCGCCTTCGCCTAAAATCCTATTATTGTTTCTTTAAATCATCAATCGAAATTTCACCGCTTAGAATCTGTCGTCCTTGATCTTTATTTTGATCAAGATTCTGGGGTTGGGCTTGATTAAGATTCTGATTCTGGGGTTGGGCTTGAGGCAATTCTGGTTCCTGTTCACCTCCAACAGGTTTGACCATAATCTCTTGTCCCTCATTCTCTACCGGGGTTTTAGTTGCCACCCGGGATTTAAGCTCCGCCAGTTGTGCCCTTAACATTTCCACTTTTTCTCGGTCTGCATCGCTTATATCTCCGGCAGCCTGGTATTTACCTTCTTCCCAGGGAAATAGCGGCCTGTTGATTGCGGGTTTAGCGCCGGAAACGGCCACCTCTTGCTTGTTCAAAACCACACCGGCTCCAGCCCCCACCTGCCCCAAGACAGCCTTCTTTTTAGCTTTCGGTCCCTTCATTGTATGATTGCTTTCAGCCTCGTCCTGCTTTGCCTCGTTAACTAACTTACTTTGCTCACGAATAAGGGAGACGAGCGCGATTAAAAAAGAAGCAACCAGAACAGAAATCCCAAGAATTACAAAAATCATTTAAAATACTTGTTGGCAAAATCACGGCCGAGAACTATAGTAATTCCATTATCACTATCGCTACCGTTATTTTGCGCCTGTTTTCTTTCCGGTTCCCCGGAAACAAGCTCTCTTTTTTCCATAGAAACAAGCTCTCTTATATCACAGCCGAACATCTTTGCCAAATACGAGGGTGTATAAGCACTCCTGTTTGCCGTAATGATTTGTGAGTTCTCGCTGGTTTTGTCCCCTTGTTTTTCGCTAACTACGTTTCCGCCGACAGCCTGTACAAAATCCGAAGCGACAGTTGCTGCGTATTGGTTACCCGATTCATTCAAGATACTTATATTCTGGCCTTCTTTTTCAATATTTATATTTTCCAAAAAATCATGTATTTTTCTATTTAGGGAAGCCGTATCTGCACCCAGTACTTTCTGCCCGCCAGCAGCAACTACCTCCTCGCTTAAAAGCGATAAATCACTGACATTTGCACTTTCTACACTAAGCCCTTTTATTTGCCACCACAACCTAAATGCATCTAAACGAGTAATATTAGTGCTCTTAACAAAACTCGGCTTCCCGCTTGTCATAACTACAAGTGGTGTTCCCAAAGAAGCGAAATCTTTAAACAATTTTTGAGCTGTTTTATTGTCAAGGTTTTCTTGCTTGTTAAAAGTAATGTAATTTGTAACCGGTGCCCCAAACGAAAGGGACATTACTTTCGCAATTTCAAAACCATTCTTGCCGGATACCGCCTCACCTATTTGCGCAATAGGCGTCTTTGGGTTACCGGTTATAAAGTACATCTTAGGATCAAGCGTCAAAAAAATAATTCTCTTGGGTTCTCTCTGGTATACAAAAACGCTAGGAGGTGTTGTATCAAGAGCAACTGCAAAAGAAGATTTACTGTCCCACTTTAACTTGGGCTCAAGAGCAGCGTTCGGCAAAGAAATACTTTTTATAAGGCCTGCTAAAATTGTAAAAACCAAAACAACAATAATTAAAACCGCAAAAACGGTTTTTGTCTTGTTCCCTGATTCATGTTTTTTATGAACTGTATATCGGGTCATGACTAACGACAAAACTAGCTGCCCGATTATGCTTTTTTAAAAAGCAAAGAAGTTACTTTCCCTTTTTTCGTCCAATAATTTCAACTTGAGGCACAAAGTTAACCCGCGCAATGTGGGTGGCTTTTTTCTCAAGTACCTCTTTTTTCTGCTTCTTTTTCTCGCCTTTGTAGAAACCTCCGAATGAACCCATTTATACAACCTCTAAACTATTCTAACAAGGTTTAGCAAGTCAAACAATAGCCGCATAAATTTAAAAGATTTTATGGGCAACCAAATCCTCGAAGTGCTTACTTTTTTCCTTCTTAATCACCGAAAGGTGATCCCAATTTTCCGACAATATCCTGGCAATGTGTTTACCCCCGACGGTTTCCGGTACCACCACAAAATCCGCTCCCATTTCATACAACCTTATTGCATCATGAATCCAATACGAAGTACCAATGATCGGCCCCTTAAAATTCTTGGCTCGTGCAAATGCAATTATATGATGGCTATCGCTGATATCAGGATCTGTAATTATTAAAAGTCGCGCGCGACCAAGTTCCAATTCCTCTAAAACCTCGGGGTCGCTTATATCGCCAAAAACAGCATTAAAGCCCCCCGCCCTAAGTGAATTAAAAATCTTCGGGTTAAAATCAACAACTACTATTTGGTCACGGTCGGAAATTTTCGTCTTTAAAAAATGCAAAATGTCCCAACCCATCTGCTCTCCCCCAACCAAAACTACATGATCCTTCAAATTTTCCTTATGGACCACATATGGGTCGTGTTGCTTTTCCGGTAATACTTTCGATAAATATTTTTCAACATATTTGTAAATTGTTTCTCCATATAATATTAAGTATGAGGACAGGGTTATCGTCACAACGCCTACGGCCCCGATTATTGCAACCTCATTTTTGCCGACAAACCCAAGGCCTGCCGAAACACTCATTAAAATTAGCGAAAACTCCGATATCTGGACCATTGAAATCGAAGTCAAAAATGATGTACGGTTACGGAATTTTAAAGTAAGCATTATCGCAAACACAATTAAAGATTTACCGACAAGGACAAAGACGCACAATATTAAAATTGTCCACATGGAATTTACTATAGAATTTAACGGCATTGATACTCCAAGAAGAATAAAAAATATGACTAGAAAAAAATCACGGAGTGGCTTGATTCTTCCGGATATCTGAGTACGGTATGGCGAGGATGCTATAGCAACCCCGGCCATAAAAGCGCCAATGGCAACAGAAAAGCCAATGCTTTCCGCAAATGCAGCCACCAAAAACGCCCAGGCAATTGCGGTTACAAATAATAGCTCTGCGGATTCCGATGCCTTTTTTAAAACTAACTCCAAACCGTATTTTGTCGAAATAGCTGTCAAAGCCACAAGAGCACAACCTTTAAGCAAAATTAAAAAGATCGAATAAAAACTGGGGCTTTGGCCATTGGAAAAACCTGCTAAAAACATTAAAACCAAAATCGCCACAAAATCCTGAACCAATAAAAGGCCAATGCTTATCTTCCCGTGCAACGACTGGAGGTCATTTTTTTCCGCCAGCAACTTAATAATAATTACGGTTGAAGAAAAAGTGATGGCAATCGCCATCACTAATGCAGTCAAAGTCGAAAACCCGAATGCACTAATAAGAATAAACCCGACTACAGTCGTAAATAGTATTTGGCCTACCCCGCCGTAAATTGCAACTTTTCCTACATATTTTAAATCCTCAAGCTTAAGTTCAATCCCCACTAAAAACAACAGGAACGCAATACCTATATTAGAAAGTAGGGAAATCATTGATTGGTCAACATCACCCAAAATCCCGGTCAGTGAAATCAAAATACCGGTGATGATGTATGCAAGGATTAAGGGTTGCCTAAAAAGCCTGGCAAATATCCCAAGAAGCGCTGAGACGGCAAGAGTTATTGCAAAAAGTAAAAACAAATGAGGCATAGGCAGTTTAGGTAATTATAGCTTGTTATTTCTACAAAGATAGGATTACACGTTTAAGGTCATTTGGCAAGTCCGATTTAAAATTAAAGTTTTTTTTAGATTTTGGGCCACTAAAACAAAGTCTTGCAGAGTGCAAAAAAAGCCGCGGACACCAAAGCAAATCAAATTTTATTAATTTAGACGGTGCATAAATCAGGTCGCTAACTACCGGGTGTCCGATACTTTTTAAATGTACTCTTATCTGGTGGGTCCTTCCGGTTTTAGGTTTAAGTTTCAACTGGCTGTAATTTAAAGCATTAGTTTTCAGGTAGTTTATTCTTGGCCGACTTAAAGATACGCCAGCTTCAGTCAGCGTAGAGTCAATCCAATTTTTGTCTTTTTGAAAAAAGTTTATAACACTAAACTCAGTTGACGCTTCTCGCCCGCCATGGACAATCCCAAATTTCCCAAATTTCCCTACCCTGCCCAAATCCCCGGATATAATACCGGCCTCTTCGGTTACCTTTCCGTGGACTAAAGCTATATATTCTTTTTCAACCCGGCGTTCCTTGAATTCACTCTGGAGAAATTCGAAACATTTTTGGGTTTTTGCGATAACCAAAAGCCCTGAAGTTTCGCGGTCCAAACGATGCACTATCCCCGCCCTACCGCCAATCCCTAAATCGCCCGTTTCCAATTTAAAATATTTTGACAACTGTTCCTGAAGCGTCTTTTCTTTTGAGGTTTCGGATTTGTTAACGGTAAGCCCCGAGGGTTTATCAACAACTAAAAAATCGTCATTTTCAAAAATTACGTTCATCCGACTCCTTTGGTCTGTTTTTGCTTGAATCAAAAATCACATAAATAATCAATACTAGCCCAAGCGAAATTACAACATCGGAAATATTAAAACTTGGGAAAACGGTGATTGCGATAAAATCACGTACGCACCCCCAAAACACCCTATCCACTAAATTGGCAAGGCCGCCGGCAAAAACAAGAAAAAAGCCAAGCTTAAGTTTATCTTCTTTGGCTTTCCATAAAAGAAAAAAGACAAGAGTCAATGCAACAAAAGACGCAATTTTGCCCTCACCTTTTTCACCAAAACCAAAAGCAATGCCCAGGTTGCAGGAAACAGCAAGATACTTTTGGGCAATAACCTTTGAAACCTCATCCACGAAGATAATCGCCAAAGTTAAGAGGATTAAAATTTTTGTATTTAAAAAATTGTGAAGCCTATTTTGAAGATTCAATTTCACTCTCGCACTTCAGACAATAAACCGCTTGTGGTTTAACCTCAAGCCTCAAAGCGTCAATTGGTTTCTTGCATCTCTCGCAATATCCATACGTTCCCTTCTTAATTTTTTTCAAGGCCGATTCTATTTCTTTAAGCCCGCTTTTAAGCCTTTCTTCCAAAACTACAGTGGTTTCATGGCCCGACAAAACAACCGCGTCGGTACCCGGCTCGACAATCAGGGATCTGTCTTCGGTGACAAACGGGTCTTCTTTCTTCAGCCTGCCTAACTTTGAAAGGATCAGCTGTCTCTGCTTTTCTACTTTACTTTTAATTTTCTTTAAATCAATCATCTTCCGACTCCTAGTGCGTGAACAAAGTCTCCAAGTCCACCAATAACTTCACGACCTACTAATTTTACTAAAAAGTAGAGAGCTTTTACCAGCAAGTAGGGTGAAAGCACAATATACTTTGCAAGGTTATTGGCTTCCCCTATACTAAAAAGCACCCGCTTTGTCTTGAAAAGTGACAACAATACCAATGCAAAAAAAGCCCTAACATCTTCCTTGATCTTTCTTTTAGCCAAAACGTACCAAACAGGGACAGCGAAAATTAAAATTATCAGGTTCACTACCAATCCGTAAGCAATTGCGAGCAGCGATTTGGCTTCGGGAAAAAGAAAGTGGCCCAAGAGCCCAAAGCCGGCTACGCAAAGCAGGGAAAAACATGCAAAAAAACCTTTGTGTCTTTTTCTCTTCTCCAGTCTCTTCAAAATCCAAAATACTACAAAAAAACAAATGGCAAGAAGTAAACTTTTGGAATACAAAGGAAATCCCCTGTTTAATATTGAGGAAAAAAGATAAGTAATTGCAAAATACAAGCTTACCGAAAAAATAATTGGCGCGGCCGCCAAATCGGCAACAAACCAGAAATTTTCCCTGCGGTTTTTTAAATAAAACCACACAGCAACGGCACCGCCCAAAAAAGCAAAATAGTAGTCAAAACCTAAAAAGGCGTTAAAGAAAAAAAGTCTGACCAAAGACCATTTGTAAAAATCATACCTAACTAAAAAATCCCCGATTCTGCCAAATGCCAAAGAGCCAAGGCCAAAAAGTAAAACGACATCAAAAATATCCTGGGAATCAACTAACTCATATCGGCTTGCCCTCCAGAAAAGGAATATTGCAAACATGAATGAAACAAATATTGCAAGTGGAGCTAAAAAAATCTCAGCAATCTTTACAAAAAAGAGCATGCCCATAAGCAACTAATTATATTCGGAAAATCGACTGCCATCAAGAAGTGAAGCCCCTATTTTCTTTTGAAGATGTCCACAAAGTATGCTATTATAAAACCGTAGTACCGCCTGGCTGTAGCCTGCAGTCCACACTATATAAATGACCGCAACTTCACATGCATTAATTGGGGCAAGCTTGGCCTCAATTATCACAAACCCTATAATTGGCATCCCTGTTGCAATCGCTTCACACTTTGCAGCCGACTTGGTTCCTCATTGGGACGCAGGCACAAACCATAGACAAAAATCCGCGCTCAGACTAAAAATTGAGGCAACACTGGATGTACTTCTGGGTTTTGCCCTCGTCCTAATTTTGTTTCGCACCCAAACCCTGGCAAGCCCCGTTTATATGTTCTCTATGGTGATAGCAGCCCAACTACCGGATTGGCTGGAAGCGCCAAGTTGGATGTTCGGCCTGAAAGTCCCACCATTTTCCTGGGTAGATTGGCTTGGCCACAAGCTTCAATCCAGAATGCAACTCCCATGGGGCTTGGTAACTCAAGTTGTAATAGTTGGGCTTCTTGTTCTTTTTGCTCTCGGAGGCCCAAGCAATATAACTACGGTCCTCGCCTACCGATAAATTAAATTTTGGGGTTTGGACTTTGGAGTTTAGTGTTTACTTCGCCCTCTCTACGTACTCCCCGCTTCTGGTATCAATCCTGATTACCTCACCGGTTTTTATAAAAAGTGGAACCTTTACAACCAAACCGTTCTCCAAAACGGCATCTTTGTAAGAGGCACCAACCGTATTGCCGCGGGCAGCTCCCCCGGTTTGCATTATCTTATAATCAATAATTTTGGGAATTTCAATATAAAGTGGCTTTTCTTCTACGGAAAATAAAGTAATTTCCATGCCTTCTTTTAAGAACTTGGCAATATCACTAACCAATCGTCTGTCCAAAGAAAACTGGTCATAGGTATCCATATCCATGACGTGTAGCTTGTCATCAGTATATAAATATTGGACTTTCTTCCTGGTAACACTTACGTCTTGTACACGCGCACCGGTTTGGAAGGATTTTTCTGTATTGGCGCCGGTCTCCAAATTTTGCACTTTGACTTTGACAGTCCCGGATCCCCGCGCCACTTTTATGTGCTCGTAAGAAAGAACCAACAAATACTGGTTGTTTTCTGCAAAAACAGTGCCTGCCCTTAACTCTGTGACTGAAATCATTTTATTAAATAAAGTTTCAAATGTTACGAAAGAGCCAAAAGAGACAAAGTTTAATTACCCCTGACTCATCCGGCTCCTTTGTTACTTCTGACTCTTTTTTGTTCTCTTGACGCGAATCAGGCCGGAAGCAGGAATAATACTGACACCCTTTTTCTCGAGTTCGTCCAAAAATAAATTGGCGCCAATTGAATCTGCAGCCATATGCCCGACATCAATTGCGTTAATATGGGCTTTTTTAAGTATCTGCACCGAATCTTCCGGAATGTGCATCTCAACCAAAGTTCCAACTCCGGCTTCCGAAAGTGCTTTATAGAGATCCTTAGAAGGGTTCGTTCCTCCCGTAAAAGAGACCATTATCTTACCCGTTCTGGCCTTATCACTACCCGAAACAATACTCGGCCCGTTCTTGCCGCGGATTGCTTCTTTAAATTCAGGAATCTCGCATATTGCATCGACAACCTCACCGACGTTGTCATACTCGCGCTTCAGGAGATAATTTTTCATATAATTATCCCCAATGTTGTCCCACACCGTATGAAGAGCCAAAAGCGGAACGCCCAAAAGTCTTGCAGTATCAACAGCCTGTGAATGGTTCAAAGGGCCAAATTTTCTCTTAACCAGGCCCATGGTTTCCCTAAGAAGAGAATATGCAACATTTTCGGCAACTCCGTTTTGGGCATATATATCTACCAAAACATCCATAACCTCATGAAGGCTTGCCAGAGCATGACCTGCCGGGTGATGACCTATCAAAAGGTCAATGCCTTCACCTTTCTGGTTAAGCCTGTCTACCAAAAGCACCTCTGCACCATTAGAATCAATACCGGCCAATACCTTTTTTACCTGTTTCTTGGGATCACCAAAAAGTATACGGGTGTCTGAGTACGGGTTTTTCAGGGATTCAAGATCAAAGTCCTCTTTTTTCTTTGGCGGAAGATCACCGTACGCATCTTTCTGCCTTTTAAGGTACCTCTCCACACCCTTTTTCCCGCGCGGATCGGCATCCATACCCATTTTCAGGGCCAACTGATATATTTCTTGGATAGTCACGTTAGGGGAAATGATATAACAATTTGGATATTCTATCAATAGCAGTAGCTCTCAACTCAGGACCTGTTGAGCACGAGCACGGTTCCTTTCGAAAGCATAGATGCCGTAATTTCCCCTCCGCGGCCGGGACAAAACACTTCTACTACAGACACCAAACTTTCTTTCGTAACCGCAAATTCTTCAACTTCCCCGCCATTAATCCGTATATCGAGCGGCCCCCCATTTACCGCTGCACTTACCCTGGCTACTTCACCTTGAATCAATTCATCGGATAGCCGGCACCGCAAAGCCAAGTGTGGACTAAAACTTCTAAAATCTATCTTTGGAGTCCTTTTGATAGCCTCGGAAAATGCCCAGACATGCCGGACTTCTACTTCTACTCTGATTTCTTTACCCATTTTTTTGTGGAATTCACCTTCCGGAAATCATATAATATACAGACTTTGGTTTGCAAGAGCCTTATCCCGCGCCGAAGTGGCGGAAAGAACGTCCCGCTTTGCGAGAGAGCGACAGACCTGCCTGCCGGCAGGCAGGCGCGTAAGTATCTTTGGAATATTAATTAGGGCCAGGTGATGGAACGGTAGACATGCGAGTCTCAAAAACTCGTGAAGGCAACTTCGTGAGAGTTCGAATCTCTCCCTGGCCACACAAAACTCTTACCTTAAAATTCTCCCTGTGTCATAATTAATTTATGGAAGATTCAATCTCTCCCAATTCGGTCCCGCAAGTTCCAGGAGCAACCGCCTCCAACCCTTTCCCAAAAATGACTAAGGAAGAAAAAATCCATTTCGTCATAAAAGGCAAGCGCAAATTCCCCAAAAAAATCTTCATGGCTTTTCTGCTTTTGCTAGCTATAGCAGCCGGAGTAGCTTTCATTGTTTACAGAAACCAAAAAAGTGAATTTTCAAATGTAAATGATGCCCAAAATCCGCAAATCACAATAACCTCTCCCCAAAATGGCGATACCCTAAAAGGCCAAAGTGATGTTATTGTTTATCTGGCAGACAATACAATCACCCAAAAAACATACAAGGGCCCAACAGAAATTAAACAAATCGAGAGCACCCAAAGCGCTTCAGTAAAGATTCCAATTGCAGATGACCTCAACAAAGCCACATCCGCCCAACTGCTTTATGAAACCACAGGTGTAGCAAACGAAGACCAATGCAAAGTTGGTATTGTCGGTGCAAATCCCGAAAAATGCGGGCCAACTTATGATCAAGCCCAAGATACCCAAAAGCAAACTTATAACATTGATGTTTCGAAATTAAAAACCGGCAACAATACATTTGAATTCACAGTCAGCGGAAATACTGGATTTAAGCTTGTAAGCTCAACGCTTGCAATAGTTTTTGGTGACGCAAAAGTTTCTGGTAAGGTTGTTCAGGTACAATTCTTGTTAGACGATAAACCGGTTGGTGAAAAAACAGATTTTACATTGCCTTTTTCACTGGACACCACTAAATTTTCAAACGGCAGCCACGTGCTTATTGCAAAAGCGTTCGACGAAGCTGGCAACGCTTCTTTTTCCGCACCCAGAACAATTACTATTCAAAATTGAGGAAAAAAGTCTATAATTTTAACGTGGGCATCCCTTACACCATAAACTTTCAAAAGCTTGGTATAAAAGTAAACAAAGATGTTTCAAAAGAACAAGCTTTAACATTATTCGAAATACAAAAAGCTGGCTATTCGTCGCAAGGTGTCGGAATAAGTGCTGCAAGGAATATTTATAAAGACGAAGAAATAATAAAAACCACAGGACCAATAGTAGGCGAGTCAGTTTCAGACACCCTTTATTACACCTACGGAATCGATGTTCTATTACAAGTTGGACTTAAAAAGTGGGTTCTCCCAAATGACGCGGTGCGTTTTTTAAATCATTCATGCGAACCAAACATGGGTTTTAGCGGACCAGGTGTTTTTGTTGCAATGAGGCATATAAATGAGGGCGAAGAGCTAACCTTTGATTATGCAATTTGTGAAATCAACGATACAAAATACAATTGGGAAATCGATTGCCTGTGCAAAACCCTGTCCTGCAGGAAAAAAATTTCCAACCAGGACATTTTCAGCAAAAAACTAAAGTTGATAGAAAAATACAAAGGCTATATTCCAAAATTCGTCCTGGAAGAAGTCGAAAAGCGCGGGCTTAAGTAAATATTATTCGATAAGAGAAGCTGTCTCGACTTCCGCAGTCTCAGCCTTTTTGGGCCCTTTTACAATTCTTTGCTTTTCAGTTCCATAAAACTTTACTCTTTCAGCCTTAAAGGTCATATCTATTTCCCCTGTCGGACCGTTTCTGTGTTTTTGGATATCTAATTTTACCTGTTCAATGTTGTCAACATCCGGCCTCCAGATAAACATAACAACATCCGCGTCCTGCTCTATCGCTCCCGACTCCCTAAGGTCTGCAAGTTGTGGCTTTCTTGTTCCCCTCTGCTCTACCGCACGCGAAAGCTGCGAGCAGGCAAGGACCGGAATTTTCAATTCCCTTGCCAAATTTTTCAGGTTCTGCGAAATTTCACTGACTTCCTGCACCCTGTTTTCCAGATTGCGGCCATGGATTAGCTGCAAATAGTCGACAATCAAAAGTGAAAGGCCATGCTCAACCTGCAACCGCCTTGCTTTAGTCCTCATTTCCATAATATTAATAGCCGGTGTATCGTCTATAAAAAGCGGCGCGTCTGCAAGAACTCCCATCGCCTCCTGTAACCTGTCGAAATCATTGTCATCGAGCCTTCCGGTTTTTAGTTTCCAAGCATCAACTTCGGACTGGGCAACCAAAAGCCTGTCGACTAGTTCTTCTTTGCTCATTTCCAAAGAAAACATACCAACCGGCATGCCTTCATGGACCGCAACATTGGCCGCAATATTCAAAGCCAAACTGGTCTTTCCCTGCCCTGGTCGCGAAGCCAAAATTATTAAATTGGAATCTTGAAGGCCGGCAAGCTTCGCGTCCAAATCCCAAAATCCTGTCGGTACACCCCTAAGTCCACCGGCTTTTTTATGAAGCTCGTCCAGCCTGTCAAAGCTTTCGGCCAAAGCATCGCGAATAGGCATAAAATTTTGCCGCAGCTGTTCCTGGGAAAGGGCAAATATCGCCTGCTCGGTTTCGTCAAGAAGTGTCCTGACATCTCCGGTATCATCGAATGCCAACTGGGAAATTTTAGTACTGGCGGCAATTAGCTGTCGCTTTACCGAATGGTCCCTTACAATTTGTGCATATTGGGCAACGTTGGCAGATGTCGGCACAAGCGATGCAAGCTCGGATAAGTATGCCGCTCCCCCAACCTTGTCCAGCTTACCTTTCTTCTTAAGTTCGGCCGTCAAAGTAATTAGATCAATCGGTTCACGTTTTTCAAAAAGGTCAAAGATGGCAGACAGAATATCGCCGTGGGCTTCTTTATAAAAATGTATGGGTTTTATGATTTGGACAATCGAAACAAGCGCGTCAGAATCCAAGAGAATTGCTCCTAAAATAGATCTTTCGGCTTCTAAATCTTGCGGAGGGACACGTCCGACATTAACTTTCTGCATAAATTCAAACTTGTTTTTGTTATTGTTGGGCCGCCAGAACCGTAACTTCCAATTCTTCAGGCAGCTTATCGCGCGAAACCGAAAGCTTTGCAGCAGGTTCAATATTTTCTTTGCCCATGACCTTCAAAAAGTCTCCAACATCGGCAAGGTCAAACTTAAGGCCTGGAAGTTTATAGTGGACAGGAACCACAATTCGCGGTTCAAGTTGAGCAATAATGTCCGGTGCATCTTTGGCTTCTATTGTGTAAGTACCACCAACCGGAATAAAAAGTACGTCACACCCGGACAAATCTTCTATTTGCGTCTGTGTCAGTTTTTTTTGCCCCAAATCGCCGAGGTGCACAATGTTAATTTCATCAATAGTAGCCTGATAAATAGTGTTACGGCCCCGTTCTTCACCCTGGTTATCGTCATGAAAACTGTCTACACCGACAACATTTACACCTGAAATTTCATATTCGCCCGGTCCCGAGATAACAAACGGTGATTTTTCACCCGTGCCCTTTACACTTGCCGCACTATTGTGATCCTCGTGGCCGTGAGTAATACAAACTATGTCGGCTTCAAGTTTCAATGGCTTTAAGCCGGTAAAATTACCGTCAAATGGGTCAAAAACAAGAGTAGCTCCTTTGCCTTTTACCCTTACGCAGGCTTGTCCATGAAACCAAATATCAACCATAGATTTCTCCTTGGGGTTTTAACATAATATCATAACTTCTGCGTGCAATCGATATTATCACAAAACGAAAAAGCATGCATCTACAATTTGCGGCTTTCAAGCTAAATATGCTAAGCTAAAATACGAAAAAATGCCAAAAACCGGGCTTCCTCTAAAGACACTGGTCATAATAATTGTGCTTGTTATTGCCGTTCCCGCAATTATTTATTGGCTTTGGCAAAGACAGCCAAAAGGGATGACATTAACACAGGAACTCACGACACCCGCATCACAAAACCAAGGCGCCACCGGCTCGGCTGTCCAGTCAATAAAAGTCGCAATTGAAGACGGAAAAGTACTCCAGCAAAAAAACCTTCAACTTCAAGGCAGGGTACCGCCCAATTCACTGGTTGTCATCTATTCAGCTGCGGCAAACGCAATCGTAAAATCAGACATGGCAGGCAGCTTTACTAATAACGTCGATCTCGTAGGCGGCTTGAACCTAATTTCAATTTCCGTTTTGGGTTCCGACTACAAGGAAATTGCCGCCAAAAACCTCACCTATTACCAGGACTCAACAGACACAACAAATACCACTGTTTACGCAGGCCTGGTCAAAAGCATATTCGGAAACACAATCACACTAACAACCCAAAGCGGCGAGATGCCCGTCAAGAAAAGCAACTCAACTCAAGTTAGCGTCCCAAAATTACCCGGTGTGCAATCCCAGCCGCAGGACCAGGACGTCAGGGTCGGAGATTACATGATTGCACTTGGGAAGTCGGTCACCAACGGCCAAATGGAAGCCAAAAGTATAAATATCCTGCGTGATAACAAACCCCAAAACCAAACCCGCTTTGCAGTAGTCAGAATTTTAAGCGGTCTTTCAAAAAATACTTTTTCCGCCCAGCAAAACGGACAAAGCAACATAGTAAAAATCGCAACAACAAACGATACTTCTTACTTCGACCAAGACAATGAGGTTGATATCAAGGCGGTAACCAAAGACAAATCGGCAATTGTCATATTCCACAAGGACGCAAAAGCAAACGACGTTGCCAACTTAGTGTACTTACTCCCCTAATACCTCTGCTTTTGGTATCATAAGTTACACAATGCAAAAAGCACCGCCGACACCCAAAGGATTCCGCGACATATTGCCGGAAAAAGCGGCCAAAAGAAAAATGGCCATAAATACTATTTCCGAAGTATTGGAGAAAGAGGGCTTCCAACCGCTTGAAACACCGACTATCGAATTTGCCGAAACTTTAACCGGCAAGTACGGAGAAGAAGAAAAGCTTATTTATAAATTTAAAGACCGCGGGGATCGTGAACTGGCACTTCGTTACGACCTGACAGTTCCCCTCGCCCGTTTTGTCGCCAATAACCAAAATTTGCTAAAACCCACTTTTTCCAGATACCAAGTTGGCCAGGTTTTCCGGGGCGAAAACCCGCAAGCCGGCAGATACCGCGAGTTTACGCAATTTGATTTTGATACTGTGGGACTAGGAAATCATGGTGATTCGAGTACAGATGAAGACGCATTAATAATAGCCACTGCTATTAAAGCTGCTAGGCAACTCGGTTTAAAAAGTGCACAAATGGCTATCAACGACCGTGCACACTTCTCCGATATACCAATAGATGTAATAAGAGCATTTGATAAACTTCACAAGATCGGTATCGAAGGTGTTGAAAAAGAAATTTTAAGCAAAGGCATTTCAAAAAATGATTTTGAAAAATACAAGTTTCTTTTTACGGAAGGGAAAAAACAAGCTGTCCTAATAAAGCTATTTTCAACACTTGAGAATACCTACAAATTAAACGAGGGTGAACACTACTTTTTTGACCCATCACTAGCGAGAGGTTTAGACTACTACACAGGCTCTATATTTGAATTAAAGCCTGATAACAACCCCGCATCACAATCAATCGGAGCCGGTGGCCGTTATGACAACCTAATCGGCATGTTTGCCGACCGTCAAATCCCGGCAGTCGGTTTTTCTTTTGGTCTAGACAGGATTGTCGATCTCCTTTAAATCTAAATGCGAAAACCTAGCCCCGCATTTATTTTAATCATTACGGCAACAATAATTTGGGGAGCAACAGCCCCAATCATGAAACTCACCTTAACCGAAGTTCCTATTTTTTCACTCGGTTTCATACGCCAAATCATGGCAGCCATTATATTTTTCCCATTTGTCGCAAGAGATTTGAAAATAGAAAAAGCCGACATAAAACCTTTAGTTATTGCCACACTTTTAGGCACAAACATCAACCTTTTCTTCTTCTTCAGCGGCCTTAAGCTGACCCAAGCAATTAATGCCTCGATCCTTGTTTCGGCAGTCCCGATTTTCACCCTTTTGGCAGCCCACCTTTACCTCAAGGAAAAACTGACCGCCAAACTGGTTATCTCTTCGGCAACTGCACTTTTGGGTGCGCTCATAATAATCGGCATGCCGATTATGGCTTCCGATTTTAAATCGGTTCTGGGGAACATTTTTTTAATGGCAGCGACCCTCAGCTTTGTAGCTTACGAAATTATCGCCAAAAAATTATTAAAAAAATACTCTGCCGCGAAACTAACCTTTTATATGTTTGTTATAGCCGCAATTGTCTTTCTCCCAAACTCTATAGTGGAACTCACAACTAACCCGTCATGGTTTACAAAAGTAGATTTATCCGGCATATTAGGCCTGCTTTATGGGATTATCTTCGCTTCTGCCTTAGCTTCATATTTGTGGCAAAAAGGACTTTCGCTCATACCGGCAGGAGAAGCAGCTTTATTTTTCTATATCGACCCTATCTCAGGAATTATTGTATCAATGCTCCTTCTGGGAGAAAAAGTCACAACTTCATTTGCCCTCGGGGCGATTTTAATCGTTATCGGTGTTTATTTGGCAGAACACCACCGTAAAAACCATATTTTGCACCAAAGGCATGTCAATTGAACTAAAAAACCAGATCTGCTAAAATACCAAAACCATGAAAGCCGATATTCATCCGCAATACTTTGACGATGCCAAAATCGTCTGCATTTGCGGCAATACATTTACAACAGGCGCGACAATGCCGGAAATTCGGGTCGAGGTCTGTAATAAGTGTCACCCTTTCTTCACAGGTGAAATGAAGTATGTTGACACGCTTGGTCGTGTAGAAAAATTCCAAAAACGTCAGGAACAGGCAAAAACCCACATCGCCCAAAAAACAAAGAAAATTGAAGAAAAAGAGCAAGGCCGAAGACCGGAATCCCTCAAAGAAATGCTTGACCTTGCCAAAAAGCAAGCCGCCTCTTAGCTAAATTTTCAAAAAATTGCTATATTGTTATATTGCTACATCGCTATATTGTCAAAACTCAATCTAACAATGTAACTATTTAGCAATCTAACAATTAATATGTCTGATTACTTAAAACAACAAATCGAAGTCATAGACAAGAAAATCAAAGATGCACAGGATTTAGCTGCTTCAGATAGCACTATGGTCTCCTTGGCAGAAGAAGAAATAAAACAGCTCCAAGAAGAGAAAGACCAACTCGAAAAGGCTCTAATCAGGGAGCCGCAAGCTACAAGCCAGCCGGTTTCTAACTCCGTCATACTCGAAATTCGTGCTGCAGCAGGTGGTGACGAAGCAGGACTCTTCGCGGGCGACCTGGCCCGGATGTACACCAAGTACGCCGCAACCCAAAACTGGCGCGTCGAGGAGCTGGACAAAAACGAAGGCGGCATTGGCAACATTAAAGAAATCACTTATAAGGTAACGGGCAAAAACGTTTGGGATAAATTCAAATACGAGTCCGGAGCTCACCGCGTTCAGCGCGTTCCCAAAACGGAATCTTCCGGCCGGATCCACACATCAACCGCAACCGTAGCCGTTTTGCCGGAGGTAGAATCAACACAAGTTATGATTAGCCCTGCCGACATTCAGTTTGAAGCATTCCGCTCCGGCGGGCATGGTGGCCAAAACGTCAATAAAGTATCAACTGCCGTCCGGATTAAACACATCCCGACAGGCATAGTTGTAAAAGCCCAAACAGAAAGATCCCAATCCCAAAACCGCGAAATAGCGATGGAAATTTTGCGTGCCCGGTTGTTTGCGCTTGAAGAAGAACGGGCACACCTTGAACTTTCAACTTCAAGATCATCGCAACTGGGAACCGGCGACCGCAGCGAAAAAATCCGCACTTACAACTTTCCCCAGGACCGCGTCACCGACCATAGAATCGGCAAATCCTGGGGCAACATAGCAGGAGTAATGGATGGCAATCTGGACAAGATTCTCCAAACCCTGAATTCAGAAGCAAAAAAAGAAGATTAATCCTTATTTTCTAGTACAATTACCATATGCTTCCGTTCTTTGAGCATTATTCCTATTTTGGCCTATTTTTTATTATTCTAATTGAGGAAGCAGGCATTCCCCTGCCAATTCCGGGTGATATCTTTATCGCATCAGTTGCAGCACTTCCTAATTCTAACTACATCATGATTATCTCAACAGTCGTAATTGCAACTTTAATTGGTTCAACCATTCTCTTTGCCCTTTCACGAAAATTCGGCCATGTATTAGTTTTAAAATTCGGCAAAATAATTCGCCTAACTCCCGAGAAAATCAAAAAGGTAGAAAAGTGGTTTGAAAAATACGGCGGCTGGGCAATTGTAATCGGCCGCCTGATACCCGGCCTTAGAATCATTACTCCTGTAGTTGCCGGCACATTTGAAGTGAATTACAAAACTTTCTGGTTATACACCACAATTGCCGCATTCATCTGGGCAAACATATACTTTGCAATTGGAAAATTTTTTAATGGAGTATTGTCACTAATCACTAGCGGCTAGTGGCTAGTTACTAATTTACTTGTTAGGAGCCTCGCCCAAAGTTATAGTCAAATCTAAAGATTTATTATCCCTGTAAACTTTAACCTTAATAGCATCCCCGACTTTCTTCCCTCTTATAGTATTTGTGAGAGTGCTTGCATCGGTTAATCTCTGCCCGTCAAAATCGGTAATAATATCCCCGGCCTCAACACCTGCTTTATCCGCAGCCGAATTTGCAACAACTTGCCTCACCAACTCCCCTTCCGGAACACCGTTTAAAAGTGCTACGTCCCTTTGGATATGGGTATACTGTATGCCCAAAAATGGCCTGGAAATCTTTCCGCCGCTATTTTGAAAATCGGTTAATAGCTGCTTTGCCGTGTTAATTTTAATTGCAAAACCTATATTTTGAGCCGAGGCAACAGCCGTATCTATCCCAATTACCTGGCCGGCACTGTTAACCAGTGGCCCGCCGGAATTACCCGGATTAATTGCCGCATCCGTCTGTATCAAATCGTCCAGCTTTTCGGAAATTCCGGTCGATGGGTCAAACGGACTAACACCGCGGCCTAGACCGGAAACCACACCGGTTGTGACAGTATTTTGAAATTGACCCAACGCATTACCAATCGCAATGACTGTCTGCCCAACTTGCAAATTACCGGAATCCCCCATCTCAACTGCCTGTAAACCGCTAGCGTCAATCTTCACAATTGCCAAATCGTTAAACGGATCACGGTTAACCTGGGTTATTTCGTACTTCTTTTCACTTCCGTCGTTTGCTTTAATTATTGCGATATATTTCTGTCCGTCCTGGGAGACAACATGTTTGTTAGTCATTATCAAACCGTCGGCGGAAACAACAAATCCGGTACCGATACCCGATTCCTGCGCCCCTCCCGACTGCGGTAATCCTAAAAAGTTCAAGGTCGGCTGGTTTTCAACAGCAATCGAAACAACAGAAGGTGAAACTTTCTTAACCACGCTTATAATATCCGATTCCTCGCTAACAATTTTAGTTGTTTGTTTCTCCGTTTGGCCGGGAAGAGAAATAGCAGACGGAAGTTTCCCAAGATATCTTGCAACCGCAATCACGCTTACAATCCAAACCGCAACGCCTACCAAAAGAAGTGTTACCTTGGTCGACCTGGAGTTTACTGGCACCTTTGGTAAATTTATATTATTCATTTCAAAATTTCCAATGCCTCGTCCAACTGCGGATCGCGGCCGGCAGTCCTGTCATCTTGTGTCATTGTTACTACAACATCAGGCGTTATTCCTAAATGATGGATTGAATTTCCTTTAGGTGTCAACCATTTGGCTATCGTCACATGCAAGCCCGAACCTCCAGGCAAATCTACAACATCTTGGACTGTCCCTTTGCCAAAAGTTTTCTCGCCGACAATCTTACCGCGCCTGGCATCTTGTATTGCGCCTGAAAATATCTCTGCCGCCGACGCCGAACCCCCGTTTACCAAAACTACCATTGGAATTTTAGAAAGTCTTCCTGCGTGATCTGTAGGAAGTGATGTTGTCGTACCGTCGGAATACTCCTGTTTTACAACAGTACCGTTCACAAAATCACTTGCCAAATGCACGGAGGATGTAAGAAGACCGCCCGGGTTGTTCCTCATATCAACAATTACCCCTTTAACGTTTCTACCAATTACCTCTGTTACCGCAGTATCCCATTCATTATCCGTTTTCTCCCCAAACCTGGAAACGTGAATTAACGCAACTTGCCCGCCTTTGACATCACGATATTCAACATCGACACTTTTAACATTAATACTCGCCCTTTGGATAGTCTTAACAATTGGCTTATCAACACCTGATCGCACAAAGGTTATTGTTATCGATGTCCCGGCCTGCCCCCTTATTAAATCAACTGCCCGCGGAAGCGTCATATTAAATGTATCGTGATCGTCTATTTTGGCAATAACATCATTAGGCAAAACACCTTCCTTTTCGGCAGGTGTGCCCTTGAGGGGTGTAATAACAACCATCCTATTGTCCTTGTCAAACCCGATCTCGATCCCAACACCTTCATAGGAACCGGCAATTTCACTTCTAATTGCTTTATTCTGATCCGGATCCAAAAACGAAGTGTAAGGGTCGCCAAGTGATTGGACCATTCCACTAACAGCCCCGTACATCATCTTTTGGGCATTTATTGCCGACTTGTCAAAATACTTTTGGGGTATTGAGTTAAATACCGTCCAAAAAAGCGAAAAGTCCACATTCTGGTCTTTTGGCGGCAGCTGGTTTGAAACATTAATAGTTGGAATAAATGACCGCTTGTCTACTTCTATCTTTTTTTGCCCAAGCGAAAAACCGATACCGAAAAACACCGCCCCGATTACTAAAAACTGTAAAATAAAATTCAAAAACGAAGATTTTTTAGGTGCTGAGGAACGGTTTTCCAAGTGTTTGCTTTCTACAATCTCCAATGGCTTTTTTTCTTCGGCAGGCAAAACTTCTGGCATTTTAAAAAATTTAAGCTTGAACAAACGGTAAAAGGGCCATGTAACGGGCTCTCTTAACACTTCGGGTTACCTGCCTTTGGTGCTTGGCACATATCCCGGTTCTTGCCCTTCCAAGTATTTTACCACGCTCCGATAAATACTTTCTGAGAAGAACAACTTCCTTATAATCAACATTTACATCTTCAACGCAAAGAGGGCATCTCTTCGCTCTTGTTAACCTTTTAACAAACTTTGGCATAATTTTAATAAATTATATCAGAGGAGCGCACTGAGCGTGTCGAAGTGCGACCTGCTGATATAAAGTTTCCTTAAAATGGCAAATCGTCAAGATCTACCTTGTCCTCATCGGCTCCCTTTTTCTCTCCCTCAACTGATTCTTTCTTGACGGCTTTGCTTTTTGAAGCCTTTTTTACCCCGTCCTCTTGTTTTGGGGCAGAAGCAACAACAGTTTCATCAACTTCCGGCTCAGCAGCGGGAACTGCCGCAAAGGCCTCGTCTTCTCTTCCACCTTCAAAATCGCGTTTGGAATCTAAAATTCTCATGTCGTCTATAACCACTTCTGTTGTTTGCTTCGTTTGTCCGTCGGGAGTTTCCCAAGATCTGGTTTGAAGCCTGCCCTCAACATAAACTTTGCGTCCTTTGGCAAGAAGTTGCGAACAAAGTTCGGCCAGCTTATTCCAGGAAACAATTTTAATAAACTCTGTTTCCTCTTTTTTGTTGCCATCCGAAGCAACATAATAACGGTTAGTGGCAATTCCAAATGTACAAACTGCCGCCCCACTCGGGGTGTATCTTAACTCCGGATCACGAGTTAAGTTGCCAATCAGAAGTACTTTATTCAATGAAGCACGACTAGACATTATTTTTTACTCTTACCTTTCGTTGTTTTCGCCTTTGATGCTACCACGCTCTTTGTCTTGACATCAACAACCTTTGACTCTTTTTTTACCTTTATAACTTTTGATACATTCTTAGTTACAACCGTCACCTTGGCAGCTTCTTTTGGCTCTTCCTTTGGAGTTTCCTTGGCCCCTTTGCCCTTTCTCCTTGAAGGCTTAAACGCTTTTGCATTAATAACCATATATCTTAGCAAATCTTCCTGCTCAAGCCTTAATTTGTCCGTAATAGATTTTAAATTAGACCCCTCCGCTTCAAAATTCAACACAATATATTCAGCTTCGGTCTGTTTCTTAATCGGGTATGCAAGCTGTTTACGGCCAAGCTTGTTAACCTTTAAATCACCGGCTTCCGCTTCCTTGAGAAATTTCTCCACGCGCGAAAGCAAAGATTCTGCCCCACCGGTTGTTGCCACTATCATTAACTCGTACATAAGTCGAAATGATATCAAAGATTCAAGACAAGTTCAATGCAGGATATCAAAAAGCGCCGCCTGTTGACTCCATAGGAGACTCTTGCGGTAGTTGTCTCAAATTAGGGATGTTATTATATCGCGAAGACCCTGATCCATATTGATCCTGTAGATAAGAGGAAACAGCTCGAGTAAAGCAAAAATTACCTTTCGGGTGGGAGCTATCCTCACCATATAGCTCAGTTGAGGTAAGTGAATCCAGAATACCGGTTTTCCTCTTTTCTATCTCGGAAGACGAAGTTTCGAAAGTTGCGCAAATTTTATATTGCGCTGTTCCGGCAGGTGTATAAGTATAAGCTGTTTTTGTTGCAGGATCTTTTGGAATTTTTTTCATATAAGGCATTTTTATTTTTACCCTAACAGCAGTTAATTGTTCCAGCGTCGAAGGAACTCGTAAATTATCCTGATAATAATTTTCGATTCCGGTTTTGATACTTCTAAAATCTCTCATTCTAATTTCGTCATACCTAATTGCCTTGTTTTCCATGGGAGTACCGGACAAGTGGATTGCAAAACCCATAGCACCTAACACCAAAAGGGCCAAAACGACAATCAGGATCAAATGCTTAAACATTCCTATCTCTCCTAACCTGCATTAAATATGAAATAAAAATAACTATAGATATCAAAAGTGTCACACCAACATGGGCCATTGTCCTCATGTTTATAGATCCATCAAAAAATGCAAAAACAAACTTAACCAACTGCCAAGAAGAAATTAGCGCTGTGCCAACAAGAGTTATGTAAATAAGTATCTTTCTCACCCTTATATTCACCGTTTCCGGCCGGGTCATTCCTAAACGGCTTATATATAAATGGATAGTCGCAAAAATTGGGAAGAATATTAACATCGATGCAAGCGACCACCTTATTATTGAATCCGCACCAAAATACAAATACCCCCGCCTTGCTTCTTCACTTTCTAAAGCAGCAGGTACATACCGGTTTACTACCTCATGCATTATATTTCCAAACGACGTCGCCCAAACATACAGGGCAACAAAATAAAGGATATAAAAAAACCCTACCCACATCCCAAATTGAGGGACTTCATCAACTGTCTGAATTCTTAAAGCTGGCTTGGGAGATTGAGCAGGCTGGTTATCCACCTTAATTCAACATTAGCACGCTAGGACAAAACAATCAAACACTAAACTTAAACTCAACAACCACATCAGCCGGCATAACTTCCGCCTTGCCAATTGTTCTTACGAATCCTTTTTCTTTAGCGACCTTCCATCCACCTGCCTCTACAAATTTGTCAAAAGCGACAATGTCTGCTGCTATAAAACCGCGTTCAAAATCGGTGTGGATTACCCCCGCTGCCACAGGAGCCAAACTTCCCTGCTTTATAGTCCATGCCCTAACCTCTTTTGGCCCCGCCGTCAAAAAAGTCGCCAACCCCAAAACGTCATAAGCTTTTTTTATCAAAACATTAAGACCGGGTTCTTTTATTCCCAGCTCTTCTAAATACTCTTTCTGCTCATCTTGCAGAAATCCCCCCAATTCCTCTTCCAGTTTTGCGCAAATCCGAATAGCGCCATTAATCGGAGGCTTGTCAACTAAACCCGCTTCATCACTATTGATAACTACCAACGTTTTTTTGGAAGACAAAAGTTGTAAATCGTAGATTTTTTCAAGCTCTTCATTTGTTAATTCATCGCCAACCCACTTGCCTTGTTCAATAACCTTCTTTACGCGATTTACCAAACCCAACAGTCCGTGCTTTGGGTCGGCAGGAGTAAGCGGCTTAAGTTCCCGCCCTAAAGTATCAATCCTTTTTTCTACCGTTTCCAAATCCTTCAAAAGCAACTCGGACTTTAAAATTTCCAAATCCTTACTTGGGCTTTCCCCCGTGTCGATAATTTCTTTATTTTTAAAATCCCGAACGACAAAAACGATAGCATCCACCTCGCGGATATGAGACAAAAACTTGTTACCTAATCCTTCGCCTTTATGAGCACCCTTTACAAGTCCCGCAATATCAACAAATTGAACGACCGCAGGTATCACCGGAGGTCGTGAAACCCTGAGCGACTTGTCCTCCGAAACCTTGGCGAAGGAGGAAGTCGAAGGGCCAACTTCTTTTTCGATAATATCGGCCAACTTCTCAAGCCTCCCGTCGGGAACTTCCACAATCCCGACATTCGGTTCAATTGTTGTAAATGGATAATTGGCAGCACTAGCCACCTGCTTTTTTAAAAGCGCATTAAATAATGTCGACTTCCCAACATTTGGCAATCCGACAATCCCTACTTTTAACATTTTCAGATTATATCAAGAAATCCCGCGCAGAAACATTTGGCTTAGGGCTTTTATTTGAACACACTCCAACTCCCGCAATCATTCAAAGAATTCTATAGTTACTCTATCTTTTGTTTGTTGATTGAGTCGCGATAGGGTTTCACTTTCTCCCATAATTGTTTTTAGATGGAATTCAAACTTTCCACTTTCACTGTTAAACCCAATTATACCCATATATGTTGCTTCCTCTATAACATTGCAGCCTGTTGTAGGCACTTCGCCAAACCCGATTACCATGCTGGCGGGCGCAGCTTTAGGACCCTGGATTTTTTGAATTTCGTACTTAGTATCAAAATCAGTAAACGCACCATCTGTGAATACAATAATCGGTTTTTGTTTTCCAGATGAACTTAGAAAAGCAAAAATGCCTTCAGTTGATGCAGTGAAAGCGTCAATTGTGTCACCTGTTCCCATGATCGAAAGCGAGGAGTTTATAAAATTTTGCATTTCTGATCGATTTACGCAAATTAGTAACGCGCCATCTTTTACAAGTCCTATTGCCTCAGCAGAAGGGTCTTGCAGAATGTTCCTTCCCAATGCTCTTAATTCTGGGTATTGTTTTGCAAGGCTACCTGTTTCGAACCATTTTGCAAGAAGTTGTCTTTCCACTTGATTCCAGTTGTGTGCCATTTCGGTCGATAACAAATTTGCTTTGTTCATGGATATAGCTAAACGTATTGCTTGGGCTACACCTTTGCCATACCTCATTTCCAAATCCTGCAGTTGTTCTCCGTAAACATCGTCAAGATAAACCGTTGCCCTTGCCGACTGAAAGTCATGAAAAGCATCCTGAACGAATTCAGAAAAAGGCCTGTTTTTTACCCTACGCGTTATTGGATTTATCAGTATTTCGTCAGTATCACCGAACTTTAATTTTGCAAAATTTTCTTCTTCCTGAATAATTGATTGCAAGATATTGTCGACATTCCACCCGTCAGACTCTCCTAGGGTTCGCATTATTGCTGCAACTGATTCTGTATCGACTAATCTCCAATCCAGCCTTCGTTTTATTAAAGCGGAATAATAATTCCAAAGTGATGTTTCATCGCGAGTTGGGTCTGATAGCAGAAGATTGAATATTTTCGGCGCATTACCAATTATATCTTCTTCCCAACCCCTCTCCTTAATGTACGTTTTTATAAAATTTTTTTTGATTTCTTGCATATTTTGCTCATCAACCTTTACGAAATGCCCTAATCTAGTGGAAACACTTTCATGCGATGCGATATAGGTCAATATTTTGTCTGCTTCATCAACAAAATCTTCTTGAGTGTGTTCATTATCCCCAAGTTCTAACTTGGGTCCGGTTACACTATCTAAATCAACTAAAGCTCCTGCAAGGGTGATATTGTGGTCTGTTGGGTAATGATGCATAAGTCCTAAATTGTGCATTTTAGCAATATTTGTTGCAATCTTTTTGGGTAAATAATCTGTAAAGTAGTCGATAATATCATCGGTTTTTGCAGCGTCAAATCTTTTTTGATTACCTCTTAATTCTTGTGCCTTGTTTACATAATTAAAAACTCTCACCATCAGTCCTAAAAATTCTTTTTTTGTCTGGCAGTGGTTGAGGTCTACAAGCCTTTCGGCTACTTGCATGCCCCTTACCGTTATAAAAAATGTTGTGTTTTCTAAATATCGACTCAGGTCGGCAATATCTTCCTTTTCTACCCTAACACCTACTCTGTCGGGAGAGTCTCCAATCCAAATATCTTCAACAAGCTTCCTTTTTATTTCCGGCGCTGGAATAATTTCTGGCTGAAAAGGAAATTCTCCAGGTTCTAAAACCTTAAAAATTAACTCAGTGTCAATTCCGGCACGTCGCATTAGAGCAGAAGCTCTTAGGACTCGCACCATAGAATCACTTTCGTGCAGTCCAAGAACCGCGAATCCCGAAGGAGTCTGCTCACTTTTTCGAGCGCGAACCCTTTGGAGATTATTCCCTTTTGTGGTAACAGTAGAATATATATTCCCAAATTCATCCGAGAAGAATAGACGTGGGTCATGGCCAAGATTGATTTGATAAGATCTTCCGTGCGACGGACTGATTTGGATTAAGTCCTTGCTTTGGTGAGGTAAAACTTCACTTTGACGGGGAAGTATCGAAGCTTGGGAGAAAAGGCTTATATCTCCATCTTTAAAAGGGACATTTATATGCGGCACTTCTTCCCCCTGGATATCTCGATGAACCCGTGAATTAATTACAACACTTCCTTGGGGTCGATAAAGTTCACTCTTCATTTTAGAAATGGACTTTGCTTAGCTTTTGGGAGCTGTCATCTCAGGAAGCTGCGACGGTTCTTTTTGCTGTTTGGGCACAGAGCTAAAGTTTTCTGCTGCAGCTCGGTAACCCTCTGCCATTTGTTGAAAGGTTGTAAAATCCGGGTGTTGAATTTCCCGAGCCTTTTTTTCGGCTAGTATGGCAAGTTCTTCCAGTTGTGAGAAAAAATGAGCTGGTGCAACATTTGCTTGAAGCCCGGCATTTTGAACACCCAAAAGGTGTTTCATAATGTCACTAATCTGTGGTTCTTGTGAATTAATTGCATATTTGAATCGGTCAATCGCGTCATCGAGCGGGCTACGGGGTTCAGGTGGAGCTTCCGGTCTTCTTGCCATTTGGGGGAGATATTAACATATGCTTGCCCTATAGTCAACGAACCGACTTTCCATCGTTAGGCAATCCGACAATCCCAACTTTGACCATGCAGAAATTATAGCAATTTTCCAAGCCTAGATTGCTACCTCAGCATTCTAATCTGATAAAATCAAAAATATGGAACCTGACATTCAAACGAAAATTTTCCAATGGTTTGCCAAAAGAAGACCCAAAATTGTTGACTTGTTTAAATATCTTTACCTGACAATTGCAATTTTCTGGGTTTTTGCAGCCTACGTAAATTTAAGCCATGGAACTCTTGAGGGTTTTATTTATAAAGCGGGTGTGAGTTCCGGCAAAATCGCACTTTTACTTTTGGGAATTGTAGTCTTGCCCGGAATTTTGGGTAGGTTTAAGGTTGAAATTAAACTAACCCGGATAATTACGCTATTCCGGAGACAGCTTGGGATAGTAGCATTCCTCGTTGCATTTACCCATTTTACTATCGTCCGGGGCCTGCAATATCTCTCAGGTTACAACCCGCTCAAAGCACCGTTTGAACTGTTTGTAGTAATGGGCACAGGTGCACTCTTTCTCTTGTTTTTAATGTTTTTAACTTCAAATGATACGTCAAAAAAAAGACTCGGGAAATGGTGGAAAAACCTTCATCGTCTAATTTATCTTGTTTTGTGGCTTTTGGTCCTGCACACCGGCCTGCAAAGGATAAGTGTCTGGAGTGTTTATATTTTTATTTTTGCGTCACTTGAAATTGTATCGTGGACATACTACTTTCTTAAAAAGAGGGTTTAATTTTTTCATTTTGCTATAATTCAAAAACCCAAAACCCATGCACATAAAAGTAGCCGTTATTTTCGGCGGAAAATCCGCAGAGCACGAAGTCTCCATTATTTCCGGAAAAAGCATCGCCAAAAACCTTGACCGCAAAAAATTCAAGGTACTCGAAATCTTTATCGACAAAAAGGGCTTCTGGAATAAAGGCGGCAAAAAGCTCCCTGCCGAACAATGCCTTAAAAACACGGATGTCGTCTTCCCTGTCCTGCATGGGACATACGGCGAAGACGGCACAATCCAAGGCCTTTTTGAAATGTTAAATACCCCCTACGTTGGCTGCGGAGTCGCCCAATCAGTTCTTGGAATGGACAAGGAATTTTCTAAAACAATCTGGAAAGAACATGGCTTACCTGTCGTAAAGTTCAAATCACTAACAAAAAACGCTTGGCAAAAAAATAAAAACCTAATCTTAAAAGAAATTTCACATCTAAAATTTCCGCTATTTGTTAAACCTGCCAGTCTTGGTTCAAGCGTCGGAATCTCAAGAGCAAAAACCCAGGCCGGTCTGGAAAAAGCAATTAATATTGCCTTTGCGTATGGATACAAAGTAATAATCGAAGAAGGTGTAAAAGATGCCCGCGAAATAGAAGTCTCTCTTCTTGGAAACAATGACGTCACTTCAAGCGTCTGTGGCGAAATAGTCCCTGCAAACGAATTTTACGATTATGACGCCAAGTATAATAATCCAAATTCCAAAGCTATTATCCCTGCCAAAATCGACAAAAAAACATCATCTAAGATTAAAAAAACCGCAGAAGAAGCCTACAAGGTACTTAACCTCCACGGCCTGGCACGTGCCGATTTTCTGCTTTCCAAAAAAACCGGCAGGTTTGTAATAAGCGAAATAAATACCATGCCGGGCTTTACCCCAATTAGTATGTTCCCAAAACTTTGGGAGGCGTCAGGCATCCCTTACCAAAAACTTCTGACAAAACTGGTGGAACTCGCCGAAGAAAAGTTTAAAGAAAAAAGCCGCTACAAAATATAAAATCCCAAAGAAAATTAAAACTTATGAAAATTGCAATAATCGCCCATCCAAACGCAAAACGGCCGAGGATTGAAAAAGACCTGCTTGAAACATTGCACGTTTATGTAAATGCCCCGCCTCTTGAAGGCAAAGCAAATCGGGCTGTTATAGAAGCACTTGCCCAATATTTCAAAGTAAAAAAATCTCAAATAGAACTAATCTCCGGCGCCAAGTCCAAAAACAAAACCTTCGAAATCAAATAATTTACACTAAACCCCGTTTAATGGTAAAAAATAATTATGCCGAAATATAAAGAATATTTTAAACTGATGATGGACGAAAACCGCCGGCTTTTCGACGATTTTGGGCAAATCCACCTTAAGTACATGCGGGACACCAGAAAATATCAGGCCGAGTTTAACGCCAAAGGCCAGGAGGTATTGGATGTCATTAGGATTTACGAAAACCGCCTTTGCAGCACTACCGAAGGCGGAGGCTATGGGAAATACTCGGGGAAACTGGCCGACAAATTCCACGAAATCATAAAAATTAATTTCCCCCGGATCGATTCAATCGGATTGCAAAACTGATCATTACCTCGGACATATACGCCTCAACTTTCTGTTTTCTTGCCCCGGACTACGCGCAAAACGCGGGAAGCGGTATGCATAACCTTCGTGTCGAATCTTGCATTATTAAAAGTATTTCTAAGTTCATTTATCATTTCGCGGCGGATCTTTTTACCAGCAACCCCTTTTTCCTCCGGCAGTTTAGCAATTATCAAATCGACTTCCTGCTGGTTTAGGTTAAATTCGACATTTTCTGTCGGTTCTGGCTCCTCCCTTAATTTATCCAGCACCCTTGTCATCAAAACCCCAAAAGTGGATTTGTGGAATTCTCCTATTTCATTGAACGAACCGTCTCTCCTAACCCGCCGCAATTCTCCCGAATAAACTTGGGCTAAACCATCTGCTATGTATGAAAATACGGGAGCGCGCAATTTCAGGCCAAAACCATGCGCCTCCTCTTTTTGTGGAACAACATTCGGGGTTTCTTTGTCTCCTGCCTCACCCATCCAATCAATTGTAGCACTAACAAATCCCTCACCCAAAAAGTTGATATAATCTCCAGTATGCCGGAAGATTTACCGGGTGAGGACAACTTTCCCCAAGAAAATACAGGAGGCGAGGAAAAAACGACGAGAGAAACTTGCCGCCAAATAGCGTCTACCCAACTGGCCGTTTTGGGCTATGGGGACTACGCAGCTGAATTGTTGGATATAATCCGGGGAAAAGAAACTCTGGGTAAACTTGTTGAATTAAAATCCTACATGTTCGGCGGTGTTAAAGAAAACTTTGAAGCATACGCCGAAAGGATGAAGCGCGTCCCCAACAAAGAAGAAGCACTAAATCTTCTGAAGGCGGCAATATATGGCGAACCGGCAATGGTCGGTACCGATGGCACTGTCACGATCTCATCCTTTTCCGCGGCCGAACTGAGTGTAACAACAATCCAGACTAAATTCGAAATGTTACCCGGCGAAGGAGAAGATAATCCCAAATTCGTGGCAAACGAAAAAGACACGGACAGACTTGTCAGAAAACTTATAGCCGGCGGCGGTTTCCTGCCGGAATCAAACACGGTAGAGCCAATTCGCAATCTCAAACCAGACGAGTCAATTTCATTTACACACCCTGCAAACCCCGCATTAAAAATAGAAGTCACAAAACCAAAAATATTCGAACGGTTAAGCGAAAGCCCAACTGCGTATTCTTACCGCGTCCAAACCACACTTTCCCCCACCGCCCAAAACCAAAGCTAACTTCACCCGCGGGAGAAAAATTAATTTTTTAATAACCACCGTTGGGCAAATTGAATAAAATCTAAAATCGTGCTATATTCCCCCTTTGATGACAGACAGGCTACTACCCGCCACTGCGTACCAAGATGTCGTAAGCCATCTTGAAAATCCGCAGCCCAAGACGACAGAATTATCAACTGCCATAACCGAGCTGGAATTCCGGATACTTTCATCAAACGCCAAAAAAGAAGCTATCACCAGATACAAACTATTTCGAGAAAAACCCACAGTCAGTTACACGGAAGCAAGGACAATGGCAGAAACAGAGTTTTCAGCCCTCTGGGCTTCAAACCCAAGAATAACCCATTTCATGCCCCAATTTCCAAGCCTGTATAGGCTAATGAGAACCGCCGAGCTAACAGGTAACCTAAGGCGACACGGGGAAACACTTTTATTAGGTTCCGGCCTTACTGTGCCCGAAGTTTTAGCCGTTCAAATCGACCCACCGGAAATAGAAAAAATAGAAGCGCTTGAGGACTTAAACTTGCTTGAAATGGCCTTGAATATGCCAGACCTAAATTTTACCAGTTCGGGACCGCCCATAACTGCAATAGAACCTAAAGATAAATATAGAAACTTAGTCGCACAATACGCACCTCTCTTTAACTTAGTACCAAGCGATATTCACCTAATTACCGCAACGGTAGGCGAAGCAGCGGAAAATGGAACAATACCAAATAACCGGGATCTTATCGTCTGGAATCGTGCCGAGCCAGCAATTGTTTACGGTCACCAAAACGGTTCCTCAATCGACAAACGCACAAAGAGGGAAAACTTAGCCAAACTTAAGGAATTCTTAGGTGTTCTTACTTCCTTTTTAGCCCCGGATGGCTCTATCTTTATAACAACCGGCACAGGAAACAACTGCGGCGAACTTGAAGCAAGAAAACTACTTCTTGAACAGTCGCGATATGCTCTGAGTGAAATCGGATTTGTCATTGGCGAAAAAATACCAACTATTTTTGTAGAAACAAAAGACAACATTCTGTTTAATCCGGAACATGTAGGCTTAGTAGGTTGTGTAGTCGCCAAAAAATCACAAGGCTAAAATCCAAAAACCCCCCCGCGGGAGAAAAATTAAGTTTTAAATCTTAAAGAAGAAAATTAAAAATCTGTGCAAATTTGTAGTTTTTTATGCAGTTTTTTGATCCGTTGTTAAATTGGCAAGATACGCATCTGCAATAACATTGCCCGCATTAATAACAGATTTTGCAACCCTGTACCCAAACCCTACCTCGTGTAGAGATCTGGCTTCCCCCCACGTTCTTACATTTCCTTGATTTTTCAGGTAATCATGTGCATCTGCTAAAAGTGCCTGTTGTGAAGCAATAATGCTCTCAGGACTAACGCTATAATCAAACGATGCGGAAACATTAAAATTCCCCTTTTCAGATATAACATTCCTTTCACCAAGTTCAAACTTCACTTCCGCTCTCGGGGAATAATAATTAGCAAGCCTCAAACCTTTCTGGCCTATTTCAACACTCACTATTCCTCCCACAGACCGTTTATCCATAAAAAGAAAGTCTGTTAAGGGTTTTTCCATTCCTGCATCCCTTAAAGTTTTAAGATCTACCGGAGTTGTAAAAGAGTGAAAGGCATAAGCTTCCTGAAGTTTTGGAAATTTTTTTAAGAGTTTTTGGAATTCAGGTAACAGTTGGTCTTGTGCTTGAAGCCCAGGTTCACGAACTGACGCAATATGTAAAACCTCATCTTCCAGATCCCTTATCGATGCAAGAGTTCGTCCAAGATTTCCCCAACTAGGTGAAATAAAAAAACCTACGATATTGTTATCGTGCCGCATTATGCGCCATGCACGTTCAAGCGGGTTTTCAGGGAAACGTTTCCACTCGGAATCCTGTTCGGGAATTGGTAAACCAAGTTCTCTATAATTCATATACCGACAGTTTCTATATATTACACCTGAATATTACTTTGTCAACACAACCCACATAACCCCCGCGGGAGAAAAATTCTTTAGACAAGTCCCCAAAATTCTGGCTCCTCAGAACATCTAAGAACCAAAGCCATTTGAGATTGATGACATTTTACTTCTCAGAGACTAAACTTTAGGTGAACGCAGTAATGAATAAATTCGATAAGAGATTATTAAACCCTCAGTTGTGGGGATTTGATAATGGGATATTTGTCCCAACTTGGGCAGTTAAGCAAAAACCTAAAGATGATCTAAATAGAGATATAATTACATATTCTACATTTGCTGAGCTCTTCCCTAAAGAACAAAATTCACAAGATATTATAAAAAAGAAATTCAAAGAGTTTTGGCTTAATGACGTTCTTCAAACACTAGCAAAAGTTAACTATCTGATTACCTTCACACAGTACAGCAAAACTACTAATGAAGAACTTAGAGTAGCAATGAACTTTCTAAAAGAAACTGCTGTCTACAATTTTCTCAAGAATAGAGAACTTAGGAAAATAGTTACAAGGCAACAGTTGTTGGCCAATCTTCGTCTTGCTTTCTTGTGTGCCTCAAGAGAATCCTCGTCGAAAAAAGTTTTTGGAAATGAAAAAGAATTTGGCGAACTGATTTATAGAATTACGGATTTTCTTGAAGGTCGAACAGGCTATATAGATTCTAAGAATCCAACAAAACAAGAAATCCAACATCTCTATACAACATTTGCTCGAAACATGCTCTTTAATGGTCATTCAAATTTCGCCCTATCTCTAACAAGATACTGGTACATTTTCAACAAAATTGCTTCAAAAGCAAAACTAAAACGCTACAAACTCAAAGAATTATTTGAGAAAACAACAAAAGTTGAATATAACCATCTTCTTGCTGTTGGTTTTGCAATTTGGGGTTTCTACTGTGAATCAAGTAAACTTCAAAGAATTTCTGAACCTAACGAATTCTTGTTTAGTGATCGCTATTTTAGAAATACCAGTGCAAAAGTTAAGGCTGGGCTGGCAACTGCTTTAAGTCTTTTAGCTGAAAATTATGACTACTATAAAAAAGCTTTTTCAAGCCAGAAAAGGGATGGGAGTGAGCATTTTAACTTCAGTCCTTTTTGGAATAAACCTATACTAAAAAATGAGTCCGATACTTACTACATTCTTGACCTAAATTATCTCGAAGAAAGAATTTGCGAGGGTGCTTATTGGTTTATTTTCGATAAAGCTATAGCTGATCAAGCAACAAATAACCAACTGTCAAAGTTAAAAGGAGAATGGGGAAAAATTTTTGAAAGTTATGTAAATGAAATAGTAAAAAACACACTTCTGGGTAAACAAAAAAGGGTTTTCTCTGAAATTGATGGTGAGAATACAGGAAATGTTGACCTTCTTATACTTTATCCAGATACAATTTATTTAATTGAAATTACAACAAAACAAGTTAAATATAACGAGTGGATTAAAAGCAACTTTCAAGACATCAAACAAGAGCTTCAACGAATACTCATTAAAGATAACAAGTCAAAAGGTAGAGTCATAAAATTATACGAAGCAATTAATAAGATCAAAAACAAGGAGATTGATTTAGGTTTTGATATCAAGAACATTAAGAATTTTATCCCTATAATACTTTTTGAAAAATCTCCCCCAATGCATCACAGATTATGGCATTTATATGAGGGAGTTATTAAGGAAGCCGGAATTACTGATAGACAATTTTTAGACGATTTGGACTTTTGGGATGTCGAGGAAATCGAAATGGTAATGGCAGACATCTTAAAGGGTAATTCTTTACCTGCAATACTTGAAGAAAAAGAAAAAAGTGGGTTTTTCAAAGATTCTATGAAAAATTTTTACATAATGCACAGAAAGCATTACGAGAAACATCCGATTATGGAGGATGCGTTTACAGAAATGACAAACGGATTTTCAAAAATACTTTTTGACAAAAAAGGGGAAGCGGATAAACAGCAAAGTCTATCCAATCTTATTAAAAACTAGGCATAATCTAACGCGCAAATTCCGCAAAAATCAATTCGCGAGGAAAATTATTCTACTGTGATAATGCTGGAGTCGGAAATTGTAACCGTTTTTCTACTTGCATATTGACTCTTACAAATTTCTTGGCCTCTTTTTCAGCCTTCTCAACAAGCCTTACAAGTTCCTTATGTTCAAGCTCATCTTTTGTCTTCAGTTTACTTTTCATATAACTACATAATACCACACTACAAAAACTTCATTTTATAAAACTTTTTTAAAAAAACTTTTAATGTAAGCAGTTCATAAGCGTTCATTATTTGGTCATTTTCCTGTATTGCCTGCTTTATTTTTTTAAATGTTCAGCAGATAAATCATTGCACGTCAACAAAATTCTTGCGGTGACATTTGCAGTATCAAACGAATTACTTTGACAAAAAGCACTTACGGCAGAGTTCAAGGCTTTTTTACGAAATATGGCTCCCGAATGATAATTCAAACCTATTTGGGCAATAGTAATCACAAGTTCTTTTGAATTGTCCTTTGCAAATCTTGAACCAGGTTTTGTTTTATATTGAAGCGCCTGGTATTTTCCAATGAAACCATAAGGGTCCAGGTTTTCTAATCTAATTGGAATAATTTTCTTTTTTAGACAAACAGCAATACCGGTTTCCTGATCCGTATAGCTTGATTTTTTAAAGCAACTGGAAATTAATGGTATAAAAATATCTGCTCGCTGTATGCCTTTTACAATCTCCTGCTCCCATACTGATGATCCCGGAATATCATCATGGGCGATAAAAGTATCATACCCGCAATATTTTGTTAAACAAAACTTAAACTTTCCACCAACGCTTTTTTCTTCTGAAGAATAACTGATAAACGCAGAAATCCCGGAATTATCATCACCACGCATTGCAAAAAAATCTTACGCTCAAGTGAGGCAAAAATCAATTCGCGGGGGGAATTTTTGATATCTTAAACATCCCCTTTCAAGAATAATGCGATCTTTTTAATTTAAATATATAATAGGATTAAAATGAACTGGTGTTTTGCGACAGTTAACGGAAGGCTTGCTGAAATATTCTTTGAAAAGAAAAGAAATAGCGCAAGCTTAATGGGTCATACTTATGTTAAGAAAGGCAACTACAAAACTAAGTATGAAAAAATTTGGATTGAAAAAGACTCTAACAAATTCAAATTAACTTACAAAAAAGGTATCTATAAAGATTTAACCTCTGGGAAAAATTTTCAATGTGTTAAGCACCCCTTTGATTAGCTACGTAGTAATCAATAAGGCGTCTTATCATCGCCTGGTATGAAGCACCGTGTTTTTTAGCAGCGCTTTTGAAAAATTCCAAACTTCTGTCACTGAGCGTTAAAGTCACCCTTGTTTTCTTTTCGCTAAAGATTAACTTATCGGGACTTGGCAAAAAATCACGAACCAACTTACCCAGTTTAATAGGCTCATCCGTGTAAATAATATTGTTATTTGCGCTGTTCTTTTTCATAACGAGCTTTACCTCTGCGCCAGTACCCAGCGCCAAAAATTCTGATTTTCCTACCCCTGTAGGTAAAACGGACTGTCAAAATTCCTTTTTCAACCTTCCCAATGCAAAAATATCTCTTCTCTTTCTTGCTGTGTTCTAGATCTTCTACAACTATCCGTTTTGAGTCAAAAAACGCATATTGAGCGATTTCAAAGTCAACCTTATGCTTACGCCGGTTCTCAATATTCTTGTCATTATCCCATTCAAAATCCGTATGCATGAATATATTACCATATTAGCATACTTTTTGTCATACTCACTATGTTCGCAAAAAAATCCTAGGCGCAAATTCTGCAAAAATCAATTCGTTACGACTGGGACTTCTGCCCCTTCTACGTTCCCAAAAAGTTCCTTATACCTCTTGCCGTCAAGCATTCCCGCGAGAGTGGAAATCGTCGCAACAGTACTGTAACGGCCACCGCCATTGCTGCTTTCAAAAGTAAAACGCATTTTAGGTTTCTCTTCCGATTCTGGATCCCTTTCAATTTGTAGTCCTGTTAATTTACCCCTCTGGGAAAGACTCGCAGCTTTTATTAGTGCAACATACTTAAGCCCATACCATCTGTCGCGCCACCTTATCAAGCCGCGTTCCCTTGCTGTACCTGCACGAAGGTTTGCAGTCCTCACAATATCTATAAAATCATCGGCTGCCGCAGATTCGTTCAGCTCTGCACACATGGCCCTAAATATTTCGGGCCAATACTCCCTGAGATACCCATCAGGCTTATTGCGCCTCTCCACTGTTTCCACTCGCAGTTTATCGCCGCGCAACCCAAAAATTTCGGTTTCCCTTTTCATAAACACGCCATTCTACAACAAACCTATAGCAAATTCAATTCGGAAGGGTTCTTCGCAATCTTTTTTCTCTTTCTTTTCTCCCGCTTCTATGCTTCTTGCCCATATTTCCCATATACTTGCCTAAGGCCTGCCCATCCAACTCGTCATAAGGCTCAAGCAGTCTGGCCACATTCTCTGCTCCCCCGTACACTTGTGCACACCTTTCCGGTTCTATTTTGAAAACCCTATAAATATCTTCATCCGTTTTGAATACACACAATATCCTGTCACCACCATTTCCATCTACGTCATGTTGGACTCTACTAATCTGTACACTTTCCGAACCCGAACACCTCAAAGCCGCAGCCTTAAGTAACAGCACACTTCTTACTTCCCGCAGTGAAGATATCTCTCGGTCCGTTTGCTCTTGTTTTTTTAATCTTTTTATTGCAATTGCAATATTTTCAAATGCGGCAAATACTCCGGCCGGCAAATGTAAGTTATGTCGTCTACCCAAAGCATAAAATCTGTTTATTGCTCCTATAGTAAGTTCAATATTGATACCGTCAATAGATTCCGGCAATCTTACTTCTTCCAAAGAAGCTCCTTCGATTTGTCCATATAGATTTTGATAACTGTTCTCCCCTAATATCTGTACCATAGTGGGAATTGAAGCGGAGGCCACATATCGCGAAATTCCATCATCAAAAACAAACGATAACCGGGGAATTCCGGCAAATTCTAAATCACGTTCAATTTCCAAATCTATACCGGGACCACTCGCAGCAAGCGTGGTTGCCTTAACCAAAGCCCTATGCTTTAACTGTAACCAGTTGTAATTCCACTCTTTTAAATCCTTAATTTTAGCAGTCTGTGAATTATATCCTGAAGCCGAAACAATGTTAATGAAATCTCGTGTAGTTTTCGCACTCTCAAGGCCTTGCAAAAAATCCCCATAGCAACCGGGCCAAATTTGCTGTAATTCTTCTCTAGATTTTTTTCGATCCGTTAATTCAGGCCGCCTTATAGACCCCGAAGGCGCATTATTACCGCCTAAAGGTTCCGCTGTTCCATCATTTCTTTCCATAAACCCGTATTATAGGCCATAATGACAATTAAATCAAATATATCGATCTGAAAAATTTTGCAAAAATCAATTCGCGGGGAATTTTACTAATATCTGTTTAGTCTTCGCTTTTTTTATCTTGTTCCTGCCGGGAATCGCCATGGTTATCTCTTTCCCCTTTAATTTCACCCTGAACCTCGCTGGTTCTTTCAATTACCTGCTGGAGTTTTTCGCGCTCGGTCTCATTTTCACTTTCATCATGCGCTTGTCTTAACTGTTGCTCTTGATCTTGAAGTGTTGCTTTAAACTGTTGGCGGCTTTCTTGATCCTGCGGTTGGTTTTTCGACTGGTTCAAGGTATTTTCGTACTGCTTAATCGCTTCATCAAAGTTTCCGTCCTGGCCGCTGGAGCTCTTAATTACTTCCTGCGTACGGTTTTCTATCGGCTTCTGGTAGTCTCCGCTTATCTTGGCATACAGGTTTTCGCTTGCAACCTTTACGGGATAAAGAAAATCGCCCGGCGCCGCAGCCTTTGAAGTTGTCACAACACCGCCAAATATCAAGGCCAAAAACAAAACGGCCAGAGCAATCCGTCTGGCAAAAAGCCAAATTGCCCAACCACCACGGTCGGTAAGCTTTACGCGCACGTCAACCCACCCGTTATATATAAGGTATTGGGGAACCTGCGTTTCCCTATATTCAACTTTCAGCTTTTTTAATTCATCTTCGATCATTTTTCCTCCATTAAATCTTTAAGCTTTTTGATTATTCTATGTGTTCTGACCCTCAAAGCACCTTCGCGGATGCCTACAACTTTGGCAATTTCCGAACCTGACATTTCTTCAAAATAGTGCAATGTTATGATTTGCCTGTCAACTTCGTTAAGTTTTACCATTGCATCTTTTAATTTCTTGTTTTCGTCGCGCTTGTCAACTGCCTCTGCTAAATCTTCATTGCTTGCTAAATTCTCATAATTTTCTATTGACGCAGTTTTTTTCTTTCTGGAATTGTCGATTATTAAATTCCTGGCAATTCTAAAAAGAAATGCCTGTAAAGATCCGCCTTTTGTAATAGAGAACGACGGAAGCGCCCTCCAAGCGCGGACAAAAGTTTCCTGGCAGATATCTTGCGAAAGTTCCCGGTCCCGCGTGTTAAAGTGACAGTATCGGTATATTCGCTTGTAAAAAATCCCGTAAATTTTGCCATAACTATCACGGTCCCCTTTCTGTGCCAAAATAATAAGTTGGGTCAGGTCTTCATCCATTTTTGGCACATTCTACACTATGTCTAATAAGTTAAACGTAAACGTGGGCAAAATGTAACATTTTTTAAAGTCACGCGTTTAAACTTTTAGGATGCTCAAAAAAATACTACCCCTGTTTGCTCTAGCCTTTATATTAATTTCCACACCAGCTTTGGCTTCACAAAATAAAAATAATACGCCGACAAATTCTCAAGCAACTTGTGGTGAGGATGAGGAATGGGAAAATCATGGGTCATATGTCTCTTGCGTCGCCCGTCTTCATGAAGGCGGTAGTGCGGTTTCTGAAGCCGCCAAATCCGACATTGGCAAAAAACACCACGATGAAGACGATGACGACGATATAAATGTATCACCAAGCCCAAGCGCATCACCAAGCCCAAGCGCATCACCAAGCCCAAGCGCATCACCAAGCCCAAGCGCATCACCAAGCACCTCCCCTACACCAAGCCCAACACCTGGCGCTGATGTAACCGTCAACACCAATGTTATCCAAGCATTAATCGACCAATTGAAAGACTTAATCTCAAGCCTCGAAAACCTACTATCCTAAAGCGCTTCGCGGACGCCGTGAAGCGTGAGTTCCTTCTTTAGCTTTGCCATATCACGAATAGTAATAATGCGCTTTTTGTAACTAATTAGTTTTTTTCTAATCAGCTCTTCCATTTCCCTGCTTGTAGTTTCCCTAGTCATGTTTATTGAATCGGATATATCATGGTGCGTCAAAGGGACATCGATCGTAATTCTCCCGCCTGATTTTTTACCAAAGCGCTCAGAAAGTGAAATTAATCTGGAAATAAGCCTTGGATAAGATTTCATGTGTTCCAAGTCCTGAATCCTTGAAACGTAAACATTACTAACAGTCAAAATTTCATCAATAAGCTCGAAAAGTGCCTCAGGATTTCCCTTCAAAAAATCTAAGAAATCTTCTTTTGTCACCCGCCTTATTAAAACATCCCCTAGGGCCTCATAGTAAACCTCACGGTTGACACCCCTAAAAACCCACAAAAGTGGGAATATTTCACCCGCCCTAAATATCAAATGTATATTTTCATTGCCGTCTTCAGTGATTGAATAAACTTTTACGTTTCCCTTTTCAAGAAAATTAACTCCGGGATTGATGTAATCCGGCCTGAGGATTATTTCCCCTCTTCGAAACCGAAAGGGTTTGGATTGGCTGAAGAAGTCAGCAATTAAACTTTTCTTGCTATTTTGCGCGGCCAACGCGCCAATTCTAGCACAAATGGTGATTAAAATCACAAACATTATGTATTGAAAATCACTGCAATCAAAACAAGCTGTTTATAAAATGCTATCGAAATGGAAAAAGGGTTCTTAAAAAACAAAGAGGTCCTAAATGACAAACATAACTATCACTTACCAAGACCGCCTTAACCCGACAAGCCGCATGGAAGCTCCACAATTTCACCTCGGTATTTTAGAACTCGCCTCAACCTACAAATTATCAGTTTCAAAAGTAATTTACCCGCTTATAAAAGAAAGTCTACTGGGGCAAATATTTTCGGTCCTTAATTCACCAGCAAACGTTAAAGCAAAAGTGAGTGAAATATAGATTAAGGCTAAAGCTTAACTGAAAGGTCTTGCCTATATTTATGCCTGGTAATTGGCAGGTTCTGTATAAAGACACCACAAAATCTTTATGCTAGAATCATATGGTAAATGCTGGAAATTTTAGCCCACTACATCATTACGTTTATCCAAGCAACAAGTTACTTCGGGATCTTTGTGTTGATGACTTTGGAATCGGCACTAATCCCAATTCCTTCGGAGATAACCATGCCTTTTTCAGGCTTTTTAGCATCAACCGGCGCGCTTTCGGTTTGGCCAATAATAATAGTCGGCACCATTGCCAACCTCGTTGGTTCACTAATTGCCTATTACATTGGTTTTATATTGGAAGAAACTGTACTTTTGGGGCTCATTAAAAAATATGGAAAATTTATTTTGGTAACGGAACACGAATACGAAAGGGCAGAAAAATGGTTTCAAAAATATGGGGATAAAATCATATTCATATCGCGCCTGCTTCCGGGTATAAGGACCGTAATTTCACTTCCGGCCGGCATGTTTGAGATGGATATAAAAAAGTTTATAGTCTACACAACTGTAGGTTGCTTTATCTGGTCAACTCTTCTAACCTATTCCGGATTTTACCTTGGGGAAAACTGGCAATCGCTGGAAGGTGTTTACAGAAAATTTGAAATAGTAATTGTTATAGCGATAGTGGTAGCTGTAGCCTGGTATATAGAAAAACACCTCAAAGTTTCAAAACTTTTCAGAAAAAAATAGTCACCTGCCACCTTATAACTTTTTGCTGTAAATAACCTTCAAAAATTCTCTTTACCGGAAGAAAAGCTTTGCCTAAAAAATTCAATATTTCTTTCAACCACCGTCTGCCAACTGCCTTTGGCAAAATTGTGGTCATCGCCGGCGTAGGTAAAATAAGAAACATCTTTGCCTTTTTCCTTCAGGGTTTTGACTAAACTATCGCTCCAGGAAATCGGCACTGCTTCATCTCCACTACCTTGATGAATTTGTATCGGTGCGTTTATCCTGTCCAAATAATTTGTCAGCGAATAAAGTTCGCTGTCGTAATCTTTCTCAAAATCGGCAACAACACGTCTGAGCAGCTTCCCATGGTCATCGATATCATCGGTGTAATAAAGAATCGAATACGGAAAAGGCTTGCTAACCGGTGCCCACAAAACTGTCGGATAATCTGCACCTGTTACCTCCAAAACAGTCAAAGAAATTTGCCCACCATTACTGTGACCCCAAATACCTATTTTGTCAGGATCAACCTTTACATTTGCATCTGCCCCCGCAAGAGCACTATTCAAATTACCAACGGATTCGAGAAGAGTTGCAGATGTAACATACGTTTGGAATCTCTCCTCTAAAGGACTTTCGCTTGGCATATCGCTTTGCCCGTAGCCCAAAAAGTCCGGCGCCACAGTAATAAACCCCTCAGCAGCATATACCTCACTGGATCTCCTTGTTCCATCTCCTGTTTTATAAGTTTCTCGGTCCATATAGCCACGGTTCATCACAATGACCGGATATGTACCTGGGACTTTTGGATAGTTAATCTGTCCACTCACCCGCTTGCCACCAACTTCGAAATAAAAATAGCGGGAAACAAAATTTGGGTCATCTTTTAAAACCTCTCCAAGCTCAATATCACTTGCCGCAAACTTAGTTTTAGTTAAAGAATCAATTGTATATTTATCCAAAGGTTTCTCGACTTTTTTATTTGCAAAACTTTGATTTAAAGGGGTCTTAATTCCACGTCCATTTTCCCAGACAAAAAAGGCAACTACAGCAATAATAACCAGAACCAAAACGATAAGCGGCTTTTGCATATTAATTAAATTATTATAGCCTACAATTTATTCATCGGGAAAACTATTCAAACAACATTGGAGAGAAGCACCTACTTCGAAGCTAAATAGGCACCAAATACAACTAGCACCAGCAAAATAAAGAGGACAACAACAAACCTAACTTTCTTCCACATTTACTTAATTGTACCCTAGGAGGAAAATTAGAGAATCATTAAAACTACTAGGCCGATAAAAGCGGCCGAAACAAGAAAGAATATCCAAAACAAGTTAACATTGTAACTCCTTGGATCGGTAAAATTAACCTTTCTTGCCCGAGATTTTTTCATAGGCAGTTATAATTTAACTTTAAAACAACTTTAGCTGGCTGTCAAACCCCAAAAAGGTTCATGCTTTGAGGTAAAACCTATAAGGCTTATGGGCCCACTCGCCCGCATAATCAACACCTATTCTCTTAGAATTTGCCAGCCGGCCCCTGCCAACTAAAAACCCCCTATTTTCAAACCACATCCCGGACTTGACACCAGCCTCAAGTCCGTTAGAATTTTTGTCGATTTTTAAAAACTTGGTAAGCCTCCCCGGTCCATTAATCCTTAAGCCGTCTACCTCAATTCCCCTTATTAAAATAGCTGCCGGAAAGTTCTCTGGGCCACAGACAATATTAAGCATCCAATACATACCATATATAAAATAAACGTAAAACCTGCCCGCCTTACCAAACATGACCTCGTTCCTTGTGGTCATACCATGGCTGCCGTGTGCGGCTTTGTCTTCAGGCCCGTCGTAGGCTTCAGTTTCAATTATTTTGGCAGCAATTTCCCTATCACCCGTCTTTTTAACCAGAAATTTGCCCACAAGCTCCCGGGCTACCAAAACCGTATCTCTTTCGAAAAAATTCTTTTTTAAGATTTTGCGCATTAAAAACTAGGAAGCAGCTATAACCGAAGCTATAATTTCTCTGTCTTTTGGCCCATAAAACTCGATCAGAACCACTTTCTGCCACTGTCCCAAAATAAGCCTTTTGTTCTCAAACGGCAATATAATTGAAGGCCCAATTAAAGAAGAATTTATATGGTCGGTTGTATGCGCAGGGTCGTGGGGGTGGCGGTATTTTATATCCGGCCCGAGCTTGGCGAAATAATCCAGTGTATCAAGGTCTGTCCCCGGGTCCATGTCTGCAGTAGTCAGTGCAGCAGTCGTATGCGTTAAAAACAAATAACAAAGACCGGAATCCAAACTTTGTTTTGCCAAAAAATCATTAACATCAAGCGTAATATCCAGTACCTGTTTTGGCTGTGTTGTTTTTAAATTAATTCGGTTCATCACTACTCCAAATATTCAATTTGAGAAATATCATACCTGGGTGAAGAAAACACCAAAAGTGTCATCTGGCCGGAATCCACAAAAGCCGTATTTCTGGGAATAAATATTAAATCACTCTGGCCGACAGGGCTTGGCTCCTCATCATCTACAGTAAAAGTACCGCTTCCCTCAAGAACATAATAAAACTCATCGCTCTTCCGGTTTATGTGCTTTCGGTTGACACCTAAAACCCGAATCATTGCCACACTCATCTGTTCAATATTCTCTTTATTGAACAGGTTTTTAACTTTTATGGCCCCAAAATCTTCCTCGGAAATTTCCTGAGTCTTAATTATTACAGCCATTACTTTATTTTTACCCGTTTATGGCCGGTTTTGCAAACTGTTCCAAGTCTTTCCCGCTTCGAACAGAGGTCAAAAACTCTTTGGGGTCAAAGCCCGGTTTTGAGAATTCGTCTTTGTGTTTTATCAGAAGCCACGCGTTTTCGCGCCCGCCAAAACCCCTCGTTTTAACAAGCGCAAAAGAGCCCTTCAGCCGCTTACCTTCCAAAAAAAACTTAATTTCCCCCTTTTTCAAACCTTCTTCCATTACTATTTCACCCTCACTTTTAGCTTTGACTCTGACCCTTCGGCCCTCTATTTCCGTTTCGGGGTAATATGTTCCTTCGTCCCAAATAATTACCTTTCCTGCTCCATATTCCCCTTCGGGTATCACACCCTCGAAATTCCGGTAGTCAAGAGGGTGGTCTTCGGTTTTCATCGCAAGACGCCTAACGACAGGATCCAAACTTGGCCCTTTTGGAATAGCCCAACTCGGCATAACTCCTCCGGTTTCCAGCCTGAAATCATAATGCAGGGCGGTTGCTTGGTGTTTCTGGATTACAAAAACCAAATTATGAAGGCCTGTACCGGAAGATGAAAATGGCTCGGGAGTCTTAGGCTTGCTCCTCATCGATTTGTACTTTGCCAGCTTATCCATTTATCTCATTAATTTTTGCGGCCATTATATTTACTTTGCTTCACTCCGTTCATGTTCTTGCTGTAATTTATTGATTTTAGCAGCAAGAATAAAATCGTTTTCACTAAGACCTGAAACAGCATGGGTATACAAAGTGATATTTGCCCTTCCCCATCCGAATTCAATGTCAGGGTGATGACCCTCTTCCTCTGCAATCTCACCGATTTTATTTACAAACAAAAGAGCTGCTTTAAAATTTTTAAATTTAAACTTGCGCCTGATTTTCAACACACCTTCGTCAATCAATTCCCAACCGCTAACTTCACTCAATAGTTTCACCGCGTCACCTCTTGCCATTGGAGGCGTTCCACCCTCGCAGGGCACACATTTCTTGCTAGCTAAATCGCCCATCTTGTGCATTATACCTCTTTAAAAAACCTTTAAAAAAATTGCCAATTAGGCTATAGTTAAGCTAATGAAAGGCAAGTATTTATTATACGGACAGCTGGTTCTTCTAGTCCTGCTTTTTTATTTTGCAGACCCAAGCTTAATCTTTAAAAACGGTTTTCTGGCCGTACTATTCATCCTGGCAATTGGCCTTGGCCTATATTCTATCTACAACATGGGGCTTGATACATTTTCGCCCTATCCGGAACCCAAAAAAGGCTCAAAACATGTACAGACAGGTGCCTACAGGTTTATAAGACATCCGATGTACACAAGTTTGATAATTTTAGGGTTAATGCTTGTCCTTTCCGATCCGCAATTTTTAAATACAATTGTCTACATTATTTTGCTCTATGTGCTGGATACAAAAGCGGCATACGAAGAAAGTTTTCTTTTAAAACTCCATCCAACATACAAAGAATACATTCAAAAAACCAGCAAATTCCTGCCATTCGTCTACTAAATCCCATAGCTTTTCCTAAGTCCCACCTTTTAGCCTTCAAGGGCAGGCCTTAAAATTTGTCTATAGGTTTGGGGATTTAAACAACTTTTCCCCCTTGACTCATTGCAAACAACAAATGATACTGACGCTATGAAAAACATCTGGAAAATAATCAAAATCTCAAGACCGTTGCACAAAATCGTGGCAATTATTGCCGTCTTAATTTTTGTAACTGCAGCCCTGGAACTAGTCCCGCCTCTTCTTTCCAAATTTATTGTGGACGAAATCGTACGGCAAATCCAAAATCAGGGAGGCAGCCTCAACAAGTTAATTTTATTTGTAGTTGCAGGCTTTATCCTTAGCTTTATTGGTGTTGTTTTAACAACTGCCTCGGACAGACTCGGTGATTATTTTGCAGGTGAAATCAGGAAGTTTTTAACCGAAAAATTTTACGACAAGGTACTTACTCTTCCGCAATCTTATTTTGACAGCGAAATCTCCGGAAAAATCGTAAACCAGCTCAACCGTGCAATCCAAACCATTCAAAACTTCATAAACGGCTCGACAAACTTTATGCTCCCGACATTTCTTCAAAGCATTTTTACAATCATAGTTCTTGCCTATTACAACATCCCCATTGCCATTTTTGTAGCTGCCCTCTTCCCCATCTACCTTTCGCTTTCTTACTATTCAACTAAACGCTGGGGTGAAAAAGAAGTCGAAAAAAATAAATTCGAAGATTTAAACCGCGGCCGTATTACCGAGGTAATTTCCAATATAAAGCTGGTTAAAAGCTCAAACAGTCAGCTTTTTGAATTTAAATATATTGCAAACAACCTTTCGACAATCAACAAAATTTACGGCACCCAGAGTTGGACATTCCACAAATTCGACTTTGCCCGCAATTTAAGCCTTATATTAATAATCCTAGGGATCTCAATCGTCGCCTTTTATAACGCTTTCACGGGTGCTATAACCGTCGGCACGCTGGTCTTGATCCTCCAACTGGTAAACCAGGCCCGCAGGCCTCTCTTTGCCATGAGCTTTATCCTAACCAATATCCAGCAGGCAGAATCCGGTTCAAAAGAGTATTTTGAAATCCTTGCGCTGCCTTCGGGCGAAAATTACAAAAAACTACCTCCTGTCGCAAAAATTAAAGATGCGACAATACGATTTAAAGATGTATCCTTTGGCTATGACAAATCCCGGGAAATATTGAAAAATGTTTCATTTACAATCAACAAAAATGAAAATGTTGCCCTCGTTGGCCCTTCCGGGGCCGGTAAAACAACAATTGTAAACCTGATACTCAAATTTTACGAGCCCACTTCGGGCCAAATTTTATTAAAAGATAAAAATTATAAGAAGCTTCAACCTCAATTTGTCAGAAACAATATTGCTTTGGTTTTCCAGGAAAGCGAACTCTTCTCAACAACCATAGCCGAAAACGTTCGCTACAGCAAACAAAATGCAACAACTAGGGAAATTAAGGATGCCTTGAAAAGGGCAAACGCCCTGGATTTCGTCCAAAACTTTCCCAAAGGAATCGAAACCGAAGTTGGCGAACGTGGTATTCGACTTTCCGGCGGCCAAAAACAAAGAATCCAAATCGCCCGTGCCATTTTAAAAAACGCCCCGATTTTAATCCTGGACGAAGCAACAAGCTCGCTTGACGCCAAAAGCGAGCGCGACGTTCAAATTGCCCTCGAAAACTTAATGAAAAACAAGCTGGTCATTGTTATCGCCCACCGTTTTTCCACAATCCAAAATGCGAAGAAAATAATTGTCATCGACAACGGACAAATCGTGGATTACGGCAACCCCCAGGAACTGGCCAAAAAACCGGGTATCTACCATGATCTTCTACGGTACCAAATCGAAGGTAATAAAAAACTACTCGAGAAGTTTGAGATATACTAGATCAGGGAGCTGCAGATGATGTTGACTGCTTTGGCTGACCACCTACAGGTTCCGCAATTCCATACTTCTTTTTCAATGACGAAAATGCTTCATTCATCACATCTTCCTGAGTAATAACTTTATCAAAAGAAGTTTTCAAAAGGGAGCTTTCAACCAACGATTTTGTACTCATAATATTATTGTTATCTCTTTCTTCCTGCCTTTTTAAATAATCAGCGATTGTTGCTGAAGAAAGTGCATCTCCATTTATACCTACTGCTGCATTATTTGCCAGGACTTTTTTTAAAGAATCAGTCCTGTCAACATCGGAATCAACAACATAATGATAAAAATTAATTTGATCCTTCGGGGGAGCACCCAAAGCTTTTAATTTTTCAATAGACTTGTTCCCTAATCCAACTAAATTTGTAAAATATGCAATGATATCCGATCTTTTCGTACCCGCTTTATAAATTTCTCCAAATTTAGCCAATTCCGCGTTATAATCACTACCCTGAGCCTCTATTATTTTAACTTGGAAATTTTCATAATCATTCAGTACAGTTGCGGCATCATTTAGCGCCGAATAGTATTTATCTATCTTGGTATTTAAATCCTGAACTTCCAGTGGTTTAGCCAATTTGGATTGTTGGTCCTTTACCAACTTTATTCTGGTTAAAATAGCATTTATAGAAGGAGTATCTTGTGCTATTTCTTTCTCAATTTGTGTATTATTACGCAGACTTGGAATTACAAAAAATGATCCCCTAGTGATTTCAAATGAATTTTCATCGCTCTCTTTATTAGTTGCCAATTTCTGAATATCCAAAATTGTTAAATCAAAATTTCTTGACATCGCACTAACAAAAACCTCAGCTTTCGTTCGGGGAACTAAGAAAAAGAAATAAAATAAAGCAGCAAAAGACGCTGCAAAAAAAGCAATTAATAAGACCAAAAATATCACCAAAGATAGTTTTGATTTGGTTTTATTTTGAAGATTTACATCAGAGCCATCCACTGAATTCACCTGCTCCACATTAACCAAACTCGGTTGTGCTTCCTGGGAAGGCACATAATTTATTGAAATATCACTTGATTGCTCAGGTTGGGGCACAACTTCGGTATTAGGGCTATCTACCATACCTAAGTATATCTAGGCTTAGATGTTTAAAGTCAAGATATACAAATCTAACAATAACTGACAGAATAGTTCGAAATTTACTAATTTAGCCTCAAATTTTGCTATCTATTCAAAAGGCACTATTTTCTGATATAATTATTTCACAGTCGCTTAGGCGACTTTTTCGTTTTTTTACCGCTTTTGCCAAAAACACACGCTTTTTCGCCAAAAATCACCTATTTAGTGTCAAAAAACACCATAAACCATCAAAAAACCGGCAAATTCCTAACTTTTTATGAAATTTTTAGCCAAATGCACGAATAGGGCGCAAAAGCATAGAATCTCTTTACCGTCCAGTTTGAATAGTCATTCCATCGGGTACTTCTACTTCAAAAACTCTTGTTAAGCCCATCCGCTCACCTGCTCTAATTTTGACAACGTCATCCCCAAGCGCAACATCATAACTTTCACCTTTCGACAATTTAACATTCCCGACAATTGACTCATGGCCATCATGGCACTCGCGGGCATAAACTTTCTCGCTGCCCTTAAGCCGCACGCTTACGAAGTTATCACCGTTCTCATCCGCAACTCCAATAAATCTTCCGAAGCCTACTGGTACTTCAACTACGCTAGCCTCACGTTGTGCCTCCGCAAAAGGCATAATGTCAGTCCCGCGAAGTTCTGATTCTATAATCGCCATATTTTTCACCACCTTCCAAGTTCCAAAAAAACCGCCGGCGGTTCTTCACCTCGTGCCGTGCGGTTTATTAAATTTTCTATGTTAATTGTAAACTTTTTTGAAGCTAGATGTAAACCCGCAGCTTATACAGCTGCATCACCAAGCCTGTCGATTGCCCGATCTGCTATTTTCGAAAATCTGGACCAGTATACAAGTTTCTTTATGGCACCAAATGAAGGTTCTCCAAGTTCCGACTCGTCAAAGACCCTTTGTACACTCTTCGCATGCATAAGATTAATAAATTCCGATAACCCCTCCACCGTCATCTCCTTGAGTGTCGCCATCCCGCGGGCATCATCCTGTACTTCGGGATCATCTAAAAACCTGTTTTTATACTGCCAAAAGCCGTTAATCAGCTTGCTGGACTCCAAATCCAAATCCGTTCCCGGTGTGTGTTCATTAAAAAGGGTAACAAACGCATAGTAATTCCGCTCGACTGCACTATCAAAATAATCGTCAAAGTCGTAAATTGGGTCCATCTTAAAATGTAAACCCTCAAATACTTTGTCAAAGCTAATCCCCTCGCGTGCGGCAAAAGAAAGTATGGCCAAATCTTCATCCAGCTCAACACCTTCTGGCAGATATTTTTCTCTTTCGCGATCCATAATTCCAACAAAAAACGGCCTTGCGGTCGTTTGCGTTAGGCAATATTATAGCAATTTGGGAAAATTATTACAAGTTATAGGGTTGTGATTCTTGCCCTTTGGGCATCTTTTTGGGTTTTAATGCGCGTGGCCGCCTCAAGCATAACAACCCTCATAGCCCATTCATTTGCAAGCGGATAAAGCGCAGGGTGGCGAATTACCCCCGCTTGCCAAATTGCAAGTTCCGCCCTTGCAGCATCGGTAAATTCCGAAACCTTCAGGCTTCTGGCAATATCAATTTCAAGCGCATCTTCACGAATCGGTACTGAGTCAAGTTGAGCTTCAATTTTGTCCTCATCCTGTAAAAGTAGTCCTGACTGAACTTTATCGATAAAGTCAATGAATTCTCCGGGTTCTATATGGCTTCTTCCCATCTCACCCCAAATACCATAAACGCCAATTATGATATTGGCTGCTACTTTTAATCTTTTTTCGGGGTCACTAAACTCAGCAGAATATGCTGTAGCTATTTCAACAGCCTCTTGAGGGCTAGGCAGTTCATGTTCTGCCATAAAGTTAAGGCCGTGAAAACAGCCTCGACTAAATTATAATCCTTCTTCCTGCCGCAAAGCAAAATTAACTGTCTCTTCTTCCATGCCTCAAAACAACTTCGGCATGCCTGACTCGCCTTAGTAACTCCTGCATCCTCGACCAGTATTCAACATCCCCCTTTAAGGAGGCTAAAACACCCTTGTCGTGAGACGCAGATTGTTCCAGTATTTCCCGACAACCCTCCAGCTGTCCAACAATAACCTGCTCAATTTCATTATTTGGCAAATTTCCACTAAAGTCTTCCCTGCGCATTGTCTCAATCACCTGTGCCAACTTCATTACACTGGCTTCGTTATATGCCGGAGGCTCCTCAAAAGCATCTGTTAAACCATTAAAAATCAGCTCGTCTCTTTCGTCTTCGTCCTCTTCACAAGTACCCTCATCTTCTGCACAATACAAATTCCAAGCGTTAACACACCCGACCCTTACTAAATTCGGTGTAAGTATCATTGGTGCGTATTCCAAAACCTCCCCATTCAAAACAAGATCACTCGTCATGTTAACTTGATAATATACCTTTCCTCCTGAAGCTTTTGAAATATAAAGTATTTCACTTTGAAGTGATCCCCCCTCCTCGTACTCCGTTAATATCGAAAACTCGTTGGAACCGTTTATACCGTCCACCCGTTGGTAACGCACGACAACTTTTTTTCCACTTTTTCGAAAACTGCCACCCAAAACATTAGCCTGCGGCTGATTTTCGCCACGCTCCCATGTTGGTATTGCTAGGTCTAAATCACAACCGTTTGAAACAACCGTAGCAAAGTTAGAAACAAACTGCCTGAATGCCAAATCGACAGTGTCTGCATTCCACTCTTTCTTTAAAACTTCAAAGCATCTGTCTTGAGGGCTTTCTTTGGGATGGACTACATCATGATCTTTCATTCAACCGGGTATTTCCTTTCATTTTTCCTCATTTTGGCTTCGAATTCGCTCTCCAAATCTATTCCAAACTCCTCCGCGATCAAAAGCACGTTATGCAAAACATCACTAAGCTCCTCTGCAACTTCTTTGCCCTTTGCAGACTTAAGGTAAACCCGCATCTCGCGGTCTGTCTTCCATTTGAAATGCTCCAGAAACTCTGCTGTTTCTAAAGTCAAACTGATAGCCAAATCGCGCGGCCGGTGATATTTTTTCCAACCCCGCGCATCCCGAAAATCACGGACCCTCTTTTGTAAATCTGAAATTGTAACGCTCACTTGGGGAATTTTAACTCCGGAGTCCTGCCTAAATCAAACCTTGTGAACGTTTTCTGCGTTCCTCCAGGGCGTCTAAAACTATTTTCCTTATCCTGATATTTTTAGGCGTGACCTCTACAAATTCGGTATCGTCGATATACTCAAGCGCATCTTCAAGCCCCATGTTCCGGGGTGTATCAAAATGCTCGGCCGTGCCTTCGCCTTTTGAACGCATATTCGAAAGGTGTTTGGTTTTGCAGACATTAACAACCAAATCCCCTGCCCGTGACTGCTGGCCTACAACTTGTCCTTTATAAATAGAAACCGCAGGGCCTATGAATAAAGTTCCTCGCTCTTGGGCATTCGTTAAACCGTAAAGATTGGTGACTCCACTTTCGTGTGCAACCAAAGAACCCCTTTCCCTTACCCTCGCAGCTCCCGAATCTTTCCTATACTCCAGAAAATTGCTGCTCAAAAGCCCTAAACCTTTTGTGTCTGCCGTAAATTCACTGCGGTAGCCAAATAAATCACGGGTTGCAATTATAAATTCCAAATAAGCAATTCCATTCTCTATCTTCATATCAACAAGCTCTCCACGCCGTTCGCCCAACTTTTGCATAACGCTGCCGGAATAAGTCTCCGGAACCTCCACAAACAGACGCTCATATGGCGTCATCTTTACACCTTCGATTTCTTTGGTTATAACTTGCGGGCGCGAAACCTGGAACTCATATCCCTCACGCCTCAACCTCTCGATTAAAATCGCAAGATGGAGTTCCCCACGGCCGGAGACAATCCAATCACCCCCGGGCGCGTCTATGACCCTAAGAGCCACATCTGTTTCCAGCTCCCGAAAAAGCCGCTCTCGAAGTTGTCTGGAGGTTTTAAACTCCCCTTCGCGGCCAGCAAAAGGTGAGGTGTTAACTGCAAAATGCATTCTGATTGTGGGCTCTTCAATGCCTATAATAGGAAGTGCTACAGGATCACTTGGATCAGCAATTGTCTCGCCGATCGTAATACCCGCTATCCCTGAAACCGCCACAATATCACCAGCTTCAACTGTTTCCGCCTCTTTTTTGCCTAAGCCTTCGTAAGTATAAAGCGACGTTATTTTACATTTTGCCTTCTCTCCGTCACGGTTTATATGTATTACATCCTGGCCGGAGCTGATTTTTCCATTGTGGATCTTCCCGGTCGCAATCCTGCCTTTGTGCAAATCACCGGCAATAGAGGTAACCAGAATCTGTAAAGGTTTTTCGGAGTCCACAACGGGCGCAGGTATAAATTCTAAAATAGCCTCAAAAACTGGGGAAATGTCCACCATTTGAGAAAGATCAGCATCCTTCCCGGCTTTTCCGTCTTTGGCGCTTGCGTAAATTGTCGGGAAATACGCCGTTTCATCGTCTGCTCCAAGCTCCAGAAATAAATCGAGGATTTTGTCCAAAACGTATGGGGTTCTTGCATCCGGCTTATCAATTTTGTTGACAACAACAATTATTTTTAGTTTTTGTAGTAAAGCCTGCTTCAGGACAAACCTTGTCTGCGGCATCGGCCCCTCTTTGGCATCGACCAAAAGCAAGGCTCCGTCTGCCATTGAAAGAACCCTTTCTACCTCACCGCCAAAATCGGCGTGCCCAGGGGTGTCAATTATGTTGATTTTGGTATCTTTCCAAATGACCGATGCGTTTTTTGAAAAAATGGTAATTCCACGTTCGCGTTCCAGTTCATTGGAATCCATTATCAAATCGTCCGCGCTGTCTTTACCAAGATTGGTTTTCGACTGCCTCAAGAGAGCATCCACAAGCGTGGTTTTTCCATGATCGACATGAGCAATTATTGCCACATTTCTTAATTGTTTCATATATTTCCTTTCTGATGTGGCAAAAATAACAGAGGAGCGCCATTGGCACGAATTCGAAGAATTGTGGCAAGGCGACCTGCTGTTTTAATTGCAACATTCCTAATATTTTTCATAGTATTTTCCTTTACCCTTGATACCTTTGTGACTTTTGATACGTTTGATACGTTCAAAGTATTAAAAAACCGCGCACCCGCGGCCTAACACATCTTAACATTATAGGACAAAATTTACAATTGGGGCTTATCTTGGCTTTTTGACCAGTTTTGCGACATAAACAATTTCGCGAAGTTCCCCGTCTTCCCCTTCGATCTCCGTCATCCCCGAAAGCCGGTTAAATTCACCTAAATAGTCAGAAAGCGCTGCAGAAAGTTCTTTCATCTGTGAACTCAGCGACTTAACCTTTTCCGCAATTACCGCAACTGAAGGCCTTTTTAAAATTTCCGCCTTAGTTGCCGATTTAACTTTATTTGCAACCTTTGCGGCCTCCGCATGCTCTTTATATGTCGGGTCGCCTTCAAAAGTATCCGCAAGCATCGCTTTTTGGTCCGAAAGCTCGATCCTTAGTTTATCTATTTGGGAAATGTAGTTTTTGATCGTCCCTTCTAAAGTTAATACCAAATTAGCCTCATCGGCAGTTGGATTCAACTCGTCCACCACTTCCCTGTCCACTACATTAGATGCATCTGATACTTTCTGGTCGTCGTCCGCCATGTTCTCCAATATATATAAATTAGGTCGTCAAAAACAAGGGGTTGATTTTGTCTCCGTTGACATAAACTAAAGCCAACAATATAATCTGAGCTCAGATGAAAAAGAAAGCGCGTAGTGCGGCTTCCTTTTTTCGCCAAATAAAAAACGGTTCTGCCTCGATAAAAGTAAAGTCCAAATCAGTTTATTTAAACATAGTCCACAAAGTAGAAAATCGTCCTGTCCAGAGTTTTTTGGTTACACTCCTGCTGCTCCTTGGCTTGATCGTATTGGGTAACCTTATTACCAAACCTAAAACAGCCGAAGAAGAAAAAGCTAAAGAGCCGATTGCCGTGGATACATATTCTATAGGAAGTGCTCCCAAAATTACTGTTCCGGCTCAGGTTGAAAAGGAAGGGGTAATCCAAATTACCGCGCAGACAGCGGGCATTGTAAATAAGATTAATGTAGTAGACGGCCAACAAGTTAATAAAGGTCAAACCCTCATTTCTCTTTCTTCAAATTATCAAGGAGCAAATGCCGCATCCGTCCAAAGACAGCTTGCCGGTGTGCAGGCACAAAATGCAAAAGTTGTTTATGACACACAACTTGAAATTCTCGCAAAACAAAAGGAAGTTGCCCAAAAATCCGATGCCAATTCAGACGATCTTAGAAGCATTAGTGAAAAATCAATTGATGAAACAAAATCTTTAATTTCCCTAAATGATTCTATCCTCACAAGTCTCGACAGTAATCTCACAGAACTTGAAACTACCAATATTGGTGGTGCAAACGACGCGGCCATTTTGCAAACCAAACAGCTTAAAAGCCAATTTCAAGCCGCCAACAACCAGGCAAAATCTGCTCTTAGAAACACGGAATTTGCCTCAGACGAAGATAAGGCACCGGCCAATCTTTCCAATTTACAAAAAGATCTAGCCCTCAAACAATTGGATCTTCAGGAAAAAACCTTAAAACTTAACCTTGACGCCGCAAACCTCCAGGTTCGCCTCGCTCAAATATCCGAATCCTTATTTTTTCCAACAAGCCCGTTTAAGGGTACCGTTGAAAAAGTCCACGTCAGGGCAGCCCAGCAGGTAACACCCGGTACCGTGCTTGTTACAATCTCGTCCCTTGGGAAATCCCAAACAGCAGTAGCTTATGTCCCTCAAAATACGGCAGGTTCTGTTTCCAAACTCGATTTAAGTTATCTGACTGTAGACAAGCAAAAATTTGAAGTAACGCCAATTTATGTTTCTAAAGAAGCAGTGCAAGGGCAACTTTATGCGATTATCTTCCCAATTCCCCAAGAAGCTCAAAATCTGTTAACCGATAAAGGGTTTGTCAACGTCGAGATCCCAATCGGATACTCATACACTTCGGCCTCCACCCCGTATATTCCACTAGATTCGGTTCATCAAACGCAGGACACGGCAATCGTTTTTGTCATAGCAGGCGGCAAGGCAGAAGCAAAAACTGTAACTCTTGGCCAAGTGCAGGGCAATTTTATCGAAATTACATCCGGTCTTAACCAAAACGATACAGTAATAGTCTCCCGAAATATTGTCTCAGGCGACCCCGTAAAACCGAAGGTTCTCTAATAAATTATGGAAAAAGTAAGATCTTATCTAACCGGATTGAAATACGATCCAAAACTTGAAGAGCATTTCATCGCAAAATACTTGGTCAATTTCCGCTACGTTTTACTTTTAATAATCGCAATCATAGCAGCAGGTGTATTCAGTTTTTTAAACTTACCCAGGAGACTGAATCCTGAAGTAAAAATACCAATCGTCTCCGTAACAACAGCCCTCCCCGGCGCCGGACCCGAAGACATTGAATCTCTTATCACAATTCCTATAGAAGACGAAATCATCGGTTTGGAGAAAGTTAAAACCGTTAGCTCAAGTTCATCTGATAGCTTTTCGCAAATTGCCGTTGAATTTGAAAGCGGAACCGATCCCGCAAAAGCAAAAGACGACGTACAATCAGCCGTAGACACAATATCCAATTTGCCGAAAGACGCCCAAACACCCAAAGTCCAAAAATTGGATTTCGAAAACCAGCCGGTTTGGACTTTTTTAATAACCTCAACAGGTGATGATGCAAGTCTTATGAGCTTTGCAAAAAACTTAGAGGACAAAATAGAAAATATTCCTACAATCAAAGAAGTTCAGGTTTCCGGTATTGACCAGGAAGAGGTACAAGTAACCGTAAACTCCAATACAAAGCGGCAGTATAATATCAGTCCACAAACCCTATCCCTTGCCATCCAATCGGCTGTTAATGCCCAACCGGCAGGTATTTTAAATACAGAAAATTCGACGTTTTCTCTCACAATCGACCCCGCAATCGAAAACATTGATGATGTAAGAAAATTGGAATTAAACATAAACGGTCAAGTTATAAAGTTAGGCCAGATAGCACAAATCGCAATTGTACCAAAACCCAATATTGCCAAAACATATTTTGTTAACACAAACACAAAACCAACTAGAGGTGTAATATTTTCTGTCTTCAAAACCGACAGTGCAAATATCAACAAATCTGTTGAAGATGTTAAGAAAGTCGTTGACCTTGAGTTCAAAAACTATCAAGGTACATTTCAACAAACATCAATTTTGAATTTAGCAAAAGAGGTTGACGATTCATTCAATGACCTTGCAGGAAGCTTCCGCGACACAATTATCCTGGTTATGATTGTGCTTTTTGTATTTTTAGGTATTAGACAGGCCTTAATAGTTGCTTTTGCCATTCCGCTTTCCTTTTTAATCGCCTTCACGGTTATGGACATTACTGGCCTCACATTAAACTTCTTATCTTTATTCTCCTTAATCCTTGCACTTGGACTTTTGGTGGATGACGCAATAGTTGTTGTGACTGCAGTCACCAGTTACTGGCGAACCAATAAGTTCACCCCAAACCAAACCGGTCTTTTGGTACTTCGCGATTTCGTTGTTCCTATTTGGTCAACCACAATAACTGCAGTTTGGGCATTTTTACCCATCCTCATTGCAACCGGAATCATAGGTGAGTTTATTAAATCAATTTCTATTGTTGTTTCAACAACTTTAATCGCCTCAACAGCAATAGCTATATTAGTCACTCTCCCGCTTATGGTCGTCTTTCTTAAGCCTCAAATCCCAAATAGGGTCAGAATTTTAATAAACCTCATCATTTTTTTGGTAATTATTGCAATTGTATTTGGTCTCAGCCAAAACAGCCCGCTCCTGCCGATAAATATTCTTACAACAATCCTGCTTATTTTGATCACCTTTAAACTAAGGCGTGAATTATTTGCATCATTTGTCAGAAATTTAGGAAAAATTATTAATGTAAAAAAAGTCGGGAAAACCATTCACACTTATGCCAACAACGGTATTATTGATTCTCAAAAACTTGCACACAAATACCAAAGACTTCTTGACAGGTTGCTGAATTCAAAAAGCGCACAAAACAAAACTCTAATTGTCGTCGTTGTTTTTGCCCTCTTTTCTTATCTTTTAATTCCTCTCGGTCTTATAAAAAATGAGTTTTTCCCAAAAAATAACTCAGACTCATTTTATATAACGCTGGAATTACCCACCGGAACCAGCCTTCAGTCATCTCAAAATCAAGCGCAAAGCTTGCTTGGCGAATTAACAAAAATACCGGACACTAAATTTATTACAGCAGAAATTGGCAGGTCACTATCAACATCAGATTTTTTCAATCGCCAGGGAGGGGCCAATAACATTTTATTTACGATAGTTTTAACTAAAGAAAATTCAATTAAAATCGCGGAGGAAGTTCGCGAACAATACAAAAACTACAGCCCCGGGAAAATTTCTGTCATCGAACAATCTAGCGGCCCTCCGGCAGGTGCCGATCTTCAAATAAAACTTTCTGGGGAAGATTTTAGTGTTTTAAACCAATACGCAGATAAAATAATGGTGTACCTGACAAATCAACCGCAAAATACAAACGTTTCAAAATCGATTACAGCCGGAACCAGCAAAATAGTTTTCGTTCCAAACAAAAGTAAACTGGCCCAGTACGGCTTATCGGAAAGCGCAATAGGCAACGAGTTAAGAATTTTCGCAAGCGGCTTCACTCTTGACAGTGACGTTAAATTTAACGGAGAAACTTACGATATAGTTTACAGGAACAGCTCAAAAATCCGCTCACCCCAAGATCTGGGAACAATCACAATACCAACCAAAGCCGGACAAATCCCCCTATCAGGCTTAGGAACACTGAAACTTGAAGCAAACCCGACAAGAATTACCAGGGAAAACCAAAAACGGACGATTTCTGTTTCATCGACCCTTAAAAAGGGGTTCACTGTCCCCAAGGAAAGCGCAAACCTCGAAAATTTTGCGCAGGGTCTTAACCTGCCTTCAGGCTACGGCTGGACAACAGGAGGAGTAAATGAAGAAAACCAGAAAAGCTTAAATTCCATATTTCAGGCAATGGTTATTGCTGCAATTCTAATTATGGCAACAATGGTTTTACAATTCGGATCATACAGAAAGGCCTTTATCATACTTTTAAAAATCCCGATTGCAATTTCTGGGGTATTTATGGTTTTTGCCATCACACAAACGCCACTGTCATTCCCAACTGTTATTGGAATTCTTGCACTATTCGGAATTACCGTGTACCAGTCCATGCTAATTGTCGACAAAATCAACAAAAATCAAAAAGCCGGTATGCACCTAAAACATGCAATTTCCGACGCGTGTGCATCAAGAGTAGAACCCATTTTGTTTGGAACAATTTGCACCGTGGTCGGATTGATTCCTATAACATCATCCGATCCTCTTTGGAGAGGGCTTGGAGGCGCAATAATTGCCGGACTACTTTTTTCCGGCATCATCATGCTCCTGTTTATCCCTGTTGTTTACTTCAAGGTATTTGAAAAAGAAAACTAGAGCCTTGGCAATAAAATTGTTAAAGCATATAATGATTTTATGGGAACAGTCAGTATTCTCGCTAATTGGATACTTTCGGCTATTGCCCTTGTCATCGTTGCCAATTACGTTCCGGGCTTTCACGTCAATTCTTTTGCCACTGCACTCATAGTCGCTGTTATTCTGGGAATTATCAACACACTCATCAAACCGATAATCTTAATACTTACACTGCCTATAAATATCCTGACCCTTGGTTTATTTACCTTTGTAATAAACGCACTCTTGCTGCTCTTAGTAGCCCGCTTCGTGCCAGGTTTCACCATAGAAGGATTCGTCCCGGCTCTAATTGGAGCTATAGTCCTCTGGCTGATCAACATTGTCATCCATATGGTAGTTTTCCCTGTTAAAGCAGTTTAAACTGCACACTTGCGCAGCCTGATATAATTACTCCGTAATTACGTTGGTCTTAATTACTACCCTTCTGCCCCAAAGTAAAGTGTTATGAATAATCTCAAGGTTGCTGTTTTGCTAATCATCATCTTTGTACTGGCAGTTGCAGGGTTCTACTATTTCTACTTAAAGCAGGTTTCAAAAAGCCAAAACCTGACCTTACCACCTCTTGAATCACCAAAAACAAATTTCCCTTCGGCAACGGCCTCAGCCTCGCCTGTTGCCCAAACCCAATCAACAGGCGAAGAGATTAAACAACCGGGTGCTGTCGCAGGAACCTCAACATTTCCCCAATCACAACCGGAAACAGGCGCAGGCCAAAGCCAAATTGCGGATGCGGGAATTGTCATACAAACACCGCAAAACCAAGCCGAAATAACCTCACCGGTTGCAGTAAGCGGGCTTGCCAATGTCCCCAATAACCTGATAGTCGAAGTCAGAGACAAAACGGGTCAAATTTTAGGAATACGTAAAACCGTAGCCTGTTTTGGCTATCAAGCATGCCCTTTCTCCATTTCCGTTGTTTTCACTAACCCTAAAACCTCAGACGGCCAAATTACGGTTTACAGCCCATCACTTTCCAACAGATCCCCTGAGTATTCAACATCAATAAACGTTACCTTCAAATAGGTTTTCGGGATCCTTTAAGACTCATATCTTGGTGTACAATGTATGATATATGGCCACACCCAAAGACATCGAGGAAATTAAAAAAAGCGCTTCGGTTTTAGTGATTTTCGGCGCAACAGGCGACCTCTCAACAAAAAAAATATTCCCATCACTATATGAACTCTATAAAAACAATCTTTTACCCGACAAATTTAAAATTGTGGCCAGCGCCAGAACCAAATTTCAAACATCCGAGTTTTCAAAAAAGCTCAAGGAAAGCATCAACCCGGCTGACCAAAAAGCCTGGCAGGGATTTGAAAATCTAATAGATTACGTACCTTCGGACATTGATCAAAACGACAATTTGGATAAAATAAAAAACTCGATTTGGAAATTTGAAGAGAGTGCAAATGTCTGCCCGCAGCAAATATTTTATATGGCCGTTTCCCCATTTATCTTTAAAAAAGCAGTCGAAAATCTTGGCAAAAACCAACTTAACCTTGGTTGCCAGAAACATGGCAAACACGCCCGCGTTGTAGTCGAAAAACCGTTCGGATTTGACCTCAAATCGGCGCTCGATTTAGATGCCGAATTACTTAAATATTTCGAGGATGAGCAAATCTTCAGAATCGACCACTTTTTAGGTAAGGAGACCGTCCAAAACATATTGGCTTTCCGCTTCGGAAATGAAATTTTCGAACCCGTTTGGAACAACCAATACATAGATAATGTCCAAATCACAATGGCCGAATATGTTGGTGTAGAAAAACGCGGCGAATATTACGACAAAACCGGGGCTCTAAGGGATGTAATCCAAAACCACCTCCTTCAACTAATGTCACTTGTCACTATGGAAATGCCCGAAAAATTCGACCACACACATATCCGCAACAAAAAGCTCGAAATAATCAAAAGCATTAAAAAAATGACACCTGCAGAAGTAATCGGCTCAACAGTCAGGGGCCAATACGAAGGATACCTCGAAGAGGAGAAAATCGATCCTAAATCGCAAACCGAAACATACGCAATGACCAAACTGGAGATCGAAAACAAAAGGTGGCAAGACGTCCCTTTTTATCTGAGGACCGGTAAACGTCTGGAAGGAAAAGCGTCATCTATCATCTTTTCGTTCAAAGAGCGCGGCCACAAATTTTTTGAAAACTTCTGGGAAAAACCGATGCCAAACCACATTACGCTGCAGATTCAGCCAAATGAAGGAATCGGCATCCGTCTGGTTGCAAAAAAGCCAGGCTTAACTACCGCTTTAGAGCCTGTAGACATGGAATTTTGTTACAAAACTTCCTTCGACACCCCGCAGCCGGATGCATATGAAAGACTTCTGATGGATATTATGATAGGTGACCAGACATTGTTCCTTGGGCAAGTTGCGGATTCCTGGAAAATCATAGACCCGATTGAAAAAGTCTGGCAAAATGGTAAGCCAAACCTGGCAACCTACAAACCCGGAAGCTGGGGTCCGAAAGAGGCCGAAGATTTAATTGGAAAAGATAACCGCCAGTGGCTTGCCCCGCTTTTGACAATCTGCAAAATCTAATCCTTCTTTTTTACCGGTTTACCCTGCTTGCCCCGAGTAGAATCGAGGGGAGCTTGCCGAACGGGGTGTCCGCCAAAAGCGATGCGAAGCGACCCGACCATCCTTGCAGCAAAAGACTTTTGAATTTTTTCATCTGTTTCCGATTCGCGCCTTATCTCGAGCGACTTTTCTATAATTTCTATCGGCAAATCATTTTTGTGAGCATAATCAACAGTCCAAACCGTTTCTCCGGAAGCGGTGCCGATTACCCCTGCAACCTGCTCCATTTTAGGGTCATTTTCTAATGCCTCAATAGTTCGTTCCATCATAAAACCGGAAATCAAGGTTCCCTTCTGATAAAGCCGGCCGACTTTTTCAAGGTCGAGCTTATAAGGCGACTTTTCTAGAACCCCAAAGCCTTCCCCAATCGACTGCATATAACCGTATTCGATAGCGTTATGAACCATTTTTACAAAATGCCCGGCCCCACCTTCACCAAAGTACTCATAACCGCCGCCGGGCTTAGCCAAAGAATCCAAAATCGGACGGATATTGTCAAATGCAGACCTATCCCCTCCGGCCATCATCGGATAACCTGCTGTTGCAGCAATTATGCCGCCGGAAACCCCAATGCCCAAGAAATTGATATCACGCCGCCTGAAGTCTTCGTACCGCCTCTGGGTATCGGCAAAATTACTGTTGCCGCCATCTACAACAATGTCGCCTTTTTCAACGTATTTGCCTACTTCATTTAAAATTTCCTCCGTTGCATCTCCCGCCGGTACCATTGACCACACAACCCTTGGCTTATCAAGTTTTTTTACAAGATCTTCAATTGACCTGGCAACTTCTAAATTTTGATTTGCACTTTTGAATTTTGAATTTTGAATTTTGGCCTTGAGCTCATCAACTTTCTCTTCCGTCCTGTTCCAAACCACCACCTCATGTCCTTCACTAAGAAGCTTCGTCACCATTCGGTTACCCATCTTGCCCAAACCGATGAACCCTAATTTCATATATTCATTAAATCACAATATCGGTTACTAAAAACGATTTTATTTTATTCTTTCTGTAAAAAATTGCCGGATACTTTTGCATATCGTTCTCGTCTTCGCTCAACATACGCTTTACAGCTTCCCTTTTGCCATCACCAAACATCATTATTACAAAGTTCGTGAATTCTCCAAGCGACCTGAGTGTAATAGTAATCCTTAAAGGAAATTGGTCTTCAACTTCTTCCGCCTCAACAAAATTTGGGCTTTTTGCCGCAACACTATACGGAAAAATGCCTGCAGTGTGCAAATTGTCACCAACACCCATCACTCCGACTTTTTTGGCAAAACGCGAAAAAAGTTCCTCGATGTCCTTTTCGTAACCCTTTGCAGTCTCCAAAAAACCTTCCCCTCTCAAAACCTTGTGGCTTTCAATACACTTTTCGTCTGCAAAATCTTTTATTCCGGCATTTTTCATTAAAAGTTCATTGCTGTTCTCATGGAAAGGTTCGCCGTAGCGCTCATCAACAACACAAATTGCACCGGGAATAATGTCAGATGGATCTACAATCATAGATTTGTAATCCATAGACGTCCCGCCGGAAAGCGCAAGCAAAGTATCTTTATCCACTAAACCGAGAAGCAAATCATGAGCCTTAACTTGCCCTTCTTCCTTATCTTTAACTTTAACAATCTCAATCATCTAATCGCCTAAAGTCACCTTCCAATTCGGGCCTTCTGGAGTATCCTCTATTTCAACACCCATCCCAGCCAACTGCTCACGAATCTTGTCGGAACCGGCAAAATCGCCTTTCTTCCGAAGTTCTTCACGTTTATTGATAAGTTCCTGCGCCCCAACTGGTAGCTGCGCCCTTTTAACCTCGCTAAGACCAAGGCCCAGCAATTCATCCATAACCAAAGCAGATTGGTGCTTTGCAGACGTGGGATGGTCGCTTTTTACCATTTCCCAAAAAACGGAAAGCGCCTTCGGCATATTTAAATCATCGCTTACGGCCTCTTTGAACTTACCTTCAAACTCGGCACATCCTATCTTTGGATCATCCCAAGTTGAAACTTCTCTTTTTAAGTTCAGAAGCGCATTTTGCGCTGCTTCCAGGCTTTCCCAAGTGAAATTTAATTTGCTTCTGTAGTGCGCTGTTAAAAACAAATACCGTACGGCCATAGGGTCAAAACCTTTCTTGGCAACATCGCCCAAAGTAAACACATTGCCAAGCCGCTTTGCCATCTTTTCCCCATTAACCAGCAAGTGTTCCCCCTCCATCCAAATATTTACAAATTTCTTACCTGTCGCACCCTCACTCTGGGCAATTTCATTCTCATGATGCGGGAATAATAAATCCACGCCGCCTGTGTGGATATCAAAAGTGTCTCCGAGGTACTGGGTACTCATCGCAGAACATTCAATATGCCAGCCCGGCCTGCCAACCCCCCAAGGCGAATCAAAAGCCTCATGGCGTGCTTTGGCATCTTCGCCAGACGCTTTCCATAAAACAAAGTCCTGCGGGTTATCCTTGTCGTATTCGTCTACATCCACTCGCGCACCAGCCTTGACGCCTTTTACGTTTGTCCCCGAGAGTTTCCCGTAACCCTTGAACTTGGCAATAGAAAAATAAACGGATCCGTCTTTTACATACGCCAATCCCCCATCAACCAGCTTGCCGATAATTTTAAGCATACTTTCTATATGCTCGGTTGCCTGCGGGTATTCGTCTGCTTTTAAAATGTTCAGCCTGCCGAGATCAGCAAAAAAAGCATCTGTGTATTCTTTTGTCAATTCATTTATGGGAATTCTCTCCTCAGAAGCCTTTTTGATGATTTTGTCGTCAATATCCGTAATATTCATTACATGCTTAACTTTGTAGCCGTCAAAAAGCAGAGTACGCTTTAAAATGTCCTCAAAAACAAAGGTGCGCCAGTTACCAATATGAACAAAGTTGTAAACGGTCGGCCCACAGGTATACAAACCGACCACATCACCAATCGGTTTAAAATCCTCAATTTTTCGGGAAAGAAAATTATAAAGCTTGAGCATCTCTCCAATTTTAATCCAAAAGGCAGTTTAAGTCATTCCGCGCCCCAGTTTCTACCGGTTTCCGCACTACCTTTACTAACTGCAGTCTTGACAGCAGCGCCAGCCGAACCCTGACGCATTTCATATAGCCTGGCAAGTTGGTTCGCCTTCTTTTGTTCTTCTTCCCTTTTCTTGTCCTCTTCTTCCTTTTTCTTTTGCATCCTGTATTCGTCATATATAGCCTGGATTTTTTGCCTCAGCTCCAAATACTCTCTTTCACTAAAATCGTCATCGTCCTGCTTCATCTTCTGAATATCGTCACCCGAAGCGGGAGGAGTACCCTGCGAGGACCTTCCTAAAATCTGAGTTAAGGCAGCCCTTCCCATTTTTATAAACTCATTTCCAATAGGGTTATTGGAACTGGTCGGCATTTTGCTGACCGTTTCAAGATCAAGCTTGTTTAAATCACTAGAGGGGCCTTTTCCTGAAGAATCCATAATTTAATTGTACAAGATTAATATCACAAAGGGGATAAAGGGGACAAACGTATCAAATGCAAAAACTTTCTCAGCTTCCTTTGGAACATTTGACACCTATGATACTTTTGATACTTCTTATCTAAAAGTCTTTTCTGCCCTCAAAAGCGCGCCTGACAGTTATTTCATCAGCATATTCAAGCTCAGCCCCTATCGGAATACCCCGCGCAATACGCGTAGTCTTTATTTTTAAAGGACCGATCAAACGCTGGATATACATTGCCGTTGCCTCCCCTTCCATCGAAGGATTTGTGGCTAGAATTACTTCCTTAACTTTACCGTCTTTGAGTCTTGGCAAAAGCTGACGGATTCTAAGTTCTTCCGGCCCGATATTTTCAAGTGGCGCAATTACTCCGTGTAGAACGTGATAAAGGCCCGAAAAACTACCGCTCTTTTCAATTGCCCAAACGTCCAAAGGGTCTTCTACCACACAAATAATGGAACCATCGCGCTCACCATCAGCACATATATCGCACGGGTCATTTTCAGTAATATTCTGGCAAACGGAGCATATCTTTGTCCTACCCTTAAGTTCCTTTACGGATTCGGCGAGATTCACGGAAAGCGAATCCGGTGCGTGCAAAAGATAATATGTCAACCTTGCTGCAGTCTTCGGCCCAATTCCGGGTAGTGCTTCAAACGCATCAATTAAATTAGCAACAGCCTTTGGAATTTTCATCTTAGATCAACTTGTAATTAATTTCATCAGCCTCAACACCCGGAGAGGTCGCCGCCACAAAGAGAATTGCCCCTTTGGTTTCGGCACGAACTGCGTGGGCAATTCCCACCTTTATGTAAATCGTCTCATGTAAGCTGGAATCCATCAAAATTTTCTCTTTCTTCTTTGTCTTTGTATCCTCCAAAAAGATGGTAAACTTCCCAGCAAGCGGCGTAAATAATTCCTGTTTAATCTTATGATAGTGATTTCCTGCTACAGCCTGGGATTTTTTAAAAAAAACTGTATACGAATACCTGTTTAAAAAACCGGCAACAAGCGGCTTGCGTGCATCCCACAACACTTCAAGTATCCTCCCTGGTTTATCTTTACGGTCACGAGGATTAAGTTTATAAATTGTTGCGAGCTTCGTCTTTCTTTGGGAAATAGGAACAGAGTATTGATCTATCGAATCACTGCCAAATGTAGATTTCATATGAGGACATTATAATTGCGTGTGGAATAAAAAAGAAGCTTAGTTTCCGCCGAGCATTCCCTTGAGGCCTTCGAATCCGCCCATTTGCTGCATCTTTTTTGCAGCTTCCTTCTGGCTTTCTTTTACGGCTTCATTAACCGCTTCGGCAATATCATCATCGCTCTTACCGTTCGTCTCAATCGAAACAAAACGCTGGGCCAGCGTCACTTTAACCTTAACGCCCCTCTTTTCAACCTCAACAACCTCCGCATCTAGCGACTTTTGGATCGCCATCGCCTCGTCACGCATTTTCTTGAGCTCTTTCAGCTGCTGCAGCTTGTCAAACATCTTAAATTAAATGTTAGCTTTTCACACCTCGAATGTCAATTTGTTGAAAACTAACCCTGCCCCGAATATAATAAGTCGCGATGATTATAAAAGTTACCGGCGTACACCTTAAAAAGTTACCAAAGGTCAAAGACTATGCCTTAAAAAAGGCCGAGAAGCTTTTAAAATTCCATCCGCAGATTGAAAAAATCCACATCCGCCTTGTCTTTGAAAAATCCCATCGCGGGCTGGAAAATGATTATTACTGCGAAATTACTATCGCTACACCTCACCACACACTGGAAATCAGAGACGTCGAACGCAACTTTGACAAAGCAGTCGACAAAGCTATCGAGCGTATGCGGCGCACACTTACAAAGCATAAGGAAAAACAGCTTACCAAAAAACACCGGGAAGGCGTAAAAACAAAAAAAGGCGCACGGGAATTATCCTAAAAGTCTACCGATTTACTCTTTGTAATTGTTGATTTTGCTCTATACTTTTCGTAAGGCTTAAGCCTGTAAATTTCCATATCGCTAAGACCTACCTTTTTAAGTTCGGCTCTCAAATCACCTTCTTTTACCCATTGGTCATAACCTAAACAAATAACGTCAGGTTCAACAGACTTGATGTGCTGGTAGAAATCTGTCTCCGAGCCCAGAACAGCCTTGTCAACAAATTTGCATGAATCAACCAATTCCAGGCGCTCATCCTGATTAAACAAAGGCCTTTTCCCTTTTATCTTCTCAACATTCTTATCGGTACCAACGGAAACAACCAAAATATCGCCGTAAACTTTTGCCTGTTTAAAATAGTCGAGATGTCCGGGGTGCAGACCGTCAAATGCCCCAAATGCAATCACTGTCTTCACTAAAAGCTCCCCTCTAAAACATGCTGCTCAGGCTTACCGCCCTCAGTTGTAATCTCGCGGGTTATCCAAATCGTATCGTAAGAAGAATACTTGCTACTGTCATTAAAAACCAAACTCCATGAACTCCCGGAGCCGGACAGAAATCCTGCATCTTTAATCTGCCCACCATCTACAAGCCATACTTGATACTTGTCACCGCTGGGATTTGGTAACGTTGCGCTAACAGACAAGCTGTATGAACCTGCACCAAATGTCCTGGTCGCGCTGGCTTTAGCCTGCCCGCCATATTTTACATCCTTAAACGTCGCTGAGCCGCTGGAAAGATTAACCCCGCCACTTGTGACAACACTTGCACTCACCGAAACCGGTGTCAAACCACGCTGGGCATCCGTTAACTCGCCTGAGCCACCCCCGATAAAGCTCCCTGAGCTTATTTTTTGCTTCACTAATAAGAGTACCGCAATAATCGCAATCACCAAAAAGGCAGCCTTGACAGCAGGCATCGGCAACGATCTTTTGGACCTAACGAATGTGTTTTGTTGGGCTAAATCTCTCACTGAATTAAATTTAAGCTTAACATATTTTAGCCGGGATTTGTACTAATTATTTATACACGGGCGTGCCTTAGTGGGAAAAAATGGACATGAGTTCCAGCCTTCGTCTTTCGTCTGACATGTCTAAAACGTCTGTTTTCAAGAATTATTCCATAAACAACCGGCATCAAAAGAATCAAAGGGAAAGCAAGCCAATTTCTCGGATCCGAAAAATATAACCCGAAATTAAAATAGTAAAAACCGGCAATCTCAAGTACGCTCAAGAGAATTACAACTAAAAACCAAACAACAGACACTCCCAAGCCAAGTGCAAAAACCTTGTCCCTACCTTTACGGATTTTCTTGGCAGCCAAAAGTTTTATTATTTCAGTTCTTCGAAAATAGAGAATTGTAACCCACAAAATAACCAAAGGCAAAGTCAGATAAAACCATGGCAAAATTACCAGTCCACCGAGTAAAAATACCAAGACCCATACCAAAACCGAGTACCATGCAATGCGCCAGCTTAGCCCAACTTTTGTCTTCATAATAGATTGAACGTAATTTAAATTAGGGGGTTAATAAAAGGTCAAAGTGTTCCCGCCATGAAAAATACGACTTTTTAAAAGTCCTGTCAACCCACCAAAAAGCATGTAGTAATCTTAATTCGGGAGAGTTGTCAAACCTTGATTGATTTGGGTCGTACCCTGGTCAATGTTATCCAGATTTGTGTTATTTAAATCCTTCTCGATTGACCCTACGTCATCGGACTTGCTTTGGTTATTCAACATCTGCACCTGAGGGTCACTAACCACCGTTGCTTTGCCCTTACTAACCACGGACTTAACATTTTCATCGTATATAAACAGTATGATAAACACCACTGCAACAGCGGCTAATATCAAAAGCAACGGTTTCAAATTCCCTGACTGCGATTTACTTGGCACCTGAGCTCCCTTCTTTGGAATTATTCACTGCTTTCAAATTCCTTAAAGCCGTGACTAATGATTTTTGGTAAGACTGAAGAGCAGTCTTCGCACTTTTCACCGATGCAACTGCCGTGTGGACAGCATCGCGCACGGTTGCAGAAGAGGCATCGATAGCCGCTACATCCGACTTTGCTTTATCTATCGATTTTTTGGCACTTGCACCCAAATTTTCGGCATTTAATAGTGCTGCTTGGGCAGCAGAAGTATTGACACCGCCTGCACTGAGTTTATCAAGCCTCGAAGCAATTCTGTTTGCAATATTATCCAATCTCAAAAGCGCAGCATCAAACCTTGAAAGGATATTTTCAAAAACAGCCTTGATACCACTTACAGTTTTTTGCCTAATTCCGGCTGCTTCGGAGGCTACCTTGCCATTTAAACCGACTTGGGACTTTATATCTTGTTTTAACTGACGAAACTCTTCCCTTTTTTCCCGAAGCACCTCAAGCCTTGCCCTGACACCACCATTTTCTTCACCGAATGTACTTTGGGCAAAAACGGGTGTTAGCGAAAAAGCAAAAATCGAAACAACAAGGAGTATAAGAAGGGCAGATTTTTTCATCAGGCAATTTTTATGGTATCAGCTTACAACAACCTCGTCAATCTTTATTTTTCAAACTTACCTGGGCGCAATAGAGATAGTTATCCCCGTCTTTTTACCGTCAACAGTTGTATTTATAATAATTGACCCCTGCTGACCGCCATTACTGACCTGAAACTCATAACTTGTTGCCGAATTTTGCTTCATAGTGGAATCCCAACCCAAAGGTTTTAATGAGTCTGTATAAAACTGGACAACCTTCGAGATATCATCGTTGGTAACAGCAATAGACCCAAATTTTCCTTTATACCCATACGATTCCTGCACTTTTGAATTTTCATAAAGCGGTAAAGTCGGAAAACCGGCAGGATAGGATCCTTTCTTGAATTCATCTTTTGCTAAACTTGGCGATGAGTTACCAATCGTTGGGACACATCCCGAAAGTGTGAATGCTAAAACAAGAACCGCGAGCAGTCTGGTTTTCATTTTGAAAATATTTCCTGTGCTATCTTTTCAAGCTCATTTTCGCGAATATCCATAACATTGCTTGCAATAACAGCTGTGGTCGGTTTAGATTCTCTTTTTGCCAAAACAAACTTAAAACTGATCGGCTTGCCAACAACTTCTTCCATATTCTTGTCTAGCATTGCAAGTATCTTGGGTTCTTCAAGCTTTTCCTTGTGGAACCTGTAAAATACTTCGAGTGTCAGCAGCCTGCCGTCAAACCCCGCAGGCTTCGTTGACCTCAAAAGGGCAACAACGTGGGCATTTACCCTCTTTACTCTATTTAAAAACTCTGACCAATTTTTCTCAACATCCGCAATTGATCCTTTTCCCGTAGCCCTAGGTTTTATGACTTCCAAAATCTTCTTTGGTTTCGGATCTTTATTAAAATCAGGCGAAACCCCGGGCTCGGATTCGAAATTGGACTCAGACACATTCGCCTGATGCCCGGAATCACCTGCGCCAACATCGTCCCCGAAATATTTGCAAATACCAAGCACCAAAGGAATCTGCGCCAGAGGGTATAACTTCATTTCATTTTCGGAAACCAAAAGCGCCCTCATCAGCTCCTGCAGCTCTCCTGTCTTAAATTTTTCGGAAAGCTCAACCATTTTTTGGATCTGTGTTTTGTCATAATCACTGAAAATGTCACCGGAAAGCCCAATCTTAATAAATAGCAATTTCTCTAAGAACAAAACAAGTTGTCTTGCAAAAAAAGGTACATCCCCGCCCGAATCGGCAATTTCCTCAATAGTAGTTATGGATTTTTTAATATCCCTGTCCGCCAGAAAAGAAGCAAATTCAAAAAGCTGGTTCCAGCCACTCACCTTGGCAACCTTTGCAACATCCCCCGGACTAATCTTCTTGCCCGACGCACCAAGCTGGTCTAAAATCGAAACAGCGTCGCGGAATGAGCCGTCGGCAGCTTCAGCTATTGCAACAGTCGATTCCGGTTCTATTTTAATCCCTTCGCTTTTGGCAATCGAAAGAAGCATCTTCGATATTTGTACGCTCCCAGCCCTTAAAAAATTAAATCTCTGAAGCCTTGAGACAATTGTTGAAGGAAGTTTTCCAAGTTCGGTTGTGCACAAAATAAAAATTGCGTGCTTCGGCGGCTCCTCTAATGTTTTTAAAAGGGCATTAAATGCCTCCGAAGTTAACATATGCGCCTCATCAATTATGTAAACTTTGAAACGCGAAAAAGCAGGTGAAAGTTTCACTTTCTCCCTTAAATCCCTAATCTCATCTATTCCCCGGTTGGAGGCAGCATCTATCTCTATCAAATCCAGGCTCGATCCTTCGGCAATCGCGAGGCAGGAAACACACTTGTTGCACGGTTCCCCAAATTTTTTCCCGTCCGCCTTTTGGCAATTTGTAGATTTTGCAAAAATCCTGGCGGTCGAAGTTTTCCCGGTGCCTCTGGGACCATAAAATAGGTATCCGTGCCCAATTTTCCCTGTTTGAAGCTGTCCCAAAAGGGTTTGGACTATAGTTTCCTGTCCTAAAAGATCAGAAAATTTCTGCGGTCTGTATTTACGGTAAAAAACTGTACTCGTCATAGCATTATGTATTGCAGGCTAAAAAAGAACGGGCAGAAAAAACTTAAAACCTTACTCTACTTACTCGTGATGCTGGCCCAATAAATGTTCAATCCCATGGCAGGTTAATTTGTAAACCTCCTCATCAACCATGATATCATCTCGGCTGGCAGCTTCAAGTACCTGGGGCCAGCACAATACAACATCGCCCAGCCTTAAAATATCATCAGGCAGGCCCACAAATCCTGTTGCATAACCGGCTGTTAACTCCTCAAGTGGAAACGAAAGCACTTCATGTTCACGTCCGTCCTTCATAAATTTATCAGTCAAATCTTTCATTTTCCGCTTGCCCACAACCGCAACCGAAACCTCAGCCGAAATAGCCTCAATTTTATGCTTTAGTAATGTATCGGAAACCGCCTTGCGTACAATTTTTCTATTTAAAGGATAGCGCGTATCGGAAAAAATAAGAGTCTTTACCATGAAGAAATTAGCCGAGCTTAGATTTTACAACCCCTGATACAACATTACCATCGGCCTTGCCTTTTACCGCGGCCATTACTTGTCCCATAACACGACCCATATCACCTGCGCCTTTGGCACCGGTCGAACTGATTGCCTCATCCACAATCCTGCCAATTTCCTCTACGCTCATCTGCTCCGGTAAAAATTTCGCAAGAACATTAAGCTCCGCCTTTTCTTTTTCAACTAAATCGCCCCTGTCGCCTTTTTCGTAAGCATCAATAGATTCCCTGTGCTGTTTGGCGCTCTTTGTAATCTGCTCCAAAACCTCCTCATCCGCAAGCTCTCCGCCCTTGGCAATTTGCGCATTTTTAACCGCCGCCAAAAGCATCCTCAATGTCGAGACTACAACTTCATCCCGCTTCTTCTGGGCTTCAACCAGATCGGCATTTATAAGATCTAAAACAGCCATTAAAATTTACTCCTTATATATTTTTTCCTGGCCATCTGAATCTTCTGCTGCTTTCTCAGGGAAGGCTTAAGATAGTGCTCACGCTTTTTAATTTCCGTCAAAATTCCCTCAGCCTGGACTTTTTTGTTGAACTTGCGAATTAAGGCATCCGCCGATTCGCCGGGTTGTGCAATAACTTTAGTCGACATATAAAAACACCACCTTTCCAAATATACTCATAGCTTTCTCCAATCAACTTTATTGCCTGCCAGAAGATGCATGTGTAAATGCGATACATGTTGAAACTTTCCACCATTATAAGCTAAACGGAAAGCACTAAGCCCTTTGTCTGCAACTAATTTTTTGGCAACTTCATGCATTTCTACCAAATAATCTGCATCATCTGCAGAAACCGTAAGAACCGATTCAATGTGCTTTTTAGGAACAATCAGAATATGCACATCGGAAACCGGATTAATGTCATCAAAAGCAACTGCTTTTCCCGTTTCCAGGATAAAATTGCTTTTCATCTCACCGCTTACCAGCTTACAAAAGATACAGTCTTTATTTATCATGTACTTTACCCTCAATTGTGCTTCCTTTGCCAAAAATTTCGCTTTCCTGATCATAATTACAAAACCTTTTCACTTCTAACTTAGATTTTTGCCTTTTGACTTTTTCCTTCTAGCTTTTCTCAAGTATTCCTACAACTTCCTCAAGAGGCATATTTGTAGGCTTCATTGTCGGGTTTCTGGTAGAACCGTTTCTAAGTAATACTTTTGAAGCATGCAAAAACCAAGACCCAACTTTGTCCTTCTCACTGATTATCTCATAAGCTTTAGTGAAATCGACTTTGTGGGCATTGGAACCCGTAACCCTAACATACCCTGCTTGCGGATCTTTCCGCACAACTACCGCGTAACCGCTTTTAATAGCGGCGTCCATTATCCCGTCATTTTTTGTTAAAACGGCAACACCTTTGCCCCAACGTGTTTTAAATTGAAGCCCGTTTTTAACCTCCTCTTCAGCTTTAACTTTCGACTGCATCAGTCTGTAAACGGACTCCAAACCATCAATCGCAAACTCAATATGCTTCTCGTTATCCCCCGGATAAACTCCCTTCAAGCCTGAAAGCAGGTTGTGCAAGGAGAACTCCCACCTGTCGGAACTTGGCTCCGGCCATTTGTAAGAATCCCAACCGTGGTCAATTTCCGTTACAACCTCGACAATCCGCCTTAAAACTTCATCATCTTTTTTAACATGACCTTCGTCGACCAACCATTCATAAACAAGCTTTGTTCCACAGGTAAATTCATTTGTTTTGTGATGGTCAAAGCGTCCGCCACCAACGTCGACATGCAAAACGCTAGGGTTCGAATCGACAGGCTCCCTGTTGTAGGTATTATCACCGGCAGGAACAAGTTCCACGCGCGCATTTTTATAATCAGGGTGAAATTTCCTCAGTAGCCAAATGGCCGGAATACCGTCAAAATCCGGAGAAACATGAGTAACAATAATCTTTTGCGACATTAATATTCGGCATTTATATCTTTATTCTTAATACCTAAAAACACTTCCTTTCTATATGAAGCTGACCTTACATTTTAACTTTTTATGGGACTTTTGGCAAGGAAAGTTTAACTAGCGCTAACTGTCTTTTTAACCAAATCCAGCGTTTTAGCCTGGAAAAGCGAAACGGCAATATATTGCTGAAGGTCCACCTTTTGCTGTTCGGAAAGTTTAGACTCGTCAACACCCTTGAAAGCATTCTCCAATTCTTCTTTGGTAATTTGGACTTTTTCCTGCTTGCCAATTTCGTCCATTATGAGTGTCGTTTTGACATTTTTCTCGGCCTGTGGCCTCCATTTGGCCCGAAGTGCATCCATCGTAGTATTTTCTTCCCGCAAAAAATCCTCAACTTTTTTACCCTGTCGCTCCAGTTCCTGGTTCAGACGCATCATAATCCGGTTCAGCTCGTCATCAACCAGAATATCCGGCACATCTATCTCTCCCATTTCAAGCATTTTGTCAAAAAGTTCTTCCTCTAATTTATTTTCGGCCTGGTCGGTAACCAGATTCTCCAGATCCCGCCTAACCAGTTCTTTTAAATGCGCAAGGTCATTTGCCCCGACTGCTTTAGCAAAATCGTCGTCAATTTTATCCTGAGCGCTAGCCGAAGGACTTCCACCATCTTCCTTTATCGGAATTTTGTTACCATGTGCGTCGTAAATAAACTTACCCGAGCTTTCTTCTTCCCCATTTGATACCTTTGATACATCTGATACCTTTCGTTTTTTCCAAGCCTCATAAATATTTTTAATGGATTGGTCGACATCCCCATCAACAACCGGTTTAACCGCAACCTTTTTTACCTTAATGTTTTTCCAATCGCCAAGTTTAACTTTTGGCCGTTGTACTAAAGTTGCCGTAAAAGAAAATGGTGAGTCCAAAGACAATGTTTCAACTGCAATTTTAGGGTTGGTAATTGGCACAATATTTTCTTTATCGAATATCTCACCAAGGTGCTTGGAAACAAGGGAATTTGCAGCCTCGTTCAAAATCCGCCCGGTACCAAGTTGTCCTTCTACAACATCTCGCGGCACATGCCCGGGCCTGAAACCGGAAACTTTAACATCCGCAGAAAGCGTCTCGACAGCCTTTTCGTATGCTTCGGAAAAAGCAGCCTTAGGAATGTCAACTTTTACATCGACTTTCCCTTTTTCTCCGCGTGTAACTGTGAACTGCATATTAAGTTGAAATTATAACAGAGAAGAAGCAGGGGCTCCAGTTTCTATTTGACTTTTATTTGAGTGATTTTACAGCTTCCTCTAGTGTAATCACCCTCGATGCTTCTTTGTCCCGTTCCTTCCATTCCACTTTACCCTCTCCAACTTTTTTGGAAACAACCAAACGCACAGGAATCCCAATTAAATCGCAATCGGCGAATTTTTCACCGGCTGAAACATTTTCCCTGTCATCCCAAAAAACGGATATCCCTGCATCGGTCAATTTTTGATAAGTTTCCGCGGCCCAAGGTTCGGTTCCTTTATCTTCAATATGCACTAAATGCGCATCAAAAGGGCTAACGGCACGCGGCCAGACAATTCCATAATTATCATGGAAAACCTCAACAATTGCCCCCATCAAACGAGATATACCAATTCCGTAGCAGCCCATCAAAACCGGTTTTTGCTTTCCTTTGGAATCTGTATAAACCAAACCGAAAGGTTTTGAATATTTATCCTTCAAGGAAAAAATGTTGCCAACTTCAATAGTCCTGACTTTTTGAAGGGGCCCATGGCCCAAATCGCATTGTTTTCCTTCGCGGACCGTTGCAATCTCCGTATTTTGGGCAAAATCTCCGCCCGGGCAATAAATAATCTCATCCTCCCCGGATTCACAAACCACCTGATACTCATCTGAATATTTCGAAAAAGTTCCGCCGCTTGCCTTAGTTTCAATGGCATTTAGACCCAGCCTCTTAAAAATGTTTCTATAAGCTTTTTTTGCCTTCTCGTAATATTCTTCAAAATCCTTCTCGTCTGCATGGAAGGAATATAAATCCTTCATTAAAAATTCACGCCCTCGCAAAAGTCCTGCTTTAGCCCGCACCTCATCACGGAATTTTGTCTGGATCTGATACAAATATTTTGGCAAATCTGCATATGATTTTATAAAGTTTTTGGCCATCGGTACCACAATTTCCTCGTGTGTAGGCCCAAGTGCATATTCTCCGGATTCTCCTTTAATCCTAAATAAAACATCAAAGTTCTTCCATCTTCCGGTTGTTTCCCAATTTGCTTTCGGATGCAAAACCGGCATCGTAACTTCCTGTCCGCCAATTGCGTCCATTTCTTCGCGCACAATGTTGGAAATATTGTCAATTACCCGCTGGCCTAACGGGAGGTAAGAATAAATTCCCGCCGCCACTTTATCGATATAACCTGCGCGGATTAAAAGCTTGGCATTTATTGAGACTTCGTCAGCCGGCGCCTGCTTTGCAGTTTTAGAAAAAAGTTTAGAAATCCTCATAATTCGATTTCACTCATTATGACCCTGAGTATACCGAATGGGTCACAGAGAAAGTATAGCCAATAGCTAGTGCTGAAACAACTTTAAAACGTCGTTGTAGGTAATTAGCACAATCAACCCGATTAAAAACGCAAAACCTACGGTGTGAACCCATTTTTCAAAAGTTGCGTTAACTTTCTTTCTGGTTACCAGTTCAAAAATGATAAATGCAAACCTGCCTCCGTCCAAAGCAGGAATAGGCAGAATGTTTAAAACCGCCAAATTCAAAGATAATAGGCCGACCAATTGCAAAACGGAAACAACCCCCAAAGAAACCGCCTGTGAAGTTATCTGGGCAATTCCCACAGGGCCCGAAACACTCTCCGAAACAGGCGCCAGGTTACGCTCTTTCACCGAAAAAGCAATCAGTTTCCCTAGAACAGTTACGGAATAATCAAACGTATTGTAACTATGGATAAAACCGGCAAAAAGCTTCTGTCCAAACGTCTGATATTTCAAGGCCACAATTTCCCCAAGCTCAACACCCAAAGCAGGCGCTTTTAGCTCTTCGTTATACGCAGGCGTCACTACTACGTTCCTTCGTTTGTTATTTACAGGATTCTCCAAAACTAGCTGGATAGGCTTGCCCGAAGATGACCTGGTCACGTTTTGCAACTGGGAGATTGTTGAAATTTCCTGACCGCCTGCCGAAACAATTGCCTCACCGCTCTCAATACCCGCCTTTTGCGCAGCCGAATCGGCCGCCACTCCGGCAACCATAACTTCTGTTGACTGGTTAACAAAACTAAATTTGTGCTCGACAATCAAAGGCAAATTGACTTTAAACCCAAGAGCAAAAACCACAACATAGAACACAACAACCGCAACTAAAAGATTCATAAAAACACCGGCCACAACGACCCTCATTCGCTGCCCAATACTCTTTGTGTAAAAACTGTTTTTAGCGTTTTTGTGTTTGTCGGTCGGGTCTTCCCCTACCAGCCTTACAAATCCACCGAAAGGCAACCAGTTGACGGAATATATAGTCTCGCCGACTTTCTTACCCCAAATCCTCGGCGGCAAACCAAAGCCAAACTCTTCAACACCAATTCCCGAACGCTTCGCGGCAATAAAGTGCCCAAATTCGTGAATCATTACTAAAAATGAAAGGATGAGGATAAAAATGATTACGGCAAACATAAATTTCGACTAAATCTCGCGCAGCTGCTCTTCCTTAGTTTTCCCTACGACTTCAATTGCCTCGATATATTCGTCATGGAGTTTTTGAATTTCCTTTTCCTGCCTTGATTCATCATCTTCACCAATCTCGCCTGATTGCTTTTTAGTTTTCAAACCATCAATAAACTCATGCCTAACCTGCCGAATCTGGACCCTATACTTTTCGAGCATCTGGTGCATTTGTTTGATGAACTCTTCGCGCCTTTCGGCAGTCAGTGGAGGAATCACAATCCTAATCAGGTCTCCGTCGGCAACAGGATTCAAACCGGCATTCGCCTTAGTTATCCCGCCGACAATATTTGTGATTATGGATTTGTCCCATGGGGAAATTAGGATTACTGCAGCCTCGGGGGTGGAAATATTGGCAAGCTCCTTAACCATCAATTTGGAGCCATACGCATCGCACACTATGTCGGAAACCAAAGCCGAATTTGCCCTCCCTGTCCTAATCTGGGCAAGTTCCGTCTTAAGATGTGCTACCACATCTTGCATTTTCAACTGAGCCGAATTTAAATCCATTAATTTCCTAGTTCAAATCGGATAAAGCGTTTTACAACTATATTTTCCCCGACTTTGGCTATAGTTTCTTTTACCAGATCGCCCACCTTTTTAGAAGAATCGCGAATATAATCCTGCGCTTCAAATTCTTTAACATCTTTTGGATCCATAGCCGCAATTTGCATCGCCAATTCGTGTGCCAAATTTTTAAACTCATCTGTTCTGGCCACAAAATCCGTCTCGCAATTAACTTCCACCATCGCACCGACTTTACCGCTGCCATGAATATAAGTTTCAACTAAGCCTGCACCCGCAACCCTATCAGATTTACTTGCAGCTTTTTCTATTCCCCAACTTTTAACAAGCTCTTCTGCCTTTTTAAAATCGCCCTTCGCTTCCTCAAGAGCTTTCCTGGAATCGGCAACTCCCGCTCCGGTTTTCTCCCGAAGCCTTTTTATATCATCAATCTTAACATTCATAATTGCCTTTGATACCTTTGATACCTATGATACCTTTGATACTTTTGACACCTCTTGTTTAGCTATCTCCTTCGCTTTTTCCCCCGCAAGTTCTACTTTTTCTTTTGCGCTCTTTTTCTCAAACTTCTCACGGCCCTCGCGGTAGGCATCAGCAATCGCAGCAGTAATAATCGCAATTGCCTTTATAGCATCGTCATTGCCTGGAATTGGGTAATCGACCAAAAACAGGTCCGCATTTGTATCTGCAATCGCCACAATCGGCACACCTTTTTTCTTCGCTTCACGGCAGGCGTTTTCCTCGCGGTTAACATCGATTACAAAAAGTGCGTCCGGAAGTTTTTTAAGCTCTTCTACACCACCGTAAAATCGGGTGAGTTTGTCAATATCACGGTCTATTAAAAGCTGTTCTTTTTTAGTCCTGTCCTTAAATTCCCCTGCTTCCCTTTTTTCTTTTAAATCCTTAAGTTTTTTAAGGCTTTTGCTGGTCTGTTCAAAGTTTGTAAGAAGCCCCCCAACCCAACGCTCGGTGATATGCATCGCGCCGGCTTTTTGAGCCTCCTCCAAAACAATTCCTCTCGCCTGTTTTTTAGAACCCAAGAAAATAATCGTTCCTCCCGCCTCGCCAACTTTTTCGACAAAATCTATCGCCTCTTCAAGCTTTGGTACGGTTTGCCCAAGGTCTATAACATGGACGCCATCACGAGCCGTAAAAATATACGGCTTCATTTTCGGATTCCACCTTCTGACCTGATGCCCAAAGTGGACACCGGCTTCCAAAAGATCCTGCATTGACGGTATGTTAGACATATTTATTTTCTAATTGTTTTGGAAACGAACCTTAGTCGCCAGCCGCAAGACTCAAGACTTTAACTCGTCCCCTTTTTGCCTCCGCAGGGCATATGTGGTCAAGGAGACTTAAACCCTGCGTGTGAATTTAAAGAAATATAACACAAAAGAAAGTACTTTTCAAACTATCTAGCCCCTCTTGCTATTGCCTTTCCGGCCCACCTCTGTGGGATTCCAAGTTAGGATTAGCGGGCAAATCTGCTCCCTCAGACGGAGCCTCGCGTACAACTCCACCATCCGCTTCATTTGTTTCAACTTTAGGTGAACCTTGTCGGGGTAGCCCAATTTCGCCTTCTATCGGACGAAAAAATCTTCTTCGTATTAAACTTTTCATCTTAAATTATTTGTTTTCCAAAAAAAATCGGCAGGAAAATTCCACGCCAACGCTTATAGGTAATTTTATAAAACGGCAAAGAGCCTGTCAATAAATATGCCGTTACAAACCTCGAGAATTAGCTGCCCTCTTTTCCCTCTTCTTGCCTATTGCCGTAACCACCGAGTCTAAATGCTCCGACGTCATTCCCGTATACCTCTCTCCTAAATCCCTTCTAACGCGATCAAGAGGGGCGCGATCTGCAACATAATAGGAAATAACAGACCTTCTTTGTGGATCACTTGCAAGAGTCGACGGAATAACACCCTGGCTCACCGAGGGTCCTCTTTCCTTGCCGCCATTATTCCCAAATCCAGGTATTCTAATCAATCTTCACCTCCTTTTTCACAACTATAATTTTAAACCCACTCGTCAAAAAATTCTAAGAAATCCTCTTCAAAGCTCTCGTCAAAACTTTTTCAATATTATCGTCTTGGTAAAAATAACAATCTAAATAGATAGAGGTATCACCAACCAAAGTTGGCGTGATTTTACCCGCAGACTTATGCTTTAAGCAAACAACAGGTATTCCTAAAACATAAGCTCCGTAGCAAATTTCAAAACCTACACCATGGGAAGGCTGCGAGACTTCTGCAACAACTATATCCGCCTTATTCATCATCTTGCGGTCATGAGCAGAAATATATTTATTGTAACTTTTCGATTTCTTTGCCTTCTTGCGGAATTGTAATTGTTTTCTCCAATCTACAACATGCTTAGAAAGCACATCATGTCCCATTTCTTCCAATATTTTAGCTATTTCGTGATTATATTTTTCGAAATCGCGCCCCGCAGAAACAGAAGCCGCAAAATATACGTTCATTTTATTGCTGCAAGTTTTCGGTCAATTCTTTTCTCACTCTCACGGCGTGCCAGATCATATTTATTAAAATCCACAAACTTTAAAGCCTCAACCAAAGTTGGATGTATCTTTTTAACTGCCCCCACCTTTAAATGCTCAATAACCCTGTAATCCGGATGCCCCTGCGGGCCGGTCCTAAGTTCCGCTTCCCATGCCAGTTCACGCAAATTTTCCCACTGGTACCAACGTATTTTGTTCCCCATCATCACCACATATTGGGCTTGGTTTGGGTAACGCTTTTTTATTTTTTGGTAAAATTTGTCGATTTTTTTGGCAGCATCCGCATATGGTTTTTCCAGTTTTGCCGCGACTAAATCAGGCGGAACATCAAAACCCAGTTCCGTTGTGAACCTCTGCCTTTCTTGAGTAAGCATCCTATGCCTATGCAAATCACGGTAAGCCCCAAAGTTAGCAACAATATCAAATTTATAATAGGTATTCTCAAATGCCCTAACTAATCTATGCTGCCGCACCTGCCGCTTTCCAACCGCCTTTTTAATAATCGAAAGTTTTTCCCGGGCAGTCAGCTTTTTGACCTGCTCCTTTATTTGGGAGAACGAAACCGTAGCATATTTATAAAGAAGACCAGAAACAATCCTGTCTTCTGCATCCTCATCCCACTCAACAAGTTCAACCGTTTGGGACTCTGCAGTTTTTACTTTAGACAATACCGTTGCCGAGAGCTGATCAAGATTTTTTTCGGTAGCAGCCACATATTTTTGGTAAATTTTCCCCCGGGGACTGGTTGCCCTTTCAACCATCGAGGGGATAACTTTCATAAGTTCTGCCTGCGCCGCCCGTCCTAACTCACGCATTTCGTAAATTGGCGATGCCAGACATTTGGTAATCACATACTCAAACGCCTGCCCTACACCAAAAAACCCGACATTAGTCAGTGTCCCGGCCGGCAAATAGGCACGCAAAACGTCATATGTTTTGGCATTTATTGTTTCGCGGTATGCCCGATCTGTCTGGTCCTTTTCCTGTCGGAATTTCTTCTTTAAATATTTGGCCAAAGGTTCGATCGTGTCTGAATATCGCCTGAATAACATATTCATAAGCTTTTTGTATTCGGCTCCGTAAGAAGATCTCGCCAGATCGGGATCCACAAAATACTGCCACTGGCCGCCGAGTTTTGTATTGAAAGCAACATAGCGCGTCGATTTCTCCAGAGGCGCAAAACCAATCCTGAAATCCTCCAGAGTTTTAGTTGCAATTTGCGAAACGCCTTCCAAAAACAAATGCGCACCGGCCATCTGGGCAATCGAATCGTCCCCGTATGCAGCCAGCCACCTGGCAAAAAAATCCCTCGCGCGTTTTGAATTAACAACCGCTTCCCAACCACCGTGCGTATGTAAAAAATCCACAAAAGCAATAAGTTCCGTTTTCATCCTTTCCGCCTCTTTTTTTGATTTTGTGTCCGCACCTTCCAGATTCGGCTCCAGAATCGGCTTTATATACTCGTCAAAAAACAACCTGCGCACACCTTTTGTGGACCGGCTATAACGCGAAGCCAAAGCCCCTAAAATTTCGCTTGGCAGGTAACTTGCGGCGAAAACGTTTTTATCTAAATTTGTAAAAAACGGCGAAATATACCACGCCTCTTCTTTCGTAAATTTCTCAACGCCAAAATTGTTCATACTATTTTTTTCTGTTCTAAAGCTTTAAGGACTTTCTTGTGCACTTCACCAACCGAAAGCAATCTGCCGCCCTCGACAGGGTCAACCGCCTGCCAATATTTCCGCTCTTTTGCAAAAGATCTGTAAATGGTAATCGCATTTTTAAGATGATCACAGTCTGCCTCATGAATATCAAGCTTTCTGCCGCGCATCAGCTTTAGGCAAAACCCAAGAGGCATGTCCAGAAAAATCACCAAATCTTCTTTTGGAATCCCGTTTTCCTCATATTCCAATTCCTCAAGCCACCTTATGAACTTTGCTCTTTCGCTTGTGCTCTTTATCTTTCCCCCTTGGTGCGCAACACTCGACGCTACATACCTGTCGCAAACAACAATTTTGCCCGCATCAAGCCAATTGCGAATCACGGAAGCTGCCGAAGACCGGTCGCCGGCATAAAGCATTGAAGCAAGGCGTGCGTCCAGCTTCCCAAAATCCCCATCCAGATATCTGCGCACCATAGCACCCCAAATAGAATCTTTATATCTGGGAAAAGAAACATAAGCTGATGGAATTTTGTTCTTCTTTAAATACTCAAACAAAAGTTTGGCGTGGGTAGTTTTGCCGGAGCCGTCCGCGCCCTCAAAAACTATAAGCGGAGCTTTTCTATGAATAAACTTGCCTTTATTTCTTCTTGACATTGCGTTCAATTCTGGAGGCAACCGCTTTTCTTGAACCGGAATACCTGTCCGATCTCGAACCTTCATATTTCATTTTGACAGGTGCCGACAATTTTTCAAAAGTAAAAGCACAAATTGCCATACCGCAATAGAGAATTGCAGGCTTTGGCCCTAAATTACCAAGTTCCAAAACCGGAGCGCCGTTCCAACCGGGGTCAAAACGCGCAGCGGTTGAATGGACTAAAATCCCCAGCCTTGCAAGTGAACTTTTGCCCTCCAGCCTTCCCAAAATATCGGCCGGCAGTTTCAAAACCTCAGAAGTCGAAGCGATTGCAAATGCGCCCGGTTCCAGAATAAACGGGTCTCCGTCTTTAAGATCGATTTCCTCCATTGCGTCTTCCGGCAAACCCCGTCTGGTGTCTATAAACCTGTACGCCCCGGCCCTGAAAAGTTTAATGTTTGTCCCGAGATGGAAATCAACAGAAACCTGGTCAATCTGCTCTTTCCAGTCTGCTGGCAACGGGTCAATTTTTATCAAACCCTTTTCGATAGAATCCTCAATCTGCCAGTCTGCCATAATACCGGTTAAATTTTTACCGCCTTGTGAATGCTTCGGGGCTTTTGCCTTCTCGGGCTTTTTACTGTTCATTTGCGCCAGGTAATCATAAATGATCTGGCTCCATGTTTCCATATTTTTATAAACACGCCCCAACTGGACAACCGAAACTAATTCTCCCGATTTATGCTCATCCCGCACTTTAATTTTGTCGCTGTCCCCAACTAAATGAATAACCAACCCAACGTGCACCAACCCAACATCGTTGGAATCGTCATTGATAAGCCCCAAGAAATTGGCTTTGTAATTGCCTTCATATTCAATTTCTTCGGCAAATTCCCGCCTTGCCCAACCCATTAACCCCTGACCATTCATGTCACGCTTGTTGATATGTCCTCCGATCCCGATAGAGTACTTGTTGGCCAAACGCTTGTCCGTATGGTCTCCTTTTCGGCGCATTAGAAATATTTTGCCCTTGTGCTCAAAAATTAAATATGGAATTACCTGCTGCCATCGGGCATCAACTTCAACCTCGCCACGCGCCAAAAACTTGTGCTTGGAATTTATAGTGTTTACAAATTTTTGCAAGTTATCACTCTTTAACCCGTGCCAGATTCCACCACCAAACATATCACCCCGGGCAACCACCATTACCCGTTCTTCGTGTTTTTGCGCAATCGGAGACTTATGAGATTTCTTTGGCATCAATTTTTGGGGCAGGAGATTTTAACCAGATATGAGTATATCCAAACACTAACCTATTTGTCACTAGCCGATTCTTCTGGAACTTCAGCTTCTTCTGGAGTCTTTTCTTCATTTGGCGCTTTCTCAACTTTTAAGTGCGGCTTTGTCCAACTTGCAAACTTACACTTGGGCCAGTTTGAACATCCCCAAAAAGTCTTGCCGCGTTTAGTTTTGCGGGTTACAACATCGCCGTCTTTGCAGTCCGGACACTTCATCCCTGTATCGGAATTTAGGGCTTTTGTATTTTTACAGTCCGGAAACCCCGAGCATGCCAAAAACTTGCCAAACCGGCCGTACCTGACAACCATTGGTTTCCCGCATTTTTCGCAAACTTCATCCGTGGTTTCTACTTCCACTTTCATCTTATCCGCCTCCTCTGTCACTTTCTCCACCTTTTTCTCAAAAGGCCCCCAAAACTTTTCCATCACGGCCGGCATTTCACGCTCCCCTTGGGCAATACTGTCCAAATCGTCTTCCATCTCAGCTGTAAAAGAATAATCGAAAATATCCGAAAAATATTTCATCAAAAAATCAACAGTTGTTTTGCCAATCGGAGTCGGCGCAATCTTTTTACCCTCCATTTTTTCAATGTAGAGACGGTCGTACAAAGTAGAAATTGTCGGAGCATATGTAGAAGGCCTGCCGATTCCGTTTTTCTCCAAATCGCGGATTAACGTTGCCTCGGTATACCTTGGCGGTGGTTCCGTAAACTTTTGCTGGGGATCAACCTTGCGCTTGTCCAACGCATCACCCGCAGCAACAGTTGGCAAAACCTGCTCGGTGATTGGCGCTTTCTCATAAACCTTGTACCAACCGTCAAACTTTATCTGCTGGCCGTTTGCCCGCAAAGAGTAAGCCTTGTTGCCACTAGCCAAAATATCAACCGTAGTTTCGGCAACAATTGCCTCCGCCATCTGACAAACCACCATTCGTTTCCAGATCAAATCATATAATTTCCTCATATCCTCGTTGACTGCCGGCAGCTTGTCGCTGGTAACTTGTACATTAGTCGGCCTTATTGCCTCGTGTGCCTCCTGTGCCAACTTGGAACTCGCTTTGTAGTGGCGTTCTTTTACTGGCAGGTACTTACTGCCGTAAGTATCTTCAATAAATTTCCTGGTTGCCTTGACTGCTTGCTCGGAAAGGTTTACCGAATCCGTTCGCATATAGGTAATAAAACCCTGTTCATAAAGGCTTTGGGCAACGCTCATCGTGCGCTTTGGTACAAACCCCAAACGGTTTGCTGCCGTCTGCTGCAAAGTCGAAGTCGTAAACGGCGGGTTTGGATATTTTTTGGCATCTTTTGTGGCAACCGCCGAAATACTATATTTTGCATTATCTAAATCCCCAACAACCTCATCCGCCTGCTCTTTATTTTTAATTTCCGCCTTTTTGTCCCCGATTTTTGCAAGCGTCGCAACAAAGACTTTACCCTTTGACTCTACACTTTGACCCTCAACCTCTACCTCAATCACCCAATATTCATCGCTTTTAAAAGCTTCAATTTCCCGCTCCCTTTCAACAACCAGCCTTAAAGCTACCGACTGCACCCGCCCTGCACTAAGTTTGCTTTTTACTTTTTTCCACAATAAGGGTGAAAGTTTATAACCGACCAACCTGTCCAAAACACGCCTTGCCTGCTGTGCCTCAACCAAATTACGGTCAATATCCCTAGGATGGGAAAAGGCATCCATCACCGCGTCTTTGGTGATTTCATGAAAAACTACCCTCTGGTATTTTTGTCCGCCAAGCTTTGCTTTGGACTTCTGCTCAATTACCCGAAGCAAATTCCATGCAATTGCTTCTCCTTCTCTATCAGGGTCGGTCGCCAGATACAAATTTTTTGCACCCTCCGTTGATTTAACCAACTGGTTAACCATCTTCATTTTATTTTTGGGAATTACGTATTTCGGCTCAAAATTATGCTCGACATCAACCCCAAATTCTCCTTTGGGCAAATCCCGTACATGGCCCATTGAAGCAACGATTTCATAGTCACTTCCCAAAAACTGGGTTAGGGTCCGCGCTTTGGTTGGAGATTCAACAATAACTAAATTTTTAGACATCCGACGTGGTTTTTACTTTCCTATCTTTGTACCATCCTTGTCAAGGGTTAAGACTTAATAGTAAACTTGTGCAGGCATACATTAATAAATGGCCACTATAGACGATTTTCAAAAACTGGCAATAAAAATAGGGACAATCCGAAAAGCCGAAAAAGTCGAAGGCTCCAGTAAACTTTTGAAACTGGAAATAGATCTTGGCCATGAACGCCGCCAAATCCTGGCAGGCATCGGCGAAAAATACGATCCCGCCGATTTAAAAGGAAAGCAAGTACCGATTCTGGCAAATCTTGATCCAAGAATGATGATGGGCTTGGAATCAAACGGTATGATTTTGGCAGCCGACAAAAACGGCGAGCCGGTTCTAATTCACCCGGACGAAAAAGTCGCCAATGGCACCCAAGTTAGATAATGGCAAATAGCTCCAAGCACTGGTCAAAGGAATATAAACAAAAAGGCATTCCCTCGTCTTTTCGTCAAAAACCTTCAGGTGCAATGAAATTACTGGATCTTTCAAACATAAAAAGCAAAATCGCTGCAGATCTCGGCTGCGGAAAAGGAAGAAATGCTTTCTACCTCGCTGAAAAAGGTGCATCAAAAATCTATGCACTGGATTTCGTGCCTGAAGCAATCAAAGAAATCAAAACGGCCAACAATCCAATAATAGATGCGATCTGCCAAGATCTTACAAAGCCATGGCCAATACCAACCAATGCGCTTGACTTAATAATTGATATTTTCTGCTTCAAACATCAGGCGACAGCCACAAAGCAAAATTTCTATAAATCCGAAATTAACAGAGTATTAAAAGTCGGAGGATTGATTTTAATCGACCTTGCAGACATCAATGATGGTTTCTATGGACTACAACCAAAAACAAAGCTTAAAAAAGATGTAGTAAAAATCACCGACCCGATAACCCGCGTAAACTCGCTCCTATACACAAAAAGTAGTTTACTCAACGAATTTCCTAACTTTAAACTATTAAAATTCTTAAACGAGAAGAAAAAAGGTAAAATGCATGGCAAAAATTACATGAGATCTACCCTAAAATTTTTGCTCCAAAAGATGTAAACTTTACAAATGCACTGGCAAGACTGGGTTATAACTATTGGGCAAATAATTTTTATAGTCTCTCTGATTCCGACTTTAAAAGGTAAAGATAAACCACCCGTTTCAACAAGCGTCCCAACCGGAATCGTCCTTTTGGTTTTTGGTATAACTCAATACTCACTCGGCCTTGTAGCGAGCACTTTTACTTCCGCAATTCTTGGAACACTCTGGATTGCAGTTGGTGTCCAAAAATATTTTCTGGATAAAAAATGATCAAACTTGTCGCCTTCGACTGGAACGGTACACTCCTTGCCGACACCCAAACTGTAGTTAATGCAACAAGCATAGAACTCAACGAACTCTACGGAAGAAAAATAGGAATCGGTGAATACCGCCAAGAATTTGTAATACCCGTCAGGACTTTTTTTATTAACCTTGGAATAAGTGAAAAAGAATTGGACAAAAACTATAAAAAATCGGCAGCGATCTTTGAGCGGGAATACGAAAAACGTGCCTTAAGATGTAGAACAAGATCCGGAACCCGAAAACTTTTAGAATGGCTAAAAAGCCAAAATATAAAATCGGCAATCTTTTCAAACCATAAAATAAATGGCGTGCTTCGCCAAACCGAAAGGCTCAATATCACCAACTTCTTTGCCAAGATCTTGGCAAACGACCATATGAGAGATGCATATTCAATAAAAGGCAAGGAGAAACGTTTGATTGTGTACCTTAAAAATCAAAAAATACCACACAGTCAGGTTTTAGTAATCGGTGATACCGATGAGGAAATCATAATCGGCCGCGATATGGGCGCCAAAACTGTGGCAATTACCAACGGCCACTCCACAACCGCACGCCTCAAGGCCGAAAAACCCGACTATCTAATCAACAATTTAGAAGAAGTAATCGGAATTATTAAGAATTTGAACTTTTGATACAATTCTCAAACTCGCCTAAAAACCGTCCCCGAAATTTATATAATCCTCAGTTGCCGTCAGATGATAACCATCCCCATCCGGCGAGCTAAAAACATAAGGGTATCCCAAGTTATCTTGATAACCGGAACCTTCCCATCTATCCGACGCATTTCCAATTTCCTCCATAGCATCTTTGTCTATTGTTGCCTCGCAATCTTTAAGGGTTCCGGCCTGTCCGATCGATTTTTCATGATGTAGTTCGTGCCTTAACGTGTTTCCTACACTCTGGGCCCCAAATAGATAACCCCCATTCTCACATGTTGCAAGAATATTGCGCATAAATAGTTCAGGATCGGGAAAAGAATCCTTTTGCTGGAAATAATGCAGCTTTTGTGTACCTACCCTTGTATAACCATCAGCCACAACATTACCTGCGGGGTCAAAGTAAAGCCTTGAATATTTGCTTTGTTTGTCCAAATTTGTTCCTACAGCCAGATAAATTATGGCATCATTGCCAAGTGTGGTCGCGTAGGCACCGCCCGGTGCAGTTTCATTTACACCTCTTGCAAGATCGAAAGCAGCCTCCTCTAAAAGCTCACTATCACCGGCAAGGTACATATAATGAAAAAGCTTTGATTTCTCAGCCAGTATTAAATCAGCCTTTTTCTCTCTAAAAACACCGGGACTAACCCTCAACTCATCCAGTATTTTCTTGGTTCCTTCTATTTTATCGCTTCTGAAATGTAGTGCATCGACTGTCGGCCTGGGCAAAGAATTAGCATACGGGAGGTATCTTTCGTCCTGCATATAATAGGGTGACACAAAATCTCCGTCAAAAAGCACTATTGTAAGTGTTCGGTTAGGATCGTTTTTTCTAACCCCGGCCAAAGGTTGGCCATCTTCAAATGCACCTTTCCTGATGTAGAACTTTGTCCTGTCTGCTTGCACAATTTTTACCCCTCTGGCCTCAAGTTCCTCATCACTCATTACATCATCCGGCAGCTCTTTTAAAATTGGGTGTGCTTTTTCAAAGTGTGACGATGTAGACGAGGTTTTAACTTCAGCCTCAAAGGGAATTAATTCAATAATCTCCGGCTCCCCGGACACAATTGCCTTTTCCTTTAATGTCCTCATGGCCCCAAGATCAAATTCATGTGGATTCCCATGCCAGTCAATCCATCTTACCGGCAAACCATCGGAATTTAAGTGAACCTTAAAACCGTCATGGGCCAAAACAGATTTTGCTTCATAATCCGGTCCAACATTAAACGGCGTCGGGAGCTCCGCCGGCATCGTAGCCGAGGGGACTGGTTCCGGCCCCGCGGCAGAATCACCAGCTTCACAAGCCGAAAAAAAGGCAGAATAAGCAAGGACAACAGATGTCGCCCCGGCACGAATAAGTTTCTTATGCTTTCCTAAAAAATTAGAACCGGGTTGCGGTTCATTTTCTTTTGGCATATTAGGCTCAAATTATACCTAATAAATAACCTATAGTCAAGTATTTAAACTCCCCATACTCCTGCACCGTAACTACGCACCATCCCCGAAAGCTCCATTATAGAAAGAGCAGCCGTTACCTGCTCTATGGGCAATTTTGTTTCTTTGGCAATTGCGTCAACATGTTTTGTTCCCCCGTCCAAAATCGCCAAAATTTTCGCCTGATCCTTGTCTTTGGCAACGTGTTTCGTGTCGCGTGTTATTTGTCTCGCTTTTCTCTCTATATCCAGTATTTCCAGAATATCGGCAGCCGCAGTTACCAAATGCACCCCGTCGCGGATTAGATTATTGGTGCCTTCCGAAGTCTTTGAAGTCACCGGCCCAGGCACCGCAAAAACCTCCCGCCCCTGCTCTGCCGCATACCCTGCAGTAATTAAAGACCCGGAATCAACAGCGGCCTCTGTCACCAAAACCCCAAGTGACAAACCACTGATAATCCTGTTTCGAGCCGTAAAATTATTCGGCAACGCCGGAAACCCAAGCGGAAATTCGGAAACCAGCGCCCCATTTTTTACGATTTCCTCAGCCAGCCTCCTGTTTTCCGGCGGATAAATGTTGTCCAAGCCAGAACCCAAAACGGCAATTGTCCGACCATTTGCATCAAGTGCCATTTTATGGGCAACCGCATCTATCCCCCGCGCAAGTCCGGAAACGACAGCCAGTCCATTTTTTGCTAAATCAAATACCAACTTTTCCGTTATCTGCCTGCCGTAAATCGTTGCGTTGCGCGATCCCACAACCGCAACCGCCAAATCGTCGGCAGGCAACAAATTTCCGCGGAAATACAAAACGGCAGGGCAAGCCTCAAGCTGGCGTAAATTCGCAGGATAATCGCGGTCTATTCTGGCAACAACTTTAATCCCCATTTCGTAAACTTTTTCCAGATATATTTTCGGATCTACTTTATTGCGGAAATCAATTATCGATACCTTAGTCTTAACATCAACTTTTAGCGAATTAATCTCACCATCCGTCGCCTCCCAAAATTTTTTCAGGGATTTGAATTTTTTAAAAATATACGAAAAAGTCTGCGATCCAACCCCCGGAATCGCACTAGTCGCAACCCAATACGCCAATTCGTTATTCACAAAATAATTATATACGAGTCAAATTATCTCGTGCGGATTTAATCTGTAGGTGTTTCGCGGAGCAGTCAAACGGAAAAGTCCTGCCCATTTCAAGTGCCACCCTTGCAATATCACCTATAGTTGCCTGTCTTTCTGTACCAAAAAGCACTAAAGCGTCAAGTAAAGTTTCTGGTGCATAATCTGTATAGCGCTCTTTCCATAACATTGTGTATTCTATGAGGATTTCAACAGCAGTTTTACCCTTCAATTCCTTTGCCCGGATACATGATCACCATATCTTGGCTGTTCAAATTTCTGTTGGAAAAGGCGGTCTAGTGCCCCGTGTCTTGAACGTGCTCAGTCATAAAGCGTAAATTTACACCTATAGGTCTCAAAAGTAATTTTGTCTACACTAATTCGACCGGGAAAATGGCTCCGGAGTATTGCGCAATAAAATCCCGCCTGGCCTCGGGATCCATACCCTGCTCTGCAAGAATACTGGAAAGCGCAAAAACTTCTGAAAAATCCCTGCCGTATTCCAAAGAAAGCAACCTTCGTCGATCAGAAATCACTCTTACCAAATCCCCTCTGTCTTCCGCAACACCCGGTAGTAATGATTGGCCAGCCTTTCTCTCAGTTGTCATAGTAAACAGTAATAATAAACAATTCAGGAAATTTTCTCAAACATTTCCGCCTCGAGTTTTGTCCTCTGGGCGATAAATTTAGAAGCGGCTTTGGCCTGGGTTTTTCGAAATTCCAAAGATGTCATCAAGGCATTTTTATTAAGCTCTAAAACAATCTTTTCAATACTCTCTTCGTCAAACGCCAAAGCAACACTGTTGAAATTTTTGATTGCGGATCTTATCAAGGACTGGCCGCCAATATCCATTGATTCCGGAAAAATCGAGGGGTCCGGCGCATATAAATCGACAACCACCAAGTCTATTGGCTCCAAACCTTCTGCTTTCAAATGTGCGGTATGCTCCGCATTTTTGCGGTCTGCCAGAATCCGCACAAAGTTAGCCCTATCCAGGCTTTTAACCCGGCCGTCGTAGTCAAACCCGCGGACAACGGATTGCGCGTTAAATCCCTTGGTTTTGACATAATCCACAGTTCCGCCCGTTCCCCAAAACTTAGTCCTTTGTGTATCTAAAACACCCAACAAACCGTCGAGAATCTTCTTTTCAAAAACAGCCGCAAAAACGTTATTTACTTCTATTAAATCCATGATTTAAATTCAAAAATCAAAAATGCAATTCAAAAGTAATAACCTTTAACTTATTACTTAAACTTCTGACTTTTGCCTTTTGACTTTTGCCTTAATGTTTAAAGTGCCTGATTCCGGTAAACACCATCGTAATTCCGTGTTTCTTGGCAGCAGCAATTACTTCCGCATCGTTTATTGAACCGCCCGGCTGAACAATTACGGAAATCCCCGCTTTTGCAGCAAGCTCAACATTGTCCGCAAACGGGAAAAACGCATCGGAAGCCATTACAGCCCCAATAGTATTTTTGTGCATAGATATGGCCCACTTTTGCTCATCCGGCAAGCCACCCTGGGCCTGTCTTAGGGCAAGCATCGTGGAATTGACCCTGTTCGGCTGGCCCGTCCCCATCCCAAGCATATTTTCGTCTTTTGCAATAACAATCGCATTGCTTTTGACGTGCTTGACAACTTTCCAGACAAATTCCAAATCTTGCCAGGTTTTAGGAGATGTTATTTCCCCGCATACCACTTTCCACTTTGACTTTGACTCATCTACCCCGTCCGTAGTCTGTACCAAATACCCGCCAAAAGCGCGCGTAAATTCCAAAAGTTTGGCCGGCTTGTCTGCTTTCACAACACGCATTTTGGCGCTTCGTTTTTTCAATCTTTCCAAGATTTTCGGGGAATACTTTGGCGCAACCATCAGTTCAAAAAATTTGCCGCGCATGGACTCAATCATATCTAAGGTCGGCTCGCGGTTTACGGCAATAATTCCGCCGAATGCACTTATGCTATCTGCGGCATAAGCCATATTAAACGCTTCGGTCAGGTTATCCCTGGAAGTTATCCCGCTAGGGTTTGCATGTTTGATAATCGCAAGTGTCGGCTTTGAAAATTCATAAACGAGCTTCCAGGCATGGTTTGCATCTCCGATATTATTATGGGAAAGTTCTATCCCCCAAAGCTGTTCAAAGCCGGATTTTTTGTCGTCTTCAACGTAAAATGCGCTTTTCTGATGCGGATTTTCCCCGTAGCGCAAACTTTTAAGTTGTTTAAGGTTTATTTTAAGTTCTTTTGGTAAATTAGCCACAATTTGTTAATAGTTAATTGTTAATAGTCAATAATTAGTCGGAATCATCTGCCAAAACTACAAACCATGGACTATGAACTATCAACGATTTTTATACCACCAATCCAAAATTTCGCGTGCAACGGGTCCGGCAACTGTCGACCCTTCACCACCGTTTTCAATAAGTACTGTAATACTAACCGCAGGCTTGTCAAACGGTGCAAAAGCCGTAAACCAGGCATGCGGATCCCCCAAAGTTTTCTCGGCAGTTCCGGTTTTGCAGCCAATTCTATATGACGCATTAAAAAACGGCACACCTGTTCCACCGTTCTGGCAGGCCTCTTGCATACCCGAGCGTACCACATCGAGAAACTTACTATCAACTAAGTTGCCTGCCTTAACATTACTTTTGAAGCCAATATCGCCGCCGGATAAACCCGCATCAATTTTAGAAACGACATAAGGCTTGGTGAGTTTACCGCTGGCAACATAAGAGGTCATCTGGTTTATTTGGACAGGTGTTGCCAACAAAAACCCCTGGCCGATTCCAAGATGCATTGTGTCACCCAAATACCAGTCTTCACCCAAAGTCGACTTTTTCCAAACTTCATCCGGAACCAAACCGAAAGCTTCACCAGGCAAATCGATACCCGTCACCTGCCCGAATCCCAGCTGGACAGCCATTTTGTGTAAGTCCGAAATTCCCATTTTTTCGGCAATTTTATAGAAAAAAATGTCATTGGAACGGGCAATCGCGCGGTCCATTTTAACAACACCGTCAGTCCTTCCATATTGGGTAAAATACCAGTTGGAAAATTTTGTACCAGCAACTTCAAACTGGCCGACATCTTCTATTTCGGTGTCGGAAGTAATCTTGCCGCTATTTAAACCGGCCAGCGCCACCGCAAGTTTAAAAACAGACCCCGGAGGATATACACCTTGGATTGCCCTGTTAAAAAATGGCTGGTTACTGTCCCCAACCGCCTTTCCAATGTCAAGAGGATTAAAAGAAGGAACGGATGCAAGCGCCAAAACCTCGCCGGTTTGCGGGTTTTGTATTACAACCGCACCTTTTTTTGTTCCAATCTTTTCTGCTTGTTTTTTAAGTGCATCGTAGGCAATTTTCTGCAAACCCGAATCAATTGTAAGGTGAATATCCCGCCCGCCAACCGGAGGCTCGACCCCCAAAATAGATACGTTTTTGCCCAAGGCATCAACTTCTATCAGTTTTTTACCCGGCGTGCCTTGCAGGAAAGTATCGTATGCCTGTTCAACACCAAGCCTGCCGACAGAATTTACTTTGGAAAGTTCCGGGTTGTCTTTTATATCTGCCTCGGAAATCGTACTCGTATAACCTACCGCATGCGCAGTATCCTCACCCAACGTATAAATACGCTTAACCATCTGTTTTATCTGGCCCAAATCACCCTTAAAATTCTCGCCCGCCAAACCCTGCTTTTCCAACTCCTTTGCCTGGTCATTGGAAATTGGGGTCGTCTTTTTATCTTGTGCCAAAACATATGACATTTGCGATTGGGCCAGCAAACTACCATTTCTGTCAAATATCTTGCCTCTTGGTGCCTCGGACTGAACCAGGTGTACACGGTTGTTTTCGGAAAGGTCACGATTTTGGGCACCATCGACAATAGTCAAAGAAAAAAGTCTTGCCAAAAATATAAGAAGAATTACAAATACCACCGCCAAAAAAGGGTAAAATCGGAAAAACGGGATACTGCCGGCGTGTCCTGTTAAACCAAATATCGCTTCCGGATCACGAAATTTCCAATGCCGCTTTCGCTCCCTGGAAATCGAGTGTTCCAAACCGTGTAGTTTAAGTTTTGGGCCCTTCACATTAACTGCTCTTTGCAATTTTTACTTTTTCAAGAAGCACTTTGTCCCCCAAAAGCCTGGCACACCCAATGACCACGCATGAAAGCGGCTCATTGGCAACTACAACCGGCATTTTTGTTTCTGCGGAAATAAACTTTGGCAAACCATAGAGAAGCGCCCCGCCTCCGCAAAGGACAATACCCCGCTCCGAAATATCGGCCGCCAATTCCGGAGGAGCATCTTCGATAGTATCCCGAATCGCCTCAACAATCGTATTTACAGTCGGCGCCAAAGCTTCCCTAATCTGCGTTGAAGTTAGCTTAACCGATTTCGGCAAACCCCGCTCCAAATCGCGCCCGCGCACAATCAATTGTTTTTCAACCGGCATCGGATAAGCGCTTCCCAAAAGCATCTTAACTTCCTCGGCCGTTTTCTCGCCCAGCGCCAACCCAAACCGGAACCGGACATAATTTATAATGTCCCGCTCCATGGTGTCTCCCGCCATTTTCAAAGATTTGCCCGTTACAATCCCGCCTAAAGAAATAATAGCCATGTCACTTGTCCCACCACCAATGTCTACAATCATCGAACCGATGGGCTCATTAGCGGCAACTCCGGCACCAATTGCAGCTGCCATCGGCTCCTCCACCAAGTAAGCTTCCCTAGCACCGGAGGCTTTGGCAACATCCAGAAGTGCCCTTCTTTCAACTTCTGTAACTTGCGACGGCACCCCTAAAATTATCCTGGGTCTTGGAATTGAAAACTTCTTGTTCGGGGTAGAGTGGATTTTTTTAACAAAATAAGAAAGCATCGCCAAAGTCGTGTCGTAGTCCGAAATAACCCCGTCTTTCATGGGCCTCACGGTCACAAGGTTTGCCGGCGTCCTGCCAATCATTTTCCTGGCATCCTGCCCAATAGCAATAACTCTTTTTGTCTTTTTATGGAGGGCTACAATTGAAGGTTCGCGCACAACAATTCCTTTTCCCGATACATAAATTAGGGTGTTTGCGGTACCTAAATCCACACCAAGATCCTGGGAAAACATTCCGAGAATATTATCAAGAACTGGTATCATAAACGGCCTAAAGTATAACCAATTGCCGCCAATTGCTCAATTGCCAATAGACGGTTATATTGCTAACATCAATCCGTGGCAAACACCCTCGAAAATTTCATCGACAGGGCAATAGAAATGTCATTTTTGGCATTGGCCATTGCAACTCCTCTTATCTTCACCACTCAAACAACCGAGCTTTTCGAAGTACCCAAAATGTTTTTCGTTTATTTTGTCTCGGCAATAATTTTTTTCCTGATAATTGCAAAGTCTTTTCTTGCAGGTAAAGTTAAAACTCCCGCAGGGCCGGTAACTATTGCTTTCGCTGTTTTTATAGTTGTCCAAATTGCCTCAACAATTTTTTCAACCGACAAATATCTTTCCGTCTTTGGTTATCCGACGCGCTTAAACGGAGGTTTGCTTTCGCAATTTTCTTATTTCATTCTCCTGGCAGCAGGAATAACTACGCTTAGTACCCAAAAAGCTAAACAGCTACTTATTGCAATTGTTATAGCAGCAACAGCAGTATCGCTTTGGGGAATTCCGGCCCACTTTAACCGGGACCCCTCTTGTTTGGTTCTAACCGGAAACCTTACTTCCGGCTGTTGGCAGGCAGATTTCAATCCGACGCTAAGAGTTTTTTCGACACTTGGCCAGCCAAACTGGCTGGCATCATACCTTGTGCTGGCACTCCCTCTATCGCTTGCGTTTTTCCTAATTTACAAACAGCCGAAAGCCAAAATATTTTTTGCCGGCTCGTCCGCCTTAATATTCATGGCACTGGTCTTAACGACGTCAAGGGCAGGCATCCTCGGCGCCGGAATCTCAATTGCAGTCTTTTTAATTCTGCTCGGCGCAAAATTTGCCAAAGACAACTTCAAACCAATTGCAGCAATACTAATTATTTTTTTTGTTATATGGATGGCTTTTGGCACACTCTTAACTTCCAGGTTGCAGGAAGCCTTCACCGCCAACAAACCTAACATTACAAGTCAAACTTCCAAGACCGGCCAGCGCTCAAAGCCTGCACAATCAGCACTTAACTCAGGTGGAACCGAGTCTAGTGCAATAAGGTTAATTGTTTGGCGGGGAGCTTTCAAAGTTTTTGAAAAGTGGCCGGTTTTAGGGAGCGGCCCCGAAACATTTGTTTCCAGCTATTTTCTCTTCCGTCCCGCCTCCCACAATCAAACTACCGAGTGGGAATTTTATTACAACAAAGCCCACAACGAATTTTTAAATTACCTGGCCAACACCGGCATCTTGGGTTTAGCTTCATATCTTGCGCTAATTTGCGCAATTCTTTTTCAGCTTGCAAGAAAAAGCGCTCAGGAAAAATTGCCAATTACAACAAAGGCGGCAATTGCCGCAACCGCCGGATACCTCACAACAATATTTTTCGGCTTTTCCGTAATTGCTACCCAAACTACTTTTTTCTTGCTGGTGGCGGCAGTAATTGTTTTAAAGGGAAACGAAAAATCCAAACCCATAAGCCTAAATTTCAATAAAGGTGTCAAAATCGGCACAGTCTTACTAACCACACTAATCGGCCTATACGTAGTAACTCTTATTTTGAGGCTTTACCTTGCAGACACCTTCCAGAAAAGGGCGGATGTTTACCAAACAACATCACCTTCCCGCGAACTGTTGGCATACGACAACGCCCAAACTACATCTCCTGCTGCCAATCCTTATCTTATGGCAAACTTTGCTTATTCCACAGCCGTTTATGCCCAAGAAATAGAAGATCCCAAATCATCCCAGAGCCTTATAAACCGCGCCGACTCTTTGGCCAAAAAAACGGCTAGCATCTCCCCCAATAATTTCCTGATTATCCAAAACATTGCCAAAACATATCTCCTGCTTGCCCAAAAAAATCCAGAGTACAAAAGCCAGGCACTGGATTATTCCCAAAAATTGCCGGAACTTGCGCCTACTTATCCTATTTCTTACTTAACTTTAGCCAAAACACAAGTAGCGCTTGGCAAAAACGAACTAGCCAAAGCATCACTTGAAAAAGCCCTTCGCCTGAAACCCAACTACCAAGAGGCAAAGGATCTACTTGAACAGATCAACTCAAACACTTACAATAAAAACGAAACTGCCCCGCTAAACTGATGGCAATCCTGACAAAAGCAGATCCTCAAATCGCCAAATTAATTGCTCTCGAGGAAAAACGCCAAAAAGAAGTTTTGGAAATGATCCCTTCCGAAAATTACGCGTCTGCTGCAGTAAGATCAGCCCTCGGAACGGTCCTCAATAACAAATACTCCGAAGGCTACCCTAAAAAAAGATACTACCAGGGCAACAAAGTAATAGACGAAGTTGAATCGCTGGCAATTGAACGTGCCAAAAAACTTTTTGGTGTTCCCCATGTCAACGTCCAGGCGCTTTCCGGTTCCCCCGCCAATCTTGCAGTTTATGTAGCCCTGCTTGAACCCTTAAAGGATAAAATCATGGGCCTTTCGCTTGCTTTCGGCGGACATTTAACCCATGGCCAGCCGCAATCGGTAACCGGCAAATTCTATAAATCTGTCCTTTACGAACTCGGCAAAGACGGCAGGTTGGATTTTGCAGCAATCGAAAAACAGGCAATCCGCGAAAAGCCAAAAATCATTGTCTGCGGCTTCACCGCATATCCAAGGATTATCGACTTTAAAAAGTTTGCCCAAATTGCCGACAAAGTCGGTGCCTATTTATTGGCCGATATTTCCCACATCGCCGGCCTTGTTGTTGCAGGAGTTCATCCATCGCCAGCCCCATACGCGCATATCATAACTACAACTACCCACAAAACTTTGCGCGGTCCGCGCGGCGCATTAATTATGGTGACCGCAAAAGGTTTGAAAAAAGACGCGGATTTGGGCAAAAAAATCGACAGTGCCATTATCCCGGGAATCCAGGGTGGGCCGCACGACGACCAAACCGCCGCAATTGCCGTTGCTTTAAAAGAAGCAGCAACTCCGGCTTTCAAAAAATATTCAGCCCAAATTGTCAAAAACTCCAAAGCGCTGGCAGCAGGACTGACAAAATTCGGTTTTGATCTCGTCTCAGGCGGTTCGGACAACCATCTAATCTTGATAGATCTCAAAAACAAAGGGGTAAACGGCGCAATCGCCGCCTATGCATTGGAAGTTGCCAATATCGTTGTAAACAAAAACAGCGTGCCTTTTGACACTATGCCGCCGTTTTATCCTTCCGGAATCCGCCTTGGCACTCCGGCCATCACAACCCGCGGCATGAAAGAAGCGGAAATGAAAAAAATCGCTGCATGGATGAACAGGGTTATAGAAGAAATAAAAAGCGAAAAACTTCCTACCGACCGCGAAAAACGCTCGGATTTCCTGAAAAACTTCCGCGACCGTGCCAACAAAAACAAACACTTGCTCAAAATTGCAACAGAAGTCCGAACTCTAACAAACCGCTTCCCAATACCCTAAAATTCACTAAATGAACGCAGAAAGAAAAATTCCAAGAATCGTCAAAACAGCAGCAGAAATAACACTGGCTATATCTGCTTTAGGTGGAGGAGTTGCAAGCCAAACTCACCAGGCTTCCGCAGAAAATTTACATACCCACAATCAACAAGAACAAGCAATGCAACTACCAAACGGCGGTGACAAAGGGTATCTAGGTAAAGATGGCGATACCGACTTCCCGGTGTGGACCTTGGTAGCTTTAGGTCTCGGAAGTGTCGCATTAGCAGCAGGCGGACTCGTCACCAAACATATCGGACCTCCTGGTAGAGAGAACCGAAAAGAACCTCAGACCAAGAAGAAAAGTACAGCTGAGAAAAAATCCTAAAACGGTTTTTTTGATAAGTCGCTTCCCGATCACCTAACTGGTATCTGGCATCTGGAAACTATAAACTATCCCTATGGCACAAATCTTAGACGGCCGCGTTGATGAAATTTGACGAAGATATCTAGATGGCGTAAACTCACAACATGAGCGAGAGACGTTTCGCGTTAAATCCACAGCACACAACCGAAAGCCATCTTTTACAAAGAGCACAAAATGTAGTGCGAGTGGTAGTCTTAACAGCCGTAATCGGTGGAGCGGGGGCTACCATAACCGGCTTGGTAAGAGATGAGGAACCAAAAACACCGGAGGCAATCGCACTCGACAAAAACACTGTTTCAACTAACGAAGAACTGCAAAGATGGGGTTTAATCGGAATGTTCGGTAGTACTTTCGTCACTTTTGTTAATGAGAAACTAAACACAACAAGAAAAATTAATAATATAAGGAGAAAAACAAGAATTGCCACACAAAGCTTCAGACCCAAAAGACCATTAGGGAGATAAAACTGGAAACCAGTCTCCGGAAACTATAAACTATCCATAATGGCTCAAATATTAGATGGTCGCATCGTCCGCGACCAAATCCAGGAAAATCTAAAATCTATAATCCAAAATCTAAAATCTAAACCTAAGCTTGTAATTATCCAGGTCGGTGATAATCCGCAGTCCAACACCTACATCGGCCAGAAAATAAAATTCGGCGAAAAAATCGGTGCAATTGCCGAGCTTAAAAAATTCCCCGCCGACGTTTCGCAAGAACATCTATCGTCTATAATCTATAATCTAAACTCTGACCCTAAAGTCCACGGCATAATCATCCAACTGCCTATCAGCGACCATCTCGACAAAGAAAAGCTAATCGAATCAATTGACCCTAAAAAAGATGTGGATGGTCTGACTGCAGCAAATCAACAGTTACTTGAAAATAACGACCCTCAAGTCTTCATTCCCGCGACCGCCAAAGCAGTAATCACAATCCTCAACTATTACAAAATCCCAATAAAGGGCAAAAAGGCAACCGTTGTGGGCCGATCCAAACTGGTGGGCGCACCGGTTGCAATTCTTCTTAAAAATCTTGGCGCAAAGGTCGAAGTTGGCCACAGCAAAACAGAAGATCTGACTGCAATAACAAAACCTGCCGATATTATTGTCGTTGCCGTCGGCAAACCAAACTTAATAGGCATTGATCATGTATCGCCCGGGCAAACCGTAATCGACGTTGGAATAAACGTTGTTGAAGCTGATAAGGTCAGACCTTTAAGTTTTCCAAGGTCTGACCTTGAGAACAAACGAAAACTCGTCGGCGATGTCACCTTCGCCGAAGTCGAACCGATTGTCTCCGCCATTACTCCCGTCCCCGGCGGCGTCGGCCCAATGACCGTTGCAAGTTTATTCGAAAATCTCCTCGATGCATACAAAAAAACAAGATGATTGACGAACGTTTTATCATTCTCGGTGCCTTTATCAATTTCTTGGGCGCAATGAGTTATTTAACTAGTACCCTTAGAGGCAAAACTAAACCGAACAAAGTTACTTGGCTCATGTGGGCAGCAGCACCAATGCTTGCCTTTAGCGCAGAAATCAAACAAGGTGTTGGCTTAATTTCACTTACAACATTCATGGCAGGCTTTAACCCGATTCTCATCCTACTAGCCTCATTTGTAAATAAAAAATCTAAATGGGAAATAGGTAAATTCGATATTATCTGCGGGACCTTATCAGTTCTCGGTCTAATACTTTGGCAAATAACAAAAATTCCGAATATTGCAATTCTGTTCGCAATAACAGCAGACGGACTTGCTGCGATCCCAACTGTTGTGAAATCCTATACCAATCCCGAGACTGAGAACGGAGCTGCATATTTTGTCGCAATGATAAGTGGGACAATCGCAATTTTAACCATCAAAACTTGGGATTTTGCTCATTACGCTTTCCCTATTTACATTGTTGCTATTTGCTTAATCCTCTTTATGCTGATTCACTTCAGGCTTGGTCCCAAAATCCAAAAACGCTTTTCTTGACCATAAACCATTTACCATTAACACGACATGTACGTACAAGTTGTTGTCCTAACATATCAAGCACAAAATATCGACAGCTATACCTATAAGAAACAAGCCAGTTGATCTGATATAGTTATATTAGATGAAATCTGCCCGTGGCTTCGCACCAATCTTAATAATAATTGCAATTATTATGCTCATCCCCGTGTCCCATTTTGTAAATCGACAATTTGTCGGAATCAGATATCCTTGGGATCCACCCATATGGGGCACAAATGACGGAGGAGAACTCACACAAGACAACCTTTCCCGTCTTCAAAATCCACTTATTACACCAACACCTGCTGCAGACGAAACTGCAAGTTGGAAAACCTACACTAACACAAAATACGGATACGAATTTAAATACCCGACTGACCACACCGCTTTTACATCAATCGATCAAAAAAAACCAGCTCTCATCCCAGCAGGTTCAAACAGCAATCTGGTAGCGATTGCCGAAACGGAAGAACAATTGTTCTGCTGCGAATCATCATTATTAAGGTTTTACATAGAATCTACAGACGATGAAGCGCAAGATTGGATTAACAAATTTTTGAACAAGCCAGTTTGGGCAGAAGTAGGCTCAGATCTAACAAAAATTACTATTGAAGAAATAAGTTTCGCATCAAGAAGTGCCGTGGAAGCAAAGGGTGGTGATGGTGGGTATCATCCTCCGTATAGAATTATTGCAATTCCAGTCGATATCAAAACCCTTTTAATTATTGAGCAGGATTTTAACAGCGAATTTTACAATGAAATCCTTTCAACCTTTAAATTTACAGACTGAACCTGTTCTCAATTGATATAATCAGTGCGTATGTACGCACAAGTTGTTGTCTTAACCTATCAAGCACCTGATATTGATTCTTTTACCTACGAAGTCCCGAAAGAATTAGAAAGAGAAATTAAGGTTGGACAACTTGTCGAAATACCATTTGGAAAACGGTTACCTGTGGGAATCGTGATAGCAACCAGCAACCAGAGACCAGAGACCAGGATTAAAGAAGATTTAATTAAACCGATTTCTAAAATCGTACTAAAAAATCCTTTACTTCTTCCATACCAAATCGAACTTGTTAAATGGATGTCCAGTTATTATCTGGCTCCAATGGTTAATTGCATGGAAGTTATGATGCCATTCCAAAGTTCCAAGGTCAGGCCTTTAAGTTTTCCAAGGCCTGACCTTGTGACAAAAAGCCTTTTTCGAAACCAGTCCCTTATCCTTGTTCCTACAATCAACCGCATCCCCGAAACCATGGCCAAATTTCCAAAAGCAAAAAATTATATCGTTTATCATAATGAACTAAAACCTCTTGAAAAGTTTGCAGCCCGGCAGAAGATTCTCGAAGGAGGTGCCGACTATATCTTCGGTTCCCGCTCCGCAATCTTTGCACCTTTTCCTGCTTTAAAAGAAATAATCATCTATAGCGAAAACGACCAGGCCTACAAAGACGACCGCTCACCATACTTTGACACTCTTATAGTCGCCCAAAAAATTTCAAATTTAATCGGTGCCCAGATTAAAATTGTCGATCCGGCACCCAAAATCACCACATATTTTGCCCTGAAAAACCACATTAAAATGCAGCAATTTGAAACCAAAACCGAAATTGTCTCCATGGAAAGCGAGCGGCTCTCAGGAAACAAAACCCCTCTATCCGACTACCTTCTGGGCAATATAAAGACAAACATCAAACGCGGGAATAGCACACTTCTGTTTCTGAACAAGAAGAAAGAATCCGGCCAGATTTTTTGCCGCAGCTGCAAACACCAGGAGTTTTTAAATATCCAACCCAATGTCTGCCCAAATTGCCAGTCTCCGGATATCTTCTTTGGCAGCCTAAATGTAAGCTCACTCGCAACGTTGCTTCAAAAACAGCTGCCCGGCACAAAAATTAATTTAATAACCGAAAAGTCATCAACCTTCCCGGTAGAAAATAACCCGACGGTAGACATTGCAACAACATATATTTTCTATACATTCATTCAGAAAAAGTACGCTCTCACAGGCTACATCTCCTGCGACCCGCTCTTAAACCGTGCCGACTTCACCTCGACCGAAACACTCTTTGCGCAAATCGCAAACCTTAAGCAGTTAACCGAAAAAGGCGGCCAACTTGTCCTGCAATCGTACAATCCACAAAACCCGACATTGGAATTTGCGGCAAACGGTAACTATAGCGGGTATTACCTTGATCAACTGGCGCAAAGAAAAGCGCTAAACTATCCCCCTTTTGGCCTTTTAATAAAACTGCATCTTAAGGGTAACGACCCGCAAAAAACGAAAATAGCAGCAGATAACCTATTCGAAAAACTACAGTCGGAAACAGATGACGACAAGCTCACAATCCTGGGCCCTTACCAGTCAATCTTTTGGCAAAAAAAACCTACCTATAATATAATTCTAAAATACAAGCTAAAAGGATATAGCCAAGCGGAAAAAGAGAAAGCTGTTGCCAAAATCGGATCTTTTATCGGTTCCTTGCCGAAAGGCTGGCTAATAACTGTAGATCCAAGTTCAATTAACTAATGATTAAGAGAATTTTAACAATCCCCCAAGACGAACAAGCACTACGGCAAAAGTCGCAGGAAGTAACAACCTTTGACAAATCTGTCGAAACTTTAATTGGCGACTTGCAGGATACAATCGAAGCCCAGGTCGATCCTATCGGCCTTGGACTTTCGGCGCCACAAATAGGAGTTTTCAAAAGGGTCTTTATTGCCAGAATCAGAAACAAATTGAAAAGCTTTGTCAACCCAAAAATAACCAAGTTTGGCAGTAAAGAAACCAGCTTTCTGGAAGGCTGCTTTTCTGTCCCCGACCTCTACGGTCACGTTATTAGGCCTGCCGAAATAGACCTTGAAGCGCAGGATATGCACGGCAAAAAAACCGCCACCCACTACAATGGCGTTCCGGCAAGGATTATCCAGCACGAATTAGACCACTTGGACGGCGTCCTGTTTATTGACCATGTCCACGACCAGAACGGCAAAGTATTCAAGGTAGAAAAAGACAAACGCGGCAAAGAACAGTTTGTCGAAGTACCGCTGCCATGAAAATAGCGTTTTTGGGAACTCCCCGTTTCGCGCAAATAATTCTACAAGAGCTTATAAAAACCGAATACAAACCCCAGCTTGTTATAACAGCTCCGGACCAAAAAGTCGGCCGGGGGCAAATTTTAATGCCCTCCGAAGTAAAAGTTGTAGCCCAGGAAAACGGAATCGAAGTACGTCATGCACTTTTTGAAAAACAGGACCAGATAGATATGGCGATTCTGGTTGCTTTTGGACAACTTATTCCCGAAAACATCTTAAATCTTCCAAAATTCGGCTTTATAAACGTCCATCCATCGATTCTTCCTAAATATCGCGGCCCATCTCCAATTCAAACAGCAATTTTGGCGGGCGAAGAAAAAACGGGAGTGTCCATAATGCTCTTGGACAAAGAGCTTGACCACGGTCCAATCCTCACCCAGAAAGAACTGGCAATTGGCCCACAAGACACATATTCAAGTTTGGTAGAAAAGCTGGCAAGGCTTGGCGCCGGGCTACTCCTGGAAACTTTGCCCAAATACCAGCTGGGTGATCTTAAACCAATACCGCAGGACAGCTCCAAAGCAATCCTCTGCGAAAAAATAACCAAAGAAAGCGGCAAAATCAAAATCGACAACCCGCCGGATCTAAAAACTTTAGACAGGATGATCAGGGCTTTCCATCCATGGCCGACTGTCTGGACCGAAATCGACGGTAAACGGATCAAATTTTTACCGGAGGGCAAAATCCAGCCGGAGGGCAAACGACCTTTAACATTCAAGGAATTCAAAAACGGCTACCCTAATTTAAAAGAAAAAGTTGAAAAATTATTAAGTTAAGCGGATGCGGATTGCGCAAGTTTAACATCAGGTACGTCTTTCTTTTTGACTTTGAGTACCATCTGCGCCTTAACCCGTCTTAGACACTTTGTACAAAGCCTCATGGTCTTTCTAACACCCTCGTATGTAACCTTCACGCTATGAAGATTCGGCTCCCAAACTTTCCTCTTTTTGGTCGCCCTCATCGCCCAGCCTCCACCATAACGGTGAGCACCGGATTTTTGGATAACAGATTTTTTGCCGCAAACGTCACAAGCTTTCATTTTTTATAAATTTCCTTAATTTTAATATATAATCAGCTTTATAAAAAATATCAGGAAGCTTCCATTAATTTTTAAAAATCTGCGAAGCAGATTAAATTACATAAGAAAAGCTTGGCTGATATAAAGTTACAATTTTCTGCTAAAATATACCATACGTCTTAAACCAAAACAAGGCCAAATAGATAATGCTTATATTAAGTCTCTTGCAAACAAACCCTTTAGTTGCCCTTGCGTTTATTGCAGGCCTGGTTTTCGGTATCACGATCCATGAGTTTTCCCATGCGCTCGTTGCCTACCGTCTTGGAGACCCTACCGCCAAACTTGCAGGCCGCCTTAACCTTAATCCCGCATCCCATCTGGATCCGATCGGCACAATCGCTCTTTTAGTTGTAGGCATGGGTTGGGGCAAACCCACACCATTTGACCCTTTTAATTTAAGAAACATCAAGAGGGATTCGGCGTTAATTTCCGTAGCAGGAGCTCTATCTAATTTTCTATTTGCTTCCATGATTGCCACGCCATATCTGGTTGCCTACTACACAGGCACCATTAACCAATCGATCATTGGCATTTATCAGATTCTGGCAATCGCAATCTGGATCAACCTGATTTTAGGTGTTTTCAACCTCATTCCGGTTTCACCTCTGGACGGATTTAAGGTTCTGGCAGGCCTCCTGCCGCGCGACTGGTACTATGATTTTATCCAGACCGAACGGTATGGAATTTTTATCCTGATACTTCTGCTTTTTACAGGCGTTATCGGAAGAATACTTTTCCCTATTGTATCAGTCCTTTTTAACCTCCTGATGCCGGGTTTTTCTGCCCCATTTTAGCCTCAAAAAACGACTTTTCTTATGTTGACTTTTATGGTAATATAAAGTTGTTCACAGGAAGCAAACCCTACTGAGGTTGCACTTTAAAAAAGTTTTAGCCTTTTTCTTCGCCTTCAAGTATTATCTTGGGAATCCGATACTTGCATTACTAAGGTAAAGCGATGAGGATGCCCACCTGGGACTAACCGAAGAAAAACTAAACCATGCGCCGAAAGTAGGGTCGACATTATCACTAAACCAAGCCAATCGCTTGGTTTTTTCTTGGCTAATTAACCCCACAAAAAAACTAAGCTTTCGCTTAGTCCTATTCTTTATTTCTATCTGCTAAATTTCTACTTTGCGCCGACAATAACTTCAATATCCGCAGAGTCTGTCGCGTCTAAACTTTTGGCCCCGGCAACAGCTGAATATTTGTCGGAAAGGTCGTTTATTAACTGATCTTTATACTTTAGAAAATCCGCCTTAAAGTCAACCTCTGTATCTGTGTAATCGGTTGTATCTGCGTTGCCAATTGAAGAAACGGTATATCCTTTGCCTTCAAGATAATCCTTCACGGCAGCTGCCTTGCCGGCTATACCGCTCCCGTTTAATACTTTAATCTTGGGAACACTTTTGTCAAGAGATTCCGGTACCGGAGTAGATTCTTCAACCGGTGCAACAGTTGCCTCAGGCGTCGGTGATGCTTTCTGGGCAAAAGGACTGTATTGTGCAAATGGCCCAATGCCGCGAAAGAAAGCAAAAACTAAAGCGCCAACAATAATCAGGATAATAAGAAGCCAAAGCCACTTGGCATTTTTCTCCTGCGACTCCTGATAAATTGGGCCGGTTGCTTGCGGTGTATTTTGATCGTCCATATTAGAAACCGACCAAATTGTATCAAATTATGTCAAGGGGGTAAAGAAGCGAGTGAAAATGCATTGCCCAAACTGGGCCTTTTAGGGTAAAATCATACTCGCTAACATCGCCGAGATAGCTCAGTGGTAGAGCAACTGTTTTGTAAACAGTAGGTCCGGGGTCCGAATCCCCGTCTCGGCTCAACAAGTCTTGTTCTATAATCAAATTCGCAAGAATTTGAAGAGGAGAAATGATGGAGCGATCAAGTTTCGTCTAAACGAAACCGAAAAGCGTAATCCATTTCGACGAGCTGGGATGGCAGAGTGGACAATTGCAACGGTCTGTAAAACCGTCGTCCGAAAGGACTCCGAAGGTTCGAATCCTTCTCCCAGCACAAAATTGTTGTGATTCTTTTTACAGCAATTTTGAAGATCCGACATTAGCCGGCGTGGCTCAGTGGTAGAGCGAGTCATTGGTAATGACTAGATCATGGGTCCGATTCCCATCGCCGGCTCAAGAAAATTCCCATCTCATCCTTTCCCTGTTAGAATATTATTAATGCCCCTACTTAAGTCAAAGGTCAAAGGTCAAAAGTCAAAAGTTTTACTTGTAACCTTCCCTGCTTTTACCCTAATCGAAGTCCTTCTCTCTGTGTTCTTCTTAATCGCAATGGTAACCATCCTCCTTTCGGCTTCCGGCACTCTACTGCACACCAGAAAATCCAACCTGGAAACTATAGCCGCCAAAATTGCCACCAAACAAATCGAAAACCTTAGAAACACAGACTTCGATTCGCTTCCTGGATCCGGCACATTTTCAGACACCGAACTCCCGCAACTTCCCCAAGGCGTTGCAAACCGCGCAATCACAAATGCCACCATCGATTCCCAAGTGGAACCGGATGTAAAAGATGTTTCAATAACAATTACATGGACGGAAAATGGCATCCCCAAGCAATTCAAAACGGAAACCCTAATTTACAAGTATGGCCTTTAAAAAAAACAAGATCAGACACTCAAAAGGGGTAATCAAAGGAATTTCCCTAATTGAACTCATCACTTCAATTGCCATTTTCGGGTTAATTTCCGTAATGGTCGTTTCAATCTATTTTGCCCATTTCAAGTTCTTTTCAAACCAAAGCAAAACCATAGACATTGCCAACGAAAGCAGAAGCGCGCTTGAGGACATAACCAACCAAATCCGCGAATCCAGCACTATCGTTTCAACTTGTACACCTTGCGGCAGCAATTCAACGTCATCAACAGTCCTAATCCTTGAACTCTGGCCGCTTGACGCAAGCGGATACCCCCAAAGCCCAGGCGCCTCAAATTACGACTATGTAATGATAAAGAGGGATGATCTGGAAAATACAAAACTTATTATGACGACTTACCCAAGCGGCATAAGCAGCAGGCCTTCTTCCAGCAAAATTCTTTCCGAAGACGTTTCTAACCTTACCTTCGAATTTAATCCGCCGGGCGACCCGACAGCGGCAACCGAAGTAACAATTACCCTAACCAACACTTCAGGTGAACTTGGCAAAACGCATACATTAACGCAAGAAGCAAAAGCGGTACTGAGGAATAAATGACGCATATTAGGAGCAATCACCCCTTAGTCAGGTTAAGAGGCCAAGTATTAATACTGGCAATTGTCTTCATGGCGGTGATTTTAATACTTTCGGCCACGCTATTTGCCAAAGTCGGCAATTTCCTGCGCTTTGGTTCGATGTCCATCGAGCGCGAACAGGCAACGGCACTGGCAGAAGCAGGAATCGACCACACGCTTTTTATGCTGAACAAAAACGCCGGCACTTACACCCCACCCGTAACCGAAACCGCAGTTGGTACAACAGGGACGTTTATTGTAACCATAGACGAAGACCCGTCTGCACCGGAAGTAAAAACAATTACGTCAACAGGATATTTTCCAAACGCCACCAACCCCCAATCCAAAAGGACAATTAGAGTAGACGCAACAATCGATACGACAAACATTGCATTTCACTACGCGGCTCAAGCAGGAGAAGGCGGAGTGTATATGTCAAACTCCGCCCGAATCAATGGAAACCTATACTCAAATGGCGGAATCTACTTTGGGGGAACCGGAAATCAAATGACTATCGACGGAGATGCATACGCTGTAATAGCACCGATAGCAAGCGAAATCCAGGTCACCGTAGGTCACGAAAAGTACGCACCACAGCCACCAAAAGACCTCCCAGTAGTAGACTATCCATATTGGGAAACAGAAGCCACAAAAACAAATGATGTCGTTACCTGCTCACCAACTTGCTATATTAATACATCTCAAAACATCGGTCCACGAAAATACAAGGGTAATCTTGAAATTTCAGGAAATATTACTGTAACCATAACTGGACCGATTTGGATAACTGGAGACTTCACAATAGGTACAGGTAACGCCGTTGTTGAACTTGATAATGGATTTGGCTCGCATGGAACTGTCATGCTTGTAAATGGAAACATTTCCTACGAACAAGGTGGAACATTTAAAACCACTAATGCTAGTCCGCCAGGTTACATACTTGTAGTTACCACATCTACTGCAGATGACGCCATTAAAATTGCCCAAGCTGGAGCTACAGCAATATTTTACGCATTAAATGGTGGTGCACAATTAACCCAAACAGCCGACGTAATTTCACTTGTGGCATATAAGCTAACCATGACTCAAACCGCAGAATTAACGTTTAATACTGGACTCGCATCTGCTGATTTTACATCTGGCCCTGGTGCTTCTTGGGGAATTAAAAAAGGAACCTACAAACAAATAGCCTCCCCATAAAATTCCCTGTGACACTCAAAACACTAACAACATTGATTTTAGTTACGCTCGCCTTTACGCTCCTAACTAAACTTTCTTATGCCTACTTCGAAAACGCAAAACTTTTTGATATCGCACCAAATCCATCATTTGAAAATGGCTCAGACCAACCAACAAACTGGACAGCAATAAGTGGAAAGTCTTGCGACGATACAAATAATACAGCTAACGGACAAACAATCTGGGCAACAGACCAAGCATTATCTGGTTCAAAATCCTTAGAAATCAAGGATATAAACTGGCCCGGATCTGCTGGAGCTATTCCGGGCTCCTGGATAAGCTCTCAGATACCAATACAATATCCAAATCTAAGCTACAACGTTATCGTTAGAGTAAAAACAGACCTATCTAGTAAAAACTTATCTGCAGTTTTATGGTTTTGCGCCCTTGATAATAATGGCGAGAGGATCCCATACAACTATCGGGAAACTTTCCCTAGCTACTTATATAATTTAGATGATGGCTGGTCGAGAATTTATCTTCAAATAATTCCAAATACAAGACTTTCAAAAATAGTTATCGGACTCGCTGCCAGCTGCAATTATTTTAAGTCACCCAATGAATCGTGCAGTGGCAACCTTTGGTTTGATGACATACTAATCGTTCCGAGTAGCGGCAAACCTACTTTTCATGCATTTAATGATGTAAACAATAACCAAGTTCAAGACCCCACAGAGGTAAACTTGCAAGGATGGATGCTTAAATTTTTTGAAGGCTTTAACTGCAATCCAGATAAAATGACGATTTATGGATTTGGTACAGATCAAAACGGAAATACAAGCCCTTTTAACTCAACTTTCTCCGGGTTATATTCGGCAAGCTTCCAGCTTCAATTAGGTTGGCGCTTTACCACGCCCGAATGCCAAAATATAACACTTTACCCAGGCATCAATATGACACTGAACTTCGGCACCGTGCAATCCCCTCCCTTCCCCTACCTTAGCCAACTTAATTCCACTTGGTCACAAAACGAATACGACCATGCCTCTCAAATCGGCCCGTTTTTCTGTGGAACCACAATTGGCGGGTGCGGTTGCGCAATTACCTCTGCAGCCATGCTTCTTAAATTCCATGGGGCCAACAAAAGCCCCAACGGCGAGGATACTAACCCCGATTCCCTAAATACCTGGCTCAAAAACAATAACGGCTACGCTTTTGGTGCCCTTAAATGGAATTCCGTCGCTGCCTACTCCGTAAAAGCCAACGAGTCGTTCGGCACCCAAAAAATCAGGTTTGTAGGCCCAAGCGGCGCAAACGATTTTTCAACACTGGACACAGACCTTACAAACAACAAGCCGGATATCCTTTCCCAACCAGGCCATTTTATAGTCGCCACTAAAAAGGATGGTACATCATATTCAATTGCGGATCCCGCTTACGAATCAAGAAAAACATTGGATTCTTACAGTAACAGTTTCACGGGAATGCGCCGCTTCGAAAAGACCGATACAGACCTTAGCGCACTTTATATTACAACTCCTACCCCGAATGATTTGTTTATCACCGACTCCCTCGGAAGAAGGGCAGGCAGAGATCCACAAACAGGTCAAATCCTAACTGAAATCCCAAAATCCTATTATTTCCTGGAGCCATCATTAATAGACCAAACGCAGCAAAACGCTCAAACCCCAGACTCCGGCGGAGTCAACACCCTGGTTATCATCAACCCTCCTCGGGACACTTTTGACCTCCAGTCACAATCCGGCCCAATTGATGTTTCCGCATACGACACATACGGAAGCATTAAGGTCAAGAACTTTTCGCCAATAAGTCCTGACGACTTTGAAATTAATTACTCTCCAGACCCAGGTTCAGATTTCTCTGTTTTTCAGAAAGTAAAAATTGAAGTTAAACCCCAAAACTTAAACATGAGCACTGGAGTAATTCCGGTTGTTATTAAATCCGATAACAATTTCGACGCACAGGATGTTGACTTTAATTCAATCAGATTTACATCCGCCCAAATTATTCCGGTAAAATTCCCACTTTTCGTCCAAAACGGCAATGATAACAAAAAAGACCTCCAGGTCTTCTTCTTTGCAAACGAAATCGCGCCGGACCCAAATCTTTGTTTGACAGGAAAGACCGCAAGTAACCTAATTTTCAAAGGCTGTAGCACTTAAACTCTTGCCAATAGCAAGACTTATCCGCTAAACTTACCTCTATGGCAAAATCAAAACGCACATTATTTCAGCTGCAATGCAGCGTCTGTAAATCTAAAAACTACACGACGGGCAAAAACGCGGACAATATTGCAATAAAGCGAAAAGGCCAGGACACAAAAATTTCCCTGAAGAAATACTGCAAAAAATGCCGCAAGGCCACACTCCACAAAGAAGTAAAAATCTAAACTCACTGCTTCCCTTGATTCGCCAAAGAAAAAACCTTAATCTATAGGTAGTGCAAATACTAAAGAAATTTTCAAACTCCAAACTTCAAACTCCAAAGGGTTGGAATTTGAGATTTTGGGCTTTGTCATTTTCAAAGGGTTTTACCTTAATCGAGATATTAGTTGTCATAGGCATTATCGGTTCGCTTGCCGGAATCACCACATTTTCTGTCACAAAATCCAAAGATAAGGGGTTAGATAGCCGCAGGAAAGCAGATCTCAAGGCAATCGAAACCGCCGCCGTCGCCTATTACCACGACTACGGCTTTTACCCACCTGATCCTGCCACATATGGCGGAACCGCGTTTTCCTCTGATTCCGGCGGAGACTGGATTCCGGGCCTTGAGAGCTACATCAATAAGACCCCGAAAGACCCAAAACAGGCGGGCCTATTATATTTTTTGGCTTCCTTCTTCACTAAAAATGCCACAACTGGAATAAATTATCTGGCTGGAATTTTCAACAAGCCCACAGCTTCCTCTGCTCCTCAAGGCCAAGTTGCTGCCGCCAGCTCAATCTCTCCAACAGCTGACACAACTGATGGCATTATCTTTAGATACACGGCAAATCCATGCGGTTTCCTAACAACAAACACGGCAATGTTAACAGTTGGTCAAGATCCATCCCAAAAAGAAAGGTCTTTTTTGAGTTTCGATACATCCGCAATTCCGGATACGGCAACAATAACTTCTGCAACATTAGGATTCACTTTAAATGTAGACACCAGTATTACTGACTTTGACATCCGTCCACGGTACTCTACATGGACACCTCCTCTTGATTGTTCACATTATGGCGCAACCCCACCAACTGAAACTATTGCAGGAACATTTTCGACATCAAGTCTACCTGCGGTTGGTTCAGCATTTAATATAAATTTTACAAACCTTTCTGGAATAAACAAAACCGGCCCAACAAAATTTATGTTAACCAGTAGCCTGGAAGATTCAACTACCTCATTCCCTGCCACTTATCAATCAATACAAGTAAATTCTGGGGATAACGCCTCGGGCAAACCGGTTTTAACAGTCAATTACACAACTCCAGACCCTATAGACTTAATTATTACCGACTTCCATCTGACCGACGCCGCCGGCAACACCAAAACATCATTTACCCCAGGTGAAGCCATTTATCCTTCGGTTACCATACAAAACAGCGGATCGGCTGCCACAACCGGAAGCGGGGGCTATTTTTACATCAGTATCTACAGCAACCAACCAAGTACAGTCCCCAATAACACATCAAGCGAAATTAGTGTCTGGGCAAAGGAAACAGGATCCATCGCAGCAGGCGCCAGCAAAACTTATTCGATAACGACCAACAGTGCAAACTGGACAAATGACGTAACAAACCAGAGTAACTGGTCAATGGCAACTGCAGGCTCCTATACCGCCAGGGCTTTCGTTGATTCATTTAATCACGTCTCTTCCGAAATAGACGAAACCAACAACCAAACAACCAGCGCATATACAATAGGCGCAGCTGCATCAGGCTGCACATCTTCCGGCAATACTGACGATTTTTCCACAAGCACACTGAACGCTGCCTGGAACTGGTATCTTCCAGCCGCAGGGCCAACGTATTCCCTAACCACAGATTCCGGTTGTCTCAACATAAATGTCCCCAACAGTCAACCTTACGACCATTGGGGAGGCGCCGACACCGCCCCTCAACTACGAAGGACTGACATGGGCGGCGGCGATTTTACAATCGAAACAAGGTTAAACCTAAAAACCTATACGAACGGCAGCTATTTCCATACCGGAATCATGGTTTATTTTTCGCAATTCGATATTTACTATTTCGGCCCGTACCAGGGGACTAACCTTCGGGTCGAAAAGACAGGAGTGGGCCCCTTATTTGGCGGAAACGTAACATACACAAACACAGCGGTTTCCCTAAAAATCACCAAAACCGGTACTTCTTATAAATTCGAATATAAACCGGATGGTGGAAGTTGGACTACGGTAGGTACAGATACTTATGCCCCGGCTGTGCAGAAAGTAGGCCTCATTTCCAAAACCTGGTCCAATGTAACTCTTGCAACAAGCTTTGACTACTTCAACCTGACAGGCGCAGCCCCGTCAGACCCGGTTGCTTACTGGAATCTCAATGAAAATACAGGCTCCGTAGCAAACGACTCAAGCGGAAACGGAATCAACGGCACGCTAGTCAACAACCCAACATGGGTCGCTGGCAAGTGCGGCAGTGGCTTAAGCTTAGATGGTCAAAATGACAATGTAAACGTCGGTTCCTCTTCCATAATTAACCCTGCCCGTATGACTGCAGAAACCTGGATCAACCCAAGTACGTCTCCTGCCAATAACTGGGGTATAATTTTTGCCCGGTGGCCCGGAGCAACTGCCTACCACTTTTCCTTGGGCGACGGCACAACAAACAATAAATTGACAATTTATATAAACACCTCAAGTGGGACGAAAAACGTCTCCATACCGACAACTATCTCTCTTGGCGCATGGCACCATGTCGCTTTTACCTATGACGGCACAAACCTTAACCTCTATGTTGACGGAACATTAAGCGCCACCACAACACATTCAGGTAATATCACTTCCGTTGCAAGCAGTTCACTAATCGGTGACAAAGTATCGGCCACTCTTCCTTTTAAGGGAATAGTCGACGAATTTAAAGTTTACAGCAGGGCACTTTCGCAAGCGGAAATCGCAGCAGATATGAGCTGTCCGGGGACTGCCCCAACCGTTACAACCACGGCTGCAACCGGCATTACTGCCACCGGTGCAACTTTAAACGGAACAGGAAACCCCAACGGTTTTGCATCAACCGGTTGGTTCCGCTATAGCAACACAACCCCAGGGACTTGCAACGATACTTTCGGCACGAGAGTTCCAGCAACAGGCGGCAATGCCCTTGGCTCCGGCACAACCGCACAGCCATTCTCCCAAACAGTCGGCAGCCTAACTGCTTCAACCACCTATTACTTTTGTGCACTTGCATCAAACGCAAACGGCACAGGTTTTGGCTCCGTGCTTTCTTTTACAACCTCAGCACCATCTCCACAATGCTCTGACGGAATCGACAACAGCGACCCGGAGGATACTCTTGTTGACTATCCGGCTGACCCGGGCTGTTCTTCCGCAGCCGACAATGACGAAACAAATGCTGCTTTACCAGGCTCATCCGCGGACATCAAAGCCAATGGCTCAAATGGTCCATTAACTGTTAATGTTGGTGATTCTGTCAGTATTTCTTGGACATCCACAAGCACTACAACCTGTACGGTCACAGGCACTGCTAGCACCACAACTTCGGGCTCATTTACCTGGACGGCAACGACAATAACAACTTTCAATATTTCCTGCACAGGTGGATCAGCCACAGACAATGTAGTAGTCAACGTCACCCTGGCAGGATCCACTGCCTGCTCAACAGGAGCTTTTATTTATTGTTACCGTGTTACCGTAGACAGAAGTTCATTTGTAATTTGGGCACAACTAGACAACACAAGCGACCCGGAGACCAGGAGCCAGCCGGGTGCAAAGTGCACGCTGACACCACCCGCCGAAAATACCAACCTCAATTATTGCATTGATTCTTCAACACTTTGATATAATTACGTACGATAGGGGTATGATGTCAATGGTAGCATGGCGGTCTCCAAAACCGCTCGTCCGGGTTCGAATCCTGGTACCCCTGCAAGGTTTCCTAAAAGGATAGCGACGCGACTATTCGCGCGAAGCACATTTCCTTCCGTCCATGCCTCCTTGATAAACATCTCCAAAAACCTTAACCTTAAAGTAATGAGTAAATTGCTACATTGCTGTATTGCTACATTGTTAAAAGCAAAAAAACAATTCAACAATCTAGCAATCAAACAATCTGCCCGTGGATTCACTTTTATAGAAGTCCTGGTTGCAATCACAATTATTTCACTCATCACCACAGGCTCTTACGTGTCTATCAAAAAAAACCTAAACCGTGCCCATGACAACCAGCGTAAAGAAGACATCAAGGCGCTGGCCCAGGCACTTGAACAGTACCATAACGATAACTTCGAATACCCGCCACCAACAACATACGCGGACACAGAATACGCATCCGACGGATCACCAAACTGGATTCCGGACCTACAACCGTATTTAAAAAATATTCCAAGTGACCCCAAACAAATCGCAAGCGTTTTCAACCAGCTGCTATCACTTTTACATATTAACAACCGCAGTACTAAAAACCCTCAAGTTGCAGGCATCGTAAACACAACACTAGGGGAAACAAACATTGGACCATCGCTGGACTCTTCCAACCAAAACAAACTTAAAGGAAATATGGTTACCACAGGCCCGTACGGGGCAACAGTCACTAGCATGAGTGTCTACATAGGTCCAACTGTCGGCAATAACCCTAAAAATAAATACGTTATGGCAATTTACAGCAACAAAGTTGGTTTTGGTGGCTTAAACTCCCCAGACTCTGTAGTTGCCAACACTGCAGAAGGGACATTAACCGCTAACGATTGGAATACCCTACCTATTGCTGCAACATTATCCCCCAACACAATATACTGGCTACTCTACAATACAAACGGTACTGATTTTTCCGCTAATAACCCAAGAAATTTCAATGTAACACCTGGCCTTAACCAAGATAAAGCATTCGATGCCACCTTCGGCTCTTTTCCGGCTAACACGGGAACAGGGACCTCATATAATGTCCGTATGTCCATATATGCAAATATCACTTATACAGAACCAGACCAAATAACACTTACCGGAAATAGTTATTGCAGCGGGACAACCCCACGTGTCCAACTTGATTGGACCACTAATACCTCTGACACAAGCTACACCATATTTCGGGATGGCCTAAACATCGGCAGTGTATCCGCAACAACATTCGATAATGCACCTCCAGTCCCACCGGCAGCAAATGATTACTATGTCCGCGGTAACCAAAGTTCGGTAAACTCAAACACAATTAATATCACCAACGCCACCTGTTCACCGCCACCACCACAATGTTCTGACGGAATCGACAACAGCGACCCGGAAGATACTCTCGTAGACTTTCCTACCGACCCGGGTTGTTCGTCTACAACTGACGATGACGAAACAAACCCTCCGCCCCCACCCGGATCCACAGCCTGCCAAAATAAAGAGTTTATCTATTGCTATATAACAAATGCCGGGAGGTCCACCTATACCCTTTGGGCACAATTGGAAAACACCAGTGATCCGGAGATAAACACAAACTCAAGCGCCAAGTGCACACTCCCAACGCCTACAGACACCACATTCAACTTTTGTCTGGAGTCGCCAATAAACTAAGCGGCTTTTTCTCCTGTCTGAGGCTCGTGGGGAAGCTCATGGACCGTAGCCGACGGTTGTTGTCCCTCTTCTGACTTTATTTTGTCTGCAAGCTGTTGTACATGTATCCACACCAGTGCACCGGCAGCATTCCTCAAAACAAAGATGACGGTACTATTTTGGTTCGGATGTAAGAGATCTTTTTTAATTAACTCCTCTTCCTCCAAATCATATTCGGTCAATTTATATTGGCTGACAAGCTGACCGATTGGAAGATCCGCCGGCAGCCCATTAATTTGGGCATATTCACTTATATCTTCATCAACTGCAGTAACTCCCCTGTGCCAAGACCAAACTGCAAACCCAAGATTACCACCAAAGTGTTCCAATCTATTATTCAGCTCATCGTAAACAATTGGTAACATAATTTCCCAGCTGCGTCTCGGGTCATTTTCATCGTTTGTCAATTCATAATCATGATAACCCCGATCAAGCATAAATTCCTTTGTCGCCATAAATGGGCCTGTAGCATCAGCATCTGTCGCAACATCCGCGTCTACTCCACCGCGACTCTCCGCAATAGCCAACCCGACAATTGCGTTTGCCAATTCAGGTTTATTTGCACAAACATCTTTGATTAAATTCCACTTACTCGCCAAGATTTCATAGGTCTCCGGCGGCAAAAGCGGCGTCTGTTCGCTTGTCCCCTTATAATATTCATGCATCACCTGGATATTCGTGGCAATTTTCTCCCTATCTTCCGCTTTTGCACCCGGATAGTAAAAGTCTACCGTGTCCGCCAAAACCTTGTCCTTAATTTCATCAAGCGGTTTAACTTCCACCCCGCCAACCGCACTTGCATCCGTTCCCTCCGGTGCCTGACCGGAAGTAAAGTCTGCCGCTTTAATAATTCCCCCGTGCGCAATATCAAATGCAGGTTTTGTAACCTTAGAATGGTTATCAATTGCTGTGTCCACAGCCTTGACCACTTCGTCCAACGCTTCTTTGCCAACAGATCTTGTAACCCCTTGCGGGTCGTCCCTAAACTCCTTAAACCGGTCATAACTTGCATGCGGATCGCCCGCTGCAGTACCGGCGCCGGTTGCCCCAATAATCAAAGCGGCAGGTACCCCTACTTTCTCCAACACCCTCTTCCCGGTCTTGAAAGTACCCGCAACACCCCGCGCGGCAAACATTGTAGCTTTTGCCAATGCCTTTCCTCCAAATTTGGCCCCTCCAACCAGCGCTTTTCCTGTCGGGGACCCGTCTTTACCCCTACTTTGGACATCGGCTTCCGGAACTGGAACTTCTACCCCGCGCGAATCAGCCATAAATCCAGTTTAGAATAAATCAGAAAAGATTGCCATAATTAGCGCATACCACTATAATTTCCATTCATGAGCCGTATCAACTCAGTCCAAACCTTGCTCAAAAAGGAAAAGGTAGATGCCTTACTTGTTACAAACCCGACAAACATTTTTTACCTTACGGGCTTTAAGGGCGTTTCCCCAACCGAGCGCGAAGCAATTTTAATTGTTTGCAGATCCAAACCGTCGACTTTAATCACCGCCAAGCTTTATCAAGCCGAAGCACAAAAACTGGCATCATCCGGCCTCCAAATCAAAATTACGGCAGAGAGAAAAGAAGTCCAAGATGCCCTTAAAAGCACCCTCTCCGCATTCAAAAAAGTAGGCGTTGAAGAACAGGACATCAAACTCGCCGAATACATAAAATACCGCAAAATATTAAAAGGCAAAAAGCTTGTTCCCGCAAAAAACTTAATCGAGCAAATAAGGGAAATAAAAACTCCCGAAGAATTGGTCAATATCCAAAAGGCGCAATTAATCACTCAAAAAGTTTTTGGCGAGGTCCTAAAAACTATCAAAATCGGCCAGACCGAAGCGGAAATCAAAGACAAACTTGAGCAAATTGCAAAAACCCAAAGCAACGAACCTTTGGCTTTTGACCCCATTATTGCCTCCGGTCCAAACTCCGCCCTTCCCCATTACAAAACCGGCAGCCGTAAAATCAAAAAGGGCGATGCCCTGCTTTTCGACTTCGGCCTCAAATACAATAATTACTGCGCCGATTTTTCAAGAACTATATTTATAGGCAATGCAACAGATGAACAAAAAAACATCTACTCGCTGGTTGCAATTGCCCAAAAAACAGCTATTGCCAAAATCAAAACAAACAAGAAGGCCAAAGACATTTTTAATGATTCGTTTAATCTTTTTAAAAAAAACAGTATTGAGGATAAATTTATTCACAGCCTGGGACATGGAATAGGCTTGGAGGTCCACGAAAAACCGTCACTCTACAAAACAAGCAAGGACATTTTAAAACCCGGTATGGTTTTCTCCGTCGAGCCGGGCCTCTACCTTTCGTGGGGCGGCGTCAGGATAGAAGACTTGGTAACTATCAAAAATGGTAAAGGAACAATCATCGGCCAGGTTGGCAAATTTATAGAAATAGCCTAAGCACACGGTGTAAAATATCAAAGGTGAAAAAGAAGCTACTCGCCTTGTTAATTATTATTTTGCTAGTCGCATTACTTTCGGCGGCGTATCTTGCACTTGGCCATAAAAAGGTCGGCGCCCCAATCCAAAGCCAGCCTCAAACCCAAGCAAGTCAGGCATCGCCCACACCGGCATTCACTGGAGCCGACGACATTTTAAAAAATGCCTTAAACCTTTATCTGGAAAAAAGGCGTGAAGAAGTCGATATGGAAGATGGGCCGTGCCTTGGGAAAATTGCCGACGACTGGGTTCTTGATATTGTCCACAACCCAAGACAACCGGTCGACAACAAACCCCAAAACCAGTGCCAGGATTTCATAGAAGGCAAAGCACACCATTTCATCGAACTAGACCCTGAAGGAAAACTAATAAGGTCAAATTGAGTTGTTTTTTTGTAGCAAAACTGCCATCATAGATATATGAGGCTGCAAAAAAAGCCAGGTTTTTTTGTCCCCATTCCCATTCTTGCTATCATCGCGATCCTGGTAAGTGGCGTCCTCTTAATTAAGCTCATTTCAGGATACATTCCTTCTATCAATGCCCAAATTTCAAATAAATACCTGCTCCCCGGCGAAACCACCTCGAGTTCAATAGATGACACAAGCGAGTGGCTAACCCATACAAACGACAAATATAATTACACTATCAAGTACCCGCAGATTTTAAAAGGGGTTTATAACTACGAGACAAACAACAACCTGGTTCTCTCGCGGGAAAGGTTTATATCGGACAAAATCGATATCACCGTAACAGTTTATAGCAAATTTGAAACGAAAGACCTTGAAAACAGCACAAAAGTTGGTTCTAACACCTTCCTATACTATAAAAATAATGTCGACGAAAAAAGCGTAGTCGTAAACCACAACAACCTTTTTTACACAATCGACTTTTCCCAGATTAACTATTTTACCGAAACACCTTACTTTTCAAGCTCGTCCCAGTTTAAGGAAATTTTTAGCCTTATCCTCAATAATTTCCAGTTCAACAATTAACAAGCCAAACTTAGTTATCTCGCGGGGCTTGAGGCCTTGCTTCAGAAACGAAAATCTTTCTACCGTCTACTTCAGTATTATTAAGTTCCGCAATTGCTTTCTTGGCTTCATCGTCGGAGCTCATCTCCACAAAGCCAAAACCGCGGGACCTGCCGGTCATCTTGTCCATGACAATATTGCTGTCTACAACTTTTCCTGCCTTTTCAAAAACGGCTTTAAGCGAATCAGAAGTGATGGAATAAGGTAGATTCCCTACAAATAATTTTGCTGCCATATACTCCTCACCCCCCTTCTTAAATAATTCATTTCAATAATTTCCGGAAAAAAACATTAATTTTTTGAAGATACGTGCGGCAAAAACCTTACTTTCTTCCTAAATTCTAAATTATGCCAATTGCAGTTGTCAACAAACACCTTTTTGCCTCTTGCAAAAAATAAATTCCAAACTATAAAATGCAAGCGAGGATTGTGTGAAAAATGTAAAATTACTAAATTCCATCTTAAACCCCAAAAACACGCTCACACTAGGAGCAAGTACCCCTTTCAGAAAAATTCTCGAAAAACTTAATAAATCAAAACACTTTGATGCAGTCTGGGTAAAAAAGCCCAACGCGAGCCAGATGGCAGCAGTAATTTTGGCACGGCTTTCAGGCAAAAAATTCATTTGGATACAAAGCTTTTCAAACCCGCCCGTACCTTCATTTATCACCCGCCTGATGCTAAACCAAGCCGACATCATCATCGTTGCCAAAAGGGAAAACATTAAAAAATTAAATAGCCTCGGTGTAGACAAGCCAAGGATCAAATTCCAAAGATAACCTACCCCTTGCATGCCCTGAGTTTTATTCAAAGAAAAGCTTTGCTTATTCGAAGAAAAGCTTTGCTTATTCGAAGAAAAGCTTTGCTTATCGAAAGGTCACTTTTCACTTTTCACTTCCTCAAGTACTACCCAGCCTCTTAAATCTTTTTTTGTCACCTCCGGTGCTATTAAAAACCTGTTTACAGACCTGATAAACATCAGAGTAATATAGATAATCTTCTCGTGACTGAGCCAAAAATCCTCTCTGATTGCCAATTGTTTTGCATACCTTTTTTTAATTTCTAAAATCTCATCCGCTGTTGGATGGTCAAAGTAAATAACTCGGTCAACTATAAACTGGCCGACAATTGCCTCTCCGGAAACCTTAACGTAAACCGCATCACCTGCTGAAACCGAAAGAAAAGGTGCGATTTTTATTTTTGAAAATCTACCTTCAACGGTTTTTTTACCCGTAAAAATCAATTTCGCAGAATCACTATCAAAAACAGCCAGATGTTTTGTCATTGAGCGGATTATATCTAAACTGCGGACAATTTGAAATCGGAGGTTTATTCGTAGAAAAGCTCTGCTTATTCGAAGAAAAGCTATGCTTATTCGCAGAAAGGTATGAATACCCTATTCGTAGAAAAGCTCTGCTTATTCGCAGAAAAGGTGTATCGGATATATTACTTATAACTTTAAACCCTTGAGGTAATTCCTGAAATCGTCTTTTGTATCAGCATGTTCCAGGCCGTGGTCTACTAAAGCCTTTAGATAACTTAACTTATTCCCGCAATCATAATATTTTGCATTTTTAAGTTCGACTGCGTAAACGTCGCGTTTTTTAATAAGCGCATCAATTGCATCTGCAATCCATATTTCGCCACTTTTACCTGGCTTCACCTTTTCCAAAATTTCAAAAATGTCAGGTGTGAACAAATACGTTCCATGCGTTGCCAAATCCGAAGGAGCAGCATCCGGCTCCGGTTTTTCAACGATTTTGTTTACCTTAAAAACATTGCCATCTACAGGACTAATATCTGCAATCCCATACTTGTGGATGTCCACTTTTGGGATCCTGACACCTGCTATAACCGGCGACTGATACTTGTTGTAAGCTTCTATAAGCTGGGCAGGGGCAACAGGGTCTGCCTGGAAAAACTCGTCACCCCACATTACTATGAAAGGCTCATCACCAATAACTTCCTTTGCTACCAAAATTGCATGACCATTACCAAGTGCCTCTTTTTGCCGGACATAAACAAAATCGGCAAGGTCTGAAATTCTCCTTATTTCATCTAATAGTTCGAGTTTACCGTCTTTTTCAAGCCGGGCTTCCAATTCAAAATGCTTGTCAAAATGGTCTTCTATGGAGCGCTTATGCCAACCAGTAACAATAACAATTTCTTTAATCCCGGCAGCTACGGCTTGCTCGACTACATACTGGATAATCGGTTTGTCGACTATCGGCAGCATTTCCTTGGGCATTGCCTTTGTCGCCGGCAAAAACCTTGTCCCGAAACCGGCAGCAGGAATAACGGCCTTTCTGACTTTTTTCATGAGAAGTAACCTATATTATCTCAAAGGAAATTGCCAAAAAGCAAACCGACAAGTCTTGCCCTTTGCAAAAAAAACTGTTACTATACTCGCTAACCTTGACATTGAAGGGAGATTTTTTAGTGGTTATAAATCCGTTAGGCTACATAAAAGAATCAAAGGCGGAGCTTGACAAGGTCATCTGGCCTACACGTCAGGAAACCCTGCGTTTAACCGTAGTTGTTCTGGTAGTAGCAGTGATAGTCGGCGCATACATCGCCGGCCTTGATGCACTCTTTACAAAAATTACGGAAAGGCTGCTTCGCCTTCCTTTAGGACGTTAATATGGACGATACAAACGACAACAAAAATCTGCAGCAAGATGCGCCAAATGACGAAAGCCCGCAAAGCGCGGTAGATTCAACACCGGCCGAGCCCGAAGTGGCTGAAACAACTCAAGTCGAAGAGCCTGAAACTGCTGAAGTCGAAGAAGTCGAAGCCAAGCCGCAAGACGAAACAGTCGAAGAAACCCAAGCCTCCGAAGCAGAAAACGTAACCGAAGAAAAAGTTGAAGAGCCAAAACCAGAACCAGAATCAGAACCGGAGACGGAGACAAAATCGAAACCAAGACCTGCTGATGAGAAAGCAGCTCCCTCAAAGCCTAAAAACCCGGACGCCAGATGGTTTGTTGTCCATACCTATTCCGGCCACGAATCCAAAGTTGCCGCCACCCTAAAACAAAGGGTCGATTCTCAAAAGCTCTCGGACAAAATCCTCGATATTTTGGTACCAACCCAGGAAAAAATTGAAATTAAGGAAGGTAAAAAGAACACCGTCAAAGAAAAGATCTTCCCCGGATATCTTTTAGTTAACATGGTTTTAGACGACACCACCTGGCTTGCAGTCAGGACCACTCCCGGCATAACCGGTTTCATCGGCACTTCCAATAAACCAACACCTCTGCCGGAAGAGGAAGTAGAAACGATTAAGCGCTTCATGAGCTTGGAGGCACCTAAATTTAAAGCCGCATTTTCAGTCAGTGAAGCTGTTAAAATCACCGACGGCCCATTTTCCGAATTCTTGGGCACAATTTCCGAAATAGACGACGAGCGCGGCAAGCTGAAAGTCCTAGTTTCAATATTCGGACGCGAAACTCCGGTCGAATTGGATTTCCTACAAGTTGCAAAATTGTAGTAACAATTTAAAACCCTGAGCAAAGTCGAAGACCCTGAGCTTGTCGAATGGGTCGAAGGGTCGCCAAACTCTAATCACCAACAAATCAAAATGGCCGACAGGGATCTTTTTGTTGAATCGGCAAGTTTGCTTGCGCACCTCAATAGTCTAAAATGTTAATGTGCCAACAAACCTGCTTTCTAAAATTAAGATTCCTCTGGCAATTTTCGGACTTCTAACAATTGCACTATTGTTGTCCAGTCTTAATAATAAAACTTACTTCGACCAATTCTTTTTCGGCGCCCAAAACAAAACACCTGCCACAAACACAGCCAACCTGGCAATCCAAAATTACCTTCAGGTAGAAACCGGAAAACTTCCCGGAAACTACGGCGTATACATAAAAGACTTAAAGCGCGGGACAACTTACAAGGTTAATGCCAACCAACCGTTCGCAACCGCAAGCATCTACAAGCTGGCAGTCATGTATAAAACTTATGACGCCATAAACCGTGGCGAGCTAAAAAAATACGATGTTCTCACCGAAAACGAATCTACACTTGACCAAATTCTGATGCCAGAAGCCGATATAAACACAAACGGAACCGTTAGCTATAAAGTTGCCGATGCCCTTAGGGCTATGATTACCGTCTCCGACAATTACTCCGCACTTATTTTGGCAAACAAACTCGGATGGAAAAACATAGACGATTTTCTCCACCAGCAGAAAATAGAAGGTTTCGATCTCGTTTACCACCAACAACCAACCGCAACTGCAGAATCAATCGCCAACCTGATGGAGCGAATTTTTAGAAACACTGCCGTAAATTCACAAAGCTCCCAGGAAATGAAAGATTTACTTTTAGCTCAACAGATAAACGACAGGATACCAAAATACCTGCCGGAGGGCGTCAAGGTTGCCCATAAAACCGGCGAACTGGATTACTTTCGCCACGACGCGGGAATCGTTTATGGCAAAAACAGTACATACATTTTTGTCTTCCTCTCCGAAACGTCGGCACCCCAAGATGCTGTTGAAAACATAGCTTCTCTTTCCAAAAAAATGTATGACGCCCTGGAAAATCCCAACTCCTTGAAATAAAGCCGCGCTTTAGCGTATACTTCCAAAACTATGGCTAAGAAAGTAAAAGCAATTGTCAAACTCAACGTTACAGGCGGACAAGCAACCGCTGCCCCGCCCGTGGGCCCCGCCCTTTCCCAACACGGCCTGCAGATAATGGACTTTGTCAAAGCTTTCAACGACAAAACGCAGGACCAGAAAGGCACGGTTCTGCCAGTAGTCGTCACAATCTACGAAGACAGGACCTACTCTTTCTTTGTCAAAAAACCTCCGGTTGCAATCCTCATTAAACAAGCTTTAAATCTCGCAAAAGGCGCCCAGACGCCGGGCAAACAAACAGTCGCCAAAATCACTAAGGCTCAAGCCCAAAAAATCGCCGAAGAAAAAATGTCCGACCTGAATACTAAAGACATAGAAGCAGCTATCAAAATAGTCCAGGGTACAGCCCGTAGCATGGGCATAGAATCAGTAGAATAAATTAAATGCAGTTTTCAAATGTAAAAATATCTCAAAATCCGAAGGATTTTGAAAAGGAGGAATGCGACTGCGAATAATGTTTTGATACAAAACATGTAAAGCAGGAGCCATTTCGACGTGGGCACTACCAGGATCAAAGTAATAGATTTATCGTCAAGCCAAAAGGAGATTAAAACCTCCAGAAAACATGCCGAAAAACTGGCAGGACCTTCTAAAAAAGAAACTAAAGTCAAGCCGGAAGAACTAAAAGGAAAGCCGCAGCCACCGGTAGACAGTCAGGATCAAAAACTGGAGACGGAACAACCCGTCGAGCCGGAACAGATTCTTGAACCCACCGAACAGGTCGAAAAAAAGGCTCCTTCTGCAAAACCGAAAAAAACCAAAAAACAAAAACACCACTTAGGCTCAAACTATAAAAAGGCCAGAGAGCTTGTCGAAAACAAACTTTACAGTACAAAAGAGGCCCTTGAACTTTTGCCCAAAACGTCATTTACAAAGTTTGACCCGGCCGTAGAAATCCACTTCGGGGTTTCTGAAAAAAACATCCGCGGAACCGTAAATTTTCCGCACAGAAAAGACCAAAAGAAAAAAGAGAAGACATACCTAATATTTACCGACAAAAAATTCACGTCGGAAAACAAAAATGTTGTCTGGGCAAATGAAAAAACAATCGAAGATCTCGAAAGTGGCAATCTCAAACCCGCAAAAGACTTCGACATCGTAGTCGCCACTCCCCACTTTATGCCATCCCTTGCCAAAGTCGCCAAAATTCTCGGGCCGCGCGGTATGATGCCCAATCCTAAAAACGGCACGGTAACTGAGAACATCCAAAAATTTCTTGAAGAATCGTCTTCTTCTGTGGCTAGCGAGTTTAAAACAGATCCTTCTGCACCGGTTGTACATGTAAAAATTGGAAAGCTCTCCCAAAAACCGGAGGAGTTGGCAGAAAATCTGAAAGCCCTAACCACGTCAATCGGGACTTCGAAAATAAAAAAAGCGTGGATTACAACCACAATGGGCCCTGCAATTAGAATCGATTCTGCGACTCTTTAAAACCTCAAAAAATCAACTCCTTGACAGGCAAGCCCTGATCTGATAATTTTCCCCTGCTAAATCCGTATATGCTACAGAAATTCAAACATCACCTACTTAACAATGACCTAATATTTCAAAAGTTGGGCTCGGCTTTGCCGAAACAACTTTTACCACTTAGGGAAAGGGAATATTAAGGGAAAACCGCAAGGTTTGCCCTTAAAGTTAAAGGAGGTGATTTTAAATGATCGATGACACAACAATGTTGCAAGATGATGATGAAGACGAAGAAGAAGACAAGGATGACAAAGACGATTCAGACGACGAGGAAGAATCAATGTAACTTGCTAATTTAAAAAAGCCTCGAGGCGTTGTTCCGAGGCTTTTTTAATGGCATTCTTGACAATCGAACCTTAATCTAGTTAAATACAAAAACCAAAGACCGTAGGCATATTGGACCAAATCCAATATTTAATGTTACCTACGCAGGGCGAATCTAGATAATAGTTTATAGACGATAGACTATAGTCAAACGTAACGTCTCTTTGGAGACGTTTTTTTTATGAAAAAACAAACTAAATCCGCGCGGGAAATCAAGGAAGAAAAAGTTAATGCTCTGGTTGAAAAATTCCAAAGAGCCAAAACTTTAACTTTCACCGACTATCGCGGCCTCACTGCAAACCAGATCGCAGCACTCAGAGGAAAAATTAAGGCCTCGGGTGGAGAAATGCTGGTCGAAAAAAACACCCTGACCAAACTTGCCCTTAAAAGCACCGGGCACACAATTGCAAAAGAAAACGATCCCGAGAACACTCTTTTAACAGGGCCAACAGCAACTATAATTGCCTACGAAGACGAAATCGCCCCTATCAAAGAAAGCGCCCAGAATAGTAAAGAAACGGGCTTACCTATTTTTAAATTCGGTTTCTTCGGCCAGGACTTTTTAAACTCACAAGCAGTCGAAAGCCTTTCAAAAATCCCTCCCAAAAACGTGCTTCAGGCAAACCTTGTCGGCTCACTTTCATCACCCATCTTCGGCATTGTCTCAGTACTTGGAGCAAACATCAGAAATCTAGTTTATGCACTTGACCAAATAAAAAATCAAAAGGGGGTGAATTAAATGGCAGACGACGATCAAAAAACAGAAGACGCACAAGAACAAGCTCAAGACGCAGCCGATCAAGCTGAAGAATCGGCTGATAAAGCCCAAGAAGCTGCAGAAAAAGCCGAGGAAGCAGTTGAAGAAGTTAAAGAAGAGGCAAAAGAAATCAAAGAGGAGATAAAAGAAGAAAAAGCTGCAAAAGCTGAAGAGGCAAAAGAATCACCTAAGGTTAGCAAAAAACTCGAAGGGGTAATTTCTGAAATCGAAAAGCTTTCGGTTCTGGAACTTTCCGAACTGGTAAAAGCGCTCGAAGCTAAATTTGGCGTATCAGCTGCACCACAGGTTGTAGCAGGTACGGCCCCTGCAGCGGCAGGCGCAGACGAAGGGGCTTCAGAACAAACAACGTTCAATGTGGTTTTGGCAGACTCGGGAGCAAACAAAATCTCAGTCATCAAAGCGGTTCGCGAGCTGGTCCCAACATTGGGCCTCAAAGAGGCAAAAGACTTGGTAGATACTGCACCAAAACAAGTCCTTGAAGGGGTTAATAAAGAAACAGCAGCAGAAGCAAAGACTAAACTCGAAGCAGCCGGTGCAAAAGTTGAACTTAAATAAGCAAAACGGCCAGTGACTAAACGATTTCGGTTAAATTCTTAACCTAAATCGAAAAAGACTACTCATTGGTCGTTTTTGCCTACTTGACCTGCGTTTTATCTGCGTGATACATTGGAGTCCGAAAGTGATTGCATCAGGTTCTAGTATGTTCTGCTTTATATCAAAAAAATACTCTTCAAAAACAAACGGTCAAAATATTTCTATTAAGGAGGTTTCATGGCGCTAGGAGACGACTGGCCGGATTTGTTGACAGTCAAAGAAGTTGCCAAAATCCTAAGGGTTGCCCCACTCACAGTCAAACGATGGGGCAAACGCGGCAAACTCCCGGCAATCCGTATCAATTCCCGGGGCGACCGCAGATACAAAAAAGAAGCCGTCCTTTGGCTTTTGGGTGCCATCAAATCCAGCACCTCCTCTGCAAACGAATAAAAACCTATTTGCTTTTAAATTATCCTCAATTTATAATCTGCTGCTAAACATATGGCTTCGACAGAAACATTACGCCCTACCGATACGCCAAGAATACCGGAAATAGCTTTGGCAAATCATCCACTAATATACACATTTGATTGTTGGCTTGGACCAAGCGAAAAAGACAAAAAAGCGGCCCAAGAAATTATGGAAGAAAGATGCGCCGTAGTTGCAAAAAAATATTTTTCAAGCGATTACAAAAGCTATTCCCAAAGGCCAATCATAACTTGCTTTGCAGGCGAGCATGAAGAAGGAGACATCCCGGGCTCGCAAAGAGTAAGAGAGACGCTAATAAATCTTGGCATACCTGAAGAAAAAATTATAACAGGCGCAAACACCATCACAACCGTCTATGATCTTGCCGCAATGCATGCATTTTCATCGGCACACAACATGGAAGATCTAACCGTTGTTACAAGTAACTTTCACAGACGCAGAACCCAAAAAGAAATTGCAAACCATTTTAAAAGGCCCAGGATAAAAAAACATAAGCCAAAAATTGAAGTCCTGACTCCTTCATCAAAAAGCCTTAACCGCTTAGCATTTTCACCAGATGTACCTATGCGTTTACAAATACAAATCGAGGAGCTTATTCACCGCGGCCAGCAAAGAAGGATAGTCCCACAAGAAATTGCAGCAACCGCCATTGCTTACATCCCAAACAGAAAACTTAGACGGCATATACAAGATCCAGTTGAAAGAAGGACACACTCCCATAACCCAAAACAACTAACAAGAATCCAGAAACTAACAGCCCGTATGACCCAAAATTGGGAAAAAGAAAAAGCAAAAGTGCTAACTGCCAAAAAACCAAGATTTCCCGACATGCCGGCTCATGGATAACTTTTATCCCCAAAAACGCCTCATTTGCTAAAAAAAGCTAAAAACTTTATACTCAAGTCCAAATGTTAAACACTGCAATCGAAGCTGCCCAAAAAGCAGGTCTACTTGCCTTAGGCTACTTTAATAAACAGCCAAAGGTGCTTTATAAGCCCGATAACACCCCCGTCACCAGAGCCGACAAGGAGGCCGAAAAGCTAATAAGAGGCCTAGTGTCCAGTAAATTCCCCAACCACGGGTTTATAGGGGAAGAATTTGGCACTACTAACCCAAAGGCTAAATACCAATGGGTCATTGACCCAATAGACGGCACCAAATCGTTCGTACGAGGTATTAAAGGCTGGGGCACTCTAATAGCGGTACTAGAAGACGGCAAGCCTATAATTGGGGTCTATTTCTCCCCAGCCACGGATGAAATTTTCACCTGCCAAAAGGGAAAGGGCACATACCTCAACGGCAAAAAAACACACGTTTCAAAAGTTAAAGATGTGGCAAAAAGCTTTATTGTCCACAGTTCCTTGAATCATTTTAAAAATATCGACAAAGTGGAAAACCTTGTAAAACTTGCAGAAACAGCACAAGGAAAACGTGGAGCATCCGATTGTGACGGGATAAACATGGTGTTAAAAGGACAAGCAGATCTCTATGTGGCGGGCAAGGGTTACATCTGGGATTTTGCTGCCCCGGCAATTCTGGTTGATGAAGCAGGTGGTAAATACACAGACCTCAACAACACCAAAAAAATTGATACCGGAACTACATTACTTACAAACGGCATAATCCACAATCAAGTACTAGATATACTCAATACCAAATAACCTAAAGCTCATAGCAAAGCATCCTCACCCTAAATACCTACTTCTAGGCATCAAGGGCAGCCCTTGAAGGCTAGAAACAGCAAGTTAGACAAAAATCGAGGCTAAAATGGTTCTTAAACGCTAATTGCCAGGAGCAAATCACTCGTTAATGGACTTTTCCCCACTCAACCTTAACACCTTCCTTGGCGTAAGGCGCAAGTGAATCCTCAACAATCTTCTTTATCTCTCCTAGTCTAGCCTCGGTACTAGCCTCGGCACGCAAGGTCAACTGTGGCTGGGTATTACTGGCCCTTATTACCGCCCACCCGTCATCCCACTCCAGCCGTACACCGTCTATAGTCAGCATCTTATATTTTTTGGTCTCAAAATACTTCTTCAGCTCCTCCACTATTTCAAACTTTCTTTCATCCGGTGCAAATATCCGAGTCAGTGGCGCTGAAACGTATTTAGGCAGAGAATCCACCAGCTCATCGACAGTTTTGCCTGTTCCGGAAACATACTCCAAAAACCTGCAGGCTGCGTAAACAGCGTCGTCGAATGTATACCACCTGTCGGCAAAAAATATGTGGCCGGAAATTTCTCCTGCAAGCTCGGCTTTATCTGCCCTCAAAGCCTCTTCGATATACGAATGCCCAACCCTAATCAGCTTCATCTTTCCCCCACGCGCTTCCACGTCGTCTGTTGCGCTTTTTGAGCACTGCAGCTCGAATAAAATCAAAGCACCCGGCTTGTCCTCAAGGACTTTCCTTGCACAAAGTGCCGTAATCTGGTCACCCCAAACAATATTTCCGTTGTTACTAACAACACCAAGCCTGTCTGCATCGCCGTCGAAAACCAAACCGCAATCAAAACCGCCGCTTTTAACCTTTTCAACTATCTGTGGATATGCCCTCGGATCCTGTGGATTCGGCGGATGGTTGGGCTGCGCAAAATCAATATCGCAAAAGAGCTCCTCAACCTCTGCGCCAACAGCCTCGATAACCTTTGGCGCAAAAGGGCCACCTGTAGAATTGCCGCAATCAACAACCACCTTAAGTTTCCTGGAAAGCTTTACTTTCGAAACAATATCCTTCTTGTAATCCTCAAATATCTCCTTGTCACTAACTTTCCCTTCACCGGTTACAAAATCCTCGGTTATCATCAACCGCATTATCTTCTGGATTTCTTCGCCAAACAGAGCCCCCCCACCGGAAGCAGGCTTAAATCCGTTAAATTCGGGCGGGTTATGCGAAGCGGTTATAGCAAGGCCGCCGTCGATGTCATAAAACCTTCTGGCCCAATACAACATAGGCGTTGTCACCAAACCAATCTTAATTACATTAACTCCGGTGGAAAGAAGCCCTTTTATCGCCGCCTCATAGTAGCCTTCACTGCTTTCCCTTGCATCGTAACCGACTAGCGTCTCCCGTGTACCCTTTCTCAAAAGGTATGTCCCAAAAGCGCGACCGATACACTCGGCAAACTCCACGTTTAAATCCTCACCCACGATGCCGCGGATATCATAGTCGCGAAAAATAGTTTCATTAACTTTCATAACGATTATTGGATTTTACCCGTTGAGGATCTTTTCCTCAAGTGTCTCGCCTATATCTTCTTCCTTTAAGGCTTCGGCAGCATCCACAGGGTCAATCGTGTTAACCGAAAGCCCGGTTCCAAGTTCAAACCCTGCACGATGGACAAGCCTCGGGATTATGCGGATATACCAGTCACGTCCGTGATGGATATAGAAATTGTAGGCGGGTCCGTCTTTAAAACTAACCATCGGCATACCCGGATGGTAATGGCCCGCCCCCGAAAGGTGTTTTAAGAGCCTCCTTAAGGCGTTTTTAAGCACATAAGCCAGATCATCCACTTCCTCATCCGTAATTTGCCCGAAAAACTCTCCGCGGCGTTTAGGGGCTATCCATAGTTCAAAGGGCCATTGGCTGAAATTCGGGCAGAAAACTACGAAGTTATTATTATCTACAACCGTGTTAACAATAGCCTCAAGCGGCAGCGTATCCACATTTATTTGCTTGGGGACTACTACAAGTTGCGAATGGGGGTGCCCAATCGATGCCCCGGCCACATCACCAACGTTGTTAAAGATGATTACATGCCCGTTATCGATATTTGCATTAAACCGGACGCGGTATGCCCGCAAAATCAGCTTCACCTGTTCAAGCGGCAAAGTGTCGATATCGCTCTTGTCGTCGGGAGAATGGATAATTACCTCATGGAAATCCGTAATCGGATACTTGTTTCTAATTACCCGGACTTTCCAGCCTCGTTCATAGGGTTTACCCTCTCCAATCCTATATATCTCCTCCCCCGGAATACGTTCAAAACCAGGGCAAAATACGCATATCTTGTTGACGTTTACCCCTTTAATTTTCGCAGTATCCGTCGGCCTCTTAGAACGCCCTTCGGCAAAGATTACCCACCTGTTTGTTGTAATATCCGGAACATACTTCGCCATATATTTAGTTTAACATTAACCAGCCACTGGCAACCAGCGACTGGTGCCTAGTTAACCAAAGCAAAAATGTCAGGCCTTAGAAACTAAAAGGCCTGACATTGATCTAAAACCTAGTCGCTAATAACTAGTGGCTAGTTGCTAACGTCAATTTACTAAAGGCTCTTTTTATATACTCCCCTCAGGGTTAACAAAAATTGCCATTTGAGTAACAAAATTACTATAGCTGATTTCTTTATTTTGAAGCTATTTTAGAACTTTTGACTTTTTACTTTTAACTTTTTACTTGCTTCCTATCGGCCTAAATTTTTTATCCAATAGTATTTACTAAACAATAAAATTGAATTTTGCAAAAAAATTTCAAAAAATATTTTTAGAAAATTTTGGAAATTTTGGATTTTACAAATTTTCCCAAAATCATCACGAAAAATGGCGAGATAACCCGGTGCCGCCACACCCTCTTCGGTTCCAAAGCCAACCGCCACAACCACTCCAGGCCCAAGTTTTGCATGGGTTTTGGTGCCCTTTTTTTCACGCCGGAAAGTATTTCGAGGGCTCCGCCGACCCCGACAAACACCCCGACATCAAGCTTTTTGCGCATGGCATCAATCCAAAACTCCTGCCTACCCATGCCATAGGCAACGAAAAGAACGTCTATGCGCTTTTTGCCAAAACTAGGCACTTTTAGCCTCAAATTAGAACCTATAGTTTCGTTTCCTGGCCCGGCATAGCCTACTTTTAGCCTCGGGTTAGCCTCAATTTGGCGCTTTGCTACCTCCTTTGCTATACCATCAAAACCCCCCAAAAAGCCTACTACAACAGCCTTTTTGGCACATTCGCAACACACCTTTTCAACCAAATCCACGCCCGCAACCCTGTCTTGCGCCTTACCACCCGAAATTAGCTTCGAAATAGCCACCCATTTGCCGTCTGCCAAGGCTAAATCGGCACCTGCCAAAATCCGGGCAAATCGCTTGTCGCGCCTTGCCATCATAACGAACTCGGCATTGACCGTAACGACATAATTCCCTCTTTTTTCACGCTCGGCCAGCTTCAAAACAGCAGAAACTGCCTCTTCAAAGGAAAGATCATCTACTTTTACCCCAAAAACGTCAATTTTCTTTGGTCTATCCATAATACTTACAAAATTTCGCCCTTCTTGGGGCCTTTCATCGCCTCGTGATTTCCAATGCAGTTTTTAAAAATCAGCATACTCCCGTAAAAGGTTTGCATTTACTTTTAAATGGCATCGCGCCAAATGGCAAGCCTTCGCCCGATACCACATTACTTACCTAATATTGCAGCGATCAGTCAAGCCATTACTATACAACCGACGCCTACATCTTAATTTTAACCAATTTAAAATATCTTTGCGCCCCCGAACATAAAATTCCGGACCGATTTAGCTTCAAAATCAAAGCTAAACTGCCAAATTTTGATATCTAAATAATACTATTCGATATATATAATAATATATTGATATAAGAATCAGCCAATTTATCTGCTCAACGAACTTTTGCCGGAATCCTAGCCTCAGCAATTTTTCCAAGTTCACCATTTATCAGCGGTCCAACACATTAATTACTGCAAACCCACAAAAGCCCCTTAAAAGGGCAAACTTCAAAGAAACAAGGGATAACACCACAAATAAAAGATATGCGATAGCTTAAATCTAGATTTTGAGGGCCGGAACCCCAAAAATAACCATGCCGCTTACCAATACATCCTCCGGCAAGCAGGCGCAAAGGGTAACTGCTACAAAAACAGCAACGTCGCTTACGTTGCTGCAGTATGCTAAAACGAAATAAGTATACCAATCCGGATAGCCTCAAACCGAAGCTAATTCATCCTGAAGTAATTATGGGGAATTATGCCTAAAAATCCGCCGTTCTCGTCCTCATTTGTAGAAGCAGCACTGTTTGTTTTGTATCCTGCAACCTCACCGGATCCAAGACTAAAATCACGCCATATAGGTTCAAAAATTGCTGCCCAATCACCGCCTGGATTTGTATTTGCTTCCAATAAGCCGGGTATTTTTACTTTTACAACCGGTGACGGCGGGCTTTCATTACCCCACTTGTCATAAGCCGTAACATAAAACCATCGGGCAGGAAACGTGCCTAAATTTGAAGTAAATTCATAACTTTCCGTTTCCCCAACCACCTTATAGCTTCCCTCCATACCCGTATTTGAAGCCCATACCCTGAAATTGGAAGCAAAACAGTCATACCATGAAAGCTTAGCCTCATTTCCAGCCAAACTAATTGTGAAATCGTAAGGAGTAACCAGCGAAAAGTAATTAATCGTACCTAAACCCGTTTCTGAATAGGCAGAACTGTGGCCAAATTCGTCCATTGCCCGGATCCTCATGTACCAGATACCGTTTGTCAGTTGGTTCGAGAAATCGAAGCTAAATGAGTTCGAATCAGTATACATTTTATTGTCTTGGCAGCCTGAAAAATCAGCCCGTTGGCACCACTGGACAAGGTAATGGATCGGGCCTGCTATAAACGATCTTGAAACGTCCCACGACCAGGTTGGGTTGAGGCTATTTTCGCCCTCAGAAATGTGCGCAGTACCGGGTTTCGTTAAGGTTGTCCCAACAACCCAATTTGCCACTTTAAGATCACTGGCAAACGCACTGTTTTGATTGCCAAAAAAAACGAGGGCTAAGACAAGGGATGTGAAGCCGCCAAGCAACTTACTACAGGCCGAAAATTTCATTTTTGTGCTACTATTTAAAATGTAGCACATTTGGAGAAAATTTAAAAAACACTAGCGTCAAAAATTGCCGGCATCTTCTGCCCTCTCTTTGCCAAAGTCCCCTTTTATAGACCCCAATAGACACAAAGGGGATCAAAATTAGCAACTAGTTACTAGCCGCTAGCGACTAGATGCAAACTCTAATCACTAATCGCTAGTTACTAATCGCTAGTAGCTATTTCTTATCTCTGGTGGACAAACCTTCGCCAGGTCTCAATGTTTTCAAGCGCTATCCCAGTTCCGTAAACCACACAATGCACCGGGTCTTCGGCAACATGGGCAGAAACGCCAATCTGGCTACTTATATACCTCTCTATATTGCGAAGCTGGCTTGAGCCCCCGGAAACGACAATTCCGCGGTCGATTATGTCCGAGGAAAGCTCTGGTGGCGTTTGCTCCAAAACTGCCTTAATACAGGCAATTACAGCCCCTAAAACAGGGTTCATTGCCTCGGTCACCTCATTGGAGTCGATAGTCAACGTCTTGGGCATACCCGAGATCGCATCACGCCCTTTTATCTCCCAGGTTTTCCTTGGGGAAACGGTAATTGCACTGCCGATTTTCTGCTTCAATTCCTCGGCCATCTTTTCACCGATTACCAGATTATGAATCCGGCGGACATAGGCAATAATAGCCTCGTTAAACTTATCGCCGCCGGCTCTGGCGCTGCCTGCTGCTACAATTCCCCCCAAAGAGACTACCGCCGCTCCTACCTGGCCTCCGCCAATGTCGACAATCATCGACCCATACGGAGCATCAATCGGCAGTTTGGCACCAATTGCCGCAGCCAGCGGCTGGTCAATCAAGTACGCAGTCTTGGCCCCTGCCGAAAGCGTTGCCTCCAAAACCGCCCGCCTTTCCACCTGGGTTATGCCATAAGGCACACAAACCATCACTTCAGGCCGCGAAAAGCGTGAATACCTAAGTACCCTGTCCAGAAAATACCTAAGCATTGCCTCACAAACCAGATAATCGGCTACCACACCGTCCTTTAACGGTCTCTGGGCTACCAAATCCGTGCCCGTCCTGCCTAACATTTCGTGTGCGCGTGAACCTACGGCCACAACTTTGCCCGTCACGGAATCAATAGCAACCACACTCGGTTCCGAAAGGACAACCCCCTCGCCGGAAACCCATACCATTGAATTGGATGTACCCAAATCTATTCCTAAGCGTTTAGATGAAAAAAGAGGAAACTTCATGTAAATTAAGTAAAGTCAGAAGCCAAAAGCCTAACTCGTCAAACTGTGGGCATTTTAATCACTAAGCGGAAACAGGGCAAGTGGCAAATTTGTAATTCTTTGACTTAAAGATAACCTTTCCGTATCAATTGCAGATTTTAAGGATTAAATGAAAATTAAAAATTTTAAATTGAAAATTTGCTTACGGGGCCACTTCCTGCCAACTTACTGACGGTGAACCGATAAGTTGCGAAAGGACAATTAAGTATTTGGGCTGGAAAACAACATAATCGGTCGGAGTAGTTGAATTATCACAACTGGGAACAGCCGTCACGCATGCAGGCAAACCGCTTAAGAAGGCACTCAAATCAAAAGAATGTGCATAGACAGCACCGTTTATCGTGAGCTTGTAAGGTGTCGTGTTCCTCGACTTGCCTACAATGTTGTCATAGTCGGCAAACGTCCCGCCGGCAATATAAACACCATCAGCCTGCGTCACGTTCGTATTTATAGTTATATTATTCCTAACGATAAATACCAACGTCGTTGTAGCCCCGACAGTAATATTGCCGGTTACATTCAGGTTCCCGTCAACGAATATTATCCAGTTACCAGCCGTAGTCATATTAGTTGCGCCTACACTCATATCCCCTGCACAGTGCTCGATCACGGGTGAAGCGCCAATACTGCAACTGGTCGTTGTTGCTTTGGCGGCAAACCGGCTGTTCATATAGTCATAAACCTTGGTGTTATTGGTCGGGAAAAGCGGACTTGTGTAATTATTAAGCTCCCACTTGCCGCTGACTTTACTATCAATCGGGTTCCCCGCCAAAATATATGAAGACTGGGAATACGCTGGCACCGCCGGGTTATTAACTGCAATAGTCCCCCGCGCCCCAACATCTCCTCCTGTTGTCTGGAACCACGCTTTGGCCGAAACCGCGTATGTTAGCTGAAAGCCGTTATTTGTCCAATTAAGATCATTGTTTGGCGCACACGTCGGTAGGGCATAAAAATTGGCAACATAGCTTCCAGGCGTCGAAGAGGCCGTAAAGTTAGCAAGCGTAATTATTGTGGAAGCACCAATTCCAAGTGTAGGAATCGGTATAGATTGGATAGTATTCGTTGGCGGATTGGCTACAGGTGTAACTGGAGTACCTGCACAATTAGGTCCCGGACTTGGCAAATTACTCAGGGTCCAGGCACCCAAATTACCGCCTCCGGGGTATGCAACCTGAGCCGTATCCGCCCTATTAGTAACCTGTACTCTAAAAGTAACAGTTCCGCCAGGATCATAAACTTGTGTATTGCCACCGGGATTATTTGTAACCTGCAAATCAAACATACAATTTGGTGTTGTAAATGAAACCCCGGGAGGTGTTGTTGAACCGTCCGGAATCGTATCAGCGTCTGCACCGTCAGCCCCTCCGGGGTAAACGTGGTTACTCTGCCTGTCCGCCGAATACGCCTTAACCCTCCAAGTGTATGTAACTCCCCTTGCAGGCACCAAAGGCGTGTCACCTATCGTAGAAACAGTAGCCGTAGCCCCCGCACCGCCGCCACCTGAAAAGGAAACACTTGCAGACGTGTAATTTTTGCCTCCATAAACAACATTAACCGCAGTTACCTGACCGCCGGAAACAACAGCTGTCGCCTGTGCACCAACTCCGTCACCGGTAATGATAACCGTAGGCGGCGATGCATCACTATAACCCGAACCGCCGTTAGTAACCGCAATAGATGTGACATCCTTACCGGTATAGGCATCCCCGCTGTCCAATGCCGCACTACCACTCCATGTAAATGAGACGGTTGTGCCGGGGCCAACAGTTGTAGGCAAGCCTTTCACCGCCCAAACAGAAGTCTGCCCACCAAGTGAAGCGACTGTTGAAGAAGGTCCCGTAAAAGCGTCATGGGAAACGTCCAGCCAAAAACCCGTCTCGTTAGTCGATTTATTCGTCCAGCTGAAAACAAGCGACGGACCACCCGCAACACACGAACTCGAAACCACTAAATTCGAAGGATCATCCGGCGGCGGCGAGCACGTCGCCGTCGTTATCGAAACCGTATTCGATGACGTACCGTCGAAATCGCCTCCAGTACCCACAATATACCAGTTATGCGCACCAGGATGTGCCAGCATACTCGGAGAATTCCATGACCGCGCTCCACCACCAACAGACCAATTTTGCGCCCAGTCGGGATAGATCGTATATCCGGTAGCACCGGTATTGGAAGTCCAAGTCAAATGCACCAGCGGATTAACCCCGTCCACACAATCCGTTAAGTACGAAACCGTAATTGAAGCCGGCACCGGCGTCGGCGTCGCTACCGGACAGTCGCACGCACCACTCGTAAATGTAGTATCGCTGCTCCAAGCTCCATAAGAACACGACGGAGCACAAATTACTCTTTTATAAGTCTTGCTTCCGTCGAGTTCCGTAAAAGTATGGCTAAACGTATCGCTTGAATCCGCACCCTTTGAATGAGTCTGGCATTTGGAACCGGAATCGCCGCAATTTGCATGGGAATTCAACCAAATCTGCATCTCATATTCCCAAGACCAGCTAATCGAAGCAGAACCATTTGCAGCTGCAGTAATTTTTCCTGAAAAAGCAGAGCCCCTCATTACGTTGTTGGAAGAACTTACCGGCCTTACCTCCCACGATATATTAGTTTGTCCTCCACAAAACGAATAGAAGCCCACGCTCGCACTTAAACTCGAAGTGGTCCCGGAATAATGACTACCATCATAGGTTCCACAGGCAGCACCCCATATTTCCCAATACGAATTAGGCCGGCTTTTTTCAAACAAATAGTCTGGCGCATCGCATTCGGCACGACAATCGGAAAGCGGCTTCGGAGTCGGTGTCGGCGTCGGCGTTGCGGCCACTACCAAACATGAAGACGGCGTCAGGAAGCTTGCCGTTAACGAAGGATACCAGTTGCCGCCTATTTTGTTGTTAACCCGCCAATAGTATCTCGTCCCCTGTGCAAAATCGGTCGGTGCAGTATAGCTGGTCGCACCGGTCCCCACGTTAACAGACCCAAAGGTCCCACCGGCAAAATTGTTGTTATAAACCGAATAGTCGAGCCACTGCTCGGTGGTGCCACCCGAAGAGGCACTCCAGCCGAAACCTACCCCGATAATATTCCCCGAACCCGTACTGGCACAAAACGGGTTTGCCCCAAGCCCCGAAGCCGCAGCGGCTGTTGTCCCGCAGGTAAACGATCCAACCGAAGACCAGCTGCCAACACTTTGCGGCGAAACTGCCCGAACGCGCACATAATGCGTGCCGGAAGCCAAACTTCCCCAATCAACCGACTGGGCAGAAGCCCCCACAACATTGGTCCTGAATGAAATAGCAGGGGTTCCCGACAAATCGGCGGAATTCGTTGACCTGTAAACCCAAAATTCCTGTATATTCGCCCCATCCCTACCAACCCCCGTCAAATTCCAACCGACAGAAGCACAAGCGGTATTGGTGATATTTGGTGTCGCGTTCGGGGTTGTACAATGCACGTCCTGCGAATCAGCCTGGTATGCCGCAATGCTTCCTCCTGGATCAAAATCGTTACCCCAAGTTCCCTGATAGGTAGCAAAAACCGGTGGATCCGAACAGCTTGTGCTCCAGCTAATCCAATAATAAGGTGAATCGAAATCATCTATCTTTGAATAGACAGTCTGCCTGCTTCCGACAGGAATAGTATCATTACGACGGTAAAACTCAGGACCGGGCTCACTCGAGGTTCCTGAGTGATAGTAAACCGTGGTCACTGTGATAGGAATCGTGGCGGAAACCGAATTGTTAAGTTCCACCCCCACTACAGCATAAGTTGCAGCATATATTGGCCGAGATGTTATACCCTTCACAAAAAGCAACATGAAAGCAACAAAACTAAAAATTAATATCTTATTGGTCATTTTCCGATCCTTATCTGTGGCGGAATTTTGTAATCCGGGTATATCTTTTCTATAAACGCCGCCAATTCTTTGTAGATTGAAAGTGTTACCTCGTTTTTATCCAGATCGTAAGCGCTCTTTACAGCCGAAAGTGCATTTATATATTCAGACCACTGAAAATTTTTATCGGAAGAAAGGGCAGCAGCCTCAAAATCTCTGCTAAGTTCATCTCTCAGGGTGGCACTAGCGGATGCAGCCTCCAAATCCGCTTTGATTTTTTGAATCTCCTGTGGATATTTAGCTGTTCCGCAGCCTGAATCAAAACACGGCACGGTGTAAATGCTCTCCTGCGCATGCTCCGGGTAAGTATTGACCATATACTGCGCATACTGCTCTAAAACCTTGCGGGTTTTTGGGTCATGGTCGCCAGTATAAAACCCAAGTAGCCTTGAGTAGTCGTCCGCAAGCAACTTGTACCTTTCCCGGTAATTCCGTGTTTTGCCAGCCTCTTGCAGATTCTTCAAAAAAATGTCCTGTTGAAAACCACTTGGGAAATTAATGTCTGCAACATTTATGGGAGGTACAAGCGGCCCGACTTTACCCGACACTCCCCCTCCGGGCACGCTTTTTAAAAGTCCCGGAAGCCCAAGGAAAAATATAGAAATGCCGATAACCACCACAACACTAGCCAGAAACAAAATCTGGCTTATGCCGGAAAAAAGCTCTTCGGTAGGAACCTTAATAAAGTCAATTAAACGTTTTTCGCCGGGAGGAATTGGCGGCTTTTGCGGCAAATTATTGGCAGGTTTACCCTGAGTGAAATCGAAGGGCTTACCCTGAGCAGGGTCGATGGGCATAACAGGCATAAACTAACCACAAACTAAATTTAGTCCGCGACCTAATTCAAGCTTAAGTTAATCCGGGAAAGGTGTCAAGAACACGGGAGGTCAGTTTTGTTTGGAAACTACAGTTTCCAGTATGTCAACTCGAGGTTCCAAACCATCCATTCTGTCTTCCAAGTCGCTGGTTCTTTCGTTCGCAGCCTTTGTATTATTGTATATCTCCTTAATCATTGGCATTGTTTCCTCTTCCAGTTCAATAAGTGTCTTGGAATGGGCATCTAAAGTCCTTTTGAGCGGCTTTAATTCCCGCTTTAGCAAAGCTTCAATCTGCTTAATAGATAAATCACCTTTTTTCATCGCTTTGGATCTCTTTTGAAAGATTAAACCTCCTAATAGCAAAATCTTCAAGTACTTGCATGCAAGAGTCACAAAAAACTGCCATACCTTGTTTTCTAAAACCTAAAATCTGGTTTAGCAGGATCGATTTTTCGATTCTTTTACCACATCCGTCGCAAATATTTACAATTGGCATAGTTTTACTAATTTACAACGAAACCGCGGGCAAAACAATAGTGAAGTAAATTTACCCGAAAGGATTGCTTAGTTCAAAGCGCAACAAGGTGTCAAGTAATTTTCAAAGGCAACTGGGCTATTTTGAAGGTTGGATGTAAGCTCTTTTAACAATACCATTCCAATAATCTTCCCCTGCTCTAGGTTCAACTGTCCTAATTTCTCCAACTTTCCCCCGATGAATAGGTAACCATGCCTCATTAGCATCAGCAAACCTCTGATCACCAGTGATTTCAAAAAGCGCTTTCGTCGCCATTGCAGGCATTGTACAGTTGTTAAGGAACATCAAACCATAATCGGAATCTGCAGAAGTCACAGTTCGCCCTGTATCATAATCTACAAACGATTCTCCTATTTGGGTACTAGTACAAACATTAATCGAACTAGAAATGCTATTGGGATCACCATACGACAATGCAAGGTGACGGCTTGTTAGCTGCTCATCAGTAATACCCGATTGGGAAATCGCATCTACAATCATCCTCTTCACGTCTTCGGAGACTTTAACTATCTCCTCCTGGCTGAGTTCAACCTCCACCGCCACGGTAGGCTCAACAACAGGTGAGGCTGCTTCAGCTGTAGGCACTATACTCCCAGGAATAACGTCAACTCCCGGATTAGACGGCTGAGTGGCAACAGGATTCTCCGTCGGCTTGTCTGTACTATTCGCTTTAGACTCTCCACCGCACGCAGCAAGCGCAGCCGCACCAATAGATAAAGCCCCTAATGCTCCTGTTGCAAAGACGCTTGCTCGCCTTGCTCGCCTACTAGAAAACTGCACCGGATCTGTAACCGCAACTGTCACTTGAGCATCTACCGGAGTACTAGCCATAGACATTACCCTGGCAATCATCGCATCACGGGCGGCTGAGCCTTGGGCAAGCCTGTCAAAATTTGAAGGAATATTTGCGTTTCTTTCAGACATTTATTATTTTTACGCAGTAATAATACCACGCCTTTTTCTAAAAAACAATTATACTACTATAAGTCAGACTTGTCAATTACTATAAGTCTATCTTATATCATTATGTGGCTTTGGCGTGACTGAAACCGCGCCAGAGACCGTGTAAGCTGCCTTGTGCGACCTGCTGATATAAAATCCCTAAGCTAAGGCCTGCCCTTTTCCTAGTAGCTAGTGGCTAATCTTATTTCCCGTCCTGCACTTTCCAGGCCGCCGAGACAAAGCCAAAATTGATAACAACAACACTGTCTTCTAAATCAAAGCTGTAAGCATTGCTCAGGGTTGTGTGATTAACCAAGGGGCATTTGTTTTCAGGATTTACCCCACCAACGTTACCCTGCAAATCGCCTTCCTGGCCAAAATTTAGACTACCTTCAGCAAGTTCTATCTGTAAAACACGGCCATCCTTCAAAAAAAGGTTTCCCTGTAACAATGGATAATGAAACGGATTAGCTCGTGATCTGTCGATGAAATGGAACATAGCAAGAGTATCGGGCGGAAACCCGTGAGAATATTGCGCTCTTTGAAATCCCTTAAAACTAGAGTCTACGTACTCACCGTTATTTCCCTCTAGCCTAAAGACATAGTCCGGATCGTGAACCGGCACATCCTCGGCAATAGTTTTAAAATCAGACGCGGCTTCGTCTTTCATCACAATTTTTCTCTTACTTGCGCCGGGCTCAAGGATTGCAATACCGTAATCCCTGACATTTATAGGCACCGTCGCGCTAATTAAAACAGGAATGCCAAAACCGGCAGTAAATCTGTCTAGGGTGTATTTCTTTGAACTGCATAACAGATTTGTATCCATAAAATCGCCTTTAAGGTTTTGCACAAAGGGTTCGTTTATCGCACCTCCATATTTGAGCGGTTCATCAATCTTAACGCTAACACTCCCGGAACCGGGGTAGTACACTATGTCTTGGCCACTTGAATCGACAAAATATACATTACTGTTTAGAAGTTCCTCTGCCGAATCAATTAAATTCGAAACACGATCTGCCTTGCTCCTGAAAATAGTCTTAACAACCACATTTTTAACATCTATAACTTTGCCTCCAATTTCTAGCTGGGTAGGATGGGCATTCGGCCACTCCTCCCATTCTTTTACCCCTAAATCGAAATTCCCCAAGTCGAAAACCGCCTCATCGGAAGAAATTTTTTCTTTTGTAATGACCGGTGTCGAAGTTTCGGTCGGACGGGGCGTTGCCGTGGGCAAAACGCTGTTCATATCCTTCCCCGCCATAAAAGCCGCTGTTAGCAAGTCCAAATCGCTATTTTCCTGACTAAAACCAGCATATTTGTAAATAATTTTTCCACCGCGGATAAAAACCGTAGTTGGCGGGCCCAAAACCTCATACTCCTCTGCAACATCGAGGCTAGGGTCCAAAAGCAATCGCACCTCGGGGCTGAAATTGCCGCTATCTTCGTTGGAGATATTCAAAACAACCAACTTCTCTGGTGCAAATCTCTTATGAATTTCGGCAAGTTTATTAGTTTCATAGTTGCAAGGAGGACAACCCCCTATTGCAAACTCGATAATTAGTGGCTGGTCACCAAAATCACTAAGCGAAACAGGATTCCCGTTTCGGTCATTTAGGGTAAAATCGGGAGCCTTTTTGTGTTGTTCGGGTTGATTTTGCTGACCGCTTTCAGAAGATACACTCGGAACAGGTGTGACCTGTTCTCCCAAAACTCCCCCTTGGTTCGTCGGAGCCTGCGGGAATTCTGTGTTATTACCACTACCGCTTGTGCATGCAGCCGCGCCCAAAGCCGCAACACTTGCCGTTGCCACCAAAATCGGCCTACGATACCTTTTGGGGACAAAACTCAACAAATGCTTGTGTTTGGAAGAAACTTTGCGGTCCTGACTAATTATAGCCACACCAGACAGCATTTCGGGCTCTCGATCACTTTCTACACTATCTTGCACATTTGGCGCCAAAGCGGCCCTAAAAGCCTCAAGATTAGCAAGTTTTGCCGCTTCCGACTGCCCTGCCCTTTCATTAAAATTTGGATAAAGCCTGTCCTGCATTTAATTGAGAAACTGTTTATGTCGGGTCAGACGATAAGTCCGGCTTTCTTAAAGCTGCAATGACAGCCACAGCTGCAGCCCATCTCGCAACAATTTCCTTCCTTATCCATACGCCAAAATTATACCACTTGTCCCATAATAAATACATCAAAATATATCACAAAGTGCGATTTATACATCATAAATCAGATAGGGAAAGTTCTGGGTAAATTTCGTCTTCCTTGAACAGAATGCGCAAACTCTGATACAATCCGCACTAGACTTAACGAGTGACAAAGGTTACAAAAGAGCCAGATGAGCCAAAGGTTTAACTGAAACATCCGGTACCTTCGGCTCCTTTGTGACTTTTGCAACAGGAGCAATAAGCTATGAACTATGAACTAAAATGAACCTTGCCAAAAACCGAACAGTCTTTTCCGTAGGCATTCTCGTCGTAATTGCCTTTATTGCGATTGTTGCCATTTTCTGGGCCAGAGGTTTTAAACCAAACTTTCGAAACGGCACCATTCAACGCACAGGCCTGATTGTTGCCAATTCCCTCCCGACAGGCGCCCAGGTTTTTATAGACGACAGGCTAACTTCGGCAACCAACACCAGCATCGCATTTTTAGAACCCAAAACCTACAAAGTGAAAATAGAAAAGGACGGGTACACTACCTGGCAAAAGGACATCACGGTCCAGGCGGACCTGGCAACCGAAATAAATGCCCTTCTCTTCCCGCTAGCGCCTCAAATATCGCCTTTAACCACAACAGGCGCAACTAACCCCACCCTGTCTCCTGACAGCGGCAAAATCATCTACGGCGTCTCAGGAGTAAACGGTGGAGCCTACGTCTTGCCTATGACGGACAATCTTTTTGTTTTCCGCCAGGGCACAAGGCTGATTGCCAAAAACACGGCCGCATTTGATTTTTCAAACGCCCAATTTACCTGGGGTCCGGACTCAAAGCAGGTAATAGCCAGGTTTAAAACAACCAGTGGCAATGTTACGGCCAACTTAATGCTCGATTCCGACATTTCCGACCAGCCGCTTCGGGATGTTACCGCATCCCTCGGGGCAACAATTGCCGACTGGCAGCAACAGATAAACACCCGTGCCCAAACCCTGGCAGTTTTGGCTCCAAGTGAAGTCAAAAGCGCAACCGAAGGGGCAGCACCTGCTTCGCCATCTCCTACTCCAGCAAGTTCGCCAGCAACCCAATTTAACAATTTAACAATCCAACAATCTAACAATCTGATCAACTATTACCCTACAGGCCTTATCTTCTCCCCTGATGAGGAAAAAGTGTTCTACGTCGACAAAAACGGCAAATACCACGTTTACGATCTTAAAAATAAGAAGCAATACACCCTGCCGGATTTTGGCGACCTTATCACTATTTCCTGGTTCCCCGACTCCGCCCACCTGGTTGTCGCCCAAAAAGACCAGATTTCTATAATCGAATCAGACGGCAATAACAAAATGGGGATTTATTCCGGAAAGTTTGGATACGGATTTGTTTTTGCCCATCCTTCCGGCAGCAAATTGGTAATTTTAACTACCCTCACCCAACCCGAAGGCACACCCGCAAACCTCTACGCCATCAATTTAAAATAGCCACTAGCCATTAGTTTTTAGTTACTAGTTGACGCAAGCACTAGTTGCTAGTCGCTAGTTGCTAGTTGCTGCTCTGCCCCCCGGCCGGCTCGGCTACAACCAAAAACCTCTTCCAGGTAGTCCCTGGCGGATAGCATGTCTGCAGCACTAAAATCTGTTTGTCGGTTATCATAGTAAAATAACTAACGTCCTCCGGGTTGGTTATCTTAGTCTCCTTGACTATATAATCGTATCTTTTCCCTTGAAAGAAGATTACGACCCTATCCCCCGGCACCATATCTTTCAAAAGATAGAAGACGGCATTAAACCTCGGCACATTAAATATTGAGTCTGTCGAATGCGCAAATAAGTAAATTACACCCTTTCCTCCGGGAAATGACGTTCCAAGCGCATGGGCAACTCCCTTTTTAAGGGCAGCATCATATGCAGCCTTGTCGGACGCGTCAACATTGGGGATTATCGGCGCATCCGCACCGATTTTTTCGACAATAATCGAAAAGTTCGGATCCTTAGGTACTAAAACATCAACATTGGTATCGGTTTTGCCTAAAAGTGAACCGAACGTCTGTGTCCCAACCGATGCCACAGGTGCCGCCTCAAAAGTTTTGCCCGTTAAATTATCAAAGGCCTGGACAATAAAAGCCCGGCCGATTGGCCAAAAAGTGTAGGAAACTGCAACCAATGACGCCAAAACCAGGACGTTGCCAATTGTCCTGATTAATAAAATTTTACGGTCGATATTCACCTTACTTTAATGTTAGCAGAGACCAGAACCCTTTTACGAAAGTCAGGCCTTACAAGAAGTTAAAAGTGATAAGTGACAATTTAAAAGTTGTGGAAGTTTTCAAAAATGAAAACTATTAATTTTAGTTTTTCTTGAAAAACTTCCCAAATTTTGAATTTTGCATTTTGATCTTTGAATTTCTAAGAAAATGGCCTGCCCTTTACCTTGGAGCAAATTGGCCTGTTTGGTTTTGGTAAGCACTTCTTAAACTTGGATTTGAGACAACTTCCATCGCCCGGTTCACTTTTACCATCGCTTCATGGTTTCCACCGTGGTCGGGATGGGCAATTGATGCTGCAGCCCTATAACCGGATCTGATCTTTCTGGTGGCATCCTCATCGGAAAGTCCCGCCAACTCGGAAGCGTTCAGGTTCAATGCTTTAAAGTAGCCAAGACTGTCCCGGTTATCTGTTTTTGGAACACTACGTTCAGCCCGAATTGTTTCTTTAAAATAAGTGTGGCGGGAATTACCGGTTTTTTCCTGCGGTCGTTGCCGAAAAACCTCAGGATTAGGTTTAGTTGGTTCAGGGGCAGCAGAAATCACCTGGTCCAAGACAATCTCCGGAGTACTCGACGGGACTGTACCTGAAGCATAAACAGAATTCCCTAATCCTTCCGGTTCGAGATTTTTTAGATTAACTCCAAATTTCCCGGGAAGTTCACTGGAGGTGGAAATCCTAACCAATGTGTATCCTTTCGGTAATTTTGAGTCCAAATCCAAGGCGCTCATATAATCACCTTCGGTTTTTAGTACTTCGAGCTGATAATCTCCGCTCGGCAAAATGTATTTGATAAGGTTAATGTCATTTTGCTTGACAACACCCTCAATGGTTGTAACCGGCCTGTAGGCCTCTTTTGAGTTCATTTGTGGGAATTTATAGCAAATTTGAGGAGGAAAAATCTTGACTTTTAGCTAACAAGAACTTTACAAAACGCAAAACAATTTGTGCCCTAGGCGAGACTCGAACTCACAACCTTTCCCTTAGGACGGGACTGCTCTGTCCAATTGAGCTACTAGGGCTGGATTTATGTTGAGATTATATCGCACCAAAAGCCTGGGCAGCAAACGCTAGCAGTGATTCTGTGAACTTTTGTCGGGACCGGCAAAAGGCAAATTGCTGCTGTAGGTAATATTTAATCCGCAAAGCCTGTCCATTGATAGGATATTCTTTAAAGTCAGATCGGCCTCGCTTTTATACTGCGTATACTGATCAACCGTTTGTGCCGAAACCATAATCACGTAGACATTTGACGTACTCGAATACTGGATTGTGAAGCGGCCGTTGCCGTAAGGCAGGCTCTTTGAACTTGCCTCTACGTTGCCGACCAGCCCTCCGCCGGTAGTCGGCTGATGCTTAAATTGGTTAATGACTTTCGGGTAGTAAACAAAGGCAAACCACACCAGTGCCAGAGTAAAAACAACAATACTTGCTTTCAAGACCCTATCCAAAATGTTAGACAGTTGTTTTTCCATTAGTACGAAATCGCCTTGGTAAACTCAATTATGGCAAGCATCAGCGTAATCAAAGCAACAACCACAAATGAAGACGCCACCAATGGATCGTCTAAAAAGTTGGAAAAGCAATGCACAGGGTGCGTGTGTTGGTGTGGATGCTTTTTTGTGGGCATAATTCCTCTTACCTTAAGATTAAAGCGCCCACCATTTGTTGTCAAACAAATCAGGGCTGCACTGTTGTATAATTTTCGGTGTTAAACCGGGGTGTAGTGTATCGGTAACACGCTTCGTTCGGGACGGAGAGACACTGGGTTCAATTCCCAGCACCCCGACAAACCTTTCATATTATACAAATACAAAAACCCCCAATCGCTTGGGGGTTAATGTATTAAAATCCAATTTCTTTCTACTTCCCTGCGTTTTCGTTCGCTTCAACAAAGCTGACACACGAGCCTTGGTTTTTGAAAACCGGGTTGTTGTAATTCTGCCAACCGCCCTTTTTGCACTCGTCCTTATTGGTCGGAGTCGTCAACACAACTGTGTCGTTCTCAAAATCATATGTCGTGCTTGTACCGTTCAGGCCTAAAGTAACAGCGTCCACGTATCCCGTGATGAGTGTGTCACTTGAAGCACTACGTCCAACCTCCAAGCGGACTCCACCTGTTAAATCAGCTCTCGTTCGCACCGAAACAGAAACAGCGTTTGAAATTCGGCCTACACAATTTGCCATATATTGCTCAAGCGTACCGTTAATACCGCATAAGCTGGAATTCCAATTTCCGCTTCTTGCATCCCAAGTCTGCCAAACACCAGCAGTTGGTGTCTGTAGTTGACCGTTTCGCGGATCAAAAGTCAACTCATCCTCTAAGGTTGTCGTGGTTGTATTTATGTTAACGTCCACAATAAGCTTTGGGTAAGAAGCCATAGATGCACCAGTCGGAACATAAGTTGCATAGCTTGCCGAAACATTGGCAAGATCTGTTATGAACTGGCCGTCATAACCGGTAGTATATATAGCCGAAAAAGTTGAGCCGTTTGTTCCTGTCGAAAGCTCAACACTGCCACTACCAAGTGGCGGAGCCGAGGGTCCGGTTACAAACTGCCCGATACCGTCGACCGAATTAGTCTGGAAATCCCAACTTCCATGGCTTGAGGGAGAAATTACAGTTGCGGCAAAAACCGGACTGGCAATAATAAGCGAAGCGATAGCTAAAATCGAAGTAAAACCTGTCGTTATTTTCTTCATATACTCACCTCCCCCGGGCAGAAATTTCTATAAATCTACTACCTGGGCAACTTCAAGTCAATAAGGATATTGGTTTATATAGGACTGTTTTCACTTTTCACTTTACACTTTGCACCCGCCTGCAACGTGTTGCATAGCATGTCGGACAGGCTTTACACTGTACTTATGCCATCTGCCCGCCGTTTATTATCTAAGATCTATCATCTAAAATCTGGATTCACTCTCATTGAGCTTTTGGTTGTCATTTCCATAATCGCAATACTTATTTCATCCGCGGTAGTATCCTCTACTGTTGCCCAGACAAAGGGGCGCGACGGCAAAAGAAAAGCTGATTTAAAAGGAATCCAACAGGCACTCGAACAGTATTACCAGACTAACGGGCATTATCCTGCAACAAGCGGGGGCCAAATTTTATGTAATACTGCAACCGATACAACAACAATTGCCACGTGGGGCGGAACATTTATTTGTGGAGGGATAACCTATATGAAACCTGTGCCAAAAGACCCCGCTTTTGATCCGAGTACTAACAAGGATTACTATTACGACAGCACCGGCGCGGATACTTACAAGCTTAGTGCAACAGTGGAAAACAAAAATGATCAGGAGAATACTGATAATCCTTCTTATGTACCAAACACCCTGCCATGCGACCCTACCCCCAACGGCAGAACCTATTGCGTCATAAACCCGTAAATTAATTCAGTTCATCAAAACAAAAAATCCCGCAAGAAGTGCTATCAGTGCAATCATCAGATATTCCAAAAACAGCCTGCCGCTGGCTTCCTTTTTGGCGTGGTGGTAAACAAATCCCCACAGCACATAAAAGGCAACTAAAAGGACAATGACCAGAAACTGCCTGGTCGGGTCGTACTTTGCCAAATATATGGCAACCGCTCCCACCAAAAACCCAAAATACAAAAACAAATGCGCAAATTTATCCATTTTCTTATTCATTTAGTTCATAGTTATTTGTTCATTGGTTCATAAAGCTTGATACTCAATACATAATACTTAATACTCACTAATCACTATATAATCGCTCCTTCCACAGCGTACCAAATTACCAAAAGCACAAAGCCGAGCATCCCCAGATGCGCAACTACTCCGGGCCTAAGCTCCAAATTGTCGCGCCTGACAACAAACAAAACCTCAAGTGCAAACAGCAGGAATATAAAGCCGACGATAACTAGAGTTGCGATCCTCGAAATAGAAAACTGGCGGCTTGCCAAGACTGTCGCCTGGCTTCCGGGCCCGCTTACCGGTTCCAGATTCACATTTTCAATTGGATTGACGATGGCAATTGGAGCAGGAGTAGCCGTAGGTGTTGGAACAGGTGAAGCTAAAGCAACCTGCTGACCTGCAGCCTGACCGCTTGGTGCGGTTGTCGGAACCGGCGTCGGGCTGGCCTGTGCAAGAGTCGGCATAGTCGGAACTCCCGCAACCGGCGTCCCGAACATCTGAACTACCAAAATACCGTCAATCCCCGTCAATTTACCATCCGCAACGGCGACACCGATTTCCTTAAAATTAGAATCCAGAATGTTTTCCCTGTGCGATGGCGAATTCATCCAGGCGCCAACAACCGAACCGGCATCGTTAAAATCCCGCGCCAGGTTTTCCCCGGCGTAAATGTACCTGTAACCCGCAGCTGTAATAAAACTCCATGGTGTTTTGCCCAAGGGTGAATTGTGGGCCCAGTAATTGACGCCGAACATATCCTGCGCTTTGGCAGCGGCAGCAGCAGCGAGCATTCCGTTGTAAGTCAATGGCCCAAGGCCGTTTTGTACCCGCCGGGCATTGGTTAAATCAATAATTTGCTGGGCAGAAAAAGAAGCAACACCTAAAACCTGCGGCGCGCGGATTTTTACAAAATACAGCGCGGCAATTAAAAAGACAAAAATCTGGAAATACGCAAAAAGGGCCGGCAGCGTTAGCGCATGCGCATGGTGCTGCTCACCGTCTTCGTGGTGGTGAGGAACAAAATGCCGAGCGAGTTTCCTGTGGATCACAATCTTAAGTATAGCGCAATTACAATTGATTGACATGTCAGCACAATGTCAGTACAATGTCAACATATGCAAAAAGTGTTTGTAAATGGTAATTCACTTGCCGTTACTGTACCAAAAGCTTTCGCCGACCAGTTAAACATTAAAACCGGAACGCCTATCCAGTGGGAAAAAACAGAAAAAGGCTTGTTACTTTACTCGCCGCAAATAGCCGCGAAAAGCCCAAGCTCAATAGACCCAAAAGTTGTTAACCTGATTGAGAAGATTTCCAAAAAATACTCCCAAGTGTGGCAAGAATTAGCAAAACTCTAAAATATCTCTCCGAAGCGGAACTCATTGCAGTTAATCACGAAATGATTGCAAAGTATGGAGGCTTGCATGGGGTACGTGATTTAAATTTTTTAAGGCTAGCCATCGGGAGGCCACAAATGTCCGCCGGCCTAAAAGATGCATACCCAACAATCTACCTAAAGGCAGCTTCAATGTTCCATTCCATAATCAACAATCATCCATTCTTGGATGGAAACAAAAGAACATCACTTTTTGGCGCTGTACTTTTTCTTGAATATAATGGGTATCATATTAAATTCACAAAAACAGAGGCGATTGATTTTACCTTAAAAGCACATGGCGGCGACTGGACTGTTGAACAAATTGCCGCTTGGATCAAAAAACGTACAAAATAGCATTTTGTAAATAAAGACTGCAAAAAAGTCCAAAAAACAACCCATCGATTCGAATCTAATGGGTTGCTAAACTAACTAAATCAGTTTGAGTGAATTTGGTGCCCTTATGGGTGAATCTGTGATCCTTCACCTCCGATTGAGTAAACGTATGGAGTTGCTCCATATGCATCATCGGGACCAAAATTGTCTCCCCATATCTCAACATATCCGTTGGAACATTTTGTGTTATTAAACACTGTCCCAAAATCAAGATAAGGTGTTTCTCCGTAATCACCAGACCATTTTACGAGTATTTTGCATGTACCGTAATCCGCAGGATAACCAAACAGTATGGCATTTCCATTTAATGTATATACTCCCTGCTCCTCACCAGAATTACCGATTGGCTTACAACCATATATCTCAGCACGTGTTCCTGTTCCAAGAAGACCATAAGGATCAGTCACCACTGTACTACAATCTGCGTCTTCACTTGGATTACCGGCTGCAAAAGCCGGGACAATTGTTACTCCAAGCATCAATGCGCCTGCTGCTGTTCCCACTAAAATTTTCTTAATATTCATTATTTTTTCACCTCCTTCCATCAAAAAACCCGCACTATTTGCGGGTTTGTCTATTTAAAAAACTGAATTTTGTCTAAAAAAGCCATACAAAGTGCAGGCTTTTGTCTGTATAAAACATATACTTAATAGGTCGAAATGTCAACCGAAAAAACTGGCTAACTATATCAATATATATAGGAAGGATAGTTTTGTGTATTAATCCGGAAGTGATTGCAGATTAAAATACTTAGTTAAAACACCCGCGGCAGGCTTAGGTGTACTGTCATTATTAAAAATGGCAGTCGATCCGCCAAAAGAAGTCCAGTAATTAAGACCAATCACCTGCGGATCTTTGGAAACCCCCAAAAGGGCTGCCTCCAGCCAATCTGCCTGCTCCTGGTCTGTCAATTTACCGTTTATATCCGGAATTGGCGCACCCATTTCCCCCAAAAATACTTTTGCCTGCGACTTCTCCTCCAAATCACTAATATCACTTGCCAGCTTTTGTGGGGATTTAACGTAATGGTCAATGACAACTACCCCGCCCATTGCTTTTGCCGTCTCCCTGTCCATCACAAGCTTGGCAACGTCAAGGTTCATCGAAGCCAAATTACAAGTCACATTTTTACCGATATTTTTAAATTCTTCCTCACAAGCTTTATATTCGCCAATCATAAACTTGCGGAAACCGGAAACATCCCCTTTTCTGGGGTCTCCGGGGCCGCCGTTTTCGCATTCAGGGCACGGACTGAAAAAGTCGCCATCAGCAAAGAGACCCGGGTTTTTTTGGATAAAACTCTGCATCATCTTTAAATGTTCATCCCTAGTCAAATTGCTATCCTGTCCAAACCAGCCCTCCCAGGCCGAAAAATTACCCCTGAACCAAACTTTCAAATTATTACGTCTGGCTGCGTTAACCCACCTTGTTAGGATCGGCACAAACTTATCGTCATACGGTGTGGCAATGGCAACTGTATTGGCACCCGTTTGGGCAACTGCCTTAACCTGCGTGTCTATTACCACATCAAAAGTTGGATCATTTAACTTGGCGGCCGAAGGATCCCTGGAATACTTCATGGTATCCACAGACTTTATCTGCCAAACACGTACCGCTTTAACTAGCGGTGAAAGAGGCTCAGGCCGGCTACTTAACTTTTTTGTTAACAAGTAAACATCGGCCATGGTTATTACAATTAGCAAAAAGACCAAAATCTTTGTTAAAACGCTTTTACTTTTGTCTTCCAAAAATAGGTTCATAATTTAGCTGTCCCAAATACTGCGGTTTTATCTCATAAATATCGGCAAACGGAAAACTCTGCACTTTATTGTAGTTGTTTTTAAAACCGACAGTGTTTTTAATAAGCCTGTACACCTGGTCATTGTCATCGTAAGTCCTCATAACAATAAACCTTGCCCAATGCTCCGGCCCCCCGGTCGCAGTATCCCAATAAGCCCCTGTGCCCTCATGGATAAAGCGCTTCATTGGCAAGCCCGAAGAGAATATAATCGCGTCGTGCGAAGCAGCCGAAATCAAAACAAATCCTTTTTCATCTTTTGCATGCTGGGTCAGCCAGCCTGCAACTTCACTAACATTCTTCTGGGATGATCCAACCCGCGCGTCGTCAATAGTCACCGCATCAACACTGGTAAAAGAGAAAAACGTCACAAACAAAAGCAAACCGACAATCACCCACCTAAAATCCTTTAATTTTCCAACCAGGTAACCGATAAAAATGGCGACAGTCGGCATCAGCATCACGCCGTAACGCACGTTAAACCAGGTATTGCCCGAAGTCCCCTGGATAAACAAGACCGAAAACCCAAGATACAGCGCCAAAATGTTAAAGGCGAGGGGCGCCATCAGGGCGCTTGAACCTATTTTGACACTCTCCTTTACCTTGTCGCTTGCCCAGAAAAAAACCGCGCCGATTGCCCCCAAAATAAGTGTAAAAGCACCCGTATTGTAAAAAAGCGCGTAAAAATAAATTTTTGTGGAAAGCCACAAGTTACCCTTGGTTGCCAAGTTGCCGGCTTCCAAAAGCTGCTTTTGCTGGGCGTGGGCCGAGTATGGCCCGAAAGCAAAATACAAAGGGTCTTTAAAAATTGCCAGGTTCCACAAAAACCACAAGGCAGCCCCAAAAGCTGCCAGCGTCGCAAAAAATATCAAAGTCCCCTCGGCAGCTTTGTACCCCTTTTTCTTAAATATATGGTAAACAATCAAAGCCGAAGCCCAGATCAATAAAAACCAGCCGTCGTACCTAACTAAAGTTGAAAGCGCAATCCAAAACGCGGCTTTAATTAGACGGAAAATCTTATCCGAAACATGCCACATCACCAATTCGTAAACTCCCGCAGTCATGGTAAAAATCAAAAGCAACTCTGTCATTGCCGTCGACTGCAGATATAAAATGTTTAGGTTAAGGGCAAAAACAAAAACCCCCGTCAGTCTCCCCAAATAACCTATGCCGAGATTCTTCAAAAACTGGTAGATTAACAAACCTGTCCCCACATACGAAACCATTGAAACAATCGCCCCCGCCAACCCCGAATGCCACATAAAATCGTTCCAGACAAACGGAATCATCAAAGCATGCGGCAAAGGAAGCCAAACGGACCCAAGCTGCGCCAAACCAGGCTTCAGACCTTCAACTACACGCCTTGCGATATCCAAATGCGACCGCGCATCGTTATACGCCAAACCCAAACCGTTTTGGTAGAAAACAAAAAAAGTAAAAACCGAAATAACAGAAAGCGCAAAAATTATAAGTAAAAGTACCTTATCGGCAAAAAACTTTTTTAAACTTAAAAGTCGCCCAATATTCAACGTTAAAGAAATCTCACCTGAACCCTGCGGCATCTAGTGTCGTTCCTCCTTTAAGTGGTAAAGACCAAATAGAACCGAGAGCACCAAAGCAAGGACAACAATGTTTAAAGCAAAATAATAAACCCTAAGTGGAATTAGATTTTGGAAAAACAGGTTGTATATCAAAGACCCCGAAAAATTTTGTTCAATCAACCGGAAATTGTATTTGTATGTATACGGTATCCTATATGTAAGGTTTTTTGCTTCTACCCTTGGCGGAACGGCACTTGTAGTTAACGCCCCACTCAAACTTATATAAACGCCATATGCAATCAATACAGAAATGGCGATGATAACAAATTTATTTTTCCGGAATTTATCAAGAACAGCACCCACACCCACAATCGTTACAGCCGCCGCAGGGATAAGGTAACGCGACCCAAAAGCCCAGCCTCCCCAAACATCCCCGAACATCGAATACGTAGTAAAGTCCAGTGCAACAACCGAAACAGCAATTGCCAAAAGGTTGTTATTCTCCCCTTTCTTGTAGATAAACCAAAAGCCCCAAAAACCCACCAGTAACACGGGACTATAAAACAACCATGATCTTTCGTTACTTAAAAACAAAATATAAAAACCGTTACTCAAGTTCCTCGTATTGAAAGGCAAACTTATTAGTTTTGGCTCTTTTTGTTCTACAACAGTCTGGTCTTCATTAAGGTTTAAGTCTGCCGCATCCCTTGGAGGCAAACTTTCCCGGAAAAAATGGGTTCTGCCTATATTCTGCGCAAGTTTAAAATAACTACCCGCAGTCGCCTTGTTATAAAAAAGCAAAACTGCAAATAATGGCAGCAGCCCAATTATTAATCCTAAAATACCCAACTTCACCCGTAACGTGAGCCTTCCCGCCAAATTAGAAAAACTGATATTCTTATAAAATACGTAAAAAGCAATCGGGGCAATCATGATAAGATTCGGTATATCAACCAGTGCGGCCGCCCCCACCAACGCGCCAAAAACTATATTTGTCACCAAAGTTCTTTTCCCAAATGCATTAAGGAGCAAGAGTAAAATAATAGCAGTGCTTACATGATGCTGGGTAAAATTAAAAGCATAAACCAAAGCGTTAGTCCCGAATAAAAAAACAAGGCCGCTTATAATCCCGGCATAAAAACTGGCACCGAATTTCCAGGCAAGTTTTGCAACTAAATAAAAATTCAAAACAGCAAACAATGTCACCGAAAAATAGGCAAAAAGCTGCTGCATCCCGAATTGCTTGCCCAAGATATAAAATGGGACACCGACAAAAGATACCCCGGGGGTAAAAATCGAAAAGAATTTTCCTTTGTAATCTACAACATCTGGCGATCCGAACTTTGCCAACTTCTCATCTAAAAAAAATGTGTTACTCTCAACTATCGACTCTGTTAAAGCAAATCGGGAAGCACCGTTAGAAAGCTCAAAAGGACCGCCTAACTTAATATTCCTCTCTGTCTGGAAATAAACTGGGTTCCCTTTTTGCCCCTTTATAAAAAAAAGGCATAAGAAAGTTACAAATGCCAATAGAAGAAAGACTGCGTAACGCTTCATCTTAATATTTTAGTGCTCCGGGCAATTTCCCAACCACCTTTAATATTCGCACTATAGAATTTTGCAAGCAAATAACAATATCTATTCACTAAGAAAATATAAATACATTTAATTGGATCCTTGATAAGTTGGGACGCCATGCTGCCAATTAATATCATACTGGGAATCTTACTTTCCTTGCTGATCAAATCCTTGGGGAAATATTTGCTTAACCTATCACCACGGGAAACAAACCTAGTATTTTGCTTTATTTGGTCTTTTAAATTAACCGGGGAACGGAAATACACAACTGCGCTTTCCACTAACTTAAATTTATAACCTAGGGATAAGCACTTAAAATAAGTAAACGCATCCGTACCAATTAAATTTCTAGGCAGTTTAAACTTTTTAACAAACGCCTTTCTATATGCAATCATCCGACCGCTCACAGAAAACAGGCTATCCCCGGCTTTTATCTTAGGCAGTATGCTCAAGTATGTATCGTATGTATGATTTACAGCCTTCTCAGTAAATGTTTTCCCACTCAAGGGCTTGGCAAGAGCATTGCACATAGCGATACTCCTATCAACCGAAAAAGGTTTGATCAACTTTTCAATAACATACATCCCTTCCAAGTCGGTATCAGCATCAACAACCACCAGTATGTCACTTCTAAGCGTCTTGAACATCTGGTTCATTCTTAGGGCCTTGCCTAATCGCCGTTTGTCTTCAATTACATGTATCCTACTTGAACTGACGCTTCTTGCGACCGAAGCAGTGTCATCAGTTGATCCGTCAGATATTACTAATATTTTTTCAAGTTTAAAGCTTAAGGCCTTTTGTGAAAGCAGTTTTGCCAAAAGCCTGCCCAAATTCCTATTCTCGTTATATGCGGAGATACCAATTGTTACAGTTGTACTCATAATCACACCTCAATACCGCGTTTTGTTGATAAAGCCATTTGCCAAACGCTGGAATTGTTATCAATATTCTTGGGAGGCAAGGCCTTCAAGAAATATACAAGTATTAGGGATAACGTGAGATAAATTGGGTCAGAGGCAAACACTCTTAAAAAGACTATAATTTTGTGGGTAAATGGGATTTTATAATTTTCGTATATCCAGTCACCAAACATAGAGGCAATAAGGGGCCTGTCAGGAACTGCTCTTTTGGTCTGCTTCAAGTAATCACTAATTGTATCCGGTTTTCTATATAAAACTACCGCATTCTGAGCAAATTCAAAACCTAAATTTTGAGATTTCGCCGCAAAATATAAATACTTTGCGTCTGAAACAATATTTTCCGGAAATTTTACCGATTTTGCAAAAGAGCCCCTTAAGGCTATAGAACAACCCCTTACATTATGCGCGTTGTCACCATCGTTCACACCCTTTCTAACCTCAAACCACAGATTGGTCCACTTAACAATCAGTTTTTCCACTAGCGTATTGGGTCGCGCAGGTTGATTGTTTGCGCCAACAATAGCTATTTGATCTTTCTTGAATTTGCTTATTAACTTTTCAATTACAAATTCATCAGAAAGCACGATATCACCGTCAAATGTAACAATTATTTCGCTACAGTTCTTTCCATAAATCTGCATCAATCGTTTTTTCTTGCCTATCCTCTTGTCATCGTCAATAAGTACAATTGCTGGATATCTCTTTTTTAGCCTGATAATCTTCGATGAAGTATCGTCTGTACAACCATCGCAGATAACAATTATTTTTTCCAAAGAATATGACTCCTGCTTCTGTCTCAAAATAGACAAGAGCAGAGCTTCGACGTTTGTAGATTCGTTATATACCGGCACTCCAACTGAAACTGTAATTAAACTGTTCATTTTTTTAATTTAATTTTTTTGTGCTCCTTGCCAAATTCCAAGTAGTAAAAAAAGTGTCCGACGGATTTACCAGATTGACATAGACATGGTTAACAAAAAATAAAACAAGTGAACCTACTGGATTTTTGAAAAATTCAATTATGAGCTCTCTTAATAAGAGAGCTTTAGGTAAATCCAACTCACGTACTGCGAGATCACCAAACCGGTTAACGGCCAATGCTCTACTAATTTTTGCTCTAACCGTTTGGTTTTTTAAATCAGCAATAGTCTGAGGCAGTCGGAAAAAAACTATTTTCTCCTTCACAAATTTATATTTATAACCTAAATCGAGGCATGAAAGATAAATTATAGTATCAGCATTCCCCATCTGCTTTGCTTCCAATCGTAATTTTTTTGCAAAACCCTTTGAAAAAGCCAGCACTTTCCCATCACAAGTGTATAAATTGTTCCCATTTCTCAAAGACATTTTTAGCTTTGAATAAGCATTAAAACTAGATAGAACAGCCTTCTCAATAAATGTCTTAGGCTCTAGTGGAACATAATTGCCGCAAACCAGTCCAACATTTTTATCTCCAAATGCAGCAACTAGACTTGAAATTGATCTTTCGCTGGAAAGCACTAAGTCATCATTTAAGACAACCAACAAATCTCCCTTAAAATTATCTATGAGCACTTGCAACCCATGCGCAAATCCCCGAGTCTTTCTTGATACTATTAATTTAAGTTTTTTGTTAGAAATGGCCTTTAAATTACTTACAGTACTATCTGTACTACCATCGGAATAAACAATAACTTCCACAAGCTCAAAATTTGACCCACGTTGTCCAATAATTGCCCTTACAAGGCCACAAATATTTTCCTCTGAGTTAAGAGTAGGTATACCAACCGTAATCTTCCTCTTATATTCCTTCATATAGCACTCTCTTAGAGCTTCGTGATACTTGCCATTTAGACAAATACCTTAATTTTTTTAAAGAAACGAACTTGATATAACAAAAAATCAATACGTAACTTAAAATCGCATACGGATTCATCAATAATGCCACAATGCCAGCCTTAAAATAGTTAGTTAAACCTATCTTGTATTTATCTTTTACCAAGGCTCCATAATAAAACTCCATTTTTTTCTTTCCAGCCATAAAACGCAAACTCTGATTCAAGTGATCCCGTAAGTTAGAAGGTGACCTAAAATACACTCTTGCCTTAGGAGCAAAATTAAATTTGTAACCTGATTGAATGCAAAACAGGTATGTAAAAGCATCTTCAGGGTAACCGGTTGGCCATTTTATTCTCCGATACAATTTCCTATTGATCGCAAGTGCCCTTCCATGGCACAAATATATATTGTTGCCCCTATTAAGACCCCTAAACACCCTAGTCTTAAATTCATGGCTTGCCGAAATAATTCCCTCAAAATAATTGGTTGGTTTCATACTGACAACATCTGGACTGACCAGGGCAACATCACTATCATTCAACATTGGCTCAATCATTTTCTCGATAAACAATTCGTCCGCCGGCAGAATATCAGCATCCAGAAGCACAAGAATTTCACCAATAGCTTGTTTTGTAATCTTGCTCTGCATATACACTTTCCCCATCCTTTGCTTGCCTTCAATCACCCTTATTCTTGAATCCCCTAAGGAACGCACAATTTCGATTGTTTTATCTTTGCTACCGTCAGATGCCACAATGATCTCGGCAATTACGGCCTCATTAGTTCTTTGCTTAAGCAACATTGTTAATAAATGTCGAATATTTTGTTCCTCGTTGTGGGCCGAAATACCAATCGAAACTGTCCTCTTCCCTCCTGTATCCGTAACACTATTGCCCAAAGACCCAGTATTAATACCTTCGTTACCTATATCGTCCTTCATTAGCGAAATTATTTTAGTTGTTGAAATCTCTGGTGTCTGTGTAAACCATACAATTTTAAAATCTGAAGCCTTTTTGCAAATAATAGCCTCTCTTCTTTGTCTGTCTGCATCTGTTTCATTTGGCAGGACAGCCCTAACATAAATATCAGGTTTGACCAAAGACAAACTCTTTTTGTCCTCAGACGGTACATTGGAAATAAACACATAATCAATAAATTCTAATGCTGATAAAATAGCAGCGCGTTGACTTTGATCTAGAACAGGTCTATCTACACCCTTTCTGCTTTTCACCAACTTATTGCCATCCACTTGTACCACAAGAATATCTCCCAATTTTGAAGCCCTCTTCAAAGCAATCATGTGACCATAATGAAACAAGTCAAAAGCTCCGCTAAAAAACACAACGCTGCGCCCCCTCCTCGCGTCTGTGATTACCTTTCTTAACTCAGATTTTTTGATTATCTTAGCCATAATCAACTCCAACCTCCAAACTTTTTCCTTTCAACAATTGCGAGCTTCCTATAAGTCAGGTAAACCTTATAAAGCAAGCTGTCTGCAAAAACGATTGCAACATAAAAAACAACACTTGCGGCAGCAAGCTCAAAATTCAGAAATGCCTCCAGCAACGTCAATATCAATAACAACATCGCATAAAATCTGACACCACTTATGAGACTCTGAAAAGAGTAGACAAAAAGTTTTCTTACGAAAGAGCCCTTGATAAATTTAGCAATTGACTCATTCTTAACAATTGAATCATCAGAAATCTCAAGTTGGTGCTCAAAAGCTTTACTGAAAGCTCCAATGCCTCCTAAAACAAGAAACACCACTAACCCGGTCTGAAAATAGAACCGAAGACCCAAAGCAAGCATAAAGGTTCCAGAAGTCAAAATATGGGCAACAGAGTCAAAATCTTCTCCATACTTTGATGACACTCCGTAATATCTTGCCAATTGCCCATCAACGCAATCCAACATTTGAGCTAATTCTTGAAGAACTATTAGCAAAATTAGTGTAAGAAGCGAAGGTATAGCAAACAAAACATTACCTGCTATCGAAATAAGAAGAAAAAGTATTGTAATTGCATTAGCTGAGATACCAAATTTAGCAAGCAGATAAGCAACCGGCAAAGAAAGATCCCGTAAAAAAAGTTTCGCATCAATAGGACCTATATTCCGCTTACGGTTCCTTGGTGAGTTCTTGTTATACAAAAGGTAAAATTCTTTTTTGGTTATCACTTTTTACTCCTAATTGAAATTGTTTTTCTGTCGTCGCTCAAAATATCCAGATCAGGAAAATTTGAACTAAAAGCAAATCTAAGAAAATCTATAAAGTTGTCTATCTTTCTTTTACTGAAATGCCCTGCTGTCAAACCGTGAGTCGCCGAATTGATTACAAGACCCCTAAACAATGAGTAAAAATCTCTGGTAGTCTTGTAACGCTTATTTAGTGTTGCCAGAAGCAGTTCATAAAAATGGTCTTCTTTCCACCTATAGCGCAGAGTCGTAACAAATTCATACATCGTCTCCGTAAAGATGCAATACTGTAAATCTATTAATACAGCACGTTTCTTAGAAAAGATAATATTTCTAAAATGTAAATCTCTGTGAATTAATTCCTTATTGCTAGCTTTTAAAAGCAAAGGCAAGCTTCTTGCAAAAACAACCGACCCTTTTAGAAGAAGTCCAGTCGCCCGAGGATTGGTAATAATCGCTTTAACTAAAAGCAGGGGGTATAGAAATAGATACTGTAAAGAAGACCTTGTAGAAATAAAGTCTTTTTCCTCCTTCGTAAGGAAATGCGCAAGATGGTTTATAAACTTCATACTCCTCAGATATAACGTCACCTTGTCTCTAGCAGGTAATTCACTTGCAATTTGCCCATTTATATACTCAATAAGTAGCACTAGAACCCCTTTTTTTTCTTTCCACTGCAACAACTCTGGAATATACATATTCCTTGACTCGACTGATTTTGCATTCTTTGCTCTCTCGTAAGCAAGATTAAGCAATCTATACATGGTAATTTCATTTTGTAAAGTGTAATAAGAAAAGTTTTTAAAACTACCCGACCAAACTTTCGCAATAACTCTCTCCCCTTTAGGTCCTTTATAAATTGCCAGTTTAAACTCCTTTGCAGTCCCAATCTTTGTAAAATCCTTCACATATCGGTATTCTCCAATCTTTTTTGGGAGCTTGAAGTCCTTAGGTTTTATAAATAAACCCAAGAAAAAAGATTTTATCCAAACCAAAAGGAGCCTATTTAAATTAAGTGGGTCTTTTTTTAAACCAGTTAACGTTCTATCCTTCATGCAACCTCCTTTAAAATAAGCTTCTCGATTTTCTCTGCACCTGTCTCCCAGCTAAATTGCTTCGACCATTCAAGGCTTCCTGACTCTAAATCTTTTCTGACCTCACTATCAGACAATATAAGTCCCATTTTGTCCGCAAATCGATCCGTATTGCCCCAAGGAACCAAAAAACCACTGTGCGGGTTTGAAACGGAATCCTTTAACCCGGGAACATTCGAAGCAACAACCGGCGTTCCGCTGGCATTAGCCTCTATTGCCGTAATTCCCCAACCTTCAACGCTGGAGGGTTGTACCATCAGCCATGACTGAGCATACAATTTGACCTTTACTTCTTCACTGACTTTCCCGACAAACTGCACGGCGGCACCAAGACCAAGTTTTTTAACCAAATTTTCCAGGGAACTTCTGCTTTCACCTTCACCGGCAATTGTCAGCGAAGCATTTGGGACTTGTTTTAAAACACTTTCCATAGCCAATATGGCCGTTTCAATAGATTTATAAGGTTTAAGCCTACCCAAATATAAAATACTTGGCTTTGCAGTTTTTTTGCTTAGGCCAAACTTGTCAAGGTCGACCCCAGGGTTAATAACCTCAATCAAACGTTTTTTACCAAGTCCAATTGCCTCCATCGCCTCTTTTGAAGAGCCTGAAACCGTTACCATCTGGACATTCCTGTAAACAAATGGCATTAAAGTACCCTCCAAAAATTGAGCGAGTTTTGCAAACGGATATATCAGGTGTTTACGGAAAACTTCCTGGTGGACATGGTGGACTAAACCGATCACCGGTTTCCTGGCATAAAGAGGTGTAAAGAACGGGATGCCATTTTCGCTGTCTATAATAATATCCGTATTTTTCCTGAGTTTAAAAATGTAATAAAGAAACGCCCAAAAATACACAGTATAAAAACCCCCATGCCTAATAACTTTTACTCCGTCTATTTCCTCATATCGCGGGGATTTATGGTCATTGCCGCAAAAGACAGTCACCTCGTATCCTTTTTTTACCAGCCTTTTGGAAAGTTCGTGGATATAAACTTCGGCACCCCCACCCCAAACATGTCTCGTATCCCGCCAATTAAAAACAAGGACTTTTTTGGAAAAATTATTGTAAGCAGCCTTTACAGGCAAAGGGGAAATAATATCCTTAAAATCCTGTACATTCCCAATAACTGAGACCAAACGGCTGTACCCTATATGTAGCAACATAACCAATAGCAAGCTAGCCGACCCGATATTGGTCATTACCCAAACTATCTGTGTAACATCCCTGTGGTACAAGGAAATTCCAATAACTTGCACAACCGCCAGCAGAAAACTCAAAACAGCAAAAATATAAATCTTTCTCATCTGATAGAACGCGACTATGCTGCTTGCGGATGTAAAACAAAACATGCCGAAACCATAAACCGGCAGAAGATAAAGAATAGGTCTGACCTTTTCCCCAAAAAGTATCGGCGCGGTCACAAAGCCGAGAATCCCTACAACAACATAAGCAAATAGGCTTGTTGCGCTTGATGCGAGAAATAATTTGTAAAATATTTTCTTACTGTTTCTCTTTGCCCCCTCTTCCCGGCTCACAAGAGGGTTTATAAATTGGCTAAACATACCCCCAAGATAGAAAATCATCTTTCCAATCAGAGAAACCAACGCATACTGCCCGGCTTGGGTAGGGGGTAAATATATTTTTGCTAAAATTACGTCAAAGCTTAAAAATGCAACGGTTGAAATTTTCGCGGATACGGATGCCAGGAAAAACTTGAAAGGGAAAACTAAATCCCTTCCGCCAACAGCTTTGTCCGAAATTTCCGAACCCCTTATTCTGCTTGCATAAAACCAACCAATTAAAAATGTCGCAATAATTGACCCCGGAATGGCTGCATATACATAACGGGTATAGCCCAATTCAACAAAAACCCAGGTGAGGATAAACTTAACTATCGCCTCCCCGACAAGAATAAAGGCCATCACCTTAAACTTGAGGTTTCCACTCAAGAATCCGCCGTCAATCGCAGCAATTATTCCTACAAACCAAACGGGGGCAAAGAGGATAAAAGGCTCAACAGACTGCGACTTAAAAAGCCCCGCCAGAGCCGGCGACAAGGCAAGCCAAACCAAAGTTACCAGAGCTGCAACAGAGATCGCATGCCTGCGGGTATATGCCCAAAAAGCTCTTGCAGGTTCCCCATATTGCCCAAGTAAGTATGCACTCCTGTGCGTGATTGTTTTGGAGATACCGCCTATCAAAATACTGGACAAGTAGAAGAAACTTCCAAAAAGGCTAATCAACCCGAAATCTTCTATAGAAATTGACCTGCCAAGGTAAGCGTTATACAAAAAGTTCAAAAAATTTCCGATAATTGCAGCAGCAACTAAAAATCCCCCCGCAGTCCTCCCGGACGTCATAAGTCCACGCACCTTGTCGATCATCGGTGAACCCAAATAAACCGGTTGTGCCCTCAAGGCCTGCTCTTCTACAGTTGCTATTTCTTCCTCTACCGCCAAATGCAAACCATGAACCGTTTTTTCCCAGAAATGCGGTTTGAAAATTAACTGGTACAGGGCTTTGACACCGGCAACGGAAACAATAAGCCAGTAAAAAGGCACCAAGAAAACGTACTTCATCAAGGACCACTGTTCCCGCTTGGCGCAGCCGACCATGTAGTAATAGACAAAAAGGAAATTGCCAAAAACCAAAGACGAAACAGCCATGTAGAAAATGTGCGCCGGATAAAGCGCCTCAATTGTCGGCCCAACTAAGCTATTCAGCGCAAAGTAAGAAATCGTTGCAACCCAAAGGATTGGGTTAATAAAAATAAAGGCAATCTTTCCGCCGACTACCAGCTGAAAAATAAACGCATGGATTCCGTTTTCGCGCACAAACTCCACGGGGTTACGCATATGGACTAGGTAAGTCTGCATATAACCCTTAATCCAGCGAGACCTTTGCCGAATCCAGTTGAAAATATCGCTGTTTGCTTCCTCAAGAGTCGTAGAATCGATAATCGCCGTCCTGTATCCCGCCTTAAACAAACGCACGCCAAGATCGGCGTCTTCCGTTACGTTAAATGGATCCCAACCTTCCAGTTGCTTTAAGTCACCGGTCCTGAAATGGTTACTTGTCCCGCCTAGTGGAATTGCCGTATTAATTGACTGCATGCCAACTAAAGAAAGGTCAAACCAGAGCGAATATTCCGCTGTAAACAGGCGGGTCAAGAGGTTTTGGTGCGGATTAAAGTAATTAAGCTTTGCCTGCAGACAAATGACTTCCCGCGGCGATTTTTTAAACGCCAAATAAGCCTTTTTAAGCTGTTGTGGGTCGGGAATGTCCTCGGCGTCATAGATAACCACATATTCGCCTTTAGCGTGCGCTAAACCCCAGTTACACGCCTTTGGCTTAGTCTTAGGTTGTGAATGCGGAACTACCAGCGTGCGGAAATAAGGCGGCAGGTTCATTGAATCAACAGCTTTGATTGTTTCCTCATCGTCCGCTTCCAGTAAGAGGAGGACATCCAGTTTTTCTTTCGGCCAGTCAATAACGTTTATTGCGTTTAAAAAATCAGGCAAAACGCGTGCTTCCCGGTAAAGAGGACAAAGGATTGTGTAGATGGGAAGTTTTTTATCGTCAACTTTGGCAATCTCGGTAGCGCTAATGGAAATATCGGGCGGCGATTGCAAACTGCGCAACACTAAATACAAGTTAAAAATTACATCCAGAAAGTAGATTGTCGAAAGAAGAGCAACTACTGTTGCCACTGCCCTTAAGGGATCCATAAAAAGGCCCCAGGAAACTAAAGACAGAGTTCCCAAAAGCAATACTTTCTGCCAAAAGGTAAAGTTAACAATCGCCGATTTTTTGTGGCTTAAAGTTGTATGGGTAATAAACTTGCGGCCGTTAAAGCCGACACCCGCACCCTTCATAGCCTCGCCATCTTCCGGCCTGATATGAGCAGGAGCCGTTCGCTTGGTTTTTAAAATCAGCGCACTGGTTGCCAGCTCCCAACCGTTTTGAAGAAAACTGATCTTGGATTCCCCCGCAACCCTCTTTTTAAAAGTAATGTCGTATTCGGCAACAGAAAATCCGGCATTTTTAGCCCTTACCAAAAACTCAAGGTCAAAAGACCATGCCGATTTTGGTGCAAATTTAACCGTTTCAAAAACTTCTCTTTTAAAAACCTTAAGACCGGATTGGACATCACAGCCAATGCCGTGAAGAAGATTGCCGAAAGTAAATCTAAATATTTTTGAAAAAGTTTTCCTGAACTTCGGAGCCTTATAATCGCGCCTATTGGCAACCACAATGTCACAAGTCTCACTAAGACCGGAAACCATCGTCGCAATCGCCTCCGGCGGGTACTGCAAATCAGCGTCAATTATCGCCAGAATATTGCCGCTAGCTTTGGCAAATCCTTCAATAAGCGAATAGGCTTTACCCTTTTTGCCTTCTTTTCTAAATACTCTCAGCGGGAATTTTTTCTTGAGTTTTGTAAGAAGATCCCAAGTACCGTCGATGGAATTATCGTCTATTACTACTATTTCGTAAGCTTTTGGGGACGCACCTAATCCCTTCTCGAGACGCTCGAGCAGGTTCTTGATGTTTCCAACTTCATTATATGTCGGTACGACGACACTTATCATGGCAAGTTTAGTTTGGGCAGCTGAATTCACGAATGCCCCCGCACAGGCAGGGGCAAGATAGGCAATAAGCGAAGAGCAATAGTAACATATAGTAGTGGAAAATACAACCCTCAACCAAAAAAGTTACAGGCTTATAGTACAAATACTCCTTAATCAAAATTGTGTCTGGGAAGAAACCTATAGGAGCCAATCAGGCCAAAGTCAAGATACAAAAGCGTTAAAAATAGGATTTCTTATGGGTAGATGTTTTGGACGCCGGCGATGTCACCTGTCGTCAGGGTATCTTTTTTAATTTCGCCACGGCTGCCGTAACCAAACATAGTGTTATCGGTAAAGGCAGCATCATATGTATCGTCAAGCCCCATCCAATGGCCAAGTTCGTGGGTTAAAATATCCTGCGCATCGTAAGATTTAGAGTCTGCGCATCCCCCATTGTTCCCTGACCAACTCCAAGAAAACTTTTTGTTCATAATAGTATCGACCTCGGCAACTTCTCCGGTTGCAGTGTAATACCAGGTATAGGTAACCGCCAAAGCGGTCCCCTGGGTTCTGCCCCAAGCAACAATATTTTGTCCATCCAACCCCTTACGGTCAACTATAGTGTCGGCGCCTTGAGTAAAAGTTACTTTTCCGCCAACTGCCGAAGACCAGGCACCAAATGCACTACTGGCTATCGTAGATGATTGACTGGAACCAACTGCAGAAGGGGCACTTGACGGATTAACCCTGTAAGTCCATGTCGGCGGCAAATGCCAACCGGCAGCAGGGACAACTGCGCTTGAATTTGGATCTGGTGGGGAACAAACCAAAGATGGTGACGGCGTTGATCCTCGAGCTTCTTTTGGCTCATGGACAAAAACCCTAACCCTCAAACCCGGATGTGTTAGATCAGCATAATCACCGCTCTTTTCCGGAATTTGGCCGTTATCGCTCGGCGCTTGTGCAAAAGCGGGTGTTGCTGCTACAAGCAGCAAACAGGAGAAAAAAGTTGCAAGGGTCTTCCTCATAAATCAGGAGCCAAAGATCAGTTTATGAAAGGTTGAGGTGCCAGTCAAGAGGGAAAATTAGTGATTAGGGATTAGTACCTAATAACTAGTGGCTAGTTGCTAATGGCTAATTCCTATATCTCGTCTTCACCATAAAGGTAAGGCAAAATTGTCCTGTCCCAATCGTGGATATCCACGTCTGTAAAAAACCTGTGAAGTTCCTCTTTGGCTGCCTCTTCGGAATCGGAAACATGCGCAATGTTATTGGACTGTGAAATTGAAAAGTCTCCCCTGATTGTCCCGTATTCCGCTTCCCTGCCGTTGGTCACCCCTGCCATTTTACGAACAACCGCAATAGCATCTTTACCCTCCAAAACCAAACAAACCAATGGCGCCGACATCATGAATTTTTTAAGGCCGGCAAAAAACGGCTTATCCTTGTGGTGCGCATAATGCTCCTCGATAATCGCCTCGGAAACTTTTGTCATTTTCAGGGCAACAATCTTTAAGCCTTTTCGCTCAAATCTGTGGATAATTTCCCCAACCAGTCCCCGCTGGAGTGCGTCGGGCTTGAGTAGCACTACAGTTCTTTGCATAACTATAGTTTACAGTGGAAAGTGACTAGTGACAAGAGGAGTGAAAAGTGTAAAATTCCACAAGTTTGGGTTGTCACACACGTTTGCTGCTTAATCTGCCTTCTACAACATTAACAACAAAGTCTGCCAAGGGTTCCATCAAGCGTTTTAATTCCTCCGATTCGTCAACTCTCGGAAGGATATACGTAAAAAACCCTCCATGGTCAAGAGTCTTACGCAAACAAAGAAGGCGTTCACCTCCACCCTCAGCATAGCCGGTCACAGCATGCATGCCTTTTTTTAAATCATCTATCTTATGATCAACTATTGGGTGGATCTCCAGACTAAACCCATAAGCGGTATCCGTAATACCGCCATAAGCTTTCTTCAAACCGAGGGATATTCTGGTAGCAGTGTCCGGTCCAATACCAAGCCTTGATAAAGTGGTACGCACCTCACCGGGCGCACGAAAAACCTCAGCCCAGGTTAAATCAAGGCTTATTTGTTTTCCATCTTTGGAACTGGAAACACTCACACCATCTGCTTGTCCGTCTCTTAGGTGCCATAGCCCGTGGAGTTTTCTGCCTGCATCCGCAAGTAAATGCTCCGACCCTTCTTTAAGTTTTGTAAACTTTCCCCAATGTGCTCTTTCGGCCATTATAATTTCAATAATTTCTCAAACCTATCTTGGTCTTTAAACGGTCCAATAGCCCCGCAGTTCTGCATTGCAGAATGAGGAGCGCAGGACAGTTTAAATTTTTAATAACTTCTCAAATCTATCTTGGTCTTTAAACGGTCCTATCACTGCCAAATTCAATTTGCTTTCGGTAACCAAAAACTGGCTCAACCTGTGCACATCCTCGGCTGTCACCCCATCTATAAGCTTTAAGTATTCGTTAAGGGGCCTGACTCTGCCTTCCATCAGCTCGTCGGACCCATAAGAAAGTGCAACAGTCCTTGAGTCCTCCCAGGAAAGGATCACCTTGCCTTTAATGTATTCCTTTGCCTTCTTAAGCTCCCTTTCGTCCACTTTTTCTTTGGCAATATTGGCGAATTCCGAAAGGATCGCTTTTATTGCCTCCTCGATTCGCTTAAGGTCAACGCCTGCCGAAGCAGCCAATGTACCCGTATCAAGATACGATTCATGGTCTGCCCGGATATAGTAACAAAGGCCCCGTTTTTCGCGCACGTTCACAAAAAGCCGGGAAGACATTCCGCCACCCAAAATTGTTCCCAAAACCGCAGCCGTATATCGGTCCGGGTCGGCAAGCCTCAAGCCCCTGAAACCGACTACCAAATGGGCCTGGTCGGTCTTTTTGTAAACTATCTTGGCGGCCGGCTTTTTCTGGTCTTCCTCAACAGGCAAAAACCCGCTGACAGCCTTCTTTTGCTCTCTGCCAAAATGCTCGTTTATATTTGAAAATGCCCGGCCACGGTCAAAATTTCCGGCGACTGTTACCACCATGTTATTCGGAGCATAACGCTCGTTAATATAGTCGAAAAAGTCAGTCCTTTTAATCTTGCCGATTACATTCTTTTCGCCGCCTATATCCCAACCCAAAGGCTGGTCGCCCCACAAGAGATGCTCGTAGATTTCCCCAACCCGCCTCATCGGCGTGTCTTCGTACATATTCAATTCCTCGATTATCACGCCCCGCTCTTTTTCTATTTCCTTTTCGTCAAACTTGCTGTTCCAAACCATATCGGCAAGCATGTCCAAAACCAAAGGCAGATGCTGCGAAGCTGCTTTTATGTGGTACGCGGTGATTTCTTTGGAAGTGAAAGCGTTGTAGTCTGCCCCAATCTCGTCCAGTGCGTGGGATATATCCGAAGCGGTCGGTCTCTTTTTCGTACCCTTAAAGAACATGTGTTCCAAAAAGTGCGAGATACCGTTAGTATCTTTGCGTTCGTACCTGGATCCCGCCCCGCACATCACAATTGCAGTCGAAGACAAGACGGAAGAAAGCGGGGCAAAAATTACCCGCAAACCGTTTTTTAAAACAACTTTTTCAAATCCGTCACTCATAATTATTAATTATCCCGATCAATCTAACAATTCAGCAATATAACAATTATTCTAGTGGCTAATAGCTAGTTGCTAGTCACTATCTTATCTCTACGTCGGAGACGTCCCATGAATAATCATTATAGACAGTCACAGTTGAAAACCGTGGCCCCTGGGGGTTGCGATCGGCGTCTACAGCTCCAATGGTAGTGATTTTAACAGTATTGGAAGGACTTTTAAACTGAGCAAAAAAATGCAGGTCGCCTGAAAAAAATCCGTCAACCTTACTTTTTTCCAAAAGTGCCAGAAAACTTTGGGCTTGATCGGCAACCTGTGGATTGTCCTCACCCATAATATGGCTGCTTTGCGGGTGGTAAGGCGTTTTATGGGCAAAAACAAACCTCAATTTCACCTGTTTAGTTAGGGCATTCGTCAATAATTGCCAGTCATCTGAACTAATACCTTTGTATATATCACTATTATCAACGACAACAAACTGTACCTCATTTACATCAAATTCTCGTGTTGGTTCACCAAAAACCTGTTTATAGTTGGTTAGGGCATCCTCGCCGCGATTTCTGCTATCCCAAAGGTCGTGGTCTCCTGAAGTCAGGTAGTAAGTTAAGCCGGATTTGTCAAAAATCTGGCGCACAGGTACTAGCTCACCGGTTGTCCCAACCGACGACCAGTCCCCGAGTCCAATTACAAAATTAACACCAACCCCTTTTGCCTGATCCAACGCTTTTGCAAGTAACCCGTTGTCGTTTTCGGAATCGGCAACCATGGCAAATCTTAGAATTGGGGTTTTTTGCGTTTTTTCGCCCTGAACGCGGTCAATTCCACCGGCCGGTTCAAACACATCCGTATGCTTCAACACCTTGTCTTTGACATAAAAAAACGCCCAGATGATAAAGGCGACCAAAATTATTATTGAAAAAATCTTCTTCACGATATAACAATTTTCTCTAGTCTCTAGTGGCTAGTGGCTAATCTTACATTTTCTCGGGCGCGGATATTCCAAGAAGCCATAAACCTTTTGCCAAAATATCGGCAGTTGCCCGGGTTAAAAACAATCTCCTTGATCTTTCCGGCTCCCTGGCTTTTAAAATCGGCAAGTTATTATAAAGACTGTTATATTTTTGCGCCAACCCGTGGAGAAAATTAGCAACTGCATTCGGCGCAAAAGCTGCGGCGGCGTCACTAACAACTTCTTCAAAGTGACAAAGTATCCGAAGCAGCTTTAACTCATCATCTGCGACCTTTCCTAAGAAATTTATATCTTTGGGTTTTGAGTTTTGAGTTTTGAGTTTTCCCAAAACCGACTTGCACCTCGCATGGGTATATTGCAGATATGGCCCCGAATTGCCGTTTAAACTGATCGATTCCTCGAAAGAAAAGTTAACTTCCTGTCCGACATTCCCTTTCAAAAGCGAATATTTAACTGCTCCGGTTGCAATCTCCTCCGCCAACTGGTCACTTACTGAAGCAAACTCTTTTTTTACCCGTTCTTTCGCCTCATCCAGAAGCCATTCGCCCAGGATGACATTGCCAAGCCTCGAGGACATCTTACCTCCGGGCATTCTAACCATCCCGTGGGTAATATGCTTGGTTTTTTTAGCCAAGTCCGGCAAAATCTGCGCCAAAGCGGCCAGTAGCACCTTAAAATAATCTTTTATTTCGTTGCCGGTAACAATAATTGATAAATCATAGGGGAAATCCTTGTATTTTGTCGGCGCCAAACCTAGTTCTTTAGCCTCATAAGTAGGCAGCCCTAGGGAGTTTATAAAAACCCGGTTGTGGAGACCAAATTTTTCGCCGGGGAAAATAATTGCGCCTTCTGATTTTTCAAAAATTCCCTTCTTGAGATTTTCGGAAACAATCTTCGCCCCAACTCTTCCGACTTCGCTTTCCAGATAATAGAAATCAAATTTTGTCCCTAATCGTTTGTAAATTTCCTCAAAATATTGAAGGCTCCATTTTCTGCCTTCTTCATACATTGAATAAATTTTCGGATCTTGTTCAAAAATTTGCTTATTTAAGTCGGCGATCTCAGCTTTAACCTCTTCGCTTGTTTCAAACTGCTCCGCACCCAAAGAATATGCCTGGCCAAGAAAGAAAGCCTTTGCCTTAAGCGGTTTTTTTCTCTGGTTCTCAAACGTCTCACCTGTCTGCTCCAAAATTTTCGGGATGCCCCAAATGGTTTTGGCAACATGCATGCCTACATCACCCTGATAGTTGGCACGTTTGACAGTTGCCCCCGTTGCCTCAAGTAAGCGCGAAATTGATTCACCAACTATGTTTGAAAACAGATGTCCGATATGGAATTCTTTGAATGGGTTGGGGTCTGTGAACTCAACGGTGACCTTTTTCGCAGGCAGCCCAAGGTCAATTTTCTTCTTTTTGAGTATATTTTCTACTTCACTTGAGAGAATTTCCGGTTTTATAAAGAAATTAATAAACCCCGGCCCCGCAACCTCTAGTTTTTCAATGTAAGGCTGACCTTTCAAACTATCAGCCATTTTCTTGGCAAACTCAACTGGCGACTGCTTAATCTCATGCGTGTTTCTTTGGGGTTTACCCTGAGCGAGCGAAGCGAGTCGAAGGGCTATATTTGTAGAATAATCCCCGTTTTGGGCATCACCTGGATGTACAAGCTCCACATCGCCAACACCCAGCCCGAGCTTTTTGCTGGCTTTGGCAATATCATCCTTAAGAAGATCCCGAATCATACCCGTTAATTGTCGAGTCTTATATGGAAAATGTCAACAAAAAGAGGCTCTATAGTCAGCTGTGGCAAACCACAAACCCGCTAATCAAATATTTCCCGTTGCCCATATTGTGGACAAGCGCTTCGGCACGATACGACATAGTTGCATGCCTGAAGCTAACTCTTTTATTGCCGATTTCGCCCTTCATCTGCAATGAAATATCATCTTCGCCTGCAATAAACCCCAGCCTGGTCATCAAACCGGTAGAGAATTTGTGCCGTTCGTGCATCTTGGACGCATCACCCAGGGCATCTATGTCACCTGCTTCAACAATGATAAACTCCCTACTCGCTTGCTTACCATATCTAGCCGACGCCTCTTGCTCCAGTGGCCTTGGAAACCTAACTGCCCTTTTACCAAGCAAAATATCCATCCGGTAGGCCTGCTCTTCGGCTTCCTGTCTTACCTTCACAATATAATCAACTATAGACAAGACCGGGCTGCCTTCCCGTTTAACTTCTGCCGTCATAGGCACAAAATATAGCAGAAAACACCCAGGTTATCAAACTTCGGAAGAAAAATTACCGGTATATTTGTCAATTGTCAAACTGTATCCGTCCGCCCGGCCCTATGGAAACCTCGATATTTCCAAGTTCATTATTCCTGAGTACCTTAACTTTCCCCTCCTCCAGCAGGTCCAAAACCTCCTTGTGCGGATGGCCAAACCTGTTGTTTTTGCCTACCTGAATCAAGGCTGTCTCCGGCCGGACCAAATCCAAAACCTTCTTACTGGTACCCGTTTTTGAACCATGGTGCGAAACTTTTAGGATTGCGCACTTTTTGTCTACAGCCGTTTCCAGTATTTCCTTCGGGATATCGCCCGTAAAATAGGCACAATGGCCGGCAAAGTTAAGCCTCAAAACCACCGAAGATTCATTGATATCGGTAGGGGCTGCGATGGACCATAAACTGTACTTATCCGGGGTGGGCCATAAAACGTCGAAAACAATATCACCGACTTGAATTTTTTCGCCCGCAACCGGCTTATACACTTTCGACCCTTCATGGGTAAACGCTTTCTGCCACTCACGGTAAAGGTCCGTATCATTTTTAACACCTGTTGTAACAACAGCTTTGACCAGATAATTACTAAATATTGCCATCTGCCCTTCCATGTGGTCTTGCTGTGGATGTGTAAGGACCATCAATTCTATCGTGCGGTCCCAAAACGGCATATACCTCGAAAGGCAATCGGCAATCTTCGAACCCGGCCCGCCGTCTATCACAATATCGCGGCCGCCGGGCGTGATTATCAAAATACCGTCGCCCTGCCCCACATCGCAGGCAATTATCCGTACCCTGCCTAATTTCCCCGAGGCCGCAATCGCCAAAAGCCCCAGCACAAAAAGGCACAAACTGAACACTAATATCGCTTTACTCTTGTTATCCATAACAAGTTGAACAGGATTAAATAAATTCCAATAGCCAGAATCCAGTTTCCCTGGCCAAAACTGTATTGGGCAAATGGTAAAGCCGCAAATATCCTTACAACTTGGGAAAAATAAAATGCCGGCACAAATGCAAAATACGCCAAAACCTGAGCAAGAGGCATAAAAATCAGGCTTAAAATGGCTGTGGCAAACCCCAAAATCATCATCGGGAATACCGCCTCCGCCACCAGTATATTGGCAATAGGCGCAATAGGCGAAATCCTGCCGAAGTAAAAAATAATAATCGGGGCAGTAAACAAATATGCGCTGGTTGCAATCGCCGCGTTCTGGATTAAAGACTCGCCAATCAAAGACCCAAAAGTGGAACGGGTGACGCGCGTGGGGGATCCCCGTCGAGCGCCCGCAGCGGCCGATGACAAATTTGCTCCTGTCTCAAAATTCGCCTCAAGCGAGGACGTCGGACGGGGGAAACGCGCGGCAGGACCCGTTCCAATCACAGGACCCCGAAAAGCGCCTTCCAGGTACTTCCCCAAAGTCACAATCCCAAAAGACGCTGCAAATGTAAGCTGGAAAGAAACCTCAAACAAGGATTGCGGAAACATAAAAATAATCAGTGCCCCGGCTATTCCCATCGTCCACAAAACATTGGTTTCCCTCCCAAAATACAAAGCTAAAGTTGTAACCAAAACCATCAAGCCCGCCCGCAAAACCGGCGGTTCAAAACCTGTAATAAACGCGTAGGCAAAAACGGCAAATGTTGCCAAAGCAACGCTTTTCTTCCTGCCGATATAAGGTGCAAGAGCCATAAATATTCCGGCAACAATCATCAGGTTTTGCCCGGAAACCACGACCACATGAATCGTTCCCGTTTTAACAAGCTCATCGTGGAACTGCTGTCCAATGCTATCTACCCCAAGTACCGCTCCGGAAATTAAAGTCGCTTCCCTGACCCCCATTAAAGAATTAATATTGCCGCTGATTTTATCCCGAAAATCTCCCAAAAAAGCCGACAATCCGCCTCCATCTCCTATCTTTTCAACCTTTGCCTGAAACATCTTGCCACTGTCGTTGATTTTGCCACTGACCACAATCCTGTCCCCAACCCGGTACCTGGGGTAAAGACCGGTATAAATCTTGGCATCGGCAACGGCAATCACCTGGCCGGTGTCGTAAATTTTAGGCTCGTTTTTAACAGTCGCCTCAAACTTTAGGTCTGTATTTCTGGGAAGCGATTGCGGCTTGTTAATATAAAGGCGGATTACAACCGAAAAAGCCAAAAATAAAAGCAGAAAAATATAGGCAAATCGACTCACTAGTAGCTTATTTTGTCTTTGATTTTTTCAAAGACCGAAGAAGATACCGCCTTTTTCGAAAGTAGGTCGTTTAATGAACTGTAGGGACGTGAGGCGATGATTTTATTAGCAGTCACCGGCCCGATTCCGGGCAGCGTGTCCAGTTCCGAAGCAGTCGCCGTATTTATGTTGATTAAGTTAGTAGCGCCAGCTACCTCTCCCAAGTTTTGGGTTTTGACATTTGAGCTTTGAGTTTTATCAGGTATGTACACCTTTTGTCCGTCACTTATTTTGGCCGCCAAATTTACCTGTTTGGAATCGGCATCTCCTGTCATTCCGCCCGCAGCAGATATAGCATTCGCAACCCGTGCATCACCGGACAGCTTATAAAGCCCGGGCAAATTCACTGCGCCACCAACATCAACCACGATCTCCTGTGGCTGGGCACCGCTAGGTAACGCGCCGGAAATTATCTTGATATCGCCGGATTCGGAATTGCTTTTAAAAAAATAGAGCCCTGCCCCAAGTGCCAGAACAAAAAGCCCCAAGAATAAGGCTCCCCAAACAGCAATCTGCTGATGGTTCACACTCAAGGTAAAACCGGCTCTACCCAGCTCTTCTTCATCAGGAAGCATAAATTTATTATGATACAAAAGGTTGAAATTGTTAAATGCTAAGCAAAAAAGCCTGCCCTGAGTTTATCGAAGGGTTAAATTTTAACTCGCGCTGCCATAATTGCCCTGCGGTAACCTTTAAGCCACGCTTTAAAGTCGCGGATTAAACTCTCCGCACCCCTTTGGGTAAGCTCGCGGTTAACTATCCCTCCATGATGCGGGTGCCTGAACATTTGCTTATTCATACTCGAAAAACCGTGGGCATAGTGGCACAGTTCGTGGGCAATCGTGTAACGGACAACATTTTCAGGCACGTGTTCGTTTGCAAACATCGAAGTAATGGTAATGATGCTTTTTTGCGGAGCGCTGTCTTTCCTGAAAATCTTAAGCCCCTTATGTTTCAGAAGCTTAATCGACCCGAACCTGTACTTCGCCTCCCGCCCAAACTTAATCTGGATCGGATTAGTAATCGTTACGTTTGAAAAATATTTCTGGAGCAGAAATTGGAGTTGTTCCTCAAGCCACTTATTGTCTCTCATGAGGTAATTTTAAGGGATACAAAGTAAGTGTTCAATGACCTATTGCCCTGAAGTTTCTTCCGGAGCCTTTATGAGAAAATTACCGGCTACATGCACGGTTCCGGATCTCACTTGGTTGCCTTTTTCGTCCAACCTCGGAAATAATGCCTTTGTCCCATCTGCAAGTTCAACTTTGTCAAAAACAGGCAAGCCCACACCCCTATACCAAATTCCATAATGGTCATCCCCAACTTTGACCTGACCTAATTCTGCTTGCGGACTTTCATAAGTTACCCCATATTCCTTTTGGGCCCAAAATCCAAATCCTGGCTTAGTCCAACCGATAATTTCACGATCGCCTAACTTCGGGGATTTTCTAAGCGGAATCTGGTCATCACCATAAAAACCATCGGTCACAAACTCACCAACACTCTCCCCTTCAATATCGCGGCCAATCAAGCTTTGTTGTCTTTCGGGTCTGAGTACCCACGCTGTACCGGCTGTACTAACAGCAACAGATATAGCCGCCACATTCACTGCCAGTTCCGCAGAGCCTCTCCAAAACCTTCGCCTTGATATTGGAACCCGATAAAGACCTTCTACCAGTCCTTTTAGCCTTTCATCCATACTTTACGTATTATAAGACACATTTTAAGCAGTGTCAAAGTTTGAGTGCTGATAGGTTTACCCTTAGTTAGGGGCAAGGCCTTAGCTTGGAGGTTACCTTGACAAAGGCCTGCCCTTGTACAAAAGGCCTAACCTTTTTCCCAGCCTACTAGTCGCTAGTGGCTAGTCGCTAGCCCGCTAGAACTCTATGAAGACCTTAACCAGGTTATTTGAAGCCTCAAGTACAGCCTTTTCAATGACAATCTCTATTTTTTTACCTTCCAAATCAACCATTGTAATTTTGTCATGCGCCATTGTCACAAAATTCTCGTGCTCCGGCAAAATGTCAAAGGGCCCTTCCGAATTTTGCGAAGAAAAACTTTTTACTTTACCACGGAACGCATAATTTCTCTTGTAGTTTGGAGGGAAGATTACAGCCATAAACTCACTCTCACTTGTTGCATTCGGCACTGCCGAAGCACCCGTTGTCTTTTGAGCTACTTGATTCACCAGGTCTGCCATAAAATTTTTGACTTTTAACTTAAATTTCTAACTTTTGCCATATGACTTACTACTTTGGACTGGCTTTTGATGCCTCTTTCAACGTTGTTATGTAAAGCATTTGCTCTGCGTCCCAGGCATCCAGCCTGCCGGATAAAATATCCCAAACGTCATCAACAACATCCTGCCTTCGGATATAACTGCCTGGTTTACCGGTTTGGTTGGCAACCATAAACGAATACTGCGTCATATAATTTAATATCATCTTGGCCCTCCTGTAGAGCGTCCTGTCGTCCGGTGAAAGTTCCTGTTCACCGGCAATAGAAACAACCCGGTCCAGATACACGTAGCGGCTCAGAATTCTTTCCGCCTCAAGATATGCATTGTAGTGCTTTCTGCCAATTGTCGCCGGGTCAATTAAGCCGGAGGAAGAAGCTAAAATATCAACAGCCGGTCTTCTGCCTTCTTCGGCAACTGCACGCGACAAATGCACGAACGAATCAAAATAAGGCATCAGCGATTGCACACCCGAATCGGTAAAATCGTCGGCAGGCACATAAACAGCCTGGATTGAAGTAATTGTCCCTCGGCCGGAAGAAACAAGCCTCTCCTCAAAAATACCTATGTCCGAAGTCAGTGTCGCCTGGTAACCATCCTCGGAAGGAATAATGTTTAAAAGTGTCGAAAGCTCGTTACCTGCCTGCACCATTCGGTAGGCGTTGTCAACGAAAAACAGGATGTCACGGCTCTCCTGGTCACGGAAATACTCGGCAATTGAGGCAGCAGTATAACCTGTTCTGAACCTGACTGCGGGCCGTTCGTTCATTTGGCCCAAAACCAGACTGACATTTGGAAGGACCTTATTTTCCGTTAAGTTCTCGATCATTTCCTGGGCTTCGCGGATTCTTTCTCCAATACCCGCAAATACCGAAATTCCTTTATGGAAAATGGCAATGTTATGCATGAGCTCCGTCAAAATTACCGTTTTGCCTACGCCCGCCCCGCCGAAAAGGCCGATTTTGCCCCCTTTCAAAAACGGCGTGAAGAAATCGATTATTTTAATGCCTGTTTCCAGTATTTCGCGGCTGACAACAACGGACCGGTAATTCGGCGGACTACCGTAAATAGACCTTCTTTTGTCGGCGACTATATCCCCTTTGTTGTCCTGTGGATTTCCATGAACATCAACTACCCTGCCCAAAAGTCCGGCCCCCACAGGCACGTTAATAGTCTCATAAAGCCGCACAACTTTTGCCCCGCGGTAAAGCTTGTTCGGGTCGGTAAACGAAAGGCAATAAACTGAATCCGCAGCCGATGAAGAATAAACCTCCAGCTTAACAGTCGGGTCGTCCGCTAAGGTTAAAACCTCGTGTCGGTTTGGTTTGTCGCGGGTTAAAAACGAAACCTCAATAACATCCCCTAAAATCGCAGAAATAGTGCCGGCAACTTCGTCCGCCATTTAAATATCGCCTAATCCTTCATTTTGCCATAAATCGGAACCCGTAAAAAGCTGTTGCTGCTTGCGGTTATTACTATTTTTCCTAAAATTGCGCCTTCCGCGGGCCAAATCGTCCATGGCATTGGAAATTTTTTCCGCTACTTGCCCGATTTCCAGTATTTTGATACGCGCCGCGTATTTTGCAACCTGCGACTCGTAAATTTTTTCTAAAAATCCGCCCGCAATCATCTGTTTTTCTAAAAAAGAAAGTGCCAGTTGTGGCTGTGGCCGGAAAAGATACTGCTTCTCTTCTTTTACCTCGCGGACAACAATTTTTTCCGCCAAATTGGCAGATTTTGCCTCCTGGGTCAAAACACTTTTGTACTCACCGTAAAAAACAATAATCTCGGTATAATCGGCAAGCTGGTTTGATACTTCGTGGACTACATTCCAGGCAGGGCTTGCATCATCAAAGTCCCAGTAAGTTATATTTTGAGCCGTTAAGTTATTTTTTTCGGCAAGGTCCTTACCGATTTTGCCCAGGATCACCGCATCCGAACCTGTTTTTTTGTAATAATTCATAAACTCCTTAAATAAACTCGGAATGAGATTCCCATAATATTGTGTTTGCGAAGCAATAAGAACCAGCACCTGCTTTTTGGTTGGCTTTCTGAACGAACTCGCAAGGACTGCCTGTCTCACTTTGGGCTTTTCGCCTTCCGTGATTGCATACTTACTGCTGCTGTAAGTATTGGTCGCCTCATTTAAATACTGGGCAATGTCTTCAATTTCCATCTTGACCATTTTCATTTTTCTGGCTGCTGCTTGTTCATAAACACGGGTTATAGACTTGATAGTCGTCACCGCCTCCGAAAATTTTTTAAGCTCCGCCTTGGTCATGTTTGTTCTCCTTCTGGTTTCCCACTTTGACTCTGACTCTGATTCGCCACTGGGCCACTTGCAACCCCTTGTGTACCGGTTACTTGTTGCCTATTAACCACCGGATTCTGGCCACTGGCAACCGGCACCTGACTAACTACCTTCGGACCCACTAATCTTAAGTTAGCAGAAATGACCCCAAATAGCTCCTTCAAATTCCTCGCCTTAGTAATTAACATACGCACACTATCCAACTTGCCTGCAGCAAAAACGGCAGCCAGACGTGTTTTTTCATCGCGGATTTGGTGCGGTGTTAAATTCTCCCAAAAATCCCCTAAAAACAAACCGAGAATAATAATTTGCAAACCCTTAGGGTAAATTTCCTCCGTCTCCTGGTTCAAAATAACCTCCAGTTTTTCATAAGTCTTAATAGCTCTTTGGGTCTGCGGGGTCAGTTCCACCCCGAACCTGCCTAATTCCTCAGCTTTTCTCGATTCCGTAAGCTGGCGCGTAATTCTGGCCGCAATTTCCCGCTCCAGGGGGGTTCTTGTCTGGTTTCCGACTCTTGAAACCGAAAGCGTAAAAGAAACGGCCGGATGCCTTCCCCGTTTCGCCTCGGCAATATCCATAAAAACGTGGCCGTCGGTCATAGCCATCAAGTTCGTTTGGATATAACCCGCCAAATCCCCTTCAACCGTTTCCGCAACCGGCAAAAGGGTAATACTCACTTCCCGTCCGTTTTTATTGCGGATATTTCCGGCTCTTTCTGTGAGCCTTGCGTGCAAGTGGAAAATGTCACCGGGGTAAGATTGTCTGCCCGGAGGCCTTCGGGACAAAAGTGAAATCTCCCTGTAGAACTTGGCGTGAGTAGTTAAATCATCTAAAACTACGAGTACGTCACGATCTTTCTCCCTAAAGTACTCGGCAATTGAAAGTCCGGAAAACGGCGCCAGATAGACCATTGGGGCCGGATCGGCACTGGTTGCGGCAACTACTGCAACATTCTTTAAAACCCCCGCTTTTTGTAAAAAAGCCTGGACAAATTTAAGATCCGACTTTTTCTTGCCAATCGAAACGTATATGCAGACAATCCCCAGCCTTGCCGCATTAACAACTGCCTGAAGGGCAAAAGTTGTCTTACCGGTTTTCTGGTCACCCAATATAAGCTCCCTCTGCCCTCTTCCGATAGGCACCTGCATGTCAACCGCCATCACACCGGTCTCAAGAGGTCTGGAAATTCTGATTCGCTCGTTAACACCCGGAGCATGCGGATCAACCGGCCAGTAAGTCTTAATTCCCCGAATCGGCTCCAAATTGTCCTGTGGTACACCAAACGGGTCGACAACCCTGCCTAAAAAATATTCCGAAACAGGCACCTGAAAAAATTCGTTTGTCCGAACAACCCTCATGTTATGCCCCAAAGATTGTCCCTCAAAAACCATTACTTCAACCAATTCTGGTAATACGGCCTTTACGATACCAATTAAGCCGTTTTCGGAAATCACCAACTCATTTAAACGGGCCGTTGGTAGTCCCGATACATAAAAAATCGAGGAAATTATCGACTGGACATAGCCAACCTCTCCAATCTCCTTCAAGTAAGTATCAAAAGTCTTCATTTCAATTGACTAATTGAGCTGAAGGTCAGGCCTTGGAAAACTTAAAGGCCTGACCTTAATTCAGGCCTAACTTTTAGAATCAACTTTACACATTCCTAATGTACCCGCCGATGTAGTCATCCACTTTTTGCCCGAGGCTGTAATCACGAACCTTCCCGTTATACTCAAATACCGCTCCCGCAAAGATAAACTGGTTGACCGAAATGTCCAAAATTACTTTCTGCCCTATCTCTTTGGAAACCACACTGTTCAATTTATTGACAAAAGTAATCGACGGCTCAAATGCCAAAGTTACCTTCACCCTTGGCATATTCGTAAGGTATTCGATTATGGCATCCAAAAGCTGCAGCTGTTTTTCATCGTCCGCCGGCTCCAAACCTAGCGTTTCCAGCTGGCTCAAAATGGAAGCAATGTTGCTGGAAAGAAAAGTGCCTGCTTTTCTGGAAATCGTCCCCTCTTTGTCTTTGAATAAAAATCGCTTTAACCCCTCAAGCTGTTCAATGAGAAGGTACATTCCATTGGTATCGTAAACAGTGCCGACAAAAGGGATAAAAACTGCCTTATCGAATTGGATTTTCGTCATGAGAAGAATTTGTCTTTCTTGGCACGCTCAAGCGCTTGGCTTACCAAATCCTCGTGCTCGGTAATCGAAATTGACCTGCCCAAAACGTCCTTGGCAGCTGAGGAAACTATGGAATTTATCTGGCCGCTGACTTTATCAATCTGGTTTTGACGGTATACGTCGGCCTCTTTTTCCGCCTTTGCAACAATGTTGGCAACCATCATCTGGCTTTCTCTAACAATCGCCTCTTCCTGGTTTGCAACAAACTGGGTCATCTCCCTGGACTCGGCATCTGCCCTGTCCACAAGTTTTGATAGCTGGGCCCTAATCTCCCGCTCGAGGCTTTCCGCAGAAGCGGAAATCATTTTATCGAGCTTCTCGCTCGCTTCATCCTCAATTTTCTTGGCAACCCGCTTGTTCAAAAGATGGTCTTCGTGGACGTGATGCTTTGATTCGTGTGAGATTTTCGAAATCAAAATAAACAAGGCAGTCAAAATAATCAGAAAGGCAATGTTAACCAGAAGTGTTGCAAAAAACAGAACTTGAATTGAGGGCAGTGTTAAATTCATTAGTTATTAGTTAATGGTTCATTGTTCATAGCAATTTAGCAATATAACAATCCTATTTTATCTTTGACTTTCCGCACTAGTGGCTAATTGCTAGTCGCTAGTTGCTATTTCCCAAATCTAATTATAACGGCAGCAATACCCAGACCGGAAGCGGCAAGTACTAAAACTACCACCCCGGAAAGGATCATTCCGCCGACAATCGTCTTTCTGGCCAAAGGGTTTCTGCCGATTGCCTCAAGCCCGGTATTCATAAACCTTACAAATGCAAATATACCACCGGCAACCGAAATCAGGCCAACTAAACCTGCTACAAGATAGCGAAGATAAATCCCGAATTTATCCGGATTGGAAATTGCCTCAGCAAGCTTTTGCAAAAATGAACCTGCCGCAGCTGCCGGACCGGCTCCCTCTTTTGCGGTAATTGCCGCATAACTTATGCTAACCGCAACCGGTATAGTGCCTACCGAACTGCCGTTATACGCTTTCAGCGCCTTACCCAAAACATAACCCGATTCGGTCGCCTTCTGGCCGACACCGGCATCCGGACTGCTGGTTATTAAATCACCGATTTCAATCGCTCCGTTTTTGGTACTCACACGTACATCTGTTTCCCCGGTGGAAATGACGGATTTTGAAGTATCGGTTTTAGGTTCAACAGAAAGAATTGGCGCCGCCGAAACGACCCCGTACATTAAAGGATCGTAAACCGTCGCCGAACGCACTAAGCCGTCTTTTGTGACGGAAACAATATCCCCGGGCACAGCATCCCGGTCTTTCATTTCAACATTAACCGCCACACCACCCAAAGCAGCCGGTGCCTGGGCAAAAACCTTGAAAGGGAAAATGACTAAAAAGAAAAAACTCAAAAGCAACAAAACGCCTCTGACACTTTTGTTACATTTGATACTTTTGAAACCTTTCATTGATTGGGCAAGCTTATCCATCGCTTTTTCATTTTAGCACTTTAGGATATGTATTTCGCGCTGGCCATAAATCAATTATTTGAGCTTAAATTAACTAATATCAAACATATCAATGTATTACCTTGTATACCAAAAGTAGACAAATTGAGGAAAATTTAAACTCTATTTGGATGTCACAAAATTTATCACCTTGTCGACAACATAAACAACTTTGTATTTCTTACCCTGGGTATACTTAACCACTTTATCCATAGCCAGAACCAAAGACTGGGCATCCGAAGCAGACATTCCCCTCTCAACCTGCACTCTTTCCCTAAATTTGCCGTCAACCTGAACAATTAAAAGCACTTTCTCTGTCTTAATTAGATTCTCATCAAAACTTGGCCAGGGGTGAGTGTGAATTGATTCGAATTTCGCGTTTCCGAAGAATTTTTGAAACAATTCCTCGGTCATGTGCGGCGCAAACGGCGCAAGCAGGAGAAGAAGTGTTTTGACTTCATCAAAAGTGATATTGCGGGTGGCACGACTGGAAAGGGTTCCGGCAGCGCGCAATTCCTGATTCGTTTTCTGGTCTTCAATCGAGTCTGATGAATGAGCACTGGCGGAAGGGAAAGTCGTGACAGGACCCGCAATTCTCCCTTCCAGAAAATTCACCCATTCCATTAGTGCTGCAATCGCCGTATTGTAATCAAGGCTTTCTATATCCTCAGTTACCTTCTTGATTGTCTTATGCATCATATAAAGAGAGTTTCTGTGAGTCGGTGAATCGGTAGAATCGGTAGAATCGGTAATATCAGTACTTACCGACCCTACTGACCCTACCGACTGTACTGACCGTACCGACATACCGACTGTACCGACTGTACCGACTTTACCGACATACCGACTCACTGAATTTACTGACATACCGAGTCGCCAGACTCGTTTAAGGAACTTGTGCATGCCCTCCATTCCCGTATCCCTAAAGTCACCACCTGCGGTAAAACGGCCGCAAAACATCAAATAGCACCTCAGTGTATCCGCCCCAAATTTTCGTATATAACCGTCGGGAATAACCACATTTCCTTTAGACTTACTCATTTTCGCTCCGTCTTTTATGAGAAGGCCATTAACCCTAAACTTGCCAAAAGGCTCCTCAAACCCAAGAAGACCCATATCGTATAAAGCCATTGTCAAAAAACGGCTGTACAAAAGATGCAAAACCGCATGTTCTGCCCCGCCAATGTACATATCTACCGGAAGCCAGCGTTTTGTGATCTCCGGATCCCAAGGTAACTTTTCAGTAGATTCAGTACGGCCAGTAGATTCTGTAGAATCGGTACGGTCAGTATTATCGGTATTGTCAGTAATATCAGTAGAATCAGTATTGTCAGTACTTACCGACCCTACTGACCCTACCGACTTTACCGGTCTTACCGACATACCGACTGTACCGACCCTACCGACATACTGACTCACTGGTTTCACTGATGGATATCTCAAAAAATACCAGGCACTATCCAAAAACGTATCCGAAACATCGGTTTCCCGCTTTGCTTTCGCCCCGCAACCAGGGCACTTAACATTTACAAAATCCTTATCCTGCGCTAGCGGTGAGACTCCTGATCCCGTAGGCTTAAATTGTTTAATATAAGGCAACAGAACCGGTAAATCTTCTTCATCAACCGGATACCAGCCCGCCGATTCCCATGGAGAAGTGAGAAGTTTTTCCTCTTTTGGAGTTTTGAGTTTGGAATTTGGAATTTCGACTTCTGGCTTTTCACTTTTGGCCTTTGCTTGCAAAACTTTCTCTTTTGACTTATTTTCTGTAAACCAGGAATCCCCTTCCTTTGCACACTTCTCGCAATAAATCATCGGTATCGGAGGGCCCCAATATCTTTGCCTTGATATAATCCAATCCCGCAAATGCCAGGTGGCAAAAGATGTGCCTATTTGATTCTTATTGATATACTTTATGACACTTTGGATACCGTCTTCGGTTGTCAGTCCCGTAAACTCACCGCTATTAACAAGCCTACCCTCCTCTGTGAAAGCACCGCGTGAAATGTCACTTTTTTGCCCTTCAGTGGGTTCTATCACCTGGATAATGTCCAATTTGTACTTTTTGGCAAATTCAAAGTCCCTTTGATCGTGCGCAGGCACACCCATCACGGCTCCGGTGCCGTAAGACATAAGGACATAATCGGCAATGTATATTGGCACTTTCTTCTTATTCAGAGGGTTGATAGCATAAAAACCGCTGAAAACACCACTCTTGCTCTGCAAGACTTCCGTTTTCACGCGATTTTTAGCTTCGATCTTTGTCTCTAAACGCTCTTCTTCGGTCTTTTTCAAACTATAGTCTACATATTGGCGAATTTCCTGCTGCATTAGCCCGTTTGCCTTGTTAATTATCTTTGTCACTAATGGGTGCTCAGGTGCCAAAACCAAAAAAGTGACCCCGTAAATCGTATCCGGTCTAGTCGTGAACACCTCGATCAAACAGTCACTTTGTATATCACAGTGGAACATCACCTTTGCACCCTCAGATCTACCTATCCAATTACGCTGGGCTAGCTTCACTTTTTCACTCCAATCCAGCTTTTCAAGGTTATCTAGAAGTCTTTGTGCATAATCTGTAATTTTGAAAAACCATTGGCTTAGTTCCCTGCGCTCAACTTGAGTGCCACACCTCTCACACACTGCAATTTCCTCAACAACTTCTTGCTTTTGCCCTTTAACTTTTGACTTTTCGACCACTTGTTCATCTGCAAGGACCGTCAGGCAATGCGGGCACCAATTAACTTTAGCTTTGCCCCTGTAAGCAAGACCGCTCTTAAAAAGCTGCACAAATATCCACTGTGTCCACTTGTAGTAGCCCGGATCATACGTTTCCAGCTTATGGTTCCAGGCATAACCGTTACCGGTCATATGAAGCTGCTTGTAAAAATTAGTCTCGGTACGCTTGGCAACTTCCATTGGGTGCTCACCTATTTTTAGTGCAAAATTCTCACTATGGATGCCAAACCCGTCCAGCCCAATAGGCTCAAAAACATCATTGCCCTTCATTCTTTGGTACCTGCCGTAGATGTCGGAGCCGCAGAAGGCATACACATTCCCAACATGCAAGCCCTCAGCCGAAAGATATGGAAACATCATTAAGTTATAAAATGGCTTACCCTGAGCGGAGTCGAAGGGCTTCCGGGGCTTTTGGGTGTCAGGCTCATAAACACCAGCCTCAGCCCACTTCTTCTGCCATTTAGCTTCGATTTCAGGGGGGTTGTATTCTGTTTTATTCATAATACCTAATACTTGATACTTAATACTTTCTTTCTATTAAACTTTACACCAATAACATCTCTTCCACAAATTATAGATAACAAACAACCATGTTTGATATATTAAAATATGATAATATATGTATTTGTTATATACTAAATAATAACCTCAGATTGCAATACTCACATTTGTAAACATACAAAACCCGCTATCTTATTAGTGAATTTAGCCTCAACTATTAACTATTCCCTATGAACTATGAACTGCATTAATCCCATAAATAATTTTCCCGCAATTTAATTACAAATTCAGCTCCGAATTACTATCGGGGACTATTGGCAAAATTATGGGTCCGGTTTTTCCTTACGGACTAGCCCTACTTGCTAAACACCTATTTCAATATCGTTGGCAACCAAATAACCTACAGTGTTAATCAGACTTAAATGATATATTTAGAGACCTTTTGTAGTACTCATTTTCCACGAAGAAAAATACCCTGTAATTAGTTTCGTATTTTATGCTTCGGATTTAGAATTTCCCAACGTAGTAGGACTGTGGACCAGAGCGGACTTGCTTCGACTACGCTCAGCATAAACTTCTCGTCCGTTCTATATTCACTTCGTCACGCTCACTTTACACTGAGCCTGTCGAAGTGTGGACCAGAGCGGACTCGAACCGCTTACCTCTGCAATGCGAATGCAGTGTTCTACCAGGTGAACTACTGGCCCAAAACTAGCAACTAGTGGCTAAACTTTGTGGACCCACCGGGAATCGAACCCGGAACTCATCCATGCCATGGATGTGGTATACCATTTACCTACAGGCCCATTTGCGCTACCGTGCAGTTTACCTCTTCGAGCCTGAGCCTCAGAGCCGAAGGCCTGAGTTACATCGAAGGGTCACGGGCCCTTTTTGCCTTTTTAGTATATTCCAAACCAAAACCTATTTCCAGAGTAAAAGGTCAGGCCTTACAGTTTTCAAAGGCCTGACCTTAACAAAAGGCCTCTTTAGAACCGTATATCAGTCCAAACGCACGCCTCAAATTGTTAGCAGAACATAGCCTCAAGTGACAACTTACGCTCGCTAATTGCTAGTTGCCAGTTGCCAGTCGCTAATTTTCACTCACCTAAACCAATCCTAACAATATCAGATTAAGGCTATTGACAACAACCGTATTATATATATTAATAGAAGTAGAGGTGTCCCGTAACGGGAAAAGTCGGGAGCAGTAAACTTCCGCAAGGGAATCGACTTAGGGGCAGGGCTTTCAAAAATAAACCTGCATGTCCCAACAAGATCAAAATAAAAAAACATTTAAATCACTTTCTGCTGATGCTCTCCTCCCCACTGAAAAAATAATCGAACTCGCAAAAAATGCCGGCGTTGATTTTGGCCCAGGCAATCCCCTTGAACGTATCCGATATTTCATCAAACTTGGAATTCTTCCTCACGCTATCCGTAGATCCCCACAACCCTACCGACCTACCGATCTACCGACCCACCGACTTACCGACACACCGACCCCCATTGGACACCTCCCTTATTCGTCGGTTAAAAAATTAATCGACGTAGACCGCTTCTATAAAGCGGGCAAAACATATCCCCAGATTGCCCAAAAGTTGAAAGAGGCTGAAAAGATTCAACAATTTAACAATCCAGCAATTCAACAATCTAGCAATTCAACTAAGCCTATAGCAGATGGCCTCCCTGCTATACACTTTTTCCCAAAAATCGGAATTTCAAAGAAAGATGTTGAAAAGAGGCTTGAAGACCATCAGAAAAAAATCGAGAAAATCGTTGAAGAAAAAATTGCAGAGGAAAAGGAAATCAGCCAGGTAGCTGCTTCGTATGTTACCGGTGCAGCATCAAAGCCCCAAGTAAGCCGCCTCGCCTACATTATCCGCGGCATGGTCACGATTACCGTCATAACCGGTTTGGTCTCCGCTGCCATCTTTGCCGGAACCAGGATAAACCAAAGGGCAAAAAAGGCAGGCGACCTATCTAGGCAGCTTGGGACATCAAACGGGTCCCTGGGCACAGTTCTGGCTGCCACTTCCGAAAACCACAAATTATATATAGACGCCGATACCGAAATTTCCGGCACGGCCACATTTTTGGAGCCCATAACCGCCCCCAATGTGGTATATGGCATAACAGGCGGCACCGGAATCGCGGTAACCGGAGGCCAAACACCCACAATCTCCGTTGATGATACCGAGCTTGTAACCAGTGTCAACGACCAAGCCGGAACCCTCACTATTAAAGGGTCCGGCGCCACCTCTGTCTCTACTTCCGGATCGACAATTACTATTTCCTCCACCAGCACCTCCGAAGCGGATACCCTTTCAACCGTAACCGGCCGGGGTGCCACAACTACAACCCTGGTAAACCTCGATGGTGGCATTGCTGTGGATACTTCCAACTTCACCGTCAGCGGCTCAACCGGAAACGTTGTCACGGCAGGTACCCTGACGGTTGCCGGAGCCGGCGCTTTTGCAACAGATGTAGACTTTACACTGGCAACAACGGAAAATATCACAATTGCAAACACAAGTTACTCAACCGCCACAGCCGGCCTTTTAGATGTTTCCTCAACAACTACAACCGCCTCGACCCGCACTTTAGGTGTCGCCACTACCCTTTCGGCAACTACCGGCAACACAACTTACGGCACCTACAACACATTTACAAATTCATCAATCGTAACCGGCACCAACCAGGCAATCTTCGGCTCCTACACTAATGTCACCAAAGACGGCGCCGATACCACAACCGACAGCGTCAACGTTTACGGCACCTACACATCCGTTTCCAATACGGGCGCCGCAACCGATTCCGGCAATAAAAATACTTACGCCGGATATTTCTCCGCAACCGGCAGCGGCACAGGTACTTCGATAGCCTACGCCCTCTACGCCACAGCCTCCGATGCCGACAACAGCTACGGCGCCTACATTAGCGGCAATGTCGTCCTTGCCTCCCACACAACAGGCGGCGGAATACTCTTTGACAACAGTACCGGGGTTGTCGGTCAAACCACGGCTGGTGACAACGGCCAATGTCTTCTTTCCACCGGCGGCGGCACCCCCGGCTGGGGCAACTGCGCCAGTGGTGCATCTTCCCCATTCCAGTCAATCACAAATGTAATCGACAAATTTACCTACGCTGACAGGCTCAGATTAGGATACGGATCATTAAGTGCCGACGATATCCAGCTTGAAATAACCAATACTTGCGCAACCTTATGTTCAGCAGTTGTACCAACTACAGATGTTATGTCTATCGATGTTACCGGTGGCACCGGCATCACAACCGACGGCGTCGACGGCATTTACGTCAATATTGAAGGCGGCGACGGCACCAATAACGCAGTTTCTGCAATCCACCTCAATTTTGACCCCGTAAGCGGTACTTCCGGCGACAACTTTATTGCCCTTGACATAGACGGTATCACCGCATCAAGTGCTACCGAATCGGCAATCAGGATCGGCGCTAACTGGGACCGCGATATCAGCTTCCTTGACACTTCGCCGACTATAACAATCGGTGACGCAGGCACCCTTACCATTTCCGACGGCACCAATACCCTGCTTACCCTTGCCGATTCCACCAACACCGGGAATTTGACAATTACCGGCGATTTCGCAGTCAATGGTGGGGATTTAACCACAACAGCCACAACTTTCAACCTGATAAATGCCACTGCCGCCACCGTCAACTTTGCGGGGGATGCCACAGCCCTCACTATCGCTGCTTCAACCGGCACAACTACAATCAGAAACACGCTTGACGTAGACGGCAGCTTTTCAACAGACGGCAATACCACACTCGGAAACGCCACGACAGACACCCTGACGGTGACCGCGGAAATCCTGGGCGCCTCCCCTTTCAATTTCGAAGGCTCAACCAACGACAACATCTACACCACTTTCTCAATTACCGATCCGACTACGCCCAGTAAGACCATCACCTTCCCAAATGCCACAATAACAGTCAACGCCGCAGCTGATATTTCCGGGACAACCTTAGCATCAAATGTAGTCACATCATCCCTGACAACAGTCGGTGCCTTAACATCCGGCTCCATTGCCTCGGGCTTTGGCACAATCTCAACCGCCAATACCATCTCAACCTCAAGTAACATCTCCACAACCGGTTCAGGGACCATCACTTCGGCCGGGACACTGACTGCCTCGGGTGATCTGGCGGTAAACGGCAATACCACACTCGGTAATGCCACAACAGACACCATCACTCTAACCGGTTCCCTGGCAAGTGGTGTTAACTTCCTGGATGCAGATTCCACTTCTTACACCATAGCCGGCGCCGACGCTTCAACAGCAACCGGGGCAGCCGGGGACCTGACAATCAGATCCGGTACTGGCGGTGGTACTTCAGGAAATGGTGGTAACTTAATCCTTCAGGGTGGGACCGTGACCTCCGGGACTGCCGGTTATATTGCATTCCAAACGGCAGGTACCGAAAGGTTAAGGGTACAAGCGGACGGCACGTTCCTTTTTGAAAAAGGCACCAACGACCTGACCCTTTCAGTAACCGCCCCAACAGGCGCGTCACGGACTGCAACCATCCCGGCTATTGGCGCCGACGACACCTTCTGTCTTCTGACACTGGCCAACTGTACCGGTGGAGCCGGCGGTATCGGAGGTTCGGGTACAGCAAACACCATCGCTAAGTTTACAGGGACGTCCACCATCGGCAACTCAAGTATTACGGACGATGGGACAACGCTGACGCTTACAACCGCCAATATTTCGGTAGGTGATGCGGCAAGCGATAATGCTACCTTTAACGCTGTGATTACAGGTGCGTCGCCTCTGATACTGGAAGGTGCCACAGCAAACGACTTCGAGTTCACAATAGCTACTGCTGACCCTTCCGCGGATAGGACTTACACTATTCCCCAATCTTCCGCCACTACTGATAATTTCTGTCTTCTGACACTGGCCAACTGTACCGGTGGAGCCGGCGGTATCGGAGGTTCGGGTACAGCAAACACCATCGCTAAGTTTACAGGTTCGGGCTCAACCATTGGTAATTCAGCAATAACAGATGACGGTACAACAATTACAACAACTATCAATACCACACTCGGTAATGCCACAACAGACAGGTTAACGGTTACCTCCCAAATCCTTGGTGGCTCTCCTCTGGTCTTCCAGGGTACAACCGATGACACCTTCACGACTACCTTTACAATTACCGATCCGACTACGCCCAGTAAGACCATCACCTTCCCAAATGCCACAATAACAGTCAACGCCGCAGCTGATATTTCCGGGACAACCTTAGCATCAAATGTAGTCACATCATCCCT